>VFQS010000002.1_pt1 | contig 961872 bp, 767 predicted proteins | sample 3512361 | NCBI WGS metagenome assembly VFQS01 (sample SAMN10412375, study PRJNA504923) | tailings metagenome | isolation source: Relicate 1 Philex TSF3 active mining | place: Philippines
CAACCTGCTCTTCGGCGGCAAGAACCCGCTCGGCACCCCGCTCGCCGACACGTGGACCTGGTCCAACAACCAGTGGAACCTGATCTCCACCTCCATCACTCCCGCCGTCCGCAGCGGCCACCGCATGGCGTTCGATCGCACAGCCAACCTCGGCCTGCTCTTCGGCGGTGAAGACGCGACCGGCACGGCGCTGAACGACTTCTGGAGCTGGAACGGCACGACCTGGGCGCAAATCACGCCCACCACACTGCCCCCGGCCCGCGCGCGCCACGGCATGGCCTTCGACGCGTTGCGCAACCGTACGGTCGTGTTCGGCGGCAGGACTGGCGCTTCGCGGCTTGCAGATGCATGGGAATGGGACGGCACGACGTGGACCGACGTCACGCCGCAGGGCACTCCCGCGTGGGGCCCCGACGCGCGCGACGGCCACGCAATGGCCTACGACCCGCGTGCCGAACGCGTCGTGCTGCACGGCGGCGAGACTGCGTCCAGCTGCCAGCAGGACGTCTGGTCGTGGAACGGATCCGAATGGACACTCCACCTCGCGCAATCCGGCTCCGTGCCGAGCGCGCGCACCGGCTCGCAGCTGATCCACGACAACGGCACCAACCGCATGCTGCTGCTCGCCGGCGGCTGCGGCACGAGCTACACGAATGATCTCTGGCAGTTGAGCCTGCCGACATTCGCGCGCGCGACGAGCTATGGCTCGCCGTGCGTCGGCTCGCGCGGGCTGTTGACGCTGTCGGTGATCAACGCATCGGCACCCGTGATCGGCCAGACGTTCGCGATGGAGATGTCGAACGTGCCGGTGTTCTCACCGTGCGCGGGCTACCTGGGCTTCAGCAACACCGTGTTCAGCGGTGTGCCGCTGCCCTTCGCGCTCGACTTCCTCAGCATGCCCGGCTGCTTCGCATACCAGTCGGCAGACCTCAACTTCCCGCTGCCGCCGCCCAACAACATCCTCAACACCACGGCGTGGAACCTCGCGATCCCCTTCGATCCCGTGTTCCTCGGATTGCATGTCTACATGCAGGGGTTGGCGCTGGAGCTGGCAGGCGCAGGATCGCGGTTTGCGACTGTCACGAACGGCCTCGACGCAAGGATCGGCGATCGATGAACCTCCTTACTCCGGCGAGGTATACAGCCTCGCTTGGCAAATCAATGCAGGCGGACGCTGCCGGACCGGGCCCAAGGGGCACCGACAAGCCGTGCACACAGCACGGCACATCGCAAATCCGGACGCCGCTCACAATGAGCAGGGCCGACGAACGGCGCGCCCACGGCCACGGCAATCTCCAGAAGTGCGACGCCCCCGCGCACGAACGCGGATCGCAGATTCGGCGGGAAATGCGAGCCGGGCTCGAGGCGGATGCCCACGCGCGCATGGCCCAAAGCGCTCCGCGATGTCAATCGACAACGCCTCCCGTGGAGCAGGACGCATTGGCCAACGAGCCGCCCTCCGGAACCTCGAATTTGCGCCCCTACGCAAGGCCGGAGCAACAAGCTCAGCCCACCCGGGCCTTGTCGGAGCTCCCCATGCCATCTAGCATTCGACGACGCGGGGAAGAGCCCGCAAGCACCCGCCGCGACGGATCCGAGTTCGATCGCGCCGAGCCGTCGTTCGATGACTTTTCCCTCCCAACTGTCAATCAATCCCAGCTGAACTCACCTGAAGCCATGATTCCATCTCGCCCTCTTGCGAGCACAATGACCGTGCTCGCTTTCAGCCTGCTGCCCGTGCAGGCCAGCCTCATTGCTCAATCGTGGACGCAACTCACTGCAGGCGCAACCACGCCCTCAGCACGCAGCTTTCCGACGCTTGCCTACGACGCAGCACGTGACAACGTGTTGCTCTTCGGCGGCCTGACGGGAGCAAACCCTACCGGCGACACCTGGACTTGGAGCCCGTCGACCGGTACCTGGACCCAGGCAAGCCCGACGAACAGCCCCTCGGCACGCCAGGTCATGGCCTACGCCTATGACGCCGGCCGTAGCTGCGTCGTGATGTGGGGCGGCCTCGACACGGCATTCCTCTCCGACACCTGGGAGTGGGACGGCACCAACTGGACGAACCGCGGCAACAGCCCGTTTGCGGGACGCTGCGGCGCAGCCATGGTCTACGACAACATCCGCCAGCGCTGCATCCTGTTCGGCGGCCAAGGCCAGACCACGTTCGACAATGACGTGTGGGAATGGGACGGCAACACCTGGACACAGGTCTTCGCCAGCACGGCGGCAAGCACTGCTCCAGCCCCGCGTTTCCACCACACCATGGCGTTCGACTCCAACGCTCGCCGCGTCATCGTCCATGGCGGTGCGAACGGCACTGTGTCCTATGGCGACACGTGGGCATGGAGCACCGAAACCTCCACGTGGACCCAGATCTCCACGACTGGCCCCTTGGCGCGTTCGCAGGGCGGCATGTTCTACGACGACCGCTTGAACCGCACGTTCCTCTACGGCGGCGAGAACACTGCCGGCCAGTCGCTCGGCGACACCTGGATCCTGTCGGGCAACACGTGGAGCCTCGCGACGGATACCCCTCCGGCCGCCCGCCGCCGGTTCGCGATGGCCTATCGTACGAATGCGGGCCGAGCCCTGATGTTCGGTGGCCAGCAAGCCGGCCTCATCAACCAGACCTGGGACTGCAACACGAGCGCCAACGCGATCGTGAGTCCCATGACGATCTCGTCCTTGGCGACGACCGGCGCTCCGAATGGATTCCGCGAACACGCCATCGCGCAACTCCCCGGCGGAGGCCTGATGCTTTTCGGCGGCACGACCGCCAACGGCCCGCTTGCGACGACCTACACGCTGCAAGGCACCACGTTCACGCCGGAATATCCGAAGTTCAGCCCGCAACTCCGCACGGAGCACACCCTCCTGCTGGACCCTGTCCGCCAGAACAACATCCTGTTCGGCGGCAAGAACCCGGCGGGAGTCCCGCTCGCGGCAACGTGGATCTGGTCGGCCGGACAGTGGCAGATGATGCCCGTCACGAACGGCCCGTCGGCCCGCAGCGGCCATCGGATGTCGTTCGACCCGATTGCGAACGTCGCCCTCCTCTTCGGTGGCGAGAGCGGCACCGGCGCGGCACTCGGCGACTTCTGGTCGTGGGACGGCACGAACTGGACCTCCCTGACCCCCAGCGCGCTCCCGCCTGCTCGCGCACGCCACGGGATGGCGTTCGACGCCTTCCGTAACAAGACCATCGTCTACGGCGGCCGCAGTGGCGCCAACCGTCTCTCCGACTTGTGGGAATGGGACGGCACTCGCTGGGCTGAAGTGAATGCCGGCGTCCGCCCGGCCGAGCGCCACGGCACGATGATGACGTATGACGCGGGCAGCAACCGCGCCATCGTCTTCGCGGGCCGCGACAACGGCGGATTCCTGTCCGACACGTGGGAACTGACGTCCAGCAGCGGCCCGATCAATCCTGGCCTTTCCTGGTCGCAACTTTCTCCGATCGTGATCCCGCCCGCGAGGAACAGCGCTGCTTCGGTCTATGACTCGGCGCGCGGAGTCTCGCTCATGTTCGGCGGATTCGACGGAGCCACCGCCCTTGGCGACACCTGGACTTTCGACAGCACCACCACCACGTGGCTCCGGCGCACGTCGACTGCCAACCCGTCGCAGCGCAGCGCGCCTGGACTGACCTTCGACACCGTCCGCGGCCGCGCCGTCCTGTTCGGCGGCGCCAACTTCCAGACCGGCAATTCGCAGGAGACCTGGGAATGGAACGGCACGGCCTGGAGCCAGGTCAGCACCGCCACTTCGCCGCCTGCCCGCACGTTCGCACAGTTGGCCTACGACTCGGCGCGTCAACGTACGGTCCTCTTCGGTGGCCAGTCCACGCCGACGGCCGATCTCGACGACACGTGGGAGTACAACGGCACCAACTGGACCAACGTCACGCCGGCCGGGACCAAGCCCTCGGCTCGCCGCGCCCCCATGATGTGCTACGACCCGATCCGCAACGAAACGGTGCTGTTCGGTGGCCAGGACGCCACGGGAGCACGTTCGGATACGTGGACCTGGAACGGCACCTCCTGGACCCTGAAGAACCCGACCACGACTCCGCCCGCCCGTCTCCAGGGCTCCATGGTCTTCGACTCGAGCCGCGGCCGCATCGTCCTGTTCGGCGGTGGCTCGACGAACTGGACCACGAGTTTCTCGGACACCTGGGAGTGGAACGGCGCCAACTGGTCGGCAGCGTCCTTCCGCCGTGCCGATGGCGCTTGGAACCCGGGCGCCCGTGACGGCCACTCCATGGCCTACGACCCCAAGAGCGAGCGCGTCCTGCTGCACGGCGGCCAGGACTCCTCGGGTGCCTTGGGCGACATCTGGTCGTGGAACGGCCGGGAGTGGGCGCTCCACCAGAAGCTGGTGGGACAGACGCCTTCGCCCCGCATCGGCAGCCAGCTCGTCCACGAGCCGACGTCGAACAAGTTCCTGCTGATCGGCGGCGGACGCGACGCGTTCTACAGCAACGAGATCTGGGAGATCACACTGCCCACCTACGCTCGCGCGACCCTCTATGGCCAGCCCTGCATCGGCACCGGAGGACCGCTGGGATTGGCTGTGGTAAACAACTCGCTGCCCGTGATCGGCCAGACGTTCCAGATGCAGGTGACGAATGTCCCCGCATTCTCGCCCACGCTCGGCTGGTACGGCTTCTCCAACACCACGATCAACGGCCTCCCGTTGCCGTTGAACCTGGACGCCATCCAGTTCTTCGGCTGCTTTGCCTACATGTCTGCGTCCAGCAACATGTCGCTCGGCCTGCCGAACAACGCGACGCGGACGACGGCCTGGAACGTCTTCATCCCGCTCGATCCGGTGTTCCTGTCCGTGCACGTCTACTTCCAGGGACTCGTCCTGGAGTTCGGTGGCACGCGACGCGGCACGATGTCGAACGCGATCGACGCCAAGATGGGCGATCGCTGAGTTCGACATCTCGCAGCTGCACACGTCGCTGCGGATGACGAGACGCGCGCTGCAAGCTCCTCCGCATTGGCGGAGGGGCTTGCAGTGCGCAGGATCGACGCGCGCTTAACTGACGACAGAGGTCGCTCGAGCCGAGGCAATCGGCTGTGCTCAAGGGCCGACGCTCGGCGACGGCAGCGGTGCCACCTCACGGCACCGATCCATGCGGCTTGCAAGGGAACGTGGGAACGCAGCAGGAAGGCGTCGGCGTGGCATCGCGTGCCCACCGCCAGACTGTGACCGACTGCCGCAAAGCCCATTTCGTCCCTGCACGGAACGTCGCGCATTGCGGTGCCCTTGCCGGCCGCATCAAGCCTCGGACGGGTTATGCCCACCATGAGAGGATGTCCACATCCATCGGGTGCGCAATTGCCCTTCGCAACAAGATCGCGCTCCACAGCTTCGACGATATGCACACTGCCCGTGCAGGCCGCCCGCAGACTCGACCGGAAAGGCGGGCAAGCGGGCAGATCAGTTTGTGCAGTGGAAACCTGGTGACGCTACTCGAATAGCCTGCGACTGGCTCGAGATGGCGCAAGGATCGGAGTCGACTAGGATTCCGGGTATCGAGCGACGACGAAGCTCGTCCCGACTCACGAGCCCCTCCAGGAAACGGAGGCCCGCGGCCACTGACATGCAAATCCACGCACTGCTCGCCACTCTCGCAACGGCGCTCTTGGATCTGTGCACCCTGTGCGCGCAGACAGCCACCGCGGCATGGGCCACAGCGGACACGTTCAGGACGACAGCCGGCCCAGTGATCCGCTCACTGCCTGTGGGAACGCCGCTTCGGGACGGAGACGCACTTGTCTCATCATGGAACGGCACCGGCTACACGTTCGCGTCGGCATCCGCTACCTGCGCCGTGAGCAACGAGGGACTCGTGACGTCCTTCCGGATGACACACTCGATCAATGCCCAGTCCTCCGGGACCAGCGCCGCGGGAGGCAGCATCTCCACCAGCACCACGTTGACGCTGCACAGCCCCCTTCCGACCCAGTGCTTCATACGCCTCGACTACACATTCCCGATCTTGGTACGCAATGAAGGGGGGGGCGCCAGCATCGACATCGGCGACGATGGATCCATCGATTGGGTCTTCACCTATCCTGAATTTCCAGCTTGGTCCGTTGCCCGTTCCACAACCATCAGTTTCACCGGGACGCTGCGCATCCGGATCCACATGAACACGTCCGCGGGAGCGACCCAATCCTCCGCCAACACCACCCGCTCGCTGCAACTGAGCTTCGACCCATCGCTGCCCACACTGGGCGCAGGCTCGCCAAACAGCCTCGGGGTCCCATCCTTGTGCGCAACAGGCGGTGCGCCCGTCGTAGGCAACCCACTCTTCGGCATCCAGGTCTCTGGCCAGACAACCCCTGGACTCAGTGGGCTCGTCTTCAACTTCGGACCGCTGCTGGGGGAGCCTGGACTGCAGATCCCCGGTGCACCAGTTGGATGCAGGCTCTACATCCCCATCCAGTCCCATCGCTTCGTTTCCGCGTTGGTCGACGGAAATGGCAACTCTGCGTTCCCTCTTCCGATCCCGCCAGACCCCTTGCTCGTCGGCGCCACCATCGGAGCCCAATCGCTTTCCCTCGACCCGACGCTGTCGAGCCCACTGCCTCTCGCAAGCAGTCCCGCCCTCCTGTTCCGCATCGGAAGCCTCTGAGCTCCGTGGTTGCGGGGCCCCACCCCAACGACCAGCACCCGGATCTGCTGACGTCAATACGCGAACCGCACTTCGAAGCCAGCCCTCGGGCCTTCGTAGATGGGGACAGGTCTTGGCGGACCTGTGAGTTGCATCCTGCGATGCAGGTGGCGAACCGTGCGCGATGGACCAGGATGGGGCGGCTCGAATCCTGGCCGGGCCGACAAGGCCACCAACCGGACCGTCGCAAGCCCACCGTATGCACAGCCCGCTTCTGCAGGCCTGCACGGATCAGGCGTCGAAGTAGCCCTGCGGATGCAAACCGAGCAGGCGACGTTCCCGATCGCTTCGTGCGCGAGCCAAGGACTCGGGAGATGCGTGGTTCACGAGGCTGGTCGGCAGGACACGCTGCGCGATGTCGCGGCGTCCGTAGTTCGTCTGCACGAAGAAACGCCCCTTCGACAACATGCTCGGCGGTTGCCGACGGTGCCAGACGTCCGACACCCGGAAGTCGACGTCGCCAGCCTGCACGATATGCGGGACGGACCCAAGCCCTTCGTATTCGAGGTCCTTGTCCATTCGCCGGTCAAAAGGCGGTACGAGACCGGACTTGTGGCTGCCAGGGATGCAGGCCGTGGGGCCGTCTTCGAGTCGCACATCTTCCAGGTAGATGTGCGTGCCGATGATGAAGATGGGATACGGGATGTCCTCGGGCCAACTAATGCCTTCAGGACGCGGCACGAAGGGACCTCCGTCGATGTGCCACTGCAGGCCGTGAGGCGTGATGGACTCCCCAGGGGGGTTCCGCCACCCCGTGCACGAAATCAAATGGCAGTCCCAACCGAGTAGCGGCTCGATTACTTCGAGGATCCTCGGGTGCGCAATGGCCTGCTGGCAGAGCGGGCTGTGGTGGAAGAGCTGATAGCGATACATCTCGCCGATCGCAGGATGGAATGCAGAGTCCCGCATGTCCGACGGCACACGCGCATAGACAGCCTCCAGTTCGGCACGCAATGCCGCGATCTCGGAAGGACTGAACACCCCACGAAGGATGGCGTGCCCGTCGCGTTCCAAGGCCTGTGTGGCCTCCGGGCCGGCCACCCCAATGTCGTAATTCAGAGAGTCAACCCGCTTCAGCACGGCCTACTCCAAGCCTGCAAGGCACTAAGGCAGATCCGTGAGCGGAAGATGTGAGCGCCCTCGGAACTGCTCGACTCAGCCCATGATCGGCAAAATGCGCCACCTGGAGCAAGTCGAAACTCCTGTGCGAGGGGGTGATGTGGCGCCACAGTCGCCATGACATCGGTCCATGGACCACGACGCCGCCCGCTACTTCCCCGGCTCGACGAATCCCCACTGCATCTCCTGCCCCTTCCCCGTCGGCCACGTGAACACCAGCGCCGCCTTGCGATCGGGGCCGCTGGGGATCCACGCGAGGTGATGGGTCGTCACGGGGCCTGGGGGATCCTGGCCGTCGGGGACCCGCACGCGCGCGATGCTGTGCAGGTCGTGGGAGGACACGATGAGGATGCCGCCGTCCTTTGCGGCAGCGACCATGGGCACGGCTAGGTCGGGCTCGCCGTCGCCGTCGAAGTCGTCGACCTCGACGATCCGAACGCCTGGATTGTGGTCCATGAGGATGCCGGGGCGCAATCCGAGTTCGCGCCGGACCAGGAGCTGGAGGGTCGCCCCTTCGACCCCGTAGCGCTCGAGCCCGGAGAATCCGTCCTGCCATGCGCCGATGCGGCAGAGCACGAGATCCGCGGCGCCGCTGCGCGTGCGCGACGGAACCAGCATCGCCTGGCTCCCGACGCAGACCACGAGCGGCTCGGTGCGGGAGCCGCCGACGCCGCCCGACCAGACCGAGTAGGCGAACGCGGTGCCCCAGTCCTGGCTGCCAGCCTCCAAGCTCTCACGCAGAAGCAACACATGCGGGGATCCCTTGGTCCCCGCCGCGGAAACGCAAGCGAGGTGCGCTTGCTCGCGCTTGGATTCGAGGCTCCACAACTCGCGTCCTGTCGCGCCGTCCACCACGGCAACACGACCGGATTTCGGCAACGTCGGCGACGCCCACCACGCCGTCGAAGAGCACACCAGGTCTTCGACGCCGTCCCCATTCCAGTCGCCGCAGCCGCGGGCGAGCGCGTTGTTGTCGTCTTGGAACGGCCCGTTGGACACACGATCCGGCCACAGCCAGACCGGTCCGTTCTCGCGCGCATTCCATCGCGCGACTGTGCCGCTCTCGACCGGACCGAGTCGCTGGCTCGAGATGTCGCCGACGACCATCTCCTGCCAGCCGTCGCCATCGGCGTCATCGATGGATTCCAGGCAGCCACCGAACGCACCGCCATCGTGGACACCTGTGCGCGGGTGCATCCTGTCGGCCTGGATCGATCGCAGCGTGCGTAGCGACGGCCACTCGCGCACTTCGAGCAGCCCGCCTTGCTTCCCCTGACGAGACACGCAGCACCACAGCTCCATCGCACTCGCAGGACCGAGCCGCGGCACCACGGTGACGACGTCCCCCATCAAGTCCTGCGGCAACGGCTGCACCGTCCACTCCGGCACTTGCTGCAACGGCGACGGCGGCACAGCTGAGGGCAATTTCGCGCGGTCGCCTTCGTCGGCGACGACGGCGAAGCACGGCGGCTCGTCCTTCCAGTGTCCGCCGAATTGCACGCCGCTCAGCATCTTCGCGAGCGCGAGCGACGTGCTCGCGTCGGCCGATGACGAGAAGGTCGCGCGCAACTCCAGCCAGTTCGCGGGCCGGTCGGAGCGCACAGCCACGCGCGGCTCGAGCGAACCGTCAGGACGCAGCGGCCACACCAGCGGCGACTGTCCTTCGAACGCGACCTCGACGTCGAGTTGTCCACCGCTGCGCCGTTCGCCGCGTGCGAGCACGACTGCCGATCGCATCCCGCGACCGAAGTTCACGCGCAGACGAAGCCGCGCCGGACGTTCGGTCGAGCCAGGCACGAGCGCGCACGGTGTCTGGCGCATGCCGAAGCCGTAGACCATGTCGCCCGGAGCGCCGAGCCACGTCTCTGCATCGGTCTCGAATTCGATATCCAGCATTCGCGGCGACAACACCGTGCTCCACGTGCGGCGATAGCTGCCCTCGATGTCGGACATCCAGGCCGGCAGCAACTGCACGTCGACTGCGCCCGCGCCCATCTCGAACGTCTGCGACTCCTCGCGCCCCTTGCCGTCCACGACGCGGAACTCGTGGCGGCCGGGTGGGACGCACGCGCTGATCGACGCAGGGCCGAGTTCGGGGATGCGCTTGCCGTCGACGAAGCGCTGGTCGATCGGCACGTCCGGCGACATCTGCAGCCAACTGTGCCCGGTCGAGAACAGCACGGGCGCGGAGCCGGGTGCCCACTGGTTCGCAGGAAACACCTCGTGCGTGCTGAACGGCACCCACTGCACGCCTTCGCCCTCCGACACTTCGAACTTCTGCTCCAGTTCGACGACGCGCTCGCTCACGAGCTTCGCCGTGTGCTGACCGTATGGCAGCCATACCGGATCGAGCAGCCATGCATCCATGTCGCCGTCGACATGCACGGTTGCATCGGTTGCATCGCACGTCGCGGCAAACTGCACGAAGCGGCCGCGCGGCCACTGCTGCCAGCCGACCAGCGAAGTCGCCAACGTCGTCGCCATCGCGAATGCGGCGAGCTTGCGGCGGTCGCGCAGCGCGCGCTGGATGGCATTGGGTCTCTGTGCGCGCACCACGCCGTCGCCTGCGGCGGCACGAAGGTCCGCGGCCAGATCGGCAGCAGTCGCATACCGACGCTCCGGACGCGGATCGAGGCACGAGTAGAGGATGGCCTGCACAGACACGGGCAACGCTCGACTCTGCCTGCCGTCGAGCAGGAACGCGCGCGAACTGCTCTTCACGACCTCCGCCACTTCCTGGCGCAACTCGTCGCCGGTCACGGCGCGATACAGCAGCAACCCCAACGCGTAGACGTCGGCGCGACGGTCCACGGCCCCGGGGTCGCGCCCCAGCTGCTCGGGCGCCATGTAGGCCAGCGTCCCCATCGCCACGCCGGAATGCGTGAACGAGACCTTGTTGCGCAAATCGCGCGCGAGGCCGAAGTCGATCAACACCGGCTCGAGCCCGTCGCGCACGAGGATGTTCGCGGGCTTCACGTCGCGATGGACCACGCCCTGCTCGTGCGCCGCGTGCAGACCGTCGGCCACCTCGGCGAGCAGCCGCAGGATGCGACGGCGATAGCGAGGCGAGCTTCGAACGTCCTCGCCGCGCCGCTTGCACGCCTCGAGGTCGACTTCGCGCAAGAGCATCGCAAGGGCCGGGATGTGCTCGAGATCCTCCGACCTCGGAGCCGCGACCTTGGCGAACAGCGTCTCCAGCTCGATGCCGTCGATGCGATCCATGACGAGCACGCCGGTGCCGTCCTCGAGCACCGTGTGGTCGCGGTAGCGGACGATCGCGTCGTGCCGCAGCGCCTGCAGCAACCGACACTCCTGCTCGAATCGCTCGCCGGACGTCTGCGCCACCGCCGCGACGAGCTTGACCGCAACCGGTGAGCCGTCCGCGGCAATGCCCGCGTAGGTGACGCCCATGCCGCCCGCGCCGAGCATCCGCTGCAGCTTGCAGCCGAGCAAAGTCGTGCCGGCGAGGTCGAAGAGGCGCGATCGCGCGGCCTGGCGCGCGGTCAGCAACTCCGCGAGCGCGGCCAACGGATCGCCGGCGTCGTGGATGCGCGCGTCCCACTGGCGAAGGACCTCGCCCTCGGTGGAACCGGTCGGACTCTCCTGCATCGAAGCCATGACGACTGCGAGCAGGAGTATGGCGGCGGGAAGCCGCCGCGCAACAGCAGCGCGCCGCAACGCGGGATGCAGATGCGTCAGCGGACGACACGCAGCACGTTCGCTGCGCGTCGCCACCAGCGGCTAGAGCCTCACTTCTTGCCAGCCTTGCTCTGTTCGAGCATCGTGCGAAGCCGCTGCTTCATCGACTCGGGAGCCGGTTGCTTGTCGAGCACGTCGAACGCGCGCTGCCCCAACTCGGCGTCGCCGTTCTTGGCTGCCCAAGTCAGCGTCATCTGCCAGAAGAACGACTCCTGGTCCTTGGGCGGCACCTTGCCCGCCTTGGCCATCGCGGCGATCCGGTTGGACGTCTCCTCGGGGCCGAGCTCGCGCGCCTTGCCGCGCAGCTCGCGGATCTCGGCGCCAAGCAGATACTGCTCGACCGCAGCCATGTCGTCGCCACCGAGCGCGAGCTTCTCGGCGCGCGCCTTCGCGTCTTGCGCCGCGACGCACTGCAGATCCATCTCGACGAACAGCAGGTCGCGCTCCGCCTTCGCGGAGTCCTTGGACTTGCTCGCATCGGCGCGCAGAGACTCGACCTTCGCGCGCAGCTCGAACAGCGACTTCAGGCGCGAAGCCGTCGTCTCGAACGCCTCGACCGTGCGCGCAGACTGGCGCACGAGCACGTTGCCTTCTGCGTCCATGAAGCACAGGCTCGGGAACCCGCCGAATCCCTTCTCCTGCAACAACCGCGGATACGGCTCGTCGTCGACGCGCGACGTGTTGTGCAGGAACAGGACGACCTTGTCGGCGAACGCCTTGAACCCAGGTGCGGAAAGCGGACCGCTCTCCAGTGCGTCACACGGGCCTCAATGCGCGTAGGAACGCGTGAAGTAGGCGAAGATCGGCTTGCCGGTCTCCTTCGCCTGCTTGCGCGCCGCGTCGTAGTCGACGATCCAAGGAGCCTTCTTGAAGACCTCCTTGGCGAGCTTCTCCGTGCGAAGCTCCACGAGCTGCTCTTGGGACTTGTTCTGCGCCGGCAGCAGCACGCCGAGCGAGAGCAACACGATTGCGGAACGGACGAGCAGGTGCATGAAATCCTCTCGATGCCGCCTCGAAACGGGGCGGGGAGAGCAGAGAGTGCGCGGGGCGGGAGGCGCGCGCAACCGGCGAAAGGGCGGACAGAGGCCCCACGACGGGGCGCCGCCGGCCCCACGGTTTGGGTGCGCACAGAAACAACGCTACGACGACAAACTCCGGTCACCCTGGGAGTTGGGATGTCGACACAGCTGGGCGATCCAGCTGAGGAACCCCGGTAGGCCCAGAGCAGGAACGCCGGGAACTCGCACGTTCGATCCCGAGGAAGAAAACTCACGCAACCGTGTAGCAGCGCACGGACCCCAGGCAAAGGCACGACAACCGCTCTCCGCCTCCTGACCATGACCGACTCAAACCCCGCACAGCCTGCCAACGCAGCCTATCGCCGCTTCTGCGAGCGGCGCGACCCTTCCGCGATCGCAGAACTGTTCGACATCGCCGCAGCCGACCTGCGTCGCACCGCGATGCACCTCGTCGGTGATGCAGCCACCGCCGACGACCTCGTGCAGATGACGTTCTTGTGCGCGATCGAGTCGCGCACGTTCGATCCCTCTCGCGACGTGCTGCCGTGGCTCGCGGGCATCCTGAAGAACCAGGCGAGCCTGGTACATCGACGCCGCGCGAAGAGGCTCGACGCGGAACGTCTTCGCCTCGAACCGTGCGAGGACCCGTCGGTCGCGGCGAGCGAATGGGAGACGCAGCGCGAAGTCGAGAACGCGATCGCGCAACTCAACGAGGTCTATCAACCGGTCGTGCGCCTCCATCTGGTTCACGGCCTCGAGGCGGGAGCGATCGCAGAGTCCCTCGGAAGGCCGGGTGGCACGGTTCGCACGCAACTGATGCGCGGGCTCGAGAAACTGCGCGAGCTTCTGCCAGTGGGGATCGCCGGTGCAGTCGCAGGCTTGCTGCCCACGATGGGAACCGCCGCGGTTCGCACTGCACTTCTCGCAGCAGCGGGCGCAACGGCAGCGACGACCACCACTGCCGCCGCCACGGCGACGGCTTCTTCGTGGAGCGGTGGCCGACTCGCAGTCGCCGCATTGCTGCTCACGGCCGCGGTCGCAGCGCCGTTCGTATGGCCGAGCGACGACGTCGAGGCTCCGCGCACGGTCACGGCAACCGCGACCGCAACGGTGCGCGTCGTGCCGGCAGCGGGATCTCTCGTCGCCAACGATGTGACACCGCACACGGAACCGAAGAGCGATCGACGCGAAGCTGCGCCAATGGCAAACGCGGACACGCAACGCCCATTCGAAGCACGCGGCACGGTCCGAGATGCCGACGGCCGCCCCGTGGTCGGCGCCGAGGTCCTCGGATTCGTCGCCGATCGCCCGTTCTTCGACGGCGCGGGTTTCGCGCCACCGCCGGCCAGCTCCGTGCGCACGGACGCAGACGGTCGCTTCGCGCTCATGATGCCCACAGCGCAGTGCTACCTCGTGGCGCGCGATGCAGGCCGGTTCTGCGAACATGCGATCAGCGGAGTCGCCAAGGGAAGAGAGGCCGTGGACGGCCTCGAGTTCCAACTCGTTCCGACTTCGAAGCTCGATGGCAAAGTGATCGATGAACAAGGCAAGGGAATGGCACGCATCGCGATCGAGACGAGCAGCGCGACGGTGCGTGGCCCGCGAAACGTGCTGCCGATCCCGGACTTCCTCCGGGCCGAACTGCCGCGCGTCCGAGTAGCGACGGACGCCTCCGGCGCATTCGAAGCCACGTTGGTGCCTGCAGAGATCTACGAGTGGGAAGTGGGAGCCGATGGGTTCCTCGCCACAAGCGTCTCACACCGCGGGCAGGACGGCCCGCTCCGCATCACGCTACGCAGGGGCGCGACGATCCGCGGCATCGCGTTCCGGGCAGATGGCTCGCCTGCAGCGGGCGCCATCGCTGCAATCACCGGCGAGGGATCTCCACGGACTCGCTGCGATGCGAGCGGACGCTTCGAACTGCGCGGCCTGAAGGAAGGCTCCCAGCACGTCCTCCTGCTCGATGACGATCCATCTGCGATCCACTGCACCGAAGTCCGCGACTTCGGCAGCGAAGTGCGAGTCCAACTCGAAGCGCCCCGCACGCTCGCAGTTCGAGTCGTCGACAGCGCAGGGATGCCCGCAGAGGGCGCCTTCGTTCGCATCCGCGGCGACCGCATGACCGGCCCCAAGCGATACGTGGGGATCGAACCTACATGGGAATCCGCACATCGCACGTCGAGCACGACGACGGATGCCGACGGCACGTTCGCAATCGAGCGACTCTACGACGGAATGTTTGCGATCGAGGTCCGGCTGCCGGGAACGAATGCATTTCTTCCACTCGGCTCGCATCGAGCCGGACTTCCACTTCGCGAGTTCCGGCTTGCACAAGCGCTCGCAAGCAGCGCGACACTGCGCGGACGCGCGATCGACGCGACGACCGGCGCGCCCCTCTCGGATCTCGAGTTGGTCGTGATGCAGCGCGAAGACTCCGGCACATGGAGCGGCGAAGCACATACGCCCAAACTCTCAGGCGACACCTACACGCTCGTCGGCATGAAGCTCGGACCCACGCGCATCACGGCACGAGCCGCAGGCTACGCGGAGATGCCTGCTGTCGAGGTCGATCTGCGCGCAGGGCCACAGACGATCGACGTCGTGCTGGCGCCCGTGCGGGCGCTGGAGGTCGACGCCTACATCGAGGGCATCGCTGCGAACGGCACCGTCCGCATCTTCGACGCGAACGGCACGGCGCGATGGCTGGGCACGACGCGCACCGGCATGAGCGACAGCCAACCCATCATGGACGGCAAGGCGATCGTGCACGGAGTCCCCGCCCTGCGTGTGCGCGTGTCGGTCGAATGCGCATTCGCAGCGCCAGCAGATCAGTGGGTAGACCTCTCCGGTGCCGGCCCGCACCGCGTCCGCTTCGACCTCGCACGCGCCGAGCCAACTCCCGTAGATGCATCGAAGCCGACCTTCGAACTGGGCGTGGTCGTCATGTTCGGGGCCGATGCCTCCGCCGAACACGAGGCACCTGCGGTGCTCGACGCACAGTGGCTGCGTCGCATCCAGGCCGACCCGCGCGTCAGCATGCCGGACAAACCCATCGACCTCGTCGTCCGCGACCTGCAAGGCAGGACACTCGCCACCAGCCGCATCTCCATGGCAACCGGCACGGATCCCGCGACGCATCTGCCTCGCACCGGCTACTCATCGGAATCGCGCATGTCCAACGGAGTCACTATCTCCTCACCTTCGAACTCGGCAGCCGGAGCGGCATTCCGACTCCCTGAAGGCCCAGTACGAATCGAGGTTCGCTCCGAAGGCCGCGCCACCAAGTCCGTCGACGTGACTTGTGATGCCAGCAAGCCGACGACCAAGTTGGTGATGCTGATCGCGGAGAAGTGAAGCAGCGAGGGACTGGACCAGGAGCCGGGGCGCAGCCGAAGCATGAGACAGGCTGGCGCCGCCGGCATCCGCGAACTGGTGGGCGATGAGGGACTCGAACCCCCGACATCCTCCTTGTAAGGGAGGCGCTCTAACCAACTGAGCTAATCGCCCGCGGAAGGCGCGTCACTCTAGCGCTTCTTCGGCTTGCCGCCACCGCGGCGCGGCGATCCAGACTCGGCGCCCGCCGACGCGTCGGGCGCGAGCGACTCGCCGCGCGCGAGCGCCTTCGACACGCGCTCGAACGTCGCGATGTCGTCCTCGCGCTGCGCGTCGGTCCGCTTGCGCATCGACTGCAACGGGATCGCGAGGCGCTGGTTGTCCTTCAACTTCGCTTCGTGCCGCTGCAGGAACGCCCAGTAGAGGCTGCGCACGGGGCACGTGGTCTTGGGGTCGAAGGCGCAGCCCTTGCAGTAGTCGCTCATCGAGTCGACGTAGCTCGCGCCGGCGATGTAGGGCTTGGTCGTCATCAAGTCGCCGACGGCGAACGTGCCCATGCCGAGCACGTTGGGCTCGACGACCCAGTCGTAGGCGTCCGCGTAGGCGCACCAGAACCAGTCGGTCAGTTCGCGCGGGCTCACGTCAAGCAACGCGGCGAAGTTGGCGAGCACCATCAGACGGCTGATGTGGTGGCCGTAGCCGTCACGCCACACGTCCTCGACGCAACGGTCGAGGCACGCGAGCCCGGACTTCTCGCCCCACCACGCAGGCGGCAACGCGCGGCGCGCGCCGAGGAACGACGGCGTCGCCTGGCCGAGATCGTCACGGCCCTTCGTCACCGAGCGGAACCCGTCCGTCGCCGCGTGCACGTGGCGAACGAACTCGCGCCAGCCGAGCACCTGCCGCACGAAGCCTTCCTTGCTCGCGATCGGCAGCTTCGACGCGCACGCGCCGTCGACGACATCGCGCGGCAGCACGCGCATCACGTTGAGCAACGGCGACAGCCGCGTGTGGAACAGCGATGCGGACTTCGTCGACATCGCGTCCTGGTACGGACCGAACTGCGGCAGGCATTCGCGTCGTGCCCAATCCCACATCGCGTCGGCATGGAGCTGCGTGCACGGCAACCGATCCTCGTCGATCGCACCAGGATGGTCCGCGAACGCGCTGCGGACGAACGCGACGACTTCGTCGGTCACTTCGTCGCGCGCGAACGTCGGAACCTCGGGTGCTGCGGGCTCGCCGTTCCAGCGCTTGCGGTTCTCGGCGTCGAAGCTGAGCTTGCCGCCCGCGAACTTGCCGCCCTCCATCAGCACACCCGTCGCCTTGCGCACGTGCCGGTAGAAGCGATCCATGCGGTACGGCGGCCCGTCGGGATGGCTCTCGTCGAACTGCGCGCGCGTCGTCAGCCAGCCTTCGTGTGATTCGACGACCAGCAGTCCGTCGCGCACGAGCGGCGCGAGCTCTTCGCGAAGTTCGCGTTCGGCGAACTCCATCGCACGCAGCGGGCCGACTTCGCTCGCGACCTCGCGCAACGGGCCTTCGTAGCCGCCTTCGGTCGCGACGTGCCGCACCGCGACGCCGCGCTGCGCCTGCTCCAGGCAGAAGTGGCGCAGATTGGCGAGCACGAACGCGAGCTTGTGCTGGCAGTAACTCCGCCGTCGCCCCTTCTGCATCGACTCGACGACGACGATGCCGGCCTTGCGCGGATCGAGCCGCGACAACGGGCCAAGGCGATCCGTCAACTGGTCGTAGGCGACGAAGACCCAGGTGCGCTTGCCGGCGACAGGACGATGCGCGGCAAGGCGCTGGAGGAAGGTCTTCATCGCTGCGTTGCCGTCCGAGTCATCCTCGGCCCTTCGCGCCTTGCGTGACTGCGGATGCGCCACACCTCACTCCACCCGCCGCGCCGGCCGGAACCCGATCGTGTGGCCGGACACCTGAGGCGCGGCGCCGTCGCGCGAGGTCACGCGCACGCTGGCGATGGTGTTGTCGAAGCTGCCGCCGCGGCTGGATCGCTGCGGCAGGCTGGCGGACGGATGCACGGGATCGATCGCGGCATGCGTCTCGTATGCATGCGCGTAGTAGCCGTCGAGACACCATTCCCAGAGGTTGCCCAGCATCTCGTGGAAGCCGAACGCGTTGGATGGCAACGACCCGATCGGACAGGTGGTCGGCCATCCATCTTCGTAGTCCGGCCAGTCCGAGATCGAAGGCCACGTTGCGCCTCGGCTCGCTGCAGTTCGATCCGCGATGTTGATCCTGCCCACGAGTTGCTCGCGATGGTCCGCAATGCTCCAACGCGCAGTCGTGCCCCCGCGCGCCGCGTGTTCCCACTGCGCCTCGGTCGGCAACGAAAGGCCTACGCGACGACAGAAGCGGTCTGCGTCGAACCACGACACCTGCTCCACCGGATGCAACGGGCTCGTGATCCAGTGGAGCCTCGGCGTGTAGGCACTCGGCTGCGTGCCCATCACGCGCTGCCATTGCGGCTGCGTCACTTCGTGCTTCGCGAGGAAATACGGCGACAGGCGGACTTCGTGGGCAGGCTCCTCGGTGAGGCTTGCGAGAGGATCGAAACCTTCGGCGCCGTTCGTGCGGCTCGCGCCCATGCGGAACGCGCCGCCCGGCACGAGAACGAACACGATCGCGGACTCCGGGCCCAGCGCGAGTTGGCCCATCGCATCGCGCGTCGGCGCGAGGCCACTGCACAGATGCGCGAACTCCCAGAGCCCAGACTTCGGGTCCGGACCGATCGGAATCAAACCGGCCTGCGGACGGATCGCCGATCCGGGATACACGCGCGCAAGCCCTTCAGCGGCCGCCTGCCACGCGTTCGCGCAATCACCGCCGGGCTCGAATGCCCGCGAGAGCGAACGCGCGACGCGCAACCTTCGGGAAACGCCCCAGCCGACCACCGGATCCGCAACGGCCTCGGGATCGAGATGGACCAGGCGCAGCCGTTCGAGGTCGGCGATGAGGGCATCCAACTGCGCGCACCACCACGCCGTCGCGGTGTCATCGGCCGCGAAGCTCCACGTCCTGCGCACGTCGACCTCCGCGTCGAGCCGATCGCGTTCGCTGCGCAAAGACTCGAGCACGCGATCGGCCTGCGCCATCCCCTCGTCCGACCGCGAACGCGCAACGGCTTCGCGCAGACGCGAGCCGTCGATCGATGCAAATCGCTCTCCTTCGCCGGCCGTCGCCTCGGCGGAGGCGATCGCATCGAGCGCCGCGTCGTCGTCGCCGCACGCGAACTCGGCCCACGCGATCGCCTCGTGCAGCTCCGAGACCGTCAGCAACTGCGCGGACACGAGCAATTCGCGCAAGATGGCTCGCGCAACCCGTTCGCGCCCGAACTCGGTTCGCTCGGGCCAACTCCACGAACGCGCGAGGTCGAACCGAACGCGAGGGCTGGCGGGCAACTGCGCCTGCGACTCGGTCTCGGTCGGCGAGCCAAGGGACGATTCGTCGAACGACGCGCCCCTTCGCCGCGCGCTGCGGACGGCGAAGGCGAGCTCTCGGGCCGCAAGTTCGCGACCGACAGCGGCGAGCCGCGCGGAGTTCGGATGCGACGCGCGGTCGGCGGCGCGTTCCTGCTCGCTTCGTTCCCGCGCGCGCGCCTGCAACAGGTCGCGCTGCCGACGATGCGCCGGCAACTCCGCGACCAACCGCTCCGCGCGCGCGATCCATGCCTCACAGTCGGCAATGCGATCGGGATGCGGCGGCCACAGCGCCTCCTGCCCGCGAACGAGCACGTCGAGGTCCTGCCGAGCCGCAAGCCGCAACACGTCGCGCCGCTCTTGCGTCGCCTCCTCGGCCCGCTCCGACGCGATCATCGCGTAACGCAGCGAGACTGCGGCACCGACGATTGCCGTCGCCATCACGCCGGCGATCGCTGCGACCTGGAGGCGATGGCGACGCACGTACTTGCGGACTGCGTACGCGGTCGACGGCGGACCTGCGACCACTTCGACGTCGTCGAGGTGACGGCGCACGTCGGCGGCGAGGTCCGCTACCGAGCCGTAGCGGCGTTCGATGTCGCGATCGGTCGCCTTGCCGACGATCCAGTCGAGGTCGCCACGCAACGACCGCGACCACTGCGCTTCGGGGCGATCCGGATCGTGCGCGCACGCACTGGGCCGGCCGATCTCGAGATCACGAATGCGTTGCCGCACTTCGTGGGCGAGACCTGCGCCAGCGAGCGCCTCCGCGAACGGCTGCACGCCCGTGCACAACTCGTAGAGGATCGCGCCGAGCGAGAACACGTCCGCGCGCGTGTCGACGAGTTGGAACTCGCCGCGCAACTGCTCGGGCGCCATGTAGCGCGGGGTTCCGAGCAAAGACCCGGTCTCGGTCAGGTCCATCGAGTCGTCTTCGCGCTCGATCGCGCGCGCGATGCCGAAGTCTATGAGCTTGGGGCGCGGCGCGTCGGCGCTGCCGGACACCAGGATGTTGCTGGGCTTGAGGTCGCGATGCACCAGGCCCTTCTGGTGCGCGTGATGGACGCCTTCGCAGACGGCGCAGAACAACTCGAGCCGCGCTCGCAGCGGCATTCCGCGCTCGCGGCAGAACTTCGTGATCGCCAGCCCCTCGACCAGTTCCATCGAGAACCACGGCTTGCCGATCTCGGTCGTGCCCGCGTCGAAGATCTTGGCGATCGCATCGTGGTTCATGCGCGCCAGCGCGTCGCGCTCGCGTGAGAACCGCCGCAGGATCGCGCGCGTGTCCATGCCGAGCTTCAGCACCTTGAGCGCGACCTCGCGCTGCAGTCCTTCGACCTGCGTCGCGCGATAGACCTCGCCGAAGCCGCCGCGCCCGAGCAGCGACAGGATGCGATACGGGCCGATGCGCTCCGGCACGGGTTCGTCCTCGGTCGAGGTGCTGGGGAACCCGGCGACGAACTCGCGGATCTTCTCCCTCCACTTTGGGTGCTTCGCCTCGATCTCCGACACCGCGAGCATGCGCGGGCGCGCGCCTGTGTTGCGGAACCAAGCCGCCTCGAGCTCCGAGAGCACCTCGGCAGGCAGCGCCGAGGATCCGTCGCGGTGCGTTCCGGTCGTTTCGCCCATGGGGTGGTGAGATGCGCACGCTAGCCGAACCGACGACCTCGGTCGCGTCTGTCTCCGCATGCGCGCCCCGCGCGGCACCGTTCGCTCGGGGGCAAAGCCCCGCCGCACCGGACACAGGCAGCTATGCTCACGCGAATGCGGCTCTCTCTTCCTGCGATCGCCTCGACGCTGCCGTTCCTGCTCGGCTCCCACTCGCTCGCGCAGTGCGCGAACGACTGGGCTCCGCTCGGCGGCCTCAACAACGGAGTGCGGACGCTGTGCATCGCGAAGAACGGCGACGTCATCGCCGGCGGCGACTTCACCACCGCGGGAGGCGCGCAGGCGCTGCGCGTCGCGCGCCACGACGGCGTCTCGTGGCAGCCGATGGGCGGCGGGTTGCCTTGGGCCGTGCACGCGCTCGCAGAACTCAGCGACGGATCGATCGTCGGCGGCGGCATGTTCGGCGGCATCTGGCGTTGGAACGGGACTGCATGGTCGATGCTCGGCTCGCTGCAGCCGTTCACGTGGGACATCTGTGCGCTGCCGAACGGCGGTTGCGCAATCGCGGGGAGCTTCCCGGCGCCCGGCGGCAACCACGCAGCGATCTGGGACGGGACCACGTGGAGCGCAGTCGGCGGCGGCCTCAACGGCGACGGCCTCGCTGTCGCGCGCAAGCCGACCGGCGAACTCGTCTACGGTGGGACGTTCACGCGCGCGGGCACGACGACGTGCAACTTCGTCGCGCAATGGGATGGATCGACGTGGTCGACGTTCGGCACCGGCCTCAACGATCTCGTGATCGCGGTCTGCGCGCTGCGCGACGGGAGCATCGTGGTCGGCGGCAACTTCACGCAGGCTGGCGGCCAGCCCGCTGCACACATCGCGCGCTGGACGGGATCCGCATGGCAGCCGCTCGGCGCCGGCGTGAGCGGCTCGGTCCTCTGCATCACCGAGATGCCGGACGGCGACCTGCTCGTCGGCGGCGACTTCACGTCAGCGGGCGGCCAACCCGCAGCGAACATCGCACGCTGGGACGGCAACGCGTGGCACGCGATCGGCGCCGGAACGAGCATGCTCGTCTGGGACATCACGCAACCGGCGCGCGACGCAGCGATCGTCGGCGGCGTGTTCTCGTCGGTGGGCGGCATCTCGTCCGCGAACATCGCGAAGTTGACTTCGTCGTGCTCCGCCACCGCTCTGTCCACGAACGGCGAATGCGGCGGCGCGAGCCTCGTCGCCGAGCGCCACGCCTGGCTCGGCGGCGCGTTGCAGACGCGATGCAGTGGCTTGCTGCCGAACAGTCTGTGCTTTTCCGTGACGGGATTCGGACTCGTCGGCACGCCGCTGGCGACACTGCTGCCCTACGCGCCCCCCGGTTGCTTGCTGCAACCCTCGCTCGACCTCGTCGAGTTCACGTTTGCTGCGGATGGGTCCTCGCGCTTCCGCCTCGCGGTGCCCAATGACCCGTTCTTGAACAGCCTGCCGCTTTGGCGTCAGGACATCGGCATCACGATCGACGCCAACGGCTACGCGAGCGGCCTGCAGGCGAGCAACGGACTCGCCTGCACGCTCGGCTCGTTCTGAGCCGCGGCGCGCGTCAGAGCCCGTAGATCCACGGCACGAGCCAGACCATCGCAGCCACCGTGGTGATCGTCAGCGGGAAGCCGACGCGCAGGTAGTCGGTGAAGCGATAGCCACCTGGCCCCATCACCATCACGTTGGTCTGGTAGCCGATCGGCGTGAGGAACGAGTTCGACGCTGCGATCGCGACTGCGATCGCGAACGGCCGCGGATCGACGCCGAGCTGTTGCGCGCTCGCGAACGCGATCGGGAAGAGCAGGGCCGCCGCAGCGTTGTTGGTGATCATCTCGGTGACGACCACGGTCGCAACGACGAGGCCCAAGAGCGTCAGATGGACATTGCCGCCACCGGTGATCGCTGACAGCCACTGCGCGAGTTCGCGCGCGAGACCCGACTTGTCCATGGCCTCGCCGAGCGCGAACGACGCCGCGATGACGAGCACCGTGTCCATGTCGATCGACGCGCGCGCTTCCGCGGCACTGAGCACGCCGAACGCGATCAGCAGCACGACGCCGAGCAACGACGCGTGCAGCATCGGCAAGATCCCCAGGCCCGCGACGCCGCAGACGAGGACCATCACGAGGCCGACGATCCACGCCTTCTTGCGCGCCGCCGGAGCCGAACCCTCCATCGACGTGACCATCAGGAAGTCCGGACGGTCGCGCCAACGCAACCGGAAGCCCGGATCCGCGAGCAAGATCAACGTGTCGCCTAGCCGAAGCATCACGTCGCCGAGCTTCTGGTCGAGTTCGTGGCCGGCGCGATGGATCGCGACCACCGCTGCCTGGTAGCGATCGCGGAACGCCACGTCCTTCAGCGTGCGGCCGACGAGCGGCGAGTTGGCGCCGACGACGACTTGCAGGAAGCGGTGCTTAGCGGAGTCGAAGTGCGCGACGTGCCGACTCTCCGCTGACTCGAGCCCGCGGCGAGCGTGCAGGTCCACGACCTTGTTCGCAGCGCCCGCGAAATTGAGAAGGTCGCCGTCTTGCAGCGCAGCATCGGGCCGAACCGGCGCGATCTGCTCGCCGTGGCGCTCGATGCTCGCGAGATAGACGCCCTCGAGCGCGCGCAGGCCCGCCTGTTCGACCGTCTTGCCGACGAGTGGACCTCCGGCGACGACTCGCATGCTGACCGCGAACTCGCGTCCAGTTGCGGCATTCTGCGCTTTGGGCGAACGACGCTCGGGTATCAGCCAGGGCGATGTCACGATCAGCGCGAGGATGCCGACCAGCGCCACGGGCAGACCGACCGGCGTGATCTCGAACAGCCCGAGCGGCTCGCCGGTGGCCTTCGCGAGCATGCCCGAAACGACGAGGTTGGTCGAAGTGCCCATCGTCGTCATGACGCCGCCGAGCACGACGGCGAACGACAACGGCATCAGGTAGAGCGATGCAGACACTCGAACGCGCTCGGACCACCGCAGGACTTGCGGGATGAGCATCGCGACGATCGGCGTGTTGTTGAGGAACGCGGACGCAGCCGCGGACGGAACGAGCAGACGGGTCATCGCGCCGCGGCCGCCGCGGCCGTCGCCGAGCAGGCGTTCCATCAGCGGTTGGATCACACCCGTCGATTCGGTTGCGCGCGCGAGCACGAACAACGCCGCCACCGTGAACGGCGCCGGATTGCCGAAACCAGCAAACGCCTGCTCCGGCGTGATGACGCCGACGAGCAACAGCGTGATCGCCGCGCCGAGCATCGTGTGCGCCGGCGAAGCCCAGTCGCGAGCGAGGCTCAGCAACGTCGCGAGGGTCACCCCGAGCGTGGTCCAGGCTTGCCAGGTCATTCGTGTGGTCGTGCGTTCCTGCTTGGAGTCGAACGCGCGACAGCACCCGAGGGCACGTTGCGCACCGACCGAGCCTCTGGATCGACGGAACTTCCCTTGCCGCTGGAGCCTTGCGGTCCAGCGTCTCGGCCGCGGCGCAGGGTGGTGCGTGCGGTTGCCGACTTCGAAGCCGCGAACAGCCGATGCCATCGCGCGGTCCGATTCGCTGCCCAGCAGCCTCGCACAAGGCGAGCGGAGGCATGGAAGCGAACACCGTCACGAGGTGCATTCGTGGGACATACTGCTCGTGCGCGGAAGGCAAGAGAAGTCGAACCGCGCCTCGCGCTCCCTATGTCCAGCCCGACGCGCAACCTGATGCAGCGTGCAACGCACTGCGTTGCCCACACTGCTTTGTTCTGCATCGGGCTGTTCGGTGTCGCTGCCGCCGTCCGCATCGCCGACCCGATGCCTTTCCACAGTTGGACGCGAGCCAAGATCCACGAATGCGCAACGTTGGACGCGTCCTTCGACACGTTGTTCCTGGGCACGAGCCGCATGGAGTTCGGCCTCGTGCCCGCGGAGTTCGACGCGCGCAGCCGTGAGCTGGGGCATCCGACGCGGTCCTATAACGGCGGGATCAGTGGGCTTCGCATGCACGACGTGCTGCACGTGCTCGACTGGATTGGCGAGCGACCACCATCCGGACTTCGCAGGATCGTGATGGAGCTTCACGACCTCGACCAGCACGTGAACGGAGGACAGTGGTTCACGGACACGCAGTTGGAGATGCACGCGCCGTCGACGATCGCTTCGCGACTTGCCTCGGTTGCTGCGAGCAGACGTGGCATCGTGGAACAGGCGCAACAAGCGGCGTCCGTGCTGCTGCACGGTATCGCCAACGCGCTAGCGCTCGGGCAAGGCGACCGCATCATCGACGACTGGCGCGCACTCGCCGCTGGCAAGGACCTGCCAGAGACATGGCGCTGGAACGACGCGGGCTGGAGGGCGGTCGAAAGCAGCACTACGCCGCACGTCGACCAGATGCACCGCGATCTCGTCGACCATCGTGCCGACTGGGAACGCGCGCTCGCCGACAAGGCAACGCGAATCACGAGTGAGAACTTCGTCGAGGGCTTTCGACCGGAACCGTTCCTGGAAGCGGCCGCACGACTGAAGTCGAAGGGCATCGACCTCGTGCTCGTCGTGATGCCGACGCTCACGTTCGACTTCTACGGCCGCGAACAGGCCGAGGCGCTGGGCGCTTCCGTGCTGACGATCGCATGCGACCGCCCAGCCGAGAACCGCCCCGTGTTCGCATGGGAGCACTTCTACGACTGCTCACATCTCTCGACGGCGGGCGCAAAGGCCTTCTCGCGCCATCTCGCGGAGTTGCTGGCCGAGACGAAGAACCATGGCGGGAAGCCGCCGAGACCTCGTTACCGCGCGCTCCATGGCATGTCGGCCGTGGCCGAAGTCGTCGCGACTGGACTGACGGTGCGAGCACAAGGCATCCCGCTGTGTGGCGATCTCGTCGCCGTGCTGGGACGCCGAGCCGACGGACCGGAACTCGCGCACGGCGAGCGACTCGCGGTCGAACTGCCGCCACTCGCGCAGCGTGCGCTCGTGCGCACCGGGCTCGATGCGGCATCGGGCACCATCGCGCCGGAGCACTTGCCTGAGCCTGGCACCTATTGGCTGCAGGTCGGCTGCATACGCGAAGGCGCAATCCTGGACCTGACCTCGCCACAATCGGTGCGCGTGCCCGAACCAGCCTTGGGATCGGAAGAAAAACGTCGCTGATCGCGGATTCCGCTGTCACAGCAAAGAGGTTCATGCATTCGGTTGCGAACCACGCCGCGCCTCGCGGCCATTCCTTCGCACCGCAATGCTCGAATCCCGCATCCTCGCGCCGCTGTGCGCGGCTTTGTTCGCGAATCTCGTTGCTGCCCAGCAGTGGACGCAGGCCGCACCCACCGCTTCGCCAACCGCTCGCAACAGCCACGGCCTCTCCTACGACGTCGCGCGCGGCGTCGCGGTGATGTTCGGCGGCTACGACGGCAACAACACCACGGCCCTCGGCGACACGTGGACCTACGAAGGCACCAACTGGACGCCGAGCACGCCGGCCACGGCGCCGGACGCGCGCTGGGGACACGCGATGGCGTTCGACAACCGCCGCGCGCGCACGGTGCTGTTCGGTGGCTTCCGCCCAGGCGTCGGCTCCGTCGCCGACACCTGGGAGTTCGACGGCACGACCTGGACGCAGTTGGCGACGGCCAACGCGCCCGCGGGCCGCGCCTACCACGCGATGGCGTTCGACTCCGTTCGCAACCGCATGGTCGCGTTCGGCGGACTCGGCAACGCGCTTGCGACGCTCGGCGACACGTGGACCTTCGACGGCGTCGATTGGATGCAGGTCGCGACCGCGAATGCGCCCTCGGCGCGCCGCGGCGCCGCGATCGCATTCGATGCAGCGCGCGGCAAGACCGTGCTGTTCGGCGGCGGCAACGGCACGACCAACTTCAACGACACGTGGACCTTCGACGGCACGTCGTGGACGCAACGCACGACGACCGCGGCGCCGAGCGCCCGCTGGCAAGCAGCGGCGACGTTCGACGCGGTGCGCGGACGAATCGTGCTGCACGGCGGCGCCGACGTCGCGTTTGCGACCAACTACGGCGACACGTGGGAATGGAACGACACGAACTGGGCACAGACATCGACGGGCGGACCGTCGGCGCGGCACGGGGCCGGGCTCGTGTACGATGCGCGACGCGGCGCGGCGGTGATGTTCGGTGGGCGCGGGGCGGGGTTTGGCGCGGATACGTGGGAGGCGTCGTCGTTCCGTAGCAGCGGTGGCCTGCAGTTCGACGGGGGCGTCATCACGTTTCCTCACAACCCAATCATGCTCACCGGCAGCACCTGCACGATGGAAGGCTGGGTTCGCGCAACTCCGAGCGCTCAAGGAACCATGAGCCTCTTCACCCGCTACACAGGCTTCCAGGAACACAAGAGTCTGAACATCGAGCCTGATGGGCGCCTAGCCTACCTCTACGCGGGATCTCCGTGGTGGCAGTTACCCAATCAAGACCTGCGGACTCCCCCAGGCACCTTCCCGAAGGATGGCTCGTATCATCACATTGCCTTCGTGCGCAGGGCCAATGCGACTTGGTCGCTCTACCTGGATGGAATACGCATCGTGAACCTGGGACCTGGCACCGGGCTGTGATCTAGCTGCTGGCTAACGTGCAATGTCATTGAAGCGCAGTCGAACACGACTGTGGGAGGTGACACGAATGCGCGAGGATGGGCCATGCGCACTCTCCGGATCTCCAACAACGAGCGCTATTCCGGAACGTCTTTCACTCCGAGCGCTGCATGGTCCGCTGACGCCAACAGCGTGATGTTGCTCAACTTCACCGAAGGATCAGGCTCCACAACCAGCGATGTCGGGACCGCTCGGCAAGTAGGCACCATCAGCGGCGCAGTGACTTGGTTGACTTCATCGTCCCCAACCCCAACCGCCACCTTCACCACCTACGGCACGAGCTGCAGCACCACCGCCGGCGCACCCCAGCTCACGACCGCGCCCAACTCCACCCCGCGCCTCGGCCAGACGCTCCAACTGCGCCTTTCCAACCTGCCGACCAACTCCTCGCAGTTGCCGTTCGGCTTCTTCGCGACGCGCAACGATGCAGCGATCGGCCTGCCCCTGCCGTTCTCGATGTCGCGCTACGGCATGAACGCAGACTGCTTCCAATACGTCGACCCCGACTCGGGCCTCGTGTTCACGCTGGTCAACAACGCGGGCTCCGCCGATTGGGACCTCGCGATCCCCAACGATCCCGCGCTGCTGCAACTCGCCGTGTTCTTCCAAGGGCTCGTGCTCGACTGGAACCTCACCACTGCGTTGCCCGCCGCGTCCACCAACGCCGGCGTCGCGACGATCGGGCGCTGACGTCCGGCGCGAGCGGGACCGGGCTGCGCGCGGCGCGGCCCGGCCGACACCGCGGACCGATTCCGCCTGACCGCGAAACCGCTCCACCTGCCACTCCGAACGGGAGCAGGTAACCTGCGCACCGCGGACCTCACGCCGCGGCCCCAATCTCCACTCCCGTTCCATGCATCGAATCGTCGCCTTCGCGGCTTCGTTCGCGGCCGTCGTGTGCGGACTGTCCGCCCAGACGCCGCTGCGCCTCGACCTCACGGCCTCCGGCTTCCATCGGCCGGTGCTGGTGACCGCGCCTCCCGGCGACACCCAACGGCTGTTCGTCGTCGAGCAGTCGGGACGAATCAAGATCGTGCGCAACGGCAGCGTGCTGCCGACTCCGTTCCTCAACCTGTCGGGCACGGGACAACTGTCCTACGGCGGCGAACTCGGCTTGCTGGGTCTCGCATTCCATCCGCAGTTCGCGAGCAACGGCCACTTCTTCGTGTTCTTCAACACGTTCCCGTTCCCGCGCTCGACCGTGCGTCGCTTCACCGTCAGCGCGCAGAACCCGGATGTCGCCGACCCCGCGTCTGCCGTCACGCTGCTCAACGAGCCGATGGTCTACGGCAACCACAACGGCGGAATGATCGCGTTCGGGCCGGACGGCAAGCTGTGGATCGGCATCGGCGACGGCGGCAGCTCGCCGCCACTGTGGCCCGACGATCCGCAGAACCACGCGCAACGCGGCGACAGCCTGCTCGGCAAGATGCTGCGCATCGACGTCGACACGCCGCAGCCGCCGCTCGCTTACGGCATCCCCAGCGACAACCCGTTCGTCGGCCCTGGCGATCCGCGCGACGAGATCTGGGCGCTTGGCGTGCGCAATCCGTGGCGCTTCTCGTTCGACCGCGCGACGGGCGATCTGTGGCTCGCCGACGTCGGCGGCCAGCGCGAGGAGATCGACTTCGAGCCCGCGGGCACGCCCGGCGGCCGCAACTACGGGTGGCCGTGCATGCAGGGCACTGTGTGCGTCTCGCATGTGGGTTGTGCTTGCAATGCGCCGACGCTGACTCCGCCGATCCACGAGTACACGTTCCCTTGGAACCGCTCGATCATCGGCGGATTCGTGTATCGAGGAGCAGCGATCCCGGACCTGCAGGGCAGCTACTTCTTCGCCGACTACAACACGACGCAGATCTGGTCGCTGCGCCAACAAGGCGGCGCCGTGACGCAACTGCGCGAACGCACCATCGAGCTGCAACCGCCGCTGCCGCGCGCGTTCACGGGCATCTCCTCGTTCGGCCAGGACGCAGCCGGCGAGCTCTACGTGTGCGACCTCGGCGGCGATGTCTACAAGATCGTCGCCAACCCCAATGCGTTGCCGGGCCTCGCGCCGTTCGGCGCAGGCACCCCAGGATGCAACGGCCCGCATGCGCTGACCGCGACGTCGTCGCCCAACCAGGGCAATGCAACGTTCGCGCTGCGCTGCACCGGCGGCGTCGCATCGGGCTACGGATTGATGACGATCGCAAGCCTTCCCGACATCGGCGGCTCGGACCCGTTTGCGCTCGGCGTGACGCTGCACTTCCGTCTCGACTCGCCCTACCTGTCGCTGCAGTTGATGCCGAGCGACGCGCAAGGCACGGGCACGTTCTCGCTGCCGATCCCGATGGACCCCGTGCTCGTGGGCCAGTCGATCGGCGCGCAAGCGGGCTGGATCTGGAACCCACCCTGCGCCGACCCCGCAGGCGGCTGGTCGTCGTCGAACGGGCTCTGGATCACGATCCTGCCCTGATTTCGACCGCAGGCGCGCGCTAAGCCATCGAACGACATCGCGAGCCGCATACGTCGCCGCCAAGACGCGGAGGTCGACGATCTGCGCAGGCGCTCCTATGCTGCGCCGCCACAACGCGGCGCGACATGACGGAAACCACCACGAGCACGGACGCTGCGCCGACCTCCGCCGAACCGCGGCGCGACGTGATCCTCGCGCGACGCGGGCTCGTGGCGAAGGTTCGCGCGATCTGGCGCGCGCTGGCGATGGTGCTCGTCACCGTCCTGACCTGCGTCGCGTGGAGCCTCGGCGCGACGTGCATGTTCTGGTCGCGCGAGCGTCGCCACGCATGGCGGCGCGTGTTGATGCGCCAGTGGTGCCGCTGGGGATGCGTCGCGCTCGGCGTGCGCGTGACGGTGCGCGGCGCGCTGCCGAAGGACGCGCAGTATCTCGTCGCCAACCACCTCGGCTACCTCGACATCCTCGTGCTTGGCAGCCAGGCAAACGCAGCATTCGTGTCGCGCGCCGACGTCGAGCACTGGCCGGTGATCGGCTGGCTCGCCAAGCAGTTCGACACGGTGTTCCTGGAACGCAGCAAGAAGCGCGACCTGCCCACGGTGAACGCGGGCCTCAAAGAACGGCTCGAGCGCGGCGAGGTGATCGTGATGTTCCCGGAGGGCTCGAGCTCCTCGGGCGAAGGGCTGCTGCCGTTCCGCTCGCCGCTGCTGGGCCCGCCGGCGGAGCACGGCAGCGCCGTCGCGGCAGCCTGCATTCGCTACACGACAGGCAAAGGCGACCCCGATGCGATGCACTGCGTCGCATGGTGGGGCGACATGGAGTTCGCGCCGCACGCGGCCGCGATGCTGTCCGCCTCGCGCATCCACGCAGTCGTCGCTTTCGCGCCGCAAGCGCGGCGCAATGCCGATCGCAAGCAACTCGCGGCCCAGCTCCAACAAGACGTGGCCCAACTCTTCGACTCCATCCGCTGACCCTGTGCCGACCGCCACCCTCGCCCGTCTCGCGTCCGAGTTCCTGCGACAAGGCCAGCGCCTCATCGCCCGCATCGACGACGCCGCTTACGCCGACGCAGTGCCGACGTTGTCGCGCAGCTCGGTAGGCGCGCACATCCGCCATGTGCTGGACCACTTCTCCTCGCTGCTCGAGGGCATCGACAACGGCGTCGTCGACTACGACCTCCGGGCGCGCGACACGGCCATCGAACGCAGTCGCTCCTGTGCCGTCTCGGCGATCCTCGACATCGAGCGCAGCCTGGCGGATGCCCGATTCCGGAGCGACCGCGAGCTGACGGTGCGCGTCGACAGCGGCGAACGCGGACCGCGGGCCGCGAGCCGCAGCTCGCTGCAGCGCGAGCTGCAGTTCTGCATCGCGCACACCGTCCACCACTACGCGATCGTCGCCCTCTTACTCCGAGCTAGAGGCATCGAAGTGGAAGCGGGCTTCGGCGTGGCGCCCTCGACGCAGAAGCACGAGTCGATGCAACAAGCGAGACAACAGGATGAGCCGACCCCGAACGGGGAAGGTCTCGCGACGTGTGCACGCTGACCTGGACACCGCACGACGGCGGCTATGCGGTGCTGTTCAACCGCGATGAACTGCTGACGCGCAAACCCGCGACGCCACCCACCGTCCGGGAACTCGACGGCGTCCGCGTGCTGTGCCCGCTCGACGGCGACCACGGCGGCACCTGGATCGGAGTCAACCAACACGGCGTCACCGTCGCCCTCCTGAACGGGGATCCCGCAGCACCCCGTGGCGAGGGGCCGTTCCGTTCCCGCGGGCTCGTCGCGCTCGACGCGCTGAGGCAGCGCACCGCGCACGCCGCTGCGGCATCGTGCGGCGAACTGGACCCGCGCAGCACGCAGCCATTCCAGTTGTTCGCGATCGACCTGGGACTGTCGCCTGTCCTCGTCGAATTCGGCTTCGGTGGCTCGAGCCTCCAGGAATGGCCGGCTCCCGGCCTCGTCGCATCCTCTTCGCTCGTCCACGCCGACGCGCGACACGCGCGCGCGAGACTGCTGGTGGACCACCTCGCAACGGCGCCTGCGCCGCGGCTCGCGCAACTCATGGCATTCCACGAGAGCCATGGTCCCACGCGCGGGCCGCTGAGCCCGTGCATGCATCGCGCCGACGCACAGACGACGAGCGCGACGCGCGTCTACGCCGCGAACGGGATCGCGCACATGGAACACCACGACGGACCGCCATGCGCGCGCAACGGCTGGACCGAGGCGGAGCTCCCGCTGAGCGCCCAGCGAACGGCCTGACGCATGGAGCAACTCGACGCACTGCTCCAACAGCTCGCACACATGCCTTGGTGGCTCGCGTGCGTGACGATCGTGCTCGCGTCGTTCGTCAGCGAAGACCTCGCCGTGATCGGCGCAGGACTCGCAGCCGCTGCGCAGATGCTGCCGACGCCGGTTGCGCTCGCAGCAGCCGTCTTCGGGGTGTGGATCGGCGACATCGGGCTGTGGTGGATCGGTCGCGGCGCGCGAGCCGCCGTGCTGGAGCGCCGCTCGTTCTCGCGACTCGTCGACCCCGAGACCGTCGAGCGATGCAGGCGCGGCTTCGAGAAGAACCGGCTCGCGTGGATCCTGCTGACGCGCGTGCTGCCGGGAACGCGCACGCCGACCTACGTGCTCGCGGGCGCGCTCGGCATCCCGCTGCGCTGGTTCGCGTTCGCGACGCTCGCCGCCGTGGCGCTGTGGACGCCGCTGCTGTTCTTCGCGGCCGTGTGGCTCGGCGACGACGCGATGGCGCTCGCCGAGCGAGCGGGCGCGGCCGCATGGATCACGCTGCCGCTGCTGTGGATCGCGTTCTGGATCGCGACGCGCGTCGTGTTGCCGCTGTTCCGCTGGAAGGGCCGGCGCTTGCTGCTTGGCAGGATCCGCCGCGTCGTGCACTGGGAGTTCTGGCCTGCCTGGTGTGTGTATCCGCCGGTCGTCGTCGCGATCCTGCTGCTCGCGTTGCGTCACCGCAGCCTGCGCTGCGTCACGGCAGCCAATCCAGCGATGCCCGCGAGCGGTTTCGTCGGGGAATCGAAATCCGCGATCCTGCGCGGCCTCGCACCCGCCGGCGACGCGATCGCGCGCCACTGCGCATTGCCGTGCTCGCGTTCGGTCGAGGAGCGCTTGGAGTCGTTGCGCGCCTTCCTGCGCGACAACCAGCTCGACTTCCCCGTCGTGCTGAAGCCCGACGCGGGCCAGCGCGGCGCCGGCGTGTCGATCGTGCGCGACGAGTCGGCTGCGCGCGCCTACCTGGAACGCATCCAGGTCGACTGCCTCGCGCAGGAATACGTGGAAGGCGAGGAGTTCGGCGTCTTCTACGTGCGCGAGCCGGGCGCTTCGCAGGGCCGCATCTTCTCGATCACGAAGAAGCAGTTCCCCCACGTCACGGGCGACGGCGCCTCGACGTTCGAAACGCTGGTGCTCGCGGACCCGCGCGCAGTCTGCATGGCGCAGCACTACCTTCGCACCGCGTCCGTCGCGAAGGACTCGATTCCGGCCAACGGCGAACGGGTGCGGCTCGCAGAGATCGGCAACCACTGCCGCGGGACGATCTTCCTGGACGGCCGTGAACTGCTCACGCCGGAGCTCGCATCCGCGATCGATCGCATCGCGCGCAGCTACGACGGATTCCACTTCGGCCGCTTCGACCTGCGCGCGCCGAGCGAGGAGCACTTCCGTCGCGGCGTCGGGATCCGCGTGCTCGAACTCAACGGCGCGACGAGCGAGGCGACGCACATCTACGATCGCAAGCACGGGATCCTGCACGCATGGCGAACGCTGTGTGCGCAGTGGCGCATCCTGTTCGCGATCGGAAAGGCCAACGCGAAAGCCGGCGCGAAGACCACGGGCCCGCTCGAACTCTGGCGCGCATGGCGCGCATACGGCCGCGACTCCGCGTCGCACCCTGTGCACACGAACGCCGCCGCGAACCACACTCCTCCACACCCATGACGATCTTCGACGCCGTGTCGACCACGCTGCTCGCATACCTCGCGATCGGCGCAGTGTTCTCGCCCTGGTTCTTCGCGAAGCTCGCGCCGCGGCTCGATCCCGACGTGCGCGGAGCGTCTCGTGGCTTCTACTTCGTCGCCCTGCCAGGAGTCGTTGCGTTGTGGCCGCTCTTGTTGCGCGCATCGTTGCGAAAGACCGAGCCGCGTGAACGCAACGCGCACGAGGATGCGGCGCGGCAGGGAGGCCGGCGATGATCGCACGACTCCGACGCGTTCATGCGCTCACGGCAGCGATGTCGCCGTTCCTGCTCGCAGCCTTTGCCATAGCGCTGTTCGGCAGGAAGCCGGACACGGTCACGAACGAACTGCCCGCGGATTCGCGTGGAACGACGACACCCGCCCTGGGCAGCGTCAGCGACATCCTTCGCGCCAGGGAGACGCCGTCATCGCTCGGCGGCTCGTTCACCGTCGGCGCACACGAGCTTGGACGAGTACTGTTGGCGCAGAAAGGCGAATCGTCTCCGGACACGCTCGCCTACTGGACGCGCGCGACAGGCGAGATCGACGCGTTGCCGCAGGATGCGCAACTGCTGGGCCCCGTCGGGTCCTTGCCGCGCGACTACGCGATCCCGGCCACCGGTGGCCAGGTCGTCTTCTACAGCCTCGCACACGGGACCGTCGTCGGACACGCAACGCTGGAGGGCAACTGAGGTGGGCCACGCATACCAGGCCGTTGGCTGGAACCCGGCCAAGAAGCGCTACGACCGGACGCTGCTCGCGTGCGTACTGCTGGCTCTGCTGACCTTCGGCGGCATCACTGCGATCCTGCGGCCTGACGCAACTGCGGAGACGATCCTCATCCGCTCGTTCGGCTTCACCGCGTTCGCGTTGCTGCACGTCATCCTGTCGATCGGGCCGCTGTGCCGGCTCGACGCGCGCTTCCTGCCGCTGCTCTACAACCGCCGGCACATGGGCGTGACGATGTTCTTCTGCGCGCTTGCGCACGGGACTTTGTCGTTCGTGCTCTACCACGCGCTCGGCGTGATCTCGCCGTGGGAGAGCTTGTTCCTCGGCGACGCAGGCTGGCGCGGCATCGCAGAGATCCCGTTCCAGCCGCTCGGGGCCGTTGCGCTCGCGATCCTGTTCCTGATGGCGGCGACGAGCCACGACTTCTGGCTACGCAACTTGACCGCGCCCGTCTGGAAGACGCTGCACATGCTCGTCTACGCGGCGTATGGGCTCGTGGTGCTGCACGTCGCGCTCGGCTACCTGCAGTCCGACGACTCGATCGTTGCGCCTGCTCTCGTGGCAGTCGGGATGCTGTGGCTCATCGCGTTGCACTTCGTCGCAGCTTCCAAAGAACGGGGCGCGGATCGCGCGCCCAAGTCCCCGACGACCGCTCAGTTCGTCGATGTGTGCGGCATCGATGAGATCCCAGAGAAGGGCGCGCGCACCGCATTGGTCGCAGGCGAACGTGTCGCCGTGTTCCGCTACGACGGCTGCATCTCCGCAGTGTCGAGCGTGTGCAAGCACCAGAACGGGCCGCTTGGCGAAGGCCGCATCCAAGACGGCTGCATCGTCTGCCCATGGCACGGCTACCAGTACCGTCCGCAGGACGGCCGCGCGCCGGAGCCGTTCACCGAGACGCTGCCGACCTTCGCGGTGGTCGTCGAAGCAGGTCGCGTGCGCGTGGGCAAGCGACCCAACGCGCCAGGCACGTTCGTCGAGCCAGCCCGCGTCGATGGCGAAGGCTCTGCGCCGCATGGCGACTTCTACGTCGGCTACGGCAGCGGCCCCACCACAGCGCAGGCGAAGTTCACGAAGCGCATGACGACGCGCGCGGCGCTCGTGTGCCTCGTGGCACTCGCGCTCGTCGCCGCGACGCAGCGAGAACTCCGCGACAGTCGCTTCGAGTTCGGCGTCGTGCGCGAGTTCACGGGCAAGGTCGAGATGACGCCGTATCCCGTGCTGCGCGTGGCGCGCCCGGGCGGCGGCGCGTCGGTTTGGATGCTCGTCGCACAAGGCAAGCACGGTGCGGACTCGATCGTCGAACCGTTCGCCGGCCGCGCCGTCACGTTGCGCGGTTCGCTGATCCACCAAGGCGAGCGCACGATGATCGAAGTCGAACCGGACTCGGTGACACCTCTCGATGCGGCTGTCTCCGCTTCCGTTCCGCAAGTCGCGATCGAACGCCTCGGCCGCATGACGCTGCGCGGCGAGATCGTCGACAGCAAGTGCCACCTCGGCGTGATGAACCCCGGTGAACGTCGCACGCACCGCGCGTGCGCCAAGCTGTGCATCCGCGGCGGCATCCCGCCCATGCTCTGGTGCGAGGATGCTTACGGCGAAGTGCGCCGCCTGCTGCTCGTCGACGACGACGGCAAGGCAGTGAACGACCGCGTGCTCGAGCTGGTCGGCGACCCCGTCGAGATCACCGGGGAGGTGACGCGCATCGACGACATACTGTTGCTCAAGGCAGATCCCGCGACGATCCGTCGCCTCTGACCAGAAGGACGAACCATGACCGAATCCCGCTGGATCGACCTCGGCCCCGTCGAGGAACTGAAGAAGACGCCGCTGCAGCAAGTCTCGATCGGCCGCACGAAGCTTGCGCTCACGTGGAACGGAACGCGCTTCGGCGCGATCCACGACGCGTGCAACCACATCGGTGGACCGCTCGGCAAGGGCACGCTCGACGGCGACTACGTGGTGTGCCCGTGGCACAACTGGAAGTTCCACTTCGCCACCGGAAAGGGTGAGCCCGGCTACGAACAGGACTGCGTGCCGAGCTTCGCGCTCGAGGAGCGAGACGGGAGACTCTGGGTGCGCGAGGAGCCCGCGAGCGCGCGACACAAGACGCCGCACGAGAAACACCCGCTGATGCGAGAACCGGTGCGTGAAGACGGCCCGCTGCGCGTGCTCGCGATCTCGACGACGGCGATGGATCCGAAGTTCCCGCGCTACTCGACGAGCGAAGCGATGCTCCAACTCGCCTTGCAGCACGCCGAGGCGAAGCACGGCGCACAGACGCGCATGCTCGCGTTGCGCGACCTGAAGTTCCGCCACTGCGAGGGCTACTACAGCAAGGCGAAGCAAGCCTGCACGTGGCCTTGCTCCATCACGATGATGGACCCGAGCGACGAGATGACGCAGGTCTACGAAGGCCTCGTGTTCTGGGCCGACGTGGTGCTCGTCGGCACGCCGATCCGCTGGGGCGCAGCGAGCTCGCTGTGGTTCAAGATGGCGGAGCGCCTCAACACCGTGCAGAACCAGATCACGCTGAAGGGCCGCGCGCTGCTGAAGGACAAGGTCGGCGGGCTCGTGATCACAGGCGGACAGGACAACATCCAGGCCGTCGCCGGCCAGATGCTGACGTTCTTCGGCGAGCTCGGCGTGTGCTTCCCGCCGTTCCCGCTCGTCGGCCACAGCCGCGGCTGGACCGCGGAGGACATGGAGCACAACGTCGCGGCCGTGCAGGGGAGCGAAGGCCTCCACGACGAAGTGCGTGAACTCGTGGATCGCTGCGCCACCATGGCGAACCGCCTGCTGGCGAGCCGCGGCTGACTCATTCGCGCCAGCTTCGTCGCGACGCTGCGCGCGGCTGCGCACTTGCTGCGACCGCAGTCGAACCCCTCTACTGGCCACGTGCACAAGCCCGCGCCTTCACCGTTCGCCGTCCACTGGGACCTCGACCCGAACGTCACGTTCCTCAACCACGGCAGCTTCGGCGGCTGCCCGCGCGTCGTGCTGGCGGCGCAGCGCGCGCTCCAGGACGAGTTCGAGCGCGAGCCGGTGCGGTTCCTCCATCGCGAACTGGAGCAACGTCTCGACGTCGCGCGCAATGCGTTGTGCGAGGTCGTCGGCTCCGACCCGCAGGACCTCGTCTTCGTCCGTAACGCGACCGAAGGCGTCAACACAGTGCTGCGCTCGCTGCAGTTCGCGCCCGGCGACGAGTTGCTGACGATCGACCACGAATACAACGCGACGCAGAACGCGATGCGCTTCGTCGCGGAACGCAACGGCGCGCGCGTCGTCGTCGCGCACGTGCCGTTCCCGATCCACGACCCTGCGCAGGTCACACAAGCGCTGCTCGCCGCCGCGACGCCGCGCACCAAGCTCGTCGTGGTCGACCACATCACGAGCCCCACAGGCATCGTGCTGCCGGTCGCGGACATCGTGCGCGCATTCGACGCACGCGGCATCGACACGCTCGTCGACGGGGCGCACGGCCCCGGCATGGTCCCGCTGTCGCTGCGCGAGCTCGGCGCCGCCTACTACACCGGCAACTGCCACAAGTGGCTCTGCACGCCGAAGGGCTCCGCGCTGCTGTTCGTGCGCAGGGACCGGCAGGCGCGCATCCGGCCGCTCGCGATCAGCCATGCCGCGAACACGACGCGCAAGGACCGCTCGTTCTTCTGGCAGGAGTTCGACTGGACGGGCACCTTCGACCCGTCGCCTGTGCTCACGATCCCGGCTGCGCTCGCGTTCTTGCGCGGCCTGATGCCCGGCGGCCTCGACGGCCTGCGGCAGCACAACCGCTCGCTCGCGCTCGCGGCGCGCAAGCTGCTCTGCCGCACGCTCGGGGTCGACGAGCCTGCGCCCGAGTCGATGATCGGCTTCCTCGCGGCCGTGCCGTTGCCGCAGGACCGCCTGCTCGCGGGCCCGCCCGTGCAACCGCTGGGGCTCGATCCGCTGCACCTGGCGCTGATGCAGCAATACGGCATCGAGATCCCGGTGATGAACTGGCCGAGCCCGAAGGTCCGCCTGATCCGCGTCGCGCCGCAGGCCTACAACTCGATGGCGCAGTACGATTTCCTCTGCGAAGCGCTGCGCGCGCTCGCGGGCTGACGCAGTCGCCACAGCACTCTCCGAACTACGAACCGCGCGACGCGCGCCCCGTCGTGACCGGCGGGGTCGACGCCCTGGTTGCAGGATTCGCGCCCGCCGAAGGCCGCCCCAAAGGAGTCCGCAGCACACGGCCCCGATCCGTCACCCCCTCAAACGACCGTTTGAAACGATCGTTCACGTCGCTACCTTGCCCACCCTCCATGGCATCCGAGACGACCCAGACCGCCATCCTCGACGCGGCCGAACGGCTGCTCGCCGACGTCGGCTATGCCGCGATGTCGCTGCGCGCAGTGACGCACGAGGCGAAGGCCAACCTCGCCGCCGTGAACTACCACTTCGGCGGCAAGGAGGAGCTCGCGAAGGCCGTGATGCTGCGACGCATCGAGCCCGTGAACGCGGCGCGCATGCAACGCTTGCAAGCCATCGAGGCCGACGCGCGCCCAGCCGGCCCGCGCGCGGTCCGGGCCGTCGTCGAGGCGTTCGTCGCTCCGGTGATGGAGCTCGCGCACGAGTGCGGCCCGCGACCGTGCGCGATGGTCGGCCGCATGCTCACGGAGCAACCGCCGTTCCTGCGCCCGTTCCTCGCGCAGCAGTTCGGCGACGTCGCCAAGCGCTTTGCCGAAGCGCTCCGCGACGCGCAGCCCGGACTGCAACTCGCCGAGGCATGGTGGCAGCTCCACTTCGTGCTCGGCGCGATGACCCACACGATGCTGCACCTCGACCTGCTGCAGGACATCGCCGGAAAGGCGATCGCGCCCGCATCCGTCGACGAGGTGGTCGACCGCCTCGCGTCCTTCTGCGCCGCCGGCGCACGCGGCAGCCGCGCCACGACCGCAGCGTCCGTCCGCCGCGTCCCAGCGAAACGCTCCCGCCGATGAAGCAGCAACCCCGCAACGCACGGCGCGCACGCGCCGACTGGATCCTCGCGCTCGCGGCCGTGCTCGCAGCCTGCTCGGGCACGCCGCCGCAACCCGCGTCCGTGCAGCTCCCCGAAGGCACGCCGGAGGCGTTCGCCGCAGCGCGCAGCTCCGGAACGGACACGAAGCTCGCCGGCGATTGGTGGCTCATGTTCGGCGACGAGCAACTCGACGCGCGCGTCGATGCCGCGTTGCAGCACAACCGCAACCTACAGTCGGCGGCCGCGCGAGTGCTCGCGGCGAACGAGCAGGCGATCCTCGCCGGCGCGCCAGGGTTACCGCAGGTCGACGCAGGCCTCGATGCGACGCGTTCGCGCCGCGTGTTCGTCGGCTTCCCGTTCGGCTCTGGCGGCGGCGTTCCCAACAACACCGCGACGATCCTCAACGCCAACATCACGGTGCGCTGGGAGCTCGACGTCTGGGGCCGGCTCGCTTCGGCCGAGGCTGCGTCGCTCGCCGACGCGCAGGCTGCTGCGGCCGACCTCGCGGCCGCGCGGACGAGCCTCGTGGCACAAGTGTGCAAGGCGCACTTCGCGTTGGTCGAAGCCGAGGCGCAGCTTCGCCTCGCAGAAGCGACCGAGCGCGCGTTCGCGGCGACCGCGGACGACGTGCGCGACCGCTTCCGTCGCGGCGTTCGCCCTGCGCTCGACGCGTGGCAGTCGCAGACGAGCCTCGCGTCCGCGCGCGCCGACGTCGCGCGACGCCAGCAGACGGTCGCCGCCGCAGCGCGCAACCTCGAGACGCTGCTGGGCCGCTATCCGTCCAACACGCTGTCGCGCGCAGGCTCGCTGTTGCACGAGTTGCCGGAGACGCCCGCAGGGCTGCCGGCGCAACTTCTGTCGCGCAGGCCGGACCTCGCGGCCGCAGAACGTCGGCTCGCAGCGTCCGGTTGCCGCGTGGACTCCGCGCGCGCGGCGCTCTACCCGCGCCTCAGCCTCACGGCGAGCGGCGGAACGAACAGCTCGGACGTCGATGACCTCGTCGACGACGACTTCCGCGTGTGGTCGCTCGGCGCAAACCTGCTGCAGCCGATCTTCCGCGGCGGCGCACTGCGCGCCGAGGTGCGTCGCAACGAAGCGGCGCAGATGCAGGCCATCGCCGACTACGGAGCACTCGTGTTGCGCGCGTTCGCCGAAGTCGAGAACGCGCTCGACGGCGCGAAGTGGATCGCGGACCAGGAAGCAGCGGTCCGCGCCGCCGCCGAAGCCAGCGCCCGTGCGCGCGACCTCGCGCGCGAGCGCTACCAACTCGGGCTCACCGACTTCCTCAACGTGCAGGACTCGCAGCAACGCGCGTTCGTGGCCGAGTCCACGCTGCTCGCGGTGCAGCGCCTGCGCCTCGACAACCGCATCGACCTGATCCTCGCGCTCGGCGGCGGCTTCGACTCGACGCCGCCTGAGATCCGTGCCGCGGAAGCGACGACCGGAGACAACCCATGAAGCTCGCATTGCAGATCCTGTTGCCGGTCCTCGTGCTCGGAGGCGCCGGCGCGCTCGCGGCCAAGATGGTCGCGAGCATGCAGAAGCCCGTGGTCACGCAGCCGCCGCCGCGCGTGCCGCTGGTCCGTGTCGCCGAACTGCGCGCGGCCTCGGTCGCGATGGACGTGCGCGCGCGCGGCACCGTGGAGCCGATGACCTCGGTCGCGCTCGCCGCGCAGGTCGCAGGCCGCATCGTGAAGGTCAGCGACAAGCTGCGCGCCGGCGAGTTCTTCGCGGCCGGCGAACCGCTCGCGTGGATCGACGACTCGGACTACCGGCTCGCGCTCGTGCAAGCCGACGCCGCGGTCGCGCGCGCCGAGTTGCGGCTCGCGCAGGAACGCGCCGAGGCCGAGGTCAGCAAGCGCGCATGGGAGCAGCTCGAGGGCGAACGCGCCCCCGATGCGCTCGCGACGCGCCAGCTGTTCGTCGCCGAGGCGCAGTCCGCGCTCGCCGCGGCGAAGGCCGGCAAGGAACGCGCGTCGCTCGACCTGCAGCGCACGATCGTGTCGCTGCCGTTCTCGGGCCGCGTGCGATCGGCGTCCGCCGACGCAGGGCAATACGTGGCGCCGGGCCAACCGCTCGCGCAGGTCTACGGCACCGACTTCGTCGAAGTGCGCCTGCCGATCCCGGACAGCGACGCCGCGTTCCTCGACCTCGCGCGCGGCCCGGATGCAGCGGCCTCGGCGCACGAGGTCACGTTGGCCGCGGACTTCGCCGGCCGACGCTGCGAGTGGACCGGCTCGATCGTCCGCACCGAAGGCGAGATCGACCGCAGGACGCGGCAGATCACGCTGGTCGCGCGAATCGCCGCGCCGTTCGACACGCAAGGGGATCGCGACCGCCAGCCGCTCGCGGTCGGCATGTTCGTCGACGCGACGATCCGCGGTCGCTCGTTCGACCACGTGCTTGCGGCGCCGCGTTCCGCGGTGCGCCCCGACGGCACGATGCTCGTGCTCGACGCCGAGAGCCGGCTCCGCGCGCGCCGCGCGCGCGTGCTGCGCAAGGACGAGACGACGGCCTACGTCGAGGGCGCGCCCGGCGAGACCCTGCGCGTCGTCATCTCGCCGGTCGAGACGTTCGTCGACGGCATGCCGGTGCAGGAGATCGAGCCCGAGGCGAAGCCTGCGACGATCCCGGTGTCCGCGCCGCAAGAGGGAGCGAAGTGATGCGCGCGCCCGATCTCGAAGGCGAACGCGAAGCGAAGGGCTTCTTCGACTGGTTCCCGAAGAACGGCGTCGCGGCCAACATCCTGATGTGGGTCTTCCTCGTCGGCGGCGCGCTGACGTTGGCGAGCGGACGCATCCGCACCGAGGTCTTCCCCGAGGTGCGCCCCAACATGGTGACGGTCTCCGTCGTCTATCCCGGGGCGACGCCGACCGAAGTCGAGCAGGGCGCGCTCACGCGCATCGAGGAAGCAGTCGCCGGCATCACCGGCGTCGACAAGGTGACGTCGACGTCCAACGAAGGAGTCGGCTCGGTGCTCGTCGAGGCCGCGGCCGACGCGGATCTCGGACAGGTCTACGACGACGTGAAGAACCGCGTCGACGCGATCACGAGCTTCCCGGACCAGGTCGAGCGCCCGATCATCGCGCAGCTCGTCGTGCGCAAGGAGGTCATCAACGTTGCCGTGCACGGCCGCGCCGACGAATCGGCGCTGAAGCGACTCGGCGAGCAGGTGCGCGATGCGTTGCAGGCGCTGCCGGGCCTCAGCCAGGTCGAGCTCACCGCGGTGCGTCCCTACGAGATCGCGATCGAAGTCAGCGAGAGCGAACTGGCCCGCCATGGCCTCACCTTCGACCAGGTCGCCGACGCGGTGCGCAGGTCGTCGCTCGACTTGCCGGCAGGCGCGATCAAGTCCGACTCGGGTCAGACGCTGCTGCGCGTCGAGGGCCAGGCCTACCGCGGCGCGGAGTTCGAGGACCTCGTGCTGCTCACGCAACCGAACGGCGCGCGCATCACGCTCGGCCAGGTCGCCAAGGTGCGCGACGCGTTCGCCGACGAAGACCTGCTCGCGCGGTTCGACGGCGAGCCAGCCGTCCTGATCAAGGTCTTCCGCATCGGCGAGCAGGACGCTCTGCAGATCACGCAGGCCGTGCGCGACTTCGTCGGAGGCGAAGGCAAGGCGATGATGCCGCACGGCGTCCGCATGACGACCTGGCGCGACGAGTCGGTGATCCTGCGGGGACGCATCGACCTGTTGCTGTCGAACGCGATGCAGGGCGGCCTCATCGTCACAGCGCTGCTCGCGTTGTTCCTGCAGTTCCGGCTCGCGATGTGGGTCGCGATGGGCATCCCCGTCGCGTTCCTCGGCGCCGTGATGGTGATGCCGGCGCTCGACGTCAGCATCAACCTGATCTCGCTGTTCGCGTTCCTGCTCGTGCTCGGCATCGTCGTCGACGACGCGATCGTGGTCGGCGAGTCGATCATGGTCGAACGCGAGAAGACGAAGTCGCCGCTCGCCGCCGCGCTGCGCGGCGCGCGCAGCGTGCGCGCGCCCGTGTTCGCGGCGGTGATGACGACGGTCGCCGCATTCCTGCCGATGTTCAACGTGCCGGGCGCCGACGCGCAGGTCTGGCGGGTGATCCCGTGCATCGTGCTGCCGGTGCTGGCGTTCTCGTTGCTCGAGTCGCAACTGATCCTGCCGTCACACCTCGCGCACATGCCGATCGAGGAACCGACACGCAGCGGTCCCGCGGCAATGACGGCGAGGCTGTTCTCGCCGGTCTCGCGGATTTGGATCGCGCTGCAGACGGGCTTCCAACGCGGATTGCAGTCCTTCATCGACCGTGGCTACCAGCCGTTCGCGGAGGCCTGCCTGCGTTGGCGCTACCTGACGATCGCCGTCGCCGTCGCCGTGCTGGCGCTCCTGTTCACCGGCGTGAAGGTCGGATCGCCCCGATTCGTGTTCTTCCCGCAGGTCGACGGCGACAACGTCGTCGTCGCGCTCACGATGCCGCAGGGCACGCCGGTCGAGGTCACCACCGCGATCATGCAGCGCATCGAGAAGGCCGCGATCGACGTGCGCGACGAGATCGACCGCGAGGAAGGCTACGCCGGCACAGGCAAGAGCATCGTGCAGCACATGCTGACGTCCGTCGGCAGCCAACCGTTCGCGGTCGAGCAGGCCCGCAACGGAGGCAACCGCGACGCGCAGGCGCAGAGCTCTTCGAACCTCGGCGAGATCAACCTGCAGCTGTTGCCGTCCGAGCAACGCGAGATCGGCTCGTCCGCCGTGCAGTCGCGACTCCGCGAGAAGGTCGGGACGATCCCGGACGCCGTCGAGCTGTCCTTCACCTCGTCGTTCTTCTCGACGGGCAAGGACGTCGACGTGCAGCTTGCGCACGACGACCTCGACCAGCTGCGCGCGGCAGCCGATGCCTTGAAGCGCGAGCTCCTGCGACGACCCGACGTGAAGGACGTCACCGACTCGTTCCGCGTCGGCAAGCAGGAAGTCGAGCTGCGCATCGACCCGCGCGCGGAATCGCTCGGCCTCTCGCAACGCGACCTAGCGCGCCAGGTGCGGCAGGCGTTCTTCGGCGAAGAAGCCCAACGCGTGCAGCGCGGCCGCGACGAAGTGAAGGTGATGGTCCGCTATCCGGAAGAGCGGCGTCGCTCGCTGCAGGACCTCGACGACCTGCGCGTGCGCACGCCCGACGGCGCCGAGGTCCCGTTGTCCGAGGTGGCGCAGGCGTCGTTCGGACGCGGCTTCGCCTCGATCACGCGCGTCGACCAGAAGCGCGTCGTGCGCGTGAGCGGCGACATCGACGAGAACGACCCGAACGCGAGCCCCGAGGCGCTCAACCAAGACCTCCGCGAACACGTGCTGCCGGACCTCGTGCAGCGCTATCCCGGCCTCGGCTGGAGCTTCGAAGGCGACCAGAAGAACAAGGCGGACCTGCTGCGCTCGCTGTTCACCGGCTTCGTGTTCGCGTTGTTCCTGATCTACGCGCTGATCGCCGTGCCGCTGAAGAGCTACACGCAGCCGCTGCTGATCATGACCGCGATCCCGTTCGGGTTCGGCGGCGCGATCCTCGGCCATCTGCTGACAGGGCTCGACCTCAGCATCATGTCGATGTTCGGCGCGATCGCGCTCGCGGGCGTCGTGGTCAACGACAACATCGTGATGGTCGACGCCATCAACCAGCGCCGTGCAGAGGGCCGCGCACTCCTGGACGCGGTGCACGACGCCGGAGCTCGACGATTCCGCCCGATCCTGCTGACATCACTCACGACGTTCGGCGGCCTTCTTCCGCTGCTGCTGGAGAAGAGCGTGCAGGCGAAATTCTTGATCCCGATGGCGATGAGCCTCGGCTTCGGCGTGATGTTCGCGACGACGATCAGCCTTCTGATCGTGCCGTCGTTCTACCTCGTGCTGGACGACCTGCGCCGCTGCCTCGCGTGGCTCTACGCGGGACGGCAGCAGACGGCGAACGCGAACGACGCGGAGCCCGACGCGGAAGCCGCAGGCAGCTGACGACGCGGGCAGCGACGCAGTGACGTCGCCGTTCCGGCTCGCGGCCCGGGCGGCTACTGTCGCCCCATGCTCCGCTCTCTCGCCACCCTGGCGCTCGCGGCAGTCGCCGCGAGCCAAGGCCCTCCCGCGAACGGCCCCGCCCCCGCTGACCTCCGCTTCGATGCGCTCGTGCGCGCGACGGTCGTCGTGAAGCCCGGCCAACGCATCGAACGCGCGACGCTCGTGCTGCAGAACGGCCGCGTGGTCTACGTCGCCGAGGACGCGCCGCCCCCCGCTGGCGCGCGCGTCACCGACTGCACGGGTCTCGTGATCTACCCGGGCTTCGTCGAGCCGTATCTTCCCGTCGACGCGCCTGCGCCCGACGCGGACGCGGCTGACGCACACTGGCATCCGAACGTGCTGGCGCAACGCAGCGCGCTCGACGGCGACGGCGCCACCAAGGACGACCGCGAGACGCTGCGTTCGCTCGGCTTCTGCGCGGCGGCGATCGCGCCGATCGGCGGCAACTTCCGCGGCACCAGCGCCGTCGTGCTGCTCGACGAGCCGAAGCCCGGCACGCGCGCGGAAGTGCTCGGCGATCCGGTCTACCACCTGGCGAGCCTCGCGATGCGTTGGGGCGGCCACCCGAGCAGCGAGATGGGAGCGATCTCGCTCGTCCGCCAGACGCTCGCCGACGCGCAATGGCGCGCGCGCACTGCGGCCGCGCTCGCGAACGATCCCGCGCTGCGCATGCCGACGAACACCGCGAACGCTGCGCTCGCGACGCTGGCGCAGTTCGCCGAGCAGCCGATCGCATTCGACTGCGACGACGAGTTGCAGATCCTTCGCGTCGCCAAGATCGCAGGCGAGTTCCAGCGACCTGCAATCGCCATCGGCAGCGGCATGGAGTTCCGTCGCGCGCAGGCAATCGCCGCCACCAAGCTGCCGCTCGTGCTGCCGCTCGCGTTCCCCGAGGCGCCCGACGTAGCGACGCTGAGCAAGCAGGAGCGCGTGTCGCTGCGGCAACTGCAGACGTGGGAACACGCGCCGTCCAACCTCGCGCGCCTGCGCAAGCTCGGAGTCGACGTCGCGCTCACGACCGCGCGCTTGCAGGACAAGAAGGAGTTCCACAAGAACCTGCACGAAGCGATGTCGTGGGGCGTCACCGCCGACGACGCGCTCGCGATGCTCACGACGGTTCCTGCACGACTGCTGCAGCGCGACCGCGACCTCGGAACCCTCGAAGCGGGCCGCGTCGCCAACCTCGTCGTCATGGACGGCGACCTGTTCGACAAGAAGTCGCGCATACGCGCGGTGTGGGTCGCAGGCGTTCGCCACGAGATCGAGCAGAAGCAGCCGCAAGGCCTCGACGGCGACTGGACGCTGCGCCTGCAGAAGGAGCCCGCCGTCGAGTTCGCGCTGAAGGTCGACAAGGGCGACGTCACCGCGAAGGCCGGTGACCGCAAGGCCAAGGTCGGCGGCGTCTCCGCGCACGACGACCGCATCGAGTTCTGGATCACCGACGAGTCGCTCGGCAAGGGCGCGACGTGGGTCCGCATGCGCCGTTCGGGCGAGACGCTCGTGGGCACGGGACAGACCGAGGCCGGCGACGTGGGCGCAAGCGCCGCGCGCGCCGAACCGAAGAAGGAGGAGCCGAAGGGCGACGTCGCGAAGGACGAAGCGAAGAAGGACGACGAGCCGAAGACGCTCGTCGACCTTCCCACTCCGCTCGGCGGCTTCGGCGCGCTCGCGCGGCCGGAAGCGCAGAGCCTCGTGCTCGTCGGCGCCACGATCTGGACCAGCGGCGAAGCCGGCATCGTCGAGAACGGCGCGCTGTGGATCGATCGCGGCACGATCCGCTACGTCGGCCCGCGCGAAGGGCTGCCCAAGGAAGCGAAGGACGCCAGGCAACTCGACTGCGCGGGCAAGCACATCACGCCCGGCATGATCGACTGCCACTCGCACACCGGCATCTCGCGCGGCGTGAACGAAGGCGGCGAAGCCGTCACCGCCGAGGCGCGCGTTCAGGACGTCATCGATCCCGACGACGTGAACTGGTACCGCCAGCTCGCGGGCGGCGTCACTGCGGTGAGCCAGCTGCACGGCTCGGCCAACGCGATCGGCGGACAGAGCAGCACGGTTAAGATCCGCTGGGGCTCGCTGCATCCCGACGAACTTGTGTTCGCAGGCTCTGCGCCCGGCATCAAGTTCGCGCTCGGCGAGAATCCGCGCGGAGCGAACGGCGGCGACGACGGCCGCTACCCGGGAACGCGCATGGGTGTCGAAGCGTTGCTGCGCGACCGCTTCCTCGCCGCGCAGGACTACCAGAAGCGCATGGCGAACTACGAGCAGCTGTCGCCTCGCGATCGCGCGAACACGCTGCCGCCGCGTCGCGACCTCGAGCTCGAGGCCGTCGCCGAGATCCTCGCCGGCAAGCGCCGCGTCCACTGCCACAGCTACCGGCAGGACGAGATCTTCATGTTCTGCCGCATGGCGAAGGAGTTCGGCTTCCGCATCGGCACGTTCCAGCACGTGCTCGAGGGCTACAAGGTCGCCGAGGCGATCCGCGACTCGGCGATCGGCGCATCTGCCTTCAGCGACTGGTGGGGCTACAAGTTCGAGGTCTACGACGCGGTGCCGGACAACGGCGCGATCCTGCGCGAAGTGGGCGTCTGCGTGAGCTTCAACAGCGACAGCGACGAGCACGCGCGACGGCTCAACACCGAAGCGGGCAAGGCCGTGAAGTACGGCGGCGTGCCGCCGCACGAGGCGCTGAAGTTCGTGACGCGCAACCCGGCGATCCAGCTCGGCATCGACGCGCAGACCGGCTCGCTCGAAGCCGGCAAGCACGCGGACCTCGCGGTCTGGAGCGCCGACCCGCTGAGCTACGACGCGGTGTGCGAGCGCACGTTCGTGGACGGAGCCGAACGCTTCTCGATCGAACGCGACCGCGAACTCCGCGCCGCCGTGCGCGCCGATCGCGCGCGGTTGCTGCGCAAGGCGCTCGCCGCCGCAGGAGCGAAGGGACGCGTTGCGAAGGACGACGAGCGCGACGCCTACTGGCGCGCCGAGGACACGACCGAGGCCTACTGCTGCCGCGATTGCGAAGGAGCCAACCGATGATGCCTGCATCCACTGTCCGCGCGTTCTTGTTCGCCGCGCTCGCGCACGCGAGCCTCTCCGCGCAGGACCTGTTGCCGAAAGCGCCGCCGCAGTCGCGGCCCGTCGTGATCCGCAACGCGATCCTCCACACGATCGACGCCGGCACGATCCTCGGCGGCTCGCTGTGGTTCGAAGGCGGCGTGATCCGCGGGATCGCGTCGCAAGGCGAAGAACTGCAATTGCCCAAGGACGCCGACCCGATCGTCGTCGACGCCGCGCAGAAGCACGTGTGGCCAGGGCTCGTCGCCGCGCATTCGCAGATCGGCCTGATCGAGATCGGCATGGTGCGGCAGACGGTCGACACCGACGAACGCAACGACCAGTCGCCGGAGGCGATGGCCGCGATCGCGTTCAACCCGGACTCCGCCGCGATCCCGGTGACGCGCAGCAACGGCGTGCTCACCGCGTGCGTGTTCCCCATCGGCGGCGAGATCCCGGGCCGCGCCTCGGTGATGCAGTTCGAAGGCTGGACCAACGAGGAGATGGCCGTGCTCGCGGACGCCGGAGTCGTCGTCGACTGGCCGGCGATGCCCGATCCGCGCGGCCGGCGGGGTCGCGGCCGCGGACCGGGCATGGGAATGGCGGGTGAGAACCGCGATCCCGAGGCGGCCGCCAAGAAGTCGCGCGAGCGCATCGACGAGGCCTTCTTGCGCGCGCTCGCGTGGAGCCAGCGCAAGGCGGCCGACGCGAGCACGCCGCACGACCTGCAGGCGCAGTCGCTCGCACCCGCAGCGCGCGGCGAACGCACGGTCTTCGTCCTCGCGGACGAGCTCGAGGAGATCGAGTCGGCGCTCGCGTGGGCGCAGAAGCGCTCGCTGCGCCCCGTGATCGTCGGCGGTCGCGACGCGCTGCTGTGCGCCGACCTGCTCGTGGAGCGTCGCGTGCCAGTCGTGCTGACCGGCGTGCACAAGCTGCCGCGCCGCGACGACAGCGACTACGACGCGCCGTTCCGCCTGCCTGCGCAACTCGCGGAGCGCGGCGTCGACTTCTGCATCGCCACGGGCGAGGAGTTCGCGCACGAACGCAACCTCCCCTACCACGCGGCCACGGCCGCCGCGTTCGGGCTCGACCGCGAGCGCGCGATGGCGGCGATCACGCGCGACGCCGCGCGCATCCTGGGCGTCGGCGACCGCATCGGCACGATCACGGTCGGCAAGCGCGCGACGTTGCTGCTCACGAACGGCAGCCCGCTCGACCTCACGACGCGCATCGAGCGCGCGTGGATCGACGGCCGCGAGACCGACCTGCGCAACAAGCAGACGGAGCTCGCGAAGAAGTACCGCCAGAAGTACGCGCAGCAGTCGACGGGCAAGTGACGCGGCGGGCCGCGGGTGTCGAAGTTCTCGACACCCGCGCGCCGATGCTCCGCGCCTAGACCTCCCCCGCATCAAGTCCGCGTGGCCGCGGTTCCGATCCAGGAGCCGGTGGCAACGACGGAAGAGCAAGACGGACCGCTCGACTTCCGGGACCTCGGCGTCTCGAGGTCGCTGCTCGCAGGCGCGGCGGTGACGCTTGCCAGCGCTTCGTCCACAGCCGCGCTGCTGCTCGGCAGCCCGACGGAGGCAGCGCTCGGCGCCGCGGCCGCATCGCTCGCGATCGCATTCGCCGTGAGCCGCATGCTCACGCAGCGCATGCGCGAACCGCTGCGCGCGCCCGTCGCCGCGCTGCTGCGCACGATGGACGCGCTGCGGCTCGGTGGCGCAGCGAACGAGTTGCCGCAGGACGGGGCCCCGTTGCTGCAGCCGCTGCTGCGACGCTTCCAGCTCGCGCAATCGGCGATCGAGAACCGCTCGCAGAAGACCGTGGCCAACCTCATGCAGGCCGAGGCGGCGTTCGATCGCGTGCACGCCGTGCTGCAGTCGCTGCGCGAAGGCGTCGTCGTGGTCGACACGCAAGGCCGAGTCGTGCTGATGAACCGCAACGCGCGCCGCGCGCTCGGCGTCGGCGAACGTCGCGTCGAGGCGGAGCCGTTGCTCGGCATGTGCGCAGGCGAGCTTCGCGCAGCGATCGAGTCCGGGCTCGCGCGCATCGACGGCGAACGCCGCGCGGACGTGCGCATCGGCGACGTGCCGCACGAAGACCGCATCTACGACCTCAGCGTCGTGCAGGTGCAGTCGAACCGCCCCGACCAGGACTACGGCAAGGTGCTCGTGCTCGCGGACGTCACGCAACGCCACGAGGTCAATCGTCTCAAGGACGACCTGCTGTCGTCGATCAGCCACGAGCTGCGCACGCCCCTCACCAACATCATCAGCTCGAGCGAGATCCTCACCACGCTCGCGCCGACGGACGAAGCCGACTGGCGCGAGTTCACCGACATGCTCAACGGCGAGGCCCGCCGTCTGAAGGCGCTCGTCGACGACATCATGGACTACGGCTTGCTGGAGACGGGCCGCGCGGAGTTGCGCGCGGAACGCGTCGACGCAGCCGAGCTCGCCGAGACGGCGGTCGCCGTGCTGCGGCCCGCTGCACAGCAGCGGAACCAGACGCTCACCGTCGATGCCGCGACCCACGCAAGCGTCGACGTCGACGCGCGCCGCATGCGCGAAGCGCTGTGTCGCGTGCTCGACAACGCCGTGAAGTTCACGCCCGAAGGCGGCCACATCAGCGCCACCGTCGTGTCGACGGGCGCGAACGTGGAGATCCGCGTCGACGACGACGGCCCAGGGATCCCGGAGGCTGACCGCGAGCGCGTGTTCGACCGCTTCCAGCAACTCGGCGACGTGATGACGGGCAAGCCGCAGGGCGCCGGCCTCGGCCTCGCGATCGTGCGGCGCATCGTCGAAGCCTCGGGCGGCGACGTGCGTTGCTCCGCGTCCGACCTGGGCGGGGCTCGCTTCGTCGTGCGCATCCCCGTCGCGCGCGCGGTCGCGACGCGCGCCTGAACGGCAACGTCGCGACGCGCCTGCGCCGGTCCGATCAGTCGATGCGCAGCATCGCGACGGCTTCGCGCGCCCACGCGCGCGCCGCGGCCTCGTCGACCGCGGAGTCCGAGTTCACGCGGAGACCTTCGCCAACGACGCTGCGGACGAGGAAGCGCCGGCTGCCGCGCTGCACGAACGTCCACGCCTCGCGCACCGCCACGCCGTCGCGCACGACTTCGCGCAACTCCGTGCCGTCGGCATCGCGTGCGATCACGGCGCCGTGCAGCGCCGCTCCGCCTGAAAGGCGGAACCGCACTACGTCCTCGCTCTCGCCCGGTGCAGCAAGCATGCCGACGATGCGCGCGGAGCCTCGGGCGGCGCGGACCTCGACCTGCATCGGACACAGCGAGTCCTGCGTGCGCGCGATCGTCGCGCCGCCTGTGCGCGCGACGTGCGCGCGGAGACCGTCGTTGCGATAGCCGTCGTCGACGTAGCGGCCCTCGTCCGCTTGCGGGAACGGCTGCATGCGCAACGCGCGCATCGCGCCGCCGACGTTGCGCCACTGCACGAGGAACGGCGCGGCCTTCCACACGAACGCGCGCCCGTCCTCGCCTCGCAGCGTCCAGTCGACGCGCGCCTCGCACGACTCGACTTCGCCGATCCGCACGACATCCTCGAGCATCGGCGACGAGAAGGTCCCGCACTCGCCCGCGGCGGCGCGACGGAGGACCTCGGTGCGGCCCATGCCACGCGGCTCGTGCACGAAGTCCTCGTCGAGCAACTGCGCCAACTCGACGCTGCGCGCGCTCCAGGCCGCGAACAGGATCGAGCAGCGACGCTCCGCGTCCGCCACGCCACAGGCTGCGCCGAGGCCGCCGTCGCGACGGAAGCGAACGGTCGCGGCTTCGACGCGCGCGTCGGCGGTCTGTTGCCACGCCACGTGGACGCGGCCGTTCTCGGTCCACGTCTCCGCTTCCGGACTCACGGACTCGACACGGCAACCGGCAGGCAACGTAAACGTGTGCATCTGCGCGACCGCGAGGCCGCGCTGCATCGGCACGCGCAGACAGAACGCGTCGCGCTCCGGCGCGAGGCCCGCGACCGGAAGCAAGTCGGCGCGGACGCGATGGCGATAGCCCTGGCCCTTCGTGAGGCCTTGCGGCAGCTCGGTGCGGATCGTCGCGGACTCGCCGCCCGACGTGGCGGAACCGACTGCTTCGAGCTCGCGACCGTGCCCGTCGACCGCGCGCAACGAGCCGCGCACCTGCGCGAAGCCCGGCGTCGCGAACGCAAAGCTGCGCTCCCGCGCGCCGCCGTCGTGCACGCCGAGCAGCAGCAGTTCGCAGCTCATCGAGCCGTCCTCGCGCAGCTCCCAGTCGTGGAACACGCACGACGCCGACGACCGCTCCAGCTCCTCGCGCGCGCGGCGCATCGCCGCGGCACGGGCCGCATCTTCCGTCGCAGCGACGAACCGGAACGCGCGAACGCCCGCGGTCGGCGACGCATCGAAGACGGATGCCAGCGGCGCGACGGCCAACGAGCCGTTCGCGCCGTCGAGCACGAGCGTCTTCGCATCGTCCGCGAAGCTGCCGCCGCCGACGAAGAGCGCGCGCTTCTCTGCCGCTAGCATCTCCGCGACGTTGCCGAGCGCGTGCCGCACGCCGAACGGCGAGCGACCTTCCGCGAGCGAACGGACCGGCATCGCCTCGTTCCTCGTGAACGGATCCGCGACCACGAGCGCCGTGTCGAACGCGCCGCCCCACGGCCACTGGAGTTCGGTCAGGCCGCCGCTCGCCGCGAGCCACTGCTCGCGTCGCGTCGGCAGGTGCGCGCCGTGCGCGTTCACGAACGCGCGCGCCTGGTGGAACGACACGCCGCGTACCGGCAGCTCGTCGTCGCGCTCGTCGTCGCTCCAGACCGACGGCGTCATCTCCGCGACCAGCTCCGGCGACAACGAACGCAGCCAGCGACGCCACTCCGCGCGCGACGCCTCGAACGCGGCGACCACCATGCGGCCGCCGTCCTCCGCGTCGACCACCGGGACGAACCCGTCCGGAACGTCGCGCGCCTCGATCCAACCAGGCTCGAAGCGCTCGGTCATGTCGTTGCGCACGAGCATGCGCGACTGCGTCGTGCAGCCATCCTCGCGCACCGCGCGCACGAGGTGCTCGCCGATCGGCATCGGTTCGCCAGCGCGCAACGGCGACCAGTCGCCGACGAAGGCGCCGCCCTTCACGGTGCGGACCTCTAGGGTGGCGCTGCGCTGCTCGTCGACGCGCGATGCGAAGCGGATCGCGCCGCGTCCGTCGAGGCGCTCGAGCATCGGACCGAGCTCCGCCTTCTCGCGTTCGTCGAACACGAGCGAGAACCGACGCAGAGCCGCGAGCCCGCCTTCCTTCGCGTAGAGCGACTCGAACGCCTCGGCGAAGTCGCGCCGCCGCTGCTCGCCGACCTTCTCACGTTGCTTCGTCAGCGCAGCCGCGCGTTCGTAGAGATCGCGCGCGCGATCCGGGTCGCCGGCCTCGACCAGCGCCACGCGCGCCTCACGCAGCGCGCGTTCGCCGTCGCGCACGTCCCCGCGGTCGTCGACGACGCCCGCGAACACCGCGATCGCGACCGCCGCGACCGAGGCCGCGGCGCTGGCGAGCAGCGCGTTGCGACGGCGCTGCACGAACGCATGCGCGCGCGCCAACGACGACGGCAGCTTCGCCGCGATGCGCTCGCCGGCGAGGAATGCGCGAAGGTCGGCTTCGAGCGACTCCATCGCGGGATAGCGCGCGTCCGGGTCCTTCTGCAGGCAACGATGCACGATCGCGGCGAGCGCGGGCGGCACGTTGGGATTGCGCTTCTGCACGAACGACGGCTCCTCCGAGAGGATGCGCGCTGCGATCTCGGCCGCCGAGCCGCCGCGGAACGGCGGCTCCAGCGCCAGCAACTCGTAGAGCACCGCGCCGAGGCCGTAGACGTCCGCGCGCGCGTCGATCGAGCGACTTCCGCGCGCCTGCTCCGGCGCCATGTAGGACGGCGTGCCGAGCTGCTCGCCGCTGCGCGTGAGCTGCGTGCTGCGTTCGTCGCGCGCGAGCCCGAAGTCCACCACCACGGGGCGGCCGTCCGGATGGATCATCACGTTGCCGGGCTTCACGTCGCGGTGCACGACGCCGACGCGATGCGCGGCGGCGAGCGCCGACGCAACGTCGGCGCACAGCCGCGCGCACGAACGAACGTAGCGGTTGCCTGCGCCGCCGGACTTCGGCTCGCGCAGCGAGGGATACCGCTGTCCCTGCTCCACTTCGTCGACGATCGCGGCGTCGAGACGATCGCACTGGCGCGAGGACAGCCGGTCGATCCACGTGGCCAGCGTCGGGCCGTCGACGAACTCCATCGCGTACCAGTGGATGCCGTCGACGTCGCCGGTGCCGTAGACCGGGACGACGCCCGGATGCGCGATGCGACTCGTCGCCTCCGCTTCGCGGCGGAAGCGCAGCACCGCCGCGGGGTCCATCGTGGCGAAGTCCGGCAACGTCTTGAGCGCGACGCGGCGGCCCAGCGACTTCTGCGTCGCGAGCCAGACCACGCCCATGCCGCCACGTCCGAGCTCGCGCTCGATGACGAAGTCGCCGAGCGTGCGTTGGCGCGTGTCCTGGCCTTGCGAAATGGGATCCCGCGGTTCTCCGTTCACCGGTCGGTGATCGGCACGGAGATGCGCCCGCATGCACTCGGATCCTCGCATCGTCTCGCCTCGCGCACGAAACCACAGGCAACGCCGCGCGCGATCCCGTTGCGGGACCGCGATGCGTCGATGGCATCGCAGGTTTGCGAACGAGGCGCGTCACGATCGCCGCTTCCTCAAGTCCGCTTTCGCCCGGACCGACATCCACGAGATGACGCGATCCGTCGGGACCTTGTGCGCATCTGCGCCGCCGTTCGAAGTGGAACGCGCGATGCCATCGCGTGGACATGAGCGCGGCAGCGCGCTCGTCTGGGCCCTGTTCTTCGTTTCGCTGACGGTTGGCATCCTCGTGGCGCACAGCCTCGAGATGTCCGCCAACCGCAAGACGATGGACACTCGCTACCGCCGCATCGACCTCGCGCAGTCGGTCGCCGAGTCCGGACTCACGGACGCAGCTTCCTATCTGCGCCGCCAACCGTCGCAGCCGGTGGTCTCGTTCACGCCGCAGCGCAACCTGCAGTCGGACCCGCCGGTCGACGACACGCTGGAGCCCGAGGTCGGCCTCGTGCGCGAGTTCGAGGTGCACGGCAGCCTCTGGGGTCGCTACGAGGTTCGCACCGACGAGGCCGTGGACGTGTCCGCTGCCTATGGCGAGTCGCCGGGCACGGTGTGGGACCTCGGCGCGCGCGGCTACCTCTACGAACGCGTCGATCCGTCGCGCCCGTTCGACAAGAAGCCGAACCGTCTGCTCTCGACGCAGACGCTGCGCACCGAGGTTCGCGGCATCACGCTACGGCTGCCGAGCCTGTCCGCGCTCGTCGTCGGCGACCCGTCGTCGCTGCAGATCCTGTCCAACGGCTCGATCGACGGCGGCGGCAGCTCCGGCATCGCGCATCTCGCGAAGCAGGACGACGACGATGATGACGACGACGACGAGAAGAAGGACGACGACGAGGGCGACGAGAAGTCGAACGACAATTCGTCGCGCGGAGCGCCGTCCTACGGCTCGTCGGTGACCGGCTCGCCGGCCTCGTTGCCGCTGACGGCGACGAAGCTCGACGTGAGCTCGGTGTTCGGCATGCGCGAGGAGCAACTGCGCAGCGTCGCGGACCTCGTCGTGTTCTCGCCCAAGCAGCTTGCGGGTCGAGTGATGCAGGACCAGGCGGTCTATGTCCCCAACGGGCTCGAGATCGCATCCCACGACCACGCGCTGCGCGGCCGCATGCTGCTCGCCGTGAAGGGAGACTTCGTTGCGAGCGAAGGCAACGACAGCGACTTCCGTGGCGTGCTCTACGTCAGCGGCAACGCGCAGATCGAAGGCCCGTTCCGCTTCGAGGGCACGATGATCGTCGCGGGTCGCGTGAAGATCGGCGGCTCCGACGACGAGGTGCGCATCCGCGCGCGGCCCGAGATCGTGTCGCAGCTGCAGAACTCGCTGTCGCAGTACCGAGCCGGTCGCGACCAGCGCCCCGCGGGCGGCGGCGACTGGAACGACGAGAAGAACAAGAAGAAGGACTGATGCGGGGCGTCGGGCACAGCAGCGCGAGAAGCGCAGGCTTCGGCCTCACCGAGGCGATGATTGCCGTGGGCATCGTCGCCACGGCGTTGCTCGTGCTCGTGCAACAGCTGTCGATCGGCTTCCGCGAGTCGGGAGCGAACGAGGACCGAGCGTTCGCCTACCAGAAGGCCGGGGCGATCCTCGGCGAGATCCAGAACGCGATCGCGCTCGGCCAGATCGAACGCGGCGACCAGCTGCTCGCTCTGTCCGACCAGGCCCGCAACTTCACGCTGACCACGCGCACGGACCACGAAGGGCTGCCGTTCGCGCCGGAGCACCCGATGTCCGGCAACGTCACGCTCGGCGGCGAGTGGCGTTGGTCGCGCACGGTGTCCGTCGAGCCGCACGACCACGCTGGCCTCTACTACTGCCGCGTGCAGATCGGACTCCGCGACGGCGCGCGTTGGCAGGATGCGGCGAGCCATGCGCTGCTGTTCTCGCTGCTGCCGCCATCGGACGCGCCGGAGCAGACGCACGACGTCTACGTCATCGCGTGCGCGGAGGCGGGCAGCATGCTCGGCGACCTCGCTTCGCTTCGTGACGCGGTGCGCAGCGCCGCCAGCGACATCGCCGCGAGCTCGCAGGCAAACGTGCGTCTTCACTGGATCACGCGCCTCGGCTACGGCCGCGACGCGTGCTACGCGCCGTTCGTGAACGTCACGCGGCCCGCCGACGCAGCTGCGCCTTGGGCCTACTGGCTTCCCAGCCAGCTCGGCGGCGCGCACGCGGGCAAGTCGCTCTACCACGCGGACCTCGTCGCCGGCGTGCTGCGGACCGAAGACGGCTTGCTGCACGCGTCGTCGTCGCTGACGGCGCAGCCGACCGCCGTTGCCGATCGCTTCAACCACTGCATGCGCACGCCTGCAGCGTGGAGCTTGTTCGAGAGCCGCGTGGCCGCAGGCCTCGAGGACGAACGCGAACCGCCGCTGCAACTGCTGCTCGACGACTTGCAACGTCGGCCGGAGCGCTACCGCAACGCGGTGTTCCTCAACCTGCACGGCCGCGCGCTGCCGATGCCGCCGCTGCGCAACGCCAGCGACGCGGCGAAGGACCCCGTCGGCCGCCCCGGCGTGCGCGTCGTCACGCATCCGTCGCGGCTCTGGACGCCGCGCGACCCGGACGGCAACGGCAACCAAACCGACACGAAGGACCTCGAACTCCGCGTCCATGCGTACCGCGCGAGCGCAGCGTCGGACGTGCTGCAGGAGCCGATCCTCGTGCAGATCTTCGGCGGCAACTTCACGGCCAACGTGAACGGCAAGGGCACGGGCCAACCGACGTTGCTCGTGCATCGCCTGCAAGGCGGCGTGTCGCTCGACACGGGCGCGGCGAGCGGCGACGGCCGTGAGTACACGTCGTTCGACAGCGCGACCGGCGTCGCGCCGAGCGCTGCGACGAAGCCGTTCGAGATGTGGTTCGAAGCTGGCTACGTCGGCGGCGCCGATCCCTACACGTGGCTGCGCCTCCACAACACGCCGCTCACCGCGCCGCAAGTCGGAGGCCAAGGGCTCCATGCCGACGCGCGGCTCTACGGGCTCGAACACTGCCCGTCGCCGGTGCGCGGCGAGTTCGAGAACGACCTCGCCACGACGAGCACGGCGCTCATCGCGCGCAACACCGCTCGCTGGCGCATCCGCCTGCCGACTTCGGCATTCGCCGCCGGCGCGCTGCCCTCGCGCGACCAGGTAGTCCGCGTCGTCACGCGCATCGGCTCGGATGCGACGACCGGGACACGCTGGCCTGTAGCGAGGCAACCGCAGAACCGCAGCGAGACGTTCGCGTGGTGGACGAGCTCCGCATCGAGCGTGCCCGTGACCGAACGCGCGCAGTTCCTCGGCGATCCGCGGCTGTGCCCCTACTCGGACCTCATGGCGACGGGGAGCACGCTCGCGAACGGCTACAACGCGTGCTTCGACGACCTCGTAAACGGATCGGTCGACGCGCGCGCGATGTGGCCGTGCCTGCAGCCGTCGTTCCTCGCCGAGGGCTTCGGCGGCGGCGTGCGCGCCGACGCCGGCCGACTGCTGCAGCTCTGGCGCGACGGCATGCAGAAGGCGGGCGCAGTCGTCGTCGCACCGGCGGATCGGATCGCCGACGCGCTGCTGCTCGGCGGCGAGATCGCAATGCCGACGCAGACGGCGACCGAGGCGATCGCGCTGCATGCAGACTTCTCGAACGGCTCGCTGCCGGTCGTCGACACGGTCGCGCGCGCGGCCAACGGCGCAGCGGGCGCCGTGGGCGAACTCACGCTCGCTCGCACAGGCGCCACGCCGTGGCGTTGCCTGCCGTTCCTCGGCGAGCTGTGCCCCGACGACCTCGCGAGCGAGTGGATGCAGAACGGCAACGTCGCGTTCGGCACGGGCTCGTCGCGCCTCGCGTGGTCGCCGCTGACCGGCGCGACGTTCGCGGACGCGCCGCGCGGGACCGGCTCCGCAAACCCGCACGGCTCCACGCTCGGCGCCGCGGGCGCGGCGATGCTCGCCTGCTGCGGACCGGCTGCGTCGACGCTGACGTTCGCGACGGCGCTCGAGAATGCGCTCACGCCGACGTCGAACGGAGCCGTCGCGATCAACCACTCCGTGCAGTCGGAGCCGCCGACCGCGCTGCGCAGCGCGCGCACGATCCGTGCGCCGGGCAACTGCGGCGTCGCGGTTCCGGGCCTCGACTCGACCGCTGCGTATCCGCGTTCGTCGCTCACCGAACTCGACGTCACGTGGAACCTCGGCGCCGAACGCGCCGGCTCGACGTTCTCGTGGACGCGCGCGGCGCAAGGCACGGCGACCCTCGCGCTGTGGACGGTGCTCGCCGGCGAGCAGTCGTCGCGCGACATCGCGCACCAGTCGCTGTTGCTCGGGCTCCGCGCGCTGCACACGGCCGGCAAGCCGAAGCTCGCGGCGCGCGTGCCGCAGCTGCCTCGTCTCACGATCACCGACCCGGTCGCGGGCGCGCTCGCCGCGAACCCGCTGTCGATGACGGTGCGCTGGTCGACGGAATGGCTGCGCTACGACGGCGACGCCTACACCGAGGCGCACGGCGCGCCTTCGGACGGCGACGAGAGCGACCTGCTCTATCGCGTGCTGTGGTCGATCGACCAAGGCCTCACGTGGCGCTCGGCGATCAACGGCGAAGCGGCAGTCCGCGACGAACGTCCGCGAGACGGCGAAGACCGACTCGTCGACGGTGGCGAAGGCGGCGAGTCGTTCACGTTCGCGCTGCCCGACGACCTGCAGGACACCGAACTGGTGCTCGCAGTCGAGGCGTGGCGCGCGTCGACGGAGAGCCACTTCTCCTCGCACCAGACGCGCGTGTTCGTTCGCAGGAGCCGGCGATGAAGGACCGTTCCTCGCAAGCCGGCTTCTCGTCGATCGAGCTGATCTGCGTCGCCGCGGTGATGTCGATCCTGATGATCATGGTCGCGGAGTCGATGCGCACGCTCGCCGGCGTCCGCGGCGAGCAACGCGCGGGCTTCCAACTCGGCGACGTGTCCGATCGCGTCGCTCGCAAGCTCACTTCCGACGTCGAGTTCGCGTCGCGCGTGTTCTCGTCGGACGCGGCGGACCTGCAGACGCTCGCGGCGCTGGACCTCGGCGTCGACCTGATCGCGAGCGGTTGCCGACTGCCCAAGCTCACGTCGAACGGCGCGTTCGAGCCGGACCCGCCCGGCCTGCAGGAGACCGGCAACGTGCTGTTCGTGGCCAGACGCGGCGAGAAGCTCGAGGTCGGCGAAGAAGACGGCCCCACCACGCGCGTGCAGACCTACGAGTTCTGCGTGACGGCGCCGATTGCGAACGACGGCTCGCTCGACCTTCGGCGATTCGTCAGCGAACCCGTGCTCGACTACGCGGCGCTCGCGGACTTCGGCAGCGAGGAGCAACGAAGGGACGCGCTGCAGTCGCTGCACGAGCAGGGCGCGACCTACGCATGGGACCCGACGGCGCTGCCGGGATCCGCGTTCCACGTCGTCACCGAGCGCGGCGACCTCGAGCCGATGCCCGCGGGCAAGCGCATCCCGTGCAGCGAGGACGGCGCGTGGTCGCGGCCGTTCTCGACGCGGCGCATGCGAGTCGCGGCGAACGGCGACGCCAACAAGCACCCGACGCCGCTCTATGCGAGGCCCGTCGGCGCGTTCCCTGGCGGCTTCGAGCTCAAGCTCGACGGCGCGCAGCAAGGCAAGCTGCTGCTGCTGCGCATGGTCGTCGAGGCGGATTCGCCGCAAGGGCGCAGCGTGCGCGCCGAGATCCGCCGCCTGCTGCCGACGCAGGGATGAGGCGCGCGCAGGCTGCATCGCAGCCTGCGGCTCGCGTCACAGCGTGCGGAACCAGTGCCAGATCGCGTCGAACTGTCGACGCGCGTCGCCATCGAGCACGTCCGAGAACGCGGTCTTGCCCTTCGCGTCCGCGAACTTCGGCATGCGCGAGTCCGGGTCGATGCGCAGCGGATCGAGCATCCAGCGCATGTAGTAGTCACGGCGAAGCCGCTTCTGCGCGACCTTGAAGTTGATGCCCTGACGCTCGAACACCTGCACCGGCGGCTTGTCGCCGACGCCGTGGCACTGCACGCAGCCGAAGCCTTCGCCCATGTTCACGAGCTTGCCGCCGTGGGCCGCGAGCTGCGTGTCCACTTCGGGCTCGGGCTCGTCCTGCGCAGGGAATCCGTGCGAACGCACGAGGCCTTGGATCACCGCGCTGCCGCGCGAACCGAACGACGGCATGCGCGCATGCAGCCACGGGCGCGGCGACGGCTCGCGGCCGGTGACGAAGCGATCCATCCACGCGGGCTGCAGCTTGCTGCCGACCCACGTCAACGCGGGCACGCCTTGCGCCGTCGGATCCTGCTCGTGCGGCATCGGATCCTGACGTCCCATCACGCTCGCGATCTGCGCCCATGCGGACGCGCGTCCGTCCATGCCGTGGCAGTTGGCGCAGCGGAGCTCGCCCACCATGCGCGCCGCGTAGTCCATCGGCGCGTTGTGGCGGATCGCGTCGTTCGCGTGCGGGAGGAACGCGCGCAACGCCGCGCGTTCGTCGGCCGAGAGCTGGTAGTCGGGGGTCTTGTCGACGCGTTTCTCGGAGAGGCAACCGTCGTCGACGTGCAGCGAACGAACCGTGCGGAACTTGCGGCCCGAATCCGGGACGTCGAGCACGTGGCAGCGATCACACGAGTGACGTTGCGCGAGATGCTTGCCACGCTCGACGTCGCCCTTCGGTGGCGCGGTCACAGCGGCGTCCTTCAGCAGGTAGGCGGCGAGCGCCTTCGCGTCGTCGGCCTCGAGCCGGAAGTTCGGCATCTTGGTGCCGGGATGCACGCGCGCCGGATCCATCAAGAACGTCTGCAGCGCGAGCGCGCGCCACTTGCGAGGCACGTAGTCCAGCGAGAGGCGGCCGAGCACGAGCGCCGAGTCCGTCTTCTCGCCTGGCGCGATGTGGCACGCGACACAGCCGAGCTCGAGGAAGCGCTCGGCGCCGCGCGCGGCCGCGCCGTCGGGGAACGGCGCCGGATCGATCGGCTGGCTCAGCGAGAGGATCCACGCCGCGACGTCGTCGTAGTCGCTCTCCTTCTCCATCACGATGCGCGGCATCGAAGCGTCGGGACGCACCTTCTTGGGATCGCGGATCCACTCGGCGACGAAGCCGGGCTGCAGCCGCGCGCCCGCGGTGCGAAGGTCCGGCGCGGACTCCTCGACGTCGCCGCGCGAATACGCGCCCTGCGCCTCCTCGTTGCGGTGGCACTGCACGCAGCGCTTCTCCGCGAACGTCTGGTGGCCGCGTCGCAGCAGTTCGCCCTTCTGGATCTCGGCGTCGTCGTCGGCCCAGACCCACATCTCCGGCGCGATCGGCTCGAACGCGAAGTCCGCGCCCGACCACAGGAGCCGCGCTTCGCCGTCGCCGGCGAGGCCGCTCTCGAACTGCAGCACGATCAGGTTGTCGCCCTTCTTGAGCCGCACCGGCTCCGCGGTCTCCGCAGGCTTGCCCGCGCGCAACGAGCCGTGCAGCGCCTTCTCGCCGTTGACGGTCAGCGTGAACGACCCACGCCCTTCGACGCGGAAGCGGTAACGATCGCGCAGCGCGAGCTGCACCACGCCTTCGAACTTCGCCTGGAACATGCCCGGCGACAGCAGCGGCGTCGGCGTCTCGCCGCGCTCGACCGCGAGCGACGCGACGCGCGCGCGGAAGCTGTGCACGCCTTCGCGCCCCTTGCGATCCGCGTCGAGCGGCGCGTAGGTCACCTTGAGGCCCTGCGAACGCGGCGCGACCGGGGCCGGCGCGGCGGCAGGCTGCCCCTGCGCAAACAGCGGCGCAGCGACGGAGGAAGCCATGCAGATGGCGAGGAACGCGAGCGGAAGCGTCCGGAGCATGCGAGGTTCTTGGAGTTGGGTTCTCGACGTGTCGGCGAACGAGGCCGAGCGACGAAGCCGAGGTCACGGGGCGCGTTCGCGGCGGGATCCGTGGACTCCGGTGCGAATGCGCGACGCAAGCATCGAGCTCCGGAGCCGACAGCGGCCACCGAGGCGTTGGGGCGACACTTCTAAGCCTGCGGCGTGCCATTGCCAGCAAGCGGACTCGAGCAGCGCGCCGAGATTGTCGTGGCGACATGCGACCGCGCCCCACTACCTTGCGACGCCCCACCGAAAGGACAACACCATGGTTCGCGCAACTGCACGCCACATCCTCGTCAAGACCGAACAAGCCTGCCTCGACCTCAAGAACCAGATCGCCACGGGCGCCGACTTCGCGGCTCTCGCCAAGCAGCACTCGCAGTGCCCCTCGGGCCAGCGCGGCGGCGACCTCGGCACCTTCAGCCGCGGCCAGATGGTCAAGGAGTTCGACACCGCATGCTTCGAAGGCGAAGTCGGCGTCGTCCAGGGCCCGGTGAAGACGCAGTTCGGCTACCACCTGCTCGAAGTCACGCGCCGCGCGTGACGGGCGAAGGGGCTCAGCCCCAGAGCTCCGAGAACGGGACGGCGAACATTCCGTCGCCGAAGCCGAGAGTGACCTCGCCGTCGTGGAAGACGACGCCGCAGACGAAGCGTTTGCCCACCGCGGCCCGCAGCGCATGCAGGCCGCGGAAGTCGGAAGGCTTGACGCTCGAGGCCACCTTGACCTCGACTCCTGTGATGCGAGCCCCCGGATGCTCCAGGACGATGTCGACCTCCTGGCCGTCGCGATCCCGGAAGTGTGAGAACGCCACCGGCTCGCTCGACGCAGACGCCTGACGCTGCAGTTCGCCGAAGACGAACGTCTCCGCCATCTGCCCCAACGTCTCGCGCTCCGACCAGAGGGTCGCGGGGGACAGTCCCAGGAGCGAGCAGGCGAGGCCCGTGTCCGTGAGGTGCATCTTCGGCGTCTTGACCAGCCGCTTCAGCCGATTGCTGTGCCACGGCTGCAGTTCCTCGATCAGGAAGATCCGTTCCAGCAACGTCACGTAGTCGCGGATCGTCGGGCGGCTGAGCTGGAACGCATCCGCGAACTCGGACACGTTGAGCAGGCGCGCACACTGGCCAGCAGCCAGCTTGAGGAGCTTGGGAAGGCTGTGGAGCGAGGCGATGCGGGCAAGGTCGCGCACGTCCCGCTGCACCAGAGCGTCGATGTAGTCGACATACCACTGCCGCCGCCGAGCCGCCGCCTTGCGCGTCAAGGCCGCCGGGAACCCGCCACCCACGATCCGCGCAGCAAGCTCCTCTCCGAGCCGCGCACAGGAGCGCATGGGGAACTCGCCACGCGCGAGCTTGTCGAGGAAGCGAGCAGGCCGCCGCTCGATCTCGCACTGCGCCAGCGGGTGCAGTCGGACGGAACCCATGCGCCCCGCGAGCGAGTCCGCCAACTTGGGCAACAGCAACACGTTGGTCGAGCCGGTCAACAGGAAGCGACCGGGCTCGCGCTGACGGTCCACGTCCGCCTTCAGCGGCAAGAAGATCTCCGGCGCGCGCTGGACCTCGTCGATCACCACGCGACGGGGCAGTCGCGCAACGAACCCGGCTGGATCGGCTTGCGCAGCCGCACGGACCGCGTCGTCGTCCATGCTCAGGTAGGGCAACCGCTGCTTTGCGCCGATGCGCTGCGCCAAAGTCGTCTTCCCGCACTGCCTGGGCCCGTGCAGCAGCACGATCGGAGTGTCCGAAAGCGCCTCGACGAGCGCGGGCTCGACCAGCCTGGGCAATGCGGAAGGATCAGCCATGTGTCGATCCGACACCTCGGGACCGTCGAAGGTAGCCCGAAGCAGCGGCTAGTTGCAACCTTCGGGTCCGGCTATCTGCAACCTTTAGGTCCGGCTATCTGAAACCTTTTGGCTCGGCTATCTGAAACCCTGGGCATCAGCTGGCTGCAACCCGGGGACGCCTGCGACGAGGATTCCCGACGCCTCCACAAGGACGGTCGGGCGACGAAGGATCCGGGCAAAGGGCGAGTTCGCGGCCGAATCGACAGATTCCGCACGGAGCTCGCGAAGCGGCCATCAGGCCTCGGAGCCGAGCACGGCTGCCGAGGCGCTCCAAGGCCACTTCGGGATCAGTTGCCAGACTCCGCCTTGGGCATGCCCGGATCCGCGCCGAGCGCGTGGATCGAATTGTGCAACTCGCCGCGCACTAGCGCGCCGTCAGCGGCATCGACGTTCCACGTCACCTTCATCTGCATGACGGGGCGCATGCCTTCGACCTGCAGGAACACGGTGCGCTTGTCGGCGGACAGCGACACGGCCGAGATCAGCAGCGGGTCGCGGTTCTGCTTGCCCATCTCGACCTTGCGGTCCGGGTTGAGGATCGAGATCTCCGGCGAGCCGTAGCTCGGCGAGTAGAGGTAGTCCCAGATCTCGATGCCGTAGCTCTCCTTGTCTGCCGCGGTCTCTTCGTCGAGCGGCTCGGAGAACGTCAGGTAGACGCCCTTGTCGCTGGTGCGCAGCGCCGTGACCGTGCGCAGCGGCTGCCCGGTGAAGCGCACGCGATGGAAGCCGCCGACGCGCGCCGCGCTCGTCTGCCAACCCTGGAAGCCGGCGAGGTAGAGCTGGCCGTCCACCGGCGAGAACCGAGCGCGCATCGCGCTCGACGAGAAACTGAGCGGGAAGCGCACGACGCCGCCCTGCACGCTGTCGTCGCGGTCTTCCTTGCACACGAGGTAGAGGCCGCACGTGCCGTAGCTGAGGTGCAGCAGGCGACCTTGCAGCGGCCCCCACTTGTCGCTCGTGACCCAGACCTGGCCGCCGCTGCTGTTGTCGACGTCCATCGGCATCCAGCACAGCGGCAGGTCCGGCTGCTCCGGAACGTCGCTGCGATGCGCCGTCGGCTGCACGCCCGCGTAGTAGCCCTTCTTGGTGATCCAGTTGAGGCGGCAGCGCGGCATGAACGTGCCTTCGTTGTCGCCGCTCGTCACGACCGTGCCGTCCGGCGACACGCCGATGCCGTTGGGTGCGCGCAATCCTGACGCGATCACCTCGAGCGTCGAGCCGTCCTTGCTGACCTTCATGATCGTGCCGTGGTGCTTGGCGATCGTCATGAAGCCGCGCCCGCCCGGGTTCACCGGCGCGCCCTTGCTGATGTAGAAGTTGCCTTCGGGGTCGGTCTGCAGGTCGAACGCGAACTCGTGGAACGCGTTGGTCACGCGCTCGTCGTGGTTGAAGCACTCGAACGTGTCCGCCTCGCCGTCCTGGTCGCGGTCGAGCAGGCGCGTGATGCCGTCGCGGCCGTGCACGTAGACGACGTCGCCGACGATGCGAAGGCCGAGCGGGTCGTAGAGGCCCGCCGCGAAGCGCTTCCACTTCACCGACTGCAGGCCGTCGTCGAGGCCGGACACGATCCACACGTCGCCGTTCCACGTCGTGATCGCAGCGCGTCCGTCGGCGAAGAAGTCGAAGCCGCACACGCGCATGTAGCTGCCGAAGCGGTTCTCGAACGGGATCGTGATCGTGTCGACGGCATACGCGCCGTCGTCGGCGCCGCGCTGGCCGACCGTCTCGATCGGGTCGCCCCACCGCGTCGTGTCGCTGCCGGCGACCATCGCCGACAAGTCGAGCGGAGCGGGCTGACGCTGCGCGAACGAATCGAACGCGGCGAGCGAGCCTTCGTCGAAGTTGCCCAGCAACGCGGAGCAGCGGATCACCGACTCGTGCGGGGCCACGTCGAGCAGCACGCGCGCGCCGTCCTGGCGCAGGCTCACGCTCGCTCCGCCGCCGCGCACGACGGTCGCCGCGACGCTGCGCTTGCGCGAACCGGTGTCGCACGGCGCGCGCATCGAGCCGGCGAAGACGTCGACTTCGCTGAGCAGCGAGCCCGAGCTGTGCACGACGAACAGCAGGCGACGGAACGAACCGAGCCCGCCTTCCTTGTGCACGCTCGCGCCGTGCTTGCCGCCGCGGCCGAGCGCAGTCGTGTCGACCGCGCCGAGCAACGTCCAACCCGCCACCACGGGATCCGCCGCGGCAGCGTCGAGAGCTGCGTCGCCAGCGGCGCCGTAGAGCTCGTACTTCTGCGGCGCGCGATCGCCGTCGTGCCACGTGAACGTGCTGACGCGCGACACGGCGACGTCCTTCTGCAGGTCGACGAGCATGCGCGCGTCGCCGCTGCGCGGCTCGAAGCGCACGAAGCGCTGCGCGTCGTCGAAGCTGCGCGCGCTCTCGCCGTCGTTGAGTCGAGGCAGCAGCAGGTCCGCGCCCGCGTCGACTTCACCGGCCGCGAGCTTCTTCGCCGTCTGCGGCCTGCGGAAGCCCGGAACGAACGCGATCGTCGCGCCGGTCTTGCTGCGTTGGTCGAGGTAATCCGAGCCCGAGGGCCCACCCATCGGCAGGTCGTCCCACGCGTCGAATCCGACCGCCGTCTCGACGGGCGTCCCGACCTCGGGAGCCCACGACAACGCCATCGACGCGGAGCCCGCGTCCGTCGCGGCCCACTTCACGAGGCCGACTTCGCCCTTCGCCGGCGCGTCGAACAGCACGAGCGTCTGCGTCTCCTTGCTCGGCGCGAACTCGAACGACCGCACGCCGTGACGCCGCGCGCCATCGGCGGCGATGGCGTAGCGCTCCAGCACGTCCATCGTGCCGATGCGGTAGCCGAGCACTACCTCCGGGCCGCACAGCCAGTAGCCGCGATACGAGCCCCACGACTTCGGCAGTGGCCCGAACGGCTCCTCGCGCGGATCCACGAAGTGGTCCGAGTTGCTCGACGGGCTCATCGGCTCGCTCACGCCGGGCCCGTTGCGCACGCCCGCGATCTCGCGGCCCTTCGTCGCCGGCATCGGGCCGTGCGATCCGTCGTAGGCCGTGCCGCGCAGGTCGAGCCAGCCGTCGCTCCAGATCGACGACATGCGCAAGAGCTCGGTGTCGAACGCCGCCGCGCCGCCGGGCAGCTTCACGACGAGAGCCTTGTGCGTCACGTCCGATACGCCCGGCGACGTCATCGTCGTCGTCATGCACGGACCGAAGTCCATCGTGTAGGGGAAGCCATCCTTCTTGCCGTCCTGCGCGTGCAGCGCAACGGCAAGGGCGGCGATCGCGACGGGGAGAACGCAGCGCGAGTGCATCATGATCGGGCGGCACAGACTACGAACGGACGAGTCGATGCCAACGACGCAACGAAGCCGGCTTCGACGAATCGAGGACACGGGCGAACATGTCGCCCACGACACGAACGAACGGGGCTTCGACTCGACACACGAGCCAGCCCCGCGGCACGCGGACGCTCAGTAGCCCAGCGTCCAGCGCGCGGCCGACGTCAGGCCGATCGGGACCTGCGCGCCCGGAGCGAAGTCGACGAGCGCGCCTTGGAAGTAGAGCGGCACGCCGACGAACGCGGTGTCGTATGGGATCGCGAGCGGCAGCGCAGACGGCTGACCCGCTCCGAGCCACGGCGGCAGGATCCACGAGCCGGCTTGCGTCGCGAGGTCCACGAGCAGTTCGCCGGCCGCGCCGCCGCCGGCCATGCCGTAGCCGGGCAACGGCGCGCCGCACGGGTAGTTGGCGAGCGGAGCCGTCGCCATCACGAGGACCGGCAGCGAGAACGCCGACTGCGTGCCGAGCGGGTTGTCGATCGAGAGCGTCACCGCGCCGCACAACGACGGCGACGACGACACGACGAGGCTCGATGCTGGATTGAGCCCGCAACCGTACGACAGCGAAGACGCGAGCACCGGCGCGAGTTGCGCGTTGCTGCCGATCGTCTGCATCACGAGGTCGCCGCCTGCGGTGCGCAAGTCGGTCCAGGCGAGCGTCGCATTACCCGACGCGCTCGACATCGCCTGCAGGCGCAGCTTGTCGCTGACGACGTTGCTGACGTAGACGGGCGCCGCCCACGACGACACGCCGTTGAAGTCGAGCTGGAACGCGCGCAGCGCGCCGGCCGTGCCGCCGAGCGACTGCTCGAACACGAAGCCCATCGCGCCGTTGCAGAACGCGGCAGCCTGCGGCGCGACGTAGTTGATCGAGCCGACGGGGACGAGCGTGACGCCGCTCGCGCCCCAGAGACGGTTGCCCGCGGCGTCGAGGCGTTGCGCGGAGATGCCCCACTGCGACTGCGTGGCGTTGCGCTCGTTGAAGTAGGCGATCACCGACTGCGTCGCGACGTCGACCGCCATCGCCGGGTCGAACTTGTTGTTCGTGTTGGTCGACAGGTCGACGCCGTTGTGCGCGAAGACCTCGAGGCCCGCGGAGTCGAGCCGCTGCACGCGCGCCGAGAACGCGGTGCCGAGCGCGAAGTGCCACGACACGAACGCGCCGCCGAGGCCGTCTGGTTGCATCTTGTGCTGGTGCGCGATCGGCACCGACGCCTGGTCGAAGATCGGCAGGCGCACGCCGCCGTTCCACACTGCGTTGCCGAGCGCGTCGAACTTCATCGCGTGCAGGTGCCGCTGCGCCGTGAACGACGTCGCGCGCATCCACGTGAGGATCACGCTGCCGGAGTCGCTCGCGACCATCTGCACGAAGCCCGGCGTAGCACCCGTGTCGCCCGCGAAGCCGACGCCGTCCTGCGCGAAGCGCAGCGTTCCCGCGCGGTCGAGACGCTGCACGCGCACGGTGCGCGTGCCGCTGTTCACCCACGTGAACACGAGATCGCCGTCGCTGGCTTCGACGACGCGCGGATTCGCTTCGAAGTCCACGTTGTTCGACAACGCGACGCCGTTCGCGCCCCACAGCTGCGTGCCCGCCGGCGTGATGCGATACGCGTAGCAATCGAGGTCACCGCCCGCGCGCGTGTCCGTGAACGTCAGCACGCAGTGGTCGTCGCTGTCGCAGACCAGGTCCCAGTCGACGAGCGAGGTCGACTGCGGGTTGTTCGACACCACGATCCCGTTGTGCGCCCACTGCTCGACGCCGTTCTTGTCGAGTCGCTGCAGGCGGACTTCGTAGCCGCCGTTGCGATTGTCGAACCAACCGACATACGAGCCGCCGTCGCGCATCGCCGCGATCTTGGGCAGCACCTGCTCGCCGACTCCGTCGGCGACGGAAAGGTTGGTCGACGGCGACGACGGCCACTGCGCGGGAAGCGAGGCGGCGACGACTGCGACGACTGCGGCGGAGAGGAGGCTGGCGTGGATGCGCATTGCGAGTCCGATCGAGGTTCGCGCGCAGTCGGCGCGCGGGCAGGTGAGAGGAGACGACATTCCACCACATCGCGCAGCGCTTCGCTCCACGCGGCGATCTTGGCGCGCAACGACATCGATGCATGGGCTGGACTCGTCGATGGCGCCTGCACGACGCGCAACCGCGCGACCGCCTCGCCCTGATGCGGCGCCACGTATCGCGCGAAGAACGACCGCGCCGTCGCGCCGTTGCAGACCACGAGCCGCAGCTGCGGATGCGCTGCGACGAATGCGCCGAAGTCGTTGACGACGACGGAGCCGCGCACGATCGCGCTGTCGAGGCTGCCCTGCCGCTCGCAAGAACGGACGACGTCCCACACCGCGACGCCCGCGCGCACGAGGACGTCGACACGGGCGGCGTAGTCGACTTCCGGACCAGCGCCGAGCAGCGCGCCGAACACCTTCCAGAACGCGTTCTGCGGGTGCGCGTAGTACTGCCCCGCCGCGAGCGACGCCTCGCCGGGCATGCTGCCGAGCACGAGCGCGCGAGCGCCGGCGCCGACGATCGGCGGCAGCCCGACCAGCGTGGCTCCGCCCTCGGCGGAGGCGCCGCGCGCAGTTCGGGCAGGACGGGAACGCATCCGCCCACGCGTAGCCCGGATCGCTCCACCCGCAAGGCGCACGGGCGGGTTTCCGGCGCGACGTCCTTCCGCTAGCCTCCTCCGGCCTGTCCGCCCTTGCACGGCGCCGATTCCCGTCGACGCCCCTCAACCCTCCACCCGTTCCGAGAAGGCTCCGCATGCGGTCTTTCGTCCCGGCTCTCGCCGTCACCCTCGCCGCTCTCGCGCCGCTCGCGCGCGCGCAGACCGTGCCGTCCGGCTTCGTGATCGACACCCTGATCTCGACCGGCCTCAACGGCCCCAACGACTTCACGTTCCTTCCCGACGGCCGCGTCCTGATCGCCAACTACTCGGGCGCGATCACGATCTGGAACGGCACCGCCTCCGCCACGATCGGCACGGTGCCGAGCGTCGAGACCGGATCTGAACGCGCGCTGCTCAGCATCTGCGCCGATCCGGGCTTCGCGACCAACGGCTACATCTACGTCTGGTACGCGACCACCGCGGACACGTTCATGAAGCTCGATCGCTTCACGTGCTCGGGCGACATCGGCGTCCCGGGCAGCAACAACGTGACGCTGCAGACCGCGACGCGCCGCGTCGTCCTCGGCAACGCCAACGACACCGCGTTCAACCACAACGGCGGTTCGCTGCGGTTCGGCCCGGACGGAATGCTCTACGTGTCGTTCGGCGACGACGCGAGCGCGTGCGCCGCGCAGACGCTCAACGACCAACGCGGCAAGCTGCTGCGCCTCGACGTCAGCACGCTGCCGGCCGGCGGCAGCACGACGGCGCCTGCGTTCACGCAGATCGGCCCGAGCAGCAACCCCAACGGCACGGCGACGGACTTCACGCGCCTCGTGATCGGCTACGGACTGCGCAACCCCGTGCGCATGACTGTCGATCCGAACACCAACAACCTCTACATCGGCGACGTCGGCCAGACCTCGCGCGAGGAGTATTCGGAATACGTCTACAACCCGGGCGCGCTGCAACTCGTCAACTTCGGTTGGCCGTGGCGCGAGGGCAACGGCACCTACACGACGTGCACGGGCACTGCGCCGACCAACATGACGCCGCCGATCGTCGACGTCGTCCGCGCGCAGAACTGGCTGTCGATCATGGGCGGCCCGCGCTACCGCAATCGCGGCGGCCAATACGACTTCGGCGCCAGCTACGAAGGCAACGCGTTCTACTCGGACTACTACGCCGGCCAGCTCCGCATGCTGACGCGCAGCGGCGGCGCCTGGGTCACCGCGCCCGCGGTCCCCGGCCAACCCAACGCGACGGACTGGGGCACCGGCTTCGTCGGCCTCGTGAGCTACGACGTGGGCCCGGACGGCGCGATCTACATGTGCCAGCACGCGGGCTCCGGCTCGCAGACGGGCGGCACGTTCAAGCGCCTGCGTCCGCTCGGCCCGGTCAACCAGGTCGTCGCGGTCTCCGGCGGCAGCCAGCAAGGCGCGGCGACGGAACCGTTCGCGCAGCCGATCGTCGTGCAGGTCAACGACCCGCAGGGCAACCCGATCCCGGGCGGCCTCGTGAACTTCACGTTCACGGGCTCGGCGACGCTGTCGACGACCAACCCGGTGGCTGCCGACACGAACGGGCGCGCGCAGACGAACGTGACGGCCGGCGCGCTCGGCGGCGCGATCCGCGTCACCGCGACGACGCCCGGCGGCGTCTCGACGGGCGTCGCGTTCGACCTCTTCGCCCGCCGCACGGTGATCACGCGCGCAGGCGGGATCCTCGTCGTGCAGGTGCAGAACACGACGACCGCTCCGACGCCGGTGCAGGTGCCGATGCTCGTCATGTGCTCGATCCCGGGCATCACGCCGCTGCAGACCTCGTTCGGCCCGATCTGCACCAACCCCTACGACCCGTGGACCTTCCCGATCGAGGACTCGATCGGCGTCTACGCGTTCTACTCGCTGAGCGGCACCGGCGCGGTCGGCACGCCGAGCCTCAGCAAGCTCTACAACATCCCGAGCACGGCGCTGATCGGCACGACGTTGTGGTTCCAGAGCGTCGGCCTCGATCCGGTCTCGGGCCTCTGGCGCACGAACTGCGAGCTCAAGACCCTCTGATCCGAGCGCGAATGCGCGAACGCACGCGGCGCGGCGGGGCGAGCAGCCCGCCGCGCCGCGTTCGTTTGCGGGTTGCGGTTCGCACGCAGGCCGCGCAATGCCGATCGCGCGGAGCCCGGAGCGTCAGTCTGCGCAGACGACGTGTCGTCGACTGAGCAGGCTCGCGAGAGCGCGAGCGAGCAGCGCTGGCTCGTGCCAGTTGCTGCCTGCGAGCCGGATCGGCTCGGGCGCAGGCTCGTCGAGAAGCGCGAAGACCTGCGCGAACGGCACCGCCTGCTCGATCCCGTTCGCATCGATCGCGAGCACGGCATCGGGCGGCACGCGCGCTCTATCGACGCGCATGCCTTGCGCCGCGGCCACGCAGAGCGGGATGCCGCGGAACAAGGCCGCCACGGCCAGCTGCAACCAACGGGGACTGGGAACCCCGGGCAGCACGAGCGCGCAGCATTCGTCCGCCGCGTCGAGCTCTTCCTTCAGGACGAGCCTCGCGCCGGACCACAACGACGCCGCCGGCAGCGACGCATCGTCGAAGAGGAAGAAGGGCAACGGCTCGCCGCGCAACGCGTAGAGCCGCGAACGCCACGGGTTCTCCGCGGCGTTCGCGACCTCGGCGCCTGCGACGACGCCGTGCGTGATCACAGCTTCTTGACGAGCACCCAGTTGGTGCGCGTGTTCGCGTCACGGTACATGTGCACCTTCACGTTCGTCGGGCGCATGCGGTACGTGAACGTGTAGGGGAACAGCACGTTGAGCTTGCCGTCCTTGACGCCGCGCTTGAACGAGCCGAAGAACAGGCTGTTGTTCGTGCAGGGCGCGATCTGCGTGAAGAAGCTCTTTCCTTCCGCAGCGCTCGGCTCGACGCTCGCGAGGTCCGCTTCGTAGCGGTTGTAGAGCGTGATGTTGCCGGCGTCGTCGACCTTGACGATGCCGAGGTCCTGCGCGTCGATCTCCGCGCGGCTCATCGTCGGGAGTCGACGAAGCAGTTCGTCGCTCGCGAAGGAGCCGGTCTGGGCCATCTGGGTCGCGCGTTCGAAAATGGTGTCAGCAAAAGCGGTCATTGTGTCTCTCCCTGAAGTCTCGGTGGTTCTGGTTATGGATGGTTGTCTGTGTGTCGCTGCGTTCGCGAGAGCGGTCGCTCAGCGCGTCTTCCACGTGATCTGCCAACGCGAGCCCGAAGGCTCTGCCGCGTAGGTCAGTTCGGAGCCGGTTGCCGTGCCGCCGAGTTCGCGCGCGATCCCTTGGATCTGCGCAACGACCCGCGCTGCCTCGCCAACGCCGCTCTCGCGGTCCCGGTAGAGGTCCTGGAGCTGGTGCTCGAGGCTCCCCACCATGTCGATGATCTCGGCCGAGTCCGAGCACCCGAGGTGCTTCTGGAGGCGCTCGCGCTGCTCGTAGAGGTCGACGAGCTGCATCTCGACGCTCGAGTTCGGCGTCGAATCGCCATCCTTCTGGCCGCTGTGTTCACGATGGTAGTACAGGTCCCGGAGTTGAGCCTCCAGGCTGCGCACCATGCTCACGATCTCAGCGGCCTCGGACACTCCGAGCTCGCGCTCGAGGTGCTCGCGTTCGCCATAAAGCGACACGAGTTGGGCCTCGACGCTGCCCATGTCCTGGTTGCCGTAATGCGTCATAGTCCGTTCTTCTTGGTTGCCGGGACGTCGCCAGCGCCTCGCGTCCTCGACGCGATCGCGACACCGTGCGCCCCGGGACCCGTCTGTCGGCGCGCGAGCCCAGTCGCTAGAGGGATTTGGGCCGTATGCGCACTCAGGCTAGGAAGGCCGTCCTTGGATGCAGGAAACTGCACGCGATTCTCGAAGTGCGTGGCAGCAACCCCGTCGCGAGGGGCGCGGATCGACCGGGCACAGCGCGACGCATCGCGGCGAAGCGATACGAGGCGCAGCGACGCATCAGACTCGGGAAGGTTGTCCCGAGCCTCAGGTCCGACTACGTCGCATACCGAAGCCGGGGTCCCAACGAGGACCCGACATGAACCGCGACCACATCCTGAACACGCTGACCAGTCCTGAGCTGTGCGATGCGATCGCTTCTGCGGTCCGCGAATGGCCAGGGGCCACGCAGACCACCATCGATCGTTGCGTCGACCAGGTGCGCGACGAGCAACAGACGTTCGCCGCAGCCATCCGCGAGATCGACGACGACGGCGAGATCGCGACCGTGCTCGCGATCAACTACATCGAGCTGAAGAGCAGGTGGATCGCGCTCAACACCAAGATCAACTACCAGACCTTCCGCACCGGCCAGTGCGAGACGGTCGACGCGCTGTGTGCGAGCGCCACGAGCCTGCTGCTGCAGCAGATCGAGTCCCTCATCGACCACAGCGACATCGAGAAGATCACGGCGTTCCTCGCGCAGCCGGTCTCTCCCAAGGCCTGACCGGGGAGGGAGCAGCAGCGGCGCGAGGCGCCGCGTGCGGTCCTGCGTAACGCGAGCCTGCGCCAAGGGCTCGGGCAGGGGATGCCGGGCAGGGGAGGCGAGGGCCGGCCCCGGGGAATCGCGAAGCCAACCGCGCGGGCCGGGACCTTCCGCTGCCGCGGGCCGGACGGATCTGAAGCGGCGGCCCATGGCCGCCCTTGACCGTCCGGGGGGAGGTTCGCACAATCCTCCGCCCCTTTCCCGCAGCCCTCCCTCCAACCCACCCGCCCCGATGTCCCGACCGCTGGCCGTCGTATGCCTTGCCGCAGGCCTCGGCAAGCGCACGAAGGTGAGCATTCCCAAGGTGTTGCTGCCCCTCTGCGGGCGCACCCTCGTGGGCTGCTCCCTCGACGCCACCGATGCGTTGCAACCGCAGCGCACGGTCGTGGTGGTGCATCACCAGAAGGAGAAGGTGGAGAAGGAAGTCGGCGCGCGCAAGGGCGTCGTCTGCGTGGACCAGGGCAAGCCGATGGGCACCGGCCACGCGGTCAAGGTCGCGATGGCGGCGCTGGGCGACTTCGAAGGCGACGTGCTCGTCACCTACGGCGACTGCCCGCTGACGACGAGCGAGACGTTGGCCACGCTGCGGGAACTGCGCGAGAACGCGCCGTGCTCCGTGCTGACCGCGTTCGCCGACGACCCGACGGGCCTCGGCCGCATCCTCCGCGACGACCAGGACCGCTTCGTCGGCATCCGCGAACACCGCGACTGCAGCGAAGCAGAGCTGGCGATCGAGGAGATCAACGCCGGCATCTACTGCTTCGACAGCAAGGCGCTGCGGCCCGCGCTCGAGAAGCTGCAGCCGACCAACGCGCAAGGCGAGTACTACCTCACGGACGTGATCGCGCAGTTCGTCGCGCAGGGCAAGGAGCCCGCGACGATGACGCTCGAGGACGATCGCGAAGTGCTCGGCGTGAACACGCTGAAGGACTTGGCGCTCGCTCGCTCGGTGATGCAGGAGCGCATCCTGCTCGAGCACCTCGACAACGGCGTGCTGATCCTCGACCCGGGCACCACGTTCATCGACCACGGCGTCGAGATCGGCCCGGACACGCGCATCCTGCCGTGCACGGTGATCGGCTCGGGCTGCAAGATCGGCAGCAACTGCGAAGTCGGCCCGTTCGCGCACCTGCGCGCTGGCACCGTGCTCGAGGACGGCGCCGAGATCGGCAACTTCGTCGAGGCCAAGAAGTCGCGCATCGGCGCGGGCAGCAAGGCCAAGCACCTGACCTACCTCGGCGACGCGGTGATCGGCAAGAAGGCCAACATCGGCGCCGGCACGATCACGGCCAACTACGACGGCACGCACAAGCACGAGACGAAGATCGGCGACGGCTGCTTCGTCGGCAGCGGCACGGTGATCGTCGCCCCCAGCGACCTCGGCGCGCGCTCGATGACGGGCGCGGGCGCGATCGTGAAGCGCGGCAGCAAGATCGGAGCGGACGAAGTCTGGGTCGGCGTTCCTGCGCGCATGCTGAAGCGCCGCGACGCCAAGCCCGCGACGCCCAAGAAGGAGGAGGCTCGATGAGCGCTCGCGGCGAACGTCTTCGCGTGTTCACCGGAACGGCGCACCCCAAGCTCGCGCAGGACATCTGCGCGCACATGGGAGTGCCGATGGGCGCCGCCTCGCTGCAGCGCTTCCCGGACGGCGAGATCAACCTCAAGGTCGAGTGCGACGTCCGCGGCGCCGACGTGTTCGTCGTGCAGCCGACCTGCCCGCCGGTCCACGAGAACCTGTTCGAGCTGCTCACGTTCGCCGACTGCTTGCGCCGCGCGTCCGCGGATCGCATCACGGCCGTGATCCCCTACTACGGCTACGCGCGCAAGGACCGCAAGGACGAGGGCCGCGTGCCGATCAACGCGAAGCTCGTCGCCAACCTGCTGGTCGCGTCGGGCTACAACCGCGTCGTCGCGATCGACCTGCACGCGGCGCAGATCCAGGGCTTCTTCGACATCCCCGTCGACCACCTCTACGCGCGCCCGGTCATCATCGACCGCGTTCGCCAACTCGGCGCCGAGAAGCCGATGGTCGTGTCGCCGGACGTCGGCGGCGTGAAGCTCGCCCGAGCCTACGCGAAGGACCTCGAGTGCGACCTCGCGATCATCGACAAGCGCCGCATCAGCGGCGACACGACGGTGATCGAACACATCATCGGCGACGTGAAGGGGCGCGACGTGCTCCTGGTCGACGACATGGTCAGCACCGGCGGATCGATCGTCGACGCCGCCCGCATCGTGAAGCAGAAGGGCGCCAACTCGGTGTTCATCATCGCCACGCACGCAGTGCTCGCCGGCAAGGCAGTCGAGCGACTCAACAGCGCCGACGTCGAGAAGATCCTGTTCGCAGACACCATTCCGCTCCCGGACTCGAAGATCGCAAGGCTGGAGACGGTCTCGGTCGCGCAACTCCTTGCGCGCGCCATCGACCGCATCCACCGCAGCGAGAGCGTCAGCAAGCTCTTCGAGCCCGAGCGCTGAGACGAGACCCTCCCACCATCGCATTCCAACACGAGGTAGAAAGATGCAAGTAGCACGTATGAAGGCCGAGTCCCGCAACGCCCTCGGTCGCAACCAACTGCGCGCGCTGCGCGCGAAGGGCTGGACCCCGGCCGTCGTCTACGGCGAGAAGAAGGAAGCGCTGTCGATCAGCATCTCCGAGTGGGAGCTGGAGCAGCACATCAAGAAGCACCACAAGGTGTTCCGTCTGGAGATCGACGGCAAGGCGCAGGACGCCATGCTGCAGGACATCCAGTTCGATGCACTGACGGACCACCCGGTCCACTGTGACTTCATCCGCGTCGACCTGACGAAGCCGATCGAGGTCGAGGTCGAGGTCGCCTTCTCGGGCTACCCGGTTGGCGCCGGCAGGGGCGGCACGCTCGTCAAGGACCACGCGCACATCATGGTGCGTTGCGTCCCGACTGCGATTCCGGAGGACCTCGTGGTCGCGGTCGACAAGCTCGACCTCGACATGTCGATCCTCGCGCGCGACGTCCAGCTGCCGGCTGGCGTGGAGCTCGTGAGCAACCCGGAACTCGTCGTCTGCCACGTCGCCAAGCTGACGGGCCCGGCGGCGGAAGCCCCGGCCGCGGAAGCGGCGGCGGAACCTGCGGCCGACGCGAAGAAGGCCGACGAGAAGAAGCCGGAAGCCAAGAAGAAGTGACGTTCGCTGCTGCTGCGCATCGCGCGCAACAGCACGGCGCCACCGGATCCTGCAACGCGGCCGCGAGAGCGGCCGCGCGGCTTTTGCGCAGTTCGTCTCCGCACCAGCGGAGCATGGGCACATTCCGTCAGAACGCTGCCGATCCTGTCCTCGGATCGAATCGGCGCGGAGGACGGAGATGGCAGCTCGCACATCGCGCACTGACGCGCGCGCGGACTCGCGCGGCGCAAGCCTGGGTCGCCGGATGCGCATTCTCGCATTCGGCTTCGTGGCCCTCGCTGCATGCAGCAATGGATCCGGCGGCGGCGGAGTCGTCGATCCCGGCACTGGCGGTGGCTCTGGCGGATCGGGTGGCATCGGCAACGGCATCGGCCCGACGCCGATCGCTGGCGACACCACCATCCCCACCAACGCGAAGCACGTCGCAACCACCGGCAGCGACCAGAACGCCGGCACTGCCGCGCAACCGTGGCGAACGCTCGCCTACGCGTGTTCGCGACTCGCAGCAGGCGACACGCTGCTCGTTCGCGGCGGCACCTACCTCGAACGCGACGTGCGCATCGCGACGACGGGCACGTCGAACAGTCCCGTCGCGATCCGCAACCATCCCGGCGAGACCGTGATCGTCGACGGTGGCTACGCGCAGTTCCGCTCCGCGGGCAACTCGGATTGGACGCTGCACGACGCCAATCGGTCCATCTGGCGCTCGACGACGACGTTCGCCGGCGCGAGCCAGGTCTTCGGCTACTTCGGCGACGCGGATGGCGGCTGGCGCCTCGTGCCCTACACGAGTTACGCAGACCTCGCGGCCGACACCGAGGACTACCGCAACTCCTCCTCCTACTACTGCGGCCCCGGCGTGTTCTGGAACAGTTCCGACCAACGCATCTACGTGCGCACGAAGCGCAGCCGCGACCAGTCGCGGTTCTCGCTGCAGGTCCCCGCCGACCTCGATGCGCGCAACACGCCGATGTTCCTGTTCCCTGCGCAGGCTGTCCTCGATGTCGCATCGACGGCCCGCTACATCCGGATCGAAGGACTGTCGCTGCGCCACGGCGAGCGCATCGCCGACCTGCCGAACGGCTCGCACCACCTCACGTTCCGCAACTGCGACTTCCGCTACGGACAATACGGATTCGTGGTCCGCGGCGGCGTGCACGACCTGCTTTGCGAAGGATCGACCTTCCGCGGCGGGTTCCCGCGCTGGGTGCCGCGCAGCGACGTGAAGGCGAACAACTCGGTCGCGCAGTCGATGCAGGATGCAGCGTTCGAGTTCTCCGGCGCAGTCGACGCAGTCGAGATCGGCCATTGCAGCTTCACGGCGATGTTCGACGCGATCGACACCTACGGGACGCCGACGAACTTCCGCGTGCACCACTGCGAATTCGACGAGATCCGCGACGACGCGTTCGAGATCGCGACCGCGGGCCATCACATCCGCTTCGACCACAACCTCGTCCGCCGCGCGACACAAGGCGTCTCGTGGAACGGCTCGACCGCGCCGTCGCTCGCGAACGCCGGCACGAAGCACGTGCACCACAACGTGATCGACACGTGCACGGAGCAGTTCTACGGCCGCGCAGACCCGCTCGGACAGTCCTACGCATACTGGCAAGGACCGGACGGCGACGGCATGGCGACGGGGCCCGCGTTCTCGCTGCACGACACCGGCTCGCTCAACGCGCCGGACCCGTGGAAGGTCTATCGCAACACGTTCGTCGGCGGCGTCGACGTCGACGGCGAGGGCCTCGGCGTGGCCTACTCGTTCTCGGGCTCGAACGCTTCGTACCCGCACGAAGTCTGCAACAACATCTTCGTCCTCGTCGGCGACCAATGGATCCTGCGTCGTGCGCGCGTCGCCGACGGCAGCCAGGTTTTCGACGGCAACCTCTACTGGCGGACGGGCGCGCAGCCGTCGACGCCGCTGCTCGCCGACTTCCAGGGGACGCAGACGCGCGACTTCACGAGCCTCTACGGCTTCCTGACCTCGTCACTGTGGACGCAGAGCCGCACGAACTACGCGCCGGGCTGGGAAGCATCGGGAGTCGAGGCGAACCCGCAGCTCGACGCCACCTATCGTCCCGCCGCGAACGGGCCTGCCGCGAGCGGCGGCGTGGACCTGTCGGGCAAGTCGTGGCCGGACGCAGGTTCTGCGACGCATCGCGGCGCGATCACGCCGTGACGGCGTTCAGCGCGCGCGCGGAGCGACGCCGCGGCGCTGCGGCGTCAGTTTCTTCGCGTGCCGCGTCGCGACCGCAGGCGATGCAGCGAGCTCCGCTTCCTTGGCGGCGCGTTCGCGGACGCGCGCGCACATCAACTCGCACAACGCCGCGGTGCGGGCATCGGCGAGCGCGTAATGGATGCTCGTGCCAGCGCGCGTGCGCGTGACCCAGCCCGCGGCGTGCAGCACCGCGAGGTGCTTGCTCACGTTCGCGATGGACGAACCGACCTGATCGGCGAGATCGCCGACGCAGCGCTCGCCCTCGAACAACGCGTTGAGGATCGCGAGCCGCATCGGATCCGACAGCGCCTTGAACTGCTCGGCGACGCGCGCGAGGAACGCTTCTGGCATCGGTTCGTCTTGGCTGGGCATCACGCTCCTCCGGTCTCCACGGGCAGGTCCGTGCGTTCGGCCCAGATCGTGAAGGAACCGTTGCACCACTTCACGTTCGTGCGGCCCAACAAGAAGCGCAGCACGAAGTACGTCTGCGCAGCTTGGTGGCCGGTGCGGCACATCGCGACGGTCTCCGAAGTCGCATCGGCCGCGAGGCTTGCGTATGCAGTCTCGAGGGACACGCGGTCGAGCAGGCGCCCCGCTGCGTCGAAGTCGGCGGCGAGCGGCCGGTTGACCGCGCCCGGCACGTGGCCGCGTCGCGCTTCCTGGCCATCTTCGCCGACGAACTGCAGCCGCGGCCGCGAGTCGACGACCCGCGCCTTGCCGTCGCGCACGAGCTGCGCCAGCTGGTCGACGTCGATCGTGAAGTCGTCGGCGTCGGCGACGAAGCCGTGCTGCGTCGGCGAACGCGACTCGACCTCGGCGACGAGCGGATGGCCGCCACGCGCCCACGCCACGATCCCGCCGTCGACGACGGCGACGGCCTTGTGCCCGGTCCGCAGGAACGCGAGCGCCGCGAACGCGGCATCGTGCATGCGGTCGGCGACGATCGCGACCGGCGTGTCCATCGCGATGCCGAGTTGCGAGAACTTCTCTGCGAGCCGTTCGGCGGGCAACAGCATCAAGTCGCGGTCGCCGTGGCGCTCGCGCAGCTCGGACACGGAGACGTGCGCGGCGCGCGGCGCGTGCAGGGCGTCGAAGTCCACGCGCGCGCGCACGTCGACGACGACGAGCTCGTCGAGCCGCGCCGCGGCCCAGGCAGGCGACACCAGCGCAGGCGCGGCCAGCTGCTGCGGATCGCTGCACGACGCGCTCGCGGCCACCCTGCCTTCGTCGCGCGCGATCAGCGATTCGCGAGCCAGCGCCACGAACGACCGCCGCGCTGTGGCGGCCTGCTCGTCGACGTCAGCTGCGAGCGACGGCGGCGTGAACACCGCGCGCTTCATCTCGTCGAGCCCGCCGTCGAGCACGCGAACGTTGTCGCGGCCTTGGCGACGCAACTCGACCCACGCCTGCGCGGGATGCGCAGGCCCGTTGCTGCAGACGACGACGAGGTCCGGTTCGGCAGCGAACACGCTCTCGCCCTTCGCGCCGACGAGGTCCGGGACCGACATCGACACCGCGCCACGCAGATGGAAGCGCGCGAACTCGTCCGCAGGCCGCACGTCGACGATCGCGATGCGTTCCTTCTTGGACAACAAGCGTCGCGCCAGATCGACCGCGTCGACGTGGTCGGAGCCGCTCTCGATGTCGGCGAGGAACGCAGCGGCCGTCGCGGTCGCCGATCCGCCTCCGCCCTCGGGCGCGCGCTGCAGCCAGAGGACTGCGGCGACTGCCGCCGTCATCGCAAACAACGCTGCGCCCTGCGTCACCACGTCACGCATCGCCATGATTGTTCCTCCCTTCGCCGGGGACTGCGCCTTCCGGGATCGTGCGCATGTGCGCCTCGACCTTGTGCGCCAACACGAACGCCGCAAGCGCGACCGCGAGCAAGCCCAACGCGCCCGTCATCGGGTCGATGCCGACCATCTCGGGGATGCCGCACACGCCCATCGCGCCCGTTCCCTGGAGCGGCGCGAAGACCGGCGCCATCCAGGCGAACGCGAGGCTGCCGGCCATCGCACCAAGCAAGAACACGAGCGCGTCGATCTTGCCGCTGCCGAGGCCCGCCATCGCGGTTCCGGGGCACCAGCCGCCGACGACGAAGCCGACGCCGAACAACACGCCGCCGACCGCCTGCGCGAGCACGAGCGTGTCCGGCACGTACATCTGCGCCGTGTCGACGATGCCGTACGCCGCGAGGGCCTGCAGGCCGACGCCACACACCGCCATCGCCGAGAACATCACCTTCAGCACCGCCCAGTCGCGGAAGTAGAAGATCGCCGTGAGCTTCCTGCTGCTGCCGAAGCCTGCGCGTTCGAGCCAGAAGCCGAACAGCAGGCCGAGCACGAGCGCCGCGAACAACGCCGCGGGAGTTTCGAGACCGTCGATCGCGAAGTAGTTCATCGCCAGAGCCTCCGGACGAAGGGCGCCACCGCGAACGCGGCTGCGAACGTCGCGCCGACGAAGACGAAGCTGCCGAGCTGCAGCAACGCACCGCCGGACAGCGCGAGGCCCGACGTGCAACCGAGCGACAGGCGCGCGCCGACGCCGACGAACGCGCCGCCGATCAGTGCCGCGACGACACGCTGCGCGACCTTTGCGCGCGGCCCGCGTTCGACGACGACCGCTGCGCGGCCTGCGCCGAGCGCGGACAGGAAGCCACCGAACAACGAGCCGAGCAACATGGCGACGAGGTAGTGGCGCAGCGGGTTGCCGTCCGCGAACCACGGCCCCATGACCGGGTTGGACTCGACGGCTTCCGGTGATGCTGCGTGCGCGGACACCGCCGCGATGCGCGCGATCGCGCCCGAGGCGCCGAGACCGGTGCCGAGCACGACGTAGCTGAGCAACAGCGTGAGCCCGAGGCCCGCGCCTGCCAGGTAGGGATTCCAATACGGACGTGGAGTGGCATCCATGACGTGATCCTCAGCAGCCTGCGCTGCGCTTCTTTGCCTTCTTGGGCGCGGTCGGCGCCGCGCCTGCGGGTGCAGGCTGCTCGTTCGCCGCGGGCGCGTCGGACCTCGAGCCCTGCGCCGGCATCGCGCCGTCGCCGCCGAACTGCGTCGTCGCGTAGAACGCCTGCACGCCGCCGAGCAACGCTCGGATCGGCCGCTTCGGGTCCGCTGCGAGCAACGCGCCCGCGGCAGCGAACGCGGCCGTGCCGTCGCGGTCGACGATCACCACGCGCGCAGCCTCCGGGAGTCCGCGCACGTGCGCGCCGAGTTGCGGCAACGCGACGTTCACGCTGCCAGGAATGCGCCATTCCGCGAACTGCGCCGCGGGACGCATGTCGATCACCGCGTATGCCTCAGGCTGCGATGCGAGCACTCGCGCGAGCAGCGCGCTGTCCACCGGCTCCGGCAGCGCGATCGCGCCCGTGGCAATCGCGGCCGTAGCGACCTCGTGCGAAGCGCTGCCATGGATCTGCGCAGCCTGATTGCCGAAGACAGGCAGGCCGGCCTCGACCCATGCGTCGAGCCCGCCGTCGAGCGAGCCCACGTCCACGAAGCCGAGCCGTTCCGCGAGGCCCACGGCCATGCTCGAGCGGTAGGCCGAGTTGCAGACCATGAGCACGGGCTGCTTCACGTCGAGCATCCGCGCAAAGCGCGCGCTCTCCGTGACCGGGATGTTGCCGATCTCGCCGAGCCGCAGGTCGGCGTATTCCTCCGCAGAACGAACGTCGACGACGAGCGGCTCCGTGCCCTTCTCCATCGCGTCGAAGAGTTCGCGCGGCGTCACGAGCTTGCTGCTGCGCACGGCGCCACCGCCTTGCTTCCACGCAGCGAACCCGCCCTGCACGTAGCCCGCGAGACGGTCATAGCCGATGCGGCGCAGGCGGAACGCGCCTTCGCGCACGCCGTCCTCGTCGTCCGCGAGCAGCACCAGCGGGCTGTCGACCGGGACCACGATGCCCATCCACGTGTCGAGTCGGCCGCGCAACGCGATGTTGACGCTGCCGGGCACATGGCCCGCGGCATAGGCCTTCTGGTCGCGCACGTCGACGACCCAACCGCCGGCATCGGTCAGCTCGCGCACCTGCGCGACTCCGAGCGCCGCGGGCAGTTGCGCAGCGTGCGTGACCATCGGCGGCCCCTTGCGGTTCATCGCCACGTTCATCGCGAAGTACTGCGGCGCGACCGGTTGGTGCGACAGCACGTTGCTGACGAACGTCGAACGGCTCTTCATGCGCAGGAACGGGTTCGTCGCCTTCTCGGCGCCGATCGTCGACGTGGTCTCGGGGCTCAGATGCGCTCCGCAGAGCGATCCGGCTCCGTGCGCGGGAAGGACCACGACCGCGTCCGGCAGGCCCTTCAGCCGCTGGATGCTGTCGAACGACTGCGACGCGAGCTCTGCCGGCGGCTTGTCGAGCAGGTCAGGCCTGCCGATGCTGCCGACGAACAACGTGTCGCCCGTGAACGCGTAGGAGGGCTCCGACTGTCCGGGCAGCCCGAGCAGGAACGTGCTCGCATCCGGCGTGTGGCCCGGCGTGGTCCAGTGCACGATCGACGCGCGACCGAGCGGGAACGACGCGTTGTCGGCGAGCGCCCGATGCGTGAACTCCGCGCGCGCGAGCTCGCTGACAAGCACTTCGGCGCCGGCGAGGCCCGCGAGCTCCAGGTGCCCGGCCACGAAGTCCGCGTGCGGGTGCGTGAGCAGGACGTAGCGGATCTTGGCCCCGAGCTTCTTCGCGTCGTCCAGGTAGTGGCCTACGTCGCGCTGCGGGTCGATCACCGCCGCTTCGCCGTCCGCGACCACGAGATAGCTGAGGTGCGAGAGACAGCCGAGCTGGTACTGGCGCACGATCACGCCGTCGCGGCGGTCTTCGTAGCTGGTCTGCGGGGTCGAGGCCGTGTCCGTGTGGGTCGCCCGCTCGGCGTCTTGCGGCGCCTGGGCCAGGGTCGGCGCCGATGCGAAGGCGAAGTTCGCGGCAGCGAGGAGGATCGGAACGAAGGGGCTGCGGTTCATGTTCTACTACTTGGTTGAATAGTCATGTATCGGCGAACGATCCGTCGGATGCAAGCCTCGCGGCGACTCCGACTCGCCGCGATCCCGGCAACAGCCCATGCGAACGAGGCATCGTGCGCACCACCGCCGCGCCTCCGGTCGCCCCTTTGCGGATGCCGATCCTGCCCGGACCGCGATGAGCCACGTCCTAGCAGCAGCGCCCGGCATCGACCGGTTCCAGCTCGTGGACCGATGCCTCCGCGCACTCCTCGGTCGAGGCCACCGGACCGGGGTCCTGTCCGTCGACACAGCGGACCACGCGTTCTGGCGCGCGCAGGGGCTGGCCGCATCGTTCGCGCAGCCGCGACGGAACGACACGAACGACCCGCGCATCGCCCGCATCCCGTTCGCGGAGTTCGCCGACGTCGACCGCCGGCTCGCCGGCAAGGACGTCGACTCCGCCTTCGCACGGAACGCAGAGGCGCGTCTGCGGCGGCTAGCGCCCGCGATCGTCGACCTCTTCGAACGCGACCGGCCCGACCTGCTCTGGATTCACCAGCGACGCACCGGCGCGCACGCGTTGCTGCAGTTCGTTGCACGCGAGGCCGGCGTGTCCGTGCTCTGGACCGGCGACGGCATCCTGCCGGGGACGATGCAGACGGATCCGGGCGGCATCGACGGCGATTCCGTCGCCGCACGGCGCTCGGCGTGGGACTACCGTTCGTCGCCGGTGGACGCAGAACTCCTGCGCGCCTCGCTGGCGAGCATCGCCGGCAACAACGCGCCGCACGCGCTGCCTCGCAGCGAACCGCGGATCCCTGGCCCGCTGACGCGCGCGCTCGCCGCGCTCCGCGGACGAGGCGAAGGCACCGGGCCCGGCTTCTGGCGAGGGCTCGGCGCGTGGCGCGACGCGCATCTGGCGCCAGCGCATCCGGCAAACGCGATCGAGTTGCCGAAGGCGCCGTTCACCGCAGTGCTGCTCCAGGCGCACGACGATCCGCGCATGCGGCTCGACGCCGACGAGCCGCCCAGTCCCGCGCAGCTCGTGCGCGCGACGCAGCGCGCCGCGGCTGCGATCGACCGGAACGCCGAAGTCGTGGCCGTCTTGCCGCGCGAAGGACTCGCCGAGCGCGAGCTGCGGCAGCTGCGCGAACTCGACGACGTGCGCCTCGAACTCGCCCACGCGACGGCCGCAGCGTGCATGGCCGCGGCCGCCGTCGTCACCGTGAACGCTCCGCTCGCGGGCATCGCGCTGCTCGCGGGCACGCCGACGCTGCACCTGGGCCGCTCGGTCTACGGCGCGCCGGGCGTGGCCTTCGCCACGCCGATCGAGGAACTGACGCAGACGATGCGCCTCGCGCTGCATCACGACCAGCCGGAGCTACGACGTCGGTTCCTCACGACGATCCTCCGCCACGGGCACCTCTGGTGCTCGGCAGACGCGCCGGACCACAACGGCATCCAAGGCCTCGTGCAACGCATCGAGGACGCGATCGCGCGCAGGGCCCCGTTCGGGGCCGACCTCGTCTACCGGGTCGGCCCCGCATGGCCGCTCGCGAACGAGAATCGCTGAGCGGCGCGCGGATCAGGCCTGCGCGGCCTGGTTGAGCGACGCGCGCGCAGCCGGTGCCGCGATGCGTTGCGCCTTCGAGCGCGGCTTGCGCTGGCCCATCAGCTCGCGCTTCAAGCGCTCCTCGAGGTCCTTGTCCGTGTCGCGGCGGGCCGACTGGATCGACTCCTCGAGCTGACGCGCCTGGTCGCCGTTCGCGCACGTCATGCGCTGCGCCTGCGCGACCGCGTCGTAGAACCGAGCGCCTTGCAGGACCGGGCAGAGCTTGATGCCGTCGTTCGTGGTGACCCACGAACCCTCGGGGACTTCGAGCCAGTTGCCGCGCGTCAGCAGGTTCGCGCGCTCGCTCCAACGGTCACGGAGGCCGGGCTCGATCGGACGATCGTCGTCGAGGAGATAGGTCGGCACGACATCGTAGTGCTTGCAGAGGGCGAGCAGCATCGGCAGCGTGGGCAGCGAACGGCCTTGCTCCAGATGCGACATGGTCGCCGGACGCACGCCGAGGATCTTCGCGGTGACGCCCTGCGGCTCACGCTTGACGCGGGTGCGGAGGTAGAACAGCTTGAGGTGCAGACGACGCATAACAGGAGGGATGGGGAGGATAGAGCAGGGGAAGCGGCGTTCGGTGCGATGGCAACCAACGCCGTCGTTGCGAAAGGGTAGCACCAGTTTTCAAAACGAGACGCCGCCGACACGCAGCACGGATGCGGCGCGCCTGATAGGTTGCGCGGAATCTTCGATGCCATCGCATCCTCACGAACCGCGCGGATCTGACGCAAGAACGACGAATTCGGTCCGAGCCGTGTTCGTGTCGCCGTGCAGCACGGAGGATGCGGCGCGCTGCGCTCGCTTCGGCATCGAAGTCGTCGACGAGAGTCCGCGTCCTGCATGGACCTTGTCGCGAAGCGACGACGCGCGCCTCGAACTGCGCACGCCAGGCAACGTCACGCCGCCGCTGTGCGTGCACATCGACTTCGACGACGGCGACCTCGGTCGCAGGCTGCAGACCGCCAGCAAGACGCAACCGATCGCTCGCGCCGTGTCGCTGCATCGACGCGAGCTGCCCCCTTCTGTATTCGACGCAACCGCAGGACTCGGTCGCGACGCATTCCTGCTCGCGAAGCTCGGCTGCAAAGTCACTGCATGCGAACGCATCGCGCCGCTCGCACTGTTGCTCGAGGAAGCCGCGGAGCGCGCGCCGTTCGCCGATCGCATCGCGACCGTTCACGACGATGCGGAGCGTGCGCTCGATGCGCTCGGCAGCGATGCAGTCGACGTCGTGCTGCTCGACCCGATGTTCCCGACGCAGGGACGCGCGCAGGTGAAGAAGGAGATGCAGGTGTGCCGCCTTCTCGCGGGCATGCCGGGATCGCTCGACGTGCTCGTGCACCGCGCGTTCGCCGCGGCGCGCGAACGCGTCGTCGTGAAGCGCCACCCGCACGAACAGCCGCTGCGCCCGAACCCGTCCTTCTCGATCGACGGCGAGCGCGTCCGCTTCGACGTCTACCTCAAGCCGAAGGCTGGACCGTCAGCGCAGTGAACGCGCCGCGAACCAGCCGCGCGGCCTCACGTGGCAATCGCTGCGCGATGCCGTCGACCTCGTGCGCGCGCATGCCCGACAACACGAGTGGAGCCTTCTGCGTCCAACGGTCGAGGATGCCGTCGAGCGCCGCTTGCTGCTCCGCGCCCGTGAGGTTGGCGATCACGAAATCCGCACGCCACGGCATCGTCATGGGCCCGCCGAGCGTGACCTCTGAACCGGGGATCAACTCGCGCGCCGCTTCGACCGCGGGCTCCTCGACGTCGCACGCCTCGATGCGGCGGCAGCCGCGCGCATGCGCATAGAGCGCGAGGATGCCGGAACCGGTCCCGACGTCGGCGAAGCTCGCGGGGTCGTTCCACGCCGCATGCAACGCGAGCAACGCAGCCTGCGTGCTGTCGTGCTCGCCGCTGCCGAATGCCATGCCGCGCGGGACCACGAGCTCGATGCCCGAGAACGCGGCCGGCCTCTCGACCCACGGCGGCCGCACGAGCAGGTCCGCGGCGACGAGGATGGGCCGGTCGTTCTCGAGTCCGGTGGCAGTTCCGTTCGCGACCTCGTCGGACAGCTCTTCGATCGCGAGCCCTTCGAGCGCGAGCTCCGGCATCGCGCCGTCGAGCCAGACCGTCACCGCGCCGTCTTCCTCCATCGCACCGCGCACATCGGCGAGCACGTGCAGCAGTTCCAACGCCTCGGCGGCGAGTTCGCCGCGGATGCAGAACGCGCGCAGCGTCACGAACGCACCGCGCAGAGCTGCTGGATCTCGGCGCAGATCGCGTCGGGCTCGACCATGCGACCGATCGCGTCGTAGCCCTCCGCGAGATGGCCGGTGACCGGGCCGAGCACGCGCACGCCGCGCGCGCGCAGGCGCTCGACGTTCTGCTGCACCGCAGGATGCAGCCACATCGAGTCGTTCATCGCCGGGCAGACGACGATCGGACAGCGGCACGTCAACGCGAGCAACGTGACCGGGCAGTCCGCGGCGCCGGCCGCGAGCCGAGCGAGCAGGTCCGCGGTCGCGGGCGCGATCGCGTAGCAGTTCGCGGCGCGCGCGGCGGCGATGTGCGGCGCGGAGCCATCCGGGTCGATCTGCGTCGACGAGAGGATCGCCTTCCTGCCGGTGAGTCCTTCGAACGTCAGCGCGCCTATGTATTCGACCGCGCGCGGAGTCATCGCCACGCGCACCGAGAAGCCGTTCTGCACGAGGCGGCTCGCGACGTAGGCGAGCTTGTAGGCGGCGATGCCGCCGCCGACGCCGAGCAAGACCTCGCGCGGCGTGGTCACCGCACGACCCCGATCAACGACGCCACGCGCGCGATCGTCTGCTCCAGGTCGATGTTGGCGATCGTGTGGTCGTAGAGCGGACGGCCCGCGACGATCTGCTGCGCCGCCTCGATCTCCTCGCGAGCGATGCGCACGCGGGACTCGATGTCCTGTTCGGTGTTGGTGCCGCGACGGACGAGCCGGTTCTTCAGCTCCTCGATGCTCGGCGGCGCGATGAACAGGTAGATGCCTGGCACCCGCTTCTCGCGCAGTTGCCGCGTGCCCGCGACCTCGATCTCGAGCAAGAACGTGCGGCCCGCGCGGATCGCCTCGTCCATCGGCCAACGCGGCGTGCCGTAGAAGTTGCCGTTGTAGGACGCCCACTCCAGGAAGTCGCCCTGCTGCGCGCGCCGTTCGAACTCCTCGCGCGCGAGGAAGTGGTAGTCCACGCCGGCTTGCTCGCCCGTGCGCGGAGCGCGCGTCGTGGCGGACACCGAGAACTCGACGCCGGGCAGTTGCTTGAGCGCGCGGCAGACCGAGGTCTTGCCTGCGCCCGAGGGCCCGGAGATCACCACCAGCTTCCCGATCATTCGAGGTTCGCAGCCTGTTCCTTGAGCCTGTCGATCGCCGACTTCATCGCGACGACGCAATGCGCCATCGCCACGTCGGGCGACTTGGATCCGAGCGTGTTCGTCTCGCGCAGCACTTCCTGCAGCAAGAACTCGACCTTGCGGCCGACCGCGCCGCCCGCCGTCAGCACGCTGCGCGTCTCGCGCAAGTGCGCGCCGAGGCGCTGCAACTCTTCTTGCACGTCGACGCGCTCCGCGAACAAGCCGACTTCGCGGACGAGCGCGCCTTCGTCGAGGTCGAGCCCTTGCGACGCGACGAACTCGCGAAGCCGCGTGAGCAGCTTCTGCCGGTGCTCGTCGACGATCGACGGCGCGCGACGGACGGCCTCTTCGCGCAAGCGACCCATCGCATCGAGGTCCGCGAGCATCGCGGCGACGGTCTCGCTGCCGCCCTGCGCGCGATGCGCCTGCAGGTCGGCGACGGCTGCGCGAAGCAGCGCGAGCACCATCGGGCAGTTCTCGCGATCCACGGACGTCGGCGCGTCGCCCGCGAGGTCGAGCACGTCGCGCAACGTGAGCGCGTCGGACACGCCGATCTCACGAGCAAGCGAACGCATGTCTGCGACCATCTGCGCGAGCCGCGCACGGTCCGGCAACGCCTTGCCTGGAGCGCTGCGGTCGACGGCGAGCGTGACGCTGCCGCGCACCACCTTGCCGCGGATCTCGTCCTCGAACACGGACTCGAGGCCGGACACTTCGCGACACAGCCGCTGCTTCACCTGCAGCGCGCGGCCGTTGACCGACCGCAGCTCGATGCGCAGCGGGCCCGCTTCGGTGATGCCGGCTGCCGCGCCGGTCCCGGTCATGCTGAAGGTCGCCGCGGTCACGAGGACTCGTCCAGGGACGGCGCGCGGCGCGCAGCCGCACAGCCGTCAGCGAATCAGACGTTCCAGGTCGCGTTGATGACCAACGCGGACGCGCAGAACACCAAGGCCAGCGTCATCGTGACGCGGTTGATGCCGCCGCTCTTCACGCCGAACGTCTCGGCGCCGACGCCGCCGAAAGCCTCCGCGAGGCCGCCGCCCTTGCCCTCCTGCAACAGGATGACGATCGTCAGCAGGACGGAGGAGAGGAAGAACAGGACCCAGGAGATGTAGTGCAGTGCGATGCTCATCGCGCGTCGTATTCGATGATGGGAATGAACGTGTCGGCCTGCAGGCTGGCGCCGCCGACCAGGAGGCCGTCGATGTCTTCCGCGGCCATGAGTTGCTTGGCGTTGTCCGGCTTCACGCTGCCGCCGTAGAGGACGCGCGTGATCTGGCTCGCCTCGTCGCCGAGGCGCTGTGCGATCCACTTGCGGATCATCTTGTGCACCGCCGCAGCCTGCTCGACCGTCGCGGTCTCGCCCGTGCCGATCGCCCAGACGGGCTCGTAGGCGACGGTGATGCGGTGGCTGTCCTCGGGGCGCACCTTCTCGAAGCCGGCTTCGAGCTGGCGCTTGATGACGCGATCGGTGCGGTTGCCGCGACGTTCCTCGATCGTCTCGCCGACGCAGTAGATCGGCAGCAGGTCGCGATCGAGTGCCGCGCGGACCTTGCGGCCCATCCACTCGTCCGGCTCGTGGAACACGTGCCGGCGCTCGCTGTGGCCGACCAGCACGCGGTCCGCGCCGACTTCGCGCAGCATGCGCGCCGCAAGCTCGCCCGTGAACGCGCCGTTCTCCTCGTACCAGAGGTTCTGGCCGCCGACGCCGAGCGGCGAGCCCTGCGCGACCGCGGTCACGTCCGCGAGGTAGATCGAAGGCGCGAACACCGCTACTTCGCGGTCGTTGCCGTCCCCGAGCCGGCTCTTGATGGTCTTGACCATGTCCAGGCACTTCGGACGGTCCAGATTCATCTTCCAGTTGCCGGCGATGTACGGCTTGCGGCTCTTGTGCGTCATGGCGCGATGAACTCGTCGGAAATCGTTCCCGGGGCGGGCGTCGCGTGGCCGGCGGCGCCGGGTCGCACGAGACGGCGGCCCAGCATCGGCAACAGCCGCCGCAGGTCGACCATCATTTGCGCGAAATCCGCAGGCAGCAGCGCCTGCGCCCCGTCGCAGAGGGCCTTCTGTGGATCGGCGTGCACTTCGACGATCACGCCGTCGGCGCCGGCCGCCGCGGCCGCGAGCACCATCGGCCGCACGAGGGACGCGCGACCCGTGCCGTGGCTCGGGTCGACGACGATCGGCAGGTCGGTGCGCTCGCGCAGCACCGGCACGATCGCGAGGTCGAGCACGTAGCGCGTCGACGGGTCGAAGCTGCGGATGCCGCGCTCGCAGAGGATCACGTTGCCGTTGCCCTCGTTCGTCACGTATTGCGCGGCGTAGAGCAGCTCCTCGACCGTGGCCGCAGGCCCGCGCTTCAACAGCACCGGCAGGCGCTGGCGGCCCACTTCGCGCAGCAGCGGGAAGTTCTGCATGTTGCGCGCGCCGATCTGCAGCACCGCCGCGTGCTCGGCGACCGCCTCGACGTCGCGCGGGTCGAGCACTTCGGTGACGACCGGCAGCCCGGTGCGCCGCGACGCGCGCGCCAGCAGCTCGAGCCCCGGCCGGCCGAGTCCCTGGAAGGACTTGGGCGACGTGCGCGGCTTGTAGGCGCCGCCACGCAACAGGGCGGCGCCGGCCGCCGCGACCGCGTCCGCGGACGCGAACAGCTGCGCCTCGGACTCCACCGCGCACGGCCCCGCCATGACGGCGAACGTGTCGCCGCCCACGACGAAGTCGGCGATCGAAATGGTCTTGCGCACGAGGGACGGAGGAGCGGCTCTGGCCGGAGAAAGGGGGGCGAACGATAGGCCGACCGCGCCGGAGGATCAACGCCGGGGGGGGGCGGACCGGCGGAACGATGCGGTTCGGAGCAAGCGACGCGATGCAGCGCCGCCTGGGCGGCAGCCGTCAGGCGCCGAAGACCTCGTCGAGCGACTTCGCGTCGAGTATGCGCAGGGCGATGGCGTCGAGTTGCGCGATGGTCGAGGTCGCAAGGCGACTCACCAGGGCGCTCGGCAGTTCGCCGAAGCGGCGACGGAGCAGGGTGAGCAGGACCTCGGTCCGGCCTCGGGCCTCGCCTCGGGCTTCCCCGCGGGCTTCGCCACGCGCCTCACCGCGCGCCTCACCTTCCAACCTGCCTTCCTCACGCAACAAGTCTGCAGTGGTCTTCATCGGTCCATCTCCGTCCGGCCCCAGAATCTCGTTCAGAACGCGCTCGAACCGCGCCTGCGGCATCTGCGTCGTCTCCAACACGTAGGTTGCATATACCTGCGCCGCTTCGGGGTCGGAAGGTCCCCCACAGGCCTCGCGCAGCATCGTGCTCCATCTGAGCAAGGCAGCTTCCACTTCGTCAGGGGTTCTGCCCTTCACGAACTTGGCGAACAGGGCCGCGAGCTTGAGCGCCAGCGGCAACGGCATCGCCTTGATCTCGTCTTCGGACCGCGCCGCGAAGTCGTCGAGCGCGATCGCGAACGAGAACCCCGCTTGGTCGCGACCGACTGCGCCGCCCATCGGCTGGGTCGTCACCGCGAGCAAGCCGTCGAACGGTCGCCGGCCTGCGTGCACGAGCACCGGCACGACGAGCGGAGTCGGCATTCCGGGCTGCTTGCGCTGCGCCCTCTCGATCTCCTGCGCGCAATAGCGGACGAGCTGCCGCCACGCGGCGCGCTTGCGACCGAGCGAGAACTCGATGACGAAGATCACTGCGCGCACGTCGCCCTTGAGGTGGGCCTCGAGCACCAGGTCGGCTTCGTGCCGCCGCAGCTTGGGATCGACGGATGCGCCCGATGCGACGCGCAGCGACGACCACGCAATCCGCGCGCACAGCGGGTGATCTCGGAGCAGGAATCGCAGCCAGAGCGGCGCGAGCGCCGGGTCTGCGAACGCGCGGCGCAACAGGTGGTCGGTGTGCATCGGTCTCTCCATTGCGGGCGCAACGGGCCCGGCATGGAGGGAGACGCGCAGCGGGGGAAGCGTGTGGGCCAGGCTCGCTTCCATTCGCGCGAACGGGACTCGCCGATGGCGCGACGGTGCCTGCAGCCCTGAACCCGCGGCGCCTCAGATGCCGAGCCAGCGTCGGATCGTCGGCAGCAGGCCGCGGCCGCGCATCGCGAGCGCACGATGCGACTCGAAGCGATGGCGCTCCGCCTCGACCTCCGCCGGCAACGCCTGCCCCGCCCCGACCGGGCAACTGCGCACGACCCGGCAGGCATCGGCGCACGGCCCGCGCTCGCGCTCCTGCGAGCACCGGTCCTCGTCGACATCGCCGTGGCCGTCGTGGACGCCGCCCGGGCACGCCGACAGGCACGGCCGCGCGCAGTGGCAACACGGTTGGAAGCGCTCGGCGATCGACGCGTCGGCGATCGGCCCGAACGGCCGGCCCGCCACGAGCACGGCGGCCCCCACCATCACGCGCGGACCGAACTGCGGATGCAGCAGCCGATGGATCACCGGCGACACGGTCCCGAGCCCGGCGGCTTCGCCGAGCGCCGAGAACCGCAGGCGACTCTGCATCGGCTCCGCGAGCCGCGCGGGATGGCCGTGCTTGCGCAGCAGGTCGGCCAGTTCGCGCGGCAGATTCCACTGCGCCTGCGAGGGGCCGCCGCAGCCGAGCACGATCACCGTGCCGCAGCCCGGCAGCTCGCGCGCACACCGCAGTTCGTGCGGCTGCCCTGCGTCGAACCGCTCGGCATCGACGAGTCCGAACAAGTCGAACCCGGCCCCGCGGGCGCGCTGTTCGAGTTCTCGGAGCAGGGCAGTGGACATGAGCGAGTGCTTTTCGGCGGCGCCGTGGCTGCGCACAAGCCCCACGCTTGACCCAGGCAGATCCAGCCGACTAGCGTGCGTCGACCCTGAGCGAGGGAAGTCCGGTGCGAATCCGGCGCTGTCCCGCAGCTGTCACCGGGGACGAACGTCCGCACGCCACTGTCGCAGCCATGTCGGTCGCGATGGGAAGGCAGGACTAGTAGGCCGATCCGGGGAGCCAGAACACCTCGTCAGGCCGCGGCCGCGCCAGCGACCGCTTCCGACCGCCTCGGCGCGAACGACGTCCGAAGCAGAACGACCTCCACCGTCGCGCCCCGCATCGCCCGTTTCCGAGGCGAGTGGGAGGCGGTGTCGCGTCGTCCTGCAACGACCATCGCCGGGACGGTCATCCGCAAGCTCGGCGGCACGCCGCCGAGGAGTGTTCTCGATGGTCCGTTTCCTCTCTCCTCTCCGCCGCAGCGCGTTCGCGCTCGGTGCCGCGATCGCGCTCTCGCCGGTCGCCTCCGCCCAAACCACAGCGCAGGGCTACTCCGCGACCTTCCAGTCGTTGCCCGGCTCGGCCAACAGCATCGCCGTCGTGGAAGATGGCGTCGCCTGGTTCGACGGCGTCTCGCTGCAGTACGACGAACCCGGCCAGCCGACGCGCGCGTTGCTGACGTTCCCGGCGTTCCGCTTCGGCTCGTTCACGCTGCCGATCGGCAACGGCGACCTGCTGTTCGCCGAGAGCAGCAACGGCCAACTCTGGCGCGTGCCGATCGACCCGCTGCGCACGCCGCGACTCCTCACCACGATCCAGTTCGCCTACGACGCGGTCACGATCGGCACCGGCGTCGCCGTCGTGTCGGCCAAGACCGGCGGCTTCTCGTCCGCGCAGAACGACCTGCTCGCAGTCGATCTCGTGACGGGAGCGCAGACCACGATCGGCGTCGTTCCCGGCGCGTCGGGCCCGCTCGCGCTCACGCCCGAACGCGAACTCGTCTACGCGACCGCGCCGCTGACGTTCCCGCCGCCGCCCCAGAGCGTCGAGGTCGTTCGCTGGAACGCGGCCCAATGGTCGCTCGCGCTCAACGGCGGACTCGTGCTGACGCGAGCCAACGCGCAACTCGTGGTCGCGGGCCTCGACTCGGCTGGCGATCTCGCGGTCGACGCCGACGACGACCTGTTCCTCGCCGACTACGGCAACGCGCGCGTGCTCGAGATCAGCGACCACCACACGACGAAGAGCCTGTCCACGCTCGTCGACTACACGCTGGCCACGACTTCGCCGGCGGTGCTCGCGTTCCTGCCGGGAACGACGCGCGACGCCGAGTTCGAGCCGTTCGCGCACAGCGGCGCAGGCACGCTGTGCATCGTCGAGACGGACTACTTCACGACGACGCGCGCGGTCCGGCTGGCGACTGCGCCCGCCCCGCTCACGCTGCTCGGCGGCGGCACGGGTCCGGTCGCACCGGGCATGTTCACGCTCGTGCAGCAGGGCGCGCCGCAGAACGGCATCTGCCTGTTCGCCGTCGGCACGGTCGGCACGGGCACGCTGCTGCCGCTGCGCTTGCCGGGCTTCGAGCAGACGCTGCTCTGGGAAGCAGGGCTGCTCTATCCGCTCGTCACTTCGCTCACCGGCGCCGATGCCATGGGCGCTTCGTCGCTGACGCTGCAGAACCCGGGCTTCCCGGGCGGCCTCTGGATCCACTGCCAGACTGCGTTCCTGACGGCAGACGGCCTCGTCATCGGTTCTTCCAACGTCCAATCCGTCTCGTTGCAGTAACGCTTCGGCACGGCGGATCGCGCGACCGCCTTGCAGAAGCGTTACAGCGGGCTCCTATGGGGAAACGCAGGGATGCGCCGTAATGGCGCGTCCCTCCCGCCCAAGGACCTGATGCGCAACCGCTCCCTGATCTTCGCTCTGCTGGCCGCGTTCGTCGTGGCCGGCGTTGCGCTCCTTGCTCCAGGCCTGTTCGGCGCGGGCGGGGAACCCGTCGTGCACTGGGACGCGAGCGACGAGATCGCGATCGAGGCGCAGGGCGACACGACCGACACCGCGGTTGCAGAGGCCTTCGGCGCCGATGCGCGCGAGCAGGTGGCGGTCGGCGACGAACTCGGCGCCGAGGAGCGCGCCGAGTTGCTGCTGCGCGGCCGCGTGGTCAACCGCTTCCGTGCGCCGGTCCAGGACGCGAAGGTATGGCTCGAATTCGGCCGCGGCGGGCCACGCGGCCGCGGCCAGGACCGGCGCGTTCCGGAGCCGGTGCGCACCGACGCCGACGGCAGGTTCGCGTTCCAGGGCCAGACGTTCCGCACGCTGCGCGTCAACCTGCTCGTCGTGCACGGCAAGCACGCGCCGACGCAGTTCGAACGCAACCTCGGCGAAGTCGGCAGCGAGCTCGATCTCGGCGAACTCGCGGTGAACGACGGCGGCGAACTCATGGGCCGCGTCGTCGACATGTCGGGCAACGGCATCCCGTTCGCCGAAGTGCGCCTGCAACCCGACGGCGACAACTGGATGCGTTTCCAGCGCGATCGCGATGCGACGCTGCCTGCGCAGCAGTCCGATGCGAGCGGCTACTACCGCTTTGCCAACGTCGCGGCGGGCGACTGGCGCGTCGCGGCGAGCGCGAAGCGCCACGAGAACGGCACGAGCGAGTCCGTCGATGCAGCGGAGAACCAGCGCACCGAAGTGCCGGACCTCGTGCTCGGCCCGGGCTTCGAACTCGCCGGCGTCGTGATGGACCGGCTCGGCAAGCCGATCGCCGACGCCGAGGTCACTGCGCGCCCGCGCACGCAGAACAACCGCGGCGGCGGCGGCCGCGGCGGTCGCGGCGGCCCGTTCGGCGGCGGCGGCAACGAGCAATCGACGCGCACGGACCAGGACGGCAGGTTCTTCCTCGAGCATCTGCCCGACGCGCTGCTCGACTTGTCCGCGCAGAAGAAGGGCTACCTCTCGGCGAGCCTCGCCGAACTCGATCCGGAGCAGACGCAACCGGTCTACGTCACGCTCGAGGACGGCCTCGTGATCCGCGGCGTCGTCACCGACGCACAGACGACGAAGCCCGTCGAGCGCTTCTCGGTCACCGCGCAGTACGTGCGCGCGCTGCCGGTCGACGGCCAGGCGGAGCAGGACCTGCGCGCACTGATGGCGCAGATGCGCGAGGGCAACCTCGACGAAGCGACGCGCAACTCGTTGCGCACGCGCATGGAGACGATGCGCCAACAGATGCGCGGCAACGGCGGGCCGATGGCGTTCGGCGGCAACGATGCGCAAGGCCGCGGCGGACGCGGCGCGCGCAATGCGCGGCCGGAACGGCACACAGACGGAGCGTTCGCGGAGACGGGGCTGCAGGAAGGCGTCTACACCGTTCGCATCGAGTCGGACGCGCACGCGACGTTCCGCAGCGAACAAGTCGAACTGCGCCTCGGCGCGCCTGCGCCGCAACTGCAGATCGCGCTGATCCGCGGCTTCACGGTCGCGGGCGTCGTCAAGGACGACAAGGGCAAGCCGCTCGCCGACGTGCGCGTCGAACTGCAACGCGCAGACGAGCCGCAAGCCGCGACGCCCGCGCCGGCCGGCGCGAACGGCGCGCAAGCAGCAGCCCCTGCCGACGCCGCCGCGCGCGGAGGCCGTGGCGGCCGCGGCGGACGCGCCGACTTCCGCAACCGACTCGACGAATGGCAGAGCGGGCCGCTGCCGCGCGCCACGACCAACGCCAAGGGCGAGTTCGCGATCGAGCACGCGCCGCAAGGTCGGTTCGTCGTGCAGGCGACGCTGCGCGGGCACGAAGAGGCGAAGACGGAACCGTTCGCGCTCGCGGCCGACGTGGCCGGCATCTCGTTGTCGATGCTGCGGCGCGGCAGCTTGTCCGGCAGCATCCACGGCGCGACCAAGGCCGAGCTCGAGCAAGTGCGCGTCGTCGCGGCGCCCGTCGGCGACGGCGCGGACGTCGGCGCGTTGTTCCGCTCGGGCAACTTGTTCGCCTCGGTGTCGCCCGACGGCACGTATCGGTTCGAAGAACTGAAGGCCGGCGACTACGCGGTGCGCGCGTTCCTCGGCAGCTCGATGCGCGACCTCGTGGCGCAATACCAACGCGGCGAGATGGTCGCGGATGTGCGCATCGAGAACGGCGAAGCCGCGATGCTCGACGTCGCGATCCTGCCGCCGCAGACGGGCACCGTGCGCGGTTCCGTTCTGCACAACGGATCGCCGGCCGACGGCTTCCAGGTCACGCTGCAACTGCAGTCCGAAGGCGGCGGCGATGCTGCTCCGGCCGCTGGCGCGTTCGGCGGCCGCGGCGGGCGCGGCGGCATGGGAGGCATCGGCTTGCGCAACACCTACAACGCGCGTGTCGACAACCAAGGCCGCTTCTCGATCGACGAAGTGCAGCCCGGCACCTACGCGCTGACCGTCAGCGCCTCGCGCCGTTCGGGCACGCTGCACAAGGAGACGGTCGTGCTCGCCGTGCAAGGCGCGGTCGACGTCGCGATCTCCGTGGCGACGTCCGCGATCGCAGGCGTCGTCGAGGCGACCGACGGCACGAAGCCCGAGGAGATCAACGGCGCCGTGATGCTGCTGCCGGGCGCGACGGAAGTGCCCGCAGACTTCACGATGGGCGGACGCGGCGGCCCCGGTGGCGGCATCGACGCGCAGGGCTCGTTCCGCGCGCGCGTGCAGAACGGCGCGTTCGAGTTCGCGCAGGTGCCGCCGGGCAACTACCTCGCGGTCTTCAGTTTCCGCGGCCGCACGCGCACCTCGACGCAGGTCCAGGCGATCACCGGCCAGAAGGCGACCGTGCGCGCGCCGCTGGGCGCCGTCGATCCGAACGCCGCGACCACCGGCCCGCAGCGGCAGCCGGGCGCCGGCCAAGGCGCCAACCCGCGCGGCGGCGCGCAACCCGGCGGCCAACCCGGCGCAGGCCGCGGCGCGCGCGGAAACGCCAATGGCACGGGCGGAACCGGAACGCAGCAACCGGGCCAAGGCGGCAACCGCCGCGGCGGCTGACAGCCGACCGATCGCGAGCCCGAGAGCTCTCGGTCGATGCCGCGGATGCGGCGAGACGCTGGAGACGCAGCCGTCGTGATCGCGGCGGGACCGCAGCCGATCGAGCTTCGCAAAGCAGCTCCTGCAATCGCACCTGCGCAAACCGACCGCACACACGCCTCGCGCGCGCACGGACCTCATGCCGCGTTCGTCCGAGAGGACGCGGCACGAGCCGACGCGGGGCGTAGGCGAATGCGCGAGGGCTGCTAGACTGCGCGCCTCGAGGTTCCTGCCATTCGCATCCTGCTGCAGCTCCTGATCGCGCTCGTGCTCGCCGTGACGCTCGCCGTTGCGGGCTATGTCGCCGCCCTGTCGATGCGGCAGGAGCCGGTGCAAGCCGGCGCCGCCGCACAGCTGTCGTCGATGCAGCAGCTTCCCGAGCCCAAGCGCCTCGGACGCCGGCCGTCGTTCGTGCCGGCCGCCGCGCAACGCGACGCGTTCCCGCCGGAACTCCGCAGCCTCGAAGTCGCGGTCCGCGACCTTCCGCAATCGCTGCGTGCGGTGGCGGGCGTCGGCGTGTTCGACGCGCTCGACCACGAGGTCGCATGGTTGCCGCTCGCTGCGGCGTCGGAACGCGACGGCGCGCTCGTCGTACGCGCAACAGCGCCCGCAGGACGCCTGCGCATCGTCGTCGCCGGCGACTTCGCGACCGCGCGCAACGCCTACTGGACCAGCCTCGACTGGCCGCAGGACGCAGCGCAGGACGCCGTGCCCGAACTGCGGACCGTCGTGCAGGACGTGACCGTGCGCTGCCAGCAAGCAGATCGCTCGATCGCCAGCGTGCTGCGCCTGCGCCGTCGCGGCGACGACCGCTGGCTGCCGCGGACGGCCTTCGTCGCCGGCGAGAGCCCGGACCGCGACGGCGCGCTGAAGCTGCAGCTCGCGGCCGGCGAATACGAGCTGTCGCCATGGGTCGAAGGCGCGTTCGTCCCGACCGTGATCACGATCCCCGGCCCCACCGAGATCGAAGCGCGCTTCGCGCAGTGACGCGCACGCGCGCGGGCCGCAGAGGAACTGCTGCGCCGTGAGCCGCGCGCCCAATCGCGTCGCGATCCGACGCGTTCTCGCTCAGGCTTCCGTCGACGCGATCGCGGGCTTCGGCCCATGGGCTGCGAGCCGATACACGCGACCCGACACCGGATGCGCCGACGCGCTCGCCATCGTCGCGGCCTTGCGTTCGAGCGCCGCGAGATCCTGGCCTTCGTCGAGCGCGACCCAGAGCACGTCGCGATCCGGCATCGCGACGAGCACGTCCTCGCTGCGCGGCAACAGCAGCACGCGCGCTGCGTCGTAGCCGTCGCCGGTCTGCAGCATCACCGGCGCGCCCGCCGTTGCCGCAGGCAGCGCGTCCGCGGCGCAACGCTTCTGCAGGTTCTGCATCGCGAGCTGGTGCACGTCGTCGACGGTGCGGTTCCAACGCTTGCAGTGCGCGCGGCACACGAACGTCATCGAATGCGGATCGTCGACGACGTAGACGATCGCGAGGTCGTCGCCGAAGCGGCGATGCACGATGGCCGCGTCGCCGAAGCGCCCCTGTTCCTCGACCCACGCGAGACTCTTCACCTGCGGCATGAGATCGACGGCGACGCCGCCGAACTCGTGGTGTTCGAGGCGATCGAGACCGTCCTCGCCGATCTCGTCGACGAGCTGCGACACCGACTGCGAGAAGCGATCGGGGAACGCCTCGCTGCGCCGGAAGAGCTCGTGGAGCGACACGGGCGTCTCCTGGCCGTGCACGCGCAGCAGGCACGCGAACTGGCCCGGCAGCATGCCGAGGAACGCGACGCCTTCGTGCTTCGCAAGCTCCCGCTCGAAGTTCTGCAGGAACTCCTGGGCCTCGGGGGCCAGGGTCGGCGACGGCTTGCGCAGGCGGTGGAACACCACCGCGAGCAACACGGCGACGCCGCACCAGACGACCACGAGCCCGACTCCCATGCACGGCCCTATCGGCACGCGGCGGAGCGGCCCTCAACCACCGAGGCAACGCGGCCCGCGCGCGCTCGGCCCACCGCAACAGGCCCCCATCGACCGGCCGCGGACCGCGCGCAGGATGGTTGCGTTCTTCGACACCCTGCCGGCCCGAGCCGGGGCCGGCTGCGGCCTGTGGCCCGTGGCGCAGCGTCGGGCCATGATCCGGGGATGCCTCGTCCGATCTACCTCGACAATGCCGCCACGACCCGCCCGTCCGAACGGGCGCTCGCAGCGATGCACGAAGCCCAGCGCGAACTGTTCGGCAACCCGAGCAGCAAGCACGCGTTCGGCCAAGGGCCCAAGAAGCGCCTGCACGACGCGCGCGAGTTCTTGCGCGGCACGCTGGGCGCGGCGGAGATCGTGTTCACATCGGGCGGCAGCGAAGCGGACTGCCTCGGCATCGTCGGCGCCGCTTCGGTGCGCTCGCCAGGCCGCGTGCTGATGGCCGCGAGCGACCACCCGGCGATCCTCGAGACAGCGGAGCTGCTCGGACGCATGCGCTGCCACGTCAGCGTGCTGCCGGTGACGCGCGACGGCGACGTGCATCCGGAGACGTTGTTCGACGCGCTCGGCGCCGACGTGCGCGTCGTCGCGCTGATGCACGGCCACAACGAGCTCGGCACGTTGTCGGATCTCGAGGAGCTCGTCGCGCTCGTGCGGCGCACGTCGCCCGAGGCGCACGTGCACGTCGATCTCGTGCAGACCTATGGCAAGATCCCGTTCGACCTCGACGCAATGGACGTCGACTCCGTCGCGGTGTCGGCGCACAAGTTCCACGGGCCGAAGGGCGCGGGCTTCCTAGCGTTGTCGAGCAAGGCGAAGATCGGCGCGTTGATGCGCGCGGGCGGCCAGGAGAACGGGCTGCGCGGCGGCACGGAGAACGTGGCCGGCGCGATCGGCACGATGATCGCGGCCGAGGACGCGCTGCTTCACCAACGCGGCGCGGCGGAGCGCATGGAGTCGATGTGCGCGCTCGTCGAGGACGCCGTGCGCGACGCGTTCCCCGACGCCGAACGGCTCGGCCATCCGCGTCGTCGATTGCCGCACATCCTGTCGCTGCAGATCCCGGGCGTCGTCGGCGAGACGCTGATGCTGCGCTGCGACGCGCGCGGCGTCGCGTTCTCGACCGGCTCCGCGTGCCACGGCCATTCGGAACCGAAGCGCGACCCGAAGAAGCCCGACAACCACGTGCTCGCGGCGATCGGCATGGACCGGAAGTCCGCGCGCGAAGTGATCCGCGTGTCGTTCTCGCGCGAGACGACGCGCGAAGAGGCGGAGATCGCAGCCGAGGTGATCGTCGAGGAAGCCGAGGCGTTGCTGCGCACGAGCCCTTCCGCAGGAGTCCGTCGATGACCGAGTTCGCAGCGTCGACGCCGGCGATGGCGCAGTACCTCGCCGCGAAGAAGAAGCACCCGGATGCATTGCTCTTCTTCCGCATGGGCGACTTCTACGAGCTGTTCTTCGAGGACGCGAAGACGGCGAGCCGCGTGCTCGGCATCACGCTCACGAGCCGAAGCAAGGGAGAGTCCGCGATCCCGATGGCGGGCGTTCCGTATCGCGCCGTCGACGGCTACCTGAAGCGCCTCGTGCAGAAGGGCCACCGCGTCGCGATCTGCGAGCAGATGCAGGACCCGAAGGAGGCGAAGGGCGTCGTCGAGCGGCAGGTCGTCCGCGTCGTCACGCCGGGCACGCTCACCGAGGACAACCTGCTCGACGACCGGCGGCCCAACCACCTCGTCGCGGTGTCGCTGCAGAAGGAGCGCGCGGGCCTCGCGTGGGTCGAGTTGTCGACGGGCAAGTTCCAGGTGCACGAGTGCGACGCCTCGCGCCTCGCCGACGAACTGCTGCGCATCGAAGCCGCCGAAGTGCTGGTCTCCGACGATCTCCGCGGCGAAGCGCCGGAATGGCTGCGCGGCAGCGACCTGCCGCTCACCTACCGCGCGCCCTACGACTTCGGCGCCGACACCGCGACGCGCGCATTGTGCGGGTTCTTCGCGACCAAGACGTTGCTCGGCTTCGGCATCGAGGACATGCCGCTCGCGACCGGCGCGGCCGGCGCGCTGATCGGCTACCTGCAGGAGACGCAGCTGACGGCGTTGCCGCACATCCGCAACGTCGAGGTGTTCGACGACGGCGAGCACATGCGGCTCGACCGCGCGACGCAGCGCAGCCTCGAACTCGTGCAGACGCTGCAGAAGGACAGCTCCGGCACGCCGCTGCTCGCGGTGCTCGACAAGACGAAGACGCCGATGGGCGCGCGCCTGCTGCGCAACTGGGTGCTGTCGCCGCTGCTGTCCGCGGAGTCGATCCTCGCGCGCCAGACCGCCGTCGCAGAACTCGTCGACACGCAGGGACTGCTCGAGGCGCTACAGCAGTGCCTGCAGCACGTGCTCGACCTCGAGCGCCTCTGCGCGCGCGCAGCGTTCGGCCGCGCGCACGCGCGCGACCTCTGCGCATTGCGCCAGAGCCTCGAGCCGCTGCCCGAGGTCAAGCACGCGCTCGAACAGTGCGGCTCGCCGTTCCTTCGCGAACTCGGCGAACGCCTCGATCCGCTCGCGGACCTCGCCGACCGCATCGGCGCCGTTCTCGTCGACGACGCGCCGCTCACGATCAAGGAAGGCGGCATCATCCGCACGGGCTACGACGCGAACCTCGACGAGTTGCGCACGCTCGCGCACGACAGCAACCAGTGGCTCGCGCGCTACCAGCAGCAGCTCTGCGAGAAGACGGGCATCGCGACGCTGAAGGTCGGCTTCAACAAGGTCTTCGGCTACTACATCGAGATCACGCAGTCGCACAAGGACGTCGCGCTTCCGCCCGAGTTCGTCCGCAAGCAGACGACCAAGAACTCCGAGCGCTACGTCACCGACGAGCTGCGCACGTTCGAGAGCAAGGTCCTGAAGGCCGAGGAGAACAGCAAGGCGCTCGAATACGAGATCTTCTGCGGGCTCCGCGACGAGGTGACGAAGCAGACCGAACGGCTACAGCGCACGTCCGCGGCGCTCGCGAACCTCGACGCGTGCATGTCGCTCGCGCAGGTCGCGCGCGAACGCAACTACTGCAAGCCCGAGGTCGACGACTCGCTCACGTTGCGCATCGAGGACGGCCGCCACCCGGTGCTCGAGGCGACGCATGCGGCGGGCGCGTTCGTGCCGAACGACACCGACCTTTCGGCCACGAGGCGCAGGCTCTCGCTGCTGACCGGCCCCAACATGGCGGGCAAGTCGACCTACATCCGCCAGAACGCGCTGATCGTGCTGCTCGCGCAAATCGGCTCCTACGTGCCGGCGAAGTCCGCGCGCATCGGCGTCGTCGACCGCATCTTCACGCGCGTCGGCAGCAGCGACGACATCAGCCGAGGCGCGTCGACGTTCATGGTCGAGATGACCGAGACCGCCAACATCCTCAACAACGCGACGAAGCGCAGCCTCGTCATCCTCGACGAGGTCGGCCGCGGCACGAGCACCTACGACGGCATGTCGCTCGCATGGGCCATCGCCGAGGACCTGCACGACCGCGTCGGCTGCCGCGCGCTGTTCGCGACGCACTACCACCAACTCACCGACCTGCAGGCCGAAGGCCGCGCGATCGTGAGCCAGCGCGTCGCCGTCCGCGAATGGGGCGACGAGATCGTGTTCTTGCACCGCATCGAGGACGGCGGCACCGACAAGAGCTACGGCCTCCACGTCGCGCGGCTCGCAGGCATCCCGAAGGCCGTCATCGCGCGCGCCGAGGCGGTGCTGAAGGAGCTCGAGAACGAAGGCGCCGAGATGCGCGAGACGCTCGTCGCCGCGCGCGAGCGCAAGAAGCCCGGCCTCAAGCAGAAGGAACTGTTCGCCCCGCCGCCGGACCCGATCGTCGAGGCGCTGCGCGCGCTCGACGTCGACGGCCTGTCGCCACGCGAAGCGCTGGCGCTGCTGCAGAAGTGGAAGGAGCAGGCGGGCGGCTGAGCGAGCAACCCTCGCACGCGAGCGAACGCCGCAACTCCCATGTTCGACGACGACCTGGACCCGACGACCGCCGCCTACCACGAGGCAGGCCACGCCGTGATGGCGCATTGGCTCGGCGGCAAGGTGCGCGAGTGCAGCATCGAAGACGAGGACGAGCGCGTGCACGGCACGACGACGGTCGATTGGCGCGGGCTCGCTGCGGGCGAACGGCATCGCGCTGTCGCGCTCGCGGCGCTGGCAGGCCCGGTCGCCGAGGCGCGATGGCGCGGCGACATGGAACTGCTCGAGTCGCTCGCAGCCTGGGAGGCGGACTGGCGACTCGCGACCGCGGCCTTGGCGCAGATCGCGGGCCCGAATGAGCGGCGACCACTGCTGCAGCAACTCACGCGCGAGGCTGCAGCCGCGTTCGAGGATCCCGAGCGATGGGAACTGCTGTGCCGCGTCGCCGACGCGCTGGAGGCGCACGGCGCGCTCGATGCGGACCTGTTCGCCGACGCGATCGGCGACGAGTGAACTCCGAGGGAACGGCTCGCCAAGACCTGGCGAGCCGCTCGCGTCAGAAGCTGACCTTGCCGCCGAGGATCGCGTTGAAGCCCGGCTGGTTCACGCCCGAGCCGTGGATGCGATAGCTCGTGTCGGTGACGTTCTCCAACGTGAGGAACAGGTCGAGGTTGTCCGTGGCCTTGTAGCCCGACGAGAGCATCAGCACCCAGTAGTCCGGCGTGCCGCCGGGCGGGAAGCGCGAAGTGTCCGCGCGATCCGCGTCGTTGAGACGCCCCTCGTGCGCCGCAGCGATCGTGCGGCCTTCGACCCAGAAGCGACCTTGTTCGTGCGTCCAACGCAGCGCGAGGGAACCGGTGAACGGCATCAGGCGCGAGATCGGTTGCTCCTCGGACGTCAGGCTGCCCGTCGGAAACACGTCCGACTCACCGTCGACGTAGGCGACGAACCCGGATGCGCGCCAGTCGCGATCGAGCTGCCACGACGCCTCGATCTCACCGCCTGCGAGCCAACCGTTGGCGCCGTTGGTCTGCGTGGTGATGACTTCGTTCGTCACCGGCACCGTGCCGATCGGGCGCGTCGTGATGAGGTCGTCGATGTCCGTGTAGAACACGGCCGCCTGCATGCCGACGTCCTTGCCGACGTGGCGCGTGCCGATCTCGTAGGTGATGAAGTGCTCCGGGTCGACGTCGAGCGAACCGGTCTGGATCACGCCCGTGCGCGATGACTTCAGCGAGCTGAGGTCGTCGATGTTGGGCGCGCGGAAGGCCTGCGACGCGCCGCCGTAGACGCTCCACTCCTCACCAGTGCGCACGTTCACGCGGGCATTGAACGTCGCCTCCTCCCAGTCCTTCTCCGCGCTGATCGCGGTCGCCGGATCACCGCCATCGCTGAGTCGGCCGATGTCCGCAGCTGCATAGGTGTAGCGGCCACCGACCGTGAGGTCGGCATCTGCACTCATCGGCACGCGCCCTTGCGCGAACACGCCCACGAGGTCGTAGCGCGCGTCGTCTCCGAGCGGGCCTTGGATCTGCTGCGTTGGCGGCGACACAACTGCTCCCGCAGGGCTGTAATCAGTCCGGACGCGCCCCGAATCCACGGAGTCTCGATACCAATCGGCACCGTAGGTGATCGTGGCATCCTCCAGTTTGCTGTCGAATGCAACAGCCGCTCCTAGGGTATCGATGTCCGTGCTATCGACATCCTCTCGCGTATTGATGCGCGCTGGCGGCGCGAGGTAGGTGCGATACAGACCCTCCTTCGTCTGCTGGTAAGACAAGGTCAACTTATAGCCGTCGATCGCGCCGCCGAGCCCCTCACCAGCAAGCCGTGCATAAGTGAGGGAACGCTCCTGATCGTAGACATGAGCGAAGTCCGTCTGATTGGGCGGCAGCGAAGTCCCCTGCCACGGCTCGAAATAGATCGTTCGATGCGTGCGCCAGACGTCGTCCTGGTCGACGCGCTGGTGCGCGACGGTGAACGTGTTGCGCGCATCGAGCGCGACGTCGCCGCGGAGGTCGTAGCCGAACTCCTCGTAGCCCGTGTTCTCCATCGTGCCGAGCACGCGGTCGCGGATGTCGCCGAAGTCGCGATACGTGACGCCTGCGTGGATGCCGAAGTCGCCGCCCTGACCGGTCTGCGACTCGAGACGGCCCGTGTGCGAACCGCCGTTCGTGTCGTAGCGATACAGCGCGGATCCGTGCGCGAAGCCCGCGCCGTCCTTCTCGCTGCGGAAGTCCGCGCTGCGCGTGTGGAGGTTGACGGTGCCGCCCACCGCGTCGGAGCCGTACAGCACCGAGCCCTGGCTCTTGATGACCTCGATCTCGTCGATCGCGTAGGCGTCGATCGTGTTGAAGTACTGGACCGGGCCGCTGCGGAAGCCCGAGTTGTTGAAGCGGATGCCGTCGATCAGCACGAGGTTCTGCCGCCCCGTGAAACCGCGGATGTAAGGCGAGCCGTGCCCGTGGGTCGTCTTCTGGACCATCACGCCGGGAACGTCACGCAGGGCCTCGGGTAGCGTGCGATGGCCGCGTTCGACGAACGTCTTCTGGTCCATCGTCTGGAACGTGTAGGGCGTCGCGAGTTCGTCTTCGGCAAATCCCGAAGCCGTCACGACGATGCGCGGCGCCGCGCCTTGCGAGCCTTGGCCCTGCGGTGCGGGCGGCGGGGGCGGCTCCTGTGCCGGGAGTCCGGATGCTGCGGGGACCGCTGGCGCTGCAGGCGCCGCGGTCGTCGCAGACTGGGGCTGCTGCGACGCAGGCGCCGGAGCTTGGGCGACGAGGGGCAAGGAGAGTGCCGCGCAGGCGGCGACGACCGGCAGAGGAGCGAGGGTCTGCGGATCCATGGAGTCAGACGAGCGAGGGGGAGGAGGAGTGGCGGGCGTCGCCAGATCCGACGCGGGTCGCCGCCGAACGGACGGCTCCGAAGGGCGGTTCACCAGAAATCCAGCAGAGCCAGGAGAACACCGCGGGGAAAGAAACACGAGCGCTCGCAAGCGCCTCGATCGATCGAGATCCCGGCCACCCGACCAGCCGGCAAGCAGCACCCCACCCGCCCCACCCGCGATCGAGGCCGCGCCTCGCACATCGCGCAGCGCCTCGAACGCAGCCACCAACGCTGCCCATCGCCGGGCACACACACATCGATGCCAGCAGCAGGCGAACGAGGACGCTCGTCGGTTAGATTCGAATCGACTTCGCGAGGCGGTCTTCCACCGCGTTGGCCGGCAGCAACGGCCATTGCGATGCGAAACCGCTCCACCCGCCGCGCTCCTCGATGCGTTCTTCGACCGGACAACACTACCTCGCGCTCGACCACATCCGCGCGGTCGCCGCATGGCTCGTGTTCGTCTGGCACTTCAACCACGGCAACCCAAGCGCTGCGCCGCCGGCGCCGATCCCGCAGTCGATCCCGCCGCTCGGCGCGTCGGCGATGCTGCAGAACTCGCTGGAGACGTGGCGCTTCGTCGCGTCGCAGTGGGCGCCGGGGTCGCTCGCGGGCTCGCCGGTGCCGTTCTGGAACGCGCCGTCGTTCTGGCCCGCGTCGCTGCTCGACGAAGGGCACACCGGCGTCGCGCTGTTCATGACCTTGAGCGGCTACCTGTTCGCCAAGCTGCTCGCGGGCAGGTCGGTCGTGTTCTCCGCGTTCCTGTGGAACCGCGCGCTGCGCCTGCTGCCGTTGCTGCTCGTGGTGCTCGCGATCGTCGGAGCGATCGAAGTGAACAAGGGCACGGCGAGCGTCGGCGAGTACCTCGCGTTCGTCGCGAAGGGGCTCTTGCTGCCGACGCTGCCGAATGGCGCGTGGTCGATCACCGTCGAACTGCACTTCTACGTGCTGCTGCCGCTGCTGCTGTATGCGAGCCGCCGTTCGTCCTGGCCGCTCGTGTTCGCGATCGTCGCTGTTGCTGCGATGCGCGCAGGCATCTGGTTCGCCGAAGGCACGGTGCAGACGCTGGCCTACTCGACCCTTGTCGGCCGCTTCGACCAGTTCGCGCTCGGCATCCTCGCGTTGCGCCATCGCGACGCGATCGCGCGACGCAAGGGACTCGCGCTGCTCGGCATCGTCGGCTTCGTCGCGGCGTTCCATTGGTTCGACGCGAATGGCGGCTACTTCGGGGCCTCGGGCTATCCGACCGACGATCCGTCGTGGATCCTCCTGCCGACGCTCGAAGGCCTCGCCTACGCGTCGGCGATCGCGCTCTACGACGCGCTGGCAAAGCCCGCAGACCGCGGATGGTCGGGGCTCGTCGGCAAGATCGGCGCCTACAGCTACTCGATCTACCTGCTGCACTTCTTCGTGGTGTTCCAGCTCGGCGACTTCGCGGCCCGGCAACTCGGCCCGCACGCTGGATTCTGGACGTGCACGGGACTCGCGACGATCGCGTTCGTCGCGATGACTCCGATCGGTTGGCTCAGCTTCCGCTTCGTCGAGTCGCCGTTCCTGAAGCTGCGTCGACCCTACCTGCGCTGAGCTCCGAACTCAGCGCGCCAGCTCCAACGCGTGCCACGTCGAGACCGACTTGGACGCAGCGTGCAGGTCGACGGAGCCGTCCCACACTGCGAACGCGACGAACAGCTTTTGCTTGGGCTCGATCGCGAGCTCGTCCGTCTTGCGCGCGCGCAGGCCACGGCTCAACACGAGCGTCCACACACCGTCGCGCCAACGTGGCGTCGCGACGATCGGACGACCGAGGCCGCGGCTCGTCGTCATGCCGATCGGACCGTGCACCGGAAGCGCCTCGCCGGTTCGCATCGGTTGCGTCACGCCGGGAACGATCCACGGAACGTCGACCGCGTCGCGGCCGATCCGCGACAGCAAGTCGAGCCCGCCGGCGACCTCGTCGCTGCGAAACGACTTCCAGTGCCAGATCTCGACGCCCTCGGTCCCGCCCATCGCGAACATCGGCGGCTCTGCGTCCGACGTGATCTGCACCGCGGCGCCGTCGCCTTGCGGTGAACCCGTCATCGCGCGGTCGTCGCAAGTCGCGTCGTCCCACTGCAACTGGAACACGAGCCGATGGTCGTCGTGCACCGCGCGCACGCGGACTTCGAACACCGCCTCCTTGCGCCACCACAACGGCGCGAGCGGGATGCGAACGGACTCGACATCGGTCCACGTGAGGTCGTCGGGATCGTTGGGGATGTCCGCGACACGGACCGCGCGGAACGTGCGCCGCCACTGCACGTGCTGGCCTTCGCTGCCGTCGACGATGCGCGACTTCACGTGGTCGACGAGCAGCGCAGTCTCGACGTCGGAGAGGTCGGTCGGCGGCATTCCTGCGCCGGGGATCCCTGCTCGGATGCGATGCGCGATCGCCTCGCGCGTGGCGTCGCCGCGAAGGAACCCGGCGGTGAAGTCGCGCGGCCACTGCATCTCCGCAGCTCCCGCCCACGCGATCTCCGGCGTGCGGCCCTTGCCGTCCTCGCCGTGGCAGGCTGCGCAATGACGGCGATACAGCGCTTCGCCTTGCACACGGTTGGCCTCGCTGTCCGGCATCGGCGGCGGCACGACGACCTTGGCCCCAGGGCGCATCCTGCGCTCGGCCTCCAACTGCGCCTGTTCGTCGGTGGCGACGATGCCCAGCGACGCGGCTCGCAGCTGGATGCGCTCGCGCATTCCGTCGATCGCGAGCGAACGCACCTGCTGCGCCAATGCCTGCAGGTCCGCATCGGACATCCACCCGTAGGACGGCATCGCCGAGCCGGGCAAGCCACGGCGCAACGTCGCGACGAGATCGCCGTCGCTCGGAACGCCGTTCTGCGAGCTCGCGAGCTTGAACACGCCGTCGCGGAACGCACGCGGCCTCGGGAACAGCAACGGCTTCACCGGTGTGTCGCCGTCGCCTCGCTCGCCGTGGCACGCGGCGCAGTGGCGAGCGAAGAGCGCTTCACCATGCCGCGGCGCGCGGTCGCCAGAAGAACGCGTCGCGCAACTTGCGACGAGCACCGCAACGACCGCAGGAGCGATCCAAGCGCGAAGATCCGCGCACGACGAAAGCACGCGCAGCATGCGTCACCTCGAGAGTCCAGAGGCCGGACCCACGCGCGCGACGGAGCGCCGCGGCCTGAGCCCGACGCATCTCTCCTAGGCCTTCCCGGAGGGAGTCGCGCCGCTCCGTGCTGCGGAAGCACGGGGCGCCGGAGTGCGTAGCGGCGTCTTCCTCGACCGCCGCAGCTCGCTCAGTTGCCGAGTCGCAGGATGCCGCCGTTCGTCACAGCAGCGACCGCGTCGTTCGCGAACGCGAGCGCCTGGACGTAGACGTCGAGGCCGGCGAGGTCCTGCACCGCAGGGACCTGCAACACCCACGAGAAATCGCCGAGGCCGGTTGCGACGCCGATCATGCGCGCATCGGTGTAGCCAGCAGGGTCGACGAACAGGAACTCGTCGATCGCCGCGAGCGAGATCGCAGCAGGAGTGAGCCCGATCACGCCGACGATGGGCGCGCTCGAAGGCATGTTCGCAATGTCGAGCTGGAACGTCGCGCCCAGCGCCGGAACAGGCGTCGTGGCGATCGGATGCATGGTCGGGCTGCCGATGCCGGCCGCCGTGCCGTATTCGCTGTAGCAGGGGCTGCTCGGGTTCGGCGTCGGCAGCACCTGCGCCAGCGCGGCGAACAACCGATCGGCGATGAGCTGCTCGCCGAGCGCGTTCGGGTGCACCTGGTCCGCGAGGTGCGTCTGCGCGTCGAATCCCGTGTGCAGGTCGACGATGCGCACACCGGGCAGGTTGGCGAGGCCGTCGATCGCCTGGTTGACGGCGAGGATGCCCTGGTCGAGGCCGTAGATCGTGCCCGTACCCGCAGGCAGGTTGAGCGCCGAAGTCGGAACCAGCACGGCGGGCAGCGGCGGGATCTTGGCCAGCACGATCTGCATGTCCGGGTCGTACTGCGGCGAACGCAGAACACCGACGATGCCACGAAGGAACTGGTCGGCGACGTTCGCGATCTGCTGCGTGGTCATCTGGTAGAAGACCGTGCCCTTGATCACGTCGTTCGTGCCGAGCTGCACGACTGCGACGTCGGCCTGGAACTGCGGCAGCGGGTGGAACAGCTGGAAGCAGACCTCGAACGTCGAACCGCCGGAGAAACCGTAGTGGTCGAGGTCGTAGGTCGGATGCGCGGGCGCGCGACCGCCCATCACTCCACGACGCGCGCCGACGAAGTCGAAGCAGTAGCCCGCGTCGTGCAACAGCGTCCACAGCGGCTGGCGATACGTGGGACGCTGAACGGTCCCTTCCGTGATCGAGTCGCCGACGAAGACGATGCGCGTGCGCGACTCCTGTCCGAGCAGCGCGGCGGCGGACAATGCGCACGCGAAGAACGCGTTCGTGAGAAGGCTGGGCATAGAGCTTCCACAGTATGCGGACACACACACCACGCCAGCCTCGAGTCCACTGGCTCGGATCGCGAGTTCGGGATCGGTTCGCTGCCAAGGGAAACTCCGGTTGAAGCCCTTCCTGCGTCGATTACATGAACAGCATGTCCGAACACGACTTCCAGCCGCCGGCGCCCTTCCGGGTGTTCTGCAACCGCACCCTCAACATGCGGTCGATCCAGGCGATCGGATTCGACATGGACTACACGCTCGTGCACTACGACGTGCCCGAGTGGGAATCGCGCGCCTATGCGCACGTGCAGCAACGGCTGCTGCAGAAGGGCCTTCCGGTCGGCGACCTTCGCTTCGATCCCGAACTGTTCTCGCGCGGGCTCGTGATCGACCTCGACCTCGGCAACATCGTCAAGGCGAACCGGTTCGGCTACGTGGTGAAGGCGGCGCACGGCACGCAACTCCTCACGCACGAGGAGCAACGCAAGACCTACAGCCAGGTCTGGATCGACCTCGGCGAGCCACGCTGGGTGTTCTTGAACACGCTGTTCTCGCTGTCCGAGGCCTGCCTCTACGGCCAGATGGTCGAGTTGCTCGACCAGGGCAAACTCGGGGAGATCGGCTACGGCGCGCTCTACGAGCTCGTCAAGACGACGATGGACGCCGCGCACCTCGAAGGCGAACTCAAGGCGGAGGTCATCGCCGACCCCGAGCGCTTCGTCGACGTCGATCCCGCGCTGCCGCGCGCGCTCGTCGATCTCAAGCAAGCCGGCAAGCGACTGTTCCTCGCGACGAACAGCGAGTGGCACTACACGAAGCCGATGATGGAGTTCACGTTCGACCGCTTCCTGGGCAAGGGCGCCTGGGAGCAGCTGTTCGAACTGACGATCGTGCAGTCGCGGAAGCCGTCGTTCTTCGACAGCGCGAGCCCGTTCTTCGGCATCGACGCGAAGGGCGAGGTGATCGACGGCAAGCACGCGCTGCGCGCCGGGGGCCGCTATCGCGGCGGCAACGCCCGGCTCGTGCAGGAGTATCTCGGCTGCGGCGGCGAGTCGATCCTCTACGTCGGCGACCACATGTATGCGGACGTCCACGTCAGCAGCCGCATCCGTCGCTGGCGCACCGCGCTCGTTCTGCGCGAACTGGAGACCGAGATCGCGCACGAGATGGAGTTCGCAGAACGCCAGCGGGAGCTGCAGAAGCTCATGGTCGACAAGGAGCGCACGGACCGCGAGCAGGCGATGCTGCGACTCTGCCTGCAGCGAGCCGAACGCCACCAACCACTGCCGGACGGCATCCCCGAACGGCTGCGGCACGGAGCGGCGGGTCTCCAGGCGATCCACGAGCGTCTGCGCGAACTGCGCCACGAAGGCGAGGAACTCGACCACCGCATCGTGCCGCTCGCGCGCGAAGCCGGCGAACTAGGCCACCGCCGCTGGGGCCCGCTCATGCGCGCCGGCAACGACAAGAGCCAGCTCGCGCGACAGATCGAGACGCACGCCGACCTCTACATGTCGCGCGTGTCGAACCTTCTGCACCTGACGCCGTTCGGCTACCTGCGCGCCGTGCGCGGAACGCTGCCGCACGACCTGCGCCGCTGACTTCGCTCAGCGCACGACGCCGCGAGGCGACGAAGGAGCCCACAGCCGGCTCGTGAGTACAGGCTGGTCGTCGACGATCGCATCGGAGTCCTTCGCCGCGGCGCCGGCGCGGATCTCCCACGCGCCGCCGAGCGCGTCGAGATGATGCGCGAGCGATTCGCGTTGGCCGACGCCGAGGCGATCCCATGCCGCGTTCGTGAGAACGACGCGGCTGCCGCCGTCGCGCACGCGGCTTTCCCGTTTGCTGGCGGAGCCGGACTCGAGCAACGCGCCCAACAACTCGCGCCCGCCCGCAGCCTTGCCCCCGGCGCCGGCCGGTGGATGGACCGCAGGCTCCACGAACACGAACGCCGACAGCGCGACCAGCGCGCCGACTGCAATCGTCGCCGCGAGCCGTCGCGCAGCGCCCGAACCCGACTCGATCCCGACCGATCTCGCCATGACCCGCTCCGTCCGGTCCACAGCCGTCTCCGCACGGCCGTCGAACCGCACCCGCTGTCGAAGCGAATGCCCCTCTCCTTGAGCCGATCGCGCGACCTCCGTTTCCTTTCGAGACAGTCGCTCCGTCTCCCCGCCCCGAACGAGCGTTGGGATCGCGCGATTGCGCACACGACTGGTTCGCGGCTTCCGCGCCGCCAACCACATGGTCCGATCCTCCCGATCTGCCGGACTCGGGCAATCGCACTGGGCCGCATGTCGCCGAGCACGTGGCCCGTGTGCCCATGGCCGCGATCGACATCCGACCTAGCGTCTTCTCCATGAGCACGCGCTCCTCGCTGCGGCCGGAACAACGGGTCGGACACGCCAGGGAACTCATGCTGCAGTTCGCGGAGCGGACGCGGATCGAGGCCGGAGGCCCCAATGCGCGCCGCTACCTGTGGACCGACGCATACGCGGTCTGCAACTTCCTCTCGCTCGCGCGCGCCACGCACGAGTCGCGGTGGGAGCGGCTGGCGATCCAATTGACGGAACGAGTGCACGCGACGCTGGGACGCCACCGCGTCGACGACACGCGGATCGGCTGGATCAGCGGGCTGCCCGAGCACGAGGGCCGCGCCCATCCGACGCGCGGCGGCTTGCGCATCGGCAAGGCGCTTCCGGAGCGGAAGGCGACCGAGCCGACGGATCCGCACATGGAGTGGGACCGCGACGGCCAGTACTTCCACTACCTCACGCGCTGGACGCACGCGCTGACGCGGCTCGCGGTCGAGACCGGCAAGCACGAGCCGTTGACGCACGCGGTCGAGCTCGTGGAAGCCGCGCACCGCGGCTTCACGCGCCGCGACGCAGACGGTTCGCTGCGCATGCACTGGAAGATGTCGATCGACCTCCAGCGGCCGCTGGTGCCGTCGATGGGGCAGCACGACCCGCTGGACGGGTGGACGACCGCCATCGAGACCGCGTCCGTCGTGCGCAAGCGCGACGAGCCGATCGAACTCGGCGGCCTCGCCGAAGCCGTGAGGGACTGGCGAACGATCAGCGCGCGCGTCGATCCGTCGACGACGGACCCGCTCGGCATCGGCTCGCTGCTCGTCTGCGCCGGCGCGCTCGCACAGTGGCTCGCGCGCGGCGAAGGCCCCACCGAACCACGGGAACTGGAGATCGTGGTCCAGTCCGCAGCACGCTCCCTCGACCTGCTGGCGCAGAGTGGGGCGCTGATGCAGTCCGCGACGCACCGGCTGCCGTTCCGGGAGCTCGGGCTCTCGATCGGCCTGCGCGCGCTACCGCACATCCTGCGCGCGCTGCATCGCCGTGACATCCCGGCGAAGACTCGCATGGCGATCGACGACGCGCTGTTCACGCTCCACCACCACGAGTCGATGGCCGCCGACATCGAGCACCTCTGGCTCGAGCCGTCGAACCGCACGCAGGCTTGCTGGTTTCAGCACCTCGACATCAACTCGGTGATGCTCGCGACCAGCCTGCTGCCCGACGTGTTCCTCGAAGTCTGAGGCAGCTCGCAGCCTCGAGCCTGCGCACGCAACGATGCTTGCGCGACGAGTCCAGGCGAAATGGCCACGGGCGGCGGCCGCGCTCTCCGGGCGACCGCCGCCGGGCACTCGATCACATCGAACGGATCGGGACCTTCCTCGCAGCCTCTGCGGCCTTCTTGGGGATACGAATCTCGAGCACGCCGTTGCGGAACATGGCGCTTGCGCCGTCGGTATCCGTCAACACGTCACCCGGGAGCTCGAAGCGTCGCTCGAATGCGCCGCGCGAGGTCTCGATCCGCAGATAGCGCCTCTCTTCGCCATCTGCCGTGTCTGCGCGAGCCCCGCGCACGACGAGCTGGTTGTCCGTGAGTCGGACGTCGACCTCTTGTGGGTCGAACCCCGGCAGCTCCATCGTCACGAGGTACTCGCGCTCGGTCTCGGCGATATCCGCTCGCGGCATCCAGCGCCCTTCGAACAGAGCCTGGTCCGCCGTGTCGTCGCGTGCCATCGCACGAAGCCATTCGAGCGGCACATCCATGCGGGGCTCGGGGTCGTTCCGCCCGGTCCGCTTCCACTTCTGGAACAGCGTCATGATCTGCGCCTCTCGATGAACAAGGTCCGCGCGCCACGCGGCGCTCGAACCGACCGCAGACACAACGTGCGGCGCGTCTCCGGCTTTCTTCGCCCGTGTGCTACAGCGCGCCAGCCGCAGTGAGCCCGTCGCGGGGGCCGCAGTGGTCCCAGGCCCGGTGGCCGAACGGCGCAACGTCGCGCGCTCGCTTGCGCGGCCGCGTGCGCCTGCCCACGATCGCCGCATGGAATCGCCGCTCGCGAACGCCGCGCCCGCGCAGGTCCCGTCGCGCATCGGCGCAGGCGGCATCGCGTTCGTCGTCACGGCGACGCTGCTCGTCTACGCGCGCGCGCTGTCCGGCGGCTTCGTGTACGACGACCTGACGCTGATCGCGCAGAACCCGGCGCTGCACGACTGCAGGGACCTCGGGGCGCTTTGGACGACGCCGCTATGGGGCGAGCAACTCGGCCACTGGCGGCCGCTGACGGCGCAACTGCTGGCGCTCGGCTACGCGGCGACGCCGCAGTCCGCAGTCGGCATCCATGCGATCTCGTTGGCGTTGCTGTCGTCCGCGGCGGTCGCGTCGGCGCTGCTCGCGCGGCGGCTCGGCGCGACGCAGCCCACCGCTACGCTCGCGGCGCTGCTGTTCGTGCTGCACCCAGCCAACGCCGAAGTCGCGAGTTGGTGCTCGTCGCTGAACGATGCCCTGCTCGCAGCCTGCGCGCTGTTCGGCCTCGATCGCTGGCTCGCATGGCGCAGTCACGGCGGCGCGGCGCCGCTCGTTGTCGCGCTCGCGCTCGCCGCTGCGGCGATGCTGGCGAAGGAAGCCGGCGTCTTCCTGCCCGCGATCTACCTCGCCAGCGACCTCGCGACCGGTCGCGCACGACTCGCGGCGCGCGCCATGCCGATGCTCGGCGCGCTCGTCGTCGCGTGGCTCGCGGCCCGCATGGCGGTGTTCGGCGAACTCGGAGCAGGCTTCTTCCGCACGACGTTCACGCACGAGGGCTCGGCGCTCGGCAACGCGATCGCGGTCGGCGGCGGACTCGCGCAACGGCTCGTCTTCCCGTTCTCGCGCGACATGTTCGAGGGACCGCGCGACGTGGCGTTCGTGCCGGCATGGATCGCTGCGTTCGCCTTGCTCGCAGCCTTCCGATTCGGGATCCCGCGCGTCGGGGTCGCAGGCCGCATCGCGTGCATCCTCGCGTTGGCCAGCCTCGTGCCGCCGATGCTGACGGTCGCCAACCTCGGCCCGTATCCCGTCGCCGACCGCTACCTCACGCTCGCGACCGCGGGCTGGGGCCTGCTGCTCGCCTCGCTGTTCCAGCGCGCGACCGGACTCGCGCGGTTCGCGCCGCACGCTGCAGTGCTGTGGTTCGCGGCGATGTCGTGGGCGCGCGTGCCGGAGTGGCGCGACCAGGAGTCGTTCGTGGCGCATTCGCTCGAGCAACGTCCGCTCGATCCCAGGCTGCACTACATGCACGGGGCCTTGCTGCTCGAACGTGCGCAAGGCGGCGACGCGAACGCCGTAGCCGGCGCGCACGACGCGCTGCGTTCCGCGAAGCGGCTGCTCGGCGACGACCTGCTGCAGAAGGACCAACTCGCGGCGTTGCGGCGCGACGTCGCCATCGGGCTCGCGTGGATCTCGATGTTCGTGGCCGGCCCCGACGGAGGCCCGGACTGGGCGCGCGTCGAACGGGAGTTCACTTCGGTCACGAGCCTCTGGCCCGATCGCGCCGACGGGTTCGTCGGGCTCGGCGTCGCGCTGGCAGCCGGCGGCAAGCTCGAGCAAGGCCAGGCCGCGCTGGAGCGCGCCATCGCGCTCGATCCGGGGACGGCGGCGGCCCACCACAACCTTGCCCGGGTCCTGGAACTGCGCGGCGACCTCGACGGCGCCCGTAGACGGCTGCTGGAGGCGCTCCGCATCCGGCCCGACGACGCCCAGACCCAGGCGATGCTCGAAGCGATCGAGCGGCGACGGGCGGGGCGGTAGCAGCCCTTCGCAGGACGAGTGCGGGCCCGGCCGGCGCGCAGGTTGGGCTCAGGTAGACGGGCGGTTCGTGCCGACGAACGGCTGGTCCAGAACCCCCCATCGCATCGCATGCTCGTCCCTCGGCCCACAGCGGCGCATCCAGCCCATCCCATCCGCCCGCCGCGCACGAAGCCAGGCGTCGTGATCGTCACGGGCAGTTCGGGGCTGATCGGCGCCGCCGCGGCCCGCCGTTTCGACGCGCTGGGCCATCGGGTGGTCGGCATCGACAACGACCTTCGCAGCTACTTCTTCGGCAGCGGCGCATCGACCTCGGGCAACCTCGCGCAACTGTGCGTGGACCTGCCGGGCTTCGACCACCGCGCGATCGACATCCGCAACGAATCGGCCGTCGACGCGGTCTTCGCCGAGTTCGGCTCCGACATCCAGGCCGTGATCCACTGCGCCGGGCAACCGTCGCACGACTGGGCTGCGCGCGAGCCACACACCGACTTCTCGGTGAACGCGACCGGCACGCTCGTGCTGCTCGAGGCTGCGCGCCAGCGCTGCCCGCACGCCGCGTTCGTCTTCACCTCGACCAACAAGGTCTACGGCGACACGCCCAACCGCCTGCCGTTGGTCGAGCGCGACACGCGCTGGGAACTCGACGAGTCGCATCCGTTCGCCGAGCACGGCATCGACGAGAGCATGAGCATCGACCAGTCGATGCACTCGCTGTTCGGCGCGTCCAAGCTCGCCGCGGACGTGATGGTCCAGGAATACGGTCGCTACTTCGGCATGCGCACGGGCGTGTTCCGCGGCGGCTGCCTCACAGGACCGGGCCATGCCGGCGCCGAGCTGCACGGGTTCCTCGCGTGGCTCATGAAGTGCGCGCGCGACGGCTCGCCCTACGTCGTGCACGGCCACTCCGGCAAGCAGGTCCGGGACAACATCCACGCGGACGACCTCGTCGCGTGCTTCGAGGCCTTCGTTCGCGCGCCGCGTCCGGGCGAGGTCTACAACATCGGCGGCGGACGCTTCGCGAACTGCTCCATGCAGGAAGCGATCGCGATGTGCGAGGAGATCACCGGCCAGCCACTGAAGCGCGAGCTACGCGAAGAATCCCGCAAGGGCGACCACCGCTGGTGGATCAGCGACACGCGCAAGTTCGAGTCGCACTACCCGGCGTGGCGCAGGCGTCACGGAATCCACGACACGCTCGTGCAGATCCACGACGAACTCTCGCGACGCGGAGCCACGCGGCGCGCGCCGGCACTCGCGCGCTGACTCGGCCCTGCATCCCACCATCGAGCCTTCGTCGACGCGCCCTATGCTCCCCGCCATGTCCGAACCCCGCATCGGCAGACTCGCAGGCCGTTCGCCGTCCTTGCTACGTGCGCCCGCGCTCGCAGCGATGTTCGCCGCATGCTCGGCGCCCGCGCCGCAACAAGCCACGCGACCGGCGCAACCGCCGCATCCGCTGATGGCCAAGTCCGAGGGCGTCGAGCGCATCCTCACGCTTTCGCACCCGAGCGGCTCCGGCCACTTCGGCGTCGACGTGCTGGCCCGACCGCGGATGGACCCGGCGACCGGCGAGATGCGGAACGACTGGCTGTTCGCGATGGCCGCCGGCCCGATCTGCTACGCCGTCCTTCTCGACGACGAGTGGAACGTGCGCAGCGAGGCCTCGTGGCCCGTCACCGGCAAGAGCGTGCCGTGGTCGGACGTGAAGCTCTACCGCCACGTGGACGCACAGGGACGCACGCGCGACTTCGTCTACTACTGCTCGCGCGGAACGCCGCAGCTCGAGATCACGGAGGTCACGGACTTCCCGCAAGTGCGCACGACCACCATGCAGATCGACCCGGGCCTGCCGGTGTCCGTGTTCGGCGCACACACGCTGCAAGTGCACGCGCGGCGCGGCGTGCTGGTGCTCAACGGCGTGCACGTCGAAGCGGACCCGATGCCGGCGCCGCTCTCGACTGCTTGCGCGCCCGCCCTGTTCTACGACATCGCGACGGACCCGCTGCAGCCCGCGCGCTTGTCGATGTTCGTCGGCCCCGACGCCGGCGACCAGACGCTGTTCGACAGCCAGTTCCTCGAACTCGACGGCAAGGACATCTGGGCGCCGACGATCGCGCAACCGCTGCGCGGCCCGCAGTCCTACTTCGCGTTCTATGCGTTCGACGACGCGAAGAAGATGGACCGCGCGAGCCGCATCGCGTTCTACGCGACGCCGGCGACGGGCTCGTTCCACAACGTCGTGCAGTTGCTGCCGACCCCGGACGGCCGGCAACGGCTCGCCGCAGGCTTCGAAGCCTGGGCATTCGCCGCGAAGCCAGGCCAGCCCATCTCGAAGTGCGGCGTCCTCGACTTCACCGACCTGTGGAAGGGCGAGATGCCGAAGCACACGGCGTGGCTGTTCGACGACCACAACCTCATCCACTCGACGCACAACCCTGCGTTCCGCATGGCGGAGCACAAGAGCCACACCTACGACGTCGTGCCGATCGCGCACTTCACGGGCGGCTACTACGCCTATGAGTGCGACGAGGACCAGGGCAGCGTGAAGCGGCTCGCGCACGTCCCGGTCGCCGTCGAGAACACGGGCGCAGGCGCAGGAAGGCGCCATCCGCGCATGAGCGTCGGCGAGTGGCTGCGCTGCTACAACGGCGCCTGGGATCTCGTCGCGACCCCGATCGGCGATCTCTGCAGCTCGACGGACCGCGAGGCTTCGTTCCTCATCGAGCCGACGTGGGGCTTCGTGCGCCAGTTCGGAACGCACATCGCGCGCGACGGCGACCATCCGCGCATCCATCTGCGCACCGGCGTGCCGACGCGTGGCGAACCGATGCGCGTTGCGGTGACAGGCGTGCGCAGCGGCGACAGCGTGCGCCTCGTCGTCGCATCGCGCGCGCGGGAGACCGCGAACGCCGACCCGCAGCTCGGCGCGAGCTGGATCGACGACGATGCGCGACTCTTCGACCTCGCCGCCGTCGCGAACGGCGACAGCGTCGAGTTCTCGCTTCCGAACACGCCGGCGTGCTCGCAGTTGTTCCTCGTCGCTTTCGTCGAGGACCCTCGAGGCGGCAAGTGCGTCGCCAAGTCGCCGACGGCCACCGTCCACATCCGCACCGCGAAGTGATCGCGCCGCGGGACGCGAGGCACGAGGAGCCTCAGCCCGCTGCGCCGACCGACGCCGCGATCTCGGCCAGCATCGACTCCACCACATCCTTCGCGCGCCCGCGCACGAAGCGGTCGCGAGGATCGAGGTTGACGGGCTCTTCGAGTGCCTGGACCCACGTCGAGGCGCCACCCGCCCGCGCTGCGCCCAGCAGTCCAGCCGCCGGCCAGACGTTGCCGCTCGTGCCGATCGCCAAGAAGCACGTGCACTTCCGCATCGCGGCATCGATCTCGTCGAGGAAGAACGGGATCTCGCCGAACCAGACGATGTCCGGACGCAACGCCTCGAAGCCACACGCAGCGCACGCGAGGAACCGCGCAGGATCCACTCGCTCGAGGTCGCGCACGCGCGCGTCACACCGCTCGCAACGCAACGACGCGAGTTCGCCGTGCATGTGGATCGCATGGCTTCCGGCGCGCTCGTGCAGGTCGTCGACGTTCTGCGTGACCAGCGTGAAGTCCACCGAGCGCTGCGCGCACTGCGTCGCGAACCGTGCGAGCGCACGATGCGCCGCGTTGGGTTGCACGGTGCGCAACTGCGCGCGACGGGCCTGGTAGAAGCGCCACACCATCGCGCGATCAGCGGCCCAAGCCTCGGGCGTCGCGACGTCCTCGGGCCGATGCCCTTCCCAGAGCCCGCCCGCGTCGCGGAAGGTCGCGACGCCGGAGTCCGCGGACACTCCGGCGCCCGTGAGCACGACGACGTGATGCTTGCCCATGGCGCGAACGGGATCAGCCCGCCTGCTTCTTGGCGTCGCCCGCCGGCTTCTTCGCCTTCTTGTCCGACGCGGGCTTCTTCGCCTTGGAGTCGCCCTTCGCATCCTCCGCATCGGCTGGCGCCGCGCCGTCCTTCGGCACGACGACGACCCACGCGCGCACGATCGAGATCGGCTCCGTCGGCTTCTGCGACTCGCCTTCGCCGCCGAGCGCATCCATCGCGGTCACCGTCTCCATGCCCTCGACGACCTCGCCGAAGATCGTGTGCTTGCCGTCGAGATGCGGGCACGGCGCGAACGTGAGGAAGAACTGCGAGCCGTCGGTCTTCTCCTTGCCGTCCTCGTTCGCCGTGCTGATCAGGCCGGCCTTGTCGTGCTTCACGGCGTCGCTGGTCTCGCCCTTCATCGTGAAACCCGCGTTGCCGGAGCCGGTCCCGTTGGGGCAACCGCCTTGGGCCATGAAGCCCTTGATCACGCGATGGAACGCGAGACCGTCGTAGAAGCCGGCGCGCGTGAGGTAGATCGCGCTCGTGCAGTGCATCGGCGCGACCTGCGGCAGCAGACGGATCTTCATCTCGCCGCGGTTCGTCGCGAGGTGCCAGAAGTAGTCGCGGTCCTCGGCGAACGCCTGCACCGGCGGCTCGGACATCTGCGTGCGCCAGCCGTCCTGCTTCGTGTTGGGCGCGTGCGCGGCGAGGAACGCATCCAGCGCGGCCACGGCCTTGTCCTTCTTCGTCGTCGCGTCGTCCTTCTCCGGACCAGGCCTCGCAGCAGCCGCAGGCTCCTGCGCCTTCGACTTGGCGGACTTCTTCTGCTTGCCGCTCTGCGCGGGCAGTGCCGCGGCAACGAGTGCGAGCACGGACAGGATGCGGATGGCGCGTGGGAGCATTCGCGCAGCGTAGAAGCGCGTTCCTCGAGGGTCGACCCGCGAGGCGAAGAGGCCCCCCGCAGGAGCACGACCGAGGTTGCGATGCGCGCCGTCGATCCACGCACATCACCCAGAGATCGCTCTCGGGTTGCGCGTCCACCCGAGGAACGCGCACGACCAGCGCATGACCTCCCCACAAACGAAACGGGCGGCAGACCCTGAGGTCCGCCGCCCGTCTCGCTGCAGCCGCCCGGCGAACCGGGCGACTTCATGCCGCTTCGATCAGAAGTTGTCGAAGTGGATGCAGACCGCGTTCGAGGCCAGGATGTTGGCCGAGTTGAACGACGTCGGGACACCCGTGCAGAGCTGGACCGACTGGGCGTAGAGGTCCACGCCAGCGAACGCCGCCGGGATGCTCGCGAGAGCCGGCCAGGAAGCCGAGCCACCCGCGACGATGCCGAAGCTCGAGGCGAGCTCAGGCAGGTTGATGTAGGCGCCGCAGCCCGGCATACCGACGATCGCGAGGTCGATGCCCGGCAGCGAGGCCGCGCTGACCAGCGTGATGTTGATCAGGCCGGTGGCATCGATGTTGTTGGTGTCGATCTGGAGGGCCGAGCCGACCTTCGGACGGTTGGCGAGGCTGATCACGGCCGGAGCCGCGCCGTCACCCGAGACGTAGCCGCCGCCCGAGGCCGCGACGCTGAAGTCCGGGAAGCGACGCGGGGTCGCGCCCGTGCCCGGGTCCACCGCGCCGTTGCCGGGCGTGAAGCCGACGAGGATCGGGGTGCCCGTGGCGTTCATGCCACCGGCGCCGTAGCGGATCTGGACGCCGCCACCAGCCTGCAGCACGATCTGGACCGTGTTGAGGTTGGCCGCCTGGTTCCAAATCTGGCAACCATCCCACGTCACCGCGACGTAGGTCGCGCCGTCCGTGTCGTACCAGATGTTGCCCGTGCCGCCGCCGAACGTGGCGAGGTCAGCCGGCTCGAAGTCCGTCCAACCAGCCGCGATGCCCGGACGGTTGGCGAGGAAGCCACCGTAGCCGTCGTAGAAGCCGAACGTGTTCGTCGCCGTAGCGAAGTAGACGATGCCGTTCGACGAAATCTGGAGGATGTTCGAGCCCGTCGGGTTCGTCGGGTACGGGAACGAGAACGGCATCGTGATCGGGTTCGCGAGCGCGTCATCCCAAGCGCCGGTCGTCAGAGCCGGGGTCTGGGTGTTGATCTGCACCGCGCCGATGGACGAGCCCGGCGTGACCGCGAGGCCCGGGACGGCGTTCGCCGTGACGATGTAGTTCTGGCCGATGTTGAACATGTCGAGGCCGTTGATGCCGGCCTGGCCGTCGATGTCCATCGACGCGCCGTCCGTCCAGCTCTCGTAGAACGCCTGCTTGCGGTCATAGCAACCGACGCCGTAGGCGGTCTGGTAGGCAGCGCCCGCGCCGACCGTGTAGCCGACCGACAGGTTCGGCATGTAGGGCGTGGCGCTCGTCGGCGACAGCGCGCCGTTGGCGAACGCCGGGCTCTGGACGCCGATGTTGCTCAGCGTGATGAAGCCGTCCGCGAACGTCGTCGGGGTCGGCTGCGTGTTCATGTTCGTGAACAGCGGGTGCATGCGGTCCGTGGCCGGGTTGGCAGGAACGCCACCGCCAGCGGGGATCGACGCAACGCCCTGCGGAACGAAGACGAAGCAGACCGCGTAGTTGCCCGGCGTCAGCGCGAGCGGCGGGTTGAACGTCGCCGTCGAGGGCGTGTCCGGAGCCGCGAACACCAGGTTGCTGACGTGCGTGGCCTGGTTCGACAGGAGCTGCCACGGCGCGATCGGCGGAACCGACGGGATGTGCGTGTACGGGTTGCTCGTGAACAGGGTCGCGTTGAGGACCGTGTCGTTCGGGACGATCCAGACTTCGCAGGTGCCGTTCGGCGCGCCGACGAGGTTCGGGACGACGATGCCGGCGTAGGTGCCGCCGTCGTTCAGGAAGTTGGTGCCAACCGACGTCAGGTTGATGTTGCCGCTGACCGCCAAGTCGCAACGGATCGCGACACCCGGATCGGTGCTGACGCAGTAGTCCGGGGGCGTCGCGCACGCGTAGAACGTCGTGCCGAAGTAGGTCGTCTCGAGCGTCTGCGTGCCGGTCGGGGCGACGCACTGAGCGCTCAACTGGGCCGCAACGGCCGCCACGGCCGCCAGGGAGAGCAGGGTCTTTTGCATGACTCTAAGGGGATGGAGGTAAGGGAGAGGCCGGAGGGAAACCGGCCGAGAGACTCAAGAAGATACATCGCACCCGACGTGAGGAAACCCCTGAAGGTTCTGTCGACCGTGGCACTTTTCTCGGATTGAGGACGAATCCTGCCTTTCGCAACGGCGCATGGGGCAACGCGAAACGTCGTTGCCAGGGCGGGGGTCGCGCCGACCGCCAGCACGCTTCCCCCAGCAGCGCGAGCCGCCGCCGCGAACTTGGCCGACGGTTTCTTTCTTACGCAAATCGCGCAGGAACCACGCGCCGCCGAGAGCTCCAGCCGACACCCGGCGGAAGTTGCAACAAGTCCGCACGGCCCTCGGCGGGAGGCGCGTCGGGCTCTTGAACTCAGCGACCGGCGGAAAGCACGATCACCGCGCCGACCGCGCCGACGACGAGCGCAACCGCCACCACGATGACCCAGCCGGCGACCTTGCGACCGTCCCGTGAAGCCTGCGGATCGCGGGTCACGACCTCACTCCGCTGAACAGCACTGCGCCGAGCGACCCGAACAGGATCGTCGGCGACCACGCGGCCACCACAGGGTGGATGTAGCCGTTGTAGCCGAGGTTCTGGCACGTGAGGTCGAACAGCATGTAGGCGCCGCAGACGCCGATCGCAGCGAGGACTCGCTCGATGCGGCTGCCGCGCTCGAAGTGGATCGCGAACGGCAAGCCGAGCAACAACAGCACGAGGTTGGCGAGCGGGTAGGTGATGTGGCGGTGCAGCGCCATCGCGACATCCTTGCGGTTGGGCCGTTGCGCGCGCGTCTCGAGCAGCTCGTCGTAGGAGAACAGGTCGCAGGGCACGTTCTCCTGCCCGCGTTGCAGCACGATCGCCGGCGTCCACTGCGGTGCGCCGAGGAACTGCCTCGGCACGTCGCCGCCTTCGGTGCGTTCGACGCCGTCGGCCAGAGCCCAATCACCCGCCGCAGCGTCCCACGTCGCGGACTCGGCGACGACGAGCACGCTGTCGCCGCCCGCGCCGCGCAGCAGCATGCCGACTTCGTCCATGCGCTGCGCCTTCGCGTCGTAGCTCTTGATCCAGAGGCCCGAGAATGCGTCCGAGCGCTCCTCGAGGATCAGGCGCTGGATCGCGCGGTTGCCGCCGCCGAGCAGCGACTGCGCCTCGGTCACCTGCAGCGCGACGCTCGGCAACGCCCACTGCCAGCACGCCGCCATCGCGAGCGCGACGACGACGCCAGCCGTGAGGGTTGGCCGCAGGATGCGGACCATGCTGCGGCCGACGAACAGCATCGGCTGCAGCTCGTTCTGCGCCATGAGGCGCGCGATCGCGAACATGCAGCCGATCACGGTCGCGAACGGCGCGATCGTCACGAAGCTCAACGGCAGCGCGCGCAGGTAGTAGCCGCCGAGGAACGCGAACAGTTCGCCCGTGCCCATCCCCTGCTTCTCGGCCTTGTCGATGTAGCCGCCCAGGTTGTTGAGCAGGTCGAGCAGGATCGTCAGACACAGGAAGAACGCGAGCGACGCGAGCAGCGACGCAGCGACCGAGCGGCCGACGTAGGTGTCGAGGTTCTGCCTCATCGACGGAGCTCCCGCCAGCAGAACGGCGTGCCGAGCGCGATCAACGCCACGGCGGGCAACCAGCCGAACAGCGGCTCGCCGGTCGACCGCAGCAATTTGTTGCCGACGACGTCGCCGGCGTAGAACACGCCGATCGGCAGCAGCGCGAGCAACATCGACAGTGCGCGACCGCGATTCTGCGCGACGAGCGCGAGGCAGAAGCCGATCGGGCCCAGCAACAGCGGCAGGATCGAGAAGCAGCTGCGGCGGTTGAGCGTGTAGCGCGCGGCGGCGGGACGTTCGTGCTGGCCGCGCAGCACCTCGGAGAGCAGCTGGCTGCTGCCCATGTCCTCGTCGCGTTCGTCGCGGCGGACGCCGTCGCTGATCGCCCGCAGCGGAAAGCGCGGCTCCAGCAAGTCGAAGCGCGTGTTGGTCAACGGGTCGCTGCCGCCCTCGAGCACGATGCGCAGCGCGGCATCCTCCTTCTTGGGCAGCGGGATCCACACCTTGTCGACGTGCACGATCGGCGAGACGAAACCGAGGTCGCGCGCGCGGTCGTCGGGCAGGTAGAGCCAGCAGTCGCGCAGCACGATCTCGTCCTTGTCGCCCGTGTCCTCGCGGCGGCCGTAGGTCAGCGAGACGTCGGTGCCCGGGATCGAGACGCGGTCGTCGCTGGAGCCGAGGCCCATGCTGACGATCGTGTTGCGCACCACTTCGACGATGACGCGATACTTGCGGAAGTGGACCTCGGGCAGCACGTAGTGCACGGTCAGCGAACCGACCACCGACAGCGCGATGCCGATCACCACGGCCGCCATCATCGGCACGCGCGGACTCACGCCGGCGGCGCGGATCGCGGTGATCTCACGGTCCTGTCCGGCTCGCGAGAACGTCATGACGGTCGCGAGCAGGAACGAGATCGGCAGCAGATGCGGGAACGCGTCGAGCGCCCAAAGGAACGTGATGATCGCCGCGTCGAGCAGGCCGCCGCCTTCGGCGCGCTGGACGCCGCGCGCGACGAGCGAGATCAGCACGATCGAGAACAGCACCAAGAAGGTGATGCTGGCGTTGATCAGCAGCTCTCTGAGGTAGTATCGGTGCAGGCGCCACATCGCCGATGCCATGGTTCCCCAAGGGCTCGCACCGGGCAACGATCCGTTGCCTCAATCCACTGCGATCCACGCGCCCCGCTGCCGCGGCGTCGTGGCGAGCTCCGTCGCGGACGCGCTGAAGCCGCTGTTCCTGCAGCTGCCCGACACCCCCGGCCTCGCCGAAGTGAAGCGGAGCACGGTGCGCACGGTCCTGCGCGGCGAGGTCGGCGGCGTCGACATCCACGTCAAGCTCTACCGCGCCGTCACGTTGTCGGACCGCGCGCGCGACGCGCTGCGAGGCGATCGCGGCACGCGCGAGGCGCAGAACCTGATCCGCGCAGCGCAGCTCGACCTGCCCGTCGCGCAACCACTCGCCTGCGGCTCGCTCGCCGACGCGGAGCGCGGCGCGCGCAGCTTCCTCGTCACCCGGACGATCCCCGGCGCGCACCCGTTCTCCTTCGAGCTCGAGGAGGAGACGTTGGTCCACACCGGAAGGCTGCTCCGTCGCATGCACGACCGCGGGCTGCTGCCCGGAGACCTGCACCAGGGCAATGTCGTCGTCGACGGCCGCGGACTGCCGTGGCTGCTGGACCTGACGTCTGCGCGGCACGGCGGCGAGCCGGACCTCGCTCAGCGCGCTGCGTCGCTCGCGTTCTTCTGCCACCCGCTCGACGGCGGCCCCGTCGACCCGAGGGCGGAGCCACTGCTGCTCGCCTACCTCGCCGCGGGCCGCGACCTGCCGGAAGCGTTCGCGGGCGAACTGCACAAGGCAGCCCGGCTCGTGCGCCATCGCGCACTGAGCTCGTTCCATCGCCGCTGGTCGCGCGAGTGCAAGCACACGTCGATGCCCAAGCACCGGCGAGGTGAGTTCCGCTGGCACCTGCACCAGGTCGCCGACCCGGCGGACCGCGACCTGCTGCACGAGGCCTGCAGGAACTTCGTCCGCGAACCCGGCACGCCGGACAAGACCGGCCGCCGCGGGTCGGTCTGGTTGCTGCCGGACATCGCCGTGAAGCAACGCAGCCAAGGCGACGCGCGACACTTGTTCCAGGCGATGTACTGGCTGCTGTTCGCGGGCGTCGGCCAACCGGAGCCCATCGCGCTCGCGACGCGCTACGACCGCGGCTACGCGTTCGCGCGGCGCATCCCGAGCGCGTCGCTCGACAAGGAGCTCGCAGGCGGACGACTCTCCCGGCGCGAACAGCTCGTCGCCGCGAGCAGCCTCGGCCGCTCGGTCGGCCGCTTGCACGCGCACGGCCTGCGCAACCGCGACATGAAGTTCGAGAACCTCGTCCGCGATCCCGCTTCGGGCGCGCTGCTGATGGCGGATCTCGACGGAGTGCGCCGCAAGGACTGCGACGACCCGCGCGGCCAAGGCGCCGACCTCGGCAGGTTGCTCGCTGCGTTCGTCGCGGCGAAGCGGCCTGGCGGAAGCGCTTCGGTGTTCGCGTTCGTGCGCGCCTACCTGCGCGCGCGGCAGCGACTGCTGCAGCCGGCGCCGACGCAGAAGATCTGGAAGGCCGCGGCGAAGCGCGCGAAGGAGTGGGCGGAAGGCCATGCATCCGGCCCCGCAGCTAGCGCGTAGCCCACGCCGCAACTCCTGGCCATGACGACGAACCTATCCAGACTCGGCGCAGTCCTGTCCTTGCTGGCCGCCGCAGCGACGGCCCAGGTCCCGGCCGACGCAGCAATCGTGCTGCTCGACGTGCCCGTGCAGCCGAACAACCTGCCGCCCGCTTTCGTGCTCGTCGACGTGCTCGGCCGCGGCCACGCGACGATGCGCAACCAGTCGGTCTTCGCCGATCGCACGTCGGTGTCGGTCGATCCCACCGACGCGAGCCGCGTGTTCTACGAGACGAGCGCGACGTCGCTCGGTGGCACTTGGACCGCGGCCGTGCGCGGCCTCGCGGAGTTCGGCATCAACACATGGGGCTCGCTCGGTCGCGACGCGTCGGAGCGAGTCGAAGCAGGTGGCGTGCAGGTCTTCACGCTGCGCCAAGGCCAGATCTTCGCCGTGCTGAAGTCCGGAGGCACGAACACCTCCATCGCGAGCATCGGCGCATCGGTGGACCTCGCGGTGCGCGACCCGGAAGTGTTCGTGCTGACGCGCAACGCGGGCATCGGCTCGCAACTGTTCGCGGTGCACTCGCAGACGCGCGCCGTGCGAACGCTCGGCCTGCTGCCGCCCTCGAGCGCCGTTGCCTGGTCCCCCACCGGGGAACTGATCGTCGGAGCGGACGACGGCACGCTGCTGCGCGTCGATCCGACCAACGGCAACGTCACCAACTCCAACCCGACCGGCACGGGCACGTTCGTCGCGCTCGCGGCAACGCGCTTCGGCACCGCGGTGTGGACCGACGGCGTGCGCGTCTACTCCGAGATCCTCGGCGCGGTCCCGATCTACACGGCTCCGTATCCGATCCTCGACCTCGCCGCGCCGCGCACGACCTCCGCGTCGCTGATGCCTTACGGCCAGGGTTGCGCTGCGCCCAGGACCGTCGAATGGGCGTTCCCTTCGCAGCCCACGCTCGGCAACGCGAACTTCCGCATCGGCCTGCGCGCCGGCACGCCGAACACGCCAGCCTTGCTGTGCCTCGGGCTCGGGTTCTCGTTCAGCAGCGTGTTCGGCCAACCGCTGCCGGTCTCGCTGCAATCGCTCGGACTCGGAACGTGCCTGCTGCACTGCGATCCCGTCCTGCAGTCCGGCGTCGCGCTCGACGGCACGGGAGCCGCGAACGTGCTGTCGCCGATCCCGAACGACCCTGCGCTCGCGGGCGCGACGTTCGGCATGCAGTGGTTCTCCGTGCAGCCGGGCAGCAACGCGCTGTCGATCGTCGGCAGCGAAGGCGTCGCGGCGCAGGTCTTCTGACCCGCGCTCCAGGACCCGAGTCGATCAGGCGCTGAACTGCAGCGCGGCGAGGCGGTCCTTGCAGCGCTCGTTGCCGCCGTCGAGGACCTCGGTTGCCTTCGCGTCGCGGTAGTGGCGCTCGACGTGGTACTCGACCGTGTAGCCGAAGCCGCCGTGGATCTGGATCGCCTCGTCGGACGCGAGCACCGCGGCATCGACTGCGGCGATGCGCGCCTGCAACGACGCGGCCTCCGCGTTCTCGCCGAGGTCGGCAAGGCGCGCGGCGTGGAACACGAGTTGGCGCGCCGCATCGACGGCGCGCTGGCTCTCGACGAGCTTGCGCGCGACGGCCTGCTGGCCGAGCAACGGCTTGCCGAACGCGATGCGCTCGCTCGCGTGCTTCTTGGCAGCAACGATCGAAGCGCGACCACCGCCGACGCATGCGGCAGCGCTGCCGACGAACGCGATCGTCTCCGCTGCGCGAGTCGCCGCGTCTGCGTCGGCGCCCTCGGCTGCGATCGTGCACGCGCTGTTCGCGAACTCGACGCGCGCGGGCGCGGCGCTCTGGAATCCGAGCGCGCGCAACGCAGTGCGCTTGCACTTGCCCGCGTCGACCACCGCAATCACGGTCTTGGCGCCGTCCTTCGCTGCGACGAGGAGGACGTCCGCTTCGCCGGCGCCCGGCACGAGCTCCGCCTTGCCCGTCAGCGAGCCGCCGCTGCACGCGATGCCGTGCTCGAGTCCGATCCACGCAGCGACCTTGCCGCCGGTCGCGACGTCCCCCATCGCATCCGAGCCCGCGTGCGCGAGCGCCGCGGCGCACTGCACCTGGCCCACGAGCAAGCGCGCGAGCGAGCCGCTCTGCACGCCGATCTCCTCGCACGACGCGGCGAAGGGCAGCAGGCCCATGCCTGCGCCACCGCGGTCTTCGGCGATCGGCATCGCGAACAAGCCGAGTTCAGCGAGACCCGAGAACTCTTCGCGCGCGAAGGTCCGGTGCTCGTCGCGCTCCTGCGCGTGCGGCGCAACGGCGTCCGCCACGAACTTCGCGACGGTGTCGAGGATCAGGGTCTGGTCGTCGGTGAATTGCAGGTTGTGCATCGCAGTTCGGTCGGCGGCGCGATCAACGCGCCCCTTGCCAGAAGTAGAGGAAACGCGGCCCCGTCGCGGAGGCCATCAGTTGCGCCGCGACCTCGGAGAGATCGGAGGGCGCCTTGGACTCGGAACCGAACAACGCATCGCGCAGCGTCGGCCGGCGGCGGTGTTCGACGATCTGCACGGGCTCGCGATCGGCGAACCACTTCTCGAACGTCGACGGATCGCCGATCTCGTCGATCAGCCCGTTCTGCAGCGCCTGGCCGGCGGAGTAGATGCCGCCGTTGGCGAGCCGGATGACCTGCTCGCGATCGAGGTTGGGCCGGCCTTCGTCGACGACCTCGACGAACTGCATGTAGAGCTCGTCGACGATGCTCGTGAGCATCGCGCGCTCCGCGTCCGACATCGGCCGCGTCATGGACAGGATGTCCTTGAACGGCGTGCGGTCCGACTTGATCGCGATCTGCTCGACGCCGAGCTTCTTCGCGGCCTCGGCCATGTTCCACGAGCTCATGATCACGCCGATGCTGCCCGTGATCGTCGAACGACGCGCGACGATGCGGTCCGCGGCGCACGCTACGTAGTAGCCGCCGCTCGCGGCGACGTCGCCGAACGCGGCGAGGATGCGGACCTCGGGATGATCCTTCTTGAACTGCTTGAGCAGCCGATGGATCTCGTCGCTGTCGGTGACGCCGCCACCCGGCGAGTCGATCGCGAGCCAGATGCCGTCGATGTCGTCGTTCGCGGCGGCGTAGCGCAGCGCGCGGCGCACTTCGGAGACCGTGCCGCCCGACGCGCCGAGCAACGGCGACTGCGACTCCGCGATCGCGCCGACGATCGGCACGCGCAGCACGCGCGACTTCGCCTTCGCGTCGCCGCCGACGCGCACGACGTCGTAGCCCGCGACATCGCTCTCGATGCCGGCGAAGCTGCCGCTCGCGACGCTGCCGAGGCTCAGCAGCAACAGCAGCAGGTTGAGGCCGCCCGAGACGAGCAACAGGAGCCCGAGGAAGATCGCGACGAAGAACGACACGCCGCGGCCTTGTTGCGCGGGCGCGGAAGGTCCGCCGCGCCATTGCGGTTCTTGCGGCGGCACGCCCGGAGGCGGAGTCGGCGAGTTGGTGCTCATGCGCGAAGGTCTTCTTGCATCACGGCGCGAGCAGCCCGCGCGCGATGACGAGGCGCTGGATGTCCGTGGCGCCTTCGTAGATCTCGGTGATGCGCGCGTCGCGCAGCCAGCGCTCCGCGGTCGTCGCGCCGCTCGCGCCTTGCTGGCCGAGGATCGCGACCGCCGCGCGCGCGGCGCGGTTGGCGAGACGCGACGCCGTCGACTTCGCCATCGCCGCCTCGGTGCCGCAACGGATGCCGCGGTCGCGCAGGATCGCGGCGCGCCACGTCAGCATGCGGTAGGCGTCGAGCTCCGACGCGAGGTCGGCGAGCGTCCATTGGTCGGGCTGCGACGCGGTCGGGCGGCCCTTCGCGTCGACCTGCTTGGCGAGGCAGTCGCGGATCAGGTCGATGCACGCGCGCGCGATGCCGAGCGCCTGCGACGCGATGCCGAGACGGCCGCCGTCGAGCGTGTCGAGCGCGATCGTGAAGCCGATGCCTTCGTCGCCGATTCGGTTGTGCGCCGGCACCTTGACGTTCTCGAGCACGATCTCGGTGGTAGGCGAGCCGCGCAGGCCGAGCTTGCGCTCCTTCTTGCCGACGCCGACGCCGGGATAGTCCTTCTCGACGAGGAACGCCGAGATGCCCTTCACGCGGTCGGGACCCGTGCGCGCGAACACGAGGAACAACTTCGCTTCGCTGCCGGTCGTGATCCACAGCTTGGCGCCGTTCATCACGTAGTGGTCGCCCTCGCGCTTCGCCTCGCAACGCAACGCCGCGGCGTCGCTGCCGGAGAACGCCTCGGACAGGCAGTAGGCGCCGAGCCACTCGCCGGTGACGAGCTTGGGGAAGTAGCGCTTCTTCTGCTCCTCGCTGCACCACTTGCCGACGAGCGAGTTCACCAGCGAGTTGTGCACGGAGATCGTGACGCCCGTCGACGGGCACACGGCGTTGATCTCCTCGAGCATGATGCAGCTGGCGAGGTTGCCCATCTCCGAGCCGCCGTGCGCCTTGCTCACCGTCGTGCGCAACAGGCCGAGCTTGGCCGCGGCCTCGACGGCGCTGCGCGGGAACTTCACTTCTGCGTCCCACTCCGCAGCCTTGCCGAGGTGCGTGTTGGCGTAGTCGCGGACCGAGTCACGGAACGCGACCAGCTCCGGCGAGAGCTCGAAGTCGACAACCTGCGGCTGCTGCGTGGCACTCATTTCACTTGCCTTGCTTGTAGTCGTAGAAGCCCTTGCCCGTCTTGCGGCCGAGGTGGCCGGCGTGCACGAGGCGGCGGAGCAACGGGCACGCGCGATACTTGTCGTCGCCGAGCCCGTCCTTCAGCACGTCGAGGATCGACACGCAGACGTCGAGGCCGATGAAGTCGGCGAGCGTCAGCGGGCCCATCGGGTGGTTCATGCCGAGCTTCATGATCTCGTCGATCGCCTCGCGCGTCGCGACGCCTTCCATCAACGCGAACGCAGCCTCGTTGATCATCGGCATCAGGATGCGGTTGGCGACGAAGCCCGGGTAGTCGTTGGCCGCGACGGGGATCTTGCTGAGGCCCTTCGACCACGTGAGCACCGCTTCGGTGGTCGCGGCGCTCGTGTCGTTGCCGTTGATGACCTCGACGAGCTTCATCAGCGGCACCGGGTTCATGAAGTGCATGCCGATCACGCGATCGGCGCGCTTCGTCTTGGCGCCGAGCACGGTGATCGAGATCGACGACGTGTTGCTCGCGAGGATCGCGTGCTGCGGCAGCGCGGCGTCGGCGGCCTGGAACACCTTCGTCTTGACGTCGAGGTTCTCGGTGACGGCCTCGACGCAGAGGTCGACCTTCGCGAGGCAGCCCATGTCGGTCGTGGCGACGAGGCGCTTCTTGGCGTTCTCGGCCTGCTCCGCGGTGAGCGTGCCCTTCTCGGCGAACTTCGCGAGGCTCTTGTGCACCGTCGCGAGCCCGCGGTCGAGGAACTCCTGCTTCACGTCGACCATGAAGGTCTCGACGCCGCAGGTGGCGAACGTCTGGGCGATGCCGTTGCCCATGGTGCCGGCGCCGACCACGGCGACGGCCTTGGGAAGGGATTGGATCGTGCTCATCGTTGTGTCCTTGGTTCGTGCCTGCGGGGGATCAGATGCGCTCGACGGCCATCGCGACCGCGTTGCCGCCGCCGAGGCACAGCCCGGCGATGCCGCGCGACTTGCCGTGCGCCGTCAGTGCGTGCAGCAGCGTCGTGAGGACGCGCGCGCCCGAGCAGCCGATCGGATGTCCCAGCGCCACCGCGCCGCCGTGGACGTTCCACTTCGCGGGGTCCATCGCGAGCTGACGCTGCAGCGCGACCATCTGCACGGAGAACGCCTCGTTCATCTCGACGAGATCGAAGTCCTGCGGCGCGCACTTCAGGATCGCGCACAGCTTCTTGGTCGCGACCTCGGGGGCCATCATCACCCACTCCGGCGCCATGCCGCCGGTCGCGTAGCCGAGCACGCGCGCGATCGGCTGGATGCCGTGCGCCTTGGCCCAGTCCTCGTCGCAGACGACGAGCGCGCTGGCGCCGTCGTTGATCGAGCTCGCGTTGCCGGCCGTCACGCTGCCGCCGTCCTTCTGGAACGCGGGCTTGAGCTTGCTCAGCGAGTCCACCGTCGAGTCCGCGCGCGGGCTCTCGTCGACGCGGAAGTGCGACACCTCGCCCTTCTTGCCCTTGATCTCGACCGGGACGATCTCGGCGTCGAAGCGGCCGGCCTGCTGCGCCGCGATCGCGCGGCGGTGGCTCTCGGCGGCGTAGGCGTCCTGGTCGGCGCGCGAGACCTCGTACTTCTTGGCAACCAGCTCTGCCGTGTTGCCCATGTGGAAGTTGTTGTAGTGGTCCCACAGCCCGTCCCACACGATGCCGTCGAGCGCCTGCGCGTGGCCGAGGCGCATGCCGGCGCGCGCGGTCGGCAGGTAGTAGGGCGCGTTGCTCATCGACTCCATGCCGCCCGCGACCGCGACCTTCAGGTCGCCGGCCTTGATCGCCTGTGCGGCGAGCATCACGGTCTTGAGGCCGCTGCCGCAGACCTTGTTGATCGTCACCGCCGCGGCGGCGTCCGGGATCCCGGCGTGGCGCAGCGACTGGCGCGCGGGGTTCTGGCCGAGGCCGGCTTGCAGCACGCAGCCCATCAGGACCTCTTCGACCTGGTCGGCCGGGACGTTCGCGCGGCGAAGGGCTTCCTTGACGACGAGCCCGCCGAGTTGGGGCGACGTGAACGAGGCGAGAGCGCCTTGGAACTTGCCGATCGCGGTGCGGCAAGCGGAGACGAGGACCGGACGACCCATGGGTTGCGCTTCCTGGGAGAGAAAAGGGCCGGAGAGTCTATGCAGGGACCCTGCGCAGACGCCCCCGGATTTATGGCCAGTTGTGGCGGGCTCGATCGCCCGGCGGAACGGCCGCGGCGAGGCCCGGGCCGTCGAGTCAGAACGTCTCGATCGGCGCGCGCCCCGCGATCCCGGTGTGCAGCGGGTGCCAGTGCGCGACCGACGGCTCGCCGAGCCGCCAGCAGAGGTAGACCTCTTCGCCCTGCCGCATGGCGCGGAAGTCGATGAGTCCCGTCCGCGGGTCCTTCAGCTCGACGCCGAGTTGCTCCAGCTCCGCGTGGAGCGCCATCCAGCGGTCGCGCAGCGGCTCGAGCCGGTCGTCGCGCTCCTCGAGGCGGAGGCCCTGGACGTCCTCGGGATACTCGGACAGCACGGCCCCGATCTGCTCCGTGAGGCCCTTCAGATCCCCGACGATGCGCGAAACCAATGGCAGGCTTCGGTTTGCGAGCTCAGGGGTGTAGTGGCGTGTCACGGCAGTTCGAAGGTGCGGGGCTGAGAACGTCGCTCGCCGGGGTCGCCGCCGAACCGGGTGCGGCCGGCCGACGCAACGCCCACGGCAGCGGCCGACGAGCCGGGAGAGCGCCCCAGGAAACAAACCGCCCCCCAGAAAACAAACCGCCTCTGAGCGCCTTGCGGCGATCAGAGGCGGAATCTGGTGGAGTCGAGGGGGGTTGAACCCCTGACCTCTGCATTGCGAACGCAGCGCTCTACCAACTGAGCTACGACCCCGCAGATGGGGGCGCGGACCTTAGCGACCCGGCGCAGCGGAGTAAAGAGGCAGGTCGCCGCGGACAGGAACAAGCGCGCTCGGTCGCGGACGCCCCACCGCGACGAACCCCGGCAGCGCGCTACGGCGCAGCGACGGCAGCCGCAGGCCGGTGCAGACGAGTTGCCCGCTGCCCGCTGCGCCGAGGCGCACGCCTTCGCCGCCCAGCGCCACCGGACCGTGCACCACCGCGCGCCGCGCCGCGACGTGCAGGTTGCCGACGCAGACGAGCCCGAGGTCGAAGTCGACCAGCTCGCCGGACTCCTTGGGCAGGCCGAGGTAGACGTTGCCGCAACCCTCGACGGGGCCCTTCGCGTCGGCCACAGCGCGCGGCTCGCCGTTCGACCAACGGCCGTTGCCGTCGAGGTCCGCGAACGACGATGAAGCGGACGTGGTCGCCAGCAGCAACCGACCCTGCCCGCGAACGCGGACCGAGCGGCCGAGATAGACGTTGCCGTCGACGAGGATCGTCAGATCGCGGTTGAGGTGCAGTTCGAGTGGCGCGCCTCCGGCATCGACCCAGAGGTTGCCGGGGACGCGCACGACGCCGCTCTGGGGCGCCTGCGGCGCATTGCCGCCACGGCCAGCGCCGAGCACGAAGTCCGCACGGTCCGTCCCGGCCGAGAATCGCAGCAGCGCGAGCCCCGCATCCTCGCCGGCGACAGCCGCCACCACTTCGGGCGGCGAGACCGGGATCTCCGCGACCTCCGGCAGCGATTCGCGACGCACGGCATCGCCCTCGATCCACTCCGGCGGGACCACGGCATCCGGGCCGAGCGTCAAAGGGTGGCCGAACGACAGCGGCGTGCCGCCGCGGAGTCGCTGGAACACGAACTCGAACTGCTGCTCGGCGACCGCGGCCGTGAGGCGCAACTGCGAGCCCTGGTCGTGAGGCCGCACCGTCGTCTCGACGTAGAGCCCGTTGCCCGCGTCGACGGCGCGACGGTCCACTGCTCCGTCGCTGTGCACGTAGGCGAGCGCCGACTCCTCGGCTGCGACGCGCGCCGCGAGTTCGTGGATCTGCCGGCGCAACGTCGAAGCCTCGTGCACCGTGACCGTGGCCCGCGCGAGCACGAATGCGGCGACGGCGCCGGTGGCCAACGCGGCGATCACGAGCGGCGACGTCCAGAGGCCGCGCAGCCCGGATGCGCGCGCAACCGGCGCGCGCTGGACCTTGGATCGCGGAGCGCTCACGAGCGACCTCCCCGCGCGCGGCTGGCGAACACGACGGCCGGCCCGAGGTCCGTGTCCACGCGAAGCAGCGGCCTACCGAACATGCCGTCGAGCCCTTCGATCAGGCCCTCCGCTGCGGCGTCCGGGCGTGCGACGCACTCGGCGAGGCGGCGCGCCTGCGCGCGGCGGAGTTCGTTCTTCTGCGCCAGCGACTCGACCCCGGACGCTATGACCGCGCAGCCGAAGCCGGCGACGAACAGGAGTGCGGACAAGAGCCGCCGTTCGCGCTCGTGCCCGCGCAGGATCACGGCCGCGCCTCCTCGAGCGTGGGCTCGCGCACTTCGTCTTCGAACGCGACGTCGACGACGTCGTTGCCCGTCACCGCGCCCGTCGGCGGGTTCGCGTTGAGGTAGTCGAGGAGCGCGTTGCACTCCTGCGCGAGCCCGGTGAGCAAGTCGCCGCGTCGCAGGCTGACACGGAATGCGAGGTCCCCTTTGCGAACGCGACGCAGCGACTGGATGAGGCGGTGTTCGGGGCCGGCGAGCCGATGCGCAGTGCGCGCGCCGAACATGATCACGACGAGGCACGAAACGAGCAGGCAGCACGCGGCAGCGAGGTAGATCGGCGCCACAGCTGGCGGCGCAGCCGAGTCGGCAGCGGCGGCCTCGAGCGCGGCGTAGCTCATCGCCGTGAGGGCGAGGAGGCCGAGCGCGATCGTGCCCAGCACGAGCACCGGACGACGCGACGCTGGATCCGCCGCGATGCCTTGGCTCTTCCTCCGCTCCCACGAACGCATGCCCATGAACCCCTCCGACGGACGCGACGACGATGCCGAAGGATGCGACACCTTGTCGCGTTCCCCGACACGCGCCTCCATCGGCGCGATGCCTTCTGCGATTGAACGCGAAGAACGCGAGAGGTCTCGCAATTGGACGCAAGATGCGCCAGCGCGGATGCCGAAGGTGGGCTGAGCGCCGGCGGACGTCCGGTGCGATGAGACGAACCACTCATGACGGACTCGGCGAACGGCAACGGCAAGGACACGCGCGCAGGCGCGACGGTCTTCGCCGTCACCTCGGGCAAAGGCGGCGTCGGCAAGACGTCGCTGTCCGTGAACCTCGCTTGCGAGTTCAGCCGACGCGGCTACCGCACGATGCTCGTCGACGCGGACCTCGGCCTCGCGAACGCGCACATCCTCGCCGGCATGAAGGCAGGCAAGACGCTGACCGACTACGTCGAAGGCCGCGCAACGCTGAACGAAGTCATCGAGGAAGGCCCCGCGCGAGTGCGCTTCCTCATCGGCGGCTCCGGCGTGAAGGAGATGGCGAACCTGGAGGACCAGGGCCGCCGCAAGATCCTCGACGCGATCGAAGAGCTCCGCCCCCACTGCGACGTGATCCTCGTCGACACGGGCGCCGGCGTGAGCAAAGGCGTCACGGACTTCGTCATGGCGGCGGACCACGCCGTCGTCGTGACCACCAGCAACTTCGCGGCGATCGCAGATGCCTACGGCATCGTGAAGGTCGTCGTGCAGGACGGTTTCCGCAACCCGATCCACTGCGTCGTCAACCGCGTGCGATCGCCCGAGGAAGCGGAACAGGTCTACTTGAAGCTCAAGGGCTGCACGGAGCGGTTCTTGAACTTCGACCTCAACTGGCTCGGACTGCTGCCGGAAGATAACTCCGTTGAGGGCGCGGTTGTGAAGCGACTGCCCTTCAGCGAAGCCTTCCCAAGCAGCGTCGCCTCGAGATACCTGGCCAAGCTCGTCACCTCGCTCGCTCGCTACGTGAGCGCGAGTCCGAAGACGCAGCCCAGCCAGACGAGGTGACGAGGGCGGAGGAAACGGGCAAAGGATTACTGGGAGAGGGCGGGTCCACCCCGCCGCGAACAAAGGGAAGAAGAGGAAAGAGGGATGACCCGACTGACGAAGACGGATGCGGAGACCAACGTCGACCGCATGGATCACCAGAACGAGGAGGCCTTTGCCCGCCAGGCGAACAAGGGCATCCTCGCTGATCAGGTCGCGATGGAGCTCAATGTTCCTCGCCGCACCGCGGCTCGCGTCCTCGACGCGGTCCTCGATGCGATGAGCGAGCTGCTGCGCTCGCGCGGCAAGGTGGCGGTGAAGGGCTTCGGCACCTTCGAGCGCCGCATCCGCAAGGGCCGCGCCTACAAGCACCCGCTCACGGGCGAGAGCATCGACGTCGCCAACAAGGAGACGGTGATCTTCAAGCCGAGCGACCAACTCATCATCGACACGCGCACGACGGCGACGCCGCGCACGCGCAAGCCGCAGGGCAACCCGACCGACGACATCCTGTTCAAGGGCTGATCGTCAGGGAACGACGCGCGGCAGCCACCCGGTGGCGCCGCGCGTCTGCCTGTACGGACCGCGCACTTGGATCGCCGGCGGCTGCGCCGCTATCGTGATCCGTGCAGCGCGGCTGCCGCCATGACCCAAACCCACGACGACGAGCCGCAGACCCTGGTCGCTGCATGCGTCCAGTTCGACGTCCGCCGCGGCGACGTCGCAGCGAATCTCGCACAGGCAGAAGCAGGCATCGCCAAGGCCGCCGAGGCCGGAGCGCGCCTGTGCGTGCTGCCGGAGATGTGGTCGACGTCGTTCCTGCCGAGCTACGACGACGCATTGATCGCCGCCGCAGCAGCAGCCGAATCGCGCATGCTCGGGCTCTCGAAGCAGCACGCGATGACGGTGATCGGCAGCAGCCTCGAGACGGAGCCAGGCGTCGTCTTCAACTGCGCGCGCGTGCACGACTGCGGCACGACCGCAGGCACATACCGCAAGCTGCACCTGTTCTCCGCCAACGCGGAGCACCGCCACCACCGCGGCGGCGACGAGCCACTGGTCGTCGACACGAGCGCCGGCCGCATCGGCGTGCTCATCGGCTACGACCTGCGGTTCCCCGATCTCGCGCGCTACTACTTCCGCAAGGGCGCCGAGATCCTCGTCGTTCCCGCCCAGTGGCCCGAAGTGCGGTCGCAACACTGGCGCACGCTGCTGCGCGCGCGCGCGATCGAGAACATCTGCTTCGTGATCGGATCGAACCGCACGGGCCACGACGCCTCGCTGAAGAGCGAGGAAGTGCTCTCGTTCCTCGGCGACGGCCGCATCATCGACCCGACCGGCGAAGTGCTCGCGGCCGGCAGCGGCGAAGCCGGCGCAGTGACCGCCGAACTCGACATGCGCACCGCGCGCACGATGCGCCGCATCCTGCCCGTGCACCGCGACGAGCGGCCTTCGGTCTACCGCCGGCTGTGGGACGAGACGTTCGACTCGATCGTGCAGCAGAGCCGCGAGAGCCAGCCGAAGAAGTGACCGGAGCCCGGCTGAGGCGCGCGCCACCTGCGCCCGTCATCGACGATCGCAGGATGCCTTGGATGCGGAACGTGCATCACAGGGATCGGGATCCGACCGCGAGAACCGAGGCGAACGCGCAGATCCGACCCAGTTCGCACAGCGCCGCGAACGGCGCTCACGGAAGGCTCGCAGCCAGCGCGCGACGCGCAGCGGGCTGCGATGCGATCACTCGACGAACGCCGCGAGCAGGCTCTTCGGGCCCGGCTTCTTCAGGCGGCCGAGCGCCGCGCTCTCGAGTTGCCGCACGCGCTCGGCGCTGATGCCGAAGTCGACTGCGATCTGTCCAAGCGTCTCGGGTTCGCCGCCGCCGAGCCCGTATCGACGCCGCAGGATCTGCTGCTCGCGATCCGACAGTTCGCTCATCGCGTCGGCGAGGCTCGCGCGCAGGTCGCCCACCGGCACGCTGTCCGGCACCGGCACCGCTTCCTCGTCCGCCAACGACTGGAGCAACGTCATCGCGCCTTCCTCGCCGCCGCGTTCGGCGTCGAGGCTCACAGCGTAGCGCTTCGTCGACAACACCCAGTCGATCTTCTCGACGGGGATGCCGAGCTTCTCCGCGACCTCCGCGTTGGTGAGTTCGTGGCCCGCTCGGCGTCCTTCGTCCTGCACGCGGCGGATGCGACCGAGGATCTTCTGCACCCAGACCGGGATGCGGACCGTGCGCGAGCTGTTGTAGAGCATCTTCAGCACGGCTTGCTGGACCCAGTACTGCGCATAGGTCCGGAACCGGACTTCACGACGCCAGTCGAAGCCTTCGATCGCCTGGAACAGCGATGCGTTGCCTTCCTGGATGAGGTCCGGCGAGTCGACGCCGAGGCCGCGGTAGCGCTGCACCGTGCCGAGCACGATGTGCAGCGCGCCTTCGATGTAGAGATTGCGCAGGTCCTCGAGTTGCGCGATGCAGCGCTCGAGATACGGCTTCTTCGCGCGATCGCCGAACGCAGCGTCGATCTCCGAACGAGCCTTCGAGACCAGTTCGCTGGCGCGCGCTTCGTCGAAGCCGGCGCGCTGGAGTTCGCTGCGCAGTCGCAGCTTGAAGAACTCGTAGCGCCGCGCCATGCGGAACTCCTCTTCGCGATCCATCGGCGGCAAGCGGCGCAGGTCCATCTGGTAGAAGCCGACGCCGCGCACGTCGGGCAGTGACTGCTGCGACGTAGCAGGACCCGACGTCACCATGCGCCGCTCCCGGTAGCCGTGCACGTCGATGTCGGCATCGGCACGACGCAGTTGCGCGACGAGCTGCTCCGCCGTCTTGGCGAAGCGCGCCGTCGGCACGTCGAGGGCCGCGTCGATCTGCTCGATCGTCACGGCCTGACCGGCAACCAACTGGATCGGGGACTTGGCGAGAATTCTGGGGATCACGAGAGCCTCCTGACTGCCGCCGCTGGCGGACGCCGCGGAGCCGACGAGCAAGGTTGCCGAGGACTCCGCAGCATCCATCAGGCTGGATGCAGTCGTGACCGGGCCGGGAAACAAGATCCGTGCCCGGCCGGTTGCTCCTCTTCAACGACGGGAGGCCGTCGGAAGATTCTCCGCACTAGGTGCCAGCACGAACGCCCCGTGACCCGAGACCACCGGGGCTTCGGCCGCACGCAGCGGCGTAGCCAGTCGCCGCAACTCCTTCTGGAGGCTCAGCGACGGCGCAGCATCAGCACCGCGATCAAGACGATGACAGCGGCTGCGCCGCCACCCACGAACAGCAGGCTGTCTTTCGTAGATTCTTCGACCGCCGGGGCCAACTCCGCACTGGAGCCCGCGTCGTCCTGGCCCGATTGCGGACCGGCGGGGGCCACCGGATCCGCCAGTTCGGCAGCCTGGGGCGACGCCTTGACAGCCTGGCCGGGGCCGTCTGCCTCGATGGCGGGCGCTGGCTCCACGGGCTTCGCCGGCGCCGACGCCGACTGCGACGCGCCGCCACCGACCTGAGCCGACGGCAGCGAGACGACGTTGGGGTTGAGCGCGACCCCGACCTCGCACGGCACGGTGACGCTCTCGCGGAAGTGCCCGAGGCTCTGGCCGGTGCTGCCGCTGTGCAGGTCGAACTCGAGGTCGAGGACGGCACTGCGCTTCTCACCGAGCCGCGCCTCGGACGGCATCGTCACGGTCGCCTCGATCACCGCCCAGTTGTCGTAGACGGGCTGGCCCATGTAGGCCGAGGCGATGCGGCCCGGCTGCGCCGGCAGCATGGACCAAGCGCCGAGAGTCATGCCGCCCTGCGCCGCCTTCAGCGACAGCGACGAAGGCGCCGTCATCACCGAGTCGCCTTCGAGCATCATCGTCACGATGAGCTTGCCGGTCTGGCCCGGCATCAGGCGGCGGGGTTGGATCGAACCGTCGAACCGGCAGTGGCCGCGGGCCGTCTGGACCGTGGGCTGCTTGTCGAGCGTGAAGCCGTTCTTCATGCCCGTCTCGGGGTCGTAGCCTTCTTTCTCCGACTTCTCGACCGCCTCGACATCGACCGCGCGGATACCACCCTTGCCGCCCACTGCTCCGGCTCCGCCGCTTTGCTTGGGGTCTTGGGCGCTCGGCTCGTCTTGGGCCACGAGCGGCAGAGCAAACGCAAAGGCGAGGACGGTGCGAAGGAGACGGCTCATGGGTCGCGCAAGAATACTCCGGACCGAGCGTGGGAAGATCCCGCTGGCGGCGGAAGGCGGCTACGACGGGGATCCGCGGGCAAGCCGCCGGAAAAAGTCCAGGTTCCCCAAGCGGAGAGGGAAAACGCAGGCCAGGTCGGATCGCGCGCATCCACGGCTCCCATGCGACCGGAGACACGCTTCCCGCGCCGCCGGTCGCCTTGATATGGCCCCGTTGCGAGGCTAGTTTCCCCGCCCCCCGATGTCCGCCAACACGACCCCGCAAGCCAGCGAATCCTCCGTCCTCGACGCCTTGCGCGCGGTCCGCGACCCCGACCTCGGACAGGACATCGTCGCCCTGGGCTTCATCAAGAACCTCCGCATCTGCGACGGCAATGCGGCCTTCTCGATCGAGCTCACGACGCCGGCCTGCCCGGTGAAGGACCTCATGAAGGAGCAGGCCGAGCGCGCGGTGCGCGCCGTGCCCGGCATCAAGGGCGTGCAGATCGAGATGACGGCGCGCGTGACCGCAAGCCGCCCGCTGCTCGGCGACAAGGGCACGATCCCGGGCGTCAAGAACGTCATCGCGGTGTCGTCCGGCAAGGGCGGCGTCGGCAAGTCGACGGTCGCCGTCAACCTGGCGTGCGCGCTCCAGCAATCGGGCGCCCGCGTCGGCATCCTCGACGCAGACGTCTACGGGCCGAACGTCCCGCTGATGCTCGGCGTGAAGGGCCAGCCCGAGGTCAAGGACAAGAAGATCCAGCCGTTCGAGCAATACGGGCTGCAGATCATGTCGATGGCGCTGCTCGTCGCCGAGGACCAGCCGGTCATCTGGCGCGGCCCCATGCTGCACTCGGCCGTGCGCCAGTTCCTTTTCGACGTCGCGTGGAACGACCTCGACTACCTCGTCGTCGACTTGCCGCCCGGCACCGGCGACGCGCAACTGTCGCTGAGCCAGCAGGCGCACCTGATGGGCGCCGTGATCGTCACCACGCCGCAGGACGTCTCCGTGCTCGACGTGAAGAAGGCGATCCGCATGTTCCGGTCGGTGAACGTGCCGATGCTCGGCATCGTCGAGAACATGGCGTGGTTCACGCCCCCAGGCAGCACGGAGAAGTACAAGATCTTCGGCGAAGGCGGCGGCGCGCGCATCGAGCGCGAGTTCGGCCTCCCGCTGCTCGGCCAGATCCCGATCGAGTTGGCGGTGCGCGAAGGCGGCGACAAGGGTCGCCCCGTGGTGCACGCGCAGCCCGAGTCCGAGACGGCGAAGGCGCTGCGCGCGATCGCCGGCAAGGTCGCCCAACGAGTCAGCATCCTCAACGCGGAGTAACCCAGATGAACCCGACCCAGAACACGAACACGAAGCCCGGCCAGTTCACGGCCAAGTCCACGATGCTCGAGTGCCTGACGGCCGACCCGTCGCTCGGCATGGTGCTGATGCGCGACTTCCACATCGGCGGCTGCCGCAACTGCGGCTTCGACCCGCACTCGTCGATCGAGGAAGTGGCGCAGCAGAACGGCATCCCGACTGAGCGCCTGCTCGCGGCGATGAACCGCTCGAACTGAGCATCCTGCGGTCGCGCTGCGGCTCGCCCTTGCGCGAGTCGCACGCGTGGCCAAAATGCCCCGCCAAGATTCCCGGACGAACAGGACCCCGAGCACCATGAGCAAGGCCCCAGAACTCACCGACGACAACTTCCAGACGACCATCGCCAACGCCACGACGCCGGTGCTCGTGGACTTCAGTGCCTCGTGGTGCGGCCCGTGCAAGGCGCTCGCTCCGACGATCGACAAGCTCGCCGCCGAATACGCGGGCAAGCTCGCGGTCTACAAGGTCGACATCGACAACGCGCAGGAAGCTGCATCGGACTTCAACATCAGCTCGGTGCCGACCTGCGTGTTCTTCAAGAGCAGCAAGGAAGTCGATCGCTTCACCGGCGCGCTCGACATGCGCACGATCAAGTCGCACATCGAGAAGGTCCTGGCCTGATCGAAGCACCCTCGCCGCCGTCCGAGGCGGCGAAAAGGGCTCACGCGCGCGCAGCCTCTGTGGCTGCGCGGCGCCTGCGCAGCGAGTTCCACAGCAGCGCGAGCCCAAGCGGCGTGCAGACCGCCGCATAGAGCCACCGACGCGGCGCCGCGACGACTCGCAGCGGCGCAACCCAACGCGTCTCGCCCTTCTTGGCGACGAACAGGTGGCGGCCCGGCGCCTCGGGCACGAACTGCACCTTGCCGTCGTTGTCGGTGAGGCCCGCATCGCGCACCGAGCCGTCCGGTTGCTCCACGACGATGGGCAGGCCCACGACCGCAGCCCCGGCTTCGCGCGCCGCGAACACGGCTGGCTGCCCCACCTCGCACGGATACGGCAGCACGCTGAGTTGCTGCAGCGCCAACGAAAGGACCAGTGCCGTCGCCATGTTCGGTTCGTCGAGTAGTCTGTCGGCCGTGCCGATCGAAATCGAGGACCTTGGCCGGGCCGCGTATGCGCCGACGCTCGAACGCATGCGCTCGCTGCACGCGCGCGTCGCGAGCGGCGAGGAGCCGGGCCGCATCCTCGTGGTCGAGCACGAGCCGGTCTACACCGCGGGCCGCGCGACGCCGCCGCACGAACTCGTGCCGCAGGCCGTGCCGATCGAACGCGGCGGCAAGATCACCTACCACGGGCCCGGCCAGCTGGTCGTGTATCCCATCCTGCCGCTGCCCGTGCGCGACGTTCGCGAATGGCTGCAGCGGCTCGAGCGCTTCGGCGTCTCGGTGTGCTCGGCCTTCGGCCTCGAGGCCAAGGCATCGGTCGACGGAACCGGCGTGTTCGTCGGCGCGCACAAGGTCGCGTCGATCGGCGTCGCCATCAAGCGATGGACCAACCTGCACGGCATCGCGATCAACGTGGCAATGGACAACGCGCCGTGGTTCGCGGTCCGGCCCTGCGGCCGCGCCCCCGAGACGATGAGCGATCTCTCCACCGCGCTGGGTCGCGCCATCACCCTCGACGAAGCCCGCGTTGCAGTTCGCGAGCGAGTCGGCATCCTCACCGACTCCAGGCGGTCTTCGTGAAGGAGCCCTGGAGCCACGGAGCCCACGCAGGATGAGGAACGAAGTCGACCTCGCGCCGGACGGCGTCACGTTGCGCATCCGCTTCGGCTACCGCCCCGACCTCGTCGCGCTCGTGAAGGAGCTGCCCGACCGTCGGTTCGACGGCATGACGAAGACGTGGTCGGTGCCGGCGCGCCACGCCGAAGCGGTCTACTCGAAGCTCGCGCGCCATCTGTTCGATTTCGCGCCGGACGTGATGAGCATGGTCGCAGGCACGATGGGCAAGCCCGCGAGCGCGAAGGCCACGCCGGCGCCCGCAGCGAGCCCGCGCGGCGCGCTGCCGTTCGACGCGGCGGACGACGAGAACCCGTCGAACACACCTGCGCCCGACACGATCTCCGTCTCGCAGCTCAACGAGAAGATCAAGGACGCCCTGCTCGGCAACTTCGCGCAGCGCATCTGGGTCACCGGCGAGGTGTTCGACTTCGACAAGAACGCCAACAAGCAGCACAAGTACTTCGCGCTCGTCGAGAAGGGCGAAGGTGAGTCGAAGCAGAAGGCGCGCATCGACGCGATGATGTGGGAAGGCAAGGCCAACGAGGTCTTCCGCAAGCTCGCGCAACAGGCCCCGGACTTCGCGATGCGCGATGGCATCGAGATCCGCGCGCTCGTGAAGGTCGACTTCTACGTGCCGACCGGCCGCATCAGAGTGCACGTCGAGGACATCGACCCCGAGTTCACGCTGGGCAAGCTTGCGCTCAACCGCGAACAGATCCTCCGCGCGCTTCGCGAACAGGGCCTCGCAGAGACCAACAAGTCGTTGCCGCTGCCGATCCCGCCGCTCCGCATCGGCGTGCTGACGAGCCCGGACGCCGACGGCTGGAACGACTTCAAGAAGCACCTCGAGAGCTCCGGCGTCGGCTTCGCCGTCACGTTCGTCCCCGTGAAGGTGCAGGGCGCGGACGTGCGCGCGACCGTGCTCGCAGGCCTGCGCTGGTTCGCGGAACGCGCATCCGAGTTCGACTGCGTGTGCATCCTGCGCGGCGGCGGCTCGCGCACCGACCTCGCGTGGTTCGACGACATGGACATCGCGCTTGCGGTGGCCAAGCTGCCGTTGAAGGCGCTGATCGGCATCGGCCACGAACGCGACCGCTCCGTGCTCGACGAGATCGCGCACTCGGAGAAGACGCCGACCGCCGTCGCAGCGTTCCTCGTCGACACGGTGCTGGGCCTTCGCCGCAAGGTCGCCGAGCGCGCCGTTCAGTTGCAGCGAAGCGTCGGCCGGTTGCTGCAGCGCGAAGCGCAGTGGCTCGCCCGCTCCACCGTCGCGCTCGAGAGCGGCGTGAACGCGCGCCTGCGCGGCGAACGCCAACGGCTCGCGACCGCGACGCGCGACCTCGCGCGCGGCGCATTGCTCGCGCTCACGAACGGCAAGGCCGCGCTCGCGAGCGCCGCCGACAAGTTGCGCACCTCCGCGCTGCAACGCTGCGAACGCGAGCGCCACGCACTGCTGCGCGCCGCGGACCGCGCCCGCCACGCGGCGCAGCGCAAGGTCGAACGCGCAGGCGAACGCCTCGAACGGCTGTCGCTGCGCCTCCGTCTGCTCGACCCGCGCAAGGTCGTGGCCCGCGGCTACGCGCTCGTCCGCGACGAGAAGGGCCGCGTCCTGCCGTCCGCCGCGCGCGTCGAAGCAGGCCAACGTCTCGTGCTCCAGATGCGCGACGGCAGCGTGACCACGCGCGCCGAGTCGATCGAACCAAAACCATGAGCGACAAGAAGAAGAAGGGCCAAGAGCCCACCTACTCCGAAGCCAGCGCCGAACTGGAGACCATCCTCCAGCAGGTCGAGTCGGACGAGATCGACCTCGACGTGCTGTCCGAGAAGGTCGAGCGCGCGGCCGAACTGCTCGCGCTCTGCCGCGAACGCCTCAGCGCGACGGAAACCAAGGTGAAGAAGGTCGTCGCCGACCTGCATGCCGGCGCGAACGACCGCTCCGGCGACGACGCGGGCGACGGAGACGAAGAGTGATCGCGCTGCCTGCGTACGACGTCACCGCCGCGACGACGTTGTTCGTCGTACTGCTCGTCAGCAACACGGTGCACGAGGCGTCGCACGCGCTCGCTGCGAAGCTCGGCGGCGACCTCACCGCGTATCGCGGCGGACAGGTCTCGCTGAACCCCCTGCCGCACATCCAACGCGAGCCGTTCGGCATGGTCGTGTTGCCGTTGCTCACGATCTTCGCCAGCGGCGGCACGATGTGCATGGGCTTCGCCAGCGCGCCGATCGACCCGATCTGGGCGTTCCACCATCCCAAGCGCGCGGCGCTCGTGTCGCTCGCGGGCCCGATCGCCAACCTGCTGCTCGCGGCGCTCGCGTTCTCCGTGCTGCAGTGGATCGGCTACCCGGAGTCCACGGAGTCCGAGTCGGTCCGATACATCGCGGGCTACTTCCTGCTGCTGAACCTGCTGCTCGCGGTGTTCAACCTGATCCCGCTGCCGCCGCTCGACGGCGCGGGCGTGTTGTCGGGCTTCTTCAAGCCGCTGCGCGTGTTCTACGACAACTTCGCGCGACTGCCGATGGCGGGCGTGGTGACGTTGCTCGTCGCGATCTACGTCATGCCCGAGCTGTTCGGGCCGGTGTGGCGCGAAGTGAACTCGTGGCTGCGGATGCCGGTCTGACGCGAAGCGCTCAGCGACCGCGCGGGCCGACGAGCGCTTCCTCGATGTGCTCGCCCGCGCGGACACACGCGCTCATCGACCGCTCGTAGGCGAACTCCGGGTCGCGCGCGTCCTGTTCGCGCAGGAGGTAGCCGAGTTCGTCGTCGCAGAGCGAGAACACGAGCAGGTCCGGCACGCCAGCGCGCGCACGGACGCGCTGCGCGAACGCAGGCTCTGGCTCGCCGGGCATCGTCACCGCCTGCAGCGAACCGATGCGCAGCCAGCCCACCGAGGTCCGCGCGCAACCGTCGTGCATCTCGCGCGGGATCGCCGTCGTGAGTCGACCGAGGCGCAGGCCGAACGTGTCGAGCGGGACGTAGACGTCGCGACGACGCACTTCGACCGCATCGACCGGCATCGGCTCGGCCGAGCCGAGCGCGGCTTCGGCAAGCGACGCCAGCTGCGCGCCCATCTCGCGCGCGCCGCTCTCGTCGCGGTTCTTCATGCGCGGAGACACCATCGCGCCGAGCGCGCCGTTCACGAACACCGCCTGTCCGTGCCCGCGCTCCTTCCAACGGTCGCACATCGCGCCGACGAAGTCGGACGAGAGCAGCCCGAGACGACGCGACAGCACTTCGGGGTGACACGCCATGTGCAGCAACGTGCCGAGCGGGCGACCGTCGTCGACGGCTCGCGCATGCACGACCTCGAGGCGACGGTCGAAGCACGCGCCGAAGTTCGAGTTGCGCACCGAGCCCTCGGGAACGAGCCGCGAACTGCCGCGCACCAGCGTCGCGGGCGCAGCGTTCTTGCGCGCCTCGGCCACGGCCTCGGCGGTCGCCACGGCCAACTGGCGCAGGTAGTCGCGCGAACGGCCCGAGGTCAGGAAGTACCAGCCCCAGAGCCCGATCAGGTCCGGACCTGCGTGCGTGTGGCTCGCGCAGACGAACACGTCGCCGTTCGCGAACCCGGGCAGGCCCTGCTTGATCCAGTCCGTGTCCTCGCGCATCACGCCGAGGTTGTCGACGCCGACGATCGCGAAGCGACGCTCGCCGATCTCGAACACGAGCGCGCGCACCTTGAGCGGCGACGCGACGCCGTCGCTCTCGCGCGCCAGCGAGAAGCCGGCCATGTAGCCGCCCACCGGAGGCGTCACGTCGCGCTCGGCCGCGCCGACGCGCAGCACGGGCCCTTCGGCGCGCACGGCATAGGTCGCAGGCTGGTCCGGAAGCGGCCGCTGGAAGAGCCCGGTGCAACCGGACAGCGACGCAGCGATCGTCGCGAGGAACAGCGGAGAGAGACGAGAACCCGAAGCGGATCCGTTGTGCACGTCGGCCTTCAGTTTGCGCCCAGCTTGGACAGAGCCGCGCCGAGCGAACGGCGCGCGTCGTGGCAGCCACGATGACCGGCGGCGCGTTGCAGCGCGCGCAGGTAGTGCGCGAGCACGTCGCGGTCGGAAAGGTCGCGCATGTGTTCGAGAACCTGGTCGTAGCCGAGGCTCTTCAGGTGGCGGATGCAATCCGCCTTCGTGACGGTGCGGCCGCCGTAGTAGGGATCGACGAGCACCGGACGCACACCGTGGAGGCGCACGAGGAAGTGCTCCGGCATGCCCACACCGCTCACCGACAAGCCGGCCCAGCGCGCGACCAGCAGGTAGACCATCGACAGGCTCACCGGCACACCGATGCGGTTGTCGACGACGCGATCGAGCAGCACGTGGTCGAGTTCGAGCTTCGACGCCTCGCCGCCGCGATAGCCGAGCGACTCGTTGAGGTGCTCGCTGAGCATGCGCGCGCACAGGTTGAGGCTGCGGCCCTGGAAGCGCGCGCGCAGCACTTCGGCCTCGCGCCACAGCTTCGCGCGCAGTTCGTTCGCGTCCGGCGCGAACGTGCGCACCATGTGCGACGCGAACACGGCGCCAGCGAGCAGCGGCTCGGGACTGCGCCATCCACCGCTGTCGAGCTCGAGACTCGCGAACCGCTGCAGCCACTGCTCGACCTCGAACGACCGGAGCAGCGCGCGGGCGCGCATGCGCGTCGCTGCGCAGCCGGACTCGCTCACGCGCTCCAACGCCTCGCGGCCGGCGGGGCCGGCGGCCAACACGAACTCGCGCGCCGCCTTCACGACTCGCGGACTCGCGTCGCCGAGCAACTTCGCCGCAGAGTCGAGCGAACCGCTGCGCGCGGGTCGCTTGGGCTGCGGAGCTTCGGGTTGGAACTGGTGCTCGGTCATCGACGCGGGCGCCGCGGAACCAGCCGCGACGAGGCGACGACTATAGCGAGCGACAAGCCTCCTACATCAGCTCCGTCGACGGTGACTCCGGCAGCACGCTGCATGGCAAACGGCACATGCGCTGCATCGCAGCAGCGCAGGCAGCGATGCCACCGGAGCAACGCAGCAACGATGCGCCGACGCAGCAACGTCGCGCGCCGTTCCGCATCGCGCACACGGTCGCGCCGCACGCGCCGCTGCCATCGGCCCCGATGCGCCAGCCTTCGCGCCGCGAAAAAATCTGCGCATGCACCGAAGAAATCCGGCCTCGAGGCCCGCAGACCTCGCGCGGCAAGCCCTCAGGAACCAAAACCCGGACTGCTTGCGCGCCCGGCCCCGGCGATCGCCGCCGTCGACACCCCATCGACGCCCCGCGATCTTCGCCCGCGGACGCACTGTTGCATCCGGGCCCTGGCCAGCTATGGTTCCCGCCCCAACTCGCGCCCAGGTGGCGAAATTGGCAGACGCACCAGCTTGAGGTGCTGGCGCCCTTTACCGGGCTTGCAGGTTCAAATCCTGTCCTGGGCACCACTCCCCGCCGCTGCGCTCGTCGCAGCGAGCGGGGAAGTCTCTTCCGCGAGCGCTGCGGGACATCCCGCGCAGCGAGCCGCGGACGACGCGCCCCGCGCCCCGGTCACCAGTTGGTGACGGCCTTGCCCTGGAAGCGGATGTAGTTGTTCTCCAGCTCCAGCTGCAGGTAAGCGGCATCGAGCATCTTGGCCATGCCGCGCAACTGGTCGAGCGCCGGCAACGTCTCCGCCGAGAAGCCCGGAGCCGCCTTGGACCACTGCTCGCGCAGGTAGGCGCGGACCTCGTTCTGGAACTCGCCTTCGAGCAGGTTCTTCGGCATCGAGGCGAGGCTCGGATACTGCGCGTACTTCGCGCGGCGCACGACCTCTTCGGCCGACGACCGCTGCGCCATGATCCACTCGGGATCGGGCTCGGTGTTCTGCTGCTCGCTCGCAGCGCGGTAGTCGTCGAGCACCGACAGCAGCTGGGCGCCGCGCAGCCACACGAAGCCGTTGAGCGCATGCGGCAACTCGTCCGACACGCGGCGGAACGTCGCGTCCTCGACGATCGAACGCATCGAGCCGAAGTTGTAGCGCGTGCGCAGGATGTCCTTGATGAGCGGCCCCGAGTTGGAGAGCACGAGGAAGTCGCGGAACACGATCGCCGCGATCTCGCCCGTTCCGGGGATCTGCGGGTTCGTGAACTCCCACACCGGCTCCGGCAGCGAGTCCACCGGCAGGTTGTAGACGTTCTGGAACTTGAACACCGGGCCGCCGTACTTGCGCAGCATCTCGACGAGGTCGTCGGCAGGAGTGCGGCCCTCGGGGCCGGTGCGGACGTCCTGGCGCAGCCAGAAGATCCACGCGATCTGCGGCAGCGGCGCGCGCGCGACGACGGGCACGTAGAGCTCGCCCTTCTCGTTGCGCGACATGTCCGGCTTGTTCTTGCGGAACACGAAGCCCATGCGCGGCAGCAACGACAGCTTGAGCTTGTCGATGAGGTCGCGCGCGTCCGCGAGCTGCGCGCCCTGGAACATGCAGCGCCGCATCGCGTCGTCGAACATCTCGCGCTCGTTCGGCAGCAGCGCGTCGTACATCGCGGTGAGGAACTCGCCCGCAGGCATGCGAAGGGCCGCCGCGGCGCACGCGCTGTCCGGCACCATCAGCAGGAACGGCGTGAGCCACTGTTCCTTGTCCTGCTTCTCCGCGCGGTAGAACGCGGACTGGAACGGCGTGTGCAGGTTGCTGTTGAGCACCACGCGACCGAACACGGAGAGCGCGTCGTCCTCGAACGTCATCGCGCCGCTGACCGAGTTCCATCCCTTCAGGTTGAGGAAGGTCGCGAGCACGCGCTCGTTCATGCTGTCGCGGTTGTTCGCGTCCGGCCACTTCGCGGCCGAGCGACGGAAGCCGTCGATCGCCATCGTCGCGGCGCTGAACTCGAGCACGTTGGGCGACTCGGCGTCGTTGGCCTCGACCCAGCGCGCGAGCGGCGAGGTCACGCCTTCGGTGTAGTGCGCTGCGAGTCCGAACGGCTGCTCGTCGTCGGTGTCGTCGGCGAGGCGCAGCGACTGCAGCAGCAGCTCCTTGCTGTTGCCGACCATCAGGCAGTCGAGGCGACGCGCTAGGAACAACGGCTGCGCGAGCTGGTTGGACTGCAGCCGGAACAACCCGTCTTCCGCCGCGATCTCGAGGCCGCCCGCGCGCGCCTGGTCCTGCACCATCGACCAGCCCATGAGCCCGTGCGCGAGGCGGAGCCGCCAGCTCACGCGGGCGTAGACGCACCACCACGGTTGCTGCAACGGCTGCGGCGGCTGCTTCGATCGGTCCTCGGTGTAGCCGGCCACGACGAGTTCGGAGCCGATCACGTCGCGCGCCACGTCGAGGAACCCGCCGCTCGCTTCCTGCAGTTGCGCCAGACCGTCGACGGCCTGCTGCAGCTGCGGCCGCGTGTCGCGACGGAACGAGGTCGCGAACGGCCCCGGCTGCAGGTCGAGCCAACCGTTCGCGTCGGTCATCTTCGACCAGAACTTCGGCTCCGGCAGCACGCCGCGACCGATCTCCAGGCGCTCGCCCGCTGCGCCGAAGTCGTCGCGCAGGTTCGCCTTGCGCACGTAGAAGTCCACCTCGCGCGGCACGACGTCGCGGACGTCGACGAGGTTGCCCTCGAACGGGTTGTAGACGAACGCGGCGAGGAAGAGGGCGACCAGCGCGAACAGCAGGAACGCGGCGATCGCGAGCTTCTTGAGGATCCGGAGCGGACGCTTCGAGGTCATCGGCGGAAGAGACTAGCCACAGGTCACGGCCGCGTCCGTGGCGAAATGCGCGCGACGGGCGACGCATGGACGACGGCCGGAGCACGGTCTTCCGCCCGCTCGCAGTCCGTCATGCGTCGTCGGGGCGAGCCCTTTGCGTCGGCTCGCTCGCATCGGTCTACTGCTCGGCCGCCCATGCAGAGCCTCGTCCCCAACCGCCGTTCGCAGTCGATCGAAGAATCGGCGACCCTCGCGATCTCCTTCCGGGCCCAACAACTCAAGGCGCAGGGCAAGGACGTGATCGCGCTCGGCGCAGGCGAGCCGGACTTCCCGACGCCGGCGCCGATCACCGACGCGGCGATCCGCGCGATCGAGCAGGGCAAGTATCGCTACACGCCTGCGAGCGGCCTGCCGCAGCTGCGCGAAGCCGGCTCGAAGTGGCTCGCCGACGCGTTCGACCTCCGCTTCCGTCCCGACGAAGTGCTCGTCACCGCGGGCGCGAAGCCGGCGCTGCACATGGCGCTGTCGACGATCGTCGAGAAGGGCGATCGCGTGCTCGTGCTCGCGCCCTACTGGGTCTCGTATCCCGCGATCGTGCGCATGGCCGACGGCGAGCCGGTGATCGTGCCGCCCGTGCCCGAACAGGGCTTCGTGCACACGAGCGAGCAGATCGCCGCCTACGCGAAGCAGCACGGCGCGCGCGGCATCGTGCTCAACTATCCGAACAACCCGTCCGGCGCCGTGCCGACGCGCGCGCAGCTGGAAGCGATCACGCGCGTCGCCGCGGACCACGGCATGTGGATCGTCTCCGACGAGATCTACGCGCAGCTTCGCTACGACGGCGCCGAGTATGCGTCGCCGGCGCACTTCGAAGCCGGCCGCGGGCGCACGCTCGTCGTCGGCGGCTTCACCAAGAGCCACACGCTCACCGGCTGGCGCGTCGGCTTCCTCGCCGGACCGTCGAACATCATCGCCGCTGCCGCGCGCATCCAGAGCCAGGTGCTCGGCAACGCGTGCACGATCAGCCAGGAGGCGTCGCTCGCCGCGTGCGCGGAGCCGCCGCACGACGAGATCGCGCGCAGGCTGCCCGCGTTCGACGAACGCCGCCGCTATCTCGTCGACGCAGTCAACGCGATCCCGGGTCTCCGGCTCCCGGCGCCAAAAGGCGCGTTCTACGCGTTCGTCGACGCGCGCGGTCTCTGCGAACGGCTGCGCATCACCGACACGGAGCTCTGCAACCGCCTGCTCGAAGAGCAGCATCTCGCGACCGTTCCGGGCAGCGCGTTCGGCGCGCCGGGCTTCTTCCGCCTGAGCTACGCCGCGCCGATGCGCGACCTGCAGGGAGCGGTCGCGCGCTTGCAGGCCTTTGCGATGGAGACAGCACGCCGATGAACCACGACGAGAACGCAACGCGCGTCGTCAAGGCACACTGCCTCGCCGACATCCGCGCCGAGGACCATGCGTGGGTGCTCCATGCGCGCGTGCATTCGTCGAAGGCAGCAACCACCAAGCAGGGCAAGCCGTTCTTCGCGATGGAGCTTGCAGACGAGACGCGCACCATCGACGCGAAGATCTGGAGCGACAAGGAAGAGGCGATGCTCGCCGCGAAGTCGCTCGCCAAGAACACGATCGTGAAGGTCCTCGCGAAGGCCGAGGCCTACGAAGGCAAGGTGCAACTGCGGATCGAGCGCATCAAGCCGATGGACCCGAAGGAAGACCCCGAGGTCGACCTCTCCCTTCTCGTCGATCCTGGCCTGGCGCTCGTCGAGGACCTTGCGTGCAAGGTGCTGGTCATCGACATCGAGACGGTCCCTGCGCACGAGTTCGACTCGCTGCCGGACAGCGTCGCGGACGCGCTCGAGAAGCATGCGCACCGCAAGGACACCACCAACAGCCAGGACGAGCTGCAGGCGCGCATCGGCATGGCGATGGGCTTGTCGCCGCTGTTCGGCAAGGTCGTCTCCATCGCGCTCGGCGACGGCGAGGACCCGGACGCCGAGGTCCATGTGCTCGCGGTGCCGAACGAGAAGTTCCCCGTCGCGAACGCTCCGTCGTGGCTGCGGCTGATGAGCGAAGCGGACATGCTGCGTGCCTTCTGGTCGCTCGCCGGCAGGGCCGAGGTCGTGGTCACGTTCAACGGCCGCGGCTTCGACGTGCCGTTCCTGCAGGGCCGCAGCCTCGTGCTCGGCGTGCCCGCGCGCTGCGACCTGTTGTCGAACCGCTACTCGATCCGCCCGCACCTCGACCTGCTCGACTTGCTGCGGCAAGGCGACAAGGCTCCGAGCAAGCTCGACGTCGTCTGCTGGGCGCTCGGGGTCGAGAGCCCGAAGGGCGAGATGGACGGGTCGAAGGTCGCGCCCGCGTATGCGCGCGGCGAGATCGTCAAAATCGCCGAGTACAATCGGCACGACGTGCGCGCGACCGGCCAGGTCTACCGCAAGGTGCGCGACACGATCCTGCGCTACCGCAGCGACTGGAAGTAGCGGGCTCTTGCGCGCAGACCGCGTCAGAGCCGCAGCGCGTTCGCGACGCCTGCGGGCATCGCGGCGAGACACATCTCCTGCAGCTGGCGGCGCACGTTCTTGTCCTGCTCGGACGTGAACACGTAGAGCTTCCACATGCGCGGATACGCGTCGCGCAGATCGCGCAGACGCGGGATATCCGCCGCGAACGAGTCCATCGGCAGCGTGCGGTCGCCGGAGCCCGGGAATCGCACGAGCGTCTTCGCCTCCTTGAGCTGCATCGACCGCGCAGGGCAGTAGAGCAGCACGTCCATGTCGCGGCCGAAGCGCTTCTTCGCCTCGCGCTCCATCGCCGCCTCCCACTCGCGACGCGCCTCGTGCCGCCCGGGCGCGAACCACGCGGCGATGAGCTGCTCCTGCATCGCGGCGTTGAGGTAGTAGGGCAGCACGAGCACGCGCTTGGGCAACTGCCGACGACGGAAGCGCGCGACGAACCGCTGCAGCCGCTCGTGCGACTCGACGTCCGACAGCCGCGCAGCCTGCAGCGAGATCACGAGCGACTCGTCCGTTGCCTTCTGCAGGTCGTCCGCGGTCAGCGCCCCGTCGCGAAGCGCGAGCTCGACCATGCGCGACAGCAACGCGCCGGCTGCGATCTTCGCGTGGTGGTAGTAGACGCGCTCGCTGAAGTGGTAGCGCGTCTCCAGCACGCGCAGCAGCTCGGACACGATGTCCTCGCGCAGCATGCCGTTCTTCTCGCAATCGACAAACATCTGCTGCGAGCGACGGTCGATGCGGAAGTACTCGACGACGCGGCGGTCGTAGCGCAACTCGAGCCCGGTGTAGTGCGCGTCGCGGCGCAGGTAGTCGAGCAGGTCGGCATCGATCGTGTCGCTGACGACCTGCTTCCAGAACGGCGGCGTCGCCTTGCCGCCGCCGCCTAGGACCGCGAGCACGTCGTCGCGCAGGCCCATGCGATCGAGCTCCGCGCCGAGCTCCGTGTCGCCGAGCACGGCGGCGAAGCGCTCCGGCTTGTCGTGTCGCGGCAGCAGGCCCGTCTGATCCTCGATGTTGTGCCCGAACGGGATGTGCGTGACGTCATGTAGCAGCGCGGCGATGCGCAGAACGCGCTTCTCCTCGTCGGAGACGCGCGAGCACGACGACGGGTCCTTGCTCGCGTTGCGGTTCGCGGCCGCGAGCAACTGCTCCGTCATGTGCAGCGTGCCGATCGAGTGTTCGAAGCGCGTGTGCATCGCGCCCGGGAACACGAGGTAGGCGAAGCCGAGCTGCTTCACCCCGCGAAGGCGCTGGAACTCGACGGTGTCGACGAGCCGCGTCTCTTCGCGCGTCAGCTCGATGTCGCCGTGTACGGGCTCGCGGAGAACGGTCACTGGGGATCCTCGGTGCCTCTGGGGACGAATCGCTGCGCCTTCTGCGACTTCGAAGCGACTTGCCTCGGCGCGCCGCATCCGTCGCGGTGACGTTCTACCAAGGAACCCACACGGTTCGATCCTCGACGCCGCCGGAGCAGCGGAGAAAAAAAGAGGGCCGGCGCGACCCGGCCCCCCACCACACACAACCAAGAACGCGCTCCCCCCGGAACACGCGCTTGTTCGATTCGGTCCCGTGCGCGTCGCGCCTCACGGCGGCGAGCAGCACGCCGGAGAATACACACGTCGAGGGGTCGAGGTCGGACACGGCCCTCGCTGCGCAGGCCGTCGCGCGCGATGCGCCGACGTGAAGGGAGGATGCGCGGTCCCGAAGCGGGACTTCGTTCAGCGGCCGACGAGCGCCGGCGGCAAGCCCGTCGGCACGGTGACGACGAGTCCGCGGACCTCGCGCGGCGCGGACCACGCGGCGCCATCGGGAATGCGCGTGACGACGTCGACGACCATCGCACCGTCGAGTTCTGCGACGAACGCTTCGTCCGCCGCGACTTCGACGAACCCGCCCTGCGTCACCGGATCGACGCGCACCGACCACGCGACGCCGGGCTTGGGCGGCGGCACGACGATCGACGGGCGGCCGAGGGGACGCTGCGGGACGACGACGCGCACCGGCTTGCCGTCCGGAACGAACGGCTCCGTCTCGGCGACGACGATCCCGTCGCTCGCCTGCAAGCGCACCGCCTTGCCCTCGGCATGGCTCGTCAGCTGGCGTTCGCCGCCGCGCACGCGCACGCTGCCGCCGCGCGGCGGCAACCACTCCGGCAGCAAGAACGGCCCGAGCGCCGCATCGGTGGCCGCGCGCTCCTGCGGCACGCAACGCGACTCGCAGTCGGGGATCTCTGCGCCGCGTTCGTCGACGAGTTCGATCGCGACGCGCGGCCGATCGGGCGCGGACAGCACGGCGCGCACCGGCCCGTCGCCGCGCAGCGCGACCTCGACGGGCGCAGCGCGGCAGACGCCTGGACCGAGCAACAGCACGCCGACCTCACAGCCCTGCGGCAGCCCGTGCAGCACGCCGCGGCCTTCTGCGTCGAGCACCGTGTCGCTCCACAGGCCCTGCGCGAAGAACGGATACGTCTGCAACTCCGTCGACAGCACGCCGAGCGGCACGACGGCGACCTCGACGTCGCGCAGCGACGCGACCGTGCCCGCGGCTTGCACGAGCACGGGCATCTCGTCGAGCAACACGAACGCGACGTCGGCTCCGTTCGACGGCTCGACTTGCACGAACGCATGCTTCCAGGCCTTGCCTGCAGCGCGCACGACCACCGGCACGCCGGGACCCGCCGCGACGAACGACTCGAAGCGACCGTCCGCGTCGGTGACCGTCGTCTCGTCGGCGCGGCCGCCGCACCAGACCACGGCGCCCTCGACGGGCTTCGCCCGCTGGTCGACGACGCGGCCGCGCACGGACCGCTCCACGCCGAGGTCGACGCCGAGCACGTCGTCTTCGCGCCGCGCCACGCGCCGATGCCATTCGCCCGCGCCGATGCGCACGCGAACCACCACCGCGCCGCGGCGCTGGACCAATGGCACGAACGAGCCGCCGGCGCCGGCGACGACCGCGGCTTCGGCGCGGACCGGCTGGCCTAGGCGCGTGATCTCGAACATCTCGCCGACCGGCCGCATGCGCTGCACGGGCTTCACTTCGACCCAGACGCGCGCGCTCTCTGCGGCGGGCGTCGACGGCGCGGGCAAGTCGGCACGGGTCGGCTCCGGCGCCGAGACGTCCGGAAGTCCGATGTCGAGCGGCCCCGCCTCGGGCGGCACGGCATCGCCGTCGGTCGCCCAGTAGGCCGCCGCGGCGCCGGTCACCACGACCAGTGCAATCGACAGAGCTGTGGTGCGGGCGCGAGCCATGCGAAGAGGGCGGCGCAGTCTACGGAACCGTCGGCGAAGTGTCGCGCGCGTCACCACGAGACGATGCCTCGCGCAGACGCCACGGAACCAACGGACGCGGAAGGCAACCCGCGAACCCGCAGTCGAAGGACGCGACTCGACGTAGAGTGCGAGCCGCGGTCGCATGCTGCGCCGCCGGACAGAGACGCCAACGGCGACATCCCTTCTCCGAACGAACCGTCACGCCGCCCATCCGTGCGCATCGCCGTCGGCATCGACTATCGACCCGCCCTCCTCGGCAGGAGCGGCATCGCCCGCGCCGTGCGCGAGCTGGCGAACGCCCTCGCGCGCCGCGACGACGTCGACCTCCGGCTCTTCGGCCATTCGCTCGCGCCTGCGCGCGTGCGCAGCGAAGCGCCGCGCGGAGCGCGCCTGCATCGCCTGCCGATCCCCGGCCGATCGCTGCCGCTCCTGGGCACGCTCGGCTTCTCCGCCGACCGGTTGTGCGGTAGCCCCGCTGTGTTCCACGAGACCGACTACGTCGCGTTGCCGATCGCGAACGCGGCGCGCGTGCGGACCATCCACGACCTCGCGTTCTTCCGCGACGCGTCGTGGCACGGCGCCGACGCGCTCGCGTTGCGTGAACGCACGCTCGCCTTCGCGAACGAAGCCGACGTGATCGTGACGCCGTCGCGCGCGACCGCGGACGACGTGCGCCGCGTGTTGCCCGCTGCGCCAGAGCCGATCGTGATCCCGTTCGGCGCCGACCATGTGAAGCCAGGCGCGGACGCGCGGCGCGAGGACCTCGTGCTGTGCCTCGGCACGATCGAGCCGCGCAAGAACCATCGCGCATTGCTCGCGGCGATCCGGTCGATGCGCAAGCGGCCCAAGCTCGTGGTGATCGGCAGGCGCGGCTGGGAATGCGACGCGATCGTCGCCGACCTGCGCGCCGCGTGCGCCGAAGGCATCGCCGAGTGGATCGAGCACGCAGACGACGACGCGGTGTTCGCGCACATGCGGCAGGCGAGCGTGCTCGCGTTCCCGTCGCTGTGGGAAGGCTTCGGCTTCCCGCCGCTCGAGGCGATGGCGACCGGACTGCCCGTGGTCGCGCACGACTGCGAGCCGATGCGCGAACTGACCGACGGCGCAGCGGCGCTGTGCGATGCGACCGATGCCACAGCACTCGCGAACGCGATCGAACGCGCGCTGCACGACCGCGACCTGCGCGCGACACTGCAACGCGACGGCATGCTGCGCGCCGCGAAGTTCCGTTGGGACGACTGCGCCGCGGCGCACGCGAAGACCTACCGCGAGGCCGCGCGATGAGGGTCCTCTTCGACGGGGCTCCGCTGGAGGACGGCGATGCGCTCGGCGTCGCGACGTCGTTCCTCACCGGGCTCCGCGCATACGCTGCGATGTTCCCCGGATCGTGCGCGCTCGCGTTGCCGCGCGACGCGCGCGACCCGCGCATCGACGGCGTCGAGGTGCTGACCGCGCCGCGCGGCGCGTGGCGACGCCAGCTCGCGTTGCCGTGGCTCGCGCGGCGCGCGCGCGCCGACGTGCTGCACAGCCCGGTTGCGGCCGTGCCGCTGCTCTGCGGCATCCCGCGCATCGCGACCGTGCACGACCTGCCGTGGGCCGACGCGCAGAGCGGCGAGACGCGGCCGTGGCGCGTGCGCGCGGCGGTCCGCGCATCGCTGCGCGCGGCGACGCGCGTGGTCGCGCCTTCGTCGTTCACGAGGGACGCTGCGCTGCGCATCGGCGTCGATGCGACGCGATGCGTCGTGGTCCCGCACGCAACGGAGATCCCGACCGATCCGCCGCGGCCCGCGAACGAACGCCACGGCCCGCTGCTGATCCTCGGCGACGAACGTCCGCGCAAGAACCGCACGCGCGTCGAGGCGGCGATCGCGATCGCGAAGCGTCGCGATCCGCGCGTGCCCGATCCGTGCTTCGCCGGCCCGCCGTTCAACTACGTCGACGAGCAACAGAAGCGCGGGTTGCTGCGCGGCTGCCGCGCGCTCGTGCACGCTTCGCTCTACGAAGGCTTCGGCCTGCCGGTGCTCGAGGGCCTCGCGCACGGCATGCCCGTCGTCTGCTCCGATCTCGCGCCGCATCGCGAGATCGCGCAGGACGCCGCGGTCTTCGTCGATCCGCGCGATCCCGGCGCGATCGCCGAAGCGATCGTGCGCGCATGCGTCGACGACGCGCTGCGCGAGCGGCTCGCGCACGACGGCCCGCGCAGGGCTGCGCAGTTCTCGCCCGAACGCCTCGCGCGCGCGTGGCGCGCACTGCACGAAGAGGTCGTCGCGTGATGCACGTCGCGGTCTCCGGCTGGCTGCTCGGGACGCACTCCGGCGCGAACCGGCGCTTGTGCGAACTGCTGCGGCATGCTGCGCCGCTGCTCGCGGACGGCGAACGCATCACGCTGCTGCATCGCGAAGGCGAGCCGCCGCGCGATCTCCCGGATCGCATCGAGCTGCGCGCGATCGCGATCCCGGGCGGACCCTCGTGGCGCCGCGTCGCGTGCGAGTGGCTTCGACTCGGCAGCGCTCTGAGCGAACTGGGAGCGACGGTCTGCGACCACGGGTTCCTGCCTGCGCCGCGCGTGCCGTGCGCGCTCGCGCTGACCGTGCACGACGTGCGCGACGCCGACGGCATCGGCACGAGGAGCCCGTTGCTCGCGCGCCACGTGCTGCGCCGCTCCGCCGCGCTCGCCGCGGCAGTCGTCGTGCCGAGCGCGTTCACCGAGCGCCGCGTGCTCGCGTCCGCTCCGCGCACAAAGACCGTCGTCGTGCCGAACGGAACGGACCTCGTCGATCCCGCCACACTCGCCTCCACGAAGATCATCGCGTCGCGGCTCGTGCACGTCGGCCATCTCGAACCGCGCAAGAACCTCGAAGTCCTCGTGCGCGCGCTCGCGCTCGCGGACCGCGAACGGCGCCACGAACTGTGGCTCGTCGGGGCCGACGCGGGCGCCGGCGCGTCGTTGCGCGCGCTCGCGCAATCGCTGGGCGTCGCGGATCGCATGATGTTCCCGGGCCCCGTCGACGACGACGCGCTGCGACAGATCTACGCGAGCGCCGGGGCGATCGTCGTTCCGAGCGCCTACGAGGGTTTCGGCCTCGCCGCGCTGGAGGGCCTCGCGCACGGACGGCCGACGCTCGTCGCCGATCGCGGCGCGCTGCCGGAGGTCACGGGCAATGCGGGCGTCGTGCTGCCAGCGGACGACGCGCGCGCGTGGGCGCATGCGTTCGCGACGATCGACGACAGCGAGCCTGCGCGGCTCGCGCGCATTCGCCGCGCTGCAGAGTTCTCGTGGCAACGCGCGGCGCGCGCGATGCTCGACGTGTGGCGCTCGCTGTCCTGAAGTTCGCGAGCAGGCGAGCGAAGGATCGATCCGCGCTACGAGACCATCGTCATCAGCGCCCACGCGAGCGCGCCGGCAGAGAGCAGCACCGCGATGACGATCAGGCTGCGCTTGCCGCTGCTCATCTGCGACAGATCGTCGCCGAGTGGAGCCGACGACTTGTTCTGCGAGAACTGCAGCACGCGCTGCTTCTGCGCGAGCTGCGGCTCGCCGGACGGAGCAGCAGCCGTCGCCGCGCCGCGTTGCGGAGTGGCCGCGGGCTTGCGCACCTCGACGACTTCGTCGGCGAACTCGACCGTCGCGCGCGGCGGCGACGGCGGAGCGGCGGGCTTCGGTGGCGCGGGAACAGGTGAAGGCGCAGGAGCAGCAGCGGCCTTCGGCGCTTCGAAGTCGAGCTCGTCCGATTCCGCCACTGCGTCGTCGGATGCAGGCTCGTCGTCGCCGAACAAATCGAGGTCGTCCGACTTCGCCGCCGGCTTCTGCGCCACCGCTTGCGCGCGGTAGACGATGCGCGTCGCGCCGATCTGGATCTCGTCGCCGTCGCGCAGCACGCGGCGCTGCACCGGCTTGCCGTTCAGCATCGTGCCGTTGCTGCTGCCGAGGTCCTCGACCTCGACCACGCCGTCCTGCGCGACGATGCGCGCATGCCGACGCGATGCCTTGGTGTCGTCGATGACGATGTCGCAGCCGGCAACGCGGCCGAGCGTCAGCCCGTCGCGAACGGCAACGGTGCGACCGTCGGAGATCTGGAGTTGGCCCGTCACGGCGCGGGAAGATAGTGCGGCACGCGGGCGCAGTTCTCGGGATTTCAGGCCACGAATGCGTCGGACGTCGCCGGCGACGAGCTGCCTTGGCCCTTGACGACCACCGTCGCCACTTCGGACCATCGCCGAATGCCCGCGATCTCGGCACGGCGGCTGTCCGTCACGTTCCCCGGCCGGTTCCGCCGGCCCGCGGTCGCGGCGCTGTGTCCTCTCGACCTCGACGTCGAGCCCGGCCAGATCCTCGGCGTTCTCGGCCCGAACGGCTCCGGCAAGACGACGTTGCTGCGCGTGCTCGCGGGACTCCAGAAGCCGACTGCAGGCGAAGCGCTGCTGCTAGGCAAGCCGAGCGACGACACGTCGCTGTCGCGCCTGGTCGCGTGGCAACCCGCGGGCCCGCCGCCGCTCGCGCAGTTGAGCGGCCGCGAGATCCTGCAGTGGTTCGGCGCGCAGCTCGGCCTCGACAACCGCGAAGCGGACACGCGTGCAGACGCATGGCTCGAGCGCTTCGGCCTCGCGCATGCGGCGCGACGGCGCGCGCAGACCTACAGCACCGGCATGCAGCAACGCCTCATGCTCGCGGCGACGATGCTCGGTGATCCGCGCGTGCTGTTGCTCGACGAGCCGACCTCGGGCCTCGATCCCGTGGGCTCCGCGCTCGCGATGGACGCGCTGAGGGAACAGGCCGGGAAGGGCGCCGCGATCCTGATGGCTTCCCACCAGCTGCAGGAAGTCGAGCAGTTGTGCAGCCACGTGCTAGTGCTGCACGACGGCGTGGTGGCGCTGTCCGGCACGCTCGACGAACTGCTCGGCAGCGGCGACCGCGCGCTCGTCGTGCGCGGACTCGACGACGACGGCGTGGCGAAGGTCGCAACTGCCGTCGCGGCGGCGGGCGGCACGTTCGTGCGCAGCGAAGCGCACCGCCTCCATCTCTACGCGCTGTATCGCCGCCTCGCAGGCCGCGGACCGCAGGCCGACTGAGCCATGGGCACCTTCCGCGTCTGCTTCCGTCGCTGCGCCGCATGGACAGCGCCCGCGGCGCTCGCGGGCGCTTTGCTCGTGTGGATCGGCAACGCGACGACCGGCGCCGTCGATCCGTGGCTGCACGTGGGCGCGTTCCTGCCTGTCGTCGCGAGTTGCCTGTGCGCCGTGTCGCTGTGGCCGATGTTCGCCGCCGACGCGAACGGCCGCGAACTCGTGCGGCGGACGACGAAGGGACCGCTGCACGGCATGCCGAGCGCAGCGCTCGCGGCGCTCGCAGCCGCGGCGTTGGGCCTGCTCGCGGTCACTGCTTCGACGGCGCCGTTGCTGCCCGCGCCGCGCGCGCACCGAGCGCTCGCAGCCGGATCCCGGCCGATCCTCGACGCCGACTCCGGCTCGCTGTCGTTCGCCTGCGAACGCGCCTGCGACGAACTGCGCCTGCGACCCGCTGCGTTGCTGCCGCAGGGCGCGCCTGCGCCGACGCGCGTCGAAGTGTTCGTCGACGGACAGCTCGCGACGCCCGAGCCGATCGCGTTCTACGGCCATCGCCAGCTCGCGATCGTGCCGCTCGACGGCCGGCGCGCGGGCCGCATCGAACTGCGCCGCATCGACGGCAACGTGCCGCTGCTGTTCGACCGCGAAGCCGCGGTCGCCGTCGAACACGGCGACGCGCCGGCGATCGCAGGCTGCGCGCTCGCGGCGTCGTTCTGCCTGCTGCCCGCGTTCGTCGCGCTGTGCCTCGCGATGTTGACCGGGCCGTTCGTGTCCACGCCGGTGCAATGGGTCGCGACGCTGTGCGCCGTCGTCGTGCAGACCGCCGGCCGCGCGGGCCCCGCCGACGCCGCCCTCACGCTGTGCGCGCGCGGGCGCTGGATCCCTGCGGAAGGCCTCGAAACCGAGGCAGCGCTTTCGTTCGCGGTCGGCGCGATCGCGGTCGTCACAGCCGCGTTGCTGCACCGAGGGGGCGCGAAGTGAGACGCCTCGCAATGGCCGCAGCCCTGTGCGCATGGATCGTCGGCGTGGCGCTGCTCGGCAGGCGCGAGGCCGCGCTCGCGGCGCCCGCGGCCGTCGTGCGGCCCGTGGCGCTGCCGTTCTTGTGGCGCAGCGTCGTCGACGCGGCAGAACACGGCGACCCGCGCGAGGCGTTCGAACGCGCGCAACTGCTGCTGAAGGCGACGCCGGGCTGGGCCGACGGCCATGCGGTGTTCGCGTTCCGCTACGCGCTCGACGGCGGCGCGGAGGCGCTGCCGCCGGAGCAGCGCGCGGCGGCCGCCAAGGACCGGCTGCTCGTCGCGTTGCGCTTCCTCGAGGACGCTCGCGAAGGTTGCGGGCCGCGCGAGCCGGCGCTGCTCGCGGACATGGCGTGGCTCGTCGAGCTCGCGACGCGCAACGAGCCCTTGCTCGCGTCCCAGCTCGACACCGATCCCGCGCTGCTCGCCGACCGCTACCTCGCGCAAGCGGAGGCAAAGGGCGCCGGCCGCAGCGTGCGCGAGCAGCGGCTCTACGACGTGCCGCGCCTTTGCGCCGCGCTGCTGCGCACCGGAGACCGCCGAAGCGCGCTCGCGCTGCTCGAGGAAGCGGCCCACCGCTGCGAGAGCTCGGGCATGCCTGAGCTCGCGGGCGAGTGGCGCGCGACCCTGCTCGGCATCCGCGGCACGCTCCTCGACGAAGCCGGGACGCCGACGGAAGTCCGCGATCGCCAGAAAGCCGACCCGAGGTTGGCAGCGTTGCGACCCTTCCTCCGATAGGCTCCGCGCCCCCCAACCTGGCCCCATGTTCGAGAGCCTCGTCGAGACCTTCCGCGAATACCCCTACATCGGGGTCGCGTTGGTTTTTGCCGTCTGCGCTTTCGGCCTGCCGCTGCCAGAGGAACTGGTCTTGATCGCCGCGGGCTACGTCTGCGCCAAGTTCCCGGACACGGCCAAGTTCCAGTGGATGATGTTCTGGTCCGCGACGTCGATGCTGAGCTTCGACCTCGTGCCCTACCTGCTGGGCCGCATCTTCGGGGCGCGCCTGCTGCGCATCCGCTGGCTGCGCGTGGTCGTCACCCGAAAACGGCTCGCCGACTTCGACCGCTGGTTCCGGCGCCGCGGCGACCTCGTGATCTTCTTCGCGCGGTTCCTGGCCGGCATCCGGACGATCGCCTTCTTCACGGCGGGCGTCATGAAGATGCCCATGCGGCGCTTCCTGCTGCTGGACGGCTTCGGGATCTCGATCATCGTCCCGCTGATGGTCTGGATCGGTTACCGGGGCGCCGGGGTGATCGACGACGTGATCGCGCGGGTCCAGGCCGTCGAACGGGGCCTGTTGTGGCTGATCCTCGGTGCCGTCGTGGCGCTGGGCGGCTACCTGCTGCTCCGGCGGCGGGCGCGGCGCCGGGCAGCCGCGGAAGGCCCCACCGAGACGTTCGTCGAGCCGCAGTTGCCGATCCAGGACAAGGACGTCCTCGACCTGCCCCCGGTCGGCATCAGCGAAGTGCCCGAGCCGCCCAAGGTCGGCTCGGACGACGAGGATCCGGAGCCGCGCGACGAGGCCAAGGACAGCGACGCCTGACGGCCGGCGCCGCCGTGCGCGGCGAGGACCGTTCGCGGAGCCGGCTGGATGACGAGTCGGCGGAAGTGGCCGAACCCTGCGCTCGATCGGCGGCGATTGGGCTTGCAGGCCGCCCGCAGCCTTGCGAGCGGCGTACGGCGACGGCTATGGTCTCCGCCCCCCTGTTGGCGCCGGGCCACGTCTCCCCGGTTTTCTACCAAACTCCATGTACGTCCTCTGGAACGTCCTGTCGCTCGCCATCGCCGTGGCGAGCATTTTCTACGCCGTCAGCCTGTTCAAGCAGATCATGGCCAAGGATGCCGGCGACGAGGTGATGCAGAAGATCGCCCGCGCCGTGCAGGAAGGCGGTCGCGCGTTCCTTCACGCCGAATACAAGTGGCTCGCGGTGTTCGTCGTCGTCGTGTTCGGCCTCTTGTGCCTGGGCCCGACCGAACAGTTCCTCGGTTGGAAGACCGCGGTGGCGTTCCTGATGGGCGCGACGGCTTCGGCCGGCGCCGGCTACTTCGGCATGCACTGCGCGACGCGCGCTGCGGTGCGCACGACGCAGGCCGCGAAGACGAGCCTCGGCGGCGCGCTCGACGTGGCGTTCAAGTCCGGCACGGTCATGGGCATGACGGTCGTCGGCATCGGCCTCGTCGGCATCACGGTGCTGATGATGGCGTATGACACGGGCGCTGCGAACGCGACCGACCCGAACTGGGTCAACTACGTGCTGGGCTTCAGCTTCGGCGCGAGCTCGATCGCTCTGTTCGCGCGCGTCGGCGGCGGCATCTACACGAAGGCCGCAGACGTCGGCGGCGACCTCGTGGGCAAGGTCGAGGCAGGCATCCCCGAGGACGATCCGCGCAACCCGGCGGTCATCGCGGACAACGTCGGCGACAACGTCGGCGACGTCGCGGGCATGGGCGCGGACCTCTTCGAGAGCTACTGCGGCGCGATCATCTCGACGGCGATCATCGGCTTCGGCCTCGTGCCCCAGGGCGGCGGCGCCTCGGCGATGACGAACCTGCTGATGTATCCGGTCGTGATCTCCGCGGTCGGCATCGTCGCGAGCTTCCTCGGCACGTTCCGCGTGAAGGCGACGGACGAGAGCAAGCTGTCGGCGGCGCTGTTCGGCGGCCTCGTTGCGGCCTCGATCGCGCTCGTCATCGGCGGCGCGATCATCACGATGATCATGCAGCCGCAGCCGCTGCTGGTTCAGGGTGGCACGGCCACCGCGAGCCATTGGAACGTCTACCTGTCGGTCGTGATCGGCCTCGTGGTCGGCGTCATCATCGGCAAGGTCACCGAGTACTACACGTCGGAGAAGATGGCTCCGGCGCAGACGATCGCCGAGCAATCCAAGACGGGCGCGGCGACCAACATCATCTACGGCCTCGCGACGGGCATGGCGTCGACGTGGATCCCCACGATCCTCATCGCCGTCGGCGTCTACGCGTGCAATTCGATCGCCGGCATCTACGGCATCTGCATGGCGGCCGTCGGCATGCTCAGCACGCTGGGCATTTCGCTCGGCGTCGACGCCTACGGCCCGGTCGCGGACAACGCCGGCGGTCTCGCCGAGATGTCGCACCAGCCGCCTGAGGTCCGCAAGCGCACCGACTCGCTCGACGCGACGGGCAACACGACCGCCGCGATCGGCAAGGGCTTCGCGATCGGCTCGGCCGCGCTCACCGCGCTCGCGCTGTTCGCCGCCTACAAGGCCGCCGCTGGCAAGGACGTCAACCTCAGCCTCGACAACGCCGACGTCGTCATGGGCCTCCTGATCGGCGCGATGCTGCCGTTCGTGTTCTCGTCGATGGCGATGAAGGCCGTCGGCAAGGCCGCGAACGCGATGGTCGAGGAAGTGCGCCGCCAGTTCCGCGAGATCCCGGGCCTCAAGGACGGCACGGGCACGCAGCCTGCGGACTACGCGCGCTGCGTCGCGATCTCGACCGAAGGCGCGCTGCGCGAGATGGTCGTCCCGGGCCTCATGGCCGTCATCGCGCCCGTCGCGGTCGGCATGCTGTTCGGCAAGGCGGCGGTCGGCGGCCTGCTCGCGGGCTCGACGGCCGCGGGCGTCATGATGGCGCTGTTCATGGCCAACGCGGGCGGCGCGTGGGACAACGCCAAGAAGTACATCGAAGCCGGCCACCTCGGCGGCAAGGGCAGCGACACGCACAAGGCCGCGGTCACCGGCGACACGGTCGGCGACCCGTTCAAGGACACGGCCGGCCCGTCCATCAACATCCTCATGAAGTTGATGACGATCGCCGCCGTGCTCGCGCTGCCGCTGTTCAAGTGATGCAGCGGGGCGCTCGGCGCCCCACCCCCGCTGCCCCGGAACACGGGGTGGCCCGCTCGGCCGGGCGAAATGCTGGCGAATTCGCCGCCCCGGCCGAACCCGCGACGCCTCGCCCGGTGCCTTCGCGAGATTCTGTTCCGAACTCCACGGCGCCGGGGCTTACGCCTGCGGGCCGCTCCGCTAGATTGCGTCGTGTGCGCGGGCCGATTTCGGACCCGGCGCGACGCAACGCAGAACCCGAACCCAGACCCTCGCCTTTGAGCCCAAGCTCCGCACCCGAACCCGTCCCGCAGAAGACCTCGTCCCGCCCGCTGCGTGGCCCGCACCCCGAGACCACCGAGTTCGCACGCTCTGTCGCCGCGTCGCTCGCCGACAAGCAGGCGGAGGACATCGCGATCCTCGACGTGAGCGGCCCGATGGCGATCGTCGACTACTTCGTGCTCGCGACGGTTCGGAGCACGCGACAAGCCCAGGCGATCGCGAAGGAACTCGACCTCGAGTCCAAGCGCGCGCGCGGCCGCCGCAAGCGCAACCAGGGCGGCCCGGAGACCGAGGAGAGCAACTGGGTGCTGCTCGACTTCGACGACGTCGTGGTCCACATCTTCTTGCCGGAGGCGCGGACCTACTACGGCCTCGAGAGCCTGTTCGCGGACGCGCCTCGCCTCGAAGCCCCGACCGCGAAGCCGGCGCCTGCGGCCGACGCCGAACCCGCAGCCAAGCCTGCGCGCCGTCGCCTGCGGTTGTTCCCGACGTCCGAAGATACGAAATAGGCGGCAGCCGCTCCCGATAGCGGGCGCGATCGGCCGATGAGACTCCGACGGCAACGCGCCGTCGGTGCAGCTCACCCCAATCGGCCGCTCTTCGCGCGGCGCCGACATGACCGATCCCATCTCGTGGCAGGAGTTCGATCCCGCGACGCTGCAGGCGGCGCGACAGGCGGATCGGCCGATCGTCTTGCTGCTGACGGTGCCCTGGTGCCACCACTGCCGTGACCTGCTGCACGGCGCGTTCGCGGCCCCCAAGGCTGCGGCGACGATCCGCGACGGCTTCGTGGCGATGCGCGTCGACGCCGAACGGCGTCCCGACGTCAACGAGCGCTACGGCACCGGCGCGTGGCCGACCATCGCCTGGCTCACGCCGGACGGGGAACTGATCGCGAACGACACGTTCCTCGAACCGAACGAACTGCAGCAGCGACTCGACCGCGTGCGCACGCTGTGGCGCGAACGCCGCGACGAACTGCAACGCGGCCTGCAGGAGTTCTGGGGCAAGCAGAAGGACTCGCTGCAGAGCGGCGGCAAGTTGCGCCGGCACATGGTCGACGACGTCGCGGACTCGATCTACGAGCGCTTCGACCACCGCAACGGCGGCTGGGGCACGACGTCCAAGTTCCCGCACGCCGAGGCGATCGACTTCGCGCTCGTGCTCTGGCAGAAGCGCGGCGACGAGCGCATGCGCGAGATCGTGACGCTCACCCTCGACCACATGCAGGCGAGCCCGCTGCACGACACGATCGACGGCGGCTTCTTCCGGTTCTCGAAGAACCCGGACTGGACCGGCCCCAACCACGAGAAGCTGCTCGAGGTGAACGCACGCGTGCTGCGCGCCTACCTCGAGGCCTACCAGGTGTTCGGCGACGAACGCTACCGCGCGACCGCCGACGGCATCGTCGGCTGGATGCTCGGCTTCCTGCGCGACGACGAGACGAAGGCGTTCTTCGGCAGCCAGGACGCGGACGCGGACTACTACCACCTCGACGCAGCAGGCCGCCGACTGCGCGCGCGCCCGGCGATCGACCGCACGATCCACTGCCACGCGAACGCGATGACGGTGTCGTCGTTGCTGAAGGCCTCGGTCGTGCTCCGTCGCCCGGAGTGCCGCGAACGCGCGCTCGAAGCGCTCGCGTTCTTGCGCAACGAGCTGTTCGACGGCCGCGACGTCTTCCACTACTGGGACGGGTCCTACCACCTTCCCGGCATGCTCGCAGACCAGGCCTACCTGATCCGCGCATTCATCGACGCGAGCCAGCTCACCGGCGACTCGGACCTGCTGCTGCCGGCCGAGGCGATCGCCGAACGCGCCATCGCGCGGCAGCGCGCGCCCGGCGGCGGCTTCTTCGACATCGCCAACGACCCGCGGCAGAGCGGGCCGATGCGTCGGCGCAACCGTTCGATCCTCGAGAACTCGGTGATGGCCGAGGCGCTCGTGCGGCTCGCATGCCTGTCGCGGCGGCCCGAGTTCCACGACGAAGGCATCGCCGCGTTGGAGGCGTTCGCCAACGACTACAAGGAATACGGCTACTACGTCGCCGGCTTCGGTCGCGCGGTGGACCTCGCGTTCTTCGATCCCGTGGTGCTCACGATCGTCGGCGACCGCGACTCGGCCGCCGCGCAAGCGCTGCGCAATGCGGCGCTGTCGACCTACGTGCCGTCGCGCATGGTGCAGATGCTGGACCCGCGCCACGACCCGGTGCTCATCGGGCGCTCGGGCTACAAGATCGAGCCGGAGCCCGTCGTCTACGTGCAGCTCGGCAAGACGACGCGCGAGCCCGTGCGCACGCCGGAGAAGCTGCTCGAGGCGCTCGACCAGATCGGCTGGGAGCGGCGCAGCAAGAGCCGCAGCGACTGAACGCCGCCGCGCCGCGAATGCGCGGCGCATGGCAGCGGAACCAGCTCGGGCTCAGGCGTCGACGAGGACGTCGAAGCCGCCGAACGACATCCGCTTCCAGTCGAACGGTGGCTTGTCCTTCATCATCTTCGCGATGCGCTCGTCCTGCATGACCTTGTCGTTGACGCGGTCGCGGTGCGCGCGCGAGCGGTAGGTGATCCACGCGAAGACGACGACCTCGCCCTTCTTGGCGGCGACGCGCTCCGGGAACGGGATGCCCATCTTGCCCGCGAGGTCCTCGCCGACGCATTCGCGGTACTCGAGCGCGCCGTGCTCCTTCCAGACCTTCGCGGCCTTCTTGGCGATCGCGGCGTATGCGGCGAGGTTCTTCTTCGGGACGACCAGCAGGAAACCGTCGACGTAGCGCATAGAGGTCGCGTGGCGTGAAGCGAGAGTCGGAAGCGGTGCGCGCAATCAGCCGCAGCAGCGGCGAGCGCAGATCAGAACCACTCGGGAGCGGCTTCGGGCGGCAAGCCCATCGCCTGCATGATCAACGCCGAGATGTATTCGGGGTCGATCGAGAACTCCTTCAGCGTCTCGTAGCACGAGCCGGCCTTGACCGACATCAGCGCGAGCGCGAGGTGCTCCGGCTCGACGATCTTGCTGCCGAGCTGCTGCGCCGCGTCGCGCGAACGGTTGAACACCGTGTTCACGTGGCGGTTGAACGGTCCATTGGGGACCTGCGGTTCGCGCGGCAGCGACTTCACGTAGCCCGAGAACATGTCGGGATCGACGTTGAGGTCCTGGAAGATGTGGTGCAGCACCACGCTCTTGTCCACGGTCAAGCCGTAGATGATGTGGCCGGTGGCAACCGACTCGTCACCGAGCAGCTTGGCGAGTTCCTCGGCCTGCTTGACCGCGGCAACCGTCTTTTGGGCGAAGTCCTCGAACATCGGGGGGAGGAGCCTAGCGACGCCGCAGCCGACGGCCAACCACCTGGGCAGATTCCGCGACCGCAGAACCGGCGAAACCCCCGAAAACGACGCAGCCCGCGTCGACCGTCAGGTCCACGCGGGCTGCGCGTTCTGGCGAACCGAGGCTGCCAGAGGGATCAGGCGGTCACAGGCTGCCCATCACGCACGAGACGGCGCTCGAGCTGATGATGCCCGCGGCGTTCGCCGTCGCGTCGAGGCCGATGGCCTGCGAGTAGAACGACTGGCCGACGAAGAACGGATCGTTCGGGATCGAGACGATCGTCGAGGCCGTCGGGCCGCCGATCTGGAAGTTGCTGAGGACTTCCGGGAGCTGCACGTAGGCGTTGCAGCCCGGCGCGCCGATGATGCCCAGGTCGAGGCCCGGGTTGATCTGGCCGAGGCTCAGCACGTAGAGCGAGAACGCGGCCGAGGCCGGAATCTCGCTGGTCGTGAACGTCATGCTCGTGTTGATGACCGGACGCGAGCCGGCCGTCAGCTTGAGGGCCTTCGCCTCGGCGACGCTCGAGACCGTGCCGGCCGTGAGGTCGCTGCTGCCCGGGTTGTTCGCAGCGCTGCCGCGCGAGAAGCCCGTCAGCGCGATGCCCGAGTTCGACGAGCTGTCGTTGGCGAGCGTCTGGTAGCGGAACTCGACGCGGTCGTTCGTGCCGTTGTCGATCAGGGCGATCTGGAACGTCGACGTCGGGGCCGGCGTCGCGATCGAGCCGAAGCACGGGACGTTCAGCCACGTGAAGTAGTAGATGCTCGGGTTGCGGCTATCCGCGTGCGCGAACACGTTGGCGACGTTCGTCGCGCCGTCCGGCAGGAGGTCCTGCATCGAAGCGGCGAGGCGGACACTGGGCAGGCCGAGCAACGTCGCGGCCGAGCCGCCGATGCTGCTGCCGACCGTGCCGGCGATGCCGAGGCTGCCGTTGCTGTCGACGATCACGCCGGTGGTCGAGCCACCCGGGAAGTCGAACGTGAACGGAAGCGTCTGGACCGCGGAGACCGCGTCGTCACCGAGCGCGAGGCCGGGCGTCGTCGGCAGCACGATGGCGGCGCCCGCCGTCGTGACCGCGTCGTAGCCACCCTGCGCGTTCAGCGTCAGCGTGACCTTCTGGCCGCTGAGGTCGTTGGCCGAGCCGGCGAACTGCTCGTAGAGCGACACCGCGCGGTCGTAGCAGCCGACACCGTAGTTGCTCTTGAGCGCAGCGCCGGGAGCATCGGTGTAGCCGAAGCGAGCGAGCGGAGCGAAGGCACTCACAGTGCCAGTGAGAGCCGTCGTCGAGTTGACCGAACGGACCGAGTTGCAGCCATGAGCGGCGGCGGAGAAGCCCGAACTGATCGTCGTGCCGGTCAGCGGCGTCGGAGCTCCGAGGATGACGATCTCCATGAGGAGGTCAGCGCCAGCCTCAGGCTGGTAGGTGAACGGCGTCGTCAGCGGAATGCTGATGAAGTAGTCGTTCGGCGTCGTGCCCGTCGCCGCGACCGTCGTGACCGGACCCGCATAGTTCGGCGTGCCGAGCGGCGCCGACTGATTGGCCGTGAACGTCGTCGACGGCGTCAGGTAGTCGACCGCGGAGTTCTGCAGATGGATCTCGACGCTCGGATAGACGATGCCACCCGTGTTCAGGATGCCGCCGGCAACGCGAAACTCGACGCTGTTGATCGTGATCGGCTGGCCGACGTTCTGGTTGACGAAGTTGGACGAATCATAGATCGCCTGGACGCGGTTGATGCCAGCGCGCCAGACGTTGCCGGTCGAGCCGCCTTCGGCGTTGGCGAAGATCGCCGGAACCGTGATCTGCTGGGCAGCCAGCGACGTCGCGAGCAGCGCGATCGCTGCAGCGGAGATTTGGAACTTGTGCATGGGCAGAGACTCAGGGGGATGGGAAAGGGATCCGACCTCGGTCACACGACACGACAGGTCTGGCTCAGGAGCCTACTCCATGGCAGTCCTCCGGAAAGGCCTGCAATCGCAGAGAAAGGCCCGTTTCCCGGCGGAATTGAGCCGATGCGCAATGGGATTGCGCCGCAGCGAACCAGCCCATGACATGGCCGGGACGACCCCGTCCCCGTTCCGTCGCGAGCCTCCGCGAAGGGCTGCCAGCAGAGGTTCCTCAGCCCTTCGCTTTTTCTTCGCGCAGCTTGATGCGCATCTCGCGGCGACGCTTCGCCTCGTCGTAGCGACGCTTCTCTTCCGCCGTCTTCGGCAGGATCGGCGCAACCTCGCGCGGCTTGCGCGTGTCCGGGTCGAGCGACACGAACGTGAGATACGCCGACACGACGTGCTTGCGCTCGCCGGTGGCGCGGTCTTCCTGCCACACCTTCACGCCGACCTCCATCGAGGTGCGGCCCGCGAAGTTGACCGACGCGCGCGCGACGACGACGCCGCCGACGGGAACGGGATTCACGAAGTCGATCTTGTCGACGCTTGCCGTGACCACTGGCGTGCGCGCATGGCGACCTGCGGCGACCGCGGCGCAGATGTCGACCCAATGCATGATGCGACCGCCCATCACGTTGCCGAGCGGGTTCGCATCGGTCGGGAAGACGATCTCCGTCATCTCGACCTTCGAGTCGGCGACGAGGCGGCCGCGCAGCGAGGGCGCAACTGGGGACTTGGCTTTCTTGGCGGTCATGGAATGTGTTGTCCTGCGGCTTCGCGCGATCATCGCTGCGGTTGCGCCGCATCGGGCCCGGGCTGCACCTTGGCGAGCCGCACCGGCCCCGGCACGTCGAGCACCTTGGCGACGCCTTGCGCCATCGGCCAGATCCCGAGGTCCTCTTCGTCTTCGCGGAACGGGACGCGGCGGCTGAAGCGACCTTGCTGGGTCGCATGACCGGCCCACGCGCCGTCGCGCGTCTGGATGCGCCAGAACCGCAACGGCCCGCTCGGATCGCGGATCTCGAGCTCGAGCGCGACTCCGAGGACCGCCGTGCCCGAGCGCACCTCGTAGCGGGCGACCTCGACCACGGCGCGCGGCACGTAGTCGAGCGGCTTCTTGACCTCGTGCGTGCTCGTGCACGCCGCGCCGAAGGCTGCGGCCGCGAATGCGACAAGGAGCGGCGCGCGGATGGAGGTCATGGGACGCCGTTCAGCTTTTTGGGTTCACGGATGGCCGCAGCCGTCGGCGCATCGGGGCGCACTTCTGGAAGTGGTTCCACAAATGGCCTGCGAGCGAGGCCGAGCAACGAAGTTCGAGGGCAAGGAACGAGTTCGCAGCGGAATCCTCGGATTCCGCGGAGAACGAGCGACGCAGCCATGGTGCTTCGGGGCCGGCCGCAGCCGCTGGTGCTTTGTGGAACCACTTCTAGGTCCGTAGCCGGCGCACGGCAAGCGCGGCGGCGCGCCGACGCGAGGATGCTGCCGCCGCAGTGGCGCGGCAGAGAGCGCCTTTGCAGAATGCGCGGCCCACAGCCCGCGTCCGCGGGTCAAAAAACGCATGACCTTGATGAAGGGCATCCAGCTGACCGCCCCCGGTCAGTTCCGCCTCCGCCGCGACCTCCCCCTCCCCGAGCCCAAGCAAGGCGAGGTACGCATCCGCGTCGCCGCCTCGGGCATCTGCGGCACCGACGTGCACATCTGCTCGGGCGACCCGTCGATGAACGGGATCATCGCGCCGCCGGTCGTGCTGGGGCACGAGTTCTGCGGCCACGTCGACAAGCTCGGCCCGGGTGTCGACGAGAAGAAGACCCCGCTCGGCAGCTATGTCAGCGCCGAGATGCACGAGGTCTGCGGCGTCTGCCCCGCGTGCCGCGACGGCGCGTTCCACGCGTGCCAGACGACCAAGATCCGCGGCATCAACCTCGACGGCGCGTTCGCCGAGTTCGTCTGCGTGTCGGCGGGCAACGTCGTGCCGCTGCCCGCGAAGCTGCCGATCCAGGTCGGCGCGATCCTCGACCCGCTCGGCAACGCGGTGCACACGACGCTGAAGACGCCGATCAAGGACCGCACGGTCGCGATCGTCGGCTACGGCCCGATCGGCGCCATGTGCGGCGAGGTCGCGAGCTTCGTCGGCGCGAAGCACATCTTCTTGATCGACGTCGCGGACCGCGCGCTCGAGCGCGCGCGCACGTGGGCGAAGCTGCGCGGCCTCGGCGACAAGGTCACCGTCGTCGACGCGCGCACGCCCAACCCCGTCGACCAGGTCGTCTCCGCCACGAAGGGCGGCGTCGACGTCGCGCTCGAGATCAGCGGCCACCCGGTCGGCATCAACAACGCGATCGCGATGACGCGCGCCGCCGGCAACGTCGTCCACCTCGGCTTGCCGAAGGGCGACAACGTCACGATCGAGCGCTTCAGCAAGAACTTCATCTTCAAGGGCCTCACGCTGCACGCCGTGATCGGCCGCGAGATGTTCCGCACGTGGGAGCAGATGCTCGACCTGATCCAGAAGGGCATGGACGTGCACGACCTCGTCTCCGCCGAGATGGGCCTCGACGACTTCGGCACGGGCGTCGACCGCTTCGGCCAGGGCCTCGAGTCCAAGGTCGTCCTGTATCCCAACGGCAAGCCGCGCTGACCCCTCTTTCCGCGACCGCGACGATGTTCGAACACGACCGCAAGCGTCTCCAGCAAGAGCTCGACAGCATCCGCGAGCAAGGCCTCTGGAAGGAGGAGCGCGTCCTGCAGAGCGCTCAAGGCGCGAAGATCCGCGTCAACGGCAAGGAGGTCCTGTGCCTCTGCGCCAACAACTACCTCGGCCTCGCCAACGACGAGTCGCTGCGCGCGGCCGCGAAGCACGCGATCGACACGCACGGCCTCGGCCTCGCGAGCGTGCGCTTCATCTGCGGCACGCAGGACCTGCACAAGACGCTCGAGCAGAAGGTCAGCACGTTCTTCGGCACCGAGGACACGATCCTCTACACGTCGTGCTTCGACGCGAACGGCGGCCTGTTCGAGACCATCACGGGCGAGCAGGACGCGATCATCAGCGACTCGCTCAACCACGCGTCGATCATCGACGGCATCCGCCTGTCGAAGGCGCAGCGCTTCCGCTACCAGAACGGCGACATGCAGGAGTTGGAGCAGCACCTGCAGGCGACGCAGAACTGCCGCTCGCGCCTCATCGCGACCGACGGCGTGTTCTCGATGGACGGGTTCATCGCCAAGCTGCCGCAGATCTGCGACCTCGCGGAGAAGTACCACGCGATGCTCATGGTCGACGACAGCCACGCGACGGGCTTCTTCGGCCCGACGGGTCGCGGCACGCCGGAGTTCCACAAGTGCATGCATCGCATCGACGTGATGACGTCGACGTTCGGCAAGGCGCTCGGCGGCGCGTCCGGCGGCTTCACGACCGGCAAGAAGGAGATCATCGACCTGCTGCGCAACCGCAGCCGGCCCTACCTGTTCTCCAACACCCTCGCTCCGGCGATCACGGGCGCGACGATCGCGTGCATCGACATGCTGTCGAAGACGACGGCGCTGCGCGACAAGCTCGAGCGCAACACGAAGTTCTTCCGCGCGGAGATGACGAAGGCCGGCTTCGACATCGTCCCCGGCGAGCACCCGATCTGCCCGATCATGCTCGGCGACGCGAAGCTCGCGGTCGACATGGCGCGCCAGATGCTCGACGAGGGCGTCTACGTCATCGGCTTCAGCTTCCCGGTCGTCCCCAAGGGCAAGGCCCGCATCCGCGTGCAGATCAGCGCCGCGCACGAACTGGACCAGCTCGCAACCGCCGTGGCCGCCTTCGCGAAGGTGGGCAAGCGCCTCGGCGTGATCCGCTGAGCCTCACGACATGAAAGGACCCGACCTCGAGAAGCTGCGCCGTTCCGGCTTCATCTCCGCCACCGCGCGCGAGCACGGCAAGAAGCTCATCAAGCCGGGCGCGCGCATCGAGTCGATCGCGCGCGAAGTCGAGCAGGTGATCTACGACATGGGCGGCAAGCCGGCGTTCCCGGCGCAGCTGTCGCGCAACCACATCGCCGCGCACTACTGCTCGCCGCCCGACGACCCCACCACGCTCGGCCCCGACGACATCGTCAAGCTCGACCTCGGCACGCAGGTCGACGGCTACGTCACCGACAACGCGGTCACGGTCGACCTGCGCGACGGCGAGAACTCGCTGCTCGTCGCCGCGAGCCGCATGGCGCTCGACAATGCGATCTCGGTCATGGGCCCCGGCGCCGCGATCACCGAGATCGGCCGCCAGATCGAATCGACGGTGAAGGCGCTCGGCTTCAACCCGATCTACAACCTGACCGGCCACGGCGTCGCGCGCTACGTGATCCACTGCGCGCCGTCGATCCCCAACTACCCGGACGCCAAGGCGGGCCGCCTGCGCGCGAACATGACGATCGCGTGCGAGCCGTTCGTGTGCGACGGCCGCGGCTACATCGACTGCGACGGCGAGTCCGAGGTGTTCATGCTGCGCCGCGACATCAAGCCGAAGGACAGCGTGCCTGCGGACGTGATCGCCGCGGTCGGCGTGACCGAGGGGCTCCCGTTCGCGCGCCGCCAGTTGCTGCCGACGCTCGGCTCGGCAAAGCGCGTCGAAGAGGCGCTCAAGCTGCTGAAGAAGAAGGCTCTGATCGACGAGTACCCGCCGCTCTGCGAGAAGAAGGGCGTCCGCGTCGCGCAGACCGAGCACACGATCTTCATCAGCGAGACCGGGGCCGAGGTGCTGACGCGCCTGCCGGCGAGTTGACGCAGGCGATGCGAATCGGCATCGACGCACGCGAAGGTTTCCGGCCGGAGCCGCGCGGCATCGGCCTCTACGTGCGCCATCTCGTGCGCGAGTTCGCGGCGCAGGCGCAGCAAGACGAGTTCTTGCTCTACCACCAGCTGCAGAAGCCCGCGGACTTCGCGATCCCGCAGAACATGCGCGCCGTCCACGCCGACATGCGCGGCGAACGCTTCCACCTGTGGGAGCGGCTGCAGATGCCGTGGCGCATGCGCAGCGACCGCGTCGACGTCTACCACGGCACCTACAACACGCTGCCGCCGCGCTGGCGCCCGTTCCGCTGCCCGCCGATGGTCGTCACGCTGCACGACGTGCTCGTCACGTGGTGGCCCGACGACGGCACGGATCCGTTCGTCCGCTACGCGCGGCAAGTCACCCAACGCACGGTCCGCGAAGCGACGCTCGTGCTGACCGTCAGCGAGTGGTCGCGCCGCGACATCTGCGAGCGCTTCCACTGCGACCCCACGAAGGTGCGCGTCGTCCACAACGGGCTGCACCCTGACTTCCTCGCGGGCGCGCCCCAAGGCGCCGGCGATGCCGCGCGCGCGAAGTGGGCAGACGGACGTCGCTACCTGTTCTCGCCCGGCGCGCCGCTCGAACGGAAGAACACGGGCCGCCTGATCGACGCGTTCGGATTGTGGAAGCGGCGTCACCCCGACTTCCCGCACGCGCTCGTCGTCAGCGGGCTCGGCAAGGCCGTCGACCGCTTCCAGGAACGCGCGCAGCGCGCCGGCTGCCTCGACGACGTGCGCTTCGTGCCCTACGTGCCGCGCCACGAACTCGTCGCGCTCTACGCCGGCGCAGACCTCGCGGTCTATCCGAGCCAGGTCGAGGGCTGGGGCATCCCGGTCACCGAGGCGCTCGCGCTCGGCACGCCCGTCGCCACGAGCAATACGTCGGCGATGCCCGAGGCAGGCGGCGAGTTCGCGACCTACTTCGATCCGTCCGACACCGAGTCGGTGGCCGACGGGCTCGCGCGCGCCTTCGACTCGCTCGCGGCCTGGCCGCAGCGCCGCGACGCAGCGATCACGCGCACGCGACAGTTCCGCTGGGACCGCGCGGCGGAACTCACGCTGCAGGCCTACCGCGACATCGCGCGCTGACGCAAGTCAGCGCGCCAGGTGTAGCCGACGCTGACGCAAGCCAGCGCGCCAGGCATGCCCGGCGCTGACGTTCGCCAGCGCGCGGACGCGGCCCGCGCGGCTCAGCAGCCGCCGCGACCCTTCGGCATAGGCTGCGCGTTCTGCGCCTTCTTCGCGCCGCGAGCGTCCGCGAGGATGCGTTCGGCAAGGCGGTCGGCGGCGTCGCTCGTGGGGATCCGCTCTTCCTTGCTGATCGTCCACAGTTCCTTCAACGCCTGCGGAATGCGCTCGATCTTGCCGAGCGACACCTTCTCGTCGTAGCCACCCGGGTGGAACTCGACCGACACGTTGATGATGCCGCCCGCGTTGATGACGTAGTCCGGCGCGTAGAGGATGTCGCGGTCCTGGAGCATCTTGCCGTGGCGCGGCTCGAGCAGCAGGTTGTTCGCGGCGCCCGCGATGATCGGGCAGTTGAACTTCGGGATCGACTCGTCGTGCAGGATCGCGCCGAGTGCGCAGGGCGCGAACACGTCGCACTGCATCGTCATGATCTGCGACTCGTCCGCGGGCTTCAGGCCGATCTCGGAAGCGAGCTGCGACAGACGCTCCGTGTTGCGGTCCGCGGCGTAGACCGTGGCGCCCGCCTCGATGAGCCTGCGCGCGAGGGCCGAGCCGACCGCGCCGATGCCCTGGATCGCGACGGTGCGACCCTTCGGGTTGTCGTTGCCGAACTTCCAGCCCAGCGCGGCGCGGATGCCGAGGTAGACGCCGAGGGCGGTGTAGGGCGACGGGTTGCCGCTGCCGCCGTCCTTGCGCGCGAGACCGGTCACGTGCTTCGTGGCACGGCGGATGATCTCCAGGTCCTCGATCGACGTGTTGACGTCTTCGGCCGTGATGTAGCGGCCGCCGAGCGCGTCGACGAAACGACCCATCGCGAGGTAGAGCGCCTCGGACTTGATCTTCTTGGGATCGCCGACGATCACGGCCTTGCCGCCGCCGAGACCCGTGTGCGCCACGGCCGACTTGAAGCTCATGCCGCGCGACAGGCGCTTCACGTCGAACAGCGCCGCCTCGTCGCTCTCGTAGGGCCACATGCGCAGGCCGCCGAGGGCCGGGCCCAGCGTCGTGTCGTGCACGGCGATGAAGGCATGCAGGCCGGACTTCGGGTCGATGCCGCGGACGACGCGCTCGTAGCCGTCGACCTTGATGTCAGTGATCTGGAGGGAGTCGCTCACGACGCTTCCGGGGGTTCGGGTTCCGATTGGGGGCGAGGAGGATAGGCATCGCCCCCACGCCGCGCCATCGCCACGCTGCGGGTTCCTGCCGGCCGGGCCGCGGGCGCGTGCCTGGAAGTGCGCGGAACGATCGACCCGTGCGGGAACCTGGGGCCGAAGGCCATCTCACCGCCGCGGCCGCCGCAAGCCCCGCCTGCTTACCGAACTAGGTCCGCACTCGGGCGTGCCGAGGTGTGCCGAGAGGACGTCCCGCCGCGCCGGAGCGACACCGTTCCTAGGGCCGGATGTGGCTCTTCAACCACATGCGCAGGCCCTTCCACGAGAAGGCGAGTTGCTGCGCCTCGCGGATCCACTTCCGCGCCTCCGCTTCCTTGCCGGGCGCCTGCATCAGGTCCCAGGCGTGGTCGAGACGCACGCCCGCGCGGCGCTTGCGGATCCGGCGCGCGAACTCGTCGTCGCCGCCGCGCTCGCCGAGCCACTTGTCGAGTATGCGGTCGCCGCCGCGGAGGAAGCGCGTGTTGGCCGACAGGCCTTGGCCGTGACGGCGGTAGTAGGCGAGCGGCGCGTCGAGGTAGGCGAGCGGCGCGCGCGCAGCCAGCCGCAACCAGAGGTCGTAGTCCTCGGTGGCGACGAGCACCGGATCCTCGTCGAACCCGCCGACCGAGAGCAGTTCCTCCCGCCGCGCGAGCACGGTGCTGCAGATGACCGGGTTGCCGTCGAACAGCGTGTCGAAGTCGATGCGCTCGGGAACGCCGCGGTCGCGGTTCTTGGCCGCGCCGACCACGCCGTCGTCGACGAGGAACGCGTCGCAGCAGACGAGCGGCGCGTCCGAACGGCGCAGCGCCGCGACCTGGGCGGCGAGCTTGCCCTGCGCGAACCAGTCGTCGGCATCGAGGAACGCGACGAACGGCGAACGTGTCGCCTCCACGCCGCGGTTGCGGGCGGCGCCGGGGCCGCGGCGATCCTGCCGCAGCAACGTCGCGCCGTGCCGTTCGGCGATCGCAGCCGTGCCGTCGGTCGAGCCGTCGTCGACGACCACGACCTCGTCGGGCCGCAGCTCCTGCTCGGCCAGCGAACGCAATGCGTCACCGAGGTAGCGATCCGCGTTGTAGGCAGGGATCACGACCGCGATGCCGGACGTCACGCTGGCCTCCGCCGCAGCTTGTCGACGACGGCGCGCGCGATGCCGCCGAAGTAGGCGAAGTCCGAACCTTGCACGATCAGGCAGCGCCACGACTCCGTGCCGGTCTCGCGCGAGTAGGCCCACACCGTGTAGAGCGTCGACACGACGTAGGCGACGGTCGAGGCGAGCGCCGCGCCGCGGGCGCCGTACTCGGGCATCCACAGCACGTCGAGCGCGAGCATCACGACCATCACGATCGTCTGCGCCGTGACGCAGACGTTGAGGCGATTGCGCGCAGCGAGATCCGCCTGCAGCACCTTCGAGACCGTGAATGCGATCGTGCCCGGCGTCAGCAGCACCAGCGCGCCGCCGACCGGATCACTCCAGGTCATCGTCCACGGATCGCCGCTCTTGCCCGCGAGCCACGTGATCGTGCTCATCACCGGGTCGACGACGAGGAGGACCGCGCAGCCGGCCACGAGCGAGATCGCGAGCCCGAGGCGCGAGAGCACCGGAGTCAGCTTCTTCGCTTCTTCGTCGCTGGAGCCCGCGACCTTGCTGAAGAACAGGTCGCGCATGGCCTCTGGGAAGTGCCACACGAGCTCCGCCCACGTGACCGCCATGCTGTAGAAGCCGACCTGCGCGAACGTGACGTGGTCGAGCAGCACCGGCTGCAGGACCATGCCGTCGCGCAGCGCCGCCGGCACCGGGTTGACCGAGTTGGACCAGTTCCCGAGCGTCTCCTCCAGCACGTCCGTCGATCCGAGGATCGACGGCACCATCTCGATCGTCGGCACGAACAACACGCCGAGCACGAGCAGGTCGATGCGGTGGTTCAGGTAGGTCAGCGTCGAAGTCAGGTTCGCGCGCCAGCCGTAGCGCAGGCCCGCGCGAAGGAACGTCCGGTCGAAGCCGAAGCGCACCTGCACGAGCTTGCGGACGAACCACAGCACGAGCACGGTGACGATCGCCGTCGAGACGAGGCGGCCCCACGCGACCGCGAGCGGGACGTCGCCGCCCGACACGTCGCCGCCGAGCAGGAAGAACACGGCGAAGAACGACGGCAGGAACGCGACCGAAGTCGCGAGGTGCACCACGCCGTAGTCGCGGACCTGGCCCTGCGCGAGCTGCAGCGAGTTGCCGTAGCTGCACACCAGCAGCAACGGCACCACCGCGCACCACGGCACCGCGATCCACGGACTCACAGTCCAGCGCGGATCGATCCACGGCAGCACGTAGAGCGAGACGAACAACGACAGCAGCGACAGCCCACCGCCCCAGACGACCGCGACCGTCAGCGTGGTCGAGAACGCTTGCTGCGGCTTGAAGCGCTTGCGTCGCAGGAAGTAGACGAGCGACGTCGCGAGCCCGAGGTTCGCGACCGCCATCATCACGAACGGCAGCGCCGCGACGATGCCCGACTTGCCGTGCTGGTCCGGCTGGTTGGCCGTGAGCAGGTAGAGCACGAGGCCGCCGCCCTTGTCGACCGCGACCACGAGCGCGTGGACGAGGAACGTGAACACGACCCAGCGACCGAAGTTCATCGCGGGCCCCCTCCGGACGCGGACGCGGAGCCGCCATGCGCCTCGCCGGGGGCGGCTCGCTTCGCGCTTTCGGGGAAGTTCACTTCCTGTTCACGGGGGTGACGCGCGCAGCATCGCGCGCGCACGAATGCGTCCGCTCACCAAGGCATCTCGGACGCGGCGAAGTCCTCGGCGATCCGCGGCAGCAACGCCTCGACGTGCTCCTGTTCGAGTCCCGCCATCGCGAGCACGCCCGGCGCCTGCGTCGGCGCCGAGACACCGACCGTGGACGGGTGGCCGGACTGCCATGCGAGCGAGTCGGCGATGTGGATGAGCGAGGACAACGAACGATGGAACGGGTCCTTGTTGGGCGCGTGATGGTAGCGGATCGCGATCGCGAGGTCTTCCGGCAGCGACCACTTGATCGCGAGCACGGAACCGACATCCGCGTGCGTGAACCCGAACTCCTCCATCTCGACTTCGTGCTGCGGCCGTCCGGTCTGCGCCGATTTGCGCAACACGCCGAGGTACTTCGGGCACGCGCGCTCCAGCAGGATGATCTTGCCGATGTCGTGCAGCAAGCCGGCGATGTAGAGGTCCTCTGCGTTGCTGTCCGCGAACGAGGCCGACTGCTGGCCGAGCGTGCGCGCGGCGACGCCGGTGTAGATCGCGTGCTTCCAGAACGCGAGCGGATCGAAGTGCTGGATGGGTTCGCGCTTCTTGCCGAACGTCGTGAACACCGCGGCCTTCAACGCGACCTTCTTGGTCATGTTGAAGCCGAGCACCGAGACCGCGAGCTTGATCGAGGAGACGCGGACGGGCAGCCCGTAGTAGGCCGAGTTCACGATGCGCAGCATGTTCGCTGCTACCGCGGGGTCCTTCGACACCACCGCGGCGACGGACTCCGCCGACGCATTCGCGCCGGCTGTGACCTCGTTGATCTTGGTCAGCACCTCCGGCATCGTCGGTAGCTCGACGGTCGTGTTGACGATGCTGAGGATGTTGGTCTGCGGTCCTGCGATCGTGGGCATGGCGTGGGGGGCCTCCAGGCCGTCCTATCGGGCCTTCTGCGTCGTCCGCTTGAGGTCGAAGGGCCTGCTGGGCGATGACACTCCACACGGCGGACCCGCCGCCCCCACCAGCGCCCCGTGAAGATCCTCTTCCTCTGCCACCGCGTGCCCTACCCGCCCGACCGGGGCGACCGGATCACGACGTGGCACTTCCTGCGTCACATGCTCGACGCCGGCCACGAGGTGCGGCTCGGCTGCTTCTCCGAGGAGGAACGGGACGAGGAGTCGATCGCGTTCCTGCGCACGCGCTGCCAGCAGGTCGCCGCGCCGCGGATGTCGCGGCGGTGGCGCAAGCTCTGGAGCCTGCGCGGGCTGCTGTCCGGTCAGGCGCTGACCGTGCCGTTCTTCGCCGACCGGAGGCTCGGGGCCGAGGTCGACCGCTGGCTCGCGGAGTGGAAGCCCGACCTCGTCTACGTCTACTCGTCGTCGATGGCACAGTACGTGCTCGGCAAGAAGGGCGTCGCCAAGGTGATGCACTTCGCCGAACTCGACAGCGACAAGTGGCGCCAATACGCGGCCGCCGGTCGCGGGCTCGCCAAGTGGATCTACGGCCGCGAGCACCGACTCTTGCTGCAGTTCGAGGACGCGGTCGCGCGCGACTTCGACCTCTCGATCGTCGTCAGCGAGGTCGAGCGCGAGCTGTTCCGCGACTGCATCCCGGGCGTCGATCCGTTCGTGCTGCCGAACGGCGTCGACGTCGAGCACTTCGCGACGAAGGGCGACGCGCAACGCGAGAAGCACACGCTCGTCTTCACCGGCGTGATGGACTACGAGCCCAACGTCGACGGCGTGCAGTGGTTTGCCGACGCGTGCTGGCCCGAGCTGAAGCGCGACTACCCGGACGCGAAGCTGCTCATCGTCGGCTCGCGCCCCGTCGACTCGGTGAAGGCGCTCGCGCAGCGCCCTGGCATCGAAGTGACCGGCCGCGTGCCGGAGACGCCGCCGTGGTTCGACCGCGCATCGGTCGCGATCGCGCCGCTGCGCCTTGCGCGCGGCGTGCAGAACAAGGTGCTCGAGGCGATGAGCATGGCGTTGCCCGTCGTCTCGACGACGCAGGCGTCGCAAGGACTCGGCGACGTGCCGAGAGGCACGCTGCGCGTCGCCAACGATCCTGCGGCGATGGTCGCGGCGATCCGCGAACTGTTCGACGATCCGTCGCGCGCGCGGCGCGAAGGCCACGCGGCGGCCGCGTTCGTGCGCGAACGCTTCGGCTGGCCGGCGATGCACGCGCGCCTCGACGAGAAGCTGCGCGCGCTCGGACTGCGCGCCTGACCGGCTTCGCGCGGCGCGTCAGTTGCCGGCGCCGCGGCGCACGAGTCGATAGACCTTGCCATCGAAGCAGGTGATCAGCAGTTCGCCGTCCGGCTCCTCGGCGAAGCTCGACAACTGCGCCGGCGCGCGACCGATCTCGCGCACGACGGCCTTCGCGTCGCCCTTGCCCGGCGTCACCGCCCAGATGCGGAACGTCGCGAAGTCGCCGTAGACGAACGCGCCCTGGATCTCCGGCAACGCCTTGCCGCGGTAGACGTGGCCGCCCGTGATCGAGACGCCGTCCTTGTGCGGGTACTCGGCGACGGGAGCGATCGCGTTCGCGGGCACTTCGGCGTCCTTGCGGAACTGCTCGGTGCCCTCCATCACGTTCCAGCCGTAGTTGCCGCCCTTCACGAGCAGGTCCACTTCTTCGATGCGGTCCTGGCCGACGTCGCCGCACCACAGTTCGCCCGTCTGCCGATCGAACGCGATGCGCCACGGATTGCGCAGTCCATAGCACCAGATCTCGCCGCGCGACTCCGCCTCGCCGACGAACGGGTTGTCCGCGGGGATCTCGTACGGCTTCTCCGCCGTCGCGTTGCGCACGTCGATGCGCAGCACCTTGCCGAGCAACGACGCCTTGTCCTGCCCGAGCTTGAACGGGTCGCGCGCCGCGCCGCCGTCGCCGAGCGCGACGTAGAGCATGCCGTCCGGGCCGAACAGGATCGTGCCGCCGTTGTGGTTGGGGAACGGCTGGAACACCGTCATCACGACGAGCTCGCTCGCCGCGTCGACCGTGCGCACGCCCTTGTCGTCCGTCTTCGTGTCGTAGCGCGCGACCACCGAGCGCCGCGTCGACTTCGACTTGCGGCCGGGGCGCACCTCGCCCTGCGTCGGCTCCGTCTTCTCGGAGAAGCAGCACCACACGAGGCCGTTCTTCGCGTAGTCGGGATCGAACTGGAAGCCGAGCAGGCCCTCTTCCCAGTTCTCGGTCAGCACGCGCGTCGACAGGTCGAGGAACAGTTCGCGCCCCGCTTCCTTGTCGTCGTGCGCGACGGACCAGACCTTGCCCATCTGCTCCACCACGAACGCGCGGCCCGCGTGCTGCGCGTGGAACGCGACGAACAGCGGCTTGTCGAACTTGTCCTGCGCCGCGAGCGCGCGCACGGGTTCGACGGAGAACGCGGGTTGCGCCGCGTCCTGCGCGGAGAGCGCGGCGAGGAACAGCCAGGGAGACACGACGACGGACAGCGAGCGGAACGACATGGCGGGGATTACGGAAGGAGACGTGCGTCTTGGCAAGGGCCGCGTCGCGCATGTGCGCGCAGCGGATGCGGCGCGCCGTCGACTTCGCGCGCGCGCACGGCCAAGATGCGGCGATGCTGCGACTGCGGAACCTGCGCAAGTCCTACGGCTCGTTCACGGCGCTGCACGGGCTCGACCTCGAGGTCGGCAAGGGCGAGATCCTCGCGCTGCTGGGCCCGAACGGCGCCGGCAAGTCGACGACCGTGCGCTGTGTCACGGGACTGCAACGTCCCGACTCCGGCACGATCGAGATCGACGGACGCGACGCGTTGCGCGAACCCGAGAACGCGCGCCGCGCGACGGGCTACGTGCCCGAGCTGCCGCGCCTGCACGACGCGCTGACGCCGCGCGAGCAGCTGCTGCTGAAGGGCCGGCTGTTCGGCATGGCCGACGACGAGATCGAGGCGCGCGCCGTGCGCATGCTGCGCGGCTTCGGCATCGACGCGCGCATCGACGACCCGATGGCGCAGTTCAGCAAGGGCATGCAGCAGAAGGTGTCGCTCGCGTCCGCGCTGCTGACGTCGCCGAAGCTGCTCGTGCTCGACGAGCCGCTGTCCGGCCTCGACGTCGAGACGACGTTCACGGTGAAGGAAGTGATGCGCACGTTCGCGCAACGCGGCGGCGCGGTCCTTTACTGCAGCCACATCCTCGACGTCGTGCAGACCGTCGCGCATCGCGTCGCCGTGCTCGGCAAGGGCAAGCTGCTCGCCTGCGGCACCGTCGACGAACTGCGCGCGCAGGCCGGATCGGGCGCGGACGCGGACCTCGGCAGCGTGTACCGCCAGCTCACGCAAGCGAGCGATCCCGCGGCCGCCGCGCGCGAAATCCTCGGCTGACCTGGCGCTGCGTTCAGCGCAGCACGACGACGATCCCCTTGTCGCCGACTTCGGCGCGCAAGAGCGTGGTGCGCTTGCCCTTCGCGGAGACGAGCACCGAGAACTGGCCCGGACCGCCTCCGGTTCGTTCCCTCCACAAGTCGCGCACCCGCTTGGCCTCCTGTTCCTCGGCGTCGTCCGCTTCCGGCACCCACGGAAGATCGATCGAGAACGAACCGTCTTTCGCGCTGCGCACTCTTTGCGCAAACGGCGGCACGATGCGCGCCATCCAACGGTCGAGCAGCGCGCCCGCAGCCGATCCCGCCTGTTTCCGTTGCCAGTCCGAGCGCATCACGAACGAAGCGCCTTCGATCGGCCTGCCGTCCGCATCCTGGACGACGCCGCGCATCGTCACGAACGGACGCATGCGCACGACCACTTCGCCCTCGAAGCCGATGCCCATCGCGGTCGTCGCGTGGCCGAAGCCGCGGTCGGACACCGTGACGAAGGTCCACCGTCCCGCTGCGAGCGACGCGCGCACACGACCGCCGCCGTCGGTGACGAACCGCACGAGGTCCCTAGGCGTCGGATCGGATCCGACAGGACTGGCTTCGTCCTCCGCGTCGCCGATGCGCCGCGCATAGACGCACTGACCCGCAGCAGGCCCCGCATCGGGCGCGAACACTTCGAGGCTCGCGGTCGCGCACAGCGGCAGTTCGCGTTCGAGCTGGTCGACGCCGACGAGGCCGCTGCGCCGCGGCAACATCACCATCGGATGGTGCGGCGACGGCTGGATCGCCCACTGGCTCTCGTGCACGTCCGCGCTGACGCCATGCACACGGAACGAACCGTCGTCTGCGATTGCGGCATCCGCCGTCCGCGCATCGTGCAGGAACGATCCCGCGCCTTGACGCAGCTTGCCGACGTAGCGCAACTGCACGCGCGGCGACGATGCGCGCATCGCGTCGGGCAATCGCACGACGCCGACGATCGGCTCGGCCTTCTGCATCGTGAAGCGCAGCCGATCCGGCGGAGTCTCGACGCGTTCGCCGTCCACGAACACGTCCCTTCCGCGCGCGCCGCAGAACTGATCGCCGAAGCCAGCAGCCCTCGCCACGAACATGCGCGCTGGCGACGCCGGAACCTGCAGCAGCTTGCCGGACAACGGCAGCACGAAGCGCGCGCGGCCGTCGTCGCCGGTGCGCGCGAGTTCACGGACCGGGAACATGCGCGTCGTCTCGATGCCGTCGACGCCGGAGTCGTAGCGGCCGCGCACCTGGATGCCGATGGACGCGCCGACGACCGGCGCGCCTTGCTCGTCCACGCATTCGCATTCGAACTCGGAGGGCGGCTCGATCGCGAACGTGTTCATGTTGGCAACCGTCTGCGCGCTCGCCCACAGCGGCACGCCGTCTGCGCCGAGCAACTCGACGTGGCCGAGCGGCAACGCCGGCCAATGCAGCGCTCCGTCGGTCGAGGCATCCAACGCACGCGTGATCAGCATGTCGATCGTCGGGCCTTGCGAGGACACCACCGGCCGCGCGACGAGGCGTTGGAAGCCGCGCGCCTTCCAAGCATCGAGGCCGCGCACTTCGACCGTTCGGTCCTGCACGCGATCCATGCAGGCGAAGTCCACGACCGCGCCCGCGCCGTGCCAACCGCGGACCGTCGATGCCTCGCGCTCGCCTTCGTTCCACGCGCCCGTCGCGAAGCCGAAGTAGGGCATGCCTGCGATCACGTTCGCGCGGTAGCGGCCGCTCGCGTCGGTGGTCGCGGTGACGACGTCGACGGCATCGTCCGACAGCGCGCCCGTGTGGTGGCCGATCCACGTGACGACCGCGCCGGCGATCGGCCCGCCCGCTCCGTCGACGCGCCCGACGATCGCGCGTCGCATCGGCGCGCGCACGGCATTGCCGTTCGCGACCGCAGGACGCTCGCCAGCCTGCTGCGCCACGACGCAGACAGGACCGAGAGCCGCCGAGGCGAGCGCGCACACGATCGCCGCGGCGCGCCGCGGCAGCGGAACCGTCCGGGCCACGGCCGTGGCGCCCAGGGCGCGCGGCCCGCGCCGGTGCGTTGCGTTCGCCATCGCCGAGACCGTAGCCACTCCCGTGCCCGCCGCGAAGCGACGGTTGCGGCTCAAGGGAATCGCCACGTCCGCCGATGAACGCGCCATGCGCTGCCGAACCTCCGTTGCCATCGGCGTCCTGTCGCTGCTCACAGCAGCTTGCGGCAAGCCCGCGGCCGAAGGCCACGCGCTCGCTGCGTTCGGCGCGTTCCAGTCCGCGTTGTTCGCGGGCGACGTCACCGCACTGCGCGCGGCGGTGACCGAGGAATCCGCACCGGCCGTCGAGAACCTGCCGTTTGCCGCGATCCAGCAACGCCAACCGCTCGTCGCCAGCGAGGCAATCGACCTGCGCGGCAGCTGGCTGATCCGCGCGACCGACCCCAACCAAGGCAACGCGCAGGCGGATTACCTCGTGACCAAGGAACGCGGCCGCTTCGTGGTCGACCTGGTCGCGACGGCGCAGTTGCACGCCACCGAACGCGTCGCCACCGACGGGCCACGCACGTTCGTTCCGCGCGAGCTCACGGCCGAGGACCACGACGAGATACGCCGCCGCGAATTGGCGACGCCGCCGGGCACGCCCGCACGCTGACTCGGCAGGTTGCCGCAACAGAAGCCGACCAGGACGGGCCACGAGCGGCCCTCCCTGCGGGGCCTTCTTGCTCCACGGCCCGGCGAATAGCACACGCGACGCCGCATGCGCACTTCGTCGGACCCGGGGCAGGTAGCCCTCTCGCAGAGGCTCGTCTAGTCTCTTGCGGATCTCCCTCACGCAGCGTGCGACGCTCCTCTCCGAGCGCACGCAAGGACATCTCATGCGCATCTCCTTCGTTCGTTCGTCACTCTGCCTCGCGCTGTGCGCGAGCGCCGTCACCGCCCAGGGATTCGACCTCGGCCAACGCGGCGGCGCGCTGCCGGGCTCGGTCACGTTCTCGATGGCGAGCGGCACCGCGAACGCGGCCTACATCCTGCTCGTCTCGCTGCGTGAGCAGTCGACGCCGATCCCGACGCTCGGGATCACGCTCGACCTCGCGCCGGACTTCGTCGACTTCAGCCTCAACGTCCCCGGCATGACGGGCTTGTTGAACGGCTCCGGCGCCGCGTCGGTGACGCTGCCGCTGCCCAACGACCAGAGCCTCGCGGGCATCCCGTTCGCGCTGCAGACCGTCGGCCAGTCGGGCCCGAACTTCTTCACGTCGAACCTCGTGCGCCAGACGCTGCAGGCAGCGGGCACGTTCGCATCGCCGCTCAACCAGCCGCCGGCGCCGATCATCGGCGGCGCGGTGTTCAACGAGCCTGCGGGTGAGATGCTGTTCGTGGGCGGCTCGGGCCCCGCGGCGCTGCGCTACCAGTCGCGGCTGGAGACGTGGCAACTCGGCGGCGCGTCGTTCGGCGCCGGCCTGTTCTCGCAGACCACCGCGCTCGCCGACGGCCGCATCCTGTTCACCGGCGGCCTCGACCTGCTGACGGGCCAGCCGACGACGGCGGCCGCGGTCTACGACCCGGCCACGCAGACGACGACGACACTGGCGATGGCGCAGGCGCGCGCCGGCCACGGCGCTTCGCTGATGGGCAACGGCCGCGTGCTGATCACCGGCGGCTCGAACGCGTTCACGCTGACCAATCCGCTCGGCCTGTTCACCGGCCTGCAGGTCTCGAGCGAGATCTTCGATCCCGTGACGAACACGTTCCTCGCTGGCCCGAACATGCTCGAAGCGCGCGCGTTCCACACGTCGACCTCGACGACGGGCGGGCAAGTGTTGATCGCCGGAGGCATCACGCTGATCCCGTTCGTCAACCTGCCGACGGTCTCGGCGACCGCGTATCGCTTCAACCCGACCACGAACAGCTTCGGCATCCCCGCGGCGTTCAACGGCGCACGCTTCCTGCACACCGCGGTGCAGCAGCCCAACAACAGGGTGCTGCTCGTCGGCGGCGCGACGCTCGACTTCACGACGTTCCTCACGACGGGCCAGATCCAGGACCTCGTCGTCGGCACGCGCACGGACTGCCAGGTCTACACGCCGAGCGCATTCGGCTTCGGCACCTTCGCGACCGTGAACGGCATGTCCGAAGGCCGCGCCGGCGCGGCAGTCGCGGCGCTGCCCGGCGGCGGCGCGCTGATCGCCGGCGGCGTGCAGATCGCGTTCGACCTCGCGAACAACAACTTCGCGTTCAACCCGGTCAGCAGCGCCGACCGCTTCTTCACCAACAACACGATCGCGCCGACGGGCTCGATGGCGAACGCGCGCGCGTTCCCGGCCGCGTTCAACCTGCCCGATGGCACGGTGATGGTCTCGGGCGGCGGTCCTGCCGGCGTCGAGATCTACCAGCCGGACTGATCGGTCTTTTGGCCCGCAGGCCCCGCCGCGCGCCCAACTGTTGGTCGCGCGGCGCGCGGGCCACGCGAGGCGCCGATGCGCCCGCATGAGCACGAAAGTCTCGCGCGCCGGAGGCGAGGCAGTAACTTCTGCCCCCTACCTTCGCACCCGAGACCATGACCGAAGTGCTCAAGACGCTGATCCTCGGCTCCGGCCCCGCCGGCTACACCGCCGCCATCTACGCCGCCCGCGCCAACCTCGCGCCCGTGATGATCGCGGGCCAACAGCCCGGCGGACAGCTCACGATCACGAGCGAGGTCGAGAACTACCCCGGCTTCCCCAAGGGCATCATGGGCCCGGAGATGATGGAGCAGTTCCGCGAGCAGGCGGAGCGCTTCGGCACCGTGGTCCACTACACGGTCGGCACCAAGGTCGACCTCAGCAAGCGGCCGTTCACCGTCGAGACCGACGACGACCGCGTCTTCAAGGCGGAGACGCTGATCATCTCGACGGGCGCGAGCGCGCTGTATCTCGGCCTGCCGAACGAGAAGAAGCTGCAAGGCCGCGGCGTCTCGGCGTGCGCGACGTGCGACGGGTTCTTCTTCAAGAACAAGGTCGTCTACGTCGTCGGCGGCGGCGACTCCGCGTGCGAGGAAGCGAACTTCCTCACCAAGTTCGCGAGCAAGGTCTACCTCGTCGTGCGCAAGCACCAACTACGCGCGAGCAAGATCATGCAGCAGCGCGCGCTCGACAATCCGAAGATCGAAGTGCTCTGGGGCCAGAACGTCACCGACGTGTTCGACGTCGAAGCGGGCAAGGTCAACGGCCTCGAGCTGACGGCGACGGACACCGGCGAGAAGAAGCGCGTGCCGGCAGATGGCCTGTTCCTCGCGATCGGCCACAAGCCCAACACCGACCTGTTCCGCGGCATGCTGAACATGGACGACAAGGGCTACATCCTGACGACGCCCGGCAAGGCCGCGACGAACATCGAAGGCGTGTTCGCTGCCGGCGATTGCCAGGACAGCTACTACCGCCAGGCCGTCACGGCCGCGGGCTCGGGCTGCATGGCTGCGATCGAAGTCGAGCGCTACCTCGAGACGCTGCACGCGGCGCACTGAGGCGCGCGCGCAGAGGCCGCGCGGCGACGCAGCCGCGCGAGATGCGACGGGGGCCGCCTCGCGTCAGTCGCGCGCTTCCGACGAGTGCCACCAGCGGCGGCAGTGCTCCACTTCGGCCGCGACGTCCGGAGTGATCGCGCCGCCTGCGCGCGCGTAGCCAAGGTCGTCGAGCAGATCGCCTGCGAGCGCCTCGAACAGCACGAGGTCGCGCGGGCTCATCTGCGCCTGCCAGTCGCGCAGGCCCTTCGTGACCGGCAACCACGCGCTCTTCGCCGAAGCGCTCGGTTCGTAGGACGCCTTGCCTTCGTGGTAGCGCGCCATCTTCGGCTCGTATTCGAGACCGAGGAAGTCGGTGATCCCGCGCAGCGCCGACTCCGGGTCGTCGCAGAGATGCTCGTAGCGGACTTCGTGGTAGAGCTCCTTGGGCAGCATCGCGCCGTCCTTGCGGCCCGACGCCACCTGCCAGCACCACCACATCGCGGTCGTTGCGACCGGGTGCTTCTCGAAGAGCTCGAACTTGCTCGGGCCGATGCCCTTGCCGGCCCATTCGACGGACGACAGCGCGACGTCGCGGCCGTCGCGGATGATGTGCACGAACTTCGACTGCGGGAACAGCTGGTGGAGCAGCGGGATGCGGCGCACGAAGTCCGGAGTCTTCTCGCCCGCGATCGGCTTCTTGTGCATCGCCGCGAACTCGTCGTAGAGCCCGCTGACGAAGCCGCGGTAGGTCGTGGCCTTGGCCGCGCGGTCGATCTGCTCCGCCGACAGCCCGAGTCGCTGAAAGCGCTTGTAGTCGCGCGTGAACGCGACGATCTCCGGCGTGAGCGGAACGTCGCCGTTCTTGCGCAGCAGCTGCTTGAAGTCCTTCACGCAGCACTTCAGCGGCTTGTGGATGAAGCTCGTGTCGTTGGCGACCGCGAGCATCGGATGGGCGTCGAGCATGCGCTGCAGCAGGGTGGTGCCGGAGCGAGGGCAGCCGACGACGAACAGTTGGGGGTTGGTGCTAGGAGCGGACATAACGGAATGCATTCTGTCCCAAAGTCGTGCTCCAGCAACGGGCTCCGGCCCTACGGGGGAGCGAATCCGCCACTCGGGCGACCCACCGTCGGCCAGCCTCGTGCTGCGTAATGGAATCGTCGCCCGCTAGTCTTTGCGCCATGCCCTACACCGCAGCGCAGCGAGCCCTGCTCCAACGGCACTTCTCTGTCGTCGATGGCGCCGAGCACGCAGACATCTACCTGGTGCGCAACCTGCCGCAGGAAGTGGCCGCGACGCTGAACGGCGTCTATTCGCGCAGCAGCAAGTCGATGCGCGACCAGTTCCTGGAACGGCTCGAACAAGGCCTCGCGGCGACGGGCCGGAACCTCGAAGAATTTGTCGAGAAAACCTCCGGCGGCGACACGCTGACCGAGGTCATGGCCGACAAGGCCGGGCAGTTCCTCAAGACCTACGCGATCGACCACGGGCACAACTCGCTGCGCGAAGGCTCGATCGTCCACCTCGCGATCGAACGAGTGTCGCAGCTCGTCACGCGCTTCATCCAGCGCGAGCGCCGCTGCACGTTCGAGGAGTCGTCGACGCGCTACATCTCGTTCTCGGCCGAGACGCACTGGCGCGATCCAGATGTGGTCGCCGCCGGCGGTGAAGTCCTCGCCGCCTACGACGCGATCCTCGCCGAGACGTTCGCGCTCTACCGCGAGCTCAACGACTCGCTGCTCGCCTACCTGCAGCAGATCCGCCCGCGGCAAGCCGACGAGAAGGAGGCTCCGTGGCTGCGCACGCTGAAGGCCGAGGCCTTCGACGCGTCGCGCTACCTGCTGACGCCGGCGATCTACACGAAGTGGGGCATGGTCGCGGACGCGCGCACGCTGAGTGACGTGATCACCGAGCTCACGAGCCATCCGCTCGCCGAGTTCCGCACCGTCGGCGAACGCATCCGCGAGGAGGCCGAAAAGGCGCTGCCGACGCTGCTCGCGCACGCGCGCGAGAGCACGTTCCTGCAGCACCAACATGCGTCGCTGCGACGCATCGCGTCGGACCTGCAACTGCGGCCCACAGCAGCGCCGGGCTCGCGCGCGGCCGAAGGCCACGTGCAGCTGCTGCAGCACGACCCGGACCTCGACGTTCGCCTGCTCGCGTCGATGCTCTACGAGCACGCGTCCGTCCCCTACTCCGCGCTCGTCGACAAGGTGCGCGCAATGCCGCACGCGCAGCGCGAGACGATGCTCGACGAGATCATGTCCGCGCGCGGCAAGCACGACGCGTGGCCTTCGGGCCTCGAGGGCGCGGCACCGTTCGACTTCGAAGTCGTGCTCGACTTCGGCGCCTATCGCGACATCGGCCGCCATCGGAAGGGCTTCCAGCAGCAACAGACGCTGACCGTGGAGCACGGCTTCGCGGTGCCGCCGCTCGTCGACGCCGCGGGCCTTGGCAAGCGCTACCGCGAAGTCCTCGAACGCACGGCGATGCTGCAGCAGAAGGTCGCCGCGAAGTTCCCGCACGCCGCCGCCTACGTCACGCCGTTCGCGTTCTTGCAGCGCGTGCGCATTGTGTTCGAGCCGCGCCAACTCGACTACTTCGTGGAGCTGCGCAGCGGGCCCGAGGGACACTTCTCGTATCGCAAGGTCGCGATCGACATGTTCCTGCACATGCAGAAGGTCACGCCGCTGTTCGCGCGCTACGTGCGCGTCAAGCTCGGCGAGGCGTTCCTCGGCCGCATGCAGACGGAACAAACCGCCGACGAACGACGCATGAAGCGCATGCAGGCCGCCGGCGACGCCTGAGCCGGCGACGCTGCGCGCTGTCGCGCCCATCCGCCGCGCGCTACGGTGCGGCTCCATGCAAGCCGGCCCGCGAACGCACCCGATCCGCGCCCTCGTGGGCTCGTGGCTGCTGCTCGACTTCTTCGGCGACGCGCGTCGCTCCGGCGGCACGGCCAGCACGCTGACGACCACGATCTTCTCGCAGTCGTTCGTCTCGCTCGGCGTCGCGGCGCTGCTCTACCCGGAAGTGCCGCCGGTGCCGTTCGCCGCGGCGACGATGTCGGTGTCGACGCTGTTCGTCGCGATCGGGGCGTTCGACACCGAGCAACCCGCCAACCGTCGGGCCGCAGACCGCGTGCTGCAGGCGACGTCGCCGCTGGGCCGCGCGTCGTTCCTGTTCGCGCGCGCGTTGCACGCCGCGTTCGCGACGATGCTCGTCACGATCGGCATGGCGCTGCCTCCCGCGATCCTGCTCGCGTGCCACGAACAGGACCCGTGGAAGGTCCCCGCCTACCTCGCGCTCGCGTGCGCGTGCTCGGCGCTCGCCATCGGCTCGCTTGCGTGCGCGTTGCGGGCCGTGCGCGCGCGACTCGGCGCGCACGCTGCCGCGCTCGTCGCCGGCACCGCGAAGGCCGTCGTGCTCGCGTTCGGCGTCGGCGTGTTCGCGCTGTCGCTCGGCGCCCTGTCCAAGGACGCGGATGCGCTGCCGATCGGCCGCCTCGGAGCCGAGCTGCTGCCCACCTACCACGCGGCGAAGATCCTGCACGATGCCACGGGCGAAGCGTGGCGCGCATTGCCGTGGCTGTGCGTCGCCGTCGTCCTCGCGCTGATCTCGATCGCGCTGCCGGAGCCCGAGAACGAACCGCCGCGCCGCGTTTCGCCGCGAGGCCTGCTGGCGCGCCTGGACCGCCGCCTCGCGGGCTCGCCTGCGGATGCGGCGATCACCGCGTTCTGCTCGACGATGCTGTGGCGGAGCCCAGCCGTGCGCGCGCGCGTGCTGCCACTGCTCGGCGTGCCCGCGGCAATCGCGTTCCTCGCGCTTCGCGGCAGCGAAGGCCGCGGCGCCGACCTGTTCGTCGCGATGGCGCTGCAGTTCCCTGCGATCTACCTGCCGTTCGTGATCGCGATGATGCGCCCGTCGGACGTGCAAGGCGCGCGCTGGATCTTCGACTCGGCTCCCGCCACCACTCCCGAACGCGTGCAGCGCGCAGCGTGGATCTCGCTCGTGACGCGCGTGCTGCTGCCGGTGCACGCGACGCTCGCCGTGATGCTGCTCGCGACCTCGGACCGGCCGCTCGACACTGCGTTGCTGTGCGTGTGGTCGTTCTGCATCGGCGCATGCGCCGCACGCGTGATGGCGCGCGCGATCGACGACGTGCCGTTCTCGCGCGACGACGCGAACGCCAACCTCGACTTCGGCAACCTGATGGCTGCGGCGCTCGTGCTGGCCGGCGCCGCAGCGTTCGTCGCGTCGAACGGGACCACGACGCTCGCGGTCGCCTCAGGAGCGGTGGCGCTGTGGTTCGCGAACACGCTGCGCGCGCGTCCTCGTGACGCAGGCGACGCTGCCGTGACCACCACTTCGCTCGCCGGTGCGCCGGCGCGCGACGTGGACGCGGCCGCAGTGGACGATCGCGCCTCGCGCGAACGCGCGAAGAACGCCATGGCGACGACGCAGAAGAAGCAACCCGCAGAGAGCCTGCGGCGCGAACTCGCGGCCATCGCCACGCTCTACGTCGTGCTGTGCGCGTTGCCGCTGCTGATCGGGCTCTGGCTCGGCGTCTGACGACGCGACACCGAGAGCAAATTCGGGCATTCGCGCCCACACGACGCGCAGACCGACGAGGAACAGCCCCCACCGGCGCGCGCCGCGCCGACGCCAAAGCGCCCGCTCCCGCCGCAGCCCCTTCGAAGGAACTGCGCCACGGCGAGACGCCGACTTCGGCTTGGCCACGCAGTCGGAAGGCGGCACTCCACCGCGACGCGGAGCCTGCGGGGATTGTCGGCCGCACGAGGCCCTCGTAGCGTGCGCCCTTCGCCCGATGGAGGTGCCCATGTCCGTCCGCCACGAGGTCGAGTCCCCCGCTGTGAAGCCGATCGCGAACTGCGCGAACATCGACGTCCTTCACCGCGACAGCGCTGCGCAAGCACAACGACCGGTGCAGACGCAGAAGCAACCGAACGCGCCGCGCTGCAGCCCCGACCCGAACGCCGGCACCGACCGCTATCGCCTCGCCGCGCCGTTCTCCTTCAAGCTCTGAGCCTGCGCGTCGCAGGCCGCGCCGCCTTCAGTCGCCGACGAGCGCGCGCATGTCGGGCGGCAGCGGCGCCTCGATCTCGACCGTCTCGTTGCGCATCGGATGGAAGAAGCGCAGCCGGCATGCATGCAACGCATGGCGATCGAGCACGAGCTTCTGCTTGCTCTCGTCGCTGAGCTTGCCCGCGAGCTGCTCCAGGAAGATCGACTCGTCTCCGCCGTAGATCTTGTCGCCCACGAGCGGACATCCGATCGCCGACATGTGCACGCGGAGTTGGTGCGTGCGCCCCGTCTTCGGGTGCAGTTCGACGAGCGAGTAGCGCTCGTTGCTGCGGATCGTCTTGTAGTGCGTGAGCGCCGACAGGCCGGTGCCGTCCGTGCGCGCCTCGAGCTTGAGGCGCACTTCGGAGCGTCGATCCGAACCGATCGAGAAGTCGATCGTGCCTTGCGGCTCCTTCGGCGTCCCGTGCACGACCGCGAGGTAGACCTTCTGCACGTCGCGATCCTCGAACTGCCGCGCGACGAGATGGTGGAACTGCTGGTTGAGCCCGACCGCCACGACGCCGGAGGTCTCCACGTCGATGCGATGCAGCAGCCGCGGCACCACGTCGCGATCCGGTTGGTCCGGCCTGCGGTAGCGACGATGCAGCTCGGTGATCAGGGTGCCGTCGAGGCGACGGCCGGACGGATGCACCGCGAGCCCGGGCGGCTTGTCGACTGCGACCATCCACTCGTCCTCGTAGAGGATGGGAAAGTCCAACGCGACGTCGAGCACCGGAGCCGGCCGGTTCTCGGGCGGGATGTCGATGAAGACGGTGTCCCCCGTCTTCAGGCGTCGCGACGCGACCGCCTTGCGGCCGACGAGCTTCACGTAGCCGCCGTCGATCAGACGGTGCACGCTCTCGCGCGAGCGCCACGTGAGCACCGACGCGAGCGCGACATCGAGTCGCGCTCCGTCGAAGCGTGCGTCGACCAGGAACTTGATCTGCTCGAGGGGTCGACTGAGGTCGCGCGGCGGCTCGCCTGGGAACTTGGGCAGCACGGATCTGCCTGCGCGACCTATACGCGGGCGTCGGTTACTCGGCCGACGCGGCGACCGGCTTCTGCATGGTCGTGTCCGCGGTCAACGGATCGAAGTCCTGCTCACCCGGACGACCACCGCGAGCGCCACGGCCCGTCGCGTTCTTGCCCTTGCGCTTCTTGTTGCCGACGCGCGGGTTCTTCGGGCCACCGTTGCCACGACGACGCTCCGCCATCTGGATGTTGCGGATGCGCTCACGCTCTTCGCGGCGACGCAGGTCGCTGCGCTTCTCGTGGTGCGCGTACTTCTTGGCGAGGCGGAAGATGCCGGAGTAGTTGCACTGGCGCTTGAAGCGACGCAGAGCAGCTTCGAGAGGCTCGTTCGGGCGGACCTGGACGCGAATCATGTGGCTGGGAAATCGATCGGACTGGGAGGAAACTGAAGCGGGACCGGCGGCGCCGACGCGCCGACGGACGAATCCAGCCGGTGCACCCCGCAGGCAAAGGGCGGGAAACCATAGCGGCTGCCCGACCGAGAGCAACGCCCCACTGCCCCGGCTCCGACCGAGCCCGTCCGACCGCGCCGACGCCCCCACCCCGAATGCCCCCCGCCCCCGAGAACGCCCGCACCGTGACCGGCATGGTCGAACGGTTCACGTTCCGCAACCCGGACACCGGGTTCGGCGTGGCGCGGCTCGTCGAGGAGCACACCGGCCGGCCGATCACGATCGTCGGCCAGATCGCCCAACTTGCCGAGGGCCAGACGGTTACGGCCCAGGGGATGGAGAGCGACCACCCCAAGTTCGGCCGCCAGGTGCAGGTCGAGACCTGCGAGCTCGTGGCACCCAAGACCGTCGACGGCATCGAGGCCTACCTCGGCTCCGGCCTCGTGAAGGGCCTCGGCCCGGCGACCGCGAAGAAGATCACCGAGGTGTTCGGCGAGGCCACCCTCGACGTGATCGAAAACCAGCCCGAGCGCCTGCGCGAGGTCCGCGGCATGTCCGCGCGCAAGATCCAGGAGTTGACCTCGGCGGTGCAGGCGCAAAAGGACGTGCAGAACGTGCTCGTGTTCTTGCGCCAGCACGGCCTCGGGCCCGGCCTCGCCGCGCGCATCGTGCGCCGCTACGGCAAGAACGCGTCGGCCCTGATCGCGGCCAACCCCTACCGCCTCGCGGACGAAGTGATCGGCATCGGCTTCCGCACCGCCGACCGTCTCGCGGGCAGCCTCGGCATCGCGCCCGACGCGCCGGAACGGCTCGCCGCGGCGCTCGCGTTCGTGCTGCAGACCGCGGCCAAGGACGGCCACTGCTACCTGCCCGAGCACGAACTGGTCGCGCGCACCGCCGAGTTGCTCGCGTGCAGCCAAGACTCCGTCGCGCCGCACGTGAAGGACCTCGCCGACGAAGGCACGATCGTGCGGCAGCTGCCGCCCGGTCCCGTGCTGCTGCACGACGACCCGCGGCCGATCGCCTACCTCGCGCAACTCCACGCCGCCGAAGACGCGGCGGCGCGTTCGCTTCACGGATTGCTCGCGCGCAAGAAGGGCATGCTCGGGATGCGCGCCGAACCCGCGACCGCGTGGTTCGAGCGCTCCGCCGGCTTCGCGCTGCCCGAAGGCCAACGTCGCGCGCTCGGCTATGCGCTGACCGAGCCCGTCACCGTGATCACGGGCGGCCCGGGCGTGGGCAAGACGACGATCATCCGCGCCGTGTGCGAAACGCTTGCGCAGAAGCAACTCAAGGTGCTGCTCGCAGCGCCGACGGGCCGCGCCGCCAAGCGGCTCGAGGAATCGACCGGACGACCTGCGCGCACGATCCACCGCCTGTTGGAGTTCACGCCCGGCATCGGCCGCTTCGCGCGCGACGCCGACAACCCGCTCGAAGGCGACCTGCTCGTCGTCGACGAGTCGTCGATGCTCGACGTGCAGCTCGCGGCGTCGCTGTTCGCGGCCGTTCCGCCGTCGATGCCGCTCGTGCTCGTCGGCGACCAGAACCAGCTGCCTTCCGTCGGCCCAGGCAACGTGCTCGCGGACGTGATCGGCTCCGGCCGACCCGCGATCGCGCACCTGACCGAGATCTTCCGCCAGCAGAAGGGCTCCGACATCGTGCGCGTCGCGCACGGCATCCTGCGCGGCGAGGTGCCGCAGAGCGGCGCCGAGGACAGCGACTTCTACTTCGTGAAGGCGCAGGACCCGTCGCACGCGCGCATGCTCGTTCGCGAGATCGTCGCGCAGCGCATTCCGAAGCGCTTCGGCATGGACCCGCGCCACGACGTGCAGGTGCTCTGTCCGATGTACCGCGGCGACGCCGGCGCGGACCAGCTCAACCGCGACCTGCAGGACGTGCTCAACCCGGGCAAGCTCGAGGTCGAGCGCGCAGGCAAGGTCTACCGCAGCGGCGACAAGGTCATGCAGATCCGCAACGACTACGACCGCGACGTGTTCAACGGCGACGTCGGCACGGTGCTGCACATCGACGCGGGCGCCGCGAAGTTGTGGGTGCGATTCGTCGACCGCGAGATCGAGTACCGCTTCGAGGACCTCGGCGACCTCGTGCCGGCATACGCGATCTCGGTGCACCGATCGCAGGGCAGTGAGTATCCGGCGGTCGTGATCCCGCTGGTGACCGACCACTTCCCGATGCTGAAGCGCTCGCTGCTCTACACGGCGATCACGCGCGGCAAGAAGCTCGTCGTGCTCGTCGGCTCGCAGAAGGCGCTCGACCTCGCGGTGAAGAACCACGACGACGGCGCGCGCTTCTCCGGCCTGCTGGAGCGGCTGCGCGACTTCCTTCGTTGAACGGGCGCTGGCGTCGCGAACGCATCGCGACCATCCTCTCCGCATGTTGCTCGCGCTGTGCCAACTGCGACCGGAAAGAGGCGACGTCGCCGCGAACGTGGCCGCGCATGTTCGCTTGTTGCGCCAGGCGGCGGAGCACGGCGCGGACCTCGCGGTGTTCCCGGAGCTGTCGCTGACGGGCTACGAGCCCAGGCTCGCACGAGGACTCTCGTTCGCAACGGACGACGCGCGGCTCGAGCCGCTGCGCGCATTCGCGTCGTCGGCGCGCATGCATGCGATCGCCGGCGCGCCGTTGCGCGCAGCGGACAAGCCGCGCATCGGCGCGGCGTGGATCGCGCGCGACGGCAGGGTGCGTTGGCTCGGCAAGCAGTGGCTGCACGACGACGAACTGCCGTTCTTCGACGCGCAGCCAGCGGAGTCTTCGACCTTCGACCTCGACGCGAACGGAGCACAACGAATCGGCTTCGCGATCTGCTACGAGCTGTCGCGGCCCGAGCATGCGCAACGCGCGTTCGCGGACGGTGCGAGTGCATACCTCGCGTCGGTGGCGAAGACGGCGCGGGGCGTCGTGGCTGCGCATGCGCGACTCGCGGAGATCGCGCGAGAGCACGACGCGCCGGCGTGGATGGTCAACTGCACAGGCGCGTGCGACGGCGACGTGGCGGCAGGCGGCAGTGCGGCATGGGACGCGGACGGCAAGCTCGTCGCCGCTTTGCCCGCAGACGCGGAGGGGATCCTGCTCGTCGACGCGCGACGCGGAGCGGTCCGATCCCTGCACGCATGAGCCGTCGCTGCCTATGCTGCCGCGCGTGAACGACACCGCAGAGCCAGCGCACCCCGTCGTCCTCTTCGACGGCGTCTGCAACCTCTGCAACGCGTCGGTGCAGTGGATCCTGCGCCGCGACCGCGCAGGCACGTTCCGGTTCGCGTCGCTGCAGTCGGCGGCGGCGAAGGCGGAGCTGGCGCGCATCGGACTCGTCGACTTCCAACCGGACAGCGTGGTCCTGATCGAGGACGGCCGACACTTCCTGCGCACCGACGCCGCGCTGCGCATCGCGAAGCGACTTGGCTTCCCGTGGTCGCTGCTCTCCGTCTTCCTCGTCGTGCCGCGCTTCCTGCGCGATCCGTTCTACCGCCTCGTCGCTCGCTATCGCTTCCGTTGGTTCGGCAAGCGCGAGAGCTGCATGGTCCCGACCCCGTCGGTGCGCGCGCGCTTCCTCGACGCAGGCGAGCGAAGCTGATCCACGCGCTGCGGCGAGGAACGCTCGTTCACGAGAACGGCACCGCCACGAACACGTCCGGCCCGCACCAGCAGAGGTCGACTTCGACGTAGACCGGCGCGAACTCGTCGGCCCACACCTCCAGCAGCACCGTCGCCTCGTCCTCGAACCACCGCGACCCGATCACCGCGCGACCCGCGCCGTCTTCGCGGAACCCCACATCCGCGTAGGCGAGGTCGTACTCGGTGAGCAGCGCCTGCCCGTAGGTGTCGGTCCAGTACCAGTCCTTCCACTGGTTCACGCACACGCAGTTCGACCATTCGTGTTCGGCCTCGACGATCCGCACCGCCACGTTCTCCCAGACCCAGTTGGTCACCGGGTCGTAGACCTCGACGAGGATCGAGACCGGCACGGGCGCAGGGACGACGACGACGACAGGCTCGGGTTCGGGTTCGGAGGAGCCGCCGCAGGAAGCGAGGGGCAGCAGCGCGGCGAAGAGGAGGGACGGGAGCAGCGACGCGGACAGGTTCTTGTGCATGGCTCGGCGGAGGCGCCGCCGTTGGCAACGGCCGTGCCGCGGTCGACGCGGCAGCGGCCCGTCCCGTCGGGCGGAGGCGGCCCCCAGCGCGCATGGTCCCTGTCCTGTGGCGACGACATGGGTGCGGCGCGGCCGGGACGCGGCGGTCCGGCGCGCAGGCCTTCGCTCGGGCCGGCGCGCGGAGCGGCCCACCCCGCAATGGCGAGGCGATTTCCCACGCAACCCAGCCCACACAGAACTTGCGCCCGACCGTGCGATCGGCCGATCTATGCCAGAACGTGACCGCACACCTCCGCACCCCGACCTGGCGCTTCGTGCCCGAGAGCCTCGATGCCGGCCAACTCGACCAACTGCGACCGCTGTTCGAGGAGCTCGCGCGACGCGAGATCCCCGACGCGAAGGCCGCCGAGCGCTGGCTGCAGGACGAGAGCGAGCTGCTCGCCCGCATCGGCGCGGAGCAGGCGCGGCGCTACGTCGCGATGACCTGCGACACCGAGGACGCGACCAAGAAGCAGCGCTACCTCGACCTCGAGCAGAAGGTGATGCCGGAGGTGAAGACGCTCGCGGACCGGCTGGACAAGCACCTGCTCGCTTCGAAGGGCTGCGCGCAACTCGACGCGCGCACGTTCCACGTGCTGCTGCGCAAGCGCCGCACGCAGAGCGAGCTGTTCCGCAAGGAGAACACGGACCTCCAGCAACAGGAGTCCGAGCTGCAGACGCGGCAGCAGGCGATCCTCGGCGGCATCACCGTCGAGTTCGACGGCAAGACGCACACGCTGCAGCAGATGGCTCCCTACTACGAAAGCCAGGACCGCTCCGTGCGCGAACGCGCATGGCGCGCGTCGCTCGCGGCGCGGCAGCAGAAGTGGGACGAGCTCGAGGACATCTACGACCAGCTCATCGCGCTGCGGCAGCAGATGGCGAAGAACGCGGGCTACGCGTCCTACACGCAGTTCCGCTTCCTGGAGCTCGGCCGCTACGACTACGACGCGAAGGCATGCCTGTCGCTGCATGACGCGATCGCGACATGCGTCGTGCCCGCGGTCGTCGAACTCGACCGCGAACGCGCGCGGCGCCTCGCGCAACCGAAGCTGCGACCGTGGGACCTCGAAGTCGACCTCGAAGGCAGGCCGCCGTTGCGCCCGTTCGCGACGCAGGAGCAGCTGATCGCGATCTGCCGCAAGCTGTTCGCGGAGGTCGATCCGCGCTTCTGCGCCGAGTTCGACGTGCTCGTCGAAAACGACCTGCTCGACCTGATGAGCCGCAAGGGCAAGGCGCCGGGCGGCTACCAGTACCAGCTCGAGGACGTGCGGTTGCCGTTCCTGTTCGTGAACGGCGTCGGCCTGCACGGCGACGTGCAGACGCTGCTGCACGAAGGCGGCCACGCGTTCCACTCGATCCTGTGCCGCGACTTCGACCTCATCGCGTTCCGCGACTACCCGATCGAGTTCGCCGAGACCGCGAGCATGTCGATGGAGTTGCTCGGCCTCGAGCACCTCGACGCCGCCTACGCAAAGGACGACAGCAAAGCCGCGCGCAAGAAGCACCTCGAAGGCATCCTGCGCATCCTGACGTGGATCGCGTCGATCGACGCGTTCCAGCACTGGGTCTACGGCAACGAAGGCCACACGCGCGAGCAACGCCGCGACGCGTGGCGCGCGATCCGCGCGCGCTTCGCGCCGCACCTCGACTGGAGCGGCATCGAGGACGCGCTCGCGATGCAGTGGATCGCGCAGTCGCACCTGTTCAACCACGCGTTCTACTACGTCGAATACGGCATCGCGCAGCTCGCGGCGCTGCAGGTCTGGAGCAACTACCGCAAGGACCGCAAGGCCGCCGTCGACGCCTACCGCAAGGCGCTCGCGCTCGGCGGCAGCAAGACGCTGCCCGAGTTGTTCGCGACCGCGAACGTCGCGTTCGACCTGTCGGCCGAGAAGCTGCGCGCGTTGGTCGCGGACGTGATGGCGCAGGCGAAGGGTTAACAGCCCGTTGAAGAACGGCTGCGTCGCCGAGAGCGTGACAGCCGGGTCGAGATCAAGGAGTGCGAACGAAGTCGAATCCATGGATTCGACGCAGTTCGCACGACGCAGAGATCGGCCCGGATGCCGCGCTCGCAGGCAGCATGCGTTCTTCGACGGGCTGCTATCGGGACGGGGGCGCGCCCGCCCCACCGCGCTGCGCCAGCCCGCGATACCACGCGACGAGCTGCTCCACGACCTTCATCGCCTTGCCGTGGAAGTGGTTGTTGGCGACGACGAGCGTGCGCGTCGCGTCGCTCGCGATGCGCAGCAGCCGCTGCTCGAGCTCCGCGACTTCGCTCGCCGAGTACTCCCAGTCGTAGACCTCGTCGCGCGAAGCGCCCTTCCGGAACCACGCCGCGTTGCGGCCGTGTAGCCGGAAGTAGGCGATGCCGTTCGCCGCGTGCACGCCGCTGGTGTCGAGCGAGAACCCCGACGACGCGCCTGGGTAGTCGAGCTCCGCGACGGTGACGCCGAGCTTGCGCATCTCCTCCATCGCGCGCGGCACGTTCCACGTCTTGTGTCGCACCTCGACGACGAGCGGAGCGACCTTCGCGAACGCATCGCGCAGGCGCGCGAAGTGCGCGACGTTGTTGGGCGTCGCCTCCACGCGGTAGTTCGTCTGCGCCAGCAGCGCGACGAGACGACCGGACTCCGCGAGCGGCGCGAAGCCATCGCACGCCGTGCGCACGAGCGCGTCGTCGCACGCGCCGTCGTGCGTGAACTCCTGCGGCAGCTTGGCAGTGAACACGGTGCCGAGGTCCTCGGTGCGCGCGACCCAGCTCGCGCACGTCTTCGCCGACGGCGGTCGGTAGAACGTCGAGTTGACTTCGATCAAGCCGACCTTCTCCGCCACGAAGCGCAGCGTGTCCTTGCAGCCGCGCGGATAGACCGCGCCCTTCCAGTCCTCGTAGGACCAGCCGGCCACGCCGAACAGGATTGCGCGCGTCTCGTCCACGCAGCGAGGGATCGTAGCGATGCGCCCCGCCCGCGTGGCCGCCGAGGACGCTACCGCTCGCCGCGCCGCAGCCGTTCGTTGTCCGCCATGCGCTCGCCGAGCTTCTTCTCGAAGCCGCGCTCGCCCGGGACGAAGAACTCGGCGCCGCGCAGAGCGTCGGGCAGGCACGAGAACGCGGCGACGCCCGACGCGACGTCGTGCGCGTAGACGTAGCCCTTGCCGTGCCCGAGTTCCTTGCCGAGCGCGGTCGGCGCGTTGCGTAGATGCAGCGGCACCGGATGCTGCTCGTCTTGCCGCGCAGCCTGGACGGCCGCGTCGATCGCGCGCACCACCGCGTTGCTCTTGGGCGCAGCCGCGAGATAGACGATCGCCTCGGTCAGTGGCAGGCGACCTTCGGGCATGCCGAGGAACTGCACCGCCTGCAGCGCGGCAACCGCGACCTGCAGCGCCATCGGGTCCGCGAGGCCTACGTCCTCCGCCGCCATCGCGACGAGCCGACGCGCCACCGACACTGCGTCGCCGCCCGCTTCGGCAAAGCGCGCGAACCAGTAGACCGCCGCCTGCACGTCGGAGTTGCGCAGGCTCTTGTGCAGCGCCGACAGCAGGTCGTAGTGCAGGTCGCCGTCCTTGTCGTGGCGCAGCGCGCGGTGCTGGAACGACTCCGTCACCATCGCCGCGGTGATCACGTCGCGGTCGACGCACGTCGCAGCGCACGCCTCGAGCGCGGTCAACGCGCGCCGCGCGTCGCCGCCGCTGAGCACCGCGATGCGCGCCTTCGCGTCGGGCTCGATGCGCAGTTCGCGCACGCCGAGGCCCCGCTCCTTGTCCGAGAGCGCGCGCTCGACCAACGCGCCGATCGCGTCGACCGACAGCGACTGCAGCGCGATGACGCGGCATCGCGACAGCAGCGCGGCGTTGACCGAGAACGACGGGTTCTCCGTCGTCGCGCCGACGAGCACGAGCAGCCCGTTCTCGACGTGCGGCAGGAACGCGTCCTGCTGCGACTTGTTGAAGCGATGGATCTCGTCGACGAACACGAGCGTGCTCTGCCCCGTGCGCGCCTTGCGCGTCTCGGCGGCGGCGATCGCGTCGCGCACCTGCGCGACGCCCGACAGCACGGCGGAGAACGGCTCGAACGCGAGCCCCGCGTGCTGCGCGATCAACTGCGCGAGCGTCGTCTTGCCGGTGCCGGGCGGCCCCCACAGCACGAGCGAGCCAGCCTTGCCGCCCTCGATCGCGCGCCGCAGCGCGCGCCCTTCGCCGACTGCCTGGTCCTGGCCGAGATACTCCTGCAGCGTCCGCGGACGCATGCGTTCGGCGAGCGGGACGTTGGCCGCGGCCTTCTTCGGCTGCGGGGCCTCGTCAGGCAGCCCGCCGAACAAACTCACTTGCGCTGCCTCCGCGCCTCATAGAGCAGCACGCCGGCGGCAACCGCGACGTTGAGGCTCTCGACCGGTTGCGTGAGCGGGATGCTCGCGCGCACGTTCGCAGCCTGCGCGAGCGCGGGCGACACTCCGGACGCCTCGGCGCCGAGGACCAGCAGCGTCGGGCGCTTCAGGTCGACGGCGGTGTACTCGACGTCGCCGTTCGACTCCGCGGTCACGATCTGCAGGCCGTGCTGCTTCGCGAACGCGATCACGCCCTGCGCGTCGAGGCCGTGGCGGATCGGCAGGCGGAACACCGAGCCCATCGAGCCGCGCACCGCCTTGTCGCGGAACGGATCGGCGCCGCCCTTCAGCGTGATGACGCCGGATGCGCCCGCGGCCTCGCTGCTGCGCAGCAAAGCGCCGAGGTTGCCGGGATCGCGCACGCCGGCGGCACACAGCACGAGCGGGGCCTTCTCACTTCGGAGCAGGTCCTCGTCCTCCCACTTGCGCTTCGCGAACAGCACCGCGACGCCTTGGTGCGTCTCCAGCGCCGACGCGCGCTCGAGCACCTCGTCGGTGACGTCGAAGAACTCGTCCGCGCACTTCTTGAGTTGCTCGCCGAGCGCCTTCTCGCGCAAGCGCGGCGAGACCATCGCCGCGATCACGGGCGCGCCTGCGTCGACGGCCTCCTGCACGAGCTTCTGGCCTTCTGCGAAGACCACGAACTCCTCCTCGCCGGCGGCGGCGGCGCGGAACCGTTGGACGAGGGGATTCTTGGTCGAAGTGATCGAACGCGGACGAGGGTCGTGCACGGATCCATCTTGGCGGCGCGGCGGCGCGCTTCCAAGGACGCGACCCGCACGGAGCGTCCGCCGGCAATACGACGCAGCGTCAGCCGTTCGCCGCAGGCTGCGACTCGGCCAGCGGGAAGCGGGCCTTCAAGGCCTTTGCGCCCTCGGAGCCCATGTAACGCTCCAGCAGGTGCAGAGGCGACTTGGCGAGGTCGACGACCACCAACGCGTCGATCGTGTGGAACGCCGCGTCGACGTTGATGCCGACGACGTCCGCGCCGAGCTTCAGGTACTGCTCGAGCAGCACCGGCACGCCCTGCCGCACGACCTCGATCTCGCGCACCATCGCGGAGACGTCCTTGAGGTCGCGGATGCTGTCCGCGTCCCAGCTCGGACCGTGCTTCTCGCTGCGCGGACGACGCCAAGGCCGGATCGGGCGCACGCTCTCCGCGAGCCGGTCGTCGAAGCAGTGCGCGCGCAAGTGGTCGACCATCAGCCGAACCGAGGTCGCGTGATGGTCGGCGCTGATGCTGACCGTGCCGAACAGGTGACGTCGCCGCGGATCGCGTTCGACGAACGCGGCGATCCCCTTCCACAGCAGCAACAGCGGCAGGAAGCCCTTCTGGTAGGCGGGCTGCACGAACGAGCGGCCGAGCTCGACGCCGTGCCGCACGTGCTCGAGGAACGGCTCACGGAACCGGTAGAGCGACGTGGTGTAGAGCGCTTGGGCGCCGCCTTGCGCCAGCAACTCGTCGACGGCCCCGAGGCGATACGCGCCGACGATCGCGCGCGCAGCCTCGTCCCACAGGAACAGGTGCCAGTAGGTCGAGTCGAACGCGTCGAGGTCGCATGCGAGGCCGGAGCCCTCGCCCACGCCACGGAAGGTGACTTCGCGCAGTCGGCCGATCTCACGCAACGTCGCCGGGATCTGCTCGGCGCGCGCGCACATCACGCGGATCGTTCCTTGGCGCAGCAGTTCGGCGCTCGCAGGCAACGCAGCGAGATCGAGCTCGATCGCCTCGGGTGCGACGGCATCGAGGATCGGCTCCTGCGCGCGAACGGCCTTGCGCTGCGTCTTCGTCGGCTTGCTCGCGGACTCCGTCTTCCGACGCTCGAGGATCTCGCAGCGAAGCCGCAGGTAGCGCGCGCGCTCGTCGTCGTCGGCGAATCGCGCGAGCTGCGAGCTCTGCACCGGATGCCCGATGCGCACCGCGACGTCGGACGCGCACTGCGAAAGCAGGACACGCGGCAGCATCCAGGTGCGGAGCCGCGCGCTCACGGAGGAGACCATGCGGAACCACGTCGGCGCCTTCGCGGCGACGTAGACCGGCAAGGTCGTTGCGCCAGTGAGGCGCTGAAGGCCGGCGATCGCGGCCCGCCACCGACCTTCGCGCACCGGCGCGAACGGGCGGCGCGGCGCGGCGACGACGCCAGCGGGGAACACCAGCACGCAGCCGCCGTCGTGCAACCAGCGCGTGGCGCGCAGCATCGAAGCCGCGTTCGCATTCGGGTCCCGGGCCTCGGCGTCGATCGGGATCAGCATCTCGTCGATCTCGGGCACGTCGACCGCGATCGCGTCATTGGCGACGACCTTCACGTCTTGTCGCACCGACCGCAGCAGCGCGAGCAGCAGGATACCCTCCATGGCGCCGGTCGGATGGTTGGCCGTCACGAGCAGCGGACCGCGGGCAGGGACTCGATCGAGGTCCGTCGACAGCATGTCGAGGTCGAGGCCGAGCCAGCGCAAAGTCGCGCGCAGGAAGTCGTCCAGCGTTGCGTCCTTGCCCACCTCCGCCAACACCGATGCACGGGCTGCCCGCAACGTGCGCTGGCCGAACCGGCGCAGAGGGCCGCGCAGCAGTGCAGACGACGGCTCGTTGGGGATCGGCGAGGAAAGAGGCATGGAGGTCATGCTGCGTGTCCTGCTTGGCTGGGTTCGGATGCGAACACCATCGGCCTCGCGATGAAGACCACGCCAAGCGGCCGACAAGCCGCAACAAGTGGAGGCGAATGCTACCGCATCGTCAGAAGCGAAGGCCGCGCTGGCTCTCCTTCCTCGAGCGAAGGGCGCCTGCTCGGAGTCATCGGAGGCGGAGGTCGGCAACCGTCTCTGACCCTGCCGCAACCTCGACGACCTGCCACGCCAACGCATCGTCGCCGCGCATCGCCTGTACGCGCCAGCGACCCGCGAGCAGGCCGTCGATCTCGAACGAGCCGTCGGGTTGCGGAACGGCGCGCAGCAGCCCTTCGTAGGCCTGCGGAACCGGGCGCGACTCGCAGAACGCGCGAACGACGCACGATTCGCCTCCGCGCAGGCCGAGGACGCGCCCGCGGACGAGCGCGAGCCCGGCGAGTGGATCCGGCACCGCGACATTCGACTCCCGGCCCGCGAGCAACTCGAACGCGACGGGGTCGATCTCCGAAGCGATCACACGCGCGACGCGGCTGCGCCACGACGGCTCGCTGCGTTCGACGTGCGCGAAGGCGCGACCCGGCGCGAGATCGCGCAGCGCGAATGTGCCCGTCGCGGCGTCGACCGGCGCGCGACGAACAGGACCGTCGGCGTGCCGCACGACGACCTCGGCCGCGGCGCCTTCGGTCCAGGGCTCGACACGGCCCGCCATCGACGCGGGCTCCGGCAGCGACAGTTCGAAGAACGGTTCCGGCGATGCGGCTTCCAGCACTCGCGACGATTCGCGCAAGAAGGGCGCAGCCTGCGGCAACACGAGCAGTTCGTAGGAGCCAGGCGGCAACGCGGGCAGCGCGAAGGAGCCATCGACGTCGGTGACCGCAGCGGCCTGCGGCCCCTCGACAGAAGCGAGACGCACGCTCGCTTCGACGACGACCTCGCCCCTCGCATCGCGAACACGACCGCGCACGAGGACGCCGCGCGCGATCGCGAGCTCACGTTCGACGACCTCGTCGGCGCGCAGGACGACGCGCTCGACCAACGGCGCGCCGCGTTCGCTCAGCACGCACAACGCGTACGCGCCTTCGTCCGCGGCCTCGAGCTCGAATGCGCCCTCTGCGCCCGAGAACGGCATCGATCCCGGCGGCGGCTCCACCACGGGCGGAAGGGGCTCGCCTTCCTCGAGCGACAGCAGCGCGACGACGAACGACGGAATCGGCACGCGCGCCGCCGCGTCGACGACGCGCCCGCGCAACACCGGCTTGCGACGCAGCACGATGCGCCGCTCCCCGCGCGTCGCCTCGTCCACAGCTTCGTTGCGCACGAGGAAGCCCTCGGCCTCGACGACGAGCCGCATCCCGCCTTCGGGCACGCGCGAGAACGAGAACGCGCCGGCGCGATCCGACTCGACCTCCACCAGTTCGCCGCGCTCGAGGGACACCGCGCTGCACTTCGCCTCGGCGATCGGCGCATCGCTGCGGTCGACCACGACGCCGTAGAGGCCTGCGCGGTCCGTCGACCGCGAACCGGCTCCGACGCGCGCGGCATCCGCTGCCGCGGCAGGCGACGCGGGCTGCACAGAGGACGCAACCGGACTCGTCGCCGGGACCTCGTCGCGACGCGACGCGCTGGACCAGACCCAGAGCATCGCTGCGAGCACGAAGGCAGCAGCGAGCGCCGCCAGCAGCGCGGCGCGAGACGCGCCCGATCCGCGCGGCGGCATCACGCGGTCACTGCAGCGTCTGGCCCGTGTTGACCGCGCCGAGCGTCATCGCCTGCGGCGCCGACCACGTGAACGCGCTCGACGCGCGTCCCGTTCCCTGGCGTTGCAGCGACCATCCGACCGGGGTCGTCTCGTCTTCCATCGTGGGGATCAGCGTCGCCGCCATCCCACTCGCCGGACCACTCGTCGCCGTGAGTGGACCTTCGTAGGAGACGAACTCGAGCACCACGCCTGCGGCATTGACGAGCGCGATGCCGTCCGGCGAGCCGTTCTGCAGGCCCGGGATCGAGAACGCGCGCGTGCCCATTCCGTTCTGCTGGCTCGGGATCGTGCCGCTGAGCGAGAACGTAAGGTACGGCCCGCCGCCGTTGCCGTTGTAGGCGACGATCGTCCAGCCCGTGAGGCTCGTGCCCGCAGCGCCTGCGATCTCGACGAACTCACCCGTGTCGGTGCCGGAGTTGTCGTAGTGGAGCTCGTTGATCCACGCGCCGATCGGCGAAGCGGGCGCGACGACGACGTCGCGGCCGATCGTCGGCGGCAACAACCAGCGGGTCATGTCGGGGACGCTGTTGGCGGACACGTTGTTGTTCGTGTCGACCGCGCGCACGACGTACCACCACATCGCGCCGTCGACCACGTTGGTGTCGACGTAGGAGCTCGCCGTCACCGGCGCGACGCTGATCTGCGTGAACGGGCCGCTGCGCGACGGGCCACGCAGAACGCGATAGCTCGCGAAGTCGGGCTCGGTGTTGTCGGCCCAGTCGAGCGTCACCTTGCGCTTGCCTGTCGTGGCGACGAGCGAGCTCGGCGCGGCCGGCGGCTGCGTGTCGCCGCAGCCGTTCGCATAGAGGCATCCCACCCACTCCGGATGGTCGATGAACGGGTTGCGGTTGCCCTGGTAGCTGTAGACGAGGTCGTTGAACGCGCGCTCGCGCGCATCCACGGGATCCGCCGCGTGCCACTGCAGCAACGTGGCGAGCATGCCCATGTAGGCCGTCGTGGCGTTGGAACCGGTGTTCGACGCCGTGATGAGCGTCAGCGTGTCGGTCAGCGACAACTGCGGCTCCGCCACGTTCGTCACGCTGTGCGTGCCGCCTTCGTAGCGCACATCCATGTAGAACATCGCGCGAGCGCAGTCGCCGCGACGATCGCTCCACACCTGCCAACGGCCGTTCGCCGTGGCGCTGTCGGCCCAGTTCGAGTTGCCGGGATACGCGCCGCTGCCGCCGCCCGTGCCATTGGTGAGGGTCGTGGCGTACTCGGTGCCGGCCCCCGTGCTCTGGGCGTAGACGCGATTGCTACGCGCCGTGTTGTAGGCGGAGTCGCAGAGCTGGAGGTGGAAGCAATCCGTGAAGGGGTAGTTGCTCGTGCCGTCTGCCGGGAATCCGTAGGACGACGGCCAGCGGTGCTCGCGGTTGTAGGGGCCGTTGCCGCCACCGATCTTCGCGTAGCTGGCGTTCTTGTAGATGTCGACGATGCTGTTGGCGTTGGCGGGGTTCTGCTGCCCAGCCTCGAGGATGTTCCAGGTGTCCGTCGTGGAGGCGGTGTAAGGAAACCGCGTGTGGTCGTCGATCACCGCGTGCAGCGTGGCCCGCAGCTGCGCCGGCGTGGATGTCACGACGCTGCTGTAGTAGTTCGGCGGCGCTTGCCCGCGCAGCGCGGCGGCTGCGGCGAGCGGGATCAGCATTCCGAGGGAACGGCGCATGGGAGATCGGCTGGGTTCAGGCTTCGGACAGGGCAGGGCCAGTATGCAACCGCAAGCGAGAACCTGCCATGCCCGCAGGCCTTGGAAGGGGTTGCACAAATGGCCTACGGGCGAGGCCGAGCAACGAAGGCCGAGGGCAAGGAGCGAGTGCGTAGCGGAATCCGTAGATCCCGCGGAGGACTCGCGACGCCGCAATCGGGCTTCGGGGCCGGCCGCAGCCGCAGGCGCTTTGTGCAAGCACTTCCAGCTATCCTGCGCCGATGCTCGCGCTGCTTGCGACCGTCTTCTCGTTCGTGCCGCAACAACCGATCGACCTGACGGCGGACCGAACGCGCGTCGTCGAAGTCGATCGCGAGGAGGGGCAGTACCTCGGACACGTGTCCACGATCCTGCTGGCGGACGGCAAGACGATCCTCGCCGCCTACCCCAAGGGCCATGGCAAGGGCGCAATCGTGATGCAGCGCAGCGAGGACGGCGGCAAGACGTGGAGCGGGCGCCTTCCGGTGCCGGCGAGCTTCGCCGACAGCCAGGAAGTGCCGACGCTGCACCGCGTCACCGACCAGGGCGGCAAGGAGCGCATCGTGCTGTGGTCGGGGCTGCATCCGGCCAAGCTCGCGCACAGCGAGGACGACGGCCGGACCTGGAGCGAGCTTGCGCCCGCCGGCGACTGGGGCGGCATCGTCGTGATGGGCGATGTCGCCGCGACCACGACGAAGGGCCGCTACCTCGCGTTCTTCCACGACGACGGCAGGTTCCTGCAGAAGGGCGGCAAGGCGGCGGGCACGTTCACGCTGCTACAGACGGAGTCGACGGACGGCGGCATGTCGTGGAGCGCGCCGCGCGCGATCTGGTCCGGCAAGGACGTGCACCTGTGCGAACCCGGGTGCGTGCGCTCGCCGGACGGGAAGGAACTCGCGCTCGTGCTGCGCGAGAACCGTCGCAAGCAGGAGAGCCACGCGATGTTCTCGCGCGACGAAGGCGCGACGTGGACCGAGCCTGCGGTCGTGAACGCGGCGCTCACCGGCGATCGCCACACGCTGCGCTATGCGAAGGACGGCCGGCTGGTCGCGGTCTACCGCGACATGCGGCTCGGCGACGGCAACGAGTGGAAGGGCGACTTCGTCGCGTGGGTCGGCGCCTACGACGACCTCCGCAACGGCAAGGGCGGCCAGTACCGCGTGCGCCTGCTCGACAACCAGAACTCGTGGGACTGCGGCTATCCAGGCCTCGAGGTCCTGCCCGATGGCACGTTCGTGGCGACGACCTACGGCCACTGGGAGAAGGGCGCCCAACCGTGGATCCGCAGCGTGCGGTTCACGCTCGCGGAACTGGACGCGCTCGCTGCGCGCGGAACCGATGCGCCCAAGCCGAAGGACGCCGATCCGCAACCGAAGCCGAAGCTCGAGGACGACCTCGAAGCGCTGATCCGCTACGTGCCGACGAAGAGCGCGCCTTCGGACGCGCGCATCGTCGAAGCCGAGAAGCGGTTGTTCGCAGCGATGCCGAAGATCGTGGGCAAGGACAGCCCGCTGCGCGCGCAACTCGGGCGCATTCACGCAGAACGTGCGACGTCGCTCGTCCCGACGGAGCAGTCCCCCGTCCATGCGCGCGACCCGCTCGCGCGCGTGCTCGTGAAGTTCGACGACGAACGGACGCAGACGACGCCGGCCGAACACGTCGTCGCGCACGCGGCGGCGGCCGCATTCCCCGGCGCGGTCCCCGTCGACGCGATGCGCACGCACTTCGGCGCCACGCTGTCGCTCGCCACGCCAGGCCGCCGTTCGCTCGGCATCTACGCCGTGCCCGGCGAAGCGCTGCGCGTGGCCGTCGGCGACGGCAAGACGACGCCGCCGAAAGGCCTGCGCCTGCGCATCGGCGCCCACAGCGACGACATCACGCGCCGTCCGTCGTGGCCACGCATGCCGCGCGTGTCGCGCACGTTCGCGCTCGACCGCGGCGAACTCACGGTCGCCAACGCCTACGGCGGACTCGTCTACCTCGAGTGCGACGAAGGCCTCGACGGCTCGATCGACTTGCAGGTGACCGGCTGCATCGAGGCGCCGCTGTTCCAGCTCGGCACGACCCACGCGACCGTCTGGCGCGAGCACCTACGGCAACGGCCCGCGCCGTGGGCCGAAGTCGTGACCGACAAGATCGCGCTCACGGTGCCGAGCGAGCGCATCCGTTCGCTCGACGATCCCACCGAGCTGCTGCAGTTCTGGAACTCGGTCGCCGACGCCGCAGCAGACCTCGCAGCGCGGCCGCGCGAACGCAAACGCGCCGAACGTTACGTCGCGGACGTCGAGATCTCCGCGGGCTACATGCACGCTGGCTACCCGATCATGACGCACCTCGACGCCGCGAAGGACATGGTCGACGTGCAACGCATGCGCCGCGGCCCGTGGGGCCTGTTCCACGAACTCGGCCACAACCACCAGAGCAAGGACTGGACGTTCGCGGGCACGGGCGAGGTCACGGTCAACCTCTTCTCGCTCTACCTGTGCGAGACGCAGTGCGGCGTCGCATGGAACGAAGCGTGGGGCGGCAACCTCGCGCGCGCAGAGAAGAAGCTCGCGACCGCGCTCGCCGAAGGCCGCAAGCCGTGGGCTCCGGGCAAGGGCGGCGAACCGGATCTCTCGCTGCGCCTGCTGATGTACTCGCAGCTGCAGCGCGCGTTCGGCTGGGAGCTGTTCGTGCACGCCTTCGCCGAGTACCGCGACGCCAAGGACAGCGAACGCCCGAAGACCGAGGACGAGAAGCGCGACCAGTGGCTCGTGCGCGCGTCGCGCAGCGTCGACCGCGACCTCGGCCCGTTCTTCGAGGCCTGGGGCCTTCCCGTCAGCTCCACTGCGCGCGAGCAGGTCGCAGCGCTGCCCGATTGGATGCCGGACAACTGGCCCGCGCCGGTCGCGAAGTGACGCGGAAGTGTCGCGCCGTCACTTCGGACGGCTGTCGACGGTGCGGATCGAGCAGATGACGGTCACGCCGATCGCGGCCAGCGAGAGCAGCAGCGCCTGCTGCCAGAAGACGAGCTCGTAGCAGACGAAGCCGAGCACGATCGCGAGCGCGACGGAGCCGAGCGCTCCGATCTTCACCGGCAAGCTCACGCCGCGTTCGCGTTCCCAGTCCGCGAGCATCGGGCCGAACAGGCGCGACCTGCGCAGCCAGGCCTGGAGCCGAGGGCTCGAGCGCGCGAAGCACCAGCTCGCGAGCAGCAAGAACGGCGTGGTCGGCAGGATCGGCAGCGCCACGCCGAGGATCGCGAGCCCCGTGAAGACCAGGCCCAGCGCGATCCACAGCTTGCGGCGCAGCGACCAGCCCGTGGCGGTCGGCACGACGTCCGTCACTGGGCGATCAACATCGCGTCCGCTTCCGCGACGCACAGCGGTCGATAGAGCAGATCGACGGCGATGAAGGTCCAGTGGAGCGGCAGGCCCGCGAACGGCGACAGCAGGCCCGGCGGCACGTTCAGCGTCGCTGTGGCGCGACCTTGCGAGTCGAACTGCGCCGAGCCGTTCACCAGGATCGGCGTGTTGGGCGCGTTCACGATCGCCTCGGTGAGGAAGTCGTAGTTGATCGGCACCGTGAAGCCGGGCTGCCACGCGATGCCCGGCGACGTGCCGGAGATCGACGGCAGCAGCAGATAGGTGCATCCCACCGCGGCAGGTCCCGTGCGCAGGTCCATCTGCACCGTGCCGCCGACCCCCGCGAACACGAACGGCGGCGTCAGCGTGAGCGCCGGCCCGGCCGTGAAGCGACGGCGCGTCGTGGACACGTGGTTCTGCGCGTCCTTCACCTGGACCGCGGCGACATACGAACCCGGGCTCCGCGCAATCGACTCGCCTGCGCCGAGCGCTTGCCAACCGGTCTCGAACGTGCCGTTGTTGTCGTAGTCGAAGCGGACCTGCAAGGTCGAAGCGAGCTGGTCGTTGTCGCGGCTCGTCGACGCATCGACGCGCACGCCGAGGTTGGGCGAAGTGGTCGTGACGACCGGCTGCGGGAAGTTCACTCCCGGCACGGCCCAGTTCTGCATCGGCCCCCACCACGTCGGGTTGTTGACCAGGAACTGGTAGCGGAACGACTGGTAGCCGTCGGCGCCGCCGAGCAACGCGCCCTTGATCGACTCGTCGATCGTCGAGACGGTCGTCGTCTCGCTCTCACCCGTGTAGGTCTTGATCGTCGGCACCACGCGACGACCGGGGAAGCCTGCGAGGATCGCAGCCTGCCGAGCGTAGAGCGCCGTCTGCTGCACGTAGGCGCGGTGACGCGCGGCGGTGTTGTAGATCGAGCCGTCCGCCGTGTAGGCCATCGGCATCAACACGTCGGCGTATTGGGCCATCTGCTGCCAGTTCTGGCCGTACTGCGACGAGAACGAGTTGATGACCGTGTTGTAGGACTGGAAGTTCGCGTCGTAGGTGCCGCCGTCGAACGTGAAGCGGCTCGCCACGAGGTAGCAGTGCAGCGACATCGCGCCGATGCGTTGGCGGACCTGCGCGAGGAAGTTCGTCACCTGCATCGGGTCGTTGCCCGTCGCAGCGCCAACGAACCGGATGTAGTCGAGCGCGATGCCGTCGAGGTCGTAGACCGGCGTGCCATCAGGCTTCCACGAGTTGACGAAGTAGTCGATGACGTCGAGCAGGTACTGCTTGTGCGCGGCGTCGGTGGGCTGAACGTTGTCGTTGAAGCACTTGAAGATGCCGACGACGCGGATGTTCTGCGCGTGGCACGCGGTGATCAGGTTCTGCAGGTGGATCCCTGCGCCCGTCGAACGCACCGGTCCCCACGCAGGGTTCCAGTCGCCGGCGCTGTCCGTCACCCAGAGGTCGCCTGACGACGGCCCGGTCGCGCGGTAGACGCTGACGTAGAGCGTGTCCATGCCTCGCGTCTGGCAGTTCGTGACGATCTCGCCGATGCGCGAGTCCATGTTGCCGACGAGGAACGGGAAGACACCGACCGAGACGTCGCTCGACGGGGTCTGCGCCAAGGCGAGCGCGGAGGTGAGGACCGTTGCGAGGATCGAGGCGCGCATGGGAGCCCCGAATGGTCCAGGCAAGCTGCGAACTCGGCAACCACAGCGGACCGAAAATGCCCGGCGCACTGCCATTCCGATGTCATCGAGGGGGTTCTCGACCCGGCTTGTGTGCGCGTAGCATGCCGAGCCCGAAGCAACCGCAACTCCCCATGCACATGAACACCAAGATCCTCGCCGCTGCGGCGCTGTGCGCGTCGCTGAGCGCGCAGAACTCGCTCGTCTTCACCGGTCGTTTCCCGTTCCAGGGCCTCGACACCGTGAACGAACGCACGAACGGCAGCATCAACAAGCTCGAAGAGTTCGACTTCTCCGTCGTGACTCCGAGCGCCGCCTCGCTGGCACGCACGCTGCAACCGGCAACCGCGCACCAGGCCTACATCGGCGACAGCAACAACGACGGCAACTACACGAAGTTCGCGGGCTTCAAGACCTACTTCCAGAACATCCAGATGGGCGGCCTCTTCGTGAAGGCCGCGGACAAGGGCCTCGTCACCGCGGACAAGGTGTGGTTCACCGTCCGCAACAACGCGGCGCCGCTGCAGATCGAAGCGTTCACGAACGGTGGCACGGCCGTCGCCGTCATCCGTCCCGGTGACTTCGTCCGCTTCACCGGCGCAGGCAACCTCGAGTACTTCATCACTCAGGACCTGATCGATATCGCGGCAGGCCCCGCGCCCGCAGGCTTCAGCAACGTGAAGGGCGCGAGCGCCATGTGCCAGGACTCGGCCGGCAACCTCTACTACAGCCCGTCGCAGGGCGGCCAGTGGATCAACGGCATGTCGACCGGCGCGGCGCTCGCGAACGACGGCGCGATCGTGATGATCCCGGCTTCGGCGATCACCTACGACGCATTCGGCAACGTCGCGGCCGTCACCGCGAACTCGGCCCGCATCCTCGTCGAGGAGAACACCCTCGGCTCGGGCCCGACGCCGATCAGCGTGCGGCAGATGGTGCTCAACGCGCAGTGCATGGACCGCGTGGGCAACCCGATCGCCGTGGCCGGCGTGTTCGGCCGCGTTTCCGGCCTCGACATCGACCCGAACGGCGGCACGTTCACGCCGAACTGGCCGGATGCGACGGGAGCCTTCGTCCCGGCGCCGAACCTCGTGTTCACGAGCGACGCAGGTTCCTACGCGGGCACGATCTTCTCGACCAACCTGAACGGCACGCCCGCGGTCATCAACGGCATCACGTGCGCGAGCACGACGATCGGCGTCGCCGCCACGGGCAGCTGGCTCGGCGTGCGCCTCGACACCGTGAACTTCCAACCGTCGCTCATGGGCCTCGTCGTCGTCGGCCAGCTCCCCTACGAGCCGCTCACACTGGACATGCCGAACTTCGGCGCGATCAACACCGCGGCGACGCAGGCGAACATCGAGATCGACGTGCACTTCCTGCCGACGTCGTTCACGGTGCTGCTCGCGGACTTCAACATCGCGCCCGTCGGCGGCTTCGCGCCGTCGGTCCCGACCGCGCTGGTCCCGCTGACGGTCGACCCGTTCTCGCACTGGCAGACCTTCCCGATCTTCTCGCCGACCGACCTCGGCCTGCAGCTGACGGACGGCGGCGGCTACGCGTCCTACATCCTGGCCAACCCGCACGTCGGCCAGTGGGCGGGCATCCCGATGATCCTGCAGTGCGGCGCGCTCGACCTGTTCGGCAACATCACGATCAGCAACCCGGTGCAGGCGCAGTTCAAGTGAACTGCCGCGCTGCGGCGGTTCCGTCGGGGCGAGCGCGGGCTACTCTGCGCAACCCCTCATGCGAATCGCCGCAGCCCTCCTGATCTCGCTCTGCTTCGCGCCGCTGCTGCGCGCGCAGAAGCCCGCCGAACCGAAGGCCGATGCGGCGAGCGCGAGTCCGGCGCCGCTCGGCGAGAAGGCCAGCGCGACGATCGCGAACTCGTATGCGACCGCGGAGACGTGGTCGCTGAAGGCGATGGCGATGCTGTCGCTCGGCGCGGACTGGCATCCCGTCGCGAGCCCATGCCTGCTCGCGTCGCTGGTCGACAAGGACGTGCGGCTCCAGGTCTACGCGCTCGAGCAACTGCGGCGCACCAACGACCGCGTGCTCGGGGCGGTGACGACGAAGGAGATCCTCGACGAGGTCGTCGGCAAGCTCGTGACCTCGAAGAACGCGTTCGTTCGCAACCGCGCAGTCGAGTTGCTGGAACGCGTGCTGCCGGGCATCGACGGATCCAAGCCGTCCGCGATCCCGAAGTGGTGGGCGCAACAACGCGAGACCTACGCCACCAAGCCTTGGTCTCCCGCGGATAGCGCCGGCAAGGAAGGCGGCACCGCGGCGGGCGGCATCCTGGAGAAGGCCTTCGACCTGCGCGACGCGGGCCTGCAGGTCGTCTTCGTCGTCGACTCTACGGGCAGCATGCAACTCGCGATCGACGCCGTCCGCGACGCGATCTCCGAGATCGCCGCGATCCTCGGCGGCATCGCGCCGAAGCTCGAACTCGGCCTCGTGCACTACAAGGACTTCGGCGACATGGGCGATCCCGCCGAGGCGCTCGTGCCGCTCACGAAGAACGTGAAGGTCGTGCGCGAGAAGCTCGCCAAGCTGCGCGCCGGCGGCGGGGGCGACGAACCCGAGCGCGTGGAGCACGGCGTGCAGGTCGCGCTCGACAAGTCGATGGGCTGGGACAAGGAGAAGAACCGCATGCTGCTCGTCGTCGGCGACGCGCCACCGCACCCGGACGTGCACGACGGACTGATCGGGCTGGTGCGCGGCGCGTACGAGAAGCCGTTCCAGGACCCGAAGCGCCCCGTCACCGGCAAGCAGGAGAAGCTGAAGCCGTTCATCACGTCGACGATCGCCACGAGCCCGCGCGCGAACCCGTGGTTCGAACAGATCGCCGAGGCCGGCGGCGGCACGATGGTCTTGCTCGACATGGGTGGACCGCGGCCCGGCGGTCCCGCGGCTGCGGCCTCGGCTGCAAAGCCCGTGTCCAAGGAAGAGGCGCCGGAACGCATCGCCAAGCACGTGCTGCGCCTGTCGTTCGGCCCGCAGTTCGCGGCGCAGATCGACGTGTTCGTCGACACGTTCTTCGACTACCGCCGCGCCGGCGCGTTCTGAGCGCGCGCGGCGCGATCGGCCGACATACAACTCGCAAGGGCCTTCACACGCAGGCTCGAGCGTAGCGAACGACGCGAGCCGCGGCTCGAGCGCCCACCGCGCGCTTCGAGCGCAGACTCGCCCGAGCCCGCGCTTCGCGATCAGCGCACCTGCAACTCGCCAGCGTCCTCGAACGCCGGCTCGACGAGGTAGTGCGCGCCGCGTTCGCGCAGCGAGATGCGGATCTTCGCGCGCGCGACCGGCGACTGCGGCACCGCGATCGAGTGCTCGACCGCTGCTTGTGTGACGATCTCGTCCTTGCCGGGCGTCTCCACGCGAAGGTCGACCTCGAGAACGTCGTCCTTCGCGACTGCACGTGCCCAGTCGACCTTGTGGCCGCCGGTCGGCGACTCGAGGACCAACGACACCGCGCCGCCCGCCTCGCGCGCCATGCGGAGCCGGAACTGCTTCCAGGCAAGAGTCGCGGCGACGCCCTTGGGCTCGAGCTTCGGCGAGTTCGGTAGCGACAACGTCTCGATGCACATCGCGCGGATCGCCTGCATCGCCGGGCCCGCGCTCGACGTGTTCCACACACCCACCGCGCCCGTCCGCGACGCGGGATGCGCGTAGAAGAACGACACGTAGCCCTGCTGGCCGCCGGTGTGCGTGGCGATGCGCTGCCCGGCGCGGTCCTGCACGAAGAAGCAGAGCCCGATGCGCTCGTCGGCAGACCCGCCCGTCGGCAGCGCCGGCTCCCACATCTCGGCTAGCGAGTCGTGCGACAGCACGGCCGCCGCGTCACTGCCGTTCTCGCTCGCGCCGAGCAGGAACGACACGTAGCGCGCCATGTCCGCGACGCTGGCATTGAGGCCGCCGTTGCTGACCGTGATGCCCGTGTCGAACTCCGCGCCGAGATCGCGCACGCCGCCATCTTCGCCGCGCGCATAGCCATGCGAGCGGTGCTTGCGCAGGTGCCACGGCGTCGCGTCGAAGTAGCTGCTGTGCATGCCGAGCGGCCGCAGCACGTTCTTCTCCATGTAGGCCTCGTAGTCGTCGCCGCTCGCGGCCTCGATCGCGCGCCCCACGAGCACGATGCCGAAGTTGCTGTAGGAGAACTTGGACCCCGGCGCGAACTCGACCTGGGTGTAGGGCATCATCGCTGCGAGCTGCGACCACTCCTTCGGCTCGTGCGGGTGCCAGGCTTCGCCGCCCCACGGGAACGTCGCCGTGCGGAAGCCCGCGGAGTGCTGCATCGCGTGGCGCAGCGTCGCGGTCGCGAGCCAACCTCGAGGATCGTGGGCCTTCCGCAGCTCGGGGCATGAGTCGACGAGCGGCGCGTCGAGCGACAGCATGCCGCGATCCCGCAACTGCATCGCCGCGATGCCGGTCAACGTCTTCGTGCAACTTGCCCAGTGGAAGATCGTGGACTCGTCCACCCGTCGCTTTACATCGCGGTCTGCGAACCCGAACTGGATGCGCCTGCGCACCACGCCGCCCTCGACGAACGCGAGCGAAGCACCGATCGCGCCACACGCCTCCGTTTGCGCCAGGAACTCGCGCACGACTGCAAGCCATGGACCCTCTGCGGGGGCTTGCGCAGCGACGGACGCGATGCAGCAGGTCAGCACGAGAGCCGAATGGTCGAACTTGCCCATTCGCGCAAGTCTAAGCTGAGCGGACGCGCCATGTTCGACACTGCCACCTGGGAACTCCTGAGCTACGTGGTCACGGTCTTCGGCCTGCCGATGGCGATCCTCGTGTTCGTCTGGGAGCAGCGCCGCGACCGACAGCAAGAGGAGGAGGAGATCCACCAGCAGCTGTCGGACGACTACACGGGCTTCATGAAGCTCGTGCTCGACAACGCGGACCTTCGCATGCTGCAGCGCGGCGGCGAACCGAAGCAGCTCGACGCCGAACAGCTCGAACGCCGACTCGCGCTCTTCAACATCCTCGTCGCGCTGTTCGAACGCGCATACCTGCTGGTCTACGAGCCGGAGATGACGGCGCAGACTGCGCGCCTGTGGCAGTCGTGGGAGGACTACATGCGCGAATGGTGCAAGCGTTCGGACTTCCGCGCGGAGCTGGCGGAACTGCTGCAGGGAGAAGACCCCGACTTCGCGCAGCACATCTCCCGGATCGCAGCAGAAGAGGCGAAGCGTCCGGTCGAGAGGTGAAGCCGCGACTCCGCGTGGATCACGGGATCAAACCGTGATCGTCGCCGCGCACGGGCCCCTTCGGCACGCGCGCGAGATCGAAGCCGCGCAACAAGTCCGATGCGGCGCACGGCGACGCTTCGTCGCGCAACCCTGCGGTCTTCGCGAGGAACCCCACCACTGCGGACGCCGTTGCGCCCCGTTCGCGAAGGTGGCGCAGCGACGTGTCGCCGTGCCGCTTCGCGAGCCGCAAGCCGTCGTGGCCGACGACGAGCGGAACGTGCGCGAACGACGGCGCACGCAGCGCGAGCGCGCGATAGAGCAACAACTGGCGCGGCGTGCTCGGCAGCAAGTCGTCGGCGCGCACGACCTCGGTCACGCCGAACGCAGCGTCGTCGACGACGACGGCGAGTTGGTAGGCAGGGCCGCCGTCGCGCTTCTGCACGACGAAGTCGCCACGGATCGCGCCGCGCTGCGCGCCGCAGAACCGGTCCTCGAACGGCACGGCCTCGACGTCGACGCGAAACCGCAGCGCCGCGTCGCGGCCGGTCTTCGCCTTCGCGTCCTCGATCGAAGCGAACTTGCCTCGACACGTTCCCGGGTAGATGGCTCCGTCACCGCCGATGCCGTCCGCGCCTTCGTGCGGCGCGGACGCTGCGTCCTCGACTTCCTTGCGCGTGCACACGCAGGGATACGCGAGCCCCTCGGCGACCAGTTGGCGCGCTGCCTCGGCATACACCGGCAAACGCGTCGACTGCACGACGACTTCGCCGTCCCAGTCGAGGCCGAGCCAGCGCAAATCCTCGATCGCCGCCGCGGTCGCCTCCGGCTTCACGCGCGGGCCGTCGATGTCCTCGATGCGCAGCGACACGCGCCCGCCGCTCGATCGCGCCGACAGCCACGCGAGCAAGAACGTGCGAGCGTTGCCGAGGTGCAGCGAGCCGGTCGGACTCGGCGCGAGCCGACCTGTGACCGGGACGGTTCCTGCTGCATGCGGCATGGCGCGCGTTCTACGCGGGGCCGCGCGCGGACGCGACTTCCGTGTATGGTGCGCGAACCGGATGACCGAACCCACCCCCCTCGAAGGCCTCGTGCTGCGCATCGACGCCAAGGTCTGCCACGTCGAGGTCGGCGGTCAGCGCCGCACCATGCCGCTCGCCGGCAAGTTGTTCGAGGAACGCTCGCACGAGAAGCGGCCGCTCGCAGTCGGCGACCGCGTGCTGTTCGACGTGACGGGGCAAGCGATCGACGCGCTCTTGCCGCGCACGAGCATGCTGCACCGACGCGCCGCGAGCGAAGGCGAGGAACGCTCGCAGGTCGTCGCCGCGAACGTGACGCTGGCGCTCGCGGTCGCGGCTGCTGCCGAGCCGCCGTTCCAACCCGAACTCGTCGACGGCGTGCTCGCCGGCGCCGTGCGCCAGCAGATCCCGGCCGCGCTCGTCGTGACCAAGATCGACCGCGACAAGAAGGGCGCGGCGCAGCAGTGGATCGAGCTCTACCGCAAGCTGGGCTACCGCGTGTTCGCGACCTGCACGCAGCCCGGCAGCGAGACGCTGGACGAGTTCGCGCAGCTGCGCGAGCTGCTGCACCAGAACCGCACCGTGCTGTGCGGGCTGTCGGGCGTGGGCAAGTCGACGCTGCTCAACGCGCTCGTGCCCGGCCTGCAGTTGCGCACCGGTTCGTTGAACCACATCCGTCAAGGCAAGCACACGACGGCGCACACCGAACTGATCCCGCTGCCCGGCGGCGGCCACGTTCTCGACACGCCGGGCGTGCGCAGTTTCCACCAGTTCCAGATCGGCGCGCAGGAGTCGCAGTTCGTGTTCCCCGAGATCGCGGCCTTGCTGCCGCAGTGCGAGTACCGCAACTGCCTGCACCGCGACGAGCCCGGCTGCGCGGTGCTCGCGGGCCTCGAGAACGGCGCCGTGCATCGTTCTCGCTACGCGTCGTATGCGGCGATGCTCGACCACGCGCTGCGCAGCGAGCGGCTGCACTCCAAGGTCGACTCGGACGACGACGGCAAGCGGCAGGGCGGCAAGCGGCGACGCCCGGGTAGCTGAGCGCCACGCATGTCCGATGCGCCGAGTGGCGGAATCCGCCACGCGGACGCGCGCCGGAATGCAGAACGGCCGGCGACGTCGAGGACGCCACCGGCCGTTCGGGTCACCGAGGATCGCCCGGCGACGGTTCTCACTTCGCGATCAGTTGATGTCGAACGTCAGCGTGACGCCGTTCGAGACGACGATGTTCGCGACGTTGCGTGAGAACGGCACACCGCTGAGCAGCTGCGCAGACTGCGCGTAGACCGACGCACCCGCGAACGCAGCCGGGATGCTGCCGAGGACCGGCCAGGCCACCGACGGCGTCGAGACGAACTGGAAGTCCGACGCGACCTCGGGCAGCAGGATGTAGGCGCTGCAGCCCGGCATGCCGAGGGCCGCCAGGTCGATACCCGGCAGCGGCGTCGTGCTGATCAGGCCGATGTTGAACACGGTCTGCGGGTCGAAGTTCGTCGTGACGAGTTCGAGCGGCCGACCGACCTTCGGACGGTAGGTCGAGGACAGACGCGAGTTGCGCGCACCGTCACCCGAGACATAGCCGGTCCCGGCCGTGGCGACGCTGAGGTCCGGGTACTGGCGCGGGGACGGACCCGTGCCACCGTCGACGCCGTCACCGCGCGAGAAGCCCACGAGGCGCGAGCAGTCACTGTGGAAACAGCCGCCGGCGCCGTAGCGCACCTCTACCGTGCCACTCGAATACAGCACGAGCTGGCAGGTCGAGAGGTTCACGGGCGTCGGGGTCGGGAGCCACTCCTTCACACCGTCCCACGTGATCGAGTAGTAGGTCGCGCCGTCCGTGTCGACGACGATGTTGCCGAGGCCGCCGAGGAAGGTGGAGCCGTCGGCGGGTTCGAGGTCCATCCAGTTCGGGGCGATCGCGGGACGCGAGACGAAGCCGGCGAAGTTGGCCGCGCCACCCTGGTCGAACGAGTAGAGGTTGCCCGCGGTCTGCGGCGCCGCCAGCCAGACGAGGCCGTTCGAAGAGATGTGGATCTGGTTCGTGCCAGTCAGGTTGCCCGGGTAGACGAACGAGAACGGCAACGCACGGGTCCAGTAGGCGTCGTCGGCAGGGTTGGAAGCCGCACTGTCCGTCGCCGTCGGCGCCGTGTTGTTGACGACCTCGGTGGTCAGACCGGACCCGGGAACGATCGACAGACCCGGCGCGTTGTTCTGCGTGACGACGTAGTTGTCACCGACCGGGAACATGGTGAACCCGTTGATCGCTCCGGCTGAACCAACCGGATCGATGTCGAGAGGCAACGAGGCGGCGCCGTTCGGATCGATCCACGACTCGTAGAACGAATACGGGCGGTTGTAGCAGCCCTGACCGACGGTCAGGCTCTGGGCCGCGTTCGAGACGGACGTGTTGTAGGTCAGGTCGACCGTAGGGCAGAACGCCGACAACGCACCCGAAAGCGCCGTCGTGGAGTTGACCGAACGGACCGTGTTCGCGAGGTGGCCGACGTTGAAGCTCGTGCCCGTGATGTTGCCGGTCGCCGGGCTCGGGACTGCGTTGATGACCAACTCGATGATCAGGTCCTGGCCACTGGCGGGCACGTAGACGAAGGGCGTCGACAGAGTGACGCTGCACAGCGGCAGGTTCGAGTTGGCGGCCTGGACCAAGGTCGTCACCGGACCGCTGAAGTTGGGCGTGCCGAGCGGGTCCTCGGAACGGTTCGCCGAGAAGGTGACGGTCGGGCTCGCGTAGTCCACCTTCGAGTCCTGGAGGAACACGTCGACGGACGGGTAGGTCACGGCCACCGAAGGAGCCGTCATGTTGGCGCTCGCGACGCGCCAGCCGATGTCGGTGATGACGATCGGGCCATTGACACCTTGGCTCGTGAACAGCGACGAGTCGTAGATGCACTGGACGCGATTCAAGCCAGCGCGCCAGACGTTGCCGGTGGAACCGCCGAACGAGACGTTCGACACGGTGATGGTCTGCGCGAGCAGACCGGACGAGAGCGCCAGGATGGCGAGGGATGGGAGAGGCAGGTTTCTCATGGCAGGTAGGGCGAGCGAGTCAGCACTGTGGAAGTGAGTGCGAGACCCCAGATCGAGGATTTGGACCACTGCGATGGGCAGCGGTCCTCAGACTGCTGCAGAAACAAAGGAGCGGAGGGAATTCCCCGACTCCGTGGCTAGGACTCTCATGGGCCGCAAACAGGTTCCGTGGCCGGGTCAAATCCCATAGCAGCCCGATGGAGAACGACGGCGTCGCCGAGAGCGTGGCAGCCGGGTCGAGATAAAGGACTGCAAGCGGCGTCGAGTCCATGGATACGACGTAGTTCGCACGACGCGGAGATCGGCCCGGATGTCGCGCCCGCAGGCAGCATGCGATTTCCCCTTGCTGTCAGTCCACCCTCTGCGCCTACGGAGCAAGCACGGGAAGAGTCATGGGCACGGAGCACGCCAATGGCACACACGCGCCTGGCAGCATCAACCGTCGCGAGATCGCGGGGCGCTCAACCGGCCTGGAACACGAGGCACTTGTAGCCCCACGACGCGAGCAGCAGCAGCACTGCGAACAGCGCGATCGCCGTGCGCGGCAGCTGCAGGTAGACGTCGAGGAACGAACGCGAACGCAACAGGCACCAGCCCGCGACCGCGCCCAGCGCGATGCCCGCGAGCGCGAACGAGGCGCCGAACGGCTGCGTCGCGAACGCCGCGAGCAATCGACCGTGCACCACCAACGTCGCCGCGGTCGTCGCGCCGCACGTCGGGCACGGGTAGCCGTAGACCTTCGGCCAGTTGCACGCGGACATGCCGAGCTGCGTGTGCGTGTCGTAGCCTTTCGGATCCGGCTCGATCGCCACCAGCGCGACGAAGCACACGAGCGCGGCGGCGAACACCACGCATGCGACCGCGCGGTCGAACCACACAGGCCGCGGCCCTTCGTGCACTGGGATCGTCGAGATCACGCGCGGCGGATCATGCCGCCAGTCGCCGCGCGCACAACCGAGCGCCGCGCGCGGAGCCCGTCGCGGCCTCAGCCGCGGAAGTCGTAGACGTAGGCGAGCTTGTCCTTGCGGACGATCGCGTACTCGAGCGTGCCGAGCACCTGCAGCTCCTGCGGCGACAGGTCGAGCCCGCGCAGGATCGGCGTCTGCATGATGAAGTACTTGCGGTTCGAGACCTGCTGCTCGTAGGCGCCCGGCTCTACGTTGCCCGTGAGCTCGAACTGCACCGCGCCGTTGTAGAACGCGCGGATGCGCACCGCCTTGTTGGGCTGCGCGAGGCGACGCAGCATCTCGTCGCCAGAGAAGTCGATCAGCTCGTGCGCGCAGATCACTTCCTTCTGGTTCACCTGCACGCTCGGCGTGCGGATGACCTCGCCGTTGCGCAGCGACACCATCGTCGCGTCCTCGATCGTGAGGAAGGTCTTCGACCAGTCCTCGAGCACGTTCGACAGGCGCTTCGTCTTGTTCGGAAGCCGTCCCTTGATGAGGAACGAGTCGGTCAGGAACAGGTCTTCGACGATCACCGGCGCGGACGCGCCGCCGGAATTGCGGTTCGGTTGGTTCATCGTGCGGCTCGCGAGGCGAGGAGCGCGCGCGCTTCGCCGGCGAGGTAGAACGAACCGCAGCAGAGTCGCGGCAACGGCGTCGAGCAGACTGCAGCGACAGCCTCGGCAACCGGTCGGATCACCGAGACCACGCCGCCTTGCGCGCGCAGCCAGTCCGCGACGACCTGTGGGTCCTCGCCGACGGTGCCCGTGAGCTCCGTCAGGACGAAGCTATCGGCGATCGGCAACAGCGCGCTCAAGCCCTGCCGCCAGCGCTTGTCCGAAGCCGAGCCGAACAGCACGACCGCCTTGCGATCGGGCCATCGGCGACGGAACTCGCCCGCGACCGCGAGCATCGACTGTTCGGTGTGCGCTCCGTCGAACACGAACGGCAGCCCGTCGGCGCAGCGCACCACGTCGAAGCGACACGGCAACTGCCACGGTCGCGGCGCGGGATCGAGGCGCAACGCCACGTCCGGACGCACGTGCGCGAGCGCCGCCGCGGCCAGCGCGAGCGCTTGCGGCTCGTAGCCGCGCGCATCGGGCAGGAGCACCGGCAGCTCGCGCCCATCGGGCAGCACGAGTCGCGCGCGGTAGTCCGTGCCTTCCCAGCTCGCGTCGACGAGATGCATGTCCGTGCCGAGCACGAACAGCCTCGCGCCTTGCGCCTTCGCATGGTTCTCGAGCACCGCGAGCGCGTCGCCGCGCGCGGCCGTGAACGCGACGCCGGAAGGACGCACGATCCACGCCTTCTCCGACGCGATCGCCGCGACCGTGGAGCCGAGGATCGCCGTGTGCTCCAACTCCACGCCGGTGAGGATCGACGCGTCGACGGGGATCGCAGTGGTCGCGTCGAACCTGCCGCCGAGCCCCACTTCGTAGATCGCGAGATCCGTTCGTGCGGCGACGAAGGCCTGCGCCGCGGCGACCGTCAGCGCCTCGAAGAACGTCGCCTTCACGCCGATCTGGTCCGCGCGCGCGAGCACGAGGCGCAACTGCGTCTCCATCGCCTCCGTCGTCACGGGCCGACCGTCGAGCAGGATGCGCTCGAGGATCGTCGTCACGTGCGGCGACAGGTAGGCGCCGGCGCGCAGCCCGCTCGCCTGGGCGAGCGCGCCGAGGAACGCGCAGACCGTGCCCTTCCCCTTGCTGCCTCCGACCTGGATCGCCACGCCGTGCGCAGGCGCCGGACCGAGATGGGCCACCAGCGCGCGGGCGTTCGCGAGATCCCAGATGCGCCGATCCGGACGCGAGCGCTCGAAGTTCTCCAACTGGCTCAACAACGGAGCCAGTCGGTCGGCTGCAGGGTCGTGGAGCATGGGAGAAGGCTCTCGTTCGCTGGCGGCAGACACCGCCCGGGGGAACCGAAACGTAGGTGAGACATCCGCGAAACGCCACGGCGACGAACGGCGCGACACGCGGCACTCCCGCGCCGAACCCCGCGCGGCTACGGTTCCGCGCCCCACGAGGACCGCATGCGCCCGATCCAGACGCTCCTTCTTCTCGCCGCCGTCTCCACGCTCACCGCGCACGCGTCGGCGCAAGGCGGCCGCAGCCGTCGCAACGCCGATCCGGGCAGCGTCAAGCTCGAGACCATGACGTTCGCAGAGAAGACGTTCGCGAGCGAGTCCATCGGCGACGACGCGCAGTACGGCGTCTACCTGCCCAAGGACTACGACGACGAGAAGAACAAGGACACGAAGTATCCGCTCGTCGTCTGGCTGCACGGCATGTTCGAGGACCACATGCGGTTCCACGGCCGCGGCGGCGCGCCGGTGCTCGACGCGGCGATCAAGGAAGGCAAGCTGCCGCCGTGCGTGTTCGTGTGCCCCAACGGCGGCCGCACGTCGATGTACGTGAACCGCAAGGACAAGAAGTACGAGGACCTCGTCACGAAGGACCTGCTCGCGCACGTCGCCAAGACCTACCGCGTGAGCGACCGCCGCGAGGACCGTGCGATCCTCGGCGTCAGCATGGGCGGCATGGCCGCGCTGCGCATCGCGATGCACTCGCCGGACCTGTTCGGCGCCGTCGGCGTGCACAGCGCCGCGATCCTGCCCGAAGACCCGAACAACCTGCCCGACCGCATGAAGGGCGCGGCGAAGCAGTTCGGCCTCGTCGAGGTGTTCGGCGACCCGATCGAGAAGGAGCCTTGGCAGAAGGCCAACCCGCTGTGCATCGCGCGCACACTGGAGCCGAAGACCCTGCACGGCCTGCGCATCTACTTCGATGCCGGCACCGAGGACCGCTACGGCTTCGCGGTCGGCAACGAGGCGCTGCACGGCGTCCTCGACGAGAAGAAGATCGAGCACACGTGGCGCCTCATCGAAGGCGGCGGCCACTCGTGGGGCGCGGGCTTCCAGGACCAGACGCTGCCGCACAGCTTCGCGATGGTCGGCGAGATGTTCCGGCAGGCGAACGCGAAGAAGTCGGCCCTCGACGGACTCGGCGGCGCCGTTGACGGATCCGCCGACGGCAAGGGCGATTCGAAGCCGGACGGCGGCAAGTAGCGCCGTCGACGCGATCCGCACGGGGCTTCCTGGATCGCGAGAGCTCGAGAAAAATCCGACTTCGGACCTGCGCCGAGCGGCATCCCTGCCGATCAGCAGGACTATCCAGCACGTGTGGCACGGCTACGTCGCCGGGCTCGCAGGCAGGATGCGTTCTTCCACGGGATGCCAGCCATCCCGGAGTCCGAACGATGTACGAGCTCGAACATCGCGTTCGCGTGTTCGTGTTCCAGATCCTGGAACAGGGACCGCAGTTCCTCTTGCTGCGCCAACGGCCTCGCGCCGAATGGCCGCTCGGCCCCGTGATCGGCACGGTGGCCCCGGGCGAGAAGACCGAGGATGCCGTGCTGCGCGAAGTGCGCGCCGAGACCGGCCTGCGACGACCGGTGCACCTCATGGAGATCGCCGCGCCGCAGAAGGAGCTGTTCGGCGACATGGGGCTCGTCGAGTGGCCCTTCGCCTGGCAAGCCGGCATCGCCGGCGAACAGATCCACGGGCTCACGCCGGGACCGATGGTCGGCGAGTTCCAGTGGCTGAGGTTCGAGGAAGCGTATCGACGCATCGAATCCGCAACGGACCGCGATGCACTGGTGCGGCTGCAGCTCTCTCTGCAATAATCCTCGCCCCTGATCCGCACGCAGTTCTGCGCCCTCCGGCGCAGCCGCACCCATTCATGAGCGACACCCCCAACAAGCCGCCTGCCGACGGCGTTCTCGGCGACGGCCGTCTGCCTAGCTCCGCGATGCGCAGCTACGCGTTGCTGACGCCCGAGCTGAAGCAGCTCTACATGAGCTTCTACAAGGCCACGTACGGCAAGTCGAAGCTCGACATCAAGACGAAGGAGTTCGTCGCGATCGCCGCCGCGTTGGTGAGCGGCTGCAAGGGTTGCCTCGAAGGCCACCTCAAGAAAGCCAAGAAGGAAGGCGCGACGAGCGACGAGGTCGCCGAAGTCATCGCCATCGTCCTCGGCGTGAACGCCGCGACGATCGTCGACCGCTCGGACATCGCCAACTTCCACCTCGGCGGCTTGTTCGACAAACCCGAAGGCGCCTGAGGCCTTCGACCGGACGCGCGCGAACCGCGCGGCCCGCTGCTCCGTTCGATCCGGCGTGCCGCGCTCGCCGGATCCCCCTGCGGGCGAGTTGCCGACCGAGAATCCCTGCCGAGCCCCCACCGCTCGCCGACTCCTTGGCCTAGAACCGCCATGCCGATGCCCGCGCCCAAGCAGAATCCAGCCGATGTGCCGTTCATGCCGCGCGGCTCCGTGATCCGCCTCGCGGCCACCGCGGTGTTCTGCGCGCTCGCGCTCTACCTCGTCGTCTTCTGGAACCCCGGCGTCGAGATCCAGCAAGGCACGATCGCCGAACCCGAGGCGCCGCTCGTCTCGGTGCCCAACATCGACTCTGCGGTCCTGGAGAAAGCCAAGGACGCGACGCGCGAGCAGCGCCTGTTCCTCGAGGCGGAGCCGCTATCGCACCTGCTCGCGCAGAGCCTCAACGTGAGCCCGGAAGCGGCACGCGCGCTCGGCATGCCCGCGGACATGGTCCCGGTCACCGCGCTGCAGACGAACATCGGCGAGTGGCGCGGACGCTGGATCTACTACCGCGGCAAGATCGAGAAGCTCTCGGGCCCGGGCCCGGGGCACCCCGTGCCCGGCTACGGCATCTACGAAGCGACGCTGCGACTGCGCGATGGCTCGCAGGTGCTGTTCGCGTTCTCGAAGCCACCCGCGGCCGCCCTCGTCGAAGGCGCCTGGGCGCGCGCCGAGGGCTACGTGCTCAAACTGCGCGACGTCGCCTATCCAACCGAATCGACGAAAGCGCCGCTGCTCGTCGGCGCGGATCTGAAGAAGGACTACGAGGACTGGGCACCGGTGACCACGCTCGACCCGAACGCGCTCGCAGGCGTCGTCGACGTGGTGCGCGAGAGCGGCAACGTGCTCAGCGCCGACGACTCGTGGAAGGCGATCGACGAGGACCAGTCGAATGCGCTGTGGCATCTCGGCGCGTATGCGCGCGACGTCGCGCCGATGACGAAGGCGGAATGGCGCAAGGTGCCCGCGCTCAACGCGCAGGACATCTGGGACGCGTTCAAGAAGGACGAAGTCGCGCGCGGCACGCCGATGCGCATCCTCGGCACGCTGGCCGCGACGAGGACGATCACCGCGAGCCCCAACCCCGCCGGCATCAAGGAGTGGACCGAGGCGTGGGTCCAGGTGCGTGACGTCGGCGGCAAGACGATCCCCGTGTGGCTGCCGCACGGCACGAAGCAACCGCTCGGCTCGTCGCTGGAGATCAACGCCTACTACTTCCGCCGCTACAGCTACGAGACGCGCAACGGCAAGCAGATGTGGACGCCGCTGTTCGTCGCCAACTCGCTCGACCTGTTCGTGTTCGAGACCGGGCGCGGCATGCGCGAGATCAGTTCGTGGGCCTTCGGCGCGACGGTCCTGATCGTGGGGTTCGCCTGGTGGGGCGCGCGCCGCGAGAAACAGCGCTCTCTGGCGCAGGAAGACGCGCTCATCGAACGGCGGCGGAAGCGCCGCCGCGCATCGGCCGACACGGCGACGCAATCGTGATCGAGTTCGCCTGCAGGCCACAGCACGAGGCCGCTACGCACGTTCGCATCGGCGACGGCGCGCTGCGCCAACTGCTCGCGGACTCCGCCGGCCGCTCGGTGTTTGCGCTCGTCGACGACGCGGTTGCGCAACGGCGGCCCGACCTGACTTCGAAGGACTGGACCGTGCTGCACGCGCAGGCCGGCGAGAGCCTGAAGTCGCTGGCGCAGGCCGAGCTCGTGCTGCGCGCGATGGCGTCCGCCGGCATCGACCGGAAGGGGCTCTTTGTCGCGATCGGCGGCGGCACCATCGGCGACCTCGGCGGCCTCTGCGCAGCGCTCTACCTGCGCGGCATCGAGTGCTGGCAGGCGCCCACGACGATGATGGCGATGGTCGACAGCGCCGTCGGCGGCAAGACCGCGGTGAACCTGCCCGAGGGCAAGAACCTCGTCGGCGCCGTGCATCCGCCTGCACGCGTCTACGTCGATCCGACGATGCTCCCGGACCTGCCGGAAGCCGAGTTCCGCAGCGGCCTCGCCGAGGCGCTGAAGGTCGGCATCGGCCTCGATGCCAACTTGTTCGCGATCCTCGAGCGCCAGTCGGACGAAGTCGCGAGTCGCAGCTCCAGCATCGTCGAGCGCGTGATCCATCGCGCGCTGGCGGCGAAGGCCGCCGTCGTCGAATCGGACCTTCGCGAGGACGGGCCGCGCCGCCTGCTCAACCTCGGCCACACGCTGGGCCACGCACTCGAGGCTTGCGGCGGCTACACGGAGCCACACGGGCTCTGCGTAGCGCGCGGCCTGCACTTCGCGCTCGACGTGGCCGACGCGCTGTCGGCGATCCGCCGCGAGGACTCGGAACGGAGCCGCAACCTGCTGCTCCGCTACGGCCACCGACGCTCCGAACTGCCGCCGGTCGAAGCGCTGATGCCCTACCTTCTGCGCGACAAGAAGGCCGAGGCGGGCACCATCCACTTCGTGGTTCCGACCGGCATCGGCCAGAGCCGCGTCGAGCGCCTGCGCACCGACCGGATCGCCGCTTTGCTGCAGGTCGGCTGAACGCGACCGGATCCGCCGCAAGTCCTTTTCGCACATAGCGCTGCGGACATCGGACCCGGTCCGGATCCCCCCTTCCGCCAGCCCCCGAACCGACCGCTCGGGACGGGTCGGTTTTTCTGCTCGCGCGCCTTCTTGGGTTCCGGTGTAGTCCCGCCCCCGATGCCACGCCGCGACGACCTGAAATCGATTCTGATCATCGGCTCTGGACCCATCATCATCGGGCAAGCCTGTGAGTTCGACTACTCGGGTGTGCAGGCGTGCAAGTCGCTGCGCAGCGATGGCTACAAGGTCATCCTGATCAACAGCAACCCGGCGACGATCATGACCGATCCCGAGACCGCGGATCGGACCTACATCGAGCCGATCACGCCGGAGACGGTCGCGAAGATCCTGGAGAAGGAGCGCCCCGACGCCGTGCTGCCGACCCTCGGAGGCCAGACGGCGCTCAACTGCGCGATGCAGCTCCACGACATGGGCGTGTTCGAGAAGCTCGGCATCGAGCTGATCGGCGCGAAGCCGCACGCGATCCAGAAGGCGGAAGGCCGCCAGGAGTTCCGCGCGGCGATGGAGAAGATCGGCCTCGAATGCGCGAAGAGCCGGCTCGCCTACAGCATGGCCGAAGCGCGCCAGGCCCTCGACGAGATCGGCCTGCCCGCGGTCATCCGGCCCGGCTTCACGCTCGGCGGCTCCGGCGGCGGCATCGCCTACAACCTGCAGGAGTTCGAGGAGATCGCTGCGCGCGGCCTGGAGCTCTCGCTCAACAGCGAGATCCTCGTCGAAGAGTCGATCGCCGGCTGGAAGGAATACGAGCTGGAGGTGATGCGCGACACGAAGGACAACGTCGTCATCATCTGCTCGATCGAGAACTTCGATCCGATGGGCGTGCACACGGGCGACTCGATCACCGTGGCGCCGGCGCAGACGTTGTCCGATCGCGAGTACCAGCTGATGCGCGACGCGGCGATCGCGGTGATCCGCGAGATCGGCGTCGACACCGGCGGCAGCAACGTGCAGTTCGCGATCGACCCGAAGACGGGTCGCATGATCGTGATCGAGATGAACCCGCGCGTGAGCCGCAGCTCCGCGCTGGCCAGCAAGGCGACGGGCTTCCCCATCGCCAAGATCGCCGCCAAGCTCGCGGTCGGCTACACGCTCGACGAGCTGCGCAACGACATCACGAAGGTCACGCCGGCGAGCTTCGAGCCGACGATCGACTACTGCGTCGTGAAGTTCCCGCGCTGGGCGTTCGAGAAGTTCCCGACCGCGGACTCGACGCTGACGACGCAGATGAAGTCGGTCGGCGAGGTGATGGCGATCGGGCGCACCTTCAAGGAGTCGATGCAGAAGGCGCTGCGCGGCCTCGAGACGGGCCGCTGGGGCTACGGCAACGTGCCGGGCCAGCCGAGCTGCAAGCCCGAGGACCTCGATCCGAACACGATCCGCCCGCACCTCAAGACGCCGCGCGACGACCGCATCGACTGGGTCCGCAACGCGATGCTCGCCGGAATGTCCGTCGAGGAGATCCACGACAGCAGCAAGATCGACCCGTGGTTCCTCGACCAGCTCATGGAGCTCGTCGAGCACGAGCGCGAGATGATCGCGATCGGCAAGAGCGGCGTCAGCGCCTTCACCAAGGCGCAGATGCTGAGGGCCAAGAAGCTCGGCTTCTCGGATCGCCAGATCGGCGCCGCATGCACGCCGCGAGCCAACGAGTGGCAGGTCCGCGCGCAACGCCAGAAGCTCGGAGTCACTCCGGTCTACAAGCGCGTCGACACCTGCGCGGCCGAGTTCGAGAGCCACACGCCCTACCTCTACTCGACCTACGACGGCATCGAGGACGAAGCCGGCGAAGGCACGGGCAAGAAGCGCGTGATCGTGCTCGGCGGCGGCCCCAACCGCATCGGCCAGGGCATCGAGTTCGACTACTGCTGCGTGCACGCGGCGATGGCCCTTCGCGAGAAGGGCTACGAGACCGTGATGGTCAACAGCAACCCCGAGACCGTGTCGACCGACTTCGACACCTCGGACATGCTGTTCTTCGAGCCGCTCACGCACGAAGACGTGATGAACGTCGTCGACCGCCTGCAGCCGCACGGGATCATCGTGCAGTTCGGCGGACAGACGCCTCTCAACCTCGCGCGCGGACTGGCCGACCACGGCGCGCCGATCGTCGGCACCAGCGTCGACTCGATCGAGATCGCCGAGGACCGCGAACTGTTCTCCAAGGTCGTCGACGAACTCGGCATCGAGCAGCCGCCGAGCGGCATGGCGAAGGACGCCGAACAGGCGATCGCCGTCGCGCAGCGCATCGGCTACCCAGTGCTCGTGCGCCCGAGCTTCGTGCTCGGCGGCCGCGCGATGGCGATCGTGGACGACCGCCGCGCGCTCGAGGACTACATGGAGCGGCACCGCTCCTTCTCCGAGGAACGACCGCTGCTCGTCGACAAGTTCCTCGACAACGCGATCGAGGTCGACGTCGACGCGCTCGCCGACGGCAAGAGCGTCGTGATCGGCGGGATCATGGAGCACATCGAGGAGGCCGGCATCCACTCCGGCGACTCGAGCTGCTCGCTGCCGCCCTACACCCTGTCCGAGGGCCTCGTCGCCGAGATCGCGGACAAGACGCGCAAGCTCGCGATGCGGCTCGGCGTCGTGGGCCTCATGAACGTGCAGTGGGCCGTGAAGGGCTCGCGCCTCATGATCCTCGAGGCCAACCCGCGCGCGTCGCGCACCGCGCCGTTCGTCAGCAAGGCGATCGGCCAGCCGCTCGCCAAGATGGCCGCGCGCGTCATGCTCGGCGAGACGATCGAACAGGTCGGCGCGCACGAACAGCTGGCCCCGCCCTACTTCTCGGTGAAGGCTCCGGTCTTCCCGTTCAACAAGTTCCACGGTGTCGACACCGTGCTCGGCCCGGAGATGAAGTCGACGGGCGAGGTCATGGGCATCGACGTGAGCTTCGGCGCGGCATTCGCGAAGGCGATGCTCGGCGCAGGCAACGCGATGCCGAAGGGCGGCAAGGTGTTCGTGTCCGTGCGCGACGAGGACAAGCGCATGCTGCTGCCGCTCGTCAGCCGCCTGCACGCGCTGGGCTTCCAGATCGTTGCGACCAGCGGCACCGCGCGCGCGCTCGCCAACTCCGGAATCCCCGTCGAGCGCGTCCAGAAGATCCACGAAGGCCGACCGCACGTGCTCGACCTCGTGCTGAACCGCGAAGTGCGACTCATCATCAACACGCCGTCCGGCAAGCGCGAACGCGGCGACGACCGCCGCATCCGCAGCTCGGCCGTGAGCCACAAGATCCCCTGCATCACGACGATGGCTGCGGCCGCGGCGACGATCCAGGGTCTCGAGTGGGTCACAAAGAAGCCGCTCGATGTGAAGCCGCTGCAGGAATACCATTCGCAGCTCGGTTGACGGCGATCGCGCGGTCAGCGTCCCGCAACCGCGCGAACGATGAAGCCCGCCAACGCACCCAAGCACGATTCCCGCCTCGCCACGGAACTGGCCGCGTTCTGCAAGAACGCGGTCTCGCAGCCCCAACAGCGGCGCGACTCGTTCCCGGCCTCCGAGCTGTGGGCGGCCGCCGCGCGCACCGGCACCTCGCTGTGGCTCGACACCGGCGACATCGACGCGGCAAAAGCTCTCTGGACCCGCGAGTTCCAGGCGCTGACGACGAACAACACACTGCTCAACAAGGAGGTCCAGAAGGGCCTCTACGACGAGCTCGTGCCGGACGCGGCGGCGCTCGTGCGCGGCGTGCAGAAGGACGTCGACGATGCTTTGCTCGTGCAAGAGGTCGCGTTCGTGCTCAACGCGGTGCACGGTCTCAAGCTCGTGCGCACCTTCGACGCGGACGTCTCCGTCGAACTGCACACCGCGATCGCGAACGACGTCGAGGCCAGCTACCACTACGGCAAGCGCTTCCACGCGATCTGCCCAGATCGCTTCATCGTCAAGGTGCCGCTCACGCCCGCCGGCGTGCTCGCAGCGCGTCGCCTGCACGACGACGGCATCCGCCTCAACTTCACGCTCGGTTTCAGCGCGCGGCAGAACTACCTCGTCGCGCTGCTCGCGCAGCCGACGTGGGTCAACGTGTTCATGGGCCGCATCAACGCGTTCCTCGCCGACAACAAGCTCGGCGACGGCGTCAACGCGGGCGAGAAGGCGACCCTCGCGAGCCAGCGCGTGCTGCGCCGCTTGAAGAAGAACCCCGGCATCGACGTGCGCCAGATCGGCGCGTCGATGCGCAGCGGACAGCAGTGCTTCGACCTACTCGGCCTCGACGTCTTCACGATCCCGACCGCGGCCGCGAAGGAGTTCGTCGAGAAGAAGTTCGCGCTGGAGTCGCTGAAGGACCATACGGCGGACGACCCGAAGGTGACGTTCGCGGACGGCGCCGAGGCCGAGAAGAACCGGCTCGGCGTGTTCTGGACCGTCGACGACACCTTCGAGCAGGCCATGTGCCAGCTCGCGGCGATCGACCCGAAGACGCTGACGCCGGAGTCGCTCGTGGCCAAACTGCAGGCCGCCGGCTGCGGCGACCTGTTCCCCGTGCTCTCGGCCGACGAGCAGGCCCGCGTGTCCAAGGAAGGAAAGATCCCCGTCTTCGCGTCGTGGCGCGACCGCGTGCAGAAGGGCACGGCGTCGTGGGACGGCATCCTGACCGCAGCCGCGCTCGCGAGCTTCACGCTCGACCAGAAGGCCCTCGACGAGCGCATCGCGCGCCTGCTCTGACGCCGGGCCGGCGGCCGCTGCCCCGCCCCGTCGCCAACGCGTGCTATCCTGCGCGCATGTCCGATCCGTCGACGAGCATCGAGCAGATCCAGAAGCTGCTCCAGCAGGGTGACCGCGTCGCGGCCGCGCGACTGCTGCCGATCGTCTACGACGACCTCCGGCAACTCGCGCGGGCCCGCATCGCGCGCATGGCAAGGGGACGGACGATGCGCGCCACCGAGCTCGTGCACGAAGCGTGGATGCGCATCGTCGCCGGCGGCGATCCGGGCTGGCAGGGTCGCACGCACTTCTTCGGCGCCGCGGCCAACGCGATGCGCAACATCCTGGTCGACCAGGCGCGGCGACGCGGAGCGCTGAAGCGCGACGCGCAGCGCAAGGAACCGATGCCCGACGAAGTGCCGGAGCTCGAGCACGGCCTTCCGTACGCGGACATCCTGACCGTGCACGAGGCGCTCGAAGCGATGGAGAAAGCCCATCCGCGACCGGCGCAAGTCGTGTTGCTGCGCTTCTTCGGCGGCCTGCAGATGCCGGAGATCGCGCAGATGCTCGACATCTCGCTGCCGACCGCAGAGCGCGACTGGCGCTTCGCGCGCGCGTGGCTGCAAGACCGCATCGGCAGCGGCACGGACCTCGATGTCTGAGCGAACGAACGAACAGCGCGTCCGCGAGTTGTTCGACCTTGCGGCGGACCTCGACGAGGCCGGCCGCGAACGGGTCCTCGCCGCAGAAGCTGACCAGAACGTCGTCGCGCGCGTTCGCGCCCTGCTGCGACAGGACTCGTTGGAGACCATCGCGCCGCTGCAGCGCAGCGTGGCGCCCGCGAAGCTGCCCAAGATCGACAAGTACGAGTTGCTGCGCCAACTCGGCGAAGGCGGGATGGGCCAGGTGTTCCTCGCGCGACAACTCGAGCCCGTGGAGCGACACGTGGCGATCAAGTTCGTGCGCGACGTCGACGCGGCGCCGTTCGCGGCGGAGTGGTTCGAGCGGGAGCGACAGACGCTCGCGCGCATGAACCATCCAGGCATCGCCCAGATCTTCGACGGCGGCACGACGAAGGAAGGCGAGCTCTACCTCGTGATGGAGTTCGTCCGCGGCGAGCCGCTGACGGCTTACTGCGAGCGTCGCAAGCTGGATCTCCCATCGCGGCTGAGGTTGCTCGGCGACGTTTGCGAGGCGGTGCACCACGCGCACCAGAAGTCGGTGATCCATCGCGACCTCAAGCCGGACAACGTGCTCGTAGCCGAAGTCGACGGCAAGCCACGCTGCAAGGTGATCGACTTCGGCATCGCCCGCTCCGCGAAGCAGAAGGGCGCCGCCACAGCTGAAGATCGCGCAGTGCTCGGCACGTGGCGCTACATGAGTCCGGAGCAGCGCCAACCCACCGAATTCGGACTCGACACGCGCAGCGACGTCTACGCGCTCGGCGTGATGCTGTTCGAGCTCGTCGCGGGGTTCAACCCACATCAGGACGCGAAGTCGAAGGCGGACGTCTTCGAGGTCGTGACGCTGCGCGAGCCAGGCGCTGAGCTTGCCGCCGGCGATCCTGCGCGGATGCGCGAACGAGCCGACGCGCTGTCCACGAAGCCCGGCGCGCTCCTGCGACTGCTGCGCCCCGAACTCGACGCCGTCGTGCGCCGCGCAATGGCCGAGGATCGCAACGAACGATACGGATCGGCTGCCGAACTGCGGCTCGACCTCGAGCGCTTCCGGCGCAACGAGCCGCTGTCGGCGATGCCTGCGACCGCCGGCTATGCGCTGCGCAAGCTCATCGCGCGAAGGCGCGCCGTCGCCATCGGCGCGGCGCTGACGCTGGTGTCGATGCTGGGCGCGATCGCAGGCCTCGGCTTCGGCATGCTCGAAGCCAGGGATGCGCAGTCTGCCCGCGCAGCCGCGCACGCGCGCGCGATGCGCCAGCTCACGCGCGCCGCCGCGCAGCTGGAGTTCCAGGACCTCGTGCTCTTCCACCTGGATCCCGGCACCGGCGAAGCCGGCGCGTCGATGCGCACGGTGCTCGACCGCCTCGCGCCGTCGATCGCCACGCGCTTCTCGGCGAACGCGCAGGAAGAGGCCGGCGTGCGCGCTTCGGTGGGCCACGCATACCTCGCCGTCGGCGAGCCGCACAAGGCGCTGCCCCACCTCGAACGCGCGCTCGAACTCACGGGAGACGACCTCGACAGCGAGGCTGCGAGCGCGATCGCGTTGCTCAACGACGTCGCGCGAGCGAGCCGTCTCGCCGGCCGCGCCGACGAGTCCGCGAAGCACCTCGCGCGCCTGCTCGAGATCGGCAGCAAGGAGCTGCTCCCCGTCGAGCCGAAGCTCGCCGCCTCGTTCCCGGTCCTCGCGCGCCTCGCGCGCACGCCGGGCACGGAAGCCGAGTTCTTGCGCGAATACGATCGCTTGCTCGCAGTCGTCGAGTCGATGCCACGCGACCTGCAGTCCGCCCGTCTCGTGCTCGCGCTGACCGGCGCGACGGGATTGCTCATCGCCGACTCGAACATCGCAAGCGGCTCGGCGTTGCTGGTCCGCATCGGCGCGTTCCTGAAGTCGGCCTACGCGGACGAGCTCGACACGACGTTCCCGCTCGTGCGTCTCTCCGAACGGCTCCTGCGCCTCGGCTCGCATGCGGACGCGAAGGCGCTCGCCGCGCAGTCGCTCGAGCTGCTGGGGCGCATCGCGGCAGACCGCCACTGGATGCGCCTGCAGGCGGCGCGCGTGCACGGCCTGTCGACTGCGCTCGACGGCGACGAAGCGGCGGGCGAACGCATGCTGGTCGCGCTGCGCGACGATCTCTGCGAGCTGCCGGCTTCTGCCAACGAACAGGCGCTTGCCGCCGCCAACGCGCTCGGCGAACTGTGCTCCAGACTGTCGGCGATCGGCAGGTTCGACGCGTTCTGCGACAGCTCGCTGCAGCGTTGGCGGTCTGCGTCGATCGACGGCGCCGACGACCGGCCTTGGTGGCTCGCATGCGCCGACGAGCTGCCGTCGTTCGCGCACGCAGCGGCGCTCGCGGCGTTGCGCAAGACGCCCGAGTCCGCGCGATCTGCTCGCGAGCGCGCGGCGCTCGGCTCGGCGCTGCTGCGCACAGGAGCGACCGCAGAGGCGTTCGCCGTGCTCGAAGCAGCCGCAACCCAGTTGCCTGCGCCGACGCCCGAGCTGCTGGCCGACCTCGTGCGCGCCGCGGCGCTCCTCGACCACAAGGACGTCGCCGTTCGCGCGCTGGAATCGCTCGAAGGCGCGGCAGAGAAGCCGGACGCCACACCGCGCGTGCGCGCGGCGGCAGCTCGCGCCGCCGGCGACTTCGAGCGCTGAACTGCGACGCCAGGGGCGTCGACCACCGCGGAACCTCCCACGGAAAATCCGCGCCCTTCGTGATGGGCGGCGCCGACGGATTGCGGATTCCCTTGTGCCGCCCCGTGCGGCATCCGCAGCGCACATCGCGCAACGGAAGTTCCCCCAGCGAAACGAGTCCTCCCATGCACAGCTTCTTGGTCGCAGCCTCCTTGGCCCTCGCAAGCGCGCTCCCCGCGCAGGCTTGCAGTTCGCTTTCGATCAGCGGAGGGGCCCCGGGCTCCACGCTCAGCATCTCCGTCGCCGGCGCGCCCGCGAACGGCTTCGCCGTGCTCGTCGTCGGCGAGCAGGCTGGTTCGACGCAGATCCCGCTGCCGATGGGCCAGAGCCTTCTGCTCGGCGTCGCGGAGCCGTTCTTCCCCGTCCCGCTCGGCCAGACGGACCTCTCCGGCGCCGCCTCCCTGCAGCTCGCGATCCCGGCTTCGCTACCGGGCCAGCTCCAGCTGCAGGCGCAGGCCGTCGGGCTCGGCTTCAGCTTCCCGCAGATCATGCTGCAGGCCTGCACGTCGAACGTCGTCCCGGTGACGATCGGCTGACGCAGGCCGCGACTTGCTCACTGCTCGCGGGACGAGTCCCCCGCGAGCAGTGGGCCGAGCCGCAACGTTTCCGCCGACGCGCTGCGCGCGAGTTCGAGGTAGTCGCCGCGAGGAATCTCGAAGGCGCCCAACGACGCGAGGTGCGAGGTGACGAACTGCACTTCGAACACGCGGATGCCCGCGGCGAAGAGCGCCTGCACCATCGACACGAGCGCGACCTTCGACATGTCGGTCACGCGGTGGAACATCGACTCGGCGCAGAACAGACGGCCGAACTGAACGCCGTAGGCGCCGCCGACCAACGCGTCGCCGATCCAGACCTCGATGCTGTGCGCGTTGCCGCGACGATGCAGCTCGGAGTAGGCCCGCACCATCTCCGGCAGGATCCAGGTGCCGTCCTCGCGGTCCTTCGCGCATTCGCGCATGACACGCGAGAAGCAGCGGTTCCACGTCACCTCGTAGCCGCCGCGGCGCATCGTGCGCTGCAGGCTGCGGCTCACGTGCAGCCGCTCCGGGGTCATCAACGCGCGCGGGTCCGGGCTCCACCAGATCGGCACCGTGGTCTCGTCGTACCACGGGAAGATCCCGGCGCGGTATGCGGACTCGAGGCGGTCCGCCGTCATCTCGCCGCCGAGCGCGACGATTCCCTGCGCGTCGTAGAGCCGCGGGTCCGGGAACGGATCGTCCTCGTATTCGAGGATCGCGGGACGCGCCGGCCGCTTCTTCACGCGTCAGCGCTCCTTGATGCGCCGCAACGTCGTGTGCTGGTCCTCGCGGTCCGCGAGCTCCACGACGTCGATGTCGCCGTCGTCGCGACGCACGAAGTAGACGCGCAGCCCGAGCGACGCGCGCATGCTCCAAGTGTCCTGTCCGCCGAGCTGCTTCACCTCGAGCCCGGGGTAGGCGTGGCCTTCGGTGCAGAACAACAAGACGGCCTGCACTGCGCGCTCGACGCTCTTGCGGTCCTTGCCGACCAGCGACTTGTAGAACGACGCGCGGAAGTGCGGCACGAACACGCGCTTCTCGGGCTCCGGCGGCGGCGGCGGCGCCTTGCGCCTGCGGCCCTTCGGCAACAGCGCCTCGAGCTCCCCGACCTCGGTCTCGAGTTCGCGGATGCGCGACCGTTCGAATGCGAGCTGGCGACGCAGCGCGTCGTCGGCAGCGGTGCGCGCGTCGAGTTCCAGCTCGAGGTCGTGCACGCGACGGGCCAGCTCCCGCCCCGCGTCGTCGGAGCCCTGCGGCGCAGCGGCAGCGCCGCGCTCGCGCAGACGAAGGACCTCCGCGCGCAGTTGCTGCAGCTCCTCGGACTGCGCCTCGGACGCCTGTCGCAGCTTCGACTCGCGCTCCGACACACGCTGGCCTTGCTCGCGTGCCTTCTCGAGCTCTGCCTGCAACCTTCGCGCTTCCTGCTCGTGGAACTTCTGCGCGGCCGCTGCGGTGGCCGCCGCCTCGGCTGCGGCAGACGCGTCGCTCGGTTCGCGATCGACGGTCTTCTCCGCGCGAGCCTCAAGCAACAGCGCGACCACGCGATCGAGGTCCTTGGGCTCCTTGCACTCGGCGAGCGCCGTGGCCAGCGCGTTCGCGGGCGCCTTCTCGACGCGGAAGCCCTTGGGCGACAGCGCGAGCTCCTGCGCGATCTCGCGCAGCCGCGACAAGGGGACCGAGACTTCGAGCAGCAGCGCGAGAGGCAAGGCGCCGCGCTCCTTCAGCGCGCGCTCGCTGAGCTTGCGCACTCTCAGGTCGTCGGATCGTTCGCCCATGGTCGCGCCCGATGATGGCGCAGGACGGCGGCTTTGTCAGCCGCCAGGACCGAGGTCAGCCGCGAGGAGAACGCGGGTAGATCCACTCGACCGGGTAGTCGGTCCACTGCATCTGCAGCTCGTCGAGCTCGCGCTCGATGCGCTCGCGGTCCTCAGGCGTCAGCGTCTCGTCGGGCTGCCACCACCGCCACACGCCCCATTCGACCGCGTCGATCGGCGCGGCGATCAGCGTGCCGACTCGCCAGAGGACGAACGAGGGGAACAGGAAGATCGACAACGGGTCGCGGGTGGCGCTGCTCTGGCTCGCATAGACGGCGTAGGTCGCAGGCAGCGCGACGATGTCGACGGGCACTCCGACCAGGAAGCCGAGGATGCCGCCGAGGGTCGCAGGCGCGCGGGTGAACGCGGTGCGGCCCGACTTCGCCGACACGAGGTCGTCGGTGTAGCTGACGATCGGCGCGCAGCCGACGAACGCGACCGCGCAGAGCAACAGGGCCGCGACCCGCGACTTCACCGCTTCGCGTCCTTGCGCGGTTCGCGGCGCGCGAACTCCATCTTGTTCACGATCCAGTCGTCTGCGAGCTCGGCCGGCGGCGTGAGCTGCTGCGTCACGAGCTTCGAGACGGTGGCGTTCGTGATCTTGAGCGAGAACAGCTTCCAGATCGAAGGCAGCGGCGCGCTGTCGGCGCTGCGGGCGCTCGACTCGCAGTTGAAGAGGACGGCGAACAGGAAGTCGCGCGCGAAGGTGAACTCCTTTCCGCCGCGCGGCGCCCAGTCGATCTTGACGATGATGTCCTTGGCGGCCTGCTTCTGGCCCGTCGTGATCGCTTCTTCGCGCGGCGGGCTGATCGTGAACTGGTTGCGTTCCAGTTGGCCGGCCGCGGCCGAACGCGTGATCTGGTTGTCGAAGTACGTCGAGGCCTGGCCGGTCTGGTTGGTGGCGCTGACGCGGTTGTCCTCGACGGTGCGCAACTGCTTCTGCAGCTTGCCGATCTCCTCGAGATAGCCGCCGGGCTTGGTCGCCTCGGTCACCGCCGACTGCGCAGCGGCGATCGACTTCGACGTCGAGTGGATCCACCAGCCGCACAACGGCAGCAGCAGGAGCGACGCGACGATCACGCCCTTGTAGAGGTCCAGATTCGCGAGCTGCTTCATTGGCCGACTCCGAACGGCGCGAACGCCTCGCGCACGTGGATCTTGAGGTCGTAGTAGGAACCGGCGACGCCCTTCTCGGCGCCGTCGCGGAACGGCAGGTCGCCGCCGATGCTCTCCTCGAGCTTCTGGAACGGCGAGTCCTCGCGCTTGCACTCGTCCTCGAACATCTGCCGCAGCGCCGCGTTGCGCTCACGGAAGTCGTCGCCGCGGAACGCGAAGCGCGCCAGCACGAAGCGGCCGCTCACGTCGCGCGACGGCGAGGCGCGCATGCTGAGCTCCAGCGAGCACATCAGGTACTTGCCGAGCGCGCCTTCGTTCTTGTGCAGCACCTCGAAGAAGCGCTCGACCACCGCGAGACCGGACTCCAGCGAGACCTCCTCGTAGATGCCCGATTCCTTCTGCTTGGTCTCCAGCGCGCGCCGGAGACGGTCGCGCACGAACTTCGCACGCTCGTGCACCGGCTTCGCCTGGACGTCGGCGATCAGCTCCTTGAAGCCGTACTGACGGCTGCCGTCCTGGAACTTGAAGTAACGGTCGTCGGTCAACGTGCCCAGCGCGAGCACCGGGTTGATCTGGCCGTAGAACTTCGGCTTCTTCGGATCCGCTTCCTTGCCTGCGTAGGTGAGGCCGAGGCGGTATTCGAGGTTCTCCAGCTGGCGCGACAACCGCACGCCGTGCACGACCGCCGCGAACAGTGCGACCATGCAGGCGATCGCGAGCGGGAACTTCACGCGGTCGAAGCCGCGCGTGTACGCGAGGTCTTCGCGGCGGAAGTCGAAGCCCGCGGGGCCGCCGAACTCGGCGAGCGCGAGGCCGAACGCGACCGCGACGTTGGGGCCGAGCTGCTCGACCTCCTCTTGCGAGAGCGAGTGCTTGAGCTTGGGGTCGCCGAGCACGTCGAGCGCGCGCGGCGCGACGCCGAACACCTCTTCGAGCATCGCGGCGACGCCGTCGAGGCGGCTCGCGCCGCCGGTCACCCACAAGCCCGCGACGTCGTTGGCGCGGCCGGTGGACGCGAGGAAGCGGACCAGCTCACGGCGCAGGCGCTGCACGAATGCAGCTCGCTCCTGGTCGACGTCGTCGTGCGAGACGAGCACCTGACGCGTGGTCGGAGTCGCCGGCGCAGGCGCGTCTTCGCCTTCGCCAACGGCGGCCAGCGGCGCGTCCACGACCTCGGCCTGGTAGTCGGTGCGGTGCTCGAGGCACGCGCGCACCGCTGTGCGTGCGACGTCGAGCGACATCGCATGCGCGCGGACGAGGGCGTCGACGATGCTCGCGTCGCCGAGTCGCATCGAACGCATGTCGAGCAGTCGGTTGCCTTCGACAAGCAGGATCCGCGTGCTGCGCGAGCCGAGGTCGAGCACCGCAGTGATCGGCCCCTTCGAGGCGGAGCCGGCGGGCACGGCAGTCGCTTCGCCTGTGGCGAACGCGCCGCACCAGTCCGCGACGCGGAACAGCGCCATCGCGTCGAGGTCGACGCGCTCGGGTTCGATCTTCGCGCGCTCGAGCGCCTTCAGCGTCGTGCGCAGACCTTGCTTGGGCACCGACGCCACGAGCACGCGCGAGCCGGTCTCGACGCCGCCCACTTCGTGGAAGTCGACGACCATGTCGTCGACCGCGTGGCTGTGGATCGCGCTCTCGACCTCGGACTTGATGACCTTGCGGATCGCGTCGGCGCCGCGGAACGGCACGTCGATCGTGCGCAGCACGGCCTCGCGGCACGGATAGCCGAGCACGGCGTCGCCCGTCATCTTCGCGTCGCGCAGGATCCCTCCGACGAGCTCGGCCAGCGCAGCCGCGCGAGCCTCTTCGCCAGCGACCTCGCTGCCCAAACGCTCGGAACGGCACGCGACGAGGCGCACCTTCTTGTAGCCGCCTTCGATCTCGACCACTTTGACCGAGTAGTCGCCGGCGTCGATTCCAACCGTCCTAACCATGCGTCACCTTGCCGAACCGTCGGTCCGGCTCCTGTCGTCGAATCGTCTGCGCTGCGCGTCGTCCAGGATCTCCCGGATGCGATCGCCTTGCCGACGGCGTGCGGCCGTCAACTCGGCTCGGAGGCTCTCCGGGAGCTGGTCGAAGCTCGCGCGCCGGAACACTTGCAGCTCCTCGTCGCGGTAGCGCTGCATCACGACTGCCAGGGCCTGCGTCTGCCTCGTGGTGAGGCCGAAGTCCTGAGCCATCTGCTGCACGTACTGCGCGTCCGGGAAGCTGCTGCCGTCCTCGCTGCGGGTCTGGGCCGCGGTGTCCAGGATCGTCGCGCCGAGGAACATTCCGGCGAGACAGCATCCCACGGCGCACAGCAGAATCCAGAGTCGCGCAGGGTTCCGTTCCACGAGGTCACTTTCGGCCAGAGCCGGCGTCGCGCTCGCGGATCTTCGCATCGAGGTCGTCGACGATGCGTTGCGCTTCGTCCGGCGCAGCCTGCAGCGAATCCGGGCTGCGACCCAAGGACATCGCCCCCTGCCACAGCAACGCAGCGGCGAACATCGCGGCCGCGACCAGCAGGATGCGCTTGCACAACTGCACGAGCTCGGCGCCATCGGCGACTTCGGGCTCCGGCAAGCGCCGCGACGCGGCGAGCACGCGGTCCGCGAAGCCAGGCCGCGGCGCGAACGAGGTCTCGGCGCCGGCGCGAACCGCGCGGCGCAGCTCCGTGCGCTGCTGCAGGCCGCTGCGCAAGCGCGGCTCGGCCACGAGACGGGCCCGCAACGCGGCGAGCGCGTCGTCCGGCAGCGCGCCGTCGAGATACCGGTCGATCAACTGCAGATCGCGATCGGGAAGTTCGGCGCTCATGCTTGGTCTCCGCGAGTCGGGGCGTGTTCCGGGTGCAGCCGTTCGAGCATCTCCTTGAAGCGCTGGCGCGCGCGGAACAGGCGCGACTCGACCGTTCCGAGCTGGATGCCGAGGACCTGGGCGATCTCCGTGTAGCTGAGGTCCTCGTATTCCCGCAGCACGAGGATCGTGCGGTAGTTCTCGGGCATGCGGTCGAGGATCTTGCGCGCGACTTCCGCGAGCTCGCGGCGAAGGATCGGGCTGCTGACGTCCTCTTGTTCCGTGCGCGGCGCGCCGGCATCGAGCGCCGCGTCGTCCTCCACGAGTTGCAGACGCCGGCGCGAACGCCGCGCGAGGTGGTCGGTCGCGGTGTTGACCGCGATGCGATAGAGCCACGTGTAGAACTGCGAGTCGTGCTGGAAGGTGTGCAGCTTGCGGAACACCTTCAGGAACACTTCCTGCGCGAGGTCCTCGCACTCCAGCGCGTCGCGCGTGTAGCGCGACAGCAGGCGGAACACCCGGTCCTGGTAGCGCCCCATGAGCTCGGCGAAGGCCTGCTCGCTGCCGCCCAGGATCGCGGCGATCAGTTCTGGGTCGCTGGATGGCACGGGTTTTAGAAGGGCTCGCACAGGGGCCCTTGGAAGGCGATGTCGGCGGTTTCTTCCCGCGGGCAGCAGGAGTGCGCGGCCCGCAGCGCCCCGGCGGCGCGGAAGCCGCCATGGCACGGGTCAGTCGGGCTTCTCGAGCAGGTGACCCATCTTGTCCCGCTTCGTGTCCAAGTATCTCTGGTTATGAGGGTTAGGAGTGATCGCGATCGGCTCCTGACCGACGATCTCGATACCGTATCCCTGCAGCCCCATGAGCTTCTTGGGGTTGTTGGTCAGCACCTTGAGCTGCCGCAGCCCGAGGTCGTGCAGGATCTGGGCACCGGTGCCGAACTCACGTTCGTCGGGGCGGAAGCCGAGGTGCGCATTCGCCTCGATCGTGTCCATGCCGCCGTCCTGCAGGGCGTAGGCGCGCAGCTTGTTGGCGAGGCCGATGCCGCGCCCTTCCTGGCTGATGTAGAGGATCACGCCGCGCCCCACGGCCTGCACGCGCCGCATCGCCTCGTGGAGCTGCGGGCCGCAGTCGCAGCGCAGCGAGCCGAACACGTCGCCGGTCAGGCACTGCGAGTGGACGCGGACGAGCACCGGCTCCTCGATCGGCGGGAAGCGGCCGTTCTCCGTGGGCCGCTCGATGCCGACCGTCAGCGCGACGTGCACGCGGCCGTCGACCTTGCTGACGTAGGTGTGGCTGTCGAAGAACCCGAAGTCCGTCGGCATGCGCGCGGAGGCGACTCGCTCGATCAGCCGCTCGCGGCGGCGGCGGTATTCGACGAGGTCGGCGATGCACGCCATCTTGACCCCGAGGCGCTTGCTGAACTCGATGAGCTCGGGCACGCGCGCCATCTCGCCGTCGTCCTTGATGATCTCGCAGATCACGCCGGCGGGGCGCAATCCCGCGAGCCGGCACAGGTCGACGATGCCCTCGGTCTGGCCCGTGCGCACGAGCACGCCGCCGTCGCGAGCGCGCAGCGGCGCGATGTGGCCGGGGCGCACGACGTCGTGCGGCTTCGCGTCGGGCTTCACCGCCGCGAGGATCGTCGTGGCGCGGTCCTTCGCCGAGATGCCCGTCGTCACTCCTTCGCGCGCCTCGATCGTGACCGTGAACGCAGTGCCGAACCGCGACTGGTTCTCCGGCACCTGCATGTGCAGGCCGAGCTGGTCGCACATCTCGCCGGACATCGCGAGGCAGACCCAGCCTCGGCACTCCTTGATCATCAGGTTCACGAGCTCGGGGGTCGCGAACTCGGCGGCGAAGCACAGGTCGCCCTCGTTCTCGCGGTCGGGGTCGTCGACCAGCACGATCGGACGGCCTTGCTTCAGGTCCTCGAGGACTTCGGAGATCGGGGCGAAGGTCATGGTTTGGGGGCGAGGAGTCTACGCAACGACGCCTCCATCGGGGCTTCGCATCTCGGCAGAGACGGACGCACCCGGCGATCGAAGGCCCGACTCCCCCCGCTTCGGCCTGACGCGAAAGCCCACATCCCGCCCTCCGATTGCCGGATTTGTCGGCACTCTCCGCCGATGCCGCCGACCGGATCCGCCAGTCCCATGGGCGCTCTAAGTCGTTGATTTGCCGACTGTTGTTTTTCCTTCAGGGCACGGAAAGCGACCGCCGAACTTCTGGTCACAACGTAGCGGAAGACAACAGTGGACGGAGAGCAACTCGGATGAAGCGCACCCTGATCGAGGTCTCGTGCGGACTGGCTGCCCTGGTGGGCATGGTTTCCATGTACCACAAGGTGGACCGGATCGAAGGCCGGACGACGGAAGTGCTGAGCCTGCGGGACGAGGTCCAGTCGGCCGTCGCGAAGGTGACGGCGACGCCCAAGGCCGATCCTGCGCAAGCCGAGTTGCTTGCGGTCCAGCAGCGCCTGCGCGAACTGCAGGAGCAACTGCAGAAGGCGGAGGCCGGCTCGGCGCTCGCGACTCGCCTGCAGAGCGAACTGCAGAGCGCCAAGAGCGAAGTGTCCTTGCTGAAGAGCCAGCTCTCGACGGACGTCGAGCGCACCAAGCAGCTCGTCGACGCCTACATCAGCGAGTCGCGCAAGAAGGAGCGCGACGCCGCCGCTGCGATGGTGCACACGCAAGGCGCGATCGCCGCGATCGCCGGGCAACTGCGTCGCGACACGACTTCGCTGACGAAGGACATGCTGCTGCCGACGGTCCAGTTGAACGGCGACGACACAGTCGGGTCGGGAACGCTGGTCTGGTCGGGCACCAACACGAAGAACGGGCAGATCGAGTCCTACGTGCTCACCGCCTACCACGTCGTGCGCAACATCCTCGCGGACACGCCGCGCGCGCAGAAGGAGGGCTTCTCCGTCACGGTCTACGTCGACGGCGAGAAGGTCGAGGTGAAGGGCAAGATGGTCGCGAGCGCGCCGAAGATCGACGCGGCGCTCGTGCAACTGCTCACCACGCGCACCTTCCCCAACGTCGCCAACGTCCTGCCGCGCACGGCCGCGAGCACGATCGAGGTCTGGGACCCGATCTGCGCCGTCGGCTGCCCGCTCGGCAACGACCCGGTGCCGTCGCAAGGCGAAGTCAGCTCGCTCAAGAACGAACTCAACGGCGCGAACTACTGGATGATCACGGCGCCGACCTACTTCGGGAACAGCGGCGGCGGCGTCTACCGCGCGGAGACGCACCAGCTGATCGGCGTCTTCAGCAAGATCTACACGCACGGCAAGGGCAGCCCGGTCGTCATCCCGCACATGGGCCTCTGCACGCCGATCGACGAGATCTACAAGTGGCTGCAGGCCGAGAAGTACGACCACGTGCTGCAGTGCCAGCCCGTGAACGTCGTCGACCTCACGCGGCTCGCGTCGCCGGCGAAGTGAGCCGGCGCAGGCTGCCGCACGGCGCGCGATGCGCGCCGCGGCATCACGGGAGCGGCAGCTGCTCGCGGCGCCGCAGGATGCGCTGCACCTGGGCCTGCTTCCCGTCGTCGAAACGGTAGCGAAGCAGCACGATCGCGGCGGCGACGAACCACACGCCGACGCCGGGGCCGAACATCCACGCGATCGCGTTGCGCGCCCCTTCGGACTGCTCCTGGTTGGGCACGAAGCCCACGAGGTCGAGCGCGAAACCGGCGCCGCCGATGGCAGCCCCGCGAGCGAGCTTTGCGCAGAAGCGCCAGACGCCGAAGTAGATGCCCGAGCGACGCGCGCGCGACCGCACCGTGTCGAAGTCGATGACGTCGGTGACGAGCGAGTCGATCAGCACGATGCAGCCGAGCAGCGAGCCGAGACCGATCGAGCTCACGACGAGCGGCAGCACGATGTTGCCAGCGGGCAGCATGGGATAGACCGCGCTCGTCCCGAACCCGAGCAGCAGCGATCCGTAGGCGACGGGGTGCGACTTGCCGAAGCGCCTGCCGAGCGCGACCCACATGAGGATCGACAGCGTGAACACGACGAGCGCGACGGCGATCAACAGATGCGCGTCCGTCGACGTGAGCCGCAGGCAGTACTCGTAGTAGTAGAGCGCGGTGACCGAGTTGGCCCCGATGCCGACGGTGGCCAGCACCGACGCGAGCAGCAGCGGCGCGAACGCGCGGTTGGCGAACGCGTCGCGCACCTGCAGCAGGAGCGGCCTCTTGCTCGCCGCCGCGACCGAGAACCGCACGTGCGCGGTCGCGAGCCACGTCGTGATCGCGGTGACGACGACGAGCGCGGCGATCACGATCGAGAACGGCGCCATCACGTCGGCCGTGCGCGGCGACACTTCGTCGAGGAACGACTCCGGCACGACTGCGGCGACGATCGCGCCCACGTTCATGCAGGCGAAGCGCCAGCCGAACAGCACGGAGCGCTCGTGCGGCAGGTCGGTCATCTCCGGCGCCATCGAGACGTGCGGGATGTTGATGACCGTGAGGCCGGTGTTGAGGAAGCAGAACGAGAAGGTCAGCCAGAGGAACTTCTCGAACTGCCCGTCGAGCGGCGGCGGCGCGAACACCAGCCAGAAGCCGATCGCCGACAACAGGCCGCCGCTCCAGAGGAACATGCGGCGACCGCGGTGAGGCGCGAGCGCATCGGAGACCGCGCCCATGACCGGATCGGTGACCGCGTCCCAAACGAGCCCGATGCCGAGCGCGATGCCCGCGTAGGACGGAACGAGCCCGACCTTGTCGGTGTAGAAGATCAGCAGGTAGAGCCGGATCGCGAGCTCGACCGCGTTCACGCCGACGTCGGCGGCCGCGTAGCCGATCTGGACCCGCCGCGACAGGCGCGCCTTGACGCCGATTGCGGCGCGCTCGTCGGAAGTCGTCATGAAGTCGGGCGCAGTCTGCCGGCCGGGGGCTCCGCGTGCCACCGCGGCGCGGCGTGCGCACCGCGCTTTCGAGCGACGATGCGCTGCCGCATCGCGGACGCCGGCTCGCCGTCGACGCCTTCCTCGAACGCGACGACGTCGAACGAAGCGCGCACGAGCTCCGACAACTCGCCGCGGCGCAGCAGGAACTCAGGGTTGGTCGGGCGCCCGAAGCGCTCGTGGCCTTCGAGGAAGGTCTCGTAGACGAGGCAGCCGCCGGTGGCGACCGCATCGAGCAGCCGCGGGAACAACGGACGCCAGAGGTAGTTCGTGACCACGACGAGCGCGAAGGTCCGCGCGCCGAGCGGCCACGGGCCGTTCTCGAGGTCGGCCTCGACGAGCTCGATGCCGGGATCGCGCGCGGCGGCCACGTCGTCGAGCGACGATCGGTCCCGATCCACGCCGACTACCGCATACCCCCGCTCGCGCAGGAGGCGCACATGGCGGCCGCGGCCGCAGGCGACGTCGAGCGCAACGTCCCCTGTCTGCGCGCGCCCGACCCAACGATCGATCCACGGCGACGGCGCGCCGGAGCAGGACGCGCTCACCCGCCGAGTTGGTGCCGCAGCGCGAGCAGTTCGCGGTCCTTCGGGTCGATCGCGAGCCCGCGGGCCGCACACTCGCGAGCGTCGTCTTCGCGACCGAGGTTCTTGAGGATCTGCGCGCGCGTCGCGAACAGCGGGGCCGCGTCGTCGCGGATCGACAGCGCTTCGTCGATCAGTTCGAGCGCTCGCTTCTGGTTGCCGCGATCCGCGAACAGCATCGCCATGCGGTGCAACACCTCGGGCTGCTCGGGCGAGAGCCGTCGCGCGGCGTCGAGCATGTCGAGCGCCGAGTCGGACTCGCCGAGGCGATGCATGGCGATGCCGGCGAAGTAGAGCGCGGGCCAGAACGTCGGCTGCAAGTCGACGAACACGTCGAACTCCGCGAGGCACTCGCGCGGCTTCTTGTGCTTCACGGCCTGTTCGGCAGCGCGAGCGAATCGCCGTTCGAAGTCTGGGATCTCGAGCCCGAGCAGCGCGCGCGTCGCGCGGTCGCGCGCGTCGCCCGACAGCGCGTCGGTGCCCACCGCGCTCGAGAGCTCTTCCTTGGCGGCGTCGAGTTCGTCGCACGCAAGCAGGCAGAGGCCCAGGTGCGCACGGCTGTCGCCGTCGAGCATGAGGCGCAGGTCGAGCAGGCTCTCGTGCACTTCGTCGGGCGCGTCGCGCTCCGTCAGGTGCTCGCTGAGGTACATCAGCAACACGCCGACGCCGCGGTCCTCGTCGTCCCACTCGCCCGCGCGCGCGACGCGTTCGCGAAGGCGGCGGAGGCCGCGCACGACGAGATCCCACGCGTCCTGCTCACGACCTTCTGCGAACGCGAGGCGCGCGAGGTGGCCGAAGAAGTCCGGGTGCCCGTCGACCTGGAGGCCGCGCATCCACAGTTCGCGCGCCGCAACGGTCTTGCCGTCGTGCGCGAGCAGGATGCCGAGGTTCTCGAGACCGCGCGACGGAGGCGGATCGAGATGCGCCGCGTGCTCGAGCCAGGCCATCGCGCGGCGATCGTCGCCGAGTTCGCGCAAGTGGTCGGCAACCGCGACGCAACCTTCGCCGTCGACCGGCTGGAGCGAGTAGCAGCGATCGAGGAACCGACGCGCGAGGTCGCCGTCGATGCGGCCGACGTCGCACGCGTGCTGCACCGCGGAGTGCGCGACGCGCAGCGCGAGCCCGAAGCGCGGGTCGAGCCGCAGCGCCTCGAAGAACGGCTCGAGCAACGGCTCGCGATCCTTCGGCGCTTCGATCTGCAGGTCGCCGCTCAGCAACATCGCGTTGTCGAGCGCGCGCAGGAACAGGAAGAACGCTTCGCTGTTGGCCGTGAGCGTGCCGCGCGCGGGCTCGGTGTAGCGCAGGTCGAGAAGGCGCGCGAGGCGACGCGTCAACTGCAGCAGGTCCGCGACCGGATTGCCGCGACGCAGCACGCCACCGACCTTGCTCGTGATCCGTTCCGCGCTGTCCTCGGCGAAGTAGACGTGAAACTCGACGTGCAGGCCCTCATCGACGGGCTCGAGCTCGCCGGTCACGATCGCACGCACGTCCGTGTCGTCGGGCAACAACGAGAACGCCTCGTCGGGCTCCGGAGGCGCGTCCATGATGACCCACAGAACGGGGCCTTCCTCCGGCGGCGTCTGCACCTCGAGCATGCCGGTCGGGCCCACGCGCCCGCAGTTGAGGACGCGATGCACGAAGTCCGGGATGCGTCGCGAGAGCACGCCGGAATCGAAGTCGCCGAAGCCGTCTTCCTCGGGCACGGCAAGCGGCAGCATCATGACCTCGGGCATCTGCTCGAGGCCATCGTGCTCGCTGTCGTGGAACGGGTCGTTGTGCGTCATGCGGAACGCGACCTCAACCCGGAGGCCACGCGAGTTCGCGACCCGCGAGCACGTGCACGTGGAGATGGAAGACCGACTGTCCAGCCTTCGCGCCGTTGTTGATCACGACACGGAAGCCGTCGGCTGCGACACCGAGCTTCTTGGCGACGTCTGCGGCGGCCCAGAGGAGATGGCCGAGCACCGCCTTGTCGGATTCGTCGGCGTCCGCGAGCTTCGCGATCGGACGCTTCGGCACGACGAGGAAGTGGACCGGAGCCTGTGGCGCAACGTCGGCGAACGCGATGCAGAGGTGGTCCTCGTGCAGCAGGCGCGCTGGGATCTCGCGGCGGAGGATGCGCGCGAAGACGTTGGAGGCGTCGTAGTTCACCGGGTGGTCGGTTGCGCGCGGTGACCGCCGCGTGCAGAAGCGCGGCAGAGTAGGGCACTGCGTCCCTCGGCCTCAAGCGCAAGTTCGCGCGTGGCTGCTCCGCTCCAGCGCAAGGACTCGGAGCGAGCGTGGACAGGTCTCCCCATGCGCGCATGCCGGAGCCCCTTCGCGCCGCGCGAACTTCACGCTAGCTTCCTCGCCCCGTGAGCCGTCCACCGAGGAATCTCTGCACCACGATCGCCATCGTCGGCGGCACCGGCAGCGGCAAGACGACGCTGGCGCGCGCGCTCGCCGAGCACTTCGGCGAACAGTGCGCGGTCATCGACCACGATTCCTACTACCGCGACCTGTCGCACCTGGACCCGGTTGCGCGCGCGTTGGTCAACTTCGACCACCCGGACTCGTTGGAGAACTCGCTGCTCGTAGACCATCTGCATCGGTTGCGCGCCGGACGGTCGATCGACAAGCCCAAGTACTGCTTCGCCACGCACTCGCGACTTACGGAGCGGGAGTGGGTCGCGCCGAAACCCATCGTCGTCGTCGAAGGCATCCTGCTGCTCGCGCTGCCGGAGCTGAGGAACGCGTTCGACCTGCGCGTGTTCGTCGACGTCCCGGACGACGTCCGCGCGTTGCGTCGTTTGCGGCGCGACGTCAGCGAACGCGGCCGCACGATCGACAGCGTCTGCGCGCAGTGGATGCAGACGGTACGCCCGATGCACGAGCGGTTCGTCGCGCCGGCCAAACGCAGCGCGGACCTCGTCGTCTCCGGCGAGACCCCGACCGGTCATTCGGTCCTGCGCGTGCTCGCGCAACTCGAGGCGCTCGAGTTCTCGGGCGAGGCGCCGGGGATCTCCTACTGAAGCGAGCGGGCCGCGATCGCGGCCCGCTCTTGCTTCCGGTCCCGGACGGCCTCCGCCTCAGCGGATCCGCAGGTCTTCGGGCATCAGCGCGTAGACCGTCGTCGGGCGCTGCTGCTCGACTGCATGGCGCAGCAACGTCGTGAGACCGTCGAGGCGCGACAGCTTCGCGAGCATCGCGAGGATCGCGGCGTCGCCCTTCGCGAACGCGCTCGCGTCGAACATGCCCTCGAGGAACGACTGGGCGAAGTCCTTCGGGCGCGGCAGGTGGCGGATCTCGACTTCGTCGCCGGGCTTCGCCTTCTCACGCACGAGCGCGATCGCGTCCTCGACGCCGCCGATGCGATCCACGAGCCCGATCTCGATCGCCTGCGCGCCGGACCACACGCGGCCGCCGGCGACTGCGCGCACCGAGTCGACCGTCATGTTGCGCGACTTCGCGGCGATGGCGAGGAACTGGTCGTAGACCTGGTCGACGAACGATTGCATGCGATTGCGCGCGGAGTCCGTCCACGGGCGATCCATGGCGTCCATGTGCGCGCCTTCGTCGAGCGCGACGATGTCGGTGTGCACGCCGAGACGACGCATCAGCGCGCCGACCTGGAAGCGCATGCTGAACACGCCGATCGAGCCGGTGATCGTGCCCGCCTCGGCGAAGATCGGCTGGCCGATGCAGGTGATCCAGTAGCCGCCCGAGGCCGCGAGCTCACCCATCGAGAACACGACGGGCTTCTTCTGCGCGAGACGCTCCAGCGCGAGACGGATCGCTTCGCTGGCCGTCGCCGAGCCGCCGGGCGAGTTGATGCGCACGACGACGCCCTTCACGAACTCGTCCTCCGCGAGCGCATCGATCTCCTTGACCGAAGGCTCCGAGACGATGCTGCCGGCGGAAGCGGACGAACCGTCCTGGATCGCGCCGGAGAGATGCAGCACGACGATGGCCGGATAGTCGTCGTCGTCATCGTCCTCGCGCTTCGACTTGAACATCTCCGACAGCGACGACAGCAGGTCCTTGTTCTTCTTCGCCTTCTTGGGCGCCGCGTCGACGACTTCGTAGTCACCGAGTTCCTTGCCCATCGCCGTCTGCAGCGCGCGCTTGCCGCCTTCGTAGGTGACGAGCTCGTCGACGAGTCCCTCCGCGAGCGCCTCCTCCGCCGTGAACATGCGCTGCGCCTGCAACTCGGCGACGCGCTTCGGGTCGAGCTTGCGCCCCTTGGCGATGCTCTCGCACACGCCGCGGTTCATCGAATCCAACATCGCCGCGTAGTGCTTCTTGAGGCCCTCCGACATCGTCGAGCGCACATACGGCTCGACCGCGCCCTTGAACTCGCCGACGCGCGTCATGTCGACCTCGACGCCCAGCAGCCCGAGCGCGTCCTTGTAGTGCATCACGCTCATCGACGGCGACTTGAAGTCGACCGAGCCCATCTTGGGCATCAGCACGCGGTCGCACTGCGCCGCGAGCTGCAACGTGACGGTGTTCGCGTTCTCGAAGTAGCAGACGAACTTCTTGCCGGCGGCGCGCACCTTCTGCATCGCGCGCTCGACTTCGCGCAACTGCGGCATGTTGAGGCCGACCGGCTGCGTCAGGTCGAGCAGGATCGTCGCGCCTTCGTGCTTGGCGAGCTTCTCGATCGACTCGACGAACTCGAAGAACGACTTCGGCTTGCCGCCACCGCCACCGAGCAGCAACGAGGACGGGTCGAACGACTGCTCGGCGAGGTCCTGGTAGGCGCCCGACGGACGCAGCAGGACGACCTTGGCCTTCGGTGTAGCAGGCTCGGACAAGCCGACCGCATTTGTGAAGTCCGGGGCCTCGGCGGGAGCCGGAGCCGCGTCGGACGGAGCCTTCTTCTCGGCGTCGCCCTGCGCGAGCGCGCAGGGGACGGACAACAGCAGGAACGCAGAGAACGCGAGGGTTCGGAGCATGGGAGGTTGCAAGGGGTGTCGAACGGGTCGGCGATGGTAGCCGACCGTGCCTCCGGGCCTGTCACGCGGCAAGAAATGGACGTCGTCGCGCCGCGACGGCCTGCGAGCGAACGGCCCTCGGGCCGGTATCCTGCGCCGCGTGGCGCCCTTCGTGTTCCTCTTGATCCTGCTGCTCGCGGCCGCCGGCGGCTACCTCTCGTGGCGCGCGGAACAGCAGCGAAGGACCGAACTGGAACAGCTCGCCTCCTCGCTGGGCCTCGCGTTCGAACACGCGGACAACGACGCGCACGACGACGAATATGCGCAGTTCGAGATCTTCCGCCGCGGCCACTCGCGCACCGCGAAGCACACGATGCGCGGCCGCATCGAACTGTTCGGCAAGCCCTGCGAGATCTGCGCCGGCGACTTCCGCTACAAGGTCACGAGCGGCAGCGGCAAGAACCGCTCCACGCGCACCTACCACTTCAGCTACCTGATCGTCCACCCGCCGTGGCCCGCGCCGGCCCTGCTCGTCCGCCCCGAGGGCTTCTTCGACAAGGTGAAGGGCGCGCTCGGCTTCGACGACATCGACTTCGAGTCCGAGGAATTCAGCCGCCGCTTCTGGGTGCAGAGCTCCGACAAGCGCTTCGCCTACGACGTGCTGCATCCCCGGATGATGGAGTTCCTGCTCGCGCAGCTCGGCAGCGCCATCGACCTCGAAGGCGGCGCGATGTGCGTCTCCGACGGCCAGCGCCGCTGGGAGCCCGCCGAGTTCCGCCGGGAGATCGACTTCGTCCGCCGCTTCTGCGACCTCTGGCCCCGCCACCTCCTCGTCGACCTCGCCAACTGATGGATGCCGTCCCGCTCCTTCTCGTCGTTGCCGCAATCCTGCTGCCCATCGGCTGGTGGATCGCCGTGCACAACCGCTGCGTAAGGCTCGTCCACGCCGTCAAGGAGAGCTGGGCAGACATCGACGTCGAACTCAAGCGCCGCTACGAGCTGATCCCCAACCTCGTCGAGACCGTGAAGGGCTATGCCAAGCACGAGCGGGACGTGCTCGAACGCGTCGTGTCGCTGCGCAACGCGGCGATGCAGAACCACGGCAGCGCGGCGAGCCATGCCAAGGACGAGAACGCGCTCGTCACGGGCCTGAGGTCGCTGTTCGTCGTGGCCGAGGGCTATCCGCAGCTGAAGAGCGACGCCAACTTCCGCGCGCTCCAGGAAGAGCTCGCGCTCACCGAGGACCGCATCGCGGCGGCGCGGCGCTTCTTCAACGGCAACGTGCGCGAACTGCGCAACCTGAAGGAGCAGTTCCCCACCAGCCTCGTGGCGGGGTCGGTCGCCGAATCCGACGTGTCGTTCTTCGAGCTCGATGACGCGAACGAGCGCGTCGTGCCTCGCGTGGACGCAAGTTCGCGGTAGCGACTCAGCCCTGCGCGCTCGCAGCAACGCCGCGGTCGAGCGCGCGACGGATCGGGCACAGAGCCGCGTCGACGAGATCGCCGCGGCGGTAGCGCGACAGCAACTCGCGCGAACGCAGCGCGAGCTCGCGGCGCACCTCGCGGCGGCGTCCCTTGATGCGCGCGATCTCCATGTCGTCGTAGCCGGTCGTCTGGTGCCGCAGCCATGCGATCGTCGCAGCCTCGGCGCGCTCCTCGACCGGGATCCGTTGCGTGCGCGCGACCGTGCCGCTGCCGACGGGCGTCGCATGCGCGGCGATGGCGGTCGCCAGCCGAGCCTGCAACTCCGCGTGCGAGGGCGCGAACGCCAGGAAGGTTGCGACTGCATCGCGGAACTCGCCGACATACTCGACCTGCTGCGCTGCACGGCGCGCGCGGCCTTGCTCGAGTTTCTTCGCGTAGCTCGGGTCCGCTCGCTCCACCGCCAACTCGGCACGGATGCGCTCGATCCGGTCCTTCGGCGCGCAGACGCCGCGCGAGAACACCTTGTTGCCGCGCTTCTCGCTCACGACCCAGGTGGGCCCCGCTTCCTTCACGCGCCGCGTCAGCGCCGCGTCGCCGGGAGGCAGAAGCTCCCAGCCTACCGGCATGCGCAGCAACTGCGTCTTGGTGCGGAACCACGTCCCGTCGGGACCGGGAGCAACTTCACGATTCTGGTCGGGCATCGGTGCAGGACTCGGGGTGGCATGGCCGCCCGGCCGTCACCGCGGCTCGAGACGAACCGGCTCGGACGCGAGGACGACCTTTCCGTCGACGATCACACAAGCCTGCGCGACCAACGGCAAGCCTGCCGGCAACGGATCAGCCGACACCTCGGCCGAAGCCGCGTAGAGCAGATGGCGCTGCATCGGCGCATGGATCTTCGGCGGCAAGGCGACCGAAACCGACACTCCGTCGACTTGCGCACCGTCGACAGGCTCGCCGACCACAGCGACCACGTCGCCGACGAACGGGAGGCCGTCGACGCGAAGCTCGATGGTCTCGCGCTTGTCGTCCCTCCACGCGGCTCGCAGCGTGGGAGGAACCGCCGGCAAGACGCGGGGTGCAGGGCTCACGCCCGCAGCAGCGGACTCGCTCTCCGCGACACGCTCAGCGAGGAACCGCGAGAACACCGCGGCGCCTTGCGCGTTCAGGTGCGAGCTGTCGTAGTAGGACGACCAGTCGTAGATGGGTCGATTGGGCGCAGGGTCGTCCAACTCGAGAACGCGCACTTCCCGGGCGACCTCGGCAACGCCGTCACGACCGTAGAAGTCGCACGAGAAGGACGGCATCACGACGAAGATCGGCTCGATCCCGGCCGACCGCAGGCGGCTGGCGATCGCTCGCACCGCGCCAGGGTTGAAGCCGCCCTCCAAGTCCTCGATGCGCGCATGCGTGACCTTCCAGCTCAGTTGCTGCTCGAAGTGCGCTCGCAGCGAAGGGAACTCCTCGTGCTCGCGGATCATGTGCTCGAGCTTCACAGCGGACACGTCGTCCCACCCGCTGCTGGCGACGTCGTAGGCCTTCGGCAGTCGTTCGCCGCGCGCGCGCGCGAGCCAGTCCTTGACGACCCGCATTCCCTGGCCGAGACGCAGCGCGTTGCTCAGGCTGTGGAGCGCCACGTATTGCAACTGCGCCAACTTGTCGAGGAACGGCGTCTTGCTCAGCAACACGGACTGCACGCGCATCCCGAACACGCCGGGAGCGTGCATCTCCAGGTCCTGGTCCGAGAACCACTGGCCGCCGCGGATGCGCTGGTCGAACGAGTGCAACTCGATCACAGCGCGCTGCAGTCGCGCCGGCTTGTGCTCCGTGACCCAATCGAGCATCACGGCGACGTCGTGCATGCGGAGACCCGACAGCGCGAAGTTGAACGACTTGGTCGGCCGACCCAGCTCCGCCATGCGCGCGTCGAAGACCTCGGGCTGGAGCGCGTAGTGCATGCGGCTCGAGCCGAAGAACATCGTGTCGTAGTCCTCGCCGTGTTCGGCGACCCAGTTCACCTTGTTGCGCGACCAACTCCAGAACGGCAAGGGCTCGACGTCGTGGAGGTTGACGTCCACGAGCACCATGCCGGCGAGGAACAGGCCCAGATGCGCAAGCGTCTTCAACATCCGTGGGCTCCGATCAGAACTGGAAGTAGATGAACGGCCGCGCTTCCAGCGGCATGAAGGCCAGCGCGAGCGCCGAGACGCAGCCCAGCAGCAGCGTAACCACCGGCGCGGGCAGTGCGCGACGCAAGGCGAGGTGCGTATTCATGCTCGTGAGCACGTGCAACGCGAGGAGCGGCACGAGCATCACGAGGAACCGCTCCCACGTCCCGGCCTCGGCGGACCAGGACCAGAGTCCCACCTGCTTCGCGCCGGGCGACTCCAGCAGCACCCATGCCTTCGCCATCGTCCACGCATCGCCGAAGGTGCGGGCGCGGAAGAAGATCCACGCCAGCAAGACGGTGTAGAGCGTCACGAAGCGCGACAGGAAGGGCATCCGCCCGGCGCCCACGACACGGATCCACTCCTTGTGGACGACGAGCGCCAGGCCGTGAATTGCGCCCCAGATCACGAAGTTCCAGCCTGCGCCGTGCCAGAGGCCGCCGAGCAGCATCGTCAGCATCAGGTTGCGATGCGTGAACCAGCGCGAGCCGCGATTGCCGCCGAGCGAGATGTAGAGGTAGTCGCGCAACCACGTCGACAGGCTCATGTGCCAACGACGCCAGAAGTCCGTGATGCTCGTCGCCAGGTATGGGAAGTTGAAGTTGCGACACAGCTCGTAGCCCAGCAATCGAGCGGCGCCGATCGCCATGTCGCTGTAGCCGGAGAAGTCGCAGTAGATCTGGATCGAGTAACAGAAGACCGCGATCGCGATCGAGCCCGCGGAGTAGTCCTGCGGCGCGGCGAACACTTCGTCCGCGGGGCGAGCGATCATGTCGGCCACCACCGACTTCTTGATGAACCCGGAGAGGAACTGGCCCAGGGCGAGGTGGACGTCGACGTCTTCGAACTTCCGCTTCACGTCGAGCTGCGGAAGGAACGTCGATGCGCGGACGATCGGGCCGGCGACGAGCTGCGGGAAGAACGTGACGTAGAGCAGGAAGTCGAGGTAGCTGCGGACCGACTTCAGCTCCCCGCGGTACACGTCGATCGTGTAGCTCATCGTCTGGAACGTGAAGAAGCTGATGCCCGCAGGCAGCGTGATCTCCAACGTCACACGGCTCACCGGCAAGCCGAGCCACTCGAGGAAGACGACCGCGGAGTCGACGAAGAAGTTGAAGTACTTGAAGAAGCCGAGCGTGCCGAGGTTGTAGACGAGGCTGACGAGCAACCACGGCTTCGTCTTCTTGCCCGCCGCGCGCGCGTCTTCGATGCGCGCAGACACGAACCAATCGGTCGTGGCCGCGCCGGCGATCAGGAACAGGAAGCGCCAGTCCCAGCAGCCGTAGAAGAACAGGCTCGCGGCGAGCAGCCAGCGCTTCCGCATCGCGTTGCCGCGCAGCGCCCAGTGCACTGCGAACACCACGAGGAAGAAGACGAGGAAGCGGGGCTCGGAGAAGATCATCGGATGCGGGCGACCGAAACGGCGGAGCCCCGGGGAGCCGAAGTCTACATGCGAACCAACCGCCGTGCCCCCCGACCCAGTCCGCAGCCACGGCGCGGCCGATGCCATGGGCCGCTGCGCGACCCCGACGCGCAGAGGATCTGGAACACAGGAGCGCGCCTCAGCGCGCGAACCGCTCCTCGTAGTCTCCCATGTCGAGCTTCTTCACCGTGTTGGTCGAGCTCATGTAACGGATCACGCCGTAGACGCTGCGCTCGGGCGCCCACGGCCGGTCGTAGCGGCCGAACACCCAGCCGATGCCGGAGTAGGAGTTGGGGTCGCGGCCGTCGAGCGCGTAGCGGTTGTTGAGTTCGACGAGGATCGCCCACGCTTCCTCGGGCGTGCGCGACCACTCGAGCACCTTCTTGCCCCACAGCATGCGCAGGTAGTTCTGCACCGTGCCTTCGCGCACGAGCTGGCGCTGCGCGGCGTTCCAGAGTTCGTCGTGCGTGCTCGCGGTCGCGAACTGGTCCAGCGTGTAGGTGTGCTCGCGCGGGTCCGTCGCGTGCTTGTTGAGCGTGGCCTTGGCCCACTCCGGCAGCGACTCGTAGTCGGCGTAGTCGGGGCTCTGCCAGTCCATGTTGAAGCCGAGCTCGCGCCACGTGACGAGCTCGTCGAGGAAACCGTCCGCCGCCTCGCTCATCCCGTACCAGCCGCGCGCGCCGTCGACCTTCTCGCGCATCTTGGCGGTCGTCCACTCCTCGCGCTTGGCGACGCCGGCGAACACCTGATGCACGGAGACGTGGCCGAAGTGCAGGTACGGCGAGAGCCCGCTCGCCGCATCGGCTGCGGGATGGCTGCGGTCGCCGTAACGCGCGAGCTTGTCGGCGAGGAAACGGCGCAGGCAGTCGCCACCGGCGACGTAGCCGCCGGGCACGTTCGCGACCGGCTCGACGTCGTGGTCGATCGGCAACGTGGCGAGCGCGTTCTTGTCACCGTTCAACAGCGCGTCGCTGGCGCGCGGCCACTTCTTGAGAACGTCGGCGGGCACGGCGCCGCCCGCGCCGATCCCGGAACGCAGCGGGTCGCCGACGGGGAACTCCGACAACCGCGACGGCAGCGCGCGCTGCAGGAAGCGACGGAAGTCGAACGCGCGGCCGAAGACCTTGTCTGCCGCGCGCAGCGGCAACAGCCCGTTGCTGTCGACCTGCTCCATGCGAACGGCCGCGCGCGCGGCGGCGCTGCGCACCATCTGCGGCAGGAAGAAGCATGGGTACTCGTCGGTCACGACGACGCATGCGCGCTTCTCCAACGCGGCGAGCAGCCCCTTGCCCTTGCCCTTCTGCGGCTCGACGTAGGGGTGGTAGGCGACGCCTGCCTCGGCGAAGTCCGCCGCATTGTCGCGCATGCCGTCGATCACGAAGCGATGCATGCGGTCGCTGGCCCAGCGGTAGTCGCAGCGCAGCGGCTCGAGCACGACGAGCGGCTTCTTCAGCTTCTCGCACCACTCGATCGCGCGCTGCAGCGAGAAGTTCGCGCGACGCCGCCGCTGCGCGATCATCCAGTAAAGGACGTAGTCACCGTCCTCGCGCACGGGCAGGTCGGCGACGGTCTGGACTCGGATCTCGGGGACGCGTTGGCTCGGCACGGGCTTGGATTCGGCGAGAGGGTTCGCCCCGTGCGGAGGGCGCGCGGCGGCGGGCGCATCTTCGCCGCGGACGCGCGCCTGGATCCACCGCGCACGCCGATCGATCGGACCGGACGCAGGACGGGGCTGCGACTCAGCCCGCGGCGCGCGCGGCGACGCCTTGCGCCACGAGTTCGACCACTTCGTCGACGCTGCGCCCCGAAGTGTCGACGACGAGGTCGGCGAGCCGGTAGTAGGGCTCGCGCTCGGCGAGGATGCGGCGCAGGTCCGCGAACGCGCGTTCGTTGTCGGCCATCGGCCGCGTGTCGCCCTGGTTGAGCACGCGCTGCCAGTGGTCCTTGGGATCCGCGCGCAACCACACCGTCGTCGTGCGGCTGCGCAGCGCCGCGAACGACGCAGGCTCCGTCACGACGCCGCCGCCGACCGCGAGCACGCACGGCGCGTCCATCGCGAGCAGTTGCTCGAGCGCCATGCGCTCCGCCTGCCGGTAGTAGGACTCGCCGTGCATGACGAACAGTTCCGACAGGCGCAACCCAGTCGCCGCCTCGATGCGCGTGTCGAGCTCGACGAACGGCAGCCCGAGTCGCTGCGCGAGGCGCGGGCCGATCGTGCTCTTGCCCGCGCCGCGCAGGCCCAGCAGCGCGACGTGCCGCGGCCGCGGCTTGTCGCCGCGCTCGACGAACTCGCGCCCGAGCAACTCGACGAGCGGCAACTCGAACGCGTCCGCCAGCGCCTGCAGCTTGAGCAGCGACGGGTTGGCTTCGCCTTGCTCGACGTCGGCGAGGAACCGCTCGCTCATGCCGGTGCGTTCCGCGAGCTCCCGACGACTCCACCCGCGATCGCTGCGCAGCGATCGCACGGCCACGCCGAGCTTCTGGAGGAGCGGATGTTCTCGCACGAAGGCGAAGAGGCTAGCGGCGGGCGCGCGCGAATGGCACTTCGCCGATGCGAGAGCTGCGCTCGCCACTCGCGCATGCGAGCGGAACCGCGCCGATGCGTGCCCTCAGCCGATCGCGAACCGACGGCGAAGGTCGATGGCGATCTTCTCCGCCGCGTCGCCCGTGCCGTAGGGATGGCGCACCTGCGCCATCTCGGCGTAGACGGCGCTGTCGTCGAGCAGGCTCGCGGCCGCCGCGACGATGCGCGCCTCGTCGGTGCCCACGAGCCGCGCCGCGCCGCACGCGACGCCTTCTGGCCGCTCGGTCACGTTGCGCAGCACGAGCACGGGCTTGCCGAGCGTCGGCGCTTCTTCTTGCAGCCCCCCGCTGTCCGTCATCACGAACGCGCACGCGCGCAACGCGGCGACCATGTGCGGGTAGTCCAACGGCTCGACGAGCCGCACGTGGCGATGGCCGCCGAGCTCCTGCTCCGCTGTGCTGCGCGCATCGGGATTGGGATGCAGCGGGAACAGCACCGCGACGTCGTCGCGATCCGCGAGACGTCGCACCGCGCGGCACACGCGGCGCAGCGGTTCGCCGAAGTTCTCGCGACGGTGCGCGGTGACGACGACGAGTCGCCGACCGTCGCCCGGCGCGAACGCGCTCGCGTCGACGGCGCCTTCTTGCAACCGCAGCGCGTCGACGACGGTGTTGCCGACGACTGCGATCGAACTGTCCTGGATGCCTTCGCGCAGCAGGTTCTGCCTCGCCTGCTCGGTCGGCGCGTAGTGCCTCGCGGCGGCGCGGCTCACGAGCTCGCGCGAGAACTCTTCGGGGAACGGCTGCGTCCGGTCGCCGCTGCGCAGGCCCGCTTCGACGTGCGCGACGGGGATGCGATGCAGCGCGCACGTCAGCGCGACCGCGAACGCCGTCATCGTGTCGCCCTGCACGATCGCGAGATCGGGCCGTTCCTGCACGATCGCGGGATCGAGCGCGAGCATCAGGCTGCCGCACAACGTGGCGAGCGACTGGCCGCGCCGCACGAGGTCGAGGTCGCGGTCGACCGAGAGCCCGAACGACGCGAGCGCAGGCTGCACGAGGTGGCGGTGCTGCGACGTCGACAGCACGCGTACCGAAGCCCAAGGCTCACCACGCAACGCGAGCGCGACCGGCGCGAGCTTGATCGCTTCGGGCCTCGTGCCGACCGCCAGCAGGATCTGCCGCTCGCTCATGGGACGCGCAGGATGGGCGCGGGCGCTCAGAACGGCAACGACAACGTCCGCTGCTCGCGACTGTCCATCACGGCGGAGTCGGCTCGCATACGACGAACACCGGCGAACGCGACCGGTCGAGCCACGCGAGCAGCGCGCGCGCGTCGGACTCGCTGACCGCGACGCAACCGGACGTCGACGTGTCGGGATCCTTCCAGACGTGGAAGAAGATCGCGCTGCCGCGGCCCGGCACCGGCTCCTTCGTGTTCCACTCCAGCACGCAGCCGACTTCGTATTGGTCGTCGTCGCGCCGCATCGCCTCGGCCGAGACCTGCGGCTTGCCCGTCACCCAGCGGTTGTAGGAAGGCGACTTCGGCTCGTCGATCCACCAATCGTCCGCGGTCGCCTGCCGGAAGGCGAGGCCGGTCGCGACCTTCGCTTCGTAGCCGAACGCGAGTTCGACGCGATGCACGCCCGAAGGCGTGCCACCGTCGCCTTCGCGCTTCGCGTCGCCGTTCACGATGCCGCTGCGCCCAACGACGGCGCGCATCGCCGGCAACGCTTCGCGCCAGCCGTTGTCCGCGCGCTCGAACGCAGCGACGCGCGCGCGGAACGGATGGCCGGACTCCGCCGTGACGACGACGGCTTGCGTCGTCGAGGCCGCAACTCGATCGAGGTCCCCGCGAGGGGTCATCACGTTGGCGCAAGCGGACACGAGTATCGAGATGAGGATGGCAAGGTAGGCGAGACGGATGCGCGGGATCACGTGAAGGACGGTAGGAGTGGTTCCACAAATGGCCTGCGAGCGAGGCCGGACCAACAAGCTCGAGGGCAAGCAGTGACTTCGCAGCGGAATTCGTGGATTCCAAGTCGAAGTCGCGACGCAGCCATCGGGCTCGGGGGCCAGCCACAGCCGCGGATGCACTGGGAAGCCACTTCTAGCAAATGCGTCAAAACCTGGGCCATGGGCTGCGCGCGAGGAACTTGACGCTGCCATTCTCGTCAAAGCTGTCGTCCGCAGGCCCTTGGCCGGTCGATCAGCCCCCCCCCGCGTCAATTGCCCATTTTTGTCGCCTCACCTATGGGCATCACGTCCAAGATCACCTTGAGGATGCTCCCGGTGAAGGCATTGTCGTATTGCTTGTAGTCGGTCGTGACGGTTGTGGCTTCGTCAACACCCACGCCCGCTGTTTCATCCGCCGAGAACACCAAGGACTGGGTGCGCTCAATCCGACCTTTCGCGCTCGATTTGCCGTCGACAAACATTGAGAACGTGCCGCCCTTCGCGAGGCCACCTCCGTCATACTCGAAGTTCACGCGCACGGTGTGCTTGCCCGGCATCAGAGCCTCGGATGCCGCGATCTTGGTTTCCTCCAGGGATATGAAGTTGTAGACGAACATCGGCTTACTGTCCTTGAGATAGAAGCTCCAGCCTCCGATGTGGCCGCCCTGGCACAGGATGACACCCTCTGCCCCCCTTTCGGGGACATCGATATCCGCCGTGATCGAGTACGAGCGGTTCTTCATGTTGACGAAGACGTTTTCGCTCATTCCGGTCATCCCTGGCCAGAGCGTGATCGATGTGCGACTCCCCAAAAGTTCGGGGCGGCCGGCGATCGTGGCGTTCTGCCTCTCGAAGCTCCTGTCGTCGATCGGCAATGCGCGATTGATTGTCGCTTCGCGCAGGAACACATCCTGCAGCTCCTTGAGCTTCTGGGGATTCGCAGCAGCGAGGTCGTTCGTGAGATTGAAGTCGCTGCGCGTGTCGAAGAGTTCCCACTTGTCTTCGAGGAGCGGATTGCGCGGCTTGGCCTCCCACGGGGCCCTATGAATCACTCGTGCGAACCACCCGCCGTCGTAGATGGCCCGGTTGCCAGCGATCTCGAAGTACTGGGTCGTGTGCCTGTCAGCCGCACCTGGATCGTCGAAAGCATACAGCATGCTCACGCCCTGAATCGGCTCCTGTACGACACCATTGACGCTCTTGGGCTCGGGGAGCCCCGCCGCCTTGAGAATCGTCGGGGCTATGTCGATCACATGGTGCCACTGCGACCGAATCTGGTTCCTTGCCTTGAATCCCTTTGGCCAGGAAACCACCAATCCGTTCCTGGTGCCGCCGTAGTCGGAAGCAATCTGCTTGCCCCACGCGAACGGAGCGTTGCCTGCAATCCCCCAGCCGGCTGCGAAGTGCGGGTAGGTTCTCGGTCCTCCCCAATCGTCGTACCGCTCGAGCATCTGGGGCACAGTCTCCGTCACCCCGTTGTAGAAGGTCATTTCATTGCTCAAGCCGTTCGTATGACCCTCTGGGCTCGAGCCGTTGTCGCCCAACACGTAGAAGACGATCGTGTTGTCGAACTGGTCGATCGCGCCCAAGGCATCCATCAGCCGGCCGATCTCGCTGTCGGCGTACTCACCGAATGCCGAGAAGACCTCCATCTGGCGCGCAAAGAGTTTCTTCTCGTCCGCGCTGAGCGTGTCCCAATCCCGGATGGCCGCGGGCTTCGGAGCCAGCTTCGTCCCCTGGGGAACGACTCCCAATTCGATCTGGCGCGCGAGGGTCTGCTCCCTCAGCCTGTCCCAGCCGGCGTCAAATCGACCCCTGTTCTTGGCGATCCACTCTTCCGGCACGTGGTGCGGGGCGTGCGTCGCGCCCGGCGCGAAGTACATGAAGAATGGCTTGTCCGGCGTCATCGACTTCTGGAATCGCATCCAGCGGATCGCCTGATCCGTCATGTCGGTCATGAAGTTATAGCCCGGGGTGCGCGGCGTCGGTATCCGGGTCATGCCATCAAACAATGTCGGCGACCACTGGTCGGCTTCCCCGCCGATGAATCCGTAGAACTTGTCGAATCCCGAGCGAGTCGGCCAGCGGTCCGTTGGCCCGGAGGGGCTCAGCTCCCATGGCGCAACTTCGTGGTTCTTGCCGAAGTATGATGTGCTGTACCCGTTGAGGCGAAGCGTCTCGGCCAGAGGGCCGACGTTTTGCGGACGGGAACCCGTCATGCCGGGATTTGCAGTCGAGGTTTCTGCGGTACCACCCATATTGTTCATATGGTGGTTACGTCCGGTCAGCAGAGCTGCCCTGCTCGCCGAGCAGACGGCCGTGGTGTGAAACTGGTTGAAGCGAAGCCCCTGGTGTGCCAAACGATCCGCTGTAGGCATGCGCACTGGCCCACCAAAAGGGCTTGGTTGACCAAACCCCATGTCATCGATGAGTATGACGATGACATTAGGCGCGCCCGCGGGTGCCTTGACTTCGAACCGCTGCGGCGACTTGGCGTCACGCGCATCGAAGACCGTAGATTTCGGCAGATCAGGTTCCTGGATAGGAAGTTGCGTCCTGTCCACCTTGAGGTCCTGGGCGGATGCCAGGGCATGAAATGGAACCGCTGCCGCGAGTGTCAGCCGCAGAAGATGGAACAGGGCTCGCGTCTTCATGTGTGTGCTCCGTTGCCTGGATGAGGATCGTGGTGTCGTGCAGGTCCGCGCCCTTCCGCTGAGGGACAGCCGGCCGGTCGCGTCGATCGGCACTCTCTCACAAGCCGGAGAGGACCGCCATGAAGCGCCCTGGCGCTTGGTCCGGTCGGCAGCCTGGGCCTGCCGACGCCAAGAATGGGCAAGCTACGCGGCAGATCGTTGACGAGGATGATGCTCCGCTCCCGCTGGCCTGCAGATCGATCTTCGCGTGGCAGGTCAAAGGAGGGGTCTCGGACCACCAAGCGCACGATGCCCCGCACGCGCGGCCACGTGAATCCAGCCGCCGCCTGTCCGCAGCCGCCGGAGCCTCCATCCTCGCCGCATTGACCGTCTCCGTAGCTACCATACCACCGCCCGCACCGCGGCAGCGGCATCAACTCGCACATGCGCTCCATGAGGATCGCGTTCGTCATCCACACACCCGTCGCGCCAGCACTTCCCCACCCCCTAGCCGATCCGACCTTCAGGCAAGTCGGCCAGCAGCGATCGCCGGCCGCCGATGACTTCGCCCCACCCGCCCCCTGCCGCTCCCCCCACCCCGTCGCTACCCTGTTCGCCCCCTGGATGCTGGCATCCCCCGCCCTGCATCCGGACACTGCTCCGTTCCCGCACCGCCCGACCGCATCCGTATCCACCCGTGACCGACACCCGCCTGATCCGCAACTTCAGCATCATCGCCCACGTGGACCACGGGAAGTCCACGCTCGCCGACCGCCTGGTCGAGCTGACCGGCACCGTCGAGAAGCGGCAGATGAAGGCGCAGCTCCTCGACGACATGGAGCTCGAGCGCGAGCGCGGCATCACGATCAAGGCGCGCGCCGTGGCCATGAACTACAAGGCCAACGACGGGAAGACCTACCAGCTCAACCTGATCGACACGCCCGGGCACGTCGACTTCAACTACGAGGTGCTCAAGTCGCTGCAAGCGTGCGAAGGTGCCTTGCTGCTGGTCGACGCGTCGCAGGGCGTCGAGGCACAGACGGTCGTGAACGCACACCTCGCGGAGCAGGCCAACCTGACGGTGCTGCCGGTCCTCAACAAGATGGACCTGCCGCACGCGCGCCCGGAGCAGGTCGCGACCGAGATCGAGGACGCGATCTGCATCCCGGCCGAGGACGCGATCCCCGTCTCGGCGAAGACCGGCCTCAACGTCGACAAGGTGCTCGAGGCGATCGTCGCCAAGATCCCCGCGCCGACCGGCGACCCGAAGGGCCACCTGCAGGCGCTGATCTTCGACGCGGTCTACAACGACTACCGCGGCGTCGTGATCTACGTGCGCGTGTTCCACGGCACGGTCAAGAAGGCCGAAATGATCCGCATGTGCGGCACCATGACGCACTACGAGGTCATGGAGGTCGGCAAGCTCAAACCCGACATGCAGGCCGTGGAGGAACTGCACGCGGGCGAGGTGGGCTACATCGTCGCCAACATCAAGAAGCTGCAGGACGTCGTCATCGGCGACACGGTGACGCACGAGGACGAGCGGCTGCGCAACCAGGCGCTGCCGGGCTTCCGCCAGCCGAAGCCGATGGTGTTCTGCGGCTTCTATCCCACGATTCCGAGCGAGTTCGAGAACCTGCGCAAGGCGCTCGAGAAGCTGCGCCTCAACGACAGCTCGTTCACGTTCGAGCCCGAGACGAGCGACGCGCTCGGCTTCGGCTTCCGCTGCGGCTTCCTCGGACTCCTGCACATGGAGGTCATCCAGCAGCGCCTCGAGCGCGAGGAAGACATCGACCTCGTGCAGACGGCGCCGACGGTGCGCTACCGCATCCGGCTGACGAACGGCGAGGAGAAGGAGATCCGTTCTCCGAGCGAACTGCCCGACGGATCGCTCATCGCCGAATACCTCGAGCCGATCACGCGCGTCAACGTCGTCGTCCCCGCCGAGTTCATCGGCGCGGTGATGAAGATCTGCACCGACCGCCGCGGCCAGTATGTGCGCACGGACTACTACGGCCGCGAGCGCGTGATGATCGGCTTCCGCATCCCGTTCGCGGAGATCATCTTCGACTTCCACGACCACCTGAAGTCCGCGACGCGCGGCTACGGCACGATGGACTACGAGGTCGAAGGCTTCGAGCCGAGCGAGCTCGTGAAGGTGCGCATCCTCGTCGCCGGCGACGAAGTCGATGCGCTGTCGTTCCTCTGCCACAAGGACCAGTCCGAGAGCCGCGGCCGCAAGATCCTCAAGCAACTGCGCAAGGAGATCCCGCGCCACCAGTTCGAGGTCGCGCTGCAGGCGGCGATCGGCGGCAAGTTCATCGCGCGCGAGAACATCGCGGCGATGCGCAAGGACGTGACCGCCAAGTGCTACGGCGGCGACATCAGCCGCAAGCGCAAGCTGCTCGAGAAGCAGAAGGAAGGCAAGAAGCGCATGCGCATGGTCGGCAGCGTCGAGATCCCGCAAGAGGCCTTCTTGTCGGTGCTGCGCAGCAGCGACGAAGACTGATCGCACGACCCCATCCGGAACACACGATGACGGATCCGATCCTCGCAGCGCGCACCGCGGTCGAACAAGCCGCGATCCAGGCCGCCAAGTCGGCCTCGCAGCCGAAGACCAAGCTGAAGCCCCGCATCGGGCCGATCCGCTACAACCTCGAAGCCTTCGGCGTCGCGATCCTCGGCGCCGTGCTGCTGAAGTGGTTCTGCCTCGAGGCGTTCCAGATCCCGACGTCGTCGATGCAGCCGACGTTGATGGGCAGCAGCGAAGCGGGCATCTACGACCGCCTGCTCGTCGACAAGCTGACGCCCGCGATCCGCGAGCCGCAGCGCTGGGACGTCACGGTGTTCGGCTACCCGCTGCAGCAGAACCAGAACTACGTGAAGCGCCTCGTCGGACTGCCCGGCGAGACGCTCTACATCGGCGGCGGCAACCTCTACCGCGTGACGCTCGACGGCCAGAAGCGCGCCTACGAGCCGCTGCGCAAGCCCGAGCGGATCCAAGAAGGCCTCTGGAAGGAGGTCTACCCCGCGCGCCAGCTGCTGCACGAGGGCCAGAAGGGGCTCGGCGGCATGCTCTACGGCACGCCGAACCAGGCGTGGACCGAAGGCGCGGAGCTCGGCTCGTTCACGTGCGCGCTCGAGCCGGTCGCGGGCCGCGTCTACAAGCTGCAGTTCAAGGACAACGTGGACGGCGGCTTCGTCGACCGCGTGTGGGACGGCTACCCGACGAGCACGGCGCAGGCGATCCGCGAGAAGGCGGGCATGCGCGAGTGCGAGATCGTGCCGGACGCGCGCATCGCCGCGTCGGTGCGCCCCGAGAAGACCGTCGACGAGCTCGCGCTCGAGGTCGAGGTGCGCCGCCCGGGCCAGCCGATGACGACCTACGCGCTCGTCGTGCAAGGCGGCAAGGCCAAGCTCACCGCACAGCGCGGGGCCGAAGCGGCGATCGAGTCGCCGAGCTTCGTGTTCGAACTGCCGCCCGGCGTCGCGACCGAGGTCGCATTCGCGCACCTCGACGACGAACTGATCGCGTGGCGCGACGGCGCGGTGGCGCAGCGCTTCGACGTGTCGAGCCACGACTGCCGCGAAGGCTGCGAGATCCAGGGCGGCGGCACGGGCGCGACCGGCGACCACGCCGCGGCGCCGCAACTGCGCCTGCGCGGCAGCGGCAAGGTGCAGATCGAAGGCCTGCGCATCGACCGCGACCTGCACTACACGAAGCGCGGCTTCCCCTACGCGCAGGACCTCATCGCGATCCCGGAAGGCAAGTTCTTCATGATGGGCGACAACACGCTGCAGTCGATCGACTCGCGCGGTTGGACCTCCATCGACATCGGCAGGCTCGCGGACGGCACCGTCGTGCATCCAGACGAGGCGAAGAAGCTCGAGGCCGAGGGCGCGCGCGTGCTGCGCGGCAACAAGCGGCCGATGCCCGCGTCGATGCAGCGCGACCGCGACGAGACGCCGATCGTCATCCGCAGCAAGGACGCGCTCGCGATGATCGACGAGTTCGGCGAGATCCACGCGCTGAAGGGTCGCGCGCAAGTCGACGAGAAGACCGGCGAGTTCACGATCGAGCCGCCGACGAAAGCCGAGGGCCAGCAGGCGTGGCAGCCGCCCGAGGCATGGCACGGCTTCGTGAAGCGCGAGCACATCCGCGGCCGCGCGCTGCTGATCTTCTACCGCTGGCCGTTCCCGCGCCTTTCCCCGATCCGCTGAGGCATCCGTGACCGCGCCGATCCTGCAGACCGAAGGGCTCGTCAAGGCGTATCGCGGCCGCCGCGTCGTCGACAAGGTGTCGATCCGCGTCGGCGAAGGCGAGATCGTCGGACTGCTCGGCCCCAACGGCGCCGGCAAGACGACGAGCTTCCGCATGGTCGTCGGCATGGTGCAGCCCGACGCCGGCAAGGTGACGTTCCTCGGCAAGGACATCACGCGCCTGCCGATGTACCGCCGCGCGCGACTCGGCCTCGGCTACCTCAGCCAGGAAGCGTCGGTGTTCCGACGCATGACGGTGTTCGACAACGTCGCATGCGTGCTCGAGGCTCGCGGCATGAAGCGGGCGCAGCGCGAGCAACGCGCGCAGGAACTCATCGAGGACCTGCAACTCGGCCACCTCGTCGAGTCGTTCGGTGAACAGCTCTCCGGCGGCGAGCGTCGCCGCCTGGAGATCGCGCGCGCGCTCGCGACCGAGCCGCGCCTGCTGCTGCTCGACGAGCCGTTCGCAGGCGTCGACCCGATCACGGTCGAGGAGATCCAGCGCATCCTCGCGGCGTTGTCGGAACGCGGCATCGCGATCCTCATCACCGACCACAGCGTGATCGAGACGCTGCGCATCACCGACCGCGCCTACATCATCGCGAAGGGCAAGGTGTTCGCGGAAGGCGAGCCGCACACGATCGTCGCGGACGAACAGGTCCGCCGCATCTACCTCGGCTCCAACTTCGGCGAAGGCATCAGCGAAGAGGAAGAGCGCGGGCTCGACCTCGACGACGACGCGGCCGCGGGCTGACCGCAGCCGCTCTCGCCTCAGTGCGCGCGCCCCGGCGCGCCGACACCGGCCATCGGCCGCGTCATCACCTGGTCGCGGTGCACTGCGTGCTGCATCGCCTCCTCGGGCGTGACGAGATGGCGCGCCAGCAAGCCGCGCAGCGCGCTGTCGACGGTCTGCATGCCGAGGCCACGGCACCGATGCATGATCGCGGGCAGGTCGTCTGCGCGGCCTTCGCGCAGCGCCGACTGCACGGCCGAGTTCTCGATGAGCACTTCGACCATCGGCACACGGCCCTGCTGGTGCGCGCACGGCAACAGCGTCTGCGCCGTCACGGCTCGCATCACGGCGGCGAAGCGCGCACGGATGCCTTCGCGGCGATCCTGCGGCACGAGCTTCTCGAGCTCCGTGCACGCGCTCACGACCGAGCTCGCGTCGAAACCGGCGAACACGAGGCAACCGCTCTCCGCTGCGTCGAGCGCCGCCTCGAGCGTGTCCGCGTCGCGGATCTCGCTGACGAACACGACCTCGGCGCCGAGCCGCATTGCCTGACGGACGCCTGTGGCGGAGTCGCGAACGTGGGCCCCGACTTCGCGTTGGTGCAACAGCGCACGGCCTTGCGGGTGCAGATACTCGATCGGGTCCTCGACGGTCACGACGTGGCGCGAGGTCGTGCGATTGAACGCGTCGACGAGCGCCGCGAGCGTCGCGCTCTTGCCCGAGCCGAACGATCCGGCGACGAGCACGAGGCCGCTCTGCAACTCGGCCAACGCCGCGACCTGCTGCGGCAACTGCAGGTCCTGCAACTGCGGCGGCGCCTCCGGAATCGGCCGCATCAACATCGCGAGCCCCTGCTCCTGGCGCAGGACCGTGGTGCGGAAGCGCTGACCCGTTCGCGCAACGTAGAGCACGTCGACTTCGCCGTGCTGACGCAGGCGTTCGCGATGGTCGTCGAACAACAGGTCCGCGAGCAGCGCGTCGATCTCCGCAGGCTCCACGACTGCGTGCTCCGACTGCACGAAGCGACGCTGCACGCGAACGCACGGCGGGCGACCCGGCAGCAAGTGCAACGACGACGCTCCTGCGCGCGCCATCGACGCGAGCATCCGTTCGAGTTCCTTGGCGTCCATCACAGCGTCACCCCTTGGCCGACTACGGCCTGCGTGCGGTCGAGCAACCACGCCTTGTCCTCGGCGCGCGCGTAGGCGTCCTCGAGGCGCACCGTGCCGTCCTTCGTGAGGCGGCACAGGCACTGGTCGAGCGAGGATCCGTTCGCGTTGCCCTCGGCGCGCATGAGCATCGCGAGGTTGTCGAGGTCGCCGTGGCGCAGCACGTCGCGCGCGGCTTCGTCGAACGCGATCCACTCGACGGCCGCGACCATGCGCTCGCCGTCCTTGCTCGGCACCATGTGCCGGACGCAGACCGCGCGAAGCACGTTGGCGAGGCTCTGGCGCACGCGTTGCGCGTCGACCTCCGAGTAGTGCCGCAGCGCGCGCTGCAGGCAGCCCACGACGGAGCGCGCGTTCATCCATCCGACCACGAGGCGACCGCCCTCGGCGGCGCGGACCGCGAGGTCGAACGTATCGGTGTCGTCGAGGCAGCCGAGCAGGATCGCATCCGGGTCCTCGCGCAACGTGGTGCGCAGGCCCGACGCGTAATCCGTGGCGTGCTCGCCGACGCGGCGCCGCGCGACCAACGCGCCGCCTTGCGGCACCGGCGCGTCGAGCGCGTCGTCCAGCGCGACGACGTAGCGGCCGGGTTCCTTCGCCATCGCCGCGAGCACGCTCGCGAGCAGTTCGCTGCGACCTTCGCCGCGTTCGCCGACGAACAGCACGAGGCCGCGCGAGTTCGCGAGCAGGCTCGACACCGCGTCGGGCACGCCGAGATCCGCGGTCACAGGAACGGCTTCGGGCAGCAGCTCCGCCATCACGGCGACACCGTCCGTGTGGCGCATCGCGGTGATACGTCCGCGGCAGACACCGGGTCGCGCGAGGTCGCGCACGACGAACTGGCGCTCCGCCAGCTCTTCGAGCACGGCGACGCCCATCTCGCGACGGACGAAGTCCCAGACCTCGGGGCTGCGGACGGGCTCCGTCGTCAACGCGCGCCAGCTCGCGGCATGGCGGACCATGATCGGCCGGCCTTCGCTGATGACGAGTTCACGCGCGCCCGAGCGCGCCGCGGACTCGAGCAGGCTCTCGCTCTCGATCTCCGCAGCTTCCGGCGCCTTCGCATCGCGCTCGGCGCGACGGGCCTCCTGCAACTGCACGAGTCGATCGAGCGTCGCGCGATCGATGCGGCCCTGTTCGAGCAGGATCTGCCCCACGGTGCGGGTGTTCCCCGTGAGGGCCTGGACCTCGAGACACTTCTCGAGGTCCGATTCACTGATGACCTTGCTCTCGAGCAAGATCGAGCCGAGCCGTATGTCGTCCATCCCTTTGTCCGCGTGCTAGACAGGGCTGGATCGACGGTCCGGAGAGCCCTTCTTGAGGCACGAAACCCACGCATGCGAAGCGACCTCGCGCCGCGCGGCGGATGTGCGCTCGACCGCCATCGCCCGCTGCGTCGGAACCGCCAGAACGACCTCGTCCGGGGGCCTTCCCGCCTTGGCAACGCGCGCTAGAATGCTCGCTCGAATCTCCGCGGAGGGGGTTCGGACCAAGAGACTCCGGTCCCCAGGATCGACGTCGCGCCCGGCCCGCCCGCCACATCGGCAGGGACATCCGGGCGTAAGTCGGCTCTGGAGAACCACCTAGGACTGCCGAGCTAACATGCCCACCAAGACCCCCAGCAAGTCCACCCGCAAGCCGAAGACGAAGAGCCCGACCAAGCCGACGAGCGCCACGCGCACCCCGGCAGCCGAGAAGACGAAGAAGGACGAGAAGACCACCCCCCGCAAGCCAGTCCCCGCCAAGGCGCAGCCGGCGCCCCAACCTCGCGCTCAGGCCCAGAAGCCGCAGGCCCGCCCGCAACCGCCGGCCTACATCCCGCGCGGCCTGCCGATGATGGAAGACGAGGACGACGTCCTCGGCGTGCACGGCGCCGGGCGCGGCCACGGCTACGGCCGCTGCGGCGGCCGCCCGCTGGGCAGCGGCCTCGAGCAGAGTGTGTGCGACCGCCTCGGCCAGGCCGGCGTTGCGCACAGCCACACGCCGCGCCACTTCGAGGTGTCGATCCAAGACAAGCAGGTCGCGGCCTACGCGCCGATGATCGTGCTCCGCGGCCGCGGCCGCGAAGGCAAGAGCGTCGTGATCGAGGCGGCCGAGGACCTCAAGAACCCCATCCTCCCGAAGATCGTCGCGTTCCGTCGCCAATACGGACAGGAGTACTACGTGATCCTGATCGCGCCGGACGAGGTGCTCGACGAGGTGCAGCTCGCGACCTACGACGAAGCCTGCGCGACGACCGACGTGAACACGCTGATCGCTCGCCTCGCCGAGTGATCCAGGGGCGAGAGAGGAACCGGCGGCAGCGACTTCGTTCGCTCGCACGGTCCTCGCCCCCTTCCGCGGCGAGCGGCACAGCCGCTCCCGCGTGAGGCCCCCGGCACGCCGCATGGCGTTGCCGTGCGCGAGGAGTCGGAGCCTCGGATCCGACCTCCATCGCGCCAACGCTCGCGCCGCGCATTCGGATCGCGACGTTCCGCGTTGCCACCCGCCCGTTGCATCTGCGCGCAAGCCAGCGCGACAACGCACGCGGCCGAATGCGGGCCATCCGCCGTGAACACGCTCTCCGCTTCCCCATGCGCAGGCTTCCGTGGCTGCGGGCCGATCGTTAGATTCCTCCGCCCCTCAGCCCGCCCAACCGCCTTCTGGATAGTCCGACTTTGACGCACGACGTCGTCCACCTCGCACGTTCCCTGCAGCTCGACTCGCTCGAAACCGCCTGGGAGCAGGCGGTCAAGTCGCCCAAGCCTGACGCGATCCAACAGTACCTCGGGGTCGTCGACAGCCTGTGCGACCAGGCCCAATCCGGCCGCGCGTTCGCGCTTGCCAACATGATGGTCGAGGCGCTCGCAGCGGCTTCGGCCCTCGACTCCGCGATCGACCTCGCGACCCGCGTCGTGAAGCGCGGCGTCCACAACGAAGCGCTCGCCAAGCGCCTCCTGGCGATGCTCGAACAGCGCTTCGCCGAGGAGAACTGGTGGGAGACCATCCGCCAGCGCGCGGGCATCGACGGCGCCGCCGCCAACGCGCAAGCGCTGCTCGAATTCGACCGCCTGCGCCGCTTCACCAAGGGCCACGTCGTCTACCACCAGGCCGGCTGGGGCGAAGGCGTCGTCCTCGAGTTCCGTCCGGAGTCGCGCGAGCTCGCGATCCAGTTCGCCTCGGGCCGCAAGGAAGCGTTCCCGCTCGACACCGTGATCGACCGCTTCAAGCCGCTCGACCACGAAGACCTCCGCGCGATGAAGCTGCTTCGCCTCGCGGACCTCAAGGAGTTCGCCGAGAAGGACCCGTCGCGACTCATCCGCATCGTCGCCAAGCTCTACCGCGGCACGGTGTCGAGCGCGCAGCTGAAGCAGGAGCTGATCCCCGCAGTCGTCGAGGAGAAGGCGTGGGCCGGCTTCTGGAAGCGCGCCAAGCTCGCCGCGACGAAGGACCCGTGGCTCAAGGCCGAAGGCACCGCGACGCGCCCGAGCTTCGTGCTGCGCGACCGGCCGGTGGGCCTCGCCGACGAGGCGCTCGCGGCGATGCGCCACGAGAACAACCTCGGCGGCCGCATCGCGGTGCTGCGCGACTTCCTCGCGCGCGGCCAGGACGACGAAGTCCGCGCCCAGATCCTCGACGTGGCGCAGAAGACGGTCGAGGAGAGCCTCGGCCACAAGAAGGACAACCACGCGCACATCCTCGACGGCATCCTGTTCCTCGAGGAGCACGGCCGGAAGACGGGCACGACCGCCGCGGTCGAACTGCGCGCGCTGCTCGTCGGACCCGACGGCGCACTGCACCCCGCCGCGATCGACCGTCTCGCCACGCAGCTCTCGCGCGAACACGCGGTGAAGCTGTTGCCCGAGGCGATCGGCGAGCACTGGGTCGACCGCACGCTGGCGGTCCTTCCCGACGTGCCGAACTCGGTGCTCGAGAACGTGGTGCAATCCATCGTCGACGCGAAGTGCGGCGAGCGCCTGTTGGACCTGTGGGACCGCGTCGTGCCGCACCTGCGCCGCTACCCGCTGCTGACCTACCTGCTCGGCCGCGCCTGCGCCGACGGCACGTTCGACAAGCGCGACGACCGTCCGGATCCGGTCACGGTCGGCCGCGTGCTCATGCACCTCGCGCGCGTGCTCTCCGCCGAGCGCAAGGGCAACGTGTTCCAGGGCCGCCTCCTGTCGCGCCTCACGAGCCTGCTCACGGGCAAGCGCGGCTACCTGCACCGCTCGCTCGAGTCGATCGGCAAGGAAGACCTCGCCAGCTACCTCGGCATCAGCGAGCGCGGTGGCGAAGACTTCCCGCCGGAGATCAGCAACCTGATCCTGCGCGCGGTCGCCGACAAGTTCCCGGAACTCGCAGCGAAGGACGACGTTCCGTTCTGGGAGCGCGAGGACGCGATCTTCACCACGATCGCGGGCATGAAGCGCATCAAGGACGAGTACCGCATCCTCGTCGAAGAGAAGATCCCCGCGAACAGCAAGGCCATCGGCGCCGCCGCCGCGCTCGGCGACCTCAGCGAGAACAGCGAGTGGGAATCGGCCATGGAGGAGCAGCGCAACCTCACGACGCGCGCCACCGAGATGGACCAGTCGATCCGCATGGCCAAGCTGATCGAGGACCAGGAGATCCCCGACGACGTGGTCGCTCCCGGCACCCGCATCACCTACACCGAGGTCGAGTCGGGCAAGACGCGCACCTACGCGGTGCTCGGTCCGTGGGACGTCGTCGACGACCACACGATCAACTACCGCGCTCCGATCGCGCAGGGCCTGCTCGGCCGCGGCATCGGCGACACGGGCGAAGTCCCGTCGCCGACCGGCCCGGTGACGGTCCGCATCGACGCGATCGAACGCGTGTGAGCCAGACCCCGACCACCACGACGGTGCTGGCGCCCGCGCACGGCGAGCGCGTGGTGGTCGAGCGGTTCCCGGGAGAGAGCCCGGGCTACGTGTTCCTGCACGGGCTCGGCTCCGTGCGCGCGGGCGAGAAGAGCACGGCGCTCCTCGCGCACGCGAAGGCCAAAGGCCGCGCGTTCACGCGCTTCGACTTCCGCGGCCACGGCGAGTCCACCGGCACGATCGGCGTAGTCACGATGTCCGAACTGCTCGTCGACGCCGGCCTCGTGCTCGACCTCGCGGGCCCGTCGATCCTCGTCGGCTCCAGCCTCGGCGCGCTCGTCGCCGCGCACCTCGCGGCGGCGCGACCGAACGACGTCCGCGCGCTCGCGTTGCTCGCGCCCGCGTTCGGCTTCCTGCCGCGCATGCGCCAGCGGCTCGACGCCGAAGGCCGCATGCAGACGAGCGAAGGCATGGTCTTCCGCGTGCACGAACGCGCGCTCGAAGACGCCGCGCGCCACGACGAACGCAGCCTGCCGAAGAAGCTGCCGATGCCCGTGTTCCTCGCGCACGGCACCCACGACGAACTCGTGCCGACGCAGTTGTCCGAGGCGTTCTTCGCGCAGCTCGCGCACGCCGACAAGGAGCTGTGGGTCGTGCCGCAAGGCAACCATCGCCTCAACCGCGAGATCGGCGAGATCCTGGCGCGCATGGACGCGTTCTTCACGCGGACGGGCGTCGCCTGAACGGAGCGGACCGATGCGCCTCGAAGACCTCCAGACGCCCACGCTGCTGATCGACCTCGATGCGGTGCGCCACAACCTCGCGACGATGCGCCACTACCTCGACGGCGCGATGACGCGCTGGCGGCCGCACGTGAAGACGTGCAAGGTGCCCGAGGTGTTCGAGTTGATGCTCGAAGCGGGTGTGCGTCGCTTCAAGGCGGCGACGACGCGCGAGTGCTCGCTGCTGATGCAGCAGGCCGGCGACCGAGAGATCGACGTGCTGTTCGCGATGGCGCAGCACGGCGCCAACCTCGATCGCGTGGCGCAACTGCAGCGCCAGTTCGAGAAGCACCGCGTCTCGATGCTGAGCGAAGACGAGACGCACGCGCGCGCCGTCCGCGAACGCGGGCTCGGCGTGTTCGTCGACCTCGACCCGGGCTACATGCGCACGGGCATGCCGCTGCAGGACGGCGATCGCGCGCGCGCGGTCGCGGCGGCGGCGAAGGACGCGTTCCGCGGGCTGCATTGCTACGACGGGCATCTGCACGACGGCTCGTTCGTCGAGCGCACACAGAAGGCGCGCGCCGTCTACGCCGAACTCGTCGCGCTCGCGCGCACGTTCGCGAATCCCGGCGAGCTCGTCACCAGCGGCACGCCGACGTTCCCGATCGCGCTCGCCTACGAGCCGTTCGCGGCGTTCGACCACACGGTGAGCCCCGGCACCGTCGTCTACTGGGACACGCGCAGCGGCGAACTCGGCATCGACGGCTTCGCGTGCGCGGTGCAGGTCCAAGCGCGCGTCGTGTCCGCGCCGGCGCCCGACCGCATCACGGTCGACGCGGGCAGCAAGGCGCTCGACGCCGCCGCGGGCAATCCGTGCGCGCGCGCGATGGGAGCGTTCCACCTGCGCGCGCTGAAGCCGAGCGAAGAGCACCTGCCGATGCTCGTCGAACGCGGCCCCGCGCCGTCGATCGGCACGTTGTTGCGGCTCGTGCCGCGCCACGTGTGCCCCACCGTGAACCTCGCCGACGACGCGGCGCTCGTGCAGGACGGCCAACTGCTGCGCATCGTGCCGGTGCGCGCGCGCGGCCACGAAACGCTGCCCTGAACTCCGTCTGCTTGCGCCTCGCACAGGCGCGCAGCACACTGGCATTCGCGTGGACAAGATTCCGGAGCCCCTGCAGCGCCTCGTCGCCGAAGTCGACGGATGGCTCGACCTGCGTTGTCCGGAACGAGCGCTGGAACGGCTGGAGCCGCTGCTGCAGCACCCGCAGGCGCACGAAGTGGCGGTCACGATGCGCGTGCGCGCGTTCGTCGGCCTCAAGCGGCACAAGGAGGCGCTCGTCGACATCGCCGCGCTGCGCGAGAAGGACCACGACCTCGAGTGGCTCGACCTCACCGAGGCGTGGTGCCGGAAGCGCCTGAAGGACCTGCCCGGCGCGATCCGTTGCATGGAGCAACTGATCGCGCGCAACGCGAAGTCGGCGATCGGCCACTTCAACCTCGGCTGCTACCTCGCGCTCGCCGGCGAGTCCCAGCGCGCGCTCGACGAAGTCACGATCGCCTGCGGCATCGACGCGAGCTTCCGCGACATGCTCCACGACGAGCCGGACCTCGACTCGCTGCGCGACGACGAACTGTTCCGCCAGCTGATGACGACCAAGCCGGCCGCAGACCAGGCCGAGCAGGACGCCGAGGCGGACGCGTTCGAGGACGACCTCGCCGAGGGGCTCGAGGAGGACCTCGACTTCGACGAAGAGGACGAGTCGGAGGACGGCGACGACGAGGACGAAGAGGACTTCGACGACGAAGACCTCGACGAAGAAGAGGACGACCCGGCGCGATAGTCGCCGGGACCCCGCAGGCCCGCGTTCTGCCTCGGATCGCTGAGGCCGATGCCAAGGTCGCATCCGAGCCAAGGCTCACGCCGACGACCGCGCGTGCCGAAACAGCCAGGACCCGGAGGAACCTGGCCTTGGCATTGAGCACTGCAGCACTCGCGCCGAAGGCGCTGCGCACGACCCTGGAACGCACCGTCCGCGACGTCGTCGCCGTTCCTGCGGACGCATTCGAAGCGATCCTCTGCGCGCTCGTAGCCCGCGGCCACGTGCTGCTCGACGGCAAGCCTGGCATCGGCAAGACGCTGCTCGCGCGCACGATCGCCGCGAGCATCGACTGCAGCTTCCGCCGCATCCAGTTCACCAACGACCTGATGCCGAGCGACATCCTCGGCGCGGCGGTCTGGCGCGAGAAGGACCGCGAGTTCACGTTCGTCGAGGGCCCGCTGTTCTCGAACCTCGTGCTCGCGGACGAGATCAACCGCACGAGCCCGCGCACGCTGTCGTGCCTGCTCGAGGCGATGGAGTCCGGCACGGTGTCGCTCGAAGGCCGCACGATGGACCTCGGCGCTCCGTTCCACGTCTTCGCGACGCGCAACCCGATCGAGTTCCACGGCACCTATCCGATGCCGGAGGCCGCGCTCGACCGCTTCCTCGTGCGCATCGAACTCGGCTACCCGGACAGCGCGCAGGAGCTCGCGCTCTACACCGGCCGCGACGCCGAGGCAGCGCTGCACACGGTGGAGCCCGTGATCACGCGCGAGCAACTGCTCGCAGCGCAAACGGCCGCAGCGGCAGTGACGGTCCACGAGACCGTCGCGCAGTACGTGCTGCGCGTCGTCGCCGCGACGCGCGAGCACACCGAGGTCGCGCTGGGCGCGAGCCCGCGCGCCGCGTTGATGTGGCTCAAGGCCGCGCGCGCTCGCGCGTGGCTCGACGGCCGCAACTACGTGATCCCCGACGACCTCAAGGCGCTCGCGCAACCGGTTCTCGCGCATCGCATGTTCGTGCGCGGCGGCGGCAACTCGGCCGCGATGCTGCGCGAAGTGATCGCCAAGACGCCTGTGCCGCTGTGAGCCGATGCGACTCTCGCCGACAGGACTCGGGGCGAAGGGCGGCCTGTTCTTCGCCGCCGTCGTGCTGCTGTTCTTCGCGACGCCGTACTCCAACCTCTTCTTCCTGCTGACGTCGTTCCTTGCCGTGCTCGGCGCAGTGGGCGTCGCGGGCTCGTGGCGCAACTTGCGCGGAACGACGGCGACGCTGGTCTCCGTGGCGCCCGCCGCGAACGGCACGCCGCACCCGATGCGCATTCGCATCACGAAGAAGAACGGCAAGAAGGCCTACGGCGTGCTGGTCTACGCCTCGGCTGCGGGCAAGTCGGTGTGCGTCGCCGAGGCAGCGGTCGCGAAGGACGGCGACGTGCTCGACGCGATGTTGAAGGGCATGCCGCGCGGCGTGCACGCGATCGAACAGCTGCGCATCTGCTCGCGGCATCCGTTCGGCGTGTGCATGGCGACCGTGAAGGTCGCGGTCCGCGGCGAAGCGATCGCCTATCCCGCGCCGACGCCGGAGGAAAACGGCGCCCGCGGCCGCGGCGGCGACGGCACGAAGCCGCCCGGCGGCGACGAAGAGTCGCTCGCGGGACTGCGCGACTGGCGCGACGGCGACAGCCTGCGGCAGATCCACTGGAAGGCGACAGCGCGACGCGGCTCGCCGATCGTGAAGGAATACGAACGCCACGGCGGCGACGGCATCGACCTCGTGCTCGACCGTCGCTGCGACGAAGCGACGCTCGAAGCGGCGCTGTCGCAGGCGACGCGCTGCGTGCTCGACGCCGCGGAGACGCGGCAGGCGCTGCGGCTTCGCAGCCAGGACGCGGACCTCGCGCTCGACGCGGATCGCCCCGACACCGCGCCGCTGCTGCGCTGGCTTGCGAAGGCAACCACGCTGCCGCGCGACGCCGAGGCGCCGCCCGCGGCGTCGCAGCGCGCGCTTGCGCTCACCGCCGTTCCTGCGACGGGAGGCTTCGATGCCTGAAGCCCTTCGCTGGCTGTTCCTCGGCATCGTGTTGCTCGATCTCGCGTTCGTGCAGCTCACGGGCACCGTCACGTCGCCGTGGCTGTGGGCCTTGTGGTCGTGCACCGCGGCGACGCCGCTGCTCGCGCGATTCCACGAACACGCTTGGTACCGCGGCCTGTGGAATGCGGCCGTGCTCGCGTCGTTCGCGTTCCTCGTTCACGACGCGGTGACGAGCGGACTCCTGCACATGCTCGAGGACGGCCTCCTGCTGTCGGCGCTGTGCCAGGTGCACCTGCTGAACAACCTCGGGCAGAAGCAGCGACCCGACCTGCTGTTCTTCAACTCGTTCCTCATCGCGTTCGTCACGAGCTTCTTCTGCGGCGACCTCGGCTGGTCGATCGCGTTCTTCGCGTATGCGGCGTTGCTCGTGCTCGCGCTGCAGCTGCACGTGTGCCTGCCGCGCGGCAGCGAACCGCCGCGCGGCGCCGTGCGCGCGCTGCTGGAGAACGGGCTGTCGCGGAGCGTGTTCGCGCTCGCGGCCACCGGCATCGTGTTCGCGTTGTGGCCCCGCGACTTCAAGCGCGAGGGATGGCTCGGCGACTCGATGAACTTCGGCGGCGCGCCGGTCGTCGCGTTCGCGGACCAGGTGCGCATCGACCGATCGACGACGCCGACGCTGAGCGACGCGCCCGTGATGCGCATCAAGGCCAAGGACGGCGACGCGCCGACGCACTGGCGCGGCGCGACGTTCGTGCACTTCGACGGCGCAGGATGGCAGCCGTTCCGCATCCGCGACTTTGGCTCGCGCACCGCGACCGATCGTCCTTGGACCGGCGCGTCGGCGACGCAATGGCTCCGCACGGCGCCGCGCGACGAAGGCTCGCGCACGAATCGTGCGCCCACACGCGGCGACGGCCCCGAGGTGCAGGTGACGCTGCTCGACACGAGCGCGAACCGACTGTTCCTTCCGTTGGAGACCGGCTCGTTCGACATCACCTATGCAGCAGGCGCGCTCGTCGACCCGAAGGCCGACGGCGTGATCGCATTGGTCGACTTCGGTGAGGGCCCGCGCGAAGTTCGGTTCTCGTTGCGCATGGAGACCACGCAGCGCGCGTTCGACCTCGCGTCCGCTGCGCGCGCTGCGTTGACCGCGACGCCAGAGCAGTTGCCGACCCCGTTGCGCGCGATCGAAGAGGAACTGCGTCGCACGCTGCCAGCAGACGCGACGCCGCAGCGGCGCGCCGAGCACGCGCGCGACTGGCTGTCGGCCGAACGTCGCTACGCGTTGCCTGGCTCGCCCGCGGCGGCGCGCACGCTCGACGACTTCCTGCTCGGCTCCGGCGGCGGCCACTGCGAGTACTTCGCGACGTCGTTGTGCCTCTTGCTGCGCATGCAGGCAATCCCGTGTCGCATCGTCGGCGGCTACCTCGCGCAGGAAGTCGACGCGGCGACCGGCTCGCTGGTCGTGCGACAGAAGCACGCGCACGCCTGGGTCGAGGCGTGGCTGCCCGGCCGCGGCTGGACCACGCTCGATGCGACGCCCGCGAACGCGGACGGCATGCCCTCCGCGGAGGACGGTTTCCTGGCCGATCTGCGAAAGGAGCTCGAGGCACTGTGGGCTGGCGTCACGGGATTCGGCGCGGAGCAGCGCGAAGCCCTCTTCGCGGCGATCGGCGACGCGGTCGTCAGCTTCTGTGTCACCGTCGTCATCAACCCGCTCGAGACGACGACTACGATTGCATTGGTCGCCCTCTTCGTCTGGTATCGCCGCCGCCGGCGCCAGCTCGAACGGCCCGCGTCCGTCCGCGAGCTCGAGGCCGCACTGCGCAGCGCGCGCCTGCTGCTGCTCGACGGCGAGACGCCGCGCGAGCTGCTCGCACGAGCATCGACCCAATCGCTCGATCCACGTGCGATGCAGCGGCTCGAGTCCGCGGTCTTCGCGCACGAACGGGAGCGTTACACGCGATGATCGCGTCTTCGTTCCCATGCACGGCGCCAGTGTCGCGCCGTCGCCTTGACGGTCCACCGGAACGTCAGCATCATCCTTCGCGCCGCGCCACGCGCGGCACAACGAGCCTGCACTGCAGTTCCAGCGCCGAATCCCGATGACGAACTCCGAATCGCCGCAGTCGACCCGCGGCATCCTGCTCGCGGTCGCCTTGATCTCGGCCGCGACGCTCGCGGTGCAGGTGCTGCAGACGCGCCTCTTCAGCGTGATGCTCTGGCACCACCTGACCTACATGGTCGTCACGGTGACGCTGCTCGGATTCGGCGCGGGTGGCGGCCTGCTCGGCATGTTCCCCGGCATCGGCCGCATGTTCGGCGACTCGCGGCGCGCGGTCTCGGTGTGCTGCAGCCTGTTCGGCCTGTCGTTGATCGGCGCGTTCATGATCCTGTGCCACACGCCGCTCGACACGCTCGACATCGAACAGGACCGCTCGAAGTACCTGCTGCTGTTCCTGCGCTACGCCTACCTGATCGTGCCGTTCCTGTTCGCGGGCCTCGCGATCTCCATCGCGCTGCAGCAACACGCGGCGATCGTGCACCGCACCTACTTCTGGAACCTGATCGGCTCCGCAGTCGGCAGCTTCTTGTTCGTGCTGCTCGTGCGTCCGCTCGGCGGCCCGGGCTGCCTGTATCTGTTCGCGGCGCTGGGCGGCATCGCCGGCCTCGCGGCGTTGCTCGGCTCCGGTGCGCCGCTGCTGTCGCCAGCACGATTGCTGGCTGCGTTGACGATTGCGATCTGGCCGTTGTCCGCCGCGTTCCCTGACGCGACGAACCGCCTGCTGCCGATCGAACCGGCCAAGAGCAAGATGCTCGGCACCATGGACCTCTTCTACGAGGGCATGGCCGACTACCTGCGCAAGACGCAGGACCCGCAGTATCCGCAGCTCGACACGAGCCTGCGTTCGACGGTGTGGAGCCCGACGTGCCGCATCGACACGTTGCCGATGGCCCCCACGCTGCAGAATGCGAAGAAGGACCGCGAAGAGCCGCAAGCCGGGCCGCGCACCGAAGTGCACGTGTTCCAGGACGGCGACGCGCCGACCAAGATCTGGTCCGGCGGCTACGCGAAGGAACTCGACTACAAGAAGCACTGGTACGGCCTCGGCTACCAGCTGGTGAAGGATCCGAACGCGCTGATCATCGGCCCGGGCGGCGGCAACGACATCGAGACCGGCCTCGCGTGCGGCGCGAAGACGATCACCGCCGTCGACATCAACGGCGACACGATCGACCTCGTGCGCGGCAAGTTCGGCGCCTACACGAACAACGTCTACGACCGCCCTGGCGTCACATGGGTGAAGTCCGAAGGCCGCAGCTACCTGCGCCGCTCGGGCAAGAAGTTCGACTTGCTGCAGATGTCGGGCACCGACACCTACTCCGCGTTGTCGTCGGGCAGCTACATCTTCAGCGAGAGCTACCTCTACACGACCGAGGCGTTCGACGACTTCTTCGAGCACATGACGGACGAAGGCGTGATCACGGTGATCCGCTTCCGTTTCGAGCCGCCGCGCGAAGAGCTCAAGCTCGTCGCCACCGCAGCGCGCGCGCTGCGCAAGCTCGGCGTCAACGACCCGCGCAAGCACTTCCTGGTCGTCAACCAGGAAGACGGCCAGATGATGTCGTTCGCGAAGGACCTGAAAGGCGCCGGCCCCGAGTTCGCGTCGATCAAGAACTTCGCCGAGCTCAAGGAACGCATGGCGCGCGACTACGAGCACCCGATGCGCTACGCGGCGGTGCTCATGCGCAAGACGCCGTTCACGCAGGAAGACGTCGCGAAGATCGAGGCCTACCTGCCGCCGCTGAACGCGCCGCAGACGAACCACGTCCTCTACTACGCCGCGGGCTTGAAGGGCGAGAACAACGAATACAGCCGCCTGCTCGACGCCGCCGCGAAGGGGCCGGAGGCAGAGCAGCAGTTCCACGACACCTACGAGTACCGCACGCATCCGGCGACGGACGACAAGCCGTTCTTCTTCAACTTCAACTCGTGGAGCGACGTGTCGTTCTCCTCGAGCGGCAAGGACGGCTACGCGGCGCTGACGGGCAGCCAGCCCATCGGTCTCTACATCCTCGCGGCGCTCAGCGTGCAGACTTTGGTCGCGACACTGCTGTTGATCCTGCTGCCGATGTTCCGCCTCGGCTTCAAGCAGAGCCCGGGCTCGAACAACTCGCGCCTGCGCGTGATCGCGTTCTTCTCCGCGCTCGGCCTCGCCTACCTGCTCGTCGAGATCAGCACGATCCAACGCTTCGTGCTCTACCTGGGCCACCCGACCTACTCGCTGAGCGTCGGGCTCTGCAGCTTCCTGCTGTTCTCGGGCCTCGGCTCGTCGTGGGCAGGCAAGAAGGGCCTCGGCGAACACGGCGCGAAGAAAGCGGGCATCGCCGTCGTCGTGCTGTTGATGCTGCAGGCCATGCTGCTGCCTTCCGTGCTGCAGGCGACGCTGTCGTGGTCCGAACCGCTGCGCATCGTCGTGACGATGGCGACGATCGCGCCGCTCGCGTTCGCGATGGGCATCCCGTTCCCGACGGGCCTCTCGCTGCTGCGCCACGAGCAGCAGGGCATGATCGGTTGGGCGTTCGGCGTGAACGGCGCCGCTTCGGTCATGGCGTCGATCCTCAGCATCCTCGTCGCGATGGAAGGCGGCTTCTTCGTCGTGACGATGTTCGCCGCAGGCCTCTACCTGCTGGCCGCGCTGACGGCGCCGCGCGCAGCCGCCGCCTGATCGGGCACTGCTCCCGGCCCGGTTTTCGCTAGACCGACACGCGACGACACGGCCGGAACGGCCCGTCGCAGCGACGGAGGTCCCAGGCGCGGCGCCGGGACCTTGTTGCCATCGACGCGATCCCGGGTGCGGGGTCGGCGCGATCCTCGGGCGCAGTCCGGATGCGCCCGGTTCCGCAGTGCGGGAGGCGGTTTCCACACCCGGGAACGCAGCTTAGGATCCTCGCCTCCCTCGCCCACTTCGCACGTGCGGAGCGGGCAAGTCCCTGTGCACCCCTAGGACCATTCGCATGCGTTCCATCCTCGCACTGACCCTCGTTGCATCGCTGACCGGCGCGCTGCAAGCGCAGCTGCCGAACTTCCTCGGCTTCGCTGGCGGCTTCGACACGTCGTACACCGACCGGGCAACCGTCAACTCGCTTGACGTCGACATCCTGCAGGTGTTCTCCACGCGCGATTATCGCCACTTCATGCTGAACCCCGCGGATCCGCTCGGCGCGAGCAAGCGCCTCGTCGGCTTCCGCTACACGATGCAGGACCAGATCGGCAACACGCCTGAGCAGTACACCCTGGTCGGCTACAAGGACAACCCGCTGTTTCCCGGCGAGCCCGACACGAACGCGACGGGAAGCGGCGTCTGGTTCCGCACCGGCCTGATCAACACGCCGCCCAGCACCGCCACGGGCCCGACGTTCTTCACGGTCACCTACGGCATCAACCCGCCCGCCACGCCGATGAACTTCGGCGCCGCGCACGGCCCGACGGACGACAACGTCTACCTCGGCATCGGCCTCGCCGCTGGCGGCTGGCCTGCGGACGGCCTCGGCTGCTGGATGACGTTCGACTTCAACACCGGCAACACCGGCACCAACGCGCTCGACGTCGTCGGTCCGCGCCTCCCGGCGGACCCGACCATCCGCAACCTCGTCTGCTCGGTCGCGACGACCGGCGGCCCGACGCCGCTGCCCACCGGCCAGATCCCCAACTTCCCGGGCACCGGGGGCACGCGCGGCGGCTACCGCCAGCTCAACCTCGAGATCCTCGCGTTCTCGACCGGCGGCGTCGCGGTGACGCAGACGAACCAGATCCGCTACCCGTCGAGCAACGTGCGCGCGGTCCCGCTGGTCAATGCGGCCACGCAGGTCCCGCTCGGCGGCACGACGAACATGCTGTCGGGCCTCTACCCGGACGTGAACAACGCGACGGGCACGCTGCCCCCGCCCGCCGGCGCGCCGGCCCGCGCGGACGACATCGGCTTCCTCGTCACGGAGCGCAACCGCCCGAACTCGCTCGCCATCGTGCGCCTCGCGTTCGGCCCGCTCGTTGGCGGCTTCAACCCGGATGGCTCGGTGCCGATCACGTTCATCCCCGGCTTCAACGCGCCGACCAGCTCGGGCAACGTCTGCATCGACCTCGCGGACCCGAGCGCGTTCACGTTCATCGGCTTCACCGACGTGAACGGCCGCTACCAGCACGTGTTCCCGCTGAGCGCTCCGGCTCGCGCGTTCCTCGCGTCCTACGGCGCGGTGGACCTGCACTGGCAGGGCTTCGTCGTGAACCTCGCCCTCAGCCCCGCCGAGGTCAAGGCCACCGGCTGTGTCGTCCAGCACCTCTGAGCGACGCTCGCGCGCAGGCCTCGTGCTCGGCGCGGCGGCGATCCTCGCCGTCGCGATCGTGGCGCTGAGGCAGCGCAACACGCCTGCGGCAGACGCGGGCAACGCGCCGGCGGAAACGCCGGCGCCCGCGCCCGCCGCCGCAGCGGCGCCACGCGCCGAGCCGCAGCGTGAGGAAGCTCCCGCGCCTGCGACCGCGAAGGCTGCCTATCCCAACGAACCACGGCCCGCGAACGGCGCGCCGCACGGCAAGGTCACGTTCCCCGACGGCTCCGTCGTCGAGGCGATCAACGACGTCGCCGAGAACGTGACGATGGTCTGGGACGAGCAACCGTTCTCGCCGATCGTCGACAAGGTGTTCCACAACGGCTGGTGGTGGTGGAAGCACCAGGACGGCGCGTACTCGACCGTCAAGATGATCACGATGAACGGCGTGCCCCAGGCGATGTCGCAAGTCGCGCGCGAGGGCAAGGGCCCGCCGGCGAAGACGCTCGACGAGGCGCTCGAAGAACGGAAGAAGGCGGAGCAGCAGGGCGCAGGCCGGTGAGCCCGCTTCGCCCGTTCGCGCAACTCGCCGCTTCGGCGCTGCTCGTCGTGACGACGTGCGCCGAAGCGCGCGCGCAAGTCGCGAACCAACTCGGCTTCACCGCCGGCTTCGAGACGTCCTACGTCGACCGCGGCGGCGCCAACACGACGAACGTCGACGTGCTGCAGGTGTTCTCCGGCAAGCACTACCGCCACGCGTTCGTGGACCCTGCCGATCCCACCGGTCGCAACCGTCGAATCGTCGGCTTCCGCGTCGTCGTGCAGGACCAGATCGGCTTCACGCCCGAGCAGTACACGCTCGTCGGCTACAGCGACGATCCGCTGCAACCAGGACGGCCTGACGTGCGCAGCAACGGCGCGGGCGTGTGGTTTCGGACGAGCCGGCTCAACACGCCGCCGAGCGCGTCGACGGGCGCGGCGGTGCACGTCATCACGGTCGGCATCAATCCGCCCGCGGCGCCGATGCGCATGACGACGTCGCACGGCCCCACCGACGACGACGTCTACTTCGGCATCGGACTGCAGGCAGGCACATGGCCGAGCGAAGGGCTCGCGTGCCGCATCACCGCCGACTACATGCCCAACGTGCCCGTCACGACGCCGCAGGACGTCGTCGGGCCGCGACTCCTCGCGAGCCTCGATCCGCCGAACCTGATGTGCACGGTGGCGACGACGGGCGGCGCATTCCCGCTGCCGACCGGCCAGCCCGCGCAGTTCCCCGGCATCGCAGGCCGTCGCGGCGACTACCGCCAACTCGACCTCGACGTGCTGACCTACGCGCCAGGCGGCGTGAGCGTGACGCAGACCAACCAACTGCACTACTTCGCGAGCCGCGCGCTGCCGTCGCCGAGCCCGAATGCGCGCGTTCCGCTCGGCGGCACGACGAACATGCTGTCGGGCCTGCACCCAGACCTGCACGACGCGGCCGCGACGATCCCGCCACCGCCGCTGTCGCCGGCGCGCGCCGACGACATCGGCTTCCTCGTCACCGAGAACCAACGGCCCAACGCGATCGTCGTCGCGCGCCTGTCGTTCGGGCCGCTGACAGGCGGCAGCAACCCGGACGGATCGCAGCCGGTCGCGCAGATCCCGGGATTCGAAGCCGCCGGCAGCGTCGGCAACGTTTGCGTCGACCTCGTCGATCCGAGCGGCATCACGTTCTTCGGCGTGAGCAACGCGTTCGGCAGGTTCCAGACGATGGTCTCGATGTCGGTTCAGACGCGCGCGTTCCTGCGTGCCTACGGCGCGGTCGCCGTGACGTGGCAGGGCTTCGTCGTCGACCTCGCGACGTCGCCGATCGAGGCGCGCGCGACGGGCTGCGTCACGCAACGCCTCTGATCCGGGAAGTCAGCGCGCGAGCAGGTTGACGAGGATGCGCGCCGCGCCGGCGTGGCCGTTGCGCAGCTGGCGATACAGCGCGAGCGAGCAGTAGACGAAGTCGCCGCGGCCGTACTCGGTGAACAGCAAGGCTCCCTGGCTCGCCTTTTCGTCGGCGCGATCCTTGGTCTCCAGCAACGGCGTCCACGCCGTGTCCCACTTGCTCGGGAAGTTGAGCCCGCGCTCCTGGGTCCAGCCGTCGAAGTCCTGCGCCGTGATCGCGTGCGGCTTCGTCCAGATCGCGTGCTGCGGCTGCAGCATCACGACGGGGCTCTGCTCCTCGGTGCAGCGGTCGTTGCCGACCGTCAACGCGAATGGCGCCAGCAACGGATGCCCCGCGCGCTCGTTCCACTCACCGGGCTTGTGGTACATCGCGACCACGCGACCGCCGGCGCGGCAGTACTGCAGGATTCGGTCGCGGTGCTCTGCGAGTTCCGGCACGTGGTGGTAGCTGCGCATGTCGAGCAGCAACACCGAGAAGTCCTCGAGGCGCGACGTCGCGAGCGCGTCGCGGTCGAGTTGCTGGTATGCGACGCCGAGGTCCGCGAGCGAACGCTCGATCGTGTCGTCGGGGCCGCGCACGAGACCGACGCGCAGGCCGGGCGGCACGAAGGACTCGACCGGCACGATCGACAGCGGCGACTTCTCGCCGCCGATCTCGAGCCGGATCGTCGGCTGCGCGTCGAGCGCGGGTCCGTCGATCGTCGCGCGCACGAGCACGCGCGCTTCGCTGTGGTCCTTCGACAACGAAAGGCGTCCCGGGATTGCCTCGGCGCGGATGCCAGCGCCCGCGACGATGCGGATCGGCTCCGTGAGCCCGTCGGGGCGGCGGCAGTTCACGCTGGCGCTGAAGATCCGTTCGACGACGCGGTCCTTCGGCACCATGACGACCGCGCGGTCCCACGAGACCTCGACAGGCTCGACGGTCGAGAAGTGAAGCCGCGGCTGCAGTTCGATGCGCACCGTCTGCGTCGGATGCTGGATGTAGTGGATGTCCGGCTGCATGGGCGCCGGCACGTCGACGAGGTCGAAGGACACGTCGAGCGTGACGAAGTCGACCTCCGGCGGCACGGCGCGCGGTGTTGCGTTGGCGAACGCGACGGCGACGCGTCCCGGCACCGGCGGCTGCGGCGGCGGCGCGACCGGCGGCTGTGCGGCGGAGTTCGTTCCGTTCTGCATGCCGAGGTCAGCGGGCGTCGCGCCGGCGGGCACCGCCGGCATCGCATCGAACATCGTGCTGCGCACGCGCGGCGCAACGGGCTCGGCCTCTCGGTCGCCGCAACGCACGACGAGGTTCTTCACGCGCGCCATCCCGTGCACGACGACGTAGGCCTTGCCATCGCCACCGCGCGGCACTTCGTCGCTGTCGAGCCAACACTCGACGCGGACGCCGGCGTCCGCCAGCAGCATGCGCTGCAATGCGGCGATGCGCCGCTTCGCCTCGCCTGCGACCTCGAGCTGTGGATGGATGCCGCTGTCGAGCGGCAGCTGCTTGGACCATTCGCGCAACTTCGCGAGCGACGACGCGGCCGATGCGACGGCTGGGCGCATCGGCGCGTCCCACATCACGCCGCCGATCTCCACGGCGAGTTCGCGATTCGCATTCGCAAAGCGCCCGCGAATCCACGACATCGGGTTGGCCGCGGCATCACGCATAGCGCCTTCAGGCAGCGCCAGCTTCCAGTAGTCCTTGCCCACCTGCAGCGGCTCGTGCGCGCTCCACGGACCCTGCGTCACGTGCTGCGTCCAGGCGCGATGCGCGAGGCGCGCGTAGGTCTCGCCGCGCACGGGGTCGAGCTCGCTCGGGTCGACGGTCCACTGCGCGTCCTCGAGGCTGCAGCGCGAGTAGAGCGCCGGCGCGTGCTTGCCTGCCTTCTGGCGCTCCTCGATGACCTGCGTGATCGCCCAATACGACGCGCGATGGTGCCCGTGCCCGTGCACGAGGTCGTGGTTGGTCACGACGAAGTCGGGATCGACCTCGTCCACCACCTTGCGCATCGCGTCGAGCAAGGCGTCCTTGCCCCAGAACGCGAGCGTCTCGTCGAGCGACTTGGAGAAACCGAAGTCGCGCATGCCGAGCCAGCGCACTTCGAAGTCCATCATGCCGGCCGCCGCCAACGTCTCGCGGACGCGCAGGCGCGCGAGCTCGGGACCGATCTCCTTGCCGATCGCGTTCTGGCCGCCGTCACCGTAGGTCGAGTAGGCCGTGACGACGCGCAGGCCGTGCTTGCGGCGCAGGATCGTGTTGGTGCGCGACGACTCGTCGTCGGGATGCGCAGCGACATTGAGCACGACGCCGCTCGTGATCGCATCGAGGCGCGCCTGGTGCAACGCGACGAGGCCGGCTTCTGGCTCGGGCGACTGCGCGGCGAGCAGCGACGAGAACGCGACGAAGAGCACGTTCCCCAACGCGCGACGCGATTCCTTGTGCATGGCTTTCACCGCAGGCTCCTCAGGCGACGGCAGGCTTCTTCGAGCACGGGGACCTCGACCGCGAACTGGAACCGCATCGACTTCACTCCGTTGGGATCGCCGTAGAACAAGTGCCCCGGCACCGCATTGACCTGGATGCGCTCGATCATCTGCAGCACGGCGGGATGCGGATCGAGGTCGCCGAACACACCGCCGTAGTCGGCGAGCACGTAGTAGGCGCCTTCCGGCTTGCGGAAGCGGAAGCCCGCGTCGGCGAGCGCCGCGCAGAACATGTCGCGCTTCTTGCCGTAGCTCGCCTGAAGGTCGGAGTAGAACGAGTCCGGCAACTGCTCGAGCGCCGCTTGCACACCGCGCTGCATCGGTCGCGACGCGCACACCTCGATCTGGTCGAAGACGATGCCGCACTTCTCGACGATCGGCGCAGGCCCCGCGAGGAAACCGATGCGCCAGCCGGTGATCGAATACGTCTTGCTGAACGAGTTCATCGTCAGCGTGCGGTCTTTCAGCGACGCGACGCTCGCGGGCGACACGTGCCGCGTGCCGTCGAAGCACATGTATTCGTAGACCTCGTCCGTCAGCACGATCACGTCCGTGCCGTCGAGCGCTTCGCCGAGCTGCTGCAGCTCGGCCGTCGACCAGACCTTGCCCGACGGGTTGCCCGGCGTGTTCACGACGACCGCACGCGTGCGCGGCGTGAGCTTCTTCTTGAATGCGCCGACGTCGAACGCGCCCGTCGCGCGATCGAGCGGCACCGGCACCGGCGTCGCGCCGAACAACGGCACCGTGGTCCAGTGGTAGCTGTAGAACGGCTCGAACAGGATCACCTCGGAGCCCGGATCGAGCAGCGTCATCCCCGCGGCGAAGAACGCGCCTGACGAACCCGTCGTGACCGCGACGTTCTCGGGCCCGTATTCGAGCCCGTTGTGGCGGCGCAGCTTGGCTGCGATCGCAGCGCGCAACTCCGGCAGGCCCGCGTAGGGCGTGTAGAGCTGGCGGTCGCCGCCGTCGATGCAGCGCTTCGCGCCGTCGAGCAACGGCTTCGGCGAGTCGAGGTCGCAGACGCCTTGCCCGAGGTTGATGCCGCCGGGGATCTTGTTGATGACCAACGTCAACGAGCGCAGCAGGTTGCCTTGGTCGAGGTGCGCGCGCCGCGCGGCGGTGCGCCGGAACACCGGCGGGAGCGAAGGTTCGGATGCCGAGGTCACGCGAGGACAGTAGCGAGCGCGTTCCGGGAGGACGAGGCTCGGCAAGTGCGCCTCGGCAGGCGCTGGATCGGAACGGCGAGCGCATGGGCGCGACAACTGCGCGACGATGCGTCCGCCCGGCGATCAGCGACGAGCGTCGGCCGCGCAGAGTTCGGCGATCACGGCGTTGCCGAGGTCCGAGCAGTGGCCGTCCGCCACGTAGAGCCGCTGCGTGTCTTCGCTCGCGGCGAGCTCGGAGAAGCGCGCCTCGACGTCGATCAGGCCGACGCCCAACTCGGCTGCGGCTGCACGGATGTCCTCGTTGAGGCCAGGTCGCGCGAACGCGCCGCCTGGATACGTGAGCAGCACGCAACGCGCGCCTGCCGCACGAACCTTGTGGACGATCTGCCGCAGGTGCTCACGCAGGAACTCGCTGACGGGACCGGGCATCGGACCGGGTTCGAACAGGATCGGCGGGTCCCACAACGCACACGCGACGCGCAAGCGCGCGCCGTCGCGTCGCCACTGGATCGGCATCCGCTTGCCGTCCGGCAACTGCACTGCGAGCTGTCCGGCTGCATCGATCTCCCAAGCCCATCTCTGGTCCGCAAGTCGCATCACGCCGTCGGCGGTGAGCTCGAACTCGACGGCGTTGGCGTGCCAGACCCCGACGAACGGATGCCGTTCCGAAGTTGCGGGCTCGCCCCACGCCGTCCCGAGCAACTGCAGCATGCGCCACGTGCGGAGCCGCCACGCGAAGCCGCGATCCTGCGCGTCCACCAACTCGTGCGGCCGCACCGGTTCGGGACGGAACGTGTGGTCGTTCGTGCCGACCAGGACGTAGACGACGTTCGGTCGATGCCGTCCGAGGTCGGCGTCGAGGGCCAGCAGGACATCGCGCGACGACTGGCCAGGGACCCCGCGATTCACGAAGCGCGGCGCCTTCTCGCCCAACGCCTCGGCGCGCGCCTGTGCCAACGCGGGATACGAATGCGCCGACGACGTGGCATGGAGGCCGAAGGTGAACGAGTCGCCGACGCACAACGCGACGGGAGCTTCTCCATCTGGCCGGGACGCAGCGCCAGCATCTGCCGCACCGAGGTGCATGTAGAGCGCCCCGATCTGCAGGACCACTTCGAGCACGAGCGCGGCGACCGAAGCGCCTACCACGAAGGCGATGGACCTCCGAAGCAACCTGCGTTCGATGCGATCACGCTCTCCACGTGTCATGCGGGACTCCGGCGGAACGGGCACGTCGAGGGCAGCGGTTCGGCGAATGCGACGACTGGACCCGCAACGGCAGCAGCCCGTCGAACGGACTGCAGCGCAAGGACGATCCCATGCCCCGGCATGTGTGGCAAACCCCGCCACCGTGGGCGATCTGCGCAAGTCACCGCCTTCGCGCAAATCGGATGCGTCGGGAAGCAATCTCGCAGCGAACCTATGCTGCGCAGAGGTCGAACTGGAGCGATCGCAGCGCAGCGAACCGAGGACAGCATCCGCAGATTCCCAGGTCCGCAACCGAAACGCACCTCGGCCCCATCTCCAGCAGACCTGTCGCAGGCCCATCCACTCCATGTCCACCATCGCGATCACCGGAGCGTCAGGCTTCGTCGGCACAGCCCTCCGCGAGCGCCTCACCGCGCTCGGCCACGACGTGCGCCGCTTCGTGCGCAACAACTCGGATGCCGCCGACGCGATCGCGTGGGACCCGCAGACGGGCCGCATCGACATGGACAAGGCGCGGGCGATCGACGCCGTCGTCCACCTCGCTGGCGAGAACGTCGCCGGCGGCCGCTGGACCGCTGCGCGCAAGCGCGCGATCCGCGATAGCCGCGGCCCCGCGACCGAGAAGCTGTGCCGCGCGCTCGCGCAACTCGAGAAGCCGCCCGTGCTGGTCAGCGCTTCGGCGACCGGCATTTACGGCGATCGCGGCGACGAGCTGCTCGACGAGCGCAGCGCGGCGGGCCAGGGCTTCCTGGCGGAAGTCGCGACCGAATGGGAACGCGGAACAGAGCCGCTCGCGCAGCGCGGCGCTCGCGTGTGCCTGCTGCGCATCGGCATGGTGCTGGGCAAGGACGGCGGCGCGTTGAAGAAGATGCTGCCGCCGTTCCGCCTGGGCCTCGGTGGCCCGATCGGCAGCGGCAAGCAGTGGACGAGCTGGGTCGCGCTCGACGACCTCTGCGCCGCGATCGCGTTCTTGTTGCAGAACGACGCAGCGAAGGGCCCGTATCTGTGCGTGTCGCCGAAGCCGGTGACCAACCGTGACTTCGCCAAGGCGCTCGGCCGCGCAGTGCATCGTCCGGCATTGCTGCCCGTGCCCGCGTTCGCGTTGCGACTGCTGTTCGGCGAGATGGCCGACGCGGTGTTGCTCAGCAGCCAACGCGCGATGCCGCGGCGATTGCTCGACGCGGGCTTCCGCTTCGCGCACGAAGACGTCGATGACGCTCTGCGTTCCGTGCTCGCGCGTCAGCGCGCGCGGTAGCGGATCACGTCGGCGCCGCAGCCAACGAGCACGCAGGCAGGGCGCTCCGTCGCCGCTTCCGACGGGAGAGCGAGCAGTCCAAACGTCAGCAAGGTGTCGCGTTCGCCGCCGCCGCCGCGCACCACCTCTTCGTAGGCGAGTTGCCCGTCGAAGAACCGCACGACGAGGCGAGAGGCGAGGAAGCCCGCGGGAAACGCCTGCTGGTGCACGAGCCGCGCGCGCACGTCCCATTCGGTCGCGCCCCAGGTCGCGGTGACGCGGCTGCCGTCGAAGTTCGCAAGACGCTGCCGCATCGCGACCGCGTCCCCCACTTCGATGCGCTCGCCGTCGAGCGCCCACATCGCCATGCCCTTCGAGCCATGCCCCAGCAGCGCGTTGCCGCGTGCGCCGGGCCGCGGGTCGCGCACGAGCTCGAGGTCGCTCATGAAGCCGCATTCCTCAGCACCAATCCTGCCGCGCACCTTGCCGTTCCCATCGACGATGCGAAGACCGCGACCGTTCAGCATCGCAAGCTCCTCGCGGCCGTCGCCTTCGACGTCCACCGCGAGCAACGTGTGCGTCTGCACATCGCACGGGATCTCGGGCAACAGCTTGCCGTCGCAGTCGACGACGCGCATCGACGTCTGCACGTTGAATGCCGTGACGAACTCGCAGCGCCCGTCGCCGTCGAAGTCGACGATCGCCGTCGCCATGGGCGCTCGCTTCGTCACCTCGTCCGAGTCCTGCCAACGCAGCGAACCGTCGCGCGCGAACACCTTCGTCTTGCCGATCCAGTGCTCGCCCAACTCCACGAACTCGACCTCGCCGTCGCCGTCGATGTCGCGCACGGCGACGTGTCCCCTCGAAGACCGGACCGCGAACGAGGTGGTACCGCGAGCCTGCAGCGTCGTCGGATCGAGCCGCGCGTAGCCGTTCGACCCTACCGCAAGCAGCTCGGCCGGCTCTCCTTTGCGCAACGCACACACCTGCAGCGCGGCGATCTCGCCGATGCCGTCGACGCGGACCACCGCGTCCTTCTGCACGCGGCCGGTGTCGACCACGACACGCGGCGTCATGTCCTCGGACACGCGGTTGCATGCGCAGAGGGACATGAGGCCCACAGCCACGGACAAGAGGCGCGACGACACGTTCGGCATGCGCTCCATCATGGACGACTCAGCGCGTTCCGTCGAACAGCCCCGCCGCCTTGCGCGCCGTCGCGACGACGCCCCATGCCAGCGGGATCAGCACCACGGCCCATGCGAGGCACAGGCGCGCGATCGGCAACGACGCAGTTTGCGCAGCCATGTCCACGCGCTGCGCGTTCGTCCGAGGTCCGCCCGCCGCTGCGTTCTTCGGCACGAACGCATTCGCCACGAACCCGACCACCAGCAACGCCGCGAGCCCGTAGAGCGTGCGCGAATAGACGTCCTGCGCCGCGACACCCTGCGCGAGCTCGTAGTCGCGAACGAACGTCACCGCGCTCGGCCCGACGATCGCGGCGAGCGACCATGCGGTCAGCAATCGCCCGTGGATCGCGCCGACTTCGCGCGTGCCGAACTGGTCGCGCAGGTAGGCGGGCACGGTCGCGAAGCCGCCGCCGTACATGCTGAGGATCACGCACGCCGCCGCGACAAATGCCCACAACGCGGAGAGCCCCGGCAGCGCGGCATAGAGCAACGCGCCGAGCCCGAGGTAGATCGCATAGACACGCTTGCGGCCGATCGCGTCGGACAACGACGACCAGAAGAAGCGGCCGACGAGGTTGAACAAGCTCAACAACCCGACGAACCCGGCAGCAGCAGCAGGCGTCGTCGCGAACATCTCCTGCACCATCGGCGACGCTTGTCCGAGCACACCGATGCCCGCGGTCACGTTGCAGAACAGCACGATCCAGATCAGCCAGAACGCGCGCGTGCGCACCGCTTGCTGCGCCGTCGATCCCGCCGCAGTCGCAGCGACGACGCCGCTGCTGTTCGCAGTCGGCGCAGCGGGCGGCACGCGCACGAGCCACGCGCCGAACGCCATCAACGCGAAGTAGATCGCGCCCATCGCGCACAACGTCTCTGCGACGCCCGTCGATGCCGGCCCCGAGAAGCGAGCCATCAACTCCATCGCGAGCGGCGAACCGAGCATCGCGCCGCCGCCAAATCCCATGATCGCCATGCCCGTCGCCATGCCGGGCCGATCGGGGAACCACTTCAGCAGCGTCGACACGGGCGAGATGTAGCCGATGCCGAGGCCGATGCCGCCGAGGACGCCGTAGCCGAGCAACACGAGCCAAAGCTGGTGCCAGTGCACGCCGAGCGCCGCTAGGAAGAAGCCGCCGCAGAAGCAGCACGCTGCAACGGCCATCGCCTTGCGCGGACCGCTGCGTTCGACCCAGCGACCGAACACCGCCGCCGACAAGCCGAGGCAGAAGAACGCGAGGTTGAACATCCAGATCGTCGCGCTCATCGACCAGTCGCCTTCGATCGACTGGGTGACGCCGAGCACGCGCGTGAGCGGGATGTTGAACACGCTCAACGCATACGCCTGCCCGATCGACAAGTGCACGGCGAGCGCGGCCGGCGGCACGAGCCAACGGCAGTAGCCGGGCTTTGCTTCGATGCGCGAACGATCGAGGAACGCGAACACGTCGGACAGGCTACGCGACCAGGACCGCGCTACGGTGTGCGACATGCGATCTTCGTTTGTCGCGCTGTGGTTCATCTCAGCCTCGATCACGGGCCCGTGCGCCGACGCACAAGAGCCCGCATCGCCTCCACCCAACATCGTCTGGATCTACGCCGACGACATCGGCTACGGCGACCTGTCGTGCTACGGCGCTACGGCTGTCGCGACGCCCAACCTCGACCGGCTCGCGAAGGAAGGCGTGCGGTTCACCGACGCGCACTCGTCGTCGGCGACGTGCACGCCGTCGCGCTACTCGCTGATGACCGGCGAATACGCGTTCCGTAAACCGGGAACGTCGGTGCTGCCTGGCGACGCGCGCCTGATCGTCGACCCGAAGAAGCCGACGATCGCGTCGCTGCTCGGCCGTGCCGGCTACGTGCGCGGGATGATCGGCAAATGGCACCTCGGGCTCGGCAACGGCGATCTCGACTGGAACGACACGATCGCGCCCGGCCCGCTCGAACTCGGCTTCGACGAGTGCTGGCTCGTGCCCGCGACCGGCGACCGCGTGCCGTGCGTCTACGTCGACGGCCATCTTGTGGCGCACCTCGACGCAAACGACCCGATCCGCGTCTCCTACGTCGAGCGCATCGACCGTTCGCCTTCGGGCAAGGAACGTCCTGACCTGCTGCGCATGAAGTGGGACCACGGCCACGACATGTCGATCGTGAACGGCATCAGCCGCATCGGCTGGATGACCGGCGGCAAGAAGGCGCTATGGAAGGACGAGGACATGGCCGACGTGCTCGCGGCGCGCGCCGTCGACTTCGTCACGCGCGCGAAGAAGCACCGGTTCTTCCTGTTCTTCGCGACGCACGACATCCACGTGCCGCGCGTTCCGCATCCGCGCTTTTCCGGCACGACCGCGATGGGCCCGCGCGGCGACGCGATCGCGCAACTCGACTGGCAGGTCGGCGAGGTCCTGCGCACGCTCGACGAACTCGAGCTCACGGACAACACGCTTGTCGTGTTCACGAGCGACAACGGCCCGGTCGTCAACGACGGCTACGTCGACGACGCCGTCGAGAAGCTCGGCGAGCACAAGCCCGCGGGCCCGTGGCGCGGCGGCAAGTACAGCGCGTTCGAAGCGGGCACGCGCGTGCCGTTCCTCGTGCGCTGGCCAGCGCGCTGCAAGCCTCGCACGTCGGACGCGCTCGTTAGCCAGGTCGACGCGTGCGCGACCATCGCAGCGCTGTGCGGCGTCGCGCTCGAAGGCGACGAATGCGTGGACAGCCTCGACCAACACAAGGCCTGGCTCGGCGAGGACGACGTCGGCCGCGACCATCTCGTCGAGCAAGCCGGCACGCTGGCGCTGCGCCGTGGCTCCTTCAAGTACATCGCGCCCAAGCAAGGCCCGCGCGTCAGCAAGCACGTCGGCATCGAACTCGGCTACGACGAGGAGCCGCAGCTCTACGACCTCGCGAACGATCCCGGCGAAACGGACAACCTCGCATGGTCGCAAAACGAGCGCACCGCAGCGATGCTCGAGGAACTGGCTCGCATCACCAACTCGCGCCCTTCGCGCAAGAAGCGCGACTGACGCCGCACAAACGAAACGGGCCGCGCATCCCGCGCGGCCCGTCGCAGTCGCCTTCGTCGCGGGTCGCTCAGTTGCCGATGCGCAGGTCGACGGCGTTGGTCAATCCGAGGCTCGTCGAGTTGATCAGCACGGTCTGCGTGCTGACCGTGAGGCCAGCAAGGAAGGGATCGTTGGGGATCGTCACGCTCCAGAACATGAACAGCCCGAAGAACGGCGCCACGAACGGCGTCTGGTAGACGAGCGGCGAGTTGAGGTTCACGAGGATCGTGTAGGGCGGGAACGCGACGTTCGCCGGCTGCAGGTACCAGTAGACCGAGCCCAGCGCCCACGTCGTGCCCTGCACGTTGGCTTGCGCCTGGATCGTCGTTCCGAGGACCGGCGGCGGGCACGTGTAGATGTTCGCGTTGCCCGGGCCGTTGCGCACCGTCGCGCTTGCGAGCGGACCACCGGGCACGCCGAGGTTCGGCCGGTAGTTGGCGAGCGTGCAGCGCATGCGCGCGGCCTGTTCGGCCGTGAAGTTCGTCATGCACGTGTCGTCCGTGTAGTCCATGTAGTTGCGGAACGGGTCCGGCGAGCCGCAGCTCGTCGCGCCGACCGGGCAACCGAAGCGTGCCGTCTGCTCAGACTGCGTGTCGCAGATGCGATCGCCGGTCGTGTAGCAGGACGTCGTGCCGCAGCCGCCTTGGAACGTGTGGTACAGGCCCAGGAAGTGCCCGACCTCGTGCGTGCAGGTGCGCCCCTGGTTGTAGGGCGCGCCTCCGGTCGCCGGGCGACCGAACGCGCTGTAGAGGATCACCACGCGATCCGCAGCAGTGTTGAGCGCGCTGCCGCCCTGCGGCAGATCCGGCACGTAGCCGAGGGTCCCGCCGCCGCCCGCGCTGTTCGTGTAGATGTTCATGTAGCGCGAGGTGTCCCACGCGATCGAGTTCCAGTAGGCACCCGAGTCGTTGAACCACGTCGTGTTCGAGTAGCGGCGGATGCCGTTCGTCGGATTGCCTGCGGGATCCGTGGTCGCGAGGAAGAACTCGATCTTCGTGTCGAAGCCGGGCGCGCCGGGCGTTCCCGCGAGCGCGCGGAAGTCCTCGTTGAGGACCGTGATCTGGCTCTGCACGATCGCGTCCGACAGGTTGCCGGTGCCGGTGGCGTTGGCGATCACGTGGACGACGACCGGGATGCGCAGCACCTGCGTCGGCGTCCAAGGCCCGGGGTTCGTGGAGTTGGCGCCGCAGTCCGCGATGTCGGCCGTGACCGCGGTGATCTGGGTCGGCGTGCCGCACCGGTGCATCGAGGTGCCCGGGATGAGCGACTCCGGCTCGAAGACCGGTCCCTGGGCGACGCACAGGGAGGACACGGCCAAAAGGGCCAGGAAGTTGGGGGTCGTTCGCATGGGAAGAATCGGGCGCGGGCAGGCGGGGCCAGGAGATTGTGCTTCCTGACGCATGTCGGGCAACCCTGGGTTCCCCGCGTGGACCCAAGACAGCGATGCCATCGACAGAACAGGCATCCTCGTTACGAGACGCTTTGCGGGGGAAGGCAAGACACGGATCGCCCAACACGTTCCGCTTGCCCGCAACAGCTACGCAACGAGCCGGACATCACCAGCAGCAATCAGGCCATTGCAGCCCTTGCCTGCCACAATCACGTCGCAGCCCTTGTCATTTCCGCGAAGCGTGGTTCAAGTGCTCTCCGCGCTGCGGCTTGCGGCCATGACCAAGTCGGCCCACCGGCTGCCGCATCCCCCCCTGTCCTACTCATTATCGGGGGGCCCGTAGTGCCTCCTCTGATTCTCTGCTCCCTGCCCACTGTCCATGGAAGACTCTGCAATGCCCGAAGGCCTGACGGCCCGTGATTTCCTCGAACGCGAGCTGCGCGCCAACCCGGAGGCCAGCTTCGCCGAACTCCAAGAGCGCGGCCGCCAACTCGGACTGAACATCCCCCCGTTCCTCTACGGCAGCGCGCGTCGCGCGCTCGGCCTGCCGGTCCGTCGCGACCTCGCCAATCCGTCGCCCGCCGTCTCGGCCGAACCCGCGGCGATGCCGACTTTCGAAGCCGCCGAGGCCATCGAGCCCGACGCGCCGTCCGAGGCCGCCGAGTTCGAGGACCAGGAGCCTGAGGAAGCCCCCGCCGACGAAGCCGCGCCGATGGCCGCCCAGGCAAAGGCCAAGTCGCCCGCGTTCGACTTCGCGATCGAGCAACTGCGCATCAACCCGGACCTGTCGTTCCAGGACCTCAAGCAGCGCGGCACGATGGCCGGCCTGCGCCTGATGCCGATCGTCTACGGCCGCGCCAAGGCGCTGCTCGGCCTCGTGCCGGTCAAGCCGCGCCAGCCGCGCGCCAAGAAGATGCCCGAGGCGCCGCTGTCGCTGCGTCAGGTCGACTCGGCGGAAGCGATGCCTCGCCCGACGCCGCGCCCGGTGGCCCAGCCCGCGCCGACGTCGCTCGCGCTCGGCTCGCTCGAGCAGCTCGTCACCGCGCTGCGCGAACTCGAGAACGAACGCCAGCGCCTGCGCGCCGCGCTCGCGGCCATCCAGGCCTGCGTCGACGAGGCGCTCGAGAACCCGGCCGAAGGCTGATCCCTCTGCGCCGCTGGCCTTCGGGCCACGGTGCGCTTGCGTTGCCGCGGGTGGTGCGGCCAACATCCCGCGCCGCGCGCGAGCCATGCCACTTCCCGACCCACGCCCTGTTGGCAAGCTGCCGCGCGAGCTCGCGACCGCCGAACGCATCGCGGCGCGCGACAACAACAACCTGTTCCTCACGAGCAGGTTGCTCGCCGACGACGAGCGCTACGCGGCGTTCTGCGCGATGTATGCGCTCATGCGCGTCGTCGACGACGTGGTCGACGAGCACGCGGAGAAGCACGGCCACGGTTGCCGCGACCCGCGCATCGTCGCGGCGGTGACGGCGTGGAGCACGGCATACGCGTCGTGCACGCCGCCGGACTTCGCGCCGACGGTCGACCTCGCGCCCGCCGGACACGCAGAAGCGCGGCAACTCGTCTCGCTCGCCGCCATGCACGCGCACCGCTTCGGCGTGCCCGCGCAGCTGTGGACCGACTTCTTCGAGGCGATGCTCGCCGACATCGACGCGCAGGGGCAGTTCGCGACCTTCGCCGACTTCCTGCACTACACGCACGGCGCGAGCGTCTCGCCGACGACGATCTACCTCGTCATCCTCGCCGCCGACGTGAAAGGCGGCCGCGTCACGCCGCACGCGGACCTGCCGCTGATCCTGAAGACCGGCTCGCAACTCGGCACGTTCGCCTACCTCGCGCATATCCTCCGCGACCTGCGCGAAGACGTCGCGCGCGGGCTGTGGTACGTCGCCGACGAGCACCTCACAGCACACGGCGTCAGCAAGGACGCGCTGCGCCAAGAGGCGAAGAAGAAGCGCAGCAGCGACGGCACGCGCGCGATGGTGAAGCAGCTCTGCGAGATCGCGCGCGGCTACGAACGCGAGGCCGCGCCGGCCGTGGACGCGATCTGCCGCACCGCGGCGCCCGACTGCGCGCTCGTGCTGCGGTTGATCGTCGCGATCTACAGCAAGATCCTCGGCAAGATCGAGGAGCAGGACTTCGAAGTGCTGCGCGGCGCGCACCAGCTCAGCGACCGCGAGAAGCTCGGCATCGCCAAGGCGCTCGCGAACTGACGCAGGTCACGACGCGGCGCTGGTTCGCACGCGTTGACCTGCGCTTCCTCGCGCGGATTCCGTAACCGAACGGGACTTCCGCGCATTGTTGCGCTGCAGGAGCAGGGCTCGTCCGACGGACGCTCGACGCGAGCCCGCTCCGGCTTGCCGCGGAACCGCGGCCCGAGAAGGAGCGCAACGCCATGGAGATCGACTTCGACGCATCGGACCGCACGTCCGACTACATCACCGTCCCCGCAGGCTCGTACCTCTGCCGCATCGCCGAGGTGCGACCCGGCCAGACGCGCGCCGGCGACGAGCGCTGGTCGCTGCGACTCGTCGTCGCCGAGGGCGAGCACGTCGGCAAGCAAGCCGCGTGGGACAGCCTCGTGTTCAGCCAGCGCGGCCGCCAACGCGCGCGCATCGTGTTCGCGGCGCTCGGCATGCCGACGCAAGGCCGCGTGCAGGTGGAACCGACCGACCTCGAAGGCAGACAGTGCTTCGTGCAGATCCGCCCCGCGGAGTACGCGTCGCCGGGCGGCGAGACGATCCGTCGCAACGAAGTCCCGTACGACGGCTACCGGCAGGCGCCGGAGCAGCCCGAGCCCGCGCCACCGCAGAAGCGAAGGACCACGCGCGCCACCGAAGTGTCCACCGACGAGATCCCGTTCTGATGCCGCTCGCTCGCGTGGCATTCGCGTTCGTGCTGGCTACGTTCCTCGTCCCGACGACGGCGAACGGCCAGCGCGCTTCCTGGGAACCCCAACCGCACGTGACGACCGAGCATCGCATCCACGAGTTGCGCACCGCGATCCGCCAGGCGGATCACGAGTACTACAACCTCGGCGCGCCGCGCCTCACCGACGCGCAGTACGACGCGTTGATGCGCGAACTGCAGCAACTCGAACGCGCGCACCCGGAGCTCGTCACGCCGGACTCGCCGACGCAACGCGTCGGCGCGCCGTTGCCGAAAGGCACGAGCTTCGCCACTGCGGCGCACCTCGCGCCCATGGGCAGCATCGAGTCGCTGATGAGCGCGAGCGAGGCCGAGGACTTCGTCGCGCGCGCGCGCAAGTTGCTGGAGCTGGCCGACGGCGCGCAGCTGCGCTGGGCCTGCGAACCCAAGTTCGACGGCGTCAGCGCCAACCTGCTCTACGAAGACGGCGTGCTCGTGCGCGGGCTCTCGCGCGGCAACGGCGAGACCGGCGAAGACGTCACCGCCAACCTGCGCACCGTGCGCAACCTGCCGCTGCAGCTGCTCGGCGACGGGCCGTTCCCGAAGCGCATCGAGATCCGCGGCGAGGTCATCATGAGCCGCGAGGACTTCGCCAGGCTGCGCGACAGCGAGGAGACCTCGAGCGAGGGCACGTTCCGCAACGCACGCAACACCGTCGCGGGCACGCTCAAGCTGATGGACCCGCGCGTCGTGCAGTCGCGGCCGCTCAACTTCTTCGCGTTCGCGCTCGGGCACGTCGAGGGATTCGAGTTCGCGACACACACGCAGCTGCGCGAACAGCTCGCGAAGTGGGGCTTCCAGGTCGCCGAGCCCTACGCGGTCGCGGACGACATCGCCGCGGTGCATGCGTTCCACGACGAGCTGGAGCACAAGCGCGACGACTTGCCGTACGAGATGGACGGCATCGTCGCGAAGGTCGACTCGCTCGAACTGCAACAACGGCTCGGCCGCACGTCGCGCACTCCGCGCTGGGCATTGGCCTACAAGTTCGCGCCGCGCATCGGCCGGACGAAGCTGCTCGACATCGGCATGCAGGTCGGCCGCACGGGAGCGGTGACGCCGGTCGCGCACCTGGAGCCGATCGAGCTCGCAGGCGTGACGGTGCGCAATGCGTCGTTGCACAACTGGGCGCTCGTCGCCGAGCGCGACATCCGCAAGGGCGACGTCGTCGAAGTGCAGCGCGCCGGCGACGTGATCCCCGAGGTCGTGCGCGCGTTCCCCGAGTTGCGCGGCCCCGACTCGACGCCAGCGGCGCCGCCGACGCACTGCCCGTCGTGCAAGGCTCCGCTCGAGGCCGAGGGCAAGTTCGTCTACTGCGTCAACCTCGAGTGCCCGGACCAGCTGCGCGGTCGCATCGTGCACATGGCGGAGCGGCGCGCGCTCGACATCGAAGGCCTCGGCCCCAAGCAAGTGGAGCAGCTGCTCGGCGCCGGCATCGTGCGCGGCATCGAGGACGTGTTCACGCTCGCCGCAGCGAAGGACCGCGTGCTCGCGCTGGAGCGCTGGGGCGAGAAGAGCTTTGCCAACCTCACGGCACAGATCGACCGAGCCAAGACCCCGACGCTCGCGCGCTTCCTCAACGCGATCGGCATCCGCCAGGTCGGCGAGCAGACAGCCAAGGACCTTGCTGCATTCTTCGGCAACCTCGACGCGCTCGCGGCCGCGACCAAGGAGCAGCTCACGCAGATCGACGGCGTCGGTGAAGAAGTCGCCGCATCGGTGCTCGCGTTCTTCTCGTCGCCGCAGAACCGCCGCACGCTCGACCTGCTGCGCGCAGCCGGCGTCGACGTGCAGCAGCAGAAGGTCGACGAGAAGGGCCCGCTGATCGGGCGCGTGTTCGTGTTCACCGGCGGGATGTCGACGATGTCGCGCGACGAAGCCAAGGAATTGGTCGAGAAGCTCGGTGCGAAGACCGCTGGCTCCGTGAGCAAGAAGGTCACCGACGTCGTCGCCGGCGAAGACGCCGGCAGCAAGCTGGAGAAGGCGCAGTCGCTCGGCCTGCGCATCCTCGACGAAGCTGCGTTCCGCGCGTTGGTAGGATTGCCATGAACACCGAGTCTCCGACGACGGCGAAGCCCGCTTCCCAGCTCCTTCGTCCATTGCTACTGGGAGTGCTCCTCGGCGTATTGCTCTACGCGGCCTATCTCGCGTACGGCATGCTCCCGTGACCGAAGGGCTCGACGAAACCACGCTGCGATCCGCGCTCCGCGACCCCGCGTGCTACGCGCGGCACCCCCGAGCGCACGGCCCGATCACGCTGCTCGAGACGCACATCTCGCTCGTCGCGCTGGTCGGCGAGCTGGTGTTCAAGGTGAAGAAGCCGCGGCGCTACGCGTTCCTCGACTTTTCGACACTCGAACGTCGGCGCGCCGCATGCGAGGACGAGGTGCGGCTGAATCGGCGAATGTGCCCGCAGACCTACCTCGGCGTCGCGCCGCTCGTGCGCGAGGCGAAGGGCTCGCTCGTGTTCGCGCCGATCGGCGACGAGGCGGGAGCGAACGATCCCCAGATCGCGATGGCCGATGTCGCCGCGGGAGCGAACGTACTCCATCTCGCGGCTACCGAGGACGCCGCGGGACGGACTGCTCTCGAGTTCGCGGTCGTCATGCAGCGGCTACCGCAAGATCGGATGCTCGACCGCCTGCTGCGCGACCATGCGGTGACTCGCGAGGAGATCGAGTCGCTCGCGCGCGTGATCGCAAGGTTCCACGCGACCGCCGATCGCGGCGAGGAGACGCGACGGCTCGGCCATCCCGACCGGCTCGAAGCGCTAGCCGAAGCGAACTTCGCGGAGCTCGCAGGCATGGCGACGCCGGGTCCACTGCCGAAGCCGCTCCTCGACGCACTGCACGATGCGCAACGCCGTGGCTTCGCGCGCATCCGCGACGCGCTGCGTTCGCGCGCGCAACGGGGATTCGTCGTCGACGGACACGGCGACCTGCACGCGCGCAACGTGTGCATGACTGAGCCACCCGCGCCCTACGACTGCCTCGAGTTCGACGCGGGACTCCGTTGCGCGGACACGGCGACCGACCTCGCGTTCCTCGCGATGGACCTGCGCCACCGCGGCGCGCCGGAACTCTCGCGCGCGCTCGTCGCGGCCTACGTCGCCGAGTCCGAGGACCGCGAGTTGCCGCAGCTCCTGCCGACGCTCGTCGCCTATCGCGCCATCGTGCGCGCGAAGGTCACCGCGCTCGCCGCGGCCGACGCAGGCATCGGCGCGCAAGACCGCCTTCACGCGACGGAGAGCTCCGTGCACCACCTGCTGCTCGCGGCGATGGCCTCGCTCGAGGACCGAGGGCCAGTGTGGCTCGCGGTCTGCGGCCCACCCGGCAGCGGCAAGAGCACGCTCGCCACGACGCTCGCGAACGCCTGCGGCAGCGAAGTTGTGAGCACCGACGTCGTGCGCAAGCGGCTCTTCTGCGTCGCGCCGACCGAGCGCTTGCCTGCATCGTGCTACACGCCGGATGCCACTGCGCGCACCTACCGCCGCGCGTTCGACGACGCGAAGGAAGCCACCCGCAACGGAGCCGCGAGCGTGATCCTCGACGGCAACTTCCCCACGCGCGAACTCCGGCGCGAAGCGCACGACGCCGCAATCGCCTCCGGCGCGCGCCTCGTCGTGCTCCACGTCGACGTGCCCGCCACCACCGGCCTCGCCCGCGTCACCGCCCGCCTCGCCGACCCGACGCGCGCGAGCGACGCGGATCCAACGCTGCACGACGCGCTGCGCAGCAGGTTCGTGCCGCCGGACTCGAGTGAGGGCCTGCCGATCGTGCGCGTGGACGGCGACGCACCGCCACTGGTCGTCGCCTCTCAAGCGATGGCGCGGTTGCTCGAAAGCGCGTAGGCACGCCGCAGCAAACTTCGGATGGCTTGGGCGCCTCTCTGTTCGGGATGGCCTTCTGCATCGAGGGCAAACGGAGTCCCCTCAAACGGGCCTAGGCTTGTCCAGGTACGGCCTGGATACGAATCGCGGACAACGCGCCTCGGGGCGACGCGATGCCCATGATCCGTCGATACGGGCAGCAGCAAATGCCCGGCAAGCTCCAGGGAAACAGTCACAGGCCGAGGCCACCAACGGGCCCAAGAGATGCCTACAGCGCTCGATTGCCGATGCGCCGCAATTGCAGGGCTAGACAAACCAGAGATACATCGGCACTGGCATCGGATTCAATGCGACATAGGATCTGCCGAAGGGAGCGTGCACGTTCCGTCGCAACATCGGTCCGGACCAGAGATCCACATCATGCACACATTGGGAAGAAGCCAAAACCGTCTCACCAAGACTCTCTTCGCGTTAGGCATCCAGGCAGCCTTTCTGCCATTGGCTTCGCAACTGTCTGCGCAGTCATGGAGCTGGCAGGGCATCAGCAGCCCCTCTTGCTATCGCTACCAGCACGCGATGGCATTCGATTGCTCGCGCGGTCGCATGGTCATTTTCGGCGGCACGAGCAACTGCTGGTGCGGAACGATGGGCGACACCCAGGAGTGGAACGGCAGCAACTGGTCCACACTGAGCATCAGCGGATCGGCGCCGTCCGCACGCCGCGAGCACGCGATGGCCTACGACACTAGCCGCAGCCGCATCGTGATGTTCGGCGGCTACGACAGCAACTCCACGCTGTGCAACGACGTCTGGGAGCTCTCGGGCACGACTTGGTCACAGATCACTCCGACGGGCACCCAGCCGACGGCTCGGCGCCAGCATGCGATGTGCTTCGATCCCATTCGTGGCACAACCATTCTTTTCGGCGGAATCGACATCTCCGGCTTGGCGCAGGCTGACCAGTGGACATGGGATGGGCTCGCATGGACGCAGGCGAACCTCGGCGCCAACGCGCCATCAGCCCGCAGCCTCCACGCAATGACATTTGACGCGCAGGCCGGCCGCGTCGTGCTGTTCGGCGGCTCCACCAACTCCTCTGGACACTCGAACGAGTTCTGGCGTTGGGATGGAACGACCTGGAGCTTGGCCACGCAAACCGGCAATTGGCCATCTGCGCGCTCCGGCCATGGCATGACCTACGACCCGACGCGTCGAGTGCTAATCATGCACGGGGGAAATGGAAACCAAGGCTACCTTCAAGACACATGGGTGCATGACGGAGCGATTTGGTCGCAAGTGACTTCGACCTACAACAGTTTCCAGTGCCCCTTGGTCTTCGACCCATCGCGCGGACGGGCACTGATGCACGTCGGCTATTCCCCGAACCACGGCTGCATCAACACGACCCAGGATGTCGGAGCGTCTGGCTCGAACCCGTCCGTTGGCTACACGCAACTCAGCACCGGCGGGACCCCGCGCTACCCCTACCTGCAGGCGACCGCAGCGCTGCCGCAAGGCGGCCTCGTGATGTTCGGCGGGCAGAGCTACTCCGCGCCACTACCGGTGCTGACCTACGAGTGGCAGCAGGGATCCTGGAGCAAGGTCTACTCATTGCTCAATCCGTCCACGCGCAGCGAACACGCATTGCTTCTGGACCCGGTGCGCTCCAACAACCTGATGTTCGGCGGCATCAACCCAAACGGCATACCGCTGAACGACACCTGGACCTACGCGAACGGCCAGTGGCAGAACATTCCTCAGCCCCAAGGTCCATCGGCGCGCTACGGGCACCGCATGTGCTTCGATTCTGCGCGCAACGAGGCACTGCTGTTCGGTGGACTCAGCGCTGGGGGCTCCTACCTTGACGAATTGTGGGCATGGGACGGCACCGCGTGGAGCCAGAAGTCCGTCGGCGTGCGACCTGCAGGTCGCTACCGGCATGGCTTCGCGTTCGACAGCCGTCGCTCGGTCGCAGTGCTCTACGGCGGATATGACTCCAATGGGGCCCGGCTTGACACCTGGGAATGGGACGGCGCGGCGTGGTCAATCAAGTCGCCGACCACCACGCTCGGGGCATGCATCGCGAGCAGTGCACAAGCCCGCTTCGGTTTCGGCATGGCCTATGAGCCGCGCGCAGAACGAGTCGTGCTCTTCGGCGGCAACGCACCGAGCATCAACTCCTACTCCAACGATCTATGGTCTTGGGACGGTCAGAACTGGCAGCAGCACAGCAACACCACCGGCGTCCCTGGAGGCCGCGGCGACACGCAGATGGTCTACGACCCTACGAGTCGAAAGCTGATGATCCACGCCGGAGGCACTAGCAGCTTCGCATATGAGGATCTTTGGGAAGTGCAGCTACCCGTCTTCTCGCGTTACCGGGAGTACGGCACCGCGTGCATCGGCAGCCGTGGCCCGCTTGAACTTCGCGTCGTAGCGGGCTCGCTGCCGATCCTCGGCCAGCCCTTCACGACCCGATTGACCGGCTTGTCCTCGGGCTTCGCCGCAGGCGTTGGCTTCGTCGGGTTCTCCGACCAATCGATCAACGGCATCCCGCTGCCAATCGACCTCACGCCTGTCGGCATTCCTGGCTGCAGTGCCTACCACTCGGCCGAAATCGACATGCCGATCGGCCTCCCAACCGGCAATCCGCTGTCGACGACTTGGAACCTCAACATCCCTAACGACCCCGTGTTCCTTTCGGTCGAGATCTACCTGCAGGCGTTGGCACTCGAAGGCTTCGGCTTCTCGCGCTTCGCAACACTCTCGAACGGGATCGCCGCTCGAATCGGCGATCGCTGACGCCGACGCGCGGGCGCGAGGCGAACCGCCGCTACCGCCCGCAGTACAGCCGCGTCATGTCCACCATCGCCATGCGGTCGCGAAGTTCGCGACACCGCGACGCCGTGCGCAGCGCGTCGATGTCCTCGGGCACCGCGTCGAACGTGTGCTTGCTCGCGACGACGACGACCTTGGTGCGCGCGCGGGACAGCGCGACGTTGAGGCGGTTCTCGTTGAGGTGGAACGCGCCGCGGCCGCGCGACTCGTCGGGGTCGCCGGCGGTGAGCGAGAGGATCACGGCTTCGCGTTCCTGGCCTTGGATGCGATCGACGGTGTCGCAGACGAGGTCTTCGATCGCGGGCAGTTCCTTCGTCGCGATCGCAGCGCGCAGCGCCTGCACCTGGGAACGGAACGGCGCGATCACCGCGATCTCGCGCGTCGGCACGCCGTGGCGGCGCACGAGCTCGGCGACGAGGTCGGCGACGGCGCGCGCCTCTTCGTGCGAACGGCTGCCGGGCTGGCGATGGTCGACGCGCAGCCAGACGACGGGATGCGAAGGATTGAGCGCTTCGTCGAGCATGCCGCCGGACACGAACGGCAGGCGACGCGCAGCGGACGCCGGATCGGGACGCAGGCGGCCGCCGTAGTAGGTCTCGCTCACGAGGCCGCACACGCCGTCGTTCATGCGATACGTCACGTCGAGCATGTGCCCGCCGTAGCGCGCGTGCAGCAAGCCGAAGATCGAGTCGGCGGCGTCGCGGTCCTTGTGCTCGGCCTGCGCGACGGGCGGCAACTGCAGGTGGTCGCCGAAGAACAGCCAACGCTGGCTGCGCAGCATCGGCGGCAGCGCGTGCGGGATCGGCATCTGGCCCGCTTCGTCGATCACCGTGTAGTGGAAGCGCGCTTCGGCCGGCAGCTTCGCGAACTGGAAGCACGTGCCCGCGACGACCGCGCGTTCCTGCGGCAGGTACATGCGACGCGCGTCGCCGAGCTTCACACGGGCGCGCAGCAACTCCGCGCGCGACTCCGCGACGCCGCCGGTGTCACCGCCGATCTTCACGAGGTCGAGGTCCGGCGCGACCCTGCGGATCGCGAGCAACGCATTGTCGACCGCGTTGTGCGTGAACGCGGAGAGCGCGATGCGGCAGCCCTTCGAGCACAACGCGGCGATCACTTCTGCGAGCAGCTTGGTCTTGCCCGTCCCCGGCGGACCTTGCACGAGCACGAAGCCGTCGGTCGCGATCGCAGCGGCGCCAGCCTCGACCTGCGCCGGGTTGAGGCCGCGCGCCAGCAATGCCGCGCGCGCGCGTTCGCGGCGCGCTTCGTCGAACTGTGGCGCGCGACGTCCTTCGAGGGCTGCGCGCGTCCACTCGTGGTCGAACGCCTCGCGCACCGCCGAGCCCAGCGTGCCGCGGCCTTCCTGTTCGCGACGATCGACGACGTAGGCGCGGCCGACCTCGAACTCCACCACCGCCGCCTTCTGGTAGGGATCGAGCTCGAGCAACAACCGCCCCGTGCGTGCGTCGTAGGAGCGGTAGTTGAGCGGCTTGCCCGCATCGAGATCGTGGCCGTCGCCGACGCACACCTTGTCGCCGGTGCGGAACTTGGAACCGTTCTCGCGGCAGTCGAACGCATGCGCCGTCCCGTCGCGGCCGACGTAGACAGCATCGTGGATGCAGTCGCCTTCGAGCACGCGCAGGTCCACCGGCTGCGAACGCAGCTCGCGACGCTGGTGGCGTTCGCTGTCCTGTTCGCGCGCGAGGTAGCGCAGCAGGCGTTGTTCGAGCGTGAGGTCCAAGGTCGTCGTATCGGCAGGAAGGAGGGACGCTATCGAACGCGCTACAGGGTGGCGAACGTGAGCGGCGCAGCGTCGAGGATGCGACGCTTCAACTCCGCGAGGTCTTCGAGGTCGGCTCGCGCCTTCTGCGCAAGCGCAGCGTCGTCGCCGGCCTCGGCCCACATCGCCGCTTGCGACGGGTGGCCTGCGCGCAACGGATCGCGCGCGAGCACGACGCGCACGAAGTCGGCGAGCGAATAGACGGGCTCCGGCATCAACGCCCACGCGCGCAGGCGGCGTTGCATGTCGAAGAAGCGCGACGACAAGCCGACCTCGGCCTCGCGATCCCACGCGTGCGCCTCGTACCAGCGCGGCAGCGCAGAATCGAAGTGCAGCAACGGCGCGTCGATCGGCAACTCTGCGAGCAGCGATCGAAGGCACGACCACTCCTCGTCGCGCGAACGCGGCAACGCGATGCGCACCGCGGCGTCGTCCTCGCTCGCGATCGGATGCTTCACGGCGAACAGCACGACGCGATCCGCATACGGATCCGTGAGCAGGTGCACGAGCGCCGCCTTGTCGAGCGAAGGCGCGTTCTTGGGCAGTCGCGGCCGCGCTTCGAGCACATGACTGCGCTGCGCACGCGACTGCGCCGACTTGCGCAACCGACGCAACAACGCCGGGTCGATCTGCGACGACAGCCGCGAGTCGACGTGCAACTCGGCGAGCTCGCGCGCGGTCTTGCAGTGGTTCGCTTCGAGGATCGCACGCGCGCCGTGGCTCATGCCCGCGACCAACGAGAGGTCGTCGTTGCGATCGAGCTCGTCGCGGCAACGCTCGTTCCAGTGGCACGTCTCGCAACCGCGTTGCCAGAACGGCCGCGCGCCGTCGGGCGACTTCGCGAGCTCGAGCACTCGCTGCTCGACGTCGCGCGCGACTGCGAGGTAGTCCGCGACGACGAACGTGTGCTCGTTGCCGTTCTTCAGCACGATGCCGCCACGAGCAGGCATGCGATGCTGCACCTCGGCCAAGAGCCGCGTGTAGAACATCACCTGCAGCGCCTGGTCGCCGCGCGCGCGGCCCGACGACTTCACGTCGACCACTTCGTAGTGGTGCGCGCCCAATGCCGATGCGCCGTCGACCTTGCGCAGCAAGTCGGGGATGCCGAGACGGTCGCCGGCGAGCAGCACGCCTTGGTGGATCCACGGCGCGCCGCTGCGCATGAGCTCCGTCGTCGCGCGCGCGCCGGCTTCCCAGTCGCGCGGCCCATACTGCGGCTGCACGGCGTCGAGCTGCGCGACGTAGCGGTCCTCGAAGTCGCGGCCGCGCTGCATCGAGAACTCCTCCCACGCGTGCGGCGGCCGGCGTTCGGACCGGTCGAGCGACAGGTCGAGCGCCGCAAGCCGCGGGCACTTGGCGTAGGAGTAGATGTGCGTGCCGGTGATCCGCCTCATCGGGGCTGCCCTTCTACCGGGGCGAGCGTCACGAGGCAGTCGAGATATGCGGCGCCGAGCCCGAGATCCGTCGTGCGCGCGTCGACGAGCGCGTTCGCGGACTGGCCGCGCTCGAACGCTCCACCCTTCGGCATGATCGCGATGTCGCACCGCTGCGCCGGGTCGTGGCGGAGCCGCGCCGTCAGTTGGGCTCGCGGGCTCGTGACGCGGACCAGCGCGCCGTCGGCGATGCCGGGGACCGCGTCGGGGTGCGCCGCGATCCACACGTGGTCGCCGAGACCCGCGCCGGACCAGATCGAAGCCTGGCTCTTCTCGGTCGAGTTCGAGAACAGCCACAACGGCGAACTCGCGCCTGGCACGCGCGGCGGTGGCAGGCCCGCGTCGCGCTGCGGCGGAGGGGCCTCGCGCAGCAGCTGGACCTTGCCGTTCGGGGTCAGGACCTTGCGGTCCGGGAACAGCAGCGGCCCGGACACCGGGCTCTGCATCGTGCCGCCGTTCTGGCGCAGCCCCTCCAGCGACAACCCGAGTTGCGCGGACTCCGCGAGGGCGAGCCGCTTGAGGTCGTCGATCGACCCCTGCGGGAAGCCCGTCATCCCTAGCCGACGCGCGAGGTCCTGGAAGATCTGCGCCTCGTGCGGCACGCCGGGCGGCGGCGCGACGGCCGGCCGCGACTCGCCGATCCAGTGGTGCCCGTAGGAACCGAGCAGGTCGTCGTCCTCGAGCAGCGACGGCACCGGCAGCACGAGGGCGGCGCGCTTGGCGGTCTCGGTCAGGAAGACATCCGCCACGACCAGATGCTCCACCGCGTCGAGCGCAGCAGCCACAGTAGTACTGTCAGGCAGCATCGCGACCGGGTTGCCGGCGGTGACCCACATCAGCCGGATCTTGGGGGCCGCGGCGAGCAGGTCGTGGCCGAGCACGGGTTCGCGCAGCACGCGCGGCGGGACGACGTTCGGCCCGAACGGCGAGAACGCCTTCCGCCGCTTGAAGTAGAACGAGCACCCGCCGCCGCTGCGGAACAGGTTGCCCGACAGCGCGCACAGGGCATCGAGGGCGCGGACGATCGCGCCGCCGCGGAGCCGCCGCTGCATGCCCCAGCCGACGAGGATCGCGGTCGGGCCGTCCGCAAGCCGCGCGGCGAGCGACTCGACCGTCGCAACCGACACGTCGGCCGCGCACGCCCAGTCGGCGACCGATCGCGAACGCGCCAACGCCTCGAACTCCGGCAACCCGTCGCAGAACGACGCGGCGTCCGGGACGACGTGGCCGCGTTCGAACAGCACGCGGGCGATGCCCATCGCGAGTTCGAAGTCGCCGCCTGGCGCCGGCTGGATCCGTTCGTCGCAGAGGCTCGCCGTCTTGTGGTGGACCGGGTCGACGAGGACGAGCTTGGCGCCGTTCGCCTTGGCCTCCTTCAGGACCGGCACGAGGTGCGTGTTGCTGACCGTGGGGTTCTTGCCCCACAGCAGGATGTGGCGGCTGTTGCGCAGGTCGTGCAGCGCGTTGCTGTCGCTCGTGCCGAAGTCCTCGATCTGCGCCGCCTCGCCGGCGCCGGAGCAGATGTCGCCCACCTTGCCCGTGACCGGCCCGAACTGGTCGAAGAACAGGTCCGCGAGCTGCTTGAGGATCCCGAGCGACCCGCCAGACCGGTAGTGGAACACGGCTTCCGGTCCCGACTCGGCGCGGACTGTCCGCAGCCAGGACGCGGCAGTCGCGAGCGCTTCCTCCCAGGAGACCGGCACGAGGCGGCCGTTCTTGCGCAGGAGCGGCTCGCGCAGGCGCGCGGGACCCGCGAGCAGATCCGGGTAGCGGCTCGTGCGGAAGCACAGGAACCCGCGTGTCACCGGGTGGGCCGGGTCGCCCGCGACCGAGACGACGCGACCGTCCTCGACAGTGGCGACGATGCCGCAGGCGTCCGGGCAGTCGCGGCTGCAGGTGGTGCGGCGCAGTTCTTGGGCCATCGGAGGGCGCGGAGTCTAGCTCGGATTGCGCGCCGGACACGGGTGCGGGCGAATGTGCCTAGCAGCCCGTTGAAGAACGGCTGCGTCGGCGAGAGCCCGGAAGCCGGGCCGAGATCAAGAAGTGCGAACGAGGCCGAATCCGTGGATTCGACGCAGTTCGCACGACGCAGAGGTCGGCCCGGATGCCAGGCTCGCAGGCAGCATGCGTTCTTCAACCTGCTGCTAAGGGCATCGGAACGTGGCGGGCCGTCGAGTCTCGTGCGGAAACTCGACGCCGACACGGCGCGGTAGGGATTCGGATGGCGCAGTCTGCGGATTGATGAAGCTGCGCACACTGGCGCGGCGCCCCAGGGCGGGTTGGCGGGCTCCGTCCACTCGATCGGCGTTCGCCCGATGGCGCGGTGCACGGGCCCGTCGACGCGCCCGGGAACCAAGGGGACCCCGGCGCAGTGCCGCGCCCGCCGACGGCCGCGGGTCCGCAGCCTCGGATCGCCTCCATGAGCCGGGGCTAACGCCCACGGACCCAGCCGAGGTGGCGAGCTTGGAAGCCAAAATCCCGGTTGAAGGCACGGCCGCAGCAGTCCCGACCGACCCCCGCGACGAAGAAAAAGCACGGCCGAGAGGAAGCCCCGGGAGAGCCGCGAGACCGCCCGTCGAACCGCGACTCGGGACCGGGTTGCCGTTCGCGGCACTCACACCGACTGGGCCGCGTTGCGAATCCCGACAGTGCCGGAGTCCGAACTGTGGCGCAGAAGCACTCACGCGAGAAACCTGCTCTAGACGCTCGAATTCGAGGGTCTATCGAGCCGCGTGCGATCTCGGGACAGCGCGAGGACGCAACCCGAACTTCACAGCCTGTGAGCGACTTTCCACCGTCCAAGCCGTGTATTCGCAGTGGCTTGTCGGGTTTCCCCAATTTCTCTCCACCCTAACGGGAGTTCGGGTCCGCCGAATTTTTCTCGAAGATCCTGCTTCTCCCATGGCATGGGCGGTTTCTAGCCTTTCCCCCCATCAGCCGCCTCGGAGGCGGTAGCAACCCAAACGGTCAACCAAACAAAACCACTGTCGTCGCCTCCGAGTCGACTGCTTCCTGAAGATCCCACTAGGGAGGAGATCATCACACTCATGTCCAAGTCGATTGCTTCTCTGCTCACGTTCGCGGTCACCACGTCCCTCGCGCTCGCCAACGGCGGTGAGGGCGACAAGAAGAACCCCTTCCAGGGCGGTTCGAACTGGAAGCCCGGCCAGGGCCTCCAGCTGGCGCAGGGCGAGGACTACTCGCTCAACCTGTCGGGCCAGATCCAGGCCGGCTGGGCGTTCACGGATAACGACACGGGCTCGGACGACAACAGCTTCGAGATCCCCCGTGCGCGTCTCGCGTTCACGGGCCACGCGGTCAGCAAGGACCTGACCTTCCGCCTGATGCTGGAAGGCGCCGACAACGACACCCGCGAAGTCGACCTCAATAACAACGGCGACATCGACTCCGGCGAGACCTTCACCAACGGCCCGCTCAAGGACGGCTGGGCCCAGTGGGCCTTCAGCAAGAACGAAGGCGGCACCCTGTCGCTGCGCATGGGCCAGGGCCTCTCGGGCTACGGCCTCGAGTCGACGGGCTCGGAGACGGGCCTGTTCTTCGTCGAGCGCTCGACGGCGTCGCGCACGTTCGGCCAGGACCGCACGCGTGACCAGGGTGCCTGGGTGCACGGCAGCCACAGCGAGAACTCGATCCGCTGGGTGATCGGCGCGCAGAACGACGACGTCGCGGCCGGCTCGATCCACAGCGCTGAAGGCGGCGCGAACACGGACAACGAGCTGACCTACATCGGCGCGCTGTCGTTCGACCCGATGGGCGACACGACCGGCGGCAAGGGCAACGAGTCGGTCATGCAGGGCGACCTGGATGGCGCGAAGGACGTGAAGGGCACGGTCGGCCTCGGCTACCAGCTCGGCAACAACCGCAACGCCGCCGACACCCTCGACGTCGAGTCGACCCAGATCAACCTCAACACCGGCTGGATGCTCGGCAACGGCCTCACGGTCCAGGGCGAGTACTTCATGCGCAGCGATGACACCCAGGGCGCGGGTGGCACGGAGGAAGACAGCGACGGCTGGTACGCGATGGGCACCTACACGCTCCCGAAGAGCGGTGACAGCGCGATCCAGTGGGGCTTCGGTGCCCGCGTCAACATGCTCGACACCGACACGGCGACGGCCAACCTGAACAACCTGTCGGGCCTGAACGGCGCCGCCGGTGACGTGACGGAGATCTCGCTGGTCGCCAACGCGTTCTACCACGGCCACGCCGCGAAGACGCAGATCGAGCTGACGCAGCAGGATGCCAACCCGGACACGGGCACGGACTCGACGAACTACATCATCCGCGTGCAGTTCCAGATCCTGTTCTGATCGAACGCGCGTCTTAGACGCAACTTCGAACTGCTGACGGAGGCGGGCTTGTCCCGCCTCCTCGCATTTCTGGGCCACACCTTCGAGAACTTCCCCGTGCCCACCCCCTCCCCCACCGACCTGCTCGTCGTCGGCGCCAACCTCGACGGCCTTGCCTGTGCGCTCGACAGACGGCGCGCGGGCCAGACCGTGCTGCTCGTCGACGAATCACCGCGACCCGGCGGCCGCATCCAGACGCAGCGCAGCGAAGGCTTCGTCTGCGAATACGGCCCGTTCGCGCTGCCGCGGTCGGACTGGGACGAACTCGCGCAGAAGCTCCGTCGCGCGCCTGCCGCAGTCGGACTCCTGCCCGGCGCACAACACGGCTTCTACTGGAACGGCCGCGAGCGGCTGCAGACGCCGGTCGGCGGCGACCCGGTGTCCGGCCCCGGCGGCCTCGAGGACCTCGTGACCGCATTCCGCCGCGAGCTCGACGACACCTCGCTCGATGCCGAAGGCGCATCGGAGCCCGTGCTGCAACTCGGCCGCGCCGTGACTTCGCTCGCGCCCGGCGACGACGGCACGCTCCTAGCGACCCTCGGCGGCGAGTCGCCGCGAACGGTCACTGCGCGCGCCGTCGACTTGTTCCTCCCGCTCGATCGCGCCGCGCGACTGCTCGCGCCGCTCGACCCGGCACTGCCCGACCTTTGCGCGCGCTTCGTCCGCGAACCCGAGGCGATGTGCTTCCTCGGCTACTCGACCAACGCAGCGGTGGCCGCCGCGACTGCGGGCTACGGTGTGGTCGTCGAGGAGATGACCGCGCCCCTCGACGGCGTCGAGGAGGTCCTGTTCTGCACGTCGATCTACCCGCGCCGCGCGCAGCCGGGCAAGTCGCTCGTGCGCATCGCGTTCGCCGGCGCAACAGCAGCCCTCGACGACGGGGCGCTGCTCGCACACTCCCAACGCGCGCTGCGCAGCCTGACCGGACTCGAAGACGCGCCGATTTTCTTTCGCTGCCATCGAGGCTCGCGGCCCGTGCGCGATTCGGTCGACCTCGAATGCCGCGTCCGCCTGCGCGCGCTCGACCGCATGTTGCCCAACCTGCGCTGGCGGGGCTGAGGCACACCGCTCACGGCCGTCGCATTCGCGGGCCGTTGCGGCACACAGGCACAGCGAGCCCCGATCCCATTCGGCGGACCGTCCTGAACCCGCTGCGAACGGCATGCGGGGGAGGGGTTTGCGAACCCGAAGCGCAGGCTACGGTTTTGTCCGTCAGGACTCTTGTCTCGGGAACTTATCCAGCCTGCCCCAACGTCTTCCCTGACCCGCAACAACCGAGTCCGAAACCACCCATGATTCGCATTCCCCTTCTCGCTGCGTGCATCGCCACGTCGCTCGTCTCCCTCAGCGCGCAAGAGCGCGTGCTCACGATGGCTGCGCAGCAGACCGCTGCTGCCGACGCGAAAGGCCAGGACTGGCGCGTCGACTGGCGCAAGAAGCGCAACGAACTGATCGACCACGCGAAGGACCTGGCGTTCGACCCGTCGTCGGTCGTCGTCAAGTGGAACAAGAACGCGACCAAGGCGGACATCGAGGCGATGAAGCTCGCCGCGGGCCTCAAGGTCGAGCCGATCGAGACGTGGGAGATCCTTCCCGGCGTCGAACACCTGATGGTCGAGTGGGGTAACGCCGAGACCGCGATCGCGGCGCTGCGCGAACTGCCGCTCGTCGCCTACGCGGAGTTCGACCACATCGTCCACGCTCTGCAGACGCCCAACGATCCCAACTACGGCGTGCTGTGGGGTCTCCACAACACGGGCCAGACGGTCAACGCCGACCCCGGCATCGCCAACGCCGACATCAACGCTCCTGAAGCCTGGGCCATCACGACTGGCTCCGCCAGCGTGGTCATCGCCGACATCGACTCGGGCGTGAACTACAACCACCCCGACCTCGCGGCCAACGCGTGGCTCAACCCGGGTGAGATCGCGGGCAACGGCATCGACGACGACGGCAACGGCCGCATCGACGACATGCGCGGCTTCGACTTCTTCAACAACGACGCGGACCCGATGGACGACAACGGCCACGGCACGCACACCGCGGGCACGTTCGCGGGCGTGGCCAACAATGGCGTCGGCGTCGTCGGCGTCACGTGGTCCTGCAAGGTGATGGCGCTCAAGTTCTTGAGCGGCACCGGCAGCGGCGCCACGACGGGCGCGATCGGCGCGGTCAACTACGCCGTGCAGAAGGGCGTCAAGATCTCCAACAACAGCTGGGGCGGCGGCGCGTTCAGCCAGGCGCTGTTCGACGCGATCGCTGCGTCGCGCGCGGTGAACCACGTGTTCGTCGCGGCGGCGGGCAACGACGGCCTCAACACCGACGTCAGCGTCTCGTATCCGCAGGGCTACGCGATCGACAACATCATCTCGGTCGCCGCTTCGGACAACAACGACGCGCGCGCGTCGTTCTCCAACTACGGCGCGACCTCGGTCGACCTCGCCGCGCCCGGCGTCAACATCTACAGCACCTACCTCGCGACCTACGCGTACCTCAACGGCACGTCGATGGCGACGCCGCATGTCACGGGCGTGGTCGCGTTGGTGCAGACGCTGAGCCCGACGTGGACCTACACGCAGGTGCGCGACCGCATCCTGCAGACGGTGCGTCCGGCCGCTGCGTTCAGCGGAATCACGACGACGGGCGGCGTGCTCGACGCGTTCGCTGCGGTCAACATCGGCGCTCCGATCAACAACACGCCGGTCGTCGCGATCGCGACGCCGACCAACAACGCGATCTTCCCGGTCGGCACGATCGTGTCGTTCTCGGGTTCCGCGACGGACATCGAAGACGGCGTGCTCACGGCGAGCCTCGTCTGGACGTCGAGCATCGACGGCGCGATCGGCACGGGCGCTGCGTTCTCTCGCGCGCTGACTGCTGGCACGCACACGATCTCCGCTTCGGCCACGGACCTCGGCAGCCGCACCGGCGCCGCGTCCGTCACGGTCCGCATCCAGGCCCCGCCGCCCGCCAACGACACCTGCGCCGGCGCGACCACGCTGACGAACGGCGTCGCGGTGTCGGGCTCGACCACTTCGGCCACGAATGACGGCACCGCGACCTGCGGCACGTCGACAACCTCGGCCGACGTGTGGTTCCGCTACACGGCGACGGGCACCTCGACGGTGACGATCGACACGTGCGGCTCGACGTTCGACACCGTGCTGTCGGTCTACACCGGCACCTGCGCGGCTCGCGTCCAGACGCAGTGCAACGACGACAGCGGCGCAGTCGGCCCGTGCCCGAACGGCACGACCTCGTATGTCACGTTCACGCCCGTCGCGAACACGACCTACCTGATCCGCGTCGCGGGCTTCGGTGGCGCAGTCGGCAACTACACGGTCCGCGCCTCGGGCGGCATCCCGACCGTCACGATCCCGACCTCGCCGTCGAGCCTGCGCGTCTCGCGTGTCGGCACCAACTCGGTGCTGACGTGGACGGATCGTTCGACGAACGAGACGCTGTTCCGCATCGAGCGCCAGCTGCAGTCCGGCGCCACGTGGATCAACACGACGACGTTCACCGTCGGCGCAAACATCCGCACGTTCAGCGATCCGGTCGGCGTCGGCACGTGGCGCTGGCGCATCCGCGCAGAGAACGGCGCCGGTGCTTCGGCCTGGACGGGCTATGTCCAGCAGCGCGTGCGCTGAGCCAAGAACCACGCGCTGCGGCAACGCAGCGCGGCCATAACGACCGCGGCGGCCGTTGCCTTCGGGTGACGGCCGCCGCGGTCGTTTTTTGGGGAGAGGGTTCGCGCGCAGTGCGCGCGAGATCGCTGGCAGGCGCGCTGTTGCAAGCAGCCGTCGCCACAACGAGACGACCCGCAGCCCGAGTGGACGACAGGTGCGCGCCATCCACTCCGACCGAACGCAACACGCGAACTGCTACTGCCTGCGAATGCGGCCGAGCCACTTCGCCTGCTGAGTTCCCCGTTGCCCGCCCGCTCGGCGTCTCTACGGAACCGACGCCGCCGATCTTCTTCGTGCTGCTCAGCGATCCGCGAGCGCGACCGCGAGATACGCAACCGCCGCCGCGCCGAGCGCCAGTTCGCGTTCGTTCACGTTGGCGACGACGTCGAGCGCGCTGTGGTGGTAGTCGAAGTAGCGCTGGCTGTCGGTGACGAGGCCGAAGCACGGCACGCCGCGCGCCGCGAGCGGGCCGATGTCGGCGCCACCGCCGCCGCCGGGCGCGAACGCGTCGCAGTGGTATGCCGCGAGCGGCGCGAGCAACGCGCGGAACGGATCCGCCTGGTCGCGCGCGACGGTGCACGAGAACCCGAACGGCGTAGCGCCGCCGGAGTCGGTCTCGATCGCGGCGACGTGGCGTTCGTTCGCGTGCGCCGCGTCGTAGGCAGCGCCGCCGCGAAGGCCGTTCTCCTCGTTGGCGAACAGCACGGCGCGGATCGTGCGCTTGGGCTTGATGCCGCATGCGACGAGCAGGCGCATCGCTTCGATCGTCTGCGCGCAGCCAGCACCGTCGTCGTGCGCGCCTTCGCCGAGATCCCACGCGTCGAGATGGCCGCCGAGCACGACGACCTCGTCGGGCCGATCGCTGCCGCGGATCTCGGCGACGACATTGCTCGACATCACGTCGGGATCGGTGCGGCAACCGAGCACGAGCTTGACCTTCACCGGCGCCTTGGACTCCGCGAGCATGCGCGCGAGCGCTTCGGCGTCCGCGGTCGCGATCGCCGCGGCGGGGACCTTCGGCACGCTGTCGTCGTAGCGCATCGCGCCCGTGTGTGGATGGCCGTCGATCGAAGTCGTCATCGACCGCACGATCGCCGCTGTCGCGCCGACCTTGGCGGCCTCGACCGCGCCGTTGCTGCGCTGTGGCACCGCGTCGCCATAGGCCTGGAACGTGCGCAAGAACGCGCGCGGCATCGCGCGGTTGAAGAACACGATCTTGCCGCGCGCCTGTTCGCCGAGTTCGCGCAGCTGCTCGAAGCTCTTGACCATCACGACCTCGGCCTCGATGCCGCCGGGCGGCGTCGCCACGCTGCCGCCGAGCGCGGTCACGCGCAACTGCATCGGCGCAGGCGCAGTCACCGCCGCGGTCTCCTCGCCGCGCACCCAACACGGCACCATCACTGGCTCCGTGCGCACGTCGGCACAGCCGATCTCGTGCAGGCGCTGCGTCGCGAACACGACTGCGTCTTCGTAGCCCTTCGAGCCCGACAGGCGCTTCGGCGCTGCAGCGACGAGGTCGCGCAACTGCGTGATCGCGCGGCTGTCCTCGAGCGCACGCGTGAAGATCGCCTCGCAACGCGCGGCGAGCGTGGCGTCGGGGGCGTCGCCGTTCGTGGCGGCGCGTTCCGTGGTAAGCGACTTCGCGCGCACCGAGAACGGCTCCGGCTCGCGCGCGACACTCGCGGGCTTGTCGACGGACGAAGAGCCCGCCGCGGAGCCCACGCGAGCCGCAACCTGCGTCTCCGCATCGCTGCTCCTCGAGAGATCCGACGACGAGCATGACGACGAGACCGCGAGCGCAACGCCCGCTACAGCGACGACCGCGAGAGCCTTCACGTCACGACATCCAGTTGGGCTTGCGCTTGCCGAGGAACGCGCCCATGCCTTCGCGGGCCTCGGGCGTCGCGCGCAACGCGGCGATCCACTTCGACGTGACGGGGATCGCTTCTTCGAGCGACAGTGCGCCCACGGAGCGGATCAGTTCCTTCGCGCTCGCGACGGCCATCGGCCCGGCGGCGAGCAGTTCGCCGATCGTGCGCTGCACTTCTGCGTCGAGCGCCTTCTCGTCGGCGCAGGCCTTGTGCACGAGGCCGATGCGCTGCGCTTCGTTGCCGTCGAATCGTTCGCCGGTGAGGAACAGCGTGCGCGCGCGGCCCGCGCCGATCTTCTGCATCACGAACGGCGAGATCACCGCGGGCACGATGCCGAGCTTGACCTCGGTGAGCCCGAACTGGCAGTCCTGCGTGCAGAACGCCATGTCGACCGACGCGGTGAGGCCCGTGCCGCCGCCGAGCGCGTGGCCGTGGATGCGGCCGATCACCGGCTTCCGGCAGCGCGCGATCGACAAGAACATGCGCGCCATGCGTTCGGCGGAGCGCTCGTTCTGTTCGGTCGGCAGCTCGGCTTGCTCCTGCATCCACGCGAGGTCGGCGCCGGCCGAAAAGCTCTTGCCGTTGCCCGACAGCACGACGACGCGCGCGTCCGCGTCGAGGTCCGCTTCGCGGAACACGAGGCCGAGCTCCTCGACCACCTTGCCGTTGAATGCGTTGCGCACATCGGGGCGGTTGAGGCGGACATGCAGGACCGGGCCTTCGCGGACGACATCGAGCGTTTCGTGGCTAGCCATGGGCGCCAAAGTGCCGCGCCGCTGCGCGCGAGTAAAGCGCGGCGGCGCGCGGCATCATGCGTCGCCCGTGAACGCGCGCATCCGACTGCTCCTCGCCGGCATCCTGTTCTCGCTCGGCGGCGCCTTGATCAAGGCGTGCACGTTCCCGTCGCTGCAGCGCGCGGGCCTGCGTTCTCTCATCGCGGCCGTCACGCTGTTCTTGTTGCTGCCCGAGGCGCGGCGGTTGCCGGATCGGCGCATCGCGCTGCTGCTGCTGCCCTACTTCGGCGCGACGTGCCTGTTCGTCGTCGCGAATGCGATGACGACCGCGGCGAACGCGATCTTCTTGCAGTCGACCGCGCCGTTCTGGGTCGTGTTGCTCGCGCCGCTGCTACTCGGCGAACGCATCGGCAAGCGCGACCTCGCGATGCTCGCATGCATCGGCGTCGGCATCGCGATGTTCTTCGTCGCCGACACCGACGCGAGCGCGACTGCGCCTGATCCGCGCCTCGGCAACCTGCTCGCGCTCGTGTCCGGGCTCGCGTATGGCACGCTGCTCGTCGGTTTGCGTTGGCTGTCGCAACGCGATGCGAATGCGTCGTGCGCCGTCGTCGCCTGGGGCAACGTCGCCAACGTGCCGCTCGCGTTCGCGGTCGGCGCAGCGATGGGCCAGGACTGGACCGCTGGCGACGCGGCCAGTTGGGCGTCGATCGCCGTGCTCGGCACGCTGCAGGTCGGCCTCGCGTATTCGCTGCTCGTGCGCGCGATGCCGCAGGTGCCGGCGGTGTCCGCATCGCTGCTGTTGATGATCGAACCCGCGCTCAACCCGCTGCTCGCGTATCTCGCGCATGGGGAAGTTCCGCATTCGGCGGCGGTGGTTGGTGGCGTGGTGATCCTTGCGGCGGTGGCGGTGAGGAGTCGGGGTGGGAAGTGAGGGTGCGGTAGGCAGGAGGCTGCGCGTTGGGTTCGCGCGTTGGCTTCGGCGTCGGCGGCACAACGAAGCTCGGGCAGCTATGCCCTGCGCCGCGGCGCGAGCTCTGGGCTTGGTTTGTTACTGGACGAGAACTGGGGCGAGACAGACACGGAAGCCGAGGTTGTGGTTCGTGAAGCCGGGGACGTTACCGTCCCGGATCGCGGAGCGGCAGAAGAACGGGACGCCGTCGCAGCCACCGCCGCGACTGACCCGCACCGGGCCGCTGGCCACAAGCGGATCCGCAACGATCGACAAAGGGTAGTCCCCAGAGGCATCACGGCACCACTCCCAGACGTTGCCGGCGGTGTCGAACAATCCAAAGCGGTTGGCAGCCTTGCTGCCGACCGCAGCCAACGGCGCTTCGCCGAACACGGCGCCCTGCGCCAGATCGGTTTCTTCTGCACCCGTCCACCACGGAGTGCTTGAGCCGGCTCTGCATGCGTATTCCCACTGCGCCTCGGTCGGGAGCAACAGGCCCGCCTTGCGCGCTGCGGCATCAACATCGTTCCAGCTCACATTGGTGACCGGCAAGGTTGGTTCGTTGCGATCCCTACTCGAGCTCGGGTTGTTGCCCGTCCATCGCATCCACTGACTTTGCGTGACCTCGTGCTTGCCGATGAAGAACGGGGACAGCGTCACTTGGTGCACGGGACCTTCGCGGTCTTCAGCCTGCGGATCGTAGTTCGGATTCTTCGGATCGTCCGTCTGCGCGCCCATCCAGAACGTGCTCCCTGGCAGCAGCACGAGCACGATCCCCAGCTCGCCGTCGGGCACGATGCGACCCGTCACAGGATCGCGCGAGGGGACAGCATTACCGGGAGTGCCAGAGGCGATGTGCACGAACTCCCACAGCTTCGATTCGGGATCGGCACCGATTGGTCGCAGCCCTTCGTGCACGCGCAACTTCATGCCGCCGTAGAGCTCGTGCTTCTCGATCGCGGAGATCGCCTCGTCCCACGCTTTGGCGAGCAGCTCCGTCTCGCGCCGTGCGGTCTCTGCCACCGCCGCTGCTTCCCGCGCAGCCTGGTCCGCAGCCGCCGCAGCCTTCTCCGCAGCAGCAATTGCGTCCCGCGCAGCCTGCTCTGCAGCGGCAATCGCTGCCTCCGCCGTCCGGATCTTCGCTCGCACAGATCCACACAGCCCGTGCGAAGGATCCGCCGCGCTGCCGAAGCCTTGCAGGTAGCGCGCCAACTCCATCAACGCCTTCGCCTGCTTCTCCTCCGCCTCACTCGCGAAGTCGTATCCCTTGATCTTCAAGTTGCCATCGAGCTTCGGCGTCGCGCGCAGCAACACCGCCTCCAAGTGCGCCTCCACCACCGGCAACCGCTGCAGCAACGGCTCCCATTCCCGCAACCACCGCTGCAGATCCGGAATGTCCTTCGGCTCCGACCCGAGCGCATCCGCGTGCTGCTTTGCTTCCGCGAGCAACCGGATCGTCTCCTTCGTGTGCTCCTCGACCGCCGCGCGTGAGTCACAGGCCGCGAACGCCGCGCACACGAGCGCCAACAAACACACGGACCGCACCGCGCTCCACGGGAAAGCGCCGAGCCAGGAGACAGCAGCCGAGTTCGATCCCGAATCCATGCGCCCATGATCCGCGCGCCGCATCGCGCAACAAGGGGACCATTTTCCAAAGTGCCCCGTCGATCAGCCCACACCGCACTCCACGCGCAAACGAGCCCCCCGCCCGCGGGCAGCCCCGGTCATCGCGGCTGGACTGCGCGTTGGCTTCGGCATCGGCGGCACAGCGAAGCTCGGGCCGCTGTGCCCCGCGCCCTGACGCGGGCGCTGGGCTTGGCTGGTTACTGGACCAGCACTGGGGCCACGACAACCCGGAACCCGGCGCTGATGTTCATTAGGCCGGGGCCGTCGCTGAACCGGTACGCGGAGCGGCAGAAGTATGCAGGGCCGTTGCAACTGCCGCCGCGGAAGACCCGGAACGGGCCGCTCGCCACAAACGGATCCACTTCCTTCGACGAGGAATAGTCCCCGTAAGCATCGCGGCACCACTCCCAGACGTTGCCGGCGGTGTCGAATAGTCCAAAGCGATTGGCAACCTTACTGCCCACCCAGGCCAACCTTGCGTCGTCGAACACAGCGCCCGTGGCCAACTCGGATTTGTCTGCGCCCGTCCACCACGGAGTGCTGGTCCCAGCGCGGCATGCGTACTCCCACTGCGCCTCGGTCGGCAGCAACAGTCCAGCCTTGCGCGTTGCGGCATCGACCTCATTCCAGCTCACATTGCAGACGGGAAACGTCTTGGCTGCGCCAAGAAAGCGGCTCTCCTCGGGAAGGGTGCCGCCCCATCGCAGCCACTGGCCTTGCGTGACCTCATGCTTGCCGACGAAGAACGGCGACAGCGTCACTCGGTGCACGGGGCCTTCGTGGTCTGTTGCCTGCGGATCGTAGTTCGGTTTGCTCGCATCGCCCTTCTGCGCGCCCATCCAGAATTCTCCGCCCGGCAGCAGCACGAGCACGATGCCCATGTCATCATGGGGCACGATGCGCCCCGTCGCCCGATCGCGCCACGGGATCGCATAGCCCGGCCTACCGGACGCGACGTGAACGAACTCCCACAGCCTCGAGTCTGGGTCCGGGCCGAGCGGGCGCAGCCCCTCGTGCACCCGCAACCGCATTCCACCGTAAAGGTCGTGCTTCTCGATGGCGGCGATCGCCTCCTCCCACGCCCTGGGGCGTGACTCGACTTCGCGACCATGCGCTTCCGCCGCCTTCGCCGTCCAGAGCTTCGCGCGAACAGGCACATGCAGACCGTTCGATGATCGCGACACGCCGCCGAAGTCCTGCAGGTATCGCCGCAACTCCATCAACGCCTTCGCCTGCTTCTCATCCGCCTCACTCGCGAAGTCATATCCTTTGATCTTCGTGTTGCCGTCGAGCTTCGGCGTCGCGCGCAGTAACACCGCGGCCAACTGCGCCTCTACCACCGCCAACCGCCGCATCAAATCCTCGTAGTCCCGCAGCCACTGCTCCAACTCCGGAATGTCCTTCGGCTCCGACCCGAGCACATCGGCCCGCTGCCTCGCCTCCGCGAGCAAGCGGGTCGTCTCCTTCGTGTGCTCCTCGACCGCCGCACGTGAGTCACAGGCCGCGAACGCAGCGCAGACGAGCGCCAACCAGCACATGGACCGCAACGCGCTCCACGGGAAAGCGCCGAGCCAGGAGACAGCAGCCGATTTCGATCCCGAATCCATGCGCCCATGATCCGCGCGCCGCATCGCGCAACAAGGGGACCATCGCGCAAAGTGCTCCGTCACCGATCCACACCAACATCCATCACAACGCGAAACCCCAGCAGGTCGTCCGCGTCACCGGGCTCGCCGCTCTCCCGGGCCGCGGAACGACAACATCCCGCATCGAGGAACCAGCAACCGCCCCGATAGACCCGAGACGGGCCGCTCGACACCAACGGATCCGCAACGGGCGCCGACGCGTACTCCGCGTAGGCATCACGGCACCACTCGAAGACGTTGCCGGTCGTGTCGAACAGTCCGAAGCGGTTGGCTGCCTTGCTGCCGACCGCAGCCATCGGCGCATCGCCGAACACGGCGCCTCTCCCCAGATCGGACTCTTCTGCGCCCGTCCACCACGGCGTGCTCGAACCGGCTCTGCATGCGTATTCCCACTGCGCCTCGGTCGGGAGCAGCAGGCCCGCATTGCGCGCAGCGGCATCGACATCGTTCCAGCTCACATTCGTGACCGGCAACGACAGTTCGCCAAGGTTGCGACTTGCGCTCGGATTGCTGCCCATCCAACGCAACCACTGGCCTTGCGTGACCTCGTATTTGCCGACGAAGAACGGCGACAACGTCACCGAATGGACCGGACCTTCGTTGCCGAACGCACGCGGGTCGTAGTTGGGCCCGCTCTCCTCGTGGCGCTGCGCGCCCATCCAGAACGTCCCGCCCGGCAGAAGCACGAGCACGATGCCCATGTCGCCGTCGGGCACGATGCGACCCGTCGCCGGATCGCGCACAGGGATCGCCTTGCCAGGAGCCCCCGATGCGACGTGCACGAACTCCCAAAGCCTCGACTCGGGATCCATGCCGATCGGCAGCAGCCCTTCGTGCGCGCGCAGCTTCATGCCGCCGTAAAGCTCGTGCTTCTCGATCGCGGCGATTGCTTCGTCCCAAGCCTTCGCGCGCGACTCGGCATCGCGGCGCTCAACATCTGTCATGTCTGCAACCTCTGCTGCTGCCTTCTGCGCCATCGCGAGCTTGTGCCGCACTGCGCCACACAACCCGTGCGACGGATCCAACGGGCTTCCGATGGCTCGCAGCTCATGGCAAGTGATCTCCAACGTCCGGGCCTGCTCAAGGTCCGCTTCGCTCGCGAAGTCGTATCCGCGGACCGTGAGCTTCGGCGTGACCCTCGGCTTCGCCCGCTGCATCACCGCCGCCAGCTGCGCCTCGACCTCTGGCAACCGTCGCACCCACGGTTCGTAGTCCTGCAACCACCTCTGCAGTTCAGGAACATCGCTTGGCTGCGACCCGAGCGCATCGGCACGCTGCTTCGCCTCGGCGAGCACACGGGCCGTCTCGCGCTCGACGGACACCGCCTTGTCGGGCGCGACGCAACCCGCGAGCGCAACGAACCTCAACAGCGCCGAGCCGGCGAACCGCAGCGCCATGCTCGCAGTAGCGACGAGCCCTGCCACTGCTGCCGACTTCGATCGCGAGTCCATGTGGCCATGATCTGCATGCCGCGGCGGGCAACAAGTGCGAGCCTCGCTTCGCGTCGTCGTCCGCGTAGGGTGCCCTCGGTGCGCATCGCATGCGGGGAAGTGTCCGTGCCGCGCCGACACGAGACGCCCGACTCGACGCGCGCTGACGCAGATCCGTGCCGAGGGGCGCGTCGAGTGGCTGGCCGGCGAACTGCAGAGGGCTCTCCCCCGCTTCGAAACCGCGCCCGAGCCAACGCCGCCCCACAACCAACACGCCGCGTCCGACGCCCTCGACGACTAGCTCACCGTGACATCAGTCGCCTCATCCCCCGACGCCTCCCCAGCGCGAACGGACCAACGCCCCGCCGCACAACCGCGCCTCGCTCCCTTCAACCACGGCTGCAGATCGGTTCCGATGCGCGGATGCCGGACTCCTCCTGCCGCAAGCAGACCTTGCTCGCGTGCGTGCTGCTCATCGCGCTGCCGTTCGTGCTGCTGTTCGACTCGGTCTTCACGAGCAAGAAGTTCCAGCCGTTCGACCTCGCGGAGTTCGCGCCGGTCGCGACGACGCTGACGAAAGCGCAGCTGCAAGAACTGCAGCGCGGCTGCAACTACGACCCGTCCGAGCCCGGCATCTGGTTCGACCCCGAGCTGCGCGAAGTGCGCGAAGCGCTCGGCGACGGACAGTTCCCGCATTGGAACCCGTATGTGCGCGGCGGCGAACCGCTCACCGCGCACGGACTGATGGGCCTGCTCGATCCGCTGAAATGGCCGATGCTCTTGTGCAAAGAGCCGCAGACCGGACTGCTCATCACGAGCATGCTGATGTTCGCGATCGCGGGCCTGCTGATGTTCGGCTTGCTGCGCACGCTGTCGCTGTCGCTCGGCGCGGCGTTGTTCGGCGCAGTCGCGTTCGCGTGGTCGGGGACGCTCGTCAGCAACGGGCACTGGTACATGCGCATGGAGCCGCTGGCGATGCTGCCCGGCCAACTGTGGGCGCTCGTGGCGCTCGACCGCGCGCGCGGCGCGCGACGCGGCCTGCCCGCGACGATGTTCGCCGTGCTCGTTGCGCTGTCGTGGAGCGCGTCGTTCCCGCCATTCGCGATCCCGTGCACGTTGTTCTGCGGGCTCTTCGCGCTCGTGCTCGCGGTGCGCGCATGGCGTGAGAACGGCATCGCCGCGGCCCTGCCGCTGTGCGCGTGGGCGTTGCTCGGCGTCGTGCTCGGCTTGTCGCTCGCGGGCGCGCACGTGCTGCAGCAGATGCTGTTCTTCCCGGTGTCCAACCGACCGGTCGCGCCGACGCTGTCGAGCGCGAGCCGGTTCGCGTTCGATCCGATGGGCTTGCTCGGGTTCGTGCTGCCCGACGCGTTCTCGCATCCCGGCGATCGGCTGATGCCCGGCGCGCGCTCGCCGCTCGCGTTCTTGTTGTTCTCGCGCACCGACTGGGAGACCGGCGCGTTGCTGCGCGCGGACGTCAACTACAACTACTCCGAGTACGCGGCGTTCGCGGGCGCGATGCCATTCCTGCTCGCGATCACGGGCCTCGTCGCGAAGGGTCCGCGCTGGAAGTGGCTCGTCGCCGCGGGCCTCGCGCTGACGATGCTGCTCGCGATCGGCGCGGGACCGTTCCGCTTCGCGTATGCGCTGCCGGGCATCGGCGCCGTGCCGCCTTATCGCTTCTCCGGCCTCGCGTGCGTGTTCGTGGCGATCCTCGCGGGCCTCGGCGCCGACCGCGTCGTGCGCACCGCGTCGCCGGGCGCGTTGCGCATCGCTGCTGCAATCGCGCTGGTCGTCGGCGGCGCATGCCTCACGCACGCGCGTTCGCTGCGCAACCAGCCGGACTCCGCCAAGGCCGAGTGGCTCGAGGCGATCACCGAACGCTGCCGCCCGCTCGCGCCGCAGTTCGATCCCAACCTGACGCCCGAGGCGCTGACGCCGGAGATGGTGCAGCGCGCGTTCTTCACCGCGCGCGACGCGGACGGCAACGAAGTCGACCTCATCCGCCGCGGACGGCAGCGCTACGCGGACAGCCTGAGCCACGCGGGCTGGGGCCTCTACTTCGGCGCGGTGCTGCTGATCCTGTGGAGCAAGCGTCGCGCGACGACGCCGATGCCCGCGTGGATGTTCGCGCCGGCGGTCCTGTTCGCGGCCGGCGAACTGTGGCTGCACGGTCGCACGCTCGTCGAAGGCCGCGACACGCCGTACGCGCTCGACACGCCGGTGCACCAGTTCTTGCGCGAGCAACGCGCAGCGACAGCGCAGCAAGGCGGCTTCCTCGTCGCGCGCGCCAATCCCAAGGCCGCGGGCGGCGACCCGATGCACCTGCCGCCAGGCACGCTCGCGAAGGACGACATCCGCGACCTGCACTTCTACAGCTACGTCGACAAGCACAGCAGCGAGCCGATCCGCAAGCTCTACGGCGAGTCGTTCATGATCCGCGACTACCTGCCGCAGGCGTTGCCCGACGACGAACGCCTCGCGCTGCCGTGGTGGGACGCGATCGGGCTGCGCTACCTGCTGACGACGCAGCCGATGCAGCACGCGGGCACGCGCACTGGCCCGCAGCTGAAGGGCGAGAACGGCGAGTTCTTCGTCTACGAACGCCAAAGCGCGATGCCACGCGCCTGGGTCGTGCCGAGCTTGCGCGCGGTCGGCGACGACGCGGCGATGGTCGCGGCCGCGATCCGCAAGGACTTCGCGCCGCGCGCCTACGCGCTCGTGACCGACGACGACGCGCGCACGATCCCGCCGTTGCCGGAAGTCCCGGCAGCTGCGCAACGCTCGGTGCGCTTCCTGTTCGAGGACCACAAGCGGCTCACGCTCGAAGTCGACGACGGCCCGTTCGGATACCTCGTGCTCGCGGACACGTGGCTGCCCGGCTGGACCGCGACGATCGACGGCGAAGACGTGCCGCTCGCGCGCGGCAACGTGTGCATGCGCATCGTGCCGCTGCCGAACAAGGCGTGCCGCGTCGAGTTCCGCTACCGCACGCCGGGCCTCGTGCCGGGGCTCGCGATCACTGCGGTCGCGTTGCTGCTCGCCGCGTGGCTCGTGCGGCGCGCGCGCGCTGCGGCACAGGCCAACTGACCGAAGGCGCCGCGCGCTCGCACGCGGCAGCCTTTCGCATCACGCAGCACCGCGACCATCGCAGCGCCGCTGCGAACGTCACGCGTCGCCGCGTTCTGCGGCGATGCGCTCCAGCACCGGCTGGCTGTCGCGGAACCCTTCGCGCACGTCCGCGTCCCACGGCCAGCGGCCCTGCTTGTCGGGATACACGAGCTGCAGCACCGGCACGTCGGACGTTCCGTATGCGTGCGCGATCTCGGGCAGCAGCGACTCGACCTGCTCCTTGGTCACCTTGCCGAACCACACCGGATAGCCGTGCACGATGCCGTCGTGCTTCTGGTCGGCTTCGTACTCGACGCCGTCCTCGACGTCGTCGACGACGAGCTCGAGCACTTGCGATGCGAGTTCTTCGGGAAGGCCCAGCGCGACGATCTCGGGCCGCTGGCGCGTGTGCCAGAGCCCGAGCGTGAACGCGCGCGACGACTGGGACTCCTGGTCCTCGTCGTAGAAGAGCTGCACGCCGTTCTTCTCGATGTCGGCAAGCAGCTCGCGATCGGGGCCTTCCCCGCCATGGTTTGCGTCGGTCATGAATTGGTTGCCGGTCACATGCGGAAGACCGGCGCGCGATAGTCGGGGATCGGCGCATTGAGGCTCGCCGACAGCGCGAGCGCGAGCGCCGAGCGCGTCTGCCGCGGATCGAGGATGCCGTCGTCCCACAGGCGCGCGGTCGCGTAGAGCGGATGCCCTTCGGTCTCGTACTTCTGCAGGATCGGGTCCTTGATCGCGGCCTCTTCCTGCGGCGACAGCTTCTGGCCCTTCTCCTCGAGCTGGTCCTTCTTGACCTGCGCGAGCACGCCGGCGGCCTGTTCGCCGCCCATCACGGAGATGCGGCTGTTGGGCCACGTGAACAGGAAGCGCGGCTGGTAGGCGCGGCCGCACATGCCGTAGTTGCCGGCGCCGAACGAGCCGCCGATCAGCACCGTGAGCTTGGGCACGTTCGCGGTCGCGACTGCCTGCACCATCTTGGCGCCGTCCTTCGCGATGCCGCCGGTCTCGTACTTCTTGCCGACCATGAAGCCCGTGATGTTCTGCAGGAACAGCAACGGGACCTTGCGCTGGTTGCACAGCTCGACGAAGTGCGCCGCCTTCTGCGCGCTCTCGCTGAACAGGATGCCGTTGTTGGCGACGATGCCGACGGGGATGCCGTGGATGTGCGCGAAGCCCGTCACCAGCGTCGTGCCGTAGCGCGTCTTGAACTCGTGCAGGCGACTGCCGTCGACGAGGCGCGCGATCACTTCGCGCACGTCGTACGGCGTGCGCGTGTCGCGCGGAATCACGCCGAGCAGTTCCTCGGGGTCGTAGAGCGGATCCTCCGGCGACTGCAGCGCGATCTGCTCCGCCTTCTGCACGTTGAGGTGCGAGACGATGCTGCGCGCGAGCTGCAGGCCGTGCTCCTCGTCCTCGGCGAAGTGGTCCGCGACGCCGGAGAGTCGCGTGTGCACATCGGCGCCGCCGAGATCCTCGGCGCTGACGATCTCACCCGTCGCGGCGCGCACGAGCGGCGGCCCGCCGAGGAAGATCGTGCCGTTGCCCTTCACGATGATGCTCTCGTCGCTCATCGCGGGCACATACGCGCCGCCGGCCGTGCACGAGCCGAGCACGCACGCGACCTGCGGGATGCGCGCGGCCGACATCTGCGCCTGGTTGTAGAAGATGCGGCCGAAGTGGTCGCGATCGGGGAACACGTCAGCTTGCAGCGGCAGGAACGCGCCGCCCGAGTCGACGAGGTAGACGCATGGCAAGCGGTTCTCGAGCGCGATCTCCTGCGCGCGCACGTGCTTCTTGACCGTCATCGGGTAGTAGGTCCCGCCCTTCACGGTCGCGTCGTTGGCGACGAACATCACCTCGCGTCCATGCACGAGGCCGATGCCGGTCACGATGCTCGCGCTCGGCGCGTCATCGTTGTAGAGCCCGTTGGCCGCGAGCGGCGACAACTCCAAGAACGGCGAGCCCTGGTCGAGGATGCGGCCGATGCGTTCGCGCGGCAGCAGCTTGCCGCGCTTGTGGTGGCGCGCGACGGCGTCGGGGCCGCCGCCTTGCTGCGCCGCGGCGAGCTTCTTCTGGATGTCCTCGATCGTGCGCAGATGGTGCGCGCGGTTCTGCTCGAACTCGGGGCCGCTGACCTTGACGTTGCTGTGGAGGGCTTCGCTCATCGGAGGCGCGGCACGATAGCCACGGCGCGCCAGCCGGAGAAACGCCGTCTCCGAGGACTGCGGTCAGCCCTCGAGGAGCTCGCGGAACAGTTCCAGCTGGTCGCGTTCGGCGGGGACGAGGCGCCCGTCGGCGCGCGCGACCGCGACGACCGCGTCGAAGAACGACTGGCGATGCTCCTTCGGGATCGAGGTCGGGTCGACGTCGTCGGCGGGCGGCGGCGACTTCAGCCAACCCTCGACCTTCTTGGTGTCCTCGTTGCCGAGGCCCATGCGCCCGACGACGCGCATGATGAGGTCGCGCTCCTGCTGCTGGACCTTCAGGTCGGTCCAGGCGAACGAGCAGACGAACTGGAGCAGTTGGAGCTTCTGGGCGCGATCCATGTGCATGGCGCAAAGCAAAGCGCGCGCGCGGCTCAGAGCAAACCTTGCTCTGCGTCACCGAAGCGGTCGACCAGGACCCCCATGCGCCGCAGCATCGAGAGCCACAGGGAGCACAACGGCGTGTCGCGCCTGGACGCCACGAGCCGACCTTGTTCGATCGTGCCGCCCCCGCGGCCCGCGAGCAGCACAGGCAGGTCGTGTGGGTCGTGCGCGTTCCCGTCCGACATCGCTGACGCGAACACGAGCATCGACGAGTCGAGCAGCGAGCCTTCGCCTTCGCGCTTCTGCGCGAGCCGATCGAGCAACGACGCGAACTGCGCGACGTGCCAGCGGTTGATCTTCTTGTAGGGCTCCTGCTTCTCGGCCTTGTTCTCGTGGTGCGAGTAGTCGTGGAAGCCGCCGCTGCAGCCCTCGACGAACGGGAACGGCCGGCCCGACACTTCGTTCGCCATCAAGAACGTGACGACACGCGTCGTGTCGGTCTCGAACGCGAGCGCGATGAGGTCGAGCATCAACGCGACATGCGTCGGATAGTCGCCCGGAATGCCTGCGGCGGGCGCAGACGCGGCATCGACCTCGCGACGCGGCTCGCGCTCGATCGCCTCGATGCGAAGTTCGAGTGCGCGCACCGAGTCCGAGAACTCGTCGAGCCGCCGCTGGTCGCGCAACGACGCGCGGCGAGCGAGCCGGTTCGCGTCGTCGCGCACGACGTCGAGCACGCTCTTCTGCAGCGGATGCGCAGCGAGCGCGCGCGAACGGAACATGCGATCGAACACCGCGCGCGGCGCGAGCAGCTTGGTCGCAGGCCGGTCCGGCGCAGTCCACGAGAGGCTGCCGCCGTAGACCGTCGAGTAACCCATGTCCTCGACGGGATGGATCGGGTCGCAACCGAGCTCCAGCGACGGCAACGGCGTGTTGGCGCCGACTTCGCGCGCGGCGATCTGGTCCATCGTCGTCGCGTTGCGGAGGTCGCGGCCGCCAGTGCGGCGGATCGTCGCGCCGCTCAGCAACGGCGCGACCTTCGCGTAGTGGCCGTCGCCGCCGAAGCTGCCCTTGTTCGCGAGTCCGGTGAGCACGCTGACTTCCTTGCGACGCGCAGCGAGTGGCTCCAGCGAGAACGACGGCAGCCAGCCGCCGGCACCGTCGGGCTCGGGGTTCCATGCGCTCGGCAGCGCGCCGTTCGGCATCACGAGGATCGCCATGCGCACCGGCGGCGATGCGGCGCGCGACGAAGCGCGCGGAGCCAACGACTCCATCCAGGGCAAGGCCAGCGCAGCGCCGGCGCCGCGCAAGAACGAACGCCGCGTGCCGTTCCCAAGGTCTTCGCTCATCGCATCCCTCCGGGGTCGCGCATCGTGAACAACGGCGACGCGAGGAACGCGTCGACCAACGACCAGAGCCGGAAGCCGTCCGCCTCGCAGGCCGCGGCGATGCGCGCCAGCTCGGGCTCGTCCTGCGCGACGGCATCGCGGCCCACCGCGTAGCAGAGCAGCTTGCGCGCGGCAGCCAGTGCGAGCTCGCCCTTGCGCGAAAGCAGCGCGTCCTTGAGCTCGACCGGGCCGTCGACCGTCGCTCCGTCCGGGAACGTCGCGCGCGCATCGATGCGTTCGCCGTGCAGTTCGTCGCGCCAGCGGCCCATCACATCGTAGTTCTCCAACGCGAAGCCGAGCGGGTCGATCTGCGCGTGGCACGACGCGCACGCGCGCTTCCGCCGATGCGCCTCGAGCTGCGCGCGCAGCGACTTGCCGCGAACGGGCTCGTCGTCCTTCGGCAGCGCAGCGACGTTCGCGGGCGGTGGCGGCGGCGCTGCGTCGAGCAACTGATCGAGGATCCACTTGCCGCGCAGCACGGGGCTCGTGCGCAATGCGTGCGAGCTCACCATCAGCATCGCGCCCATGCCGAGCACGCCGCCGCGCCGACGATCGGACAACGCGACGCGCGCGAAGCCCTTGCCGTCCGGCTTCGGCAAGCCGTAGTGCTCGGCCAAGGTCGCATCGAGCCACGTGTGGTCGCAGTCGACGAGCCACAAGAGGCTGCCGTCCTCGCGCGCCATCTCGGCGCACAGCAACACGGCTTCTTCGTGGAACGCGGGCCGCAGCGACTTCTTCCAGATCTGCGGGTAGCGACGGAAGTCCGCGTTCGCCGACAGCACGTCGCAGAACCGCAGCCACTGCCCGAAGAACCGCTCGGCGAACGCGCGCCCGCCGTCCGCAGCGACGAGCCGCCGCGCGTGCGCTCGCAGCACGGCGGGATCGAGGATCGCGCCGCTCGCAGCGGCGGCGCGCAGATCGGCGTCGGGAGCGGTCGCTGCGAACGCATACGACACGCGCGTCGCGAGTTCGCTCGCGGTCAACCGCGAAGCGTCGTCGCTGCAACCGACTTCGAGCCGCGTCAGGAACGCGGGCGATGCGAGCACGGAGACGACCGCGACCTCGCGCGCTTCGGCTTCGCCAGCTCCGCGGGACAAGGCTTCGAGGTAGAGCTCGATGCGGGCCGCCAGCTCTTCGGGATGCGCAGCGCGACGGAACGCGCGCGCCGCGAATGCGGCGAGCGAGTCGGCGAACGCCGCGCGTTCGTCGAACAACGCGTGCGGCGGCGACGCGGTCCGCATCGCCTTCGCGACGCGCTGCGCCGCGAGCATGTGCGCCTCGAACGCCGCCGCGGACTCGCCGACGCCGTCGCCGAAGTTGTCGAAACCGCGCACGCGCGGGTCTTCCGGCAGCCACTCGCTCGCGTCGACAGTGATGCCGCAGACGTCGCGCACCGTGTTCTGCCACTCCACGCGCGACAGCCGCCGCGACGTCGCGATGCGTTCGCCAGACACTGCAGGCAACCGCGCCGCGAGCTCGTTCGTAACGGCAGCGCGCGCCTCGGCCGTCGGCTGCTCGCTCTCGTCGGGCGGCGGCATCGTGCGCGAACGCACGCGCTGCAACGCGGTGCGCAACTCGTGCGCGCGGGCCTCGTCGATCGCGACGCCTCTTGCGAACAACGGCTCCAGCGCGAACCCGCCCTCGGGCTCGTCGCCGGTGTGGCAGTCGGCGCAAGCCTGCGCCAACGCAGTGGGCAGCGCCGTGGCATCGACGCGCTCCTGTGCCGCGCACGCGAGCGCGAACGAGGACACGGCGAACGCATGCGCTGCAAACCAGGGCGTCATGGGATGCGAGACTCTACTTGTGCCACGCATCTCCGCGCGCCACTTCTCGCCGCGGCAGCTTCGCCGTGCTGCCCACCGTATGCCCCGCGCTACGCGTGTCCTTCAGTCCCGCAACTTGACGCCTTCGCGGCGCGCGAGCCAGAGGCTACAGACGAGGTCCGACGTGACGTTCGGCACCGTGCGCGTCATGTCGACGAGACGGTCGACGCCGAGGATCAGCGCCATCATCTCCGCGGGCACGCCGACCTGCGTGAGCACCATCGCGAGCAACGGAAGCGATCCACCGGGGACGCCCGCCGCGCCGATCGCCGTCATCACCGCCATCGCGAGGACGACGAGTTGCTGCGTGATGCTCAAATCCACACCGGCGACCTGCGCCAGAAACAGCACGCTGACGCCCTCGAACAGCGCGGTTCCGTTCATGTTCATCGTCGCGCCGAGCGGCATGACGAAACCAGCGATCTCCTTCGGCGCGCCGAACTCGTCGACCGCGGTCCGGATCGTCGTCGGCATCGTCGCGTTCGAGGAGCTCGTCGAGAACGCGGTGACGAGCAGCGTGCGGCAACCGGAGTAGAACCGTCGCGGTGAAAGGCCGGCGAAGACCCTCGCGAACAACGTGATCGCGACGAACTGCCACAGCAGCAAGCCGCCCATCGCGGTCGCGAGATACCACGCGACGAGCTTCATCACGTCGAAGCCGAGCTTGCTCGTAGCGGTGAAGATGAGGCCGCAGACGCCGTAGGGCGCGAGCTGCATCGCCCAGCCCAGCACCTTCACGCACAACTCGTAGATCGTCTCCAACGTGTCGCGCAGCGTCTTGGTCCGCTCCGCGGGCATCCGCGTGGCGGCGGCGCCGAGCAAGAGAGCGAAGCAGATGAGGCCGAGGATCGCGCCGTTGTCGGCAGCCGCGGCGACGACGTTCTTGGGCACGATCTCCAGCAGCGTGTCGACCATCGACTTCGACTGCGCGCCCTGCGCGATGCGCGCCTGCGCATCGCCGAGATACGCCGCCTTCACGCGCTCGAGGCCCTCGGGCGAGATCTGCTTGCCGGGCTCGAGGACGCCGACGAGGAACAGCGCCAGCCCCACCGCGCCGCTCGTCGTCAGCAAGAACCACAGCAGCGTGCGCCCACCGAGCCGACCCAGCTTCTCGACGCTGCCGAGCCCCGCGACGCCGAGGAACAGCGAGCAGAACACGACCGGCACCACGACCATGAACAACAGCCGCAGGAACAGCTGGCCGATCGGGTTTGCGACCTTGTCCGCGAACCACTGCACGTTCTTCCACGTCTCGCTTGCCTCGCCGCCGATCGCCGGCGCGTAGAGCAGGTTGAGCGTGACGCCGAGCGCTGCGCCGATCACCATCCCGAGCAGGATTCGGGTCGGAAGGCTGAGGCGGCCGGGCGTTGCAGATGCGTCCATCTGCGCATTCCGCCCAAGCCAGAGCCTCGACGCAAGAGCGGCGAAGAAATGGCGGCGAAGCGCAACCAGCGGCTCCGCCAGTTGGCGGCCACGCCGGCTCGCGGCACACTGCGTCATCTCCCGCACCCGGAGGCACCCATGCGCCGTCTCTTCTCCGCGTTCGTCGCCGCCTTCGCGCTCGCCGCGAGCCAGTCCGCCGCCTCTGCCCAGCAGCTCTGGCACTCGCAGAACGACAACAACACCTACTCGAACCTCGCGGTCGGCTGGCCGGCGGCCGTGCTCGGCTTTCGCTTCACCGCGCCGAGCTCCGCGGTCGTCGACGCGGCGCAGATCTTCACCGGCAACTCGACGCCCGACGTGCAGACGCTCGAACTCCGCGCGCACGACCCGGTGACGGGCCTGCCCGGCGCGCTGCTCGGGCCGGCGGGCTCGTTCACGCTGCAGCACACGCGCAGCTTCCAGGGCGCGTTCTTCCCGCAGCCGATCGCGCTGTCCGGCGCCCAGGACTACTGGCTCGTGTGGCGCGTCACCGGGATGTTCCCGCAACACTCGGTCGCAGCCGATTCGCCGGGCAACACGCTCAGCGAAGTGCGCGTCAACGACGGCACGTCGTGGTTCGCGGTCTCCAACCTCGCGGCCAAGTTCCGCCTGTTCACGCAACACGCATACGGCACGTCGACGACGCTTGGCACGGGCAAGCCTGGCCAATACGGCATCCCGGCGATCGCTGCGTCGCCGTGGCCCGCGGTCGGCGCGCCGCTCGACATCACGATCGACAACTGCGCGCGTCGCCAACCGTCGCTGTTGTTGCTCGGCCTGCCGATCCCGTCGGGCATCCCGATCGGCATCGGCACGCTCTACACGACCGGCGACACGTCGCTGTTCGTGCAGACGAACCTGCAGACGAATCCGTCCAACGGTGGGCAGGCCGTCACGTTCTTCGTGCCCAACGATCCGGCGCTCGCGAACGTGCCCGTCGCGTTCCAGTGGGCCGTGGTCGACCCGCTTGCTGCAGACGGGCTGTCGCACACCGCGGGCCTGCAGGTCGTGCTGCAGTGAGCTTCGCCGCGTAGCGCAGCGCGCTACTTGCCGCCGGACTTCGCCTGCTCGAGCAACGCGCGGTTGCGTTCGAGCATCTGCGGCGGCGACTTCTGTCCGGCGAGCGCGTCGAACGCCTTCTGCGCCAGCTCCGCGTCCTGGTTCTTGGCGCACCAGGACAGGACCATCTGCCAGAAGAACTGCGAACCGTCCGCCGAAGGCTTGCGACCCGAACGGGCGAGTTCCGCGAGCTTCTTGCCCACGGCGTCGGCGCCGAGCTCGCGCGTCCGCGAACGCAGCTCACGCACTTCGATGTCGACGAGCGCCTGGTCGACCATCGCTTGCTCTTCTTCGTCGAGCTCGAACGCAACCATGCGCTGACGGATCTGTTCGGCGGTCAGCATGCCGAGCTCGACTTCGCACAAGAACACGCCGCGCGGCGCGTCTTCGTCGCCTTGCTCCGCCGCGGCGCGCAGGCCGTCGAGTTCCAGCAACAGGTCGCGCGAACGCACGAGGCTCGGCACGTCGCGTTGCGGCGACCGCACCGTGACCGCGCCTTCGGAATCGAGGAAGCACAGGCTCGGATGCGAGACGAACCCCAGTTCGCGCAGCAGGTGCGGCCGGTCGTCGTCCTCGCAGTGCGAGGTGACGTGCACGAACAACACGACCGTCTTGGCGAACTCGACGAACTCCGGCGACGAGAGCAGGCCGCTCTCCAACGCGTCGCAAGGACCGCTGTGCGCGTAGCTGCGCGTGAAGTAGGCGAGGATCGGCTTGCCCGACGCCGCCGCCTTCTCCATGGCCTCGTCGAAGTCGAAGTGCCACTCCGCGCGCGTGAAAACCCTCTTGCCGGCCTTCTCGGCGCGCAGCTCCGCGAGTTGCGCCTGCGTCTTGGCTTGCGCCACCGCGCAAGGAGCGAGCAGGGCGAGAGCGAGGAGCAGGCGGAGAGGCTTCATGGTGCGGTTGCGAGGCGGCGCACTGCGGCGCACGCGGCGACGACGACTCGACGCGACGAGGCTCGCCCCCCATCATCGGACCGATGCGACCCCGCCCTGGAATGCTCGCGCTGTGCGCCACAACTGCCGTCGGCATCGGCCAGATCGCGTTGGCCTACCCGACGATGCCGGCAGAGGTCGTCTCGCACTTCGACGCCGCAGGCCATGCGAACGGCTGGTCGACCAGAGCCGAGTTCTCGACGCAGATGATCGCGCTGCATCTGGCGATGGCCGCGATGTTCGGCTTCGTCGGATCCTGGCTGCCGAAGATCCCCGACTCGCTGATCAACATCCCGCACAAGGACGTGTGGCTCGCGCCGGCGCGACGCGCCGAGACCCTCGCGTGGACTGCGGATCGGATGCGTTGGATGGGTGTGCTGACGCAGCTGCTGATGTGCGCAATCGTGCGCATCTCGCTCGCGGCGAGCGGCGACAACCCGCAGCCGATGCCGACGTGGACACCCTGGGCGCTGCTCGCCGCGTTCCTGTCGCTCACCGCAATCTGGTTGGTCGGGTTCTTCCGCCGCTTCGCGCGCAAGCCGGCATGACCGCGTGTCGGGCGCGAGCGAACCCGCCACGCCCGACGACGGAGCACAGCCGGATCCCAAGTGAGCCCGCATGACCCGACGGCTCCCGCCGCGCACGTGCCACGCGGTCCGTCAGGCCACTTCTGCCCGCCCGGCTTGCGGAGACCAACACGCGCGCGCACCATCCGCCGCGTGACCCGCATCTGGCTTGCCCTTCCCGTCCTCGCCTTCCTGTTCGCGTGCGCGCAGTCGCCTCAGCCGACGCCCGCCGAGAACCTCACGACGCTGCCCGTCATCGCGCCGCTGCAAGAAGACTGCGACTTCGCTGCGCCGCTGGTGCCGGGCGTCCCCGGAAGCCCTGGCAACCTCATCAAGTCGCCGCGCAACCCGAATGGCGACAGCGAGCTGTCCTACGTCATGCGCCGCATGGCCGACGACCTCGCTGCCGCGCGCTCCGCGATGCAGTCCGGCGGCGTGCCGCAGACGCTGCTGCCGATCCACCGCCGCATCCGCTGCTCGTGGCACAGCAAGCCCGAAGAGCGCAACGAGGCCTTCGACGGCATGGCTCGCGCCTACCTCACGGCCGTGAAGTCGTTCGACGAGGCGCCCGGCAAGAACCGCTACAACGCAGTCGTCAACGCCTGCATCGCGTGCCACTCCAACACGTGCCGCGGCCCGATCGACATGATCGATCAGCTCGTCTGGCGCTGAGCGCGCGCGTCCGGCGTCAGCTCTCCGCGCCGTCCGCGTAGGCGTCGATCACCCGCTTGAGGTCGGCGCGCTGCATCGGCTTGGTGACGAAGTCGTCCATGCCCGACGCCGTGCAGCGCTGCTCGAAGTCCTCGCCTGCGTTCGCGGTCAGCGCAACGATCGCGACGCGCTGCTTGCCGCGCTGCTGCTCGTCCTCGCGGATGCGACGCGCGGCCTCGGGTCCGTCGAGCCCTGGCATCTGGTAGTCCATCAACACCAGGTCGAAGTCGCGCGACGCGCACTGCGTCACCGCATCGACGCCGTCGCCGGCGATGGTCACTTCGCAGCCCAGGCGCTTCAGCATCGCCTCGACCACGCGCTGGTTGATCTCGTTGTCGTCCGCGACGAGCACGCGCGGGGCGCGGCGCGGCGTCGGCGCCTTCGCCGCATCGATGCGCGCGACCTCGGCGTTTGCGGACATGGACGAGAGCTCCAGCAGGCAGCCGAGCAACGCACCGCGACGGAACTGCGCCGGCAAGCGACGCAGCGGGACCCTGGAACTGCTGGCTACGCTCGAGCCTCCGAGCACCAGCGCCGGCACGCGCGCGTCGGCGAGGCTCGCGACGGAAGACGCGGCTTCGTCGTCGCCGCGCGGCACGACGACCACGAGGTCCGGCTTGCCTGCGCCCGCGACCGCGCCGCGCAACTCGTCCACGTCGCGCGCACGCAACACGAGCGCGAGGTAGTCCTCGAGCACGCGCGACGCAGCCTCGATACGTTCGTCGTCGGCGCCCACGACGAGCACCGCGCGACCGCGAAGGCCGGCCGCGTTCGCGAGCGCAGCGCGTTGGTCTTCGCCGACCTTCGGCAGCCGCATCGTGAACGTGAACTCGCTGCCCTTGCCCGGCTCGCTGCGCACCGAGATCGCGCCACCCATCATCTCGACGAGCCGCTTGCAGATCGCGAGCCCGAGGCCCGTGCCGCCGTACTTGCGTGTCGTAGAGACGTCGGCCTGCACGAACGCGGCGAACAAGCGTTGGAGGTCCTTCTGGCGGATGCCGATGCCGGTGTCGGTGACCGTGCACCGCATCATGTCCGCGACGTTCGGCTCGGCGACGAAGCGCACCACGACGCTGCCCGACGACGTGAACTTCAGCGCGTTCGACAGCAGGTTCATCACGACCTGACGCAACCGCGTCGGGTCGCCGACGACCATGCGCTCGAGCCCAGGCTCGAACTCCATGCGCAACTCGATGCCGCGCTGGCGCGCAGCTTCCTCGAACACGCGCACCACCGTCTCCGCCTCGACCTCGAGGTCGAACGGCGTCGACTCGATCTCGATCTTGCCGACCTCGATCTTGCTGTAGTCGAGGACGTCGTTGATGAGGTCGAGCAGCATGCCGCCCGACTTGCGCACGGTCTGCAGCAGTTCGCGTTGCTCGTCCGTGAGGCTGGACTCCAACAGCAACTCCGACGCGCCGAGCACCGCGTTCATCGGCGTGCGGATCTCGTGGCTCACCACCGCGAGGAACTCGCCCTTCGCCGCCGCCGCGCGCTCCGCGCTCTCGACCGCCGCACGCAGCTCGTCCGTTCGCGCCGCGACTCGCGCCTCGAGTTCGCCGTGGCTGCGCGCGATCGTGTCGAGCATCGTGTTGACGCTCTCCGCCACGACGGTGAGTTCGTCACGGCCGCCGACATGGCAACGGTGCGAGAAGTCTCCGCCGCTGACGTGCTGGCTCACGCGCACGAGGTTGCCGAGGCGGTCGAGCAGGATGCGACGGTGCGCGTAGCGGACCGCGGCCACGACGAACACGGCCATGCCGAGCAACGTGAACGCCGCGCCGATCGCGATGTCGCGGGTTGCCTGCTCCGCCTGGATCTCCGCGTCGATGCGCACCGCATAGAGGTCGCGGTCGTAGACGAGGTCGGTGCGGCGCAGCGCCGTGGAACGCTCGGGCTCGAGCAAACGCGATGCGGCTTCGCGCTCCTGGCGATAGTGGCGGTCGATCCACGCAGCGCGTTGGCGTTGGTCGTGCTCGATGCGGCCGCGCTCGGCGCGAATCATCAGCATCACGCCGATGACGAACGGCGCGATCAGCGCGAGCAGGGTCACGCCCAAGAGACGCACGGACACGCGCCGCAGGAAGCCGGACCGGAGCTTCGACGCGAGTTCGATCATCGGCCCTTCGCGGACCTCCGAACGTGGACTCGAATGCGTCGATGCGAGCGCGCCATGAGCCGTGGATCGGCATTCGCGACGAGCACGCGTGAGCCACAGTGCGCATCCAGAGACTGGCCGCCGTTTGCCGAGAAACTGCGGCTTCGCGCCCGCGTTGGCGCCCGGACCGCATCGCGCCGATGGCATCGGCCGGTCGCGCGACGATGACGCTGCGGCGGCCGCGGCGGCTATCGTGCCGCCGTGCTCCCGACCTGCTTCCTCACCGGCGCGAGCGGCTTCGTCGGAGCCAACCTCGCGCCGCTCCTCGCCACGCGTTGGCGCCTTCGTTGCCTCGTGCGCAAGGGCCAGGAGCTGCCGCAACTGCACGGCATCGAGCACGACCGCATCGAAGGCTCGCTCGACCCACGCGACGACGACGTGCTGCGCATCGGCGTGGAAGGCGCGGACGTCGTCGTGCACCTCGCGGCGCTCGTGTCGTTCCGCCGCGAAGACCGCGAGGCGATGCGCGCGATCAACGTCGACGCGACCGCGCGGCTGTGCGCGCATGCGCGACGCGCGCGCGTGCGTCGCCTCCTGCACATGTCGACGATCTCGGCCGTCGGCTGCTCCGACCGGCCGGAGGTCCTCGACGAGAGCGCGCCCTACAACTTCGGCCCGCTCGACATCGGCTACTGCGACACGAAGCGCGCAGGCGAGGACGCGGTGCGCGCCGAGGTCGCGAACGGACTCGACGCGGTGATCGTGAATCCGCCTTCGATGTACGGCGCCGGCGACCGCCGCAAGTCGGACGGGTCGCTGATGGAAGCGTTGCTGAAGGGACGCATCCGCTTCTCGCCGCCGGGCGGCATCAACGTCGCGAACGTGCTCGACGTGTGCCACGGCTGCATCCAGGCGATCGACCGCGGACGCAGCGGCGAGCGCTACATCCTCGGCGGCGAGAACCTCACGGGCCGACAACTGTTCGCGCGCATCGCCGCGGTCGCAGGCACGCGCGCGCCCAAGCTGTCGCCGCCCGCGTTCCTCGTGCGCGGCGCGGCAGTCGTCGTTCGCGCGCTCGAATCCGTGCGCGGCTCGAAGCCACCGCTCACGAGCGAGATCCTCCGCCTCGCGCCTCGCTACCTGTGGTACTCGAGCGAGAAGGCCGCGGTCGAACTCGGATACCGACCTGGCCCGGTCGATGCCGGCATCGCCGCAGCGCTCGACGAACTGCGCGCGCGGCAAGCCGCGCGCTGAAGGCGCCGGTTCGGACGGAGTGGGCGCCGTCGGTTGTTCGCATTCGCGAACGGGACAGCGCGCGTGTGCCTCGCGACACGGTGCGTTCGCGCACGAGAACCGCGCAACGACTCGGCGCAACCTGCAGTCCTGGCGCGCTGCAGAAGATTCTCGGGCTTTGCGTCACCGCTGAGCCGTTCCGCGCATTGATGCACCGCGACCGCGAAGCGCCGGTGGACGGCGCGCGCAGGGATCGCGATGCAACCACGGAGAGTCCCGATGAAGTTCCGCACGCTCGTGTTGTCGTTCGCCTGCCTTGCCGTCGCCACCGCTGCGCCCGCGCAAGACACGTGCCCCAAGACCCGCGCCGTCGAAGTCGCGGCCCGCGGCACGCTCGGCCCGGACCGCGCGTGCGACACCGGCTTCGACGTGCGCATCCAGGACGTGCGCCTGACCACGGGCCGCAAGAGCTGCCCTCTGTTCGCCGTCGTGACGCCGACGCACCACGACGCCGTCGCGGCCAAGGAGCGCACCTATGCCAACGTCTACGGCACGGTCAGCGAGCAGATCGTCTACTTCGACTGCACGCCGCACTACTTCCTGTTCTTCCACCTCAACAGCAGCTGCGACGTGCGTTCGATCGTCAACGCGGGCTCGCTGCAGATGATGGAGACCAAGGGCTGCGTCGACGCGGCCACCGTTCCCTGATCGCGATCGGGAGGAAGCGACCATGGAACGAACCCAACCCGAATCCAACGCGCGCGGCGCAGCGTTGCCGCCGCGCTTGTGGCTGCTCGTCGCGGCGCTCTGCGCCGTGTGCGCGACGTGGACTCCGCAAGCGGACGACGCGCCTGCGACGCAACTACTCGAACCGGGCGCGAACGGCGCGGATGCCGTCGAGCCACTCGCGCGCGCCGACGCAGACGAACTACCGGTGCATTCCGATCGACGCATCGACCAACCCACCGCCGCCGGAGCCACGGCGCGCACGTTCGCGGACTTCGTGGAGGAACTCGTCGACCTCGGCCTGCACACCGCGGATGCCGCGCAGGCCGGCGACGACGACGCGGCCGCCGAAGCCGACCGCGCGGCGCGGACCCGCTTCGACGAGATGATGGCCGCCATCCACGACGCGGATGCTCAGGCCCTGCAGTCGCTCGGCGACACGCCACGCGCCGACGCAACCGACCTCGCGCTCGCGGACGTCGTCCGGCGCAACGTGCTGCTGCTGGCGCTGTCGACAGGCATGCAACGTCGGCTCGACGACGACGACAGGAGCGAGCTCGACGCGATCACGGGCGGGGCGCTCACCACTCTGCTCGCGCGCAGCGACCTCGCAGAACTGCTCGGCGCGTCGCTGGTCGGCCGCCCGTTCCTCGGCGAGCCGCACGAGAGCGCGGTGCTCGCGATCGTCGCCGCGAGCGGCGAAGGCGCGTTTCCGCAGCCCATCGCCGTGCAGCTGCTGTCGACGCTGTGGGACAACCTGCAGCGCACGGGCGCGCGCAGTTCGCAGCGATTGACCGGGCTCGCGCTGCTGCTGCTCGACGTCGGCAACGCGAGCGAACGGCTCGCCGCGGCGCGGCGACTGCTGCTCGACGAGCGCACGCGCGAAGTCGTGCTCGCGCACATGCGTCGCACGCGCGACGACGCGCTCGCGCGCACGCTGGCGATGGCGGCAGCGGAGGAACTGCCCGCCACCGCCGCGTTCGCGGTGATCACGCAAGCCGCAGAGGTCACCGGCCAGGACACCGCGCCGTTCCTCACGCTGGCCCATCGCGACGTGTCGCTGCTGCGCGCCGAGTACGAACAGCGCCTGGGCAGCGACGTGACGCCGCGCGTGCGCGCGCTGCTCGTCGCGGGCGCCGGCTTCTCCGACACGCCGGAGGGGATCGAGATCGCCCGTCTCGCGCTTGCTTCGGACCCGGATCCCGAAGTCCGCATCCGCGCGCTGTTCGTGCTGACCGGCCGGTGCGCCGAGACCTTGGGCGAAGCCGCGGTGCAGCAGGCGCTCGACGACCCGCGCATCGCCGGCGATCCCGAGCGGCTCGCCGCCGTGGCGCTCGCCGTCGAGAACCTGGCGCGCCAGGGCCTCGTGAACCCGGTGCATCGGCTCGGCGGACGACTGCGCGCGACCGCGGGCTTGCCCGACTCCGCACGCGCGCTGCTGGATCGACTGCTTGCCGAGACCTTGCCGGGTGGCGGTGGCTCGGTCGCGAACGGACACTCCGGCGCCAGGTAGCGGCGACGACACTCGGCTCGGCGCGCCGGCTCGCGATGGATGCGCGCACATGCACCGACGCGAGGACGCACCGGAGCGACGCCTGGCTGCCGTGCCGACAGACGGACTTCGAGCGTTCCGCCCGAGTGCCGCGGCCCACTGGAGACGAATGCGCCCGCTGGCGAGCGGGCGCAGGGCTGGCGGAACGACCGCCAGGAGGACTTCGCCGCGGGCTGGGACCGCTGCGACGACGTCTAGGAGAAGCGCTGCGCGAGCCTGCGGCTGCAGGCCCGACGGCAGATCACTTCTTCTTCTCGATGTGCTTCGTGTGCTTGCGCAGACGCTTGCTGTACTTCATCAGCTCGAGCTTCGTCGTGCCCGGCTTCTTGAGAAGCGTGTAGTTGCGGTCGCCGGTCTCCTCGCAGACGAGGAACACGATTTCTTTCTTCTTCTTGGGCTTTGCCATGGCTGCTCTTGTGGAGGGCGGAGCAAGGTATCGACGGGCCGCGCGAGCGCAAGGCCGGACCTGCCACATCCTCCGCGGCCGGTCGCGTCGCCCCCGCCGGACCGGAAGCCGACCCGCGAGCCTTCAGCCCGTCGGCTGCGGCTGCGGCCGGTCCGCCCGTGACGGTCAGAAGTCGAGCACCAGCACGGGCATGAGCCCGAGGTGGGCGCCCCACGGCGAGTTCGGGGTGGCGTAAGGGAAGAACACGCTGCTGCACTGCGCGCCGACCTGGCACGCGTCGAGTTGCATCACGACGCCGTTGCTCAGCGACAGCGGCAGCGGGCCTGTGCGCGAGGGGTCCAGGAACGCAGCCTGGGCGCCGAGGCGCATGCCCACGGTCGTCAGCGCAGTCGGGATCAGGACCCGCAGGTCGTAGCCGCCGGCGGCGTCCGCGAGGCCGACGACCACGTAGTCGAGCGGCGACCACTGGCGGCAACCGGCGAACGCCGGATCGATCGAGGCGAGGTCGGCGCCGTAGCCGAGGAAGTCCGCGGCCAGCGCATGGGACTGCGGCTCCACGCCGATCCACGCGAGCACCAGCGAACCGGGGCCGTTCGGTGCGGCGGGCGGCGCGCCGTCGAGGCGCAGCACCGCATCGAGGCCGCGCGTCGGCGCCGTTCCGCTCGCCCAACGCAGCGCGAGCGGCTGCGTGCGCGTCGTGCACGAGGCTTCGCCGACTGTCGCGGAGTAGCCCTGTTCGACGCCGTTCTCGATCCAGACGGCGTCGACCCAGTGCTCCGAGGTGCGGAACGGGAGGTCCGCGGTCTCGAACTCCAGGAACAGCGACCCCGCCGCGACCGGCAACGGCGGGTTGAACGGGATGACGACGTATTCGTCGCCGAGCCACGGCGCACCGGCAGGTTGCGTGCTGGCCGCGACCGAGAACGGCGCGGGGCCGAACACCGTCGTGAGGTTGGTCGGCGCGTTCGCGGCGCGAGCGCCGCCCATGGCCGAAGGTGTCAGCGGCGTGAAGGCCGCGCGCACGGTGAACGTCCGCTGCAGCGCGGGATAGTCCGGTTCGCCGCTGAAGCTCGGCCGCCGCATGCGGATGCCTTGGAGCTGACCGCCCGCGAGGTTCGTGGGCAGCATCGACGAAGCGACGCAGCACTGCAGGACCCCGTGGCTCCAACGCAACGGCATCGACATCGCCGCGTTGCCGGGCAGCGTCGCGGCGACAGCCGGCACGACCGCGCGGTTCTGGCCAGGCGCGAACGCAGCGAACAGGGCCAGCGTGACGGATGCGGAGACGGGCGCGATGCGACGCATGGGGAACCTCGAGGTGCGAACCGGCGATGTCATCGGCAGTTCGGGTTCTGCGACCCAAGGGGCGGGCAAGAACCCGGGGGCGTTCGCCGCGTCGCGACTGCGGATGCGCAGGACGTTCGTCCGCGCGCGGGGTTGGGCCATCGGCTCGGCGCATCGCATCGCGCTCGAGATCGGCCCGGTCGCGGCGCTGCTGGCCCGCTGCGGTCGCGATCCGTGCGGATCACGCAGCCGGAAAAAGTGAGGGGCCCGGCGTTCCCACGCGCCGGGCCCCGAGGGGGTCGTCCACGTAACTTGACTCCCTGCCTCCCTGTCCTGCCGGTGGTATCGGCAGATCCGCGCCTCGGCCTTGAGCCCACGCCGCAGAACTTCTGCGCGGCGCGCGCAGCGAACGGGAGCGCTCGTCTTCCACGAGCCGCTGGAGCAGTCGCCGCTTCGGCTCGCTACGTTCGCGGGCTCGCAGTGCGCCCCGACGCGGAGCGCGACGACGCAGAACCCGACCCGCCGCAACGAACACCAACGTGCACCACGCAAGAGTCGCCATCGTCACCGGCAGCAGTCGCGGCATCGGCCTCGAGATCGCGCGCTCACTGGGCCGCGCTGGCCATGCCGTGATGCTCGTCGCGCGCGACGCGGCTGCGCTGGAGCAGGCGAAGACCAGGCTGTCGGGCGAAGGCATCCGCGCCGCGACGTGCGCCGTCGACCTGCGCGACCCGAGCGCCGCCGCGCACGCGCTGCAAGCGACGGTCACGGCGCTCGGCGAACCGGACGTGCTCGTGAACAACGCGGGCACCGCCCCCACCGCCAAGTTCGAGGCGACGACCGACGCGATGCTCGACGAGACGTTCGCGCTGCACGTGCGCGCCCCGCTCGCGCTCGCGCGCGCGGCGCTGCCGGGCATGCGGCAGCGCGGTCGCGGCTGCATCGTGCAACTCGCGTCGACTGCGGGCCTGCGCGCGTTCCCGTTCACGGCGGCATACACCGCTGCGAAGCACGCGATGGTCGGGCTCACGCGCGCGCTCGCGAGCGAGCTGCGCGGCACCGAGCTGCGCGCCTACGCGGTGTGCCCCGGGTTCGTCGACACCGAGATCACGCGCGGCGCCGCGGCCGCGATCGCAGCGCGCGGCAAGACGACCGCGGAGCAGGCGCTGCAACGCATGGCCGAGCAGAACGAGATCCGCCGCATGCACAGCCCGCAGGAAGTCGCGGACACCGTCGCGCGCCTCGTTGCAGAACGACCGCTCGGCTGCACGTTCGTGATGGACCGCGACCCGCCGGCGTTCGTCGACTGAACCGGACGCGCGGGCGGGGAGCCGTCGCCGCGCGCGCCGTTCGACGTGAAGACGCGAGGCCTCATGCGCGCCGGGCACAGGCCCCTTGGGCACAACGATCCGCATCGTGCGTGCGACGCATCCGCACATGCGACCGCGCGCGACGCGCGCAACTTCGCAACTCGGCGCAGCACCGAGTGGAACACGGAGCAGCGCACTCCGACGACGACGAGCCGGGATGCAGCGAAACCCCCGACGAGTCCACGAAGGCGATCGGGGTGCCTTCGGGCTACTGTGCACGGCCCAACGAGGACCCCGATGAGCCAATACGACTTCCGGTTCGAACGCGGCAGCGACGGCGTCGCCGTGCTGACCTTCGACCGGCCCGACACGCTGAACTCGCTGACGTTCAAGATCTACGCGCAGCTCGAGCGCCTGTTCGTCGAACTGGCGGACGACGACTCCGTGAAGGCGATCGTCCTCACGGGCGCAGGTCGCGGGTTCTGCAGCGGCGGCAGCGTCGACGAGATCATCGCGCCGCTGCTCGAGTCCGAGCTCCACGAGACGCTGGAGTTCACGCGCATGACGGGCGCGGTCGTGCGCAACATGTGCCGTCTGCAGAAGCCGATCGTCGCCGCGATCAACGGCATCGCGGCCGGCGCCGGATCGGTGCTCGCGCTCGCGAGCGACATCCGCGTGATGTCAGAAGCGGCGAAGTTCGCGTTCTTGTTCACCAAGGTCGGCCTCACGGGCGCGGACATGGGCGCCGCGTGGCTGTTGCCGCGCGTCGTCGGCACGGGCCGCGCGATGGAGCTGCTGATGCTCGGCGACAAGGTCGACGCGCAGGAGGCGTTCCGCATCGGCCTCGCCAACCGCGTCACGGCTCCGGACCAGACGCTGCCGACCGCGCTGCAGATCGCGCGCAAGCTCGCGGAAGGACCGCTGCTCGCGCTCGGCATGACCAAGAAGATGGTCTACCAGGAGTGGATGATGGACCTCGACGCGGCGATCGAACAAGAGGCCCAGGCGCAAGCGTTGATGCTGCGCGGCCACGACCATCTCGAGTTCTTCCGGGCCTGGACGGAGAAGCGCGAGCCGCGCTTCAGCGGCCGATGAGCGCCCCCGAGAAGAAGATCGTCTGTGCGCCGCAGGAGTCGGTGTGGCTGCCGGACTCGGACCTCGCGCCGCAGGACCGCGAGTTCGCGCAGCGCATCCGCGCGTTCGCGCACGAGAAGCTGCTGCCGCATGCGCGCGCGATCGACGAGCAGCGCACGTTCCGCCGCGAGACGGTCGACGAACTCGGCCGCGCCGGCATCCTCGGCGGCCCGCTGCCGCGCGACGTCGGCGGCGGCGGCTGGACCGCGATGCAGTACGCGATCGCGCACGAAGAGCTCGGCGCGGTGTGCGGCAACGCGCGCGGCTTCTGCGCCGTGCAGACCGGGCTCGTGACGTCGTGCATCCACCGCTACGGCTCGGCCGCGCAGAAAGCGAAGTGGCTGCAACCGCTGATGAGCGGCAAGGCGATCGGCTGCTTCGCGCTCACCGAGCCCGAAGCCGGCAGCGACGCTGCGTCGCTGCGCACGCGCGCAGAACGCCGCGGCGATCGTTGGCTGCTGCACGGACAGAAGCACTGGATCACCAACGGCGGCGTCGCCGACGTTGCGATCGTGTTCGCGACCGTCGATCCCGCGCGCGGCAAGAACGGCATCACCGCGTTCCTCGTCGACCCGACGGCGAAGGGACTGCGCCGCGAGCCGATGCCCGGCATCGAGCTCGGCCACCGCGGCAGCGACCACGCGACGCTGACATTCGACGGCGTCGAGGTCGCGGACGAGAACGTGCTCGGCGCGATCGGCGAGGGGTTTGCCGCAGCGATGGGCGGACTGCACGCAGGCCGTCTGTCGGTCGCGGCCGGCGCCGTCGGCATCCACCGCGCGGCGCTCGCCGCTGCGGTCACGTTCACGTCGCAGCGCGAACAGTTCGGCAAGCCGCTCGCGTCGTTCCAGATGGTGCAGGAGCGACTCGCCGACATGCTGACCTCGCTGCACCAGAACCGCGCCCTCGTGCACCGCTGCGCGCGCCGCCGCGACGCGGGTATCGAGACCGTCGCCGACCTCGCGATGGCGAAGCTCGCCGCGACCGAGGCCGCGGCGCTCGCCGCCGACCAGTCGCTGCAACTGCACGGCGCGCGCGGCTACACCTCGGCCTGCGTCCCCGAACGCCTGCTGCGCGACATCCATGCGCTGCGCATCTACGAAGGCGCCACGCTGATCCAGAAGACGCTGCTCGCGCGCGCGCTCACGACGCCGGCTCGGTGACGAGGCGACGCAGGCCCGACGGACTCAGCGGTTCTCGGGCTTGCGGTTGCTGAACGCGAGGATGACCTGCGCGCGGTCTTCCCAGTCCGCGAACGAGCGCGCGCTGCCTGGCGCGGGGTCCTTCTGTTGGCCGAGTTCGATGCGCACGAGGTGCGGACGGATCTCGGGCACGCCGAGCAGCGCCTTGCGCAGCGTCCACAGCCGCTTGTCGCACAACTCCAGCGACGTGGTCGGCCGGTTGTTCTCTCCGACACCGACGATGACGTCGGGCGCCTCGATGATGATGCGAATGTCGCTCGTGTAGTTGACCGAGCCCTGCGCCGCCTTGATCAGCCAGTTGAAGACGTCGGGCTTGATGGGGAACGGCCGCCCCGCGTCGAAGAACGAGGACAATTGCGCGCGCATCGTGATCGTGTCGTCGGTCATCACGATGTCGATCGAGCTGCCCGTGAGCTCCTCGAACTCCTTCGGCAGCGTGTCCTGCAGGAACTCCTTCATCGGGCCGTCCTGCGCGTTGATCAGCGGCGCCGGCATGATCGTCTCGCCGCCGCCCTTCTGCTTGTCGAAGATGCCGTCGTCCTTCGTCTTGCCTTCGCCGGCGATGTGGAAGGCAAACTGGATCGAGTCCTTCAGCTGCTTCGCCTTGCTGAGGTCCGCCTGCCCGAGCGCGTAGAGCACGACGAACAGCGCAAACAGCAGCGTCATCATGTCCGCGAACGAGATGACCCATCGTTCGTGGTTGACGTGCTCTTCGTGTTTGTGCTTCTTCGCCATGGCGCCAGCTCGCTCAGTGCTTCTTGTCGGCCGCGCCGCCGCCGTGGCTGCCGAGGTAGGTCTTCAGCTTGCTGCGCAGCGCTCCCGGCGCGACGCCGGACTGGATGCCCACGACGCCCTCGAGGACCATCTGCTTCAGCAACTGGTCGTGCTCGATGTGGCGCTTCAGCTTGAACGACATCGGCAGGCACACGACGTTCGCGAAGCCGACGCCGTAGACCGTCGCGACGAACGCGACGGCGATGCCGGGGCCGATCAGTTCCGGCTGGTCGAGCACGCTCATCACGTGCATGAGGCCGAGCACTGCGCCGAGCACGCCGACCGTCGGCGCGAGCGCGCCCCACGTCTCCCAGAACTTCATGCCCGCCTTCTGGTCTTCCTCGGAGATGTGCATGTCGATCTCGACGGCTTCGCGGATCGCTTCGGCGGAGCTGCCGTCGATCGCGAGCGTGAGGCACTTCACGAGGAACGGGTCGCCCTGGCCGCTGTTCGCGTACGTCTCGAGCGCGAGCAGGCCTTCGCGGCGCGCGAGGTTGGCGAGCTCCAGCACCTTCTCCATGAGCCCGTGGAAGTCGTACTTGGGCGGCAGGAACACGCGCTTCAGCGACTGCACCGCGAAGCCGAGGTCGCTCGGCACCGTCGCGACGAACGTCGCGCCGAGCGAGCCGAGGATCACGATCATGAAGGCGGTGAGCTGCAGCAGCGCTGTCGGATGGCCGCCCTCCAGGATCATGCCGCCGATGACGCCGATGAACGCGAGCGCCAATCCGATCGGGGTGAAGATGTCCATCGTTGCCTATTCCGTGGGTGCGAAGCCTCGACGACTTCGACACTCCGCGGGGGCGCGCTGCAGGCTGCGCGCACCCTGCGATGGCAACGGCGCGATCGAAGCACCGGGCGGCAAGCGGCTCGACCGCGAAGCCGCACGGAACGGACTTCCGGCGGCCGTCAGCGCGTCGGCTGCTGCGGCTGCGACGCGGCGCGGATGCGCATGCCGTGGTCCGCGTGGTCCGACTCGGCGTGGAACTCGTAGGTCGCGAACTTGCAGCGGAGGATGCGCTCGAACCGACGCGAGGTCTGCAGCTCGACTGCCTGCGCGAGTTGCTCGTGCGTGATGCGGCCCATCTGCAGCAACAGCGAACCCAGGCGCTGGCGTCCGTCGCCGTGCTGCTTCACGAGCGGCGCGACATCGCGCGCATCGACGAAGCCGAGCTCGGCGAGCACGTTGCCGAGGCCTTCCTCCGAAGGCGCTTGCGTCGAGCTCGTGCCCACGAGGCAGCCGTCGACGAACTGGAAGCGCACCTTCTCCTGGTCGAGCGACACGTGGAGCATGCCGTTCTTGCGCGTGCGCGACAGGAACTGGAAGACCGAGCGCATCGGCAACGTGTCGGTGTTGCCTTGCAACGTCGTGGCCGACGAAGGCGCCGTCACACGGACCGGCGCCTTGGCCGGCGACGCGGTCGCATGCTTTTGCTCGGAGGCGCGCTGCGCGTCCGGAGTCTTCGCGACGGTGGGCTGCTGGGTCGGGACGGAGCGGACCGTCGCCGCCTGCGGGACGCCGCGCGTCGTGCCCGGCTTCGCAGCGACCTGCGTCGCGGCCTGCGCATTGCCGTTGCCGACACGCCCAGGACCCGCGGCGCCCACCTTGCCGAGCGCTTCGTGGATCGCATCCGCGAGCGCGCGCATGCCGTGTTCGACGCGCGCGAGCTCGTCCTTGCTCTGGCCGATGTCGAGCCCGCGCATGGTCACCTGCTCGAGCGTCTGCGCCATGTTGGCCGCGAGCTCGATGAAGTCCGTGCAGTAGCCGGACACCAACGAAGCCGCAGCGGACGGAGGGAAGGCTTGGAGGTCCTTCATGCTTGGTGGAATCGGCAACACCCCGGGAAGAACCGGAGTCGAGGCTTCGTGGGTCCCGACCTGGGACTCGCGACGGCCGCAGCAGTGACGCGGTGTCGCGTTTCGTCACAGCGCTCGTTCGCCAGCCGAGACGGCTCGTCGTGTCGTCGACGACGCTGCATTGCTCGCGGCGCACGGTCGCACGGAGATGCCGCCCGGACGGAACTGCGTTCGCGTTCGAGCGAAGCAGCTCGACGCCGACCTTGGCTGCCGCCGTTCGACGCGGCCGCTGGCACTTTGGGGCACTGCTTCTAGTCTCTGCGCCCTCCCTCTCCCCGGAGCCCCTCGTGAACGCGACGACGACCGCCTACTGGAACCCCAAGACCGAGACGTTGCCGAAGGAGCAACTGCGCGCGCTGCAACTGCACAAGCTGCAGCGGCTCGTCGAACGCGCGTGGCACACGTCGCCGTTCCACCGTCGCCTCTACGAGAAGGCCAAGGTCACGCCGGAGCAGATCCGCGCGCTCGACGACATCCGCCGCCTGCCGTTCATGACGCGCGAGGACTGGATGGCGAACCAGGCGGACAAGCCGCTGTTCGGCGACCTGATCACGCGGCCGCAAGGCGACGCGATCCGCTACCACCTCACGTCGGGCACGTCGGGCCGCCAACCGTTGCGCGTGCTCGACAGCCGCAAGGACTGGTCGTGGATCGCGGACATGTGGTGCTACGGCTTCTGGGGCTTCGGCATCCGGCCGAGCGACACCGTGTTCTTCGCGTTCAGCTACGGCTCGTTCATCGGCTTCTGGGGCGCGCACTACTGCTGCGAGAAGATGGGCTGCCTCACGCTCGCGTCGGGCAACATGACGACCGAGCAGCGCGTGAAGCAGATCGTCGAGATGGGTGCCACGGTCGTGTGCGCGACGCCGACCTACGCGCTGCGCATGGGCCAGACCGCCGAGAAGATGGGCATCGACCTCAAGAAGGACGGCAAGGTGCGTCGCGTGATCGTCAGCGGCGAACCCGCCGGCTCGATCCCCGCGGTCAAGAAGATGATCGAGGAGATGTGGGGCGGGAAGTGCGGCGACACCGCCGGCATGACCGAGATCGGCACGATCATGATCTTCGAGTGCGACCACCAGCCGGGCGGTCCGCACATCATCGAGGACCACTTCATCGAAGAAGTACTCGACCCCGACACCGGCGAGCCCGTTCCCTACGGCGAACGCGGCGAGCGCGTCGTCACTTCGTTCGGCCGCGGCTTCATCCCGTTGCTGCGCTATCGCACCAAGGACCTCGTCTGCAAGGTGCCGCACACGCGCTGCTCGTGCGGCCGCACCGGCGACATCTACGAAGGCGGCATCCTCGGCCGTGTCGACGACATGAAGCTGATCCGCGGCACGAACGTGTATCCGCGCGCAGTCGAGGCAGTCGTGCGCGAGCACAGCGAGGTCGAGGAGTTCCAGATCGTGATCACGCGCGTGGACAACGTGCAGGACGAGATCTCGGTCAAGGTCGAGCTGAAGCCCGACCAGCAGGACGTGTGGCCGCGCCTGCAGGCGAAGCTCGGCAAGGACCTCGCCGACGCGCACGAAGGGCTTCGCTTCAACGTCGAGCTGTGCAAGCAAGGCGAACTGCCGCGCTTCGAGCTCAAGGCGAAGCGCCTCCAAGACCTCCGGCCCCAATACTGAGCGAGGACATCATGACCAACCAACAGAAGGACCTGCTCGGCAACGCGCTGTCGAAGGACGACCGCGAACTGCTCGACCTCTACGAACGGCTGAAGACGATGTCGCGCCGCAACGACCTTCCGCCCGTCGCCATCGCCAACGTCAAGCAAGCGATGGTCATGCTGTGGAATGCATGCAACGACCTCGCGCTGATCTGCGAGGAGCCGGGCTGCGACTGAGAGAAGTGGCGACGACGTTGCGCGCGAGATCTGCGCGCCGTCGTCACGCAGGAGTCGCTGCACGCCGCGACATGCTCTGCGCGTAGACGAGCACCAGCGCGAGCAGCACGACCACCGCGGTTGCTCCGTTCGCGCTCGCGCCGCCTGCCGCGCTCGCGTTCGCTGCGGTCGACACGAGCCCGAACCCGTGCGCGATCGCCGCGCCGAACACGAGGCCTGCGCAGCCGACCATCGCATCGCCGTTGCCTTCGCCGGCCATCACGATCTGCCGCACCGGGCAACCGCCTGCGAACGCGCCGCACGCGCCGACCAACGTGAGCGCGATCGTGTTCCACAGCCAGTCCGCGTGCGCGATCGGCTGTCCGTCGAAGCCCGTGTGGAAGCGGCCGGTCGCCATTGCGGCGACCGCGTAGCCGACGACGAACGCGAACGCAGCGAACAACATCCAACGCGAACCGCCGAACACGGAGCGCGCCGCGCTGATCGCGCAGAAGCCCGTTGCCGACAACGCGCCGCCTGCGAGCAGCGCGAGCCCGAACGCGATCGCCCACGGCGCACGCGCCGGCCCCGTGCCCGCATCGGCGCCGAGCGCTGGTCCGGCGAACGCGACGCCGCACCACCACGCGACCAACGGCGCGAGCAGCGCGATCGGCCCGAGCAAACCGACCGGCGACGCCACTTCGGACGTCTTGCCGAGGCTGTAGCCGCGACGTTCGAAGAACAACGCGACGCCGACGCCGATCACGAAGCCCGGCAGCGCGAGCCACGCATTGAGATCACCGCCGCCGAGTCGTTGCAGCAAGCGGAACGGACAACCGAGGAACACCAACGCGCCCACCGCCATCGCCGCGCACAAGAAGAAGCGCGCGACCGCATGGCTGCCCGAACGGCCGACGTGGCGACCGCGCAGCAGCGACCACGCGAGCGCGCCGAGCGCGATGCCTGCAACTTCGGGCCGCACGAGCGAAGGCCCTTGGTGCAGGCGCAACGCGCCCGCGAGGTCGCGCAGGAAGCACGCGCCGCAGAGCCCCATGTTGCCGGGATTGCCTGCGGCGACCAATCCGGCCGCGAGCACGCCGAGCAACAGCAAGATCGCTACGGCGAGGACGCGCGTCGCCTTCGGATGTTCACCACGCAGCATGCCGCGATCATGGCGCGGACACAGCGATGCCGCACGCGTGGGACCAAAGCGCTCCTGTCGTCGCGTGCCGATGTCGGTTCGCACCGGCTCGACTCCTTCGCGGACTACGCGACGCCGCGCACTGCGGCGCCCGCGGCGAGCGCACTCGGATCCGCGAAGGTCCGAATGCGCTTGCAGGCTGCATCCATCGAACGCGTCAGACGCGCTCGACCATCTCCGCGAGCGGGTAGCGGATCTTCGCGAGGTTCGCGTGGCGATCGTCCGACGCGCGGTAGCCGACGGCCGACGCGCACAGCGTGTGGTAGCCCTTCGCCTCGAGGCCGAGGACCTTGTCGTAGGCCGCGGGATCGAGGCCTTCGATCGGGCACGCGTCGACGCCGAGCATCGCAGCGGCCGCGAGCAACTGCCCCACCGCGATGTAGACCTGGCGCGCCGACCATTCTTGCTGCGTGATGCCGAACGGCACCTTCGCGACGAAGCCGAGCATCATCTGGCGATAGCCCTCGAGCTGCGCGCGATCGGCGCCGCGCTCCTTCACCATCGCATCGACGAGGCGATCGACGTCGGCGGGGCCCATCGCCTTCTTGACCGCGAACACGACGAGGTGCGAGGCATCGGTGACCTGCGTCTGGCCCCACGACGCGGCCTTGAGTTGCTCGCGCAGTGCAGGCGTCTCGACGACGAGGAACTTCCACGGCTGCAGGCCGAACGACGACGGCGCGAGGCGCATCGACTCCTCGAGCGCGCGCCACGTCGCGGCGGGGATCTTCTTCTGCGCGTCGAACTTCTTCGTCGCGTAGCGCCAGCGCAGCTGCGACAGCAAGTGGTCTTCGGTGACGGGGACGGACTTCACGGCGTTCGGATTCACGGCGCGCCCTTCGAACGCAAACGTGCCATGGATGCAAGAGGGCGAAGCGCCGGACCGGACGCCGCTGGCGCGGCGCGCGTCGCATCCCACAATGCGCAGCCGGTGCGCCACCGATGAAGTCTCCTCTTCCGATCGTCGTCGCAGTCGCCGCGCTCGCGGCCTTCGCGCTCTGGTTGGCGTCGGACCGCGGCGCCGAGCCGCAACCGTCTGTCGGCGGCGAATCCACGACCGAAGCGCAGAAGATCGACGCGCTCCGTGTCGGATCCGACGAAGGACCGTCACTCGCTGCGCGCGACGTCGTGGCCTCGAACGCGAACGACGCCATCGACCTCGAGCTGCCGCACACGTTCCTGCTGCGCGTGCGCGCGATCGACGAGTTCGGCTTGCCGCAGCCGGATCGCCGCGTGCGCATCGCGCCGCTCGGCTGCACGCAGAACGTGATGGCGCAGCGAACCGACGCCAACGGCCGCGCAGTCGTCGAATGGAGGGGCCGTGAGCCGTCGATGCGAATGGGCATCGCGCTCGGCCGCGGTCCCGTGCGCGAGATCGTGGTCGACAGCGGCGCGCCGCGCGACTTCGTCGGACTCGTGCCGCGCGACAGCGGCTCGATCGCGTTCACGATCCAGATGAATGGCAACGGATCGGCGGCCCTCGATCTCGGCAACGACGTCCGCGAGCAGAAGCTGCAACTCGTCGCGAGCACGGACCACGAGGACTCGATCGAAGAGCGCTCGGGACTCCACCCGCATGCGCGCTTCCGCGACCGCGTGCTCGACGGCGCGGCACCGACCTCGAGCCCGGAGTTGCTTCTCGGATTTCCGCTCATCGGCAGGGTTTGGAACGCCGTCGTCGTCGAGTCGAACGATCCCGCCGCGCCGCCGAAGCCTGCCCCGGCCGTCACCGGTGTCGTGTTCGGCGAAGACGGCAAGCCCGCGGCACAACAGCTGGTCGCGTTGTTCGGCGAAGGCGACGCGCCGCTCGCCACGACGCGAACCGATGCGAACGGCACGTATCGCTTCGACGCCATCCGTCCGGGGCCCGCGCGCGTCCGCGCCGGCGGGCAGCGAGCAGGCCTCGCCGAGCAGACGTTCGTGGTCGGCGAAGTCGGCACAACGAGCGCGAACTGCAACCTGCAACGCGGGCAACGCATCGAAGGCAAAGCGACCGCCGCGAATGGCAAGCCACTGCAAGGTTGGATCGTCGAATACGAATCACTCGACGGCCAATGGGTCGACCGCGCGCTCGTGCGCGACGACGGCGCATTCACGTTGCCCAACCTGCCGGGCGGCGCGGCGCGACTGCTGCTGCGCGAGAACGCCAACGCGGTGCCGGTTGCGATCGTCGCGAGCGTGTTCCCCGACAGCGGCGCGGTGACGTTCGCACTGTCAGGCGACGCAGAACCGAAGGGCTCGATCTCGTTGCGCTTGCCGGAACGCGCTCCGCGCGTCGACGAAGTCGCGGCGAAGCAGGACGTCCAAGGCACGCCCGCGGGCGCGGCAGACCGCGCGCTCGAGATCCTGGTCGGCGGCGCAGCGAACGAGGGCACGACGATCCGGCTCGATGGCTCCGCGTTCCGCCTGTCGAACGCAGCGACCAACGGCGCCGACGGATCGCATGCCGCGTCGGTGTGCGCGTGGCAGGTCGAGTCGGGCTTCGGCTTCCTGGTCCCGCGCGCCGCGGACGGCTCGTTCGCGTGCGCGGGCCTGCGCGCCGGCTGGTATCGCCTCGAGGCGCGCGACGTCGGTATCGGCGCGATCGACCTGGGGCAGCACTTCGTCGACGGCAAGACGACCGTCGACCTCGGCGTCGTGCGCCTGCCCAAGCCCGGACGACTGCGACTCGAAGGTCGCAAGCCGGGCACCGTCGTCGAGATCTACCACCGCCGCGCGTGGGGCGACGCGCTCGCAGCCGAGGAACTCGGCGAGCGCAACGAGGTCGAGGTGCCCGCGGGCACGTGGCTCGCGATGTGGCGCACGGGCGACGGCCCGGTCGTGAGCCGCGAGTTCATCGTCGAGGCATGCAAGACCACGACGTTGCGGCTCGGCGAATAGGCGGGTGCAGCGGCGTCCCCGAAGCCTGCGGGCCGGACACGCTCGTCCTCGAAGCGCCCTCCGGCCGAGGTCATCCAGGCGATGTGAAGCCCCGGTCCTCGGCGCACCTGCCGCGAGTCATGCCCAGGAAAGAAAAGCGGCCCCCGCCGGACCATGCTTTCCGGCGGGGGCCTTCGCATCCCAGAGGGGTCTCTCACTGCGAGCCGTCCTTAGCACCCTGGTCATCTCCCACACAGGGCGATCCAGACGACGGGAGTATTAGTCGCATATCCCGCAGAAGTTGCAAGGGGAGGCAGCGTGCGCCCGGCAGCAGCGGGGATCCGTCGAACCGCACCGCCGTTCGCGTCGCACGCGCGGCACATGCCGTGGCTCGCAGGCGAAGTGCGGCCCACTGCCTGCCTGAGCTCCTGCGGCGAAAGAGCCTAAAACCGCTCCCCGACGTGCTTTGGGCCGCTGGACGCGCGCTGCGGGTGGATGGCCGCCGCAGCGGGCAGGCTCCGCGCGCCCCGCGGGCCCAGAGGCCGCCTGCCCCGGGTCCGAAGTCGACCTTCCCGCGCGCCGCGCCGACCGCCGCGAACCCTGGCGCGGTCGGTCAGTGCCCTTCGTGGCGCAGTTCGCAGCTCTCGTAGACCGGGCCTTCCGTGCAGGTCTTCGAGTAGGGCCAGCCCTTGAAGCGCGGGCCCTGCACCGCGACGGAGCAGCCGTTGCACACGCCGTAGCCGCAGGCCATGTAGGTCTCGAGCGAGAGGAAGCACCGGAGACCGCGCGCTTCGCAGACCTTCGCGACCGCATGCATCATCGGATCCGGGCCGCAGCAGAACACGACGGCACCCTTTTCGATCTCGCCGCGGTCGAGTTGGGCCTCCAGCATCGCGGTGACACGACCGTGGAAGCCGTGGCTGCCGTCGTCGGTCGACGCCGAGATCTTGGCGATGCCGGCGAAGTCGTCCATGCCCGCGAGCGCCGCGCGGTTGCGGCCGCCGAACAGGAGTCGCAGCGGCGACTTGCCGAGTTCCTTGCGTTCGCGCGCGAGGAGCAGGAACGGGGCGAGGCCGACACCGCCGGCGATGCAGACCGGATCGTCGAACTCGCTCGAGAACGGCTGCCCGAGCGGCCCCGTCAGGTGCACCCGCTCACCCGGCTTCTGGTCGACGAGCGCGCGCGTGCCCGGCCCGACGGCCTTGATGAGGAAGCTGCAGAAACTGCCGTCCTTGGCGCGGTCGTAGATCGAGAACGGCCGCGGCAGCATCACCGGCCAACGGTGTTCGGTGCGCAGCATGTAGAACTGGCCAGGCCGCGAAGCGGGGATCGGGCCTTCGACTTCGAGCGCGTAGCTGTCGCCGCCGAGGTCGCGCACAGCGCGGACGGTGTGGAGCCGGGTCTGCATGGCGCAGTGGGTAGCCGTTCGCGGGCCGCGGAGCAAGGCGCGCGTGGCGGGACGCAGCGTCTCGCGGGGCGCGAACGGCCTCGGACGGGACCGGGGTCCAAGACGCACGCCCCCATCTGCCAACCCAACCGCCGGCGCCCCACCGAGACGCATGTGGCCGCGGTTGCGACGGGTCACGCGGCAGCGCTTTCCCCAAGGGGCGGCGACACGACCGGGAAACCAAGGCGAATGGGAAGTTCGCTTTCGGTCCCGCGGCAATGCAATGCCATGCACGTCCGCTGACAAAATGTAATGCGAACGTATGAGCCCTTTTGCCCAGCCGCAACGCCATGCGGACACACATGATTTGCGTGCGCATTTGCGCGGACTCGCAAACGCGAAACTGACCCGTCCTACGCGATTGTGCGGAGGGCGCGTGAGGTCCGACGACCGCGCGGCAATTAGGCGTGTCGTCCACGATGGACGGCGGCCGCATCGCTCCAGGACTCGAACGAGCCGCCAGCAGCAGAACGAATCCGTCACTCCCTGTTCGTCCGTGAGGTCAATGACCACTCCGACGGGCGGACGGGATGGACGCATGCGCTCCCTGCGCGCTGCAACTTCGAGACGTGGTTCGAACGGCCCTTATCCAGGGTTCGCTGCCTCACAGCGGGCCCCTCGTTCCATGCACTTGTTCACCCTCACATGAGTTTCTCGATTGCGTCTCGTGTCGCGTGCGCCCTCGTCGCCGCGATTTCTGCCTCCTCTCTCTGCGCGCAGGTTCCTGCGCCGAGCATGGTCGATCCGACTCTGACCGTCGACACGGTGGTCAGCGGACTCAACCAGCCGATCGGCATGGTCTTCCTCGGTGCCGACGACTTCCTCGTGACCGAGAAGGCGTCGGGCCAGGTCAAGCGCGTGCAGGCCGGCGTGGTCACCGGCGTCGTCCTCGACCTCGCGGTCAACTCAGCCAGTGAACGCGGCCTGCTCGGCATCGCGAAGCACCCGAAGTTCCCGGTCGTCCCGAGCATCTACCTCTACTGGACGGAGAGCTCCACAGGCATCGACACGACCACCACGAGCCAGGTGCCGCTGCTCGGCAACCGCGTCGACCGCTTCGTCTGGGACGGCACGTCTTTGACGTATGCGCAGACACTCAACCGCACGCGCGCCTACCAGGAGGACAACAACCTCATCACGGACCCGGCGAATCCGTTCAACAACCTCGCGCCGTTCCAGCGCGGCAACCACAACGGCGGCATCCTCCGCTTCGGTCCTGACGGCAAGCTCTACGTCATCTCCGGCGACGCCGGTCGCCGCGGATTGATGCAGAACATCGACACCGACCCGGTCGCAGACGACCAGTTCGGCGGCCCGCTGCCTGACGACGCGCACGCGACGGGGCAGATCATCCGCCTCAACGCGGATGGCACGATCCCGACGGACAACCCGTTCTATCGCTATGGCGCCATCCTCGCGGCCCAGGCGACGACGCCCGCGGAGACCGAAGCTGCGCGCAACATCCAGAAGATGTTCGCCATCGGCATCCGCAACAGCATCGGCATGACTTTCGATCCGATCCGCGGCGGCCTGTGGACCACCGAGAACGGCGGCCGCGCCTATGACGAGATCAACTACGTCCGGAGCGGCTTCAACGGCGGCTGGGTCCAGACGATGGGCCCGATCAGCCGCGTCGCCGACTACAAGGCGATCGAAGTCGCTGCGGGATTCGGCACGGCAGGCCCTGCGGGACTCCAGCAGATGCGTTGGCCGCCGAGCAACATCGCGGACGATCCGATCACGGCGAAGGACCGGATGACGCGCTTCCCGGGATCGAACTACCGCGACCCGCAGTTCAGCTGGAGGAACGTGGTGCCGCCCGGCGGCCTCGGCTTCATCAGCGGCAACGGCCTCGGCGCGCAGTATCAGGGCAACCTCATCGTCGGCTCTGCCGTCGCCTTCGCGGCGAACCGTGGCCACCTGTATCGCTTCCGCCTGAACGGCGGACGCAACAACCTGCAGTTCACCAACCCGGCGCTCTTCGACAAGGTCGCAGACAACCTCGCCCGCAACGACTTCGTCACTGAGCAGGACGAGCTCATGTGGGGCCGTGACTTCGGTGTCGTGACGGACATCCAAACGGGCGCGGACGGCAACCTGTGGCTCGTCGGCACTTCAAGCGGAACGGTTCGCAAGATCCGACGCGTCTGATCTGCACGGCACCCGGTGGCGGGGACGTGGCTGTTCCGGCCGCGGACTCATTGGGAAGGCTCGAAGTAGCGATCCACAGTTTGGGTGCAGCAGATGTGGGTAGCTGCGCGCCGATCCATCGCGGAGCGCGTCCCGATCGAGATCGAGGCACCGCATGGACACGCTCGAGTCAACCGACTCGGGCGTGTTCGCGCAGTGTCTGGTTCCACCTGGGTGCGAACCCAGAGATCGGTGCCGCCCCCGGCACACCGTCGAGATCGAACCCGAGGGACATCCGACGATGCACCGCATGCCGGGGCGCAGGAAATCGGGCGCGCATGCAGACGAGCACCGCCTGCGAACAGCCAGGAGCCGCCCCCGCCACCACTTTCTCGGCTGTCTCCCTGGGCCGGACTCGGGGAACGGAAGCCGAATTCGCTCGAATACCAAGCCCTTTGCGCGACACGTCGACCCGTTGTCCACAGTGTGGAGAACGTCGCAAGCTGCAATCGCGGCTCGCGATGAATCGAAGGAGTGAAGGAGCAAGCCCGCCGAATGCGCTGCAAGTGAAGACTGCTACGCACAACTAGGCATCATCGCCCCTGACAGGTCCCGACGATGGCGGCGCAGCGAACGAGGCTCCAATCACGGAACTCGTGACGCGCGGGACGGGGAGGGACGATGGGCTATCTCAGAGTCTTTGGCGCCGCATTGCTGTGCGGCTGCGTATGCGGGCAGATCGCGACCACCACGACACTCGGCAGCGGCTGCGATGCGCGTCGAGCGAGCTTCTTCGAACGATTCGCGCCGGGCACGTTCGACATGGCCGGAACGCAAACGACACCGAACGGCTTCTCGATGGTCGCATACGGCGAGAGTTGGATCGTGATTCCGCTGCAAGCGCAGTGGCGCATGCCGGAACGCGACGCAGCGCCGATCACGTTCGATGCGCGCGGCATGTCTGGTCCACATCCGCTGGGCTTCCAGTTCGACTTCGCCGGTGGTTCGAGCACAGACGTCTGGATCGGGGCCAATGGCTTCCTGCAGTTCGCGCCCGACTCGCAGGACCTCACAGGAATGCCGCCGATCCGCCAGTTCTTCGCCGGGCCACCGCGACTCGCGATGCTGTGGACAGAACTACAGCCGCAACAATCCGGACTCGTGTTCGTCGACCAGGATCAAGGCGCCAACAACTGCGTGTGCATCACGTTCGACTCGGTGCGCGAAGTCGCCACCGGCTACACGAACACGTTCCAGGTGACGATCCACGCGACAGGCAACATCGACGTCGCATTCGGACCATGTGGAGCGAACAGCCATTGGATGCTCACAGGTTGGTCGCCCGGCAATCGTGCGCTGCCGACGCAGGACGTCGACTTGTCCAACCTCGCGTCGAACCTGCTCATCACCTACCCCGACCGCGATCCGCTCGTGCTCGACACCTACGACCGGCCGGTCCTCGGATCGACGCTCGCGTTCGAGACGGTGCACATGCCGAGCACGGTGAAGATCGTGTTCACCGCGCTCGGTTCGCAGGGCTATCCCGCCGGGATCGACCTGAGCTCGCTCGGCATGTCGGGCTGCAACCTCTACGCGACGCACGAGCACGGGCTCGGCGCGATGGTGCACAGCGGCGCGGCACGTTGGACGATCGCAGTGCCGATCGACCAAGGCCTCGTCGGCGTCAGTGCCTACCTGCAGTCGGTCGCATTCGATCCGAACGCGAACGCGGCAGGGCTGCTGTTGTCGAACGGCCTCGAGCTCACCGTCGGCACGCACTGACGACGCGCTGACAAATCGCAGACACGAGTCGTCGCGATCCGCCAAGGCGCAACGCCTTGCGCCGCGCGCGCGTTGGAGAATCCGAGGCAGCTTCCGTAGCGTGAGCGGGATGCCGTCTTCGCATCGAAGACGGTGCACCCCTCTCATGCGACTCCACCACCTCGCGCTGCTCTGCAGCCTCACGTCCGCCGCGATTGCCCAGTCCAACTGGCCGCAATACCAAGGCAACCCCGAGCACACCGGCTACCTGCCCGTCACGCTCAACCCCTCCACGCTCGTGCATCGCTACACGCGGCTCGTGTCGACCTCGACCGGCACGTGGTTCGAGCCGGTGACGGTCGCCGACGGCAAGATCTTCGTGACCGGCACGGATCGCGTGCTGCGCGTCCTCGACGCGAGCACCGGAACAGAGCTGTGGCAGATCGCGTTCCCGACGGCCAACTCGGTGAACCCGCCGAGCTATGCGAACGGCCGCGTCTACGTGCAGACGGGCAACCACGCGAGCGACACCTACCTGCGCTGCTACAACGCGAACACCGGCGCGCTGGTGTTCCAGACCAACCATCTTGCGCAGTGGGAGCGCTACTACGCGCCGACCATTCGCGACGGCAGCGTGTGGGTCGACGGCGGAACCTACGGCGGCATGTACTGCTTCGACGCCGTGTCCGGCCAGCAACGCTGGTACACGGCGCTGCCGCAATACGACCGCTGGACGCCTGCGGTCGACACGGAAAGCGCCTACTCCTACGTGGGCGGCACGCTGTACTCGCTCAACCGCGCGACGGGCGCCGAACGGTTCCGCATCCTCGATCCGCTCTACTCGTGGCAGGGCTACTCGATGGAGCTCGCGCCGGTCCTCGGCGGCATGAACGACCTGTTCGTGCTCAACGGCGGCCGCCTCGTCCGCTTCGACCTCGCGTCGCGCACGATCGCGTGGCAACTCGGCGGCACGCACGCAGGACAGCCCGCGGTGCACGCCGGCGAGGTGTTCGCGATCAACGGCAACAGCCTGCAAGTCCGCGAACAAGCCACGGGCACGCTGCTGTGGTCGTGGGCCCGACCCGGCGAGACGTTCTCGGGCAACGTCGTCGTCACGAACCAGCACGTGATCCTGCGCGGCTCGACCAAGACGTTCCTGGTCGATCGCAACACCCGCGCCTCGGTCTACGAGATCTCGCTGACGGGCCACATCACGGTCGGCGAAGGCGGCATCTTCCTCGCGGGCCAGAACGGCACGATCAGCTCGATCGGCTTCTCGATCCTTCCGACCACGACGTCGTGCACGCCGTCCGCGCGCGACTACATGGAGACGGAAGGCGTCGTCACAGTCCGCGGCAACGGGTTCACGCAGGGCACGGGTCTGACCGTGAAGTTCGGCGACGCGCTCGCGACGAACGTCACCGTCATCGACGACCAGACGCTGTCGTGCGTGCCGCCGCAACTCGGCCCGGGCGTGGTCCCGATCACGACCGAGAACAGCAACGGCCGCGCAGTGCGCACGCGCGCATTCGCATACACGCCGGCGATCGACCACTCGGGCGACACCTTCGTCGGATCGACGCCGATGCTGGGGCTCCACCAACCGGTCGGCACGGCCTTCATCGCCGCGTTCGGCGCGCCGCCCCGCACGTCGATCCTGTTCCCGCAGTTCACTGGCGTGCTCGAACTCCTGCCCGTGTCGACGATCTTCTGGACGCCTTACTGGATGACCAGCCGGATGGACCTGCCGCTGCCGATCCCGGCGGATCCGGCGCTGCGCGGACAGTCCGTGTTGATCCAGTCGCTGGCCGGCCCGGACCTGTTCACCACCGGCGTCGGCAAGTTCTCGAACTGCTACGAGATCACGGTGCGCTGAGACGTGGCGCGAACAGGATGAGCCTGTTCGCGCACGCACATCCTGAAGAACGGCACGACGACGCCGGGCAGCGCGGCTCGTCGTGCGCCCTGGCGCGCCGCGTCTTCACGAGGCCGAACGCGCCGGGCCACTCTTCGTAGAGGCGCGCGAGCACGCGCACGAAGCACTGCTTGCCAGCAGCCTGGGCGTGGGTTGCGTCCCTTGCTGCTTCTGCGCGCCAATTCCGCAGCGTGCAGCGCGGATTGCTGCGTTCCCTGGCGCGCGCCGCGCCTCGATGCGCACGCAGGCTCGATCGTCTGCGCCAGCTCTTTCCGCGCGCTGCCACCTGCAGCCAACGCGCTGACAGGAACCTTCGGCGGCGCCTTCTCAGCATGTCGGGGCCTCGAACCCAGGTTTTGGGGCCAAACGCGAGGGAAGACAGCAGGCCCCACGAACAGGCAGGCCTCGTTGCTTGCACGGTGGAAAACGCCGCAAGCCACCATTCCGCACAGGGCTGCGATCCACCGCGTCGACACGGCGCGACCTGCGGACAGCCATCGCAACCGCAAATGCGCACTTCTGGGCATTCACGGGCGGCCATAGCGAGGTCGATCGGCACGGAACACGGCGAACGAGCAGAACCACCTGCTCGCGCACCGCAAACACGACCCGACAGGTGCAGCGATGGACTTTCGGACGGCGGCGGCAGTGATCGCGTTGAGCGCAGCGGCGCAGGCTCAGGGTGCGATGTCCATTGGCTATGGCGAAGGCTGTGAAGCGCGACGCGCCAGCTTCTACGAGCAATGGGCGCCCGGCGCATTCGACATGGATCCGTCAGCGGGCTTCCTGCGCGGCTACACGATGGTCCAGCACGGGACCGGTTGGATCGTGTCGCAGCTCCTGTCGCCCTGGCGCCAGCCGACGACCGACTCCGATCCGATCCTCTTCGGCCAAGACGGCATGTCCGATCCGCTGCCACTCGGCTTCACTTTCGCGTTCGCCAGCGGCGAATCGTCGTCGATCTGGGTGCACAAGGACGGCTACGCGTGCTTCGGGGCCTCGCCCTGCTTCGCAGCGGGCATCCCGCCTGCGATGCGCCTCCTCGAAGGAGCGCCGACCATCGCGGCGTTCTGGAGCGACTTCGACCTGTGCTACGGCGGCTCGGTCCGCATCGACCACGACCCGGTCGCCAACGCCTGGACTTCCATCACGTGGAGCCAGATGCGCGAGACCGGCACGAGCTGCACGAGCACGTTCCAGACCGTGATCCACGCCGACGGCACGATCGACGTGCTCTTCGCGAACTGCAGCGCAAGCGGCCACGCGGCGGTGTCCGGCTGGTCCCCCGGCTTCAGCGCGAAGCAACCGGGAGCCACGGACATCTCCGAGCTCGGAACCAACCCGCTGATCACGTTCCCCGACCGCGACTCGATGGCGCTCTCATCCAGCGATGCGGCGCGCCTCGGCTCGACGGTGGTGCTGGAGACGTCGAACCTGCCTGCGTCCGTGGGCTTCGTCTTCACTGCGCTCGGCACGACGAAGTTCGACCCGGGCATCGACCTCAGCGCGCTCGGCGTCTCGGCCTGCAACCAGCTCGCAAGCTACGAGACCGGCATGATGTCGCTGGTGCGCACGGACGCCGCCATGCTGACCCTCGTCGTGCCGTTCGACGCCAGCCTGGTCGGCGCTTCCGCCTACCTGCAGTCGGTGGCATTCGACCGCACCGCCAACGCAGCGGGCATCCTGCTGTCGAACGGGTTCGAGTTCCTCGTCGGCAACTGAGCGCCGAACGATCTCACGAACTGCACGACAGCGCCGAGCAACCCGGCTTGTCGTCCGCCCAGGCAGGCCGCTTCTGCGCGAGGTCGTCCTCGCCGGGCTGGTCGTCGTAGGGCCGCGCGAGCACGCGCACGAGGCGATGCAGCCTGCCGAAGTCGCCCATGTGCGCGTCGTCGATCGCCTGCTGCGCGATCCAGTTGCGCAGCACGTAGCGCGGATTGCTGCGGTCCATCGCGCGCGCCGTGGACTCGACGTCGGCGGACTCGCTGCGAGCGCGCCTCCACCACCTCGACAGCCAGGCCTGCCCGCGCGCGGCCGTCGCCGCGTCGAGGTCCTTGTAGCTGCACGCGCGGATCGAAGGCGGCAGCTCGGCAGGCGCTTCGTCCTTGCGCAACAACGACGAGAGCGCGCGGAAGAACAACGTCATGTCCACGGCGGCATCCTGCAGCCACGCGAACAGTTGCTGCACGAGCTCGCCGTCGCCATCGTCGTTGCCGATGCGCAGGCCGAGCTTCTCCGAGAAGCGCGCGCGCGCCGCATCGCCGTATGCGTCCTCGTAGTGCGCCAGCGCGCCTTCGACCGCGCGCTCGTCGTCGTCGAGCAACGGCAACAACGCTTCGCCGAGCCGCGCCACGTTCCACAGTCCGACCCCGGGCTGGTTGCCGAACGCATACCGCCGCTGCGCCGCGTCGGTGGTGTTGGGCGTCCAACCGAAGTCGAAGTTCTCGACCCAGCCGTATGGGCCGTAGTCGATCGTGAGCCCGAGCAACGACATGTTGTCGGTGTTCATCACGCCGTGCACGAAGCCCACAGCCTGCCAGTGTGCAATCAGTCTCGCCGTGCGCGCCGCGACCTCGCGCAGCATCGCTTCGTATGCCGCGCGCGACGGAGCGCCGAGCTCGGGAAACCAAGTCGTGAGCGCGAAGTCGGCCAGACGCTGCAACAACGCGCGGTCGCCGCGCGACGTGGGCAGCTCGAAGTTGCCGAAACGCAAGAACGACGGCGCCACACGGCAGACGATTGCGCCCGGCTCGGCCTTCGCGTTGCCGTCGTAGAACATGTCGCGCACCACCGCGTCGCCGGTCGCAACCAACGACAATGCGCGCGTCGTCGGCACGCCGAGCGCATGCATCGCCTCGCTGCACAGGAACTCGCGGATCGACGAACGCAGCACGGCGCGGCCGTCAGCCCTTCGCGAGTATGGAGTCGGCCCGGCGCCCTTCAGCTGCAGCTCGCGCACGCTGCCGTCGCGCACGACGAGCTCGCCGAGCGTGATCGCGCGACCGTCGCCTAGTTGGCCTGCCCAGTTGCCGAACTGGTGCCCGCCGTAGTTGGCGGCATATGGATCCATGCCGTCCCACGTCGCGTTGCCGGCGAACACGCGCGCCGCGTCGTCGCTCGCCATGCGGGACTCGAGGCCGAGTTCGGCCGCGAGCGGCTGCGACCAGGCGACCAGGCGCGGCACTGACACCGGCGTCGGCCGCACGCGCGACCACAGGGCGCCGTGCACCTGGCGGGAGACCGGCCGCGTATCCGCATCGCCTGGCAAGGCGTCGAGGAAGCGGCGCAGGAACGTCAGCGGCTGGTTCACGCGGCGGTGCGTTCGGAAGCGGAAGGCCCGCGGATGCTCGCAGGTCCGCACGATCCGCCGCAACCCGCATCGACGGGATCGCAGCGCCGTCGCGCAATTGCCCGCCCGACTCGGCCGCTCCATACTCCTCGCCCCCGATGCCCGACTCCCCTTCGCTCTGGACCTGGATCCTGCTGCCTTCGATCGGCTGCGTGATCGGTCTGGTCACCAACTACATCGCGGTCAAGATGATCTTCCGGCCGCTGAAGCGGCGGCGGTTCCTCTTCGTGCCGTTCCACGGCCTCGTGCCGCGCCGGCAGAAGGAACTCGCGAAGTCGATCGGCAAGGTCGTCGGCTCGCACCTCGTCGAGCACAAGGACATCGTCCGCACGTTCGAGAAGCTCGACTTCGACGACCTGCTCGGCGGCGTGCTCGATCGCGGGCTCGAGCCGAAGATCCAGGAACTGCGCTCGCTGCCGCTGATCGGCGGGTTCCTCACCGAGGAGCGCGTCGGCGACATCAAGACCGCGATCCAGAAGAGCATCCTGCAGCGCAAGCAGCTCATCCTCGACGAGATCGAGAAGAGCCTCGTGAAGGGCCTCGACGTGCAGAAGATGGTCGAGCAGAAGGTCGCTGCATTCCCCGTGCTCAAGCTCGAGCAGCTCATCCTCGACGTCGCCAGGAAGGAGTTGCGGGCGATCACGTGGTGGGGCGGAGTCCTCGGCGCGCTCATCGGCCTGCTGCAGGTCGCCGTCGTCTGGTTCGTTCCCTGAGCCCGTTACTGCGCCACGCCGCCACGGCTAGAAGCGTCCCCCGACCCATGCCCCTCGCCATCCGCACCGCGTCCTCGCTCCTGCGCAACGCCACAGCGCTCCTCTGCGCGCTCGCGAGCCCGCTCGCGGCCCAGGAACCCAAGCTGTCGTGCGGCTATCCGGCTCGCGACGTGCTGAGCCCGTTCCGCGCGCCCGACGAGATCGCGGCGCCGCCGGACGCGCTGTTCGCCGCGCTGCGCACGATGCGCCGCATCGCCGACGATCCGGCCGCGGTGAAGTCGTTCGACGTGGACGGACGCGAAGTGGTCGACGACGAGGTGTGGCGCGCAGCGCGCGAGGAAGCCGAACGCATCGGCGTCGACGCCGGCATGCTCGCCGTGCAGATGCGCAGCAACCGCAACGCGGACGAGCGCGCGATCGCGTTCTACGGCGCGTTCTTCTGCGGCAACATCGACCACGTCTTCAACCTGATCTCGCACATCCCCGGCGAACCGGTGCGGCAGACGCGCGAACGCGCCTATCCGCGCGCCATCGCGTTTCTGAAGGCCCACGTCGGCCGTCGCTTCGGCGACCTGAGCCCGGAGCGGAAGGCGGCGCTCCAGGCCGAGATGCCGCAGATCGGCAGCCCGGCGGCGAAGGCGCGCGGCATCACGCGCATGCCGACCGACGAGGACCTGCTGCACACGGTGCACCTCGTGCCGTTCTACCAACTGCTCGACCTCGACGACGCGATGGACCAGGCGCAAGGCCTCTGGTTCGTGAAGGAGGCGTGCCTCGCGCGCCGCGACCTCGCGGCAACGACGTTGGAGCCGGCGCTGCCGCGCATCCGCCAACTGCTGCGCAGCCCCGACGCATCGGTGCGTCGCGAGGCGTTCGGCGTGTTCTGCGCGATCGCCGACAAGAGCCTCGCGGTCCCCGACGCGAAGGACACGGCCGCCGTCGACGCATTCGCGGCAACTGCGAGCAAGACCATGTTCCCGCCGCTGCGTCGCACCTCGGAAGGGCTGCTGTGGCTCTTGCCCGGAGACGAACGCGATGCGCTCGTCGCGGCCTGCCTCGCGGCGCTCGACAAGGAGTCGCTGGGTCGCCCCGACCGCGGCGAGACCTCGAGCGGCGTGCCCTACCGCGGCTTCCGCATCGACACCGTTCCCGAGGCTCTGGCGCCGCTCGCGATCCCGCAGGGCGCGCTGATCCTCTCGGTCAACGGCGTGCCGATCCACGACGCGAAGAGCTTGCGCAAGGCCGTCGAGGACCAGTTCTGGTTCGTCGACCGCAGCGAGTCGAAGGAAGGGGTCAAGAAGCAGAAGTCGACGGCGACGCTCGTGGTCGAGTACCAGATGGGCGACGAGACGAAGGCTATGGAGTACCGCGTGCGCTGAGGCGCGCGGCGCGATGCACTCCCTTGTCGCCGGGCCCGCCGCAGCGGATCCTCTGCGCGCCCGATGACCCTCGTCACGCTCGAACAGATCGTCCGCCGCTTCGGCGACCAGCCCGTCCTCGACGGCTTGTCGCTGCGCATCGACGAGAAGGACCGCATCGGCGTGATCGGCGACAACGGCGCCGGCAAGACGACGATGATCCGCATCCTCGCGGGCGTCGACGACGCGGACACCGGCCAGCGCAACTGCCGCAAGGACCTGCGCATCGCCTACGGCGCGCAGATGCCCAAGATGCCCCCGGGCACGACCGTGCTCGACTACGCGCGGCGAGGCACCGGCGAACACGACGCGCTGACGGCGCGCATGCGCGCGCTCGAAGCGCGCATGGCCGAGCACGACGAAGCGGCGCTGCGCGAATACGGGCACCTGCAGGCGGCGTTCGAGTCGGGCGGCGGCTACGACCACGACCATCAAGTCGAGAAGGTGCTCGAAGGCCTCGGCTTCGACGAGGAAGGGCGCAAGAAGGACGTCTCGGTGCTGAGCGGCGGCGAGCAGTCGCGCACGCAGCTCGCGGTGCTGATGACGACGCCCGCGGATCTCCTGATCCTCGACGAGCCGACCAACCATCTCGACCTCGCGGGCATCGAGTTCGTCGAGGACTTCGTGCGGCGCTATCCGGGCGCGGTCATCGTCGTCAGCCACGACCGCTCGTTCCTCGACGCGATCGCGACGTCGATCGTCGAGGTCGGCGACGGCGTCGCGACGCGCTACAAGGGCAACTTCTCGCACTACGCGCAGCAACGCGACCTGCGACTCCTCACCGAAGCGCGCCAGTTCAAGAACCAGCGCGACTACTTCGAGAAGGAGATGGACTACATCCGCCGCAACATGGCGGGGCAGAACAGCGCGCAGGCGAAAGGCCGCTTGAAGCGGCTGCAGCGCATGCAGCTCATGGACCGGCCGAAGGGCGAGAAGCGCTCGATGAGCCTGCAGTTCGGCGAAGCGCGCGGCAACACGGGCCAGACGGTGATGGAGGCCGAAGACCTCACGGTCGCAATCGGCCAGCGCACACTGATCGAACACGGCGAGTTCCGCGTTCAGTTCGGCGAGACGGTCGCGCTGCTCGGCCGCAACGGCGCGGGCAAGACGACGTTGCTGCGACTGCTCGCAGGCATCGGCGCGCCGAAGCACGGCCGCATCAAGCGCGCGCTCAACCTGCGCATCGGCTACTTCAGCCAGGACAAGAGCGACCTGCCGCACGACGGCACGGTGCTCGACGCGCTGCGCGCGCTCGACCGCACGGTCGAGGAGAAGGAACTGCGCGACCACCTCGCGTTGTTCCTGTTCTGCGGCGACGACGTCGACAAGCCGGTCGCGGAGCTGTCCGGCGGCGAGAAGCAGCGGCTCTCGCTCGCGCGCATGCTGCGCACGGAGTTCGACCTCTTGTGCCTCGACGAGCCGACCAACCACCTCGACGTCTCGGGCACCGAAGGGCTCGAGCAAGCGCTCAAGGAGTATCCCGGCACCGTCGTCATCGTGTCGCACGACCGACGCCTCGTGCGCGAGATCGCGGACCGCGTGCTGTGGGTCGAAGGCGGCGCGATCCGCACGTTCGACGGCGGCTTCGACCAGTGCCAGCAGAAGCTCGCGGACGAACGCGCCGAGAAGACGCGCGTCGAGGCGGAGGAACGCGAGAAGGCCGCGCGCAAGGCGGCTGCAGTTGCGGCGCAACAACCGCAGGCGCCGAAGGCGATCGAGTCCGGCAAGGTCCGCAACCCGCTCATGTTCCAGAAGCTCGAAGAGAAGATCATGACTCTCGAAGAGCAGGTCGAGGCGACGCGTGCCGCGATGATGGAGCCCGACAACTACGCGTCGACGGCGAAGATGAAGGCGCTGCAGCAGAAGGAAGTCGACCTCAAGAAGCAGCTCGCCGACGCCTACGCGCAATGGGAGAACTGGCAGTGACGCACGGCGAACCCGTCGCAGAGCCGATGCACATCGCGACGAGCGACGTCGCGCGCGCCGCCGCCACCGCAGCCGTCGCGATGTGCTGCTACCTCGCGCTCGGCCAGAACCTGATGCACGGGTTCGACGCGTTCTACTACCTGCGCGACGTCGACCAAGGCGAGCTGCGCCATCCGCGCATCGCGTTCTACCTGCCGCTCGCGTGGGCGTTCGCGAAGGCGATGGCTGCATTCGGTGTGCGCGAATACGAGGCGCTGCGCGCGCTGTCGTCGCTCGGCGCCGCGATCGGTGTGGCATGCGTGCAACTGGCGGCGCAACGGCTCGGCATGACGCGGCTGCGCAGCGTGCTCGCGGCCACCGCGGTCGCGAGCTTGCCCGCGGTCGCATACTCGGCAAGCGTCGTCGAAGTGGACGCCGTGCTGTTCGGCTGCGCGTGCGCGAGCTGGCTGCCGTTCTCGCGCCTCGTCACGACGCAGCGGTTCGCCGCCGCGTTCGCGACCGGCGTCGCCACTGCGATCGCCGCCGGCTTCCACGCGTCAGGCCACCTGCTCGCGCTGCAGCTTTGCGGGCTGTGTGTGGTGTGGGACTGGCCGCAGCGACCTTTCGCGCGCTCCGCGGCCCTCGCCGGCGCGCTGCTCGCGACGCACCTCTTGCTCGCGACCGCGATCGCGTGGGCCTTCGGCGTCGGCGAGCAAGGCGAGATGGCGACCAACACGGTGGGCCACGCGTTCGCACTCGACTTCGTGCCGCACGTGGCATGGAACGAGTTCGTGCTGGCCTACGCGCCCATCGGCTTGCTCGCCGTGCTTGCGCTGGGCGACCGCGCGCGCATCGGCGCCGCGCTCGGCTACCTCGCGTGCGCGTGTGGCTATGTGTTCGTCTCGACCCTGATCCTTGGCTACCAGCGCTACGCGAAGGAGTTCTTGTCGCAAGGCGACATCGTCGAACGCGGGTCGTTCTTGCTCGCACTCGGCGCGCCGATGGCGCTGCTGCTCGCGCGCGCGCTGCCCCTTCGCGGCATCGCGATCGCGATCGCTGCGAGCGCGACCTTCGCCGTCGTGCAGATCTCCACGCACGATTGGCCGGATGATCCTCCAGCCGCCGCCGACGCGATGGACGTCGCGCTGCAGCGCGGCCCGATGGAGCCGTTCGTCGCCGACACGCGAGAGTGGGCCTGGCTCGCGCGCCGTCATCCGCAGGTGCGCGCGACGCTCTACGGCTCGGTGGCAACCGATGTCGCAACCGCACGCGAGAAGGACCCTTCGGTCGTGACAACGGACATGGTGTTGCTGTGGTTCGCGATGGAATACGACCGCGCTGTGCAGAAGGGCGCGCAGTACGTCGTCACGCAACGCGCGCTCGATGCGATGGAGGCCAGCGGCGATCCGGCCATCGCGCCCGCCGCGAAGCTGCTGCTCGATCGCTATCGCTTCGAGCTCGTCGCCGACGCCGGCCCGTTGCGCGCGTTCAAGCTCACGCGCAAGTAATCGCGCTCAGCGTTTGGGCCGCGCGTGCACCATCACCGACGCGCCGCGACCCATCGCCGCTTCGAGCCACGAGAACGGCATCGCCGCGAGCGTGATGCCGAGGTAGCCGAGGTTGGCGATCGCTGCGCCGAGCCCCGTGGCCTTGCCGCCGCGGCCGAGGCGCGCAGGCGGGAAGAGCCCCGGCGCGACGCTGGTCGCGAACGCAGTCGGGTTGTCGCGCACGCAGAACTGGTTCTCCGCGACGATCTCGAAGCCGTGCTTTTGCAGCGTCATGCGAAACGAGTCCGTCGTGTAGTCGACGAGATGGCGCGGCACGTCGAAGCCGTGCCAGTAGCGGCCGAGCAACTTCGCTTGCAGGCACGCAGCGTTCGGCACCTGGAACACGACTTCACCGCCGGGCGCGAGCAGGCGCTTCACCGCCTCGAGGATCGGCCCTACGGGGTGCACGTGCTCGAGGAAGTGGAACGCAGTCACGAGCGAGAACGTGCCGTCCGCGAACGGACAGTCGCTCAACGCGCCGCGGATGCCTTGGAAGCCGCGCGCGCGCACCGCCCACACCGCGGACATCGAGTAGTCCATGCCGATCGCGCTGCGTTCGCCGAGAGCCTCGAGGAACGACCCGTCGCCGCAGCCGACGTCGAGCATGCGCGTGAACGAGCCGCGCTGCCGCAAGCCGTCCACGACCGAGCCGACGAACCGGACGTGGTCGCGCAGCACGTAGCGACGGTAGGCCTCGAGCAAGCCGCCCTGAGCCTGCTTGTGCGTGTCCTGGTCGGTCGGGCCGGCCCAGTAGTCGCTCGGGTAGTAGCCCGCGAGCTCTTCGAGCGGCGGGATGTCCGCGAGGAATCGCGAGCCGCAGCGCGCACATTCCGCGAGGTCGAACCGCTTCTCCGTCGTGCGGAAAAGCCTGTCGCCAAGGGCCCGCCAGCGAACGCGCACTTCGGTCGCGTCGCACACAGGACAGTGGTTGGGGCCGCTCGTCGTCATTCGTCGTGTTAGGCTAACCCGTCGCTCGCGGAGCGGGAGCGCGTTGTGCAACGCGCGTCTCGCCGCGGCGCGACCGCTCGATGGCGCGGGCGGGTCGGAAGTTCTCTCGTCCGCTTTTCGAAAGCCTCCCGCTCCACCCCACCCCACAATGCCGCGCGCTCGCGGTCCCTGACGGCGGAATCTCCGCCGAGCCTGGACCCGCCCGCGCCATCGAGCCGACTTACTGCTTCATGAACGCACCGACGACCGCCGCCAGCACGCCGCGAGTGAGCGCCGTCGTCGTCAACTACAACTGCGGGCCGATGCTGCTCGACTGCCTGCAGTCGTTGTGCGCGCAAGACTGGCCCGACCTCGAGATCCTGCTCGTCGACAACGCGAGCAAGGACGGCAGCCTCGACGCGGCCGTCGCGCGCTTCGGCTCGCGGTTGCGCGTGATCAAGAACGCGAAGAACGAGGGTTTCGCGCGCGCCAACAACCAGGCCTTCGCGGCAGCGACCGGCGAGTGGGTCTTCCTGCTCAATCCCGACGCGATCGCGGAGCCCAACGCGATCACCGAGTTGATGCGCTTCGCTGCGGGCAAGCCCGAGATCGGCATGCTCGCGTGCCGTATCCACCGCATGCAGGAGCCCAACGTCTTCGACTCTGCGGGCCTCTTGCTCTACCCGGACGGCGTGTGCCGTCCGCGCGCGTGGCAGGAGAAGGATCTCGGCCAGTACGACCGCGCCGAGGAAGTGCTCGCGCCGCACGGCTGCGCCTGCGCGTATCGCAAGGCGATGCTCGCCGACACCGGCGACTTCGACGAAGCCTACTTCTGCTACCTCGAGGACCTCGACATCGCGATGCGCGGCCAGCTCGGCGGCTGGAAGTGCTGGTATGTGCCGACCTCGCGCATCCTGCACCACAAGTCCGCGAGCGCCGGCAACTACTCGAAGTTCAAGGCCTACCACGTCGAGCGGAACCGCATCTACAACGCGATCAAGCTGCTGCCGCGCTTCATCCTGTTGATGAGCCCGCTGTTCTCGCTCAACCGCTACATGATGCAGGGCTACGCCGCGGCGACGCACAGCGGCCTGTCGAGCGACTTCGTGAAGGAGTACTCGTGGTTCCAGCTCGCGTGGCTGATGTTGCGCGCCTACACGGCCGCGATGTGGCGCATGCCGCGGATGCTGCGCGCGCGCTACCGCATCATGAAGAACCGCAAGATCAGCAAGCGGGAGTGGTATGAGCTGGTCAGCAGGTTCAAGCTCGACGCGATCGAGCTTGCGCTGAAGTACTGAGACGATGCGCAGCGGGACTTCGCTGCTTCACGGATCGCTGCGTCCCAGCAACGCTTCGTCGCGGCAGCATTGCGTCACGGCAGCGAGAAGCCGTGCGCCTTCAGGATCCGCTTGCCTTCGTCGCCACGCACGAACGCGACGAACGCCGCGGCGGCGTCCTTGTGCGGCGCGTCGCGCAGCACGGCGATCGGATAGCTCGCAAGCACGTCGTGCTCCTTCGCGATGGCGACCTTCTCCAGCGCATCGCCGGTGACGTCGGTGGCGTAGACGATCGCCGCGTCGACTTCGCCGAGGCGCACCTTGCTGACGAGCGCGCGCACATTGGTCTCCTCCGACACCGGCTTCGCTTCGACGCCGGCCTTCGCGAGTGCCGAGCGCGCGTAGCCGCCTACCGGCACCGTGGGACCGCACAACGCGACGCGGAGGTCCTTGCGAGCGAGGTCGTGGATGCCGCGCACGCCCTTGGGGTTGCCTTTCTGCACTGCGATCGCGAGCCCGTTCGTCGCAAACGTCACCGGCTCCGCGTGCACGAGCCCCTTGCCGACGACGCGCCGCATGTTGGCTTCGTCCGCCGACGCGAACACGTCTGCCTTCGCGCCCTGCTCGATCTGGAACGCGAGGTTCTGCGACCCATCGAGCTGCAGCCGCACGTCGTGGCCGGGATGGGCCGTTTCGAACTCGGCTTCGATCGCCGAGAACGGCGCCGTCAGCGACGCGGCCGCAAAGACGACGAGCGGCACCTTGGCGTCGCTCGCCCGATCGCAACCGCAAAGGGCCAGCAGCAACGCCGCGGCGCATCGCGCGGACAGGAAGGACCGCCGACTTTCGGTCTGCATGGGTCGCGTCGTAGCGCAGCAAGACGCGACCGGCAACGCGCGATCACCACGCCGTTCCGCTGCGCAGTTCGCGGACCTCGCCTCGACTGCTATCCTCCCCGCCCCCGATTCCGGGCCATCCGCACGCGCCGTGAGCCAACTCCAACGCCATCTCCAAGACCGTCTCCTCGCAGCCCTGCAGGGCCTCGGCCTCCCGCGCGCGCAGGCAGAACCGCTCGTCGTGCTGCAGCCGCCGAAGAACCGCGAGCACGGCGACACGGCGCTCGGCGCGTTCCAGCTCGCAAAGGCGCTCGGCAAGGCGCCGCCGCAGCTCGCCACCGAACTCGCCGCGGCGATCACCGCCGACGACGTCGTCGAGTCGGCGCAGGCCGCGGGTCCGTTCGTGAACTTCCGCTTCCGTCGCAGCGCGCTCGCGAAGGACGTGCTCGGCGACATCCTCGAAGGCGTGGCGCCATATGGCCCCGCCGCGAGCAACGGCCAGGTCGTGTGCATCGACTTCAGCTCGCCGAACATCGCGAAGCCGTTCCACATCGGCCACATGCGCAGCACGGTGATCGGCGCGTCGCTGCGTCGTATCCATCGCCACCTCGGCGCGACCGTGCACGGCATCAACCACCTCGGCGACTGGGGCATGCCGTTCGCCAAGATGATGACGGCTTACATGCACTGGGGCGACGAGAAGGAGCTCGCGAAGGCGCCGATGCGCTACATGTTCGAGCTCTACAAGCGCTACAGCAAAGAGGCGAAGGACAACCCCGCGCTCGACGACGAAGCAGCGAAGCACTTCCAGGTGCTGGAAAGCGGCGAGGACAACAAGGAACGCCGCATGTGGCAGTTCTTGCGCGACGAGTCGCTCAAGGCGTTCCAGGGTCCGTACGACCGGCTCGGCGTGACGTTCGACGCGATCACGGGCGAGTCGTTCTTCGAGGACAAGATGGAAGCCGCGATGGCGCGCGTCGAGAAGGCCGGCATCCTCGAGGAAAGCGAAGGCGCCGAAGTCGTCACGCTGAAGGAGCAGGGCATCAGCACGCCGTGCCTCTTGCGCAAGAGCGACGGCACGACGCTTTACCACACGCGCGACCTCGCGGCAGTCTTCTACCGCGAGAGCACCTACCACCCGACGCGCATCCTCTACGTCGTCGGCGCCGAGCAGAAGCTGCACTTCGACCAGCTCAAGGCCGTGCTCGTGAAGATGAAGGAGCCGGTCGCCACAGCAGTCGAGCACGTTCCGTTCGGCCTCGTGCTGAGCAAGAACGACGAAGGCAAGTGGGAGAAGTTCGCGTCGCGCGCCGGCAACGCCGTGTTCCTCGACGAGATCCTCGACGAAGCCGTGCAGAAGGTGCGCGACGTGATCGCGCAGAAGAACCCCGAGCTCGAGGACAAGGAGAAGGTCGCCGAGCAAGTCGGCGTCTCCGCGATCGTCTTCAACGACCTCAAGAACTCGCGCATCAAGGACGTGAAGTTCGACTGGGAGACGATGCTCAACTTCGAGGGCGAGACGGGGCCGTACGTGCAGTACGCGTGCGCACGCCTGTCCTCGATCCTGCGCAAGGCAGCGCAGCCCGTGCCGGCTCCGCAGAACGTCGACTTCGCGCAGCTCGCCGACGCCGAGAAGGTGCTGCTCGTCATGCTCGACTTCGGCACCGCCGTGCAGCGCGCCGCCGAGCAGAGCGAACCGAGCCACGTGACCGCGCACACGATCGCGCTCGCGGGCGAGATCCACAGCTACCTGCGCGATCACCACGTGCTCGGCGCCGAACCCGCGGTCCGCGACGCCCGCCTGCTGCTCGTCGAGGCGGCGCGACGGCTCCTCGCCACCGGGCTTTCGCTGCTCGGCATCCCGGCGCCGGAACGGATGTAGTCGGGGCGGAGCCTGCAAAGTGCCGGGAGAGTCGGCATTTTTCGTTGAAAAGTGCCGCCTCTGTCGTCGAAAAGCGTAGCAAAGTGCCGCCTCTCCCGGCAATTTGCAAAAATGGCCATCGTCCGATCGCTCGACCTGAGGGAAGCCACCAGGAACCGGTCCGTGTTCCTGTTCGGCCCCCGCCAGACCGGGAAGAGCACGTTGGTCCGCCAGCAACTCGCCGACGCCAAGACCATCAACCTGCTGGAGAGCGACACCCGGTTCGCCCTGGAACGGGCGCCGCAGCGGCTCCGCGAGTGGTGCTCCGTGCCCGGCGAACTCGTCGTCATCGACGAGGTCCAGAAGCTGCCGCAACTGCTCGACGAGGTGCACCTGCTGATCGAACAGAACAAGACGCGGTTCGTGCTGACGGGATCGAGCGCCCGCAAGCTGCGCGACGGCGGCGTCAACCTGCTAGGTGGACGCGCTCGCTCGCTGCACCTGCACCCGCTGTCGATCCACGAACTCGGGGATCGATTCGATCTCGATCGCGCCATCCACCACGGACTGCTGCCGTCGATCTATCTCGGCGACGAGCCAGAACTCGACCTCGCGGCCTACGTGGGGACCTACTTGCAGGAGGAGATCGCGCACGAGGCGCTGACGCGCAACGTGCCCGCGTTCGCTCGCTTCCTCGAGGTCGCGGCGCTGTGCAACACGCAGCAAGTCAACTACTCGAAGGTCGCCAACGACGCGCAGGTCGCGCGCACGACGGTGCAAGAGTACTTCCAGATCCTGCGCGACACGCTGCTGGGCTGGGACCTTCCCGCATGGCAACGGACGAAGAAGCGGAAGCCCGTCGCCACGTCGAAGTTCCAGTTCTTCGACCACGGAGTCGCGCGGCAACTCCGCGGCACAGGTCGCGTGCAACCGCAGTCGCCGGAGTACGGCCACGCATTCGAGTCGTGGATCGGCCATGAGCTGAAGTCGTGGTGCGACTACCGCGGCAGAGGCGCGAACTTGTGCTTCTGGCGCGCGCGCAGCGGCCACGAGGTCGACTTCGTGCTCGCCGACGAAGTCGCCGTCGAAGCGAAGGCATCCGCGAACGTCACCGACCGGCACCTCGCCGGACTCGCGGCGCTCAAGGAAGAAGGGCTGCTGAAGCGCCATGTCGTCGTGTGCCAGGAGACGCGGCCGCGTGTGGTGAACGGCATCGAGATCCTGCCGTGGCGGGAGTTCATGGCTGAGCTGTGGGGCGATCGGCTCGTCGGAACGTGAGCCCGACACGAACAGCTCTCGCCTACGCCAGGTCCGTAGCCACAGGACCGCATGGCGAAGCCCTCACTGCGACCTCCAAACCCGCCGATCCACCGCCGTCGTTGCGCAGCGGCCCGCGCCGCAGGATCCTGCGCCTTCGCATATGGATCTCAGCAAGCACCTCCGCGACGTTCCCGACTTCCCGAAGCCCGGCATCCTGTTCAAGGACATCACGCCGCTGCTCGCGCACCCCGCGGCGATGAAGGAGACGATCCGTCGCCTTGCGGCGCTCGACTTCGGCAAGGTCGACTGCGTGGCAGCGATCGAGTCGCGCGGGTTCCTGTTCGGCGTGCCGCTCGCGATGCAGCTCGGCATCGGCTTCGTGCCGATCCGCAAGCCCGGCAAGCTGCCGTGGAAGACGAACCGCGTCGAATACGTGCTCGAGTACGGCACCGACGCCGTCGAGATCCACCAGGATGCGGTGCACAAGGGCCAGCGCGTGTTGCTCGTCGACGACCTGCTCGCGACCGGCGGGACGATGGGCGCGGCGTGCAAGCTCGTCGAGTCGTGCGGCGCCACCGTCGCGGGCTGCGCGTTCGTCGTCGAACTCGGCTTCTTGCCGGGCCGCAGCAGGCTCGCGCCCCATCGCACAGAGTCGCTGATCCGCGTCGACTGACCGGACCGCGCGACCCCGAGCCCCAGCAACAACCTCCGCTTGCGCCGACAGGACGCCGCGAGAAGCGTCCACAGGCGCCGCCTTCCGCACAGCAACCGCCCATGAGCCTCCTTCCCCTGTTGGCGCGGCACGGCCGCGCCGCCTCGTTGTTCCTCGCGCTGCTCGCAGCGCTCCCCGCCCAAGAAGAACGTCGCCGCGGCGGCGAGAACGCGCGCGCGCCGGGACTCCGGCCCGACGTGACGATCTTCAGCCCGCTCGACCTGCCGACGCCGAACCGCGTGCGCACGGCGAGCGGCGCGCCGGGGCCGGACTACTGGCAGCAAGAGGTCGACTACCGCATCGACGCGTCGATCGATCCTGCGACGCGCACGATCGCCGGCAAGGAGCAGGTCACCTACCGCAACCACTCGCCCGAGACGCTCACGTTCCTGTGGGTGCACCTCGAGCAGAACATCCTCAAGAAGGACAGCATCGGCTCGCTCACCGGCGGCGGCGAAGCGGTCGGCGGCCCGTCGGAGCCGAGCGACGGCGTCACGGTGCGTTCGCTCACCAGCGAAGGCGCGCCGCTGCCGCATCAGGTCTACGACACGATGATGCGCGTCGAGATGCCGAAGCCGCTGCCGCCGGGCGGCACGTTCGTGTTCGAGTGCGAGTGGTCGTTCCAGGTTCCGAAGCAGGTCTTCCGTCGCTTCGGCACGTGGGACGTCGCGAAGGGCACCGTGTGGGAGGTCGCGCAGTGGTTCCCGGCGGTCGCGGTGTTCGACGACGTGCACGGTTGGAACACGCTGCCCTACGTAGGCACGGGCGAGTTCTACAACCACTTCGGCGACTTCGACCTGTCGATCACCGCGCCGCGCGACCACATCGTCGTCGCATCGGGCGCGTTGCAGAACGAAGCCGAGGTGTTCACGAAGGAGCAGGTGCAGCGGCTGCAGCAAGCGAAGCAGAGCCGCGACACGGTGATGATCCGCAGCGCCGAGGAAGTCGGCCAACCTGCCTCGCGCCCCGCGGGCGACGGCCCGCTGACGTGGCGCTTCAAGGCCGAGAACGTGCGCACCGTCGCGTTCGCGTCGTCGGAAGCGTTCATCCTCGACGCGTGCTCGCGCGAGGGCGTCCTCGTGCAGTCCGCGTATCCCGAGGAGTCGCGTCCCGTCTGGGAGAAGTCGACGCAGATGCTCGCGACCGCGATCGAGGGCTACAACCGCCGCTGGTTCCGCTACCCCTACCCTGTCGCGACCAACGTCGGCGGCATCGAGGGCGGCATGGAGTATCCGATGATCATCTTCTGCAGCGGGGAGAACAATCGGAGCGAGCGCGGCCTCTACGGCGTCACCACGCACGAGATCGGCCACAACTGGTTCCCGATGGTCGTCAACACCGACGAACGTCGCCACGCGTGGATGGACGAGGGCTTCAACACGTTCATCAACCGCTACTCGTCGGCGGACTGGTTCAAGAAGGGCAGCGAGCCCAAGCCGTCGACGTTCGCCTCGATGATGAAGATGCCCGGCGTCCCGATCGTCACCGCCGCAGACCGCCTCAACGGCCTGCAACTCGGGCTGCTGCAGTACCAGAAGACCGGCGTCGGCCTCACGATCCTGCGCGAGCACGTGCTAGGCGAGGAGCGCTTCGACTACGCGTTCCGCGAATACATCCGCCGCTGGGCGTTCAAGTCGCCGCAGCCCGCCGACTTCTTCCGCACGATGGAGAACGCGGCCGGCATGGACCTCGCGTGGTTCTGGCGCGGCTGGTTCCTCGAGGACGCGCTGCTCGACCAGGCCGTAGACGGCGTCAAGCAACCGGGCCAGAAGGGGCCGGGCCGCATCACGTTCCGCAACAAGGAGCGGATGGTGATGCCGCTCACGTATCGCATCACGTTCGAGGACGACTCGACGGAGACGGTGCGCCTGCCGGTCGAAGCGTGGTTCCAGTCCGACGTGATCACGCGGCCCACGCCCGCGGGCAAGAAGCTCAAGGAAGTGCGCATCGACCCGGATGCGGCGCTGCCCGACACCGCGCGCGACAACAACGTCTGGACCGACGAAGGCTGAGCCGGGACGCGGCTCAGTCCTTCTCGCCGGTCGAGCCAGACGAAGGCTCGGCCGGAATGTGCTCGAAGGGGTTCTGCTCGGTCTCGTTGCCGACCCATGCGCGCCGGACGACGAAGTCGACGGCGTCGCAAGGGAAGCCGAGCGCGAAGTGGCCGGCTGTCGCAAAAGCCGACACCGGCCACAGCAGCACTTCGTTGCGCGACGCGTCGCCGATCCCGTCTTCGCAGACGAGCGTGATCGGATAGGTGATCGGCAGCGCGACGATGCTCACGATCCCGCCGAGCACGCCGCCCACCCAGCCGCCGAAACCCGCCGTGCCATGGACCCATCCGGGTCGGCCGAACTCGGCAGGCGGCTCGCGGTCGACCCGGGAAGACGTTCCGGTCGTGCCGCATGCGGGAAGCAACAGCAACGCGGGGATGAAGATCGGGAGCCTCATGTGCCGAATGCTAGTGGACCGTATGGCATCCGCGCAGCCCTGCTGCGAGGCTTCTTGCCCCACATTCAGCACGCTCCCCGCACATGAAGATCGCAGTCGTCGGTTCTGGTTACGTCGGTCTCGTCGTCGGCACCTGCTTTGCAGACAGCGGCAACCGCATCACCTGCGTGGACGTCAACGCGGACAAGATCGCCAGCCTCAACCGCGGTGAGGTCCCGATCTTCGAGCCGGGCCTCGAAGAGCTCATCAAGCGCAACGTCGAAGAGGGCCGCCTCACGTTCAGCACGGACGTCGCGGGCGCCATCAAGGCCTCGTCGGTGATCTTCATCGCCGTCGGCACGCCGCAGGACGAAGACGGCAGCGCCGACCTGCGCTATGTCATCGCCGTCGCCGACGCGATCGGCACGCACATGGACGGCCACAAGACGGTCGTGCTGAAGAGCACGGTGCCCGTCGGCACCAACAAGAAGGTGCGCGCCGCGATCGCCGCGAAGACGAAGCACACGTTCGACGTCGTCAGCAACCCCGAGTTCCTGAAGGAAGGCGCGGCGCTCGAGGACTTCACCAAGCCCGACCGCGTCGTCATCGGTTGCGAGACCGAAGGCGCGCGCAAGGTGATGGAGGAGCTCTATTCGCCCTACGTCCGCACCGGCAAGCCGATCCTGTTCATGGATCCGCCGTCGGCCGAGATGACGAAGTACGCCGCCAACGCGATGCTCGCGACGCGCATCTCCTTCATGAACGAGATGGCGCGCATCTGCGAAGTGGTCGGCGCGGACGTCAACCACGTGCGCAAGGGCATCGGCACCGACGAGCGCATCGGCTTCCCGTTCTTGTTCGCGGGCGTCGGCTACGGCGGCTCGTGCTTCCCGAAGGACGTGCGCGCGCTCGTCTCGACGGCCAAGGAGCACGGCTACCAGCCGCACATCGTGCCCGCGGTCGAGAAGGTCAACGAAGAGCAGAAGCACCTGCTGTTCGCGAAGATCCAGAAGCACTTCGGCGGCAACCTGAAGGGCAAGCACTTCGCGGTGTGGGGCCTCGCGTTCAAGCCGAAGACCGACGACATGCGCGAAGCGCCGAGCCTCGTGCTGATCGACGCGCTACTGAAGGCGGGCGCCACGGTGTGCGCGTTCGACCCCGAGGCGATGAAGGAGACGAAGCGCATCGTCGGCGACAAGATCCGCTACTCGGACAGCGCGCTCGGCGCGTGCCAGGGCGCGGACGGCCTCGTGCTCGTCACCGAGTGGAGCGAGTTCCGCCACGTCGACACCGGCGAGCTGAAGTCGAAGATGAAGGGCAACGTCCTCTTCGACGGCCGCAACATCTGGGACGGCGCACGCGTCCGCGAGCAGGGCTTCACCTACTACGGAATCGGCGTGCGCTGAGCCTCGCGGCGACGAGGAGCGATCCTCGACGCAGCAAGACCCACAGCCCCGGCGGGCCGCCTGATCCGAAGAGGATCAGGCGGCCCGCTGTGCTTCTGCTGCGTGGCGCAGCGGTGGGGCTACACGAACAGCAACCCACCGGCATGCGGGATCGTTGACGCAACATCATCCGACCGCGAAGGGGCAGCCACGTGGCACGGCTCGATCAGCAACCAGTCATTCAGCGGCCCTGCTCCGTCACATAGAGCGTCTGTCTTTCGCGATCTACGAAGCAGTACATCGGGAACATCGCACGGAGCACTCCCGCTCTCTCCGCATCGATTCGAGCCACTTCGTCTTCCGTAAGTCCGTTCTGGCGGCCTCTGGCGTTGAGTTCTTCTAGCCGCCTGCCTACGCCATCATGGAGAGCGATGGCCGCCACACGCGCTTCGTAACTCCGGGAGTTGAACTCCTGTGCGAACAGCCGCGACCTGTATCGAACGAACTCCTCCCAATCTGCGCCTTGACGCTGAAGCTCGGGATGCTCGGTGAGCGATATCGGCACGACAACGGTGACGTTGTCGCGGCCATGCGCCTTGACGCCAAAGATATCGATGGTCCTGATGTCAGGCGGATACCTCCGGCTACCCGGTTCGAAGACCCAGTATTTCCCAGACTCAAGGGCTTTGGCAGCCAACTCTGTCTTCAAGCACTTGTAGTGGGCTCCGAGCACCTTCTCGTACCACTCATCTTGACTGGAGTTCTCCGCAGGCGCTGGCTCCGCGAGAAACTCGCGCCGCTTCCGATCATACATTTCCACCATTCCCGCAAGGCGTCGAGTGCAGTCGGCAAGCGCTGCTTCGTCCAGGGGACCCAGCGACTTCAGGCTGAATCCTGGATACGAATCGCTGCTACTCGAATCTGCGGCAGCAAGAGCTTCCATATCCCCCGGTCGCGCCAGCTGCGTTCGCTCCTCTTCCTTGGTCTCTTTGGGCCCCTCGAGGCTCATGACTGGAGCGGAAGGCTCGGCCCCAAAGGAAAAACTCGCTGGCATCTCGCGGTTCCGCATCGCAAGAAACAGACACAGACCCGTCACGACCGAGAGCCCGAAGGCGCACGCAGTCGCAATTGCAGTTTTGGTCGACACGGAACATCCCTCGCATGCAGCCGAGCATCGGTGGCCGCTGTGTTCGCCATCCTAGGACACGTTTACGACGGCGCACTCATCCTCCAGCAGGGCTTCACTTACTACGGCATCGGCGTGCGCTGAGCGTCGCGGCGACGAGGAGCGATCCTCGACACAGCAAGAGCAACAGCCCCGGCGGGCCGCCTGATCCGAAGTGGATCAGGCGGCCCGCTGTGCTTCTGCTGCGTGGCGCAGCGGTGCGTTCGCGCGCCTCTTCCGAGCGAAAGCCCTCCACCCCGCGACACGGCGGTGAACCCCGACAAGGCGCCGTGCCACGTGCCATCGCGTGCGTCCGAGGCGACGACCGCTCCGCTGCGCCGCCGCAGCAGGGATCTCAACCGCGCTGCTGCTCCAGCTTCTGCGCGTCGACTGCCGCATCCGTCGACTTGTCCTGCGCGCGCTGCAACGCGCGGCGCGCCGACATCGACTCCAGCGCCTTGTGCAGCCGCTCCGCGTCCTCGGGCTTCTCGACGATCGCCGTCGAGATCGCCGAGTCGGCATGCGACAGCGCCTGGGCCGCGCCCGCGAAGTCGCCGGCTGCGACCATCGCATTCGCGAGGTAGTTGCAGGCTTCGATCGTCTGACTCGGCGTGACCGCGGACGTCAACGCCGCACGGAACGCGACCAACGCATCGACGTCGCGACCCATCGTCTGCAGCACGCGACCGACCCACAGCCGCGCCGTCTGTGCGCGCGCCGTCGCAGGCTCCACCGATGCCGCGTCGCGATACGTCGCGAGCGCTGCTTCGAACTTCTCCGCGCGCCGCTGCATGTCCGCCGCCGCGAGCTTGCCGCGCTGCGCGTAGCGTTCGGCGTCGAGTTGCACCGCCATCAGGTAGCAACGCTCGGCCTCGGCCACGCTGCCGTGGCGACGCCAGAGTTCACCCGCCGTGTAGGCGGCCTGCGCCGCAGCCTTCGGCTCGTTCGCGGTCTCCTTCGCTGCGCGGTCATAGGCTTCGGCCGCGGACTTCAGCGCCGCGAGTTGCGCGTCGCCTTCGAGGCCGCGCACCTTCATCGCCTCCTGCCGCGCCGCAGCCAGCGTCGCGCGCGACGCCTCGCTGAACAGGATCTTCGGCACTGCGGGGACCTTCGCCGGCGACGGCATCGAGCCGCCGTCCTGCGCCGCGATCGCGCCCGCCAACACCAGCACACACACAAACGTCTTCTTCCAATCTCGCATCGTCGTCTCCATTCGTAGTCCGGTTCTTCCACTCACGCCTCGAAGCAGCCCGCCGCGCGGGCTCGCGCCTCGAGACCTTTCTTCAGTTGCTCGCGCCCCCGATGGAGGCGCACCTTGACCGCGTCCTTGCTCACGCCGAGCGACTCCGCGATCTGCGCGCAGGTCCTGCCCTCGTAGAACGCGAGCAGCGCGCTCCGGCTCTTGCTGCACAGCAGCTCGAGTTCGCGACGGAGCGCAGCGAGCAGCCACACGGTCGGAACGGCTCTGCCGTCGACGCGCAGCGTCGGCTCCGCAGTCCATCGCTCCGGGTAGTCCGGCGCCGCGCTCTCCCGCACGCACGACGCTTCGCGGGCGGCCTTCTGGATCGCGCGCCATCGGGTCCGGGACGAGATCGTCCGGACCACGGCGAACACCGGCCGCTGCTGTCGGTGGCGCACGCAGAAGCGCCAGACCTCCACCGTCGCCTGCTGCTGCAACTCCTCGCGCTCGTTGCACGTGAAGCGGTCGTGGAATCCGCTCAGCGCATCGCGCACGCGGCGAAACTCGCCGTGCCAATCCTGTCCTTGTCCATCGTGCATGCTCGCTCCATCCCGGGACGCACACGCATCGCCGGGAAAGGTCGAGGAACGAGGACCGCGATTTCGGGCCGGAAATCTGGCGGGGGCGCGAGAAACCCACGAGTCGCGGGTCGCGATCGGCGCGTCATCGCACCGCGCACACCGGCGAGCGCAGGAACCCGCCCGCGCTCCGAAGCCGGGCCGCAGCGCAATCGCGCCGCGGCGTTCGAGCAGCGCAGGTCAGCCAGCGAGGCGACCGCGCCGCGTCGCGATCACTGGCCGCGAGCGCGCTGCGCCCACTCGGACTGGCCGAAGTTCGCGAGCAGCAGGCCGCGGCAACGGCCCTGCACCATGCGGAAGTCCTGGCCGCCCCACTTCTCCGCCGCGAGCATGCCGTTGTAGAGGGCTTCGGCGTGCAGGCTGCCCCACGCGCCCTTCGTCTCGAGGTAGACGCGCAGGAAGTTCATGAGCGCCTCGCGGAACACTTCGCGGTTCGCGGCGTCGCCCTTCGCCATCGCGACGTAGCCGAGGCCGAGCCACGCGCCGGCGCGCGCGTTGTCGTCCGACACCTTGCCGTCGAGGATCGACTGGTAGATCTCGGCGGCCTGGTCGGCGCCGCCCGTCGCGCGCAGGCTGTTGGCAAGCTGCACGTTGGCGCGCGCCGCGAGGATCGGCATCGAGCTGCCGGCCTTGGCGACGATGTCGCGCATCTTGGTCTGGAACGCCTTCGCGTCGCCGCCGCCCGCGCTCTCCGCCATCGCGGCGAAGAAGTCCGCCTCGACCGCGAAGCCGTTCGGCCACGCGCTCGTGGTCGCCTCGGTCGAATACTTCTGCGCGAGCATCTTCGCGTTGCCGATGCCGGCCGCGTCGCCCTGCGACAGGTAGTTCTCGAATTTGAGGCGGTAGCCCTCGGCCAGCACGCCGGCGTCGGGGATGTTCTTCTGCAGCTCCTCGAGCACGCCGCCGCCGCTGGCGCCGTTGTCGCCGGCGTAGAACAGGCGCGCGCACTCCAGGTAGCCCATCTGCGCCATCAGCAAGTCCTTCGACTTGGTGAACTGGTTGCGCGCCTCGGTCAGCATGAGGTCGGCGTCCTTGCCCGCGAGCGAGCGGCGGTAGACGTCCTTGAACTTCTTCAGTTCGACCTTGGCGACCTGGTCCGTCGAGACCTGCTCGACCGAACCGCCCTTCGAATACTTGAGCTCGCGGATGTTGAACGACTGCACGTTGCAGCCGTCCACCACCGTGCCGGAGGTCAGGGTCACGCTGTCGCCTTGGGCGGTGGCGAAGGCGCAGAGGAGCAGGGTCGAAAGGGCTGCGAGGGTCTTCATGGCTGCGAGTTGGGGTCTCCTGGACAGGCGGTCCAGGCTGGGGGCCATCAGGGGGTCGGAGATCATGCCGAGGGCCTGGGGCAGGGACAACGCTCGGAGGTCCGCAGCGGTTCGACGCGGCGAGTCGCGGGCGGAACGGGTCAGGAAGCGGAGCGGCGCAACGGCTGCAGCCGCAACCACGTGGCGCAACGCCAGATCCACTCGAACGGGCCGTTCGAGAAGCGCGCGAGCCACGGCTTGGACCACGCCAACTGCACGGCCCAGACCGGCAGGCACAGCGCGAGCAGGGCGGCGCGGCCCAGCGTGTCGAAGCCGAAGAAGGCCGTCACGAACCCGACGCCGAAGATCGTCTGGGTCAGGTAGTTGGTCAGCGCCATCTGCCCTGCGGCGGCGAGTCGGTCGCGCAACCAGGAGCCTGCTGCGGCCGCCCGGACCGACCAGCCGAGCACGAGCCCCGCGTAGCCGAGCGTCATCGGCAACGTGCCCAGCGTCTGGATGCCGCCGGTGAAGAACGCGACCTCGTGCGAGAACCCGGACGCGATCTGCCAGCCGAGCGCGAAGCCGCACAACGGCACGCCGAGCGAGAAGCCGATCCACGCCGCGCGGCGGTAGTCCGCGACGCTGCGTTCGCCGCGCAACCAGCCGGAGCGATACAGCGCGACGCCGAGCAGCATGAAGCCGAACGAGCGCGCGTAGAACGTGAACAGCACGTAGAGGCCGGTGGACTGCGAGGCCTTCGAGTAGGAGTGCCAGTACCAGCCGAGAGACTCCGCGCCGGCGAAGTTCGCCTCGGCCTGCATCGGCAGCGCGACGGCGGCCGCGAGCGCGAATGCCAGGCCCGCGATCGCGAGGAGCACGCGCAACGGCGCCTTGCGCAGCAGGATCACGAACAGCGCGCACTTCGCGTAGATCTCGAGCACGTCGCCGTCCCAGTTCGCCGCGTGGATCGCGCCGATGCCGAGCAGCAGCGCGTTGCGCCACAGCGCCACGAGCAGGGGCCGTCGCGTGTGCGCCGCGGCGCGTTCGACGAACAAGGCGATGCTCGCGCCGAACAGCAGCGAGAACAGGCCCATCATCTTCTCGGCGACGAACAGCTCGGTGCACACGCCCGCGAGCTGGTCGTACCACGTCGCAAAGCCGCCCGCGTCGAGGCGGAAGTAGGCCGGCATCTGCAGGCCGAACGACGTCATGTTCATCGCGAGGATGCCGCAGACGGCGAAGCCGCGCAGGACGTCGATGTGCTCGATGCGCTCGCGCTTCTGCGGCTCGATCCCAGCCGCGGCGGCTGCTTCGCTCACAGCGCCTCGGGCAGGTCGCGCAGTTCGGTGAGCCTCGGCTTCTTCGACTTGTGCTCGGCCCACGTCGCCACGAGGTCGTGGCCGAGGCGGCGCACGGCGATCAGTTCGGACACGACGGACACCGCGATCTCCTCGTGGCTGCGCGCGCCGATGAACGCGCCCATCGGCGTGCGAACCGTCGCGAGGAAGTCGTCGCCGACGCCGGCCGCGCGCAGGTGCTTCCACAGCAAGGCCTGCTTGGTCTTGCTGCCGATCATGCCGAGGAACTTCGCACGCTTGCCGTCGCGCGCGCGCGCCGCGAGCGCCTCGATCACGAGGCCGTCTTCCTTGTGGCCGCGCGTGACGACGACGCAGTAGGTGTTGGAACGGATCGGCATCTCCGCGACCGCTTGCGCGAGCGGCATCGCCACCGTCGCCGCAGCCTCGGGGAACCGTTCGGACGTCGCGAACGCAGGCCGGTCGTCGACGATCGTCACGCGGAAGCCCGCGAGCGAAGCGACCTGGCACAGTGCCTTGCTGACGTGGCCGCCGCCGTAGATCCACAGCGCCGGCGTCGTGATCGGCTCGACGAAGATCGTGACCTCGCCGCCGCACATCAGGCCCGAGTCGGGCGAGTCCTTCTCCGTGAGACGGAACGTCAACGTGCGCGGCTGCTCGTCGGCGAGCGTCTGCAGCGCAGTGTCGTAGACCTCGGACTCGAGGCAGCCGCCGCCGACCGTGCCGAGAAACGTGCCGTCCTCCAGCACGAGCAGCCGCATCGTCGTGCGACCCGGCGTCGAGCCGCGCGTGGCGACGATCGTCGCGAGCGCGGCGGGGATGCCTTCTTGTCGCAGGCGGACGATTTCTTCGAAGACGTCGCGGTGGCGGTTCATCGGCGGGAAGTGGGCGAGGAGCCTACGCGCCGCCGCGCGGGCTGGGAATCCCGGCACGTCGCGCGCCTTGCATTCCTGCCGTGCACATCGAGCATCGCAGCCCGCCGCGCATGCCGAAGCCGAAGCCAACCCGTTCTCGCACGAATCGTCCCGCCGGCAACCTCGCCGCCGTCGACCGCCACGCGCTCTACGAGCTCGCCGTGCAGGCGCCCGAACAGGACGCGCAGCTGTTGGCGTCGTGGTTTCGGCGCAAGGCCGGCAGGCCGCTCGCCGTGTTGCGCGAGGACTTCTGCGGCACCGCTGCGATCTCGTGCGCGTTCGTGCGCGGCGGTCGCGGCGCAGAGCGCGAACAGCGACGCGCGATCGCCGTCGACCACGACGCGGACTTGATCGCGCACGCGAAGCACAACGTCGACGGGTTGCCCCACGCGATGCAGCCGCGCGTGCAGCTCGTCTGCGCCGACGTGCGCAAGGCGCGAGCGGAGAAGGCCGACCTCGTCGTCGCGCTCAACTTCAGCTACTGCGTGTTCCACGAACGCCGCGACCTGCTCGCCTACCTGAAGTCCTGCCATCGCTCGCTGCGCAGCGGCGGCGCGGTCGTGCTCGACGTGTTCGGCGGCGGACTCGCGCATCGGCCGTTCGCCGAGCGCTTCGACCACGGCGCATTCGCGCACGAATGGGAACAGCGCTCGTTCGACCCCGCGACGCATCGCGTCGACTGCCGCATCCACTTCGACACGCCGCACGGCCGCATCGACTCCGCGTTCGTCTACGACTGGCGCATGTGGACCGTTCCCGAACTCGTCGATCTGCTGCGCGAAGCAGGATTCGCGTCGACTTCGGTCCTGTGGCAGGACCCGAAGACCGGCACGTTCCGCGAACGCGCGAAGGGCCCCGCGGACCCGCACTGGCTTGCGTACATGACGGGCCAGCGCGACTGAGCGGACGCGCCGCGAAGCAAGTCGCCACGCGACGACGAGCCGTCAGTTCGACGCGGCCCCGCAGCGTTCGCGCACTTCGGCGAGGCTCAGGTTGCGCAGCGCGTCGAGGCCGCCGCTCGTCGCCGGCGCGCGCAGCACGAGGAAGCGGCGCGAAGCACAGCACGCGCACGCGTCGTAGCGCACGATGCGCGCGATGCGTCGGTCGCCGCATGCGTCGCAGACGCGCAGGTAGATGCGTTCGCTGCGCCGCGAACGACGCGCGCTCGGGACCGGCAGCGAGTGCGTGACGTCCGGCGGCAAGCCCGCAAGGCGCATGAGCCCTCGCCAATGGCGGCCGTGCGCGGGGCAGTGGTCGCCGAACATCCGATGCGCGGCGACGTGCGCGGCCTCGTGCACGAGCACCGTGTCGACGTGGTCGGGCGATCGCTCCAGCAGCTCCGGGTTCAGCTCGATGCGGCCTTCGCGATAGAACGCGCGGCCAGCCGTCGAACGCAGGCGCGAGTTCCACGACACCGACACCGCGGGGCCTGGCGGCACGCGCCAGAGCGCGAACATCTCCGCGACGCGCGCATGCAGGTCTTCGATCGGCGGCAACACGGCGCGCATCATGGCATGCGTCCCTCGTTGCGCCAGCGCGGCGCGCCGATCGACCCAGGTCACTCCGGCGCGCGCCGGGACTCGAGCTCGCGCAACGCGAACGGATAGGTGACGAGAGCGAAGCCGATCAACATCACCAGGACGCCAGCGGCCTGCGGTTCGTTGTTGCCAGTCATCATGCCGAGCATCCAGATGCCGATGCCGGTGAACAACGTGAGCCAGCCGATGCCGAGCAGCCACGCGTAGCCGCTGCGGCTCGGCGGCGTCGGCGCCTTGGCGCCGGTCAACTGCTGAGCGAGTTGCTGCAACGTCGCGCGGTCGATGGACGGATTGGCCAACGCCTGCTCCAGCGCCTCGACGCGCTGCTGCCGTTCCTTGCTGCGCTGGTCGAGGTGGCTCTTCGACAGCTGGTAGAGGAAGACGAGCGCCACGAGAGAGAGGATGGATTCCATGGTCGACGCAGGACGAAGGCGGTCGATGCGGGCGTGGCTCAGGATATTTGGGGAAGCCCGAGGATCTGCAGCAGGTGATTCGCTTCGCCGTTCCACACTGCATCGCCGTGCGACAGGTCGCAGCGCGGGTTCTGCCGCCAGACGAACGGCCAGCCGAGCGCTTCGGCCGCCTCGTGGTCGGGCTCGCGGTCGCCGACCATGACGACGCGTTCCGCGCCAGCCGCTTCCTTCGCGAGCCGCAGCATGTCGCGCTTGTCGCCGACGCCGGGCGAGTCGAGGCAGAACTGCCAGTCGGAAAGGTGCACGAGGCCCTGGCCGTGCTGGACCGCGTGCATGTAGGCCTTGCGGCAGTTGCTCGCGAGCGCGACGCGCACGCCGATCTTGCGCAGGTGCGGCAGCATCTGGCGCACACCGGGGAACAAGTAGTCCTCGCCGGAGGTGATGAGTTCGCACTCCATCGGCACGACGACGGAACGCAACTCCTGCCAGCGATGCTTGTGCTCGTCCGGCAGGAACGGCCCCCACACGCCGGCGTCGCGCATGCCGACCACGGCCTCGGCTTGTTCGTCGCTCGGCATCGGGATCGGGATGCCGTGCATGTCCGCGAACTTCTGCAGGCCCTTGCGGATACACGGCGCCCACCACCGGAACGTGTCGTGCAGCGTGCCGTCGACGTCGAACACGACGAGTTGAGGCGGGATGTGACGGAGGATGCGCGTCATGGATGCGATGTGCTCAACGGTATGCGGCCTGGCCGACGCCCATGATCTGCAGCTGGTCGAGGATCCACTCCGCGTCGCGGGTCGCGGCATCGGTGGCGTCGTCCGCGATCGAGATCTCCACGCGCACGCCGTCGGCCGCTTTCGGCCCCATCGCGCGCACGCGCAGGCGCAACTCGACCACGAACCGCTCGCGCGGGATCCGGCGTCCATCCGTCACGACGAAGCCGTCGCCGCGGACCTCGAGCGCGATGTTGGCGGTGACAGGCGCGAGCTTCGCGCCTTCGGGCTCGGTCGAAGCACACGCGCAGCAAAGCGCGGCGACCGCGATGAAGACGGCGAGCTGCGAGGCTCTCATCGCGCAGCGACTCCCTGAACCTCGATCAACGCCTGCGGGTCGAACAGCGACACCACCTGGAACAGCGCCATGCCGGGGTAGTGCTTGCCGCAGTGGCGGCGCCACACTTCGCCGAACGCACGACGCGCGGCGGAGTAGTCGTCGCGGCTCGTGACGTAGAAGTTGAGCTGCACGACGTCGGCGAACGTCATGCCCGCGTCCTTCAGGATCAGGCCGATGTTCGCCATCGCGCGGTCGAGTTGCGCGACGAGGTCGCCGGGCGACTCGACCTTGCCCGCCTTGTCGTAGCCGCACTGGCCCGCGAGGTAGACGGTCTTCTGCTCGCCGTGCTCGACGAGCCATGCGTGCGCGAAGCCGATCGGCGGCGCGAGGTCTGCAGGATTGACGGGGCGCTTGCTCATGGGACCGAGAGGATGGGACGCGCGACGCGGACGAAGGTCATGGGCGGAGTTCGCGCAGAATCGCGCGAACAGGACTGCTGTCGCTGCCGACGATGCGCAACGGCAACGCGATCAGCTCGTAGTCGCCGGCAGGCACGCCGGTGAGGTCGATGTTCTCGAGGATCGCGACACCGCCGCGATGCAGCGCGTGATGGCCTTTCAGGTCCTTGCTCGTCGCGTGGTCGATGCTCGGCGTGTCGATGCCGACGAGCAGCACGCCCTTGTCGACGAGACGTTGCGCGGCCGCGGGGCCCACCGCGCAGAAGTCAGGATTCCACGTGCGGTGGTCGTGCGTATCGTTCGTGCGGAACAGGATGCGCTCGCAGCCGTCGAGCATCGCATCGGTCAGCGCCGCTGCCGGGATCTCGCACGGCGAGCCCACGCCGCGCACGTCGACGACGCGGCAGCGGCCGAGGTAGGCGCGCAAGTCGACCGACGCCATGTCGCGGCCGGCGAGATCGAAGTGGAACGGCGAGTCCGTGTGCGTGCCGACGTGCACCGACATGCGCATCGTGCTGACGTTGCACGGCGCGCCGTTCTCGATGCGCGCGACCCATTCGCGCGAGAACGGCGTGTCGCCGGGGAACTGCGCCGTCGATTCCTCGATCGGCTCGCTGATGTCCCACATGCGGGGCGGTCGTTGCGCGCGGTCGCTCATCCGGGCTTGCGCTCCTGCTTCGCGAAGCGCTCCCAGCTGCCTTCGTCGAGAATCGAGCGCACGCGCGCGACGCACGCGCGCACCTCGTCCTCGGTGTTGTAGAAGTGCGGGGCCACGCGCAACCCCGCCTCGGGGCGGTAGTCCACGACGACGTCCTCGGCCGCGAGCGCCTGGCAGACCTCGTAGCCGTGCGGCACATCGAGTGCGACGTGGCCGCCGCGCTGCGCCGCGATGCGCGGCGAGCGGATGCCGAGACCCGCCTTCTCCGCCTGCTCGACGAGCAGTTGCGTCAGCTGTTGGCTGCGGCGACGGATGTTGACGAGCCCGGCCTCGGCGACGATCGCGATGCCTTCCTTGCCGGCGTAGAGCGCGGGCACGTTGGGCGTGCCGGTGAAGAACTTGCCGCCGTCGTCGCGATAGTCCTGCCCCTTGTTGGAGAACAAGAACGGCTGCTTGTGCGCGGCCCAGCCCGTGAACGTCGGCACGAGCTTCTTGCGCTCGTCGGGGTCGACGTAGAGGAAGCAGTTGCCGGCGCCGCCGCACATGTACTTCAGCGCGCCGCCGACCGCGGCATGCACGCCCCAGCGATGCAGTTCGAGCGGCAGCGTGCCGCCGGAGTGGAACACGTCGGCGATGACGAACGCGCCGACCTTGCGCGCCTTCTGCACGATCGCAGGCAGGTCCTGGATCCACGCGCTGCGGAAGTGCACGTGGTCGACGGCGACGAGCAGCGTCTCTTCGTCGATCGCGTCGAGCAGTCGCTGCAGGTCCGTCGCGATGCCGTCCGCCTCGCCAGGCACGCGCACGAGGCGCGCGCCGCGCCGGGCCTGCGCTTCGTAGGCGTATTGGTCGCTCGGGAAGTTGAGCTCGCAGTAGACGATCTTGTTCCGCTTCTGCGAGAAGTCGAAGCACGACAGGATCATCTCGGTCGCGACCGCGACGTTCTGGTGCATCGACACCGTGCGCTCCGGCACGCCGAGGATGCGCTCGAGCACGGCGCCGACCTGCTCCTGCAGCACCCACCAGCCTTCGCCCCACGCGCGCACGCCGCGGCGTTCCCACATGTCGAGGAACTGCCCCACCGACTCGCGCGCCGCCGCTGGCATCGCGCCCAGCGAGTTGCTGATCAGGTAGTTGGCGCGCGACAGAATCGGGAAACGCGCGCGGAACGCCAGCAACGGGTCATGGGAGGTCATCGGCAAGCGGCGACGTTACGAGAGCGCGCACGCGCACCGCAACCCTGCGCACGCTCTGGTCGAACGCTTCTGCGCGACAGCCGCGCTTGTGCCCGGACTACCGCCGCCCCAACCTGCGCTTCCCATGCGAGTCGTCACCTGGAACGTCAACGGCATCCGCGCCGCGCTCAAGAACGGCTTGCCCGGCTTCGTCACGGAGCTCGGCGGCGATGTCTGGATGCTGCAGGAAGTGCGCGCACAGCGGGAACAGCTGCCCGTGGACTTCCGTCTCGCCGAAGGCCTCGATGCGATCTGGCACCCGGCGCAGAAGCCCGGCTACTCCGGCGTGCTCACCGCAGGCGGCGGCGCGCTCGGCATGAAGGAGCTAGCGCGCGGCATCGACACATCGCTCGACGCGACGCGCGATCCCGAAGGCCGCGTGCTGTGCACGAAGCACGGCGACTTCGAGTGCATCAACGTCTACCTGCCCAACGGCTCGTCGAGCGAAGAACGCCAGCGCTACAAGGACGCGTGGTGCCGCGATTTCCTGAAGTGGCTTCTGCCGCGCACGAAGAAGAAGACACCCGTGCTCGTCTGCGGCGACCTCAACGTCGCGCACACCGAGGACGACATCTGGGACCCGCGCGGCAACCGCGAGACCTCGGGCTTCCTGCAGCACGAACGAGAGTGGTTCACGCAACTGCTGCAGAGCGGCTGGAGCGACCTGCTGCGCGAGCACATCGGCGCGAAGAAGGGCCCGTATTCATGGTGGTCCAACCGCGGCAACGCGCGCGCGCTCGATCGCGGCTGGCGCATCGACTACGTGCTCGGCAACCGCGCCGCGCGCGAACGCATGAGCGGCGCATTCGTCGAGCGCCGCGGCGGCCTCGAGGTCAGCGACCACGCGCCGGTCGTCGTGGACTTCGCGGACTGAAGCGCGACGAAGTCGGGCACTCGCTGCACGCCCACGCGCGGACGGCAGACGCAGCGCGTTCGCGAACGACAGCGCCGCATCAGCGCACGACGCGCGGCTTCGGCATCGGCGCGGGCAGCACGCCGTAGACCACGACGCTCGCGCGCGACAACGACTCGCCGCTGCGCGTCGCGACGACCTGGATGCCGGGACGCAGCTCCGCTTGCTTGTTGCCGGAGACGACGAGGAACGCGCCGGGGCGATCGCGCGCGACGAGCTTCTCCTCACCGACGAGCTCGCCGCTGTCGAAGACGCGCTGGTAGAGGTTGGCGTGGTCCTCCGACACCTTCGCGTAGAACGCGACGATCTGGTTGCCGGCGCCGCGTGCGAGCGCGAAGTGCGAGTAGTTCTCGTTGCCACTCTGCAACGGCGCGTCCTCGGCGACGTCCTTGCGCGTCCACTCCGTCGACTCGGGGCCGCAGTAGGAGACGCAGAGTCGGCCCGTGCCGGGCCCCCAGCCACCGACAACGAAGAACACGTAGCGACCGCCCGTCGCATCGGCGCAGACGACGCTGCTGTTGCAGACGCCAAGGCTGTCCTCGAGCGGCCCGTTCGCGACTTCGTCCGCGGGCTGCACGAACGCTCCCTTCTGCGCGTCCCACGTGCGGATGCCGACGATCGCGCCGAGCGGGCAAGTGCGATACGAGCAGTCGAGCAGTTCGCCGCGGACGGTCAGGTTGCTGGAGACGCAATAGTTCGCGACGTTGATCGCCGTGAGGTCGGACCAGTTCTTCGACTGCGGCTGCCTCGTGCGGAGGCCCGACGACCAGCCGCCGTTCCAACCCTTCGCCTGCGGACTGCGATGGCTGCCGATCACCGCGACCAGCGTGCCGCCTCGCGTGCAGTCGATGTCGTTGGCGAAGTACTGGTCCTCGTCGGCGGTCGCAGCCGCCAGTTGCTGCGGGTTGCCGACCCACTCGCCCTTCTCGACATCGAATGCGATGTGCCACGGCTCGCTCCACTTGCCGTCCGGCGAGAGGGACAGCAGCAGGTGCAACTCGGCCGTGAGCGCGTCGGCGACGATCGAGCCGCACGACGCGGTCCGCAGCGGACAGGTCGCGCGCTGTTCCCACTGCATGCCGTCGACCGAACGCCACAGCTCGACCCGCCAGACTTGCTGGGCGCCTTTGGCGACGGCGGCGAAGCGACCGAGCATCAACCACCACGCGCCGTCGCGTCCGCGCGCGACGGCTTTGCCATAGCTCGGCGCGCTGCCGAGGACCTCGCCGGGCGCGGCCGTGGCAACGAGCGATTCGCGGAACTCGCGCGCGACGGCCTGCGCCTCGAGTCGCGCGGCCGCGACGGCGAGGAAGGCGAGCGAGGCGATGGACGCACGACGGTTTGCGGAAGCAGGCATCGGGTGGCGGGCGCGAAGAGGGGACACGGCTGGCCACGCGAGTTCGCAGGGCCGCAGCGTGTTCTACCCTTGGCGCGCCGTGCTACGAAGGAGTCGCAACCGGCGCGAAGTTCCGGCCGAACTTCCCTTTCCCGCCATGCCGCACCCCGCGCTCGCCGCCGTCGACCACCGCCCGTTCCCGCTGCCACGGGAGCCGTGGGTGATGTCGATGCAGTGGACCGACCTCGCGTTCCTGCACTGGCCGATGCCGAAGGACGACCTGCAACGCCTGATGCCGCAAGGCCTCGAGGTCGAGACGTTCGACGGCGACGCGTGGCTCGGCATCGTGCCGTTCTGCATGCGCAAGACGCGCGTGCGCGGTTTGCCGCCGTTCCCTGGCGCCGCGGACTTCCCGGAACTCAACGTGCGCACCTACGTGCGCGCAGGCGGCAAGAGCGGCGTGTGGTTCTTCAGCCTGGACGCGACCAGCCGGCTCGCGGTGTTCGGCGCACGCGCGACGTTCGGCCTGCCCTACTTCCGCGCGGAGATGGAAGTCGAGCAACGCGGACTGCTCACGTCGTATGTCAGCCGCCGCATCGACGACCGCGCGCCGCCCGCGCGCTTCGCCGCGGGCTACTGCAGCGGCGGCAACTCGCGCACGGCGAAGCCCGGCACGCTCGAGCACTTCCTCGTCGAGCGCTACTGCCTGTTCGCGGCGGCGCGCGACGGATCGCTGCGCTGCGGCGAGATCGCGCACGCCCCGTGGCAACTGCAACCCGCATCGGTGCAACTCGGCGTCTGCGACATGACGCGCTTGCTCGGGTTGTCGCTGCCGGACTGCGCGCCGTTCGCGTTGTGCGCGGAGCCCGTCGAAGTCGTCGCGTGGCGACCGATGCGCGTCCGCTGACCGGACGCGTGCGCGGCGATCGAAGTGCGCCCATAGTCAGCGGAACGCGCACGACGCGCGCACACCGATCCCCATGAACTCCGTCCTTTCGTTCTGCCTCGGCGCCGCCGCATGCCTCTGCTGCGCGGCAACCTTCGACGCCGCTCGCTCGTCTGTCGCCACGACCCAGGACCCGCAACAGATGGCGCGCGTGAAGAAGCTCACGCAGCCCGGCCCCGAGCACCAGAAGCTCGAGGCGTTCCTCGGCACGTGGACGACCGACTCGTCGTTCTTCATGGGCGGCAACAAGACTCCGGCGGGCAAGGGCGAGGCGACGTTCCGCTGGCAGATGCAGGGCCGCTGGATGGTCGCGGAGACCAAGGGCTCGATGATGCAGCAGCCGTACGAGAGCTTCTGGGTCCTCGGCCACGACAACATGAAGAAGAGCTACGTCATCACGACGGTCCAGAACATGGACACCGCGATGGTGCGCTCGGAAGGCGACTTCCTGCAGGACGGCAAGACGCTCGTGACCTACGGCCAGATGGACGAGTACCTGACCGGCGAGCACGACAAGCTCGTGAAGTACGTCTTCCGCTTCGTCGACGCGGACCACATCACGATCGAAGTGCACGACCTGCACATCGGCGAGCCGAACACGAAGGTGCTCGAGATCGCGATGACGAAGAAGAAGTGATGCGCGAAGCGGCAGCCCGGCAACGGCTGCGTCGCGGGACGCGTCGTGGCGGGCTCGGGATCGTGCGCTGAGAACGGGGTCGGATCCGTGGATTCGACGCAGTTCGCACGACGCTGACAGCCGTCGCGACTCCGCGAGCTGTCAGGCCGCGAAGAACGCGCGACGCACCGCGTCGAGCATCTCCGGTCGCGCGCCCAGCTGCTGCGCGTTGCGCAAGTGCGTCTCGGCGTCGGCCCTGCGGCCGAGCAGCACGCACGCTTGTGCGAGGTGCAGTTGCGGCGACGGATCGGTCGGCGCGAGTTGCACCGCCCGCTGCAGGTGCTCGTGGCCCTGCTCCACCTCGCCGCGACCGACGAGCAGGATGCCGAGCCGGTTGTGCGCCTCGGCGAGACCCTCGTCGAGCGCGATGGCCTGGCGCAGCGCGCTCTCCGCGCGCCGTTCCTGGCGCAGCTTCTGCCGCACGACGCCGAGGAACAGCCATGCTTCCGCTGCGTGCTCGCTGCGGCGCACGATCTCGCGTGCCTGACGCAGAGCCCAGCGCGCGTCGCCCTTCGCGAGCAACGTGTCGACGTTGCGCATCCCTGCGAACAAGCCCGGCACCTTCGACAACCGCAGCAATCGCTCGATGTCGCGTCGGCTCTCGCCGGCGCCGGCGTTGGTCGCAGCAGCCTGCAGCGCGTTGCGCGCATCCTCCTGGCGATCGAGCATCAGGCACGCGCGGCCGAGGTCGAGCCACAGACCGGCGTCCTGCGGATATGCGTGCGCCGCGCGTTCGAGCACAGCATGCGCTTCCTGCGTGCGATCGCGCTCGATCAAGAACGAGCCGACGAGCCGCGCGGCGGGCGCGCTGAGTTCCTTGGACGCAGCGAGCTCGTCGGTGATGCGATCGCGCAGCGCTGCGTCGCCCATGCGGTCGGCGACGGCCGCGAGCTGCGCGAGGCCCGACGAGCCGAGCTGGCTCGCCGCGTGCGCCTCGTGGAGCACTTCGCGCGCGCGCTGCAGCTCGCCGGTGCGGAACCACAACGACGCGCAGTTCTCGATGTCCGCGGGAGCGCGCTCCACATGCACGGCGCGCGTCAGCGCCTCTGCTGCGGAACGCTCGTCGCCGGCTGCCTGCAGCAGCGCGGACGCGCGCCGCATCGCAGCAACGCTCTTCGTCTGCAGGCCGATCTGGCGCAGCAACTCGACCACCTGCTCGCGCCGCTTGCCCGCGCGCAGCAACGCCACCGCCGTCTCGAACGCGACGTCGTGCACCGGCGTGACGTCGGCCACGGCCGCGCACTCGCGCGCGGCGCGCAGCACGTCCGTGTCGGCGGGCGCCGCCATGCCCGCTTCGAGCGCGAGCAGCTCGTCCTTGGCCACGAGCCACCACGACAACGCCTGCCCGCTGACCGGCAACGGTTGCGGCTTCTCGCTCCAGCCGAGCGCGCCCGTGAGCTCGAACCACATGCGCAGCAGCGATTCGGCCGCGCGGCTCGGATGGAACGGGATCTCGATGTCGAGTCGCGGTCGTTGGGTCTTGCCGTCGTGCGCGCGGAGGCGGATCGAGTTCGCGGTCACGAGCCCGTCGACGAGCAGTTCCACCTCGCCGCGTTGGTGCAGCGAGGCGAGCGTCTCCACGGGCAGCAATTCGCGCACGCGCAGGAACATGCGCTGGCCGTTGGTGCTCGTGAGGTAGGGCAGGAAGCGCGCGCCGCGATCCGCGCCCGCATTGAGCATCTGCACGAGCTGGCGCGGCAGCTGGCGGCCGAGGACTTCGTAGGGCGCCGCCCCGACGACGGGCGAAAGCCCGTCGGGCACCGCGAACCCGAAGACGACGACGACAGTCAGTTCTGCTTCCTCCGATCCAACGCCACCTGCAGCCACGGATTGGCTGCGGCGAGGAGCTGGTCGGAGAGGCCCGAGGCCGTGGCGATCTCGCGTTCGAGCAGGAACGCGGCCCGGCGTCGCCAGAGATCCGCGCGTCCTGAGTCGTCGACGAGATCGGCAGCGACCAGGAACGCGCCGATCAGCATGCGATCGTTGCCGGAGCGATCCTCCGGCAACGGCGCAAAGCTGTATCGGCCGCTGTCCACGGCGCTGAGGAACGTTTTCGGGCCTTCGCCTTCGATCCACGCGGGACCGGCCATGGCATCGGCGATTGCGGCAATCGGCGCAACGAGGTCCGCGTCGCCGGAAGCGCGGTGCAACGCCGCGAGCCCGCGCAGCAGCGCCGCCATCTGGCCGGTCACGTCGAACGGCGACTGGCCGTCGAGCACGAGCGGATGGGCGCGTTGCGGCAACGCACACGGACCGTCCTTCTTCAGCATCGGCAGCAACGTGGACTTCGCGTGCGCGACGAGCGCCGCGAGCAGCGCGTAGTCACCGGTCGCCATCGCCGCGAGCGCACCTGCTTCGAGGCAATGCCCTTCGCCGCGGCCGGTGCGGAACTCGGCGTGCTTCAGCATCGCGAGCGCAGAGCCGCCGACGCGACGCAGTTCCTCGCGCGCGAACGGATCGGCAGTGAGCCAGTGGTAGTCGAACAGCATCTGCGCGGAGACGTGCTCGTAGTCGATGCGCGCGAAGCCGTGCGGCGCATCGAGCGCGTGCGCCTGCAGCCCGCGGCGATACGGCTCGGTGTCCTGCGGCAACCGCGTCGCGCGACCGCCGGTCGGCCGCAGCGCGTGCTGCAACACCATGCCCTCGGCCACCGCGAGCAACGCGCCGCTGCGCCAGCGAAGCAGGTTGTGCAACAACGAGTCGCCGTGTCGCGGCGAGCCGCCGCAGCGCGCGTCCTCGAGATCGCCGAAGCCTCCGTAGGGCCCGAAGCGCGCGTTCTCGCGCCACATCCGCAACTGGCTGCCGTCGTCGCCGAAGTCGCTGCCGGCAACGGGCGCAGGGCCGCCGAACGCGCCCCAGGCCTTCGTCGCGCGCGTCGCGTCGACGTCCGGGAACGCCGCGAGGCGCACCGGCGCCCACGAAGCCGCCTCGCGCTCCGCGTCGTCCAACGACGGATCGTCCCAGAACAGGTGCAAGCGGAACGCCTTCGCCGTGCCGTCGCCGAGGTAGTGGTTCGCGTTCGACAACAGATCCTGCACCACGGTCGTGCCGGCGCGGACCGGCGACTGCGGCAGCAGGTTCTCGGACGCGAACGCAGGCACGAACCGCAGCTTCTCGTCCCGCACGCAGACGCGGAACGCAGCGAAGCGCACGGGACCGAGCGGCCCGTTCGCCGGTTCGCAGTTGTCGAGCACGAGCGTCAGCTCGGCGCGTCGATCGCCGTCGAAGGTCACGAGCCACGCGCGCAGGTCGAGCAGCGGCCGGCCTGCGTCCGGGCCGTCCTGCAGCCGGTGCGTCGAACGGAAGCGCCGCACGCGCACGAGGCCGGTGTCCAGCTCGATGCCGCCTTCGCCCGCAGCAGGATCGGGCACCAGCTCCGCGCGCAGCACGCGGCCCCACGGATCGACGAGTTCGGTGTGCAGCGGCAGCGCGTCGGGCACCAGCGGACGGTGCGGCGCGGGCGCGAACGGCGCAGCGAGCGCGCCGTCCTTGCGCGCCACCGCGACGTCGAACAGGCGCACGGAGCCCTTCTGGACGGTCGCGTGCCACTGCGCGGAGAGCAACGCCACGGATCCGTCCGGCCAACGCAGCGTCGGCACGCCCACGCCGTGCAGCGCGGCGCCTTCGGCCGCCTGCTGTGGCGGCTCCTGGACGCCGCCGTCCTCGACCTCGCGCGCCGTGATCGCGACCAGGCTCTGCGCGCCTTCGAGTCGCAGCGCACCGCGCGGCAACGGCACGGCCGCAGTCACGACGCGGGACTGCGCGGCGCCGGCTGCGTTCGCGACGCGGACGCGCACGCCGGCGGGCGCTTCGGACTGCGCGGACACCTGGGGCGCGCAGAGCAGGATCGCGGCGGCGAGAAGACGCGGCATGGCCGCGCATTGGCGCGCGGCGACTCGACGAACGCAAGCGCGGATCCGATCGCGGCGCGATCCGTGGCCGCTGGCGGCGGACGGCCGCTACTTGGGCGGCGCGACCGGAGCGAGCGACTTCGACGCGCGCCGCATGCGCAGTCCCGGCGGATGCGAGTCGAACTGCATCGGCGCCTTGCCGCCTTGCACGAGCTCGAGCCGCAGGCGCTGCGGCACTTCGGTCCACGCCGGGGAGCGACGCCACAGCACGTCCGCTGCCGCGCGCGCGAGCGGTTCCACTGCGACGCCCTGCTTCACGGGCAGGCGCAGGCACAACGTGCGTTCGCCGTCGACGTCGAGCGTCGAGACCTCGACGAATCCCGCGAGATGGTCCGCGAAGTCCTCTTCGACCTCGATCGCGACCTTGGGCCGCGCCCGTTCGCCTTGCACCTTGAGCAGGTGCTGCATCATCAGGCTGAGCACGAGGCACCCGCCAAGGCCGATGGCGCCGACGACATAGATCGACTTGGACACGCCCGTCCTATCGGCAGCCGAACGCCTGCAGCTTTGGCGCGCAAACGGCCGAAACAGCCCGCCGACGACGCCGGCTCGGCGATCGGCGCCATCGCCCGGCGCTACGCCGACCGGCCACCGCCGATTTTTTTGGCGAACCGGGGGTTGCAGTGGGTTCCCCCCATGGTAAGCAACCGCGCAACCCGCCCTTCGGCGCACCCCCAGCTCCAGTCAGTCCATCATGGGTAAGTCCGTTCACTGCAAGGAATGCGGCAAGGTCTACCGCGAGCTCGAAGAGCTCGAGGACCTGCGCGACAACGACAGCGTCTGCCTCGTCTGCAACAACACGATCGAGGTTGCAGACTGGGACCGCATCCTGGCTTCGTTCGAGGATGAAGACGGCGACGTCGACGACGAGGACGAGGATGACTGGGACGACGACGAGGAAGACGACGAGGACGAGGACGACGATGACGTCGAAGCCGACGAGGACTTCGACGACGACGACGTGGACGTCGATGACGACGAAGACGACGACGAGGAAGAAGAAGAGGACGACGACGAAGACGAGGATGAGGACGAAGACGAGGACGAGGACGACTGACCGTCCTCGGCGCGCGGCCTGAGGCGCGCGCCCCGTCCGTCCGGGCGGCCGCGACAAGATGTCAGCCGCCGCCCAGCCAAGCCTGCCAACCTGGCACGGCCCGACCGCACCGGCCCCGCCGGCTGGAAGCCGAAACCGCTTCTGAGCAAGCACTTAGGAATGCGCTAGGCGGCGGCATAGGCGTTGCTTTTGCGGGCGCCCCTCACGTCGAGGGCAAGTTCCGCCGTATGCAGCAGCAGAGTTTCCGAGTGCTCCTCGTGGAGGACGATGACTCGCTCCGGGTTTGCCTGGGCGAGTTCCTCGCCGACCACGGCTGGAACGTCGGGCTCGCGGCCACCGCGGCCGAGGCGATCGAACTGGCCATGCGCCAGCGGTTCGACTTCTCGATCCTCGACTTCCACCTGCCCAACGGCACGACCGGCCTCGAAGTGTTCCGCCGCATCTGCGCCGTGCGCCCGCTGCCGGCGATCCTGATGTCGGGCGGCGCGAACCGTGACGAGGCGGCACTGGCCCTGCAGGCAGGCATCTTCACCTTCCTGCGCAAGCCGCTCGACCTCGAACGTCTGCGCCAGTCGATGCACCTGCTCATCGAGCACCACTTCGGCGGCCCCGTCGGCTGGCCCAACCCGGCGCCGCCGCTGCCGCGCCCGCGGCCGCCGCAAGGCCCCTGCCGCTGAACCGAACCCGGCTGATCGCTGCAACTTGCTGCGTCGGCCAAGCCTGATTCCCACCCAACACTCCCAACACCCCCAGAAAGAGGACTCCTGAGATGGCCAAGACCAAGTCTGCCACCGTCACCCCCCTTGGCGACCGCGTGCTCGTGAAGCGCGTGGAAGCCGACGAGAAGACCAAGGGCGGCATCATTCTTCCCGACACCGCCAAGGAGAAGCCGCGCGAAGGCGTCGTGATCTCCGTCGGCAACGGCAAGCTGCTCGACAACGGCACGCGCCAGGCGATGTCGGTCAAGCCGAAGGACCGCGTCCTCTTCTCCTCCTACGCCGGCAGCGAGATCAAGCTCGACGGCGAAGAGCTCATGATCCTCGGTGAGGACGAGATCCTCGCCGTGATCGAGTGATCCAGCCCACCCGCACCCACCACTAGGAACAAACCATGGCCGTCAAGAAGATCGCCTACGACCAGGAAGCGCGTGAGCGCATGCGCGACGGGGTGAAGAAGCTCGCCCGCGCCGTCAAGGTCACCCTCGGCCCGCGTGGCCGCAACGTCATCATCGAGAAGTCCTTCGGCAGCCCGCTCGTCACCAAGGACGGCGTCACCGTCGCGAAGGAGATCGAGCTCGAAGGCAAGTACGAGAACCTCGGCGCGCAACTCGTGAAGGAAGTCGCGTCGCGCACGTCGGACGTCGCCGGTGACGGCACGACGACGGCGACCGTTCTCGCCGAAGCCATCTTCGAAGAAGGCATCAAGAACGTCACCGCGGGCGCCAACCCCGTCGCGCTGAAGCGCGGCATCGAGAAGGCGGTCGCGAAGGTCGTCGAGGGCATCAAGAAGTCCAAGATCGACATCAAGGGCAAGAAGGAGATCGCCCAGGTCGGCTCGATCGCCGCGAACAACGACACGGAGATCGGCAACATCCTCGCGGACGCCATGGAGCGCGTCGGCAAGGACGGCGTCATCACGGTCGAAGAGGGCAAGAGCCTCGTGACCGAGGTGAAGTGGGTCGAAGGCATGCAGTTCGACAAGGGTTACCTGTCGCCGCACTTCGTCACCGACCAGGAGAAGATGGAGTGCGTCCTCGAGAACCCGTGGATCCTGATCAACGAGAAGAAGATCTCGTCGATCAAGGACATGCTGCCGATGCTCGAGAAGATCGCGCAGAGCGGCCGTCCGCTGCTGATCATCGCGGAGGACATCGAGGGTGAAGCGCTCGCGACGCTCGTCGTCAACAAGCTGCGCGGCGTGTTCAAGTGCTGCGCCGTGAAGGCCCCGGGCTTCGGCGATCGTCGCAAGGCGATGCTCGAAGACATCGCGGTCACGACCGGCGGCAAGGCGATCTTCGAAGACCTCGGCATCAGCCTCGAGTCCGTCACGACGGCCGAGCTCGGCACGGCCAAGAAGGTCGTCGTCGCGAAGGACGACACGACGATCATCGAAGGCGCCGGCAAGACGAAGGACGTGCAGGCCCGCATGGAGCAGATCCGCGCGGAGATCGACCGCACGACGTCGGACTACGATCGTGAGAAGCTCCAGGAGCGTCTCGCGAAGCTGGCCGGCGGCGTCGCGCAGATCATGGTCGGCGCGGCCACCGAGGCCGAGATGAAGGAGAAGAAGGCTCGCGTCGAAGACGCGCTGCACGCCACGCGCGCAGCGGTCGCCGAGGGCATCGTCGCCGGCGGCGGCGTCGCGCTCGTTCGCGGCGCGGACAGCCTCAAGAGCCTCAAGCTCGACGGCGATGAGCGCATCGGCGCCGACATCGTCCGTCGCGCGCTCGAGGCACCCATGCGCCAGATCGCCGCGAACGCCGGCGTCGACGGCTCGATCGTCGTCCAGACCGTGCGCACGAACTCGTCGGTGACGTTCGGCTACAACGCCGCCACGGACACCTACGAGGACATGGTCAAGGCCGGCGTCGTCGACCCGGCGAAGGTGACCTGCGCCGCGCTGCAGAACGCCGCTTCGGTGGCGACCCTGCTGCTGACGACCGAAGCCCTCGTCTCGACCGTCCCGGAGAAGAAGCCCGCGGGCGGCGGCGGCCACGACCATGACCACGGCGGCATGGGTGGCATGGGCGGGATGGGTGGAATGGGCGGCATGGACTTCTGAGTCCGCGCTGACTTCCGCTCCCCTTGCGAGGCTCGGTTGCGCGATGCGCAGCCGGGCCTCGTTCATTTTGGGGGGCGCGAAGCAGCTTCCCACTCGATTTGGAGGTCCCATGCCAACCAGGGCATGCTTCTGTGAGACACTGCGCCGTCCAAGGAGCCTTCGTAAGGAAAGGACCGTCACAGCAATGCCCTCCTTATCTCAGCGCCACGGCATCCCCATGGGGAGAAGAGTTCTGGCTGCAACCTCCCTGATGGTGACGCTGATGGTGCTGTTGGCCGTCCTCTACCGCGAATGGTCGCCGGTAGATGCATCGACGCCGTCACAGTCCCTGGAGTCCGACGGCGCAAATCCAGTTGCCGCCAGACCGGACAGCCGAGTCGGAGACGCCCCCGCGCAACGGCAGAGCGCGCCCCCGGCTCAAGCACGCATCCACGTAGTCGACGCCGATGGAGTGGCTATCCCTGGCGTCGCGATCTGGTGCGATGCACAACTCAACGAACACGGCGCAGATCTCGGGACGCTGCCGGCGGGCACGACAGACGAACGAGGACGGTTGCTGATACCGCTACCCCGTCCTGGCTCCACTTGTTGCGCGAAGAAGCCTGGATACCTCGTCGAAGCCTTTCAAACAGAGGGGGTGGAGGAAACGACGGTTGTCCTGAATCGTTCGCGCACCCTCGAATTGCTGGCCGCAGGTCCCATCGGACCTGTCGCCGATTGCTCGGTCTTCGTGTCGCTTCTCGACGCGATACCGGCCGCTGGCGTGTCGCGCATCAACCACGGGTCAGAAGGTGTCCTCAGCGCATCCAACCCCGTGTGGCAAGGTCGAACGGACAGGAGCGGGAGGTGCGCCTTGGATACTCCTGCCGACCGACCGCTTTGGGTCTCCGTGTTCCACGATGCGTTCTATCCGTGCGAGCGTTGGGCTCTGGCCTTGGAGCCGATCCCAGCCGCCTCAGAGCCATTTCAAGGCGTCATTGCGATGCGCGACATGCTCGGGATCGCAGTGGCTGTTCCGGACGACGCCACGATCACTTCCCACATCTGGGAGTATGACCATCGAGCGCGCTGCCTCGAGGTCGGCGCGATGGCTCGATACAGGTACTGCCAAGAAGCACTGCAGAAGAAGATGCCCAACCACGCAGTTGGCACTTTCGCCGTGAACACGCCCGGCGTCGGAGATGAGGTCTCGTTCGCCGGGCTCGACAATCTCGGGCGGGAGTGGGCGCTGGATTGGAAGTTTGTCCCCATTCGCACGCTCACGGCCCCGGTCTTCCCGATCGAGGTGCCCTCAACTGGCTCTGCCGTGGTCGATGTAGTCTTCGAGTTGAACGGCCGTCGGATCGAGGGGACTCCGATGCTCCTCGGCAAGATGTCTCGGTCTGGCAAGCCTCTACTTCTGTCCATTCGCAGCGGCGCGGTTTTGACAGTGCCCGCGGGTGACTACTGGGTCGAACTCGACAGCCCCCTTGGCTTCGGGCCGGATATCCCGACTCCGCCACCGACGTCCGTACTCAATGGAGCTCGAGCCACCCTGGCCTGCTCAGTGCCTCACGAGCTGATTCGCGTCGATGTCTCACCAACTGTGCTCGGAGACACGCTCGATCGGACCGTGGTGGTCTCACTCGAGTCGGGAGACACATCGATTGGCACGATGTGGCGGCGGGAGCGAGACCCGTTGGTCTATTGGCTGCCGCCCGGCGACTACGCCATGCAGGCCGCTACGCCTGGCTACTCTGTGGCCAGGAGATCCTTGAGAGTCAGCAGCGGAGATGGTCCATCCACCATCAACGACCTCGTGCTGCGCCGCTGAAGGTCTCGAGCTCTGCACTTCCGGGCTACGCAGCGCAAGTCGCCAAGGCACAGCGCATTGGGCATCCGAGACGCCCTGTTCACCGCACCAGCAAACTGCGCCACGCGTTCGTCACAACAAACCCGCCCGCCGCGTCCTGCGTGACCGTCTGGCCGAACAGTTCGAAGCCTTGCACGGGCACGTTGGGCGTCACGAACGAAGCGGTGTAGAGGCCCTGCGCGTTGGTGATGCCGAACAGCGACAGCACGTTGCCGTTGGTCTGCAGCGTCGCGATACCGGGCAGCACGAGCGGGCCCGGTGCGTCGCCGAGCAGCAGCAAGAACAGTTGCGGCGCTCCCGTGCTGACCGTCAACGCGATCGGCGCGCCGACCTGCGATTGCTCGGGCAGCAGCGTCATCGACGCGGCGAGCGGCACGGCGTAGTCGAGGCTGTAGACCTCGACGTCGTCGATGTTCCAACCGCCGTAGGCGACGCTGCCGCCGCTGACCATGCGGAACTCGACGACGACGCTTGGATTGTTGTTCGCGATCGGCACGAGCAGGTCGAACGTCGTCCAGTTCGCGTCGAGCGCCGACGTGAACGGGCTGCGCCAGACCAGCGTGCCGTTGAGGCGCACTTCGCCGAAATCGAGCGGACCCGGGCACGTGAGCTGGCGACGGAAGCGCAACCGCGCGCCGGTGATGCCGGTGCAGTCGATCGACGGCGAACGCAGCCACGTGTTGGAGAAGGGCTGGTAGGCGCCGTCGCCGAAGAGGCCGAGGTCCGTGCCCGCGCAGTTGCTGCCGCTCGCCGCGACAGCAGGATCCTGCCACGCAGAGCCGCTGCGCCCCTGCGGCGCGCCGATTTCCCATTCGTCGAGGCCTGCGATCGCGCCGTGCGACCAACCCGTAGCGCCGTTCTCGAAGCCTTCGAAGAACACGCGGCGCTCGGCGCGCGTGACGTAGAGGTAATCGCCGGAAGCGGGCAACCGCTGCTGCGCGCCACTGCTGTGCACGGCTTCGAAGTGGTAGCTGACCGACGTCGGCGCCATCTGGCCCGGCAGCAACGCGCGCCAGCGATCGCCTTGGCCGAGCGCGACCATGTTGCGCTGCTGCGGCGCGCCGTCGTTCCAGTGCAGTCGCACCTGCGTCCACGAACCCGTGTAGGGCGCGGCGACCACTTCGACGTAGCGCGGCGTCGCTTGCTGCACCGTGCTGCCGATCGTCGCATGCGACAACGCGCCGGGCTGCAGCTGCGGATACGGCAGGCTGTGCGCGATGCACGCGGCCGACAGCTGCGTGTAGTGCGGCGTGCCGTTGCCGAGGATGCCGTCGTCGTCGTCCGCCTGGAACGCGGCGACCACGGCCTCTTGCTGGTTGCCTGCGCCCGCGACGATCGATGCGAGCAGCACGTCGTTGCTGATCTGCAGCGCTTGCTGCGTGCCGAGCTGCGCGCGCAGGTTCTCGCGGAACTTCCACGCGCAACCCATCCACGACAGGCCCTGGTCGTGCGGGCCTGCGCCGTTCGGATACTGCTGAGTATTCGTGCCCGTGCGGATGCCGCCGCCGCCGCTGAAGAAGTCGTGGCCGATCGTCGGGTCGTCGAGCAGATACATGCTCGTGATGTCGGCCCACGCTTCGCTGAGGCCGTTGGCCTGGCTGATGCCGCTGTATTGCTCGTCGAGGCCGTGGCCCCATTCGTGCGCGACCACCGATGCGCCCGACGTGTTGTTGCAGCCGCCGCCCGACGCGTAGAAGTTGATCGTGTTGTTCGTGTAGTAGGCGTTGCACGTCGACGCGAGGTTGACCGACGGCAGGATCAGGTTCATCGCGTCGAGTTGCGCGGTGTCGCCGAGGATGCCGCGCACGAACCGATGGACGCGATCCGTCCAGTAGTAGGTCGTGTTGTGCGCGAGCTCGAACTCGCCCGACGCCGCCGAACCGAACTGCAACGTCGCCGCCACGCCGGGCTGCAGCGTCGCGTTCACCACCGGCGCGTTCGCGCCCTGGAGCAGGTTCGTGTGCTCGCCGTCGAGCCGCGCGGTGATCTGCGTCGCCGCGGTCAGCGACACCGTGAACTGGCCGTTCTGGTCCGTGACGAACGTGCCGACGCCCGGCACCTGCACTTCGACGCCGCGCAACACGGCATTGGTCGGCGTCGACACCGGCGAGAACTGCGTGTGCGCATAGCCGAGCACGGTCACCGTGGTCGCAGCGGGCAAAGCCGCGATCGCAGCCTCGTGCGGCTTCGCGCAGCCGAAGCCGCACTCGTGCTTGTCGTTCTCGTAGCGGATGAACGCACCCGTCTTGGCGTCGACGTAGGCGCGGCCGATCGGGCCCTTGCCCTCGGCGTCGACGGCGCGCACCTGCACTTCCCACGCGAGGACCGCGCGCTTCTCGCTGTCGATGCCGACGAGCACGAGGCGCGGCGCGCGCGCGTTGCCTGGCTGCAGCGTCGCCGTGGGCTTCGTATTCGCGCCCGCCCATGCGCGCACCACCGCCTCGTCCTCGCCGATGCGCGGCGCGAGGTCGATCGCAGCGTCGACGGGCCACGCCGTGCTGCCGAGGTGCACGAGCTTGCCGCTCATGTGGATGCGCACGTCGACGCGACCGCCGATCACCGGCACGCCGCGGAAGCGCTGCTCGAACGTGAACACGTAGGTCCGCCCCATGCGCGCGCCGGTGACTTCGACGAAGTCGCTCGCGCCGACGCCGAGCAGGTCCGCGTGGCGCACGAGCGCCTCGTTCGCGTGGCGACGAGCTTCGACGAGCGTGTTTTCGCGCCAGCCATCGAGCGCGATGCCGTCGCCGTAGGCCACGCGCGGCGTGTCCGTCGCCTCGTTCCACTGCGCGATCCAGTTGCCTGCGGACTCGGACAGGAACCGCTCCCACGACGCACGCGCCGACGGCGACTGCGCCGCGAGGTCTGCCGCGAACAAGGTGGCGATCGCGGCGACGACGACGTCGGCCCGCACGGATTGCGATGGGATCATTCGAGTTCGACGGGGCGAGGCGACTTCGGCGGGCGACTTCAGGGCAGGAAGTTGAGACGCAGCGCGTTCGAGAGGCTCACTCCCGACGCGGCGCCGGCGTCGACGATCGCCCACTGCGTGACGAGCGAGAACGGCAGCCCGCCAGGATACGTGAATTGCGTCTGCCCGGATGCATCGGTGAAGAACGGGCCGATGGGCTCCGCGCCGCTCGGCACGAGCGTTCCGCCGAACACGAGTTGGATGCCCTGCGTCAGCGACACGCCGAGATACGCGGCGGTGTTGGCCGGCGCCTTCGTCAGCGTGAACGTGCCCGTCTGTCCGCCTGCGAGGCCGCCACACACCGAGTAGCGCGGCATCTCGCCGCTGCCCGAGAGGCTCGCGAAGCCGAGGTCGGTCGCCGCCGAGTTGCAGCCGAGCGCGAGCGGCATCACGAAGTCCCCGACCACCGGCAGGTGGTCCGCGGCAACGAAGCTCGCCGTGACGCCGCCGCCGGTGAAGCCCGCGATCTGCGACGGCATTGCCGCCGCGTTCGGCAGCGATTGCGTGTTGAACACGAACGAACGACGCAGCGCGCACAGGCTGTCCTGCCACAGCAGGTAGTCGGGCTTGTAGTTGCTGCCCTGGAACGTCGTGCGGTTGTTGGTGAACGGCTCGACCGACTGGTCGAACTTCATGTCCGTGCGATTGCGATCCGTTCCGTCCGTGCCCGCGCCGTCGACGACCGGGCCGCTCGCGAGCCACTGCACCGGGCCCACGCGCGTGTTGGTCGTCTCGTCCTCGTTGAGGTCGCCGCCGGTGATCACGACGGTGTTGGGCCCGAGCACCCGCGTCGCGGCGGGGCTGTCGGCGATGCGCGCGCGCGAATCCGGCGTCGTGCCGCCGGCGCCGTTCCACATGTACTCGATGTAGTAGGCGATGTTCTGCGCAGCGGTCATGCGCTGGTTCTGGTCCGACGTCGTGCTGCCGGCCTTGAAGTGCGCGTTGCCGACGACGAGGTCGCCTGCATACGTCGCGTCGGGCAAGTCGATCTCGGCCCACATGTAGCCGCGGATGCCGCCGGTGCCGCCGGGCGCGTAGAGGTCGGCGGTCACGGTCGGGATGTCGCTGCGGATGCTCTGGCCGTCGCCCGTGAGGTCGAGGAACGGGTAGCGGCTCAGGATGATGTTGCGGTTGAAGCCGTCGCTGATCGAGCTGACGTGGACGTAGGGCAGGTCGTAGCCCGGCGCGAACGCCTGCACGTGCTGCGTGATCGCCGGCGAACCCGCGCGGAACGTGTCGAGGCCACCGCGCAGGAACATGCCGACGGTCGTCGTCAGTTGCGCCTGCGTGTCGGCGTTGTTGCCCGTGCCGTTGCCGCTGTTGTCGCCGCACTCCTGCAGGATCAGCACGTCCGGCCGCATCGCCGCGACGATGCGCGCCGCCGCCGCCCAGTTGTTGGTCGCGCTGTTCTTGACGTTGGTCGAGCAGATCGCGTCGAGCATGTTCCACGTCATGACGCGGAGGTCGGTCGGCGACTGGCGACCCCACTGGCCCGCGGCGGGGCTCCATTGCGCGGTCAGCGATGCGGTGAGCAGCACCGCGGCGAACGGGAGACGTAGGAGCGACATGTGCGGTGCGGGCATGGGAGATTGCCGGGCAGGCCGGTCCATGCTACGCAGCGGACCCATGTCCGAAAGCCGCACGAACGAACCGAAGCGACGCGCGGACGAGCGATTGCTGCCGACCGTAGGCGCGGAGCCGTTCGCGTGCCGCGCCGGCTGCGGCGCGTGCTGCATCGCGCCGTCGATCGCGCGCCCGTTCTTCGGCATGCCGCACGGCAAGAGAGCCGGCGAACGCTGCGTGCACCTCGACGCGCAGAACCGCTGCCTTCTGTTCGGCAAGCCGGAGCGACCACAGTTCTGCGCCGACCTGCGCGCCGAACCGTCGATGTGCGGCGCGAGCGACGACGAGGCGATGGCGATCCTGCAGCAGTGGGAGCGGCTCACCGAGCCGCGCTGAGTCCCTACTTCGCGAGCAACCGCAGGCACAGCTCTTTCACGTCGGTCGCCTTCACGCGATCGCGCGCAAGCGAACGGTCGCTGCACAGGAACACCGGGCCCGCGTCGTCGTCGCCGTAGATGCGGCCGTGCGTGCCCTTCACGATCGACGAATCGGTGCCGATGACGTCCATCAGGTAGCGGAAGCCGAGCATCTTCTTCGCGAGGTTCTTCGCGACGCGCAACTTGGGGAACGCGATCTTCGGGTCGACGAACAGCTCCGCCGGGTCGTAGCCAGGCTTCCGGTGGATGTCGACCGTGGTCGCGAAGTCGGGCCGCCGCGCCTCGTCGAGCCAGTAGTGGTAGGCAAACCAGCAGCCGGGCTCGGCGACGAGCACGAGCTCGCCGCTGCGTTCGTGGTCGATGCCGAGTTCGCGCTGCTGGTTGCGGTCGAGCACGCGCGCGACTCCGGGCGTCCGTTGCAGCAACGTGCGAACGGACTCGAGGTCGGCGGCATTGCGCACGTAGACATGCGCGCACTGGTGGTCCGCAACCGCGAACGCGCGGCACACGCCGAAGTCGAGCAACTGGCCGTGGCTCGTCTCCTGCACGCGCAGGTAGCCCCTCTCGTGCAGCACACGGTTCACGTGCACCGGCGTGGTCGCGCGTTCGATGCCGTACTCCGACAAGACGACGAGGTGCGCGTCCTTGCTGCGCGCGAGTTCGACGAGGCGCGCGCATTGCGCGTCGAGGTCCTTCACCGCCTGCACGCTGCGCGGGTCGTCGGGCCCGAATCGTTGGTGGTCGTAGTCGAGGTGCGGCAGATAGACGAGCATCAGCTCGGGGTCGTGCCGCGCGGCGACCGCGCACGCGGAATCGACGATCCACTTCGTGCTGCGGATGTCGGCGCCCGGTCCCCAGAACTGGAACAGCGGGAAAGGCCCGAGCTCATGCTGCAGCGACGCCTGCAGGTCCTGCGGCTCGCTGTAGAGGCCGGGCTTCTTGAGGCCGTTGGCGTGGTACTCGGGCCGCGGCGTGACCGACCAGTCCACGCACGGCGCATACATGTTCCACCACCAGAACAGCTTCGCGGTGCGGGCCGAGAAGCGCGCCTTCGCCGCCTCGTATAGCTTCTCGCCGCGCACGAGGCCGTTGTTCTGCCGCCACAGCCACGTCTGCTCCAGGTCGCGGAAGTGCCAGCCGTTGCCGACCGCGCCGTGGTCGCGCGGCAGGAGCCCCGTGAGGAACGTCGCCTGCACGCTGCACGTCACTGCCGGGAAGATCGTGTCGAGCGGCGCGGCGAAGCCGTGCTCGCCGAGGCCGCGCAGGACGGGCGCGTGCGCGAGGTCCCTGGGCCTCAGGCCGACGGCGATCGCAACGAGCAGCTTCATGCGCGGCAAGTGTGCCGATGCGCGCGCTTCGACGCCACGCGGCTCGCGAATGCGCGGCGCGCTTTCCTCGCCACGGGCTGCGCCGTAGTTTCCGCCGCACGATGGCGCACGAGTCGGAGCAACAAGGCAAGCTGCCTCCTCCCTGGGACCGGATCTTCTCGCTCGGCACCCGCACGTTCGTGTGGGGCCTGCTCGCGGCAATCCTCTGGATCCTGCGGCCGTTCCACCTGCTCGTGTTCCTGACGTTCGTGTTCGCCTACATCCAGGCGCACGGCGTCGACGGACTGAAGCACCGCATCAAGAACCGCCCGCTGCGCGTCACGATCGTGGGTCTCGTGTTCCTCGGCACGATCGTCGCGACGGTGCTCACGCTGAGCCCGCAGATCGAGTCGCAGGCGCTGACGCTCGCCAAGAACTACAAGACCTACATCACCAACGCGGACCAGGAGATCAACGAGACGTTGCGCGAGTACCCGCAAGCGTGGGACTACCTCGTGCAGCGCGAGGCGATCAACGCCGCGGCCGAGCACGGCGATCCGAACAAGCCCGTGCCGGAGCCGCACGTGGTGCGCGACCTCGTCGACAAGCTGCTCGGCATGTCGGGAGCACAAGACGGGCAGAAGCCCGGCGACGCGCTGAAGACGGTGTTCGACCTAGGCAGCTCGGTGTTCGGCTACGTGAGCTCGTTCCTGCTCGCCGTGCTGTTCAGCTTCATGATCGTGCTCGACCTGCCGTTCCTCTCGCGCGGTGTCACGAGCCTCGCGAACACGAAGGTCGGCTTCATCTACGACGAGGTGTCCGGCAGCCTCGCGACCTTCGCGAAGGTGCTCGGCCGCGCGCTCGAGGCGCAGCTGTTCATCGCGATCGCCAACACCGTGCTGACCGCGATCGGCATGTGGGTGCTGGGCATCGGCAACATCCCGGTGCTGTCGGCGATCGTGTTCCTGTTCAGCTTCATCCCGGTGGCCGGCGTGTTCATCAGCTCGGCACCGATCTGCCTCCTGGCGCTGAGCCAGGCGGACGGCGGCTTCACGCTGATGCTCGCCTCGATCGCGATGATCCTCATCGTGCACGGCGTCGAGACCTACATCCTCAACCCGCGCATCTACGGCCACCACATGCGCATGAACCCCGTGCTCGTGCTGATCGTGCTGACGGTGTTCGGCAAGCTGTTCGGCGTGTGGGGCTTCCTGCTCGGCATCCCGCTCGTGAACTACGTGTTCCGGCACGCGATCCGGTTCCCGCACGACCAGCCCGCGGACGGAGCCTGAACCGCGCCGCGCCGCAGACGCAGCGCGCGATCACTGCACGACGGTCGAGACCGCGTTGCTGAGCGCGACGCCTTCGACTGCGCCCGCGTCGAGCGCGAGCGCCTGGTTGAGGATCGTGAGGCCCCGGAACACGACCGACGGCGGGATCGAGAGGCTCAGGTTGGCTCGGCCTTGCACGTTCGCGAGCAGGAACGTCGTGAAGTCCGGCACCACGTAGAGCGTGCCGCCGAACAGCGGCGCGGCGGCGCCCGTGAAGCCGGTGCAGAACAGCACCGGCGTGTTGGCCAACATCAGACCTGCCTGCACGCGCAACGATCCGGCGATCGACGCGCGCCCCGAAAGCGTGAGCGTCACGGGACCGGAGATGCCTGCGGTGCCCGTTCCACCTGCGTTGAGTGAGCCTGTCGCGAAGCGCGATCGCTTCAACATCACTGCGTCCGCCGCGGTCCATGATCCTGGGACCGCGCCGATGTCGACCGTGGTCGTGCCCTGCGTGAGCCAGTAGCTGCCGACTTCGCGCCAACCACTGTTTGCCGCGGACGAGAAGTCGACCGTGGCCACTTCCTCGCCAGTCGCGTTGGCAACCGTCACCGGCGTGGATGCGGGATAACCGCCGCTCGTCGGCACGTGGACGAGCACGTTCCAGTGTCCTGTCTCCGCAACCGGCAACGTGTAGCGCGCGCGCGATGCGGGCGCGGCGTTCGGCGCAGCCAACGCTGCAGAGCCCGCGTTCGCGCCGTTCGTCGGGAACACACTGAACCCGGACAAGGAAGTCGTCGGATCGTTCTCTTCGCGCACGATCGGGATCGGCCGCCAGTTGGCGGGTCGCCCGGGGATTGCCGCAGGCGACGGGAAGTACTGCGCCGTCAGCGAGGGCAGATCGTCGTAGAGCCCCTCGGCATACCAGAACACGTGCCCCGGCAGGTTGCGCGTGCGATCCGCAGCGACCATGCCGAGCACTTCGTTCGTCGGTGTGCCGGTGATGGCGCGGATGCCGGGTGCGATCTTGCTGCGCTGCGCGGCGGGCACGGCGGCGAGTTGTTGGTCGAGCGTCGTCGTGTAGGACGTCAGCGTCGTGCGATAGACCTGCGGATAGCAGAGATCGATCGAGCCGCTGGTGACCCACTGCGGCCAGTCCTGCAAGAAGTTGTCGTAGCTGCCCGGCCAGACCGTCGGTGCGTCCGTCACGCGCACCGTCGTGCGGCGCGCCTTGATCGCGTTGTAGAGCTCGGTGTGGAACGCGTTCAGACGATCGGCGCGCCAGCGCTTCCACGCCGTGTTGTTCACGTTCGTCGGCGGCGCGCTTCCGGTCGCGGCCTGGTAGGCGGCCGCGGTCGTGGCGTCGTAGCCGAAGCTCGTCGACGGATAACGGCAGCGATCGAACTGGACCGCGTCGACGTCGTAGCGATCGACGATCTCGACAGCCATGTCGACGAGGAACTTGCGCACCGCCGGATGCTCGTGGCTCGCCCACGTGAAGAAACCGCCGCCGCCGTCGGACACCTGCGTGTTGCCGTTGATGTCGCGGCCGATCCAACTGGGGTTGGCAGTCAACACCGGACCGACGCCCGTCGGCCCTGCGAACCAACCGCTCCAGCCGAACATGAAGCCGTATTCCATCCAGGCTTCGACCTCCATGCCGCGCTTGTGCGCCTCGAAGATCATCTCCGCGAGCGGATCGCGGCCGATGTAGTCCGGGTCTTGGCGCTGGCCGCAGGCGGCGAGCAACACGTCGCTAGGGTGAATCGTGAACCCGCGGCTCCAGACGTTGACGCAGACCGTGTTGATGTTGGCCGCGAGCATCTGATCGAGCGTGGAGACGATCTTCGCCCGGTTCGTGAGGCCGTCGCGCGCGATCCACACGCCACGCATCTCGGTTTGGGCGCACGCGGTAGCGAGAAGCACGCCGCCGGCGAACAAGGCCGAGAGCATTCGCTGAAGCTGTCTTTGCATGGGAGAGTCCGGTGATTCTCGCGCGACGCAGGCATTCCACAAGAAGGGCTGCATTGTCGCTGCGCCGCATACAAGGAGGCGGCGACCGTGAAGGCAGAACGCGGCGCCGCTGGGGGCATTGCCGAGTCCATGGGTCGCAATAAGCTCAAGGGGCTGCCGAGCGGTCTCGGCACTCCCCCAACATCCCCCGATAGCCCATCCGTCACCCCATGCTTCGTGCTTCGATCGCACTCTTGTCGCTCGCTGCCGCGCTCAGCGCGCAGGTGAGCATGACCCACCTCGGCACCGTCGACTGCACCAGCACCGGCGTTGCCTCCAACGCCCAGTTCATCGGCACCAACCTCAGCGCCATGGCGTGGAACGGCACCGACCTGTTCGTCGCCGGCTTCAACAACCAGGGTATCGCTGGCCCGACGGGCATCTGCAAGGTCAGCACTGCGCTGACGACGCCGACGTTCTCGACGGCCTTCGGCGTGAACCCGCTCACGCCTGGCAGCCGCGGCTACTCGGGCCTCGATGTCGACGGCACGCAGCTCGTCGCCTCCTACGACCCAGGTGCCTCGGATCCGAACGGCATCACGTCGTGGACGCTCGCGGGCGCTCCGATGTGGAGCAAGGCTGCGCGCGGTGGCAGCGGCGTCGGCCTCGACGTGGGCTGGCTCGCGCTGGTCGACTCGGGCGTCGCATGGACGACGTTCGGCTCCGGCCGCCGCATCCTCCAAGACAGCGCCGCAGGCACGGACATCTACACGTCCGCGGACGGAATGATCATCCAGACGACCGGCGTGACGAGCTCGTTCTGGCGCGACATGACGTTCGATCCGCTCACCGGTGACGTGTGGCTGCGCCGCAGCAACAAGGTCGTCGCGTGCGACCGGGTCGCCGGCAACAGCGTCGCCAACTCGCGCATCGTCGTCGACGCCCCGGCGGCCGACACCGTCAACCAGCAGAACATCGCGTTCTGCCGCACCGGCGGCGACAACGTGATCTTCTGGAACAACCGCTCGGGCGCCGCGAACGCGCAGCTCTGGACCAACGTGATCCAGTGCAACCGCGCGAGCGACGGCTCGGCCCTGACCATCGATTGGCGTGGCTTCACGGCCCCGAACAGCGCCGGCGCCTACGACTTCAGCTACGACGAAGCCTCGGGCACGCTCGCGATCTCGGACTTCGTGAACAAGGTCGTCCACGTGTTCGCGGTGTCGACGTTCGAGGAATACGGCACGCCCTGCATCGGCGCGGGCAACTTCCCCTTGCTGCTCGACGGCTCGGGCGATCTCCGCGCCGGCGGCGCGCTGACCTACACGCTGTCGCAGGCCGCTCCGTTCTCGATCGGCGGCTTCGCGTTCGGCGCCTCGCGTGACTTCACGCCGCTGCCCTTCCCGGGTGGCTGCTTCGTGCACGTCACGCCGATCCTCTTCACCGAGGGCGTGTTCTTCACGGGCGTGCTGGGCAACGGCTCGGGCCTCGGCTCGATCACCTTCACGGTGCCGCCGGGCCTGTCGAACCAGCTGCTGACCGCGCAGGGCTTCTGCCTCGAGAACGGCGACCTCGCGCAGATCAAGACGTCGAACGGCGTCGAAGTGCTGTTCCGCTGACGCCTCGTCCGGAGCCCAGGGCTCCGGATGCATGCGATGCGACGCGAGCCGGGGCGACCCGGCTCGCTGCGTTTCCGGAGGTCGCGTTCCGAGGCCGAACCGCGAGCTCGCAGGCGCGGACGCCGTTCAGCCGATCGTGAACGGATCGGCGTCGGACTTGGCGACTCGCACGGCGAGTGCCTTCCCGAACGTCGACAGCAGGCGCTTCTGCAGCACGCGCAGGTAGCCGCGCTCGGTGTTGCTGTGTTCTGCGAGCACGACGCAAGCTCCGCGCGCGACCGCTGCGAGCGCGTCGTGGTGCGACAACTCGCCGGTCAGCCACATGTCCGCGCGCGCGGACTCGAGGATCGAGCCGCCGGAGCCGGCCGCAACCGCGATCCGCTTCACCTTGTGCTTGCCGCCGGACTTCGTGTGCGCGATACGCAGCGTGCGGACCGACAACATCGCGCGGATCCGCGGCAGCAACGCCGCGACCGTGGTCGCCTTCGGCAACTGAAGCACGCGGCCGAACTCGCCCTCGCCGAGCACTTCGATCTGCTCGGGAGCCGAAGCGCCCGCGAGGCCTTCGCACAGCCAGTCGGCGATGCCGCCCGGAGCCGCGTCGAGCGCCGTGTGCGGCGAATACACGTCGATGCCGTGCGAGTAGGCGAGCAACGCAGCGCGCTGCTTGCTGTCGTTCGCGTCGAGCTTCTTGATGCCGCGGAAGAGCGGCGGGTGGTAGGCGACGACGAGGTCGGCGCGCATCGCCACCGCTTCCGCAACCACGGCTTCGGTGAGGTCGATCGTCAGCAGCACGCGCGCGACCGGTCCGGATCGCCGCGGCGCCACGACCAGCCCGACGTTGTCCCACTCCGCCGCCAACTCCAGTGGCGCGAGCTCCTGCAACATGTCGAGGACTTCGTCCCGCGTCGGATGCTTGCCCATGTGCTTCAGCTCGCTCCTGCGCTGACGGTGACCATGCGCTCGGGATGCAGATGCTTCTGCGCCGCCTCGAGCACGCGTTCGCGCGTGATCCCGCGGATGATGTCCGGATAGCGGTGCAAGAAGTCGAACCCGAGGCCGTAGCGCTTCGCGCGCACCGCGTAGCCCGCGAGGTTCGTGTTGCGCTCGAGGCCGAACACGAAGCTGCCGGTCAGGTAGTCGAGCACGTCCTGCAACTCCTCCTGCGTCGGCGGCTCGGTGCGGATCCGTTCGATCTCGGCGAGGAATCCGTCGATCGCGCGCTGCCGGTGCTCCGGCGAGGTGCCGATGTAGGCCGTGAACATGCCCGGCTCCTCCGAGGCGCTCGCGGTGATGCCCGCGCTCACCGAGTAGCAGAGGCCGAGTTCGTCGCGCAACTTCTTCGAGCACCGCGACGTGAACCCCGGGCCCGTTCCGAGCACGTGGTCCATGACCGCGAGCGCGTAGTAGTCCGGGTCCGTGCGGCGGACGCCGACGTGCCCCATGTAGACGTGCACCTGCTCGCGAGCCATCGCCAGATGCACGTCGCGCGAACGCGGCGGCAACGCGGGCTCGGGCAACGGCGCGTGCTTGGGCGACTTGCCGCGGAACGACGCGAAGGTCTTCTTCAGCATCGCCAGCATGCGATCCGGCGTGTCGGGACCCGCTGCCGCGACGTAGCCGTTGCCGGGCTTGCAGAACTCGTCGTGGAACGCGCGCAGGTGCTTGGGCTTGATCGCCTCCACCGACTCGCGCGTGCCCTGCGTCGGCCGTCCCAGCGGATGCTCGCCGTAGACCTCGGCGCGGAACCTGCGGCCCGCGACCGAACGCGGATCGTCTTCGTCGGCGAGGATCTCGGTGAGGATCTCGCCTTGCACACGGCGCACCTCTTTGCCGGGGAACATCGGGTGCAGCACGAACTCGCGCAGCAGCTCGACGCCGGCCTTCTGGTTGTCCGCCGTGCACTGGATCATGCCGCCGCGCGCATTCCCCTCGATGCCGCCGCCGATCGACTCGACGGCGGTCGCGAGCTCGAGCGCGTCGTAGCGCTGCGTGCCTTCGTCGAGGCAGTCGCCGACGAGGTTCGCGAGCCCGCAGCGTTCGAGCGGATCGTCGCCGGGACGGATGTCCAACGAGATCGCGCACGCGAACGTGGCGACGTTGGGGTTCTGCACCGCAAGCAACGTGAGCCCGGAGTCGAGCTGCAGTTCGCCGATCTCCAGACGGATCGAAGCGGTCATGCGCGGCCTCCGGCCTTCTTGGCGCCCTTGCTCGCCACAACCGCAGGCTTCTTCTTGGCCTTCTTCGCGGGCTTTGCCGCGACCGGCTTCTTCGCCTTGGGCTTGGCTGCCGTCTTCGGCGCCACCTTGCCGACCTTCTTCTTCGCCTTCGCGGCAGGCGCAGCCTCGCCTTCGGCGCGGCCCGGGATGGCATGCACGCAGACGCTGCGCTGCGGCACGAGGTAGCGCGCGGCCGCTTGCTTCAACTCTTCGGGTTGCAGCGAGTCGTAGGTCGGCAACACGGTGTCGAGCGTGCGGTAGCCGCCCGGCGTCAACGCCTCGAACCGCGCGAGCTTCAGCGCGTAGTCGAGCGCCGACTCGTCCTGGAACAGGAAGCCGGCGCGGATCTGCGTGCGGATGCGCTGCAGGTCCTTCTTGGCGACACCTTCGCGCACGAGCGCGTCGATCTCCTCGCGGATCGCAGCCTCGACCTTCTGCAGCGACGCGCCTTCGCGCAGTTCTGCGAGCACGAACAACGCGCCCGGATCGAGCCGCGTCTCGTTGATGACGCTGACGTCGGTGACCGACTCGTCGTCGAGCACGAGCCGGCGGTAGAGCCTGCTGTTCTTGCCGATGCCGAGGTCGTGCGCGAGCAAGTCGAGCGCGTAGTCGTCGCGTTCGCCGACGCGCGTCGTGGGGAACGCGATGCAGAGCCTCGCCACGGCGTGCGGCGTGTGCACCACCGCGCGGCGCTCGCCTTGCGGAGCCGGTTCGGTGAGCGCTTCGCCGCGCGGCGCAGCCTGCCCGGGGATCGCTCCGAACAGTTCGCGGATGCGCTCCGCGGTGCGCTTCACGTCGATGTCGCCGGCGACGACGAGGAAGGCACGGTTCGGTCCGTAGTTGCGGTCGTAGTAGGCGCGCATGCCTTCGACCGGGAGCCGCTCGAGGTCTTCGCGGTAGCCGATCACCGGATGGTGGTAGGGATGAACCTGGAACAGCAGCGTCTCCGCGGTCTGGTAGAGCGGACGCCACGGATCGTCCTCGCCCATCGCCAGCTCCTCGAGCACGACGCTCTTCTCGCTCGCGAACTCGCTCGGGTCGAGCAGGCAGTCGCGCATGCGGCTCGCCTCGATCTCCAACGCGGTCTCCCAGCGATCGGACGCGAGCGCGAAGTAGTAGGCGGTGCCGTCGTTGTCGGTGAACGCGTTGTTGCTGCCGCCCATCTTCGCGGTCAGCAGGTCGATGTGACCCTTCGGGTAGCGGCTTGTCCCCTTGAACATCATGTGTTCGAGGAAGTGCGAGAGCCCCGTCTCGCCCGTGCGCTCGTCGCGCGAGCCGACGCGATACCAGAGCACCGAAGCAACCAGCGGCAGCGAACGGCGCGGCGCGAGCAGCGCGCGGAAGCCGTTGTCGAGCTGCACCACTTCCACGGCATCGAGGGTCATTCGTCGTCTCCGTCGCCGAAATCCGAGTCGTCGTCGCCGTCGGGCATCGGCTTCTTCGGCGCGCGCTTCTTGCCCGTGTTCCACTGCGAGCGCGTCGTCGCGTCCGCGCCGTCGTCGGCCGAGAGCGCAGCTCCCGAATCGCCGCCGAGGCCCGCCGCGGACACGTCGAGCAGGCCCTGCACTTCGTGCGCCTGAAGGAATCGCCAGTCGCCGACCTTGAGGCCGTGCAGGTTGAGGTCGCCGATGCGGATGCGCTTCAGCTCCAAGACCGGCAGGTCGAGCTTGGCGAACACGCGGCGGATCTCGCGGTTCTTGCCTTCGCGCAGGATCACCTTGAGGAACGACTTCTCGTGCGACGAGTGCTCGACCTTGATCTGCATGCCTTGCGTCGGGCCTTCTGCGAGCCACACGCCGCCGCGCGCCTTCTCCAGCTCCTTCTGGCCGATGCGGCCGCGCACCACGACCGAGTAGGTCTTGGGCACGCCGTATCGCGGATGCGTGAGCTTCTGCGCGAAGTCGCCGTCGTTGGTCAGCAGGATGAGTCCCTCGCTGTCGAGGTCGAGGCGGCCGACGGTGAACAGGCGGCCCTTCACCTCGGGCAAGAAGTCGATCACGCGCTTCTTCTGCTCGTTGCGCGCGTTCGTGCAGACCACGTTGGTCGGCTTGTTGAACAGCACGTAGACCTTCTTCTCCTGGCGCACGCGCTCGCCGTCGACGACGACTTCGTCGGTCGCGGGGTCGAGGCGGAAGCCGAGTTCGGTCACCGTCGTGCCGTTCACTTCGACGCTGCCGCTCGCGATGAGCTCGTCCGCTGCGCGACGACTGCAGACGCCCGCCATCGCGAGGAACCGGTTGAGGCGCACCTTGCCGTCGTCGACCTCGCGCGCAGGCTTGGCCGTGACGCGGATGCCGCTCTTGCGCAACGCGGGCTTGCGTGTCGGACGCGCGCCGAAAGGACGCGACGGACGCTCGCCTCGCTGCGGCCCGCCGCGGCGTTCGCCGCCTTCGCCGCCGGGCCTGGGGCCGCGCGCGGGACCCGAACTGCGGCCGCCGCCGCGCGGTTTGCCGCCGCGTGGCGCATCAGTGCCGCGGGAAAGTCTTTGGCCGGGTTTCCGGTCTTCGTGTCGCTTCGCCATCTAGGAGGCGCAGAGCATCCCGACAACGCCTGCGGCGGGCGACAACAAAACAACCCCGCGGCGGCGCTGCACAGCGACGCCGCAGCGACCGGCTCAGCTGCGCGCCGGGTCGGTCAGCACCACGTCCATGCCGCCGATCGGCGACAGGTAGACGCCAGGCGTCGCGGCAGGCACGAGGACGCAGTCCCCGGCCTTCACGCGGATCGGCAAGTCCGTGCCGCCGGAGTGCCATCCGATCGTGCCCTGGCCACCGAGGACGGTGACGACGAGGAACGCGCCCTGCGTCTCGAACTCGGTCTTCTGCTGCAGCGCGTAGCGACGCATGCGGAAGAACGGGCTGGCGAGCAGCAGCGTGCCGCCGTCGGGCAGCGGCTTCGGCGGCACCGTCGGGTCGAGGGCGCCGTTCGTGATGCGCGAAGCGGGGACGCCGTGGTCGAGATGTACGGTCCGGTTGCGGCCCCAGTCGTAGAGCCGCCACGTGATGTCGCTGTTCTGCTGCACCTCGAACACCACTGCACCCGGGCCGATGGCGTGCACGGTTCCCGCAGGAACGTAGATGCAGTTGCCGACTTCGGGACGGAACTTGTAGAGCAGGCTCTCGACCTCGGCTGTATGCGCCACGGCCTCGAACCGCTGACGCGTGACGCCCGGCTGGAAACCCCGCACGATGCGCGCATCGTCGAGGGTCTGCAGCACGAGCCATGCCTCGGTCTTGCCGCCGTCCCCATGCGCTGCAGCCGCGGCATCGTCCGGGTGCACCTGCACCGAGAGCTCCGTCTGCGCGTCGAGGAACTTGAACAGCAGCGGGAAGCGATCTCCGAACGCAGGCCGCACGTCGCGACCGAGAAGGCCTCGCCGATCGAACTCCATGAGCTCGCGCAGCGTCCCGCCCGAACGCAGGGTGCTTCCGCCCTCGGGACGATCGAACAGCTCCCACGTCTCGCCGATCGGCTGCCCGTCCGGCGCGCGGATGCCGAACATGGCGTCGAGGTGGTGCCCACCCCACACCTTGCTCTGCACAAGGCGATCGAGCAGCACAGGCTTCAAGACAGTCGAGGGCGAGGGCATGCGGCTTCGTCTTTTCGGCTTCTAACCGATTCGATCCTTCGGGCCCTGTTCCAAGTCTGTGCTTCTCACCCGCCGGCCGAGGCCAGGCCGCCCTTGCCATCGGCGGTTCCGGGCTTGTGGCGGCTCGTCTTGACCTTGCGGACCAACGACCGCGCTTGCTCGAGGGTCGCAGAATCCCCCGCGTCGCCGGACATTGCCGCGAGTTCGCGTTCGATCTGCGTGCCCGACAAGGCCTCGACGGCCGACCGGGTCCGCTCGGACTTGCCCTTCTTGTCGATCTCCTTCTTCACGAGGAAGTGCCGGTCCGCGAACGCGGCCACCTGCGGCAAGTGCGTCACGATCACGACCTGATGGTGCGCCGCGACCTCGCCGAGCTTCTGGCCGACCTGCAGCCCGAGGCGCCCGCCGATCTCGGCGTCGATCTCGTCGAGCACGAGCAACGGCACGCGGTCCTGGTCGGCGAGCGTCTTCTTGATCGCGAGCACGATGCGCGCGAGCTCGCCGCCGGAAGCCGTCTCTCGCATCGAACGGAACGGCTCGCCGGGGTTGATGCGCACCTCGATGTCGACGGGGACCGGGCCGTGCGGCGTCGCCGTCTGCAGCAGCGCGTCGTCGGCGAACTCTTCGGCCATCGCGACGCGCACCACGGTGTGCGGCATGCCGAGGTGGACGAGTTCCGCTTGGATCTTCTGCACGAACGCGTCGCCTGCCTTGCGCCGCGCGCGCAGCAGCTTGCGACCGATCGCCGCAGCCGCCGCCACCGCCTGCCGGAGCGCCTGTGTGAGCGCTTCGGGATCGCTGGTCTCGCCGAGCCGTTGCAGCTCCGCCGTCGTCTCCGCGAGCGTGCGACGGAAGTCCGCCTCCGTGGGTCCGTAGCGCTTCAACGCCGTCTGGATCGCATCGAGCCGCGCTTCGACTTCGTGCAACCGCGCCGGGTCGAGTTCCAGGCGCGCGAGGCCGGATTGCACGTTGCGGCACACGTTCGCGACCATGTCCTCGGCGGACGAGAGCTCCTCGGCCGCCTCTTCGAGCCGGCGATCGACCTCGGCCGCCTCGCGCACTTGCCGCGACGCCTGCGCCAGCTGGTCGGACGCGCACGATTCCTCGTCCTGCAGCACGCGCAACGCGGTCTGCAGGCACTGCCGGACGCTGTCGAGGTTGGACAGCACCTGGTGCTCTTGCTCCAGCTCCGCCAACTCGCCGTCGCCGAGCTGCAACTCGAGCATCTGCTGCTGCTGGAATCGCAAGAACTCGGCGCGCTGCTTCTGCTGCGCCGCGCCCTTCGTCGCCTCCTGCAGCGTCCCGTGCGCGCGCCGCGCCACACCGAGCGCTTCCGCGAACTGCGCGCGCAACGGCGACGAGCCCGCGAACGCGTCGAGCGTCTCGCACTGGATCTCGGGCCGCATCAGCGCGCGCGAATCGCCTTGCCCGTGGATCTCGACGAGATGCTCGCCGAGCGTGCGCAACGCGGTCAGGGTCGCCGGCCGCCCGCCGATGCGGCAACGGCTCTTGCCCTGCGCATCGACGATGCGCGTCACCAGCAGCAGGTCGTCCTCTACCGCGCCGCCGCACAGCTCGTCGACGAGCGCCGCCACCGCGCGCGAACGCTCGCCGCCGCCGAGCCGGAACTCGCCGTCGACCTGCATCTCGTCTGCGCCGCTGCGCACGAGGCCCGCGGGCGCCTTCTCGCCGCGCAGCAGCTTGAGCGCCGCGATCAGCAGCGACTTGCCGCCGCCGGTCTCGCCGGAGATCACGTTGAGGCCGCCGTCGAGGACGAGTTCGGCCGACTCGATGAGTGCCAGGTTGCGGACGTGGAGGGTATGGAGCATGGGGAAAGGCCCTAACATATCCCGAACCTTGGGCCCGTTTGCAACCGTGCTCCTGGGCAGACCGGGACCTGGGCGCGGGGTTCGGGCTTCCACAAAGGAGTGCGCGGGCGGGGGAAGGGTCACCCTTCCCCACCCGCCGCCCTTGCCACAGCACAGGCCGAGCGTCGGCTGCGGCGCGCCCCGCGTCGCGAACGCGCGCTACCTGGCTCCGTCTGGCGGCTCCACCGGGGGGCTCTGCGGCGGCTCGGGCAAGGTGCTCTGCGGCGGCTCCGCCTGCTCGCTGGATGGCGGCAGATCCCAACGGCTGTCGAGAACGCGCGGCGCGATCTTGTACCCGAGTTCCTTCTCGAGGCGGGTGCGATCCCTGAGCTCGGCCATCTGTCGGCGGATCTTCAACCGGCGGCGCGGCTCGGCCCACGCCCCCTCTTCGTCCAACTGCTCGGCGGTCGGCGCGCCATCGAGAGGCGCGATGGTCCGCGGCGCCGGCGGCGGCGCCGGCGGCTCACGGAAGTGGAACACGATCGCGGGTCCACCATTCAGGTAGTGGTTCGGGGGGAGGGGCCGATGTCCGAGGTATGCCATGTCGTCTTCCTTGTCGTAGGCGCGGGACGAGGCGACCCGCGCTGCGTGCGATGCACAGCACCAGATGCGGCGGCTGCCGCAGGAGCCTTCGTTCGCCGAGCATGATCTGCCCGCGCGCATCGATCCGGCGACGTCGCCGGATCCGACCACCTTGCCGCTCCTCGGCAGGTTGGCTGCCCCGCGGTCGCCCGCGGCGCTGTCCTGATGCAGAACCGAGTATCGGCTGCGATCACGCCCGCTCCAGGACATGACACACGACGCGTGTGTCATGCGGCGACGCCACGCAGGCGACGCACATCCGTGACCCAGGCACACGCAACGGTCGTCGCCAACCGCATGTTCGAGAACCGCCGCGCTCGCAGGCAGCATGCGTTCTTCGACGAGCTGCTAGAATGCGCGCCACGCGCGTCCGTAGCTCAATTGGATAGAGCTCCAGACTTCGGATCTGGAGGTTGCAGGTTCGAGTCCTGCCGGGCGTGCCAGCTTCGCCGCGCGCGCTGCTCAGTAGTGGTAGAGCAGCCAGTAGATCGCGACGCCGGTGATCGACACGTAGAGCCAGATCGGCGCGGTGACCTTCGCCCACTTCTTGTGCTGCTCGCGCCGGTCCTTCACGCCGAGATAGATCGTGCGCAGGATCAGCGGCACCTGCACCGCGGCGAGGACCACGTGCGAGGCGAGCAACACGAGGTAGGCCGTCTTCGCGTTGCCGTCGCCGCGGAACTTCACCGGCTCGCACGTCAGGTGGTAGACGACGTAGCAGCACAGAAACAGCGCCGATGCGGCGGTCGCCGCATACATGAGCTTCTTGTGCAGCTCGATCCTGCCGCGCTTCACCGCGACGAGGCCGCTCACGATCAGCACGGTGGCGATCGCGTTGAGTGTCGCGTCGACGTCAGCGAGGAATCGGAAGTCCATGACGGAGGTCCTTGGCGAACGGCGGCGCGGGGTCAGAGCGGATAGCCGGGGTCCTGACGGTCGAGCACGAGCACCGTCAGCAACAGCGGCAGGTAGACGAGCGAGACCAGGAACGTGAGCCGCATCGCCGACTCCCAGCGCGTGATCGCCGCCGTGATCGCCGGGACGAAGAACAACGCGTCGAGCAGGATCGCCGTCGCGAGGTAGACCTCGCCCGCCATGCGGAACTGGAACGGCAGCAAGCTCGCGATGCCGAGGCCCGCGACGTAGAGCAGCATCGTCGAGCGTGTGCTGGAGCCGTCGGGATTGACCACCGGCAGCATGCGCATCCCGGCGCGCGCGTAGTCGTGGCGATAGCGCCACGCGATCGCGAGGAAGTGCGGGATCTGCCAGCAGAACAGGATGGCGAACAGGATCACCGCGCCGAACCCGATGCGGTCGGTCACCGCCGCGTAGCCGACGACCGGCGGCAGCGCGCCAGGGATCGCGCCGACCAGCGTGTTGAGCGGAGTGCGCACCTTCATCGGCGTGTAGACGAGCACGTAGCTGAACAGGATCGCGAAGCACGTGATCGCTGCGGTCAGCGAGCTCCATAGCAGCAACACGCCTTCGCCGACGATCGCGGTGACGATGCCGAACGCGAGCACCTGCTTGGGTTGCAGGCGACCCGACGGCAACGGCCGCGTCTGCGTGCGGTGCATCAGCTTGTCGAGTTCGCGCTCGCGATACATGTTGAGCGCGGCCGAGGCTGCGGCGACGAGGAACGTGCCGAGCGTAGTCGCCACGACGATGTCGAGCGGCGGCGTGTCGTGCGGCGTCCAGCCGAGGAAGCAGCCCGCCACGACCGCGAACACCGCCATCGCCGACAACCGCGGCTTGCCGAGTTCGAGATAGGCGCGGAATCCGCCGCCCGAACGCGCGTCCGTCTCGCGCAGCGACGCAGCGGGATCAGACACGCGCGACCTCGACGCGGCGCAGCGCGCCGCGGAACACGTGGGCCGAGAGCAGGCTCGCAGCCACCGTGAGCAGGGAGCCCGTGAGCACGTGCGAGCTGATGAGCGCCGCGCGCCACAGGTGTTCGACGTTCTTGGGGTCCTTGCCCGTGCGCACGAGCAGCGCGACGAAACCGAGCACGAGCTGCAGCACGAGCAGCCACAGCAGGACCTTCGCCAGCTTCTGGATGCCTGGGATGCCACCGAGCTTGCCGGCCGCGAGACCTGAAGCCACCAGCACGATCAGGAACACCACGAGCGCGTTCGCGACGTGGGTCCACAGCGCGTGCGCGTTGCCCGAATGGCGCGCGATGGCGCCGACGTAGGTCTGCAACACGAGCGCACAGACCGCGACGACCGTCATCGTGCGGGCCGAGCCCGCCGACGGATGCTCCACCGGAACGGTCGCGCGCCACCGCGGCGACAAACGGTAGGCCGCGATCGCGAACGTCACGATCGTGAGCTGCGCGAGCGTGCCGTGCAGGCTCGAGATCGCGACCGGGGTGTTGTTGAGCACGCCGATGCCGCCGACGAGCCCTTGCACGATGATCAGCAAGAGCCCGAGCAGCGACGCGCGCCCACCCGGAGTCCGCATCGCGTTGCAGCGCCACAGATGCACGACGAGCGTGAGCGACAACAGGCCGGCGATCGCGCCGGCGATGCGGTGGAAGTGCTCGAAGAACCCAGGCAGCGTGGTGTAGCTGCTCTCGGGCAGCCACTGCCCGTCGGCCTTCGGCCAGTCGGCATACGCCATGCCGGATCCGGTGCTGGTCACCATCGCGCCCTTCAGGATCACGACGATGGTCCAGCAGACGAGGGCGACGGCGAGCACGAACGGGCCGCGGCCGAGCGCCGAGGCGTCGCGGACGGAGCCATCCTGGGGGGAAGGAACGCTGGTCGCTGTCATCGGGGGCGGAGGGCGCACGCCGCGACTTCGCCGACACCCCGGAGCGGATGCAACGGCGTCCGTGGGGCCCACGGCGACGCAGCGGGCCGAACAGAATGCCGTGCCCGGCGGGCTTTTTCACCGAGCAGGGGCCGGAAGCGCGCAAGCCAGCAGGCGCCTGCGCCGAGCGGCGACACGGCTTCTTGTCGCACCGATGCCCGAAAACGCAGAGAGCGCTCGCGCCGGAATCCGGCAGGAGCGCTCTCCGATGCTCGGCGCGAACCGAGGGATCAGCGGGTCGTCTGGCCCGTCGTCGTGTTCGTCGGCGTCGTCGTCGTGTTCGGCGTCGTCGTGTCGAACGCCTCCCACATCGGGCGCTCCGAGTCCTTCAAGCCGCCGTTGTTGACCACGCGGTCGAGTTCGACGCTCGGGCTCGTCGTCGCGTTCGCGAGCAGATCGTTGAGCTCGAGGTCGTTCGTCGTCGTGAGGCTCTTGGCCATCTCCAGGTAGGTCTGGGCCTGCTGCGTCTCGCCGATGCGCAGGTGGCAGACGCCGAGGTTCTTGTAGGCTGCGGTCTTCAGGGTCGCGGGCACGTTGCCGTTCGGCGCGAGCGTGAGCTCGGCGATCGCGCGCTGCCAGCGACGCTCGGTCATGAGCTGCTCGCCGCGATACATGTGCGCGAGGCTCGCCGAGTTGACCTGATCGTTCAGCTTCGTGAACGTCGTCACCTCGATGAACGGCATCGACTGGAACGTGTTGCGCACGACGCCCGTGACCGACAGGCGGTCGTAGGTCGTCAGCGCGTAGACCTGCTGCAGCTGCTCGCCGCTCTTCGCGTAGAAGAGGTTGCCGAAGACGTCGTCGTACGACGTGCGCTGCCAGAGCGGCTGCTCGTCAGCCCACGCGTAGAAGTTCGCGAACTCCGCGGGGGTGAACCGCGTGAAGAACGGATTGCTGATCTTGCCCAGCGACGCGAACTGCACGGTGAACTGCACCGTCACGTTCGTGTAGGCATCGGGCGTCTTGCGGATGTTCGTCAGCGTGGTGACGACAGGAGTATCGACCTGGGTCTCGGTCTCCTGGGCCGGCAGAACGGCGCACAGGACGAGCGTGGCGAGCAGCGACGTCTTCATGGGTTTTGACTCGGTTTCGGGTTCGTGTCTGAGCTCAGTCTGTGAGTCGCTCCATCAATCGACGCAGGGCCTTCTCCAGCAGCTCGTCCGGCACGTCCTCCCCCGATCGAACGAGTTCTCGCAGGAGCCGCATGCGTTCCGGCTTCGGAACGTCGCGGTTCATCAACTCCTGCACGATCTGCTCGACAGAGGCAGAGGATTGCTTGGACAAGGCTGGAAAGACCCGGTTGCGACAGAGCGATGGGGGCTGAGCCCCCGACGGACCTTCTTCGGCGTTTGCCGCGGCGCGTCTTGACTGCGTTCGACGCGCCGTCGTCGGAATCCTCGCCAACCCCGTTCGCCGCCGACGACTCCCAGCAGCCGACGGCAAGGCCGGATGCGGGCTGCCGTCAAGCGCCGCGAGGTCTGCGCTCGATGTGTTGCGCAATCCAACGCTTCCGCTGCCCATGCCGACGATTCGTACGATTCCTCTGGTTGCGCTCGCTCTCACTGCCGCGTTCGTCGACACGGCGACTGCACAGGACGTGATCCTCAGCGAGTTCGGGCAAGACGCGAACGGCGGCTGGATCGAAGTGCACAACCGCGGCGCGACGTCCGCGGACATCTCGCCGTGGTCGATCTATCTCGCCACGCCGACGCCGAATGCGCCGCGCACCTACTGGTGGGGCTTCCGCCCCAACACGGTGATCGCGCCAGGCGGCTACCTGATCGTGCGTTGGATGCAGCCGATCCCCGCGACGCCAGTCGCCGGCGAAGTGGCGACCGGCAACACGGTGCCCTACTTCCTGTTCGGCCTCGGCGCCGAACCACTGCCCGAGACCCAAGGCGCGCTCGCGTTGTTCCGCACGCAGACCAGCTCGCTCGTGAGCAACCCGACGGTGATCGCCGACTGGGTCAGCTGGGGCGGCACGGGCCTCTCGCGCGAGCATCTCGCGATCCAGAACGGCGTGTGGCGAACGGGAGCCAGCGCTCCTGCGCGCGCTCCGGGCCATTCGCTCGCGCGGCATCCGGGCAGCAACTGGAACACGCAACCGGAACTCGCGTGGTTCCTCGACAGCACGCCGACGCCTGGCGGAGCCAATGTCGGCAGCGCGTCGGTGGTCACGATCGGCGGCTCGTGCGCGCCGTTCGGCCACACATTGCTCGGCGCGCCGACGCTCGCGGCGACTTCGATGCCGGTGATCGGCAACGCGTCGTTCGGCGTCACGATCGACAACACGACCGGCGTCTACGCGGAGTGGTGCATCCTCGCGATGACCGCCGACACGCTGCCGTTCGGACGTTCGGATCTGCTGCCGCCCACCGCGGGCTCCGACTCGTGCTTCGTGCTCGTCGACCCGTCGACGTCGTTCGGCACGACGTGGTCGCGCACGGGAATGATGCGCACCACGCTGCCGATGCCGTTGCAGGGCGTTCCCGCTGGGCTCGCAGGCCAGTCGTTCTCGCTGCAGGCGATCGTGCTCGACCTCAGCCCGAACGCGTGGCCGCCCTACAAGGGGCTGACCAACGCGCTCGACATCACGATCGGCAACTGACGGTCAGTCGGCGATGTGGTCGCCGCTGACGTTGTCGATGCCGCCGCTGTCGCCGCCGACGTTCGCGTCGACGACTTCCGTCTCGCCGCCGCCTTCGCGCAACGCGGCGCGCTCGCGCCGACGCAGCACGCGCTCCGGCACCTCGCCCTTGCGCCACACGAACGCGATCGCGCTGCCGCCCCACTGACGCAGGTCGACCGCGAGGTCGTCGTCGAAGTCGTCCTCTTCGAGCACGCCGGCTTCGAAGTGGAACACGAGGCAACCGCCCGGCGCGAGCCGCTGCGCTAGCTGCCGCGCGCGGTAGATCGACTTCACCGGGTCCTCCTCGACGAGCGCATACGGCGGGTCGAGGAAGATCACGTTGGGCGCAGGCTGCCCGTCTCCGAGCACGGGCGGCTCCCACGCGTCGCCGCGCGAGACGACGCTGCGGCTCACCGCGTCGTCGCCGAGCATCTGCAGGTTGCTGCGCAGGATCTCGAGCGCCTTGTTGTTCTTCTCGACGAACACGACCTGCCGCGCGCCGCGCGACAACGCCTCGATGCCCGTGGCGCCCGTTCCGGCGAAGTGGTCCCACACGACGGCATCCTCGATCTGCTCGCCGAGGATGTTGAAGATCGCCGCCTTGACCTGCCCCAGCAGCGGCCGGGTGCCGAGGCCGCGAACGCTCTTGAGGACGCGACTGCCGTAGACGCCGGCGATGATCCTGAGGCTCATGAGGGGCTCCGCGCAGCGACACGCCGCGATGGCGCAGTATCCTGTCGCGCGGGCCCGAACGGCGCAACAACGCGGACCGTGCCTGGAAGGCCGTCGCCGCCGATCCCCTCTTCCCCGTGTCCACACGCGAACCTCTCCTGGCCCTGCGCATCGGCGGACTCACGTTCGCCCTCGAGCCGGGCAGGACCTACCGCATCGGCAACGGCGAGGCGTGCGACATGCGCGTCGACTGCGCGGCCGAGGTCGCGCTCGTCGTCGAGGCTTTCGAGGACCACGCGCGCATCGCGCAACCGGAGAGCGGCGCGCTGACCGCGCTGCGGCGCGGCGGCGCGGCGCGCCTCTCGGGCATCGAATGCGCCGTCGTCGCCGACGAAGGCGACGCGGTGCTGTTGCCCGACCCGTTGCTGCGCAAGACCGCGGCGGTCCGCGTGGAGCAGGCCCCGGCGCCGGTCGCGAGCGCCTTCGCGAGCCGCATCGCGCCGAACGTCCGCGGCCTCGCGCCGGAGACGACGTTCGCGGACATGCTCGCCGCAGAACTGCGCCGCGCGCCGTGGTTCGCGATCTCGCTCGCGCTGCACGGCGCCGCGTTCGCGATCGCGTGGCTGGTCCTCGGCGCGCTGCCGGAGCCGAAGCTGCCTCCGCCGCGCTACAACTTCGAGATCGCGGTCGCGCCCGAGGATTCGGCGCCGCAGCCGCCCGCGGAGATCCCGGTCGTGGCGGAGACGATCGAGGACGTGGACCCCGAGCCCGCGATCGAGCCGCCAGGCGGAACGGAGCCGAGCGAAGCCCCGGCCGACAGCGGCGCGCGCGAACCGCAACCCGACTTGCTCGTGCGCATCGGCAGCGCGCGCGTGCCCACGCTGCGGCGCGCGAACGGCGAAGGGACGGGCATCGGCGCCGGAGCCGGCGCGGGCGTCGGCGACGGCAACGGCGACGTGCTGGGCGGCGGCGCGGGCACGGCTGCGTTCCGCAAGACGGTCAGCGAGCTGCGCAAGACCGGCCTCGAGATCGTGTTCGTGTTCGACAGCACGGGCTCGATGGGCTCCAGCATCCGCGCCACCAAGGAAGGCATCGCACAGATGCTCGACGTGCTGCGCGCGCTCGTTCCCGACGCGCGCTTCTCGCTCGTCACCTACCGCGACAAGGGCGCAGGCGAGGACTACCTCGTGCGCTCGCTGCCGCTCGACCGCGACTTCTACGCCGCGGTGAACTGGATGCAGAGCGTCGAGGCCGGCGGCGGCGGCGACACGCCGGAGGCCGTGCTCGCGGGCCTGCGCGAGTCGTTCCGGCAGGACTTCCGACGCGGCGCGCGCCGCGTGGTCGTCGTCGCCGGCGACGCGCCGCCGCACGACCGCGACCGACAGTCGCTGCGCGAAATCGTGCGCCGCTTTGCCGCGGAACCCAACTCCGCCGTGCACGCGCTGCTGACCGCGGGCACCAACAGCGACGCGAAGGAAGCGTTCGCCGAGATCGCGAAGACCGGTCGCGGCCTGTGCCTGCCGATCGAGGACCACGATCGCCTGCTGCGCCAGGTGCTGACGCTCGCGTTCGGCGCCAACTACGAGAAGGACCTCGACGCGGTGCAGCAGCGGCTCGCCGCCGAACGATCGTCGCCGCCGACCTGGGCGCGCGACCTCGCGCGACGCGGCGGCCCGGACCTCACGGCGGCGCTCGCGCAGAACCCGGTTCCGTCGGCGCTGGTGCACGCGCTGGCGCGACGCGCGTCGCGCGCGGCGCTGCTCGACCTCGTGGCGACGCTGGCTGCGCCCGGTTCGGGCAATGCGCAGAGGCAGGCCGCGGCGCACGTGCTGCAGCAGCGGCTCGAACTGCGCGCGTGCCCCATCGATCCGGAGAACCCGCGCCCGATCGCGCCGTCGGCCGCAGCGGCGCTGCGCCAGCTGGCGCTCGCGCTGCCGGAGTAGCGACGGAACGACGGCCACTCCGTCGCTGCGCGTGCGGCGGCGCGCAATCGCTTCTTCGCGCCGCTCCCATCACGCGCCGCTGCCGCTACTGTGCGCGCGTGCCCGTGTTCGACGCGTTCCAACGCCCGCTGCGCAACCTGCGACTGTCCGTCACGGACCGCTGCAACCTCCGTTGCCATTACTGCATGCCCGAGGACGAGTACTCGTGGCTGCCGCAATCGGGCGTGCTGACGTTCGAGGAAGCCGTGCGGCTGCTCGGCGTGTTCCTGTCGCTCGGCGTCGAGAAGGTCCGACTCACCGGCGGCGAACCGCTGCTGCGCCGCGACGTGGAGCAGTTCGTCGGGATGGTCGCGAAGCTGCCCGGCCTGCGCGAACTCGCGATGACGACGAACGGCGTGCTGCTCGCGGACAAGGCGGCTGCGCTGAAGGAGAACGGGCTGCAGCGCCTGACCGTCAGCCTCGACACGCTCGATCCGGCCACGTTCCGCATGGTCTCGCGTCGCGACGACATCCACCGCGTGCTCGTCGGCATCGACGCGGCGCGGCGCGCGGGATTCGAGGACCTCAAGCTCGACACCGTCGTCATCGCCGGCGTCAACGACGGCGAAGTGACGTCGTTGCTGCGCTACGCGCTCGGCATCGGCGCCGAGATCCGCTTCATCGAGTACATGGACGTCGGCGGCGCGACGCACTGGCGCAAGGATGCCGTCGTCTCGCGCGCGCAGATCCTCGCGATGGTCGAGCGCGAGTTCGGCAAGGCCGAGCCGCTCGCGCGCGACAGCGCGCCGGCCGAACGCTTCCGGCTGAAGGACGGCGCGACGTTCGGCGTGATCGCGTCGGTGACGCAACCGTTCTGCAAGACGTGCGACCGCAGCCGCCTCACCGCCGACGGCATGTGGCTGAAGTGCCTCTACGCGACGACGGGCACGAGCCTGCGCGACGTGTTGCGCGGCGGCGCCTCGGACGCGGAGATCGCGGCGCGCATCCGCGACGAATGGACGGCTCGCCAGGATCGCGGCGCCGAGCTCCGCACGGCGATGCAGGACCGTCAGCCGCTCGTCGCGCGCGACGAGCTGAAGAAGACGCCGCATCTCGAGATGCACACGCGCGGCGGCTGACGCGAGACGTCACGCGCTCGCGCCGTCGCCATTCGCGCGCACGCGGTCCGCGAGCGCGTGGCAGCACAGCACGCCGAGCACGATGCACGCGCCCGGGATCGCCCAGAGGTGCCAGACGCCGAGGTGCAGGTTGGCCTTGCCCTGCGCGAGCACGCTCCCCCACGAACCGCTCTGCGGCCCCGGGCCGATGCCGAGGAACGACAGCGTCGACTCCGCGACGATCGCGCTGCCCATGCAGAACGCCGCGACGACCGCGACCTGGCCGCGCAACTGCGGGAACACGTGGCCGAAGAACAACCGTGCGCCGCGCACGCCGAGCTCGCGCGCGTTCTGCACGTACTCGCGTTCGCGCAGCGACAGCAGCTCACCGCGCACCACGCGCGCGAACGAGGGCCACATCGCGAGCGCGAACGCGACGACGACTCCCGCCAGCGAGTTGCCGAAGCACGCGCCGACCGCGAGCAGCAACAGCAGCGTCGGGAAGCACGTGAAGACCTCGATCGCGCGCAGCACGATCGCGTCGCACACGCCGCGCATCGAGCCCGCGATCGCGCCCAGCAACGAGCCGACCACGGCGGCCAGCAACACGCCGACGAGGCTCGCGCCGATCGTGGCGCGCGCGCCGCGCACCATGCGCGCGAGCACGTCGCGACCCGTGTCATCGCAGCCGAACGGATGCGCGAGCGACGGCGGCTGGCAGACGCGTTCGAGGTCGGTGGCGTCGGCGTCCTGCCGCCACAACGGCCACAGCGCGAAGTTCGCGTCCTTCTCGCGCTGCGACCATTCGGCCCACGTGGACCCGTCGCGCGCGCGCTGCGGTCCGCCCGCGATCTCGACGAGCGCAGGGAACCTCCAGCCTTCGTCGAGCAACACGACCGGCGCGTCGTTGGCGAGCGCAGGGCCGAACACCGTGACGAACAGCGTCACGACCGCGAACCACACCGCCCAGCCGCCGCGACGCGCCTTCATGCGTCGAGCCTCACGCGCGGATCGAACGCGCGGTGCAGCAAGTCCGAGGCGACGAAGCCGAGCAGCGTCGCCGTCGCGGTGAGCAACGTCGTCGCCATCACCATCGCGTGGTCGTTGCTCCGCACCGCCTCGAACGCGAGCCGCCCCATGCCGTCGATCGAGAACACCGTCTCCACGACGACCGAGCCCGCGACGAGCATCGGCAGCAAGCTGCCGGCGAGCGTCGCGAGCGGCGCCAACGCGACGCGCAGGATGCGGCGCGCGCGTTCGCGCGGCGTGAAGCCCCACGCGACGAGGTTGTCCGCGAACGGCGACCTCGCCGTGCGCGCGACGGACTCGCGCAAGAAGCGCGCGACGAGGATCGCGGGCCCGATCGACATCACGGACACCGGCAGCACGAAGTGCGACGCGGACCCGAGGCCGCCCGTCGGCAGCCAGTCGAACACCGGGCCACAGAACAGCAGCAACGCGAAGGTCGCGACCAACGCGTCCGGCGCCGCGGCGAGCGCGAGCATCGCGCCGCCCACCGCGCGGTCCTCGCGCGAGCCCGTTCGCATGCCGAGCCGCGCGCCGAGCGGGATGCCCACCGCGAGCGCGAGCGCCAGCGACAGCCCGCCGAGCAGCAGCGACACCGGCACGGCGCGCGCGAGCCGCGCGCGGAACTCGGCGGGATCGTCGCCCGGCCCGCAGAGCCGCAGCGTCGCCGCCGCGGCAAGCCACTTCGCATAGCGCTCGTGCACGGGCAGCGGCTGCAACGTCGTCTCGTCGACGAGCCCGTGACGGATGCGCAGCTTCGCCAGCGCGACGTCGCGGCTCACGAGCGAGAGGTCCGGCGCGCCAGCTTCTTCGCTGCGACGCGCGAGCTCCAACGACGCGCGGTCGACGGGCGCGAGATCGAGCACGCAGAACGTGACGAACGTGATGCCGAGCAGCGTCAGCGCAGCCGACGACAGCCGCCGCAGCAGCCAGCGCAGCATGGTCAGAGCGTCTCGTCCTCGGCCGCGGGAGCGCGCGCGTCAGCGACGCCGTCGAGGATCGCCGCGAGGATGCCGCCCTTCGTCTCTTCCCACGCCGCCCACGGCTCGCGGCCGCGCAGGTATTCCAGCGTGAGGATGCCCTTGCCGAGCGTGCGGCCGACCCACGAGCCGAGCGAGCCGGGCGTCGGGTTCATGTCGCCCGAGTCGCGCACGCGGTAGCCGCTGTGCTTCGCGAACAGCTCGGCTGCGCCACGCGCCGGGCCGTCGAAGTTGATGAAGTGGTCGCCGTGCCAGCTGTGCGCGACGATCACGAGGTCGAACTGCATCTTCTGCACGAAGTCGTGCAGCGCGCGCGCCTCGGGCTGGCTCAGCGGCTTCATGCCGTAGCGCCGCTCGGCCTGGAAGTTCTTCGACGGGTAGTTGCGGTTGAGGTCGACGCCGTTGGCGTTGCCTCGAGTGTTCGCAGCCGAACCGTCGGGATTGACGTCCTCGAGGATCGTCAGCGACACGCGCTCCTTCGCGCCCGAAGTCGCGAGGAACGCAGCGGGCAGTTCGCGCGTGGCGACTCGGCCTTCGCGCTCGTCGCCGTGGATGCCGCCGATCCACAGCACGCGACGGGGGCCGCTGCCGATCGTCGCCGCGCGGATCGGGCGACCCTTCACGCTGTGGCCGATCACGCGCCACGGCAGGTCCACGCCCTTCGCCGACTCGACAGAAGGCGCGGCGTCCCGCTGTGCCAACGCGGCGGCGCGACGCTTCTCCGAGTAGGTCGGGAAGCAGCCGACGAGCAGCGAAAGCGCCATGACGAGGCCGAAACGGAGGCGACGCATGCGCCGCAGGATAACGCGCTGCACCTGCGCCTTCCTTCCTTCCGATCCATGGGCATGACCTCGCTGCTGCCGCCGCCGTCGAAGCCCACCGCGACCGCTCCGACGAGGGCGACGCAGGCCGCTGCCTACGCGGCGATCGACCGCGCGGTCGACCGCACGGTCCACCTGGGCTCGCTGCTGGTCCGAACGGCGGTCTACGGCTGTGCGACCGCCGCCATCCACGCTGCGTCGTTCGGGCCGAGCTTCTTGTTCGGGGCGCTGCTCGGCGACCTGCTCGGTTCGCTCGCGCAGGCGAAGTCTGCGTTCCGGCGCGCGCCGACGGCAACCGCCGCCGAGCTCGCGCTGCTCACTGCGTTCGTCGGCATCGCCGCGACGCAGGCGGGCTGGCCGACGGATCCCGAACTGCGCTCGCTCCTGCTGCTCGCCGCGTTCGCGACCGCGTCGGCACGGTTGGGTTGGGCGTTCGGCGACCGCGACGACCGCGTGCTCTGAGCTGCGCCTCGCGCAGACCTCAGGCGAACCCGAACCGGCACGGGTCGTCGGGATCGATCACGAAGTTCTGGAACGCCGTGATCCACGCGCTGCCTTCGACCTCGGGCACGATCGCTTCGTAAGGGCCGACCTTGGCGGCGCGCACCGCGCGCGCGAGGAATCGCGTGCCGATCACGCTCTCCGACACGAACTGTTCACCGATCGCGAGGTCGCCCTTCGCGCACAGCACGGCGAGCTTGGCCGACGTCCCCGTGCCGCACGGCGAACGGTCGTAGGCGGAGCCAGGGCACAACGTGAGCGCGCGCGAACCGGTGGCGCCGCCCGCCTCGCTCTCGTCGAGGTCGACGAACAGCTTCACGTGGTCGATCACTTCCTCGACGCCGCGATCGGGATGCACGCCGTAGATGCCGCTCTCCTGCAACGCGACGCGGACTGCAGTCGCGGCGGGCATGAGCACGGGCAGGTGGTCGCGGTCGACGCACAGGCCGAACTGCCCCGCTTCGACGAACGCGAACCAGTTGCCGCCCCACGCGACGTCCACCGCGACCTTGCCGAAGTGCTCGACCTCGACGATCGCGCGCTGGCGATACAGGAACGACGGCACGTTGGAGATCACGACGGAGCGCACCTTGCCGTTCTCGACGCGAACGCGACACGCGACCGTGCCGACCGGCGTGTCGAGCCGCACGAGCGTCTCCGGCTCCTGCATCGCGACCATCCCCGTCTGCACCGCGACCGTCGCGACGCCGATCGCGCCGTGGCCGCACATGCCGAGGTAGCCGACGTCGTTTGCGAACACGACGCCGAGGTCGGCCTCGGGATCGCACGGCGGCAACAGGAACGCGGCGACGATCGCGTCGTGGCCGCGCGGCTCCAGGATCACGGCGCGCCGCAGCCAGTCGCACTCGCGCTCCATCGCCGCGCGCTTCTCCGCCATCGAGGCGCCGCGCACGACGGGGATCCCGCCGGTCACGATCCGCGTCGGTTCGCCGGCGGTGTGGGAGTCGATCGCAGAGATCGCATTCGAGAACTGGAGCATGCGCGCCGCATCATGCCCGCAGCGATCGCGTCGCGCACCCGACGCTTCAGTCCGCGTCGTCGCAGTTGCCGGCGAGCGACATCGACATGCGCGCCGCGTGGGCGCGTTTCGCGGGCTCGCTCTTCGCCACCATCGTGACGATGGGGATCTCCGGCGGCGCGTCGATGCGGATCGGCAGGAACGTCACGCCGACGCCGCGGCTCACGTAGAGACGGGCATCGCCTTCGACGAACCATCCCTGCTCGTAGCCGAACTTGCTGTGGTGCAGCGGCGCCTTGCCGTTGACGCGGATCTGGCCGCCGTGCGTGTGGCCGGACAACGTCAGGTCGACGTCGCTCGCAGCAGCCTCGAAGAAGTAGTCGGGATGGTGCGACAGCAGGATCGTCGGCTCGCCGTCGGCGCGGCCCGAGAGCGCGAGGCGCAGGTCGGGCTCGCCTTCGGTCAGGTCGTCGACGCCGCACAGCCAGAACGTCGTGCCGTTCCACGACAGGCGCACGCCTTCGTTGCAGAGCACCTTCACGCCGTGCTCGACGAGGAAGGAGCGCCACAGGCCGATGTCCGAGCCCCAGAACAAATCGTGGTTGCCCGGCACCGCGAACATGCCGAGCGGCGGCGACAGTTCGCGCAGCCCGCTTCGCAGCAGCAGCAGTTCGCGCTCGCGCGTGTTGATCAGGTCGCCGCCGAACAGCACGAGGTCGGGCTTCTCGTTCGCGACGCGCGCGAAGATGCGGCGCAGGTCGCGCTCGTTCATGAAGCTGCCCGCGTGCAGGTCGGACAGGAACGCAATGCGCAATCCGTGCAAGCCACTCGAACGCGGCGCGAGCGGCAACTCGAGCGGCGTGAAGACCAGCGCGCGCTGGATGCGCATGTGCAGCCAGCGGCCGATCGGCAGCCAGTCGATCGCGCGGTTCACCGCGGCGGTGGCCCACGACACGATGCGGCGCAGTTGCGTGCGGCGACCCGTCAGCAAGCCGACGGGCATGGGCACGCGACGCCCCGCGGTCACCATCTCCGGGATCGCGTCCTTCACGGCCGCGACTCCTGCTGCAGTTCGCGAAGGCGGTTGAACAATGTGCGCACGCCGATGCCGAGCGCCTCGGCCGTCTTCGTGCGATTGCCGTTGTGGCGCTGCAAGGTGCGCAACACGAGCTCGTCGGTGACTTCGTCGAGCGTGCGGCCGACGAGGGCGCCGATCGGGTCGCCGGCGTCAGGATCGCTTCCGTCGCCATGGGCCGCGTCGCCATGCAGGTTCGCAGCGCTCGCCTGCGTCGCGCCGTCGTCGTGGCGCAACCACGAACGCAACTGCGGCGCGTCGACGACGTCGCCGTCGGCGAGCAGCGACGCGCGCTGCAGCACGTTCTGCAGTTCGCGCACGTTGCCGGGCCAACGCCATTCGCGCAGCGCCGTCTCCGCCGCGCGCGTCAGCGACAGCCCCTTGCGCAGGAACCGCTTCGCCAACGGCACGATCTCCTCGGGGCGCTCGCGCAGCGGCGGCAGCGTGATCGGCACCACGTCGAGCCGGTAGTAGAGGTCCTCGCGGAAGCGGCCTTGCTGCACTTCCTTCCACAGGTCGCGATTCGTCGCGGCGACGACGCGCACGTCGACCTTCACGGTCTTCGTGCCGCCGACGCGCTGGAACTCGCCTTCCTGCAGCACGCGCAGCAGCTTGCTCTGCATCGCGGGCGTCGTCTCGCCGATCTCGTCGAGGAACAGCGTGCCGCCGTCCGCGAGCTCGAAGCGGCCTTCGCGCCTGCGGCCCGCGCCGGTGAACGCGCCCTGCTCGTGGCCGAACAGCTCGCTCTCCATCAGCGACTCCGGGATCGCCGCGCAGTTGACCTTCACGAACGGCTTCTCGCGTCGATCGCTGCAGCGATGCAGCAGCGCCGCGACGCGCTCCTTGCCGGTGCCGCTCTCGCCGCGGATCAACACCGTGGCCTTGCTGCGCGCGATGCGCTCGACGAGCGCTACGACCGCCTGCGTCTTGGGGCCGGCGACCACCATCTCCTCACCGACGCTCTCGGCGCGGAAATAGCGGTTCTCGCGCAGCAACCGGCGACGTTCGCGGATGCGCGCCGTCATCAGCTCCAGGTCGTGGAGCGACGCGGGCTTCTCCAGGATGTCGTCGGCGCCGCCGCGCAGCGCTTCGATCGCCGTGCCCATCGTGCCGTGCGCGGTGACGAGCACGACCGGACGGTCCGGGTCCTGAGCCTTGCTCGCGGCGAGCACCGCGTTGCCGTCCTGGTTCGGCATGCGCAGGTCGGTGACGACGAAGTCGAACGCCTGCTTGCGCATGGCGTCGATGGCCTGTTGCCCGTCGACCACGGCGTGCACTTCGAATCCGAGCGTCGACAACGCCTCGGCGAGGAAGTCGCGCGACAGCGGCTCGTCGTCCGCGAGCAGCAGCATTTCGCGGCTCATGCGCGCGCCTCCACTCGCAGCGAGTGCGCCAACGGCCGCTCGGCGTCCTGCGTCGCGGCGAGCGGCAAACGCACGCAGAATCGCGCGCCCTTCTCGCCAGGGTTCGTCAACGTGAGCTCGCCGCCGAAGAACGACAGCACGCGCGACGCGAGCGGGAGCCCGAGCCCGGTGCCGCGATCCTTCGTCGACACGAACGGCTCGAACACGCGCGTCGCGAGTTCCTTGGGCACGCCGGGGCCGTCGTCCTCGACGGTGATCTCCAGGCGGCCGCCCGTTGCGCGCGCGACGACCTTGACGATCCCGTCGGCGCTGCCGGCTTCCGCCGCGTTGCGGAACAGCACCGCGAGCGCGCGCGTGAGCGCGGCGCCGTCGGCGCGGAGTTGCGGATCGCCCGTGAGCTCGATGCGCGACGGCGACACGCCCGCGTGCGCGGCGGCTTCGGCCACGACGGCGGCGACAGTCGACAGCGGGCCCCTCGCAGCCTGCGGCCGCGCGAACGCGAGCAACGAACGCACGATCTCGTCGACTTGCTGCAGCCCTTCGCGGATGCGCTGCGCGTAACGGCGCGCAGAGTCGCCGTCCGGCGCGCGCTCCAGCAATTCCGCGAAGCCCATCGCTCCGTTCAGCGGGTTCTTGATCTCGTGCGCGACGCCGAGCGCGAGCTCCGAGAGTCCCGCGAGCTTGTCGAGCCGATGCACTTCGCGTTCGAGCTCCTTGATGCGCGAACGGTCTTCCAGCAGCAGCAGGTCGCCGTCCGGCATCGGCGCGATGCGGACGCGCACGCCGCCGTCGCCGATCGCATGGTCGCCCGAGCCCGCGGCGAGCAAGTCGACGCGGACGCGCTCGGCAAGCGCGCAGAGGCGCTGCGCTTCGCCGTTCTGGAACGTCGTGCTGCCGTCGCGACGTCGCGCGACGACGCCGAGCGGCAACGCCGCGAAGATCGCGTCGCGTTCGAGGAGCGCCTGCTGCAGCCGACGGTTCGTCGCCTGCAGCTGCTCGTCGACCGCCGCCGCCCGCGCCTTCAGCTCGGCATAGCGCTGCTCCAGCCGGTGCGACGCCTCGATGAACGCGTCGAACCCTGCCCGCAGGTCGCCTTCGCTGAGCGTGCGCGCGTCTACTGCTGCTCGCCCGGCCATGTGATCGTCAGCGGGTCGGTCTTGGGGCGGTAGCCGCCGTGGAGGTTGATCCAACGGAAGTGGTCCATCGCCGACTGCGCGGCGCGGCCCCACGGTCCGAGTTCGTCCTGCCCGTCCTTGCGAACCGCGTCCTTCGCGGTGATCGCGACGTAGGCGTCGCGCACTTCCTGTTCGCGGCGCTGGTACTCCTTCGGCTGCGTCTTCGCGTCGAGGCCTTCGCGGCGCTCGGCGATGCGGAACAGCAGCTCGCGGCTGCGTCCGAGGTGGAACAGGTGCGGGAACGAGTCCTTGTTCTTCTCGTCGCGCTGCAGTTCCTCGACTGCGACCTGGAGGCGTTGCTTCGCTTCGTCGAGCGCTTCGTCGGCGGCCTTGTCGAAGCCTTGCGCGCGCAGCTGGTCGGCGCGATCGACGAGGGACTGGCTCGCCTTCAGCAACGAAGTCGCCACGAGACCGTGGTCGTCGCTGCCGTCGATCTTCGCGCGGATCGGCTGCAGGTTGGGGGCGATGCGGACTTCGGCGGCAGGCGCCGGCGAAGGCTCGACGCGACTCGTCGGCGATGCCGACTCGCCCATCGGCGCCGCGTAAGCTTGCGGATCGGCCTGTCGCGAGCCCTGCGACCCGGCGACCGGCACGACGACCCATTCGGGCTCGTTGCCCGCCGGACGGCGCGCGCTCGCGACGTCGACACGACGACGCTCGGCTTCCTTCTGCAAGCGGGCGAGCCGGCTGTGCAGGTTGGCGGTCACCGCCTCTTCCTGCGACAGCTGCAACTGCGCGCGTTCGATCGACGGAGCGGTCGCGGCGTTCGCCGTGACCTCGCCGCCCGGCATCGTCACCTGCTCGCCGCCGAGGCCCATGTCGTAGCGCATGCGCGCGTCGACGAGAGCGTCCGCCTCGGCTTGCCGGTCCTGGAGCTCGCGCTTGCAGCGTTCGAGTTCCGCTCGCAGCGCGTCCTGGTCCTTGCCTTGCGCGAGCGACGGCGCCGCGACAGCGAAGAGCACGAAGGAGAACGGGACGAGTCGCATCATCGCAGGATCCCCCGGTAGGCGTCCGCGGCAGCTTCGAGCTGCCCCATTTGCGTGTAGGCGTCGCCGATGAGCTCGGCGGCCTGCGCGCGCAGTTCGCGATCCTTGATCCGCGGCGCGATCTCGCGCGCCAACGCCGGGAACTCCGGCAACGTCTTGCTCGCGCGCGCCTGCTCGAACAGCGCCTGCACGGTCTTGAACCGCGCGCGGTCGCCGAACGCGTTCTCGCGCTTGTGCAGGATGCGCGCGACCGAGATCGCGCGCTGCCACTGGCGGTCGGCGATCAGTTCGTCGGCGAGGAACAGCACGAGCTCCGGGTCGTCCTCGCGGTGCACGAGCACCTCGAGCTCCTCGAACGCGGCTTCCTTGTCGCCGAGCGCGAGCGCGGTGCGCGCGTAGAGGCGCAAGGCCTCGGTGCGCTGCTCGGCGTCGAGCTCCGCCATGAACTGCTGCTTGCTCGCGATCGCGGACGCGCGCGCCTCGACGTAGCGGCCGAGACGCAGGTAGGCGTCCGCGAGCATCACGTGCGCGGGCCCGCGACGGCGATCACCGTCGGCGTGGATCAGGAACCACTCGAGCGACTTCATCGCGAGCTCGGGCTTGTCCGTGCCGAGCGCGCCGTAGCCGAGCAGGAAGTGGTAGTCGAGGAACTGACGGTCGCCGAGGTCGCCGAAGTTGGGCGACTCGCGCAACGTCAGCATCGTCTCGTGCACGCGGCCGGGCCAGCCGAGGCGACGCTGCGCCTCGCCGACGGTCAGCCAGACGTCGAGCATCTCGACGGTGTCCTGCAGCCGCATGACGCGCGCAGCCAACTCGGTGCGACAGCGATCGCAGAGGTCCTTCGCACGCTGCGGGTCGGTCGCGACGCTCGCCTGGCCGAGCAGCGACTTGCCGAGCGCGACGGTCGCGCCCGTCGCCTCGGGCGAGGTCGGGTGCAGTTCGAGCAGCTTGCGGCACCACGTCTCCGCCTGTTCGAAGCGCTCACGCGACTTCGCGGCGTCGCGCGTGACCGCGCCGATCTCGAGGTTGGTCTGCGCGAGGCGCAGCAGCGCAGCGGGCACGTGCTCGCTGGTGCGGTTCTCGTAGACCGCGGAGAAGAACGGCAGCGCCGCTTCGAGGTCGCCCTGCTCGACGAGCATGCGGCCGACGTGCATGCGCACCTGCGTCGCTTCCTCGGCGACGAGCGGGTCGTTGCGCAGTTCGTCCTGCAGGAACGAGCGGTACCACTGGCCGGCGATGCCGCGCAGGCGTTGCCTGCCCGACTCGGTCTCGCCGGTCGGCTTGCGCGTGACGTGCAAGGTCGGCCGCGAGCCCGGCTCCGAGCCGCCTTCGTCGAACACGACGTCCGCGCCGGCGGCGACCGCGAGCAGCTGCCCGGTCATGCGCGCGTCCTGGCCGGTGAACGAGAGGTCCACCGTGCAGAACTGCAGGTCGTTCTCGAGCGGCTTGCTCTCGACGCGGAGGTTCCAGCCCATCGCCGAAGCGAGGTTCTGCAACGCGTCGAGGCAGCTCACCGCGCGACGGTCGCCGGACACGGTCGTGCGCACGATGCCGTCCACGGTCGCGTCGGCGACGGTGAACATCGGCTCCTGTCCTTGCGGCAGCAGCGAAGCGGCTGCGAGCAGCAACGCGTGCGCGATCACTTCCCGCCTCCGTTGCCGTGCGGCTGCGCGTCGTGCTCCAGCGCCTTCTTGCGCAACTGTTCGCGGACGTTCTCGAGCTCGCGCTCGCGCGCGACGGACTCGCCCTTCTCGGCCTCGAGGCGGTAGCTGTCGCCGAGCTTGAGGTAGGCCTCCGCGACGTGGCGGTAGAGCGAGCTCGGGATCTGCCGCTGCTGCAGCAAGAGGCGCGAGTAGTGGCGGCGCATCGACTCGATGTCGCCGTTGCGCTCGGCTTCGATCGCCATCTGCACGAGGTCCTCGGGCAGCGAATGGCTGCTGCGCAACGCGTCGGTGCGCCGCTGGTATTCCTGTGCCGCGGCGAAGTCGCCGATCTGCGACGCGTAGTGCTCCAGCGCGAGCAGCACGTTGGCCTTCTTGCCCGCGTCGAGGCGTGGATTGTCCGCGAGGTGCTGTTCGAGCAACGCGATCGCGCCCTTGTAGTCGCGCGCTTCCGCGAGCGAGAACGCGCGCAACACCGGGTCGCGCAACGACGGCTGCTTCACCACCGGATCGTGCTGCGGAGCGGGCGTGGCGGGTCCGTGGGCAACGGGCTCGACGGAGCCATGTGGCTGCGTCACGCCGCTGTTGGGCGAAGGCAGCAACACGAGCACGATCATCGCGACGATGTTCACGGCGATCATCGCGCGCAGCACGCGCTCGCGCGTGCGCGACAGCGGCGCCTTCGACGTGCTCGGCGCGGCCGTGGACGGTTGCGGCTTCGGCTGCGACTTCGGCTCCTGCAGCGCGACCTCCGCCTCGGCGAGCGCGCGCGCGCCTTCGGCCAACGCTTGCTCCGCGGCGCGAAGGGCGTCGGTCTCGAGGTTGGGAGCAGGCTTCGGCGCAGGGCTCGGCGCCGCGCCGGATGCCATCAGCTGCGACAACGCGTCCTGCGCGCTCGCGCCGGTCGCCTGCTGCTTGCTCTCGGTGACGACGCTCTTCGTGTCGTCGTCGTGCTTGTCGTGCGAATCGCTCACAGTCGCTCCGGAAGTCCCATGGAATGGCGCGCGTCCGCGCCGGGTCACTCCTCCTATCGGCAGGATCTGCCGACTGTCCGAAGTCTCGTTGGCAGCGGATTCCTGCGATCGCGGAAGACCGCCCGTCTGCGCAACGCGACGGTCAGGCCCAGAGCGCCGACTGCTCGTCGCACAGACGCGGGCCGATCGGCGCGCGCTGCGGCAGCAGCGACGAGAGTCCGTGCTCCCGCAGATGGCGCACGAGCGCCTCGGGCACGTTGCACAGGTGCACTTCGACGCCGTGCTCGCGCAGGCATGCCGCGCGCTCGCAGCAGACCGCCATCGCCTCGGGGCCGAGCACGCTGTCGTGGAAGTCGACGGCGAACGCGCGGCACGAAGGCCACGTTCCGTCCGCGGCGACGATCGGCATCGACGCATCGGGCCTGCCGTCGCGCAGCCACCGCACTTCGCACGGACCACGGGCCGAGGCCGTGCCGCGCCAGTTGCAGTCGCCGCCGAGCGCGAGCAGACGATCCCGCTGCTCCTGCGACACCGCGGCGGCGCGCAGCACGACGAACGCGCCGTCGTCGACGAGCTCGCATTCCGTGTCGCGCAGTTCTTCCAACGCGCGCTCTGCGGCGGCGCGCACGTCGCACGGCAGGCCGCGCGTCGTCGTGTCCGTCTCGACGCGCGCCGTCGCGAGCGGCCGCGCGCAGCGGCCGACCAGCTCGAACAACCGGTCCGGCATCAGCGGCTTCTGCAACACCGCCAGCACGCGCGGCGACGAGACGACTTCTTCTGGATGGCCGCTGATCACGACGACGGGCGCCTCGCCCTCGTCGAACAACGGCAGCGCATTGCCGTCGGGCAGCCGCCAGTCGGTGAGCACGAGGTCGAAGTCGTGCGCGCGGGCGATCTCGGTCGCCGTGGCGACGTCGGCTGCGGTGTGCACTTCGTGGCCGCGCAAGCGCAGCAGCGCCGCGAGGCCTTCGCGGATGCCGGGCTCGTCGTCGACGAGAAGGCAACGCATGGTCAGGCCTGCGCGAGCTGGGCCAGGACCGGGAGACGCATGACGAACCGCGCGCCGCGACCGCCGTTCTCGCACGCGATCGTGCCGCGGTGCGCGCGCAGGACTTCCTGGACGAAGCCGAGGCCGAGGCCGGTGCTGCCTTGCCGCGAGAATCCAGGCTCGAAGATGCGCGCGCGCAGTTCGGGCGCGACGCCTGGCCCGTCGTCCTCGACCGCGATCCACAGCACGCCGCCGTCGACGCGGACGTCGATGCGCACGTTCGTGGCGCCCGCGGCGAACGCGTTGTCGATCAGGTTGTCGAACGCGCGCTCCAGCAACGCTGCGTCGCCGACGAGCGGCGCGTCGAGCGCGCCGTCGACGGTGACGCCGGTGCGGCGCGACGCGGACGCGGACAACACGGACGCGAGCTGGACCGGCTCCTTCTTGGCCTGGCCACAGCGCGCGAAGTCGAGATAGCTGTCGATCAGGGCGGACATGCGCTGCAGCTCGTGCGCCACGCCGTCGACGACGCGACGGCGAGGGTCGTCTGCGTCGACCAGCTCGCGCAACAGCGCGGCGCCGGTCAGCGCGGCGGCCAGCGGGTTGCGCAGCTCGTGGCCGAGCACTCCCACCGTCCGCGCGATTCCGCCCGTGCTCTTCACACGATCACCTTGCCACGGCCCGGGCGCTGGCCGAGGCTGTAGACGCGGATCTTGTTGTAGAGCGTCGTGCGGTTGATCCCGAGGATCGACGCCGCCTTGCTGATGTTCCAGTTGGTGTCCTCGAGGACCTTCGACACGAGCTGGCTCTCGATCGCGCGGATCGAGCGGTCCTCCGTGTCGGCGACGAACTGGCCGCGCTCGAGCTGGTCCGAGCCGTCGAGCGTGCCGCCCGTGAAGCTCGGCAGGTGCGCCTCGTCGATCATGCCGCTCGGGCAGACGATGCAGGCGTGCTCGATCGCGTTGCGCAGCTCGCGCACGTTGCCCGGCCACTGGTATTCGCACAGCGTCTCCATCGCCTCCTCGGTGAAGCCCGAGAGCGACTTGCCCATCTGCTTGCCGATGAGGTCGAGGAAGAAGTGCGACAGCAGCGGGATGTCCTCGGAGCGCTGCGCGAGCGGCGGCACCGTGACGGACATCACGTTGAGGCGGTAGTAGAGGTCTTCGCGGAACCTGCCCTGCTGGACCATCTGGCGCAGGTCGCGGTTGGTGCTCGCGACGATGCGGACGTCCGCAGGGATGTCGTTCACTCCGCCGACGCGGCGGAAGGTGCGCTCCTGCAGGACGCGCAGCAGCTTGGCCTGCAGGCTCAGCTGCATCTCGCCGATCTCGTCGAGGAACAGCGTGCCGCCCGCGGCGACGGCGAACAGGCCGTCCTTGCCTTCGCGGTTCGCGCCGGTGAAGGCGCCCGCTTCGTAGCCGAACAGCTCCGCTTCCAGCAGCGACTCCGTCAGCGCCGCGCAGTTCAGCGCGACGAACGGGCCGTGGCGGCGCGAGCTGCGCTCGTGGATGCAGCGCGCGACCAGCTCCTTGCCGGTGCCGCTCTGGCCCGTGATCAGGACCGTGGTGTCCGGCGCGTGCGCGACCTGGTCGATGCGCGCCTGCACTTCCTTGATCGCCGGCGACAGGCCGACGAGTTCGGTGGCCGTAAGGCCGCGGACGCGTTCGTGCAGCCAGACGAGTTCGTTCTTCAGCTGGCGCGTCTCGAGGCAGCGGCGCAGCACCGACAGGATGCGGTCGGTGGAGAACGGCTTCTCGATCACGTCGGTCGCGCCCTTGCGCATCGCCTCGACGGTGTTGGCGACCGTGCCGTAGCCCGTCAGGACGACGACGTCAGCCGGCATGCTGCCGCGACGGATGCGGCCCAGGATCGACAGGCCGTCGGAGCCGGGAAGGTGCAGGTCCAGGAGAACGACGTCGAAGGCGCGCGACGTCGTGCGGCGCACGGCGTCCTCGGCGGTCGTGGCCGTCTCGACGTGGAGACCTTCTTGCTGCAGCAGCGCGCGCAGACCTTCGCGCACGCCTTCCTCGTCGTCGACGACCAGGATTCGGGGGAGACCGGGGAAGCTGAGGTTCTTCATGTTCCGACTTCGTTTGCCGTTCTGGCTCGCTCGCCTGCGCCTGCTGGCGCCTGCGGATCGCCTTGCCATGGGCCCTATCGGCAAAGTCGGCCGTCGACCTTTTGGGCAGTTGCCGAATTCCTGGGCGGTCCCCACCACTTCTTCGCCCTCGGCTAAAGCCTGCGCGGTCGCCACCGAACGATGGGAGCGTCCGGCATCGAGCCGAACGATCGAAGGAGAGACAGGCAAATGGGTCTTCGCGTAAACACCAACGTCACCAGCATCAACGCGCAGCGGAACCTCTCGACGGTTACCGAGCGCCTCAGCGGCAACTTCCGCCGCCTTTCCACCGGCCTCCGCATCTCGACCGCAGCAGATGATGCTGCCGGCCTCGCGATCAGCGAACGTCTTCGCAGCCAGGTCCGCTCGCTCGAGCAGGCCAAGCGCAATGCGAACGACGGCATCTCCTTCGTCCAGACGGCCGAAGGCGCGCTCAACGAGGTCAGCAGCATCCTGACGCGCTTGCGCGAGCTGGCTATCCAGTCGAGCAACGGCTCGGTCAGCAACCAGGACCGCGACACGCTCGACGAGGAGTTCCAGAGCCTCGTCAGCGAAATCAACCGGATCGGCACGTCGACCGAGTTCAACGGCATCAAGTTGCTGGACGGCAGCAACAGCACGGTCAGCTTCCAGGTCGGCTTCGGCACGACCGCGGGAGTCGACACGCTGAACATCACGCTGCAGCCGGCCCTCACCACGACGTTGAGCCTCAACTCGCTCGACATCGGCTCGGGCGGCGCAACGACCACCGCGATCACGAACATCGACTCGGCGATCAACACGGTCTCCGGCCTCCGCGGCACGCTGGGCGCGATCCAGAACCGCCTCGGCTCGACGATCAACAACCTCGCCATCCAGGTCGAGAACCTCAGCGCCGCCGAGTCGCGCATCCGCGACGTCGACGTCGCCTACGAGACCGCGCAACTGACGCGCAACTCGATCCTGCAACAGGCGAGCATCGCCGTGTTGTCGCAGGCGAACTCGCAACCGCAGTCGGCACTGCAGCTGCTGCAGGGCTGATCCAACAGATCGTCGGCTCGAACGAACGGACGGCGTCGCCCCTCGCGGGCGCCGCCGTCCGTCGCATTTCCGGGCACCTTCGCCGAACGCGGGCACGGCGAGTTTGCGCGCCTGTTGCGGTTCGCAACACGCTGGAGAACTTCCTGCTCGCCGCCGCCGCGCCGTCCGGGCGCGTTGCCATGGGCGCGTCGCGAACCGCATCCATTCGCCGCGAAGAAACTGCAGTTCTGCACGGCCCCCTTCCTCAAGCAGGCATGCGGCCTCGCCGTAGATCGAGGAAGCATCGAACCACACACCGACCCTCCGGTCGGCATCAAGTCACAACAACAGGGCAAGTCATGGGTCTTCGCGTCAATACGAACGTCACCAGCATCAACGCGCAGCGCAACCTGTCGTCGGTCACGGATCGCCTCAGCGGCAACTTCCGTCGCCTCTCGACCGGTCTCCGCATCTCCACCGCCGCAGACGACGCGGCCGGCCTCGCGATCAGCGAGCGCCTCCGCAGCCAGGTCCGCTCCCTCGAGCAGGCCAAGCGCAACGCCAACGACGGCATCTCCATGGTCCAGACCGCGGAAGGCGCGCTGAACGAAGTCAGCAGCATCCTCACGCGTCTGCGCGAGCTCGCGATCCAGTCGAGCAACGGCTCCGTGTCCAACCAGGACAAGGAGACGCTCGACCAGGAGTTCCAGAGCCTCGTCAGCGAAGTCAACCGCATCGGCGCGTCGACGGAGTTCAGCGGCATCAAGTTGCTGGACGGCTCGACGAGCTCGGTCAGCTTCCAGGTCGGCTTCGGCACGACCGCGGGCACCGACACGCTGTCGGTCACGCTGTCGCCGTCGCTCGCGACGTCGCTGAGCCTCAACTCGCTCGACATCGGTTCGGGTGGTGCTACGACCACCGCGATCACGAACATCGACACGGCGATCAACACGGTCTCCGGCCTCCGCGGCACGCTGGGCGCGATCCAGAACCGCCTCGGCTCGACGATCAACAACCTCGCCATCCAGGTCGAGAACCTCAGCGCCGCCGAGTCGCGCATCCGCGACGTCGACGTCGCCTACGAGACCGCGCAGCTGACGCGTAACTCGATCCTCCAGCAGGCGAGCATCGCCGTCCTGTCGCAGGCCAACAGCCTGCCGCAGTCGGCCCTGCAGCTCCTCGGCTGATCGAAGGCGCGAGCGCGCGGCACCCGCCGCGCGACAGGACGGGCGACGCTCCGCGACGGGCGCCGCCCGTTCTGCGTTTCCGGGCCTGTCGCCTACTCCCTCTTGCCGGGCACACCCACCGCAGACGTGGGGCCTCGCCGTGCGTTCCGCGAGGGCCTATCCGCGAACGCACAACCGGCAACGCGGGCCCGGACGCCCGAACGACGTGCGGGCCGGTGTGGTTTGCCGGGCGCTTTCCCTAGACGGGCGCGACGTGACGTCGCAAGCCCAAGGAGCCCACGATGAACTTCCAACGCACCGTCACCCCGCTCGCGCTCGCGATGCTCGCCGCTGTCGCCACGGCGCAGGCGCCTCGCCTCGTCATCGAGTCCGACGCGCCGGTCGTGACGTTCCGCGTCGCCGGTCCGGAGGTCCCGTTCGTGGGCGGCGTGTTGCTGTCGCTCGCGCCCGACCTCACGCACTACTTCGTCGCGCTGCCGCCGATGCTGACGGACCACGTCGTGCTCGGCATCGCGTTCGGCGAAGACGAGATCGCATTGACGGCGTTCCGCGAGGCGTTGCCGATCGTCGTCCCCATCTACGCACAGGGCGTGGTGTTCGACGGCACGGCAATCCAGGCGACCGAGGTCACCGTGATGAAGCTCGAGCCGTGGGCCGACTGAACGGCCCACGCCACCGCGGCGCGCACGCGGCGGGCCAACCGCCTTGACCCATTGCGAGACCGTCGCTGTCGAAGACTTCGACACTCGACGCTCAAGCAGGACCCGCGACTGCCCAGAATCCCTTCGGCGCGCACTTCCGCGCGTCGCAAGAAGGAACAGGGGAGCAGTCAAATGGGTCTCAGGGTCAACACGAACGTCATCTCGATGAACGCGCAACGCAACCTGTCGCGCGTGACCGAAGCCCTCGCCGGCAACTACCGCCGCTTGTCGACCGGCCTCCGCATCGCGAGCGCCGCGGACGACGCGGCCGGTCTCGCGATCAGCGAGCGCCTGCGCAGCCAGGTCCGCTCCTTCGAGCAGGCCAAGCGCAACGCCAACGACGGCATCTCCATGGTGCAGACCGCGGAAGGCGCGCTGAACGAAGTCGGCGACATCCTGACGCGCCTGCGCGAGCTCGCGGTGCAAGCCAGCAACGGCACGGTGTCCGGCGCGGACCGCGACACGCTGCAGCAGGAGTTCGGCTCGCTGATCGACGAGATCGACCGCATCGCCGGCTCGACGGAGTTCAACGACATCAAGCTGCTCGACGGCACGACGGGCACCGTGTCCTTCCAGGTCGGCATCGGCACGACCGCGGGCATCGACACGATCGACGTCGACCTCGGCAGCGCGCAGGCGGTCGACCTCGCGATCGACACGCTCGACATCGGCTCGACGGGCAGCCCGTCGGCCGCGATCACCGCGCTCGACGACGCGATCGACACGGTGTCCGGCCTCCGCGGCACCTTCGGCGCCGCGCAGAACCGCCTCGGCTCGACGATCCGCAACGTCTCGATGCAGGTCGAGAACCTCAGCGCCGCCGAGTCGCGCATCCGCGACGTCGACGTCGCCTACGAGACCGCGTTGCTCACCCGCAACTCGATCCTGCAGCAGGCCAGCATCTCGATGCTGTCGCAGGCGAACATGATGCCGCAGACGGCGCTCGCGCTGCTGCAGTGATGCAGTGATGCAGTGATGCGCTGACGAATGGACGCGGCACGCGCGCTGCCTCGCAGCGCGCGACACACGACGGGCGACGCTCCATGCAGGGGCGCCGCCCGTCGCGCTTTCGGCACGGCTCTGCGCGCGCAACATGAGGAGAACCGGTGGAAAGACCCCGGTGGCGCAAATCTCCATGGCGATGCGTGGATGCGGTGGCAACGCGCGATCGTCGCATTGCACGACACAGCGATGCGAAATCCGACGCCGAACCTGCAGTTGCGCCGACGCGCATGACGAAGAACCCGACGGCGTCAGCCGGAATGGCGAGCGCCACCACACACCAGGGAACGCAACCGGGAAACGCACATGGGTCTTCGAGTCAATACCAACAGCGCGTCGATCAACGCGCAGCGCAATCTTGCGTCGGTCACCGATCGTCTGTCGGGCAACTTCCGCCGCCTGTCGACCGGTCTCCGCATCTCCACCGCGGCGGACGACGCCGCAGGCCTCGCGATCAGCGAGCGTCTTCGTTCGCAGATCCGCTCGCTCGACCAGGCGAAGCGCAATGCGAACGACGGCATCTCGATGGCGCAGACCGCGGAAGGCGCGCTCAACGAAGTGAGCAGCATCCTCACGCGCCTGCGCGAGCTCGCGATCCAGTCGAGCAACGGCTCCGTGTCCAACCAGGACAAGGAGACGCTCGACCAGGAGTTCCAGAGCCTCGTCAGCGAAGTCAATCGCATCGGCAGCTCGACGGAGTTCAGCGGCATCAAGCTGCTGGACGGCTCGACGAGCTCGGTCAGCTTCCAGGTCGGCTTCGGCACGACGACTGGCACCGACACGATCTCCGTGTCGCTGTCGCCGGCGCTCTCGACGTCGCTGAGCCTCAACTCGCTCGACATCGGTTCGGGCGGCGCGACGACGACGGCGATCACCAACATCGACGCGGCGATCAACACCGTGTCGGGCCTTCGCGGCACGCTGGGCGCGGTGCAGAACCGCCTCGGCAGCACGATCAACAACCTCTCGATCACGGTCGAGAACCTCAGCGCCGCCGAGTCGCGCATCCGCGACGTCGACGTCGCCTACGAGACCGCGCAACTGACGCGCAACCAGATCCTCCAGCAGGCGAGCATCGCCGTGCTCGGCCAGGCCAACAGCCTGCCGCAGTCGGCCCTCAGCCTGCTCGGCGGCTGATCCAGGAGACGCGGGCGCCCGCCCGCGTGTGAGTTCGATGCTGGCAACCGCCGCGACGTCCTCCGAGGGCGCCGCGGCGCTGCCGTTGTGAGACAGGGAAGGAGAAGGAGGAGCCATGAACGTGGACACCAGACTCCCGCTCGACGACGCCCAGGCGCCGCGCGACCACCGTTCGCGCACGACAGCCACCACGGAGCGCGCCGCCGACAGTTCGAACGGAGCACCGACGCAACGCGCGCTCGCAGGAGGCCCCGTCGCGACGTCGCGCGGGCAGAACGGCGCGAAGAACGCCGAGCAGGATGCGGAGAAGAAGAAGGCCGACGCCAACGCCGAGGAACGTCGCCACGACGCCGAGCGCGAGCTCGCGCGCACGCTGCGACTGCCCGCGGACACGCGGCTCGACATCGACGTCGACGAGCAGAGCGAAGAGGTGCGCGTCTTCGTGCGCGAACGCAGCACCGGCGAGATCGTGCGCGAGCTGCCGCCCGACGAGGCGCAGTCGCTGATGAAGAAGCTCGAAGAGGCGCGCGGATCGCTCGTCGATCGCTCGTTCTGAGGCTGCGAACGGGGCATTCGCCCGACCGTTCGCCCACTACCCGGCGCCATCGAACGGTGGCGCGCGCGGCCGTTCCCGGGAACGTCGCCCCACCTGCGGACATCCCGTCAAGTGAGGGGCCGGGTGTTCCGATACTCCACAGGCGGATCCATCCGCCAGGACGGGAGCATCATGTCGAGCGCAGGAATCAGCTTCGGTGGACTCGGGTCGGGCCTCGACACCCGCGCGATCATCTCTGCGTTGATGGCGGTCGAGCAGCGGCCGATCACCGCGCTGGAGACCAAGAAGGCCTCGCTGAATTCGTCGAAGAACCTCTTCGGCGACTTCAAGAAGCTGCTCTCGGACCTCGACACCAAGGCGAAGGCGCTACGCACGACGACGGACTTCCTCGAGATGAAGGCCGCGTCGAGCAACGAGGACCTGCTCACGGTCCGCGCCGGCGCGAACGCGACGCCGGGCTCCTACCAGATCAAGGTGATGGCGCTGGCTTCGTCCGAGGTCAGCGTGAGCAACGGCCGCGCCGCGAAGGACGATCCGGTCTTCGGCGACGGCACGTTCTTCCTCAACATCAACGGCACGGACCACCCGATCGACATCGGCGCCGGCACCGGCTACGCGAGCACGCTCGACGGCATCGCGCAGGCGATCCGTGACCAGGATCTCGACGTCACGGCCGAAGTCGTCGACACGGGCCAGACCGGCGCGCAGCGCTACCAGCTCGTGCTGCGCAGCACCGTGGTCGGATCGGCAGGCGCGTTCTCGCTGTCGCTCGACAGCGGCAACGCTGCGCTCGACGCGCTCGTCACCGAGATCAACACGAACGAGCGCGCGCCGGGCCAGGACGCGCACCTGCTCTACAACGGCGTCGACGTCTACCGCTCGTCCAACTCGGTCACGGACCTGATCCCCGGCGTCACGCTGGATCTCAAGGACGCCGACACGGTCAACCCCGTCACGGTCACGGTGACGACGGACGCCGAGGAGACGAGCAAGAAGGTCAAGGAGTTCGTCGACGCCTACAACAAGGTCGTCGAGTTCGTCGAGAAGCAGAACGAGCTCGGCGAGAACGGCTCGGCCAAGAACCCGTTGTTCGGCGACGGCACGCTGCGCTCGATCCGCTCGTCGCTGCGTTCGATCGTCGGCGGCGCGGTCGCGACCGGCAACTCCGCGATCTCGATGCTCGCCAACGCCGGCATCGAGTCCGACCGCCAGGGCAAGCTGACGTTCAACCAGTCGAAGTTCGAGGAGAAGCTCGGCGAGGACGAACAAGCAGTCGCGAGCCTGTTCTCCGCGACGAACGTCGGCATCGCCGCGCGCATGACGACGCAGATCGAGTCCTACACGAGCAGCGTCGACGGCCTGATCAAGACGCGCCAGGACGGTTTCGACCGCTTGATCAAGGACGCGCAGCGCCGCATCGACCAGGGCGAGGCGCGTCTCGTGCGCTACGAGCAGAGCCTCGAACAGCGCTTCGCGAATCTCGAGACGCAGATCGCGCGTCTCCAGGGCCAAGGCAGCGCGCTGCAGGGATTCCCCTCCGCGCGCCGCTGAACGAAACGAAACCAACCCCCAGAGCACCAAGCCATGAGTTACGCACACGCAGCCGCCGCCTACCAGCGCAACGCAGTCCTTACCGCGTCCCCCGAGAAGCTCGTCAAGATGCTCTACGACGGCGCGATCAAGAACCTCGAGCGCTGCAAGGAGTCGCTGTCCGACCCCGCGACCGCGCGCAACCCCGAAGTCAGCGCCAGCATCGGCAAGGCGCTCGGCATCGTCGGCGAACTGCGCGCGAGCCTCGACATGGCGGCTGGCGGCAAGATCGCGCAGGACCTCGATCGCCTCTACGAGTTCAGCATCGACCAGATCACGCAGTCGAACAGCACGCGCACGACCACGGGCGTCGGCAACGCGCTCCGCGTCCTGCGCACGCTGAAGGAAGGCTGGGATGTCGCGATCCCCGGCTGATCGCGACGCCGCTTCGGCGCCCGCAACGGCGAGCGAGGTGTTCCTCGCGCTCGAACGCGCCTACGACCAGGCGCTGCAGGCGTCGATGTCGGGCGACCTCGACACATGCGCCGATCTGCTCACGGCGTGCGACGTCCTGCTCGAACGCGCGCAGAACACGTCGTACGACGAGAACACCGAGGCCGCGCGCCAGTCCGCGCTGTCCGCGCATGCGCGCCTGACTTCGATCCTCACGTCGCAACGCAACGAGTGCACCGACGACATCGCGCGCGTGCAGTTGGGGAAGAAAGCGCTGCAGGGCTACGCCGGCGAACGCCAGCTGGGCTCGCGCGTCGAGTCGCGGGCGTAGCGCACCGCGTCACTCGCCTGGGATCGCCTCCTTCAGGCCCCGACCTCAGTGGCAGCGATCGCGTGCTGCCACTGTTGGATGGAATCCCAGGACTCCGCTACGCGGAACAGCCCAGTTGGTCAGCCGCGCAGGTTCTCAGCCTCCGAACTTCTGGAAGAACGCGGAGTCCACCTCAAAGGTCGTCACTGGTTTAAGGCCGAACTCCAGCTCCCTCATCATTTCTATGAGCTGATCGCCATCAACCAGCTCGATGGCAGGAACGCCATCGCGCTTCGCTTCCTTCTCAGCCTCCTTCGTGAATGTCGACGTCGTGAGGATGATGCCTTTCTCTGCGCGCCCCAGCATGGCGCCGCGGAAATCCCTGACCTGTCCAGAACCGACAGAACCGGTCTCCGCATATCGCTTGCACTGGAACAGAACCCTGAACGTCACAAGTGGGTTCACTTTGAGCATTCCGTGCCCATCGATGCCACCGTCACCGGATCGACCCGTCACCGTCACTTCTTCGAAGCCAGACTCGCGCAGCAGGCCTTGGCAAAATGACTCGAAGCCTCTGGGGGACAACCCACGCAGAAGGCGTAGGACAGGCTCGCGATAAGAATCGGGGGAGATCGGTTCTTCGTTTGTGATGCTGCTTGGGACTGCGCCCGCTTCTGCAGCGACGGCCAACTCAGCCGACCCCACGCTACGCATCGAGGAGGCGACCCTCCGATAGACATCGCGCCAGTGCGACATGCCTGGCTGCCCTAGATCGCGAGCTTTCGCAGTCAGAGTCCAAACACCTCTTTGCGAGGAGTCGATATAGCCATCCTTGGCCAAGTAAAACCTCGCCCAGTGGACTTGGTCTTCGAATCTCGACTGGACCCCGCTGGGAAGCCGCTTGGCTTGCTCGTCTTCGGGTATCGACAACGCCTGAACCACACAGGTTCGGACTTCCTCTGGACGCCCTGAGCCCCCGAGCTTCAACAGGGCCTCTACGACCGGCCCCATGAACTTCACGAACTCTGGGACGGAATCTGTCTGCTTGCCCATCGTCAGAACTCACTCCGCCGGCAGGCTAAAGGCGTGGCACGCGGCACCACAAGAGGCACTCCACCACTCCAACGCGCCGACGCGCACACCGCGCGCCGGCGACTTGTTCCGACGAAGCGTTCGCGCGCATGCGCGCGCGAACGGCTCAGCCGAGCGTCTGCAGGTTGTACTTCGCGTCGACGTCGTTGGCGTCGATCTGCAGCGCCTTCTGGAAGCAGACCTTGGCGTCCGCGTTGCGGCCCATCTTCCACAGGCACACGCCGCGGTTGTTCCACGTCTGCGCGTCGGTCGCGCGGATCGCGAGCGAGCGGCCGAAGCACGTCTCGGCGTCGGCGAACTGGCTCTGGCCGAACAGGACCATGCCCATGTTGAACCACGCTTCGTCATTGCCCGGCTCCGCGCTGAGCACGGCCTGGAAGGCCTGCGTCGCGCCGCCGTCGTTGCCCGTGAGGTAACGAACGACGCCGAGCTGGTGCCAGTGTTCGATCTCCGTCGGCGCCATCGCGACAGCGGATTCGAGGTGCGGCAGCGCCTTCTCGTAGATGCCCTGCGTCATGTAGGCCTCGGCCGACGTGCGGTGGATCTCCGCGAGCTTGCTGTCGAGCTCGCCGAGCGACGCGACGAGTTCCTGCTTCTTGGCCTCGTCGGCCGGCTGGACGACCAGCGGCGGAACGGCCTGCGCCTCGCGCAGGTCGCGGATGCGGGTCGGGATCGGCAGGAAACCCGAACGAGCAGTCGCGCCGGTCGGGGTCTTCGTGTTCTGGGTCGTGATCGTCATCGTTCTCTCCTCGTCGGTTGGGGCCGTCAGATGGCGGCCAGAATGCGTTCCATGCGCGCGGCCTCGTCGGCTGCGCCTCTCTTGTGGAGCAGGTCCGCCGCGCGGCGGCCCATGCGTTTGGCCTGATCGCCGCAGCCGATTCGCTGCAGGATCAACGTCGCTTGCTGGCACGCGCCCGCGGAGTCGGGGCGGCGCTGCAAGTAGTTCGTGAGCGTCTGCAGCGCGGCCGCGGCATCGCCGGCAGCCAGCTGCATCTTGGACAACGCCATCTGGCCGACCTCGTAGTCGGGCGCGAGCTCGCACGCGCGTTGCGCAAGCCTGCGCGCGCGCACGTGGTCGCCCTTCTGCCAGAGCGCTTGCGCGATGCCGATGATCGACACGTGGCTCGTCACGCCTTCTTCGACCGGCACGACCAAGGTCTGGCCGCGGTAGGCAAGGCAACGACGGAAGTGCGCGATCGCGGCGTCGGTGCGCCCCTGCTGGAGCATCAGGTTGGCTGCGATGTAGTGGAGGTTGGGCGTCGGCAGGAAGCGCCGCAGCGCCTCGTCGATCGTCGCGAGCGCGCGATCGGTCTCGCCGGCGCGCGCGCTCTCGAGCGCGCACAACGCCGCGACCTCGGCCGCATACGGCAGCTCGCGCGGCAACGAAGGCGAACCGACGCGGATCTGGCGCAGGCACTCTTCGAGCAACGCGCGCGAGTCCGCTTCGCGTCCCGGCAGGCGCCGCAGGAAGTCGCCGTACTTGTAGAGGCAGTAGATGTCGCCTGGCGTCTTCTCGAGCTGCTTCTTGAACAGGCGCTCGTTGCGCTCGTTCTTCTTGCGGCTGTCGACGACCTCGTCGGAGTAGCCGTGGTGCTCGACTTCGAGCTCGCACTGCGAAAGCGACAGCCCGTGCTCGGCGCCGATGCGCACGAGGGACGGCGTCACCTGCTCGTGGATCACGTTCTCGTAGGCGATGCCCCGCAGGTTGCGGAACAGGCGCACCATCATCACGCCAGCGGTCTTGCCACCGGAGTAGACGTTGACGAAGCGCATGTGGTAACCGGCGACCGCCGGGTCCTGCGTGAGCTTCGCGATCTGTTCCTTGCTGCCGTCGAGCAGGAACTCGTCGGCGTCGAGCACGAGGATCCAGTCGCCCGAGGCACAAGCGATGCCCGCGTTGCGCGGCGCGGAGAAGTCTTCGTCCCACGCGCGACGCACGACCTTGGCGCCGAACGACTCGGCGATCTCGATCGTGCGGTCCTTGCTGCCCGTGTCGACAATGACGATCTCGTCGACGCACGGCGCGGCGCGGCGCAGGCACTCGGGCAGGAAGCGCTCTTCGTCGCGCGCGATCATGCACAGCGACACGCGAGGCTTGCGGCCCTGCCACGGCGGAACGGGCACTGCCGTCTTCGCCGCAGACGCGGGACGCATGTCGGCACGCTCGACCGCGCGCCAGCGCTCGATCATCTCCTGGGCTTCGCGCGCGAACTCGGCGGGCGCCTCGATCGGCGACTCCGGCGAGGTGAACGAGCCTTCGACGGCGGCGAATTCGTTCGCGACCGACTCGAGGCGCATGCAGTGTTCTTCGAGCGCGATGCGCGAGTTCGCGCGCATCGGCAGCGGGCCGGCGGCCAGCAACGACAGGCGCGGCGCCATCAGCAGCGACAGGTCGCCGGGCAGCGCGCGGACTCCGTTCTTCGCGGGCGCGGCGACGCCGAGCGCGGCGTGCAGCGCGAGTTCTTCGAACAGCTGCTTCGACGGCAGCGCGCCGGCGCGCACGAACCAGACAACGTCGCCGCGGCGGTCCGCGATCGCTTGCGACCATGCGGCCGCCTCGGTCGCGCCTTCGCAGCAGACGATCTCCCAGTCCGCGGGCAGGAACGCGCGCACGCAGTCGACGGTGCGCTGCTGCAGCCGCGCGTCGCCCTTGCCGACGAGCACGCTGCCGGCGAGCGACGGACGCTTGCTGCACTGGATCCAGAAGCGGGCGGCCGGAGCGCCTTCGAGCCACGCGAGCGGCACGAGGCCTTGGCCGAACATCGCCGACGCGAAGTCGTCGCGCACTTCGCCGCGCGCAGCGGGAACGCGCACGACCTCGTCGATGCACAAGCCTGCCGCGTCGAGCGCCGCGAGCGTGCGCTGCAACGTCAGCGGCCGCGTCGGGTCGGTCGGGCTGCCGGCGGGATCGAACGTGCCGGGACGGCCTTCGACGACCGTGCGCAGCTGGCGCACCGATTGTTCGTTGTCGACGTCGAGCACGAACTGCCCGCCGTCGGCGAGCGCGTTGCGCACGCGAACCGCGAACGACTCGATCGTCCCCATCGACTCGGTGAACGCGGTCACCTCGACAGCCGCGAACGCGCCCGACTCGCACGCAGCGAGCTGCGCGAGCTGGGCAGGCAGGCGCAGCGCGCGCCCCGACCCCGACGCGAGCGCCGGGAAGCCAGGGACCGCGCCACGGAAGCCGGTCGGTTGTCGGGTTGGATCTGCCACTGTCCTTTGCCGCATCACCGGCGGTTGCGCCGGAGGCCCCGGCGTCATCGGCAGATCCGCGCCGACAACTTCAGTTCGAGACGGCGTCCCCTGGGGAGCGAGGCCGAAATCGTGGAGAAAATGGGCAGCGTCGGATCCGCCATCATGCGGCGTCCGCCGAGGCCGGGACGGGCATCGGTGCCCCCGACCAGGGAACGCAAACAGCAGGACAACGTGCCCACGGGGCGTCGACGGCTAGATCGACCGGTCGAGAGGCCTGCTAGGTCGAGGGCACGGCAGGGGCTGTCGGGCAGAGGACTCTCGGGACGCGAAGCCGGCAGCACACGAGTCCGGAAGGCCGCACAACGAGGCCATGTCAGCTCGCCCGCTCACAGCGCTCGGAGTCGGGACCTCTGAGATGGCCACTGTGCTTTCCTGATGCCTGCCGCCGCGATCGACTTCTCGCTGCCGACGCTGCCGTTCGCGCTCGTGGCGGGAATGGTCGCGGCTGGGATCACGGCTGCGCTGCTGTGGCTCAATCGCCCTGCCTCCGGCTGCGAGCGGGTTCGGACGCGGACGATCGTGGGCTTGCTCGTCGTGGCCGCGCTCTGCGGCGGCGCAGCGAGATTGCTGTAGGGCGCGCAGCCGAGCGCTTCGCCACGACCTGCGGCCTCGCCGCAACGCAACGGGACCGCAATGCGCAGCGCGCCCGCGCGCCTCGTCGGCTACGGTTCCCGCCTCAATGGAACCCACCACTCCGCAACGCCGCTTCGCGGTGCTCATCGATGCCGACAACGTCTCGGCGTCCGCCCTCGAAGGCCTGCTCGCCGAAGTCGCCAACTACGGCGTGGCGTTGGTGAAGCGCATCTACGGCGACTGGACGCTGCCCAACCTCAAGTCGTGGAAGCAGCAGCTGCTCGAGCACGCGATCCAACCGATCCAGCAGTTCCGCTACACGACGGGCAAGAACGCCACCGACAGCGCGCTGATCATCGATGCGATGGACCTGCTGTTCCGCTCGAAACTCGACGGCTTCTGCCTCGTCTCCAGCGACAGCGACTTCACCCGCCTTGCCTCGCGCATCCGCGAAGAAGGCCTGATGGTGATCGGCTTCGGCGAGCGCAAGACGCCGCGTGCGTTCGTCACCGCGTGCGATCGCTTCCTGTTCACCGACATCCTGCGCGGCGCGGCGCCGGAGCCCGAGCAACAGCCGAAGAAGTCGGCGACCGAGCTCAAGCACGACCGCAAGCTCGTCGACCTGCTGCGCTGGGCCGTCGAAGGCAGCGAGGACGAGGACGGCTGGGCCAACCTCGGCGCCGTCGGCGCGAAGATCATGTCGCAGCAGCCGGACTTCGACTCGCGCAGCTACGGCTTCTCGAAGCTGAGCCAACTGGTCGAGGCTACGGGACTGTTCGACGTGGAGCGGCAGACGAGCCAAACCGGGCGCGTCGACATCTTCTTGCGCGAGATCGTGCCGCCGAAATCGCGGCGCTGAGCCACCTTCGACAGGTCGCGAGACGGGGCCGAACCCGGTCCGGGGCAACGCATCCGGTCGCGGGACCCGATAGGCAAGCCGCGCATCTTGCGTATTGTCGGAGTTGCACCACTGCATCGCCTCCGTAACGCATCCGTGCCCCCGCTCCGCTACCCGCCGCTGTCTCCCGCAGACTCCGAACTCGCGTCGAGGCTCCGCTCGACGACCAGGTTCCTGCGCCTCGAACACCTCCCGACCTGCAAGTCGACGCAAGAACTCGCGGCGGCGGACCAGAGCAAGGAGTGGATGATCTTCTGGGCCGACCACCAGGAAGCGGGTCGGGGTCGCCAGCAACGCCCGTGGCACGATCAGCCGGGACTCGACCTCGCCGCGACCTTCTCGATCCACACGGACTTGCCGGAACCGATCGCGTTGCCGGTCGTGTTGCCGCTGTGCGTCCGCGACGCAGTGGCGCCGCTGCTCGGCGACCGCGCGTCGGACCTGCGCATCAAGTGGCCCAACGACCTGCTGTTCGCAGGCAAGAAGCTCGCGGGCGTGCTGGTCGACGCCGATGCCCGCCGACCCGTTCGCTACCGCATCGGCATCGGCATCAACGTGAACGGCGTGCTGCCGCCGCCCGAGATCGCGAACACCGCGGTGTCGCTGCGCATGGCGACCGGCATGCAGCACGACCGCCTTGCGTTGCTCGAGTCGCTCGCGCGCGGCATCGACCGCACGGTGACGGCGCTGCAGCAGGGCCGCACCGCCGAGTTCGAGGCGCGCTATGCCGAGGGTCTCGGGCTCATGGGCAAGCGCGTGTTCGTGCGCGGTGCCGAGACGAAGAGCGGCGTGCTGGAGTCGATCAGCTTCACCGGCCTGCGGCTGCAGGACGGCACGACGTTCCCGCTCGCGCAAGTCACGGAACTGCGCGCGGAGTGACGGCGGAGCGACGCCGCGGACCGTTCAGCGGTGCTCGCGGATGTGCTCCAGCATGCGCGCCTCCCATGCCGCCACGCGCTGTGGCGGCGGGCCGGCGACGAAGCGCGGCATGACCTCGCGATCCGCGTTCTCGGGCATCAACAACGGGTAGCCCCGGGCCAGCAGCCAGCTGCACATGGCGAGCCATGCCATGGGCACGTTGAGGTCGGGGAACGGCGCGATCCGCGCAAACCGCCACAGGATCCGGAAGCCCTGCCGCAGCGGGTGCAGCCGGTCGAAGGACGAAGGGGCATCGAAATAGCGGTTGCCGTAGTCGAAACGGTCCAACATCGCGGTCAGTTCCGGGGGCCGCGGGTGCTGCACGTAGAGCATCCCGTCCCACGGCTGGTCGATCCGCAGCGCGTTGTTGCGGAAGCGCGGCAGCCCCCGTGTCATGGTCTTGAACAGCTCCACGAGGAACCAACCGTCCGGCGCCCGGCCCTGGCTCGCGCGTTCGCGCATCATCTCCATCACGTCCACGAGGCCGAACAGCAGCTGGCTCTCCTGGCTCGCGGGCATCAACCGACGGCTCGAACCTTCCAAGACCTCGATGGCATCGTCGTCTTGCACCGAGAAACCGCGCAGCCGCAGCAGCGCTGCCATGAAGTGCGGATCCAGCGACGACGGTCGGAAGAGACGATCGTGGTATAGATGTGCGCTCTGCAGCATTTCCTGCTCGGCGTCGGCATCGAACCCCGCAATCCGCTGGACCAGCGCGATATCGAGGCGGTCGAGCAACGACCCTGGCACACCTGCGTCATTCATATGCGTCTCAGTTCGGGACTACAGCCAAGGTAGCACATGAACGTCGAGCCTCCGGCCATCGCCAAACCGCCGTTCTGGAAGCGCCCGCTGCGACTGGCGTTCACGATCTTCACGTTGCTCGCGATCCTCGCGATCCTCGCGCCTTATGCGGTCGTGGCCTTGGTGCAACGGCAGGCTTCCGAGCAGCTGACCGACGCCCTCGGCGTGCCGTGCCGCGTCGACACGGTGCGCTTCGGCTGGATGTCCGGCGTTGCGGTCGAAGGCATCGAGATCGGCAATGCGGCAGGCTTCGACGCATCGCGGCCGGCGATGCTGCTCCGGAGCGCGCGCGCCGACCTCGGGCTCTTGCGCATGTTCTCCGGCGAATTCGGCGTCACGGCCGAAGTGCGCGGGCTCCACGTCTGCTTCGAAGAGGGCGAGGGCGGCGAGACCAACCTGCAGACCCTGCTCCGCAACGCGGGAGTGGATCCGCAGTCGGTCGTGGTCGACGTGGACGCGAACGACGACCCCGCGACTCCGCGCACGTCGCCGCGCCGCCGTCATGATCCGACCGAAGCAGTGAGCGGCATCGAGCGGCTGAAGCTGCGCCTCGCCATGTCGGACTGCTCGTTCGAGTTCCGTCGCGGCGGCCAGGTCATCGAGCGCATCGAGAACTGCGAGGCGCTCGTGGAGAAGGACGCAGGCGGCTCGGAGTTCGTGCTGTCGCTCGCGACGACGCTGCCCTCGCTCCGTGAAGGCCAGCCGTCGGGCGCGCTGTCCGCCGACCTTCGCGTCGATGCGGCGACCGAGCTCGCGTCAGCGACGTTGCGCGCCAACCACTTCGACCTCGGTCGCTATCGCGCGCTGCTCGACGCAACGCTCGAGAAGGGCGCGATCACCCAGCTCGCGGGCGTGGTCGACGGCGTCGTCGAAGCGCGCTTCCACGGCGATGCGCGCAGCGCCGACTCGAAGGGCGAGATCACGTTGACCGGCCTTCGCGCCGCAGGCTCGCTGTTCGCCGGCTTCGACGTCTCGGTGGAGCGCTGCGCGCTGCGGCCGGGCCTGGCGACCGATCGCGTGCCGCTCGCCGACGCGCCGATGCAGCCGCACGAACTGCTCGTGGCGTCGAGCCTCGACTTCGGCTTCGAAGCGACCGACGTCGCCGTCGCGCGCGACGGCAAGCCCATCGACTCGTTCGCCAAGGTCCAGTTCGCCGCCTCGAAGTCGAAGAAGGCGCCTCGACTGCGCGCGGTGGTCGAACTCGACGGCAGCACGGAGCGCGCCGGCAAGAAGCCTCGCCTCCTGTGCACGTCGGAATCCGACACGACGACGAAGTTCACGCGCGGCGTGCTGCAGCTCGAAGGCCTGGACCTCGCCTCCTACCGCCGCTTCCTCGACGGCACGGTTACGAGCGAGGAGCTCTCGCGGTGCGAAGGAACGCTGTCGGGACGCATCGACTTCGAGACGGACTTCGGCAGCGCGCGCCGCGTCGACGTGAACGGCGAGATCGCAGTCGATGAGCCGTCGTTCGCGGGATCGCTGCTGCAGGGCGCGAAGCTCGCGGGGCAACGCTTCTCGCTGCGTCCTTCGGTGCGCGCGCTGTTGCCCGACCTCGACGGCACGAACCGCGTCGAACTCGGCAAGACCTCGCTCGACTTCGGCTTCGCCAGCGTGCAGTCGCTCGACGTGGCCGCGCGCACGCAGCGCGGCATCGCCGACGGCGGCGCGTGTTCGTTCACCGCGGACCTCGCCAGGCTCGCAGAACTGGGCGGACCGTTCGACGCGCTGCAAGGCACGGCCGGCATGGCGAGCGGCCTCGTGCTGCTGCCGAAGGCGCTGCTCGAAGGCGACGTGCAACGCGGGCTCGCCACGCTCGCCGACGTGCGCAGCATCACCGCCGACGCCGAAGTGCGCGGCCTCGCCTTCCGCCGCAAGGGCCTGTCCGTGCTCGACGCCGTCGCGACCGCACGCTTCCAGGACGGTGTGCTCACGGCTGCCACCGGTGACGCGACGCGGCTCAACGCGGGTCCGCTGCGCGTGTCGCTGCGCGCCGACGCCAAGGAGCCGCAGATGCCGTTCGACTTCTCGCTCGCGTGGAAGGGCGGCGCGGTCGAAGGGGAAGCCGCCGAGTTGCTGCGCTACCTCGTGCCGCTGCTGGCTGGCGCCACGGGCAAGGCCGCGGACTTCCGCAGCGTGTGCGACCTCGACATGACGCTGAAGGGCCATGCGCTGCGCCAAGGCGACGAGAACGCGCTGCAGTGGCTCGATCGCTGGACCGGGTCCGGCTCCATCGCGCTGACCAACGGCCGCGTCGTGCCTGCGCAGCAACTGCAGCCGCTGCTGTCGCTGCTCGGCCAACCGCAGGAACTCGCGATCGACCGGCTCGGCAGCTCGTTCACCTTGCAGCAAGGCGCGATCACGCACCGCGCGATGAAGTGGGTCAGCAAAGGCCAGGACTACGGGCTGTCCGGCAAGGTGCGGCTCGACGGCGGCATGGAGCTCGCGCTCGACGTCACGTCGCTGCTGCAACGCCACAAGGACGGCAAGGCGATCGCCGGCTTCCTCGGCGACGCGCCGCTGACCGCCAACCTCGGCGGCACGATCGACGCGCCGAAGTTCGCCGCGCCGGACCTCGGCAAGCTGCTGCAGCAAGCGCTGCAGGCCGCACCGCGGCAGTTGCTGGAGCAGCAGGGCCAGGAACTGCTGCAGAAGGGGATCGACCGTCTCTTCGGCGACAAGAAGAAGAAGGACGAGCCGCAGAAGAAGCAGTGAGACGCGCCCGGCTCGCGTCGATGGGCAACGACGACATCGGTCGCTAACGCGAGCGGACGCGGCGCACAGCGACGCAAGGACTACGCAGGGCCGCGAGACGCGCGCGCGAACGCGAACTTGCGATCAGCGCTCGCGGTAGCGGTGCGACACCGGCACGCAACGGCCTTCCCAGCAGCGCCCACTGACGCGGATCGTCGGCGGGTACTGGTAGCGCTTGAACTCCGCGCCCTGCACCTTCGCGAACAGTTCCGCGACGCGCGCGCGGGCCATGCCGGTGCGCGTCGCGACGTCGGCGACGGAGAGTTCGTGCTCGACCAGCAGCTTCAGCACCGGGTCGAGTTCGTGGTACGGCGGCAGGCTGTCGGTGTCGAGCTGGCCGGGACGCAGCTCCGCCGACGGCGGCTTCTCGATCGAGCGCACGGGAATGCGCACGCCGTCGCGATTGCAGAACCGCGCGAGTTCCCACACCTCGGTCTTCCACAGGTCGGCGATCGGCGCGAGCGCGCCGTTCGTGTCACCGTAGAGCGTGCAGTAGCCGACGGCGCATTCGCTCTTGTTGCCCGTCGTGAGCACCGCGTGCCCGCGCTTGTTGGAGAACGCCATCAGCAGCGCGCCGCGGATGCGCGACTGCAAGTTCTCCTCGGCAAAGCCCGGTTCGCCGCCGCGGAACACCGGCGCGAGCGTGGACTCGTAGGCGCTCTGCATCGGCTCGATCGGCATCACGTGGAACTCGATGCCAAGGTTCTTCGCGAGTTCGCGCGCGTCCTCGAGGCTGTGGTCGCTGCTGTAGCGCGACGGCATCGCGATGCCCGCGACGTTGTCCTTGCCCAGCGCGTCGACGGCGAGCGCGGCGACGACCGCAGAGTCGATGCCTCCGGACAAGCCGAGCACCGCGCGCGGCAACCCGAACTTCTGCGCGTGGTCGCGGATGCCCTGCACGATCGCGTGCCAGTGCATCTCCGGCGCCGGACGCTCGACGAGCTGCTCACGCCACGACAGATGCTGCTTCGTGTCGACGACGTGCATCGCTTCTTCCCACTGCACGGGCACGAACGCGAATCCGTTCTGCGAGACGGCGAGCGTGCCGCCGTCGAACTGCAGCGTGATGTTCCCGCCGACGAGGTTGGCGTAGAGCATCGGCACCGAGTGACGGCGCGCAGCGAACGCGACCATGCGGCCACGGAACGCGTCCTTGCCGAGGTTCCACGGCGACGCGCTGAGGTTGACGACGAACTCGGCGCCGGCGCGCACGACCTCCTGCACCGGGTCGATCGGATACTGGCGCTCGGCGAAGAACTCCTCGTCGTTCCAGCCGTCCTCGCAGATCACCACGCCGATGCGCGCGCCCGCGTGCTCGACGACGTTCTGCTTCGGCTCGCGCCACGGCTCGAAGTAACGACCTTCGTCGAACACGTCGTAGGTCGGCAGCAGGCTCTTGCGCGCGACGATGCGCGCCTTGCCGCCGAGGAGCCACGCGGCCGCGTTGTGCAGCGGACGCCCACCCGTCGCGCGCGCGTGCTGGTTCTCGGCGACGCAGCCCAGCAGCACCGGCAGGTCCTGCGGAACGCTCGCCGCGAGCTCCGCGAGCGCGCGTTCGTGCGCGCGCAGGAACTCGGGACGCACGAGCAGGTCCTCAGGCGGGTACCCGCACAGCGCGAGCTCCGGGAACACCGCGAGTTCCGCGCCCTGCGCCTTCGCGCGCTGCGCGAACGCGACGATGCGGGCGCTGTTGCCAGCGAGGTCGCCGACGGTCGTGTCGATCTGGCACAGCGCGACGCGCATTCGTTGGCTCCGTTCAGCGCACTTCGAGCGGGAGGCTGAACTCGATCGTCTCGCGCGTGCCTTCGACTTCTTCGACCGAAGTCGCGCCGAGAGCGCGCAAGCGCTCCACCACCGCCGCGACGCTGCTCTCCGGCGTGCTCGCGCCCGAGGTGATGCCGATCGAGGACTTGCCCTGCAGCCACTGCGGGTCGATCTCGCTCGCCTGCAGCACGAGGTAGGCGGGCACGCCCGAGTCGGCACCGATCTCGCGCAGGCGGTTGCTGTTGCTGCTCATCTTGTCGCCGATGACGAGCCAGAGGTCGACCTTGCCGCGCAGCTGCTTGACCGCCATCTGCCGGTTGGTCGTTGCGTAGCAGATGTCTTCCTTGCGCGGCGTGTGCAGCTTGGGGAAGCGGCGCTTCAGCACCGTCATCACGCGCATCGCCTCGTCCACCGACAGCGTCGTCTGCGTGAGCACCGCGACCTTTTCGGGATCCGGCACCTGCACCGCCTCGGCTTCCTCCGGCGTCGCGACGACGATCGTGCGCTCCGGCGCCTCGCCGACGACGCCTTCGACCTCGACGTGGTCCTCGTGGCCGATGAGCAGGATCGTCATCCCCTGGCGATCGAAGCGCTTGGCCTCGACGTGGACCTTCGTCACCAGCGGGCACGTCGCGTCGATCGAGTGGAGCTGGAACTTCTGCGCCTGGGCGAACACGTCCGGCGCCACGCCGTGCGCCGAGAAGATCACGTGGCTGCCGGTCGGCACGTCTTCCAGGTGGTCGACGAACACCGCGCCCTTCTGCACGAGGTCCTGCACCACGACCTTGTTGTGGACGATCTCGTGGCGGACGTAGACGGGCCGACCGAACTTGGCCAGCGCGCGTTCGACGGTCTCGATCGCGCGTTCGACGCCGGCACAGAAGCCGCGCGGGCGGCAGAGGAGGACCTTCATGGGGGGCGGAGAGTGTCGGCCAAGGGCCGCACGGCGGCAAGCGCGGGCCGCCGCGACCGGCCGTCTGCCCCAGATCTCAGTGGAACTCGATCACCGCGCCCTGGCCGAGCGACCGCTGGCCGCTCGTCGCCGTGATGCTGCCGAAGTTGTAGATGCGGGCCACGCCGAGCGGGCCGCAGAAGGTCGACTGCTTGCCGAGGCTCGTCACGAGCTGCAGCGGATTTGCGGTCTGCGAGTAGCCGACGCCCTGCGCATACACCGAGGCGCCGACGAGGCCGCGATCGGCCGGCATCGACACCGTGAACGCGGCCGCGCCCGCTGCATCGGCGAGCGCGAACAGGGAGATGTCCGGTTGCACGTTGAGCCAACAGTCCGACGCGCCGTAGCGCATGGTCGGCACCACCTGCGCGAGCGCCGGGTTGGGAGCGAGCGGATCGGCCGCGTCGAACAACGGCACCGGCATCGGCAGCGTCGCGATGCCGAACAACGTCGGCGCCTGCTGCGTCGCGAGGTAGAGGAACGCGGGTCCGCTCGGGACCACGTTGCGCACCGTCCACGTGAACGTCGATCCGGCCAGCAACGATGCGCCTGGCTGCAGGTCGAGTTGCAGTCCGCCGCTCGCGCACGCGGGACCGATCGACCCGAACGGGACGGCCGCGCTCTGGCACGAGCCGATGTTGTCGATGCGGTAGATGCCCGTCGGCTGCGAGTGGATGCGGAACTCGACGAGCAGGTTCGCGGACTGCGGCGTGTTGGGCCGCACCGGCGTCATGCCGTGCACCCAAGGCTGCGGCAGCACGAAGTCGATGTTCGCTGGCCGCACGCCTTGCACGACAGGCTGCGCCGGCAGCTGGATCGGCACGTTGTCGAGCACGACCAACGCGTCGTTGCCGTAGTTGTCTTCGTAGATGGAGCTCGAGTCGCCGGCGCGCACGGGCGTCGTGCTCAACAGCACGGTGACGAACAGGAAGCCCTTCTGCGCGAACGTGGTGACGCCCGGGTCCGTGTTGTCCGCGCGCAGCGACAGTCGCGTGATCAGGCGCGGCCCGGTCCACGGCAACTCCTCGGCGTCGTAGACATACTGCACGCGCACGGGTTGGTTGGTGCCGAACGGGATGCTCGTCGCCGATCCCCCTTCGAGACCGTTGAGGATCGCGGGCACGATGTCGTTCTGCGCGACAGCGGACACTGCCGCGAACAAGGTGCTGACGAATGCGCGCAACGTCGATGCCATGAGCCGATCCTCGATGGCGTGCATCGGCGCGCGCACGGCGACAGCTTGATGCGCAGAGCATGGAGCAACGCCTGGGCCGGTCTCGCGGCGGGACCACGGCGGTCAAGCGCCACACCCGGCGCGCCGAAAGACTGAGGGCAATCTCGACAGGGAAGACGAGGAGAGCACCGTGGAACTGGACAACATCGCGACACCACAAGAAGAGACGACGCCGGAGCTGCGTTATGCATCGCTCCATCGCGCCGTCGAGCGAGGCATGGCCTCGCAGGACGTCTTCCGTGAGCTCGCCGAGATCTGCCTGCAACTCGGTCATCTCGACGAAGCCGTGCGCGTCTACGAAGGCATGGAGCCCGGCTCGCTGCGCGACCATGTCGCGTCGCGGTTGAAGCGCCGCGGCCTGATCGCGCACTCGCCCGCAACGTCTCCTGCGCCGCGCAGCGCCACGGCCCGAGGGCCTGAGGCCGGGCCACAGGTCGGGGAACACGTGCTCGACGCCGTGCAGTACATGGCGCAGGGCTCGATGCCTGCAGTCGCGTTGTCGACGATGCTCGCGTTCCCGCTCGTCGTGAGCGCGGGCGGAATGGTCACCGGCGGCTCGCCGTGGCTGTTTGCTGCGCTTGCGGCGCCGTTGACGCTCGGCGTGCTCGGCTTCGTCGGCGCGGTGTCGCGCCAGGTCTACCTGCGCAGCGCCGAAGGCGAAGCGGAAGCTCCTGCGCTGCCAGCCGCGCCTGAACTGCTCGCGCTCGGCAAGCGCCATCTCGGCGACCATCTCGCCGTGTTCGGCGCCTATGTCGCGCCTGCGGTGATCGCGCTGCTGCTCGGCGTCCCGGCCATGTCGATGCTGCCCGCGCTGCTGCTGGGCATGTTCCTGGCGCCGATGGCGCTCGTGCTGCGGCAGCATCGCGGCGACTTCGCGTCGCTGTCGCCGGTCACGATCGTGCGCGGCATCAGCTGCAGCCGTGGCTATGCGCGTCTCGCCGGAATGCTGTGGCTCGCGTTCGCGCCGGCCGCGATCGCCTTCTGGGCGACGTTGGGCCATGCGCCGTGGATCCAGCTGTCGGTCGTCGGCCCGCTCGCGGTGCTGCCGGCCTTCGGCGCGGCGCGCGTGCTCGGCACCTTCGTCGACGCGCACCGCGAACGGCTCGGCAAGCTGCTCGAACTCGGCACGACGCCTGCGCGCGCACAGTCGGGAGCGAGCAGTGTCGCAACGACGCCGCAACGGCAGATGCGCGGCGTGCGCCCGGTCGGCGCGCAGCCGCAGCCTGCGCAACCGCAGGCCGCGCAGCCTCGCACGGCCCGCCCCGCCACCGCAGCGCAGCCTGCGCCGCGCAGCGCGGTGCCGTCGGCTCGCATCGAGGGTCGCGCGCCCAAGGCAGCGGCTCGCCCGCAGCCTGCAGCGCAGACGCCTCGCGCCACTTCGCAGCAGCAGCCCGGAAAGCCGCAGAAGCCTGCGCAGCAGCAACCGGCTGCACAGCGCGCCGCCAGCAATGCCCAGAAGGGCTTCGAGGGTCCGGACCTGTCCGGCATCCCCGGCGCGACGGTGATCAGCGGTCGCGATCGCGAGCGCATGGGCGCCGCGGCGAAGAAGGGCTGATCCGCGCAGTCAGCGCGCACATGAAGCGGCCCGCGTGTTCCACTCCGGAACGCGCGGGCCGCGTGCGTTTCACTTGTCCTGGATCGCCATCCAGCCCGAGCCCTCGATCAGGAGGCTCTGCATCTGCCCGTCGGTCGGCGTGACCGCGAGGTGCTGGAAGCCCGTGCCGTGGCCGTCCCACGCGTCGTCGAGCCAGAAGCATGCCGCGTCGGTGACGAAGAAGTCGCCGATCGCCGCGCACGCGGTCGCCAACGGGATCACCAGCACGACATGGAGCACGCCGTTCATCACCGGGCTCTGGACGTAGAGGCGGTTATCCCAGTCGTCGACGGTGCGACGGAGCTGGTGCGGGCCCGCGGCGCACGCGGTGGAAAGGGACGCCGCGATGCCCACGGCGAAAAGGTTGCGAAGGTTCTTGTTCATGGCGTGGCTCGGAATGCGCGGCGGATGCCGCTGTAACAGGATCATGCTGGGACCGGAGTCCGGCGCCACACATTCGCACGACCGCCACCGAACCGCCGGAATGCGGCGCAGCGGCGGCCGCGCGGGGATTCCGGGGCCCTCCCCGCTATCCTGCTCGGCCTCCAACATGCGCGACAAGGTTCTCATCGGCTACGGCCAGGGCTTCTGGGGCGACTCGATCCTCGGTCCTGTGCGTCTCGTCCGCGAAGGCCCCCTCGACTATCTGGCGCTGGACTACCTCGCCGAAGTCACCATGAGCATCATGCAGAAGCTCAAGGGGCGGAATCCGAAGGCGGGCTACGCGACGGACTTCGTCGCGATGCTGTCGCGCGTGCTACCCGAGGTGCACCAGAAGGGCATCAAGGTCATCGCCAACGCCGGCGGCGTGAACCCGGGCGCGTGCCTCGACGCCGTGCTCGACCTCGCGAAGAAGCAGGGCATCAAGGGCCTGAAGGTCGGCATCATCGAGGGCGACGACATCCTGACGCGCATCCCCGAACTGCTGCAGTCGGGCCACATGCTCGCGAACATGGACGACGGCCGCGCGTTGTCCGAAGTCCAGAGCCGCATCCTGTCGGCCAACGTCTACATCGGCGCGTTCGCCGTCGCCGAATGCCTGCGCCAGGGCGCGCAGATCGTCATCGGCGGCCGCCTCACCGACCCGGCGCTCGTCGCCGGACCGATGATCCACGAGTTCGGCTGGGGTCCGCAGGACTTCGACAAGCTCGCGGCGGGCACGATGGCCGGCCACATCGCCGAGTGCGGCGCGCAGTGCACCGGCGGCAACTTCACCGGCTGGCGCGACGTGAAGGACTTCGTCCGCATCGGCTATCCGGTCATCGAAGCGAGCCCCGACGGTTCGTTCGTCGTGACGAAGCACGAAGGCACCGGCGGCCTCGTGAACCGCGAGACCGTGATCTCGCAGCTGCTCTACGAGATGGGCGATCCCAATCGCTACCTCGGCCCGGACTGCACCGCGGACTTCACGAGCGCGAAGATCGAAGAAGTCGGCAAGGACCGCGTGCGGTTGTCCGGCATCAAGGGCGGCCCCGCGACCCCGACCTACAAGGTCTCGATCAGCTACCAGAACGGCTTCAAGACCACGGGCCAGCTGACGGTCAGCGGCCCCGACGCGGTCGCGAAGGCCAAGCTGTGCGCCGACATCGTCTGGGGCCGTCTCGCCCTCGACGGCTGCACGTTCGAAGAACACGAGAAGATCGTCGAGATCGTCGGCGCCGGCGTCTGCCACGAAGGCATCGCCAAGCCGACGGACCCGCCGGAGGTCGTGCTGCGCATGGGCGTGAAGTGCAACGACGAGGACAAGGTCGATCGCTTCGGCATGGAGATCGTGCCGCTCGTCACGAGCGGCCCGCCCGGAGTCACCGGCTTTGCCGGCGGCCGCCCGAAGGCGACCGACATCGTCGGCTACTGGCCGGCGCTGCTGCAGAAGGACCAGGTCAAGACGCGCGTTCGCGTGGAGGTGACGTGATGGCGAAGGTGAAGCTCTCTTCGTTTGCCTGGGCTCGCAGCGGCGACAAGGGCGACGGCAGCAACGTCGGCATCTTCGTGAAGACGAAGGCCGACTACGAACTCATCAAGAAAGCCCTCACCGTCGACGCCGTGAAGCGCCACTTCCACGGGATCTGCAAGGGCGAGGTCACGCGCTACGAAGCCGAGAACATGCTCGCGCTCAACTTCCTGCTGCGCGACTCGCTCGGCGGCGGCGGCAGCGAGAGCCTCAAGACCGACGCGCAGGGCAAGACCCACGGGCTGGCGCTGCTGGAGATGGAAGTCGAGCGGTGAGGCGTTGCGGCCCACCTTGAAGATGGAACATCTCGTGTTCAGTTTTCGAGGTGGGCGCAGCATGCCAACGATCCTCATGCCCCACGCTGTGCGCGTGCCCCGGCCCTCGCGTTCCAACAGGCGTGCTTGCGTGCGTGCCTGACGAACCAGACAGTCTTTCGCAGCCATGACCGAATCGCTGATCCTCCAGCGCCTGCGCAACCGCGCTCGCGCGCGTCGCGCCCGCATCGTCCTGCCCGAAGTGCACGACCCGCGCACGATCGAAGCGCGCGCGCTGCTGGAGCAGGACGGCCTCGCGCAGGTCGTGTGGGTCGAGGATCCGGCCGCGCATCCGCGCTACGACGAAGTCGCGCAGCACATCTACTCGCGGCGGCGCACGAAGGGCGTCGACGCGGTGCAGGCCGCGAGCCTCGCGCGTGACCCGCTCTACTTCGCCGCGTCGCTCGTGGCGCTCGGTCACGCCGACGGCGCCGTGAGCGGCGCATGCCACGCGACCGCGAACGTGATCCGCGCCGGGATCCACTGCCTCGGAACGGCGGTCGACGTGCCGCTCGTCAGCTCGATGTTCTTGATGGTGCGCGGCGACCAGGCGATCAGCTACGCGGACTGTGGCGTGGTGCCGGATCCCGACAGCAGCCAACTCGCGACGATCGCGTTCGCCACGGCGCAGAACCACCTGAAGTTCATCGGCGAGCAGGCGCGCGTCGCGTTCCTGTCGTTCTCGACGCGCGGCTCCGCGCAGCACGCGCACGTCGACAAGGTGAAGAGCGCGATGCAGATCTTCCGCGCGCGCCATCCGGAGATCGCGTGCGACGGCGACCTGCAGTTCGACGCGGCCTACGTGCCCGAAGTCGCGGCGCGCAAGTGCCCCGACAGCCCGCTCGGCGGCAAGGCCAACGTGTTCGTCTTCCCCGACCTCGACGCAGGCAACATCGCCTACAAGATCACCGAACGCCTCGGCGGCTTCATGGCGCTCGGTCCGATCCTGCAGGGGCTGCACAGGCCGTTCCTGGACCTGTCGCGCGGCTGCAACGCGCGCGACATCGCAGATGTCGCAGTGATCGCGAGCGCGATGGGCGTGTGAGGCGGAGGGCTAGCAGCCCGTTGAAGAACGGCTGCGTCGCCGAGAGCCTGGAAGCCGGGTCGAGATCAAGGAGTGCGAACGAAGTCGAATCCGTGGATTCGACGCAGTTCGCACGACGCAGAGATCGGCCCGGATGCCAGGCTCGCAGGCAGCATGCGTTCTTCGACGGGCTGCTAACCCGCGATCCCGCCCTTGTCCTTCAACCGCAGCTGACCGCACGCTGCGCCTGCATCTGGGCCCGACGAGTCGCGGATCGTCGCGAGCACGCCGCGAGCCTTCACGGCGCGAACGATCTCGACGATGCGTTCGCGCGACGGCGCGCGATACGGCATGCCGGGGACGGCGTTCCAGACGATGAAGTTGAGCAGCGCGCGCGTGCCCTTGAGCAGTTCGGCGACCTGTTCGACGTCGAGGTCGCTGTCGTTGACGCCTTCGAGCAGCGTCCATTCGAACTGCACCGGCATGCTCATGTCGCGGCCGTAGGCGTCGGCGGCGGCGACGATGTCGACGAGCGCATCCTTGTGCGCGCGCGGCAGCAGTTCGCGGCGGCGCGCGTCGTCGGCGACGTGCAGCGACACCGCGAGGCACGGACGCACCGCGGCGGCCTGCATGCGCGCGATCGCCTTCACCGAGCCGACGGTCGAGACGACCTGCTTCTTGCCGCTGATCTGGCCGACGTCGCGGATGCGGGCCACGGCCTCGAGCACGGCGTCGAGGTTGTGGCTCGGCTCGCCCATGCCCATGTAGACGACTCGATCGGTCGGCAGTCGCCGACGCGCATGCACGACCTGCTCGAAGATCTCGTTCGCGTCGAGGTTGCGTTCGACGCCGAACAATCCGCTCGCGCAGAACTTGCACCCCACCGCGCAGCCGACCTGCGTCGACACGCACACGGTGCCCGTCGGCATCGCGACGGTCTCGATGCGGCGGCCGTCCGCGAGGCCGACGCCGAGGCGGAACGTGCCGTCCTTGCTGCGCACTTCCTCGACGACGCGCGTGCACATGCCGTCCTGCAGCCAGTCGGCGAGCGTCGCGGCTTCTTCCGGCGACAGCGTGCGCCCCACCTTGTGAAAGTCCTGCAGCGCGGGCGTGCGGCCTTGCGCGACGATGCGTTGCGCCATCGCGCCCTTGCCTTCGGGCAAAAGACGCACGAGGCCGTCGAGGCCGGTTGCCGCAGCGGGAGAAGTCACCGCGAGGATCTTGCCGACAACGGCAGGATGCGCAACAGCCGCGGCTTGCGGCGCGCCGCGCATACTCGACAATCGCGCGCTCGCTCCGGAGAACGAATGCCCCGAACGCACCGACTGCTGTCGTCCCTTCTGCTATCCCTCGCTGCGTTCGCGCCCGCGCAAGATCCCGCCCCGACGACCGTCGTTGTGAAGGGCCGCGTCGTGACGTGGCAAGGCCAGCCGATCGCGGGCGCCGCGGTCGCATATGCGCGCGAAGGCGAGATGACGACCGCGCAGTTGCTGAAGGAACCCCAGCTGCGCACCGACGCCGACGGCAAGTTCGAAGCGCGCTGCCCCATCCGCGGCGACAAGAACGACCCCGAGCCGCCGATGCTGATGATCGCGCACAAGGGCATGGCGGCGATCGGCATCGCCGTGAACTTCCGCCACAAGGACATGGGCAAGGACGTGCGCATCCTGCCGCGCGAGGACACCGACCTCGGCGACCTCGTGCTGCCCGAAGGCGCGCGCCTGATCGGACGCGTGCGCGGCGAAGACGGCAACGGCATTGCCGGCGTGCGCGTGACCGCGCGCGACCTGCTGCAGAACAACCGGGCGCTGCCAGGGCCTTCGACCAACTGCCGCTGTGTCGCGACAACGGACGCGAGCGGCATCTTCTCGCTGCCGGCGACGTTGTCGGCGGCGGTCGCGTTGGAGTTCTCCAAGGCGGGACACTTCCGCACGACGCTCTCTCCCGCAGGCGAAGGCACACCGCTCGAAGTCACCCTGCAGAAGAGCGGTGAGATTCGCGGGCGCGTGCTCGACGAAGAGGGCCGCGGCGTCGAGGGCGCGCTGGTGAGCGCCAACTACGAACGCCGCGGCACGTCGAGCAAAGCGCGCACGACCGCAGGCGGCGAGTTCACGTTGTCGCTCGACTACGACTCGCGCTTCCGCATCTCTGCTTCGCGCAGCAACGACGCGCCGGATGGCAAGCGTTCGATCACGCGGACGGCGACTTCCGGTGTGATGCGCGGCGCGCAGGCACAGGTCGAGTTGCAACTCGCGGAGCCGGACGACTCCAAGGACCCGACCAACGCCACTGCGATGCTGCGCGTCGAGGCCTTCGACGCAGCGGGCAACCCGGTCGTCGGCATGCGCGCAGTCTCCAGCTGGCAGAAGCACGCGCAGAACAACGCGGCCTACCTCGAGTACGTGTTCACGCAAGCGCTGCAGCGCTGCGATCCCTCCGACGACAACGCGGCGGATGTCACCGGCCCGCAGTCGGAGGAGTCCTCCACCGGCTCCGTGCGCGTGGTCGCCAAGGGTTTCGCGCCCGCGACGCAGCGAGAAGTCGAATGGGTCGAGATCGAAGGCGACGCCAAGCGGCCGCCCGTCGTCGTGCGCATGGTCAAGGAGTCGAGCGTGTCGGGCCGCGTGGTCGACGAACGCACCGGCGCGCCGATCGTCGGCGCGCAGGTGTGGGCGCTGCCGCAGTTCGATCCGTCGCAAGGCAGCTACAACGCAGGCCGCGGCGCGCCGGACGAAGCGCAGGTCACGGGTGCGGACGGCTCGTTCCGCATCGGCGAACTCGGCGAAGGCAGCTGGATCCTGCGCTTCCAGCACAAGGAACGCCCAGCGGCGCCGGCGGTGACCGTCGAACTGAAGGTCGATGAGCACAAGGCAGGCGTCGATCTGAAGCTGCCCGAAGGCGCGCGCATCGCTGGCCGCGTAACCGGCATGACGATCCCGCTCGGCAGCAAAGCGTTCCTGCATCCGCTGCAGACGCCGCGCTTCGGCAGCAGCAGCTTCATGAGCTACAGCAGCTCCGCGCAGAAGCCGGACAACGCCAAGCCGCTCGCGACCGACGGCGCGTTCGAGTTCACGGGCATGGCGCTCGGCAACTACCTGCTCGTCGTCGACCTGCCGTCGCCGCCGCGCTGCGGCGGTTCGATCGCGATCCCGCTGGAGCCGATCCGCGTGCGCCGCGACGGCATCCAGCGCGACTTCGACGGCAGCGCCGACCTGCCGGGCACGATCCGCGGTCGTGTGACGTTCGCGCGCGCGGTGCCCGTCAATGCCGCGCTCATGGTCGTCGCCGAGCAAGTCGGCGAAGACCCCAACGAACAGGTGTTCGGCTCACGCATGCAGATCCAGGGTCCGCGCGCGTTCGTCACGGCGGACGGCACGTTCGAGGTCCGCGTGGTCTCCGGCTTCCACCAACTCCGGCTCGTCGATGCCGGCACGGGCCTGCTGCTCGCGTCGGGATCCGAGCGCGTGCGCGTGCTCGCGGGCGCCGATGCTTCGCTCGACATCCAGGCGTCGCTCACCGAGGTGCGGGTCGCGATCGCGCCCGAGGCAGAAGGAAAGCCGCAGGCGCTCGTCGACCGCATCGAACTGCGCCACACGCCCAAGCCCGACCCCAAGCAAGCAGGCCGCGTGCAGGTATTCGGCGGCAACGACAACTACGACCAAGGCATCGGCTTCGACGTCCCCGAAGGCGCGACGGAGCTGCGCTGTTTCGTTCCTGCGGGCACGCTGACGCTCCTCGCGCGCAACAACCTGACGGCGATCCGCGTCGACAAGGACCGCGGCAACAACGCGCCGCTCGCTCGCGAGGAGTTCGAGGTCCCCGAACTCGACGGCGCCGCGCACGAAGTGACGCTGAAGGTCAGCCAGCCGCCGGAGATCGCCGACGAACGCGACTCCGACAAGCAGGAAGGCGAAGACGTGCCGAAGCAGCGCAAGTGACCCGGCGCGGCGCGACGCCGCGTAGCAAGCACGCCAACCGCGAGCAGCCGCGCGCGCCAGCGCATCGACGGAGCTCGCACGCGAGGACGCGACCGGAACCCGCGCGTGGCGCTGCGCGAACGACGCCGTCGATCACGCGGGCGCGTCGATGCGGACGACCTGGCGCGCCGACGTCGGCGCGCGCGTTCACCAACCGCGCTGCGCGCGCAACGTCGTGATGTGCGCGACGTGGTGCCGGCCGTGCCACTCGTAGATCGACAGCAGGTCGTCGAGCGTCATCGCGCCGTTGTCTGGATGCATAAGCGTGCGCGCGAAGTCCTCTTGCTTGCACGCGCGCAGGCAGTGCGCCCAGCGTTCGTGGATCGACGTGACGAGCAGCAACGAGCCGCCGATCGCGCCGCGGCGCGCATCGTCGAGTTGGGCCCACGACTCCTCGTCCCACACCTTCACCAACGGCGCGTTCTCGGTCAGCAGCAACTTGGTGCGCACGTAGGCGTTGACGTGGCTGTCGGCGATGTGGTGCACGACCTGCCGCAGCGTCCAACCGCCGTCGCGGTACACGGTGTCGAGCTGCTGCTGGTCGAGGCCGCGCACGGCGTCGGCGAGCTGGAACGGCAGCGCCGCAATCGCAGCGATCGCGGCATTGCGCGCGTCCGGCGCGAGAACGCTCTTGCGGACGAGCTTGCCGACGGGATAGCGCGGGTCGTTCACTTGGGCTCCTGCTTCTGCGGTTCGACTTCGACGAGCGAAGCGCCTTGTTCGACGGTCGCGCCGACCGCGGCGTCGACGCGCTTCACGACGCCAGCGATGCCGGCGGTCAGCTTGTGCTCCATCTTCATCGCGGTGACGACGACGAGCGTCTGGTCCGCCGCGACGACGTCGCCCGCCTTGCACGACACCGCGAGCACGGTGCCCGTCATCGGCGCGCGAACGACGCCGTCGCCGCCGCCGGCGCCGCCGCGCGCGCGACCCTTCTCGGGCTCTTGCAGCGTGGAGGTCTTGCCCGCGACGCGCACCATGTACGCCTTGCCGGCCTTCGCGCCGTAGGCCGTCGTCGCAGGCTTCGCGTCTGCGCCGACCGGGACGATGCGCACGCCGCCGTCGCCGAGCGCCGCCGCGCGGAACTCGTGCACCGCGTCGCCGACGCGCACGCGCCAGTGGTCGCCCGCAACGCGCTGCGCCTCGACTTCGACAGGAGCGCCGTCGCGCAGATAGGTCTTCTTGAAGGTCATTGCCGTTCTCCCCACAGACGCAGGCCCGAGAGTTCGCGCCACACCGACGTCGACGTGCGCGCGGTCGCGACCTCGGTCGCAGAAGCCGCAGCGGGCGTCGCCGCGCCGCTCGGCGCGAGCGCCTGCACCAGCGCCGCCGCCGCGAACGCAAGGTCGTCGACCGCCGCGTCCTTGGGCTTCGCGATCTCGGGCCGCTGGTTCAAGAAGTCGGTGCGCAGGCGACCGGCGCGGAAGTCCTTGTCGTCGACGAGACGACGCAGGAAGTCGACGTTGGTCGGGATGCCGAGATACGCGCAGTCGGCGAGCGCCTGGCTCAAGCGCGCGCACGCCGACTCGCGGTCGGGCGCGTGCACGATCAGCTTCGCGAGCAGCGAGTCGTAGAACACCGGCACGTCCCAACCCGAGTAGACGCCGGAGTCGACGCGCAGGCCGGGGCCTTCGGGCTCGCGCACGAGGCGCAGCAAGCCTGCCGCGGGCAAGAAGCCGCCTTCGGGGTTCTCGGCGCAGATGCGCACTTCCATCGAATGGCCGCGCGGCGAGAGGTCCTTGCCCTTCAGCAAGTCCGCAAGCCGCTCGCCCGCCGCGACGCGCAGTTGCAGGTGCACGAGGTCGACGCCGGTGACGAGCTCGGTCACCGGGTGCTCGACCTGCAGGCGCGCGTTCACTTCGAGGAAGTAGAAGTTGCCCTGCTCGTCGACGAGGAACTCGGCCGTGCCCGCGTTGTCGTAGCCGACCGCCTTCGCGAGCTTGACCGCCGCGTCGCCCATGCGCTTGCGCAGCGCGGCGTCGACGACGGGCGATGGCGCTTCTTCGAGCACCTTCTGGTGGCGGCGTTGCACCGAGCACTCGCGCTCGTGCAACGACACGACGTCGCCGTGCTTGTCGCCGATCAGCTGGATCTCGACGTGGCGCGCGGGGAACACGGCCTTCTCGACGATCATGCGGTCGTCGCCGAACGAGGCCTTCGCCTCGCGACGACCCGCCGCGATCGCGTCGGCGAGATCCTTCTCCTCGTAGACGAGGCGCATGCCGCGACCACCGCCGCCGGCGCTCGCCTTGACCATCACCGGCAGGCCGATGCGCTTGGCCGCCGCGATCAGCGAAGCGTCGCCGTCGTCTTGCTCGGTGCCGGGGATCACGGGCACGCCGGCTTTGACGGCTTCTTCGCGCGCCGCGCTCTTGCCGCCGAGCCGGTCCATCGCCTCGGGGTTGGGGCCGAGGAACACGAGGCCCGCATCGCGCACCGCGCGCGCGAAGTTCGCGTTCTCGCTGAGGAAGCCGTAGCCCGGATGGATCGCCTCGGCGCCCATCGCCTTGGCGGCGGCGAGGATCTTGCCGACGTCCAGGTAGCTCTCGGCTGCGGTGTTGCCGCCGAGCGGGAACGCGTGGTCGGCGGCGAGCACGTGCGCGCACTTGCGGTCGACTTCGCTGTGCACCGCAATCGACTCGACGCCGAGTTCGCGAAGGCCGCGGCAGATGCGGACCGCGATCTCGCCGCGGTTGGCGATCAGGACGCGGCGGAAGGGAGGCTTCTGGGCCATGGGGCTGGCAGGCGGGGTTGGGGTCGCGAGGCGTCGGCTCGGTTGCGCGCCCGCGGCAGGATGCGCAGGCCTGCCGCCGATCGACGCCAGGGGCGAAGGTTTCTATCCGCGCGCCGTGCGGGTTTGGAGCGTCCGTGCCCGGCCAACCGCAGCCGACACGAGAGCAGGCGAAGGACCGATGCCCCCGACGAAGATCCGTCGGATCGGTAACGGCAGCACCGCGTGCAGCCCAGGCTGCAACGGCAGATCCGCCCGCCGTCCGAACGACTGCGCGCACATCGGATTGCGCCGCTGCGAACATGTGTCAGGAAGATGCGCACCGCGAAGTCCGCCCGGGCGAGGCACCCTTCTTGCTCGTAGGGTCGAGCCTCTCTCCCACTGCTCCCGTGCTGACCTTCTTTCAACTCGGCCTGATCGAGGCCCTGTGCCGTGCGTTGCCCGCTGCGACGCCGACGCCCACGCCGCTGCAGGCGATGGCGATCCCGGCGCTCATCGAAGGTCGCGACCTCATCACGCTCGCGCCGAACGGCACCGGCAAGAAGGTCGCGTGGGCGCTCGCGATGCTGCAGCGGCTCTGCGTGCCGATGATGCCGGCCGCGCCGTTCTCGCCGCGCGGCCTCGTGCTGGTCCACGACGCCGAGCACGCCGTCGCTGCGCACAAGCAGCTGGCGGCGCTCACGCGCTACGTGCCGATCGAGCACGCGATCGCGGGCGCAGGCGCCGCGCGCGCGCTGCGGACCGGCGTCGAAGTGCTCATCGCAACGCCCGAGCAGGCGCTCGAGCTGAAGGCGCAAGGCCTGCTGATGCTGGCCGACATCGAGTTCGTCGTCGTCGACGAAGCCGAACGCACCGTCGGCCCGCGCCATCGCGCGGCGCTCGATGCACTGCTGCCGCAGCTGCCGGACCATCGCCAGACCGCGATGTTCGCGAGCGAAGCCGACGCCGACCTCGGCGCGATCGCCCAGACGATGCTGATCGACGCGGAAGCCATCCGCCACGCGCCCGACAAGGCGCGCGACACGATGGGGCCGTCGGTGTGGCTCGACGCGGTTCCCGAGGTCACGTTGCCGCTGCGGCCGAGCCTTCGGCAGAGCGGCTGAACCGAACGCGGCATCGGGGCCTTCCGAAGGCCTGCCGACTCCGTCGCGCAGTGGAAGCGACCTGCGCGCCGACGCACGATGGCGCGATGCGACTCTCTCGCTTCGCGACGATCCTCCTCGCCGCCGCCGCTGCGTGCAGCCTCGACCGACGGCCGTTGCCACCGGCCCCGACCACGCTCGTCGGCCGCGGCGCCGACGATTCGCAGGAGACTCCGGTCAACCAGACGCTGACGCCGCACGGAACACTCGTCGAGATGCCGGGCATGCGGCCGCAGGCCGTGCTGATGTCGCGCGACGGAACGCGCATCTACACGTCGGGCAAGACGAGCCATCTCTTGGTGCTCGATGCCGACACCGGCAAGGAACTGCAGCGCGTGCCGATGCCGAACGACGCGCAAGCCATGCCGCACAGCAGCGGCAGCGCGCGCGAGCTCGCGCCGGACAAGGACGCGCAACTGAGCTTCACGGGTCTCGCGCGTTCGAAAGACGGCAGTCGCGTCTACCTGTCGAACGTGCGCGGCTCGATCAAGGTGTTCGCGGTCGCTGCGGACGGCACGGTCGCGCCGTCGCATTCGCTGCCGCTGCCGAAGGCCAACGCGCCGATGCGCGAAGCGGAGATCCCCGCAGGCATCGCGGTCAGTGAAGACGGCGCGAAGCTCTACGTCTGCGGCAACCTCTCCAACCGCCTGCTCGTGCTCGACGCGCAGGACGGACGACTGCTCGGCGCGGCACCGGTCGGCGTCGCGCCCTACGACGTCGCGCTCGCGGGCGATCGCGTGTTCGTGAGCAACTGGGGCGGCGGCGCGCCGCAGGACGGCGACCTCGTCGGCCCCGCGGGCAAGGGCACCACGGTGCGCGTCGATCCCGTTCGCCATGTCGCGAGCGAAGGCTCGGTGCACGTGCTCGATCGCGACACGCTCGCGCTTGTCGCCGAGACGAAGACCGGCCTGCACGCATCGGCGCTCGCAGTCTCGCCTGACGGCGAATGGGTCGTCTGCGCGAACGCGGGCAGCGACACGCTCTCGGTGCTCGAGGCCAAGACGGGCGCGCTGCGGGAGACGCTGTGGGCGCGCGCGAAGCCGTCGGACTTGCTGCAGGCGAGCCCCAATGCGCTGTGCTTCTCTGCCGATGGCGAACGGCTGTTCGTCTGCAACGGCTCGATGAACGCGGTCGGCGTGCTCGCGTTCGAGCCGGACGACAAGGGCGACAGCGTGCTCACGGGCCTCGTTCCCGTCGGCTGGTATCCCGGCGCGATCGCATTCGACGAGCAACGCGACCGCGTCGTGACCGCGAACATCAAGGGCCTCGGCTTCGGCCGCGCGCGCGACGGCAAGCAGCCCGAGCACAACACGCACCAGTACCACGGCTCGATGTCGCTCGTGCCGATCCCCGACGACGAGGAGCTTGCGTTGCTGACCGCGAAGGTCGACGCCAACCTGCGTCGCGCGACGATCGAACAGGCGATGCTGCCGCCGCGACGCGACGCGGCGAAACGCGCGATCCCGGAGCGCATCGGCGAGCCGAGCCACATCGAGCACGTCGTCTACGTCATCAAGGAGAACCGCACCTACGACCAGGTCCTCGGCGACATGAAGGCTGGCAACGGCGATCCGTCGTTGTGCATCTTCGGCGAGAACATCACGCCCAACCAACACGCGCTCGCGCGGCAGTTCACGCTGCTCGACAACACGTATTGCTCCGGCATCCTCAGCGCCGACGGCCATCAGTGGTCGACGGCCGCGTTCGCGAGCGACTACCTCGAGAAGAGCTTCGCTGGCTTCCCGCGCAGCTATCCCGACGGCATGGGCGAAGGCGAGAAGGACGCGCTGTCGTACTCGTCCGCGGGCTTCTTGTGGGACCACGCGCTCGCACGCGGCGTCACGCTGCGCAACTACGGCGAGTTCTGCGAGCCGAAGGTGCGTTGGAAGAACGGCCGCAAGGGCGAGCCGGACTTCGCGGCCTGCATCGCGGCATGGCGCGGCGAGCGCGACGACGTCGTGTTCGCGTGCAAGCCGACGATCCCGACGCTCGATGCGCACAGCTGCGATGCCACGGTCGGTTGGAACATGTCGGTGCCCGACCAGTTCCGCGCCGACGCGTTCTTGCGCGAGCTCGCCGAGTTCGAGAAGCGCGGCACGTTCCCGCAGCTCGTGATGATCTGCCTGCCCAACGACCACACGAGCGGCACGTCGCCGAAGTGCCCGACGCCCGCCGCATGCATGGCCGACAACGACCTCGCGTTCGGACGCATCGTCGAAGGCCTGTCGAAGTCGACGTTCTGGAAGAAGATGCTGATCGTCGGCATCGAGGACGATCCGCAGAACGGTTGGGACCACGTGAGCGGATACCGGACGACCTGCTATCTCGCCGGGCCGTATGTGCGACGCGGCGCGACCGTCAGCAGCCAGTACAACACGACGAGCGTGCTGCGGACGATCGAGCAGATCCTCGGCATCCCGCCGATGAACGTGTTCGACGCTAGCGCGTCGCCGATGGCGGAGTGCTTCGTCGAGGAGCCAGACTTCACGCCGTTCGTCGCGTTGCCTGCGAACGTCGACCTCGCCGAGATGAACCCGCAGAAGACCGCGATCGCCGATCCCGCATTGCGCGATGACGCCGCGGTTTCGGCGACGCTCAACTTCGCGCAGATCGACAAGGCGCCGGAGGACACGCTCAACCGCATCCTGTGGCGCGCGATGCGCGGCAGCGCGGTGCCGTATCCGGAATGGGCGACCTCGCCGTGCGAGGACGACGACGACGACGATTGAGATGCGGCGCGGCGTGCGCGCGTCGCACGCGCAGCCCGGAATCCGGACAACGTGACCGCGGCACGTGGGTTGCTCTAGGCTGGGCCGCAGAGGCCGAGCGCTGCTTCCGTCTGCGAGGCGCAGACTTCTCGTCCTTGTCGCCCCACGTAGCTGTCCAAGCTGCTGCGGAGCCACTGCGATACTGGCCGGTATGCGCTCGCGAGTCACACCACTCGCGAGCGCATGTCTTTTCCCACTGCGCGGTCCCACGCGCGCGCCTGCAACGCACGAGGCCCCGCTCGCCCACGGCATGCGATGGGAAACACCGAGCGGCAAACGCTCGCTGAACCGGCGCACAACAGGCTGCGGGCCTCTGGGCTCGCGCGCGAACGGCGCCGCGAAGCGCAAAGCCATCGGCGGCACGACCCACTCCTGCGCGCAGCATCAGCTCCCGCGTGCGTCCAGATCGCGGATCGCCGACAGCGGCCGGTGCGCATCGCGCGCGATCTGTTCGGATCCCGACACGCAGAGTTCTTCGCGCCGCATTCGCATCGCGATCCGCCGCAAACTGCGTCCGCTTTTCGTGCGCGAAAAAAACAGGCTCATGTTGGCACGCACGTTGCTCTTTATCCCCTGTCGCGTGGCGATCCCGCGGAGGTGAGTCGTCCGAGTGAGTCCTGAGTCCAAATGAGTCCCGAGTGAGTCCAACGGGATGCTGCGCGACGAGACTGAGTGAGTCCAAACGAGTCCAAGTGAGTCCCAAGACAGCGTGTGATGCCGAGCAATCGACATCGCACGCTGTCTTCCTTTCCAGGCTTCGGTTTCTTGGCCGTGTGCCAGCGATGCTCGGCGCCTGAAAGCGGTTTCACGACACGCCGGCACGCGAGGACGAACAACGAAGGCCGCACACTCGCGACGCCGCCATCGGGCCTCGAGGCCGGCTGCTGTTGCCGAAGTGTTGCGGCAACACTTCCGAGACCACGGACCTCGACACCAGCCCAACTGCCGAAGCGTGGTCGGCGCACACCTCGAAGCCGCGCCGACTGCGCCGCGTCCACAATCCGGTCGCTTTCGAGAACCAACACGCTGGCACGCCCGTTGCTCTTCTCCCTCCGTCGCGCGGCGACCTGGAAGGAGAGTCGTGAGTGAGTCCTGAGTGAGTCCAAGAGTCCCGAGTGAGTCTAGAGGTCGTCGCGCGACACGAGTCCTGAGTCCAACGAGTGAGAGACGGCGCGAGCAACCGAGCGATCGGCTGCTCGCGCCGTCTTGCTTTCCACGCCGCTGCTGCTGGCGACGTTGCCACGGGCACGACAGCCCGCGCAGCAGGTGCCCTCACCACGCACATGTGGCAACCTTCGGTGAACTGCCGCATCGCCGCGTGCGTCGCCACAGCGCCGCGACCGAAGCGTGCGAATGCAGGCGAGCCGTGGATGCGACGCAGTTCGCGCGACGTTGTCATCGGCTTGGATGCCGACTTCGCAGACCTCGCGCGGTCGTCAACGAACTGCGCGCATTGGTTTCGCTACGGGCACGGCAGCGAGCCTTGGCCGACGCGCGCGCGGGCATGCAGCACAACCGAGTCGACGCCTCGACGGCCATGAGGAAGACCGACTCGATCGCCGCCTCCAGCTGCGCCGACGCCGCAGACGCGCCGCGGGTCCCGTGGCCCAGAAACGAAACGAGGCGCCGCAAGGGCGCCTCGTCACGTTGCCGCATGCGCGGCGTCGATCGACTCTCGGATCACATCGCCGCGATGACCGCGTCGCCGAACTCCGAGCACTTGATCTCCTTCACGCCGTCCATCAGACGCGCGAAGTCGTACGTCACCTGCTTCTTGCCGATGGCGCCGTCCATGCCCTTCAGGATCAGGTCCGCGGCCTCGTTCCACTTCATGTAGCGGAACATCATCTCGCCGCTGAGGATGACCGAGCCCGGGTTCACCTTGTCCTGGTCGGCGTACTTCGGCGCCGTGCCGTGCGTCGCCTCGAACACCGCGTGGCCCGTCGCGTAGTTGACGTTGCCGCCCGGCGCGATGCCGATGCCGCCGACCTGCGCCGCGAGCGCGTCGCTGATGTAGTCGCCGTTGAGGTTGAGCGTCGCGACGACCGAGTACTCGGCCGGACGCAGCAGGATCTGCTGCAGGAACGCGTCGGCGATGACGTCCTTGATGACGATCTTCTTGCCGTTCTTCTCGATGACCTGCCACGGGCCGCCGTCGAGGTCCTGCGCGCCGAACTCCTTCTTGGCCGTCGCGTAGCCCCAGTCACGGAAGCCGCCTTCCGTGAACTTCATGATGTTGCCCTTGTGCACGAGGGTCACCGAGTCGCGGTTGTTGGCGATCGCATACTCGATCGCGGCGCGCACGAGGCGCTCCGTGCCTTCGCGCGAAACCGGCTTGATGCCGAAGCCCGAGCTGTCCGGGAAGCGCACCTTGCTGAACTGCTTGGGGAACGCCTCCTGCAGCATCGCCTTGAAGCGCTTGCACTCGTCGGTGCCTTCCTGGAACTCGATGCCCGCGTAGATGTCCTCCGTGTTCTCACGGAAGATCACCATGTCCGTCTTGTGCGGCTCCTTGACCGGCGACGGCACACCCTTGAACCAGCGCACCGGGCGCAAGCAGGTGTAGAGGTCGAGCATCTGGCGCAGCGCGACGTTGAGGCTGCGGATGCCGCCACCGACGGGCGTCGTCAGCGGGCCCTTGATGCCGACGAGGCAGTCGCGGAACGCCTGCACCGTCTCGTCGGGCAGCCAGTTGCCCGTCTGCTGGAACGCGGCCTCGCCGGCGAGGACCTGCTTCCACGCGATCTTGCGCTTGCCGCCGTAGGCCTTCTGCACTGCGGCGTCCATGACGCGAACCGACGCGCGCCAGATATCGCGGCCGGTGCCGTCGCCTTCGATGAACGGGATGATGGGCTGGTCGGGAACCTGGAGGCCCGACTTGGACATGCTGATGCGTTCGGCCATGGGGATCTGCTCCTGCTGCTCTCGGCGGAAAGTTGGGCCGAGGAGTGTAGCGAGGCCGATTTCGCGCACCAGCGGCCCCGGGGGCCGGCGGGGGCGGGCATGCGCCGTGCGCACAGCGCGCGCACGACCGCAGCAGCGCAAATGCGGCGGCGACCGAAGGCGAGGTCGCGCCGCAGGTTCTGGCTAGCGGGCCAGAGGTGGCCGGGGCTACTTGCCCGACTTCTTCGTGGCGGCCTTCTTGGCCGGCTTCGGCGCAGGCTTCGCCGCCTTCGCGGGCTTCTTGGCCGGCTTGGCGGCGGGCTTCTTCGCAGCCTTCGCTGCAGGCTTCTTGGCGGTCTTGCTCGCGGCGGGCTTTGCGGCCTTCGCCTTCGCCTTCGCCGGCGCTGCTACTGCGCCTGCCGCGGGCGCCTCACCGAGCAGCTCGGCGAGCTTGCTCGCGACGGCCGCTGCGTGGCCGGCGGCCGAGACCTTGGCCCAGTGCCACGCGACGTTGCCGTGCGGGTCGATCAGCACCGTCGAGCGGATGACGCCTTCGACTTCCTTGCCATACATCACCTTCTTGCCCCACGCGCCGTAGGTGTTCATCACGCTCTTGTCCGCGTCCGTGAGGAGACGGATGCCGAGCTTGTGCTTGTGGATGAACTTCTGGTGCGCCGCGGCGCCGTCCGCGCTGCAGCCGAACACGACGGCATTGCGCTTCTGGAACTGCGCGAGCGAGGCCGTGAACTCGCAGGCTTCGACCGTGCAGCCCGGCGTGTCGTCGCGCGGGTAGAAGTAGAGGACGACCCACTGCCCGGCGAGATCCGCGAGCGAGACGTAGTTGCCGTCCTGGTCAGGAAGGTGGAACGAAGGGGCTTTGCCGCCGATGGAGACCATAGAAGGGGCCGGGAGCGTGGCATGCGATCCGCGCATGCGCAAGGAGCGCGGGGGGTGTGTTTTCGGCCAGGCGCCAGGAGCAACTCCGCGCGCCTCGTCAACGGCTCCCCCGCAGCCCCCATGGGGGCTGCCGAGGATGTCAGACGAAGCCGTCCTTGGGCAGGAGCTGCAACAGGGCGGAATCGCGCTGGTGGATCAGGAACCGCAAGCGCTCCTCCACGGGGACCGGCGGGGAACACGGAGCTGGGCCCGGCACGGTCCGGACCGCTTCGTAGACCTCCGCGATCTGCCGACTGTGTTCCAACATCGTGGGCGACGGCCTCGGAATGCTGGCTACCAGCTGACGGTAGAGGTTGCGATCGGTGGCCAGGCGAACCATGGCAGAGGCAAGCGCCTCCGGATCGCCTGCCTTGGCGGGGATGCCCGCGCCAAGGCTACGGGCTGCAAGTGCGCCGATGTCGCTGGTCACGCACGGCAAGCCGAGTTCGAAACACTCGTCGAGCACGAAACCAAAAGTCTCGATGCACATGCTCGGGAAGACACCGCAGTGCGGCCGCACGGCATGCAACTGCTCTGCGGTGAAGCGGCCGTGGAACGTGACCGGCAAGCCCTGCGCCAAGGCGCGCAACTCGTTCTCGTAGGCCTCGGACTCGAATCCTCCGAGGACATGCAGTTCGCACGGCAACTGCGTCTCACAAATTCGGTCCATCGCTTGAAGCAGCACGTGCACACCCTTGTGCCTGCCGACGCCGCCCCAGTATGCGAATCGGAATCGCTCGGCCTCTCCAGGCCCGCCCAGTTTGCCGAGCTCTGCGAACCTCGGTTCGTATCCAAGCGTGAGGGTCCGGTAGCGCTCTCGCGGCATGGGCGTCAATCGCGCCAGCAAGTCGGCGATGACAGGGACCGCAACGAGCACGGTGTGCGCGAGAGCCAGTTCGCGACGCAAACTGGTTGCGAACATGTCCACGCCGGTCTCGAGCTCGCTGGGAGTCTCGTGCCCGTGCTTGGGGACACAATCCCAGCAGTTGCGCCCGTTGAGTTCCCGCATGCAGGCTGGGTCGTCACGGCGCGCACGAAACGCACGTGGGCAACTCGTGTACATGTCGTGCAGCTGGACCACCGCGGGGATGCCCTGTTCGTGCGCTGTTGCGACGAGATCGTTGCTGAGCCGCACCCACTGATGCACGTGGATCAGCCGTGGCCTCGTCTCTGCAAGGACCCTGGCGAATGCGGCCGAGACGAGCGGGTGCCACGCCTTGGCGTGGAGGTCGAAGTAGGTGTCGTCGCGGTGGATGCGCCGAACCGGGATCCCTTCGTGTTCATAGCGGTCGATCTTGACTCGGTCCGCCCCGACCATCGTCCCGGTGAAGACCTGGGCATCCAGGCCGGCAGCACGCTGCAGCTTGGCTAGCGACAGCGCGTAGGACTCGCTGCCACCCGAAGACTCCGGCGGGAACTGATGGATGACGTGGAGGACGTCCAAGGTGGCGCCATGTTGCCATACACCGGCGTCCGGGTCGCGCCCTTCCAGCCAGTTGCCCGCATGCCACGTTTCTCGGATTGCAGTCTTCCTCGGTGGAGTGGATGGCGCGTCCATGACACCCACACGGCCTCGGGCACCAAGGAATAAGGAGACTCACCTTCGAAACGCCGGCAACACACGCTTCCTCGACACTCGAACCACCGCCGCAAGCGACACGCGGCGCAGGGGAACAGGTCGGGCTGCTAGCGGCCGCCGTTCGTCGGCGCGGACGGAGACGGCGTGGGCGCCGCCGCTGGCTTCGCGAACTGCGCCAGCGCGGCGCGCAAGGCGGGCGGAACTGCGACTCGGACTTCCTTCTGGCCGTCGCGCATGGACACCGGCACGACGCCGAGTTCTTCATGACGGTTGTCGTCGAGCGCGCGGTAGATCCTCAGCGAGAAGTCGACCGGCGGCGTCAGCTTGGCAACGGCCGCGGCCTCTTCGCAGTGCCACAGGAACTCGACCGCCGGCGAGGCCCAATCCGGAAGGCCTTGGGCCCTGGCCCATGCGAAGTCATCGACCTCCGCAATCACGCGCGCGCCGGTGGCGATCGGCGCCACTCCGTCGAGCACGATGCGCGTCTCGACCGGTTCTGGCACCACGAGGTCGAGCGTGCCGATCACGCCGGTGCGGCGCATGGGCGGATGCTCGTCGACCCAGACGTAGAGGTCTGCAGGCGAGGAGTTGCCGAGGAACTGCGCGACGCCGTTCTCCAGCGAAGCAGCGCTCTCCCATTCGGCGTCGAGGTCGCGGCGACGGAAGACGCTGCCCGTGGCCTGCAGGCGCGAGCCATCGGGCCGCTTCAGCCGCACCGTCAGCAGTTGGATCGTGCTGCGAAGATCCCACGGTTGCAGTCGCGGGTCCGGCGGTTCGTCGACGCCGATGCGCACGCCGTCGATCTGCGCCAGGTCGCCCGATGCGTCGCCTGGTTCGACGGCAATGGAATACACACCGGGCGGCAACGAACTCGACTCACAGAGCCATTCGCCGTCGACGAGCTTTGCGCGGATCAGTTGCGTGTTGCCTTCAGCAGACTTCGCGATCACGTCGAGCTGGCTGCGTTCGACGAGCCAAGACACCGCGGGATCGAGCAGCAACCGCGCCGAGAACGTCGCGCCGCGCCGCAATTTCACGACGATCTTGTCACCCTGAGAGAACGGGATCGGCTCGACCTCGAGGAAGCCCGGCGCGCTGATCCCGAGCTGCATGCGCTTCGATTGGCCTTCGACTGTGCGACAGACCACGAATGCGTCCTCGTCGTCGACGAGGCTGACGAAGACGGAGTGGTCATAGCGGATGTGGCCGTCTTGTTCGGACTGGACCCAGCCGTGCAGACCGGGCCGGATCGGCGCATCCGCCTCGAACGTCCCCGTGGCGATGATGTCGACTGCGATGGCGCGGAGGTCGCCGAGATCCGTGTCGCGCCCCGGCATCACGGTGACCGGCGCGAACGCGTGCAACGAACTGCCGCGTTGCATCGCCAGCAACCGGAAGGGGAACGGCTTCGGCTCCTCGTCGTCGCCGCGGATGCACACGGCCATCCGCCCGTCTGCATCCGTGGCGCCCTCGGCGTGGTAGGAGTCCGATCGCAAACTCACGCGCCGGTCCGCGAGCGGCGCTCCGTCTGCATCGAGCAACCGCGCGCGCACCATGAACGTCGACGGCGTGGCGAGCGACACCTCCTGCACGACCTCCTGGCCTGCAGCGGTCGGTCCTTGCAGTTGCCCCCACCAGTGGAAGCTCGAGCACTGCATGCTCAGGCTGAGTTGCTCGCCGAGCCCGACGTAGCGAAACCACGCGACGCCGCCCCGTCCCTGGGCCGAGTTGTAGGAAACGCCGCCTTCGACCTCGGAGTCCTCGTCGCCGGACAACCAGCAACTCCACATCGGCGAATCCGCGAGCGGCTGCTTGTCGATGCCGGTCGCGCGCACACGCACGCTGCCATGGACGGGCATGCGCAGCACGACCTCCGTCTCGCCGTTCGCGATCGAAGCACGCGTCGCGAGCAACCCAGGCGCGCGCACGTAGACATCGAGCTTCGCCGGCGGCGTGCCGGCGGCGAGATGCTCTTCGGGACACAGCCGCAACATGCCCTGCTCGTCCGTGGCGCCGATCTGCCAGTCCTCGGACTCGTCCTTCATCTCACCGCGCGAGTAACGGGCCGACAGCCCGATCGGGACCGATGCCAGCGGAGCCCCGTCGGAGCCCACCACGCGCACCGCGACTTCACGCGAAGGCGCCAGCCGGATCTCGATGCCGTTCTCGCCGATGTCATCGCCGTCGGCGGCGCCGAAGCGCTGCGCCTTGTGCGCGAAGACCGCGCCACCGTTGCGCATGCGGATCCAGGCGCGACCCGCAGCGTCGGTCGTCTCCTTCTGCCCCAGTCGCAGATAGACCGCGAACGCCGACGCGCGTTGCAGCGCCGCCTCGCGTTCCGCTTCCTGCGTCGGCGTCTCGTCGAACGGCGCAGTCACGACCTCGGCGCCCTCGACCGGCTCCTTCGTGCGCGCATCGACCACGCGCACGAGCACGTGGTGTCGCGTGCGAACGAACGGCTTCTCGCCGGCGGCCGCAGCTGCGTCCTTCTCGAACGTCGCGTCCTCGGCGCGCTGCGCGCGTTCTTGCTCTGTGTCGCGGACGAGATTCGCGTCGGCGACCTCCGCGTCGCCGCTGGTATCCACGGCCGTCGGCGCGATCTCCGGTTGGTCCGCGGACGACCACGACCAGCACAGCACGACCGCGAGCACGGCGAGCAACGCAGCAAGCAACGCCGCCGCGTTGCCGCGTTCGCGAGTGGGGGTCTCGACGCCTTCGGAGAGCTGCTGCATCGTTCGACCTCGTTCGCAACGAAGGATTGGTAGGCCCTGCAGGATTCGAACCTGCAACCAAGCGGGTATGAGCCGCCGGCTCTAACCGTTGAGCTAAGGGCCCCCCCGGTCGTGTCAGCCTACGAAGAAACGCTGTCGGCAAAAGGGTCGCGTGCGAAGATGGCAACGTGAATACGCCACTCCGCGCCGACGAGATCGTGCACCGCCTGCGTTCGCTCCAACGCGAACTGCGCGCGTCGCTGCACGCGCACATGCAGTCCCAGGCCAAGGACACGTGGTCGCGCGCCGAGCGCGACGACGCCGGCGACACGATCTTCGGCCTCGACGTCGCGGTGGAGGACTTGCTGCTGCGCCGCTGCGAGGAATGGGGCAAGACGCAGCGCTTCCGCCTCGTCGCCGAAGGCCTCGACCCGCGCGGCGTGACGTTCGGGGCAGAAGGCCGCGGCGACGCGCCGTTCGTGCTCATCGTCGACCCGATCGACGGCACGCGCGGGCTGATGTTCGACAAGCGCAGCGCGTTCTGCCTGATGGCGGTCGCGCCCGAGCGCGGCCCGACGACTTCGCTCGCCGACATCGAGGTAGCGGTGATGACCGAATTGCCGACCACGCGCCAGGCGACCAGCGACGTGCTGTGGGCCGTGCGCGGCAAAGGCAGCAAGGGCCAACGCGACGACCTGCGCACCGGTGAATCGCGGCCGATCGACGTCGTGCCCAGCACGGCTGGCGACGTGCGCTACGGCTTCGCCACCGTCGCCGCCTACTTCCGCGGCGGCAAGGAGCTCACCGCGCGCCTCGACGACGCGATCTTCGAACGCGCGCTCGGCCCGTGGAACGCGGACAAGGTCGAGGCGTTCTGCGACCAGTACATCTGTTCCGGCGGCCACCTCGCCGAACTTGCGCTCGGCCGCGACCGCTTCGTGCTCGACCCGCGTCCGCTCGTCTGCAAGAAGCTCGGCAAGCCGACGTCGCTGTGCTGCCGCCCCTACGACGTGTGCTGCGCGCTGATCGCCGAAGAAGCGGGCTGTGTCGTCGCCGATCCGTTCGGCCAGCCGCTGCGAGCGCCGCTCGACACGACGACGAACGTCGCGTGGGCGGGGTATGCGAACGCGAAGCTCGCGAAGCTGCTGCAGCCGATCGTGCGGGAGGAAGTCGAGCGGCTGCTCGGGTGAGTCAGCGAGTCAGGTTGTAGGCAGTGACGAGGAACGCATCGAAGCTCTTCGCTCGCCACTCCGGCAGCGACATGCCTTTCGCCGCCGCCGCGTAGCTCGTTGCGTAGCAGGTCGCCAACGACGTGATGAGCTCGGTGCGCTTCTGCATCTCGACGCCTTGCGCATCGAGCAGCGCTCCGACCGCCTTCGCATACGCGAGCATCGCCTGGTTGGCTTCGGCGTCGAGATCGAGCCCTGGCCCAGCAAGCATGCGCTCCAGACCAGCGGCATGGCCCGTGTCCATGGCAGCGGAGACGAGTTGGCGCAACGGCTCAGCAACTGCGCGCGGGATGTCGTTCGGGACTTCGGCATCTCTTCGCGCGCAAGCAGCGGAACCCATCAGCAAGCACGCGAGCAGACCCAGGCACATGGCGCGCAGACCCGGAGCCGATGTTCGTCTTGCCCCACCGCGCGTCGATCGCCTCACCGCCTCCACCCCTCGACCTGCACCACGCGATCCTCTTCCGCGATCCACGCCGACAGCTGCCCGCCGTACACACACCCCGTGTCCAAGCCGACGCACTGCTTGCGAACGACCAAGCCGCGGCGGGCCCAGTGGCCGAACACGACGCGCTTGTCGCCGCGGTAGAAGTCGTCCCAGGGTCGATACGGCGGTCCGGGCGGCGGCCAGTCGTCGGGCGGGCGGTTGCCGTGTTCGTCGCAGTAGCGGACGTTGACGGCGTAGTTGCGGTCGTCGGCGTCGAGCGAACGCAGGCGGTCTTCGGTCCACGCGGGATGCAGGCCTGCGTGCACCATGATGACGTCGTCGAAGATGCGCACGGTCGGCTGCGCCGCGAGCCATTCGCGCTGCGCGGGGTCCGCGAGCTTGCCGCGATCGAGCACATGGAGATCGTGGTTGCCGAGCACGGGCTCGGCGCCGAGTCGCATCAACAGCGCGACGACGCCGGGTGAGTCGGGGCCTTTGTTGACGAGGTCGCCGCACGGCAGCAAGCGGTCCTTGCCGGGCTCGAACGCGAGCTTCGCGAGCAGGCGTTCGAGCGGCTCGCGACAGCCTTGGATGTCACCGACGAAGATGCGACGCACGCGCAGCACCATAGCCGAACGCGATGCGCGCACGAACGCTGGCGAGAACGTCGCCGCGCGTGCATCGTGCCGCCTCCCATGTCGCGACTCGTCCGCGCCGCATCCGCGATCTCCGGCCTCACGCTGCTCTCGCGCGTGTTCGGGCTGTGGCGCGACAGCCTGATGGCGGCGGCGCTCGGCGCAGGCGCCGTGTCGGACACGTTCTTCCTCGCGTGGGCATTCCCCAACCTGATGCGCAGGTTGCTCGGCGAAGGCGCGCTGTCGGCGTCGTTCGTCCCCGCATACACCGCGGCGCGCAAGCAGAGCGAAGAGAACGGCCACGAACTGCTGCGCCGCGTGCTCGGCGCAGTGCTCGCGATCCTCTTGCCGCTCACCGCGCTCGTCGTCGTCGGCAGCATCGTCGCCAACGCGGTGTCGGGTCGCGAGGACGGCCGCGGCGGGCTGTTGCTCGAACTCAACGCGATCCTGTTTCCGTACACGATCCCGATCTGCGTGACGGCGATGCTCGCCGGCGCACTGAACACGCGCGGGTCGTTCGCGTTGCCGGCCGCTGTGCCGATCGTGCTCAACGTCGTCTGGATCGCGGCCCTCTATGTCGCGGAACCACTCGGATTCACAGGCGACGAGGCTACGGCCAAGTTCCTGTCGTGGTCGTTGTGCATCGGCGGCTTCGCGCAACTCGCGCTCGTGGTGGTGCCGCTGCTGAAGATGCGCGCGCTGCAGAAGCCGACGATCGGCTGGCCCGCTGCGGCGACGCCGGCGCGCGCGGTGTTCACCGCGATGGCGCCGACCGCGCTCGGCATGTCGCTCGGCCAGATCTCGACGCTGATCGACCAGTCGATGGCGTATTCGCTGCTCGGCGAAGGCGCGAACACCTACCTCTACCTCGCCAACCGGCTGTTGCTGTTCCCGCACGCGCTGACGGCGCTCGCGGTCGTCGTCGCGGTGTTCCCCAAGCTCGCTAGCGACGCGACGGAAGTCGACCGCGCGACGATGCGGACGACGCTCGACCGCGCGGCGGCGGCGATGCTGTTCGTAACGGTGCCGGCGGCGGCCGGGTTGTTCGTGCTCGCGGACGACGTCGTCGCGGGCCTTTTCGTGCGGCGCAACTTCACCGGCGAAGACGCGGCGGCGACCGCGACGACGACGCGCATGCTGCTCGCGGGGCTGCCGTTCCTCGGCTTGTCACAGCTGTATGCGCGCGCCTACTACTCGCTCGCGCTCACGAAGGCGCCGGCGCGCATCGCCGCGTGGCTGCTGCTCGCCAACGTCGCGCTCAACGCGCTGTTGATCGGCGGATTCGGCATGGGCACCGAAGGACTCGCCGCCTCGACCAGCGCGTGCGCTGCTGCCAATGCTGCGTTGCTCGCGATCGGCTTGCGTCGCCATGTGCCGCGCGCAGACGTCCGTCGCGGACTGTGGCTGCGCAACCTCGTCGCGACTGCAGCGATGTGCGGCGCGATCTGGCTCGCGCGGCCGGAGCACGCGGACTCGCGCATGGACATCCTGTTGTGGCGCGTCGCGATGCCGATCGGAGTGGGCATGGCCGTCTACTTCGTCGCGCACCTGCTGATGCGCAGTGAAGAGCTGCAGACGCTGCGCCGGCGCAGGCGAAGCTGAGCTCGCGCGACGCGCGGCGCGTCACTCGACGCGGACGAAGTCGATCCAGCTGCCGCCGTCCTGCTGCACGCGAAGCACGTTCTGTCGCATCTCGAAGCGACGGAACTGCACTGCGCCGGGCTGCTCCAAGAGCATGTCGCCGTCCGCGTCGTCGAAGTGGCCGAGCACGCTCGCCATCTTGACCATCCCTGCGTTGTCGGCGCGCGACCACATGAACACCTGCGCACGAACGAGCGGCACGCCGGGCTTGGGACCCGGAGCCTCGAAGTGCACGACGAGATGGCGACGGCCGACCACCATGTAGCCGCGGCCAGGCGGCGCAGGCTGGCCGCCGACGAAGCGGTCCTTCACCGAGTAGATGCCTTCGAGCGGATCGCGTGCGGTGTAACGCTCCGGCAAGTCGCCGCGCTGCACCGGCTCGACGTAGGGCTCCTCGATCACCTTGAGCGGCTGCGCATCGGCGGGAGGTTGCGCCGGTCGCTGCGTCGCGGACTTCGGTTCCTGTGTCGCTGCGGCAGGCTGCTGCTGCGACTGCGGATCCTGCCTCTGCGCTGCGAGCACGGATCCGTCGTCGCGCAACGCGGCGGACGCGAGGCCGAGGACTGCGGCGCCGAACGCCGCGCACACGAGCTTGTTCGTCATCGTTCGGTTGCCCTGGTCTTCAGTCGACGCGCACCACCACTTCACCGAGGTCCTTGCCCGCCTCGATCGCGATCGAACGCTCGCCAGCGAGCGTCTCCTTCTCGCCGTCCTCGGTGCGGATCGTGCATTGCGCGCGCAACACCAGTTGCCCCGGCGGCGCGCCGCGGATCTCGAACCGGCCGTCGTCGTCGGCCTGCACGTTCACGCCGCCGTTGGGGCCGCTGTCGTGCCACACCAACGCGCCCGCCATCGGCGACTGCCGCATGCGCTCGACGACGCGACCGCGGATCACGACGTCGGCGACGACCTGGATCGACACATCCGCCTGGCCTGCATGCGCGTTGACCTGCGCGTGCGTCAGGCCGGTGGGCAAACCGTGCACGAGCAGTCGCGGCTCCAACGTCGGGCCGACGTGGTCGATCGCGAACGCCCCGTCCGCACCGACCGCGGACTCGACGCCGGGCAGGCCTTTCGCGAGCACGCGGAGCCGTTCGTGCGCGACGCCGTCGGGCAGCGTCACGCGACCGCGGATCGTCTGCGTCGGCAGCAACGGCACGACGACCGAGAGATCGGGTTCGAGGAACTGGCTCGCGAACGCGAGCGCATGGCCCTTCGCAAGAACGCGCACGCCGAGCGCAGGCAGATCCGACGCGAAGCCTTCGAGCCGGAACCGGCCCTCTGCGTCCGTGGTCGTCTCGCACAACGCGATGCCGTGTTCGCCACCGCCCATCGCGATCACGCGCGCGCCTGCGACCGGCTCCATGCCGAGCGTGCGCAGCCCCATCGCGAACAGCCCCGCCGCGGTTCCGACGCGGCCTTCCAACGCGCCTTGCGTCGCGAGCTGGATCTCCGCAGGCCGTCCTCGCGTGATCGACGCGAAGCCCACACCGATGCCCTTGCCGGAGTAGCGCAGCAGCGCGGACTGCGGCACCTCGTCGGCGCCGAACACGACTTCGTTGCCGTCCGCGAGCGACTGCGTGAAGTACGGGGCAGGCGGCGACGGCGCAGCGAACGAGAACTGTTCGTGGAACAGTTGCAGTTCGAGCGGCGGCACCGGCGCGCCGCCCGCGCCGACGAAGGTCACGACCGTGCGCGATCCCCTCCACGCGCGGAACGACATCCAGCCTGCTGCGACGATCGCGATCGGCGCGAGGATCCACACGCTCAGCGGGATCTTCTGCCACGACGAACGCTGCTTCTGCTGGTAGCGAGGCCGCGACGCGCGCGGCTGCGCGCCGGCAGTCGCCGTGTTCTGGCTCGTCGCGTCGCCGCCGGAATCCGTCGGCGATCCGGCTGCGGCAGGTTCGTGTGCGGGGTCGTTCACGAGGGGCGGGACATTACACGGAGACCGCGGCCCTGAGGTTTGGTGTTGGGGCGAGAAATCCGGCTTCGCTATCGTGCAGCGACGATGACGGACCAAAACGCCGCCAAGCGCGCCGTGGCCTACGCCGCGGCCGACCTCGTGCAGGACGGCATGCGACTCGGGCTGGGCAGCGGCTCGACGTTCCTGTTCGTGCTGGAGCGACTCGGGCAGCGCATGAAGTCCGAGAAGCTGCGTGTCGCCGGCGTGCCGACCAGCGCTGGCACCGCGGCCGCCGCGCAGAAGCACGGCATCCCGCTGCTCAGCATGGTCGAGGTCGACTGGCTCGACATGGCGATCGACGGCGCCGACGAGATCGACCCCAACAAGAACATGATCAAGGGTGGCGGCGCGGCGCTGACGCGCGAGAAGATCGTGGCCGCCGCGGCGCGCGAGATGGTCGTCATCGTCGACGAGTCCAAGCTCGTTCCCGTGCTCGGCGAGAAGTTCCGGCTGCCCGTCGAAGTGTTGACGTTCGGCTGGCGCCAGACCGAGCGCGCGATCGCCGACACCGGCTGCGTGCCGTCGCTGCGCCGCACCGCGAGCGACGACCCGTTGATCACCGACAACGGCAATTACGTGCTCGACTGCAAGTTCGACGGGATCACGGATCCCAAGCGCCTGCACGACCAGCTCAATGCGATCCCCGGCGTGCTCGACAACGGCTTGTTCGTCGGCATGGCGGGCCGCGTGATCGTCGGCTCGGCCGACGGCAAGGTGCGCGTGCTGCCGTGATCGTCTACCTGCTGCGCCACGGCATCGCCGAGGACTTCTCGCCGTGCGGCGATGCGGGTCGCTCGCTGACCGAGGAAGGCGTGCGCAGGCTCCAGCATGCGTCGCGCGGCTGGAAGCGCGTCGTGGGTGAAGTCGACGAAGCGTTCGTGAGCCCGCTGCTGCGCGCGCAGCAGACCGCCGCGATCTTCTGCGAAGCGGTCGCTGCGAATGCGCCTCGCGTCGAGACCACGGCGCTCGTTCCCGAAGCGCGCCCGCTCGCTGCGCTCGAACTGCTGCACGCGGCGCAACTCGAAGGCCGTCGCGGCGTCGCATGCATCGGCCACGAGCCGCACATGGGTTCGCTGCTCGGCCTGCTGCTGACCGGCAGCGAACGCGCAGCGATCCCGTTCAAGAAGGGGATGCTCGCGATCGTCGACCTCGAGAGTTCCGCGTCGATGACGGGCAGGCTCATCGGCGCGATGAGCCAACGCGTCGCCGCGGGGCTCTAGCGCTTTCCTCCAGCCGATTCGGCGAGCGACGCCGGGCGATCTAGCTCGACGGGAAACAGCGAGTCCTCTGCGGAACCCATGGATTCCGCCGAGACCTCGCGAAGCAGCCCTCGAGCTTCGGGGACGACCGCAACTGCCGAGATGTCGTGGAGCCGCTTCGGACCTTCACCGGCCCGCGGAGTTGTCGCGCGGCGGCTGCGCCGACGGCTTCGGTCGGATGCTGAGGTTGAGCCCGGTCGATCCGGAGGCGCCCACCATGATCTGCTCGACGACGTCGTACTCGGCCCACTGTTCGCCGGCGCTGAAGTGCAGCGTGGCCCAGTAGGCGCCTTCGTCGAGATCCGTCGTCTCGAACGCGCCTTCCTTGTCGACGCCGATTCCGTTTTGGCTCTCGCCGCCCGCCTTCGTGCGATCCGAGGGAGCCGCAGGATCCGCCTTCCTCAGCGACATCCACGCCCACTCTGGCTTCTGCGCGAGCGTCGACAAATCGACGCGGCCCTTCACCTGGAGCGCTGCGCGCAACCGCAGCACGAGGTCCGTGCGCGGACGGCCGGACTCGACGCGCACGTCCGCGAGCTCGCCGCGGAACTGCGCTTCGGGGTTGCCCCAGTTCTGCGCCTGCAGACGGTAGACGCCTTCGGGAACGCGCTCGAACGCGAAGCGGCCCTCGGAGTCGGTCTGCGTGTTGCGCCACATCTGATCGTGCCGCCCTTTCGGCGACGGCTGCAGCGGTTCGCCTTGCGCGCTGATGTAGAGGCCGGTGGCCGGCGTGCCGTCGGGCTTGAGCACGATCCCGCGGAACTCCGCCGTGCGCACGTCGATCAGCAGATCCTGCGACTGGCCCGCAACGACTTCGATGCTGCTCGACCACAAGGTCTCGTCTCCGCCCGCGCCCGAGGGTCGCATGTTCAGTTGCACGCGGCCGACTGGAACATCGCGCAGCTCGAATCGACCCGTCGCATCGGTCTTCACCGACTTGCGGCCGTTCTGGCCCCACGACTGCAAGATCGCGCCTTCGGCAGCGAGGCCGTCGATCTGAACCGTGCCGAAGATCTGGCCGACCGGCCCTTCGTAGACCTCGCCGTCGAGTTCGAGCGCGCACTTCGCACCCTGGCCGGACACGACCTCGACCATCTCGTGGTCGCTGTTGCCGCCGCCGCCGAAGTCGAACATGCCTTCCATCATGTCGCGGAAGCCGCCAGGCGAGCGCAGCGCGTCGAGCGCCGGCATCGTCGACACCGAGTACTTGCCCGGTTGCAGCGCGCGCATCGCGAACGTGCCGTCGAGGCCCGGCGTCGCGAACGTCGGCACGCCTTCGACCGCTTCGGGGCGCTCGTTCCACGCGACATCGGGGCGCTCCGTAGCGACGACCGCATACTTGCCGATCGGCAGCGGCTTGCCACCCTTCAGCAGCGTGCCGTCGATCCAACCGGGCGCGCGGAAGCGCAGCGTGATCTCGCCGTCCTGCAGCTTGCCGCGCGCGTGCACCATGCCCCACTTGGGATGCTCGGCGGTGACGCGCACTTCGTCGGCGTCGAGATCGTCGAACGACAGCCGCCCTTCTTTGTCGGTGCGACCGACGTTCTGGATCATGTCAGGTCCGTTGCGGCTCGCATGGTCTCGCGCGTAGATGGCCGCGTTGCGCACCGGAGCGTCCTCGGGTCCGAGCACGCGCACCGCGAACACGCGACTCGCCTTCAACTCCACCACGGCCTGTGTCGCGCCCGCTTTGACCTCGACTTCAACGAGGCCAGTGGCTGCGCCCTCGGTCTTGGCGAGCAACGTGTAGTGGCCGAGCGGCACGTTCTCGATCTCGATACGGCCGTCTTCGAGCTTCTTGGTGCGGCCATTCAGGTCGAGCGGCTTCTGCACGCCGAACATCGCCATAAGCGCGGCCTCGTTCGGCTTCTTGCCTGCGAGCAGTTGCAGCTTCGGGTCCGCCACAGGCTGACCCTGCATCGTCACGCGCACCTGCAGCGACGAAGCGCTCGGCAACGTGACGACGACGTCGCGCAACGTCGGCTGCGGCTCGGCGAGGATCCAAGCGTCGCGCGGCGAACGGCGCGCGGCGGCAGTGACCTTGCCGCGGCCGAAGCCGAGCGCGGTGATGCGGCCTTCCCTGTCCGTTGCGCCGAGACGGCTCGCGAAGTCGACGGGCACCATCGTGCTCGTGGATCCGGCGACCACCTCCGCGCCTTCGATCGGCTTGCCCGCGGCGTCGACGACCTTCACGGTCACCTCTTCGCCTTCGCGCAGCGTGAGTTCGCCGATGTCGCGCGTCTGGCCCTTCTCGAACTTGACGGCCTTCTCCAGCGCGGGCACGAGCCCGGTCTGGACCGCGGCCACGAGGTTCATGCCCGGGGCGATGCCGGGCAGGCGGAAGGAACCGTCGGCGCCGCTGCGCGTCATCGGGATCGGCAGGTGCTCGAACGCCGTCGCTACCCATGCAGGCATGTCGATCACGCGCACCGGCGAGCTCTGCTCGCGGATCAACACGCAGCCCTTCGGGTCGAACCGATCCACGGGCACGAAGTCCAACGCAGCGCCAGGAAGGTCCGCCGCCATGACGACCGCGCCGACTATGGGTTTGCCGTTTTCGTCGACGACCTTGCCGACCGCCACCGCTGCGTCGTTGAGCACGATGTCGCCGAGATCCACCACTTCGCCAGGCGCCGGCGTGCGCGTCAGGATCTGGTGCGTCGGCGCGTCGGTGCCGATGCCAGCAAGCATCAGGTAGAAGCCGCGCGGCCAGACGCCGTGCAGCAGGAACGTGCCGTCGTCGTTGGTCTTCGCTTCGCCCGCCACGTAGTCGGGCTCCATCGGGACCAACTCGGCGAGCTTGCCGAAGCCTTCCTTCATCACCGAGTCGACGGCGCCGCGATACATGCGCACGCCGCAGCCGGCTTGCGGCGTCATGCGGTGGTCGACGATGCGGCCCTTGAAGCCGCACATCGCGGCGCGGATCTCGGGGTCGTCCTCGACGTTCTCCGTGACCGAGACGATCTCGGCGCGGCGCGACGACGCGTCGGTCGTCTGCGTCTGTCGCTCGGCTTCCCCTGCGGACTCCGCTGCGACATCGGTTGCGTTCGCAGTCGGCTCGTCCACGACCGGCGGCGGCGCATCCGCAGAAGAACTGAAGCGCCACACGGCGACGGCGAGGCCGACGCACACGGCGACCATGCCACCGATCAGGACATTGCGTTGCATGAGAGGACTCCGCAGTGAGGAAGACGAAGGGCGCCGCCGTGGCCGCCCGCACACACGAACTGTCGATCGGGCGGAAACAAGTCAGCGCGATCTCGGAACTGGCAGCCTATCGAAGAACGCAGCCCTGCCCGCGGGCAGCGTGCGCTGTTCAACGGGTTGCCAGTCCGCTGCTGCGCCACATCGCAATGGCCGCGAGCACGAGGGCGTGGTCGATCGCGCCGCTCGTGACGAGCGCGTCGACTTCGGCCAGCGGCACGAGGACCACTTCGATGTCCTCGCCTGGGTCCATGTGCAGGTCTCCGACCTTGCGACAACCGGTTGCGAGGAACGCGTGGCAGCGGTTCGTGAATATTGCCGGATTGGGCGTCATCACGCCCAGCGGCCGCAGTTCGCCGTGCAGAAAACCCGTCTCTTCCCGCAGTTCGCGGGCCGCGGCCGCAGCAGGATCCGTCTCGTGCGGATCGATGAGGCCGCCGGGGATCTCCAAGGAGAACTGCCGCGTTCCGTGGCGGTATTGCCGCACGAGCACGAGTTGTTGGTCCTCGGTGATCGCGACCACGTTGACCCAGTCCGGCGTGCGCACGAGGAAGAATCCGATGTCGGCGCCCGTGCGCGGCGAACGGCGACGCGACTTCACGACATCGAAGACCTTGTAGCGGACGAGGCTCTCCTCGCTGAGTTGCTCCCAATCGCCGAGCGTCATCGTGGTCCGTGTTCGTGGGTGGTTGCTGGTCGCTTGCCGATCACTTGCTGCTCACGAGTCGCTCAACGACGCGACGCGGTCACGCGCAGTCCGGTCGCGACCTTGCCACGCTGCGCGTCGACGCGGACTCCGTTCGCCTGCGACGACGTTCCGTCGATCGCCTGCACGAGGCCGCCGCCGAACGAAGCAACCTCGAGCACGAACGAGCCGTCCGCGCCCGTGGTGATCGCTTGCGGCAACGACAACGCGCCGCCGGCGATCACGCGACGCCCTGGCGAAGCGATCTCGGGAGAGTCAGGAACGAAGCGAACGCCGATGCGCGGCATCGGCGCGTTGTTGGCGTCGACGACGACGCCCGACAACAAGCTGGTGAGCCCGAGCTCGAGACGACGTTCTTGCGAAGCGGGCCACAGTTCGACGACGAACGACTGCGCTGGAGCGACGAGCTCCGAATGCGTGAGGAAGCCCTCTGCGCCGGCATTCACGCGGATCGCATCCGTGCCGCGGATCGCAGCAGCGAAATAGCCCTCGTCGTCGGCCGGCACGACGAGCGGATTGCCGTCCTGCTGCAACAGCGACGCCGACGCGCCGCGGATCGGCTTGCCACCGCCGGCGGCGACGATGCGGCCGCGGATCGACTCCTGCGGCAATGCGACGAGCGCGACCTCGGCGAACGCGGTCGGAGCAAACGGGCCGAAGCTCGCAGCCTCGCTGTCGCGATGGCGGATGCGCAGCCGCCGTTCGCCGTCCGCGAGCGGACCGATCGCGAACGCGCCGTCCGCGCCGCTGCGCGCGACGAGGCGCAGCGGATCGCCGCCGTCGACCTCGATCCACGCGTCTTCCGCGGGACCGCCGCCTCGGAAACGCACGACGCCGCGCAGTTGCGCGCCTTGCTGCAGCACGACGTCGATCGCGCCGTTGCCGAAGTTCGCGGTGTCGACGACGAACGACTTGCAGAACCCGTCCGGCGTCGCGGCCTCGATCGCGAACGCGCCGCTCTCGACGAACGCGATCTCGTCGTCGGCGCGCAGCACGTGCACGAACGCCGAGTTGTGGAACCCGAGCTGCACGTGCAGTTCCGGCACCGCGCGCAACGCGGCGAGCGTGCGCTGCTCGCGCCACGCGCGCTGCGTCTCCTCGTCGGCGACGCGCGCCTTCTCGGGCATCGGCTGGTCTTGCTTGTCCGCGCGCGTCGGCCGCAGGACCACGCATACGTCGTCCGGCGAACTGCCGTCGGGCCCGCGGAAACGGAACTTGCCGCGCGCGCTGATCGTGTCGCGCACGAGCCGCGCCTGCTGCGGCGACTCCGCAGTGGAGCCGAGCTGGGTCGGCGCCATGCGCAGCAGGTAGCCAGCCTTCACGACCATGAGCTGCGTCGGCTTCGAGAGCGGCAACGGCGCGATGCCGCGCGCGTCGGAGTAGGCGATCGCCGACTCGTTGTCCGCGCCGCGCATGCGATACACCGCGGCGCCTTCGACCGGCATGCCCGACGTCACGTCGATCACCTGCAGCACGGCGGTGATGTCCGTCGCGAGGTCCACGGGCACGCGCTGTGGCTCGAGCGCCGTCGCCGTGGCTGCGGGCGAATCGGACTTCGCGGCAGCTTCGCTCCTCGCAGGGTCTGTCGAAGCGCGCGGCGCGTCCGTCGGCGCGCCGGGGGCCGCAGGGCCGTCCGCGTCGCCGCCAGACGCCAGCGCCCAGACAGCGAGCGCAGCGAGGGCCGCGAACAGCAGCGCGACGAGCGCGCGCATCGCGGAGGTCAGCCGAGCTGGCGCAGCGCTTCCTGCACCAGCTTGCCGTCGGCGACGCCCTTGTAGCGCGCCTGCCACTCCTTCATGAACTTGCCGGTGTCCTTGCCGCCCTGGTAGCCGATCTCGGCGGCGACGGCCTTCACCTTCTCGGCGATCTCCGCGGCGGTCATCTGCTGCGGCAGATAGGACGCGATCACTGTGATCTCGGCCTGCTCCTTCGCGGCGATCTCAGGACGTCCGCCGGCGGTGGCCTGCGCGACCGAGTCCTGCCGCGTCTTCACGGCCTTCTGCAGCACCGCGATCTCGTCGGCGTCGTTCAGCGCGTCGATCTTGGCGTCGATCGCGCGCTTCTTCATCTCGCTGATGAGCATGCGGATGACCTCGAGCCGCGGCTTGTCGCCGCTCTTCATCGCGGCCTTCATGTCGGCGGTGAGCCGGTCCTGGTATGCGCCCATGGTTCTTGCCTCGCGGCTACTTGGTCTCGGTCGGGGTGGAAGGCTGCGCCGTCGTCGCTTCCGGCTCCTCGCTCGGAATACGGGCGACGGACACGAGCCGGTCGCCTTCGTTCAGCGCGATGCAGCGCACGCCCTGCGTGGCGCGGCCGATCACGCTGATGTCGACGACCTTGGTGCGGACGATCTGGCCGTCCTTCGTGATCAACATCACTTCGTCGACGTCGCGCACCGCGAGCAGGTTGACGACCTTGCCGTTGCGCTCGCTGGTGCGAATGTCGATGAGGCCCTGGCCGCCGCGGCCTTGCACGCGGTACTCGTCGACCTTCGTGCGCTTGCCGTAGCCGTTCTCGCACACGGTGAGCAACGTCTCGTCGCCGCTGCACACGACCATGTCGACGACCTCGTCACCGTCCTGCGGCCGGATGCCCCAGACGCCGGTCGCGCCGCGACCCATCGCGCGCGCGTCGTCCTCCAGGAACCGGATCGCCATGCCGTCCTTCGTGCCGAGCACGATCGTCTGGCCGGGCGCGCACAGCGACACGCCGACGAGCTTGTCCCCCTCCTCGAGGCCGACCGCGATGATGCCGTTGGCGCGCGGGCGGCTGTAGTCGGAGAGCTTGCTCTTCTTGATGAGGCCGTTCTTCGTCGCGGTGACGAGGAAGCGCTGCTCGTCGAACGTGTCGACGCGCAGGATCGCGGTGATCTTGTGGCCTTCCTCGACCTCGACGACGTTGGCGAGCGCGCGGCCCTTGGCGGTGCGGCCGTAGCTCGGCATCTCGTAGACGCGCTTCCAGTAGACGCGGCCCTTGTCGGTGAAGAACAACAGGTAGTCGTGCGTGCTCGCGACGAACAGGTTCCAGAGGAAGTCGCCGTCCTTCGTCTCCGCGCCGGTCACGCCCTTTCCGCCGCGTCCTTGCGTGCGGTACTGGTCGAGCGCCGTGCGCTTGATGTAGCCCTCGTGCGTGACGGTGACGACCATCATCTCCTCGGCGATGAGGTCCTCGTCGATGAACGAGCCCGCCTCTTCGTCGGAGATGATCGTGCGGCGCTTGTCGCCGTACTTCTCGACCATGTCGCGCAGGTCCTGGCGGATCAGCCCGATCAAGACCGTGCGATCCGAGAGGATCTGGTTGTAGCCCGCGATCTCGGCGAGCACTTCCTTGTGCTCCGCCTCCAGCTTCTCGATCTCGAGGCCGGTGAGCCGCGCGAGGCGCATGTCGAGGATCGCGCGCGCCTGCACGTCGGAGAGCGAGAAGCGCTCCATGAGCCGCGTGCGCGCGTCGTCGACGTTGGCCGACTTCTTGATGATCTCGACGACCTCGTCGATGTTCTGCACCGCGATGCGCAGGCCGTCGATGATGTGCAGGCGATCCTGCGCCTTCTTGAGCAAGAAGCGCGTGCGCCGCGTGATCACGTCGATGCGGTGATCGCGATACGCCTCGATCATCGACTTGAACGGCAGCGTCTTCGGCCGGCCGTCCTGGATCGCGAGGTTGATGATCGAGAACGTCGTCTGCAGCGGCGACAGCTTGAACAGCTGGTTGATCGTGACGGTCTCGTCCTCGACTCCGCGCTTCAGTTCGACGACGAGACGCAGGCCGACGCGGTCGTTCGACTCGTCGTTCGCATCGGAGATCGAGTCGATCTGGTCGTTCTTCACCAGATGCGTGATGCGCTCGAGGATCGTCGTCGTCTTGACCTGGTAGGGGACCTCGGTGAAGACGAGGAGCTTGCGGCCCTTCTTCTCCTCGACGTGGTACTTGGCGCGCACCTGGACCTGGCCGCGACCCGTCGCATACGCGTTGCGGATGCCGTTGCGGCCCATGATCGTGCCGCCGGTCGGGAAGTCCGGGCCCGGCACCAACGCGAGCAGTTCGTCGAGCGTGCAATCCGGCTTGTCGAGCACGAGCTCGATCGCCTTCGCGACCTCGCACAGGTTGTGCGGCGCGAGGCTGGCGGCCATGCCGACGGCGATGCCCGTCGAGCCGTTGCAGATCAGGTTGGGGAAGCGACCCGGCAGCACGACCGGCTGCATGCGGGTGTTGTCGTAGTTCGGGACCTCGTCGACCGTCTCCTTGTCGAGGTCCTCCAGCATGTGCGTCGCGGGATACGCGAGGCGCGCTTCCGTGTAGCGCATGGCCGCAGGCGGGCTGCCGTCGATCGCGCCGAAGTTGCCCTGCGGGTCGACGAGCGGGTAGCGCATCGTGAACGGCTGCGCCATGCCGACCAACGTCGGGTAGACGACTGCTTCACCGTGCGGGTGGTAGTTGCCCGACGTGTCGCCCGCGATCTTCGCGCACTTACGGTGCTTGCTGCGCGGGCCGAGGTTGAGGTCGTCCATCGCCTTCAGCACGCGGCGCTGGCTCGGCTTCAGGCCGTCGCGCACGTCGGGCAGTGCGCGACTCAGGATCACGCTCATCGAGTAGTTGAGGTAGCTCTCGCGCATCTCGCGCTCGATGAGCAGGTCGGTGATCCGGCCGCTGGCAGGCGGTGGGTTCTTGTCAGTCATGCGAAGGCTTCGGGTCGGGTCGCGGCTGGGCCGCGGGCAAGCGGCGCATTCTTCCGGCGGGAAGGGGGTCAGGCAACGATCGAGAACCGCGCGAGAAGGGGTGCTCCACGGCGTTCGGGACGCATCCGCAGCACGATCCCAAACCTTTTCCCAACATCAACTTGCGGACCCGCTCGATCCCCCGCCGTTGCAGCCGTCGAAAACGCCGCCACAACATCCGCAGGCACGGTCCGAAACCACCGCCCGGCGAGCCCGAGCGCCCCGGTCGGACGACGTGAGACGGACGCTCGCACGCGTCCTCGGGACGGCGCACGATGCTCCGTCCGCGCGACCTGCCGCGTGTGCGAGAGACCCCACGATGACTGCTCCCGTCCTCATCCTGAACGGCGACGACTACGAAGACCTCGAACTGCACTACCCGCGACTGCGCCTCGTCGAGGCGGGCATTCGCGCGGTGCTGGTCGGCATCGCTGCTGGCGCGCAACACATGAGCAAGCACGGCTACCCGAGCCGCAACGACGCGGCGATCGCCGACGTGCGGGCCGACGACTTCGCGGGCATCGTGCTGCCCGGCGGCTGGATGCCCGACAAGCTGCGCCGCGACGCGCGCGTGCTCGAACTCGTGCGCGCGTTCGACCGCGCGAACAAACTCGTCGCGAGCATCTGCCACGGGCCGTGGATCGCGATCTCCGCGGGCGTCGTGCGCGGCAGGACCTACACCGGCTCGCTCGGCATCAAGGACGACCTCGTCAACGCCGGCGCGCGCTTCGTCGACGCGAGCGTCGCAGTGGACGGCCACCACGTCTCGAGCCGCAAGCCCGACGACTTGCCGGACTTCATGGCCGCATGCCTGACGGTCCTCGCCACGCGCTGAACGACGATGGCCGCACGCAAGGGCAAGCCCGCGAACACGACCTCGCGCGACGGTGGCGGATCGTTCTCGCAGCGCTTGCTGCGTTGGTTCGACCGCGAACGCCGTGACCTGCCGTGGCGCCGCACGCGCGATCCTTGGGCCATCTGGGTCAGCGAAGTGATGCTGCAGCAGACGCGCGTCGAAGCCGTGCGCGCCGCGTTCGAACGCTTCGTCGCGCGCTATCCGACGCCGCGCTCGTTCGCCGAAGCGAGCGACGACGCGCTGATGCTCGCGTGGAAAGGCCTCGGCTACTACCGACGCGCGCGGCTCCTGCGCGACGGCGCGCGCGCCGTGGTTCGCGACCATCGCGGCGCGGTGCCTCCTGACGCCGATGCGCTCGCGGAGCTGCCCGGCATCGGCGACTACACGCGCGCCGCGGTCGCGTCGATCGCGTTCGAGATCCCGATCGCCGCCGTGGACGGCAACGTCGAACGCGTGCTCGCGCGGCATCTCGCGCTGCGCGACGACGTCGGCACCGCAGTCGGCAAACGCGCGATCCGCGACGCGGCGGACGCGCGCCTCGACCGCGAACGGCCCGGCGACCACAACCAGGCGATGATGGAGCTCGGCGCGATGGTCTGCGCGCCGCAGTCGCCGCGCTGCGACGCATGCCCGGTGGCCGACGACTGCAGCGGTCGCGCCGAGGGCATCGCGCACGAACTGCCGAAGAAGAAGCCGCCGCGCGCGCCCAAGCTCGTCGACGCGCGCGTCGCCGTCGTGCATCGGGACGGCGGCGTGCTCGCGTTCCGCATCCCGGAAGGCGAGCCGAACGCCGGCCAGTGGGAACTGCCCGGCCCCGGCGCGCTCGTCAGCGTCGAAGAGGGCGAGTTCGAGCCACGCACGCGCGACCGCTGCGGCGCGCGCATCGAGATCGGCCCGTCGCTCGCGGCGGTGAAACACGCGATCACGCACCACAGGATCACGGTCACCGCGCACGCCGGCGCGCTGCGTTCGCGGACCGCGGGCTCCTTGCAGCCGATGACGGAGTCGGACCCCGAGGTCGCGTGGACCACGATCTCGCGCAAGGTGTTCGCCGCGATCCGCGAAGACGCGGCTCGCTGAGTCCGCGCGTGACGCGGCGCAGTCCGTCGCTATGGTGCCGCCCTCCGACAACCGCAAAGCAACGAGAGCACGACGACCATGGGCATGATGTCCGGCAAGAAGGTGGTGATCTTCGGCGTGGCCAACAAGCGTTCGATCGCCTGGGGCATCGCCCAGGCGCTCCTGCGCGAAGGCGCGACGCTCGCGCTCAACTACCAGAACGAGCGCATGGAAGAGCCGGTGCGCAAGCTGTGCGCCGAGTTGCCCGGCGACACGTTCGTGGCCCCGTGCGACGTCACCGTCCCCGGCGACATCGAGAAGTTCTTCGACAAGCTCGGCAAGGAGTTCGGCCAGCTCGACGGCCTCGTGCACTCGATCGCGTTCGCCAAGCGCGAAGAGCTCGGCGGCAACTTCGTCGACACGAGCTGGGACGGCTACCAGCTCGCGCAGCAGGTGTCCGCGTGGTCGCTGATCGGCCTCGCCAAGGGCGCGATGCCGCTGATGAAGGGCCGCGAAGGCAGCATCGTCTGCCTCAGCTACTACGGCGCCGAGAAGGTCGTCACGAACTACAACGTGATGGGCGTCGCGAAGGCCGCGCTCGAGTCGTCGATGCGCTACCTCGCCAACGACGTCGGTCCGCACGGCGTGCGCGTGAACGCGATCTCCGCGGGTCCGATCAAGACGGTGTCCGCGATGGGCGTGTCGGACTTCGGTTCGCTGCTCGACGGCATGGCGCAACGCGCGCCGCTGCGCCGCAACGTCGACCAGATGGACGTCGGCAACACGGCTGCCTTCTTGATGAGCGACCTCGCGCGCGGCATCACCGGCCAGACGATCTACGTCGACGCCGGCTTCAGCATCCTCGGGGCCTGAGGGCCAGACGAAGTGCCGCTGCCGCGCGACCCCGAACGGCTGGTCAGCGGTAGCGTTCGCGCAGCGCCTCGAGTCGGGCGCGCTCCTTCGCGTCGAGCGCGCCGGTCTTGGCTCCGACCTCCAGCGCGCGCGCCACGAGTTCTGCCGCGGATGGCATCCTCGGCATCGCGATGCACTCGTCGGCGTAGACATCGTGGGCCGTGACGACCATGCCGATCATCCGCAGCAAGCTCGGCAGATGGTCGGGGTCTCGCACGAGGGCGCGCTCGTAGGCCAAGATCGCTTCCTTCGAGACGCTCGATTGCGCCTCGCGCGCGACACCGACGAGGAACGATGCCTCCGCGGATTGCGAAAAGCGCGTCTCCGCGGCGAGCGCAGCGGCGGCTGCGTCGGTCGCGATGGGACTCGGCTTCTTCGGGTCGAACGCGACGGCGCGCAGCAGCGCCTTCACCGCATCGAGATGCGCTTCGACGTCGTCCGCACGGCGCTCGGCGCAATGCGCGAACGCGCGGCTCGCGGCAACTGCGTCGTCGACGTCGGTCGCGATGCGCAGCAAGCACACGCCGAGTCGATGGTGCGTCGTCGCATCGTCGGGCCGCAGGTCCGCGAGCGCGCGCAGATGCGGGATTGCGCGCCGGTCCTCGCCGAGTTCAAACGCCCATTCGGCTGCGCGCGCGACGAGCTGCGTGCGGTCGAAGGAGACCTTCGCGTCGCCTGCGGCGAGGCATACCTCGGCGGCGGCGAGCGCCGCAGTGAGATGGCCCGTTTGCGCAAGCACGTCCGCATGCACGCCGCCCACGAACGGGTCCCCGGGCGCGAGCGCGAGCGCGCTCTTGCTCTCGCCTTCCGCCTGCCGCTCGACGTCGAGCGGCAACGGCGACTCGCCGCGCAGCTCTTGGCGCGCCTCGCCGACGAGCGCGGCCGCGAGCACGGCGCGCGCGCGCGCATGGCGCGGATCCGACTCCAGCGCCTCCTGAGCCTCGTCGATCGCTTCCCCGAACATGCCGCGGTCGAGCAGGTCGCGCGCCGCCAACGCATGTTGGCTGGCCGCTGCGCGTTCTTCGTCACCGGAGGCCGCCGCGAACTCGCGCGCCGCCAGTTCCTCGACGGACGGCGATGCGCCCGCGCACGCGGCGAGGAGCAACAACGCGCATGCGGCGGAGCGGCTCGGGACGGTCCTGTTCTGCATGCGCAGCATCATGGATCGCAGCGACTCGACGGCAAGGCTCCTCGCGCGCGCTGCGCGACGAAAGACGAGGCGGGCTCAACGGCCGCTGATTAGGATCCTCGCCCCATGTCCCGCATCGCCGCCGACCTGACCTGGCTCATCGGCTCCACGCCACTCGTGGACCTGTCGCGCCTGTCGCCGTCTGGCCGCCGCGTGGTCGCGAAGCTGGAGTCGCAGAACCCGACCGGCAGCAACAAGGACCGCGCGGCCCTCGCGATGATCCGCGCTGCGGAAACCAGTGGCGCGCTGCGCAAAGGCGGCACGATCGTCGAATGCACGAGCGGCGACCTCGGGCTGTCGATCGCGACGGTCGGCCGCTGCCTCGGGTATCGCGTCGTGCTGGTGATGCCGGAGACTGCGGAGAACGACCGCCTCACGATGCTGCGCGCGCTCGCGGCCGAGATCCGGTTCACGCCGAAGGCCCTCGGCATGCGCGGGGCGATGGCAGAGACGGACGCGCTGGCGAAGAGCATTCCCGACGCCGTGTGTCTGCAGCCGTTCACCAACAAGGCCAACGCGCGCGCCCATGCAGAGTCGACGGCGCGCGAGATCTGGCAGGACACCGACGGCAAGGTCGCAGTGGTCGTCGCGCCGGTCGGCACCGGCGGCACTGCTGCCGGTTGTGCGAGCTACCTGCGCGAACGCGGAGTGCGCGTCGTCGGCGTCGAACCGCTCGCAAGCCCGGTGATGTGCGGCGGCAAGGCCGGTGCGCACGACATCCCCGGTCTGGGCGCAGGGTTCGTTCCCGAGATCCTGAAGGCCGAATCCCTCGACGAGATCGTCGCGGTCGCATGCGACGACGCGCGCGCGATGGTGCGCACGCTCGCGCACGAAGAAGGGATCCTCTGCGGGCCCGCCAGCGGCGCGGTCTTGTTCGCGGCCCTCTCGGTCGCGCGCCGCAAGGAGCACGAGAACCAGATGGTCGTCGCGATCCTGCCGGACTGCGGCAGTTCGCATCTCGATCACTCCGCGTATTGCAGCGAGGTCTGAGTGAGCGCCGAATCCCCGAAGAACGAAATCCTCGCCTTGCTCGCCCGCCTGGAGCAGGTGCGCGCCGACCTCAACGCCAAGGTGCTCGGCCAGCGGCAACTGATCGACGACCTGCTCGTCGCGATCCTCGCCGGCGGCCACGTGTTGCTCGAAGGCCTGCCCGGTCTCGGCAAGACGCTGCTCGTGCGATCGCTCGGCCAAGGTCTCGGCCTGTCGTTCTCGCGCGTGCAGTTCACGCCGGACCTGATGCCGACGGACGTGACGGGCACGACAATCGTCGACGACCAGGACGGCAAGCGGACGTTCCGCTTCCAGCAGGGCCCGATCTTCGGCGGTCTCGTGCTCGCCGACGAGATCAACCGCGCGACGCCCAAGACGCAGTCCTCCCTGCTCGAGGCGATGCAGGAAGGCTCGGTCACGGTCGCGGGGCAGACGCACCGGTTGCCGGACCCGTTCCACGTCGTCGCGACGCAGAACCCGATCGAACTCGAAGGCACCTACCCGCTGCCCGAGGCCCAGCTCGACCGCTTCCTGTTCAAGCTCGAGGTCACGACGCCGAGCGTGGAAGCGATGGTCCAGATCCTCGCCGGCACGACCTCGACCCAGCAGGTCGAGGCCACGCAGAAGCTCGCGGTCGAGGACCTGCGGCGGCTGCAGCGGCACGTGCGCGAGGTGCTGTGCGCCACCCACCTGCTGCAGTTCACGGCCGAACTGATCGCCGCGACCCACCCGGGGTCCGCGACGGCGACGGACCGGACGAAGCGGTTCGTTCGCTACGGCGCAAGCGCGCGCGCAGGTCAGGCAATCGTCCTCGGTGCCAAGGCACGCGCCCTGCTCGCAGGCCGGCCGGCGGTCACGAAGGAAGATCTCGTCGCCTGCGTCCTGCCGGCGCTGCGCCACCGCGTGCTGCTCGGCTACGAAGCCGAATCGGTCGGCACTTCGGTCGCGGACTTGCTGCAAGAGTGGACGCAGACCGCAGATCGGCGCATTCGCTGAAGCGAACCCCAGCCCGCGACGCGCAGGACATGCGCCGCGTCGTATCCGACGCCACCGGGCCTTAACCGAAAAAACTCGCGCGTGGGGGAAAGATCTGCACCCCCGTTCGTTCACTACAACGCATGGGACGAGTGCCCAGGCACCCAGTCTCGGGATCCTTGCAGGGAATCCCGGGGCGACACGAGAGGGCTACGGTGTCTGGGCCGACTGGAGGCCGGTGATCCTTGGGAGAGGGTCGCCGGCCTCCGACTTTTTCCGGCCGCTTGTCGCGTGACGCACAGCGCCGGTCTGGCGCGACCGCGCGCCGTGGCCCAGAGTGGGCGCCCATGACCAGCGCCAGCGACTCGACCCACGGCTTCCGCCAACGCGCCGAAGAACTGCTGCGCAGCATCGTGCTGCGGCTCGATTCGTTCGACCCGGACGAACTGGAGGCCGAGGCCTCCGAGGGCGTGGTCAAGATGACCTTCGCCGACGGCAGCAAGTGCATCCTGAACCGCCAGTCGGCCGCCAACCAGATGTGGTTGGCCGAGGGCGCGACCGCGTGGCACTTCGAGTGGGACGCCGCGCACAACGGCTGGATCGACACCAAGGGCCGCGGCGAGTTGCGCGACGTGCTCGCGGGCGTGATCACGCGTCGGCTCGGACGCGCGGTGTCGCTGCGCTGAACGCGTCCTGAGCGCGCGCGTCAGGCGCTCTCGACGAGCGCTGCGCCGCTTGCTGCGGCAGGCACGAGCGGGAAGCGCAGGACGAACTTCGCGCCCCTCTGCGGCTCGCTCTCGACCTCGATGCGGCCTTCGCTCGACAGCACGAAGCGCGCGACCGCAGTGAGTCCGAGTCCCGTGCCCTGCCCCACCGGCTTGGTGGTGAAGTAGGGATCGAAGATGCGCTGCTGCAGTTCTTGCGGGATGCCGCAGCCGGTGTCCTGCATCGACACGCACGCCATGCCGCCGTCGACGCAAGCGCCGATCGTCAGCGTGCCGCCGTGGTCCATCGCGTGACGCGCGTTGATCGCGAGGTTCCACAGCGCGTGCTCGAGACCGCGCAGGTCCAACCGAACGGGCATCGGCTGCGCGCACGGCTCGAACTTCACCTCGACCGACGACGGCATCACGTGGCGCGCGCGTTCCGCGAATTCGCGCATCCAGGCCGCGAGATCGCAGTCCTCGGCCACGCCGTCATCCGGGTGCGCGAGCCGCATCAGCTGGTCGAGCAGGGGCCGCGACTGCATCAGCGCCTCGCCCACCATGCGCAGCCGTTCGCTCGAACGGTCCTCGCCGTCCAGCGTGTTCAGCGTGACGTGGCCGATCATCACCTGGAACGCGTTGCGCAGTTGATGGCTCACGAGGCCGGCGAGATCGCCCACCGTGTCGACGCGCAGCGCGTGACGCAGCAACTTCTCGCTCTGTCGCAACGCGCGCGCGGTCTCGATCTTCTCGATGCGATGACGCGCGCCCGCCTCCAACGTGGCGACCAGCACCTTGTGCAGCAGCACGCCGGTCAATGCCGACGCGAGCGACAACGCCATCAAGCTGATGGAGTGCACCCACATCTCGCCGGCGACCACCGTGCCCGAGAGACCGTCGCCGGAGAGCGGCGAGACCGCGAGCGCACACGCAGCGACCAAGGCGAGCGACAACCCGGGAACGATGCCGAGGCATGCGCTCGCGAGCAGGCACAAGAACGGCTGCGCGTACCAACCCGGGTGGAAGCAACCGCGCGACCACGACGCCAACGTCGACAAGCAGAACAACGCCGCGAACAACCAGAAGCCCGAGTTCGCGAGCCGACCGCGGCGGGCGCCGTTCCACGCAAGCGCGTAGAGCGGAGCCGACGCGAGCGAAGGAACCGCGCCGCCCCACGGCGCTTCGGCGTTCCACAGCCGACCGCCCAACACCGCCGTCGCCACGCCGTAGGCGATGCTGACGAGCATGAGTCCGAACGATGCGGAACGCAGCAGCGCGCCGAGACGCCCCAGCAAGGGGAGGCCAGCATCCTCGAGGAAGTCGAGCAACGACTCCTCGCGTTCACGCACGAGAGGGGACAAGGTGAGGGATCTTACGTAGGCCTGTGGCCATTGCCATGTAACCGGGTTTGCGCCGCAACACGCGGCGCGCCCGGCTCACGGTCGGAGTTCTTCCTCGGGCGGAGTCGCCTCGGCCGCCACACGAGCCCCGGTCAACGGATGCGTGAAGGACACGCGCCACGAATGCAGCAGCGGGCGCGAGAACGACTCCTCGCCGCGCGCGCGGAAGCCGTACTTGCGGTCCCCCACGATCGGGCAACCGAGCGCTTGCATGTGCACACGGATCTGGTTGCGGCGACCGGTCGCGAGGCGACAGCGCACCAGCGTGAACCGGCCTTTGCGCCCGATCGTCTCGTAGTCGGTGATCGCCGTGAGTCCGCCGCGTTCGACGACCCGCATCATCCCGTCCTGCTCCTTCAGCTGGGACTCGATGCGGCCCGCTGCGGGAGAAGGCCGGCCGGACAGCAACGCGAGGTAGTCGCGCACCACGGCGTGCGCGCGGAACAGCGGCTCCATCGCGTCGCGCGCAGCTTCGGTCCTGGCGACGACGATCGCGCCCGTGGTCCCTTCGTCGAGACGATGCACCGCGTAGACGCGGGCGCCGGTCTGCTCCGTGACGAGGTCGATCAGCGTCTTGCCGCGCCGACCCGGGGCCTCGACCACGAGCAGTCCCGCGGGCTTGTCGACCACCAGGAGATGCTCGTCCTGGTGCAGGATCGGGATGTCCGCCATGCGGGCGAGGAGCCTACACGCGAATGTCCGCAGGCCTAGTCGTCGAACCGCGCCTGTGCGCGCGTCACGACGCGATCACTGCAGGCGCAGGTTGAACTGCTGGATCTTGCGGTAGAGGGTCGCGCGACCGATGCCGAGCAACTGCGCGGCACGGCGAACGTTGCCACGCGTCGCACGGAGGGCACGCGACAACAGTTGCTGTTCCTCTTCCTCGAACGGACGAATCGAGTCTTCGTCGACCTCGGCCTCGGCATCCTCGACCGCGACGGCAGTGGCGCCACTGGCAGCGACGTGCGCGACAGCGGGCGTCGCCATCGCCGGCAACGTCAGGTGCCGCTCGTCGATGGCAGCGCCGCCGGCGACCAGGAACGCGCGACGGACCACGTTCTCGAGTTGCGCGACGTTGCCCGGCCACGGCATCGATTCGAGCATCGTGCGGCCCGCCGGCGTGAAGCCCGCGGGGCGCTGGCCCATCGAGACCGACAGTTGGTCGAGGATCGACTCGGCCAGCAGCGCGATGTCCTCGGTGCGCTCACGCAGAGCGGGCACGACGATCGGATAGCTGTGCAGCCGGTAGTAGAGGTCTTCGCGGAACGCGCCGCGCGCGACCAGTTCGGGCAGGTGCGCGCTGGTGGTGGCGATGATGCGGGCCGGCGCGCCGTCGGTGACGGGACGAGAGCCACGCTCCTTGAGGAAGCGCACCAGCACCTGCTGCGCGGTCGAGGGCATCTGCTCGATGTCCTCGATCAGCAACGTCGTGCCCTTCGCTTCCGTGATCGAGCGCTGCAGCGTCTCCGCGTCGAGCTCGGCGCCCGTGTGGGAGACGATCGGCTTGTTGCCGCGCTTGCTCTTGCAGTGGATGACGCGCGCCGCCATCGACTTGCCGCTGCCGCGCGCGCCTTCGATCAGCACCGTCGCGTCGCCTTCGGCGGCGCGGCTCAGAGTCGTCTGCAGACGGCGCATCAACGCGCTGCGACCGACCAACGCAGAGCCGTCGCGCATGCCGTCGACGAGCGCCTGGAGTTCGCGCATCTGACGGCGCAGCTCCTCGCGGTCGAGCAACACGTCGACGAGCGCGACGCCGGCCTCGCCGGCGACGGCGTGCGGGAACGTGCCGAGGCTGTCGGCGAAGTTCGAGGAGCCATCCGTCCCGAGCAAGCCGAACGGAACGCCGAGGTCGGAGCAGATCGATGCGACTTCCTCGGCCATCGCCGAGTCGACCAGCACGAGGTCCGGACGCTGGTCGGCGATCGCGGCGCAGGCGTTCTCCGGCGAGTCGCAGCAGACCGATTCATGGCCGGTCCGTTGGAGCGCGCTCGCGAACGTCTCGGCGTTGCCTTCGTTCGTGGCGATCAGCACGCGCGCGGCGCGGCTGTGCGCAACAGATCTCCCCTTCGACAGTTCCGTGGTCATGTTTTCCCGTTCCTGGATCGGCCGCGGGAAGTCCGGACCTGAGGCGAGGGAAACTGCGCGTCGGAGCGCGGCACAGGGGCTGTTGCGAGCGGTCCGTGCCACCGCGCGTTGGTGGCGTTCGACGCTGCGGGAACACGTGGCGGAGATTTCTGCGGAGCCCCGTCCGGGCCCGCCCAGCGTCACGAATCCGCGAGACGGCGAGCCAGGTCGTCGAAGTCGATCGCTTGCAGGTCGGTGTTCTGGATCGGCGTCATCTTCTTGAACTTGCGATACTCGTCGATGCTGCTGAGCTCGACGTAGTCGCGCGCCGTCATCTTGCTGGCGTCGGTCTCGCGCGCAGCGCTCACCGCCTTCGCCGAGCTCGTCTTCTCGAGCGTCTGCTTCGCGCGATGGCAGATCGCGAGCGTGTTCTCGAGATTGGTGCGGATCTTCAGCAACCGCTCCTCGTTGGCGCCTGGCAGGCCCATGCTCTTGCTGATCTTGCCGATCGCGACCTCGAGCACCGCGATCAAGCAGTTGAGCTTGGTCATCAGTCGCGCGCGGTATTCGCTGGAGGAGAGCATGTCAGGGCGGCCGTTCTGGTCGTTGTTGCTGGTGTCCATTGGGTGGGCTCGTTAGGTGACGAACCCAAGGAAGCACGGCACATGCCAAGTCCGGGAACCGCCTCCAGGATCGAACGCGCCGGTGCCACGGGCGGATCAGCAGGACAGATTGTCCCAGGATCCACAGGACCCGTCGCAGTTTCACGACGGAGGCGTCTGCGATTCGCGACCGGGTCTCGGCTTCGAGACGGTCGGCCCCTCGCTGCCGAGGCGGCTCAGTTGCCGGTGACGGCCTGCTGGCAGATGCGGAAGGAGACGTCCTTCAGCCGCGCGAGCGAGCCGCTGCCGACCACCCAGTAGGTCGTGCCCGACTCGTGGAAGACGTAGGCGCGCATCGACGCGTCGTCGTAGCTGGCGATCGCGTGCGCTTGCGTCGCGTTGACGTTGCGCACCGCGGGGTTGTCGAGGAACGGGTTGTCCGAGGTGTTCGACTGCATCACGAAGAACTCGTCGATGCCGTCGGTGTAGCCGAGCACCAAGGTGCGATCGCCGTTGACCGGGTCCTCGGTGACCTGGACCAGGTTCTGCCGGTAGTCCGTGACCACCGAGCCCAGGGCCGGCTGCGTCGGCACGAACGCTCCGAGGCGCGTCGTTGCCGAGGACAAGCTGTCGAATTTGCTGACCTGCATCTTCGGCCGCCAGCTCCACGCGGGCTTGCCCGCGCTGCGCGGCCCGAGTTCCACGACCGAGTTGTTCAGCGTGAAGGCGGTGGTCTCGAGTTCGTTGACCAGACGCAGCTGCGCGTCGTATTCGCCGGCGTAGAGCACCACGCCCGTCTGGACGTCGAGATCGACCAGCCAGATGCCCTTGTCCTGCAGGTTGGGGAACACGACGACGCGGCGCACGTCGCGACCGATGCGACGGCAGGCGCCGAAGTCGATCAGCTGGTAGTTCTGCTGCGCCAACGCGGCGTCGGTGATGCGGAAGCCGCCGTGCATGTGCAGCAGGCCCGCGTTCGAGCGGTAGACCTCGCTCCATTGCGCGCGCGACGTGGAGCCCGACGCGCCGACGACGTCGAGGAACTCGAGCTTGAAGGCGGCGTCCGCAGTGCCGTCCGCCTGGACGGTGAGTTGTTCGCGAACCTGCACGAGCTGGGCGCCCTGGTCGAGGAAGCGACGGATGCGCACCGAGTCATGGGACGCGTTCCGCGACGCATTCGCGATCAGCTGGAACGTCACCGGCGATCCGCTCGGGATCGCTGCTCCACCGCCTTGGATCTGCGCGCCGCACACGCCCGACAGCACGGCAACGCAGACCACTGCCAAGCCGGTGCGAACAGCACCGGTCAGGCGGCGGAGCATTGCGGTATGTCGGGAAGGCAGCATGGGAGAGGCGGGAGCTTCAGGCCTGGGCAAGCCCAGGGATGTGGCAAGAGGAAGCCAGTGTGGGAGTCACCGGACCACCGCCTGCCGCAGAACTGCAGTCGGGTGCATGACCGCCGGCAGTTCGGACACGGGGACGAATACGATGCGAAGGTCGGAATTTGTTCCCTCGGAACGACCTGTGCGCCAACCAAATACGGCGAACAGGGCGATCGAGGCGGCCACCGTCGACGCGATCGCAACGCCGCGGCCGATCCGGATGCGGCGACCCGCATGTGCGGCCGCTTGCGCGTGCAGCCAGGCAGGAGTGCGCGGCTGGGCTGCGGCGACGTGGCGTTCGAGGCCGCCTTCGAGCGATTGCGCGGGCCACGGCAACCGGTCGCCCATCGGTTCGACGCGCATGGCTGCGGCGAGACTCTCACCCAACGGGGACGCCTCCGCTTCCTCGACGACCTGCTCGAGGACCGAGTGGAGGAACTGGGGCCGAACGAGCGCGGCGGGAGCCTTGGGCCGGTCGGCGGCGAGGCGGCCGAGACCCGCCGCCAGCTGGAGGCGACGGGCGCAATCGGCACAGGCAGCCGCATGGGCCGGCTGCTCGCCGCGGCGCTGGGCTTCGAGATGGTCCGCGAGGCTGCGCGCGAACACGACGCAGTCAGGTGTCATCGGCACGGAAGTCATGCTCCGCCTCCGTAGGCCTTGCCGGCCTGGGCGACGTTTTCGAGATGCGGGAAGCGCTCGCGCACGACGCGTTCGAGCGCCAGGTGGGCGCGTGCCAGGCGGCTCTTCACCGTGCCCAGCGAGAGGTCGAGGGTCGCCGCAAGTTCCTCGTAGGACATGTCTTCGAGGTAACGCAGCGCGAGGATCACGCGCAGCTTCGGGCTCAGCAGCCCGATCGCTTCCTGGATGTGGCCGCCGAACTCGCGCGCCTCGGCGGCGGCGTCTGGCGCCGCGCCTGGATCCGCCGCGGTCTCCGCCGCGAGATCGAGGCCCTCGCGGCTCTGCCAACCGCGCGACCGCGAACGGCGGCGGTGGTCGATGCTGCAGTTGACCACGAGGCGGAACAGCCACGTGCTGAACAGGGCGCCGGACCGGAAGCTGTCGATCTTGCGGAAGACGAGGGAGAAGGCTTCCTGCACCACGTCCATCGCATCGACGGAGTTGCAGGTGATGCGGTACGCGATGGCGTAAACGCGATCCCGATAGCGCAAGAAGAGCTGCTCGAAGGCCGCCTCGAACCCATCGTGGTCGGGGTGCCGGCACGCCTCGACCAGGTCGGCGTCAGGATCGGGAACGAGCTTCACGAGGCGTGAGACGTTCCTGGTGCGCCTCGGGTTCCGTCGGCTGCCGCCGCGGAGGTCAGCCGCCGGTGATCGAGCCCGGGCCGCCCGGCAGGACGACGATCGTGCCGATGCTGGCGGCGCACTCGACGCCGCAAACGAGGTCGTTGCAGCTCTGGCATTCGGCCCCGCTCACGAGGAATGCGGACCCACCGGACCCGCTGCCGACCGGCTGCAGTTGCAGCACGCAGACGCGGTTGTTCGGCGCCGTGCCGACGACGCCCGCAACCACAGCCTGCACCGACTGGATCGCGAAGAGACCGGACGCGAACGGCACCACGGTGCTCGTGATCCCGCCCTGGTCGAACATCGGCATCGAGGTCTCGATCATGCGCCCGCCGATGACGGCCGTGCTGCCGATCGTGCAAGGCAGCACCGCGCGCAGCACGTCTTCCGAGCACAGCGCGACGGAGTAGCGGACCCACAGGCCTTCTCCAGGAACTGCGCGCTGCTGGATCGAAACAGGCTGCAGCGACAGCGCCGACAGCGGAATCCGCAAGCCAGGCACCGCGCCGAGTTCCGCGTAGCAATCGAACTGGTTCAGCAAGTCGACGCCGCCGAGGAAGCGGAACATCAGGTGCAGGACGATCTGGTTGTTGCCCGCAACCTCGTTCGACGTGACCGCCACGCGCATTTCGTGATCGGCCGGCAAAGCAGGCCCAGCCTGCCGAGGACGGCCCTTTTGCACGATCTCGAGGAAGTCGCCGTTGCCGTCTGCATCCGTGTCCGGAGACGTCGCGCTGGTCAGGCACACCCACTCGACGCAGTCGGGAACGAAGTCGTTGTCCGAGTCGAGGTCGATGGAAGGAGCATCGGCGCGCAGCGTCTTGTGCTCCGCATCACCAACCAACAAGCCCGCAGAGGCGAGCGCGGTCGCGATGAGGATCGTGGCTGTCGTGCGAAGCGTCATTCCGGGTCGACGTCGGTGCGTGTCCTAGCAGGCGCCCGCTCGGAGGTTTCTCCACGCTGCGAGGGGCACACCGGATTCAAGCGGGGTTCGGGTCGATTGCAACGCCCCCTCGTCCGTAGTTCCCACCAAGTTCCTTCGCGATCGCGTCTTCGACGGGGCCGCCACCGCGTCTGCCAGCGGCCGGTCGCGAGCGGGCCTTACGCCGCTGCCGCATGCCGTTGCGGTGGCACAGCACGGGCTCGGCGCGAAGTTGGGGCCGGTGCGCAGCGCTCACGACGCTCGCCCCGCGCCGCAAACCGAGGCCCCGCACGACCGGTCGGACCGCGGCGCGATGCGGCAGTTCCGCTGCGGCCCGCACGCGACGGCATGGCGGATTCGGTCGTTGTGTCCCAAGGAGGGCCCCGGTAGATACCGCTCCCCACGCGCGCCCGTAGCTCAGCTGGATAGAGCGTCGGCCTCCGGAGCCGAAGGTCAAAGGTTCGAATCCTTTCGGGCGTGCCATCCGCCCCACCGTGAGCGACCTTCACTTCCGGCTGGACCTACGCGCGCCCGAGCGGCGCCGCATCGTCATCTCCCTCGAAGTCGACCGCGACCGGCTCGCCATGGCGCAAGACGCCACCGACGCCGCCGACTTCTTCCTCCCGACCTGGACCCCGGGCAGCTACCTGATCCGCGAATACGCGCGGCATCTGGGCCCGGTCCACGCGATCGACCTCGCGACGGAGCAACCGCTGCGCGTCGAGAAGACGCACAAGAACCGGTTCCGCGTGCACGGCCTTCTGGGCGTGCAGCGGCTGCGACTCGACTACTGGGCCTACGCGCACGAACTCACCGTGCGCACCTGCGACGTCACGTCGGAGCACGCCTACTGGAACCACGCGTGCATCTTGCTGTGGCCCGTCGGCAAGAAGTCGCACTCGGCCACGGTCCGCGTCGACTTGCCCGACGACTGGACGATCGCCGGCGGCTGCCCGGTCACCGCGCGCCCTGGCCTCGCGCAGTACGAACTCACCGATCTCGACACGGCGATCGACTCGCCGTTCCTCGCCGGTTGCTTCCGCACGATGGAAGTCGAGACGCGCGGCGTGCGCCACCAACTCGCGCTCGACGGCGTCGACGGCGCGCGCATCGACGCGAAGTTCGAACGCGATGTGCGCACGGTGCTCGAGAAGTGCGCCGACGTATTCGACGGCTCGTTCCCGTATCCGCGCTACACGTTCTTGTGCCTGTTCGCAGACAGCGGCTACGGCGGTCTCGAGCACGCAGACTCGACGACCTTGCTGAGCCCGCGCACGGCGCTCGCCGGCGGCAAGGCCTACCAGGAGTTCCTCGGCTTGCTCGCGCACGAGCTGTTCCATGCATGGAACGTGAAGCGCATGCGGCCTGCGGAGCTGTGGGACTACGACTACGAAGTCGAGAACCTCACGCCGATGCTGTGGCTCGCAGAAGGCTGGACCGCCTACTACGACGACCTCATCTGCCGGCGCGCGCAGTTGCTGACGACCGACGACTACCTGTCGATCGTCGGCAAGAACATGACGGCGTTGTGGTCCGGCATGGGCCGCTTCCGCCAGTCGCTGCACGACGCGAGCTTCGACGCGTGGATCCGCTACTACCGCCCCGACGAGAACACGCGCAACAGCACGCAGAACTACTACGGCAACGGCGCGCTCGCGGCGATGGTGCTCGACCTCACGATCCGCAAGGCATCGAACGGCGCGCGCAACCTCGACGATGCGATCCGTGCGCTCTACCGCGAGACGTTCGAGCAGGGTCGCGGCTATCGGCTCGACGACGTGGAGCGTTGCCTGTCCAGCGCTGCCGGCGTCGACATCGCGCCACTGCTCGCACAACTCACGCGTGGGCCGCTCGATCCCGACTTCGCGCCGTTGCTCGCGGAGTTCGGCATCAAGCTCGAGCTCATCGACCGCGACCGCCCCTATCTCGGCTTCGCGCTCGAAGGCGGCTCCACGCGCGTGCAACACGTCACCGACGACTCACCCGCCTACTTCGGCGGCATCGCGCCCGGCGACGAAGTGATCGCGCTCGAAGGCCTGCGCGTCAGCAGTGATCGCTGGGCCGACATCGTGCGTTCGGTCGCGGTGATCGGACAACCGTTGCGCGTGCTCGTCGCGACGCGCGGCGTCATTCGCGAACGCATGGTCACGCCGACGGAGATGCCGAAACTCGGCGTGCGGCTCACGTTCGACCGCGACGCCAGCGAACGCGCCGCGACGCTGCGCCAGGGCTGGCTCGGCGTCGACGCTCCGGCGCCAGCCAAGTAACGACGCGTCTCCTTCGCGCGGCGCGTTGGCGCGGTATCGAGTTGGCGCGGCATCGATCCTGCGCCGCGTCGTGTTCGCGCGATACCGTCTCCGCGCGACGACGCGAGGCGGCGTGCAGCACGCGGCTCCATCATCCAACCCAACGCGCGGCGCTCACAGCATCCCGTCGATCGCGAGCCTGCTGCGCTTGCCACCAACCGACGAACCACCGCGCGTGTCGATGCCGATCAGCAGAGCCGCATGTGGCTGCCGTCGCACCACGGCGCGTTCTTCGTGAGGCCGCACGCGCAGAGCACGCAGACGCGCGCTTCTTCGAGCACGACCTTCACGGGCGCCACGTCGCTGCCGCGATGGGTGCCGTCGCACAACGGATAGCGCGCGCTCTTCTCGCAACGGCACCACGCGAGCTTGCCGGCCTCGCACTTCGTGACGAACGGGCCCTTCAGCTTCTTGCCCGGCGGCGGCGATCCGCAGCCGGGCGCATCCTGCTTGCGATCCGAATCGTCCATCGCGCCGCGATCCAAAGCGCCGCCGTTCAGCGGAACCGACGGATGACGCCGCGCACGACGCCGCGGATCTGCACGCGGTTGACGTAGATCGGCTCCATGCTGGAGTTCGCGGGCTGCAAGCGGATCAAGCCGTTGCGCTCGCGATAGAAGCGCTTCAGCGTCGCTTCCTCTTCTTCGAGGATCGCGACGACGATGTCGCCGTCGTTCGCCGTCTCGCGACGTTCGACCACGACGAGGTCGCCGTCGTCGATGTGGTCCTCGATCATCGACTTGCCGCGAACGCGCAGCAGGTACATCGACTCGCCGGTCGGCACGAGTTCGGCGAGGCTGATGTCCTCGCGATCTTCGAGCGCCTCGATCGGACGGCCTGCAGCGATGCGGCCGAGCAGCGGCAACGTCGGCAGGTTGACGGTCGGCTCCTCTGCTGCGTCCGGGTCGTGGAGGATCGCGACGGCGCGCGCCTTGGCGCGGTCGCGGTAGATCGCGCCCTTGCGCGTCAGCTGCTTGAGGTGCTCGTGGATCGTGATCTTGCTCACGCCGAGCGCCGCAGCTGCCTCGTCCAGGGTCGGTGCAATGCCCTTCTCGCGGCGGAAGTCGCGGAAGTAGCGAAGCACGCGAATCTGCTTCTCCGTCAGCATCAGCTTCATGGGAAGAACCCCTCCAGGTTCAGGTTTCGTAAGACGCACGAAGGACATTCCTGCCCGCATCCGCGACCGGATGGATGCAGGCGAACTGGCTGCTAACCGAACAGAGCCAGAACGAGGAAGCCGATCAGCATGATACAGCTGACGGCTGTTTCCACCGCATACGCAACTCGCTGCCGCGCAAACCGGGCGCCCGGCCGCTCGACCGAGACCGCCTCACCGGGCATCGCCACGACGGCCGCGCGCGGCGCGGTGTCGAGGACCTGAGCCGCCCCCTGGCCCGAGTTGGCGCGAAGGCCGATGCGCGCCGTGTTGCGCAAAGGCTCGATGGCATGGGCGAAGGGGCGGCTCCGGGACTCGTCGCTGACCGACCGCGCACTCGGGGCCGGGAACGGCAGCATGCGCTGCGGGCTCGCGGCGAGGCGGCGGGTCTGGCGACGGGCGGACGGCAGGGCGGGGGAGCAGAGGGTCAAGGTCGTCATCACTGGCTCCAGTTTCGGTAGGAGTTCGTTCGTTCGGGTTTGGTTCGCCAAGTTAGCTACCCGTTCGGGTAACGCAAGCCAAAATCTTTGACTTATCCACAGATCGTGGAGAACCCTCCCCGCACCCCAACCCTCGGCCCCGTCGGAAGTCGTTCTGCCGCAGGGGTTCCTGCGCCCTCGACCCTTGCCAGCGGGCGGGTCGTCTCCAGAATGCGCCGCGCGCCAAACCTGGCTTGCGGCCCCCGGTCAGGGGTCGCCTCGACCGGCCGGGAATGCGCGTCTGCTGCCGGGTGGCTCCGCCGCCCGTGGAGGTCCATCGATGCTGCTCACCCTGTCCCGCCCGCTCGTCTTCCTCGACTTCGAAACCACCGGCCTCGACACCCAGAACGACCGCATCGTCGAGCTCGCGTTCGTGAAGATGCACCCGGACGGCACGCGCGAACCGCTCGTGCAGCGCATCAACCCCGGCATCGAAGTCAGCAAGGGCGCCGCCAAGGTCACCGGCATCCACACCTCCGACGCGTGCGGCCTGTTCTGGGGCCCGCCGCTCAAGAAGGTCGGACAGAAGCTCGTCGACTTCCTGTCGGGTTGCGACATCGCGGGCTTCAACCAGATCGCCTACGACGTCCCGCTGTGGCTCGTCGAGTGCAAGCGCCACGGCATCGCGTTCGACCTCGGCGACAAGAAGCAGGTCGACGTGCGCGTGATCTTCAACGCGAAGGAGCCGACGTGGGACCGCTTCACGATGGGCCCGCGCAACCTGTCCGCCGCGGTGCGCCACTTCTGCGGCCGCGAACTCACGAACGCGCACTCCGCCGAGGCCGACTGCCAGGCGACTGCCGACGTCTTGCTCGCGCAACTCGCGCGCTACCCGGACCTGCCGCGCGACGTCGCGGGCCTCCACGAGTTCTGCAACAGGAACAGCCGCGAAGCCAGCGACGAAGCGCGCAACGCGCCAAAGGCCGGCGGCGCGTTCGCATGACCGCCTGGACGCAGAAGGTCCGCTACCGCTTCGGCGACATCGACCACGCCGGGATCGCCTACTACCCCAAGCTTCTCCACCTGTTCCACTGCGCGTTCGAGGACTGGTGGAGCGACGCGATCGGGCACCCGTATCCCAAGCTGCTCGACACGGACAAGCTCGGCTTCCCCGCCGTGCACCTCGACGTCGACTTCCTCTCGCCGGTGGTCTACGGCGACGAGCCGACGGTCCACGTCGGCGTGCTGCGCATCGGCCAGTCCTCGGTCGAGTTCGCGTTCTGGCTCACGCGCGACGACGGCACACCGCTGTGCCGCGCGCGCATCACCACCGCCGCCGTCGACATGACGACGATGAAGAAGCAGCCCGTGCCGCATGTCTGGCGTGAACGCTTCGCGCAGTTTGCGGTGACGGAGAGCGACTTGCCGAAAGCTCGCTGACGCGGATCGGCGGACGGTGGGCTGAAGGCAACCTCGGGAGAGGTGGTCCGAGGAGCAGTGGACTCGAAGCAGGAGCAGCGAGCGCTGCTACTTCCCTTCCAGCCTTCGCGGCGCCCATGAACAAGTTGAGCCCACCGCGATACTCGGCCCGTTGCTCACCTCGAGCCAGAACCTCGCTCCTACGGACCGCTCAGTCTGACGAGCTGCGGATCAGTGCCGATCGATGAAATCGCGAACTACGCCCCAGTGCCGCTTCTGCATGGCCCCGAACTGATCCTGCAAGCGGAAGAACTCAGGCTCTTCGGCTCGAGTCCAATACACAATGTTGTTCCTGGACACCCCGTCTGGCTCGGAAGACGCCATGTTGGAGTAGCCCCAATCCTTCATCATCGGCCCATAGACTGATTCCAATTCGTCGATCGCCACCTTCATGCGGGCCATCATGTCGTCCGAATTGGATCGCGAGGCTGCTGCAATCGCGAAGAGATCGTTCGGATCCGCAACCTGGATTGCGTGCGACAGCGATCGGATGTTGCCTCGGGCGATTGCTCGCAACAGAACCTCCTTCATCGCCTTGGTGTACTCAAGCGACTGGGTTTCGTAGGCTGCATCGAGTTCTGCCAGGAGAACCGCAAGCTCTCGCTGCACCTCGAGCTCCAGGGTCTTCTTGTTCGGATTGGACATCGGGGACTTCAGGGCTTTATCCAAGCTGATGTCCGGTGCGCGCTGAACCTTGCCCGGCTCGCCCCAGGGGAGGGCGCGAGCGCGCATTTCTAGATGACCTGCGAGCGTCAGACTGGGCTGGACCGCCGTCCGCACTTCGGCGATTGGCTCTGAGGGGCCTGTGGCCACCGAAGGCTCCGTCGGCGCGGACGCAGCGGAAGGGACCGCATCCGATTCGGTCACGACGGGAGCTGGAGGCAGGTCTCGCAGGACAGCATCGCTCTTAGGTGCAGGCTCACTGTTGTCCGCCAGCACAACATACAGAACAGACAAGAGGCATCCGAGGATGCACGAAGGCCCCGATCCGCTGCGTCTTGCTGTTGGTCGCATTTTGCGTCATGAGATTCCTTGGCAAGCTAGCTGGGTATCAGAACAAGCCTGCATATGAGGCTTGCGCACGAAGACGTAACTGCCACGCTCAAGGATGCAAGTCAGAATTCGGCGAGCGGCACCGCCACTCTGAACGACCCCAATCAATCGAGCGGAAACTGGGAACGGAAACTCTAGCATCGAGAACTGGCGTGTTTCTTCATCGCACTCCGAAGCTGGCATTGCTCGCGCTGACCATCTGTCTCGTCGGCGTGTTCTGGCCGTATTTGGCCGACGGGATTGCGCAGCCATCGCGGGATGCGAACCCGCCGAAGACACCCACGACGTCGGCACCGCCCGGCAGTGCCGCGATCATCCCGCATACGGAACTTGAGCGAACGCAGCCCAGCGACTCAGGAGTTCCGCTGGTTGGCACCGCCGTCTGGGATGACGGCGCTCCGGCCGCGGGAGTTCGAGTTCGCTGGGGCAACGATCATGTCGTGAGCGATGAGGCAGGCCGTGTTCCTGTTCCTGCTACACAGATGCCGGAATTCGGCTCCGCAGTGTCAGTGCTCGCGCCGTGCTGGATCCAGGAAGGCCAGGTGCTCCTCCGGGGACCCGAGGATGGCGCGCATGGCGAAGCCTTCCGACTGGTCTTGCCGACTAGGTTCTGCGTTCGCTTCTCCATGGATATCGACAGCGAAGTGCTGGATGGCCTTCGAGCACAGGGACGCGACGAACTGCACGTCATCGCCAATCCAGCACAAGCCAAGTTGACAGACGGGCCCGTCGGTCGACTCCATCTGCCTCTCGCATCGCCGATCTTGCGAGGCGATCTCGAGATCCAATCGAACCAGACACTCATCAGCATCCGCGCACAGTGCACAGGCGGACCGAGGCAAGGATACGACTACTTCGGTGCGCCAGTTGCCGTGCAGATCACGCGACGAGACGTCCCGCAGGTGCACGTGTCCGTCACGAGATCCTGCATGCTCCGGGTGAGAGTCGTTGACCACATCGGCAATCCGCTGCCTGGGTGCAGCGTGACCCTCACCGGCATCCAGAATGGCTTGCCAGCCGATCTTGATTGGGGTCGCACTTCCCATCTTGGCGACTACGTTTACCTCGGCGCTCCCGGCAGATCGGTATCCGTGCGAGCATCGCACCAAGGCGTCACTCGCACGGTGGAGGCGTCGGTCGGCTCGGTGGAGGTGATCCGCATCGATCTCGACCTCTCTCGCCTTGTTCGCGTGCGAGTGACCAGGAGCGGTCGTAATTGCGACGCCTTCGAAATCGGCCTCCGACCATGGCTGTTCGGTCGTCCCGCGACACGCCCTTTGTCTTCGTGGACCGATGGAGTCGCTTGGCTCGAACAAGGCGCGGTCCAGCAACCGCTCTTTGTCTGCTGGATGGACAACGGTTCTCTGCGAGAACAGCGCGTGACGCTGCCGACTGCCATTGCCAGCCAGTCCACCTTGGACCTCGACTCGCTGCCGCCGGCTGAGTGCTCTCGAGTCGACGTCAAAGGGTGGGATGGATCGAGGCGGCTTTCCATATCGATCGCCATCCTCTCTCCGAGCGATGCCCTTCCTGCAGGGGAACGCCAAAGAAGCATCTTCGCCAAACAAGGCATGCATTTCCCTGCCGTCCCTTGGGGGAGATACACACTGCGGATCGAGGACATCGTGATGAGGAAGCCGCTTCTCTCGACCGAGATCGAAGTCGGGCCAGGGCCATGCGAAATCGTCCTCACTGACTATCCCGAGCTCCGGTAGCGCAGCAACAGGTCGTTTGCTTAACAGCCCGTTGAAGAACGGCTGCGTCGCCGAGAGCGTGGCAGTCGGGTCGAGCTCAAGGAGTGCGAACGAAGTCGAATCCATGGATTCGACGCAGTTCGCACGAAGCAGAGATCGGCCCGGATGCCGCGCTCGCAGGCAGCATGCGTTCTTCGACGGGCTGTTAACGCCTGGCATCCCGATGAGGGCACTTGGTCTATGCCTGCGAGACGCATCCCAGCGCTCCCCAGGTTCCGGATGAGCCGTGATCACGCATCATCCCTGGCAGAACTCGTTCTGAAGCACCAGGACCCCCTCGTAGGCCCCCACTCGATCCAAGCTGTCTCCCCTTCCGCACTGCCATCTCCGTAGGCAGACCCTTCGGAAGCACAGTCACCAGGCGCGCCGACCTACCTCAGCCCTTCTTGTCCAACCTGCGGAACTCGCGCGGGAACATGCCCTGCGGCGTCGACGACCGGACCGAGAACACGCGCTCGATCGCTTCGTCGCGCAGCACTTGCTCGGGCGGGCCGTCGGCAAACACCTTGCCTTCGTGCAGCAGCACGCAGCGATGCGCGACCGGCGCGAGCAGGTTGAGGTCGTGCGCGGCGACGAGCAGGCCGCGGCCTTGGTCCGCGAGCAGGCTCAGCAATGCCGCGACGGACACCGCGTGCTCGAGGTCGAGATTGGTGAGCGGCTCGTCGAGCAGCATCAGCGGCGCCTCGGTCGCGAGAGCGCGCGCGATCGCGATGCGCCGCAGTTCGCCGCCGCTCAGCGTCGTGACCGGACGGTCGCAGAACGACAGCGCGTCGACGACCTCGAGCGAGCACGCGATCGCGCCGCGGTCGCGTTCGGTCTCCTTCTCGAAGTTGCCGCGATGCGCGTGGCGCGCCATCGCCACGAGTTCCCTGCCGGTGAACTCGAACGGGTTCTCCGCCGCTTGCGGAACGAACGCGATGCGCCGCGCGCGATGCGTCGCCTCGAACGTGCCGATCGGCTGCGCATCGAGCGCGACCTCGCCTTGGTCAGGGCGTTGCGCGCCGAGCAGCACGCGCAGCAACGTGCTCTTGCCGGCGCCGTTCCTGCCTGCGAGCAGCACGAGCTCGCCGGGACGCAGCGACACATCGACGCCAGCGAGCACCGTTCGCGCGCCGTGGCGGACGACAACCGACGTGCACGACAACGTCATCGCATCGCCTCCCCGCGGCGATGCCGCGCCAGGAGGTAGAGGAAGTACGGCGCGCCCAACAGGCTCGTCACGACGCCGAGGCGCAAGTTGGCGATCGGCAGGCCGCGGCACAGCAGATCCGCGAGCAACAGCACGACCGCGCCGAGCAACGCCGATGCGGGCAGCAACACACGGTGCGCGGGGCCGACGAGCAGGCGCGCGAGATGCGGCACGACGAGGCCAAGGAACGTGATGCCGCCGGTGTTGGCGACCGTCGCCGCGGTGAGGCCGCACGCAAACCACAGCAGCCAACGCCGAGCGTTCACGACGTCGAGGCCGAGGCTCCACGCGCTCTCCTCCGACAACGTCAGCAGGTCGAGCTGCCGGCTGCGCACCGCGAGCGGCAGGCCGAACGCGCAGAAGCCGCCGAGCGTGATCGCCGCCTTGCTCCAGTCCTGCGCGTCGAGCCCGCCCATCAACCAGAACAGCACGCTCGAGCTGGCCGAGTAGTTGTCGACCGTGAACGTCACGACGAACGTCGTCAGCGCGCCGACCAACGTGTTGAGCGCGACGCCCGCGAGCAGCAGTCCGGCGACCGAGAAGCGCGGGCCCGTTCCGGCGAACGCGAACACGAGCGTCGTCACGAGCACTGCGGAGAACAACGCGGCGACCGGCGCGGCGAACACGCTCGACGCGGCGTAGCCAGCGGCGATCGCGACTGCGCCGCCGAACGCGGAGCCTGCCGCCGTTCCGACGACGTCAGGCGACGCGAGCGGATTGCGGAACGAAGCCTGCATCACCGTTCCCGCGAGCCCGAGCGAAGCGCCGCCGAAGACCGCGACGAGCAATCGCGGCAACCGCAACTGCAGCACGATCTGGCGATCGAGCGCGTCGCCTTCGCCGAACAACGCGGCGAGCACGGCCGAGAAGCCCGGCCCCGACGGCGCCCACGACAGGTGCGCGATCGCCGCGAACAGCAACATCGCGGCCATCGCGGACAACAGCGGCATCGGCGCGCGGCGCGACGTCACGGCTTCTCCCATGCGACGAGCGTCTGCTGCAGCAATGCCGCGACTTCGATCGCGTGGTGCGACGTGCTGCTGAGCAGCGACGCCGGAATGCGCGCGACGCGGCCGCGCTGCACGCACGGCAAGAGGCGCAAGCCAGGATGCTGGCCGACCCACGCTGCGTCGTCGTTGTCGCCGACGCTGACGAGCAGCGCGTCGGGCCGCCAGCCCAGCACGGTCTCGACGTCGAGCTTGCAATAGCCGCCGACGCCGTGGTCCGCGGGCAGATGCGACGCGCCGGCGATGCGAACGGCGTCGTCGAGCAACGACCGCGCCCCGTAGGTGTCGAGCGCGCCGTTGCAGTTCATCACGCGCCACGCGCCGAGCGACTTGCCGGCTTCGCGGATCGCTTCGCGACGCGCGAACATGCGTTCGCACAGCGCCTCGGCCTCCTTGTCGGCGCCGGTCGCGAAGCCGAGCAGCCGGATGTTGGCCGCGACGTCGTCGAAGCACGCGACCGGTCGCGTGCGCACGACCGGGATGCCGAACGACCGCAGCAGGATCGCGGTGTCCGCGAGCGTGAACTCGTCGATCACGACGAGGTCGGGCCGCGCGGCGATGAGCTGTTCTGGCGACGCGCCCAGCAACTGCGTCGCCTTGGCCTTGTCCGCGACGCGGCTGTAGCGCGCGTCCGCCGCAAGGAAGTGCACGCCGGCGAGCCGCTGCTGCGGCAGCACTTCCAACAGCACCTCGGCGCTGAACACCGACGCCGCGACCACGCGCGACGGCGCGGCCGGGATGACTGCCTCGCCCGCCGCGCGCGGCCACGCAGCACCCGCACGCGCGGTCGCCGTCTCAGGAATCGGCGCGCCGTATGCGGCCTGCCGCGACGTCGACGCGAGCGCGATGCCGCAGACGAGTAGCAACAGCAGCATCAGGTGGCCGGGACGGAACGACATCGGGCCGAGCATCATGGCCGCTTCCCGCGCCACCGCCAAAGGGAGCCTCCCGCCGAGGCGCGATCCACGACGCAGCGCGGCGCTCCACACGCGACAAAAGCGCGACCAACGCCACGACGCCGCTGCATGTAGATACACGTCCCCATGCAGTCCGCGCCGAACCCACCTAGCCGCCACAAGACCGTGCTCCTCACGTGGCTCGGCATCTGGCCGACGATCACGGCGGTCTTGTGGGTGCTGCTGCCGATCCTGCTGCCGCGGTTCCCGCTGCCGATCGTCACGCTGTGCGTGACCGCCCTCGTCGTGCCGTTGATGGGCTACGCCGTGATGCCGTTCCTGTTCCGCCGCTTCGACGGCTGGCTGCGGCGCTGAACACCCCGCGACGGGCGCGCTGCGCAGTTCACTTCCGGCCGGCGCGGATGCGAGCCAGCACATGCTCTTCGTCGAACGGAGCCTCGGTGACGACGAAGTCCATCGGCATGTCGTGCTCGTGCGGGCGGATCGTCGGCATGCGCAACGACGTGAAGCCGACGCCGATCGCGAGTGGCCGCGGCATTCGCGCAGCGAGCGTGCGGTCGTAGAACCCGCCGCCATTGCCGAGGCGATAGCCCGCGTCGTCGTAGCCGACGAGCGGCACGAGCAACGCATGCGGGTCGACTTCGCGCGCGCTCGCGGATGGGACTGGGATGTTCCACACGCCGGGCTCCATCGCAGTGGCCAGGGTCCACTCACGGAACACGAGCGGCGTGTCCTTGGCGAAGACGATCGGCAGAGCGACCGTGGCGCCGCGGTCCAGCGCGCGCTGCATCGAAGCGAACAACGCGATCTCGCCTTGGATCGGCCAGTAGAACGCGATGCACACATCCGGTCGTTCGCGCAGCAACACATCGACGACGCGATCGACGTTGGCGACGACGGCATCGCGCAACTCCTGCCCCGCCGCGCGACGCAGTGCGCGGCAACGCTCGCGCTGCTCGCGACGGAACGCGGCGAGCTCCGCGTCGCGATCCGAAGACGCGCTCACTTCTTCTCGGGCTCGGGCACCGGGAACCCAGCCGGCAACTCGACGGCGTTGCTCTCCGTGTCGGCGCTGCCCGGGAGATCCGCGAGCGCGATCGTCACCGAGAGCGGCGTCTCGTCGCGCTTCTTCTGCACGACGAACGACAGCTCTTCGCCTGCCATGCGCGCGCCGACGAGCATCTGCAGGTGCGCGCCGTTGCGCACCGCGACGCCGTCGATCTGCGTGACGATGTCGCCCTTGCGCATGCCCGCCTGCGCCGCGGGCCCGTCCTTCGGCGTGCCCGACAACTTCGCGCCCGGACCGAGATGCGCCGCGTCGAGCGACACGCCGAGCCATCCGCGTTGCAGGACTTCGCCGTTCTTCATGCGCTCCAGCAACGGCGCGATGTCGGCGATCGTCGCGCAGAAGCCGATGCCCGAATCGTACCACTCGACGCCCGCGTTGCGGCCCGCGGGCGACAGCGGCACGGCGATGCCGAGCACGTTGCCGTCGACGTCGATCACCGCGCCGCCGTAGTTGGCGGGCGACGTGTAGGCGTCGATCTGCAGCGCGCGGCCGAACTGCCGTCGCACGGCGCTGACGATGCCGAAGTGCACCGTCGGCTCGTCGGCGCCGAACGTGCGCCCGAGCACGAATGCCCACTGCCCGACGCGCACGTCGACAGGCGCCACGAGCCTCGGCGTCGGCAATCCCTGCGCCTCGACCTTCAACAACGCGATGCCGCGACTCTGGTCCTCGCCCTTGCGCACGGCGGTCAACGTCGCGCCGCCAGGGATCGTCACGAGGATCGTCGTCGGGTCGTAGTTCAGGCAGAAGCGCGACACGAGGATCCAACCGTCCGCCGTCAGCACGACGCCCGTGCTGCGGCCTTGCGACTGCTGGAAGCCCTGCGCACCGGCGACGAGCGGCTTCTTGTCGTCGCGTTCGTCGTCCGGGTCTTTCGGCTTGGGCTTGGGCTTCGGCCGCGGTCCCGCAGGATCGCTCGAATCGACCGGCGCGTCCGCAGCGAGCGCGCGCCGTGTGCCACCGAACGTCTCGATCGTCACGACGAACGGCGCGGCCTTCTGCATCGCCGCCTGCAACACGGGCTCCAGCTTGGCGAACTCGTCGATCGGCACACGTTGCTGCGTCGCGGCGTTCGCATGCACGAAGAACGCGCACATCGCGATGCCGAAGACGCGCGCCGTGCGCATCGCGCGATCGCCGACGCGACGACGACGAAGACCATGAGCGTGTTGGTTGGAGTGCGATCCCATCACGGCCTCCGTTCGCCGAGTTCGATCTCGCCCTGCATCACGTTCGTGCCGCGCTTCCACGTCAGCGTGACCTTCTGGCCCGGCGCGAACCGCTCCAGCGCCGCGTCGTATTCCTTGCACGTGCGGACGGAGAACTCGCCGATGCGCACGATGAGATCGTCGGGCCGCAGACCGAGCGACGACGCCGGCGACTCGCGTTCGACGCGATCGACGTAGGCAGGCGGCGAGGTGCGGCCCGCCTGGCGGAACAGCACGATGCCGGTGCGCACGGGCTTGCGTTCGACGGCGACCTCTTCGCGCGCTTCGCCGAGGATGTGCTCCTTCAGATACGGCAGCAGATCGCGCGCCGGGATCGCCGCCGACAGCATCGTGTTGGTCTCCTTGCTCTCCAACAACCGCGTGTTGAGGCCGAGCCAACGACCGTCGAGCGAGAACAGTCCGCCGCCGTAGTGGCCGGGGTTGTTGCACGCGTCGGTGAGGATCAGTTCGCCGTCGTAGGCGACGTCCGTGAGGCGAAAGCGCAGCGCGGTGCTTGCCTTGCCCACCACGACGCCGAACGTCGCCGACGACTTCTCCGAGAACTCCGCGAGACGGAAGCAGTTGCCGATCGACACGACGAACTGGCCCGTGCGGAACGCAGGCCCCTGCTCGTCTGGCCACACGGGGCGCAGCTTGCCCTTGCACGCTTCCGGATCGACGCGAAGGAGCCGCACGCCGAGCTTGGGATCTTCGGGCAGCAACTGCGCGTCGAGCACCGTGCCGTCGTAGAGCACCACGCGCGTGCTGCCTTTCTGCACGAGCACCTGGTCGAGCGTGAGGATGTGGCCGCGATCACTGACGACGACGCCGGCCGCATAGGGGACGATCGTCGAGAAGCCCGAAGCGCCCTGCACCTTGACGATGCTCGGCAACAGCCGCTCGATCGCGTTCTCGACCTGCGTCTGCGGCTCGCGCTCGGCGAACGCGGCGGCTTCGCGCAGCGTCACCGGCGGCTGCGGCGCGGCGGGTTCCTGCGCGACGAGCGACGCCGCGACACCGAGACCGACGAGCACGAGTTTCATTGCGGCCTCCGGAACGACGATCGGTCGATGTCCGTGTCGCGCTTCGAATCCACGACCTTCCAGCCGCGGACGCACTGCCCGTCGAGGACCCAACGCGCCTGCGCGCCGTCGCAGTGGAACTCGACCTTCTGCTTGCGCAACGGATCGCGCATCGAGAACCCGGCGGGCGTCCCGTCCTCGAAGATCAGCGCTTCCATCTCGCCGTCGCCAGGGAACGCGAAGCGATACGCGGGCTTGCCGAGCACGCGCGCGCCTCCGACGAGGAGCCCCTCATCGAGTCGCTCGCCGAAGTCGCAGCCGATCCACGCGAACGGGTTGCAGCGGATGTGGCGTTGCGTGAGCGCTGCGTCTTCGGCAGGCAACGCTTCGAGAGAAGGCGCGTCGACGATCACGCGTCCGCCCTGCTCGATGCGGATCGAACTGTGTTGCAGGTCACGCACGAGCGACCAGGTCGCTCCGCTTGCGTCGACGAGCGCGAACGTAACCGTGCGCGAAGGCGGCCGCCGGTCGTTCTCCTGCCATCGCGAAGCGAGCGTCGCGCGCAGCGCCTTGGTCGCGATGCGTCGCTCGACCGGGCTGGCGAGCCGTTCGCCGTCGGCGCGCGCGTCGATGCTGCTGCCCGTGTCGAGCGGCGCGAGCTTGATGTCGGCGAAACGAGGGGGGCCGAACGTGTTGTTCTCGTCGACCGAGCGGTAACCGACCTCGACCCATGATCCGGCGGGCAACACGCCGATGCGCGACGCGAGCTGGTTGGCCGAACGCACGTCCTCGCCGTCGAAGCGCACGATCTCGTCGCCGAGCGCGATGCCAGCGAGCGCCGCGACCGAGTCCTTGTAGAGCTGCTGCACGAACACGCCGTGCCGGTCTTCGGAGCCCGTCTTCGCCTTCATGAACCACGCGCTCATGTCGAGCGTGCCGTGTTCTGCATGACGGCCGGCCATCAGATCGGGCAGGAAGTTGCGCACCTGGTTGCTCGCGATCGCGAAGCCGACGCCGACGTTCACGCGGCCGCGATCGCCGAGCGAGATGCGGCCGTTGATGCCGACCACTTCGCCCGCCTCGTTGAACAACGGGCCACCGGAGTTGCCTGGATTGATCGGCGCGTCGACCTGGATGCAGTCCGGGTAGACGAGCATCCGGTTGCCCTGGCCTTCCTGGTAGCGATGCGTTCCCGACACGACGCCGAACGTGACCGTCGGCGTGAAGTCCGTCGCGAGCAGGAACGGGTTGCCCATCGCGAACACCGTCTGGCCGACGAGCAACGCGTCGGAGTCGCCGAGCGGCCTCCACGGCCAGCGCTGGTCTTGCGTCTTGCCGACGAGCCGCAGCACCGCGAGGTCGCTGCCCGGATCGACGCCGAGCACCACAGCTTCGTAGAGCTCGCCGTCGGGCAAGCCCACCTTCTTGTTGCGCCAGTGGTGCTTGCCGACGGGCCAGTTCTGCTTCTTCCACTCGTCCTGCCACGCGACCACGAACGCCTTCTGCGCCGCGTCGTCGGCTGTGGCGTTGTCGGCGCGCCACTTCGCAACGACGTCTTCTGGCGGCTCCGGCGGCGCGGGCAGCACTTCGTCCTTGCCGACCTTCGCGTTGGTGTCGGGCGCGCCGATGACGTGGTAGTTCGTCAGCACATAGCCGCGCGGATCGAAGATCACGCCGCTGCCGCCGCCCGGAGCACTGCGGTCCATCACCGAGCACACCGCGGGCGCGCACTGCGCGATCGCCTCGACGCGGCGCGCCTCGGCAGCTCGCACCGACGCGAGGTCGGGACCTTGCGCGAGCGCTGCGGACAGCACGAGAACCGAAGGCACGCAGCGCGCGATCATGCGACGTTCCTCACTTGCCCGACTCGCCGGTGACCAGGACGCGCGCGTCCGCGAACGCGCAGAGATCGCCGAGGTCGAAGTTGTCGCCGAAGTCCGCTTCGAGCGTGAGTTGCTTGCAGCCCGCGATCGCGAGCCGCAGCGCGTGCGGCGCTGCCTTCGCGCCGTCTTGCGTCGCTTCCCACACGACCTTGCCGTCGGCGAACACGCGCAGCACGGCATGCGCGAGCGGCCCGCTGCGTTCGTCGAGACCGGCCGTGCACTCGAAGCGGTCGTACTTACCGCCGAGGTCGAACGTGAGCCTTGTCTTCGGCACGAGCACGAGGCCACGCGCGTAGGTGACTCCGTGGATGCGAATGCCGGGACCTGCCGGGCTCCCGTCGACGGTCCACGGCCACACGCGGTCGAACGCGGCGGTCTGCTCGACCTTGGGCTGCATCGACGACAGCCACGCGACCTTGTCGCTCGCGACGTCGATCGCGCGCACGCGCGACAAGCTCGCGGTGAACTCCGAGCCCTCGTCGAGCCGCATGCGCAGATTGCCGTCCGCGATCGAGAGCAACACGCCGCCGAGCGACTCGCCGCCGGTCAACGACACTTGCGCGCGAGATCCTTTTGCGCGATCCGGCGCGAAGCCCGTGTTCTTGCCGAACACGATCGCCGCGACGCTGTCTTCGCCGTGCACCGCGAACTCGTATGCCGAACCGCGCAGGTCGAAGCGCGCAACGCCTTGGTCGATCGCGTCGACGATCACCGAGAAGCGCTGCGGCTCGCCGTTCTTGACGACGTAGAGGAAGTCGAGGTTCTCGTCCGGCGCTGCGCGGTCCGCGACGAAGGTCTGCGGATCGTTCGCGCGGCTGCGCAACGCAGCGACCGTCGACAACGGCGCCTTCAGTTCGCAACCCGACGCGCCGAGCACGACGAGAGTCGGCGGCGCGCCATCTTTCGCAGCGATGCCGTCGATGCGCGAGCACGGCACCACGGAGCCCGAACGCAGCCATACGCAGTAGGGCGCTGCCTTCGCGGGCTCGAGCCCCGCTTCGTCGAAGCGGATCGACATCGCATCGCCGAGCGACATCGAGGCGCCGGCCACCGTCAGCGACGTGCCGTCGAACGCGACCGCGCCGCGCAGCGAGCGACCGTCGATCGTCGCGACGCTGGCCTCCGGCGACTGCGCGAGCGCGACCGTGGCGAGCGCGAACGCGCAGCACGCGACGCGAGCCGCCGAGCGCAACGCGCGGCGCAAAGCGGTCGGCAGCTTTTGCACGCCGACGAACCGCGGCCGCACCGTCCCGGACGGCGACCGCAACGCGGCGCCAATCGCGCAACGCGACACGAACGCATCCCGCATGGTTGCGACGTGCATGGCGTTCACTTCTTGTCGCCGCCCGTGCCGAGCTTCTTGTAGTACTCCTCGAGCAGCTTGCGGTACTGCGGAGGCAGGTTGTTCTGGACCGCGGACTCGATCTCCTTGCGGTCCTTGTCCTTCATGTCGCCCCAGCGGTCGTTGAGGCTCACGCGCTTCTCGAGGTTGCCGATGCGACCCTCGCCCTCGGTGAGCGAGCTCTGGTTGGCGGGCGCGTTCGACGGGCCGTTGCCGTTCGGCGGGCCGGACGACTGCCGCTCCTGCTCCTCGTATATCTCGATGAGCTCCTGCAGCTCCTCGGTCATCTCCTTCTGCTCGACCTGGATCGGATCGTTGGTCTTCTGCTTCTTCAGGTCGCGCGTGACCTTCTTCATGCGGTCCGCGAGGTTGTGCAGCCGGCTCTCCTGCTGCGTCTCCAACTCGCCGATGCGCTGCTGCGCCGTCGCGCGGAACCGTTCGCTCGCGTCGGGGAACCACTGCAGGAAGGCGCGCAACCGCGGCAGCGCCAGGTCCGGCAACGGGATCTCGGCGAGAGCCTGCGCGTAGAAGAACGCAGCCTCCGCGTCGAGCGGCGACGTGTTGATGTTGTTCTTCAGGTAGTCGTTGAGGATCTCGACCGCGCGCTCCGGGTCGTCGCCGTCGAGGAACACGCGCGCGAGGTGGTAGCGCGCATGCGCGCCGAGAGCCGAGTCGGTCTCCGCGGCGGCGACCTGCGCGAGCGCGAGCGCCGCCTTGGGATCGCCGTCCTCGCTGAGCTTGACCGCCGCGTCGAACGTCGGACGCAGCGTGCGCATCAGCTTGTCGCCCGCGCGCGCGGGGCCAAGTTCGGCGAGGTCCTGCGCGAACGCCTGCAACTGCGCGTCGGTGGCGCCGAGCTTCTTCGCGCGCGCCTCGTAGGCCGCGCGATCGAACGGCTGGAACGGGCTCTGCACGACGGCGGGCGGGTCTTGCTCGCCTTGCGCGCACAGCGACGACGCACAGGCCAACAACCAGGCTGCTGCGGTCGCCGCGAACTTCCGGCGGATGGTCGCCATGGTCACTTGTCCTCCTGCGAGTCGTTTTCCTTGCCGAGCTTGGTCGCGAGCTTGCGCGTGAGGTCGCGCACGCGCGCCTGCTTGCCGGACAACTCGTCCGACTGCGACTTCGCGTCGTCGGTGCCACGCTGGCCCTCGGGATGGGACTTCTCGTAGTCCTTCGTGCCGGCGTTCACGCGCTCCTGCAGGAACTTGATCATCTTGAGCTCCGCGGCGACGCCGACGAGCGGAGGCTCGCTGCCCGACGACGGATCGCCTTGCTGGCCGCCCTCGCGGCTCTCGATCGTCTTGCGCAGCGCGTTGACGAGCAGCGTCAGCGTGTCCTCGACCTCGATTTGGCGCCGTTGCACGACGGCGCCCGTGTCGTTCGCGCGGCAGTCCTTCGCCACCGTGGCGAGCTGCGACTTCAGCTCGGCGACGATCTCGGGGAACACGGCGGTCGTGCCTTCCTCCTCGATCAACTTCAACGCGTCGCTGGCCTCGACCTCGAGGTCCTGCTCGCCGCCGGCGACGCCTTGGATCCGCTCCTTCAGCGACGCAGGCAAGCTGCCGTCTGCGGTCAACGTCTTCTGCCGCGTCTTGTCGAGCGTCTTGGTCTGCGCCGACAGCTCGCGCTGCTTGGCGAGCATCGCGGTGAAGCGCTCCTCGAGCGCGCGCAGCACTTCGTCCTGCAACTGCTGACGGAGCTGGTTGATCGCCTCGTCGAGTTCCTCGCGCGCCTTCTCGAGGTCCTCCTTGGCGTCCTGCTGCTTCTGCTTCGCGGGCTTGTACTCCTTGAGCTGACCTGCGGCCGCCTTCTGCTTGGGCACGGCCTGCTGCACGGACTTGCGGCCCGGAGTCGGCTCGCCGTCGGACTGCTCGCCGTCCTGCTCGGCCTTCTCCATCTTCTCGGCGAGCGTGTCGGTCGCGCGCTTCGTGTCGTCCTGCTTCTTGGCCTGCTCGTCGAACGGCAGCTTCTCGAGCTCGCGCTTCGCCTCGTCGGCCATGCGCTCCAGCTCCTTCTGCGCGCGCCGCAACGACTCGATCGCGCGGTCCTGGTCCTGCAACGACGGCTCGGGCTTGTTCTCCTGCAGCTGCGACGAGGCCTGCTGCATCGAGCCAGCGGCGGCCTTCGCGGCGGCGCCGGCCTTCGGTTGGCCCGGCTGCGCGTCCTTCGGCTCCGACGGCGACGGCGGCTTGCTGCCGTCGTCCTTCTTCGCGCCCGCGGGCTTCGCCAGCTCCGCCGCCTTCTTCTCGATCGGGTCGAGTTGCTTGCCGAGGTCCTCGGCGCGCGCCTTCAGTTCCGCCTCCTTGTCCGCGAGCGGCTTGGTCGCGTCCGGCGCGGCCTGGATGCCGAGGTCGTTGGTCGCCTTGCGCAGCGACTGCTGCTCCTGCAGCAGCGCGTCCGTCGCAGCCCGGGCCCGCTGGATCGCGTCTAGTTGCTCCTGCAGTTCCTGCGTGCGCGCCGAAGCCTCCTTCTCCGCCGCCTGTTCCTGCACGAGCTTGTCGACGTCGCTGCGGAAGCCCTTCAGCTGCTCCAGCTTCGCGAGCAGTTGCTGCAGGTCGAGGTTGCGGTTCTGCAAGACCTCCATGAGCTGCACGAGGTCCTTGCGGACGACCTGCATGCGATCGAGCGCGAGATCCCACTTCTGCTGGTCGAGCAGCGTGCGGATCTGCGACATCGCTTCGGTGATCTTCTTCTCCTGCACGAACGTCATGCCGGCGCGCAGCACCTTGATGTCGTCCTGGTTGCCGACCTTGGCGAGGTAGGCGTGCAGCCGTTGCATGCTCTCCGTGAGCTCGCGGAACCGGGCCTCCGCATTCTGCTGTTGCTGCTGCGCAGACGGCGGGTCCTGCGCGAGCAGGGCGCCGTGAGGCAGGGCCGCGGCGAGCGCGGTGGCCAACGCGAGTGCAAGGAAACGTGTCATCGCTCGGTCCTCACTTCTGTTTGCTCGGCTTCTGGAACAGGCTCTCGCCGGCCGCCTTCAACCGGGTCTCGACGTCGCGGATCGCGGAGTCCTCGACCTTGATCACGCCGCGCAGCTGCTCGATCAGCGCCGCCAACGTCTCGACCTGCTCCATGATGCGCAGGATCGCGTCGAGTCGCCGGAGGATCTCGTCGTAGGCCTCGAGTGCCGCGGTGCGCAGCTCCTCCTCGCCGGTGTCGGCGAACGCGGCGATGTCGCGCGCGGTCGCAGGGAACGACGTCTTGCCGAGGTCGAGCAGCGGGACGGCTGTGAGGCCCTCGTACTCGCGGACCTTGGACGGCTCCCACACGCGGTTGTTCTCGTACTCCCAGAGGATGCGCTGGTAGAGGTCCGAGGCGAGCGCGACGCGGCGGCCGAGCGACTGCTGGCGCGCGGCGAGTTGCTTGAACTGCAGCCGCGCCTCCTTCGCGCGCGGATCGTCGGACTTCGGGCTCATCGTCTCGCGCAACACGAGCAACGCCTGCCCCTCGTCGTCGCGGATCTTCTGCACTTCCATGCGCTGCTCGACTTGCCGGCGGCGCAGTTCATCGACGAGCTTGTCGCGCGTGACGACGCGGAACGTGTAGGCCTCGCCGTTCGTGACGTGCGGCGCGCCCGGCCCGAAGTTGTCGGTCGCGGCGAAGCGCAGCGACAGCAGCATGCCGGGCCGCACCTCGTTCTGCGGATCGGTCTCCGCGTCAGGCTTCTTGTTGCGACGCAGCATGTCGATCGTCGCCGTCGTCTCGTAGCGCACCGAGCCCGGCTGCAACGCGTCGCGCAACGCCGCGTCGATCGCGACGAACGGCACATCGGCCACCGTCGCGGGCTTCGGCGCGTCGACGCCCTGCGCGCCGTTCTCCGCGCCCGGCGCCTTCTGCTGCGGCGCGTCGTCGACGGCGCGGAACTCGGCCACGACCTTGGTCATGCCGAAGTCGTCCTTCGCCTTCAGCTCGCCGGGGATGCGGACCTGAGCCGTCACGATCGGACCGATGCCGCGCAGCTTGAACTCCACCGACGGCGCCTTGTCGTCGACGAGCCGCACCGACAGCTTGTGCGGCGAACCTGCGCCGAGTTGGTCTCGGTCGATCACGTCGATCGTCAGCAACGCCGAGGCATCGGGCGCGATCGAACCTTCGAACGAGCCGTCGTCCTTCGACGTGAGGTCGCGCCGCTGGTCGCCGAGCAAGGCGAACGCGCTCGCGATCGGCTTCGTGCTGCGGCCGCGGATGCGCAGTTCGCTGCCGCGGACGATGCGCAGCTCGCCTTCGGTCGGCGGCACGTCTTCCGGCTCCTTCTGCATGTAGGCCGGGAACACGACCTGCAGCGCGATGCCTTCGAGCCGCGGACGTTCGACGATCTCGATGCGCAGCGGCGCGGACACGCCGTCGCCGCCTTCGGCGACGAGCGTCGCGTTCTCGAGGATCGTCTCCATCGTCAGCGAGAACTCGGAGTCGCCCGTGCGGCTCATCGGCTCGTTGCCGCTGTCGCCGCGCTCGAACTCGCTGCGCAGGAACACCTGCTCCGGCAGCTCGCCGCTCGCCTTCACGGTCACCGTGAGCGGATCGCCTTGCGGCAGGCGCAGCACGCCGGACTCGCCGCCCGCGAACGCGAGCTGCGTGTATCGCGGCCACGCCTCGCTCGACAGCAGCAGGTTGCGCGCGGCCCAGAGACGCAGCGTCTCGCCGGACGCGAACGCCCACGTCGCGAACAGCACGACCACGCCGACGAGCCCGGACGAGAAGCGGCCCATGCGCTTGCCGTCGAGCGCGAGCGCGAACGGCACCGACGACATCGCCGCGGACGCGGACTCGATGACCTCGCGCATCATCGCCTGCGACTCACCGCCGCGCGTCCGCGTCTCGAGGCCTCGTTCGAACTGCAGCGAGCTGATCAGCGACTGCCGCAACGACGGCGCGTGGCGTTCGACGGCGAGCGCGAGTTCGTCGTCCGACAAGCTCGCGCGCAACGGGACCCAACACCGACGCCACAGCAGCCGCGCGACATAGGCGACGAACACGCACAGCATCACGGCGCGAGCTGCCGTCTCCAGCCGCAGCGAACGGTCGGCGACGAACGTCAACGCCGCGAAGCCGAGCAGCGAGAAGGCCGTGTAGGCAGCCGCTTCGGTCCACGTCGCGACGCGGATCTTCGCGCGCATCGCGAAGAACTGTGGAGCCGCCGCGCGCAACGCCGAGTGCGCAATGCGTTCCGCGCCGGTCTCGCGCGAGTCGTGCACAGGAGGAGTGGCGGCGCTCATAGCAGGTTGAACCTCTTGCGCAGGATCCACTCGGCCGCCAGCGCAGTCAGCATCACCGCGACCGTCGCCCAACCATCCCACACCGGATGCGGCGTGCGGAACGTGTCGGTCGCGCTGCGTGACGGGATCTCGTCGAGCGCTGCGAGCAGGTCCTGCGGCGTGTCGAAGATGCGGCCGCCGTTGCATGCGGCCACTGCGGCGAGCTCCGCGCGGTCGACAGGACCTTCGGTCTCGATCTGCGCGGGCACGACCTGGAACGGAAGCTCAACAGCCTTGCCGCCGGGCGTCGTCGCGCGCACGCGATAGACGCCGAGCTGCGTCGGCCGCAGTTCCACCTGGAACGATCCAGGCTGCTCCTCGACCGGCGCGAGCCGTAGCGGCTCGAGCGACTGCCCGTCGCGTTCGAGCGCGATCTCCAACGTCGGCGCGATCACGGGCTGCATCTGTTCGTCCTTGGCGGTCGCGGTGATCAGCAGCGCGTCGCCGAGCTCGACCTTCTCGTCGCTGATGCGCAGTTGCATGCGGCTGTTGCCCGCGTGCACGCGGCCTTCGAACAGGTAGCGGATGCCCTTCACCCAGAAGCGGTCGTATGCGTCTTCGTAGATCGAACGCCAACGATACGTCTCGTCGACGCCGCTCCAGATCACGCGGCCTGCGCCGACGAACTGCGTCGCGAGCACCGGCATCGGCGCGCCGTCGCGCTTCAACCGCGGATCCGCGTTGGGATGCGCGACGAGCGCCGTCGCTGCGGGCTTCAGCTTCTGCACCGGGAACGCGAGGTGGAAGCCCGGCAGCCGCGACCACAGCAGCTTGCTCTCGTCGCGGTTGTCGGCGATGCGCGTCACCTTGCTCGCGACGCCGTCCTCGCCTTCGGGCAACAACGCGTAGGGATAGGTGCGCGGATGCGCGAGGCCGAGGCCGAGGTTGGCGACGCTCTCCGCGAACGCGAGGTCGGGCACGACTGGCAGCAGGTCCGCGAGCGGCTTGGTCGCGGCGCCGTCCTTCAGCGCGTCGATCGAGAACTTCTCGCCCGCGATCCACCACAGGCCGCAGCCGTTCTCCAGCACGTGCTTCTGCAACAGCTCGCAGAACTTCGGCGTGAGCTTGCTCGCATCGGGGTCGATCGCGATCACGACGTCGAACGGATCGAGCTGCTTCTCGTCGATCGGCAAGGTCTCGATGCGCGCGCCTTCGTCGCCGTCCTGCGGGAACGTCGGGTCCGCGCTCTGCAGCCAGCAGCTCACGTCGATCGTCTTGTCGCGCAGCAACAGGTTGCGAAGGATCTGGAACTCGTGGTTCGCGCCACCTGACAGCAGCAGAACGCGCGTGCGTTCGCCGAGCACCTCGACCGGCAGGCTCTTCTGGTGCCGCTCCGGCGACGGCGGCTCGCCGCTCGGCGGCGCGATCTCGGCGCGGTAGACGAACCGTCCGGTCTCCTGCGACGTGAGGCCCTTCCACTCGACGAGCGCTTCGCTGCGTTCGCCGCCCACTTCGACCTGCTGCGTCGCGACGACGGTCTCCGCGCCTTGCGCGTCGGAACGCACGAGCCGCACCGTCACCGAGATCGGGTCGTAGCCCTGCGACGCGACGGTCGCGCGCATCTCGAACGGGTCTTTCTGGAAGACCTTCTCCGGCGCCTCGAAGCGGCCGATGCCGACTGCCTGCGTCGCCGACGGATCGCCGATGCCGAGCACGAACGTGTGCGGCACCTTGCGTTGGTTGAGCATGCGCGCGATCTCCGCGCCTTGCGGGCCCGCGTTGCGCCGGCCGTCGCCGAGCACGACGACTGCGGCGATCTCGCTGTTGCGGCTCTTGTCGAGCGCAGAACGCAGCGCGCCACCGAGGTCCGAGTAGCGGCCGTCCGCGACGATCTTGTCGACGTCGATGCGCGGCGCGGGGGCGAGCCCGAACTTGGTCGCTTGCGCGCTGTCGTCGGGCTTCGGCACTGCGGCGTCGACGACGAGCGGCAGCGGCGTGAGGCCGGACGAGTAGCCGTAGACGCGCGCTTCGTTGCGCAAAGCGAGCTTCTTGGCGAGCGTGCCGTCGCCTTCGCGCAGCAACGCCTTGAGCAAGTCGAGACGCGACATGCTGCCGGGCGCGACCTGGTTGCCGTCGCCGAGCTTGCGCCATGCCGCCGCGGCCGGTTGCACCGCATCGCGACGGAACGGGTCGACCTGCTGCATCGACTGGCTCGTGTCGACGAGCAGGATCGTCGCGCCAGGGCGCGTGTCGCGTTGCACGGAGACGAGGCTCGGCTCCAGCAACAACAACGCGGCGCACAGCAGCGCAATCGCGCGCAGCGAAGCGAGCACGATGCGTTGGCGACGCGACAGCGCCTTGCCGTCGCGGCGGTAGACGAAGCCGACGAACACGACGAGCAACGCGAGCAGCGCGAGCACGAGCAACCCGAGCCCGCCGCCGGGGAAACTCGCGAACTCGAACTGCATCTCCGCCTCGTCGACTTGGATGCCTTGGAGGCTCGCGATCCAGCGCAGCAATTCCTGCATGGTCGTCTCCCGGTCGCCTAGCGGCGGCCGAACCTCCAGGCCAAGAGGGTCTCGAGCAGGAGCGCGAGCAACATGCCGACGCCGAGCAAGCGCCACATCTCGCCTTCGCCCTCGCCGCGCAGAAGGCCGCCGCCTTCGTCGAGGAACGTCACTCGCGACTGCACTTCCTGCGGGAACGCGCGCGCGAAGTCCTGCGGCAACATGCGCACGAGCCGGCTCTCGCCGACGTCGACATTGCGCGCGAACACGCGGCTCTCCTCCGCGCCGGAGTGCAGCATCAACTTCGCCTCGTAGCCGCCGAGCGAGTGCAACTCGGACATCGGCACCACCACCTCGAGCGACTGCGGGGCCGCAGGCTGCGCCGGCGTACCGTTGCCGCCATCTGTCGTCGCCACGGGCTCAGGCATGCGCGCCGTCATCGTGCGTTCCTCGCCGTCCTCGGCGAACGCGACGATGCGCACGTCGTTCTGGTAGCTGCCGGGATCGAGCGCGAGGCGGAACACGCCCGCCGCATCGAGGTTCTTGCTCGCGAGTTCACGCGGCTTGCTCGCGAATCGATGCACCTGGTGCGCCATCACGACGTTGACATCGGTGTCGGGCCAGTTCGACCAGCGCTTGTCCGCGGAGAACGCGAACATCACGACTTCACCGCCGCCGCTGCCGAACGTGCGCGTGACGATCGCCGGCGGGCCGTCGGCGTCGCGCATGCGCGCCACGATCGCGGCTCCGCTCGACGGTTGCTCGACGATCGTGAGGTAGCGCTTCACGAGCACCGTGCTGTCGACGAGCAGTTGCAGCACGTCGCCGATCTTGCCGCACACCGGATGGTCCTTGTCCGTGAGCACGACGTGCTCGCGACGATCCGGGTCGCCGGCGATGTCGCCGATCGGCAACGGCAGCAGTCCCTTGCCGCCCTTCCACATCGTCTCGACGTAGCGCGCGGGATCGACTTGCGCGCCGAGGAAGATCGCGAGCCCTGCGCCGCCTGCGACGTGCTTCTCCAGCTTCTCGACGACCGACGGCGAAGGCGCAGCGACGTTGCAGAGCCACACCATGTCGTATGGCGCGAAGTCGACTTCGCCGAGCGCAGACTCCGCGACCACTTCGACCGCGACGCCGGACGGCTGGTCGCCACCCGGGTCGAGCGCAGCCTGGAGGAACAGGGTCTCGCCGCCGTCGTCGGCGTCCTCGCCCGGCTCGCCGTCGACGAGCAGCACGCGCGACGCGGGCTGGACCGGCAACGCGAGCGTGCGACGGTCGTCTACGAGGTAGTGGTCCACCGGCGAGAACGACGCCTCGACGCGATGGTCGCCGCCGGAGAAGAACGTGTGCACCAACGGGATCGACGCGCGTTCGCCGGGCGCGAGCGGCGGCAGCGGCCGCGTGACGCGGCTCTTGCCGTCCATCTCGACCGCGAGCTCGCCTGCCTGCGTCGCGTCGAGGCCGAAGTTCTGCACGTCGACGGCGAGCTCCACCGGCACGCCCGCGATCGCCATGCGATCGACGCAGCGCACCGCGGTCACAGCGAGGTTGTCCGCGTCGCGCGAACCGACGCCCATCGCGTGCACGTGCTCGACGGACGCGTCCATCTGCGCGAGCAGCTGCACCACGGACGGCCGAGGCTTGCCGTCGTCGGCCAGCCAGTCGCACGAGCGAAGGTCGCTGACGACGTAGTAGTCGGTGCGGCTCGCCTCCTTGGTCGCGACCGCGCGCGCGCGCACAGCCGCGAACGCGGCGCCGAGGTCCGCGGTCCCGTCGCCGCACCGCTGCTCCGCGAGCAACTGGCCGATGCGGCGCTCCAACCCTTCGCCGATGCGCTGCGCCCACAGGTCGGGCTCGTTCGTCTTGCTGGCGCGCACGATCGACACGAGGTCACCGCCGCGCGTGGCCTCGAGCTTCTGCGCCAGCGTGCGCGCCTGGTCCTGCGCCTTGTCGAACAACGACACGCTGCCGCTGCGTTGCCGCATCGACGCCGTGTCGTCGAGCAACACGACGTGATGCGCCACCGTCGACACGAGTCCGCCGCCGAGCTGCGGCCGCGAGACGAGCATGACGAGCAACATCACGGCGAGCGTGCGAAGCAACAGCACGAGCCACTGCTCCATGCGCAAACGCTTGCGGTTCCGTTCGAGCGCCTTGAGCAGGTACTCCATCGCCGCCCAACGCACTTCGCGGAAGCGACGGCGGTTGAGCAAGTGGATGACGATGGGCACGGCCGCGAGCGGCACGGCCCATAGCAGCATCGGATTGAGGAACGACAGCGCGAGCATCACCGACCTTGGCTCAACGTTGGTAGATCGGGACCAGCGCGAACGGCAACTGCAGGATCGTCAGCGCGATCGCGGTGCCGTAGATGGCGCCGACGCCGTCGCCTTCCCACGAGCCGTCCTTCTTCTGCGTGCGGACGAGCCAAGCGCCGATCTTGGCGAAGTAGTCGTCCCAGTCCTTGCCGCCGCGTTGGTAGAGCGCCTGCGCGAAGTAGAGCTGCGTGTAGAAGTGATGGCCCGTCGAGTCCGTCGTCGGGCTCACGTTCTTCATCACGTACTTCATCGCCTTGTCGACGAACGGCTGGTCGTCGTAGACGCCGGCGTTGTAGAGCACCGCGACGCCCGCGGCGCTGATCGCGGGACGGCTCGCGCCGCGCGACCCGAGGCTGTAGCTGATGCCGCCGTCCGGGTTCTGGCACTTCTTGATGTAGTCGACGGCGCGGTCGATCGTCTTCTTGTCGACGACGATGCCGCCCATGCGGCACGCGCGCAGCGCCTGCACTTGCGTGACCGTGACGCTGCCTTCGTCGCCGCCCGAATCGGGCGTGTAGATCCAGCCGCCCGCGCCCGACTGCGCGCGTTCGATCAGCTTGACCGCGCGCGTCAGCACGCCGTGCAGCTTCTGCTGCCGCTGCGCGTCCTCTTCCATGCCGTAGACCGACGCGAGGTAGAGCAACGAGAAGCCGTGCCCGTACATGTTGCGGTTCTCGGTCGACATCTCGGTGATGACGCCGGTCTGCGGATCCGCGTGCTTGACGAGGTAGTCCATCGACTGGCGGATCTCGCGCCAGTACGGGCCGCGCGTCGGCGTCGAGCCGGAGGCGACGAGCGCCATGCCGGTGAGGCCGGTCATCGCGGTGGGATACGTGCCGTGGCCGCCGGCGCTGCGCCACGAGCCGTCGGGCGACTGGTTGCGCTTCAAGAACTGCAGCCCGCTCTTCACCGCGGACTGCATCTCGCGCGTCACGCCGCGCGGAAGGACCTCTGCCTGCTCTTGCGCGACTGCGTCGACGCAGCACAGCATCGCCATGGCGCAGAGCCACGAGGCCGCTGTGCGCGAGAAGGGAGCGGACGGTCGCTGCACGTTCATTGCTTGCCTTCCATGGTGCGGTAGAGGGCCTCTTGTTCGCGTTCGGTCGCCGCGCCGTCGCCGCTCGCGCGCACTGCGTCGACGCGCGCGAGTCGCCATGCGAGGTTGGCCTTGGGCGCGGTGACGAACGGTGCGATCGCGTCGAGCGCGACCAGCGGCGTTTCGCGCGTCGACAGCGCGAGGCTGCGCGCAACGGCCACGGCCTGCAGCGCGCGCCGTTCGGCGATCGCAGGATCGGCTTGCGCCGCGGGCTCGCCGAGCGAACGCACGAGCGCGTCGAGCGCGTCCTGCAGCTTGCCGGCCTGCACGAGGATGCGCGCGCGCGACTCCACGTCCTCGCTGCCTTGCGCCAGACGCGCGAGCTCGGAAGCAGAAGAGTAGGTCTCGATGCCGCGCGCGTAGCAGACCGACAGCCAGCTGCCGCGCACGAACAGGTTGCTGGGCCCTCGCAGCGGTTCCTCGCCGGCGGAGAACTGCGGCAGCGCGATCTCCTGCCACGCGCCCTCGCCCTTCGTGTCGATCGCATGCACGCGACGATCGCCGGGCAGCAGCACGCGACCTTCGGCGATGCAGCCGCGGCCGGGCCAGCGCGTGAGCCGTTCGGTCGAACGCGGGATCTCGCGCGACCACCGCACGATGCCGCTCGCCGCCTCGACACAGACGAGATGGTCGCGCAGGTCGGTGCTCGCCTCGAAGAACAGGAGCCCGTCGTCGACGCCGATCAGGTAGCGCAGCTTGCCGTACGGCGCGTAGCGCGTGGTGCCGTCGAGCATCCAGACCGGATCGCCCGACGCGCCGTCGAGGCACAGCAGCAGGTCGCTGTCGCACGGCGCGAAGACCAACGCGCCGTTGGCTTCGTGGATCTCGCTCGGCAATGCGCCGGGCAGGTCGGACTCGACGTAGGAGTTGGAGAAGCCGAACGGGTTGGAGTTGCCGTCCGACTTCCGCTTCGCGGGTTTCGTGCGCAGCGGGTCGGTGCGCTCGTACTTGCGGATCCAGCGCAGGTCGCCGGCGAACGCGTCGATCGCGGCGAATGCGCCCGCGTTCGTCAGCATGTAGGCGGTGCTGCCTTGCGTCTTCACGCGCGCGCCCGGCGCCTTGAAGTAGCGCGTGCCCGCAGCGTGGATGCGCGTGCGCCACAGCGGCTTGCCCGACGCGCGGTCGATGCACTGCAGCGCGTAGATGCCCTTGTGCAGCACCGGCGCGAGCAACGTCTCGGCGAAGCGCACCGGCGCCGCGAGGAACGTCACGTCGGCAAAGCCGTCCTCGCCTTCGGCGTAGGACTCGGTGCTCCACAACCGCGGGCCGCCTTCCTTGCCATAGGCGACGAGCCAGTTGTTCTTGAGCGGCTCCGCCGACTGCGTCACGCGGTTGTAGCCGAGCACCGCGTAGTAGTGGTCCGCGTCCTCCACCGGCGTCATCAACGCGAGGTCGTAGACCGGCACGCGCGGCCGCGGCCGGCCTTCGAGCGGCTTGGGCGGCAGCTCCTCGCCGTCGCCTTCGCGCATCAGGATGCCGGTCGACGACTCCGCGATGCGAAGCCGGAAGTTCTCGAGGAACACCGCGCGGCCGTTCCGTTCGCCGAAGAACGCGATCTGCGTGCCGACGCCGTACTTGTTCGCGGGCGGCGACGCGGTCGAGCCGGAGTTCGAACCGCCGAACACGAAGATCTCGTTGTTGCCGCGCTTCCCTTGCACCGGCTCGTACGGGTCGTTGCCCGCGAAGCGATAGGTCCACAGCGGGAGCAGCGGCTCGTCGGCTGCAGCGAGCCAACCGGCCTTCGGCGCCGCGTCGGCGGCGACGGCGAGTTGCTCGGGCGCGGCAAACCACGCGCTCGTCGGCAGGTCGCGCACCGGCGTGAGCTCGCCCATCACGCGCAGCGACTCGTCCGGATGGTCGTTCGCGAGTTGCGCAACCGCTTCCCGCGCGCCGAGCAGGTCGCCTGACAGCCGCAGGCACAGCGCGATCTTGAACCGGCACCACAACGCCGAGATGCCGAGCCGTTGCAGGTTGGCTTTGGGATAGACCTCGACGAGGTCGCGCAACGTCTGCACGGCGGCGCGATATCGGCCAGCCTGCATGTGCAGGTCGGCGAGCGTCTGCAGCGCGAGCCCGGCCGCCTGCGACGGGAAGTGCCGCACCGCGACCTGTTCGAAGTCGCGCGCGACGCCCGTTCGCCGTGCCGCGTCGAGCAGCGCCGCCGCCTGCGACTCGTAGCGCGCCTGGTAGAGCTCGATCCCGACCGCGGGCATCTGCGCGAGGTACTCCTGGCACAGCCGCGCCGCCGGCCGGAAGAGCCGTCCGTCGACGGAGAACACCGCGCGGCGCGGATCGACCGGGCCTTCGTTCTGCTTGTCGTCCTTCTTCTGCTGGTCGCCGCTGCGCGAGCGCGGCTTCTGGCCGGATCGGTCCGCGGGCTCGGCGGCCTGGCTCTGCGGGGCCTTCCCCTCGGCGGCCTGGCCGTCCGCCGCCTTCGGCTCCGGCGCGGCGTCGGCCTCCGTCGGCTCCGCCTCGAGCGTTCGCCCTTCGATCACGGACTGCAGCACCGCGATGGCGTCCTCGTAGCGCTCCTCGTCGAGGAACCGGCGCGCGCGGCGCACGAAGCGGTCGAGGTTGGGGCTCTCGAACATCTCGACCGGCACTCCGGCCTCCAGCTCCTCCTTGGCGGGCGCGGCGATCGCGCCGCGAGCCTGCACCTTCACCTGGACTTGGGCCTGGGCCCTGCCGTGCGCGCACGACAGCGCGACGGCGAACGCGAGCAACGCGTGCGGTGCGATCGAGGCGGGACGAAGCAAGGTGGGAAGGGTCGTCGGGGAGCTGGGCTGCCGGCGGCTGCGGACGGACGCCGTCAGGCAAGGACCCCGGATCCAACGTCGCTCGCGCCGGGAGGGATCGATGCGCAATCTACGTCAACCGCGCACAGGCGGCGAGGTCCGCAGGACCATTCTCCTGGACCGAACCTCGACGCCACTGCACTCGATTGCTGACACCAAGACCGACCAGGGCGAGGATCCTTCCGCGATCCTGCTCCATGATGCGCAGTTCCATGAACCGACCGGCTCGTTGGCTCCTGATCTCCATGCTCGCCGCGACCACGGCCGCCACTGCGAACGCGCAGGACTGGACGGACGAGGAGCTCGTCGCGGCAGCGAAGGGCTTCGACTCGGACGACGGCTTCGTGCGCCTGCAGCAGATCGCGGCGCTGCTGCCGCAGATCGACAAGGCCACCGCCGCGGTGACGAGCCGCATCCACGGCGACCATCGCGAATACATGCTGAAGGTCGAACGCCTGCTCGGAGAACTGACCGACGCGCGCTGGTCGCAGCGCGAGCAGGCCGAGCGCACGCTGGTCGAGATCGGCGCGCGCGCGCAGACGACGATCCTCCAGCGCGCGGAGACCGCTTCGGTGCTGGAGGAGCGCATGCGCTGCCGCCGCATCGTCGACGCGATCCGCGCGCGCGGCACCGCCGACGAGGAACGACAACTTCGATACCTGCGCGGGTTCGTCACGCTCGCGGCGTTCATGAAGCCGGAGCCGAAGCTGCTGCGCGCGCTGCGCTCGGCGATCGGCCACACCGACGCAGCGGTGGTCGACGGCGCGATCCGCGCGCTCGGCATCCACGGCGGCGACGAGGAAGCCGACGCGGTGTTCGCGCAACTCACGTGGAAGGGCGGCGTGCACCGGGCGCGCGTGCTCGAAGCGCTGGTGCGCATGCGTTCGGCCCGCGCCGTGGCGCTGCTGAAGCAACTGCAGGACGAGGGCTCGCTGTCGCGCGCCGAACAGTGCGCGTTGCTGGCCGGCACGAACGGCCGCCCCGACGCGGCATCGCTGCGCGCGTCGCTCGCGGCGAGCAAGGAGCCGACGGTCGCGCTCGGCGCGAAGCTGGAGTTGCCGCAGGTCGCCGGCGCGGGCCCCAAGGTCTCGATCGCGGTGCCCGGCCACGACCCGATCACCGGCGAGTTCGGCGGCTTCGACGGCGACGCGACGACGGTGCGCGGCGCATTCGCGAACCTGCCGACTGCGCGCATCGAGTTCGTCGAAGCGAACGTGCTCGACTTCCCCGATTCGCCGACGCAACCGATCGCGACGACGCGCGTGTTCCTCACGCAAGGCAGCCTCGTCACCGGCGCATTGGTGGGCTTCGACGACACGGTCGTTCGCGTGCGCTCGACGACGTTCGGCGAACTCCAGCTGCCGCGCAGCGCCGTGCAAGGAATCGCGATCGACCCCGCGATCGACCGGCTCGTCGGCGCGTCCGTGGACTCCGACCGCGTGCGGCTCCGTTCCAACGAGTTCGTCGATGGCACGATCCAACGGATCGACGGCGACGCTCTCGTGCTCGCCGACGCGCAAGGGCAGTCGCGCAGCATCCCGCTCGCGGAGGCCGCCGGCTTGCTGCTGAAGCGGCCGCGCACCGCGGAGCCGGACACCGCGACCTACGCGCGCGTGGAGTTGCAGAACGGCGACCGCATCCTCGGCCTCGTCGTCGGCAGCTCCGCCACCGACCTCGCGCTCGTGGCTCCGGGCGTCGGCTCCGCCGTCGTGCCGATGCGCAACGTGTCGCGCATCGAGCTCGGGGTCGGCGGCGGCGCGATGTGGGGCTTCACGATCATCGCCGACTACAGCGACAACAAGATCCTCGAGGTCGACGACCAGGGTCGCGTGACGTTCGAGCTCGAGGACATCTTCGGCGCGGCCGACATCGAGTGCCTCGACAACAACAACCTGCTGGTGACGGAGTTCTCCGTGAGCCGCATCAGCGAGATCAACCGCAAGGGCGAGACCGTGTGGGTGTTCGAGGACCCCAAGCTCAAGAACCCCTACGACGCAGACCGCCTGCCGAACGGCAACACGTTGATCGCAGACTGCTACGGCGCGCGCGTGATCGAGGTCTCACCGGACAAGAAGATCGTCTGGACCTACGACAAGGACGTGCGGCCCTTCGACTGCGATCGCCTGCCCAACGGCAACACGCTGATCTGCGACGTGCTGCGCGACCGCGTGATCGAGGTCACGAAGGAGGGCGAGATCGTCTGGGAGATCAAAGGCATGAACAGCGTGCACGACGCGGATCGGCTGCCGAACGGCAACACGCTCGTGACGCTGCGTTCGAAGGGCTCCGTGATCGAGATCGACCGCGACGGCAAGGTCGTGTGGGAACTCACCGGCCTCGTGTCGCCGAGCGACGCGGATCGCCTGCCCAACGGCAACACGGTGGTCTCGGAGAAGGACCTCGTGCGCGAGTTCGACCGGCGCAAGAACGTCACGTGGAGCAAGGAAGTGAACTGGGCGCTGGAGTCCAACCGCTACTGAGCGCGACGCGCGCTGCGCGCCCGACGCCTCAGCGACCGAACACCGGCTCGAGATCCGAAGGAACGCCGAGCCGACGCACGTGCGCGGCGATCTCGTCCATGCGCGCGAGGTCTGCGTCGACCGCGGCTTCGCAGTACAGCAGCACGCTGCGCCGCAGCGCGGATCGTTCGTCGTCCTCGGTCGACAACGCGAACCACGGCCGAGCCGCCGCAGGCCCTTGCTCCAACAACGTCGTGACGCCGCGGCGCCAGCCCTCTTCGACGAAGCGCGGCCGGATCGTCTCCCATTCGCCGCCGTCGCCGGCAATGGCCGTGGCGGCATCGAGGTCTTCGCAGAAACGCTGCCACCACTCCAGCTGGCCCGCTGGCACGTTCGTCCCGGCTGCGCCAACGAGCCGTCGCGCCTCGACAAGGTCGCCGCGATGGAACGCGATCGCAGCCGACTCGTAGGGCCATGCACGCAACCAGCTCAGCGAACCGACGACGACAGCGAGCAGGAACGCTGCGGCAATGCAACGGCGCAGCCGAAGGCCGCGCAGCGCAAATCGCGCGCGGAACGCCTGGTCCGACGCGAAGCGGCGCAGCAGCGCGATGCGCGACGCCTCGCTCGGATGCAGCATCGTCGCGCGATCCGGCTCGCCGTGGACAACTTCGCCGACGCGAGCGAGCGCCTGGATGCAAGGCTCTGCGCCGCCGAGCGCGATGGCCGACAAGACGTCCGCTTCGTGCTCGAAGCGATGCGACACCTTGCGCAACGCCACCACGGCCAGCGCTGTCGCCGCCAGTCCTGCCGCGATGCCGGTCGGCGTCGCCAAGTCCTCGACGGGCATCTGTTGCCCCGCGTTCGCGAGCAACAGCGGCGTCGCGACGAACAGTGTCAGCAGCAACGCAGGATGACCGGCCTGCGCGTGGCCGACTTCGTGCGCGACGACGCCGCGCAGCGCCTGCGCATCGAGGATCGCAAGCAGACCGTCGGTGAGCACGAGGTAGCGCGGCCACGGCAGCGGACCGACGAGCAGCGCGTTGACCGTTCGGAGTCCGCTGTCGAGCAACAGCACCGCCTTGCCGCGGAACCCGAGCGCCGCTGCTGTCTCGCGCAACTGCGCGCCGAGCGGCTCGGGCAGCCGCGACGTGAGGCCGAATGCGACACGGAACGCGAAGGGCAACGCCGTTGCGATCAGCACCACGAACGCAAGCGTGCCGAGCGTCAGCCCCACGCCGGTGCCGACCACGAAACCGAACGCTGCGCGATGCGACTGCAGCAGGTCGCCGATCACGGCGAGCGCGATCCACGGCAACGCGAACAGCGCCACGAACGCAAAGCGCGCGCGCAACAGGGGACCGATGCCGATCGTGTCGCCGGGCACGATTTCGCCCCTCGCCTCCGCGACGATGCGGAGCGCTTCGCCGAGGGCGAGCGGCGCGAGCAGGATCGAGAGCTCCGCGAGATGGCTGTCGTTCGCCCAGCGATCCGCGAGGTCTACCCAACCACACGGACCCAGCAGCGCCGCGTAGCACGCAGGCAACATCGCCGCGGACGCTCGTTCGACCGCTCGCCGCCTCCGGCCGCGAATGCGCGTGGCGAACGCCGCCACGATCGAAGGCAACAGCATCAACGCGCAACCCGAGGCACCTGCGTCGACGTGGCCCGATCCCGGAAGCACGAAGAACAGGTCGCGCGCGAGCAGCATCACTGCGAGCGACAGCGCGAACGCGATCGGGACGACCACTGGTCAGCGGTCTCCCTTGCGATCCTGATCGGGCTTCGGCTCCGGGAACGCGCGGGCGAGGATCGCTGCGAACCGCGGGTCCGCCCGCAACGCGGCGAGGTCCGGATCGACCTGCCACAGCGCGTAGGGCAGCTTGCGCACCGGATCGACGCGATCCGACGCATGCATGTCCGCGCAACGCGACAACGCGGCGAAGCCTGCGTCGAGCTTGCCGCAGAGCGCGTTGTAGCACGCGCCCCAGTACCAATCGGTCGGCATCAACTCGAGCTTCGCGCTGTCGGCGAGCGCGACCATCGCCGCATGCGCGGACGCAGCCCGTTTGTGCTCCTGCACGCGATACCACAGGTCGCCGAGTTCGCGGAACGCGAGCACGCGGTCCTCCGCGTCGCCTTCGCCGGATTGATCGCGCAGCGACTTCGCGCGCGCCTCGACGAATTCCTTGCGGCCCCACTGCCACAACAACGTCGCGAGCGCGTTGCGAAGGTCCGCGGGCTCGATCTCGACGTTCTCGACGACATCGACGACGCCGAGCAGCAGCGACGGATCCGGCGGCGTCTTCTGCAAGTCGAAGATCGCAGGCACGAGATGGATGCGTCGCGTGTCTGCGAGCCAGTCCGGCGTGCGCAACAGGAACTCGAACAGCAGTTCTCCCGCGAACGGCTGCAACGCGGACAGCGCGGCATACTGGCCGCGATACACCACGCCGCTGCGGCGCTGCGCCTCGACGAAGCCGAGCACGACCTCGACGAGCAGCGCGCGAAGTCCCTTCGTGCGCGCGGCCGCCGGATCGGTTGCCTTCTGCAACGCAGCACAGAGCCACGGGAACGACTCGGCATGCGCCGCGACCATCGCCTGCGCGACAGACAGCTTGTCGTCCTGCTTCGACTGGTCGGAGGCCAGCCACGCTTCAGCCTGCTCGACGAACGAACGCGGCTGCTGGCTTGCGGGCTCCTGCTGCTGCGCCGCGAGCATCGCGAGCAACATCGGCAACGCGAGCGCGCCGCGACGGAGCACGTTCAGTTTCCCCGCGCCGCAGACGAAGGCGCCATCAGCGGGAACAACGGCCCGTTGCCCGCAGGCGCAAAGGCCGCGGCGAACATCGCGTGCGCGACGTGCTCCAGCGGCAGCCACTGTGTCGTGTCCGCCTCCGGCATCGCGCGGCGGTTGGACTCGGTATCCATCGTCCCAGGCACGACTGCCGCGGCGCGCACGCCCGTGCCCTGCAACTCGACGGCAAGCGCACGCACCCATTCGTGCAGCGCGGCCTTGCTCGCTAGGTAGTTGGCGAGGCTCGCGCCGCCGTGGCCCACGCCCGCGCTTCCGACACACACGATCGCGCCGCGCTTCTTGCGCTTCATCACGCCGATGGCGCCGCGCGCGAGGTTGGCGACCGACAACACGTTGGCGGTCATCAGCTCCTGCAGCTCGCCTGCGGGATCGCGGCCGATTGCGCTAGCCGCGAACGCGCCGTTGCAGCACAGCAACGCGTCGATGCCGGAGAGCGCGTCGTTGACGCCCTTCGCGAACCCGGCCGACGCCTCGCCGTCGAGGTCGGGCACACAGCCCACGAGCAACGATGCGCCGGGATATGCGGCCTTCACCTTCTCGACTTGCCACGGTTTGCGCACGGCGATCGCGACGCGCGCGCCCGCGTGCAGCGCGGACTTCACGACGACGGCGCCGAGTTGTCCCGTTGCGCCGCCGACGACGATCGTCTTGCCGGCGAGAGAAGCGAGGTCGAAGGCCATGGCTCCGGAATCAGAACTGGACCTTGACGGCCTTGCGCTCCTCTTGCGCCTCGACCTCGAAGTACTCGGCGAGCTTGAAGCCCGACATGTTGGCGATGAGCGAGCCCGGGAACTGCTCGCACGAGTTGTTGTAGCGCATCACCGAGTCGTTGTAGGCCTGACGCGCGAAGCCGATGCGGTTCTCGGTCGAGGTGAGCTCTTCCTGCAACTGCAGCATGTTCTGGTTGGCCTTGAGCTCGGGATAGCTCTCGGCGACCGCAAACAGTTGACGCAACGTGCCCGCGAGCGCGCCTTCGGCCTTGACCAGCTCGCCGACGTTGCCGGCGCCACGGAGGTCGACGCAGGTCTGGCGCGCCTTCACGACCGCTTCGAGCGTCTCACGCTCGTGCTTCATGTAGCCCTTCGCGGTCTCGACGAGGTTGGGGATCAGGTCGTAACGACGCTTCAGCTGGACGTCGATCTGGCTCCACGAGTTCTTCGTCTCGTTGCGACGGGCGACGAGGCCGTTGTAGGCCCCGATCCACCACATCACGACGAGCAGCACGACGGCGAGCGGGACGATCCAGATCAAGTTCTCCACGATTGGCTCCTCGAGCGGTGCGAAGCGGTCCGCGGGCGGCGGACGAACGGGCGTCACGCGCGAGCTTGCGCTTCGACGACGCCGTGGAAGACCGTACGTGCCGGACCCGCGAGGACAAGGGAGCTGCCGCGGCGCGCGACGCGAAGTTCTCCCCCGCGCAACCGGACGCGGATCTCGGGGCCGCGAACGAGCCCGCGCTGCATCGCGCACAAGGCGGCGGCCGTGGCCCCGGTGCCGCAGGCGAGCGTCTCGCCGCTGCCGCGTTCGTAGGTTCGCTGCTCGAGGCAGCCGTCGTCGCCGACGCGCACGAACTCGACGTTGACGCCGCCCGTGAAGTCCGGATGCCGCTGCAACGCGGAGCCGATTTCCTCGACCGGGAAACCATCCAGGCTGCCGTCGACGAATGTCACCGCGTGCGGATTGCCGGCATCGCCGCGGAACAGCTCCAGCGCGCGGCCGGAGACCTCGACACGGGTCGGCTCCGCATCGACGCGCACGTCGCCCATGTCGATCTCGACAGACTGCACTTCGCCGCGCCCGTCGCGCAGAAGCCGCACGCTGCGCAGCCCTGCCTTGGTCTCGACCTCGAACGCGTCGGTTGCGACGTGTCCATGCGCGCGCGCGAGCGCCGCGAGGCAACGCAGGCCGTTGCCGCACATCGCGCCTTCGGAACCGTCGGCGTTCCACATCGCCATCGCGACTGGAGCCTGCCGGCCGCTACGCAACACGATCAGTCCGTCGGCACCGACCCCGAAGCGGCGGTCCGACCAGGAGCGGGCCAATTCGGCAGCGCGCTCGAAGGGGAACGCGTCGCGGATCGCATCCACGAACACGTAGTCGTTGCCAGCCCCCTCCATCTTCACGAAGGGGACGCGCATCACGTGATCTCGAAGCGGTCGCCCTTTGCCGGGACCTCGACCTTGGAGAAGCCGTGCTCGCGCATGCGCTGCGCATACGCGTCGGCCTGCGGTCCTTCGCCGTGCACCACGAACGCCTGGCGACACGTCGCGCGCAGATGTCCCGTTGCGTCGAGCAACTCGCTGTAGTCCGCGTGCGCGGAGAAGCCCGGCATGAACGCGACCTTGCAGCGCACGTCGTATTCGTTGCCGTAGATCTTCACCTGCTTCCAGCCGTCGAGCAGCTTGCGCCCCAAGGTCGATTCGGCCTGGTAGCCGACGAGCAGCACGCAGTCCTGCTTGCGGCCGACGCTGTGCTTCAGGTGATGCAGGATGCGACCTGCTTCGCACATGCCGGACGCCGAGACGATGATGCCGTTGTGCACCGCGTTGAGCGACTTGCTCTCCTCGACGTCCGCGACGTAGCGCACGCCGTCGAAGAAGAACGGGTTCTCGCCGCGCTCGAGGATCGCGCGTGTCTCCTTGTCGAACAGCTTCGGATGACGCGACATGATCTTGGTCGCTTCGCGACTCATCGGCGAGTCGACCCAGATCGGGATCTTGGGGATCAACCCCTTCGCCATCAGCTGCCCGAGGTAGAGCACGACGGTCTGGGTTCGACCGACCGAGAACGCGGGGATGATGATGCGTCCGCCGTCTTGCTGTTCCTCGTTGACGATGCGCATCAACGACTCCTGCATGTCGACGTCCTTGTCGTGCAGGCGGTCGCCGTAGGTCGACTCGGTGATCAGCACGTCGCAGCGGTCGATGCGGTCCGGGTCGCGCAGGATCGGCAGGTTCTTCCGGCCGTGGTCGCCGGTGAACACGATGCGACGCTGCTTGCCCTCGTGGTCGACGTCGAGCTGCACGATCGCGGCGCCGAGGATGTGGCCCGCTTCGAGGAACTCGCAGCGCACGCCGGGCAGCACTTCGAACGGATGGCGATAGGGAACGCTGCGGACGAGCTTGAGCGTCTCCTCGACGTCCTGCTCGTCGTAGAGCGGCTCGACCTCCTGGCCGTGCCGGTGCAGGTAGCCGATGTCCTGCGCTTGGATCTTCGCCGCGTCCATCAGCATCATGCGCAGCATGTCCTCGGTCGCGTCCGTGCAGTGGATCGGGCCGCGATAGCCGTTCTTCACCAACCTCGGCAGCGCGCCGCAGTGGTCGATGTGCGCGTGGCTGAGGACGAGCGAGTCGACCGCGTCGCCGGAGATCGGCAGGTTGCGGTTCGCCTGGTCAGCGATCTTGCGCGGGCCCTGCACGAGCCCGCAGTCGAGCAGGATGTTCTTGTCGCCGACGGTGAGCAGGTGCTTCGTCCCGGTGACATGGCGCGCCGCGCCGAGGAACTGCATTGCGATGCTCATGACCGTAGTCCTGGGATGCGTTCGCTGTTCTTGAAGTGCAGCTTCGCGATGCGCGCCATCAGCTCCACGCCGCCGATGGCGAACGCGCGCCGCGCGGCGACGTCGACCGGCTCGCCACCGCCCTTGTGCAGGTCGGTCCCGCTCTCGGCCTCGCATTCCTGGAATCCCTCGACGAAGCGCACGCGCGCGACGACGCTCGCGGCGCCGACGACGGGATGGGCTTCTGCGCGCGGCACCTGCACGAGCCGCTTCGGCGCGTGGCCGAGCTTCTTCTGCAGTCGCGTCGCGATCAGGCTCTCGTCGCCGAACCGGTCCACGAGCACATTCGCCTCGGGATGCCGACGCAGCAGCGCGGCGATCGCGTCGGCATGCAACTCGGCAAGCACGTGGTTGACGTTGCGGGCCTCGTTCCAACGCGCGTTGTATTCCGTCGGCATGAGCACGCGCACTTCGCAGTCGAAGCCACGCTCGACCAACTCGGCCATCGGGAACATGCGCTGGTCGGACAGCGTCTTGCTGTCCGCGATGCCCATCGCGAGCAGTTCCTTCTTCTGCGCCGGCTCGGCATAGACCGACGCGACCACCAGCGGGCCGAAGTAGTCGCCCTTGCCAGCCTCGTCGGAGCCGATCGTCGGCGCGTCGAACGGAAGCTCGGGATCGCCGTCGCGCGTCTTCTGCGCCGCGGAGTCCGCGCCGCCGAGGAACTCGCCGACGAACGCGTCGAGCGACTTGCCCTGCACGACGACCTTGCCGCTCGTGTAGCAGACGAGGTTGACGCCCATCGCCTTCACGGCGTAGCGCGCGTGGTCGACGCGACGCCATTCCGCATCCGGCGGCAGCGCCGCGCGCAGATGCTCCTCCAGCGACCGCGCGCGCGCCGCGTCGAGCACGAACACGCGCGTGTCGGTCACGTCTTCACCGTGACGGTGCGGCTGGTCACGGTCAGCGGCAGCAGCACGGGGAACAGCAGCAGGTCGGTGAACGAGTATTCGCTCTCGACCGAGTAGCTCGTCAGGTTCCCGGCCATGTTCTGCACGTTGACCTCGCTGATGCTCATGAGGCCGAAGAACAGGAAGAACTGGCGCTTCGACGTCTCGCCGAGGCCCGTGGGTCCGAGGCCGACGACGTGCTCGTGGACCATGCAGCCCGCGAGCGGGACGCAGCAGAGAGCGAGCAGGAGCGGCGAAGTCCGTCGATGCGTGTGTTCCGGCACGCGCAGCGTTGTAGCGGACACCGTTGCCGTGGGCATCCGTTAGTTGTCGCCCGGTTGCGCGGGCGCGCTGCCTGCCACCGCACCACTGCCTTGCTGGCTCGCTGCTGCCGCGGTGGCGGCAAGCGCCTCTTCGCGCTCGGCTCGCACGAGCCGGTCGCGGGCGATGCGGTCGGCCTTCATGCGACGGATCATCGCGACGGCGAGCACCGGCAACAGCAGCACGAGCGACAGCGAGAAGAACTCGGACAGCAATGCTCGCCACGCGGCGCCGCTGCCGTGCACGAGGTGGTCGCGCCACGCCGCGTGCAACGCCGCGGTGGACTTGCCGGTGGACCGGACCATCGCGCTGTCCAACGAGGTCTCCTCGTCGACCGCGCGCGCGATCGCGAGGACTTCGTCGGCGCCGCGCGTGCGCACGAGCCAGGACACGAACGAGTAGCTCTGCGCATACGCGACCGCGAGCGCGCGAGGCCCTTCGGGGAAGCGGTCCTCCAACTCGAAGAACGGCAGCAACTGGTCGGTCGCAGCGCGCCAGACGATCATCTCCTCGCTCGCGCCGAGGTAGGTGTCGCCGGCGAGCGCCTGCGCCAGGCCTTCGTGGAACCAACGCGGGATCCGCCGGCCGTTGCGACCACAGGCCTGGTCGAGCAGTTCGTGCACGAATTCGTGCACGAGCACCGGCCGCAGGCCGCGACCGTTCGCCGCCACCTCGGCCAGCATCAGGTGGATCTCGTGACGCGAGAGGATCGCGAATCCCGGCGACCCTTCGTGGTGCATCGCCGACAGCATCGGCGGCAAGTCGTCGCCGCCCTCGTGCACGACGACGCGGAACGGTTGGGCCGTTTCGGCACGGAAGTACGGAGCAAGCGTGCGCAGGGCCGGCTCGACCTCCGCCTCGACCCGGGCCACAGCCTCCGCAGGGACTTTCGCCGTCGCAGCCGCTACCGTGACGAGGCCGTTGCCCGGCGCTTGCGTCGAGCAGCAAAGCAACAGCGTGAGAATGCCCGGCAGAATCATGCGCAGGGCCCGTCATAGGCCGGCCAACTGCCGCGGAGAAGACCGCGTCCAACAACGAGCGAACGATGAAGACCTGGCAAGTGCTCCTCCCCCTCCCCTTCGTGGTCGGCCTGCTCGCGATGATGCCGCAGTCGCCTTCGGGCATCCAAGACCCTGCGGTCGCGGACGTCGTCAACGTGATGCAGATGAGCGAGCTGCACTACGTCGACCTGCAAGGCAACAAGAGCGTCGTGCCGTCGCGCAACGTGTTCGAGGTGCGCCTGCTGGAGGACACCGAGCGCGGCATGCGCTTCGAGCTGCTCTACGACAACGGCGACTACTCGCTGATCGACGCCCAGGCCATCCACATCCTGCGCGCCGGCAAGGACCCGATGGACGTCCGCTTCGTGCGCAGCGCGCGTTCGCGCATGCGCTTCCCCAAGCTCCAATGAGCTGGGAGCGATCCTGACCGCAGGCAGCGGTCGGGATCCCGTCTTTCGAGACGGCCGTGACCTCGACGGCATCGAGGCTTCGGCGCTGCGATGTCGCGGGCTTCACCGGTCCGCGACAGAACGCCGAAAACGTGCAGGGATCGCGTCGGCTTCCAGGATTCGGAATGCCATCCATCGCGCCGCACGTTCGCCAACGCCTGCTCTGCCGCTCCGACCTCGAAGGGATGTCGGTCGTGGGAGAACGCATTGCCGCATGGCTGTGGTCTGGCCAGCTCGAAGTCATCGGCTCGGTCGCGGACGCGAACGGCGCCGAAGACACGGTCTATTCGGTCAACTCCGAGGCGCTGCGTTCCGAGCTCGCCCAATTGCTCGAGTCCCATGGCCGCACGGACCTCGAGTTCTCGGGCGAAGGCGCAAGGCAGTTGTTGCAGGCGGCAACGGAGCAACCTGCGCAGGAGCACGCCGGCGACGAGACGACGTCGAGCGCCGCAGAAGCAGCGCCGGTCGTCGACGAGCCTGCCGTCGACGATGTGCTCGCCGAGCACGTCGCCGAGGAGCAACTCGACTCCGCGATCGACGAGATCACCAACGCGATCGGCACACTGCTCGAATCGCACCACTGCGCTCCGTTGGAGCTTCGCGATGATTCGCCGCACGCGAACCGCGAGGACACCGTGTCGATCGACACCGACAGCGAGGAGCCGTTCGGCGAAGAGGCGGCGGCCGGAGACAGCCTCGACCCGAAGGACCTCGGCGACGGCGAGGTCCTGATCGAACTCGACGCCGACGACGCGGATTCGGTCCCGGCCAGCGCACAGACGAACGACGAGACCGAAGGGGTCGAAGTCGCGGCAGCGACGGACGAGCAGCTTGCGCAGGTCGAAGCGGTCGAGCCGCAGGCTGCTGTGGTCGCTGATGTGGTCACCGACTGCGCGCACGCGCACGACGAGGCTGTCGAGGCTGGTGCCGTGGGCAACGATGCCGACGCAACCACGATCGAAGACGTCGCGCAGGTCGAAGCCGCTGAGCTCGTCACCGACGAGACGCAGAGGACCGAAGAGTCGTTCGCTGCCGAAGTCGCGGCAAACGAGACCGCGCAGGTTGATGCCGAAGACGAAGCAGCCGTCGAAGCAAACGACATCGACGCACCAGCGCAGCCGGAGGCTCTTGCCGACCTCGATGCCGCCGACGGAGCCACCGACGAGGCGCAGGCGGACGAAGCAGCGGTCGAAGCAAACGATGGCGACGCAACGTCGCAGCTCGAGTCGCCGGCGCGCGTCGATGCCGAAGACGAAGCCGAGGATTCGCCGCTGCCGAACGATGAGGGTGTCGAAGCCGAGCTCGTGGCCAACGATGGCGACGCAACGTCGACACCTGAGGAGCGCACGCACGTCCAAGCCGACGAGCTGGCGTCTGCCGAAGTCGCAGACGTTGCCGTTGAAGATCTGCTGACGCGCAACGAAGCCACCGATTCCGACGTCGACAACGAACCCGCGCAGGAAGCCCCGAGCGCTTCCGTGTTCGATTCCGACCTCGCGAGCGCGCTCGACGCGGCGTTCGAAGCGGTGTTGCCCGAGCAGACGGACCAGGTCGCGGCAGCGGACGAGCCGCTGGACGCAGCGGCGCCGGCGGCGGACGTCGTCGCGCCGCAGCCGATCGAAGTGCACGTGCAACTCGACATCGCGCCGCTCGAAGCGCCGCTGGACCAGATTCAGCAAGCGCTGCTGAGGCTCGCCGACGGGCAACCTTCGCCGCAGGCCTTCGCGCCGATTGCGGATTCGATCGCCGATTCGATCCGTTCGCTCCAGGAGACGGTCCGCGAAACCGCGGAGCGCGCGCAGCAAGACGACCGCATCGACCGCATCCACGCGACGTTGGAGGACATGACGGACGCGCTCGGCGCGCTGCGCCACGCCGAGTCGCAACGCGCGCGCGCAACGGAGCGGAGGCTGCAGCGCGCCGAGCGCGGCGCCCACGCTGCCGCGCCGGACGACGGCCGCAACGCGATCTTGGTCGCGGGCAGCGTCGCGATCGTCGGATGGATCGCCGCCATGTGGCTGCACGGACACGACCTTCGCCTCGCGCTCGGCGCGCTGGTCGCGGCCAACCTCGTCAGCCTGATCGCATTGGCCCGCCGCCGCAGCGACTAGCAGTCGGTCGAAGAACGGCTGCATCGCGGGGATCGGGGCAGCCGCGTCGAGCTCGAGGAGTGTGAGCGGGATCGCATCGATGGATTCGATGGAGCTCGCACGACGCGGACATCGACTCGGACGACAAGCGCAGAGACAGCGTGCGCTCCTCGAATGATGCCTGGCCAGCAAACTGCGTCGAGAACGCGATGGCCGTGGGCTGGATCCGCAGCTCGACACCGCAACGGTTGGAAGCACGTGGACCTGGCGCGTGCTAGCGCACGAGGTTCGCAGGCATGGCGACGTGCACTGCATGCTTGCGGCGCAGGACCACCGCGATCCAGCACACGGACCGAATGCGCGGCGCAACCGTCGACGGCGCGCGTCAGTCTTCGCGACGTTCGGTCGGCGTCAGCAAGTTGGCGAGCAGGCGCACGCTGCCGGGATGCAGCTTCTTGAGCTGCCGCCACAGCGAGAGCGCGCAGTAGACGAACTCACCGTCGCCGCTTCGCGCGTAGAGCAAACTCGACCGCGACGGCGCCATGCCGGGATCGTTGCACTCGAGGATCTCCTCGTATTCGCTCGCGTAGACTGATGGGAAGTAGAGCCCGCGCTCCTGTTCCCAACCGTCCCAGTCCTCGGCGCGGATCTGGTTGGGCGAGCGCAGCAGCGAGTGCTCGCTGCGCAGCAGACGGATCGGCGCATCGGCGCGCGTGACGCGGTCCTTGCCGATGTGGAACGGCTGGAACGGCGCGCCGCGGAACCCTTCGCCCGGCGGGTCGTACTCGACATCCTTGTGGTAGAGCACGACAAGGCGTTTGCCCTTCTTGCCACAGAACTCGAGCAGACGACGGAAGCTCTGCCGCGCCTCGAGTCGATCGCGCAACGCGCGCACGTCGACGACGATCGTGTCGAAGCCGTCGAGGTCGCCCACCGCGAGGTCCGTGTCGCTGAGGCCGGTCCACTGCATGCCGAAGCCGCCTGCGCCGATCACCGACGTGAGCGCGTCGTCGAGGCTGCGCACGACGCCGATGCGCAGCGAACGCGAGATCTCCGCTTCCACCTTGTGCACTGGCAGCACGACGCGCGTATTGCCGAGCGAGATGCGAACGCGATCGACGCCGCTGCTGCGGTCTTGCGGCGCGCGCAGGGAGAACTCGAACACGTCGCTGCGCGATGCGTCGAGCGCGACGCGCGTGCGCGGCCCTTCGACGCGATAGCCGGCCGGCGCGCGCAGTTCGAGTTCGCCGAACACCGGAAAGGCCGAGTGGCGCTCCGCCTTGACGGCGAATCGCACTTCGCCGCGCGACGCCGGCAGCAGCAGCATGCGCGGCACGACGGAGAGGCGAACGGGCGGCAACACTTCGACGGGCACCGCGAGAAGCTCTTCGACCTCCACGTCGTCGATCGACATCGATACCCGCAGCTGGAGCGGCGGCGTGTAGCGGTCCTTGCGGAAGCGCGCGTCGATCGCGTCGGAATCGGCTCCCTCTGCGAGCGGTACCGAGCAGTTCGCGATCGCGCGCAGGCTACGACCCGCCGGGATCGAGAGTTCGCCGTCGCCGACGTCGGGCGCGTCGAGCCGCACTTCGGCGGAAGGCGAGCTCGCGCGCACGCGCTGCACGGGCCGCGCACCGCCGACGCGGACGACGACCTCGAGCGCAATCTCCTCGCCAGGAACGGCGGCGGCTCCCGGCGGCGCGCCGACCTCGACCTGGATGCGCGCGCACTGCAACACGAGTTGCTTCGCGGCTGAGAGTCGACGTTCCTTGCGACGCGCGGCATCGCTGCCTGCTTCGCACGGCAACGACTGCAGCACGCGCACGAGACGCAGCGCCGCGTCGAGTTCCGTCGATGATGCGGCGTCGTCGGTCGCTTCGCGCAACATGCGCAACGCGTTCGCGTCGGCGATGCCGTCGAACAACGTCGGCACGCCCGCGAAGACGTCCTTGGTCGGCGCGGCGTCCGTCGCGTCCACGCGCACGAAACGCATCGTCGGTTCGAACACGGATTCGATCGGCGCGGGACGACCAGGGCTCACGTGGTGCTGCAGCAGCACTTCGTAGGCGAGGCGACGGAAGGTCTCGCCGCGCACCGGTTCGATCTCGTCGGCGTCGATCGAGAACGCCTCGGGCACCGGCTCGCTCGTGGCGCCGAGGAACAACGAACGCACCGCGTGCGGCGGCAACGACAGTGCGGCATTCGCATCTGCGGCCATCGCGACCGCCGACGGCAACGCCTGCGCGAGTGCGAGGTCGTGGCCGTGCGTCTCCTCGCGATGGTGCGTGGTCAGCACGACGTCGGGTCGGATCGTGCGCAGCAACCGCGCCATCTCGCGAATCGTGTCCTCGCGCCCCCACTCCGCGAACGCCTCGTCGGCCGTGCGGCGATAGCCGAAGTCCGGTCGGTTGAGGTGCCACACTTCGCCGTCGAACGAAGCGCAGCCCGCCTCGACTTCCAGCGTGCGGATGCGTTCGAGCGCGTCACCGGTCTCGGGTCCGCGCGAGTTCTGGCCGCCGCCGCCACGCGAAGCGAGCAAGACCGCGACGCGCGCTCCGTGGCGATAGCGGAACCAGGTCGCGGGCAGCACATAGCGATCGTCGGGATGCGAGGCGACCAACAGCACGAGCGCATCGCTGGCGATGTCGAGCTTCGCTTGCTGCAACACCACGGCGCCGCCCTTCGATCGGCTGGCGTGTTGCGGGGCCTGCGCTCCGAGAGTCGCTACGGGCGCGCACGCGAGCAAGACAGCGAACGCAACACGGAATGCGGCGCGCATCGCGGGCAATGGCGTCTGGCCGCGGCGAGGAAGCAGTGGTGACACGACCGACCGGAACGCGAAGCCGAACAACGAAGGCGGAGGGCAAGGAACGAGATAGTGGCAGGATCCGTGCATGCCGTGGGCAACTCGCGACGACGCCATCGAGCTCATGGGCCGAACGCAGCTACCGAGGTGTTGGGAAACCACTTCTAGGGTCATGCGCGCGACGTTCCTGTGCGGCTCAGCACGATAGACGCAGGACCGAGATTGGCGAACACGTTGGCCGCATGTCGTCGATCCACGCTGCGGCTCCATGCCGCATCCTCGCGCGACGATGCAGCATCCGTTGTAAGGACCTGTCGACCCGCGCGCTGGCACGCCGCATCCAGAAAGAGTCCCCCACAAATGCAGCGCGCCGCGGCCCGTGTCGTGCACGGACCGCGGCGCGTCTGTTCGCTCTGGCTACCTGGATCTCAGCGGATCAGGTTCGGCATCATGCTGGCGGCGACGCCACCCGCGATGCCGAGCATCACCAGGGTCATCCACGTCTCGGGGCCCCACGGGCTCGTCGACGTCATCGTCAGTCCCTCGGCGTCCGAGGTGGTGTAGCTCATCGAGCCGAACAGGTGCTTCGTCAGCGCGGACGAGTCCGGCAGCATCGCCCAGTCGAACGGGATGTCCTCGTTCTGCGGCAGCAGCGTCACGACGCCGCTGACCAGCGCGTAGTAGCTCTCGAACGTGACCTTCCAGTCGGTGAAGGACACATCGGTGACGCCCTGCGGCAGCGACTCCATGTAGGCAGCGAACTCGCGGTTGCCGCGGATGTCGGTCTTCGGATCGTCCTCGGTGCGGTCCATGCGCTGGATCGCGCGACGGATGTCGTTCGCCGAGAACGCAGCCACCATGTAGCCCTTGTGGAAGGAGAACGCGGGGTTGTACTGCTGCAGCGGGTTCTGCATGCCGCTGACCTCGATCGCGTCCTCGTTGAGGGAGATCTGGTAGCTCTTGATGCCGCGCTTCTCGGACTCTTCCAGCGTGAAGCCGCCATCGCTCGCAGCCGCCATCGCCTTGAGCGCCTTGAGCAGCTTCTGCTCGTCGTTGACCTTGACGAGGATCGCCACCTCAGGCGACGACGTGATGTCGGCCATCGGCTTCGACCACGTGATGACATTCTCACCGAGCGCGCCGAACAGGTCGTCGCGGAGGTTGAAGCCCATCTGCTGCTCCATCGCCGCAAGCTGCGCCATCATCTCCTCGGCGACCTTCGGGTCGTAGGCGCGGACTGCGCCGGTGAAGGCGTCGTACCAGCCCATCGGCTCCATCGTGAAGGCCCAGAAGCTCACCGCGTCCTTGGGCACCCACTTCAGGAAGTTCATGTCGACGGTCTTGTTGCCGGTCGGCATGAGGCCCTTGCGGTCCGGCGCCGGAGCGTGCACGTAGCCCGTCGTGACCGACTTGCCGTTCTTGTAGGCGCTGGACATCGCATACGACTTCAGTGCGCCCATGCCGAGCGCATCCATGCCGCGGCGAACGCCCTCGAGGTCGATCTCGGCCATCGCCGGGTTCATCTCGGCGCCGATCTCGAGCGCGGACATGAAGAAGTCGACCATCGGATCGACGCGCAGGAACAACTCGACCTCGGCGCCTTCCGTGGCGAGGGTCTTGGTCGAGGCCTTGTAGCGCTCGTTCGCGCCGAGCACCGGCTTGTTGGCCGCCATGTTCTCGACCGTGCTGCGCACGTCGTCGATCACGGTGCCGATGAGCACGCCGCTCTTCAGCATCGCGACGTTGAGGCTCATCGTCTTCGCGGCAGCTCCGTCCTTCGGCTTGAACGTGTGGATCTTGACGTCGCCGACCGTGGCTTCCGAAGCCTCCATCTCGCCTGCCGAACCGAGCATGCCCATGCCCATGTTCATCAGTGCGAACCACTGCGGCGCGCTGTCACCGAACTCGAGGTGCAGCATGAGCCCGACCGTCGGCTCGGGACCGAAGTCGCCGCTCTCGAGCTTGAGTCGCGTCAGCGCGACGCCGGCGCCCTTCACGCGCAGGCTCATCGCCGTGTCCGGATCGACCGGCATCGCGCCCTGCTTGTGCATCTCGCGCGCCTGCTCGAGAGCCTTCTTGATCTGCGCATCGACGAGCTCGCGCGCATCCTTGACGAAGTTCTGGACCTCCTCCTCGGCCCACATCTTCGCGATCGGCATCGACATCATCTCCTGCATGGAGGCGTCGAGGTCCGGCATGCTCATCGCCATGATCGTCTCGGCGGGCAGGTAGGGCAGCATCGACTGCTGCTGGGCGACGCCGCCTGCGGCTAGGGCGCCGAGGAGCGGCAGGAGCATCAACTTGAGCTTGCGCATGTTGGTGTAGGTTGCGTTGCGATCGGGAGTTCGGGTCAGGGGGTCTCGGTCGACCACCGCGCAGGATGCCGCGGCGGGGGCCGCTGTGGACGACCGGGGTGCAAAACCGTCGAAGCCGCCGGCTTCGATCAGCGGATCTGCTTCTGGAAGTGCTTGTCGAGGGCGTCCTGGCACTTCACCAGCGACGACTGCAGGGCCTTGGCGGCCTTCTCGATGCCGCTCGCCTTCTGGGCGCTCAATGCCTCGGCGAGGCTCGCGAGTGCCGCCTTCGCGTCGGCGTCGCCGCCCTGCATCGCGAAGTCGACCAGGAATCCGGCCTGGGTCAGGTTCGCGCTGATGGCGTCCGGCTCCATCTCGCCGTCGATGGCAAAGCCCGCGAACCACTTGTCGAGCGGCTTCAGGCCGCCGGTCTTGGCGAGGTTCTGGCAGAACCACTTGCCGGTGTCCGGATTGCCGAACCTGCTGCCCACCGACGCGAGGCCCTGCAGCAGCCACTTCGGCAATTCTGCCTCCGCGGAAGCCAGGATGCCGTGCACATAGGCGAGGCCCACGGCATGCGGCAGGTAGTACGGCCCCCAGTTCTCGTCCCACAGGCAGACGGCGGGGCGCACTTCGCCTTGGAGCGGCAGCTTGAGCGCAGCTTCTTCGCGCGCGAGGAACGCGCCGTAGGCAGACGTCTCGTCGCCGATCTGCGCGCCGAACTGGGTGAACTGGTCCTGCGTCGGTGCGACGAACACGCCAGGCCGCTGCTCCGGCAACGGCTTCGACGCGCCGAGCGCCGACGTGATGCGCGCGATCGAACGGTCCGCGTGCTCGCGCAGCGACTCGATCTTCGCGATCGGCAACGTGCTGACGAGCACGTAGTGCTGCGTCGTGAGCATCCACGGATGCGCCGCGTTGTCGTGCCAGCGATCGGCTTCCTTCTCGTCGACCCAGCGCTTGCCGCCTTCGATCGGGAACGAGCGCGCGCGCGACTTCTCCAAGTCTTCGGCGGCGATCAGTTCGCCGGTGACGGCATGGCGCACCTTGCCGCCTTGCAGCGCGCGATACTCGTCCTTCGCGACGACCTCGCCGTTCCAGTGGAACACGCCGCGCTTCGCGTCGTCGACGCGCTCCTTCTCGACCCACGTGCCGTTGACCTCGACGAAGCCCTTCTGCTGCATCTCGGCCTCGAACGCGAGTTGCTCGGGCGTCTTCTGCGCAGGCTTCTTCGCTTCTTGCGCGGGCTTCTTGCTGTCCTTGGCGTTCTTCGCGTCCTGCTTGGCTTCCTTGGTGGCCTTCGCAGCGTCCTTCTTGCCCGATTCCTTCGCAGGCTTCTGGGCGATCGCGGCATCGCAGAGCAACGTGGACAGCAACAGCAACGGCAGGATGCGCATCGTGGGCTTTCGCAGAAAGGTTGGTGCGCTCCGCGTGCATGCGGCGGCGCTCGGGGCGGAGTGGATTACTGGACCGACCGCCGATTGTCAGGCGCGAAGCGATGCCACGACTCGAGCCGCTGGTTCGGCCGGAGGTTGAGGTAGGGAGTCCAGCGCGGCCGCGTCGGCTGGCGCAGCAAGCGCAGGCCGGAGTCCTTGAGCGGCCTGTCGGCTTTGCGCGCATTGCAGCTCACGCAGGCGAGCACACAGTTCTCCCAGGTCGTGCGGCCGCCGCGCGACCGCGGCGTGACATGGTCGATGCTCAACCGATCCGGGCTGCCCTTGCGCCCGCAGTATTGGCACGTGAAGTCGTCGCGGAGGAACAGGTTCCTGCGCGTGAACGGAGCCTCGTGGCACGGAACCCGGTCGTAGCCGCGCAGCACCACGACTTCCGGCACGGGAATGCGCACCGACGGCGAGCGCACGAAATCGCGCGTCGGCGGCTCGGGCAAACCCACCCATTCCGGGAACGAGTAGACGGCCAACGTGTCCGGAGCGACCACGCGCGCCACGTCGCGCACCATCATGCACAACGCGCGGCGCACGGTGGTGACGTGGACGGGCATCCAGGACCGGTTCAGCACGAGTGCAGAACGGTCCAGCAACTGCAACCGCAGGACATGTTCTGTCATCTGCATCGCAAGTCCGCGAACGCCGTGGGTCGGGCGCGAAGTCTAAGTTGGCCTTTCAGGGCGGCAATGCCCCCTGCCATCGTTGCTACCCCGGATGCGCACCGCTAAACTCGCGAGGTTCCACCCCGCGATTTCCCGCTGCCTGATCGCATGAACCTCCACCTCAACCTTCGCGGATCCCTCCCCGTGCTGCTCGCGTTCGGCCTCGCCGCGTGCGAATCGACCGAGTCCGACCACAACGGCGACCTCGGGATCTCCGCGGTGCAGTTCCAGGACCTCGTGGTGCCCCAGGGCATGAAGCTCGTGGAGCGCTTCGCCGAGAGCCACTCGCGCGAAGCCGCCGGCTGGCGCTACGGACACTTCGAATACGTGGGCCAACCCCAGATCCAGGACGCGTGCGCCCACCTGCTGGAGCGCATGCCCCAGCACAACTGGCAGGTCGTCAAGGACGACGCCTCGACCCCCCAGGCCCGCCACATCCAGTTCAAACGCGGTGCCTACGTGGTCGATTACCGCTTCGAGCGGAACTTCGGCGAGACCCACATGGTCATCGATTACGACACGAAGATCGAAGGCCGCTGACCGCACCCCGACACTCCATCATGACCGGATCTTTGCCCCAGGGCCTCACCGGCACCCAGGCGCCGAACGCCATCGAAATCCTCTGGGAACGCTATAAGCGTCTTGTCCAGGCGACTTTCTGGCTGCTCATCATCGGCCTGTTTGCCTACTACGGCGTCCGCTACTACGAGCAGACCCAGCTCAACAAGAAGTGGTCGGCGTGGTCCGAGGCGACCATGCTGCGCGCGGCCTACAACCCGAAGGACGGCGACCCGAGGAGCGCGAGCTCGTTCGAGGCCATCGCCAACCTCGTCGAAGAACTGCGCGACGCATCCGACGCGCACTTCTCGACGGCCCTTGCCAGCTCGGATTCGGCCCAGAAGCCCTACCTGCTGTGGCTGAAGGCCTGCCGCGAGGCGCGCAACGGCGACCTCGATGCAGCCGTCAAGACGACGGACCAGCTCAAGGCCGAGTATCCCAAGCACGCGCTGTGCGCCTCGACGGCCTACCCAGTCCAGGCGCGCCAGACCGTGGAGAAGCCCAAGGACAAGACCAAGACGGACGCAGCACAGCAGGACGAGGAGCCCGAGCTCAAGCCTGTGGTCGCTGGCTCCGCAGTCGACCTGCTCGTCCAGAACCTCAAGGCTGCCAAGGACTTCGCGGTTCCCACGCAGTTCGCGAAGCCGGCGATCCCGGCCGACGCGCCCCGCTACAAGGTGACGCTCGAGGGCGAATGGGGTGAGTTCGTGATCGCCCTGATGGTCCAGGATGCGCCGAAGACCTGCGCGAAGTTCGAGGAGCTGGTGACCGCCAAGTTCTGGGACGGCATCAAGGTCGACGAGATCATGCGCCCGAGCTCGCGCCCCAACCGGTTCATGGAGCCGACGCGGCAGTTCCACTTCGGCTTCGAGACGACGCGCACCGAGGCGAACCGCGCCGACTGGGACACGTCGACGGCGAGCAAGGACGAGCGCACGGTTCAGGAGTTCACCAACCTGAGCCACTTCCCGGGCGCTGTCGCCGCGCGCATGCGCGACGGCAAGTCGGAAGTCGATCGCCTCTACATCTGCGAGTCCGACTCGCCGAGCCAGGATGACCAACGCATGGTCTTCGCCTACGTCGTCGAGGGTCTCGAAGCAGTCCGCAAGATCTGCGACGCGAGCTTCGATCGATCCGAAGACGAAGAGATGGGCCGCGGTCGCCCGTCGGACACGATCACGATCAAGTCCGTCACGAAGCTCTGATGCATCTGCGCGCTGACGGCGCGCGATGGTGGTTCTGCTAGAACCCCACGAACGGCCTCGAATCAGCAGATTCGAGGCCGTTTTCGTTTTCGGAGCACGCATGGGACGCGCGCGAGATCGCGACTGCGTGTGCTTCGGCTACTCCGCACGCGTGAGCGGAGTTGTCGAACTCCCCCATCCAAGCTGCGACCGTTGTGCGCGGCGCATGCATCGCTGCATGGCCTCACGCACTTTGATGCGATGCACGCGTCGACACGCAGAGCACACGAAGCACGCGTGTGCACGATGCGGCGAAGTCGCACGCGGATGCCGAGGGCCGACGCATGCATCGCGTCATTGGTGGAAGGACATGGCGCCGAATCGCACAGCAGTGCGTTGGCAGCGGTCGCAACGCGGCACGCGTGCATGGGGCCATCTCGGCTTGCTGCGCACGCACGAGCTTCCGCTGGGTGCACCGCCGCAGCTCCGACGACCCGCGTGGCTGTCCTCATCCAGCGCCGCAGTGCCGGATGGCTGGTGCAGCGCCGCCAGGAACCTCGGTCGTGAGGCCAAGACCAACGGACCGCGACCGCAGCGGGAGGGCCTGGTGCCAGGCCTGGGACCCCCTTCCCCACAAACGAGGCGGGCCGCCAAACCGGTTCCCGGTGTGGCGGCCCACGGCCCTTCGATCGACGATGCGAATCTACAAGTCGTTTCCTAGAAACGCTTTATAGATCACAAATCCTTCAGCTTGGAGTAGATGCGCTCGAACTCCTCGCGGCCCGCACAGGTGATCTGGATCACCGACGACTTGCGGCCGTAGCGAACGTTGACCGACGTGCTGAGCGTCTCGGTCAAGGTCTCCTCGATCTCCTTGAGCCAGGCGGCCTTGACCTGCTTGGCGTCCTTCTTCTTGACCGGCACCGCGGGGCCGACGTTGGCCTGGCGGACCAGCTCCTCGAGGGCGCGCACCGACAGCGACTGGCGGATCGCCTCGTCGGCGAGTCGGGTCTGCACCTCGGGATCCTTGGCGCCGAGCAGCGCACGGGCGTGCCCCATCGACAATGTTCCACGTGAAACATGCTGCTGGACCGCTGGGGCAAGTTCGAGCAGTCGCATGAAGTTGGCGACCGTCGAACGGTCGAGGCCGACTCGCTGCGCCACCTCTTCCTGCTTGGCACCCAGTTGCTGCTGCAGCGTCTTGAAGGCCTGCGCCTTCTCCAAGGGATTCAGATCCTCACGCTGCAGGTTCTCGACTAGGGCAAAGACCGCCGACTCTTGGTCCGTGGTCTCGCGGATGATGACCGGGACTTCGGTGAGGCCCGCCTGCTTGGCGGCGCGCCAGCGACGTTCACCAGCCACGATCTGCAGAACCTGCCCGACGCGGCGCACCAGGATCGGCTGGAGCACACCGCTCTCGTGGATCGACTGCGTCAGCTCCGTGAGATCGCTGTCCGCGATCCCGGTGCGGGGCTGGTGGGGGTTCGGCACGAGTTGCTCGACCGGCACCTTGGACAGCTCGCTACCTGCGACTGCGGGCACTGGAACCGGAATCACCACCGGCTGCACGTCCACCGCAGGCGCGGGGGCTGCAACGGGCTCCGACACCACCTGGGCCGGCTCCGCGGCGGCCGGCTTGGCCTCGGACGGTGCCGGATTGGTGCCGCGGGCGGGTGCCGCCGGGCGGCTGGACGGAGACAGGAAGAAATCGAGACCTCGACCTAGCTTGCGATCAACCATCACACACCTCCCGGATCAGCTCACCGTAGCAGAACGCCGCCTTGGAAGCCGGCGCGTATTGGAAGACAGACATCCCGTGGCTGGCGGCCTCGACGAGGGTCGCATCGCGCAGGATCACGGTTTGGAATACTTGAGGGCCGAGGTGGGAACGAAGGCTGCCCACCACCTCGGCGCAGATCTGCTCGCGCATGTCCACCATCGTCGGCAGCACGCCGAGCAGCGAGCAGTGGTCCTTCACACTCTCGAGGGTCGCCAGGATCTGCGAGAGCCCGTGCATCGCCAAGAACTCGGCCTGAACGGGCACGATCACCTCGGCGCACAGCTGCAGGCCGGCTCGCCCCCAGGCATCCATGCGGGGCGGACAGTCCGCAACCAGCCAGTCGGGCGCCAGCGTCTCGATGTCCTTGCGCAGGCGCTGCAGGAACGCAGCGTCCGGGAGGTCCTCGGCGAAGTTACCCTCGACCCAGAGGTTCTCGGTCACCGCCCGGAACGGGCCGTCAGCAGCCTGGTCCTGATCGGACGCCGCCATGCCCTGCAGGGCCACCAAGGCATTGCCTTGAGGGTCCAGGTCCAACAGCAGCACGCGCTCGCCACGCAGGGCAAGCCCGTGGGCGAGGTGGATGGCGGTCGTGGTCTTGCCGACGCCGCCCTTCTGATTGGCCAACGCAATCGAGCGCATGGTCCCTGGTCGTGGAAATCGAGCCGCCGAGCCTACCGGCAGTGCCGTCGCTGCCCACTAGGGATGTCCAGGATTTCTCGGTGGTGGTGGACCGTTGGTTCGGGAGTGCTCCCGCCGAACACACGGACCGCACAACCCCGCGAGTGCCTGTTCTGCGACACCGACAAGGAGCTTGCGAGAACTGCCGCGAGGCCTTTACCTCCAGAGCTCCTTCCTGGGAAGGCTCCCGCCCGTGCGCATTGCCAACTTCGTCCGGTTGACCTGGCTCGAGTCCAAGGCCGCCACCCTGCGGGTGGGGGTTGGTCCGTGGATCGCGGGGGCTCTGTTCGTGCTGGCTGCCCACGTCCAGGAGCCGAGCTTCTTTCGCACCAGCAGCCTGGAGATCGCGTGGCCAGCGACCATCGCCTCTTGCGATGGGATGATGTTATTATTTGCCTCGCATATACTTACGACAGGTATTTCGGCAAACTCTACCGCCGCTGCGCGGGCGTTGGGAGCCTGGATGGCAGGTTGCGCCTGTGCCTTGGCTCTGTTGGGTCTCGGTGGCATCTACGACGCCACCGGATCTTCACCGGAGAGCTCCTACGCGATCGCGTGGGTGGCAGCGCGCCTCGTCGTGCTGTGGCTGCCGGTCTGCCTCGTCACCCAGGCCCACTGGCTTCGCCATCGCCGGTTGCCTGCCAGGTTTCTCGTGCTAGCGACGGCCTACCTGATGCAGGCGAGCATGCTTCCTGCTTCACTTGCACAGACCGACTGCCTCATGCCTCGCGTTGCGGCCTTCGGTGCGTTCCTGGTCCTTTCGCTCCTCTGGATCCGGAAAACGCCTGCAGCAACCCAGTCGATGAGCCTCCATGCGAATCGCAGTCCTCGGTGACATCCACGGCAACCTCGAAGCCCTGACGGCCGTGGTGGACGCCGCTCGCAAGGACGGCGTCGACGAGTGGGTGCAGGTGGGGGACATCGTCGGCTACGGCCCGGAGCCGTCGGCGTGCATCGACGTCGTGCGCGATCTCGGGTGCACCGTATGCCTCGGCAACCACGACGCTGCGGTGCTGGGCATGCTCGACGTCGCCTACTTCAACTCCTACGCGCGCGCCGCCATCGAGTGGACGCGTTCGCGCCTGCGGCCCACCGACTTCGACTACCTGCGTTCGCTGCAGTTGGTGGTGGAGCGCCGCGACTACACCGTCGTGCACGGGACGCTGCACATGCCGGACCTGTTCGGCTACGTCGTCAGCCAGGTCGAAGCCTTCGACTCGCTCAAGCTGCAGACGACGCCGCTGTGCTTCGTCGGCCACTCGCATGTTCCCGCCATCTACGTGCAACGCGGACCCCGCGAGGTCGACTGGATCAACCAATCGGAGATCGAATACGTGCTGCCCGAGAACCAGCGGGCGCTCGTCAACGTCGGCAGCGTCGGCCAACCGCGCGACGAGGATCCGCGCGCGGCCTACGCGATCTGCGACACCAAACGACGCACGATCGCGATCCGTCGCGTGCACTACGACATCGCTTCCGTGCAGCGCAAGATCCGGGCGGCTGGGCTGCCCGAGATGCTCGCGCATCGGTTGTCACTAGGCGTCTGAGCCCGGCAGCAGGTAGGAGCTGCCGACCACATCGGCCACGAGCAGGCCTTGCGGCGTGAGGCGCAAACGAGATCCCGACCGCTCGATCCAGCCCTTGCGCTCGTGCTCGGAGAACGTGCGCTCCAGCAACGGCTCGGCGTCGATACCGATGCGCCGCGCGATGTCCGCGACGTCGATCCCGTCGGCGCGGCGGATGCCGAGCCAGAGCGCTTCGCCGAGCCGTTGTCGCGGCGTCAATGTCTCCGCGCTCGCCGCAGGCGGGATGCCCTCCAATGCAGCGCGAGCCCAAGCCTCGATCGGCTTGAGGTTGGTGTGCCGAACGCCTTGCCGATGGCTCGAAGCGCCGGGCCCGACGCCGACGTAATCGCCCTGCAGCCAGTAGTGGTCGTTGTGCAGCGACGGCCCGCCTCGACCCGCGAAGTTGCTGATCTCGTAGGCGACGAAGCCGTTGGCCGCGAGCAGTTCGCGCGTGCGCAGGAACATCGCGCGATCCGCCTCTTCTTCCACCGGCACGACCCGGCCTTGGCGCAAGTCGCGATGGAGCCTGGTGCCGGGCTCGTAGGTCAGGCTGTAGCACGAGAGATGGTCGGGCCCGAGCGCGAGCGCCTGCTCGAGATCGGACTCCCATTGCGCCACCGTCTGCTCCGGCAACCCGAAGATCAGGTCCATGCTCGCGTTCTTCGCGCCAGCGCGTCGCATCGCGGCGAACGCGGCCTTCGCACGATCGCCGCTGTGCGCGCGATCCAGGAATGCGAGGCGCTGCGGATCGAAGCTCTGCACGCCCATGCTGAAGCGATTCACGCCGCCGGCGAGCGCGATCGACGTCTTCTCCTCGTCGATGCTCTCTGGATTGGCCTCCATCGTGACTTCCCTCGCAGCTGCAAGGTCGACGTGCCGCGCCAGGATCGCGAACAGCTCTTGCAGTCGATGGGGCGCGAGATGGCTCGGCGTGCCGCCGCCGACGAACACCGTGTGCGGGCGACGCGGCACATATGTGGAGCCGAGCTCACGGTCGAGCGCGCGCAGGAACAGGTCGTGCACGCTCTGGTCCTCGACCACGTAGGACGTGAAGTCGCAGTAGCCGCACTTCACGACGCAGAACGGCACGTGGACGTAGAGCGACGTGCCGAGGCGCGAACTCGCAGTCGTGATCGAATTGGCGGCCGATGCGTCCGGCATGCCGACGGAACCCGCGCTCGCGCTCGACGGCAGCTGGCCCTTCCCTGCGCCCAGCGCCGACTGCGCGTCGCCGCGGTCGTGCGCTGCTGCCGCACGCAGCGGTCGGACTTCTGGGGATTCGCTTCGGGGCTGGCTCACGCGCGTCAGCCTAGCGTCTGGAGCCGACGCACATACGCGCGTCGCTACGAAGGTCTGCGGGCTGTTCCATCAAGACAGCGCACGAACCCGCCACAGGCGCAGCCTGCGAGCTCGTCGGCGCGGCAGACTCTTCGTCGAGCGCCGCGCGCGCAGAACTCAGCGGTTGACGGGGCGCTCCTCGCCGAACTCGCGCGACATCGTGCGGTAGAGCTTCTCGAGCGCCTGCTGCTCCATCTGCCGGACGCGCTCGCGCGTGAGGCCGAACTTCTTGCCGATGGCCTTCAGCGTCATGGGCTCGCCGTTGCCGATGCCGTAGCGCAACTTCAGGATGCGGGCCTCGCGCGGCTCGAGCATGTCGAGCAGCTGACGCAAGCGCGCCAGCTCCATGTTCGCGAAGATCTGCTCTTCCGGCGACTGGCTGTTCGGATCCTCGATCGAGTCGCCGACCACCGACGACGCATCTTCGCTCATCGAGTGGGTGGGCTGCGAGTTGGCGAGCACCGTGTCGCGCACGACGTTCCAGTTGCTCTCCGGCAATTCGAGCTCCTCGGCGATCTCCGCCGAGGTCGGCTGCCTGCCGAGCCGGTAGTTCAGCTCCATCGCGGTCGCCTTCCAGCGCGACACGATCTCGGACATGTAGGACGGCACTCGCACGGTCTTCACCGTGTTGATCAGGGCGCGACGGATGCCTTGCTTGATCCACCACGTCGCGTAGGTCGAGAAGCGGCAACCTGCGGCGGGATCGAACTTCTCGACGGCCTTCATCAGGCCGATGTTGCCTTCCTCGATCAGGTCGAGGAACGCGAGGCCGCGGTTGACGTAGTTCTTCGCGATCGAGACCACGAGCCGCAGGTTGGCGCGGATCATGTGGTCGCGCGCGGCGAGGTCGCCGCGCTGGATCTTGGTCGCCAGCTCGATCTCCTGGTCCGGCGTCAGCAGCGGGACTTCGTTGATGCCGGAGAGATAGGTGTCGAGTCCGTGGTCGCGCATTCGGTGCATTCCCCTTGTGGTGCCGAAGTATCGGACACGGATCGCAGGGATGCTGCGCGCATGCTCGAAGCGAGTCGCAGAACGGGACCGTGGCCGACGGCTAACGCCGAGGCGGCCACGCCATCGGTCGCTCAGAACAGCGTGTAGATGAACGGCAGCGCGCCCGTCGACGTCGCGAGCAGCAGGATGCCCACCAACGCCAGCACGATGAGGATCGGCGCCATCCACCAGGCCTTGTTCTCGCGCATGAAGCCGAGGAACTCGCCGACGAGGCCTCGCTCCTTGCCGTGCGAGGCGGCGTTCAGGAACTGGTCGTTGTCGTCACGCTTGGGATCTTGGGTCATGGCGCGCGCTCCGTCTTCTGTGGCAGTCGATCTGGATCAATATAGCTTGAAGTAGCTGGCGGCAGGCCGAGGCGCTCCGCGGTCGTGCCAATACGAGGCAGCCGACTTGTCGAGCTTGCGGCCCATGACGTCGCGACCGAACACGCGGAACAGAAGGCCCATCGGCGTGAACACGCCGTAGTAGAGGAGGCCGACGACCAGCGGCATCACGACCAGTCCGATAGGGAACGTGACGAGCACGAGCAGCCGGAACACGGCCTTCACGAGCGGGCTCACGCCCAACAGGTGCGCGAGCAACACGACGGGGCCGAGCGCGGCGACGCCGTAGACGACCGCCTCCGAGGCGCCGAGGCGCGAAAACAGCCACGCGAACGCAAGGAAGCCGAGCGGCGCGACCCAGGCGAACTGGGCCAGCATCTTCGCGTCCGGATTGAGTTGCAGCTTGATCATGGGTCAGTCCAGCTGGAAGGCTGCGAGGTACTTCTCGCGGTCGATCTCCGGCAGGTTCTTCTGCGCGGCGCGGCGGATGACGAAGTTCTCGAGCACCAGCACGTCCATCTCGGTGCCGAGGAAGCAGCGGTGCGCGTCCTGCGGTGTGCAGACGATCGGCTCGCCGCGCACGTTGAAGCTCGTGTTGATCAGCACCGGGCAACCCGTGCGCTGATGGAAGCGACGCATCAACCGCGCAAGTCGCGGATTGCGGTCGTCGTCGACGGTCTGCAGGCGCGCGGAGTAGTCGACGTGCGTGACCGCCGGGATCACGGAGCGAAGTTGCTTGAGCTTGTCGAGGCCCTTCGCGCCGCCCTCGACCTGCTTGCGCTTGTCGTCGCGGACAGGGGCGACGATCAGCATGTAGGGACTCTCGTGCTGCGGCGCGATCTGGAAGAACTCGCTCGCGTGCTCGCGCAACACGATGGGAGCGAACGGACGGAACGACTCGCGGAACTTGATCTTCAAGTTCATCACGCTCTGCATCTTCGTCGAGCGCGCGTCGCCGATGATGCTGCGCGAGCCGAGCGCGCGCGGACCGAACTCCATCGGACCCTGGAACCAGCCGATGACGTTCTCCTGCTCGATCAACTCGGCGACGCGGTCAGCGAGCTTCTCCTCCGTGGCGCACTCTTCGTAGACCGCGCCTTGCGCGTCGAGGAACGCGCGGATGTCCTTCGACTCGTAGCGCGGTCCGAGAAGGCTGCCGCGTTGCGAGTCCACGGGGCGCACCGTGCGCGGCTTGCCGAGCAGGTTGTGCCACACCAACGTCGCGGCGCCGAGCGCGCCGCCGGCGTCGCCGGAAGCGGGCTGGATCCAGATCTTCTCGAACGGCCCTTCGCGCAGGATCACGCCGTTGCCGACGCAATTGAGGGCGACGCCACCGGCGAGGCAGAGGTTCTTCTTGCCCGTGAGCCGATGCGCTTCGCGCGCGGTGCGCAACATCACGTCCTCGGTGACCTTCTGGACCGAAGCCGCGAGGTCCATGTGGAACTGCTCCAGCTTCGACTCCGGCTTGCGCGGCTCGGCGCCGAACAACGCGTGGAACTTCTTCGACGTCATCTGCAGTCCGGCGCAGTAGTCGAAGTAGGACAGGTCGAGCCGGTAGCTGCCGTCCTCGCGAAGGTCGATGAGATGGTCGCGGATCTTCTGCTCGTAGATCGGCTCGCCATACGGCGCCAAACCCATGAGCTTGTACTCGCCGGAGTTGACCTTGAACCCGCAGTAGAACGTGAACGCCGAGTAGAGGAGCCCGAGCGAATGCGGGAAGCGGATCTCCTTGAGCAGCCGCATCCGATTGCCCTCACCGACGCCGATCGACGTCGTGGCCCACTCGCCGACGCCGTCCATCGTGACGATCGCAGCGTCCTCGAACGGCGACGGGAAGAACGCGCTCGCCGCGTGGCTCTCGTGGTGCTCGGGGAAGACGAAGCGGTTCTTCGGCTTGCAACCGAGGTTCTTCTCGAGGTCGCGACGCATGTGCAACTTGCTGCTGACCCACACCGGCAACGCATGCCGGAACGAGCGGATGCCATACGGCGCATAAGCCAGATAGGTCTCCAGCAAGCGATGGAACTTCAGGATCGGCTTGTCGTAGAACGCGACGAAGTCGAGGTCCTTTGCCGTGATGCCCGCCTGCTCCAGGCAGTAGGCGACGGAACGCGCCGGGAAGCCCGGGTCGTGCTTCTTGCGCGTGAACCGTTCTTCCTGCACGGCCGCGACAATCTCGCCATCGCGCAGCAAGCACGCGGCGGAGTCGTGGTAATAAGCCGAGATGCCGAGGATGTGAGTGGGCATGGTCCGGGTCGACTAAGGTAACCGCCGCAGGTCCGCCTCAACGAGCGCCGCATCCCGGAATCGACGAAGCCCTCGCGCCGGAGTTGGGTAGGAACCGCGTCGCGTGCGGGCATGATCGACGCCATGCCATTGGGTCCCTGGGTCCGCCGGAGCCTCGCCGTTTCCGTCAGCATGCTGGTGTCGGCCGCGCTCGCCGAAGCGCTGTTGCGCATGTTCGTCGGACCGCCACGGCCGCTCGGGGCGCTCTACTTCCGCGACGCAACAGGACAACGTGTCGAGGTCGAAGGGGCGCACGCGCTCGCGCGCAGCATGGGTCTGTCCGAGGATCTGCCGCCCGACCAGACTCCTCCCAATCGCCCTCGATCGCGGTTTGCGCCGGGAGCGCACTTCTTCATGTGCTACGAGGACCAGGCGCGCCTCGACGCGGATTGGCTGGACGAACGTGGTTGCGTCGAAGTACGGATCAACGAGTTCGGGTTGCGCGAGCGCGCCGAATTGCGGCCAGACAACAAGGCAGCAGACGAGCGGCGCATCGTCTGCATCGGCGACTCGTTCACGTTCGGCTGGGGCATTCCGGTCGAGCAATGCTGGGTTCGCTTGCTCGAGAACGACCTCCGCGCCACGCACGGCAACGTGCGCACCGTGAACTGTGGCGCCAGTGGCGCGCTGACCGTCGACGAATACGAGGTCGGCCTGCGGACTCGATTCGGCCAGTTCCAACCCGACCTCGTCGTCGTCTCGATCTACATGAACGACCTGATCCCGAGCCACGGACTCTGCGTGCTCGGCACGCAACCGAAGAAGACGGGGTGGCTGCTGGCCGACTACGCGATCGCCGCCACGTCGCCGAGCCCGCTCGACCTCGACCCGAAGGCGGACTGGGTCGCAGGCACGCTCGGGTTGCCGCGCGAGGTGGGGGAGTCGATGGGCGTCTACGGGCCGGACAAGCCGTTCGAAGGCATGTGGTCACAGGGCGCCCCGCAGCGCGCGCTGGCCGCGATGTCGGACTGGTGCAAGAGCCACAACTGCAAGCTGGCAATTGTCTTGTGGCCGTTCCTCCAGGGACTGGGAGAGGGCAGGTTCTATCCGTTCGAAGGTGTGCACACGCTGGTCGAGGAGCACTGCAAGTCGCTGGGCCTGCCCGTCCTCGATCTGCTGCCGACGCTGCGCAACGCAGCGGCCGAGACCCTGTGGGTGACGCCCGCGGACATGCACGCCAACCCGCGCGCGCAGCAACTCGTCGAGCCCAAGATCGCCGCGTTCGTGCGCACGATGCTCTGAGGCACGGGTCGCCGTCAGCCCATCCATCGCGCGCACGCTCTTGGGCCGCCCGAGTTTGCACAGCCCACAGCCAGCATGTGGAGAGTTGTGCGCGTGATCTTCGACTCTGAAATTGACCCCGCGTCAGCGATCTTTTACGACGTTGCCCCCCAAAAGGCCCCCCTGGGGCCCCGTCCCTGTCCTCCGATGACCGGTCCACTTTCCCCTAGCCTTGCTGCGCAAGGGGTTAGCGGTGCGCGGTCTTTCGGCATGCCAACGACCGCAATTTCCCCGAATCGCGGAGGGGAACCAACTTGACCGCCCTGTTTCCCAAGTGGACCAACAAGATTCCTGCTGTCGCGGCGCTCGCCGTGGTCGGCAAGCTCTTGGCAGTCGTCTTCATCGTCTGGTTCTGGTTTTCGCCGGAGCACACGGACGTCGGCTACCAGCCTGACCAGCCGATCCTCTACAGCCACAAGCTGCACGCGGGTCTGCTCGGCATGGACTGCCGCTACTGCCACCGCGAGGTCGAGAGTGGCCCGCATGCAACGGTGCCGGACGCCGACACCTGCATGGGCTGCCACAAGCAGGTGCAGAACGAGAGCCCGCGCCTCGCTCTGCTGCGCGAGAACTACGGCGACGGCTCGGGAGACAACATCCCGATTCCGTGGATCAAGGTGCACCTGCTCCCGGACTACGCCTACTTCAGCCACGCGGTCCACGTGAACGCGAACGTCGGCTGCACGAGCTGCCACGGCCGCGTGGACCAGATGGAGATCGTGCGTCAGGTCGAGCCGCTCAGCATGGGCTGGTGCCTCGAGTGCCACCGCAACCCGGAAACGCACGTGCGGCCCAAGGACGTGAAGGCCACGGACATGGCCTGGCAGCCCACCGAGGCGTCGATCGCTTCGGCCAAGGAGCGCCTCACCCGCGGCGAACTGAATCCCCCGACCCACTGCTCCGCTTGCCATCGATGAGCGACCACATCTCTTCGGGCGGTACCGAGTCCGCCGGCGTGACCTATTGGCGCAGCCTCGAGCAGCTCGAGAACTCGGCCGAGTTCCAGCAGCTCGTCGAGCGCGAGTTCCCCGAGGGCATCACGGAATCGGGTGACGAAGTCGTCACCGACGACGTGTCGCGCCGCGGCTTCCTGACCGCCGTCGCCGCTTCGGTGGCGCTCGCCGGCCTCACGAGCTGCCGCAAGCCCGTCACCAAGATCCTGCCGTTCAACAAGCGGCCGGAGGGTTTCACGCCCGGCACGCCGCAGTTCTACGCGACGACGCTGTCGCGCTCGGGCTACGGCATCGGTGTGCTGGTCAAGAGCAGCGACGGTCGCCCGACGAAGATCGAAGGCAATCCGGAGCACCCGAGCAGCCTCGGCACGAGCGACGCTCGCCTGCAGGCCGAGTTGCTCCAGATCTACGATCCGGGTCGCAGCCGGTCCGCGAAGTTCCCGGGCATGCCTGTGCACGACGCGGCGCACGACGGCCACGGCCACAAGCACGAGCCCGTCGATCCGAACCTCGGCATCCAGACGTTCTATTCGTTCTGGGACACGGCCGGGAAGGCGCTCGCAGCGAGCAACGGCGGCGCTGGCCTCCACATCCTGACCGAACCGACCACGTCGCCGACGCAACTCGGCATGGTCGAGAAGCTGAAGAATGTGTTCCCGCAGGCCAAGGTCTACGCGTGGGACGCGTTGCACGGCGACCAGGCCGCTGCTGGCGCCACTGCGGCTTACGGCAAGGCGGTCGAGACGCACGTTGACTTCGCCAAGGCCAACGTCGTCGTGTCGTTCGACAGCGACTTCCTCGCCACGGATGGCAACAACCTCCGCAACGCCAAGACGTGGGGCGACCGTCGCCGCGCGCCGAAGGCGGGCGAGCCGATGTCGCGCCTCTACGTGTTCGAGACGTGCTACACGTCGACGGGCACCGTGGCGGACCACCGCTTCGGGCGGAAGGCACAGGACGTCACCGCGGCTCTGCTGCAACTCGCAGCCGAACTCGGCGTCGGCGCAGGCAACGACCTCGGCGCCTCGCTGAACGGCTTCAAGAAGGACTCGAAGGAGATCGCCGCGATCGCTCGCGATCTCAAGAGCGCCGGCGGCAACTGCGCCGTCGTCGTCGGTCCGCGGCAGCCGGCCGCCGCTCACGCGGTCGCGCACGCGATCAACCAGGCGCTGGGCGCTGTCGGCAAGACGGTCGCCTACACCACGCTGCCGGCGCAACTGCAGGGCAACGTCGCTTCGATCCAGAGCCTCGCGACTGCGATCGGCGCCGGCGAAGTGAAGACGCTGGTGTGCCTCGGGACCAACCCGGTCTACGACGCTCCGGCGGACCTGAAGTTCGGCGAGCTCATGGCAAAGGTCGAGACGACGGTGCACGTCGGCTCGCACGCGGACGAAACCGCGAGCCTGTGCCAGTGGCACTTCCCGATGGCGCACGACCTCGAGTCGTGGGGCGACGTCCGCGCGCACGACGGCACGGTCTCGCTGCGCCAACCGCTCGTCGCGCCGCTGTTCGGCGGCGTCTCGGCGATCGAGTTCCTCGCGCTCCTGAGTCAGCAGCCTGTCGCCGAGACGCTGCTCACCGGCCGCGACGGCTCGTGCGGCATGGAACTCGTCCGCGAACAGTGGCGCGCATCGGTCGGAGCCGCTGGCTTCGACGCGTGGTGGCGCAACTCGCTGCATGCCGGCCACGTCGCCGACAGCAAGTTCGCGGCCGAGAACGTCACGCTCGTCCCGGCGGGTGTCGCCGCGGCTGTGCGCGGCTTCCAGCCCATCGCCGGCACCGAAGTGCTGCTGCGCGCCTGCCCGAAGATGTGGGACGGCCGCTACGCCAACAACTCCTGGATGCAGGAGCTGCCGGACCCACTCACCAAGATCTGCTGGGACAACGCCGCGCTCATGGGCCCGGCGATGGCGCAGAGGCTCGGTGTCGCCAAGGGCGACATGTTGAGCATCCGCGTCAGCGGCGCCGAACTCGCGATCCCCGCGTTCGTGCTGCCGGGTCACGCCGATGACGCGGTCACGATCTACCTCGGCTGGGGTCGCAAGCTCGCAGCCGAAGCGAAGGTCGCGCAGGGCACCGGCTTCAACGCCTACTCGCTGCGCACGAGCGCCGCGCAGTGGACGTTGACGGGCGCCACGATCAGCAAGGGCCAAGGCACCTACCGTGTCGTCTCCCTGCAGGAGCAAGGCACGATGGCGGGTCGCGAGATCGTTCGCGAGATCAACGCCGAGGGCTACAGCAAGAACCCGAACTGGGCTCCGCAGCGTTCGGCGCTCGACAAGATCGCCAAGCTCTCCCAGAAGGACGAGAAGGACCTCACGAAGTCCCTGTGGACCGAGCGCGGCTACCTCGACGGCGACAAGGCCAACGACCCGATCGCCGGCAAGTCGCCCTACCAGTGGGGCATGGTCATCGACCTGAACGCATGCACGGGATGCTCGGCATGCGTCGTCGCCTGCGTCGCGGAGAACAACATCCCGATGGTCGGGAAGACGCAGGCGGCCAACAACCGCGCGATGTTCTGGATCCGCTCGGATCGCTACTTCGCGTCGAAGCCTGGCTCCCCGCTCGAAGTGGGCGAGGACCCGCAGGTCGCGAACATGCCGGTGCCGTGCATGCAGTGCGAGAACGCGCCGTGTGAATCGGTGTGCCCGGTCGCTGCGACGATGCACAGCCCGGACGGGCTCAACGACATGGTCTACAACCGCTGCATCGGCACGCGGTATTGCGCCAACAACTGCCCCTACAAGGTCCGCCGCTTCAACTACTTCAACTACCTCGGCGACGTGCCGGACACGAAGCGGATGGCGTTCAACCCGGACGTCACCCCGCGCGCACGCGGCGTGATGGAGAAGTGCACCTACTGCGTGCAGCGCATCAACGGCGCGCGCATCCAGGCGAAGCTCTCCGGCACGAAGGTCGGCGACAACCAGGGCCAGGTGAAGGTCGCAACGGCGTGCTCGCAGGCATGCCCGACGCAGGCCATCACGTTCGGCAACATCATCGACACGTCGAGCAACGTCGCGAAGCTGCGTTCGAGCAGCCTCAACTACGGCCTGCTCTCCGAGCTCAACACGAAGCCGCGCACGACCTACCTCGGTCGCGTGCGCAACCCCAACCCGGAACTCTCGCAGAACCAGGGCTGATCGAATGACCGCCATCACCGTAATCGACGAGCCGGAGAACCCGCTGCGCCGCGCGCCGCTGGTCGAAGGCAACAACGACTTCACGTCGGTCACCAACATCGTCGCCCGCGTCGTCGAGTCGAAGACGCCTAAGGGTTGGTATCTGATGTTCGGCGCAGCGATTGCGCTGATGCTGAACCTCGGCGCGATGATCGGTTACCTGATCTTCACCGGCGTCGGCGTGTGGGGTAACAACTCGCCCGTCGGCTGGGGTTGGCCGATCGTCAACTTCGTCTTCTGGATCGGCATCGGCCACGCCGGAACGCTGATCAGCGCCATTCTGTTCCTCTTCCGGCAGAAGTGGCGCACGTCGATCAACCGCGCGTCGGAAGCCATGACGATCTTCGCAGTCATGGCCGCCGGCATCTTCCCGGCGATCCACGTCGGCCGCATCTGGGTGATCTGGTGGGTGTTCCCGCTCCCCAACCAGATGTCGATGTGGCCCAACTTCAAGAGCCCGCTGCTCTGGGACGTGTTCGCGGTCAGCACCTACTTCACGGTGTCCGCGCTGTTCTGGTTCGTCGGTCTCGTGCCCGACCTCGCGACCTTCCGTGACCGCGCCGCCAAGGCCGGTCGCATGGTCGCGGCGCGCGTCTACGGCGCGTTCGCACTCGGTTGGCACGGCAGCAACCGCCACTGGATCCACTACGAGAAGGCCTACCTGATCCTGGCCGCGTTGAGCACGCCGCTCGTGCTCTCCGTGCACTCGATCGTCTCCTTCGACTTCGCCGTGTCGATCGTCCCTGGTTGGCACACGACGATCTTCCCGCCCTACTTCGTCGCGGGCGCCATCTTCTCGGGCTTCGGCATGGTGCTGACGCTCATGATCCCGGCGCGCAGCTGGCTCGGTCTCCACGAGCTCATCACGCTGAACCACCTCGACAACATCGCGAAGGTGCTCCTGCTGACCGGCACGATGGTCGGCTACGCCTACGGGATGGAGTTCTTCATCGCGTGGTACAGCGGCTCGGAATACGAGCAGTTCTGCTTCATCAACCGCGCGTTCGGCCCCTACTGGTGGGCCTACTGGATCATGATCAGCTGCAACGTGATCAGCCCCCAGTTCTTCTGGGTGCGCAGCTTGCGTCGCAACCCCGCGTTCCTGTTCGTCGTGTCGATTTTCGTGAACATCGGCATGTGGTTCGAACGCTTCGTGATCACGGTGTCGTCGCTCAACCGCGACTTCTTGCCGTCGAGCTGGGGTTACTTCAGCCCGACTCTGATCGACATCCTGACCTACGCAGGCAGCTTCGGTCTGTTCTTCACCTTCTTCCTGCTGTTCTGCCGCTTCATGCCCATCATCGCGATCAGCGAAGTGAAGGGCGTGATGCCGGAAGCGAACCCGCACCACGGTCACGACGACCACGGCCACGGTGATTCCGCGGCCCACACCCACTGAGGCACGAGGCAAACACATGGCCAATCCCTGGGGAATCGTCGCCGAGTTCGACACGCCCGCCGCGATCTACCACGCGGCGGAGAAGATCACGGCGCAGGGCTACACCAAGGTCGACGCGCACACGCCGTTCCCGGTCCACGGGCTCGACAAGGCGCTGCGTCAACCGCCGAGCTACCTCGGCTGGATCGTCGTCTGCTGCGGCGCGACGGGCATCTGCCTCGCGCAGTTGATGATGTACTGGATGAACGCGGTCGACTACCCGTTCTGGGTGTCGGGCAAGCAGCCCTACGCGTGGCCGTCCACCATCCCGATCACGTTCGAGCTGATGGTCCTTCTGTCGGCCTTCGGCGCCGTGTTCGGCATGTTCGGCATCAACAAGCTGCCGCGCCTTCACCACCCGATCTTCAACCACAGCCAGATCACCCGAGCGACCGACGACCGGTTCTTCCTGTCGATCGAGAGCACCGACCCGAAGTTCGACCGCACGGCGACCGCGAAGCTCCTCGAGAGCATCGGTGGCAAGCACGTCGAACTGCTGGAGGACGCATGAACACGATCTCCAAGTTCGCTGTCGCGCTGCTCGCGCTCGCGTTCGGCGCGTGCCGCGGTGGCACCTCGACGTCGCCACCTGTGCACATCGTCCAGGACATGGACTTCCAGCCCAAGCTGAAGACCCAGTCGGAGACGAAGTTCGAGGATTGGAAGGACAGCCGCAGCATGCGACTCCCGGTCAAGGGCACGGTCGCGCAAGGCTCGTTGCCGAACCTCACGCTGCTGCCTGATCCCAAGAGCCCGGGCAAGGGCACCGACGGACAGTGGCTCGCGAAGAATCCGCTCGCGTTGACGGCGGAGACGCTGGCTCGCGGCAAGGATCGCTTCGAGATCCACTGCGCCATCTGCCACGGCCAGTCGGGCCGCGGCGGCAACGGTCCGGAAGGTCACGGTCTGGTCGGCCGCCGCTGGCCGGTCGCCGTGCCGAACTTCCACGTGGTCCAGGGCAAGGACAACCGCGTCGCGAACTTCACCAACGGTGAGTTCTTCGAGGTCATGTCGAGCCCCGTCGGCCGCAACACGATGCCGTCCTACGCGGCTCGCATCAGCGTCGAAGACCGCTGGGCCATCGTCCACTACATCCGCGCCCTCCAGAACCTCGGAAACCAGTAAGCCATGACCGCGACCATGACCGCGCCACCCATCGAGAAGGTGGCACCTCACGTCGTCACCCGCGTCAAGGACGGGGACCTGAAGATGGGCCAGATGGCCATGCTCGGCCTCGGCATCGCGCTCGTCGCGATCGCGGCCAGCACGGGCCTCGGCGGCGACAAGGAGCACCAGGGCCGTTTCTGGTTCAGCTACCTGACGGGCTACATGGGCGTCCTCGGCATCACGCTGGGAGCCCTGTTCTTCACGATGGTGCAGCACATCACGCGCGCCGGTTGGAGCGTGGGTGTGCGCCGCGTCGCGGAGAACGTCGCCTCGGCGATCCCCGTGATGGCGCTGCTCTACCTGCCCATCGCGCTGGTTGGCTTCGACCACCTGTATCACCACTGGGCACATGCCAACGTGGACCAGGTGACGCACGCGCCGATCACGGCGGGCCAGCCCGGCTTCGACCACGTCCTCGCGGGCAAGTCGGGCTACCTGAACAAGCAGTTCTTCTTCATCCGCGCCGGCCTCTACTTCGCGGTCTGGATCGGCCTCTCGCTGTTCTTCCGTCGCAACTCTCTGAAGCAGGACGAGACCGGTGACCCGGCGCTGAGCCTCAAGATGGCGCGCGTCGCGGCCCCGGGTCTCCTGCTGTTCGCGCTGTCGATCACGTTCGCCGCGTTCGACTGGATCATGTCGCTGGACCCGCACTGGTTCAGCACGATGTTCGGCATCTGCTACTTCGCCGGCGGCTTCATGTCCTTCCTTGCGTTCACCGCGCTGCTCGCGCGGTTCATCCGCAGCAAGGGCTACCTCGGCGAGGTCATCAACACCGAGCACTTCCACGACATCGGCAAGCTGATGTTCGCGTTCATGGTCTTCTGGACCTACGTGAACTTCAGCCAGTACATGCTGATCTGGTACGCGAACCTGCCGGAAGAGACGGTCTGGTACGACCACCGTCGCGTGAACGGCTGGAGCTCGATCGGAACGATCCTTGTCTTCGGCCACTTCCTCGTGCCGTTCGTGTTCCTGATGTCGCGTCACATCAAGCGCAACGCGTTCACGTTGAGCCTGGGCGCGGCCTTCTTGCTCGTCATCCACTGGATCGACATGCAGTACCTGATCCTCCCGCAGGCCGGCGGCCACGGCGATCACGCCGCCGCTCCCGCGAGCGAGATCAGCAACGCAGGGCACCCGCCGTTCGGCGAGGACCTCGACATCTACCTGCACAACGTGCAGCTGAACGACGCCCTCTGCTACTTCGGCATGCTGTTCCTCGTCGCCGGCATCGCGCTGATGGCCGTGCGCAAGAACAACCTCGTGCCGCTGCGCGATCCGCGTCTCGCCGAGACGCTGCACTTCCAGAACATCTGAGCCCACGAGGACCCTGACGATGGGACACGGTCACGCAAGCCACACGCACAACGGCGCTCGCCCCGAGCCGCACGACCCCGAGCACGACATCGACGCGAAGTCGACGTCGACGTGGGTGCTCGTGTCCACCGTCGTGCTGTTCATCTCCCTCTACTTCATGCTGCCCATGTTCGACGTCGTGATGACGGCCGAACGGAACCGCAAGATCAACCTTGCTCCTTCCGAGGAGCTCGACGCGGCGCGCGCGAAGGAAGACAACTTCCTGCGCGGCGGCAAGAAGACGATCGAGCAGGTCATGCAGGAGATGGTCAAGAAGTGATCTCCCTGCTGTCGAGCTTCGCGCGCGTTGGCGCCCAGGTCGCCGCTGCAGCCGTCGCGCTGCTCGGTCCGGCCTTGGTGCGCGCGCAGGGCCACCCGCCGTCCTCGATCGAGGTCGTGCAGGAGGCCGCGTCGATGCTCGACAAGATCGGGATGAAGCTCGATCCGGAACTCACGTTCCTCGACGAGCGCGGCTACCCGTTCTCGTTCAGCCAGGTGTTCCCCGGCGATCGTCCGGTGGTGCTGGTGCCGGGCTACTACGCATGCCCGGACATGTGCGGCCAGGTGATCCACGGCATGCTCGACGCGCTCAACGCCGTCGACCTGAAGCCGGGCACGGACTACCTGATCGTCAACGTCAGCATCGATCCGCGCGAGACGCCCGAGGTCGCCAAGGAGCGCAAGCAGAAGTTCCTCTCGCAGCTGACGCGCGTCGGCGGCGACGAGGGCTGGCGCTTCCTGACGACGTCGAACGAGGCGGAGATCAAGAAGCTCACCGAGAGCATCGGCTTCCGCTACTTCTGGGCCGAGCACGACAACCGCTACGCCCACCCCGGCGCGCTGCTGTTCTTCACGCCGCAGGGCGTGTTGAGCCGCGTGCTCACCGGCACCACGTTCCAGTCCGCCGATGCGCGACTCGCCATCGTCGAAGCCAGCGCCGGCAAGCTCGGCACGTTCTGGGACGAAGTCCGACTGAACTGCCTCACGTTCGACGATCGCTCCGGCACCTATGCCCTGATGGGCATGACGGTGATGCGAATCGGCGGCGTGGTCACGATCGTCGCGATCGCCGCGATGATCCTCCTCATGCTGCGGCGCGAACGCGCTCGCGCGCAAAACCAACTCACCGCGGAAGGCCAGCAACCCGCTTCCGCATCATGAACCTCTCCCTCGTGCAACCGTCCGTCGCTCTGCGGCGGACCCAAGTGCAAGCAACTGGCGCCCAGGCCCGTGTGGGGCTCGCGCCGAAGGATGTCCGCCCGTGATCTCCACCTTGATCCAGGATCCGAAGAACTACGTCGAGAACCCGGCCAAGCTGCCGGTTCTCAGTGACAAGTGGGGGCAGCTCGAGCCTCTGGCATCGACGTTCGACCACGTCGACGGGCTCTTCTACTTCACCTACGTGGTCTGCATCTTCTTCTTCGTGCTGATCACCGGCGTGCTCGCGCTGTCGGTCGTCAAGTATCGGCGGAAGACCTTCGACCAGCCGGCGGCGTCGAACGTGACGCACAACACGCCCCTCGAGGTGATCTGGACGATCATCCCGCTCATCATCGTGATGGTGATGTTCGCGTGGGGCTGGAAGGGCAGCAACGACATGTTGGTCGCCCCTGCGGACGCGCGCCAATACAAGGCGGTCGCCAAGCAGTGGAACTGGACGTTCAGCTACCCGGGCAGCAAGGTGCAGAGCTACAACGAGCTCTGGCTCGAGGTCGACAAGCCCGCGGCGTTCACGCTGCAGTCGACCGACGTGCTGCACGCGTTCTTCCTGCCGGGCATGCGCGTCAAGCGCGACGTGGTTCCGGGCCGTCAGCAGACGGCGTGGTTCCGCCCGACGAAGACCGGCGACTACCACCTCTACTGCGCCGAGTACTGCGGCAAGGACCACAGCAAGATGTACGCGCTGGTCCACGTCGTGACGGCGGAGGAATACGCGGGGAACCCGTGGGACGTGCTGAAGGACAGCACTCCTGAGGAAGCGATCGCCAGCGGCGAGAACATCTACAAGGCGCTCTGCATCAGCTGCCACAGCGTCAACGGCACGCCGGGCACCGGCCCGAGCTGGGGCGGCCCGAAGGGTCTCTACGCGAAGGACGGCGACAAGGTCGTCGGTCGCTCGCGCGAGGTCGTCCTCGCCGACGGCACGACGCAGACGGTCACGGTCGACGAAGCCTACATCAAGGAGTCGATCGCGATGCCGAACGCGAAGAAGGTCGCGGAGCTGCCCTACCGCAACAACAACATGTCGGCATTCGCGGACCTCGACGAGCGTCGCGTGAACTGCCTGATCGCATACATGAAGTCGCTCGCGAGCAACTGAGAGGCCTGCCATGACGACCAACGTCCCCGCTATCGACATCCACGCCGGCTCGCACGGCGACGCGAAGCCCAACTTCCTGAACGTCACGAAGGGCTTCATGTCCTGGGCCACGACCCTGGACCACAAGCGCATCGGCATCATGTACCTGATCGGCGTGACGCTGGCCTTCCTCGCGGGAGGCCTGTTCGCGCTGCTGGTGCGCCTGCACCTCTGGGAGCCGACTGGCGCGTTGTTCGACAACGCGACCTACAACCAGATCTTCACGCTGCACGGCGTGTTCATGGTGTTCATCTTCGTGATCCCGGCCATCCCGGGATCGCTGGGCAACATCGTGCTGCCGTTGATGCTCGGCGCGAAGGACGTGGCGCTTCCGCGCCTCAACCTGCTGAGCTTCTACCTGTGGCTGTCGGGCACCGCGTTCGCGCTCTACGCGATCCTCGCGGGCGGCTTCGACACGGGCTGGACTTTCTACGCGCCCTACAGCCTCTACACGAACCAAGCGGTCCTCTCGATCGGCCTGGGCATCTTCATCCTGGGCTTCAGCTCGATCTTCACGGGACTGAACTTCATCGTCACGACGCACAAGCTGCGCGCGCCGGGCATGACCTGGTTCCGCATGCCGCTGTTCGTCTGGGCGATCTACGCCACGTCGATCCTGCAGGTGCTGGCGACGCCGGTGCTCGGCATCACGATCCTGCTCGTCGCGTTCGAGCGCCTCTACGGCGTCGGCATCTTCGATCCGCGCCTCGGCGGCGACCCGGTGCTGTTCGAACACTTCTTCTGGTTCTACAGCCACCCCGCGGTCTACATCATGGTGCTGCCGGCCTTCGGCATCATCAGTGAGCTGGTGAGCGTGCACAGCCGCAAGCCGCTGTTCGGATACAAGCTGATCGCGTTCAGCTCGATCGCCATCGCGGTGATCAGCTTCCTCGTGTGGGGCCACCACATGTTCACGAGCGGTCAGTCGACCTACGCGATGTTCGCGTTCTCGTTCCTGACCTTCTTCGTGGCGATCCCGACCGCGATCAAGGAGTTCAGCTGGGTCGCGACGATCTGGAAGGGCTCGATCGCGCTGAACTCGCCGATGCTCTACACGCTGGCCTTCCTGATCATCTTCGCGATCGGTGGCCTCACGGGCGTGATCCTCGGCTCGCTGAACGTCGACATCCACCTGCACGACACCTACTTCGTCGTCGCGCACTTCCACTACGTGATGATGGGTTCGATCGCGCTGGCGTTCTTCGCCGGCCTGCATCACTGGTGGCCGAAGATCTTCGGCGTGATGTACAACGAAGGCCTCGCCAAGCTGGCCTGCGGCATCATCTTCATCGGCTTCAACGCCACCTTCATCCCGCAGTTCGTGATGGGCAGCCGCGGCATGCCGCGTCGCTACGCGACCTACGTCGCCGACTACGAGATGTTCCACAAGGCCTCGACGATGGGCGCCTTGGTCCTCGGCGCCGGCGTCGCGCTGATGGTCGGCTACCTCGTCCACTCGCTGCTCGCCGGCAAGAAGGCGATGCAGAACCAGTGGGGCGGCGTGACGCTCGACTGGCTGTCGCCGACGCCCCCGCCGCTCGAGAACTTCGACGAGCCGCCGGTCGTGACCACCGAGGTCTACGACTACTCGACGCTCGATCTCAAGACGACGCAGACCCCGGTCCGCTGACGCGGCGCACCTCCTCCTCCAAGAGATTCCCATGAGCCACGATCACGGACACTCCGTCGTCGTCCCCGCGCCGGGCCCCGGCTTCCTGCCGCACACCGTCGCGCACCACTTCGACACGCCCACGCAGGAGTTCCAGGCAGCCAAGCTCGGCTTCTGGTTGTTCCTCGCGACGGAAATCCTGCTCTTCGGCGGCCTGTTCGCTGCCTACTTCTACTTCCACCAAGTCTACCCGGAGACCTTCAAGGTCGGTGGCGAGCAACTCAACTGGCGGCTCGGCGCGGTCAACACCGTCGTGCTGCTGTTGAGCTCGTGGACCATGGCCATGGGCGTGCGTTCCGCGCAGGTGAGCCAGAAGGGCAAGCTGCTGATGTACTGCGCGTTGACGGTGCTCGGCGCCGTCATCTTCATGTGCATCAAGTTCGTCGAGTACCAGGCCAAATACGAACACGGCCTGCTGCCGGTCTTCGGCGGCATGCACGACGCGCTGGGCCAGCAGCTCCAGTGGTACACCGACCACGACGGCGCGATGGCCGGCGTGCCGCACGGCAACCTGTTCTTCTCGATCTACTTCACGATGACGGCGATCCACGGTCTGCACGTCATCATCGGCGCTGGCCTGATCGTGTGGATCATGTTCGGCGCCGCGAAGGGTCGCTTCCACGCGCACTACTTCCTGCCTGTCGACCTCGTCGGCCTCTACTGGCACCTCGTCGACTTGATCTGGATCTTCCTCTTCCCGCTGCTCTACCTGGTGCCCTGATGTCTGCCCACGATCACGCGCACGGTCACGACGCACACGGCTACGGGCCGCACCACGTCACTTCGACCAAGACGTTCGTCAACGTCCTGCTCGCACTGCTGTTCCTCACGGTCATCACCGTCGGCGCCTCGCGCGTCGACTTCGGCGCTGCCAACCTGCTGATCGCGATGTTGATCGCCAGCGTGAAGGCCGCGCTCGTGATCGCGATCTTCATGCACGTGAAGTGGGACACGGCGATCAACAAGATCGTCTTCCTGAGCTCGTTCCTCTTCTTGTCGCTGCTGCTGATCTTCACGTTGTCCGACCAGGCCACCCGCGGCTCGGCGGACCCGCTGCGCAAAGCGAAGCTGCCGGTCGACAACGAGGTTGTGCAGCCGACGCCGCACGCCCAAAACCACTGACCGACGGCTGGCGGCCCCCTTGTCCTCGGAACGTGGCGTGACGCCGCCTGCCACGGCAGCCCTGCAGGCTGCCTACCTCCACACGCGCGCGCCGGCTTCGGCGCGCATTGCGTTCTGGTCCTCGTCGGCGATCGTCGTGGACCAGCTTCCCGAGGCGTTGCGGTCCAAGGCCGAGCGCGTCGACGTGCAGTTGCTGCTCCCCGTGGAGGAGTCGTCACTGCAGCCCATCGGCTCGGCGACCGGCGAAGAGGACGACCAGAAGCAGGCGCGCATCGCGCCGTCACTCTGGACCCTGCCCGCGCTCTCCGTTGCGCTGGTGGATGCGGTCCCGTTGCTCGCGACGCTCGATCTCGACGCGCTGACGCCGTCGATGCGCGCGCTCGCCGCGGCTTGCAAGCTCGTCGTGCACATGAAGGAGCGCGGCGAGTTCGCGCCAGCGCCGCAACCCGGCGTGGCGCGCATCGCGCCACATTGGTCGACGGACACGCAGTGGGCCCTGGCTGCAATCGCAGAACTGGTCCCAGGCGCGCTGCTCACCGCTCGCGCCGCAGTGCCTGACGACCCCGTCTACGCCGTCACGGCGCGCAACCTGCTCGTGAGCTTCGTCGGGCATGCGCTCGACCAGGTCGCGCACGACGCGAAGCCCGCGTTCGAGAAGGCGGAGCGCCTTCCGCGCGAGTTCTGGCACACCGACATGGTGCCAGTGCTCGAGATCCTCGTGCCGGACCGCCCGTTCGAGGAGCACGCGCCGTGGGGCCTGCAACTGCTTGCGCGGCCGATCCCGACCGTGGACCTGCTGGAGACCCTGGAGCAGGTGCATCAGCGCGTGAGCCAGTCGCTGTTCCCCAACGAACTGCTGCGCGACAGCGTGCAGCGCTTCGAGCACAAGATCGACGAGCTCGCCGAGAAGCTGCCGCCGCTGCGTCGCGCGCGCAATCTCGTCGACGGCCGCGCGAGCCTCACGCGCCAGGAGCTCGACCAGATCCTCGACCACCTTCCGCTGCTGGAGTCCGAGGGCTTCGAGCTCAGCATCCCCGGCGTCGAGTCGATGCAACGCCTCGCTGCGCACGTCACGCTGCAGGAAGTGACGGGCAGCGAATCGACGCGGCCGTGGTTCGAGTTCCGCTGGAACCTCGCGCTCGGCGAGACGGTGCTGTCGCGCAAGGAGTTCGACGAACTCGTCGACGCAAAGACGCCGCTCGTCTTCCTCGACAAGCGGCCTGTGCTACTGAGCCCCAAGGACCGGCAGGCGCTGGCGGACTTCAAGAAGCGCATGGCCGACACCGGCGAGCGCATCAGCTTCTTCGAAGCGCTTCGCCTGCGGCTCGGCGGCGCCGCGCACCTGCACGGCCTCGCGATGGAGACGATCGCGAGCACGCCGCGACTCGAGCAACTGCTCGAGAACCTCGAACGCTCGCGCGCCGTCGAAGGCCGCCCGATGCCGAAAGGGTTCCTCGGCGAACTCCGTCCCTACCAGCAGCGCGGCCACTCCTGGCTCTACTACCTCGTCGACCAGGGCTTCGGCGCGTGCCTCGCCGACGACATGGGTCTCGGCAAGACCGTGCAGGCGATCGCAGTCATGCTCGACTGGCGCAAGCGCGCGGCGAAGGCAGGCTGCCTGCTGATCGTGTGTCCGGTGTCGGTGCTCGGCAACTGGCGCCGCGAACTCATCCGCTTCGCGCCAGAACTGCGCACCACGCTGCACCACGGCAAGACGCGCGCGGAGACGACCGAGGAGTTCCAGAAGATCCTCGACTCGCACGACGTCATGCTGACGAGCTACAACCTGCTCCAGCGCGACGAAGAACTGCTGACCGCCTGCACCTTCGAGGGCGTGATCCTCGACGAAGCGCAGAACATCAAGAACCCGACGACCAAGCAGTCGCGCGTCGCGCGCACGCTGCGCGGCAACTTCCGCGTAGCGCTCACGGGCACGCCGCTCGAGAACCGTCCGCTCGACCTCTGGTCGATCATGGACTTCCTCAACGAAGGCCTGCTCGGTTCGCGCACGCAGTTCATGCAGACACTCGAGCACCCGATCGTGAAGCAGCGTCGGCAGAGCTCGATGTCCGCGCTCGCGCGCCTCGTGCGCCCGTTCGTGCTGCGCCGCCTCAAGACCGACTCGGAGATCGTCGCGGACCTGCCGGAGAAGACCGAACAGATCGTCGCGTCGACGCTGACGCGCGAGCAGGCGATCCTCTACGAGTCCGTGGTGCGCAAGGGCCTGCAGGAAGTCGAGCGCGCGCAGGAGGGCATCGCCCGTCGCGGCGCGATCCTCACGACGCTGCTGCGCCTCAAGCAGGTGTGCAACCATCCTGCCCACTACCTCGGCGACGGCAGCTCGCTGCACTCGCGCAGCGGCAAGCTCGACTTGCTCACCGAGATGCTGGAGGAGGCGCTCGAAGAGGGCGATCGCTGCCTCGTGTTCACGCAGTTCAAGGAGATGGGCTCGCTGCTCAAGACGCACGTCGAGGAGCGCATGGGCGGCACCGTCCTGTTCCTGCACGGCAGCGTCCCGCAGAAGGAACGCGACACGATGGTCGCGGACTTCCAGGAGTCACGCCCCGACGGCCCGAAGGTCTTCGTGCTGTCGCTCAAGGCCGGTGGCACAGGCCTCAACCTCACCGCCGCGAACCGCGTGTTCCACTTCGATCGTTGGTGGAACCCGGCAGTGGAAGACCAGGCCACGGACCGCGCGTTCCGCATCGGCCAGCAGCGCAACGTCTTCGTGCACAAGTTCGTCTGCACCGGCACGCTCGAGGAGCGCATCCAGCAGATGCTCGATCGCAAGCGCGAGGTCGCCGACAACCTGCTCGCCGCCGGCGAGAACTGGATCACCGAACTCAGCAACGAAGACCTCAAGAAGCTCCTCGCGCTGGATCGCAGGGAGGCGATGGCATGAGCGAGCAGAAGAGCGTCTCGCTGGGTGAGCGTTGGCGTCGCGACGCGACGCGTGGCGTCGACGACAAGCGCCTCGCAGCGGCGTTGGAGTTGCTGCCTGCGATCCGCAAGCCGATGGTCCGCATCCGTCCCGGCTCGATGAAGGCCGAGATGGAAGGCGCGATGGGCTCGATCCACGAGGTCAGCCTGCAGGTCGTCACGCTGCCGCAGAAGGACTGGCCGACCGTGGTCCGCGTCCTGCGCCGCAGCAAGTCGATCGTCGAAGCCCTCGAACAGGGCCGCGTGCCGCGCGCATTCGACCGCCTCATCGCCCGCATCGTCGGCGAGCCGCTGTTCCCCGACGCGCGTCGCGTGACGTTCGGGTGCTCGTGCGACCTGCAGGAGAAGCCGTGCCGCCACGTGCTCGCGCTCAACGAGCTGTTCGCACGCCGGCTCGACGAGAAGCCGTGGGAACTGCTGGTGCTCCGCGGCATCGACTTGCACGGACTGCTGGCCAAGGTCCGTCAGACGGCGACCGAACAAGACCTGCCGCCGCTCGCATTCGGCGCGCCCGAGGAGCCCGTGCTGTATCCGGAAGCCGAAGGCGCCGACCTCGACGCGGCGCTGGCGCCGACCCAGGTTCGCTGGTTGCTCGGGGATGTGACCCCGCGCGCCTTCGAAGCGGTCAAGAAGCGCCTCGACGCGCTGTTGCAGACGCCGAACAAGCAGGCCTGACCGCGACCCTGTCGCAACGTCCTCTGCGGGACCATTGCTGCACATTTCACAGCTCCGTGCCTTGAGCCAGAGGGACCCCGCCGGAAACTGACGAGCCCCTCTCTCGCCCTAGGACGCGTCCGTGATCGCCAACCTCCTCTCCTTCGACCTCACGTCGACCGGGACGGCGCAACTCGCGCTTCTGCTCTTCTGCCTCGCCTACGTGCTGGTCGTGCTCGAGGAGCGCCTGCACGTGCGCAAGTCGATCCCCGTCGTGCTCGCCGCAGGCGCGTGCTGGATCCTCGTTGCTGTTGCCCACCACGCGCATCCGGAAGCCGCAAAATTGGGCGACGCGCACATGGAGGAACGCGTCATGCACCATGTCGCGGACTACGGCGCGCTGTTCCTCTTCCTGATGGTGGCGATGACCTACATCTCCGCCATCTCGCAACACAACGTCTTCTTGAAGCTGAACGCGATCCTGGTGTCGCGCGGGTTCAGCTTGCGAGCAGTGTTCTGGCTGACGGGGTCTCTCTCCTTCGTGATCTCACCGATCGCCGACAACATGACCACTGCCTTGCTGATGGGCGCCGTGGTGGTCTCGGTGGGTCGCGGAAACCCCAAGTTCATCAGCCTCGCGTGCACCAACATCGTCATCGCTGCCAACGCAGGCGGTGCGTTCTCGCCCTTTGGCGACATCACGACCCTGATGGTCTGGCAGGCCAACAAGGTCGAGACAGCGAAGTTCCTGAGCCTGCTCGCACCTTCCCTCGTCAACTGGCTCGTTCCGGCAGTCGTCATGCATCTCCTGGTCCCCAACGCGCAACCACAGGCTGCGCATCAGGACGCAGAGCTCAAACCAGGATGGTGGGTGGTCATCGGGTTGTTCCTCGCGACGATCGTCACATCGATCGTCTTTCACATCGCATTCCACATCCCTCCGTTCCTCGGGATGATGACGGGACTCGGCTACTACTTCGTCTACGGCTGGTTCGTCACGCGCCGTCACCACAAGCACGGCAAGGGTGAGGCGCTCGACGTCTTCAGGAACGTCGCTGACGTCGAATGGGACACGATGCTGTTCTTCTTCGGTGTGGTGATGTGCGTCGGCGCGATGCAAGAGCTTGGCTACCTGATGCTCGTCGGCGACTGGCTGTTCTCCAGCGACGGCGGCATCGGCCCGTTCTGGGCCAACGTGGGCATCGGCGTGCTGTCTGCGGTGGTCGACAACGTGCCGGTCATGTTCGCGGTTCTCGGCATGAACCCGCCGATGGATCCGAGCGGGGCTCTGCACACCCCGGTCGCGGACTACCAGTGGCTGCTCGTCACGCTGACCGCGGGCGTCGGCGGCTCCTTGCTCTCGGTCGGCTCTGCGGCGGGCGTGGCGCTGATGGGATCGGCGCGTGGGAGCTACACGTTCGGCGGCCACCTCAAGGTCCTGCCTGCGATCGCGCTCGGCTACGCCGCGTCGATCTGGGTGCACACGCTGCTGAACGGAGCCTGATCAAGGCTCCGCTGCCATCGCAGCCTCGCGGGCCGACGCTGGCAAAGGGCACCCGAACGCCGATGCCGCTCCGTCCCATCCGATCGGGACGGAGGCTCGCTTGTTCGCCATCACGGATCCAACTCTCGCTGCAACGACCCTGGGCATCGCCTCGGTCGCGATCTTCGTCCTCGCCTACCTGCTCGTGGTGCTCGAGGACCGCATCCACCTCCGCAAGTCGAAGCCGGTCCTGCTCGCGGCAGGAGTGATGTGGATCTTGACGGCGCTCGCCTTCGCGGGGCGAGGCCCCGAAGGGGCGGCCCATGTCGAAGAGCAGGTCGCGCACCACGTCGGCGACTTCGCGCAGCTGTTCCTCTTCCTGATGGTGGCGATGACCTACATCTCCGCCATCAGCAAGCACAACGTGTTCTTGTGGCTCAACGCGTGGCTCGTGTCGCGCGGCTTCGGACTGCGGGCGATCTTCTGGGCGACAGGCGGCCTCGCGTTCTGCATTTCACCGATCGCGGACAACCTGACCACCGCATTGCTCATGGGCGCGGTCGTCGTGGCGGTGGGACGCGGCAACCCGCTGTTCATCGGCGCCGCATGCACCAACATCGTCGTCGCCGCCAACGCGGGCGGCGCGTTCTCCCCTTTCGGCGACATCACGACGCTGATGGTGTGGCAGGAGGGCAAGGTCGAGACGAGCGAGTTCCTCAGGCTGTTCCTGCCGTGCGTCGCGAACTGGCTCGTGCCGGCGACGCTGATGCACTTCGCGCTGCCGAAGAAGAAGCCGGAACCGCTGCTCGAGGAGGCAACGCTCAAGGACGGTTGGTGGGTCGTGGTCGCGCTGTTCTTGGCGACGATCGTCACCTCGGTCTGCTTCCACATGTTCCTGCACTTGCCGCCGTTCCTCGGGATGACGACGGGCCTCTGCTACTACTGCGCCTATGGCTACTGGCGCACACTTCGCGCGCACAAGCACGAGATCGGCGAACCGCTCGACGTGTTCGCGGACGTCGCCACCGTGGAATGGGACACGCTGCTGTTCTTCTTCGGCGTGATCATGTGCGTCGGCTCGCTCAACGAGCTCGGCCACCTGACCAACCTCTCCACGGCGCTCTATGCGGGCGCGGGCGCAACCTGGGCCAACGTCGGAGTGGGGGTCCTGTCCGCGGTGATCGACAACGTTCCGGTCATGTTCGCCGTGCTCAAGATGGACCCGACCATGGGCGCGACGCATGACGAGAACCTGTTCCAGTGGCTGCTCGTGACGTTGACCGCTGGCGTCGGCGGCTCGCTGCTGTCGGTCGGATCCGCTGCCGGCGTCGGCCTCATGGGATCCGCGCGCGGCCAGTACACCTTCGCGTCGCACCTGCGGTGGACGCCGGCGGTGCTCGCGGGCTACTGCGCGAGCATCCTCGTGCACTGGTGGCTCAACGCGCCGGTTGCGGCAACCTCGGTGCAGTGATCCCGAGGCGGGCGCTGCTCGACCAACGTGAGCAGCAAGTCCGCGCCTATCGCGACGCGGGCTGCGTCGGGCGCACCAGCGCCCGACGCGCGGCGATCACTTCGCCAGCTCCTTCACTTCCTTGACCATGCCCTCGAGCGCCTCCTTGGCGTCGAGGAAGACCATCAAGCAGTTGTCCATGTCGAACAACGGGTTCTTGATGCCCGCATAGCCAGGCGCGAGCGAACGCTTGATCACCACGACCGTGCGCGCGTGGTCGACATCGAGGATCGGCATGCCGGCAATCGGGCCCGTGGCCTCGCGCGCGGCGGGATTCACGACGTCGTTCGCGCCGACGATGATGACCACGTCGGTGTTCTTGAAGTCGCCGTTGATGTTGTCCATCTCCCACAGCTGGTCGTAGGGGACGTCCGACTCTGCGAGCAGCACGTTCATGTGGCCGGGCATACGGCCCGCGACCGGGTGGATCGCGTAGCGCACGTTGCAGCCGCGCTTCAAGAGCAGGTCGCCGAGCTCGCGCACGACGTGCTGCGCCTGCGCGACCGCGAGGCCGTAGCCGGGGACGATGACGACCGAGGACGCGCCATCGAGCAGCATCGCGACCTCTTCGGGCGTCGTCGACTTGATCGACTTGTAGTCCTTCGCGTCCTTGGCCACCGTCTCCTCGCCCATGCCGCCGAGCAGCACGTTGCCGAGCGAACGGTTCATCGCCTTGCACATGATCTGCGTCAGGATCAGGCCCGACGTGCCGACCAGCGCGCCGACGACGACCAGCAGCGGGTTGCTGATGACGAAGCCCGCCGCCGCGCCGGCAACGCCCGAGTAGCTGTTCAGCAGCGACACGACGACCGGCATGTCCGCGCCGCCGATCGGCATCACGAGGAACACGCCGAGCGCCCCCGACACGATCGCGAGCAGCACGGTGGCAGCCGTCATCTGGCCGTGGCTGGCCGTCGTGATCTGCCAGTAGCTGAGGCCGATCGCCGCAAGGCCGAGCGCGGCGTGGAAGAGGTGGCGCTGCGAACCCTTCACCGGGTGCGCCATCTTCTTGCCCGAGAGCTTGAAGTAGGCGACGAAGCTGCCGGTCAGCGTGACCATGCCGATCAGGATCGTGATCGGAGTGCTCACCGCATTGACGAGGCCGGTGTAGAGCAGCGACTTCGCAGGGTCGTGCATCACCGGGTGCTCGAGCAGGGCCGCCATCGCGACGAGCGCGGAGGCGACGCCGCCGAACCCGTTCAGGGCGGCGACCATCTCGGGCATCTGCGTGGTGGGGGTCTTCTTGGCGATGACCGCGCCGGCGCCGCCGCCGACGAGCAGTCCTGCCGCGACGACCCACCAACTGATCGTGCCGGATCCCACCGCCAGCGTCGTCAGGATCGCGAGCAGCATCGCGACCTCGGACAAGCGATTGCCCTGCTGGCACGTCTTGACGCTGGTCAGCCTCTTGATGCCGAAGACGAAGAGGACCGTGGCCAGGAGATAGAGGTAGTCCACGTTACTTCTTCTCCTTCTTCTTGAACGCGCCCAGCATGCGGTCAGTCACCATGTAGCCACCGACCACGTTGATGGTCGCGAAGACGATGGCGAGGAAGGCGAGCACGTTGGCGAACCACGACGGGATCGGCTGGCCGGCGGCAGACAGTGCCTCCGACGTCGCGTCCTTGAACGCGAGCGCGCAGAGGATGGCGCCGACCAGTGTGATGCCGGAGATCGCGTTCGATCCGGACATCAGCGGCGTGTGCAGCGTCGGCGGGACCTTGTTGATCAGTTCGAAGCCGAGCAGCGAGGCGATGACGAAGACGAAGATCGTGAGGAAGACGTTCTGCGCCGTCGCGGCCTCCGCTGCGTCTGCGAGCATGAGTGCAATCATGGTGTTCAGCTCCCCTGCGCGGCCAAGGCCTGCGCAGTCGGTTGGTGCCGCACTTCGCCGGCGTGGACGATCGTGACGGCGCCGAGGATCTCGTTGTTCATGTCGAGGTTGACCGCGCCCGCCTTGACGAACTCGCCGAGGAACGCGACCACGTTGCGCGCGAACATGCGGCTCGCGTCGCCAGCGACCTGCGCGGGCAGGTTCGCGTCGCCGAGGATCGTGACGCCGTCGACGACGACTCGCTCACCCTTGACCGTGCCTTCGACGTTGCCGCCCATCGAGGCTGCCATGTCGACGATCACCGATCCCGGCTTCATGCCCTTGCGCATGTCGGCGGTGACCAGCACCGGCGCCTTCTTGCCCGGCACGAGCGCCGTCGTGATCAGCACGTCTGCGGCCGTGATGTGCTTGGTCAGGATCTCGCGCTGCTTGTTCAAGAAGTCCTGCGTCGCTTCCTTGGCGTAGCCGCCCTTCGTCTCCGCGTCCGGCGGCGTGCCGGTGTCGACGAACTTGCCGCCGAGCGACTCGACCTGCTCCTTGCATGCGGGGCGAATGTCGTTGGCCTCGACGACCGCGCCGAGCTTCTTCGCCGTCGAGATCGCCTGCAGGCCCGCGACGCCCGCGCCGAGCACGAGCACGCGCGCCGGCGTGATCGTGCCGGCAGCGGTCATCATCAGCGGGAACAGCTTGGGCAGGTGCACCGCGGCGAGCAGCACGGCCTGGTAGCCGCCGCACGTCGCCTGCGAGCTCAAGATGTCCATCTTCTGCGCGCGCGTGATGCGCGGCATGAACTCGAGCCCCATCGCCGAGACCTTGCCGTCGCGCAGCGCCGCGATCGTGCTCAGGTTCATGCCCGGCTGCAGCGAGCAGACGAGGATCGACCCCGCCTTCTGCTGCCGCGCGCGCTCCGCGTCGGGGGCCTGGATGCCGAACACGAAGTCCGCGCGCGAGCGCGCGTCGTCGCCGACCATCGCGGCGCCGGCTTCGGCATACTCGGAATCGGAGAAGCCGGCGCTCAGTCCGGCGCCGCGCTCGACCTCGACCTGGAGGCCGAGCTTGATGAGTCCCTTGACGGTCTCCGGGATCGCCGCGACGCGGGTCTCACCGGGTTCCGTCTCCTTGGGCACGAAGACGACAGGCATCGTTGGGGTCTGCTCGAATGCGCCACCGCGGCAAGCCGCCGATGGCAGGATTTCGGAGGCAAGAAGGAAACAGGGAAGGGGGTCCCGATGCCACTTCGAACAACGGCCTAGGTCGTTGGCGGAAGAGTCCATCCGCGAGCAGGAGTTCGCGTCCCGGCTCAGGATCCCTGCGGATTCGCGAGCTGTGCTCGGAGATCCGTCGAGGCAGCCGTTCGACGGGCGGCGCGGACAGGATGCTCAAGGGACGGCTCGCGTCGCAGAGCCTGCGCGCTTCGATGTCGCACCCGGCCGAAGGCGGCGCGGCCACCCACGGCGCTGGCGATTTGGGGACCGACTTCTAGTCTCCTCGCCCCGATGACCTTCGTCGCAGAACTCGCGCGCCGCATCCTCGGCGGCTCTGCCCCCGCAGTGGTGGGCCTCGACCCACGCCTCGACGCCTTGCCGTCCGGCCTGCTGCCGCACGCATCCGCGCCCGAACGCATCGCTGCGTTCTACCAGGAGGCGCTGCCGGCCCTCGCTCGGCACGTGCCGGTGGTGAAGCCCAACATCGCGTTCTTCGAGCAGTATGGGTCTCTCGGGTTCGCGGCCTACGAGTCCACCTGCGCCGCGGCGCGCAAGGCGGGCATGCTGGTGCTCGGGGACATCAAGCGCGGCGACATCGGCAGCACGGCCGAGGCCTACGCCGAGGGCCACGCGAAGTGGGCCGACGCAGTCACGCTGCATCCGTACCTCGGCGGCGACTCGCTGCAGCCGTTCCTGCAGCGCGCGCACGCCGACAAGGGCGGGCTCGGACTGTTCGTGCTCGTGCGCACCAGCAATCCCGGCGCGAAGGACCTGCAGGACCTTCCGATCCAAGGCCAGGACCGCGCGCTGTGCGACGCGGTGGCCGACGCGGTCCACCGGTGGGGACAGGACCTGCCCAAGGCCGAGGGCTACTCGCCGGTCGGCGCCGTCGTCGGCGCGACGTGGCCGCACGAACTCGAGCGGCTGCGCAAGCGCATGCCGAACGCCTGGATCCTGCTGCCCGGCGTGGGCGCGCAGGGCGGCAAGGTCGAGGACCTCGTGTCGGCGTTCGACCGTCGCGGTCTCGGCGCGCTGGCGACGCAGAGCCGCGGCGTGATGCAGGCCTTCAAGCCCGCAGACGCCGACTGGCTGCAGAAGGTCGAAGCGGCCGCCGCGCAGTTCGCGGACGACTGCCGCCGCGTGCAGAAGCTCGCGCAGCGAGGCTGAGCCCGGTCTCGCTCGCGTCGAACGACGGCGGCAGCCGACGGATTGCGCGCGAACGCAGTGCTGCGAGTGCGCGAGGTTGTGGCTAGAACAACGCGCCTCTTGGGCACCACGCGCCACATCTCGTTCCGCCGCCTCGGCACCAGCGACATCCACCAGCGCTTCCTCGACGACGACCGCGAACTCTGCGCGGTACTCGGCAAGCGCGCGCGCAACCTCGACGAGTTGTTGAAGCGAGCGCCGACTGGCGCGGAACGGCTCGTGCCGCGTGAGCAACTCGCGCGTGCGTTCGCCGACTACGCGAAGCGCCACGGCGCGCCGCAGGAAGTGCTCGACAACTGCGCGCGCATCACCGATCCCAAGGTGCAGTTCGTCATCACCGGCCAGCAGCCGGGCCTGATCGGCGGGCCGCTCTTCAACCTGCACAAGGTCGCGACGGCGGTGAAGCTCTGCCAGCAGATCGAGGCCAGCGGCAGCGGCGTGCGCGCGGTCCCGGTCTACTGGAACCACAGCGACGACCACGACCTCGAGGAAGCGAACCGCCTGTTCCTCGTGAACAGCGCGCAGGAAGTGCAGCGCTTCCGCCTCGACATCGATCGCGCTGGCGCGCCGTTGTCGGCGATCCGCTGCGGCCGCGAAGTCGAGCGCGTGATCGCCGAGATCGACCAGTTGCTGCCACAGAGCGAGTCGCGCGCGTGGGCCCTCGACATGTTCCGCCCGCGTCATCCCGACGAGACGTTGGCGGCGGCGCAAGCGCGCATGATGTTCGAGTTGTTCGGCAAGCACGGCTTGCTCGTGATCGAGCCGCGCGACCTGCCCGACGAGGCGTTCCCGCCGCTCGAACGATGGTGGAGCCAGTCGAACAAGATCCGCGACGTCGTGCGCCAGACCTGCGACGAACTCACGGACCTCGGCGTCGACGTCACGATGGACCCGGCGGCCACGATGATGTTCGAGATCACGGGCGACCGGCGCACGCCGCTCGCGGACGCCGAGGGCTACCAGCGCGGCCGCGACCTGAGCCCCGGCGCGCTGCTGCGCCCGCTGTGGCAGGACGCGTGCCTGCCGACGATCGCGTTCGTCGTCGGACCGGGCGAGCTCGCCTACCTGTCGATCGTGGCGCCGCTCTACCGCACGCTCGGCGTGCCGCAGCCGCTGTTCGTGCCGCGCGCGTCGATGACGCTCGTCGAGCCGTCGCTGCAGCGCATCCTGACGAAGTTCGGGCTCGACATCACCGACCTCGACCAGTCGCCGGAGAAGCTCGCGGAGAAGGCGCTCGGCGACGATCGCGACAGCATCGACAACCTCATCGACGAGATGCTCGCGGTCGTGCGCGGCGGCCTCGACAAGGTCGCGCAGCAGGCGCAGGAGATCGACAGTTCGATGCTCTCGTCGATCGATCGCGTCCGCACCAAGACGACCGAGGAGCTGGATCGCCTCGCGCAGAAGCTGCGCACGGCGCGCCAGAACCGCGAAGGCACCGGCCTGCGCCAGTTCCGCCGCCTGTGCGCCAACCTGCGTCCGCGCGGCCGCCCGCAGGAGCGCGTGCTCGGCCCGCTCGCGTTGCTCGCGTCGCACGGCCCGGCGCTCGGCGACGCGATCCTCGCCGCCGCGGATCCGTTCTCGATCGAGCACTGCGTGCTGGAGCTGTGAGCATGACCGCGTGCGACGCCCTGTTCCTCGGTCCGCATCCCGACGACGTCGAGATCGCGTGCAGCGGCGCGATCCTGCGATTGGCGCAAGGCGGCAAGCGTTCGGCGATCGTCGACTGCACCGGCGGGGAGATGGGCTCGCGCGGAACGGCCGCCGAGCGCCGCAGCGAAGCGGCGTCTGCAGCTGCGTTGCTCGGCGTCGTCGAACGCAGGAACCTCGAACTGCCGGACACCGCGGTCGCGGTCGACGACGACAGCGTGCGTCGGCTCGTGCGCCTGTTGCGTGAGCTGCGTCCGAGCATGCTGTTCGCGCCGCACGAGAAGGACGTGCACCCGGACCACGTCGCCGCCGCGCAACTCGCGAGCAAGGCGTGGTTCTTCGCCGGGCTCGCGCGCTACGAGCCCGGCCTCGGCGCTTCGCACCGTCCGCGCCTGCTGATCCGCTATCCCGGCAACATCCCGGTCGAGCCGACGTTCGCGCTCGACGTGTCGGATGTCGCCGACAAGAAGGCCGCAGCGATCCGCTGCTACCGCTCGCAGCTCGTGACCGACGGCGTGCGCTCGCACCTCGTGCAAGGCCTCGACATCCTCGAGCGTGCGCAGGTCCGCGACCGCTTCTACGGCGCGCGCACCGGTTGCGCGTTCGCAGAGCCCTACGTGGTCGAAGGCCCGATCCTGTTGCGCGACCTGGGCTCGCTGTTCGGCTGATCGAGCAAGGCACGGCGCGCGCATTCGCGCCGCCGCGCATGCGATGGCCCGCAATGCGGCGCGCCTGCAAGTTCTCGGTGCGTCCGTCCGCTGCGCCGCAACGGCGCGCTGGCAGCACGCTCGGGCTCGGAGAGCGCCAACGGCATCGCCTGCGCGGATCCGACGCAGCGAGCCATGCGCCGTCACACATCCATGGAACCGGTTCGCGGTCTCCATGCGTGCTTGGGTGCGCTTCGCGGATTCCGCGGACCCAGGCTTTGCTCGCCCCATCCGACCGATTTCTAATGCGCGTTCGCCGTCCCGCGTCGGAGACGGCAGACAACGACATCCGAGGATCGGCAACGTGCGCGTCATCGCGGTCATCAACCAGAAGGGCGGCGTCGGCAAGACGACGACGACCGTCAATCTCAGCGCAGCGCTCGCGCGCCGCGGCCACCGCGTGCTCGTGTGCGACATGGACCCGCAGGCCAACCTCACGGTCCATCTCGACAAGCGTCCCGACCTCGAGTCGAACACGATGACGAACCTCCTCGTCGAGGACGCGCCGATGCACGACCTCGTGCAGCCGACGAGCACGGAGCGCCTGTTCGTGGTGCCGAGCGACACTTCGCTCGCTGGCGTCGAGCAGGTGCTCGCCAACCGCATCGGCCGCGAGACGATCCTGCGCGAGGCAATGGAGGTCTTCGAGAAGCGCGGCGAGTTCGACTTCGTCCTCCTCGACTGCCCGCCGTCGCTCGGCGTGCTTTCGGCCAACGCGCTCGTCGCCGCGACGCACGTCGTGATCCCGATGCAGGCCGAGTACCTGTCGCTGCAGGGCATGGCCAAGCTGATGGAAGTGATCCAACTGGTGCAGAAGCGGCTCAATCCGGCGCTCTCGGTCGCGCTCGTGTTGCCGTGCATGCTCGACTCGCGCACCAACCTGACCACCGAAGTGCTGCGCGAGATCGAGCAGTACTTCGGCGCGCAGCTCGCGAAGACGCGCATCCGCAACAACGTGAAGCTGGCCGAGGCGCCGAGCTTCGGCCGCACGATCTTCGAGCACGCTCCCGAGTCGAACGGCGCGCGCGACTACGACGCGCTCGCGGCGGAGTTGCTGGAGAAGCTCGGTGTGGCCGACGCCGCGCCGCAGCCGGTCCCGAAGGCTGCGCCGCAGCAGGACGCGAACGCCGCACAGGAACCGCCCGCGGAAGCCTCGGCCGAGGGCTGACCGACGGCCTGCGGGCGTCCCCGACCGCTGCCGCGGCCTCCGTTTGCGGCGCGCCGGCGCCCTTCGTCCGCCCGTGGCTCATCCGGAGACGCGTCGCCTGCCGATAGAGCGTCCGTGAATCCCCACGACGACTCCCCGCGTCGCGGCCCGCACGGCGACGATCTCGACGACGAGCTGGCGGCGAGCCTCGCTGAGGTCCAACGCCAGCTGCGCGCGATCCTGCGCGACGAACACGTCGACGACGAAGGCGACGGGCTCGTCGATCTCGCGGCAACCCTCGACGGACTCGTCGACCGCATCGCCACGGAGTCCGCGAACGCGGACCGCGCCGACCTCGACGCGATCGTCGACCGTTGCGCACAGGACCTCGTGCACGACGCCAGGACCCCGGTCACAGTGCGCCAGTCGCTGCACGGGCGCCTGCCGCAGATCTCCTGCCGGCCGGAGGAGCTCGCGCACGCGGTGCGCCGCGCGCTCGACCTCTGCGTCGGCAACGCCGGACGCGGCGGCGAAGTGACGATCCGCACCACGCTGCACGGCGAACGGGCGCTGCTGCAACTCGAGAGCGACGGCGCCGGCGAGCACGTCGTCGAACGGGCGCTGACGTTGCGCGCGTTCGCGAAGGCGTGCGGCGGGACGTGCCGCGTGACGACCGACGGCGACCACGGCGTCGCCTTGTCGATGGAGTTCCCGCTCGCGCTCGAACGGCGCTGACAGCGCGGCTTCGCGCGCGGGCAAGTTGCCGCGCGCCCGCAACCAGTTTGCCTTCTTCGCCGCGCGAGGGATCCTGCGTGCATCGGGACGGGCGGATCTTGCGTATCATCGCCCCATGCGCATCGGCATCGTGTGTTACCCGACGATCGGCGGCAGCGGCGTGGTCGCCACCGAGATGGCCCAGACGCTCGCGTTGCGCGGCCACGAGGTGCACCTGCTGAGCTACGACCGTCCGAGCCGCATGCGCCGCGGGATCCCGGGCCTGCGCTTCCATCCGGTGCAGGTCTCCGCGTATCCGCTGTTCCGCTATCCGCCGTACGACCTCGCGCTCGCGACGCGCATGCTCGAGGTGCAGGAGGAGTCGAAGATCGACGTCTTCCACGTGCACTACGCGATCCCGCACGCGGTCAGTGCATTCCTCGCGCGCAGCATGTCGGGGTCGCGCTTCCGCTTCATCACCACGTTGCACGGCACGGACATCACCGTCGCGGGCAGCGATCGCGGCTACATGCGGCCCACGCGCTTCGCGATCGAACAGTCCGACGCGGTGACCGCGGTGAGCCAATACCTCGCCGACGAGACCCGGCTGGTGTTCGGCGTGCAGAAGCCGATCCACGTCGTGCCCAACTTCGTCGACACCGATCGCTTCCGGCCCGGCAAGCAGAAGCGGTGGCCCGAACGCGACGGCAACGAGCGCGTGCTCGTGCACGCGTCCAACTTCCGGCCGGTGAAGCGCGCCGCCGACGTCGTGCGCGCGTTCGCGTTGGTGCAGCAGCAGGTGCCGGCGCGGCTGCTGCTGGTCGGCGACGGCCCCGACCGCGAGCACGCGCTGGCGGTCGCCGCCGACCTCGGTTGCGCGCATCGCGTCGAGTGGCTCGGCCCGCGTGAGAACGTCGAGGACGTGCTGCAGGACTGCGACTTGTTCCTCTCCGCGTCGGAGACCGAGAGCTTCGGCCTCAGCATCCTCGAGTCGATGAGCTGCGGCGTGCCGTCGGTCGCGACACGCGTCGGCGGCGTCGAGGAAGTGCTGGGCGAGACCGGCGCGCTGACTCCGCTCGCGGATCCCGCGGCGATGGCGAAGGCGGCGCTGCGGCTGCTGACGGATCCCGTCGAGTATGCGCGCCAATGCGCGAGCGTCCGCGAACGCGCGCTGCAGCGCTTCCGCGCAGACGAGGTGATCCACCGCTACGAAGCAATCTACCGCGACGTGGTGGCGGCGGACTGAGGCGGCCCGTGAGCGACCCCGCGCCTCTCGTCCACTTCCTCGACCACAACGCCGGCGGGCCGGTCGACCCGCGCGTGCTCGCGCACTTCGTCGAGGTCGAGCGCGCGTGTCCTGGCAATCCGTCGAGCGCGCATCGCGTAGGAAGGCGCGCGCGTTCCGTGGTGGAAGATTCGCGGGCGCGCGTGGCGGCGGCACTGAAGGTCGACGTCGACGACGTGCTGTTCTGCTCGGGCGGCACCGAGGCCAACAACCTCGCGGTGCGCGGCCTCGGCGACCCGCAGCTGCCGGTCCTGATGGCGCCGACGGAGCATCCGTCGACGGTCGAACCCGCCAGGACGCGCGGCATCGCGTGGTGGAGCGTCGACGCAACCGGTCGCGCGCAGCCGACGGCGGTGGAGCAGAAGGTCGGGCTCGTATGCCTCGTGCACGCGCAGAGCGAAGTGGGCGCCATCCAACCTGTGGTGGAGGCGCGTCGCGTGGCCGACGACATGAAGGCGCCGCTGCACGTCGATGCCGCGCAATCGCTCGGCCGCATTCCGCTCGACGACGCGTTGCGTTGCGCGCACAGCATCTCGCTGTCGCCGCACAAGTGTGGCGGCCTTCGCGGCTCCGGCGTGTTGGTCGTGCGCGACGCCGAACGGACCCTGCGGCCGTTGTTGCGCGGCGGCAGCCAGGAGCACGGGTTGCGTCCGGGCACCGTGAGCCCGTCGCTCGCGGCAGCGACCGCGCTCGCGATCGAACTCGCGCTGCGCGAACAGTCGGCGCGCAGCGAGCGCATGGCGGCCTGCAAGCACGCGTTCCTGCAGGAGTTGTCGTCGCGCTCGAAGGAACACCGCGCGCTCACGCCGCAAGACGGGCTGCCGAACACCGCGATGATCTCGTTCGCGCACGTCGACGGCCGCGCGTTGCTGCCCGCGCTCGACCTCGTCGGTGTTTGCGCATCCCATGGATCGGCGTGCTCGTCGGGATCACCGCAACCGCCTGCGGTGTTGCTCGCGATGGGGCTCTCGGAGCCCGAAGCTCGCGCATGCGTGCGCTTCAGTTTCGGCGCCGATGCGCACGTCGAGATGGCTCGCGATGCGGCCCGATGCGTCGCCGATGCGGTTGCTCGTGCGCAGAAAAAAATCTGACCGCGACGGACCGTCTTCAAGTCGTTGTGCGCCGCGACCAAGCGTCAACGCGCGCGCGAGATCTCCACGGTCGTTGTTCGAAACTTGTCCGAGAGTCTTGGCAACTCGGAACGGCATCGCTAAGTAACCAAGCGTTCGAGGAGCCCGAAGCTCACCTGACGCGGCACGCCTAGCCGAGTCCGAGCCGAAGGCGATCGTCTCTCAGCCTTGCCCTAGCCAGCTGCGGCGCAACGACTTAGGTCGTCCGTCAGCGTTGGTCGTCCATCGCCTTACCTCCCCCCGGTAGACATCCGCCACCACGCGGAGGGTCTACGTGTCCGCCCCACGAACGAAGCCTGCCTTGGAACGTTCGCAGTCCTCCACATCGCCCGCGTTGTCGACCAACAACGCCTCCACGGCCGCAGTGCAGAAGAGCGATCCCTCGACCAAGGGAGACCTCCAGCACGGCGTCCTCACCCAACTCCTCGCCAAGGTCCGCCGCGAGCAATTCGAAACCTGGTTCCGGTCGATGCGCGTCCTGCGCGCCGACGACAAGGAGATGGAGTTCTCCGTCACGAGCCAGTTCGTCCGCGACTGGCTCCAGAAGAACCATCTGCCGACGTTGCGCGACGTCGCTTCCACCGACGGCCGCCGGCGCTCCGTGTCGGTGAGCCTTCGTCCGGAAGACGGCTGGGACAGCCTGTCCGCGATCGGCGTCGACGCGACGGTCCGGCCCGTGGATCCGTCGAGCGCCGTGCGCGCCGTCGTCGGTTCCGCGCCGGCGACCGAAGCGCCGTCGCGCGCCGAAGGCCTGTCCAGCGCGACCTTCGAGCGGCAGCGTTCGCTGCACCTCAACCCCAACTACGCGTTCGACAAGTTCGTCGTCGGCCCGTGCAACCGGCTCGCGCACGCGACGGCTCTCGCGGTCGCCGAGAATCCGGGCGGCGCCTACAACCCGCTGTTCATCCACGGCAGCGTCGGCCTCGGCAAGTCGCACTTGCTGCAGGCGATCTGCCACACGATCACCAAGCGGAACCCCCAGTCGCGCGTGCTCTACCTGAGCTGCGAGGACTTCACGAACAGCTTCATCAACGCGATCCAGACGAACTCCCTCGACGAGTTCCGCAACCTGCATCGCCACGTCGACGTCCTCGTCATCGACGACATCCAGTTCCTCGCGAACAAGGACAAGACGCAGGAAGAGTTCTTCCACACGTTCAACTCGCTGCAGAACCTGCAGAAGCAGATCGTGCTGTCGTCGGATCGCTCGCCCGTCGAGATCCCGACGATCGAGGAACGGCTCGTGTCGCGCTTCAAGTGGGGTCTCGTCGCCGAGATCGAGGCTCCGTGCTTCGAGACGCGCGTGGCGATCGTCCGTCGCAAGGCCAAGGGCCGCGGCATCGACCTCGCCGACGACGTGTCGTGCTACATCGCCGAACGCGTCACGGCCAACATCCGCGAGCTCGAAGGCGCCGTCATCAAGGTCGTCGGCATCGCCGCGATCACGGGTCGCCCGATCACGCTCGAACTCGCCGAAGAGGCGCTGCGCGGCGTCGCGGTCACGCGGATGACGCAAGTGTCCGTCGAGGACATCGTCGAGCTCATCACGCAGGTCTTCGCGATCACCGCGCGTGACCTGACCGGCAAGAGCCGCACGCAGGCCATCAGCCAGCCGCGCCAGATCGCGATGTACATGCTGCGCGAGCACACGGAGCTGTCGCTGGAGGACATCGGCCGCGTGTTCGGCAACCGCGACCACACGACGGTGCTCTACGCCGTCACCAAGATCCGCGACCGCAGCCAGAACGACCGGCTCTTCCGCAACATGCTGGACGACCTCGGCACGCGCTTGATGAACCGCCCCGCGGGCAAGTGATCCCCGATCCGTTCCCACTCGCGAGCGCATCCGGCCGAGCCGGGTGCGCTCGTTGCGTTTCCGGGCTGAGGGTTTTTCCTGGGCGACGATTCCTCCGCCCGAGCTTCCGCGCGACCGGACGCATCTTTTGACGCCTAGTTCGTCCGCGCCGACGACGGGCGAGGCCTCGGGGCGCAAGGGGACAAAAGAGCTCTGGGTACTTCGCTGACTCGCCGGGTGATCCCCAGGGAATCGTCTGGGAGACGGCTGACAGGCCTCGACTCGCCCTTCGTCCACCCCTTTGGGCGGAGGAAACCTGGACATCGCCCAAGCACCGCATGCGCAGTTCTCCCCAAGTAGCCAAACCGCCAGAAGACCCCCGAGTTCGGGGTTTCCGGGTCGAACTGCGCATGTGCGACCGCTAGTCTTCCAGACTCGCGACAACACGATGAGAGAGGGTAGAGAGAAACTTCTCTTCTACTCTTCTCGGATCGTGCGGGCCCGGTCGTTCGAGCGTCCCACACTTCCTAGATCCCAGCACCGTCGATGAAGATCCTCTGTGACCGCACCCAGCTCCAGGAAGCCTTTGCCGTCGTCGGCTCGGTTGTCCCGGTCAAGACCACGAAGCCCATCCTGCAGAACGTCCTGCTGAGCGCCGACGAAGGTTCGATCACGTTGTTCGCAACGGACCTCGAGATGGCAGCCAAGGTGACCATCGACGCTGTGAAGGTCCACAAGGCCGGCAGCGTGCTTCTTCCGGCGCGCGAGTGTGCTGCCCTGTTGCGCGAGTTGAACGATCCTACGGTCACCCTGGAGCGCACGGACCAGCGTTGCCGGCTCGAGAGCGGCGGCGGCTCGTTCGTCCTGCTCGGCGAGGATGCCCAGCAGTTCCCCGAGGACTCGGCCATCAAGGGCGGCAAGTCGATCACGATCACCGCGGGTCGGTTGCTGCGGATGATCAAGGAGACCCAGTTCGCGGCCGCGCGCGAGGACACGCGCTACGCGATCCACGGCGTGATGTTCGACATGGGTTCGGGTTGCCTGCGGCTCGTCGCGACCGACGGCCGCCGCCTGTCCCTCAGCTACGAGAACCTCGAGGACTCCAAGACACAGTTCAAGGCGATCGTCCCGTTGCGCGCGCTGTCGACGCTCGCGCGCGCGATCCCGGACTCCAGCAAGGAGGACCTGACGATCGCGGTCGGCGACAAGCAGATCGAGTTCCGGTTCGGCAAGGTGCGCCTCGTCAGCCAGCTGCTCGACAGCCGGTTCCCCGACTACGAAGGCGTCGTGCCGAAGGCCGCGGACACCACGGTCGAACTCAGCCGCTCGCTGCTGGAGAGCAACCTGCGCAAGGCGGCGATCCTCTGCGCCGACGACCTGCGCAGCGTGCGGTTCGAGGTGCAGGACAGCCTGCTGCGGCTCTCTGCCGAGAACAGCACGCGCGGCCGCGCCGACGTCACGATGGACGTCGCCTGCAAGGGCGCCGGCGGCTCGATCAACTTCAACCCCGACTACATCCTCGAAGCGCTCCGCGTCTGTGACCTCGACACGGTCCGCCTCGACATGTCGGACGACTCGATGCCGGCCAAGCTCACGCTCGGCGAGTCGTTCACCTACGTCGTGATGCCGATCAGCGGCACCTGACCGACACCGACACCATGGTCCTGCGGCTTCTCGCCGCGGGGCGGGGACCGAAGACCGAACCGCGAATGGGATACGAACCCCAGAAGGCCAAAGACTTCCTGCGCGCGATCGTGCGCGAAGTCGGCCAGAAGAAGTCGCGCGACGTCTTCGACCAGGCGTTGGACTCCATCTTCGCCGAGCATCAGCGCGGCAGCGTGCAGGTGATGGGGTTCCGCGACGGCAAGCTCACCCTGGAAGTCTCTTCCGCTCCGCTGTTCGCGGAGCTGACAGGCTTCCGACGCGAAGAGATTCGAAAGCGCATCAACGAGGCGGTGCCGCAGAAGCAGGTGGCAAACCTGCAGTTCCGCCTCGGAGGAACCGGACATGTCTGAAACGAAGCAGCAGCCTGAACAACGCTACGACGCCAGTTCGATCAAAGTCCTCGAAGGCCTCGATGCCGTGCGCACGCGCCCGGCGATGTACATCGGCGACACGGGCGTGAAGGGCCTTCACCACCTCGTGTGGGAGGTCGTCGACAACTCGGTCGACGAGGCGCTCGCCGGCAAGGCGGACCGCATCGACGTCCGCGTGCACAAGGACGGCTCGTTGTCCGTCCGCGACAACGGCCGCGGCATCCCGGTCGACATGCACGAGAGCGGCGTGCCCGCGCTCGAAGTGATCCTGACCAAGCTGCACTCGGGCGGCAAGTTCGACAAGTCGAGCTACAAGGTGTCGGGCGGCCTGCACGGCGTCGGCATCTCGTGTGTCAACGCGCTCGCCGACGTGTTCGAGGTCGAGGTCCAGCGCGACGGCAAGCTCTACCGCCAGAGCTACAGCAAGGGCAACAAGGCCAGCGAGCTCAAGGTCGTCGGCACGAGCGAAGGCACGGGCACGATGGTCCGCTTCAAGGCGGACGCGACGATCATGGAGGCGACGGAGTTCAACTACGACGTGCTGAAGCGTCGTCTGCGTGAACTCGCCTACCTGATGGGTTCGTCGAAGCTGCGCATCACGCTCGTCGACGAACGCACCGACACGAGCGAGGAATACCAGTTCCCCGAAGGCCTCAAGGACTTCGTCGCAGACCTCAACCGCGGCAAGGGCGTCCTGCACAAGGACATCGTCTACATCAGCCGCCGCATGCCGACCGAGGCGGACCCGAACAAGGAGTACGAGGTCGAACTCGCCCTCCAATACAACGACGGCTACAACGAGAACGTCTTCACGTTCGTCAACAACATCAACACGATCGAGGGCGGCACGCACCTCGTCGGCTTCCGCACCGCGTTGACGCGAGCGCTCAACAACTGGGCGCGCACCGAGAAGTTCCTGAAGGAGAAGGATCCCGTCCCGTCGGGCGAGGACTTCAAGGAAGGCATGACCGCGGTGCTGTCGGTCAAGGTCCCGGACCCGCAGTTCGAGAGCCAGACCAAGATCAAGCTCGGCAACCGCGAGGCGCAGTCGATCGTCGAGACCGTGGTGGGCGAAGGCCTGCGCACGATCTTCGAGGAGACGCCAGGCATCGCGAAGACGATCTACGGCAAGGCGCTCGACGCGCTGCGCGCGCGCGAAGCTGCGCGCAAGGCGCGCGACCTCGTGCGCCGCAAGTCGGCGCTGGAGAGCGGCGGCCTTCCGGCCAAGCTCGCCGACTGCCAGAAGGGGACCGCGCGCGAGGACGCAGAGTTGTTCCTCGTCGAAGGTGACTCCGCAGGCGGCACGGCCAAGCAAGGCCGCATGCCGCACCAGGCGATCCTGCCGCTGCGCGGCAAGATCCTGAACGTCGAGAAGGCCGCGGTCGACAGCATCCTCGACCACGAGGAGATCCAGACGATCGTCAGCGCGATCGGCACGGGCTTCCTCACCGAAGAGTTCGAAGCCGAGAAGCTGCGCTACGGCAAGATCATCATCATGACCGACGCAGACGTCGACGGCAGCCACATCCGCACGCTGCTGCTGACGCTGTTCTACCGCAAGATGCCGGAGCTGGTCGCGCGCGGGCACGTGTTCGTCGCGCAGCCGCCGCTCTACCGCATCAAGAAGGGCAAGACCGAGCGCTACGCGGTCACCGAAGACGAGAAGATCGAGATCATGGCCGAGCTCGGCCTCGGCGAGACGAAGCTCACGATGCAGGGCGGCCGCAGCTTCGCCGCCAAGGAGCTGCGCAACCTCATCGAGGCGCTGCACCGCGTCTATGCGTGCGAGTCGCGCATGCCGGCCGACGGCGCGATCTCGGTGCGCGACTACGTGACCTCGGCGACCGTGCCGGACTTCACGCTGCCGTCCTACTACGTCGTGCGCGGCGGCAAGGGCGCGTTCTTCGACACCGAGTCGCAGCTCAAGGCCGAGACCGAGAAGATCAAGGCCGCGCTGGGCCGCGACATCAAGATCTACACCGGTCCCGAGTCCAAGCATCGCCGCGAAGAGTCGGACCTCGAGGTCTACGCGCTGCACATGGGCCTCGAGATGCAGAACCTGCTGCGCAAGATCGCGGCGTTCGACATCCAGCCGCACATGCTGAAGCGCGGCTTCGCGAAGTGGGAGGTGAAGAGCGGCAACGGCTCGCCGGAGGTGTTCGACGACCTCGGCGACGCAGCGCGCGCGATCACGCAACTCTGCGAACGCGAGGTCGAGCCGCCGCAGCGCTACAAAGGTCTCGGCGAGATGAACCCGTCGCAGCTGTTCGAGTCGACGATGGATCCCGAGCGCCGCACGCTGAAGCGCGTCACCGTGAACGACATGGTCGAGGCCGACCAGATGTTCACCGTGCTCATGGGCCCGGAAGTCGAGCCGCGTCGCGAGTTCATCGAGAAGCACGCGATCGAAGCGACCAACATCGACATCTGACCCGGATCGCGATCCGCCGCTACGGCGCGGCGGCGGATACGCGGGTCGCGGCGCCGGGAGGTTCCCGTTCCCGATGCATCGCACCCGCTACCTGTTCGGACTCGTCGCGCTCGCGCTCGCGATCTTCGGCGCGCTCGCGTTGTGGAGCTCGTTGACGTCCGCGAAGGAGCAGGACGGCATGGCGCTGCGCGTCGAGTTCCGCGATGCGCGCGGACTTCGCTCCGGCGCCGACGTGCGCTACCGCGGCGTTCGCGTCGGCAACGTGCGTTCCGTGCAGGTCGCGGCGGACGGCCGGAAGGCCGTCGTCGAACTCGTGCTCGCCGACGCTGGCGCCGAGCACGCCTGCGTGAACTCGTCGTTCTGGATCGTGTCGCCTCGGTTCTCGGGCCTCACCGCCGGCGCGTCCGGCCTCGACACGCTCGTGCGCGACGCCTACGTCGCCTTCCTGACGCCCGAAGCGCACGGTTCCAAGCTGCTCGCTGGCGCGTTGCTCGCCGGTGACGAACGTCCGCCTGCGCTCGTCGAGCCCGACGCGCTCGCTCCGCTCGCGCACGGCGACCTGCTCATGACGTTGCTCGTGCCCGAGAACCACGGCTTGCGCGAAGGTTCGCCGATCGTGTTCCGCGGCACGCAGACCGGCGACGTGCGCGGAGTTCGTTTGTCGGACGACGGCCGCTACGTCGAGGTGCAGCTGCGCATCGACAACCGGCATCGCCATACGGTGACCGACGCGAGCGTGTTCTGGGTCGCGCGCCCGCACCTCAGCGGCGCGTTGTTGTCGGGCTTCACGATCGCGGACGTGGCGGCGATCGTCTCGCCGTTCGTCGGCTACGCGACGGCCCCCGGCAAGGGCGCTCCCGTCGTCGACGGCCATCGCGCGTCGGCATCCGCCGAGCGACCCGAGGTCGCCGCCAGCGAAGTGCCCGAGGAAGCGCTCGTGCGCGCCGCTGCCGCATCGTCACCGCAACGCGATCCGATCGTGCTCGTGCGCATCGTCTACGACGCGGTGGAGCTCGACACTCTGACAGCCGACGACCCGGTGCACGGCGAAGGCGCGGGCATCCTCTGGTTCGATCGCGACGGTCGCGCGGTGGTCTGCACCGCGCGCAGCGTCGTCGACGGCGCCTACACCACGAGCGAGACGTGGGGCGGCAGCCTCGACATCGCGCGCGAACAGATCCGCGTCGTGGTGCCTTCGGGTCCGGTGCTGCGCGCGCATCGCGTGTGGGTCGCGCCGGACGAAGTCGACCTCGCGCTGCTCGTGCTCGACGAAGCGCCGCCGGACCTCGTCGGCACACCCAGCAACCTGTTGGCCTTCGGCGCAGACGCTCCCGCGAGCTCGAGCGCGCGCAGCCTGCGCGCCGACGGCGCCGCGGTCGTTCGCGAGAACGCGCTGGCCGACGTCGACGCGGCGCTGGCCGAGTTCCGCGGCGGCGCGTTGGTGGACGGCGGCAGGGCCTCCGGCATCCTCGGGCAGTCGGCTCCGCGCAAGAACCGCACAGGCCGCGCCGTGCCGTTGTCCGTCGTGCCCGAAGACCTGAGGCCGCGTCCGTAGATGGTCGCGCCGTTCTGGTCGCTGCGGTCGTTCTCGCTCGCGCACCGACGCGACGGCGGCGAGGACGTGCTGCTCGACGCGGCGACACTCGACGTGCCGCGCGGCGGCTTCTACCTGCTGGTCGGCCAGAGCGGCGGCGGCAAGTCGAGCCTCGTCCGGCTGTGCGCCGGCCTCTACGACCCGCGCGAGCCGTTGCCGCGGACGAGCGGCGCCTTCGAGTGCCTCGGCGAATCCGTGGCCGATGGACCGTCGCGCGAACTGCGCGCGCGCATGGCTGCGATCCTGCAGGACGAAGGGCTTCTCGACGAACTGACGCCGCGTGAGAACGTCGAGCTCGCGCTGCGCGCCGCGAACCGTTCGTTGAAGCTCGCGCCCGCGTTGCTTGCCGACGTCGGCCTGGACCCGGCGCCCGAGCGCATCGCCTCGATGTCGGGCGGCATGAAGAAGCGGCTCGCGGTCGCGCGCGCGTTGGCTGCGGAACCGGACGCGTTGTTCTGTGACGAGCCGACGGCGGGTCTCGATCCGTCGGCGGCGATCGAGATCGCGCGTCTGCTGCGTCGCGCGCACGACGCCTCGAAGGGTCGGACCACGGTCGTCATCACGCACGACCTCGACGCGTTCGCGGACCTGCACGACGGCGTGATCGAACTCGACCGGGAAGCCCGCGTGTTGCGGCTGCACGCTGCGGGCGCAGCGATCCCGCCCGCAGCGAAGGCGGCCACGCGCGGCTTCGACGGCAGCGAGAGCGAGATCGTGCACGCGCTGCGCCACGGCGTGCTCGCCTTCGGCGGCGCGTTCCACACCGTGCTCGTCTCGTTGCTGCGCATCGCTCCCGTCGAGTTGCGGCAGACGATCCGCGCAGTCGCGCACTGCACGCTGTCGCCGATCCCGTTCGTGGCGCTGGCGAGCGCGGCGATCGGCGGCCTCGCGACGTTCTTCGCGTTGCGCAACAACCCGGTCGAAGGCGGGTTCGAGTCCGAGATCCTGCAAGGCACGGGCAAGGTGCTGGTCGCCGTGCTGATGCCGTTATTGAGCGCGTTCTTCTTCACGGCGCGCGTCGCGGCCGGATCCGCGGCGCGGCTCGGCACTATGACGAGGACGCAGCAGGTGACGGCGCTGCGCACGATGGGCGTCGACCCCGCGGACTACCTGCTGACGCCGCTGGTGTGGGGGATGGCGATCGGGCTGCCGATCGCGACGTTCGTGTCGATCGTGTTCGCCTCGCACGCGGGCCTGCTCGCCGCGAAGGCAGTGTCGGGAATCTCGACGCTCGGGTTCGTGCAGTCCTGGTTCCGTGCCGTCGATGCCATGGACCTGCGGACCGCGCTGCTGAAGTCGGCCCTCTCGGGCTACCTCGTCGCGCTGGTGTGCTACCACCTGGGGACCGGCCCCAAGCGGTCGGGCGCCGACGTCGGTGAATCGGTCAACAGGGCAATCGTCCTCGCCATGGGCCTCGCGCTGTCCGTGCACGCCGTCCTGACCGTCGCGGTCTACGCCTGATCCGCCGATGCAATGGCCGACTCAAGCTCGCGCGCCCGCGCGGTCGATGCACGGCATGTGAAGGGTCTCGAAAAGCTCACGTGCGTTCGGCTGGCCGAGGTCATCTCGCAGAAGAACACCATTTCTTCCGAGGTGATCACCGAAGCGCTCTATGCCCAGGACAAGCACGGCGACGCATTCGTGCAGACGCTGGTGACCGGCGGCCACATCACCGAGTGGGACCTCGCCAAGCTCGTCGCCGAGAACTTCCAGCTGCCGTTCCTGATGGCTAGCAGCTACGCGATCAGCGAGGAGGCCAAGAAGCGCGTCCCCGAGACGATGCTGTTCGAGAACCTCATCGTCCCGATCGACGTGTTCGACGACGTGCTGTGCGTCGCGATGCCGATCCTCAGCACCTACGACCAGCTCAACAAGCTGCAGCGCGACCTGAAGTGCGAGATCTTCCCTTACGTCGGGTTGATCTCGGAGAACAAGAAGGTGCTCGCGTCCCTGTTCCCCAACTTCAAGACCTGGTTCGAGCAGGAACAGAAGCGTCGTGAGAACGCCGCCACGAAGCGCGCGAACACGAAGGAGAAGGGCGGCGACTGGATGAGCATTTTCGACGCGGGCGACGCGGCCATCCAAGACAACCTCGGCGGCATCGGGCAGAAGAAGTCCGCCGCGCCGCCGAAGCGCTGATCGCAGTCGCTAGCGGCCGCTGTCGGTCGCGTTTGTATCGCCGGCGGACGTGCCGGAGTCCGGAGTCGCTGGGCTCGCCTCCGTCGCGCCGCCAGCAGGCTCCTCGTTCGCCATGCGATGCGATTCGTCGCCGCGCAGCGGATCGTGGATGCCGCGGGCCGCGGCCTGGCCGTCGTCGCCGTTGTTGAAGGCGTCGCGAACGGTCTGGTCGGCGAAGTCGCGGACCGCGGCACCCGGATCGGCGATCGCGCGCGGGATCGTCCCGGCGCGGCGCACTTCGTCGCGCGTGTCCCGGATCGTGTCGCGGAACTCGCGCAGCGACTCGTCGCGGTCCATCTGCGCCTTGAACTCGTTCATGCCGCGCCGCAGTTGCTGCACGGTCTTGCCGACCTTGCGGCCGACTTCGGGCAGGTTGCGACCGAACAGCAGGATCCCCAACACGAACAGGAGAAACATCTCCTGGAAGCCGAGGGTCGGGAGGAAGGCGAGCACACGCGCAGCATAGCGGCAAGAAGCACAGCGGCACGATCCGCGGCAGCTGCGCGTGGGGGGAGGTTGGACGAAGCGCCGGGCGGTCCGTAGCCTCTTCGCCCCGAGTTCCTGCCGGGACCCACCACGCAGCCATGAGCGACAACAAGCCCATCTTCGCCATCGAACGGCTCACCAAGAGCTACCAAGGCAAGAAGCCGGTCCTGAAGGACGTTTCCCTCGTCTTCCTCGAAGGCGCAAAGATCGGCGTCATCGGCCAGAACGGCGCCGGCAAGTCGACGATGCTGCGCATCATGGCGGGCGTCGACAAGGAGTTCGACGGCGTCGCGAGACTCGCCGAAGGCCGCACGGTGGGCTACGTGCCGCAGGAGCCGAAGCTCGACGAGACCAAGACGGTCCGCGAGAACGTCGAGCTTGCCGTCGCTCCGATCCGCGCGCTGTTGAAGCAGCACGAGGACCTCAGCATGCGCCTCGGCGAAGACCTCTCCGACAAGGAGATGAACAAGGTCATGGCCGAGCTCGAGCGGCTGCAGCACGAGATCGAGGCCAAGGACGCGTGGGAGATCGACCGTCACGTCGAGACGGCGATGACGAAGCTGCATCTCCCCGCCGGCGACAAGATGGTCAACGCGTGCTCCGGTGGCGAGCGCCGCCGCGTCGCGCTTTGCCGCACGCTGCTCGAGCACCCGGACCTCCTGTTGCTCGACGAGCCGACCAACCACTTGGACGTCGAGACCGTGCGTTGGCTCGAGGAGACGCTCAAGGAGTACAAGGGCACCGTCGTCGTCATCACGCACGATCGCTTCTTCCTCGACAACGTCGTCGGCTGGATGCTCGAGGTCTGGCACGGCCGCGCGATCCCCTACCAGGGCAACTACTCCGAGTACCTGATCCAGCGCAGCAAGCGCATGGAAGCCCAGGAGACGGCCGAGGCGCGGCGCGCGAAGTTCCTCGAGCGCGAGCTCGAGTGGATCCGCATGAACCCCAAGGCGCGCACGACCAAGAACAAGGCGCGTCTCAAGAACTACGACAAGATGCTCGAGACCGAGGTCGAGGAACGCGACGACACGGTCGAACTGCACATCCCCGCCGGCAAGCGCCTCGGCGACACGGTCGTGCGCTTCGAGAAGGTCGACTACTCGTACGACGGAGTGAACAAGGTCGTCGACAACCTGTCGTTCGAGATGGCGCCGGGCGACATCCTCGGCATCGTCGGCCCGAACGGCACCGGCAAGACGACCTGCCTCAAGCTCATCACCGGCAAGCTGCAGCCGCAGAGCGGCCGCGTGGTGATCGGCCAGACGGTCGAGCTGTGCCACGTCGACCAGGAGCGCGAGTCGCTCGATCCGGCCAAGAGCGTGTGGCAGGAGATCAGCGAAGGGCAGGACATCATCAAGCTGGGCAAGCTCGAGGTGAACAGCCGCAGCTACGTGGCGAAGTTCAACTTCACCGGACACGACCAGCAGCAGCTCGTCGGTTCGCTGTCGGGCGGTCAACGCAATCGCGTGCAACTCGCCAAGATGCTGCGCCGCGGCGGCAACCTGATCCTCCTCGACGAGCCGACCAACGACCTCGACCTCGACACGTTGCGCGTGCTCGAGGAAGCGATCCAGGAGTTCCCCGGCTGCATGGTGGTGGTCTCCCACGATCGCTACTTCCTCGACCGCATCTGCACGAAGATCCTGGACCTCGCGAACTACGAGGCCGGCAAGTACCTCGACAGCCTGTGATCGCGGAGCCGGTCTGCAGGGCCGGCATCCGCCACGGCGGTCGTGTCGCGGACGCGGCTTAGGCAGCCGATCGCCGCGCATCCGCGGCGCATGCGCACGGACGCGCAGTCTGTATCGCCCCCGTCGCTGCGCAGTGCGCCCCACGGACGAAACCCGCGCTGCGTCCTTGCCCGCTGTCGATGCGCGCGGTGTCGTGTTCGCCTCACTCACCTGTCCAAGGCGATCCATCCGATGCGCATTCCCTACGCTCCTTTGCTCGCTCTCGCGTTCGTCGCGACGGCGGCAGCTCAAGACAAAGTCACGCTCGACAACGGCGACGTCCTGACCGGCAAGGTCAAGACGATGGCTGACGGCAAGTTGACGGTGAACTCCGCCGCGCTCGGCGACGTCGTCGTGCCGATGGCCAACATCAAGAACCTCGAGACCGCCGAACAAGTGCAGCTGCGCACGACGACCGGCGACTTGATCCGCCGGCGCATCGCCGGCATCGACAACGGCACGCTGCGTTTCGAAGGCCAGGACACGGAGCTCGTCTCCAATCTCGAGGCGATCAATCCGCCGGAGAAGAAGGACGCGGAGTGGACCGGCGCGCTGAAGCTCGGCGCCGGCCTGATCACCGGCAACACCGAGCGTCGTAGCGCGAGCGGCGCATTCGACGCCGAACTGCGTCGCACCGAGGACCGGCTCACCGCGGACGCGCAGTGGGACTACGCGCAGGACCAGGACCGGGCGACGCGCGAGTGGAACCTGACGCAGCGCCGCACGGGCGGCGGCCTCAAGTACGACCGCTTCGTGACGGACACGACCTACGTGCTCGCAACCACGCGCGTTTTGGGCGACACGCTCGCGGACATCGACCTGCGGTGGACCGCTGGCGTCGGTTACGGCTTGCAGCTGATCGACAGCGATGCGACCAAGTTCGCGGTCGAAGCCGGTGTGTCCTATCTGACCGAGAGCTATCGGTCGGGCGCCGAGAGCAACGACTACGTCGCTGCGCGCGTGGCCTACAAGCTGCGACACACGTTCAACGAGCGCACGAGCCTGATCCATGGCGTCGAAGCGTTCCCGAGCACGGAGAGCAGCGACGACGTCTACTTCCAGTCGACGACCGAGATGCGCACGAGCCTGACCGAGAGCATGATCGGTTCGATCGCGTGGATCTGGGACTACGACAACACGCCGGCCCCGACGCGTGAACGCAGCGACCACCGTGTGCTGCTGACCGTCGGCTGGACCTTCTGATCCGGCGCGCGAGCGTTCTCCTCGCTCGCAGCGCCTCGCAGCTCCTCGCCGCGGCTGCTCGCGGCATCATCCGCGCGGCGCCATCCGACCATGCGCCGCACGCGGCGGCGCGAACAGCGATCTGCGCGCGTGCGGCTGTGCGCGCGCGTCCCGTCGATCACCAGTCGGTGGGGTAGAGCCGGTTGTCGCCCATCGGGCCGAACCAGCCCGAGTTGCGCGCGCGTCCGCGACCGAAGAGTCGCGGCTCCATGTCGATGCGGAACACGACTTCGTCGAGGAACGGGTCGTAGCTCATGCCGACGAGCAGCGACCAGTCGTGGTCGTCGCGGCGCAAGCCGGCGTAGTAGGTGAGCACGTCGTCGCGCTCGAGGTCGTACATCACGTTGCCCTGCACGTCCCAGTTGCCGAGCAGGTGGGTCTTGGCGCCGATGCCCGCGGCTCCGTCGACGACGCGATCGGTGCGGTAGTCGAGGCTCCAGTCGAGCCCGGCGATGCGACCGATCATCAGTTCGGCGTCGAGCGTGCGCAGGCCCGTCTCCCAGTCGTGGTCGCCGTAGACGCCCAGCGCCAGGTCGTCGGTCGGCCACCACGCCGGCTCGGGCCGCACGAGGAAGTCGTAGTAGAAAAGACCGAGGCCGCCGTCGTAGTCGCCGAGCCCGTCGGTCCGCGTGCGGTCCGGCCAGAAGTCCTGCGCCAGGTCGAGGAACACGACGTCCTCGGTCTTGGACGGACGGTTCTCGACGGCGCGCGTGCGCTGCACGAGGTTGCGCACCTCGAAGCGCACGAGGTTCTGTTCGGACAGGCTGTCGACGTCGTCGACCCTGCCGGTGATCGCGGGATCGAACACTTCGAACTGCGTCGGATCGCCGCTCACGTGCATGCGGTCCATCACCGTGACGATCGGCGACACGACGTGGCGCAGCGCCTGTTCGCGGCCGTGTTCGTCGGTCCAGTTCCAGGTGCGTGAGAAGCGCGAGCCCGCGCGCACGCCGGCAGTCGTCGCCCAACGGTCTGCGGAGTCGCCGAGCGCGTCCTCGTCGTAGTGCGTCAATCGGCTCTGCGCGAACGGACGCAGCGTGACCGGACCGATGTGGAACGGCGCCGACAGTTCGAGGATCTGGTCCGCGCGCGTCTTGGCGTCTTCGCTGGCTGTCAGCGGCGAGCCTTGGTTCACCGCAAGCCGGCGTTGGCCGACCTCGGTCTCGGCGTCGAGCACGATCGGCGTCTCCCACGGCGTCTCCGCGATGGGCTGCGATAGCCAGTGCAGCGTCGCGACGGGCAGTTCCTCGGTGAACGAGTCCGCGAGCGAACGGTCGTCGCGATAGGAGAAGTCGTCGGCCTGGAAGCGGCCCGTCATCGTGACGAGCACGTTGTCCCAAGCGTGGTGCAGGTAGGCGCTGCTCTCCGGCAGTTCCCGGCTGCGGTAGTCGTTGCGATAGAACTCGCTGTAGACCGCCGCGTCGCCGGACGTGAACGCCTGCACGTCGAGGTTCGTGCGTTCGCCGAGGAACACGCGGTTCTCGGTCCGCATCAACGTGCGCTCGCGGTCGTCGATCGCGGATCCGTCGAGGTTCGTCGTGATCTCGCGTCGGTTGGGCCCGTCGTCCTCCATCCAGAAGCCTTCGGTCTTGCCCTGGTAGAGGCCCTTCGCGCCGTAGTCGACGTCGCCGCGCACGGGGAAGCCGCGGCTCTCGATCCATCCGAGGCCGAGGTTCCATTCGCCGCGGAACTCGTGCGCCGGTCGTCCGGTCAGCCACTCGTGCACCGAGCCGCCCACGCCTTGGTAGGGCATGCCGAGCTCGACTTCGGTGCGCACGCCGTCGACGCCCGAGTAGCCGAAGCGCACGCCGCGGATCGGCAGGCCGCTCTGCTCGGCGCTGAAGAAGTGCGCGCTCGGCAGCGGCAACAACGGCACGCCGCCGAGGACGAGCGTGTTGCCGCGGCTCCAGACCTCGAACTGTCCTTCGCGCTCCACGAGCTCGAGCTCGCCGCTCGCGATCGCTGCATGCGGCTCGGCCGCCTCGCAACTCGTCAACGTGAGGTCGCGACCGACCCAGCGCGCGCCTTGCTTCTCGAGCTTTTGGCCGCGCACGACGAACGTCGTCGCAGGGCCGCCCTTGCCGTCGTCCTGGCGCCAGCGCAGCTCCGCGTCCTCGACGACGATGCGGTCGTCGAGCGGCGAGATCCACATGCGCTCGCACTTCGCGACGAGCACGCCCTGGCGGAACACTTCGACGCCGCCTTCGAAGTAGAGGAAGCGCGGCGCTTCGAACGCGAGCTCGCCAGGCGGCAGCTCCAGCCTGGTCCCGCCGCCCATCGCGCCGAGCAGTCGCGCGGCGCGCTTGTGCAGCAACTCGGTCGACATCGCGCGGCGCGGCTTGGGCTCGGTCGGCCCGCGCGTCGGCAGCTCCGAGGAGTTGCGGTCGCCTTGCACCAGTCGCTGCACCGCCATGCGGTCGGACAGCAGCAAGCCGTTCTGGCCGCGGACCTCCATGTCGAGCGTCGGCCAACGGAAGCGGAAGCCGCCGAAGCCGTAGGTCTCCCAGAAGTCGTCTTGCGGGCCGCTGCTGCCGAACGCGAAGTCGAACGTGAACAACGGCTTCGCCGCCGGCGCCGATGCTGGCGGCGGCGTGGCCGTGGGATCCTGAGCATGCAGCGACGCCGCGGCGACGAGCGCCGCGATGCAGGCGAGGTCGATTCGCTTCGTTCTCGTCACTTGGCGGTGGCCTTCTTGTCTTGCTGCAGGCGTCCGAAGTAGCTGCGCACGGTGTAGGTCGCGTAGTTCGCTTCGATGCGTTGCGCGACGTAGCTCTGTCCGTCGCCGAACCGCACTTCTGCGCCGTCGTCATCCTCGGCGATGCAGCGTTGCCAACGAAGGTCGAGTTCGACCTTCTCGCTCTTCGCGTAGAGGTCGCGCCAACGCACCGTCACGCCGCCCGCCGCGTCGACCGACAGCAGTTCGCCGGTGTCCTTGTGGCGGCGCATCGACAGTTGCGCGGCGTCGACATTCATGCCGTCCGGATCCTGCGCGCCGTCGTCGCGCAGGCTGTGTGCATGCACGGGGCCGAAGAACTTCACCGACTCGCGCAGAGCCTCGATCTCGCCGTTGCACTCGCCTTGCAGCCAGCCGAGCGAGCCGCTGCTGCTGCGGAATCGCAGGCGCGGCGGCACGACGCGCGCGTCGCGCGAGTAGGTGGTGAGCATCGTGACGCGTTCGCCGTCGCCTTCGGCGAAGCGGATGCGCGCGCCTTGCGCGACCATCGACTCTGCGCCGTTCTCGAACCGCACGAGCGTCGCCAGCGTCGACGCTGCCGAATCGCCTTCGATCTGCAGCGAGCGAGAGCCCGGGCGCGCGACGAGCGATGCTGCCTCCATGTGCATCCGGCCCTTGCCCTCTTCGTCGAGGTCCGCGGACACGTTGGTCTCCGCGTGGATCCACGGTTCGCGCATGGGCGCGGTCGCGGCCTCGAATGCGCCTGCGGGCAGCGGGAACAACCGGCGCAGCTCGCTCTCGGCGCCGACCGCGAACGGCATCGCGCGGATGCGCGAGGCGACCGCGCTCACGCGACCCTTGGGCCCGCCCTTGCGCATCGGCGCCTCTGCGTCGATGCGAGCGCGATCGCCGAACGCTTCGGTCGCGACGAGCATCGCCGTGCGCTCGGTCGTGCGGTGCACGTCGAGGACCGGCGCCGACATCGTGCCGCCCACGCCTTCGACTGCGTCGCTGTAGCGCAACGTTGCGGGCGTGCCGCGCGGGCCCGTGAGGCGCCAATGCGTCGCGGACATCTGCTCCATGCGATGCGCCTTCGCGAACAGCGGGTTGCCGCCGCGCACGGTCTCGAGCTCGGTGTCCGGGCCTTCGGCGACGAACTCGAGCAGCTCGCCGTCGCGCAGCGTCGCGTCGACGGAGTTCGCGTTGCGGAGCTGGCCGAACGCGCCGTCGCCCTTGCCGCCGCTGTTCGCCGCGATGGTCCCCTTGGCGCTGCGCAGCGCAGCGACCGCCGTGCCGTCCTTCTTCATCGCGATGCGCGCGGCGCCGTCGCCCGTGAGCTGCAGTTCGCCGCGTCGGACGTCGAAGCGCTGCGCCGCCGCTGCGTCGTCCGCGCCGATGCGGAGGTTGTCGCCGTGCTGCGTGCGCGCGAGGAAGAAGCCCGAATCACCCGTCGCCTCGACGCGGTCCTTGCCCGTGCCGTAGGCGATGCGCACGTTGCCGAACGCGCGCGACGCGAGCGCCTCGGGGTCCGACGCATCTTGCGGCCGGAACACGTGCATGCCCGTGTCGGTGCGAAGCGACACGCCGTCCTTGGCATCGACCTCGGCAGGTCCTTCGAAGACCACGATCTCCATGCGCGACAGCGCGCCGAGCGCGAGCGGGCCGAAGCCGAACGCGCGGTGCGCGCCGGCGACCGCCGCTGCCGCGAGGTGCAGGTGGATCGGATGCTGCGAACGGAAGCTCGCGGCTCCGTCGCGTTGCGTCAGCACGGACTCGCCGCCGTCGGCAGTGAGCGTCGCGAGTTGCCCCGACGGGCCGGGCAGCACCGTGATGCGCGGGCTGTCGAGTTGGACGCCATCGGTGGTCACGCGCGCAGGCGCGCCGAACAAGCGAAGGCTCGTCCACGCGAGCGACGAGCCCGACGAACCCTTCTCGCGGCGGCTGCGTTGCAGGAGCCCGCTGAGGCGATTGCCGGTGACGACCAGCGAGCCGCCGACCTGGCTGCCGGCGCGCGAGCCTTGGCGAAGGTCCGCGGAGACGTCGTCGGACAAGGTGATCGACGCCGCGCCGTTGCGCAGGCGTTCTTCGTAGACGAGCGAACCCTTCGCGCGCAGCGACAGTCCCTGCATCGCGACCTCGGGCTCCTTCAGGATCGTCAACTGCATCGCCGCGTCGCCGGCGTCGTTGTCGCGCGGCACGCGCGCGCGCAGGCCGCGTCCTCGCAGCTGTCCGCTGCGCTCGCCGTCGACGACCACGGTGACGGGTTGGTTCTCGTCCGGCGTGTGCAACGTGATCGCCTCGTCGCCGACGAGCGCGCGCACGAGGCCGAGTTCGAGTCGCACCGGCGGAAGGCTCCCTCCCGGCACGCTCGTGAGCAGCGCGTCCTCGAGCTCGATCTCGCGGTTCTCGCGCAGTTCGCGTTGCCGTTGGTCGTTCGCCTCGAGCTCGACGAGCGCGCGCGACGCGGTCAGGTCCGCGACGTGCTTGCCTTGGTCGAACAGCTGCACGCGCAAGTCGACGAGGCGATGGCGTCCGTCGGCGGCAGGCGCGCTGTCCTTGCAGGCGAGCTCGTAGATCTTCTGGCGGATCACGCCGCCGCCTTGGCGCGGCACATCGCGATGGCGGTTCACGGTGAAGCCGCCGCTCAGTCCGACTTGAGTGCCCTCCTGGTCGAGGCGCACCGCATCGCGCGCCACGGGTGGACGCGACGGTTGCTGCTCCTTCGGCGCAGTCGGCGCGGACTGCTTCGCCGGCGCGTCCGGCTCCTCCGTCGCGAGCATCAGCGCGAACGCGCCGAGCGCGATCAGGAGCAAGAACGCGAGCACGCGTTTCACGCGAGGCCTCCGCGTTCGACGATGCCGTCCCACAGGCCCTTGGCGCGCAGCAACACTTCGATCACTTCGCGCGCCGCGCCGAAGCCGCCTTGCGCCTTCGTCGTGTAGTGCGCGAACGCGCGCACTTCCGCGGCGCCGTCGAGCACCGTGGCCGCGAAGCCGACCTTGCGCATGACCGGCAGGTCGAGCAGGTCGTCGCCGACGTAGGCGATCTGGTCGGGAGTGAGGTTGTGGCGCGCGAGGATCTCGCCGAACGCCTTCTCCTTGTCGCGTCGGTTGAGCGCCACTTCGTGCACGCCCAGTTGCTCGGCTCGCAGCTCGACGACGTGTCCGCCGCGGCCCGACAGGAAGCCCGACAGGTGGCCGCTGCGATGCCAGTAGACCAGGCCCGCTGCGTCGCGGCAGTGGAACGACTTGTACTCGCGCCCTTCCGGGTCGAAGTGGATGCGTCCGTCCGTGAGCACGCCGTCGACGTCGAGCAGCAGCATGCGGATGCGCTGCAACGCCTCTGGGCTCGGCAGTCGCGAGAAGTCCGGTCGCGGGGCGTCGCTCATCCGATCTTGAGGTCCAGCAGGTCCTGCACGTCGAGCAGTCCGATCAGCTTCTGCTGCGCGTCGACGACAGGCAGCTGGTCGACCGAGTACTGACGCATGAGGCCGAGCGCTTCGAGCGCGAACGTCTCGTCGGAGATCCGGCGCGGGTTCTTGGTCATCACGTCGTCGATGCACACCGCGCGGGGATCCGCGAGGCCGCGTTCGATGAGGCGGCGCAGGTCGCCGTCGGTGAAGAAGCCGAGCAACGCGCCGTCGCTCGCCGTGATCGACGTTGCGCCCGGACGCCCCGGCGTGCGCGTCATCACTTCGATGGCGCCGAGCAGCGTCGCGCCCGAGAGCACGGTCGGGTTGCGGTCCGCGCGCCGCATCAGTTCGCCGACCTTCATGAGCTTGCGACCGAGGTCGCCGCCCGGGTGGAATCGCGCGAACTCCTGCGGCCCGAAGTTGCGGCCCTCCTGCACGACCAGCGCGAGCGCGTCGCCGAGCGCCAGCATCGCGGTCGTCGACGCGCTGGGCGCGAGCCCGTGCGGCCCCGCTTCGTCGATCGCGCCGAGCTCGAGCACGATGTCGCTGTGGCGGCCCATCGTCGAATTGCGGCTCTGCGTCACGCTCACGATCGGCACCGCGGCCGACTTCACGTGCGGCAGCATGACGAGCAGCTCCTGCGTCTCGCCGGACTTCGAGAACGCCAGCAGCACGTCGCCGTCGCCGAGTCGGCCGAGGTCGCCGTGGATGGCCTCGGCCGGGTGCAGGAAGATCGACGGCGTGCCCGTGGATGCGAGCGTCGCCGAGATCTTCTGCGCGATGATCCCGGCCTTGCCCATGCCCGCGGTCACGACGCGGCCCTTCTGGGCGAGCACGAGATCGACGACCCGCGCGAAGTCGGGGCCGATGCGGTCCGCGACCTTTTGGACGGCGCTGGCTTCGAGCTCGATGATCTCGCGGGCGCGTTGGATCCGGGGGTCCATGGGGGGGCGAGAGTATCGCATTCCGACCGCTGCCTTTCCGCCGTGGAGTTGCAGGCGTCCTGTCCCGGCGCCGCGCCGTTCGGAGCGCTGCCCGATCGCCATCCGGCGCGCGCAAACGGCCGCGCCTTGCCAGTTCCCCCGCGCCCTTCCGTCTGCGAGCATGCGCGGACCGCCGTCGTGTCCTACCGCGTCCAACTTCCTGTCTTCTCCGGTCCGATGGACCTGCTGCTGCACCTCGTGCGCCAGCAGGAAGTGGACATCCACGAGATCTCGGTCGCGCCGATCCTCGTCAACTACCTGAAGCACCTCGAGGTGCTGCAGCAGCTCGACCTCCACGACATCGGCGACTTCGTCGTGATGGCGAGCACGTTGATGGAGATCAAGTCGCGCGAGCTGCTGCCGACCGAGACCGTCGAACTGGAGGAGGAGCTCGATCCCAAGGACGACCTCATCCGTCGACTGCTCGAGTACAAGCGCTACCGCGACCTCGCGCGCGAGCTCGATTCGCGCGCCGACCGCCGCAGCCGCCAGGCGCCGCTCGTCATGGCGATGCCCAAGGAGCTCCAGGAGACCGAGGACGAGGACCAGCTCGACATCGGCAACGTGCAGGTCTGGGACCTCACGTCGGCGTTCGCGAAGCTGCTCGACCAGATCGGCCAGCAAGCGACGATGGAGATCGAGGTCGACAAGCGCGACGTCGGTTTCTACACGCGCCGCCTGCTGACGCAGTTCAAGCAGAAGCGCGAGGTCGGGTTCCGCGAGATCTTCGACATGCGCGAGGGCCGTTACGGCCTGATCGGCACGCTGATCGCGCTGCTCGAGATGATGAAGCAGGGCTACCTGCGAGCGCACCAGGAACAGTGCTTCGGCGACATCCAGCTCGCCTACAAGGGTGGCGACGAAGTCACAGCCGACCAGATCCTCGCCGGCATCACTGCCGAGGAAGAGAAGCAACGCCAGAAGGAAGCCGAGGCGGCGATGCGCAAGGCTGCGGGCGAAGGCAACGACATCGGCGTCGGCGAAGGCGCCGAGGATGCGACGGCCGACGCGCAACCGGCGGAGACGCTCGAGAGCGACACGGTCGATGCGACCGCGGACGCCGAAGCCAGCGGCGAAGCGGCCGGCTGAACTGCGTCAGACGGCGTCCATTCGCCGTTTCGCTGCGATCGCCGCGAGGATCGCTTCCGCCGCGCGTTCGCGGCAGCCGTAGATCGCGCCGGTCGAAGCATGACGCAGCGCATTGTGCTTCCACGTCGCGCGCGTCGCGTCGTCGAGCCCGCGCAGCAAGGCCTCGTCGAGCGCGCGTTGGTCGAACGGGTCCGCGAGCGCGATGCCCGCATCCGCCGCGACCACGTGCTGCGCGTAGCCGCAACGTGCGGTGACGATCGACGGCAGCCCGAAGTGCAGCGCCTCGACGATCGCCGCGCCTGCGTTCTCGCTGCGCGCCGGATGCAGCAGCAGGTCCGCGCCCAAGAACCATCGCGGCGCGTCGGATCTGCCGCCGAGGACGTGCACGCGATCGCCGATCCCGAGGCGCGCGGCCTTGCGCGCGAGGATCGTCGCGTCGTCGCGGCCGAGCACGACGAGCCGCGTCCGTTGCCGCAGTTCGCCGCGCAACGAAGCCAGCGCCGCGACCGCGCGGTCGAAGCCCTTGCGCACGAACGCGGAGCCGACGCACAACAGCAACAGGTCCTTCGCGTCGGCGCCGATCTCGGCGCGCGTCGACGCGCGCGCTTGTTCGCGCCCGGCCTCGTCGAACGCAATGCGTTCCGCGTTCGGCGGCAACACGACGAACTGCTCGCGCGCGGTGCCGTAGCTCTGCCGGTAGGCCTCGAGGTCACGGTCGAAGTACTGCAACACCACGACGCCGTGCTGCGGCGCGAACACTTCGCGTTCCACGGCGAGGTAGTGTCGATGCCGCGGCAGCCAGCGCTTCCACTTCGGCATCGCATCGACGCCGGCCGCGTAGCACCCGTCGGCGCCGTAGTAGACGTCGAGGCCCGGCAACTTGTTGAAGCCGACGATGCCGTCGAAGCGCTCGCGCGCTCGGACTTCGCGCAGTTGCGCGAAGAACCTGCGATTGCGCGCCGGGATGGTCCAGCCCGATCGACCGAACGTGCGCACCTCGATGCCGTCCGGCCGCGGCCCTTGCCACGTGCGCGTGAGCATCACGACTTCGTGCCCTTCGTCGGCGCAGAGTTGCGCGATCGCAAGGCAATCGCGTTCCAGCCCGCCGAACGGGAACCAGTCGTAGAGCGCGAACGCGATGCGCATCGGGGCGGCGAGTATCGGAGCGTGCGGACGGGCGCACAAGGCGAGCGCATCGCGCGCCATCCAACGCGAACGAGGCGTTTGCGTCAGTTCGCGCAGCCCGCGGCGACCAGCGCGGCTTGCAGGCTCTCGCTCGTCGCGGCGAGGAACGGCGCCTCCTCGACGTAGCACCAGCGGCCCCAGACCTCGGCGGCGCCGAGCGCGTAGGGGAAGTGCGGCGACGGCGTCTCCGCGCGCCGCGGGAACACCCAGAGTTCGCCGCGTTGCGCGACGAGGTTGACTGCAGGCGTGAGCCGTCGTGTCTGCAGCGCGAAGGCGGCCGCGGCGCGAGCCTTCGCTGTGCCGCGCAGGCCGAGCAGGAAGAACGGCACGTCCTTCTTCGCGAACGCGACGCCGTCGATGCGCGGCAGCCAATCGGCGTCGAACGGCGATTCCGGCAACTGACCCAGGAACGGCAGCGACTCGTCGGTGTGGTGCGCGTGTGCGCGCGCGATCGACGCAGCGGCGCCGATCGAGTTCACGAGCAGTGATCCTCCGATCGCGTCGGTCCATGCGCACGCGGCTGCTAGGAACTCCTCGTCCGGTTCGCGTAGCGGCCGTTCGCTCCACAGCACGGTCTGCGACTCCGCGAACGGGTACTTGTTGCCGGTCAACGCGAGTCCGCGATCGCGCCACGATGCCTCGGCCTCGACGATCGCGAGGCCGCGGTCTGCGGCGAACGGCGGCCGTTCCGAGCCGGGACGGTTCGGTCGGGACGCGCGGTCGGGCAGCAGCACCAGCTCCGCTTCTGCGCCGAACACGCGCACCGAGCGTCGCATGGTCGGGCGGAACGCGCCGCGGCCTTGCACGGCAGCGAAGCCGTGCGCGACAGGCGTTCCGGACGACGCGTTGGGTTCACGATCCGACATCTTCACAGGCCCGAATTCACGCAGCACGCGACGAGGATCGCCACTGCGTAGCACATCCGCGGTTCGTTTGCCTCGCTCGATGCGCGCCGCTACCGTTCTCGCCCCGGAAGTCGTCGCGAAGTGCGCGGCTCTGCGGAACGCAAATCGTGGGCTCACTCAAGATCGTCTTCTTCGGCAGCAGTGATTTTGCCGTGCCGGCGATGGCGGCCCTCAAGGAGGGCGGGTTTGCGCCTGAACTCGTGGTCACCAAGCCCGACGCGCCGCGCGGCCGCGGCCGGAAGATCTACGACAACGAGGTCAAGCTCGGGGCGGCCGAGCTCGGTTTGCCGTGCGCGCAGCCCGAGGACCCGCATGCGCCGGAGTTCCTGGAGCAACTCAACGCGATCCGGCCCGACGTCGGCGTCGTCATCAGCTACGGCGTGATCCTCAAGCCGTCGCTGCTGGCATTGCCCAAGCACGGCCACATCAACGCGCACGCGTCGTTGCTGCCGCTGTATCGCGGCGCGGCGCCGATCCAGCACGCGATCTGGGACGGCCAGAAGGAGACCGGCGTCACGATCATGCGCATCGTCGACAAGCTCGACGCCGGGCCGGTGCTGCTCACCGAGGCGACGCCGATCGGCCAGAACGAGAACGCGGGCGCGCTGCGCGAACGGCTCGCGGCGCTGTCCGGCGTCGCGCTCGTGAAGGCGCTGCAGACGATGGCTGCCGGCCAGGCGAAGTTCGTCGAGCAGGACGAAAAGCAGGCGACCTACGCGCGCAAGATCGAGAAGCCCGACGGCGTGATCGACTGGAAGAAGCCTGCGACCGACGTCGACCTGCTCGTGCGCGCGATGACGCCGAAGCCCGGCGCGCAGACGCGGCTCGGCGCCAAGCGCTTCATCGTCATGGAGGGCTTCGTCGAGAAGGACCTCTACGGCATGGGCATCCCCGGCGGGCTGCAGTCCGCGGGCGAAGAAGGGATCCGCGTCTGCACGGGCAAGGACCTCTATCGCATCACGCGCATCAAGCCCGACAACGGCCGCAACATGAGCGCGGGCGAGTTCGTCCGCGGCCACCACATTCCGCCTGACGCGCGGTTCGGCTGAGCATGGCAGCGCGAGGCGCGGCGCTCGCGGCGCTGCAGAAGTTCGAGAAGGGGATGATCGATCGCGTCGGCGAGGAGCTGCAGCACAAGCGGCTCGAGCCACGCGACGCGGCGCTCGCCGCCGACCTCGCGCTCGGCGTGCTGCGCAACGAACGGTTCCTCGACCTCGTGCTCGCCGGCTTCTGCGCGCGCGGCCTGCCGAAGGATCCGCGCACGCGTTCCGCGTTGCGCATGGGCGCCTACCAGTTGCTGCTGCAAGAAGGCATGCCGGCGCGCGCGGCGGTCTACGAGACCGTCGAGCTGCTCCAGCGCGACCAGGCGTTCGTCAACGCGGTGCTGCGTCGCTGCAGCGAGGCGGTCCACGATCGGCCTGCGGACCCGACGTTGCCCGAGACCGAGGTCGAGCTGTCGCGTTCGCGCTGCTTCGTGCTGCGGCAGCCAGGGTTGGCGGGCAGCAAGGAGCCGCTCGCGCTGCGCCATTCGTTGCCGGACTTCCTCGTCGCCAAGTGGCGCGCGGCGCACGGCGACTTGCAGACGCAGCGGATCTGCGCGGCGGCGAGCTCGCAGCCCGCGTTGTTCCTGCGCGCGTGCAACGGCGTCGACGCCGAGAGCCTTGCCAAGATGCTGCTCGACGACGCCGTGCGCACTTCGCCGACGTCGCATCCGCTCGTGCTGCGCGTCGAGAACGGCGCGCCGTTCGGCAGCGAGGCGTTCCGTCGCGGCGCGTTCGTCGCGCAGGACCCGACCGCGGTCGCGGCGGCCGAGGCGGTCGGCGCGCAGCCCGGCATGGCGATCCTCGACCTGTGCGCCGCGCCCGGCACCAAGGCCACGTTGCTCGCCGAACGCGTGAAGCCCGGCGGCGTCGTGTTCGCCTACGACCCGGATCCCGTGCGTCGCAAGCGCATCGTCGAGAACGCCAACCGCCTGCGCCTCGCGGACACGCTGCGCGTGATCGCCGATCCGAGCGAGGCTCCGCTGGTCGATGCCGTGCTCGCCGACGTGCCGTGCAGCAACACGGGCGTGCTCCAGCGTCGCGTCGAAGTGCGCCGCCGGCTGCGCCCCGAGACGTTCGCGGACATGGCTGCGATCCAGCGGCCGATCCTCGAGCTCGCAGCGCAGAAGACGAAGCCCGGCGGTGTCGTCGTCTATTCGACTTGCTCGATCGAGGAAGAGGAGAACGCCGCGGTCGCGCGCGCGGTCGCCGCATCGCACGGACTCACGATCGAACGCGAGCACCTGTCGCTGCCCGAGGCGCGCATGCGCGACGGCGGCTACTTCGCGCGCATGCTGCGCCGCTGACCGTCGGCGGCTTCTGCGTCGCGCGCCGCGACCGCGGTCGTCGATGGATCCGCTTCGAACGGAGTTGCTCCGCAATCGTCTCGGGGGTTCCCGCTCGCGCGCGACGGGGATAGAACGCGCCGCCCATGGCCTCTCGTCCCACCTCTCGCGCTTCGGCCTCGGGTCGCAGCGGTTCTTCCCGCGCAGCCGCGTCGTCGAGCGCCTCGTCGTCGCAGATGACGATGATCGTCGGCATCGGCGTCGTCGCGGCAGCCGCGATCGGCTTCTTCGCGCTCAGCAGCGGCTCCAAGCCCGCTGCGTCCGAGTCGCAAAAGCCCTCGACGCCCGCTGCCGCTCCGGCCGAGAAGCCCGCCGCGGCGCCAGCCTCGACGCCGTTGACGATGGCGGGCGCCAAGCAGGGCAAGGCGCCGACGAAGCCTGCGCCCGCGCTGACGCAGGAGACACTGCAGCAGCTCAGCGCGATGCTCGACAAGGCCAAGACGCTGCGCAACGAGTCGGTGACCGCCCGCGTCGGTTCGTCCGACAACCAGGCAGCGCGCGCCAAGATGAACGAGGCCTACGACCTGCTGCAGAAGTGGCAGGAGATGATCGCGCCGCAGTTGCAGTGGCAGGAGATGGCGCAGATGGAGGAGTGGGCGCAGCCCGCCGAATACATGACGCTCGAGAAGCTCTACGGCACGTTCCAGCGCCTCAACAACGAGGTGCGCAGGGGCGGCGGCGGCTGAACGGCGGCGACGTGCTGCTCGGCTACAACACGAACGGGCTGCAGAACCACCGGCTCGACGACGCGCTGCGGCTGCTGGCCGACGCGGGCTACGAGGCGGTCGCGATCACGCCGGATGTCTGCCACCTCGATCCGTTCGCGGTGACTTCGCGCGAGGTCGATGCCATCGCGGCGCTGCTGGCGCGGCTGCAGTTGCGCCCCTCGATCGAGACCGGCGCGCGCTTCCTGCTCGACCCGCAGAAGAAGCACGAGCCGACGCTGATGACCGCCGATCCGGCTGTGCGCGAACGGCGCATCGACTTCACGGCGCGCGCAGCCCGGCTCGGCCGCGACCTCGGGGCCGAGGTCGTGTCGTTCTGGGCGGGGATCGATCGCGCTCCCGGCGCGGACTCGCAGTCGCGGTTGCTCGACGGCGTCCTTCGCTCTTGCGAGGTGATCCGGGCCGCGGGCCTCACGCCATCCCTGGAGCCGGAGCCTGGCATGGCGGTCGCCAAGGTCGCCGACTGGCGCGCGGTGCGCGATGCGCTCGGTGAGGCGGCGCCTCTCCTGACGCTCGACGTCGGCCACCTGCTCGTCGAATGGGAAGGCGATCCGGCGGCGATCTGCCAGCAGATGGCGCCGTTCCTCGCACAGGTGCACCTCGAAGACATGCGCCGCGGGGTGCACGAGCACCTGCTGCCCGGCCATGGCGACCTCGACTTCGCAGCGGCATTGCACGGACTTGCCGTAGGTGGTTACGCCGGACCGGTTTGCTTCGAACTCTCGCGCCATTCCCACATGGCGCCGGACGCAGTCGCCGCCTGCCGGGCTGCGTGGCATGCCCGGCGTTGACCGGATCTTCATCCAGCCTATCGTTCGCACCCCCAGCCTCGGCTGGATCGGCTCGGACCACTCGCCGCGCCGCCACTCTGCACTCGTCCTGACCCATGCGCGACTGTCCGACCACCCAAGGTTCGTCGATGCCGTTGATCATCCACCGGATCACGGCGCAGGACTGCGCGTCGAGGCAGGAGTGCCACTACCACAAGTGCCATCGCTGCATCTATCGCGGCAAGGCAGCGAGCTGGGAGCCGGAAGGCAACCAGGTGCAGGCCGTCGGCAGCCTCGTCGCCGAGCGCGCGGTGCCGACCAAGATCGTCGAGATCCCGCGTCCCGAGAAATCGCCGGCTGCGCCGAAGTCCGCCCAGAAGAAGGCGCCGCGCACCGCGCAACCGCAGGCTGCATCCGCGCGCAAGGCCGAGAAGGCCAAGGCTTCCGAAGCCGCCAGCTGAGACTTCCTCCCTGCGCAGGCCGGTTGCAGGAGTGGGCCCGTGAGCCGCACGGGCCGGTCGAGTGGAGAGCTCGGCCAGGCCCTCGGGCCGGTCAGGTGAATTGGCGACGGAGCTGCAGCAGCGCGTGCTGCACTTCGCCGAACACGGGCAGCAGCTGCGACGCAGCCTTGCGGACGCCGTCGAGGTCGCCGCGGTGGCTCAGCAACTGGAGTTGCTCGCACGCGTCCTGCAACTGACGCGCGCCGAGGTTGCCCGAGGAGCCCTTCAGCGAGTGCGCTGCGCGCTCGACCCTGGCGAGGTCGCACGTGCGCAGGCCTTCGAGCACGGACGCGATCTTGCTCGGGGCGTCGTCGAGGAACATCCCGATCAGGTCGACCAGGAGCTCGGGGTCGCCGTCGTCGCAGAGCGCGATCAGCTCGTCGACCACCGTCATGTCGAGGACGTTCGTCACGCCCGGGAGATCGGCGGGCACGGCGAGGACCCTTGACGGCCGAGGACCGCTGGAGGCCCTTTCGGCTCGAACTGGGACGACGGCGAATGTGCGCCGATCGTGTCCTGCCGGTGCGGCCGCGGTTGTGGCGCGAAGCCTGCCGTTGGCGCATACGGCTCACGCCGCGACCAGTTCGCCGCGCTCGCCGTCGAGCCAGCCCGCAACGCGCCGCCGCAGGCCAGGGTGCCGCCGGAACGCCGCCGTTCCGGCTCTCTCAGTGCGCTGCCGCGACCGAGCGGATCTCGGCGTCGCTGAGCAGGCGCTTGCTCGTCTTGCCTGCGGCGAGCACGGCTTGCACGCGCGCCTCGGTCGGCTCGATGCCCAGGCGCTCGAGCACGAAGGTCGCGTTCGACTTGCCGCTCATCGGGCCGACGGCGATCTGCTGCTGCAGCCCGACCATGCCTGCGGGCACGCCCGAGTAGACGGCGTCGGCGAGTTCGATGTCGCCCTTGCGGAAGGCCTTGATGACCGCCGCCGCGTGCACGCCGGTGCCGGTCTCGAACGCGTCCTGCCCGAGCACGGGGTAGTTGTGGGGGATGTCGACCTCGAGCGCGCGCGAGGCGGCTTGGACGTAGCCGGGCATCGCCGTCAGGTCGTTGTCGATCCAGCCCTGCAGCCTGCAGTTGACGAGCAGCAGGTCCATCGGCGCGTTGCCGGCGCGTTCGCCGACGCCGAGCGCCGAGCCGTGCACGCGGTCCGCGCCGGCTTCGATCGCCGCGAGGCAGTTGGCGATGCCGAGGTCGCGGTCGCGGTGGCCGTGCCAGTCGACGCCGATCGTCTTGTCGTGCTTGTCCGCGAGCTCGCGGACGAAGCGAACGACGGCGCGCGTGCCCTGCGGCGTCGCGTGGCCGACCGTGTCGCAGACGCACAGGCGGCGCGCGCCGAGTTCGATCGCGAGGCTGTAGAGCGCGGTGATCGTCTCCGGCCGCGCGCGCGTCGTGTCCTCGGTGACGTACATCACCGGCAGGTTGTTCTGCCGCGCGAAGGTCAGCGCCTTCCTCGTGTTGTCGAGCATCATCTCGAGCGTCCAGTCCTCGGCGTACTGGCGGATGTAGCTGCTGCCGATGAACGCGCAGACCTCGATCGGCATGCCCGCCTTCTGCGTCATCTCGACGACGGGCTCGATGTCGGTGACGACGGTGCGGCACGCGACGTTGGCGCCGATCTTCAGCTTGTTGCGCATGATGTGCTGCGCCATCGCCAGGATGTCCTGGCGCGGGCGGCCGCCGGCGCCGGGCAGGCCGAGGTTGGCGGTGTGGATGCCGAGCTTGTCCATCCACTCCAGCAGCTCGATCTTCTTGTCGAGCGAAGGGTCGCTGACGGCCGGCGACTGCAGGCCGTCGCGAAGGGTCTCGTCGTCGAACTGCAGCGGCCGCGCAGGGCGGAAGGTCCCGTCCTGCACGTTCCAGTCGTGGATCAACTCGTCGATGCGCGTCATGCGCCCATCATGCAACACGGGCGCGCTCGCCGTCACGCATCGAGGTCGCGGAAGAACCCGTCGCTGCCGTCGAGCTGCGACAGGTACTGGTGCCACCGCATGCGCTCGTCCGTCTGGATGCCGCCGGGGGTCGTCGCGTCGTCGAGCAGCTTGGTGACGACCCAGTCCTCCAGGCGCACCTCGGCCGTCAGCTCGCGGTTCTCGACGAAGGGCTCCATCGCGACGATCTGGCCCTTCACGAGCGGCGAGTCCTTGTGCAGCAGCTTCTTCGCGCGCAGCAGCGACGCGTCGTCGGTGCTGACGAGGCACAGCAGGTCGACGGCCTCGGCATGCGCCTCGCCGTGGTAGAGCTCCTCGAACAGCAGGTGCACGACGATCATCGTCTCCTCGTCGGAGAGGCGGTGTTCGCGCAGGATCTGCAGCAGCGGCAGCGACTCGGCGTTCTCGGTGCGCAGGAGCCGCGTGCGGATCCCGGCCCACAGCTCGTCGATGCGCTTCTGCAGGTAGGGCGCGTCGTCGGTCGACGGGTGCAGGCTGCGCCAACGCGACTCCTCGAACAGCAGGTCGCAGCGACGCAGGTAGTGGTTGTGCAGCATCCGCAGGTCGAGCAGCAGCTCGCGCTGGCTGCGGTAGCCGGACGATTCCTCGGGGCGCTTCTTGGGGTTCCTTCGGCCGACCACCTCTTCGCGCATGGCGTGCAGCGCGACATCGGCGAGCCGGAACCGCGTTTCCAACACGTCTGTCCCAAGTGGTTGGTCGGTGGCCACGCGCACTAGACCGCTCGTGCGCAGCCGGGCATCCTCTGCCAGCAGATGCAGGCCCGAGAGCACGCCGAACGAAGTGTCGAAGATGCTGCCGAGGATCAGGCGGCCTTCGATCTCGGGCTCCTCGGCGCGCACGGCGCGCTGCAGCAGGACGGCCAGCACCTCGAACTCGGTCGCGTCGAGCCGGTGCTTGCGCAGCAAGCTCGCGAGCGGGCCGCGGCCTCGGTAGGCGGTCAGCTGCCGTTGCAGGCTCAGCTTCTGGCGCTCGGTCTGCCGGCGCAGCCGTTCGCGCTCGTCGCGGCCCGTCGTCGGGTCGGCGATGCGGGCGCGGATGCGCTGCAACTCGTCGCAAAGGTCGAGCATGCGGCCGAAGGGGATGGCGCGAGGGGTCTTCTTCATGGCGAGAACGTGGCTCCGGGGGTGGGTGCCCCCAGGTTGTTGGCCCGCCCATCTAGAGCGACTTTTCCACAGCCGCAACCAGCCAGGAGTACGGCGCGCCGCATGTGGGTGCGTCCGATCCGACCGGTGTCCTCCCAACCTTCGATGGGGCAAGGCATACCCTGTGGACTGGCGACCCGCCGAATGGGCGGACCCTGCAAATTTTCCTGCCGCCTCGGGGGCCTCACGGCGTGAAGGCCCTGCTCCGTGAGTCGGTGGCGGTCGCCGTGGTCGCCGGGCTGGTGTTCCAGACCCTGCGCCACGAAGTCGCGGAACGCTTCGTGATCCCGAGCGGCAGCATGCAGCCGACCCTCTACGGCAATGTGCGCGGCGGCGACGTCGTGCTGGTCGACCGGTTGGCGAAGGCTGCGGACCTGCGTCGCTACGACCTCGGCGTGTTTGCGCCGCCTCAGCTCGGCGAGCACTTCGTGAAGCGCGTCGTGTCGCTCGGCGACGAGTGGATCGAACTGCGCGACGGCGACCTGTTCGTCGGACCGGCCGAGCAGCGGCTCCGGCGCGAAGTGAAGCACCCGCTGGAGTCGCGCGACCTGCGCGTTCCGTGGTTCCGCTGGCCGACGGCTGGCGACAGCGCCGCGTCGGACGGACGCGCGGACGAGATCGACGAGTTCCTCTCCCCGATCCGTGCCGGCCATGGCCCCGCGCTGCCGCCGTTCGCGTCGGGCGACGAGGCGATGGCCCTGTGCACCGAGGACGAGCGCCGGCGGTTCGGCGAACTCGACCCGAAGGACCGCGCCGATGCGCATCGGTGGTTGTCGCTGCTGCGGCCGGTCGACGCGTCCTACCTCGACACGCGCGGGCGGCGCAGCGCCGACGGGCGTGACCTCGTGGTGCAGGACTTCGGCGTCGACCTGCGGGTCCCGGTCGCCGGCGCGCGCGAACTGCTGCTGCGGCTCGACGTGCGGCCCGATGCCTGGCTGCTCCGATGGGACCTGCGCACGGGTTCGTTGGCCCTGTCGCGCAACGGCGCTGCAGTGGATGTGCCCGCGCCCGCCGCGGGCGAGGCCGCGCAACGCGCGCGCATCGTCGAGGCGCCCGCGGACGGAACGGTCCGCATCGAGTTCGGCCGGCTCGACGGCCAGCTGTTCTTCTGCGTCGATGGTCGCCCGGACACGTTGTGGACGTGCGAACTGCGCCCCGAATGGACGCGACCGGATCCCGGCCCGACGGCGTGGATGCTGCCGAGCAACGGCCTGTCGCTGGCGGTGGTCGGCGACGTGCCGTTGCCGCTGCAGTCGCTCGAGGTCTTCCGCGACCTGCATTGGTTCCGGCCGCCGCTCGACGTGGGCGCGCCGAACGGCCTCGCGCGCAGCGACGCGCGCCACGTGCCCGCTGGCTTCGTCTACCTGCTGGGCGACAACTCGGTCGATTCGCGCGACAGCCGCATGTTCGGTCCGGTGCCGTTGGCGTCGTTCGTCGGTCGGCCTTCGCACGTGCTCGGTCCGTGGCCGCACGGCCGTAAGCTCGGGCGGTGAGCGAACGCGACGAGCCCGAGGACACGCCGGAATCGGAAGAGCCGAACTGGATTGCAGCCGCCTTCGCGACCTACGGCCTGATCCTGGTCGTCGAGTGGCTCGTGCTCGGCTGGCGTGAGGAGTTCGACGACCTCGCGCTCGCGCTGTTCTCCGACCACGAGCAGTGGGTCGCGCCGCTGGTCGCCGTGCCGTGCGCGGCCGTCGGCGCGGCGTTCACCGCGCTGTGTTCGCGTTGCCTGCCGAAGGTGCGCGCGCTCGAGCAGAAGTTCGCGCTGCGCTGCGCGGGGACGAGCGACCTCGCCATCGCGCTGCTCAGCGTCCTGTGCGCGGTGGCCGAAGGCCTCGTCGCGCGCTACTGGGTCTTCGGCTGGCGCGGTCTCGTGTCCTCGGTCTTCGTCGCCGTCGGCATGGCCATGGGCCCCGGCGTCTGGGCCTTGTGGCCGCTGCATCTCGGCGTCGCGTTGTTGCTCGGCGCGGTCGTCCACTTCGGATTCGGCGTCGCGGCGTCGATGTTGGCGCACGCTCTCATCCTCTACTGGTCCTTGCGTAGGATCCTCGCCCAGTGAACGCCCCGCTCTTGCTCGTATCGCTCGCTGCGCTGCTCGCGACGGCACCTTCCCAGGCGCCGACCGCGACTCCGCAGGACCCGCTGGTCAACCCGAACGAGGAACGGCAGCCGATGCCGTTGCCGGTCGCATTCGCCTGTCGGCGCGCGGGCCGCGCGATCGAGGTCGACGGATCGCTCGTCGACTGGCCGGAGTTGCCCGGCATCGACATGCAGGACCTTCGACAGCTGTCCGGCACCAGCGGCGGCGCGTGGCGTTCGCGCTCGGATTGCTCGGCGGCCGCGTTCCTCATGTGGGACGGCGACCATCTCTGGTTTGCGGCGACCGTGAAGGACGAATGGCACCGCGCGCTCGATCCCAACACGATCGCATTGCTGGAGACGCCGATCGCCGACAGCATCCTGCTCAGCGTCGATCCACGCCGGAACACGCGCACGACCGGCCCGGACCTCGGCCGCGCGGACGACAGTGAGTTCTGGCTGTCCGAGGAGCCGTCGCACGAGGTCATGCGCTGGGATCGCTACCGCGGCACCGCGCGCGTGCTCGACGACGCTCGACTCGTCGTGAGCCACGACCGCGAGCAAGGCATCACGACCTACGAGGCGCAGTTGCCGTGGAAGGAACTGCTGCCGCTCGGTGTCGAGCCGAAGCCCGGCATCGCTTTCGACCTGCAACTCGTCGTCAACGACTTCGACGAGAGCACGGATCCGATGCCGCAGACGCGCATCGGCTGGACGTTCGGCTGCGGCGTCACCGCCGACCCGATGTTGTTCGGCACCGCGATCCTGCTCGACGACGACGGCGCGATGAAGCAGGAGTTGCCGCAGCCTCCCGAGCGGCTGGAAGTCGCGATCGACCAGCGCCTGCAGCCGCCGTTCTGGGGCGCAATATCGCGCGAACTCGACCGCCTGCCGCCCGAGGTGCACGACGGCAGCAAGGCACCCGAGGCCGCGGGTTCGCTCGCGCGCTTCGAGGTGCTGCAGAAGCTCGACTACGAGATTGCGCGGCATCCGCGCGTGGACTTCGTCGAGTTCTGCCAACGCGTGCACCGCCGCATGGCGCGCGAAGTCGCCGCAGCCGAGCAGTCCGGGTTGCCGTCGTTCTGGGACATGCGCGCAATGACCTTGGCCGAGACCGCCGCCAAGGCGCCGCCCGAACGCGGCTTCGCGCTGTCGCGGTTGCCACAGGGCGGATGGCTCGTGCGCGGGCCGAAGCAGTCGTTCCTCGTCGATCCTGCGGGCGCCGATGTCGCCACGCGCTTCTGGGCCGGCGCAGAGTTCGTGTTGCTGACGGAGTCGTTGGACATGTCGCGCCGCAACGACCAGTTGTTGTTGCGCATGGCCGAGTCCAATCCGCAGCGGCCGTTCTATGCGCATATCGCGTTCCACCTGCCGCGCCTGCTGATGTCCGACATGCCGCTGATCACGCCGCACTCCGTCGTTCGCCAGGCGAACGGAGCCGAGATCGAGGCGCTCGGCGAACTGCGCGAAGACGGCAACGTCGCGTTCGGCATGGGATATCGCGTCGATCTTCCTGGCCCGCACCGCGTCGTGTTTGCGGGGCCGACGTTGCGGCCCAAAGACCTGCCGGAAGGTCGCATCGACGCGCTCGTGCTGTCGCCCCGCAATCCACTCTGCGTCGAGCTCGCTGCTGCGGCAAAGCCGGACCTCGTCGTGATCGAGGACGCGTTCGGCTGCTATGTGCTGCCCAATGTCGACCGGGTCGAACTGCGCAGTGTGCACGCTCTGCAGAAAGCCATCCTGCCCCTGCCCTCGGTGCTGTTGGCGCCCGGCGAGACCTGGCTGGTCGTGCGCCGCTGAGGTTCGCGGCGTCCGAAAGGACAGCGCATCGGGCCTAAATTTGGTCGATTCGCAGCGACCGCCAGATCGCGTTCCCAGTCCCCTTCATGGGGGTTTCCGACCCGAAATCCCCAGTGCGTTCGGGCAAGAAACTGGTTTGCATAGGCCCACGTTGTCTGCCGATTTCGGCGGAAAATGTCCTATGGGCCGTTGCAGCTCGATTGCAGAGACACCAAGATCCGCGCCCCTCACCGGCCAATCTGTTTCCTTAGACCCCGCATACACACCATGGCAGCAAAGAAAGACACGTCGGCGATGGACTTCATCATCGCCTCTCTCAAGAAGAACAAGAAGGCGAGCTACGCCGAGATCAAGGCGGCGGCCGACGAGAAGAAGCTCGCGATCTACCCGATCATGTACGGCCGCGCGCAGGCGCTGCTGGGCTACGTCCCGATGAAGCCGCGTGGCCAGGGCAAGGCCGCGAAGGCTGCGAAGGCCGCCGCGGCGCCCGCCGTCGCCGGCGCGCCGGTGAAGCGCGGCCCGGGCCGCCCGCCGAAGAGCTCCTACGCCACGCCGGCGTCGATGGACCTCAGCTCGCTCGACAGCATCATCAGCGCAGTGCGCAGCTCGGAAGCGGCCAAGGCCCGCTACCGCACGGCGCTCGAGAAGATCCAGTCGATCCTCGGCGACGCTCTCAGTTGATCGCTCGGCGATCCACACAGCAGGCTGCCCGCTCCTGACGGAGTCGGCAGCCTGTTTGTTTTCCTGGGGTCGCTTGCGGCGAGCCGCAGTCAGCGAGCCGTCGCAGCGAGCGTAGCTGCTGCGGGGCCGTCGTTGGCTGCCGCGAGCCGGTCGCAATGCGAAGTGAACTCGTTGCCGAGCGATTCGACGTTCGTTGTGGCCTGGGTGCGTTGCCTCGCAATCCCGTCGATCGACGTGACGACCGCAATGTCGCGCAGCGTGCTCGTCGTGAACACGCAATCGGCCGCGAGCAGCTCGTCGCGCGTGAGGTTGCGTTCGAGGACGCGTTCGCCGCGCGCGCGCAGCCAATCCAGCAGCAATGCGCGCGTCACGCCGGCGAGGATGCCTGCGTCGAGCGGGGGTGTGATCCACGTCCCGTCCTTCACGGCGAACACGTTGCTCGTCGACGCCTCGGTGACGAATCCGTGCGCATTCAGGAACAGGCAGTCCGACGCGCCCTTCTGCTGCGCCTCGGCGAGGCCGAGCACGTTGTTGAGGTAGTTGCCGCTCTTCACCGCGGGGTCGAGCGCGCGGCGGTCGTTGCGCAGGCGGTCGACGATCCACAGCCGGACGTCGCTGGGTGGCTGTGGCAGCGGCCGCGCGAACAGCACCCAGCGTTCGGGGCCGGGCGCAGCACGTAGGTCGATGCTCGGAGCCGTTCCGGTGCCGCGCGTCACGACGATGCGCACGTAGTGCTCGGCGTTGCCCGCCGCGCGCATCGTGTCGAGGATGCGCCGCATCACCGTGGCGTCGTCGATCGAGAGGCGCAGGCCGATCTGCGCCGCGGAGTCGCGCAGTCGATCGAGGTGCTGGCGCCAGCCGAACAGGTTGCCTTGGCGCGTCCGGATCACCTCGTAGACCGAGTCACCGAACAGGAAGCCGCGGTCCAGGACCGGCACGACAGCCTCGTTCTCGGGGACGATCACGCCGTCGACGTTGCAGAAGTTGACCATCGCCGCTGCAGCATCCGCCGCGCCGGATCCGGCGCAACGCCGCACCCGTGCGCAGGCTGCGAACATCCCGCGCGCCGTCGTCGTTCGCGTGCGCCCGGGTCGCGTGAATCCGCGCTCGCCTCGTCCTAGACTCGCCGCCCCGATGTGCGGCTTCATCTCGATCTTCGGTCCTGAAGGGACGGACGTCCTGCAGGACATCCTGACCGGCCTTTTGGCGATCCAACACCGCGGCCAGGACGCCGCGGGCATCGTGAGCTTCAACGAGAAGTTCCAGGCCAAGAAGGGCCTGGGCCTCGTGCGCGAAGTCTTCGAGGACAAGCACCTCGCGCGACTGTCGGGCTCGATGGCCGTCGGCCACGTCCGCTACCCGACGGTCGGCCAGAACGAAGTCGGCGACGTGCAGCCGTTCTGGATCGACTTCCCGGTCGGCGTGGCGATGGCGCACAACGGCAACGTCACGAACTTCCACGAGCTCAAGAAGGACTACTTCGCGGCGCGTCACGTCCGGCTCGCGAGCAATTGCGACCTCGAGGCCGTGCTCTACGTGTTCGCGGACCGACTGCTGCGCCGCAAGGGCGACGCGGTGACGCCCGAGGACGTGGTCGAGGCGACGCGCGAGACCTACGAGCGCGTGAAGGGTGCCTACTCCGTGGTCGGCATCATCGCCGGCGTCGGCATGTATGCGTTCCGCGACCCGTTCGGCATCAAGCCGTGCATCTTCGGCCGCAAGCACACCGAGAAGGGCTGGCAATACGCGGTCGCCAGCGAGTCCGTCGTGCTCGACGTCGCGGGCTACGAGATCGTGCGCGATCTCAAGGCGGGCGAACTGCTGTGGATCGGCATGGACCGCAAGCCGCAGTTCTTCCAGGTCGGCAACAAGCCGCACCGGCCGTGCGTGTTCGAGTACATCTACTTCGCGCGTCCGGACAGCTTCCTCGACGGCGCTTCGGTCTACGCAACGCGTCTCGAGCTCGGCAAGAAGCTCGGCGAGCAGTGGAAGAAGACGGGCATCGACGTCGACGTAGTGATCCCCGTGCCCGAGTCGGCGCGCACCGCGGCGCAGACGATGGCCGAGGTGCTCGGCGTCCCGTATCGCGAGGGCTTCGTCAAGAACCGCTACGTCGGCCGCACGTTCATCATGCCGAACGACAAGGCTCGGCAGTCGACGATCCGGCACAAGCTCAACCCGATCCGCGCGGAGTTCGAGGGCAAGCGCGTGCTGATCCTCGACGACTCGATCGTGCGCGGGAACACGAGCCGTCAGATCGTCAAGATCGCGCGCCAGATGGGTGCCGCGAAGGTCTATCTCGCGAGCTACTCGCCGCCGCTCCTGCACCCGTGCCTCTACGGCATCGACATGTCGACCAAGCGCGAGTTCGTCGCGCGCGGCCGCAGCATGGAGGAGATCGCCAAGGAACTCGGCGCCGACCACGTCGTCTACCAGACGATCGAAGACATGGTCACGGCCGTGCAGTCCGTCGGTCCGGACCGCCAGTTCTGCAAGGCGTGCTTCGACGGCAACTACCCGACCGGCGACATCACCGAGCGCATGCTCAGCGACATCGAGAACGACCGGCTCGAGGCGACGAAGGCCTGAGCGGTCGTCCGCGGCGCGGCGGCCGTCGCGATGCACAGAGCCTGGACCGACAGCGCGCCCAGGTTTCAATCTGGGCATGCAGTCCGCCTGGCCATCCTCGGTCATCGCTCTCGTAGCTCTCGGGCTCTGCGCGACTGCACAAGAGCCGTTCGTCCCGCGCGAAGAGCTTCGCTCACTGGAGCGTGTGGCGACGGAACTGGCGCGCGCCGGCCGCGAAGAGCCATGGCGAGAACTGATCGCCGTGCTCGCGGAGTTGGGCATGCCGCCCAAGGATCACGGCGCGCTGCGACAGGCAGGCGAGGCGGCACTGTCGCGGGTCAAGAAGCCTGCGGCCGACGTGTCACGCATCGGCAAGGGCCTCCGTGACGCGACGTCCTTGTTGTCGAAGCGTCTGTCGACGGTTGAGCCGGACGAAAGGAAGCGTCGGTATGCGACTCTGTTGCTGTCGCTCGACTCCGACCATGCGGCTGCCAACGAGTTGCTCGGCCACGAGCGATGGGAGGGAGGATGGGGACTGCCGGGCGAAGATGTCCGCGCGAAGCGTCGGGCTGAGATCCAGGCTGCGTTGCGGGACGCGCGCAACCTGGAGTTCCAGATCGACATCCGCCAGAGCCAAGGTGGGGAATCGACGGGCGAGAAGGATGGCGGACGCATGCTGGGCCTCGTGCTCGGCAGGTCGTTCGTGACAGCGCGTTTCCAGGGACTGCTCGTCCACAGTGCGCGCAGCGCGGATCAGACGCGTCGTATCCTCCTGCACTCGCTGCGGGCGTTGGCCCTTTCGAACTTCGTCGCCGGTGGAAGGCTGGAGTTGCCCAGGATCCCTTCGCGCATCTTGGTGATGCTCGACAGCCAGGTCGATTACGGCAAGGCGATCGAAGTCAGTGCGCACCATCGGTGGATCGACGCGATGACCGCCGAGCGGGCCACGAAGATGTCAGGCTTCGAAGACGACAACCATGTGCGCATCGAGTTCACGCGCATGGAGGTGGAAGCCGAGGCGGCGTTGCTGGTGCTCATGGACCATCACCGCCTGTCGACCCCTGCGCTCACGGCTGGGCACCTGAACTGGGTCTGCAAGGCGTTCCTCGGCACTTCGATCCCGACCTATTCGTATGTCGAGGTCGCAGAGCGTCTGAAGAAGTCTCCATCGACATCCAGCTCGAGCGCGAAGGACATCGCGGAACGCGAGGAGGCGTTCCGGCTCGCCGAGGCCGGACTGGCCGGAAGCCGGACGTTCATGCGGTACCTTGCAGCGCGCCGCGAGGATCCGTCGTGGAGCCAGGCGATGAAGTCGCAGTTGGGGGAGATCCAAGGCGAGGACCTCCTGAAGGCGATGTTGGTGGCCGAGTATCTGATGGAGCAACGGATGCTCGGCGATCTCGACGCCGAGGTGCGCAAGGTGCAGACGTCGTCGAGCATCCCTGACAAGATCGAGAAGGCGCTGGGCGAACCGCTTCCGCAGTTCGAAGAGCACTGGCGAGCCTGGTTGCTCGGATTGCCAGAAGGTCTGACGCAGAGGCTGTCCGCGAAGCCGCTCGCGCTTTCGGGCGAAGTCATGGCGACCCTTACGCACCTGAACAGGCTCCGTGAGAACGCGTTCCAGGGCGACTCTGGCTGGGTGGGACAGCGTCTGCCGGTCGGTCTCGACGTGGAGCTCAGCGACGGCTGTCGTGCGCACGCGGAGTATCTGGTGCGTCATCCGGAAATGGCCGCACGCTGGCCAGACGCGCACGAAGAGAACCCAGAGCATCCGGAATGGACAGCGACCGGCGCCTGGGCAGGAGGGCACTCGGTCATCGCGCCGGGCGGCGGGGACGGCGTCGAAGCGATCGACCAGTGGATGGGGACGTTCTACCACCGCACCCCGTTGCTCGATCCTGGCCTGCTGCGCATCGGACTCGGTCAGTCCCGTGATTGTGTGGTCCTCGATTCGGGTTCAATGGTCACGTTCTGCAACGAGACGTGGCACGTCGGTTGGCCGCATGCTGGGGCGACGGACGTGCCGACGAAGTTCGTTCCGGAGCTCCCCAATCCAGTTCCTGGCGAAGACCAATCTCGATTCGGTTATCCGATCACTCTGCAGGTCGGTGTCCGTGGCGACGGAAGCGAACCCCATGCAGAGATGCGTCTGTTGGACGGCAATGACGTCGTGCCCTGCTGGTACTCGACACCGCAGAAGCCGACTTACGTCGAACTGGCTCCTCCCGGAGCCTTCTGCTTGATCCCCAAGGCGCACCTTCGCCCGTCGACCACCTACACGGTCGAAGCCCGCTTTCCGCGAGAGAAGAACGAGTTGCGTTGGAAGTTCCGGACCGGGTCCCGTTGAGGCAAGTCCAGGCGGCCCTCTGCGGCTTCGTCGGCGCGGCGCTCAGCCGCGCCTGCGCTTGATGCGGAAGCGCAGCTTCGGCACCAGCATCAACGCCTCGCGCGCGACCTTGCCGCTCATCTTCGACTTGCCGACCTGTCGGTCGACGAAGTGGATCGGCACTTCGCGCACTGCGAACCCGGCGCGCACCATGCGGAACGCCATCTCGATCTGGAACGCGTAGCCCTGCGCGGACACGGCGGCGAGGTCGAGTTGCTGCAGCGCATTGGCGCGGAAGCAGCGGAAGCCCGCCGTGTTGTCTCGGATGCCCGACGACAGCCACATGCGCGTGTAGAGGTTGGCGCCGCGCGACAGCATGCGGCGGCGGAAGTCCCAGCCGACGGTGCAGCCGCCGCGCACGTAGCGCGAGCCGATCGCGAGGTCGCAGTCGCGCGCCACGTGCAGCAATCGCGGCAGGTCCCACGGCGCGTGGCTGAAGTCGCAGTCCATCTCGCAGACGAACTCGTAGCCGCGCACGAACGCTTCGGCGAAGCCGGCGAGGTATGCGGTGCCGAGACCTTGCTTGCCCTGGCGGTGCAGCACGGTCACGCGTGGATTCGACGCCGCAATGCGGTCCGCGATCGCGCCGGTGCCGTCCGGCGAGCCGTCGTCGACTACGAGCACGTCGACTGCCGCGTAGGCGAGGATCGCCTGCAGCATCGGCTCGAGGTTGTCCTTCTCGTTGTAGGTCGGCAGCACGACCAGCGTGCGGCCGGGGGCCGCATGCGGCCGCGTCGGCAGCGGGCCGCGACCGGCCGCGATGCCTGCGCGCGCGGCAGCCAGCGCTGCTGTCTCGTCCTGGCCGTCGAGCACGACGATTCGCGAGCTGTCGATGCCGTTTTGGACCGCGACCTCCAAGGACAGGAAGTCCTCGACCACCAGCAGGTCCTCTGGCCGCGGGCCCGGCGCTTGGGACGGCGCGATCTTGGGCGCGAGTTTGCGGGCTGGCGTCGCCATCAGCTGTGCGCCCTCGTGTGGGTGAGGGAGCCGTGGAGCGACGATGCGTGGTCCATAGGAGTCCTGGCGCGGTCGCTGTGAGCGCAGCGACGGAATGGCGAGGGACGCTAGCGCAGATGTTCGCAGCACGCCATGGGGCCTAGTTCGGCGGCTCGCAGGCGCGCCTTGGACAAGCCTCGGAGCCTCCGCTATCCATGCGCGCGTGACCAAGCACTTCGATCCTGCGTCCGCCAAGCAGCGCCTGCTCCAGCTCGTCCGCGAGAAGGCTTACCGCGATGGCATCGACATCACGCTCGCTTCCGGCAAGAAGTCGAACTTCTACATCAACGGCAAGAAGGTCAGTCTGCACCCCGAGGGCCTCTGGCTGATCGCGCGCCTGATGCTCGATGCGCTGAAGCGTCATCCCGAGGTCACGGCGATCGGTGGCCTGACGATCGGCGCGGACCCGATCGCGAGCGCGATCGCGGCGCTGTCCTACGAGACGGGGCAGAACCTGCCTGCGTTCCTGGTGCGCAAGGAGCCCAAGGGACACGGCACCGGTTCGCGCATCGAAGGCGACCTCGCCGCCGGCACGAAGGTCGCGATCATCGAAGACACGGTCACGACCGGCGGCTCGGCGCGCAAGGCGATCGAAGCGGTGCGCGAAGTCGGCGCGATCCCGGTCGTCGTGCTGACGATCGCAGACCGCGAGGACCCGGACGCCGACGCGTTCCGCAAGGAGTTCCAGGTCGTCCCGCTGGTGACGCTGTCCGAGATCCGCGCGAAGTGATGCGCGGCCACGGATGAGCGTCGTCGCGGTCGTTCCGGCTGCGGGCAAGGGGCGCCGCATGGGCGCCGACAAGGCCTTGCTCGATCTCGGCGGCACGCCGGCGATCGCGCGCATCGCCGATTCGCTGCGCTCCGCAGGCGTCGACGAGTTGCTCGTCGTGCGCAGCGAAGGCGCCGCGCCGCTGCCGTCGCTGTCGCTGCCGACGCGAGTCGTGCTCGTGTCCGGCGACGGCGACATGGCGGACAGCCTGCGCGCCGCGCAGCGCGAACTGCCGTCAGCCACCGAAGTGGTGGTTGTGCTGCCGGTCGACCATGCGCTCGTCGCCGCCGACACGATCTGCGCCGTCGCCGCGACAGCGCAGCGACCCGGCGTCGCCATCGCGCTGCCGTTGTTCGCGGGCAAGCCGGGCCATCCGGTCGCGTTGCGCGCCGATGCGTTCGCGGAGATCCAGCGCGCCGGCGCGTTGCTGCGCGATCTCGTGCGCGCCGATCCGGCGCGCGTGCGCGCGGTGCCGACCTCCAACCGTTGGGTGGTCGCCGACCTCGACTCGCCGTCCGACTTGCGCAACGCGCGCGCGGCGCTCGCCGCGGCGCCCGGCTCGGTCACAGAACGCATGTGGTCGCACCGCAGCCATCGCGCCTACCTGCCCGATCCGTTGGCCGCAGGCCAACTCGAGCGACTTGTCGATGCCGCGCGCCACGCGTCGACGTCGAGCTTCATCCAGGCGTATGCCGTCGTCGCCGTCGAAGACGCGGAGCGAAGGCGCGCGGTCGCCAGTCTCTGCGCAGATCAGGCGCACATCGAGCAAGCGCCCGTGTTCGTCGCCGTGTGCGCGGACCTGCGCAAGATCGAGCGCGCCTGCCGTTCGCGTGGGCAGTCGATCCAGTCGCAGAGCTTCGAACTGTTCCTGCAGGCGACGGTGGACGCAGCGTTGCTCGGCCAGAACCTCGCGCTCGCCGCGGAGTCGGAAGGGCTCGGCGTTTGCATGATCGGCGCAGCGCGCAACCATCCCGAGGAGCTCGCGCGCCTTCTGTCGTTGCCGAGCGGCTGCTACGTCGTGTTCGGCATGACGATCGGCAAGCCCGCCGACGATCCCGTTCCGCGCGGGCGCATGCCGCTCGACGGCGTGCTGTTCCGCGAACGCTATGACGAGTCTGCGCTCGATGCGGCGCTCGCCGGAGCGGACGAAGGCATGCGTAAGTGGGCTGTGCTGTGCAACGAACGCGGCGGCTACCAAGGTCGGCAGGTGAAGACCGACAAGGGTTGGCAGGACCGCATGGCGCAGCTGTGGGGCGATCGCAGCGAATACGTGAAGGCGCGCGCCGCCTTGATGGGCGAACTGCGACGGCTCGGCTTCGGGCTCGAATGACGGCGCGAGGGGTCGGCTTGCGCGCGCATCCGTGCTAGAAGTGCTGCCCGAAGACTGCGACGGTTCTCGTCATCCACGAAGCCAGGGAGCTTCCACGAGCCTTTGCGCCATCCGATCGCTTTCGCTCGAGGCCGCGGACCGCACGCGGGCTTCGCCTATCCTCGCACGCTCATGCGCACGACCCTTCTCGCTCTCCACTTCCTCGCTGTCGGTTGTCTCGTCTCGTGCATGCCGCACGCGCGCGCCTACGTCGGCGCGTCCTTCATGCGCGTCGAGGGCGACACGGCGCTCCAGAACGCCGGCGGCTCGCTCAACCTCGGCCAGGACGTGAACACGATGCAGGACCTCGGCGCCGAGGAGACCTCGGGTTCGGCCTACCTCCGCGCAGAAGCGGATTGGGGACCACATCGCGCGCGCGTGAGCGGATTCGGCTCGACGCCGTCGGGCGAGGGAACGCTGACCAACGCGTTCGGCGACCTCGCCGCGGGCTCGCCGGTCCGGAGCCAGCTCGACTACACCAACGTCACCGCGGCCTACACGTTCGACGTCGTGCCGACGTCGCTCGTGCGCGTCGGCCTCGGCGTCGAGGTCGGCGTCCATACCTTCGACCTGCTCGTCGACCAGACGAACAGCACCGCGTTCGAGGAACTGAGCGCCGACTTCTGGACGCCCATGCCGTGCATCGACGCCGAGCTCGACCTCGGCGCCGTGTCGTTCTGCCTCAACGTCGGCGCGTTCGACGTCGACCTCGGCGACGCGGACGGCAACTACCACGATGCCGAAGCCTTCCTGCGCTGGGAGCCGTTCTTGGGCGTCGAACTGATCGGCGGTTGGCGCAGCATGTCGATCGACGCGAACGGGCGCGCGGACGACCGCGACTTCCGCACCGACGTCGACGTGACGGGCTGGTTCGTGGGCGGCGGCATCAGCTTCTGAGCCGAGCGCCTGCTCGCGGCCGAGGAGCGCGCGTCCCTCGGCCTCTGGCGGCGGCGGCGCAGACCGTTGCCGCGCCACCGCCGCATCCATCACGCCCCTGCCCGCATCAGCGGACGCAGAGCGTCTTCGCCTGCTGCGCGAGCCCACCGCACGAAAGTTGTTCGCGCAGTGACTCGACGCAAGCAAGCGGCTCGCCTCGCGTCACGAGCCAGAGCGGCGTTCCGGCGGGATAGCTCCCTTCCGTGAACGCGCCGAGACTCGGAGCGGAGCCGTCGATCGAGAGGACGCGCACTGGCGCCCCCTGCGGCAACTCGGCGACGGGGACGAACGCGATCGCGTTCGGATCGCGAGCGACCATCCCCACCGCCGCCTCCGTCGAGTCCGCGTAGAGCGCGGATCCCGACAGACGGCGGCCAGGCGCAAGGGCACGCGTCGCGCGCTCCACTGCGCCAAGGCTCCGCGGCACGACAAGCGTCACCGGCCCGGAATCGAGCCGGATCGAGTGCCAATCGACGGTCGAACCGTCGACGAGCGTTCTCGCGTCATCGAGCCGCAGGTTGAAGATCGACGACGATGGGTGCACGACGAACCCGAACAGTTCCACGCCGAGCAAGCTCGTCGTGATTCCGGCCTGCATCTCCCGTGGCGCTGGCGGCACGATCGCGACCGCTGCGTCGGACTTGCCGAGCAGCAGCAGTTCGATCGTGTCCCGCTCCTCGTGCACGGACCAGAGCAGTTGCTCCGTGTCCGTGTCGTGCGACCCTGGCAACGAACCGCCGAGCATCGAACAGGCCTCGCGGCCCAGAGCGAGAAGCTCGTTGCGGATCCGGGGCGAACCGAAGTCCGCCCGCTCTGCCATGGGTGCAGCTGGAGCGAGCGCTCCCGCAGCGTAGAGATCGATGCACACCGGCTCGACCGCGCCGTCGTCCGCGCCTTGCAGCGCAGACCCGTCGCGCGGCGGCGGGATCTCCGACGTGCAAGCCGCGAGCGCCATCAGCGCCGCGAGGCGAACCCGTCGCGTCCCTTCTCCTGTCGTGTTCTCGAGCATCCCCATCTTCGCGTTGATGGGGTATCGGACAGCGCAGCCCTCTTGTGGAACGCACTGTCGCGTTCTTGGACAGCGAGGTTCCGGCGGTCGCGCCGGAGCCCGTTGGCATCAGGGCTTCGTGAGCGCGTCGCGAAGCGCGTCGTACAGATGCGACCGGTCGATCGGCTTGCCCGAGAAGCCGGTACAGCCCGCTTCCGCGCAGCGCGCGCGGTCTTCGGGCAGCACGTTCGCGGTGAGCGCGATGATCGGGCCGTGGAAGCCCTTCTCGCGCAGCGTCTTCGTTGCGACTAGGCCGTCCATCACCGGCATCTGCACGTCCATGAGCACGACGTCGAACGGGCGGTCCTTCGACGCGGCGAGCACTTGCTCCACCGCAGCTGCGCCGTTGTCGACGACTTCGACCTCGAGTCCCGCGATCCGCAGGATGCGCTCGATGAGCCGTTGGTTGTCGATGCCGTCGTCGGCGATCAGCACGCGCCCGTTGAGGTGCGGCACGTTGCGCGCGAGACGTTCGGCCGGCGTGGCGATCGTCGCGCGCAACGACGGCTCGATGCGTCCCGTCGCGAGCGAGCATTCGAAGCGGCTGCCGCGGCCGAGCTCGCTCTCGACGGTGAGGTCGCCGCCGAGCATGACGGCGAGGCGCTTGCTGATGTCGAGGCCGAGGCCCGTGCCGCCGTACTTGCGGCTGATCGAGCTGTCCGCCTGCGCGAACGACTGGAACAGCGCCGCCTTCTGTTCGTCGGAGATGCCGATGCCGGTGTCGACGACCGCGATCTTGCAGGTCTGCGCGACGAAGTCCGCGGAGATCTCGACGGTCACGCCGCCGCGTTCCGTGAACTTGATCGCATTGCCGACCAGGTTGAGCAGGATCTGCCGCACGCGGGTCGGGTCGCTCTCGATGAACTCCGGAAGCGGAGGCATGAGGCGCAGCTCCAGCGCGAGTCCCTTGGCGCGCGCGCGCGGAGTGAGCATGCGCCGAACGTCCTCGGCGACCTCCACGACGTTGGTCGGCCGCTTCTCGACGAGCATGCTGCCGGCCTCGATCTTCGACAGGTCGAGGATGTCGTTGATGATCGTCATCAGGTGCTGGCCGTTGCGCCGAATGATCTGCAGCGCGTCGTGCCGGTCCGACGGAGTCATCTGCGCGACTTCGAGTTCCTCCGCGTAGCCGAGGATCGCAGTCAACGGCGTGCGGATCTCGTGGCTCATGTTTGCGAGGAACGACGACTTCGCGCGCGCCGCGACCTCAGCCTGCTTGCGGGCATCGTCGAGTTCCTGGCGCGCCCGCAACTCCTCGGTCATGTCGCGCAGGATCCCGACGTAGCAGGCTTCTCCGCGGATGACGGCGGCGTTCACGGCGAGGCTGCACGGGAACGTCGTGCCGTCCGCGCGCAACGCCGTGACCTCGCGCGCGAACCCGAGGATGCGCGGCCTGCGACCTTCGGCCACGGCGCGCAGGCTCTCGTCGTGCTGGTGGCGGAGGTCGTCCGGGATGAACACAGAGATGTTCTTGCCGACGGCCGTGGCCGAGGAGGCGCGGAACATCTTCTCCGCGCCGGGATTGAACAGCAGGACGGTTCCCTTCGTGTCGATCGTGATGATGCCGTCCGTCGCGCAGGTCACGATCGACCGCATGTGGTCGTTCGTGCGCTCCGCGACGTCGAACAGCGACCAGAGCCTGTCGCCGAGCGACTGGAGGTCTTCGTTTGGCATCGCCGGCGCGGCGCGATCGCTCGTCCCCCGCGCGCGGTCCTCGAGGCGCCGCTGCAAGGTGCGCAACGGCAGGATGACCTGGCGTGTCAGCGAGAACAGCAACACCGCGATGACGCTGCCGACTGTGCCGAGCACGGCGGTGAGCAGGGTGCGATGTTGCTGCCGCGCGCGGTTGAGGAACTCGGATGGGTCGAGTCGCACGAGCACGGCGCCCGGCACCCGGCGATCCGGCGTGCTGCGAAGGCTCGCGTCGTTGAGGTTCGTGAGCGAGAACGGCAGCACGTAGTGGAACTCGCGACGTTCGATGTCGAGTTCGTGCTGTTCACGCAGTTCCTCGAAGAGCCGGAATCGGCTCTCCCACTTGCGATGCACTTCGCGCAACGGGATCCCGTAGGCCTCCTGGTTGGTCGAGCCGAGCACCGTCAACGGTTCTCCGCCGACGACGAGGATGTCGAGCACGTCGCGATGGCTGGCCATCACGCGGACCTTTCGGTGGATCAGGCTGCGATCGGTTGCGAGGTTCGCTTCGAGCATCAGGATGCTCGCGTAGACCTCGGCGCGATTCGTCAGTTGCGTCTCGACCGTCGACGAGATCTGTGCGCTCGTCGCCGACGCGACCGCAATGACGGCGGCGCCGCCGGCGATGGCGGTCGTCAGCAGGACGACTTGGACGAGGGCGAGGCGCTTCAACTCGTTGCCGTGGTCAGGGGTTCAGCGTGGCGCCGGCGGAACGACGTCTGGCGGGGGCGGGCGCCGCGAAGCGACCGCGCTGTCGTCCGGCTTGCGGCGCGGCCCGCAGGTGGCGGTCAGCGCGTCTGCGAGGCGCGACAGCGAGTCCTGGATGCGGCGCGAGCCCCAGATCCAATCGTATTGGTCCTGCAACGCGAAGTAGCGGACGCCCGAAGTCGCGTTCTCCCAGCCGTCGCGATCTACCCCCATATGACGGCACTTGTGCGCAATCGCCGTGTCCGGGTGCGCGCGCGAGAAGTCCTCGAGTTCTGCCATGGCCGCGTAGAAGCGGGGCAGGAACGTCGGGTCTGCGTCGAGGATTGCGGGATCGATCGAATAGACGTCGAGAACTTCGCCCGGGATGTCTGCGGACGTGAACACCGGTCGGACGCCGTCCAAGTCGCGGATCGCGAGTGAAGACGGCGGATACGTCACTGCTGCGTCGACGTGATGTCCCTTCATCGCCTCGACCATCTGCGTCTGGTCCATGCCGATCGGCTCGATGTCCGTCAGTTGCAGGCCGGCGCGATCGAGCATGCGGGCGAGCACGTAGATTCCGAGCGAGTTGGGTTCGTAGGCGATCCGCTTGCCGCGCAGTTGAGGGGCATCGCTGATGCCGTGTGCGAGGACGACGTCTGCTCCCTCGCTCGCATCCGCGACCCAGATCACCTCGGCGGGGCGCTTGCCCTGGTTGACCTCGACGACCTCGACCAGCGTGCACGGCATGAAGTCGATCTGGCCCATCTGGAAGGCGCGCGACATGTCGTGCAGCGACGAATACTCGACGATCTGCACGTCGAGGCCGTGCCGCGCGAAGATGCCTTCGTTCTCGGCGACGGCGAGGTCGAGGTAGCCGGGCCACGGATTGAGCCCGATGCGCAACTTGGCGCGAAGCTCCTCCTGGCCGCAGGAGGCGAACAAGAGCAGGAAGAGGAGGAGGGTCCGCATGGGCCGATGCCTCGTTCTTTCGGCCCGATGGCATCGACACTTGAGCGCGTCGCCCGCAGCCGGACCGCGCGTCGATCAGGGGGTGCGCTCGCGCCGCGTTCGGCAGCGCCGCATTTCGTCACCAGCGCTCTTGCAGCATCTTCACGGCGCGCGAGAGCCGCTGCCGCACCGCTTCCTCACTGATGCCGAGCCGCTCGGCGATGACTTGGTTCTCGAATCCCTGGAGTCGGAGTTCGATCGCTTCGCGGTAGGGCTCGGGCAGCGTGCTGACCAGCAGCTTGACCCGCTTCTTGTCTTCGGCGGTCGAGGCGTTCACGGAAGGAGTGGGGTCATCGGAGGGCAGGGCGGAGGAGTCGAAGGTCGACTGGAACTCGTTGCGCCGGACCGTGTGCCTTCGCGCTTGCTGCGCGGTCTTCTGCGTCAGGATCGAGTGTGCGAAGGCGAGGAACTCGGCCCAGGTCGTGCCACGGAAGGTGTCGACCTGCCGCACGAGCTGCAGCAGCCCCTCCTGCAGCAGGTCCTCGGAGTCGAATCCGAGGCGCAGCTGGCTCTTGGGGGGCAGGTTCTGGCGAGCCATGGTCCGCAGGCGCGGCAGGATCCTCGTCAGCAGCTCGGCGCTGGACGCGTCCCGCATGCCGCGGAGTTCGGCTTGCAGGTCGAGCAGGTCCTGGGGTGGTTTGGGCTCCTCCATTCGGCGGTGCTTTCGCAGTCGAAGGATGTGCAGCCCGGCGATCTGTGACTGGCTTGTCGAAAAAAGTCCGCAGGCCGGCGCAAGTTCTTGTCACAACTCGTCTCGGCAACGGTTTTCCCCTCTGCACGGTTGGTGCGACCAAACGACTTCGGGTTCGACGGAAGAGGGAAGTCCCGTCTGCCACCCCAGGTCACGGCGCGCTGCCCACGCGGGCCCCGCGACCTGGGGTGGGTGCGGCGTGGGGCGTCGCCGGGTGGTCGGGTAGTCCGCCTCGAACCGCCCATGGGAACGGGGGGTCCAGCCAAGCTCGGCTCAAGCCCGGACCGTGGCACGGCCGATCAGGGCGAGGTCACCAACCTTCCGAAGAGAACGATCATGGTTCCTTGCCTCCGTTCGAACGCGCCGTGGACCGGCCTTTTCCTCGCCCTCGCTGCGTGCTCGGGCAACTCCAGCAACAACGCAGCGCCGACCTTCGGCTCGATCCCGCAGCAACGGGTCGCCGGCGGCACGACCTTCACACTGGATCTCGCGGACTACGTGCAAGACCGGGAGGAAGCAGACGAGGACATGACGTTCACGGTCGTGTCCGGCGGTGGCTCGATCGCGTTCGGAACGCCCGTCGGCGGAGTGACGCCCGTGGTCTACACGAACGACTTCGACACGCTCGGCACCTACACGGTGCTCGTGCGCGCGACGGACTCGGCGGGCAACGCGACGGACGCGAGCTTCGACGTCGAAGTGACCACGGCGCGTCTCGCGGCGGTGCAACAGAACACTTCGGGCCTGCTGTTGCTCGACGTCGACACGAACGCGACGGTGCAGGTTGTGGCCGGTGGCAACCAGCCGACCTACGTCGGCGGCACGCCGGGCGGCTGCGCGATCTACCAACTCGGAACGGGCGCGAACAAGCAGTTGTGGATCTACGACCTCGCGACGCGCAGCAGCCGTCGCATCGCGTCGGACAAGACCTGGGTCACCTACACGGCGCAGACGAGCACGGGCCGTATCGTGTTCACGACCGGGCCGTCGAGTGACACGGACCTCTGGGTCTACAACCCGACGACGGGCTTCACGACCGAGATCTCCGCGCAGACCGGCGAGATCGAAGGCAACGCACTCGTGACGACGAACGACCTCGTGTTCTACGAGCGCGGCAACAACGGCCAGTCAGACATCTGGTACTTCGACCCGACGCTCGGCACGTCGACGTCGGTCGCGACGGCTTCCTCCAACGAGGTGCTGCGCGCAGCGCTCGCAAACGGCGCCGTGACGTTCACGCGCATCGGTGGCGGCGGCGAGACGGATCTCTACTACGTGTCGCTCGCCACGGGCGTGCTCGAGATCGGCAGCGACCTCGGCACCACGGAGCAGGGCCAGAGCAAGACCTACGCCGGCGCCACGAGCGACAACAAGGTCGTGTTCGAACTGGCCGCGGTCTCGGGCACGGACCTCTACGTCTGGAACCCGTCTACCGGCGCCACTCGCGCGATCGCGACGAACAGCGAAGAGGACAAGTTCGAGGGCATCACGAGCACGGACGTCATCGTCTATCGCCGCGAGCTGTCGACGACCAACCACGACCTCTACGTCTACACGTGGGCCGGCAACGCCTCGACGGCGGTGGCGGTGACGAGCGACAAGGAGAACTACCTCGCATCGCTGAGCACGGGCGACGTCGTCTACGAGCGTTTCGCCAACTCGGACAGCTCGCTGGACATCCTCGTCTACTCCGTCACCGGCGCCACCAGCGCGACGCTCGCGGAGACGGGCGCCGACGACTTCGCGTTCCAGGCCGTCCTCAGCGATGACACGGTCGTCTACGTGCACGAGGCTTCGACGCCCGTGCTCTATGCGCATCCGTCCTCGGGTTCTGCCATCGCGGTCGCGACCGGCAATGCTCCTGTCTTCAAGCAGGAGACCACGGGCGGCGACTTCGTCTACGAGACGACGTCGGCGGGCAACACGGACGTGTTCCTGTGGGATGCCTCGGCGACTTCGACCGTGACGATCGCCAATGCCGCAGGGGACGAGGCATTCATGGCCTACACCGCGGCTGGCTCGGTCCTGTTCACGCGCGTCACGACCGGCAACACGAACGCGGACCTGTTCGTGTGGAACGGCACGTCGGCGACGCAGGTCACCGACGAGGACACGGCGGGCCAGCGCTACGACCACACGGTCGTCGGCTCGTTCGCCGCGAGCCTCTGATCCTCGCTGCGACGGAAACGTCGCACTCGATGGACCGCAACCGGCCGCCTCGCGCGGCCGGTTGTGTTTGTGGCGCGAAGGTCGCTGCCGATCGCACGCTCCGAAGAGTCGGTCGAAATCCCCTGAATCCGGCGTGCGCTTCGGCCTCCTTGACTCTCTGCGAGAGCGGTCGTCTCCTCTGCACGTCCCTCCGACCGTTTTCATCTCCAACTGTCTCGGAGTCCGCCCATGCTCAGCCGAACGGCCCTTGCCACCGGCATTTCGTTGGCGTTCGTCGCCACGTCCCTGCTCGCGCAAAAGGCGCAGCCCACCCCGCAATACACGCTCGAACAGCGTGTCGCGTTGGCCCTTCCCGACCGTGAGTTCGACCAGCAATGCGAGGCCAGCTCGCTCGCCTGGCAGAGCTTCGCGTCTCAGGCCGGCGGCAACTGGATCAGCCAATGGAATCGCGCCACCGGAACGCCGAGCGCGATCTGGGGCAGCGGCCTCGTGATCCGCGATTGGCGCGGCAACACGCAGGAAGAAGCGCGTCGTCACGCGCAGCGCCTGCTCGTCGAGCAAGCGGACTTGCTCGGCACGGGGCAATCCGAGTTCCGTGAGGCGATCGCTTCGCGCATCGGCTCGAACTGGTCGTTCGTGTTCGACCAGTACTACCAAGGTCTGAAGGTCGAAGGCGGCCGCGCCGACGTCCGCGTGCACATGACGGGCAAGGTCTCGATGTTCGGCGCGATCGCGTTCGCGATCCCTGCCGGCTTCTCGACGACGCCCGCGATCGACGAGCTGTCCGCGACGTGGACGGCGTGGCAAGCGCTCGGCATGACGCCGCCCGCCGTGCGCCAGCCCAACGACAAGCGCGCGCCGCGGCTCGTGATCGCCGGCGACGCGAACGCGAGCAAGCTGGAGCCCGTCGTGCTCGCCTGGGAGATCCCGGTGAGCGCGGTCGACGCCGAAGGCCGCGGCCCGATCGGCCGCTACCTTGTCGACGCGCAGACGGGTCGCGTCGTTCGCTACGAGAACGACAAGCACGAGTGCGCTGATCCCAGCTGCACGATCCCGGCGCGCGGCTTCACGCGCGACAACGGCGAGTCGTCGCCGCAACCGGGTGCCGCGCTGCCCGTCGTGACGGGAACCGTCCGCGGCTGGACCCGCATGGGCACCGGCGCGACGTCGGCGCTGCAGAACATCCCGCTCGCCGGCGTCGAGATCAACGTGCCCGGAGCCGGAGTCGTCGTCACCGACGCGAACGGCAACTTCTCGGCGAACGTCAACACGGCGACCAGCGTGAGCGTGGTGCTCGACGGCATCCGTTCGCAGGCCGTCGCGGGAACGGGCGCTCCGACCGTCAACGCGACGTTGACCCCGGGCGTGCCGGCGAACATCCAGTTCTTCTCGGCCGCGGCGACGCCCGAGGACGCGGCGCACACCTCGACCTACCACTGGACCTACGCGACGAACCAGTTCGTGCGGTCGTTGCTCGGCAACACGCCGGAACTCGCGACCGCGGACAACGTGCTCGCGACGGTCAACATCGGCTCGACGTGCAATGCCTACTACACGGGCAACACGATCAACTTCTATGCGACCGGCGGAAGCTGCAACAACACGGCCTACTCCAGCGTCGTCGCGCACGAGTGGGGCCACGGCATCGACGAGCGCTACGGCGGCATCTCGCAGACGAACGGCCTGAGCGAGTCGCTGGGCGACATCTGCTCGATGTACCTGCTCGACTTCCCGACCATCGGCGAGAACTTCTTCACCAACGGCGGATTCATCCGCACCGGCACGAACACGCGCCAGTACCCGAGCGGATCGGGCGTGCACCAGCAAGGCGAAGCGTTCATGGGCTTCGCGTGGAAGTTGCGTGAGCGCATGGCGACGACGCTCGGCAGCCGCGCTGCCGCGATCGCGCTGACGAACGCCATCGTGTTGGGGTCGATCCCGGCAGATGCGACCAATGCGCGCGATGCCGTGCGCGAAGTGTTCCTCGCCGACGACAACGACGGCGACCTGACCAACGGCACGCCGCACTCGGCCGATCTGCTCTGGGCCTGCCAGCAGCACAGCCTTCCGGATCCGAGCCAGCCCGGCCCGGCCAACGACAACTGTGCTGGCGCGATCGCGGTCGCCACGGGCCTCAACGGTCCGTACGACTCGTCGCTCGCGACCACCTCGTCGCCTGCATGGCCGTGCGCCGGCGGCGGCACGGACCTGTGGTACCGTTACACCGCATCCGGCACGGGCCAGATGACGGTCAACACCTGCACGGGCACGAACTACGACAGCGCGCTCGAGGTGTTCTCGGGCTCCTGCGCAGGTCTCACGAGCCTTGCGTGCAACGACGACAGCTGCGGCCTCTCGTCGAGCGTCACGGTCAGCGTCATCGCGGGCCAGACCTACTACATCCGCGTTGGCGGCTACGGAGCCGCAGCGGGCTCGTTCCAGCTCGACATCAGCGCGCCGAGCGGTGGCCTGCCTGCGTCGCAGTTGTCCTACGGCACCGGTTGCTACAACCAGTCGCGCTCGTTCTACGAGCTGTTCGCGACGGCCTCGTCGATCGACCTCGACAACACGACGATGACGCTCGTGCGCACGGGCAATGCCTACTTCGCGTTGCCGTTCGGCTCCTACGTCGCGCCAAGCGGCGCTGCGCAGACGCTGACGCTCAGTGACGACTCGGTCACGTCGGTCCCGTTGAGCACGCCGTTCGTCTACAACGGCGGCACGACCTCGAGCTTCGAAGTGTGCTCGAACGGCTTCGTCTCGGTCGCTGCAGGCAATGGCACTGTCTACTCGCCAGTCGTCGCCAACTGGCTCAACAGCGCGCAGGCGCGCTGGGGCGTCTGGCACGACTTCTACCCCGGTCCGGTCGGCGTGGTGCGGTTCGAAGAGATCGCCGGCGTCGCCTACATCACTTGGGACAACGTGCGCGACTTCTCCGGAGCGGGCACGAGCACGTTCCAGCTCCAGTTCGATCTCGCGAGCGGCAACGTGACCTACGCCTTCCAGACGATGAGCGGCGCGGGCAACGCGTTCCTCGTGGGCTATGCAGCCGGCAACGGCGTTTCGGCAGACCTCGGCTCGGTCGACATCTCCGCGCGCTTGCCACTCGGCGGCTTCTCCACGAGCGGATCGGATTCGAACGGGCTGACCGAGACCGCGGACCTGCCGCGCATCAACACGACGATGGTCGTCACCACGACCAACTACGCCCCGGGCAGCTCGCTCGGCTTCGTCTGCTTCGGTGTCACGGGGTTCAACCCGGGCGTGGACATGGGCCAGTTCGGCGCGCCGAACTGCTTCATCCACGTGAACACCGACTTCAACTTCCTCGTGACCGCGACCAACGGCACGTCGACGTTGAGCCTGCAGATCCCGAACGATCCTGGCTTCCAGGGCGCGATCCTCAACTCGCAGACGTTCGCGCTCGCGCCGGGCCAGAACACGCTCGGCGTCACCGCGTCGAACGGCATCGCGCACACGTTCGGCTACTGAGCCAATGCGCAGCAACGAGGCTTCGGAGCGGACTGCCGCTCCGGGGCCTCCATGTTCCCCATGGCATGGGCGCGTCGGAGCGTTTGCGCGAACTTCTCGCGACGCTCACCCGGCGCGGTCGGCAAGGCCGATATCCTCTGCCGCGAACATGCCGTCCATCGCCTTCGACGCCCTCGACTACCGAGCCGACCAGACGTTCGCGTCGGCGAAGTATCGCTACGAAGGCGACGAGTCGAGCGGCTGGCGCGTGTTCCGCGATGGCGCGGAGGCACTGCGACTCGGGCCTGGCTTCCGGTTGTTGCGCGTGCGCCAGTGCGGCGTGTGCTCGACCGATCTCGCGCGGCACTTCCTGCCGTTCCCGCTGCCGCAGGTGATCGGCCACGAAGTGATCGCCGTCGACGAATCGGGTGCGCGCTACGTGGTCGAGATCAATGCGTCGCACGCGGCTCGTGGCGTCGCTGATTCATGCGCGTTCTGTCGCGCGGGTCTGCCCACGCATTGTCCGTCGCGCGTCACGTTGGGCATCCACGACCTGCCCGGCGGGTTCGGCCCGTGGATCCTCGCGCCGCGCCATGCCTGCATCCGCGTTCCTGACAACGTTCCCGACAGCGCTGCCGTGCTCGTCGAGCCGTTCGCGGCGGCGTTGCACGGCGTGCGCACGATCGCTCCGAGGGACGGGGAGAGCATCGCGGTGCTCGGCCCGCGTCGGCTCGGCATGCTCGCAGTCGCGGCGCTCGCAGGAGTGCGAGCCGAACGGCTACGAAGCGGCGGCGGCTTCGAAGTCACAGCGCTCGTGCGCGATCCCGCGCTGTTGCCGCTCGCGCGCGAGTTCGGCGCCACGCGCGCACAACTGACCATCGGGCCCGATGCGCCGTCACAGCAGTCGTTCGACGTCGTCGTCGACACGACGGGCAGCCCCGAAGGGCTCGACCTCGCGGTCGCGTATGCGCGGCGCGAAGTGCACCTCAAGTCGACGCACGGAAGGCCCGCTTCCGGCCTCGCGCGACTCACCGAACTGGTCGTCGACGAACTCGCGATCGCGCGCTTTCCGACCACCGAACCCGCTGCCGGCAAGGCCCCGTGGGATGCGCTGCGCACGGGCCTGAGGCCGCGCGTAGCGTGGCTCTGCGACGCAGCGCCGCCTGCGTGGCTCTGCGCGCGCGCCGACGTGTTGCGCGGTTCCGCCGCCGAGATCGCCGCGCACTGCGAGTCGCTGGCGGACGGCCTGCCGCGCGCCGACGTCGCGGTGGTGGACAGCGCCGCACGCGTCGATGCCGCGATCCGTCCGCGCGCCGGAAAGGAAGACGCGCTGATCCGTCCGCGCGGCGACATCCTCGTGCTCCAGGGCGCCGATGTCGGCGACTCGGCGCTGTTGCGCGCCGTGTGCGGACGTGGCCTGCGTCTGTCGAGCTCGCGCTGCGGCGAGTTCGAGCCCGCGCTGCAGTTGCTGGCGAACGACCGCGAGCTGGCGCGCATCGGCGAGAAGCTCGTCACGCACCGGTTTGCCGCGCGCGACCTCGCGGACGCGTTCCGCGCGGCGAAGTCGCGTGGCTGCATCAAGGCGGTCGTCGAGCAGGACACGGAGGCGCGCGCATGAGCGGTTCGCTTCGCGAGCTGCCGACGTCGATCGGGCCGCCGCTCGTGTTCGACGGCGAAGTGTGGTCGATCGACGTGGGCAACGTGCCGACGCTGCACGGCCTTTCGGTGCTGTCGCGTGCGTTGTCGGAGATGGTCGTGTCGCAGGCGCGCAGCGATCGCCTCGACGTCGCGGTCGAGCGACGGCTGCGCGAACGCGAGAACCCCGAGCTCGTCGAGATGTTCGGCATCGAGTCGGTGCGGCTCGCCGCCGAGCCGGACGTGCTCGACGGCATCGCGCGATCGCCCGAGCAGTTCGAACGTCGCCTTCGCGCATTGCTAGGCAGCCTGCAGCGGCAGCGCTACCGCGACGCGTTGCTGTGCCCGGACCGTTCTGCATCGAAGGCGCTCGTCGCCGAGTTCGACGACGGCGACCCGCAGATCTTCGTGCTCGAGGCCCTTTCGGGCCGTCGCAACCCCGGTCGAGGCGCGTTCCGCATCACGGTCGAAGGCCGCTCGCCGCGCCGCCTGGACCTCGCGGCGGTGCCGCACGTGCGCATCGAGGACGTGGCGGACCGCAGCTTCATCGCCGGCAGCACGCGCATCGCACAGACGTGGGCCGAGGCATTGCGGCGCGAGGCGGAACGCGGCCGTCGCACGTTCAGCGAGCAGCGCTCGCAGCACAGCCACCTGTTCAAGCAGCTCGACCAGGCAAGCCTCGGCATGCTGCAGCGCGTGTCGCTGCAGTGGTCGGAAGGCGCGCAGTCGTTCCTGCTTGAAAGCGATCCCGAGGAAGTCAGCGGCATGCTGAAGCGCGTGCTGCTCGCGTGCGAAGACCGGCAGGTCCGCAACCTCGTCGGCTCGCGCGCGGTGGTCCGCGTCGACACGGGCTCGCTGCCCGTGTGGCTCGACGTGGCGCAACTCGGACGCGTGCTGGAGCTGTCGATCGGGACGCGGCGCGAGCGTTCGCACGCCGATGCGTTCCTCGAGCGAACGCGGCAACTCTGCGCGCTCGCCGACGCGCATGCCGCGCACAAGCCGCTGGCCGGCGTCCGGGTCTTCCTCGTGCACCACATGACGGCGGAGATCGTGGCGACCATCGCCGCGCTGCGTCGCTTGGGCTGCAAGGACCTCGTGACGCTGTTCGTCACCTACTCCGGCGAGCCGCCCGCGAGCTACCTCGACGCCGTGCTCGACCTGCCGCCGGAAGAGTTCCGCGCGCTCGCGCTCGTCAACGTGCCTACGCCGGGACACGTCGAAGGCCACTACCGCCTGTCGACGCACTACTCGCAGCTCGAGGAGGAACGCGCGATCTCGGCGGCGCTGCAGGATCGCGGTCGCGAGTACCTCTCGGCGATGCGCGCAGCGGCTGTCGTTCCGTTCCTTGCGCAGGCTGCACGCGCCGAGGCTGCGGGCGAACGACTGCTGTTGATCGAGGACGGCGGCTACCTCGGGCCGGTCGTGCAGGACGCTTTGCTGCAAGGGCTCACGACGGACCAGTTCGCCAAGGACCTCGGCCACGAACACGCCGACCGTCGGCCGCTGCAGCTGTCCGTGGGCGCGCGGCTGTGCGCGACGGTGGAGCACACGCGCAACGGCTTCGACCGCATCGCTGCAGTGGAGCAGAAGCGCGGGCGGTTGGCATTGCCGGCGTACTCGATCGCGATCTCCAAGCTGAAGCGCGAGGTCGAGTCGCGCGAAGTCGCGGCGTCGGTGCTGGCTGCCGTCGAGACGGTCTTGCACGCCGAGGGTCGCATCCTGTCGCGTCGCTCGGCGCTCGTGCTCGGCTCGCGTGGCGCGATCGGGCGCGAGTTGGTGCGTTCGCTGCATGCGCGGCTCGACGACGCGACGGAAGGCCTGCACGGCGTGGACCTGCGCGCCGCAGACGGACCTTCGTCGTTGTCGGCCGAGGCTCGCACGCTGGCGGAGTTGCCCGACGCGCGTTGGCTCGCGACGGACCTCGTGCTCGGCGTCACGGGCGACAGCGTGCTGAAGGGCCGCGACCTCGAGCGCTGGCTGCGCCATGGCACGCGCGACACGCTCGTGCTCGCGAGCGGCTCGACGAAGAAGGTCGAGTTCCGCGACCTGATGGTCTGGTTCGACCGCGCATGCGCCGACGCGGGCGCCGCCATCGACGGTGTTCGCTTCGACGCGCGCAGCGAAGAGTTGCTCGATCCACGCACGGCGCGCCTCTACGGCCATCGCTGGAAGTTCCGGTTCGCCGACGGCCGCCAACGCACGGTGCTCGCGCTCGGCAATCTCACGCCGATCAACTTCCTGTTCTACGGCGTGGCGACGGAGCTGATCGACGAAGTGCTCGCGCAGCTGCTCTCGGTGACGCTCGGCGCGATGCGCAACGATCGCGACGGCGTGCGGCCGTGCCGCCTGCTCGCGGTCGATCGCGACTGCGATGCAGAGGCGCGCGCGGTTCCGGTCGCGAATCCGGCGCGCTGAAGGCCGCGGATCCGCTGGGGAATTGTTCCGAGTGGGTCGAGTGGCCCGCTAGTCCTGCGCCGAGTGGCCGAGGCGCGGATCCCGCCTACGGAACGGCCGGATGCGCGCGAGCCGGCGGATGCAGGCATTTTTGGAATCGGGAACACTTCATGGCATCGGCGGGGCCGGCGAGGGCTGCCGGACTTCGTCCCTTCAGCGACGAATCGCTGAGTTCCGAAGTGCGAGTGCCACGTCCCACGCCAAAGCCAAACGCTCTCGCACGCCATGCACGCCGATCCCAAACGCTCCGCATCGAACGCATCCGCGCAGTCCGTCTCCAAACGACTTCTTCGCGCGTTCACCGACCTGTCCGTCGCGCGCAAGCTGCAACTCACGCTCGCCGCGACCTTGTTCGGCCTGGTTCTCAGCATCGCGATGGGCATGCGCACCGCGAGCTCGATCGGCGACGAGCTGTCCGGCGTTGGCCGTCAGCAGTTGCCTGCGGTCCGCAACATGACGCTCGTCGACATGATGCACGACGGCATCCGTGCTGGCGTCTACGGCATCCTGATCGCGCACCAGAAGAAGGACGCAGCGGCGCTCGACGCAGCCGAGAAGGAGCTCGCCGACCTGTGCGCCAACTTGCGCGAGTACGCCGGCAACATCGAAGGTCTCGAGATCGCCGCGCCGACGCGCGCCGCGATCGAGCAGGCCAAGCCGGCGATCGCCGACTACATCGCCGTGGCGACGTCGATCGGAGGGTTGGCGCGCGCGGACAAGGCGACGGAGATGGCCACCGCGATGACGCAGTTCGAAGCGGGGTTCGAGGCGCTCGAGGAGCGGCTCGAGAAGCTCGGTGAACTCATCGAAGTGGACGCAGACCAGGCCGTCGCGCGCGGCGAGGAAGTCGCGGCGAGCGCGTTCTGGCAGTCGCTGCTGATGCTCGGCCTGATCGGCAGCGTCTCGGTTGCCTTCTCGGCCTTCGTCGGCCGTCGCATCGTCAATCCGCTCAACGCGGCGGTCGAAGTCCTCGAGTCCGGCGATCTGCAGAAGCTCGCCGACGTCGACAGCCACGACGAGATCGGCCGCATGGCGCGCGCAGTGACGGCAACGGTCGGCGCGATCGAGCGGCAGAAGGCGGACATGGCTCGCGTCGTCTCCATGATGGAGAACGCGCCGATCAACATGCTGTATGCGGACGCGGACGGCGCCGTGCGCTACCAGAACCCTGCTTCGAAGTCGGCGGTCGCGCGCATCGCGAGCGGTCTCGGCCTGCAGGCGGAGGCGGTCGTCGGCTCGCCGATCGTCGCGTTCTTCCGCACCTGCAAGAAGCAGCCGAGCGGCCTGCAGGACGGCAGCGGGTTGCCGTTCCGCGACGTGGTCGAGATCGGCGGCGAGACGGTCGAGCTGCTGGTCACCGCGCTGCGGGACCATACCGGCGTCTACCTCGGCCCGATGCTGACGTGGGAGATCAAGACGGAGCAGGTGCGCTTGCAGCGCCAGAACGAGGCGATGGCGCAAGAACGTCAGCGCCAGGCCGAGATCGAACGGCAGCGCGTCGAGGACCAGGCGATCCGTGACCGTCGTCAGGCGGAGCTGGACCAGCAGCGCATCGCCGAGGAAGCGGAGCGCGACCGCGCGGCTGCGCAGGCATTGCAGGCGAAGATCGACTCGTTGTTGCAGGCGGTGGACCAGGCCGCCAAGGGCGACCTGCGCCAGCGCCTCGAAGTCGAAGGCGACGACGCGGTGAGCAAGGTCGGTGGCGCGCTCGACGTGCTGTTCGCGGACCTGCGAACCAGCATCGCCGAGATCGCGCGCAACGCGGACGAGCTGTCCAACTCGTCGACCGGCCTGCGTGCGAGCAGCAACAGCATGTTCGCCGCGGCGGAGACGACGACGCAGGAGCTCGCCATCGTCGTGACGGCGAGCGAAGAGGTCAACCGCAACGTGCAGGACGTCTCGACCTCGACCGACGAGCTGAGCGCGCGCATCCGCGAGATCGCGTGCAGCGCGTCGGAGGCGACGCGCGTCGCGCAGTCGGCAGTCGAAGCCACGAATGTGACGGAGGCGACGATGACGCGCCTTGGCGAGTCGAGCCAGAAGATCGGCGAGGTCGTCAAGCTCATCAACACGATCGCGCAGCAGACCAACCTGCTCGCGCTCAACGCGACGATCGAGGCCGCGCGCGCCGGCGAGGCGGGCCGCGGTTTCGCGGTGGTGGCCAACGAGGTCAAGGAGCTCGCGAACGCGACGTCGAAGGCGACCGGCGAGATCAGCCAGCGCATCGACGCGATCCAGGGCGACACCAAGCAGGCGCGCTCGGCGATCAGCAAGATCGGCGAGATCGTTCACCAGATCAGCGACATCCAGTCGACGATCGCGGTGGCCGTCGAGGAGCAGACTGCGACGACGAAGGAGATCGCGCGCACGTTGTCCGAGACCGCGCAGGGCTCGACGAACATCGTCGCGACGATCTCGCGCGTGACGCAGTGCGCGAGCGAGACGTCGTCGGGCGCGCAGAACGCGCTGCAATCGGCCGAGTCGCTGTCGCAGATGGCCGGCGGGCTCTCGAAGCTCGTCAGCGCCTTCCGCTACTGACGCGAGCCGCTGCGTTCCGGAGGCGAGCGAGCGTGACGCTCGGTTCGCCTCCGCTGCGCGACCGGGGCGCGCCCGTGTCGCTCAGTCGAGCTTGATGATGCTCGACAGGATCTCGTCGAGGAACCCGACCCAGAAGAGGTCGCAAGCGCTGGGGCCGCGCACGACGTGCATCTCGCCGTGCGGGTCGAGCAGGCACGACAAGAAGCTCTTCGTCGCGACGTCCGCGACGTCGGTCACGCCGAGCAGCGCGACAGGCCGATGGCCGGCGAAGAACTCCGAAGCGGTCTTGCCGGAGTTGCGGATCATCGCGCCGAGGTTGCGTTGCCCGAACGCTTCGCGGTCGGCCCAGTCCGAGTCCTTCAAGAAGTAGAGCGGCGCGGTGTTGTTCGCCTTGTCGACGAACGCCTCGGGCACGTCGAACGGGATGAGCGGCAGCGGCACGTGGATCACGTTGCCGGCGATCTGCTGCACGATGCCGAGCGCCTTCTGCGTGCGCTCCTTGCCGAACGCGTGGTCTTCGGCCGTGACCGGGACCCAGTGCACGAACTTCTGCATGCCCTGGTACTCGTCGCTCGCGGGCCGATCGCGGAGGTAGTAGTAGACCGCGAGGCTGTTGCGGCGCCGGTCGGTCGGGCACGTCAGCGGGTGCGGGTGGCCGTGCAACGAGCGCGTGCCGGCGTTGAACAGCACCGCGCGGTTGCCCTGCGGAAGGTAGCGATGCACCGGCTGGCGCTTGTCGTCCCACAGCTCGAGGTGGCCGCCGTACTCCTCCTTCCAACCCGGGTTCATGTAGATGATCAGGTTGAGGTACTGATGCATCTGGTTGCCCAGCGGATGCCGGTTGACGTCCGTGTGCATCATCAACCTGCCGCCGGGGCCCGTGCTGTGCAGGCCGCAGTGGTTGTAGGTCGGGTCCGGGATGATCCCTTTCGTGCCGGTCAGTTCTTCGAGGAACGTGAGGAACGTCCCCGAGTTGAGCTGGCCCATGAAGTGCCGCGTGAACGCAGAGAACTTCGTCTCGTCACTCGTCCCGAGCTTGGCGATGTTCTTGTCGCGCGCCCACTGCGTGCGGCCGGGGCCGTGCAGCTCCCAGTCGATGTCGCTGGGGCCCGGGAACTCGCGCACCAGCAAGTCGAACACGTCTTGCGGCAGGAAGTCCTCGAACACGCAATGCTGGAACGGCTTTGCGGTGCGGAACTGCTCGCTCTTTTCGCGGGCGACGGCCGCGAGCTTGTCGCGGTCGAAGTAGAAGGCGGGGATCGTCTGCATGCTCATGGTGCCGCGGGCTCCGCATCGTAGCAGCGCGAGCCCGTGGACGATCCCGGCGTCAGCGCGTCCAGGCGCGCCGACTCGGCGTCGAACTCAGCGCACGACGATCGTGACGCCGTTCGTCGTGACGAGCGGCAGCGCCGCACCGGTCGCGGCGTCGAAGCCCGCGATCTGGCACGCGACGAAGCCGCCGACGAGGCCGGGGTCGTTCGGAATCGGCAGCGCGAACCGCACGTGGCCCGCAGCCGTCGGACCGCGCACGTTCGAGGTGCCCGCGAACCCGAAGTAGGACTCGAACAAGTCCACGTTCTGCGTGCAGCCCGTGGGCAGCAGCGGAATCGGGATCACCGGCCAGCCAGGCTGCACGCCGAGGATCATGAAGCAACCAGCGCCCGGCAGCAGGCCGGTGCCTTCGACGGAGAACAGGCTGTTGCCGAACGTCGGCTCGTGGTTGGTGAAGGCGGCCGGGTAGACGCCGTTGGTGCCGAGGCACGTGCCGCCGTTGTTGCCGATGCCGACGTCGTCGAGCTTGCTGCAGAAGAACCGCACCTTCAGTGCGCTGGCTGTTTGCGGGGTCCAGACTGTGCCGCTGCGCGTCGCGACCGGCAGCGTCAGCGCACCCGTCTCGATCGGAAACTCGCTGAAGCCCGGGTCGATCCAGACGATCCAGAAGCGCTGCGAACCGTTGATCACGACCGGCGCATCGAGGTTGGCGCCTTGCCAGCGCCGCGGCATCGACTGGTCGATCTTCCACGTGCCGCCTGCGAGACGCGCGCCGGGCAGGTTGTTCACGTCGCTCCAGACCTCGAGGGTCATGTAGGCGGTCGCGAGCAGCGTGTTCGCCGTGAAGATGCGGACGCTCTCGATCGTGATCGGTGCGGGCGGCGTCACTTGCCACGCGCGCGTGTTCGGGCCTGCGAAGCCAAAGCCCGTGACGCTGCCGTTCGAGTTCTGGTTGGAGTCGTTGAACGAGAGGCAGGGCGCGGTCTGGGCAGCGAGGGACGACAGCGTCGCTGCGAGCGCGAAGAGGAGTCGGCGAAGCATGAGAGGGAGTGCGGTAGGGAGCCGATGAGGGAAGGACGCCATGGTCGGCGAGACGGGAAGCCGCGACAAGCCGCGCACCCGAACTCGCAGCAGCAGTCGATCGAAGGAAGTTCGCCACGCCGCATACGCACCCGTGCGCAGTCCCAGTGCTGAGCCGCTCGGCCCGGGCAACACGCCACTACGAACTCGTCAAGGCTGTCCGGACCGAACGCCGACGAACGTGGTCCCTCTGCCCCTCGCATCGAAGGTGACCATGTTCTCGACCACTTCCATCCGCGGCCGTCTGTCAGCCGCCTTCCTGGCGCTCGGACTCTTGCCCGTCATGGCGGTGGGAGTGATTGCCTACGTGCGGTCCAGCGACTCGCTCGAACGCGGCGCCGGCGAGAAGCTGCGCGCCGAGGCCGAGGCTGCGATCCAGAAGATCGACCGCAACCTGTTCGAGCGCTACGGCGACGTGCAGGCGTTCGCGTTCAACCCGATGGCGAAGGGCTCGCCTGAGCAAGTCGAAGCCGCCGCCAACTTCTACACGCAGGCCTACGGCATCTACGACCTGATGGTCGTCGCCGATGCGGACGGCAAGGTGGTCGCCGTCAACTCGGTGAAGCCCGACGGATCGCAACTCGACACCAAGGCACTGGTCGGCACGAGCGTCCGCGGACAGGAGTGGTTCGAGCGCTGCGTCAGCGGCTCGGTGCAGGCCGGACAGGCCTACTACAGCGACCTCGAGGCCGACAAAGCGGTCGCCTCCGTGCTCGGCTCGCGCGGTCTCGCGCTCAACTTTTCGGCGCCGATCCGCGACGCAAGCGGCAAGGTCGTGCGCGTCTGGTCCAACCGCGCGTCTTGGGAACGCATCGTCACGGAGATCATGACCGAGACCCGCACGCGGCTCGAGTCGAGAGGCGTGCACGCGCACACGCACTTGCTCGCCAAGAACGGTCTCGTGCTCGACGACTTGGACGCGGACGAAGTGCTCAGCACCAACCTCGTCGCCGAAGGCTCCGATGCAGCGGCGGCGGGCTCGAAGGGCGAGACGGGCTACACGCGCGAGCGCGACGTCGACGCCGACCAGGAGATCGTGATGGCCTTCGCTTCGTCGAAGGGCGTCTTCAACTTCCCGGGCTACGGCTGGATCGCGACTGTGAGCCAACCGAGCAAGGAAGCGTTCGCCGAGGCCTACGCGCTGCGCAACCTCGTGCTGGGCATGCTGGGCGTCGCCGCAGTGGTGATCGTGCTCGTGGCCCGTCGCGTCGCGGGCAAGATCGCGGCGCCCGTTCTGCGCACGGCCGAGGTGCTGTCCGCGGTGGCGCGCGGCGACCTGTCGCAGCGACTGCAGGAAGGCGCGGGCGGCGAACTGGACCAGATGGCGCGTTCGCTCAACCAGACCGTCGAGGTGCTCAACGGCGTCGTCGCCGAGACGCGCACGCTGATCGACGCTTCGCGTCGCGGCGAACTCAGCAAGCGCGCCGACGCCTCTCGATTCGAGGGCGGATACCGCGAGCTCTGCGAAGGCATGAACCAGATGTTCGCGTCGATCGCCGCGCCGCTGCAGGAGACTGCGCAGGTGCTGGCGCTCATCGCCAACGGCCGCGTCGACGCCAAGGCCCAGGGTTCGTTCGAAGGCGACCTTCGTCCGATCCGCACGGCGTTGGAGGACACGACGCGCGTGATCGGCTCGTTGCTGGCGGACACGCGCCGGCTCATCCAGGCGGCCAAGGAAGGCCGACTCGACGAGCGCGCCGACGCCAAGAACTACCAGGGCGGCTACCGCGAACTGTGCCTCGGCATCAACGAGATGCTGACGTCGATTTCGATGCCCGTCGCCGAGTGCAGCGCCGCGATGCAGCGCCTCGCGCACGGTGACACGGCAGTCGAGGTCGTCACGGATGGAGCCGGTGAGTTCCTGCGCATGCAACGCGCCGTCGCCGGCACGGTCCAGGTGCTGCGCGCATTGATGACCGAGACCCAGAACCTCGTGGTCGCGGCCGAACGCGGCGACATGTCGCAGCGCGCGCAGGCCAGCCGGTTCGAGGGCGGGTTCCAAGAACTCTGCCACGGCATCAACGGCATGCTGGACCGGCTGACCAAGCCGATCGAGGAGTCGCGCGAAGTGCTCGAGCGCGTAGGCCAACGCGACCTCACGGTGCGCGTCGAAGGCGACTACGCCGGCGACCACGCGCTGGTGAAGGAGTCGCTCAACCGCGCGGTCGAGGCGATGAGCGAGGCGCTGGCCTCGATCTCGTCGAACTCGCGTTCGCTGTCGGACGCGGCCAGCGGCCTCGCGCGCGTGAGCACGGACATGGGCTCCTCGGTGGAGGAGACGAGCGAACAAGCGCGCGTCGTCACGGCCGCAGCCGGCGCCGTCGACCAGAGCCTGCAGACGGTGTCGAGCGCGGCGCAGGAGATGCTCGCAAGCGTTCGCGAGATCGCCAACAACGTGACGCACGCGACAACCGTCGCGCAGCAAGCCGTCGACAAGGCGTCGAACATCAGCGAGGTGATGGGCAAGCTCTCGAAGAGCAGCCGCGACATCGGCGAGGTCGTCAAGCTCATCGGCGAGATCGCTGCGCAGACCAACCTGCTCGCGCTCAACGCGACGATCGAGGCGGCGCGGGCCGGCGAGTCGGGCCGCGGCTTCGCGGTCGTCGCCAACGAAGTGAAGGAACTCGCGAGCCAGACCAGCAAGGCCACGGGCGACATCAGCCAGCGCGTCTCGTCGATCCAGACGGACACGCAGGTCGCGCGCCGTTCCATCGAGGAGATCCTCGACACGATCCGGCAGATCCACGAAGCGCAGCACTCGATCAGCAGCGCGATCGAGGAACAGAGCGCGACGACGCAGGAGATCACGCGCAGCATCACCGAGGCTGCGCAAGGCAGCAGCGAGATCGCGAGCTCGATGTCGAGCGTCGCAACCGCCGCGACGCGCGCTTCGGACGGCGTCACGCAGGCGAGCCGCGCGTCGGAAGAACTGGCGCAGATGGCGGTCGAGCTGCAGCGCCTCGTGCAGCAGTTCCGCATCGAAGAGACCGCGGCCGTCTGAGCGACGGCCGGCGCGCTTCCTGCGGGCGACGGCGCGGCTCGAACTGCTGGTCGTGTGCGACGACCGCGTCGGGATTGGATCCTCGACGCTTCTCGCGATCCTGGCTGCGATGCCATCGCGCATTGCGCGGCGACGCGTCGTTGCGGGGTCGCGCGCGGGCTACTCTTCGGTGGAGCTTCGTCGCTGCTCCACGAGACGCCCATGACCGGAACGGACCGCGAAGGACTGATGCGCCTGTTGTCCTCGCTCCCGACGCCGGGAGCAGGCGAAGAGCTGATCCTCCGTCCCGACGGCGACGTGCCGCTCGCGATGTGGCGCAGCCAAGGCAGCCCGCCGCGCGCGTTCGTCTTGGACGGCGACGGCCACAAGGAACTGCTGCCCGAAGACGATCCGGACCTTCCGGCGGCGAAGCGCTTCGGCAAGAAGTCGCGCATGGTCCGCGCGCTGGAGCCGTTCCTCGGCGAAGTGCGCGAGCCGCAACTCGTGGCGTGGCGTCCCGGCAAGCGCGCGGTCGTTCGCGTGCTGCGCGGTGACGACGCGTTGTTCGTGAAGTTCCTCGACAAGAAGACCTATCGCCGCGCCGCGAAGGCGATCCCCGCGCTGCCGGACGCAACGCTGCCGATGCTGTTCGCACGCGCGTCGCACTGGATCGACAGCGAGTGCGCGTATGTGGCCGAGGCGGCGAAGGGAGTCTGCCTCCGCGAGATCCTCGCGCGCGGAGAGACGCCGCCGTGGGACCTGCTCGATCGTTCGATCCGGGCGCTCGGCGCTTCGCCGACACACGACGACATGCCCGTCATCGACTTCGGCACGGCTCGCGACGCGGGCGTCCGCATGCTGCAGAAAGGCGCGGTGCTGCTGCCCGAGCTGGCGGAACGCGCAGACCGGCTCGCGCGCATCGCGGCGCCTGCGCGCACGCGCAGCGGGCTCGTGCACGGCGACTTCCACGACCGACAGGTCTTCTTCACGTCGGATCGCGCGAGCCTCATCGACCTGGAGACCGTCGGTCGCGGCGACTGCACGTTCGATCTCGTGAACATGGCGGAGCAACTGCGCCTGCGCGCGCTGCAGCAGTCGTCGCACGACGACGGAACGGGATCGGCGTTGTTGGACCGCCATGACGTCGATGCGGAATCGCGCGTGCGCTGGGGCGTCGCGGTGCGCGCCCGGTTGTGCGGCGTCTACGCCTTGCGACCGAAGTGGGCTGCGTTGACGCAGCGGTTGCTGCGCGAAGTCGACGAGTTGTTGACGCGAGCAGAGTGAGCGGCTGCGGAAGGCGGCTGCGGTCGTCCTTTCGCTTGCGCAGACCTGGGCGAAGCCCTACTCCGGGTGCCCGATTCAGGCCATTCCGGCCTGTTTCCGCCCCGGCCATGAAGACCGCAAAGAACAAGACTCCCAAGACGAAGCGACCCGCGACCAAGGCGCCGGAGCTTGGGCCCATCGGCACGTTCGTCGCGCACCACTATCGCCACTTCAACGCGGCGACGGTCGTCGATGCGGCCAATGGCTATCGCGCGCACATCGACGGCGGCGGCCGCATGATGATCACGCTCGCCGGCGCGATGAGCACCGCGGAGCTGGGCATCTCGCTCGCCGAGATGATCCGCCAGGACAAGGTGCACCTGATCTCGTGCACGGGCGCGAACCTAGAGGAGGACGTGTTCAACCTCGTCGCGCACGACTTCTACGAACGCGTGCCGCACTACCGCGAGCTGACCGCGAAGGACGAGGAAGCGCTGCTGAAGCGCCACCTCAACCGCGTCACCGACACCTGCATCCCCGAAGGCGAGGCGATGCGTCGCATGGAGAAGGCGATGCTCGAGGTGTGGACGGACGCCGACAAGAAGGGCGAACGGTTCTTCCCGCACGAGTTCTTCTACAAGGTGCTGCTGAGCGGCAAGTACGAGCGCCACTACCAGATCGACCCGAAGGACTCGTGGATGCTCGCGGCGGCGCAGAAGAACCTGCCGATCATCGTCCCCGGTTGGGAGGACGCGACGCTCGGCAACATGTATGCGGCGGCCGTGATCCGCGGCGACGTCAAGAACGTGCACACCGTCAAGACGGGCATCGAATACATGACGTGGCTCGCCGAGTTCTACACGCGCACCACGAAGCAGAGCCCGCTCGGCATGTTCCAGATCGGCGGCGGCATCGCCGGCGACTTCCCGATCTGCGTCGTGCCGATGCTGCACCAGGACCTGCGGCGCAAGAACGTCCCGCTGTGGGGTTACTTCTGCCAGATCAGCGATTCGACGACGAGCTACGGCAGCTACTCGGGCGCGGTGCCCAACGAGAAGATCACGTGGGGCAAGCTCGGCGCGAAGACGCCGCGCTTCATCATCGAGAGCGATGCGACGATCGTCGCGCCGCTGATCTTCGCGAGCGTGCTCGGCTGGTGACCTGCCGCCGCTGCGAGCGCGATGCGCGGCAGCGGCACGAAACATCGTCGTCGCGTGCTGGGATTTCTCAGCGGACGGAAATGCCGGTGCGCTCCTCGCGGACCTGGAAGCCCAGCGAACGGAACCACGGGAACAGGTCCTGTCCGACGGCGCGGCTCCACACCGCGACGAGGTCGTCGAACGTGTAGCGCGGCCGGTCCGCCTTCAGCAGCGCTCGCTTCGTGCGGAAGTACTTCGCCAGGGCGCCGGGCCCGTGCAGCCGTTCGAGTTCCTCGAACACGAAGTACGACTTGCCCCACACGAGGTCGCGATGCGCGTTCGGCGACAGCGGGTCGACCGTGTCGAACTTGGGGTCGTGCCTTCGCGCCTGCGCGATCTGGCGCTTCAGCGTCTCGTCCGCCTCCTTCATGCCCATGCGCTTGCCGACCTGGATGCCGAGGTAGGTCGCGATCGGCTCGTTCCACAGCGGCTCGGGGCACGGCAGCACCCACGAATGGCCCGCTTCGTGGCCGATCAACTCGACCATCGGATAGCGGTTCTTCGGGTAATCGCCCCACCAGGCGCCGATCGCGATGCGTTCGCCGCTGGAGAACCCGCCGCCGCCGGTCGGCAGCGCGAGCAGGCGCTTGATCATGCCTTCGGACGGCTCGACGCCGGTGATCTCGACGAGGTGGGGTCGGATCGCGGCGTATTCGTCGGCGATCGCCTTCGCATACGGCGCGGTGCCGTCGTGGAACTCGAGCAGCAGGGGTCCGAGCTGCATCGTGTCCTCGGCCCACGTCGAGTGGTGCGGTTTGTTCGCGTCGACGGCCTTCTTCTTGGTCGCGTGCAGCAACAGCGGCGTGATCCACGCCGCATTGATCGGGTCCGACGCGTCGGGGTTGCTGCCGAACAGGCCGCGGCTGCCGACGAGCAGGAAGCCGCTGCCGACGTCGCGCAGCGCGAGCAGCGGCTTGTCCTTCGCGTCGACGACGAGCGGCTGCCACGGCTCCGCGATCGTGAGCGGCGGGCCGCCGCGGAACTCGACTGCGATGCTGGAACTGCCGGCGAAGCGCATGAGCTGCGGCGTCGCGCGCGCTGGTCCGCTCGCGGAGTCCGCGACGGCTGCGCAGCCGTGCGGTTTCGTCACGTCGTTGCCGGGCGCGTCGGCGGACTGCAGCAACATCAACACCGCGCCGCCTTCGGCCAAGAACGCGTCGACCTTCGCGAGGCTCTCCTTCGCATATGGAACGTGCGCATCGCCGCCGGAGAGCGCGAGCAGGTTCGCGTTCGACAGGTCGAGCTGCGACAGCGATCCCCAGTTGCGCGCGTCCTCACCGTGGCCTTCGAGGTATTGCCGGAAGAAGCGCCCGTCCATGTAGAACGAGAACTCCTGGCTGATGTCGCTGACGCAGTGCACGCGATGCGGCTTCTGCTTGGCTGCCTGCGGTTCCTGGGCCTGCGCCGATGTGGCGACGGCGAACGCGCATGCCGCGATGCGCACGGAAGCGCGCGCGTTCACTTCGCCACCAACGGCAGCAGCGCCTCGCCCCAGATGCGGTAGCCGTCCTTCGACAGGTGCAGCGCATCGGGCATCACGCTCGGGCTGATCACGCCGTTCGCGTCGACGAACAGGTCGCCGATCGCGTGCACCTGGAGGCGCGCGCGTCCCTGCTCGTCCTTCGCGTTCGCCTCGCGGACGTAGGAGCGCAGCGCCTGGTTGATCTGCGCGATGTCGCCGCGCATCGCGTTCATGCGGTCGCCGCGCGGGAAGATCTCGAGAACGTGGACGGTCGCGCTGTCGCACTGCGCGACCAGCATCTCGACGATCGCCTTCACACCGGCGAGCGTGGCATTCGCGTCGCTCTTGCCGTGGCCGAGGTTGTTCGTGCCGATCATCAGCAAGACGTGCTCCGGCTTCAGGCGCGTGAGCGGCGCCTCCTTCAGTCGATAGAGCACGTGCTCCGTGCGGTCGCCGCTGTTGCCGAGGTTGAGAGCGCCGAGCTTCTCGAAATGGGCGCGCCAGAACTCGCTGCCTTCGCCTTCCCAGCCTTGCGTGATCGAGTCGCCGACGAACACGACGCGCACTGGATCGGACTCGCGCGCACGGCGGATGCACTCCTTCTCGCGGCCGATGCCCCATTGCTCGTCGCGCGGAGCCGGCACGACCGCGGACGGAGTGTTCGGCTTGACGGGGTCCTGCGCCGGGACGGCGGACTGCGGCATCAGCGCGAGCAATGACGCGGCCAGCGCCGCAAGGAGTCCGGTGGAGAGGTCGAGGTGCATCGCGGCACGGTCGCCGTGTCGCGATGTCGCGTCAAGCTGCGCGTCCATGCGCAGTGTCCCGTCGTCGCGTCAGGGGTTTTTCGCGATCGCGTCGCTGCCGAGCGCGGCGCGCAGGTCGGCTCGCGCGCGGCGGTAGGCGAGCAATGCGTCGAGCGCCATGACCTCCGCGTCGGCGAGCTGCACTTCGCGCAGCTGGATGCGCAGCAGGTCGCTGCGGCCGAGATCGAACGAGCGCTGCTCGGCCGCGACCAGCTCGCGCGCGAGCGTGACGTTCTTCTTTGTGCTCTCGATCTGCTCGAACGCCGCGCGCACCGCGGACCGCGCGTCGGTCACTTCGTTGACGATGCGCTCGCGCGCGAACTTCTCGTCGATGAGCGCCTGGGCCACGCGAGTCACTGCTTGCTCGCGGCGGCCGAGCGCGTCGCGGCGTTGCAGTGGCAGCTTGAGCTCGCCGCCGACGAACAGCTCGAGGTCCTCGCGGTCGGTGTAGGGCCCGTCGCTGAGCGAACGAGCCGCTTCGACCACGATGTCGAGGTTGGGCATCGTCTGGTTGTCGGCGAGCTCGAGGTCGGTGCGCGCGCGGTCGATCACGAGCTGGAAGCGGCGCAGCTCCGGGCGTTGGCGGATGGCGGTCGACGCGTCGTCGCGTAGTTCGCCTTGCAGAGCCTCCGGAAGCGGCATGTCCTGCGGCAGCCGGTCCTGGGCTGCGACGATCGGCTGGTCCGCCGCGTCGCGCAGGAACAGCGACATCTCCAGCGCGACCTGCTGGAACTGGCGTTCGGCGTTGACGACCAGCACTTGCCGCTGCGCGATGAGCCGTTCGTTGTCGGCGATGTCGATCGGCGCGAGGAACTGGCGTTCCACGCCGCGACGCAGCGCGTCGACGCGATCGGTCGCGAGCTTCAGCAGCTGCCGCGCGACGACGAGGCGTTGGCCGGCGGCGACCCAGGTCCAGTAAGTGCGCGTCGCGGCGCGGACGTAGTCGATGCGCGCGCGCGCGATCGTCGGATCCGCGAGCAGCACGTCGATCTCCGCCTGCCGCACGCCGGCGCGACGGCGGTCGATCGATCGGTCGCGGAACAGCGGGATGCGGCCGCCGAAGACGAGTTCGCCGCTGTCTTGCGTGCGGTTCTTGTCGTAGTCGGGCAGGTAGCCGTCGCTGATGCGATAGCCGCCGTAGACGGTGTCGCCGGTCGCGAGCGGCTGTTCGAGCAGGCTCTGCCCGAACGTCGACTCGTAGTAGCCCTGGACCTGCCCGCCGCCTTTCGCGCCGAGCGTCGTGTCGAACGCGCCCATGGCCTGCGTGAGACGGCCGGAAGCGAGGTCCTTCTCCAGCAGCGTGCTCAGGTAGGGCGGATAGCGCTTCGTCACCGAGTCGAGCACCGTGTCGAGCGCGAGCGGCCCGTGGACCGCGGGCTCCGGCGCAGCGGGCTGGTCGACGGGCGTGGGGGACGGCGACGGGATGTCGAGCGGTCCGTCCATCCATTCGGCGCGCTTCGGCAGGTCGAAGCGCAGCGACACCTCGGACGGCTGGTAGCGCGCAGGCTGGCAGGCTGCGAGCACGACGAGGCACGCGGTTGCGACCGCGCACGGCAGCGTCGGTCCCGACGTGCGCCTCACTTTCCGCCTCCGTCCTTGCCGCTGCCCTTCGCCGCGTCCTTGTTGCGGTCGATCGAGGGCGGGAAGCCGTTGAGCTGGCGCCAGATCTCGAAGCCGAGCGAGACGCGGTCGAGCACGATCCAACCGCGGGCGCGAACGCCCTGTCGCAACCACGGTTCGCCGGGCCACGCGTGCGGGTTGTCCGCCTGGTTCACGGCGTCGTAGGTGATCAGCGTGCGGACCCAGTCGATGACCTTGCCTTCGGGCTCGTAGAACGGGCGTTCGTCCGGAAGCACCATCACGCGGTAGTCGCCGCTGCCGTCGTCGAAGCGATCGACGAACGCGACTTTGCCGCCGAACGTGCCGATCGCGGCCGAGGGCCAGCCGACCCACTGGATCGCGGGCCAACCCTCGAACTGCAGCCGCACATGGCGACCGACGTCGACGAACGTCACGTCGTTGCCGTCGACGAGCAGCTCGACCGCGAGCTGTCGCGTGGACGGAACGAGCATCGCGAGCGTGACCGACTGCTTCACGAACACGCCGCCTTGGCCGTTGGCGATCAGGTTCTGCACGTAGCCGTCGACGGGCGCGACGATCTGCTGCTGCTTCTGCCGTTCGAGATCGCGGCGGATGCGCGGGATGCTGCCGTCCGCCTCGGCGACTTCGCCTTGCGCGGTGTTCCGCAGCGCCTTGGCCGACTGCACTTTCACCTGCTCGTCGCGCTCGACGCGCAGGCGCGCGCTCTTGCGCGCGCGCAGCGACGCCTCGGCGCCGACGACCGCGGCGTTGCGCGAGTCGAGGTCGGCGCGCGCGATCGCGAGGAGCTGGCGCGCGTTCTCCAGTTCGATCGACGCGCCGATGCGATCGGCGACGAGGCCGGACCACATCGTCTCCGACGCGGCGCGGAACGCGACGTTCGCCTCGGCGACCTTGACGGCCTGCTTCGCGACGACGACCTGTTGCTCGGCCGCGGCGATCTCGTCGTCGGCGAGCTGCATCGCGGCCTCGCGTGCCTTCTCCGCCTCCTCGACCTGGCGCGAGTACTGCTCCAGCTTGTCGACGGCCGCCGTGCGCTTCTGTTCCGCCGCGGCGAGTTGTTCGGCGAGTCGCTGCAGGATCAGCGGGTCGTTGTCGGCGAGGTCGACGATCGGGTCGCCCTTCTTCACCGATTGGCCTTCCTTGACGTGCCACGTCAGGATCACGCCGTCGGTGCGAGCCTGGATCTGCATCGGCCGGTCGATCGGGTCGAACGCGATGACGCGACCCTGGCCTGCGAGGTTCTGCTGCCACGGCGCGAACGCGAGCACGAACGGCGTGACCACGAGCACGCACAGCATGAAGCGGCCGAAGCGTCGCGTTACGCGGCGCTTGCCGGCCGACGCCAACGCGGGGAGTTCGACGACGGGATAGTCAGGTGTTGCGGGGGAGCCCATGGTCACGAGCCCTCCTTCTTCTGCTTCTTCGCGAGCAGCGCGGCGATGCCTGGCGGCGGTTCGTTGGGCGCTTCGCGGATGTCGATGTCGACGAGACGGTCGCACGCCGCGATCACGTCTTCGGCTTGCGACACGACGACGAGCGTCCACGCGTGCTTCTTGTCGAACAGGTGCTCGACCACGCGCAGGCGCACGTCCCACGGCAGCGCGTCGAGCGCGCCGTCGAGCAGCAGGACCCGCGGCTCGCGCACGATGGCGCGCGCGATCATCAAGCGGCTGCACTGGCTCGCGGACAGCGGCGAACCGCGCGTCGTCAGTTCGGTCTCCAGGCCCTTCGGCAGCGCGAGGATCTCCTCGAGCAGGCCGACGTCCTCGAGCGCGTCGCGGATCTTGTCGGGGCTGATGTCCGTGCGGCCGAAGTGGAGGTTCTGCAGGATCGAGCCTTCGACGATCTCCGTGCCGTGCACGAGCGACACCTGGTCGCGCATCGTGTCGAGGCGCAGTTGCCGCAGGTCGATGCCGTCGATCGTGACGTAGCCGCTCGTCGGGTTGCGCAGGCCGTAGAGCACGTCGAGCGCATAGCTCGAGCTGCCGCCCGTCGATCCGAGCAGGGCCACGCGCTCGCCCGCCGCGACGTCGAGGGACACGTCGAGCAACGCGGACGTGCCGTCGTCGCGCGCGCAGGTCACGTCGTGCATCTGCAGGCGCATGCCGTTCTTGCCCGCAGGCAGCTCCGCGCCGTCCTGGCGCTCCAGCGGCAGGTCGATCAGGTGGCCGACCTTGTCGGAGGCGGCGCAGACCTGGTACCAGGTCTGCAGCACGTCGCCGAGCTTGGTCAGGTTGGCGACGATCGCCGAGACGATGAGTTCGCTCGCCACGAGCTGGCCGGGCGTGAGCTGTCGGCTGATGACGAGCCAGCCACCGATGCCGAGCACGGCGGTGCTCGTCAGCACCTGCAGTCCGAGGCCGCTGCAGATCTGGCGGAACAGGATCTGGAAGTGCTTCTTCCTCGCCGTGATGTAGTCCGCGCAGAGGTCGTCTGCGCGGCTCGCCGCGAACGACGCGCCGCCCTTCGTGCAGAACGCCGTCGTGTGCCGCGCGAGCTCCTGCAGCCACGCCGCGGTGTCGTACTTCGCGATCGACATGTTGACGGCCGTGCGCACGCCGCCGATGCCACCGACGAACACGAGGACGAAGACCGCCGCGAGCAGCGTCAACGTCAGCACGAGCAGGAACGGGTGGTAGAACGACAGCACCGTCATGCCGACGACGGTCGACAGCACGATGTCGGCGAGCGACAGGCAGAGCTTGGAGCTGCTCTTCTGCACCGTGACGGTGTCGAAGAAGCGATTGACGAGTTCGGGCCCGTAGCTGTTGTCGAACGCTGCGATGTCGATGCGCGGCAGGCGCCACGACAGGTCGCTGGTGACGCGGACGAAGATGCGGCGCTCGATGATCTCCGTGACGAAGATCTGCATGCCGCGCAGCACGCCTTGCAGCACGAGGCAGCCGAGCAGCACGCCGACGAGCACGACGAGCGGCGTCAGCATCGTGCCGAACATGATGCTGCTGATCAGCGCGTCGACCGTCAGCGGCACCGCGAGGGTGAGGACGGCGCTGGCGGCCGCGTAGACGAGCATGACGCCGAGGTCGCCCGCTTCGGGCCGGATCAGGCGGAGATACTGCTTCCAGGCTGGACGGCCGTGTGGGGAGTCGGTCATCGCGAGCGATAGGGGCTATGGAATGGCGCCCTCTGCGGGGTGCGCAGCGGACGCTTCGGTTTTCGTTCGGTGCGAGGGCCGGACGGCAAAACCGTGGCGGCGTGGTTAGGAGAACTCCACCGCGGGTTCAACAGGCGGTCTCCCGCGACCGGCTGCGGCGGCGCTGCCACTTCGGCCAGAGCCACATCGCGTAGCCGGAGACCGAGAGGAACAGCAGCGCGATGGCCGCGGTCGGGCTGATCCAGGCGTGCGCCGCGTCGCCGAACCACGAGCCGTCGTGGATCTGCTCGAGCAGGTCGCTCGCGCGTCGGCGCGGCGCGCTGGTGCGCAGTGTCGTCGCGCAGACCTGCACCTCGAGGTTGCCGCGCTTGCTCGTGACCTTGTGCACGCCCTTGTCGGGACGGAAGTCGATGCGCGCGACATCGGCCTCGTCGCGGAACTCCGGCAGTCCGAGCGCGAGCACGGCGGCATAGACCTCCTGCAGCGGCTTCAGCGACGTCGCAGGCCCTGGCTCGCCGACGGTGACCGGCGGCTGGATCCAGTCCCAGTCCTTCTTCTTCAGCAGCAAGAAGCCCGTGGCCGCCGTCACCAGCAGCACCACGCCGACACCGACGCCGATCCAGCGGTGGAGGAGCCAGAGCAGGCGGAACGCGCGCATCAGCCCACACGATGCCGCATGCGGGACGCCGCATCGACTGCTGGCGGCAGAAATCGACGCGCGGCGGTGCCCGTGCGCTGGCAACGGGGCTCCGCGGCCGGTCCATGGCCCGCGTTCGCGCCCGTGCCCCCGGGACCTCGCGGCAGCTCGGCTGCGGAACGGACGACCCGCAGCCATGGCGTCCGACCGCAATCGCTGCGAGAACCGTGATGGGCGGCGTTCCGCGATCACGGATACCCTGTGCGCGCGCCGTCCGTCGCGGACCCGAATGCACGGGTCGGGCAGGAGGCCGCGACCGGATCGTCCATGCGCACCCTGTTCGCCTCGCTGTTCCTCCTCGCCGTCCCGCTCGCGGCGCAGTCACCGTTCGCCGTCGGCACGCGCGACGTGAGCTTGCCCAACACCACCGGCCAAGGCTCCGCCAACCTGACGGCGCGCGTCCACTACCCGGCGGCTGTCGCGGGGACCAATGCCGCGGTGCTGCCGCGCGCGGGTGGCTGGCCCGTCGTCGTGTTCCTGCACGGCTTCGCGGCGATCGGCAACAACTACGCGCCGATCGGCAACGCGCTGGCCGCGAACGGCTTCGTCGCCGTGATGAGCAACACGATGCAGTTCGACAACCAAGGCCAGGAGTACGACGGCCGCGCGCTCTACTCCGCGCTCACGGTGGCCAATGCGACTGCCGGCGGCCCGTTCGCGGGCGCGCTCGACATGGGCAACGCGGGTTTGCTCGGCCACTCGATGGGCGGCGGCAATGTCGGCAACGTGCTGTCGAACAACCCCGGCTATCGCTGCGGCTTCGGCATGGCGCCGGTGACGCCGCGCGGCAGCAATGCTGCGGCCGTGCGCGTTCCCATGGGCATCGTGGTGGGGCAAGGCGACTCGATCGCGACGGCGGCCACCTATGCGCAGCCGTTCTATGCGTCGTTGACGGGCTATGGCGACGCGAAGAGCTACTACCTGATGAACGGCGACTGCACGCACCTCAACGTGTGCGCGTTCTCGCTGGTCTCGGCGACCGACAACGCGGTGTTCGCGCGCTCGATGGCGCTCACGATCGGTTGGTTCGACCGCTGGCTGCGCAACGGCCCGCTCGGCCTCGACGCGGTGTTCGGTCCGGCGCCGCGCGGCGATGCGCGGCTCGTCACCGCGAGCCAGCAGTTCGCGACGCCGCAGGTGTTCGCCTCGGGCTTGTTCGCGGTCGGCCAGACCACGCGCCTGTCCGTCGCGGCAGAAGCGGGCTTCGCCGGCATCGGCTTCGCCTCGTCGCTCGCGCCGGCGCTGCCGACGCCGTTCGGCGACCTGTTGCTCGACGCGCCGACCGCAGTGTTGCAGTGGAGCGGCCTCACGGGCAGCGGCGCGTCGTCGCAACGCTTCGACACGTCGGTCGCGGTGCCGGTCGACCCGGTGTTCGCGGGCTTCCCCTTCGCGGTGCAGGCGCTCGGCGTCGATCGCAACGGCGCGCTGCGTCTCGGCAACGCGCTCGCGTTCACGATCGCGCCGTGAGTCACGGCGTCGGTCGATGCGTCACAGCGTGACGTCGACCGACTGCCCGGCGACCACGGTGACGATCTGCACCGGGTCGTTGCCGCCGCTGTTGTTCTGGCCGCCCGCCGCGCCGCCGCGGCCGCCGAACATGCCGCCCATCCCGCCCATGCCCTGACGCATGGTGATGCGCCAGGTGCCCGGGCGCAGGCCGTCGAGCGTCGCCTTGCCGTTCGCCGCCATCGCGACCTTCGGCTGCACGCCCTTCGCGTCGCTGCTGTCGTAGGTGGCGACCACGAACGAGAAGCCTTGGCTCGACGACAGCGAGACGTTGACGGTCCCGCCCTTCGTCAATTGCACGCGCACGTCGCCCTTGCTGCCGCCGGCGACCGCTTCGATCGGCGCCGATTCGCCGCCTGCGAAGCCGCTCTTGCTGGCGCGCACCACGAGCGACGTTCCCGGTTGCACGCCCTTCAGCTCGAAGCGGCCTTCGGCGTCGGTCTGGATCTGCGGGCCGCCCATGCCGCCCATGCCGCGGCCGACGCGACCGCCGAACGGCATGCCCTGCATCAGCTCCTGCGTGTTGAGCGACGTGTCGTCCGCGGTCGTCACGCGCACGCTCGCTTCGGCGACGGGCTTGCCGTCCGGATCGACGACCACGCCCGCGATCGAAGCGGAGTCGAGCGTCACGTCGAACGTGTTCTGGCCGAGCCGCAACACGACCTGCGCGGTCAGCGGCATGCTGCGGCCGTCCATCGAGACGCGGATGCGGTGCGTGCCCGCGGGCAGTTCCTTCAGCGTGTAGCGGCCTTCGCCGTCGGTGCGCTCGCCGCGGCCGCCGCCGAACTGCGCGCCGGCACTGCGCATGATGTCGGCGACCGGATCGCCCGAAGCCTGCTGCGCTTCGTCCGCCGCGCCCTTCACGAACTGCACGCGCGCGCCGCTGACGGGCATGCCGTTCTCGCGCACGATGCCGCTCAACGTGGCCGACGCGGCCTTGCTCAGCGTGACCTCGGCGCGCGCCTCGTCGGCGATCTGCACGACGGTCCATTCGGTCTCCGGCGTCGTGTTGTTGTTGCCACTGCCGCCGCGGCGATTGCCGCCGCCGAACATGCCCTGCATCGGGTTCTGGTTGCCCGACGCGATGCGGAACTTGTGTTCGCCCGGCGCGAGCTTGTCGAACGTCGCCACGCCGTCGCCGTTGCCGTTCTGCGTGTCGTTGTCGCCTGCGGGATCCTGGTGCTCGATGCGCGCGTTGCCGATCGGCTTGCCTTCGCCGTCGAGTGCGGTCACCGCCGCCGTGCCGCCGCGCAGCAACAGCGCCGAGTGCGCGAGCTGCTTGTCGGTCGGCTGCAGTTCCTGGCTGCGATACAGCGCGTAGCCGTCGTCCTCGACGACGACCGAGAACGCGCCGTTGCCGTCCTGGTTGACGATCGCGACGCCGTTCTGGTCGGTCTTCTGCGTGCCGATGCCGCCGTTGCGCATGTTGGCGAACGGGCCCATGTTCCTGCCGCCGCGGCCGCCTTGGTTCATGAACTGCTGCATGCGCGCGTTCATGTCGTTGCCGCCGCCGCCGCGCTGCGAACGCAGCCGCACCGACGCGCCGGCGACCGGCGCGCCCGTCTTGTTGCGCACTTCGACGCGCACGGTCGGGTTCGCTTCGAGCGCGATGGTGCCGAGGTCGAGCGAGCCGCTCGCGGGCAACACGATGTCGCGCTGCTCGAACTTGCGGTGGCCGATCGCCTCGATCGTCACGCGCAGCTTCTGGTCCTTCTTCGGGCGCAGGCTCGGGATCGTGACGTTGCCTTCGGGATAGGCGCGCACCTGGCCGCCCATGTTCAGGAAGCCCTGGGCCATCGCCATCATGTCGTTGCCGCCGTCGAACTGGTGTCGGACGATCATCGCCTCGACGGGCTTCGTGCTGTCCTTGTCGACCACCTTCATCGTCACGACGATGCCCGGGTCGAACGCGAGCTCGACGCCGGTCGCGCCGCTCGCGACTTCGACGCGCTGGCTGCAGACGTTGTTGTTGAGGAAGCCGCGCGCGCCTTGCGTGACCCACACGCGATAGCGCTTGCCGACCGGCAGCCCGCGCAGCGCGAAGCTGCCGTCGGACATCGGCTCGGCCGAGCGTTCTGCGGTCAGCGCGAAGTCGCCCATCATCTCGGCGAACTGCGCGCCCATCTGGCCGAACGCGTCGTTGCCGCCCGCGCCGCCCATCATGCCCGCCATCGGGTTGTCCGCCGGCGCACAGAGCACGCGCACGTCCTTGGTGCCCTCGGGGATCGCCGTGACGCGGCCGCGGATGTCCGCGCCGGGCGCCATCACGATCAACAGGTCCGGCACCGTCTGGCCGGCGGCCGCCGACAGGCCTTCGCGCGACGCGGACGGATGCTCGTTGTGGCGCACGCGCAGCGTGAAGTCGCCGGGCGGCATGTGCGGCATCTCGAAGCGGCCGTCCTTGTCGGTGAGCACGTCGCCGAGGAAGCCGCGCATCACGTCGAGCATCTCGCCGGGGATCATGTCCATCCCGTTGCCGCCCATCATCGCGCCGAACGGGCCACCGCCGCCGAGGCGCATGCCGCCGGGGCCGGGGTTGGTGGGGCCGCCCGCGGCCTGCGCCGCGATGCGCATCACCGACGCGCCTTCGATCGGCTGGTTCTGGTTGTCGATCACGCGGCCGGCGACGACCGCGCCGCGCGGCAGCGTGAGCGCGCCGACGTCGACGTCCTTCGTGGTCGGGCGGTCGACGAGCTTGTTCGTGAGCTGGAACGCGCGCGCCTTCGCTTCGATCTGCAGTTGCGCGCCTTCGCCGTCCGGGATCAGACGGAACGTGCCGTCGCTCGCCGTCGTCACCTCGACGCGCGCCGCCATGCGTTCGCGCATGCGCTGCGCCATCTTGCTCGCGTCCTGCCAGTCGAAGTCGCCGGTGCCGAACGAACGCTGCGAGAACGCGGCCGTGATGCCCGTGCTGACCACCGCGCCTGCGATCGGCAGGCCTTGCTCGTCCTTCACGACGCCGACGATGGCCGGCGTGTTGCCGAGTTGCGCCGCGACGGGCGTTGCCGCCTGCGTGCGCTGCGTCTCGGCTTCTTGTTCGGGCTGCTTCGTCGCGCCGAGCGCGGTCTCCGGCTGGTCCTGTGCCGTCTCGGTCGGGGCCGGGGTGTCGAGTTGCGTCGGCGCAGCCACCTCGTCGCCACCGCTTCCGGTCAGCCAGAACGCGAGGCCGGCGGCGCAAAGGACGAGGAGCAGGGCGATGTTTCGGAAGTTCTGCATGGCGGGTCAGCGGGCGGGGGCGCGAAGTCGGTACGCGCGCAGGCAGAGGCCCCCTGGCGCGTGGCGAAGGGCGGACTGTAGCCGGACGCGACCCCGGTCTTGTCAGCGAGTTGTCTTAGCTGCGTTCGAGCCCGACACCGCGGCATTGCCGCGCCACTGCACCGGATGGCCTGGGTCGGGCCATTGCTGGGGGACGCGGCGCAGGGCGCTCATGTCGTAGCCCTGCCGCGCGAGCTCCTGTTCGAGGTTCGCCAGCGTCGCTGCGTCGAGGTCGGGCCTGCGGGCCATGATCCAGGCGTAGTCGCGGCTCGTGCGCGCGACGATCACGGTCTGGTAGTCGGCGTCGAGGAACGTCACCAGATACTCGAACCGCAGCGGCCAGAAGAACTGCATGCCCCAGGTCGCGTTCGTGGTCGTGTCCCAGACCACGGCATTCGGCCGCATCACTTCGAGGTCGCCTTCGAAGCCGCCGTCGCGGAACGCATAGGTCGTCGCGATCGTGCCGTCGGGCCGCAGTTCATAGGACTCGACGCCGTTGTATGCCTCGGTCTCACCCGGCGCAGGAATGTGCGCGACGACGAACCAATCGCCCATGAAGCGCGGCAAGTCGACGTGCGAGACGGTCGGCAGCGGCGGCTGCGACGCGCAACCGGCGAGCAGCGACGCTGCCGCAGCGAAGAACCCGCTCTTCTTGTGCGTCACTTCGCGCCTCCGAGCATCGCCTTGCGCAGCGACTTGGTCGGCGGATTGGGGCCGAGGTACAGCTTCACGAACAAGCGCCGGAACGCCTCGTCGGCGATGTGCGCGCATTCTGCGTCGTTGTGCAGCACGCGCATGCCGTCATCGGGCGTGAGCGCGAACGTGTAGCGATCGCCGTCGTCGACGTTGCGCATCGAATCGCACAGGCGCTGCAATGCTGGGCCGTGGTCGTGCGCGTCGCCCTTGGCATTGACCTCGACCGAGCCGCGCCACGCCGCGCAGAGTTGGTCCTTCGTCAGTTCGCGCACGAAGTCGAGGTGGATGACCATGCGCTGGTCCTTGGTCATTGCCTCGTCGGCGGTCTGCAGCGGGCGCTCGACATAGAGGGCCGCGCGATAGAGGTCGATGCCGAGGAAGCCCCACTCGCACAATCCCGCGCCTTGCAACGACAGACGCTGGCCGTCGACCTCGATCGCATCGGGGAAGCTGCCGTCCTTGCCGCGCGGGATCGCGAGCTGCAGTGGTTGCCGTTGCGCGACTGCCGGCGGTTGCGGCTCGACGGGCGCAGTTTGCTGTGCAGGAGCCGGCTCGGTTGTGGTGGTCTGCGCTGCCGGTTGCGCTTGCGTCGGTTGTTCGGCCGGCTGGTCGGGAGGCGGTGGTGCAGGATCCGGCAGCAACTCGACCCTGCGCGTCTGCTGCTCCTCTGCACCTTGCGCAGCGCGACCTGCGGACTGGCTCGGGCCGCTCATGCAGCTCCAGAGCACGGCGGACGTGAGCGTGGCGCCGATCAGGACGGGCAGGATCTTGGCCATGGCGCCTGAGTATCGCCGAAGGCTGCCGTTTGGATGCACGCAGGACCGTGTTGCTCGCAGTGGTGTCCCATCTCTTCGACCGCTGCGATCGGACCCGAATCCCGACGGCGACGTCGCGAGTGCTCCGCGCAATCCGGTCCTTCCGCTGCGAACGCGAGCCTCGCTCTCGTTCCTCGTTGTCGGGACTCGCGTGCCGACTTGTCGTGGAACCACGTCGCGCACCGCGCGCGCAGACTGCGCACGACGCCGCAGCGAAAGTGACGGAAGGTCGGGCCGTTCAGCCCATGGCGCGGAAGGCTGCCCGGCTATCATGCGCGGATCTGCTCCGTTCGCCGCGAACCCGCCATGCCATCGGCCGCGCGCGAACGACACCGCTCCGCAACCCAAGAGCCGCGCACTCCCACGCGGCGTTCGTTCGCGCATGACCCGGACCACGCGTCGCGACTTCCTCGTGCACGGTGCCGCCATGGCCTTCGGCGGCCGTCTCCTCGGAGCAATGCAACCGACGGGGCGCTGGCCGTCGCGCAACGAGCCGCGCGCTGACGCGGTGATCCAGATCCACATGTCGGGCGGCTTGAGCCACATCGACACGTTCGATCCCAAGCCCGAGGCGGCGGTCGAGGTGCGCGGTCCCTTCGGCGCCATCGACAGCAAGCTGCACGGCTGCCGCTTCTCGTCGCTGCTGCCGCGGACCGCGTCGATCGCCGACAAGCTCGTCGTCGTGCGCTCGATGACGCACACCGAGGCGGACCACGACCGCGGCGCGCACTCGGTGCTCACCGGCTACGCGCCGAGCCCGGCGATCGTCTATCCGTCGTTCGGCTCCGTCGTCGCGCACGAACTCGGCATGCGCAACGACCTGCCGCCGTACGTGTGCGTGCCCGGACCCAACAGCCCGTTCCTGCAGAACGGCTACCTCGGCAGCGCGCATGCGCCGTTCGCGGTCGGCGGCAATCCTGGCAACGCGCGTTTCCGCGTGCGCGACCTCGCGCCGGCGCAGGAGATGGACGAAGCGCGCCGCAACCGCAGGAAGTCGCTGTTGCACGATCTCGACGCGAGGCGGCCCGAGCTGCAGACCGCGGACGCGGTGGCCGCGAGCGAGGCGTTCTACGCGCAGGCGTTTACGATGCTCGAGTCGGAGAAGGCGCGCGCCGCGTTCGACCTGCAGAAGGAGCCCGATGCGAAGAAGGACCGCTACGGCCGCCATCGCCTCGGCATGAGCGCGCTGCTTGCGCGGCGTCTCGTCGCCGCGGGCTCGCGCTATGTCGTGATCGCGCACGACGGCTTCGACCACCACGCGCGCATCGGCAACGACCTGCCGGCGCGCATGGCGGAGTTCGACCAGACGTTCTCGGCGCTCGTCGCCGACCTCGATGCAGAGGGCCTGCTCGACCGCACGCTCGTGATCGCGACGAGCGAGTTCGGCCGCACGCCGCGCATCAACGCAGACGGCGGACGCGACCACTGGGCGCGCGCGTTCTCGATCGCGATGGCGGGCGGCGGCTGCAAGCGCGGCGTCGTGCTCGGCGCCACGAATGCGACCGGCGCGGAGCCGGAGAGCGATCCGGTGCGGCCCGCGGACCTTGCCGCGACGGTGTTCTCGCAACTCGGCATCGATCCCGAGAAGAAGCTGATGTCGTCCGGCGACCGCCCGATCGACCTAGTGCGCGACGGCGCGCCGATCCGCGGAGCGATCGCGTGAACGTCGCCTTCGTCTCGCCGTGCAACGGAGCGCTGGTGGGCGCCGCAATCGCGCTGGTCGTAGCCGCGATGCTGCCGCCGCGCGTCTCGTCGGCGACGCCACCGGGCGCGCAGCGCGGCGCCGAGGTCGACTTCGTGTTGCGCGGCGAACGGCTCGCGAATGCGACGTCGTTGTGCGGCGCGACCGACGGCCTCGAGGTCATGAGCTTCACGCCGGGCAAGAACGCGCAGGAGTGCACCGTGCGCGTGCGCGTGGCCGCGGACGCGCCGCTCGGCGCGCACACGGTGCGGCTCTGCACGGCAGGCGGGTTGTCGAACGCGTTCTCGCTGTTCGTCGGCGAGTTGCGCGAGATCGTCGAGTCGCGCAAGGACGACGCGCCGATGCCGATCGCGGCGCCGTGCGTCGTCGGCGGCGAGATCCGCGGCGAGGAGGCCGACGTCTACGTCGTCGAACTGCAAGCAGGCGCGCGCTGCGTGTGCGAAGTCGAGGCGATGCGGCTCGGCCGCGGCCCGATCGACGTCGCGCTGTCGGTGCGCGATCCGAAGGGCGCGGAGATCGCGCGCGTCGACGACACTTCGCTCGGCCACAAGGACCCGTGGCTGGCGTTCGTGGCGAAGGACGCCGGTTCCTACGAAGTGCGCGTCGAGCCGTCGTTCGCGGACCGGCTCAACGTCGGCGCGTATCGATTGCACCTCGGCGACCTGCCGCGGCCGACGGCGCTCGCGCCTGCCGCGGCGATGCCAGGCAGCAAGGCGCGCGTCGCGTTCGTCGGCGAGCCCGAGATGCCGCCGATGGACGTCGACGTCCCTGCAGATGCGTCGGGTTGGCTCGCGGTCTGGCCGCGCGATGCGCGCGGCACGTCGCCGACGCCGGTCTGGCTGCACGTCGGTTCCATTCCGTTGCACGCGATGAAGCCTGCGTTCGTCGAAGCGTCGGCGAACGCGACGGCGGATGTCGCGAAGCCGGTCGATGGTGAGCGCGCAACAAGCGCGAACGCAGCGAATGCGATCGAGGCCGCACGCGCGGCAAGCGACAGCAACGCAGCCACGGCAGCAAAGCCCGTCGATGCCACCGCGGCAGCGCCCGCGGCGCCCACCGCGCCGCCGATGATCCCGTATCCGTGCCGCGTCAGCGACGTCGTGCGTTCGCGCGACGGCGTGCGCTATCGCGTGGCGGCCAAGAAAGGCGAGGCCTTCGAGTTCCGCGTCCATGCGATCGGCATGCGTTCGCCGCTCGATCCGGTGATCGGCGTGCGCAATGCCGTCGGCGCGTTGCTCGCCGGCGACGACGACGCGGGCGCACCGGCAGCAGACGCATACGTGCGTGTCACGGCGCAACAGGACGGCGAGCTATTGGTCACCGTGCGCGACCATCTGCGCGCGCACTCGGACGCGCATGCGTTCGTGCTCGTCGCCGCGCCGCAGGAGAAGCCGATGCAGACGCGGCTCGTCGTCGCGCGCGCGCAGGAGCCGGTCGTCACCGCGCCGCAGGGCGCGCACGGCGGCATGGTGCTGCAACTCGAGAACGCCGACTACGACGCGGGCCTCGCGTTGTTCCTGCGAGGCTTGCCGCCCGGAACGACTGCGCAGTTCGGCGCGGTCAAGAAAGGCCAGAACACCGTGCCGCTCGTCGTAGCCGCCGCGAGCGACGCGCCGATCGGCGCAGCTCTGGCCGAAGCGCGCGTCCGCGCCGACAAGGAACCGAAGGAGCGCACAGCTGGCTACACGCAAACGCTGCCGCTCGTCACGCTGCGCAACGACCAGCCGATCTGGACCGCGACGGAGACGCGCATGCCGGTGTCCGTCGCCGCGCCGGCGCCGTTCTCGATCGAGGTGCGCGCGCCGTCGGTACCGATCGTGCGCGGCGCGCCGTTGCTCGTTCCGGTCGCGGTGAAGCGTCGCGACGGTCCGTCGTTCGACGTGCGCATCAAGGCGCTGTGGACGCCGACCGGCGTCGGCTCGGGCGAAGTCACGATCCGCGCGAACGCGACCGAGGCGATGCTGCCGCTCGACGCGAGCGCCAGCGCGCCGCTCGGCGCGTTCTCGCTCGCGGTGCGCGCGACGTGCGAAGTCGGCGGCGAAGGCTTCGAGCTGTGCTCGTCGTTCTGCGAAGTGACCGTGGCACAGCCATGGATCACGGCGACGTGCGTCGGCGCGCGCGGCCAGAAGGGCGCGGAGCTCGCGCTGCCGTTCACGCTGAAGTGCACCGATGCGTTCCCCAAGGACGTGGTCGGCGACTGTACGGCGCGACTGCTGTCGTTGCCGCGCGGCGTCGTCGCGGATCCGGTCGCCATGAAGTGCGACGGCGCATCGGAGGACGGCACGGCGGGCACGTTCACGCTGCGCGTCGCCGCGGACGCGGCGCACGGTCGCCACAAGGACATCGTGCTCGAGGTGCGCGTCGCGCACGCCGGCGCCGAAGTGACGCATCGCATGCCGATCGGCGAGGTGCGCATCGACGAGCCGAAGAAGCGCAAGGCCGACAAGCCCGCAGCGACCGAACCCGCGGCGACGCCGCAAGCAGGAGGCGCGAAGTGAACATGACGTTCCGTTCCGCATGGATTGCGCCGCTTCTGTTGTCGCCAGGTCTCGTCGCGCAGGAGCAGCCGACGACGGCGACGCTGCGCGCGTTCCCGCAGTCGATCCGTCTCGACTCCGGCCTCGACCGCCAGCGCGTGTTCGCGGCCTCGCACGACGACGTGCTCGGAGTCACCTCGTGGGCGCGCGATGTCGCATGGACCGTCACGGATCCATCGATCGTCGCCGTCGAGACGCGCGACGGCGTGGCGACGCTGTCGCCGCGCAAGGACGGCGAGGCCGAGCTGGTCGGCGTCGTCTGCGGCACCGAGACGCGAGCCAAGGTCGTTGTCGCGAACTGCGCCTCGTCGCCGCTCGCGAGCTTCCGCAACGAAGTGATCCCCGCGCTGACCGTCAACGGCTGCAACTCCGGCGGCTGCCACGGCGCGGCCGCGGGCAAGAACGGGTTCTCGCTGACGTTGTTCGGCTACGACCCGGATCGCGACCATCGCGCGATCACGCGCGAGCTGCGCGGCCGCCGTGTCGACTTGCTCGCGCCGGAACAGAGTCTGTTGCTGCAGAAGGCGACCGCATCGGTCCCGCACCAAGGCGGCAAGCGCATGGAGGCGGGCAGCGACGACCATCGCCGCATCGTCGAGTGGATCGAGCAAGGGGCGCACGACGACCGCGCGACCGCGCCCGCGGTCACGGCGATCGAAGTGTTCCCCACGAATGCGACGCTGACCGGCCTCGGCGCGAAGCTGCCGTTCTCGGTGCGCGCGCGCTACGCGGACGGGACCGATGCCGACGTCACGGGCCGCGTGTCGTGGTCGTCGGGCAACGAAGGCTCCGCGCGCATCGAACGCGGCATGCTGGAGGCTGTGGGCCGCGGCGAAGCCGTCGTGCTCGCGCGTTTCGCCGGACTCGCGGCGATCGCGCGCGTGCGTGTGCACGCCGATGCGACGCCGTTCGCGCTCGCGGACGAGCCTGCGGGCGGCGCGATCGACGGTTTCGTGCGCAAGGCGCTGACCGCGGCGAAGACGCAACGCGCCGCGCCGTGCAGCGACGAGCAGTTCGTGCGGCGAGTGCACGTCGACTTGCTCGGCGCGTTGCCGACGCCCGAAGTCGTGCGCGCATTCCTCGCCGACGCAACGCCCGACAAGCGCGCGCGGCTCGTCGACGAGTTGCTCGGGCGGCCGGAGTTCGCGGCGTTGCAGGCAGCGACGTGGGCCGAGGTGCTGCAGGTCGACGCGCAGACGATGGAGCAGAAGGGCGCGTCGATGCTCGGCCGTTGGCTGCGCGCGCAGTTCGAGCAGAAGCGGCCGCTCGACGAGACGGTGCGCGAACTGCTGACCGCTTCGGGCGCGACGTTCACGAACGCGCCCGCCAACTACCAGCTCATCGCGCGGCAGCCGCATCTCGTCGCCGAGAAGACCGCGCAGGTGTTCCTGGGCGTGCGGCTCCAGTGCGCGCAGTGCCACAACCACCCGTTCGAACGGTGGACGATGGACGACTACTACGGCCTCGCCGCGTTCTTCGGGCAGGTCGGCAAGAAGCGCGGCCTCGATCCGTACGAGAACGTCGTGTGGGATCGCGGCGACGGCGAGGTGCGCAACCTGCGCAACGGCGCGATCGCGGAACCGCGCTTGCTCGGCGCCGGCAAGCCGAAGATCGAGAAGGGAACGGATCGCCGCGCGGTGTTCGCGGACTGGCTCGTCGCGAGCGACAACCCATGGTTTGCGCGCAACGTCGCCAATCGCGTCTGGGCGCGCATGTTCGGCCGCGGGCTCGTCGATCCGGTAGACGACGTGCGCATCGGCAATCCGCCGTCGCATCCCGAGCTGCTCGACCATCTCGCGTCCGCGCTGGTGGCGTCGCGCTACGACGTGCGCACGTTGTTCCGCGAGATCGCCGCGTCGCGCACCTACCAGTCCGCAGGCTTGCCTGCCGATGCGCATCCTTCGACGTTCGCCGGCATCGCGCCGCGACGGCTGTCGGCCGAGGCGTTGCTCGATGCGATCTCCGCGGTCACCGCGGCGCCGACCAAGTACCCCGGCGCGCCGCTCGGTGCGACGGCGAACGCCGTCGACGGTGGCCGCGGCACGGTGGCATTCCTCGATGCATTCGGCCGGCCTGCGCGCGAGAGCTCGTGCGCGTGCGATCGCCGCGACGAGCCGACGCTCGGCCAGACACTGCATCTCATCAACGGCGACACGATCCTTCAGAAGCTCGGCAGCGCGCAGGGTCGGCTGCGTCGTTCGCTCGCGGAGAAGCGCGAGCCGCAAGCGATGCTCGAGGATCTCTGGCTCGCCGCCTACAGCCGCATGCCGTCGCAAGACGAAGCGCAGCGTGTGCTCGCGGTCGTTCCGGCCGGCGACGCGAAGGCCGCGCTCGCGGCGTGGGAAGACATCTACTGGTCCGTGCTGAACTCGAAGGAGTTCCTGTTCCAACACTGAGGCGCATGAACGACCGCAACCAGCAACCGGTTCCAGCCACGTCCTCGGCGCGCGTCGTCGACGCGAACGCGATCGCCACTTCACGTCGCGCGAGAGCGCGCGGGCTCCGGCGTCTCGTCGACAGCTCGCTGCGTTCGCTCGCGCTCGTGCTCGCATGCGCCAGCGCATCTGCGCAAGAACCGAAAGAAGCGACGCAGGCAGACAAGCAACAACCGCCCGCCGCCGTCGATGCATCGCTCGGGCCGACCGAGCAGCTGCGGTCGATGCTCGACCAGTTGCGCACGCTCGACGCCGCCGCATGGAAGGCGCGCGCCGCCGAGCTCGAAGCGGCCGCCGCGGCGCTCGACCGCGCGGCGCAGGAGAAGCGCGAGCAGTCGAAGCGCTTGCTCGCCGAAGTCGAGGCGATGGGGGAGAAGGCGCGCGCGCTGCGCAAGGAACGCGAGCAGCTCGCGGAGTTGCAGAAGCTGCTGGGCACGTTGCCGACGTCGGCTGCGAGCAAGCCTGCAGCGAACGCATCGGCGACTGCGAAGCCCGCAGCGGCGCAACCGAAGCCGGACAAGCCCGCCGCGGCGCCCGACGCCAGCAAGGCGCCTGCAGCCACGACACCGGCAAGCGCACCGACTCCGCCCGCGCCGGCATCCGAAACCAAGAAGCCGAGCGAGCCTGCCAAGGGCGGCGAACCCGCGAAGCCGCAGCAGCCCGCTGCGCCGAAGCCCGACGACAAGCAACAGACCGACGCTGCGCCGAAGGCCGCTGCGCCCGCAGACGCAGCGGTTGCCGCTGCGAACGAAGCCACCGAGCCGCGCTTCGTCGTGTGGGCCGACGTCGAGCCGATCTTCTCGGAGCACTGCGTCGCGTGCCACGACCCCGACAGCAGCAAGGGCGGCCTCGACCTGTCGTCGTATGCCGCGGCGATGCAAGGCGGCGGCTCGGGCAAGTCGATCGTGCCCGGCGAACCCGACCAGTCGCGGTTGTTCCGCATGATCGCGTTGGTCGAACGGCCGTTCATGCCGAAGGACGCCGACGCGCTCGACGCGAAGACGCAAGGCATCGTGCGTTCGTGGATCGAGCACGGCGCATCGGAGGACAAGGGCGCTGCGCGCGCGTTCTGGCGCGAGCGTGAGGCGAAGGCCAAAGCCGCGGCCGCCGCAGTCGAGGCCGCGTCGTCAGGCCCCGCGCCGATGCCGGAGGGATGGCCCGCGATCGCGATGCGCACGTCGGAGCGCGCGTCGCCGATCGCCGCGCTGGCGCGCAGCCCGCGCGGCGCGTTGCTCGCGGCTGCCGGCATCGGGCAAGCGCTGATGCTCGACGGCGGTGGCAAGCTCGTCGCGTGCGCCGACCTCGGCTTCGCGCGCATCGGCAGCGTCGGCTTCTCGCCGGACGGCAAGTTGCTCGCGATCGCCGGCGGCGAAGCCGGCAAGAACGGTCGCGCGCTCGTGCTCGACGTCGTCACCGGCGCTTGTGTGGGCACGTTCGGCAAGGAACGCGACGTGCCGCTCGCGGTCGCGGTGCACCACGGCGCGCGCGTCGTCGCGATCGGCGGCAGCAGCAAGCGCGTGCGCGTGCACTCGCTCGATCGCGGCTCAGACGAAGCAGCCGAGCTGCTTTGGGAAGGCAAGCACGACGACTTCGTGCTGTCGCTCGCGTTCTCGCCCGACGGCTCGCTGCTCGCGGCCGCGGATCGCAGCGGCGCGTGCGTGCTGTGGGAAGTCGACGGCGGCGCGATCGCGCAGACGCTGCGTTCGCCGCAAGGCGCGGCGCACGCGGTCGCCTTCCATCGCTCCGGCACGGTGGTCGCGCTCGCGTGCGGCGACGGCACGGTTCGCGCGTTCGACCCCAAGGACGGCAAGGAGCGCTGGCAGAAGAAGGCGTGCCAGGGCGACGCGCTCGCGGTCGCGTTCTCGCAGAAGGACGCGCTCGCGGTGTGCGGCGCCGACGGCAAGCTCGCGCGCTTCGCGCTCGACGGCAAGCAACTCGGCACGAGCCCGTCGCTCGGCGACCACGTGCTCGGCGTCGCGTTCGGCGACGACGACAACGTCGTGTTCGGCGCCGATGCGCAAGGCCGCCTGCATCGCTGGGACGGCAAGAAGGTCGAAGTCGTGGCCGGGCTGCGCGGCGTGTCGCAGTAGTCGGCGCCGACGCATCGGTTCGTTCGCGGTAGCTTGGAGATGGGCCTGCCAACGCCAATCCATCCGATGTCCCATCCCACGAGTCCGGTCGGCGGTCGTTGCGCGTTGCTGGCGCTGTTCGCGACGTCGCTGTCCGCCCAGTCACAGTGGACGACCGAGCAAGTGATGTGGCCGCGCGCGTTCCACGCGATGGCGCACGATCCGGTTGCGAACGAGGTGCGCGTGTTCGGCGGCACGCAGGCGAGCACGCAGCATGCGGAGGCGTGGGCCTTCGATGGCAGCGCGTGGTCCAGGACGCAACCGCCGCCGGGACTGCCGGATGAGGTGGTCTACGACTCGCGGCGCGCGCGCTTCGTCGCGGTGGTCAACGGCAACTTCGTCGCAGAGTGGGACCGCGCCAACTGGGCGACCGTCCCGCAGCCGAACGCGTTCGGCGGCGGACGTTGGCTGCTCGCCTACGACCCAGTGCGCCAGGTGACGACGCTGGTGGACAGCTCGTTCGGCTCCACCGACGTGCACGACTGGAACGGCGCGACGTGGACGCAGCGGGCGATGACGGGCGCGCCGCCGCCGTGGAACGTGAACGGCCGCCTCGAGCACGATCCGCGCACCGGCGCAATCCTATCGCTGATGTCGTTCCCGCCCGGCACGCCGCTGCAGGTCTGGTCGTGCAACGGCACGACGTGGCAGCGCATCGTCACGCCCGTTTCGCCGCCGCCGCTCGAGTGGTTCTCGACCGCGCGGGATCCAAGCACCGGCGACCTGCTCGTGTTCGGCGGCTACCAGTCGATCCAAGGCACGGCCGTTCCCGGCAACGACCTCTGGGCGTTCGACGGGACCACGTGGCGGCTCGTGCCGACGACGACGAGGCCGAGCGCTCGCTACGCGCAGTCGATGGTGACGGATGCCGTCAACGGCCGCGTGCTCCTCTACGGCGGCGCGTCGTTCGCGGGCAACGCGGTCTGGCACGGCGATCTCTGGTCGTGGAACGGCGGCGCATGGACGAAGCTCGCCGATGCCGCTGCGCCGAGGATCGGCCACCTGCAGAGCTTTCCGGCATCGGTCGTGTTCGACCGTCCTCGCGGCCAGATCCTCGCGTTCCCGTTCGACGCGCAAGGAACGGCGCAGACCTTTGACGGCGCGCGCTGGACGACGCACGCGTGCGGCGCGCAGTGCCCGTCGACGCCGAGCTACCTCGCGTTCGACGAAGTGTTCGGCATTCCGGTCGCGGTGGCTGCAAATGGCGACTTCGCGTGGACCGGGACTTCGTGGGCGGCGTTGCCGTTCGCGTCGTCACGGCCCGTCGTGCGCAGTTCCAGCGCGCTCGCCAGCACGGGGCAGCAACTCGTGATGTTCGGCGGACTCAACGGCCTCAATCCGACCAACGAGACATGGACGCTCGACGTGGGTGGGTGGACGCGTCGGTTCCCCAACACTTCGCCGCCGCCCGCCGCCGGGCATCGCATGGCCTCGATGCCGAGTCGCGGCGAGGTCGTGCTCGTCACGGGAAACCGCACGTGGACGTGGAACGGCCTCGACTGGGCGGATCGCGGCGCGGTGCCGTTCCCCTACGTCTACGACTTCGCGATGGCTTGGTCGCCGGAACGCGATCGCGTCGTGTTGCACGGCGGCATCGATGCGTCGCAGATGACGCAGCAGACGCTCGCGAAGGTGTGGGAATGGGACGGCAGCGTCTGGCTGGACAAGACTCCGCCAGCCAGCCCGGCCCGCATGCAGCATCGCATGGTCGAAGGGCCCGGCCAGTTGCTCTACGTGATGCCGGACAGCCCGCAGCCGTTCCATCGCCTCGGCTCCGTGGCGCTCGCGACCTCGGTCGTCTACGGCACGGGATGCGCGGGCTCGTCGGGCATCCCCGGCATCTCGACCAAGGTCTGGCAACGTCCGCGGCTCGGCGAAGCGTTCGTCGTCGAAGGATCGAGCCTGCCGTCGACGTTCGCGTTGTTGATCCTCGGCTTCCGCGACGACCAGTGGGCGGGGCAGCCGTTGCCGCTGTCGCTCGCGTCGGTCGGCATGCCAGGATGCTCCGCGTGGCTGGAGCCGTTCGACGTGCTCGGCGCGTTGCCGAGCGGCGGCAGCGCCGCGTGGAGCCTCGCGGTGCCCAACGATCCCGGTTTGCTCGATCTCGACTTCTACCTGCAAGGCCTGGCGTTGGACCCGGCGGCGAATGCGTTCGGCGCAGTGGTCTCCAACGGCCTTCGCAACCGCATCGGCAGACGGTGACATCCGGGCCGATCTCTGCGTCACTCGAACTGCGTCGAACCCTCGGATTCGACTCCGCTCGCAGTCCTTGATCGCGATCCGGATGCCAGGCTGTCGGCGACGCCGTCGTTCTTCCGCGGGCTGCTATGTCGTCGTCCACCAAGGAGTGGCGAACACTCGTGGGGTCAGCCATTCGCTCACGGTGCCGCAGTGCAGTAGCAATGCTGCCGGCGCCTCGGACCCGTAATCTTCGCAGAAGGAGATGAGGTGTCGCGCGTCACGCAGGTTCGGTCGTTCGGTTGCCTTCACCTCGACCGGAAGCAGTCGGCCATGTCCTTCCAAGACGAAGTCGACCTCCTCACCTGTGGCGGTGCGCCAGTAGCTGATGTCGATCGGATTGGCACGCGAGTCTCGGCAAACGAGCATGTCGAGCAGCACGAGGTTCTCCAGCATCGCACCCGAAGGTTCGGCCGTGCCGGCAAGCCGCATCGCCAAGCCCGTGTCGGCCCAGTAGATCTTCGGCGACTTGATCAGTCGCTTGGTCCGGTTGCGTGAGTAGGCAGGCACTCGTAACAGCTGATAGGAGGCCTCGAGCACGTTGAACCACCGGTGCACGGTCGGTTGCGACAGTCCCGTGTCGCGTCCGAGTTCCGTCTGATTCAGCATCTGTCCGACTCGCAGGCAAGCTGCGCGCATGAGGCGACGGAAGTCGGCCAACGAGTTGACCGATGTCAGCGCATTGAGGTCCCGTTCGAGATAGGTGCGGACGTAGCCGTCGAACCAGATGCCGCGTTCTTCGTCAGACTTCAGGTGAACGGATGGCGTCGGATAGCCACCGCGAGTGACGATCTCGCGCCAATCGGCGGGAGCGTTCCCGAGGTCCTGCAGCAAACTCGGCCAGTCCTTGGGGCTGACACTGAGCAACTCGTTCCACGCGCCGCATCGACCCGTTCCTCGTGTCTCTCCGAGGCTCATGGGCCAGAGGGTCAAGTAGCTGGCGCGTCCGGCGAGAGACTCCGACACGCCCTGCATCAGGAGCAAGTTTGCGGAGCCGGTGAGCAGGAACCTCCCCGGGCGTCGGTCTGTGTCGATGGACCGTTTGACCGCGAGCAGGAGTTCCGGCGCACGTTGGATCTCGTCGATGGTCAGCGGTTCGTCTCCGCCGAGGATCGCTTGCGGGTTGGCGGTTGCGAGCTCCAGGACATCGAACTCATCGAGGGTGCGGTAGCGCCGATGCCCGGGGAGCAAGCGCTCCACGAGCGTGCTCTTGCCTGTCTGGCGAGCCCCGGTCAGGACGACGGCCGGCATCGCCGCGAGGTGGCGTTGCAGCGCTGGCCCGGCTGCTCGCGCAAGATCATGCATGACGTGAATGATTATCATGCACGACGGAACAGGCAACCACCTAGAGAGATATGTCGTCGCAGCCGTCGGATCCTGGGTTCTCGATGCCGAGTCGCCGTGGCAAGGGGCACTCGGGGACAGCCTCGAGGAGCCTGCCTCGGGCCACACGGTGGCTGCGTCAGTGGCTGGTCCGTCAGCCGCGCCGAGGATCCACGCGCGGAGCGAGCAGGTCCGGCTGCTCCTTCGCGACCTCGCCGTCGATCTCCAGCTCGAACAGGTCCGCGACGAGGCCTTCGGTCTCGACCTTCGACCAGATCTTGCAGCCTGCGATGAGCGCGTCACTCGTGGCGTCGCAGCGGCCGAGCTCGGTCCACGCCGCGTCCTTGCTGCCGCGCCACGACGCGACGAGGCTCGCTCCGGTGCGCGCCAGCCGCAGCCAGCCTTCGTCACCTTCGATCGGCCGACGGCCGACGACGTTGCCGGCGAGGCCCGCCGCCACGTTGCGCGCGTTCGGCTTGTCCGCGGTGCTGATGACCTGCGCGTAGTAACGCGCGGTGGACGCCTCGTTCTGGAAGAACAGCCCGAGGCAAGCGGAGTCGGGGCCCGCGTTCCACTTCTGCAGCACGTAGCGGATCGTCAGCGTCGCGTCGCCGACGATGCGCGTCGGCACGAAGAAGCCGGACGAGGTCACGGGCCCGAGTTGGCTCTTGCCGAAGGCGATACGCATCGCGACGCCGTTCGCGTCGACGTCGACCTCGGCGCGCCGCGGGTAGCGGTAGAACGTGAGGCCGCGTTCGCGGAAGACGGGGCGGCCCGTCGAGAACGGCCACGGCAGGCCGCCGGACAGGTGCGAGTTGAACTCGACGAGCAGCGCGCGGATGCGGACGAACGCGCGCGCGAACGACTGCTCGACCGATTGCTGCATCGCGCTGTCGCGTCGCAGCGACGCGCTGACGAGCAGCGGGCCGTGCATGCGGCAGCCGGACTCCGCGAGCTCGACGGCAAAGCGCTCCGCGATCGCCGCAGCGGGCGCGTCTTCCTGCCCGCGGAAGCCGAGGCGTGGCATCGACTCGTCGCCGGCCCACGCGACGAACACGTCCTGCGACGCGGCCGCGCGATCGATCGCCTCGCGCAACGCGCGGATGCGTTCGCGCACGACGATGTGGATCGGCGCCTCGAGCAGCGTCTGCGCAACTGCGGCCGCGACCATCAGCGCGACCGGGTTCGCGGAGACCTTGGCTTGCACGCCGGCCGCGGCGCCGAACGGCAGCCCCGCAGCGAGGCTCGCGCCGAACAGCGCGAAGTCCGCTCGCATTCCGCGCGCCGCGCTCGCCGCGCCGTGCGCGATGCGATGCGCGGTCGCCGTCTCGTCCATGCAGATGGACGTGCCGTGCGCGAGGGCGCGCGCGGCGAGCGACTGGAACTGCTGCGGATCGACATCGGCGCCGAGCGCCAGCATCGACGCCGCCGCGAGCACTGCGTCGTCGATCGCGTCGACAGCGACCGCGCGCGTTCCGGCGACGTGCGCGAAGCGATCCGCTGCGTCGCCGACGAGCAGGATCGTTCCGGGCTTCTTCACCATCGCGGCCGCGACGATCGCGTTCGCTGCTTCGCGCTCGTCGGCGAAGGTCGACAGCGTCGTCGCGAGTCCCAGCGACTTCGCGATCGCCGCCGTCGCGCTCGCCGGATCGAAGTCCGTGTCTGCTGCCGCTTCGAGTCGCGCGTGGACTCCAGGCTCGTCGAGGGCGACCAGCGCATCGCGGTCGGCGAGGTCGATCCGTTCCGGCTCGGCAGCGGACGGCGCGATCGGCGCGGCACAACCGACGCGCGCGGCGAGGCGCTGCAGCAGAAGCAACGAAGAGGTCGGGATCGGCACGAGAACGTCGCATCTTGCCGCGACATCGGCCTGCACGCCACGCGCCAACTCCTGCATGCGCAGCAGAGCTTCGCCGCAAAGCGACGCGTCGCCGCTCGCTACTCGCTGCGTTTCTTCGGCAGCGCCACGATGGCGACGACCGCGATCGTCGCCAGCGCGACGCCGACGGCGGCGGGGCCGTGTTCCTTCGCAAGCCACAGCATCGCGAACGGTCCGAGCCCGCCGACCACCGCGAACGCGCCGTCGTAGCCGAGCGCGAGCCCGCTGCTGCGCACGCCGGGCGAGAACATCGTCGGCAGGATGCTGAGATACGCGCCGATGAACAGCCCGCCGAGTCCGCCGAGCACGGCGAGCGGCAGCACGCCGATGGAAGTGAACATCAGGTAGCCGGGAACCGCGGCGATCGCGATCAGCCCGAGCACGGCGCGGCAGACCTTCGTCGCGCCGTGTCGGTCGGCGAGCCAACCGGCGATCACGTAGAGGAACGAGCCGCACGACGCGCACACGAGCGAGATGCGTTCTGCTTCCTGCATCGGGATCGCGCCGTGCGTGGCCAGGAACGACGGCAACGCGAGGTAGAGCGTGGCGACGATCCATGCGTGCATCGCGCACATCGCGGCGGCGCGCACGGCGCTGCCCGGTTCGGTGCGCAGCAACGTGCGCAGCGGCACGCGTTCGACGCCGCGGTCGCGCAATTGCGTGAATGCCGCGGTCTCGCCGGCATGGCGCCGCACGAACCATGCGGTCACGCCGACGCTGCTGCCGAGCACGAACGCGATGCGCCAGCCCCACGCGAACGCGGCCTCGGCCCCGAGCGCGAATGTGATCGCCGCGGCGACGAGTTGTCCGAGCAGCATGCCGGAGTTGACGCCCGCCATCAGGGTCGCGGTCGCGATGCCGCTGCGACGCGTTCCGGCGTGTTCTGCGAGCCAGCACAGCGACGCGGGCAGCTCGCCGCCGAGCGTCATGCCTTGCAGCAACCGCAGCAAGACGAGCAGCACGGGCGCCGCGGAGCCGATGGTCGCGTAGCCGGGCAACAACGCGATCGCGAGCGTCGCCGCTGCCATGCCGAGCACCGTGTGCGAGAACACGTAGGCGCGGCCGCGGCGGTCAGCGACGTGCGCCCACAGGATCCCGCCGATCGGGCGCGCGAGGTAGCCGACGGCGAAGACGAGGAACGCCTTCAGCGTCTGCGCCGATTCGCCGGCCTCCGGCGGGAAGAACGCTGCGCCGATCTGCGGCGCGAACACCGCGAAGATCACGAAGTCGTAGAACTCGAACACGCCGCCGAGCGCGGAGATCAGCGTCGTGCGCAGCAGCGGCGCAGCGGCGTCGCCGCGTCGTGGGTCATGCATGGTCGGTCGTCTCGTTCGTTGTCGTGAACCGGTCCGGCGACAGGAACGCGATCGGCAACTTCGTGCCGCCGAGCAACGCCAGTTCGCAGAGCGCATCGCCAAGCGTTGGCGCGAGCTTGAAGCCGTGGCCGGACAATCCCGCGGCGAAGTGGATGCGATCGGACGTCCGCGAACGGCCGACGAGGAAGTCGCCGTCGGGCGACATCGTGTAGAGGCAGGTCGCGGCCTCGACGAGTCGACCTGCGAGCGGCGCGGCGGCGCGCGCGTAGGCGTCGAGCAGTGGCTCCAGGTCCGCGGCGCACGGCTCTGCGGCGCCGACGTCGGGATCGACGACGTCGGACGAGCCGTGCCACGCGACCTTCGGGAAGCGCGCAGGCGAATGTGCGTCGGCCTTCGGATCGGCTGGGATCCCGTAGAGGGCGCGTGCGTCGTCGCCGCGGTCGAGCAGCCAGCACGGCATGCCGACAGGCGAGCTTTCGTCGCGCGGCGCGACCCAGGTCTGCACTTGTCGCGTCACCGTGAGGTGTTGCTGCAGTTCGGGCAGCAGCTTGCTGGTCCAGGCACCCGCGGCGACCACGACCTTGTGTGCGCGTTCGGTACCGTGCTCGGTGACGACGTCGACGCCCGTGTCGTCGGCGCGCAGCGAGACGGCGCGCGTGCACAGACGGACTTCGGCGCCGGCGGCGCGAGCCGAGGCCACCGCGGCGGCGATCGCGCGTTCCGGCCGCACGAGGCCGGCGTCCGGCTCGAACACGCCGCGCTCCGCGAACGGTGAGGCGAACCACGGGAAGCGCCGCGCCACATCGCGCGCGTCGAGGTCGTCGACGGCGAGGCCGTGTGCGCGCGCAGCAGCGAGCGAGCGGCGGAGGATCGTGGAGTCGTTGCGTCCGAGCAGCAGCACGCCGCAGCGATGCAGCAGCTCGACCGATTGCTCGCGTTCCAGTTCCTCGAAGCGCCGGGTCGCGTGCCGCAGCAGCGGCACGTAGTCGGGATGCTCGAAGTAGGCGTGGCGGAAGATGCGGCAGTGGCCGTGGCTCGATCCGCGCGAATGCGCCGGCGCATCGAGCTCGAGTCCGAGCACGCGCGCGCCGCGGCGGCTCATCGCGCGCAGCGCGAACGAGCCGACGGCTCCCACGCCGATCACGATGACATCGAAGACGCCCATGCGGATGCCGCGGGCCGCAACCGGCCGCGTTGCGCGAGGCTACTTCAGGACTTCCGCCGACCGCCAGCGTCGCTTTGTGGCACGCGGCGCGCGGCCAGGAAATACATCGACGCGGCTTGCGCGGGTGAGCGCGCAAGCCGCGTCGGAAGCCTTGGTGGTGAAGGCGACCGGTCGCGTGGGTGAGACACGTTCCGGGTGAGCGCGTCGAAGGGCGAGGAGACGCGGAATCGACGTTGGCTCGTTCCCTAATTGCGCCTGATCCCTCGTTCCTAACGCGCGTTTTCCGATTCGCGTCGACCGGTACGAACGGCGAGCAGTCGTTGCGCGCGACCGAACCTTCGCGGTCGCGCGCAGGCGGGCGCGGCCTCAGCCGCGCTTCTTCGCCGCCGCCTTCTTGGCGGGCTTCTTCGCGGTCGCCTTGCTCGCAGCGGCCTTCTTGGCCGGCTTCGCAGCGGCCTTCGACTTCGGCGTCAGCACCTTGGTCTTGGCAGCGGGCTTGATGGTGGCCTTGGCCGCGGGCTTCTTGCTCGCCTTCTTTGCGCCCTTCGCCGGCAGCGGATCCTTTTGGTAGATGTGGATCACCGTGGCGGGCGGGAAGCCGTTGAACCACGTCGACGACGCGGCCGAGTAGGAGCCGATCTTCTCGCTGTAGAGCAGGTCGCCGATCTCGAGGTTGGTCGGCAGCGACTCCGTCATCGACACGACGTCGAGCGCGTCACACGTCGGACCGAACACCGACGCCACCGCCTTCGGGCCGTCCTTGAACGCGCTGAAGTGGTAGTGGCAGTGGTCGAAGATGACGCCCGAGAACGTGTGGTAGACGCCGTCGTCGATGTAGTAGCAGAGCTTCCCGTCGCGGATCGCCTTGCCGATGATCTTGCTGACCGCGGTGGCGGCCGTCGCGACCATGAAGCGGCCTGGCTCGGCGATGATCTGGATGTCGTTCGGGAACAGGCGGTCGAGTTCGCGGTTGAGGATCGCGGCGAGCTCCTGGAACGGCTTGACCGTCTCGTCGTACGGAGCGGGGAAGCCGCCGCCGATGTCGAGCAGGTTCATCTTGTGGTAGCCGCGCTCCTTGGCTTCTTCGAACACGCTGGCCGCGAGGCTGATCGCCTGCACGTAGTTCTCGACGTTCGTCGTCTGCGAACCGACGTGGAACGACAGGCCTTCGCACACGAGGCCGCGCTCGTGCGCCGCGAGGATCAGGTCGACCGCTTCGCCCGGCGACGCGCCGAACTTGCTCGACAGCTCGACCATCGCGCCCGTGTTCGGCACCTTGAGGCGCAGCACGACGCCGGCGTTGGGCGCGTACTTCTGGATCTTGTCCAGCTCGGCGATGTTGTCGTAGGTGACGAGCGGCTTGTACTTGTCCAGCTCCTGCAGCGTCTCGATCGCCTTGATCGGGTTCGCGTAGATGATCTTGTCCCAGATGAACGCCTGGCGCTCCTTCTGGGGCAGGTGCTCGATGTTCTGGTAGACGTTCAGGAACTCAGGCATCGACGCGACGTCGAACGACGCGCCTTCCTGGTAGAGCGTCCGCACGATCGCCGGGTCGCTGTTGGCCTTGACCGCGTAGTAGGGCTGCACGCGCGGCAGGTACTTGCGGAACGTCGCGAAGTTCTCGCGGAGCTGGTCGTGGTCGACGACGAAAAGGGGCGTGCCGTGTTCTGCGGCGAGCTGCTTCAGGCGGGCCTTGGTGATCATGGAATGGAGGGAATCAGTCGGCCTCGGTGATGAGGAAGTTCTTGAACTGCCAGGGGTCCTCGCGATCGATGGCCGGGTTGTTGTGGCCCACGAACGCGTTCGTGTAGTGCTTCAGCGGGTTCCAGTCGGCCGCCTTCGAGATGAACTTGCCGAGATACGGCTTGGCCATGCCGAGCACGTATTCGTGCGGGAGGTCTTCGGGGGAGACCACGCCGCGCTTGGGGTTCTCGATCATCCAGCAGACGGCGGAGACCACGGAGATCGCGACCTGCACGGTCGTCGCGTTCTGGCCCGGCACGAGCTTGCGCGCGGTGTGGATGTCGAGCGCGCTGCCGACCCACCACGACTGCAGCGGGTGGCCCATGATGAGCGCGCCGAGGATGTCGCTGCCGTCGATGATCTCGTCGGACAGGATGCGCAGCTTGTTCTGCAGCTTGTAGTCGTTGCCGCGCAGCTCGTTGAGCGACGCGATCGCCGAGTCCGAGGGGCAGTAGGCGTAGTGCACGGTCGGGCGGTAGGCCGCCTTGCCGTCCTGCCACACCGTGAGGCGATCCGACAGCGAGAACGCTTCGCCGTGGCGCACGACCATTCCGTGGATCGTGTAGTCGGGGACCCACGACACGACCCACGTGTTCATGCCCATCCGCGCGAGGCAGATTTGGTTCTTCGGGCCTTCCTCGTGCTCGTAGGCGAGGTCGGGCAGCTCCTTCTCGTGCGTGCCCCAGCCCATCTCCGCGGTCGTCGTGCCTTCCTCGCGGAAGCCCTCGATCGACCACGTGTTGACGAACTCGTCGACCTTCTTCGGGTCGTTGGTGATCTGCGTGTCGCGCTCGCTGCAGTGGATGACCTTCACGCCGAGCTTCCACGCGAGCTCGTTGAAGATGCGCTTCTTCGCGAGGTGCGCGATCTCTTCCGCGGCAGCGCCCGCGAACTTCTTCTGCGCGAGGCACTTCTTGGCGATGTCGAGCAGGCCTTGCTTGGTGAAGCTCGAGATCAGGCCCGGGTTGGCGCCGTGCTCCAGCACCGCGGTGGGCCCCGGCTCGTTCCAGTTGGCCATCATCCGCCGCAGGTTCATGTGCCGCCAATACAGCGTGCGCTCGGTCGGATGCTTGTCCTCGGCGTTGTCGTACGGGTCCCACACCTCGACCGACGTGTTGACGTAGAGCACGCCGTGGTCATGGCACCACTGGATGATCTCGCAGGCGTCGATGTTCCACGCGAGGTCGATCAGCACGTCGCCAGCGCGCAGCAGTTTGCCGAGCGTGCTGGCGAGGTTGGCAGGTGTGATGCGCTTCTTGACGAACTGCAGCCCCTTCTTGGTCCAGGGCGCGAGAATCTCGCGCCGGTCCTCGAAGTCCATGACGGTGATGTTCTTGATCGGCACGTCGATGTGCTTGAGCAAGATCGGCAGTGTGCACTGCGCGACCGCTCCGTAGCCGACGAACAGGATGCGTTGGTCGAATGCGAGCATCACTTCGATAGGTTGGCTTCGTTGTGGCGGGGTGGGATGCGGATTTCGGGGCGAGGATCCTAGGGAAACCGACCGCCCGCGCCAGCGTGCGCCGTGAGCGATCGCGCGAGGATTCGCAGCGCGGCTGCTGGCAACTCCGCGCGCTGTCGCGAGGCTCTTGCCTGCGGCGAAGGCCTCGCGGCGTTACAACGCTCCGCCGATGCGGTTCTTCTCGGCGCTCCTGCTCGCCGCGACGCTGGCTCCGGCGCAAGCCGAGTCCCGTGCCGACGGCGAACGGCTGCCCGCGCGCTACGCGACGCGCGGGGAGCTGCGCTGGGGTTCCGACTCCGAGGGCGGCGCGCCGTTCGTGGGCGCGGATCCGGCGGATCCTGCGCGCGAGGTGGGGTTCGAGGTGGAGCTGGCCGCGGCGATGGCCGAGGACCTCGGCGTCGCGTTCGTCCGCGTGCAGACTCCGTGGGAGAGCCTCGTGCAGGCACTCGACCGCGGCGACTGCGACCTCGCGATGAACGGCCTCGAACCGACGCCGGAGCGGCGGCGGCTCGTTCGCTTCACGCGGCCTTACTACGTCTTCATGCAGCAGCTCGTGGCGAAGGCGGGCTCGCCGATCCGTTCGCTGGACGACTGCGCGGGCGCGCGCGTGGGCTGCCTCGGGCAGTCGGCGAGCCACGCGGAACTGCTGCGGCACGGCCGCGTCGAGCCGGTGGTCTACGACGAGTCGGCGCGCAGCTTCCTCGAGGTCGACAACGGCCGGAACGCGGCGGTGTTGTGCGACGTGCCGATCGCCGCGGCGCAGTTGCAGCTGTTCCCCGGGCTGCGCGCAGCAGGCGCGCCGTTCGGCAAGGACCACTACGCGATCGCCGTGCGCCGCGCCGAGCCGGACCTGCAGCAGGCGCTCGACGCCAGCGTGCTGCGGTTGTGGCGGCAAGGCACGCTAGAGCGCATCTGGCGCAAGTGGTCGATGCACAACGACGCGCAGCGCGAGATCGGCAGCCTGCGGCCGAGCGGCGGCGAGGACGACGACGGCGCGGTCGCAAGCGAGGAGCGCGCTGGCTCGGAGTTCGGGTTGTTGCTTGCCGCGGCGGCCAAGACCGTCGGCATCTCGTGTGCTGCGTTCGCGATCGCAATCGTGCTCGGCCTCGTGCTCGCGATCGCGCGGCTCCACGGCCCGCGGCCGGTGCGCTGGCTCGTCATCGGCTACGTCGAAGTCTTCCGCGGAACGCCGGTGCTCGTGCAGTTGCTGTTCCTCTACTACGGCCTCGGCCAGTGGGAGGCGCTGCAACTGCCCGCGTGGCTCGCGGGCGTGATCGGGCTCGGCCTCAACTACGCGGCGTACGAGTCCGAGGTCTATCGCGGCGCGATCTCGGCGATCCCGCGCGGCCAGCAGGAGGCTTCGCAGGCTTTGGGACTGTCCGCCGCGCAGACGCTGCGCTTCGTCGTGCTGCCACAGGCCCTGCGGTTGTCGCTGCCCGCCTCGACCAACGACTTCGTCGCGCTGTTCAAGGACTCGGCGGTCGTGATGGTGATCTCGGTCGTCGAGCTCGGCAAGCAGTACCAGATGCTCGCGTCCGCGTCGGGCCGCTTCGTGTCGCTCGGCCTGCTGACCTGCGCGCTGTACCTCGCGATGAGCGTGCCGCTCGCGTTCCTCGCGCGGCGCTTCGAGCGCGCGCTCGACGGAGACAAGACGTGATCGAACTGCGCGGGATCAAGAAGGCCTACGCCGGACGCACGCTGTTCGCCGGCTTCGACTGCGTGTTCGAGCGCGGCAAGACGACGGTGATCACCGGCGTGAGCGGCTCGGGCAAGAGCACGCTGTTGCGCATGCTCAACCAACTCGAACGCCAGGACGAAGGCACGTTGCGCGTCGGTGACCTCGAGATCCCCGCGCAGCTGCCGCATGCGGAATGGCGCCGCCGCGCGCATCTGCTGCGTCGGCGCGTGGGAATGGTGTTCCAGGGCTACCAGCTGTTCCCGCACCTCGACGTGCTGCACAACGTGATGCTCGCGCCGGTGCGCGCATTCGGCGTCGAATCGCACAACGCCGAGCAGCGATCGCTCGCGCTGCTCGCGAGCGTCGGCATGGACGGCGCGCGCGACCGTCGCCCCGCGCGATTGTCCGGCGGCGAGTCGCAGCGCGTCGCCATCGCGCGCGCGCTCGCGACCGAGCCCGAGATCCTGCTGCTCGACGAGCCGACGTCGGCGCTCGACCCGCGCAGCACCGAGGACGTCGTGCGCGTGATCGAAGGCCTGCGCAACAAGGGGATGACGCTGGTGATGGTCACGCACAGCGCAGAGCTCGCGCGACGCCTCGGCGACCGCGTCGTCGAAGTCGGGGAGAAGTGACGTTCGCGAGGATCGACGAGTCCGTTCCGCGTCGATGAGGAGCGCTCGCGGGCGAGCACTGCGAATGCCGGGGGCGCTTTCCGCGGGTGCCTTCGACGTTTCGCCGTCGAACCAGGTCGTTTCGAACGCAAGATGTGCCACGTCCGTCCAGCGCGACACCTCCCCTGGCCGCGCGGAGTGGGGTGGACTATCGTCTTGCTCCGACTGGAGGTCGCCGTAACGAGGAACGAAGGCCCTCGGCCTCGCACGGTGCAATCCGCAGGATGCGCGAGGACCGAAAGCCCCGCCGACCTTGCATCGCGACCGACCGCAGCCGACCGCTGGTTGCGGATCCCTTCTCGCTCCGGAGTGCTCCCCATGCTGAAGTTCGCGCTCTTCGCTTTGCTCTCCGCCGCCGCACTGCCGGCGCAGGTCAGCGTGACCTTCACTGCGCTCTCCGGTTCCGTCGCGGCCACGGGTGGTCCGACGCACACGATCGCGGCCGGGACCGATCTCGCGCCAGGGCTCAACCTCACTTCGACGGGAACGAGCGGCAGTTTGGGCGCGACCACATCGCTGCAGGTCCAACCCATGGTGATCGCCAGCGGTGGCCACGGGATCGCCGTGCAGGCCGCTTCCGAAAGCTCCACCGGCGGCATCCCTGCATCGACGTCACTGACCTGTCTGGTGACCATCCAGTCCTCGACTCCCCGACAGGTCTTCCTCGATCTCGACGGAAGCGGCGGCCACTACCAGATCGGGTTCGGCGACGTCGCCATGGACATCGACAACGACGGCAGCGTCGAGTTACCGAGCCTCCAGGCCTGGTATCGGTACCCGCTCACAGTGGGTCCAACGCCGCGGACCATCTCCTTCTCGGTCAGCGCTGGGGTCACCTTCTGGTCCTTTGGATGGGGCAGAGCGAGGTTCGACCTACGAATCGTTCCCGGCACGTGCCGCGCAGGACAGTGGGGGGGGGCTTGTTCGGGCCCTTCGAATCAACTGTTCTGCCGCGAGAGCGTATTTGGGGGTGTCGACCTGACCTTCACGAACACTGCGTACTCGAGCGGGGATCGGCACATGATCGCAGTGTTGGGTGTGCAGCAACTGACTCCTCCGTTCGCGCTGCCGACCATCGGGTGCCTGCTGTTCGTCGACCCACTCGTCTACTGGTACGTTCCGCGGCCGACGTTCCTGGGCGGCACGGTGCACCTCGACGTCCCGGCCGCAGTCCTCCCACTGGTCGGCTACGTGCAGGGCGTCGAATTCCTGCCGTCGACCTCCCAGTTCCTCACGACGCAGGCCCAGCGCATCGACTGCCAGTGAGGCCTACTTCTTCGCCTCGCCCGCGGCCTTCGCACCCGCGACCTGGAACCCGACCGTCGCCGTCGCCTCGAACGGACCCCACCGCATCACGAGCGTGCCACGGCTCGGGTCCTTCTCGTCGGCCGTGATCGCGATCGCGAGCTTTGCCGCCACGTCGTTGTTCGCGCTGCGCGCAAACACCATCGGTGCAGTGACCAACGGCTTCTTCTCGCCCGTGTAGAGCGCGGTAGTCGCCGGCAACAGCGCGTCCTTCATGGCTTGCTTGCTGTCGAAGAAAAGCAAGCTCATCGCGCCGTCCGCTGCGAAGCGGATGCCGAGGTAGTAGCTGCCGGCCTCGATCTTCACGCCGCCGATCTCGACGGGGCCCACGGTGTCGAACGTCGTCCACCAGCCCTTGCCGAGCTGGCTGTATTGGGTGCCCTTCACGGCGTCCATCTGCCCTTCGAAGTGCGCGCGCCACGTCGATTGCCCGTAGCTGATCGAGACCGCGGAGAGCGGCACGCCGGCCTCGGCCGAGACGACCACGGTCGTCGCCGTGCGGTCGAGTTCGGGTCCGCCGCTCACGCGCTGCCCGAGGGCGAGGGTTGGGAGTGCGAGGGTTGGGAGTGCGAGGGTCGCGAGAAGGAATGCGAAGGAGCGAAGACGCATTAGGAACGAGATCAGATTGGAATCTACCGCTGCACGATTTCGGGCGCGCGAAGGCGAATCCGGTGATGCGAGTCGTGCACTGTCTATTCAGTTGGTGGAGTGACGGCGATCCAATGGCAACGCAAATCATGAGGGGGTGAAGCCAACTGGAAGACCTCGGTCAGACGCCAGCGTGCCCGGCGATTCGTGAGCTATGGCGCTCAGCCCGATTGCACGCAGGGCTGTTGGCGACAGGGCGCCTGACAGAGGGATCCACTCAGTTCGGGAAGCAGTTCTCTGCGTGCCAGGCAGGCGTATGGCGCAGATTTCGTTCGACACGAAGCTCGAGGACTGCGGTGGGCTTGGTGGTCTCGACGAAGAAGTTGAACGTCTGCGGCTGCAGGGCCGTGGAGGTGATGAACCAGCTCGTACCGAAATGTTCCGCCAAGAACGGGCGGATTGCCCACGAAAAGCTGTCGCTGATGACGAGCAGGGTGCCGGGCGATCCAGGTGACTGGCATTTCACCGGTGGGCTCCAGATGCCGTAGTCAGAGGGCAGCTTCGTCCAGTCGAAATCGAGCGGAATCTCCGAGTGCTTCCACCCAACCGTCGGACGCAACTTCGGCGCGCGCTCCATGGACTTGGCCGGCAACGGAATCAGTCGTTCCAAATCGCCGCCGTAATCCTCGAGCTTCGATGTAAACAGGCTGCGGTCCATTGCCTCCAACGCCAGACCTTGCTTTGCGAACTCTCCAAGTATGGCGACATATGCGGAGTGCGCACCCAGTGGGTTCCAGTGGCTATCGCGAACGTAGTAGACGACATCCTGGGCCGCAGCACGCTCCAGGGTCGAGCGCAAGTCCAGCATCCGAAAATCAGAGTGGCCTTCCAGCCACGCGGTGAGTTGCTCGAGCCGTGTGGGCAGCCCCGGTCTTTGCGCATGTCGTTCCGGCAGGAAGCGGCTGTAGACGGTTGCCTTGTTGGGGGCGACAGCAAAGACATATGGGATGCCCTTCGTCTGCAGCCACTTTCGCCTCGTCTCGAGCGCGGTCTTCCACGCCACCAACTCTGGTTCTCCGAGGCGAACTTCGCCGCGACGGTCGGGGAAGATCCCGTCGCGCGTGTAGAAGAGCCAATCCTCGCGGCCCAACACGACCTGTGGCGTGGGCGACACGCCGAAAGCGTGGATCGTGGCCCACGCATGTAGTTCCAGGGCCTTGTCCCGAAATGCGAAGTTCTTGCTGAACCACTCCTCGTACCGACTGGGCCAGCTGGCCAGTGTGTTGATGTCCGTGGGTTTCTCGGGGAAGTCGGATTTGCCATCGGACTGCGTTTGCGTCTCGTGCAGGGCCACGACGGGCGTGAGCGTGCACAGCGCAAATGCCAGCAGTGTCAGCACGTTGCCAACCGTGCTGACGGACCGTGGGCTGCTCTCAGGGCGAGTTGCCATCAGAAGCGCGAGTAGATGAAGGGGTTATGGGTTCCCGAGGCCAACTCCATGATGCAGGCGCTGATCAGGGCGCAGACCATGGCGGGTCGGAAGACGGCAGAAGCGGTTTCGCACAGGATGTGGCGAGTGCTGTTTGCGGTCGCGAAACTGGAGTAGCGTGACTTCAGCCACGGCAGCAGAGGGACGGAGAACGGGATGGCCCACGCAAGCGTGCAAAGCAGCTTGGCATCGAGCAGATGCTGCGCCGATCCCGTCTGGCAGCCGCCGCCGAACATGGCCGAGAAGTAGTAGGCGGCCTGGTCCAGGCTCTCGACCCGGAACAGCACCCAACCGCACATCGCCACCAGCGCGAGGTAGGCATGTTGGAGGATCACGGGGCAACGCTCCAGCACGCGACCGAGCCCCAGTCGTTCCAGCACGAGGAAGAGCCCGTGGTACAGGCCCCAGGCGACGAAGCTCCAACTGGCTCCGTGCCAAAGTCCGCACAGGAAGAAGACGACCAGCATGTTGCGATAGGTCTTCAAAGGCCCTGCGCGATTGCCACCGAGCGGGATGTAGAGGTAGTCACGGAACCATGTGGACAGGGATAGGTGCCACCGGCGCCAGAAATCTTGGTTCGAGCGAGCGACGTAGGGGTAGTTGAAGTTCTCGGGGAAGTGGAATCCGAGCATGCGACCCAGGCCGATCGCCATGTCCGAATAGGCTGAGAAGTCGTAGTAGATCTGCAGCGAGTAGCAGACGATCCCGAGCCATGCATGGGAGGTCGTGAGCGCATGTTCGGGAACGGAAAAAACCGAATCTGCAGGGGTGGCAACGGTGTTGGCAACGAGGACCTTCTTGGCCAGTCCGATGGAAAAACGCTGAAGGCCATCGGTCACCGCTTCCAAGGAGTGGTGACGATCCACCAATTCCTTCGCGACATCGATGTAGCGAACGATCGGACCCGCAACCAACTGCGGGAACATCGTCACATAGCAGCTGAAATCGATGATGTTCCGGGTTGCCGGCACATCGCCGCGATAGACGTCGATGGTGTAGCTGAGTGCTTGGAACGTGTAGAAGCTGATGCCCAACGGCAAGACCACTTGCCCGAACGAGCTGGCGCTCCAGGATTCGAGGCCAAACCAGGCAACCAGCAGGTTGTAGTTGGCGACCCCGAAGTTGGCATACTTGTAGTACGCAAGCATGCCGAGGGTCGCGATGGCCGTCGCGTAGAGCCATGCCTTGCCTGCCCCCGAGGGGTCCCTGCCCGCGAGAGTCGCTGCAGTCCGGGCTCGTGCGACGCCCAGTCCTCCGATCCAGCTGATCAGGATGGTCGCAAGCATCACTGTAGTGAGGCGTAGTTCTCCCCAGCCGTAGAAGACGAGGCTGATCAGCAAGAGCCAGAAGTTGGCAAATCGAAGCTCAAGCCTGCCCTTCGTCCGTCCGTTCCTGCCCAGAAGCAAGATGGCGTAATAGACCAGGATGCACACAGGCAAGAACTGGCTCAGGAACACGAGGGAGCTGAATAGCATCGGCAGCCGAGGGTAGGTGCGCGTTTCGGCTGGAGCAAGATCGCTCGTCGGCTTGTGTCCTTGAGCTGAGATCTCGCGGAAGCACTACTCCTGGCTCCGTCCGTTGTTTGCTGCGCGAGGAGCGGGAGCACTCCGGTTTTCGCGGGAAGGATGGTCCGCTCGTGGCCGTGCGCCATGGGGAAGTATGGCTGCGCTGGTGCACCTCCGTGACGAGCGGCGCACAGCAGCTACCGTTCGGGAATGAGCCAGCGAAGCGAGCTGCCGTCTGAGTTGCCCGAGTCGCTGGAGGAGCGTGTCTACGAGGCGCTGCTCGGCGGCGGCGACCCGAAGGCCGCGATCGAGGCGCTCGTCGCGCAGCATCGCGAGCACGAGAAGGCGATCCGCGCGATCGTCCGTTCGGTGCGCGCGGCGGACACCGCGGTCGGCAAGGTCAAGTCGGTCGTCGGTGCGGACGCGCCGTCCACGGCCTCGGCATCGTTGCCGCGCGGCGCGCGCATCGGGCCATACGAGGTCGTGCGCGAACTCGGCCGCGGCGGCTTCGGCGTCGTGTATCTCGCGGAGCAGCGCGAGCCGGTGCGGCGTCGCGTCGCGCTCAAGATCGTGTCGTCGTCGGCTGCGGCCAAGGACCTGCTGCAGCGCTTCGAGGCCGAGCGTCAGGTGCTCGCGCAACTCGACCATCCCGGCATCGCGCGCATCCTCGAAGCGGGCCGCTCGGGCGACGGCAGCCCGTTCTTCGCGATGGACTACTTCGACGGCCTGCCGCTGTCCGCCTACTGCGACGAACGTCGACTGTCGATCGACGCGCGCCTGTCCTTGTTCGTCGCGGTGTGCGGCGCGATCCACCACGCGCACCAGCGCGGCGTCGTGCACCGCGACCTCAAGCCCGGCAACGTGCTCGTCGACGAGAACGCCGGCGAGCCGTTGCCGCACGTCATCGACTTCGGCCTCGCGAAGGCGATCCAGGGCACGATCGACGTCGACAACCCGAGCACGACGGAGTTCGGCCGATTGCTGGGCACGCCGGAATACATGAGCCCCGAGCAGGCTGCGGGCCTGCCGGTCGACACGCGCACCGACGTCTACTCGCTCGGCGTCATCCTCTACGAGCTGCTGACCGGGTCGCTGCCGTTCTCGTCGCAGACGCTGCGCGAACGCGGTCTCGCCTCGGTCGTGAAGGTGCTCAACGAGGCGATCCCCAAACGCCCGAGCGCGATGCTCGCCGACGACGACACCGCGCGCGCGCAACTGCGGCAGTCGACGCCGCGCGACCTGCAGCGACGTTTGCGCGGCGACCTCGACGAGATCGCGATGGCGTGCCTGCACAAGGACCGCGAGCGTCGTTACGCGAGCGTTGCGGAGCTCGCCGCCGACGTGCGCAAGCACCTCGCGCACGAGCCGATCTCGGTCGGCCCGCCGAGCGTCGCGCTCGCTGCGTGGAAGTTCGCACGCCGCCACCGCGCGTTCGTCGCGGGCGCATTCGTCGCCGCGGCGTCACTGCTCGTCGCGGTTGCGATCACGTCTTGGAGCCTCGTGCGCGTGACGGAGGCGCGCGACCTCGCGGTGCGCAACGCTGAGGTGGCCCAGCAGCACGCGCTCGCCGCCGCGATCGCCGCGGCCCAAGGCGCAGGCGACAGCTGCCGCGCCGACGCGATGCGTCGCCATCTCGCGAGCGTCCCCGAAGTCCAGCGCGACCTCGAATGGCGCGTGCTCGCCGCGCAGACGGAGGACGCGACCCTCGTCGTGCCGACGAAGCGTTCGACGCCGCAGGCGCTCGTCGTGCTGAAGGACGAAGCGCTGTTCTTCGACGTGAACACCGACGAAGTGGTGACATTCGCGTTCCAGGACAAGGAGGCCGTCGTCGGCGAGCGCCATCCGTGGCACTTCGCCAACGCCTCGACGTCACGCGATCGCAGCGCGTTCGCAGTCGGCGGCGTCGAGGGGCACGGCTGCGTGGTCGATGCGACGACGAAGCGTCGCACGCTCGACTTCCGGCTGAAGTCGCGCGAACGGCCGGTGCAGTGCATCGCGTTGTCTTCCGACGGCGCGCTCGTCGCGGCGGCCAACACCGGCGACGTCGCGCTGCTCGACGCGAAGACCGGCGCGACGAAGGCCACGCTGCGCGGGCACCGTTCGTATTGCTGGGCCGCCGCGTTCTCGGCCGACGACACGTTGCTCGCCACCGGCGACCACGACGGCGAAGCGCGCATCTGGGATCTCTCGACCGGCAAGTCGCTGCAGACGATGCAACACGGCGCGATCGTGCGTTGGATCGCGTTCCACCCGTCGGGCAACACGATCGCGACGGCGGCGCGCGATGGCGTGCTGCGGTTGTGGAACGTCGCCGACGGCCGCCTGCTCGCGGAGCAACACACTGGCGCCCCGCTCGTGCACGCGTGCGAGTTCTCGCCGGACGGCAAGCTGCTCGTCTCGATCCAGAGCGACGGCAGCGTGCGCCTCTACTCCGGTGAGTCGATGCGCAACCTTGGCGCGCTGCGCGGCCATTCGGACTACTTGTCCGGGCTCGGCTTCACCGTGGACGGCGAAATCGTCACCATCGCGTGGGACGGCACGCTGCGCGTCTGGGACCCGTCCCCGCGCCGTCGCTTCGACCGGCTCGAGGGCATGATGGGCAGCACGTTCCGGCTCGCGATGCACCCGACCGAGCCGGTGCTCGGCGCCTGCTCGCTCGGCGGCGAGGTCGCGGCCTGGAACCTCGGCGACCGCAGCCTCCGATTCGCGCGCGATCTCGAGGCCGGCATGTTGCACGGGCTCGCGTGGAGCGCCGACGGCAGGTCGATCTTCACCTGCGGCGACAACGACAAGATCTACGAGCTGTCCAGCGACGACGGCTTCTTGATGCGTTCGAAGCAGCTCGTGCGCGGCCTCCGGCTGCGCGACGTCGCGCTCTCGCCGAGCCTCGGCAAGCTCGTCGTGACCGCGGTCACCGGGCAGGCGCTCGTCGTCGATCCCAAGTCACTCGAAGTGGTCGGCAAGCACTCGTTGCCCGACGGCGAGAAGTCGAGCCAGACGGTCTACGTGCTCGCCGCGCGTCGTTCTCCTTCTGCGCTCGTCTGCGAGCTCGAAGGAACGCTTCGCCATTGGGACCTCGAGCGCGGCGCGATCGCCTGGGACTTGAAGGACCAGCGAGTCACCGCGTGTGCCTACGGGCCCGACGAGGCGACCGTCGTGGCGGGCGACCATCGCGGCGCGATCCGCGTGCTCGACGCCAGGTCGGGCCGTGAACTGCGGCGCTTCGGTCGCGACAGCGAGTCCTACCACGTCAAAGGTCTCGTCGTGCTCGACGGCGGCACGCGCGTGGTCACGAGCGACCAGCGGCTGCGCATCTGGGACTTCGCGAGTGGGACCGAGTTGCTGGCGCTCGACACCGACCGCTTCGGCCCCGCGACGCTGTGCGCCGACGTGGCGCGCGGCGTGCTTGCGACCGGCAGCGGGTTCTTCACCGATCCGGCGGAAGTGCTGGTCTGGCCGCTGTCTGCGGACGTCGTCCTCGACGATCCGACCGGGCGCTGAGTTTTTTCTGCCGGTCGCGTGGTACCGGCGGGCCGTGTGGGCCTCCACCAGGAGTCCTCACCACGAGAACCCGCCATGACCACGCTTCGCATCGCCTCGTTCGTCCTCGCTTTCGCCTCCGCGCTCACTGCGCAAACGCGCGTCGACCATTCGGTGTGGCAGACGCCGCTCAAGAACCAGGGCACGCGCACCACCTGCATCGCCTTCTCGGCGACCGCGGCTCTGGAGGCCCGCTACAAGCGAGCGGGCTACGGCAACCTCGACCTGTCCGAGGAGTTCGTCAACTACGTCGGCAAGATGATGTGGCTGCATCCGTATTGGGCGGACATCAACTCTGCCGACGAGACGGAGTGCCAGCTTGCCGCGACCGGCGGCGGCGGCGGCGTTGGCCACGCGCACAACATGGTGCACTGGATGAAGGTGCCCGCCGAGACCGCGATGCCCTACCGCACCAGCGGCTACTCGTTCTCGCCCGCATGGAACGACCCGTGGTGGACGTCACAACGCAACGTCAACACGTTCAACCTCGACCCCGCGAACTTCCCGCACTCGGCGCGCAACGCCGCGGAATACCACTACGCGACGGGCCTCGTCGACCTCGGCCTTCTCGGCGCGCGCAACACCACGACGATCGAGAACGCGCTGCGCGCCGGCTACGAGGTGATCTGGGACCACCAGATCGATGAGGGGACCGGGACGCCGATCTGGCATCCAGCGGGCGCCATCCGGGATGCGCACTCGATGTTGATCGTCGGCTACGACCGCACGAGCGCGAATCCGGCCAACCACTACTTCATCGTCAAGAACAGCTGGGGTCCGACCTCGAACGCCAACGGCATGACGCACGTCGGCTACGACTACGTCGCGGCGCGCGGCATCAACGCGTGCTACCTCACGGGCGCCGCGACTCCCGGTCCGTGGAACGCGCTGCGCTTCCTTGGTCGTCGCAACATGAGCTTCGACGGATTCCGCGGCACGCTCGACATCTCGCACATCCCCGGTGCGTCGCAGGAGACGTGGAGCTCGGCCTACGGTGTCACGACCACCGATCGTCGCCTCGGCCTCTTCTACGACACCGCCGGCAACGTCTACCGCGTCAACGGCCAGATCGTCGGCGACGTGGTCCAGTTCTGGATGAAGCCCGCGAACGCGAACATGCCGTGGGACGAACAGCGCGAGACGCCGACGCTCGGCCGCATGTTCAGCTACCGCTTGCTCGACAGCGCGGACCAGAAGGACGACCTCGCGGGCTACCACTGGGACAACGCGGGCTCGACGCCGACGCCGGCCTACGGCGGCTACGCCAAGCGTGCGACGACGGTCAACGGCACGAACGGCTTCGAGTTGCCGGTGTTCGACAACGCGCAGTCGTGGACGCCCGCGCAGTGGCTCGGCCGCTGGCGGCTGCGCTACGACTCGCGCGACGTCACGTTGCTGATCGACCAACGCAACGACGCGCTGCTGCCGCTCACGGAGCGCGCGACGTGGGCCGGGTTCCAGGCCTACACGTTCGACGCGGCGGCGCAGGTGTGGCACGCGATGACGGCGCGGGTCGACCTGGCGAACAGCCGCGAGATCCGCTTCGACATGAACCCTGCGCAGGACACGGCGTCGATCGTCGCCTACATGCAGTCGTGGCAGCGCGGCGTCGCTGCGGGCCGCTCGACGATCGGCACGCTGGGCATCTTCGAAGGCGCGCTGCTGACGCGTCAGGGCGAGCACGATCTAGGTTCCCACACGTCGCGTTGGAGCGGCTGCGGCGCGTCCGCGGTCCGTCCAGCCCTCAGCGGCAGCGGCTTGCCGGAGATCGGCCGCACGATCACGTATCGCATGAGCAACGCGTTGCCCTACGGCGGTGCAGTGCTGTCCCTCGGCGTCTCCGACACCGCGTGGAACGGCGCGCCGCTGCCGCTCGACCTCAGCGTGATCGGCGCGACCGGTTGCTGGATGTATGCGGAGCCGCTCGCGACGTTCTTCACGGGCGCCGACTCTGCCGGTGTCGCGTCGTGGTCCTTCGTCTTCAACCAGGCCGGCATGCGCGGCGTCCCGATCTACTCGCAGGGCTACGTGCTCGATGCCGCTGCGAACGCCGCTGGCCTGCGGTCGTCCAACATGGTCATCACGCGCCTCGGTGGATCGTTCTGATCCTCGCGCCTCAGGCCGCGGGCTCGCCGAGCTCGCGGCCGAGCGCCGACAGCGCGCGGCCGAGCAGCATCGTGACCGCGCCCTGCGTCCTGCCGCCCATGCGCGCGCCGACCTCGGCGAGCGGCAGGCCTGCGATGCGTGCGAGCGTGATCACCTCGCGGTGGTCGTCGGCGAGTCGGTCGAACGCAGCCTCGAGCCGTTCGATCTGCTCCTGCGTCATCGCGTTCGCGCTCGGCGTACCGAGGGCTGCGTAGTCGGCCGCGAGCTCGGCCCCGACCGTGCCGCCGACGACGCGGCGCACGTCGCGTTTGTCGCGATGCATGTCGCGCGCGCGGTGCTGGACCTTGTGCAGCGCCGTCGTGAACAACCAACTCCGCAACGCCGCGTCGTTGTCGAACGACAACTCGGACCAGTCCTCGACGAGTTCGCGGCACACGGACTGCACGAGATCCGAGCACGACTCGTAGGCGCGCAGCTCGGGCCCGACGCGAAGACGCACGAATGCGCGAAGACCCGGCAGGTGCCGTTCGATCGCGCCGTCGATGCTGTTCTCGTCGGACGCCGCCATCGTCACAGGCTCTCGGGCAGCTTGTCCGGCACGCCTTTGTTGCGCACGAGCACGAGGATCGCGCCGTAGGGGACGACGAGGAAGTTCTCGTCCTCGAACGTGATCTCGATCGCGGCCTTGCGGAAGAACAGCGCGTAGTCGCCGATCGAGACCTGCATCGGCAGGAAGCGCGGCGCGCGGTAGCCTTCCTTCCACGGCTCGTGTTCGTCGTTCGGCGGCGGCAGCGGCGTGCCCGGGCCGACGGCGACGATCGTGCCGCTGCGCACGTCTTCCTTCTCCAGCACGCCGGGCGGGAGGAAGAGTCCGACCTTGGTCTTCACTTCGCCGGTCTCGGGCTTCACGAGCACACGATCGCCGACGACGAGCAGTTCCTTGTTGCCGCGTTGCATGGTGGGGACGCGGACCATACGCCGGACTTCGCGCTTCGAGGAGGGGCGGACGATTCGCGTCGTGTCCGGCACGGAGCTACAAGGTCGGGCCATGACCCCGCAGGAACACAAGGAGCGAGTCGTCGCCGAACTCGGCAAGCGGCCGTTCCGTCCTGCGTGGTGGGCGCGGTCCGGGTTCGTGCAGACGATGCTCGCGAGCAGGCCTGCGGCGCGCGACGACGCGGATCGCATGGAGCGTTGGGACACGGCGGACGGCGACTTCGTGCGCGTGCACTTCTGGGACGGCGACCCGCGCGCGCCGCAGGTCGTGTTGTTCCACGGGCTCGAAGGCGATCGTCGCTCGCGCTACGTCGGCGAGCTCTCGCGGCGTCTGCGCGCGATCGGATGGTCGCTCGCGATGCTCGAGTTCCGTTCGTGCGGCGGCGAGCCCAACCGGTTGCCGCGCAGCTACCACAGCGGTGAGACCGGCGACATCGCGTTCGTCGTGCGACGCCTCGCCGAACGTGCGCCACGTCGGGCTTTGTTTGCGATCGGATTCTCGTTGGGGGGAAACGCGCTGTTGAAGTGGCTCGGCGAAGTCGGCGACGGCGCGCCGCCGCAACTGCGCGCGGCGGCCGCGGTGTCGGCGCCGTTCGACCTCGAAGTGTCGGCGCGGCAATGCGACGAGCGTTGGTTCGGCGCGATCGCGCGCCACTTCTTGCGGACGCTGGTGCCGAAGGCCGTCGCGAAGGCCCGCGAGTTCCCGCAACTCCTCGACGAGCAGCAGGCTGCTCGATGCGCCAGCTTCGCGTCGTTCGACGATCTCGTCACCGCGCCGCTGCACGGCTTCGCCGACGCGAAGGACTACTGGCGGCGTTCGAGCAGCGCGCAGTTCTTGCCGGGCATCCGCGTGCCGACGTTGCTGATCTCCGCCGCCGACGACCCGCTCGTGCCCGGGCGCGTGCTGCCTCGCGCGCACGTCGACGCGTCTCCGTACCTGGTGCCGCAGTTCGTGCCGCACGGCGGGCACTGTAGCTTCGTCGACGGCGGCTCGCCGTTGCGGCCGAGCCGGTGGGCGGAAGCGCAGGCGATCGAGTTCTTCCGCATGCACGCGCGCGAGACCGCGACGTAGCGCACGCGCGGTCCTCTGCGCATGCTGCGCGCATGAGTTCGCAACACGATCCCTTCGCGGCGATGAAGGCCGCGCAGCGCGAAGCCTGGGCCTCGTTCTCGCCGACTGCGATCTTCACGACCGAGCCCGCGGCGAAGCTCGTCGCGTTCGCAGGCATCGAACGCGGCGAGCGCGTGCTCGACGTCGGTTGCGGCACCGGCGTCGTCGCGATCACCGCGGCGTTGCGCGGCGCGTCGGTCGAGGGATTCGATTTGTCTCCCGACCTGCTCGACGAGGCGCGTCGCAACGCGGCGGTGTGCGAAGCGTCGCTCGCCGTTTCGTTCCGCGAAGGCGACTGCGAAGCGTTGCCGTTCGCTGACGCGAGCTTCGACGTCGTCGTGAGCCAGTTCGGCCACATGTTCGCGCCGCGACCCGACGTCGCGATCGCCGAGATGCTGCGCGTGCTCAAGCCCGGCGGCCGCGTGGCGTTCTCGACGTGGCAGCCCGAGTTGCTGATGGGGCGGATGTTCGACTTGTTCGCGCGCGTGTCGCCGCCGCCGAGCGGCGCCGCGTTGCCGTCGTCGTGGGGCGTGCCCCAGATCGTGCGCGAGCGCTTGTCGTCGCGCGTTGCGGACGTCACGTTCGCCAGCGGCGAGATGCGCACGCCGACGTTGAGCCCGCTGCACTTCTGCGCGCGCATGGAAGCGACGTCGCCGCCGCTCAAGAAGGCGCTCGCAGCGCTCGCCGGCGATCCCGCCGCGGCCGCGCGACTGCGCGACGAGCTGCGTTCGATCGTCGCGTGCTACTTCCGCGACAACTGCATCACGCAGACGTTCTTGATGACGCGCGCCACGAAGCTCTGAAGCTCCCGCGCCTCGCGCGCCTTCGCTGGCTTCGCGCGCGGCGTTGCCTATCCTTCGCCGCCTTCATGGGCTTCCCCGAACCCTTCTATTCCTGGCGTCCGCATCCCTGGCACGGCATCAGCCCTGGCCCCAAGCCGCCAGAGGTGGTGCAGGCCTACATCGAGATCACGCCCTTCGACCTCGTGAAGTACGAGATCGACAAGGTGAACGGCTTCTTGCGCGTCGATCGGCCGCAGCGCACGAGCTCGCAGCCGCCGAGCCTCTACGGCTTCATCCCGCGCACGTTGTGCGGCCGTCGCGTCGGCGACCTGACCGAAGGCGCGAAGAAGGGCGACGGCGACCCGCTCGACATCTGTGTGCTGAGCGAGCGCCCGATCAACGCGCGCGAGATCCTGGTCAAGGCCAAGGTCATCGGCGGCCTCACGATGCTCGACGGCGGCGAAGCCGACGACAAGATCATCGCGGTGCTGTCGAACGACTTCGTCTGGGGCGAGGTCGACGACATGGCGCAACTGCCCGGCGTGTTGATCGAGCGTCTGCGCCACTACTTCTCGACCTACAAGCTGCTGCCCGACACCGCGCCGCTGCCGATCACGCCCTACGACAAGAAGCACGCGCATCAGGTGATCACGGCGGCGATGCAGGACTACCACGAGGTCTACGGCGGCCCGCTGGGCGGCTGAGGTCGGCGGCTCGCGCGCTCAGCGCGAGGCTGCTTCCAGCAACCGGCGCAGCGGAGCGAGCGTCCGTTCGGCTCCGGCATTGCCCTTCTGAAGTTCGGCGAGTCGGTCGAACGCACGTCGCGCGAGAAGGCGGTCGCGTGTCGCTGCAGCGTGCATCAGCGCTTGCGCCCAGAACGGCTCGAGCAGCGTCTCGTCGGGTTCGCTGCCGGCTTCGGCGAGCGCTGCGATCTTCGCGGCGGTCTGTTCCGGCCCTACCTCGTAGACGCGTTGCAACAGAGTGAAGACGTCGCGTGTCGTGCAGGCCTTCTGCACTGTCGCTCGTTCGGTCTCGTCGAGATCGAGAGCGGCAGCGCGAGCTTCGAGTCGGTCTGGCTCCACGAGGCCCAGCCGGAGTTCGACGAGGAACAGGCTCTTCTCGGCAGTCGGCGGACGAGGCGTCTGCATGCGGCGCAGTTTCGTCAGTTGCACGCAGAGTTGGTGCGCAGCCACGAACGCCTCGACGGTGCGGCCGGGGCGCGCGATCACGTTGCCGTCGAAGTCGAGGATGCACACGCCTGAGCACGGAGCCGCATTGGCTCCACGCGCTACCTTCGGCCACGCGTCCGCATCCGGGCTCGCTGCATTGATCACGAGCAGCACGACGTCGTTCGCAAACCGCAGGAACTCGGGTGTGGAGAACGGACCGTCCTCCATTGCGTCACACGCGGGTCAAGTTACGAAGCTGCGTGTCAGGTAGGCGAAGACGAGCTTGTCCTGCTTCTTGCCTTGCGCCATCGCCTCGTCGAAGTCGGTGGTCCACGACGCTGCGCGAAAGACAGGGCGAGACAGCTTCCTCTCTTCCAGGAGTCGGTATTCCTGGCTCTGTGCGTCTGGAGTCGTTCCTTGCGCGTTGCAGGCAAAGGCCAGGCTGATGGTCAAGAGACGCGGGACGACGAACTTCATGGCAGTTCCTCCGCGCGGCTCCTACTGGATGGTGCCGGACGTGTGACGGCTCAACTCCACGCTGCCATCCCCTCGCAACTCGGCTGCTTGCGCCCACAGCGTGATGCCGAGCGCCGCGGCGGGGATCGGAAGTGTTGCGGTCGCGGCACCGTTCCCGTCGGCCACGCTCAGGCTGAGTGTCTCGATGGGCGGGGTCAGGCCAACCGGTCCGAATGGAGTCGGCAGCGGGCCGCCGCCTTGGATCGAGTAGGCGAACACCGCGAGTCCGAACGGCGATGCGCCGCGCAATTCGAAGGTCGCGTTCGTCCCGACGTTGAGTGAGTTCAAGTCGAGCAGCGGCTGCGGCGTCGTCACGCGCACATCGTCGATGCGCCATTCGTTCGCGATTGCCCCTTCGTAGTAGAAGGCGATGCGCACGTCGCCGAGACCAGCATAGGCGTCGAGTGAAAGCTGGATGGCGCCAGGTCCCGACCACGTGCCCGTCTCACTGTAAAGCGTCGAGAACGTCTGTCCTCCGTCTGTCGTTGCCTGGACCAGGTTCAAGGAGCGGAGCGTCGGGTAGAGCTGGTGCTGCTTGCATTGGAATGTCGCACGCCAGAATCCACTCAGGTCGATTCTCGGCGACATCAGGACGTTCCTTCGGTTCTGCCCTCCTTGGTCGCAGAACCACTCGTGGAAGATGTCCGGCGATGCGTTCACTGGCGAAACGCCAGCGCTCCAAGGGTCGATGGGAACATCGAGGGTGAAGTGCACCCAAGACGATGGAATACCTGCGTCGAAGTTCTCGGCGAACAGGATGTTCTGGGCTCGCGTCGGAGCGGTGATGGCTGCGAGGGCCAGGATCGAAGGGGAGAGCCGCAAAGCGAGGGTTCGGAGGTCCACGAACCATTAGCTGAGGTCGCCACGAGAAGATGGCGTGAGCGCGCCGTGCAGCCTTGGCTTGTGCGGGACAGAGACCTGGGCGAAAAGTCGAGGGACCGCGGCCTTCTCGTCGCGGACCTTCCAACAAGCCCAGCAACGCCTTTCGACAATCGCATGACCCTCCGCACCGTCGTCTCCGTCCACAAGGGCTACCCGACCAGCGACGGCGCGGGCGTAAGGCTCACGCGCGTGTTCGACGCGCGGCAGGCGCGCGCGTTCGATCCGTTCTTGATGCTCGACGAGTTCCGCTCCGAGGAAGCGTCGGACTACGTCGCGGGATTCCCGCCGCATCCGCATCGCGGCTTCGAGACGGTGACCTACATGATGGTCGGCCGCATGAAGCACAAGGACAACCGCGGCAACGAGGGCGACCTCGGGCCCGGCGGCGTGCAGTGGATGAGCGCGGCGCGCGGCATCGTGCACGAGGAGCGGCCGCAGCAGGACAAGGGCCTGATGTGGGGCTACCAGCTGTGGGTCAACCTTCCGGCCGCCGAGAAGATGAGCGAGCCGTGGTACGAGGACATCGATACCGCGCGCATCCCGACCGTGCATGCCGACGGCGTCGCGGTGCGCGTGATCTCCGGAGACTTCCGCGGCACGAAGGGCCCGGTGCGGCCGCGGCCCGCGGAGCCGATGTATCTCGACGTCGACTTGCCGGCCGGTGCGCGCGTCGAGATCGCGGCGACGAAGGGGCACACGGCGCTCGTGCACGGCGTCACGGGCTCGGTGTTCGTCGGCCCCGACAAGCGTCTCGTCGAGGCGCAGCAGTGCGCGATGCTGACGCGCGACGGCGTGATCGCGCTTTCGGCCGGCGACGCGCCGGGACGCGCGCTGGTGCTGGCGGGCAAGCCGTTCGGCGAGGCGATCGCGCACTACGGGCCGTTCGTTATGAACACGCAGGCGCAGCTCAAGCAGGCGGTCGAGGATTACCAGAGCGGACGCTTCTGAGTCTCGGTTCTCGCTAGCATCTTCGCCCCGCGTGGCCGCCACGGCCGCCGGAACGAGCACGATGACGAAGACGAAGAGCAAGACCGCCGCCAAGAAGAAGCCTGCCACCACGCCACGCGCTGCGAAGGCCGCTGGCAGCAAGAAGCCTGCGAAGGCAGTCGCCAAGAAGGCGACGGCGAAGAAGGCGGCGAAGAAGCCTGCAGCCAAGCCCGCGAACGCCAAGGCGAGCGCGAGCGCGAGCAGCGCCACCAAGAAGGCAACGAAGGTCGTCGCGCGCGTTGCCGATGGTGCGGCTAGCAAGCCCGTGTCTTCGACTGCTGTCGTAGCTTCGAATGACGCGAATGCGCGCGTCGCGGCACAGTCAAAGCAGAAGGCCGCAGCGCGCAAGCCGTCGACGCGGCGCGAGGTCGCGACGGCCCCGCAGCCAGCTGCTGCGCCGTCGAACGACAAGCCCGCTGCCGCACCGCGTCCGTCATCGCGCCGCGACGCTGCATCCGAGTGGATTGCCGCCGCGCAACGCGCGAAGGACGCAGAGCCCGCCGTCGTCGCCGAGGCGCCAAAGCGCGTCGCGCCGCCCGCGCCGATCGCCGCGCCGGTCGTGCCCGTTGCCCCGCCGACGAGCGCCGACTCCGCCGAGGTCGACGCATTCCTGCGCGATTGCGATCACCCGCGCGTCGCCGAGTTCGAGCAGGTGCGCAAGCTGATCCTCGACGCGAGCCCTTCGATCGCCGAAGGCATCAAGTGGAACGCGCCGAGCTTCCGCACCGAGGAGTGGTTTGCGACGCTGCACGTGCGTGACCCGCAGAAGGTGCAGGTCGTGTTCCACCTCGGCGCAAAGAAGCGCGACACATCGCAGCGCCTTCCCGTCGGCGCGCCCGAAGGCATGGTCGAGTGGCTCGCGCCCGACCGCTGCATGGTCACGATCGAAGACGTGAAGCGCCGCGGCAAGGCGCTGCAGGCGTTCGTGCGGTCGTGGATCCTGCACGTGTGAGGCTGCGCTGAGAACCGGCGAGCTGCGCCGAAGGAAGCCTTGGCTCGTCACGGCGACATGCCCTGGCGCTGTGACCGTGTGCGACGCAGCGTCCGTCGCGCAGCTTCCTTCGGCAGGCGCGCTAAGGACGCTCGCCTGCTGCGACTCGCAGCAGACGTTGCAGGCAGCCTTCGAGTTCGTCGATGCGCTCTGCCATGCCCGCCGCGCGAGCCGCATCCGCGACCTTCCAGTTGCTGAGGCTCCAGCCCAAGGTCAGCGCCGAGAAGCCGCCGTCTTTGCGTGGCGCATCCAGCATCGCTCGCTCCAAATCCCCGCCGGCCGCGACCAGCGCAGCGATGTCGAGCAGGTCGCGGACTTCGGAGCGGTGCAACAATGCGCAGAGCTTGTTGACGAGGATCTCGTGCTTGCTGTCCACGGCGATCTCGACGCCGTCGATGCGCTCCGTCACAGGTCGTTCGATGGTCGGCACGGGCTCCGCCACGAGATCGACGACGACGGATTCTCGTAGGTCACGAACCAAGAGGCTGCAAAAGGACTCCGTCGTGCGCAGAGCTTCGACCGTCAGGCCATCGGCCTCGAGGCGGGCAAGGACCTCGCGTCGCATCGCGGAGATGGAACGCGCCCCGTGCCAGATAAGGTCGAGGTCGCGTGTGACTCGATGTCCGAGATGGAAACCGGCCAGTGCCGCGCCTCCCGTCAAAGTCCAGGATGGCTCGATTCCCGCGAGCAACGCCAGCACCCTTGCCTGAAGACTGCTAAGCCGCTTCGACATCGCAACCCCAGTAGCCGAGCAACCAGCGCCAGAACGCCAGCGAGTCGCCCAGATAGCGGCGGACCTCGGGCCACGCGGCGACGATCTCGTCGACCGACACGAACGTGAACACATCGTCTGGCTTCGCTTGCCTCATCAACTTGCCGATGAGGTATGCGCGCCCTTCCGCGTTCTCCTCGCGCAAGCGACGTTGGAACTCGACCAGAGTCATGTCGCAGTCCCACAGGAAGTACGGCCGTCCCTGGGCATCCACGAGCTTCTCGGGTGGCGTAGGGAACAGCATGGCAGAGCGGCAAGTCTACCGCCGTGAATGCGCTGTGCGCACGGCGTGATGTCGCACCGGCGTTCGTTGGCGCGAGGCGTTGGGGGACGAAAGTCGGCGAATCGGTGGAGCCGCGACTTCCGAACGCGCCATCCCGTGGCGTCTTCTCACGTGTGAAGCTGCGTATCGGATCGGAAGCAGGCCCACTACTGCCGTCATGACCGCCACGTTCCCCCGTCGCTTCCTGGCGCGCTCGCCGCGCATCCTCGCGTCCTTGCTGCTCGCCACGTCACTCTGCGCGCAGGACAAGGACGCTGCGCCATGGCCGTGGAACGACGCGGTGCCGCCGTGTTCGCCCGAGCACGTTTCGCGCGCGCTCGAAGACTCGACTCGGCACGGAGAATGGGTCGACGTCGCGCTCGCTGACGGCAGCAAGATGGAGAGCTGGGTCGTCTATCCCGAACGCAAGGACAAGGCGCCGGTGCTCGGCCTCTGCGGCGGCAACGATGCGCGCATCAACGCGACCCTTCCGCCGACGATCGCGGCGATGATGGAGCACAAGAAGAGGTAGAAGTCGTTTCACAACAACTCGGCGGCTGCGGCCGTCCCCGAAGCCCGATGGCGGCGTCGCGAGTTCTCCGCGGAATCCACGGATTCCGCTGCGAACTCGCTCCTTGCCCTCGGCCTTCGTTGCTCGGCCTCGCTCGCCGATTTGTCGTGACACCACTTCTACGAGTTCCACTCGTTCGAAGGCGCCGGCCACGCCTTCATGAGCCGCCAGCTCGCCGCCGGCTCGCCCAACCACACCGCCGCGCAGGCGGCGTGGCCGCTGGTGCTGGCGTTCCTGCGGCGGCACGTGGAATCGCTGTCTCCCCGAGGCGGACCCAGCCTGACCCCCGGCGGCGACGGGTCGCAGACAAATTGTCCTGATTGACAGGGCCACTTTGTCCGCTACATCTCTCCGCCCCTCATGCTCCGGCTCCCTGCCCCGACCCTCGACCGCAGCGCCGACACGGCGCTCGCCGACCAGATCGCCGCGTTCTACCGAACGGCGATCCGCGGCGGGCAACTGCGCGCGGGCGACCGGCTGCCGCCGATCCGCGAGATCGCGGAAGCCGCCGGGGTGACGCGCGCGGTGGTCGCGGACGCCTACCGCCAGCTGTCGGACGCGGGCCTCGTCGCCGGCGAAGTGGGGCGCGGCACGACGGTGCTGGCGTCGAAGGACACCGCGGGTCCCGACGGTCCGTTGAGTGCGTTCGCGCAAGCTGCCTTGCTGCAGCAGCAGGAGATGGCGGGCGCGCCGTCGCTGCCGTCGGGGCGCGCGCTGGTCGCCAACTTCGCGGAGCTGGCGCCGGACGGCGCGGGCTTTCCGGTCGACGCGTTGCGCGCGGCGATGGATCGCGTGCTGCACACACGCGGCGCCGAGGTGCTCGGCTACGCGCACGCGGCGACGGGCGTGCGCGAACTGCGCGAGCAGATCTGCGAACGCGCGCGTAGTGAGGATCCGTCGGCGAGTCCCGACGACATCCTGATCACGGCGGGCGCGCAGCAAGGTCTCGACCTCGTGCTGCGCACGTTCTGCACGCAAGGCGATGCGGTCGTGCTGACGTCGCCGTCGTACCACCAGATGTACGGCTTGCTGAAGGCGCACGGCCTGCGCGCGGTCGAAGTGCCGTTTACGCACGACGGCCTCGACCTCGCCGCGTTCGAACGCGCGATGACGCGCACGGACGTCAAGCTGTGCTACCTCATGCCGACGTTCCACAACCCGACGGGCCGAACGCTCGACGAGGCGCAACGTCGCGCAGTGATCGACGTGGCGAAGCGCACCGAGGTGCCGATCCTCGAGGACGAGTACCAGTCGGCGCTGCGCTTTGCCGGCACGCAACCGCCGTCGCTGCGCACGCTCGATCCGCGCGGGCTCACGGTCACGGTGCACACGTTCAGCAAGGGCCTGTTCCCAGGATTGCGCGTCGGTTGGGTGCACGGCGGCGCGCGCGCGCTGCGGCCGATGGCTGCGGTCAAGCGCTTCGTCGATCTCGAGACGAGCCCGCTGTTGCAGGTCGCGTTGTGCGAGTTCGTGAAGTCCGGCGCGATGGATCGCTACCTCGCGTCATTGACCGCGGAGCTCGCAGAACGTCACGCGACGCTGCAGCGCGAGCTGGGCGAACGGTTGCCCGAAGGCTGCTCGCTGACGAAGCCGCAAGGCGGATTCGTCGCGTGGCTCGAACTGCCGCAGACGGGCCACGGCGACTTGCTCGCAGAGCTCGCCGTCGCGCGTGGCGTGCGCGTCGTTCCGGGTCGCGCGTTCGATCCGCACGGCCGCCCTTCGCGCGGCGTCCGTCTTTCGTTGTCGCGCGCATCGATCCCGCAGATCGAGGCCGGCGCGCGCGTCCTCACAGAACTCTGCGACGAACTCGCGCGTGGCAAGGGCCTCGCATCGTCGCGCAACTTCCTCTGAGCCTTCCCAACGTCGTCCATCCCATGACCAAGACCGCCGCCACCAAGTCCGTTCCCGGATTCACCCAAGAAGAACTCGTCAGCAAGATCGGCTTCTGCGAACAGCTGAAGGGCGGCGTCATCATGGACGTCATCAACGCCGAGCAAGCGCGCATCGCCGAAGACGCGGGCGCGTGCGCGGTGATGGCGCTGGAGCGCGTGCCGGCCGACATCCGCAAGCACGGCGGCGTCGCGCGCGCGAGCGACCCGGACATGATCTCGGGCATCCAGAAGGCCGTCTCGATCCCGGTGATGGCGAAGGTCCGCATCGGCCACTTCGTGGAGGCGCAGATGCTCGAGTCGATGGAAGTCGACTGCATCGACGAGAGCGAAGTGCTGACGCCCGCCGACGAGCAGTTCCAGATCGACAAGCGCTCGTTCAAGACGCCGTTCGTCTGCGGCTGCCGCGACCTCGGCGAGGCGCTGCGCCGCATCCACGAAGGCGCGGCGATGATCCGCACGAAGGGCGAGGCCGGCACCGGCAACGTCGTCGAAGCGGTGCGCCACATGCGCGCGATCCTCTCGCAGATCCGCGAGCTGCGCGGCCTCGACGACAAGCACATGGAGAAGAAGGCCGTCGAGCTGCGCGTCCCGACCGAGCTCGTCGCGTGGGTCGCGCAGCACCAGAAGCTGCCGGTCCCCAACTTCTCGGCCGGCGGCGTCGCGACGCCCGCGGACGCGGCGTTGATGATGCAACTCGGCGCCGAAGCGGTGTTCGTCGGATCGGGCATCTTCAAGTCGGGCGATCCCGTGAAGCGCGCGAAGGCGATCGTGCGCGCGACGACGAACTACATGGACCCGAAGGTCCTCATCGAAGTGAGCCGCGGCCTCGGCGAGCCGATGGTCGGCATCGACATCCACGAGATGCCTGCGCACGAACGCTACGCGAGCCGCGGCGTCTGACATGGAGGCGCACGTGGATCCGCTTGCGCCGATCGTCGGCGTGCTCGCGCTGCAAGGCGACTTCGCCGAGCACGAGGCGTCGCTGCGGCTGCAAGGCCTGCGCACGCGGCAGATCCGTTCGCGCATGGACCTTGACGGCATCGCCGCGATCGCGCTGCCTGGTGGCGAGAGCACGACGATGCTCAAGCTGCTCGACGTCGAAGGGCTGTGGGCGCCGCTCGGCTCCGCGCTGCGCTCCGGCATCCCGGTGATGGCGACGTGCGCAGGCATGATCCTCATCGCCGAAGTGGTCGAGAACCCGAGCCAGCGCAGCTACGGCTTGCTGCCGATCACCGTCGTGCGCAACGGCTACGGCCGGCAGTTCCACAGCGGTACGTTCGCGTTGCAGAGCGACGTCCTGCCAGCGGGCACGACGGGCACGTTCATCCGCGCGCCGCGCATCACGCGCGTCGGCGACGACTGCGAAGTGCTCGCGCGTCGCGACGGCGATGCAGTTCTTGTGCAGAAGGGCAACGTGCTCGCAGCGTGCTTCCATCCGGAGCTCGAGGACGACCACGTCGTCACGCGGCGCTTCGCGGCGATGGTGCGCAAGGCGACGGGCTCTGCGGTCGCAGCGGCGGACGTCGCGGTCAGCGCAGCTGCCGAGTCGTGACCGCGCGAGGACCTGGTTCGTGGTGGCCCCGCGATCCCAGGAGTCGGTTTCGCGAGAACTCGGACCGGCCTGCGTGACGCGGCGGAGGTCGCCGTCCACCCTGATGCGGCGCAGCGCATTGCGAGCGTGGGCGCGTCGCCATGGCGTATCTGAGGGGTCGGGCAACACGCCTGGGGGCAAAGTCTGGGACGCACTTGTTGCGGGGCTTTGCACACCTTGCGACATCCGTAGTCTTGACCGGGTGCGGCATCGCATTCCGCACACATCTCCAACCGCGTTTCCTCCCCCCATGCTCAAGCAAATCGCCTCCACCGCTGCGCTGCTGTCGCTCGCGGCTCTGTCCCAGGCCCAGACTTACGTGTTTGCGCCTGACAACGCTGCGTTGACGCAGCCTTCTTCCTCGGCGCTCGCGTGGCGCGATTCGACGACCGGGTTCCGGTCGCAGTTCATCTACGACACGACGCACTTCACGAACTACGGCTGCAACGGCCCGATCGTGATCACGCGCATGCGCTTCCGCGCGGCCAACAACAACGCGGCAGTCGGCGGCAGCTACCCCGGTGACGGCGTCACGACCGGCGTGACGATCGACATCGGCACCAGCGCCACGGACTACAACGCTGCGAGCACGACCTACGCGACGAACCGCGGCGTGATGCAGAACGTGATGACGCTCGGCACGGTCACCGTCGCCGCCGGCGCCGGCACGACGCCGAACAACTACGTCATCGACATCGCGATCCCCGGCGGCTTCGTCTACGACCCGACGCTGGGCCAAGACCTGCTTCTCGAAGTCAGCGGTCCGGACTTCATCGGCACGATCCCGACGATGGCTACCGGCGTGTCGCTCGCGGCGAGCCGTTGCCAGCGCGTTGCGAACACGACCACGACGGGCCTGACCGGCACGTTCTCGGGCGGATTCTGCCCGGTGGTGCTGTTCGACATCCTCGGCCCGGGCGGCCTGCCGGACAACGGCAGCGGCTTCCCGCTCCTCGTCGGCGGCTCGTCCACCAACTACGGCGTCGGTTGCGGCCCCAAGCCGAAGGCTTTCGCCGAGCTCTTCCCGATCGCGGCTGCCACGCTCGATCTGCCGAACGGCTTCACCATGATCCCGGACGTCGCGGGTGCCCCGACGTCCTACACGGTCATCCCGGGCAGCGGTGCGCCGCTGATCCCGGTCACCGGTGTCGCGCTGCTCAACAATGCAGCGACGCCTGCGGTGATGGCGGATGACGCGATGTCGCAGGCGTGCACGCTGCCGTGGGTCTTCCCATTCGTCGGCGGGTCGACGTCGACGATCCACGCGAACACGAACGGCTACATCTCGTTGGCGCCGACCACGGTGACTGGCGGTGACTTCAGCCCGACGCTCGCGGAGATGGTGACGACCTCGACGTCGGTGCACTCCGGTCTGCCGCGCGTGTTTGCGTGCTGGTACGACCTCTATGGCAACCGCAACGTCACGGTGAACCCCGCCGCGGGCGTTTACTTCCAGGTCGATCCGATCACGAACCACGCGATCGTCACGTGGAACGACGTGGGCGAGCTCGCCACGTCCACGGCTGGAACGAAGAGCTTCAACTTCCAGATGGAGCTCTGGCAGGACGGCACGATCGAGGTCCGCTACGGCGCGATGTCGGCGTTCGGCAGCACGTCGCAGGCGAAGATCCTCGGCTTCTCGCCTGGCGCCGGCTCGCTGCAGCCGCCGTCGGTCGACCTGTCCGTGGCGATGCCGTTCCAGACGGGTGTGGTCGACGCGCTGCCGCTGACGATGTCGGCGACGCGCCCGACGCTCGGCCTGCCGTTCACGGTGACGACCGACTCGATTCCCGCTCCGGGCCTCACGCTCAACTGGATCAGCACGGTGCAGTTCAACCCCGGCATCGACCTCGCGATCCTCGGCGCGCCGGGCTGCGGCGCCTACATGGACGCAAACGCCTCGGTGCTCAACTCGCTGCTGATCGGCGTCGGCTCGCAGTCGTTCAGCGTCACGGTGCCGAGCGACCCGGTGTTCACCGGTCTCTCGCTCTACACCCAGTCGGCGGCGGCGAGCAGCTTCAACGCGCTCGGCTTCCAGACCGCGAACGCGGTCGCGCTCGTGATCGGCAACACGCTGTGATCTGGCTGCGAGCGAGGATCCGCTGACGGATCCGTCGACTCGACGACGCGGGCCGCATCCGACGAGGGTGCGGCCCGCGTCGTTTGGTGAAGGCTCCGCCGCTGCGTTGCGCTCCCGTATCGAGCCCAGTCGCGCGCGCGACATCGCCTCGTGCTTAGCATGCGCGGACCATGGCTCGCTGGATCGTCGCGCTGGTCTGCATCGTCGCCGCACTCCTGTGGTGGTCGTCGCACGAAGGCGACGTGCCGGCATCCGGAGAACGCGATGCCGCTGCGGTCGCCGACGGCACGACGAGCGCTGCGCGCGGTGGCGTGCCGGATCCTTCGGGCAGCGTCGCCGACGGCTCGGACAGCGCCGAGCGCAGCGAAGTGGACGCATCCGCGACGCCTTCGTTCGTCAGCATCGACGAAGAAGGCGAGCCGATCGCGGACGCAGTGCGCGACGGCATCGTCGTCGAAGTGCGTGAAGCGGACGGCAAACCGTGCGCGAACTGCGCCATCGACGTGAACTGGCGCAAGGGCTTCGGCCTCTACGGCCACGACCGCGGGCGCACCGAGGCGGACGGCACGTTTGCGACGACGGTGCGGCAGCCTTCGTTCTTCGAGGCACTGACGCTGCAGCACCCGGTGCACGGCGAGATGAGCAGCGGCGCAACGCCGATGGCGTCCGCCGTGGACCCGCGTCGCGTCGTCTACACGTTGCCGCGCATGACGACGATGCGCGCCGTCGTTCGTGCGCTCGACGGCAGTGCGGTCGCCGGCGCGAAGGTCGAGTGGCAGTGCTTCCCGGAGCGGCGCAACGTGCGCGATGCGATGTTGGTCGCGGACGTTCCGAATGGCGAGACCGACGCGAAGGGCGAGTTGGTCGTGAGCGTGCCCGTCGGCGCGGCGGACGTGAGCGCCGCGATCGGCGACGACAAGCCTGCGCAAGTCGTCACGATGCGTGTGCCCCCGGAAGGCGGGACGATCGATCTCGTCGTGCTGAGGCCCGAAGACCGCGTCGAGGCTTCGATCGAACTCGTGCTTCCGTTCGAGGCGGATTCGCACCTGCATCTGAACACGTGGGGACACTCGCCGTTGCCGATGCCGAAATCGCCGCTTGTCATCGCCGTCGATCCCAAGCAACGAGGCTACGAGGCACAGCAGGTCGATGCGTTGCACTACACGGTGCGCGTCGATGCGTTGCCCTGGCGCGCTTCGGTGCGACATGGCGCGAACTACTACCCCGCTGTCGAAGTGGCGACGGGCCAGCGCAACGTGCGCATCGTCTGCGGCACGCCGATGGTGCTCGAGGAACCGCGCAAGGCGCTCGTGCACGTCACGGTGCTGGGGCCGGGCGGCGAGCCGCATCCCGGCGCGAGCGTGCGCGTGCACGAGAAGGCGGATCTCGTCTACGGCAGCGACGAGACCGCAGGCGACGGCGGGAAAGTGACGCTTCGCAGGCACGCGACGGGGAAGAAGGTCTGCGTCAGCGCGCGCGACTACAAGTTGCCGTGGTCCGTGTCGGAGCCGATCGCGCTGGTCGAAGGCGAGCAGAACGTCGAATTGCGACTGCATGCAGGTGGCACGGTGCGTGGCATCGTGCTCGACGAACGTGGCGAGCGGCTTCCGTCCAACGTGATGCTGCATCGGCCCGCAGGCGGGCTGCGCGGACTCGATCCTTCGGTGGAGGAGATCCTCGACAGCCCCGCGAGCGGCGACTCGATCGGCACCGGCGACGCTGCGGAGTTCTGGTTCCACGGCGTCGGACCCGGCGAGCACGAGGTCTGGGCCTATCCGGCGCGCGGCGGCATGCTGGCTCGCGCGCGCGTCCGCGCCGGGGAAGAGGTCACGCTGCGCCAGGGTCAAGGAAGCGAAGGCTTCGTGCTGATGACCGTGGTCTCGGTCGACGCGACGACGGGCAAGCCGGTGGAGGTGACCGACGTCGATGTCTTCGGCTCGGTCGGCGTTGCCGAACGACAGGAGCGCGAAGGCGCGCCGTTCACGTGCGTGGTGCAGCCGGGCAAGTTCACGGTGTGCGTGCGCGCAATCGACTACGTGCTCTACGAGCAGGAGGTCACGGTCGGGAATGCGCCGACCACGCACGAGGCGCGCATGGAACGGAGTCCGCTGCGCTTCGTCGTGTTGCGCGATCCGAGCGGCGCGCCGTTCTGGCCGGCCGAAGTGCGCGTGCAGCTCAAGGAAGGCGTGAACCTCGATTCGCTCGACGAGCACGGCAACTACGCGGGCGAAGTGTTGCGCACGGATCGCAACGGCCACGTGACGATGCGCGGGCTGTCGGGTGGCGCCTACACGTTGGTCGTCGAGCGCGGCAACCCGAGCAACTACGAGACCGACGGCAAGCCGCGGCGGCTCGCGTTGCCGGCGGGCGCAGGCATCGACAGCGCGTTCGAGATCGTCGTGCGCGATTGAAACGCGAAGGTCGTCGCCGCAGCGCGTTCGCGACCGAGCAGGATCGTGGCGCACTCGGGGCAGTCGGCGCCGTGCATCGCGAATGCGAACTGGCGTCGCGCGTCGCTCGCCTCAGCGTAGCGCCTCGGCGACGAAGGCCCACAGTCGCGGACCCAGCGTGCGGATCGTGCGCATCGGCTCGTGCGCGACGCCGTCGAGTTCGACGTATTGATGCGCGAGGCCCAGCGCGTCGAGGCGTTCGTGCATCGCGCGGTTGGCGGGCAACGTCTCGTCGGCAGAGCCACAGACGATCAAGAGGCGCGTGCTCTGCAGCGCCGCAGCATTCTGCTCGGCGAGCCGCCACGGGCTGCGCTTCTCGAACTCCTCCTGCGAGCCACCGTAGGTGTCCTCGAGCACGCGGATCCTGCGTTCCTCGTTCACGCGCGGCGCTTCGACGAGTTGCGGCTGCAGCGGCCCGCCGCCGAGGCTGCATGCGGCGATGAACAGCTCTGGCCGCGCCATCACAAAGCGCAGCGCGCCATAGCCGCCCATGCTGAAGCCCATCGCGACGCGGCCTTCGCGGCTTGTGCGCGTGCGGAACACGGCTTCGACTTGCGGCAACACTTCGTCGAGCGTCACGGTCTCCACCGGCGAAGCGCCGTCGACGTCGTCGCACCACATGCCCTGCGGCTTGCCATTGGGGAACACGACGAGGACCGGCGGGATCGCGCCGCGCGCGATCGCCGCGTCGAACTCGCGCGCGACCTGCGCGAGGCCCGCTTCGCCGCCGCCGCTGCCGTGCAGCCACATCACGACGGGATACCGGCGCTCGGCGTTCTCCGTGTGGTCGTAGCCCGCGGGCACGAGCACGTGGTAGCTCACGAATGTGCGCGCCCCGCGGCTCGCGTAGGTGCGCTGCACGAGGCCAGGGCCGATCGTCGGCTCCGTCGTCCACGGCTCCGGCATCGGCGTGCGGCGCAAGAACGCGGCGACTGCGCGCCAGCCTTCGTCCGGCAACTCGTGGCCGCCGTCGTGGAACCACGTCGCGACGTGCGCGCCGTTCTTCGCGCGGTGCAGCGTCGCGCCGCGGACCTCGGTCCACGGCTCGCCGTCACCGGCCTGCGCAGCGCGGACCAGCGCTTCGATCGTGCGCTGCTGGTTGTCGAACGACACGACCTCGTCGTTGCGGCCCGCGAGATGCAGGATCGGTCGTGCGATCGGCTCGCGACCTGCGAGCTTGCGCGCGGCTCCCGACGACGAAGGCGCGATCGATGCGAACGTCTCGCTGCGCGTCGCATACAGCAAGTAGGTGAACCCGCCGCCGTTGCTGTGCCCTGTCGCATGCACGTGCAACCGGTCGACGTCGAAGTCCGCGAGCATCGCGTCGACGAACCGCAGGTCGCGGTCGCCCTGTTCGCCCTCCTGCGTCTGCCATCCGGCGCGCTGGCCCTCGGGGTCGCGCGCAGTCGGCGTGCGCAGTCCTTGCGGATAGACGACGACGGCTTCGGGCATGCTGCGATGGAGAGCGAAACTGCGCGCGGCGCTGCGCATCGATCCGCCGTGCCCGTGGAACACGAACACGAGCGGCGGCTTCGCGCGTTCGCGGTCGTTCGAGCGCGGCGCGAAGACCAGCGCCTCGCGTTCGACGCCGTCGACGGTCCACGCGCAACGGATGCTGCCTTGCGCGTCCGCCTCATTCTGCGCGAACAGCGCCGACGCGGACGAGAGCAACGTGAGCAGGACGCGGGCGGCGTGGCGGCGCATGCGCGCGCGCAACGCAGGGGCCGCCGTTCGTCCCACCGCGATCACTTCGCCGCGAAGTGCTTCTCGAACATCGCGACGAGGTCGCGTTCGACGTCGATCGCCGAGCGGCCTTCGATGCGCAGCCGCGGCAGGAAGTCGACGACCGCGCCGTCCTTGAACAGCGCGACGCTCGGGCTCGACGGCGGGATGTGCGCGAAGTGGCCGCGCGCGCGGCTCGTCGCGTCCTTGTCCTGGCCCGCGAACACCGTCGCGAAGCGCTCCGGTCTCATCTTGCTCTGCATCGCGCGCACGACGCCAGGCCGCGCCATGCCGGCGGCGCAGCCGCAGACCGAGTTGATCACGAGGATTCCTGTCTTCTTCTCGGCGACCCACGCGTCGACCGCGTCCGGGGTCTTCAGCTCGACGGCGCCGTGGTTGGTGAGTTCTGCGCGCATCGGCGCAACGAGGTCTTCTGGATACATGGGGCGTGCTCGGGTCCTTGGGGCGAGCAGGTTAGGACAGCCGGCGGCGCGGGCCAACGGCGGGAACACGGGTCTTGGCAGCCTCTTTCGTCCTTCCGCTGCGGCGCACGCATTTGCGACGGGTCGCGTCCGGGATCGGCGCGCGCTGCTCGCTAGACTCTTCGCCCCCTATGACCCAGACCCTTCGCGTCGTTTCGTTCGGACTTGGCCCGATCGGCCTCGCCGCTGCCCGCCTCGCCCTTTCCAAGAAGTCGATCCAGCTCGTCGGCGCGATCGACGTCGATCCCAACAAGGTCGGCAAGGATCTCGGCGACCTGCTCGAGATGGGCAAGAAGACCGGCGTGCTCGTTCGCGGCGACGCGGAGGCGGCGCTGAAGGAATGGAAGCCCGACGCGATGCTGCACTGCACGTCGTCGTTCATGCCGGTGGTCAAGGACCAGCTGCTGCTTGCGGCGAAGTGCGGCGTCGACGTCGTGTCGTCGACCGAGGAACTGCTCGTGCCGGAGATGCAGCACGCGCAGATCGCCAACGAGATCGACGCGGCCGCGAAGCAGGGCGGGATCTCGGTGCTCGGCACCGGCGTCAATCCTGGCTACGCGATGGACTTCGTCGCGATCGTCGCGAGCGCGGTGACGTTCGATGTCACAGGCGTGAAGTGCACGCGCGTCGTCGACGCCGGCACGCGTCGCCTGCCGCTGCAGAAGAAGGTCGGGGCGAGCCTCACGACCGCCGAGTTCGAGCAGCAGATGGCGACGGGCCGCTTCGGCCACATCGGCATGCGTGAGTCGGTCGCGCTCGTCAGCAAGGCGCTCGGCTTCGAAGTGGACACAATCGAGCAGACGGTCGAGCCGGTGATCGCGACGGAGAAGCGCGTGACCAGGTTCTTGACCGTCGAGAAGGGCCAGGTCGCGGGCATCCGCAACCACGGCTACGGCAAGAAGGGCGGCAAGACGATCGTCCACCTCGACCTGAGCATGTACGTCGGCGCTCCGGATCCGCGCGACGAGGTCGTGCTGGAGAGCACGCCGCCCGTCCACCTGAAGTTCCACGGCGGCATCGCCGGCGACCAGGCCACGGCTGCGATCCTCGTCAACAACCTGCACGGCGTCGCGGCCGCGACCCCGGGCCTCAAGACCGTGCTCGACGTCGCGCCACCGCGGCTCTGCCGCTGAGGGGCGCGCGGCTTTGCTGCGGATCGCGCAGCGAGACAGCGGCGCTGCGCCGCCTGCGGCTGTTCGGATCAGAGAAGAACCAACGGCGCGCGGTTGCTGAGCCAGAAGTCGCCGTTTGCATCGAGATGGCCGCCCTGGGCTCCGAAAGTGGCGCCGAACAACCGCGGGTCGTTCGGAACCGCCACGGAGAGCGAGAGGAGTGGTCCGCCGACGCCGAGCACCGTCGTCACCGAAGACAGGTCGAGGCCGAGCTCGCCGGGTCGGCCGACCTGCAGCGGCGCGCGGCTCTCGCCGAGCGCGAGCAGCACGATGCCTCCTGCGTCGGAGCGCATCGTCGCGGTCGCAGCGCCGCCGAGCGATCCCGTTGCCAGCACCGTGGGCAGGAACACGGTGACCAACGAGGACGACTGCAGGCTCACGAACGCAGTCGAGACGTCGGGCGCGGTCGAGACCCTGGACCAGTTGAGTTCGAGCGAACGCGAGAACCCGCCGCCGCCGTTCAGGCTCGACCCAGAACCGATGCGGACTTCGCTGTCCAAGGCGCGGATGCCGTAGCCGCCCGCGATCCGGCCGGCGTTGCCGGCGCAGATCGACGCTTGGATCCAGACTCGGCTGCGCACCACGTCGAGTCCCGAGACCCCGTAGTCGGAAGGGATGTGCGCCGGGCCCGGCTCGAAGTCGCAACGGTCCAAGGTCAGGCTGCTATCCGTGACGATCGCTCCTTGGTTGCCGCCGGAGTCGCAGCGGGTCATCGACACGTCGCGGCAGTTGGTGATCTCCGCGACGGGGTAGAAGTAGTTGAACACCTGTCCGTAGACGCGTTGTCGCACGTTGTCGACCACGACACGGCCGGCGCATCGACGGAAGACGAGCGCGCTGCGGGTGCCGAACCACTCGACTTCCACGTGGTCGACGATGGTCTCCGTTCCGGCGAGCAGGTCCTGGAACGTGATGCTGAGGACTCTGCTCGAGTAGTTCGTCTCGCCGAGGATGACGAGCGGCTTGTTTGTGACGAGGTCGCCGAAGTTGCCGGCGCGCAATCGCAGCACGTCGCCGGGCGCCGCCGCGTTCGCCGCTGCCTGAAGGTCCGTGAAGTTGCCGGCGCCGCTGGGATCGACGATCCACGTGGTGCGTTGTCCGTGCAGCGCGGCGCAGAACACGATGGCGGTCACGTGCTGGAGGATTCGCATGGCGGGTTCTCGTGGACGGAGTCGTTCGGCGGAGCGCGGAGGATAGCTGCGAAGGCGGCCTGCAGTGGTCTGGAGGAGGCTCTGGCTACTACTTCGTCGCTGCCACGCGCCGGAAGTCGAGCGCGCCGAAGTCGAAGTCGGCGATCGGGCAGTCGATGCGGAAGCCCGTCACCTTGCCGTCCGTGCCGAGTTCGAAGCGGAACAACGCGAACGGCAGGAAGCGATCGGGGAAGTCGACGCGGAAGGTGTCGTGGTGCCAGTGCGCCATCGCGCCGAACAGCCGCCTCTTCGACGGCAGCAGCGCGACGCGCAACGTGTCGCCGTCGAGCGTGACCTCGGCGGGCCCGTAGATCGCGTCCTCGTAGCGGCCGACGTAGTCCTTCATCGCGAGTGACGGCTTCGTGTCGGCAACGCGCTTCGCTTCGCGCGCGGCCTTCTCTTCTGCGTCGCGCTTGTGCACGCGCTCGGCGATCGTCGACCAGCGTTCGATCTGCGCCTTGCCGTCTTCGCCCGCGTGCGCGGCGAGCAACGAGGCCTTGATCGCCTCGTTGACGATCCCGTCGTTGGAGTTGTTGAGCACGACGAAGCCGAACTTGTCGGCGGGCAGCAGCGACACCTTGCTCAAGAAGCCCGGCATGCCGCCGTCGTGCTCGACGAGCTTCTTGCCGCGCTCGATGGAGACGAACCAGCCGAGCCCGTAGCTGCGGAAGTCGCGGGTGTCCGCGCCGCCGGGGCCGCCGCCGAGGATCGTGTGCGGCCGCCACATCTGCGCGAACGCCGCCTTGTCGAGCAGCTTCGCTTCGCCGAGCGCGCCGCCGCCGAGCAGCATGCGCATCCACAGCGTGAGGTCGTGCACCGACGACGCCATCGATGCGGCGGGCTTGCACGCCGTGAACTCGTGCTCCTCGACGGCGATGCCGTCGATGTGCGGCGTCGCGCGTTCGGCGTCTTTCGGCAACCGCTGCGCGCTCGCGCGCGTGTTCGTCATGCCGAGCGGCCTGGTGATGCGCTCCTCGACGAGTTCTTCCCACGACTTGCCCGTGGTGCGTTCGAGCACGAGGCCCGCGACCATGTACATCAGGTTCTGGTAGCCGAACTGGTCGCGGAAGCCCTGCACGATCGGCAGCTTCTCCATGCGCTTCAGCACGTCGGCGTCGCTGTAGTCGGAGCCGTACCACAACAGGTCGCCCGCAAACGTCACGAGCCCGCAGCGGTGGCACAGCAGGTCGGCGATCGTCATGTGTGCCGTGATCCACGGATCCTGCATGCGGAACTCGGGCACGTGGTCGACGACGCGGTCGGCCCAACGCAGTTTGCCTTCTTCGACCTGTTGCGCGACGAGCGCTGCCGTGAACGCCTTGCTGCAGGATGCGATGTTGAACTGCGTGTCCTTGGTGACCTTCGCGTCGCCGCCGCGCACGCCGAGGCCGAGTTCGACGAGCGTCTCACCGTCCTGTACGACCGCGATCGCGAGGCCCTTGGGCTGGAAGCGTTCGAACGCGAGTTGGGCGATCTGCTCGACCGCCTCCTTCGTCAGCGGCTTGTGAGCCGGCGCTTGCGCGAACGCAATGCAGGCGAGGAACGAGACGGAGAGCGACGCGAGGAGCGTTTGGCGCATGCGCAGATTCGAGGGGCGTGGTCGCCGACGCTCGCAGCGCGGGCGGCGGGCGCGTCACGGTATCGGACGCGCCGCCGCGAGGCATCTCCGCGGCATCGCCGCGGAGTTGTTGTCGCCGGCTTCAGCACGCATACGTGCTGCGACCGGCTGCTTGCCTCACGGGCAGGCCGAGGTCGAGTTGCCGATGCGCAGACGCATGCCGTTGCTGAGGTTGAACGTGTTCAGCAACGCGCCACCCGAGGCGATGTTGAAGGCCTGCAGGTCGAGGTTGACGCCTTCGAGCACGGGGTCGTTCGGGATCGGCAGGTTCTGCGTGATCGCGCCACCTGGATCCGCCGCCATCACGTTGATGACGTTCATGCCGCTGACGTCCGACGCGAAGATCGTGCAGCCGTTGGCCGACGTGGTGCCCGGCATCGTGCTGAACGCGATCGCGCACGGCGCGCCGACCGGGTTGCCGAGGCTGCGCATCTGGAACAGCGCGTTGCCGAGCGTCGCGCGGAACGGAACGCCCTGCGCGAACAGGTTCGGCGTCACGGGGCTGCCGCAGCCCTGGCCGAGGTACTCGTTGTAGAGCGTGCCGGGCGCGGTGCTCGTGACGAGCACGCTGGCCGCGCCAGCACCGACGTCGAACTGGTCGAGCGAGAGCGACGAGCCCGTGACGGGACCCGCGTCGCAGTCGAACCAGAAGTTGAAGATCGAGTTCCAGCGCAGCGGGTTGCTCGGCGCGCTGAAGACCATCTCGCCGCCGACGCGCGTCGCCGTCCAGTCGTTGAGCGGGTTGCGATCGACGTCATGGAAGCCGATGTTGCTCACGACGGCCGTGGGGCACATCGGGATGCGGAACGCGCCCATACCACGCTTGTTGTCGCGGTTGTGGATCGCGTACTCGTAGTGGTACTTGCCGTTCACCGGGCCCGACACCTTGACCGCCACGTAGAAGCGGCCGTCGCTCGTGCCGTTCGTCGCGCTGGTGATCGTCGCGCCGGTCCAGCGCTGCAGGATCGTGCCTTGTTGGAAGTTGGGGACGTCCGTGAAGGTCCACGACGTGCCGTTCCACGCGGGCGTGAAGCCGCGCGAGCCCAGGTTGTTGTCGCGCACGCTCTCGGCTTCGCTGGGGATCAGGTAGCCGGCCTGCCAGTAGTAGTTCGCGACCGGGACCATGAGGTCCTGGTCGTAGAGCCGCATCTGGTTGTTGAGTCCCGCGTTCAACTGCGACGCCTGCTGGCTCGTCAGGCTGCGCACGTTGTCGCACGCCTGCGTGGGGTTCACGACCGGGTTGCCCGCATCGAACATCGAGCACTGCGGATCCCAGGTGCCGAGCCACGGATCGATCTCCGAAGGTGGCCCGAGGTCGAAGTGGTTGACGGCCTGCGAGTTCGCGTAGGTGTCGGAGCAGCCGACCTCGACGAGGCTGAAGCTGCCGGGGCCGGCGCAGTTGCCGCACGGGCTCGGATCGTTGCTCGAGCCGAACGTGTGCTTCACGAAGCTCCAGTTGGAGATCTGCTCGAGGCGGCCGTTCGACTCACGCGCCACGATGAAGTGGATGTAGCCGTGGTTGGGGCTCATCGCGGCCTGGAACGGGATCGCGTTCGTGCCCGGATTGCAGCACGTGGTCCAAGCACCGACGGCGAACGCGCCAGCCGGATACGCGCCCGAGCGGACGTAGCCGCGCAGCGCCCAGGTGTCCTGGAGTTGGATGTCGCGGCCAGCGATGACGTTGCGCTGCGCGTCGAGAGACGAAGCGCACAGCAGCGCGCCGACGACCGTCGGCAGCGCAGTAAGCAGGGATCGGTTCATTTGCAGGGACGCTTTCGTGGGGAGGGCGGATGGACTGTCCGCGGATTCCGTCCATCCGTCAACCGTCGGCGGCATGGGCAAGCAGGCCGAGAAGTGTAGACCGCGCCCTCGAACGCGGCGGCCAATGCCACGAAGGACCGATGCAGACTGTGCCGAGGGTCATCAAACCTGCGCGCGAATGCGCGCAAACGGGGTTCGACCTGTCGATGCGATTGCCGGGCGCAGGTTGCGTGTTCGGTCTGCTGCCGCGCGTCGATACGCAACTGTCACAACCGTCCCAGCCGCGGTGGCGATGGGCCAACGCCCGATGCCACCGCAGGCCGCAGCCTCGCGGCTGCGCGCGGTCAGCCCTGCTCGCCGTCTTCGGCGCGCTGCTCGCGGCTGCTGCGGCCGCGTTCGTGCCAGCGCGTGATGCGCAGGTGCGGGTCGCGGCGGTCGCGCGCCTGCACGCGGCGGCCGAAGCCGATCGCGACTTCGCTGCGCACGTCGAACAGGCTCATCGTGCCGCGCAGTTCGATGTGGCCGATCATCCCGCTGTCGATGCCGCCGCGGCGGCACACGTGCGCGAGGATGCGGCGCGGGTCCGCGCCATCGCGCAGGCCCCAGTTGATCGAGAAGCGCAGGAAGCCGTCTTCGGCGCCGCCTCCGCCACCGCCGTCCTGCTCCTGCGGAGCGCTGCGTTCGCGCTTCCACGCGGGCTGCACGAGCGCCTTGCCGCGCGCCGGCAACGGCTTCCGTTCGACGCGCTGCTCGGGTTCTTCCATGAGCTCGCTGGGCGCGTGCGCGACCGGCGCTTCGGGAATGCTCGGCGGCGCGTCGTGCAGGCCGACCTCGGCGAGGCTGGGCTTGCTGCGTTCGCGCGCGGGCTTCGACGCGGGCTTCGACGCAGGCGTCGTCGTCGTTGCCGCAGGCATCGCAGCAGGCTTGGCGACCGCGTCAGCGGGCGCTGCCGCCGTGCTCGCGATGGGCGCAGGCGCGACCGCAGGCTTCGCGGCAGGCGCGACGGGCGCGACCATCGGCTGGCCCGCGAACGCAAACGGCGGACGCGGCCCTTGGCCGGCCTGGATCAGCAATGCCGCGACCACGTCGACGGCGTCGCGATCGCGCAGCAGGTGCTGCGCCACTTCGCGCTGGCTGTCGGTCAACGTGTGCGCCGCGATCGCCGCCGCCGCGTGGCGCTCGGCGCGTTCCATCTGGCGACGGAACACCGCGTCCGGGCTCGGCGGCCACGCCCACGTCGGTTGCACGCGAGCCTGCGAGTAGATGCGGCGCAGCTTCGCCTCGTGCGATTTGAGCGCGAGCATGACGCTCTTGCCCTTCTGGCCGGCGCGGCCCGTTCGGCCGCTGCGGTGCACGTAGGTCTCCGCGTCCATCGGCGGGTCGATGTGCACGACCATCGTCACTTCGTTGATGTCGAGGCCGCGCGCCGCGACGTCGGTGGCGATCAGGGTGCGCACCGCGCCGCGCTTGAACGCCGCGAGCGTGCGCGTGCGCTGCGCCTGCGCGAGGTCGCCCGAGATCGGCAATGCGCCGAAGCCGTCGGCCGCGAGCTTGTCCGCGAGCGTCGCCGTGTCTTCGCGCGTGCGCACGAACACGAGCGTGCGGTCGTCGCCGGCGACGAGCAGCAGGTTGACGAGCGCCGCGTAGTGGCCGCGCGCGGGGATCCGCACCGCGAGGTGCTCGATGTCGGCGTGCGCCGTGCCGGGCTTCTGGCCGGCGACGAGGATCGGACGGTTCTGGAATCGATCCGCGAGATCGACGACCGCGGGCGCGAACGTCGCCGACACGAGGTGCGTGCGGCGTTGCTCGGGCAGGTGCGAGAGGATCGCGTCGAGCTCGTCCTTGAAGCCGAGGTCGAGCATCTGGTCGGCCTCGTCGAGCACGAGCTGGCGCACCGACGACAGGTCGAGAGCGCCGTTCTTGATGTGGTCGAGCAGGCGACCGGGCGTGCCGACGAGCACTTCGGGACGCTTGGCGAGCCGCATGCGTTCGCGACCGATGTTGGTGCCGCCGGTCACGACTTCGCAGATGCAGCCGCGAAGGTCAGCGAACAGCCACGACAGTTCATCGCGCACCTGCGACGCGAGCTCGCGCGTCGGCGCGACGATCAGCGTGGTCGGGCCGCGGCGCTTGTCGTCGTGCAGGTCGCGCGCGAGCGCGAAGCCGATGGCGACCGTCTTGCCGGAGCCGGTCTGCGAGCTGATGCGCAGGTCGCGGATACCGTCGTCGGCCGCGAGCAGCGCGGACTGGACCGTCGTGAGCTTCTCGAAGCCCTTGCGGGCGAGCGCCGCGTGCAGCGTGTCGGGCACTGCGGCAAATGGGTGGACGGCAGGCGCCGCAGACTCAGGATTCTCGGCCTCAGGCGCCGAGTCGAACTCAATGGACATGCCACAGGGTCGTGCATTGCACGCGGCCTGTCAACTCGGGGGGTTGCGTCGATGCTGTTCGGCCCGGCGCGGAACGCTTGCTGTCGGGCGTTTGTGCGCCGGCCCGCTCCTGCGCAGCGCGTGCGCTCGCGGCGGCTTGCGTTGTCAGCGCGTGAGCTTCTTGCCGGTCACGCGCACCGTCTTCATGCGCACGAAACCGAGCGAGAGATGCGTCAGCAGCCAGTCGTGGAACGACGCGCCGACCGACACGCGGAAGTCCGACACTCCGACGCTGCCGTTGCAGTGTTCGCGCAGCATCGCGCCGACGTCGGGTTGGTCCTTGCCCGCGAGTCCGTGGACCCAGAGCACGGACTTGCCCGTGAGTTCGAACTCTTCAGCCTTGAGTTCCGTGTTGGGCCGCGCGCTGACGGGGAAGGGCACGTCGCCGAGGTCGTAGGTCAACGTGCCGCAAGCGGCGAGGGGCATCAGGAACGCGAGGGCGAGGACGCGGTGCTTCTGGCTCTTCATCGCGGCGAGCATAGCAAGCGGCAGGGTCGCACAGCCGCATTCGCATCGCGTGCGACGCAGTGTCGTCCTGGCGCTGCCTTCGACTCCGCGATGGCGGGATCCGTTGCATGGATCGCGCGCCTGTCGCCACGGCGATCCGTGGCGCGGCACAGCACGTTCCTTCGCGCAGCGCCAACCGCGCTCCTACACTTCGCGTCTTCATGACCTCGACGCAGCCCGCGCGGCTCCACGCGCTCGACCAGTTCCGCGGCTTCACCGTCGCGGCGATGTTCGCGGTCAACTTCCTAGCGGGCTTCGCGAACGTCCCCGCCCTGGTCAAGCACCACCGAACCTGGTGCAGCGTCGCCGACCTGGTGATGCCGATGTTCTTCTTCGCAGTCGGATTCGCGCTGCGGCTGGCGTTCGCAAGGCACGCGGAGAAGCACGGCATCGCCGCGGCGCGCGCGATGGCGGTGCGCCGCGCATTCGCGCTCGTGCTGCTCGGGCTCGTCGTGCACGGCATCGACGGAAAGTTCGCGACGTTCGACGAACTGCGGCAACACGGCGTGGAGGGCTTCCTTTCGAGCTTCTGGCGACGGTCGCCGTTCCAGGCGCTCGTGCACATCGGCGTCACGACGCTGTGGGTCCTGCCGGTGATCCATCGCGGCGCGCGCGCGCAACTCGCGTGGGCGGTTGCGTCGTTGCTCGCGCACACGCTCGCGCTCGCGTTGGGCTGGCACGACTGGCTGCTCGCCAACGCGGTGATCGACGGTGGCGCCCTCGGGTTCTTGGCGTGGACGACGCCTGTGATCGCTGGCTCGCTCGCGTGCATGCGTCTGAAGGCGGACGGCGGCGAACGCGGCCGCACACCGATCTTCGTCGCGGGGACGAGCGCGATGCTCGTCGGCTACGCGCTGTCGTGCTGCACGAACGGGGTCGTTCTCGCGGCGCCGCCGTTCTGCGCGCCGTGGCACCCGCGCGACATGTGGGCGATGAGCCAGCAAGCGGCGAGCGCGTCCTACGTCGTGTTCGCGGCGGGCTTCTCGCTGTGCGCGTTCGCGGCGTTCGTGCACGTCGTCGATGTGCGCGGTCATCAGTGGAGCATGTTCCGCACGCTCGGCGGCAACGCGCTCGCCGCCTATGTCCTGCACGGGCTCGTCGAGGACTTCGTCAAGCCATACGCGCCGAAGGACTCACCGTTGTGGTGGGCAATGGCGACGTTCGCGGCGTTCTTCGCGATCACGTGGGCGTTCGTGCGCGGCCTCGAGAAGAGCGGGACCTACATCCGGCTCTGAGGCGCGAGCTCCGGACGCGATCGGCGCCGCCGTCCTTTCTCCGGGAGATCGAGATGCACGGTGATGCGTGCGTGTAGCCAGCGGTCTCGCGAGGTATCACAACGACGCTGTCCCGCCGCGCATTCCCTTCGCCCGCCCAGATCCGACCGATGCCCGCTGCCCTGCACCGCCCCGAGCCCGTCCTTCGCCACCGCGCGCAACCCGTCGATCGGAACGTCCCGATGGCTCAGGCCGCGGCATCGGTGATCGAAGGGCGTTCCTTGATCGTGACCGACAGCTTCCGCACCGGGCTCGACATCCTCTATGCGCTGCGCGTGCAGTTGGGCGATCCGGGCGAAGAAGCAGACTACGTCAAGAAGCGCACGTTCCGCGAAGCGTTCCAGGCCGCGTCGAAGCGCGTGCTCGTGCCCGTCGTCGGCCGCAAGGTCGCACTGCCGGACGCGCCGCGCCCGGGATTCCTCTCCGAGCTGTATCCAGACCACGTCGACTTCGCGTTGCCGGTCGAGGATGCGAGGGTGCTGAGCAGCGCGTGGGAATGGTACGAGCAGGGCGTGCACTTCCCTGTGCTCGGCTATCGCGTGCATCCGTTCTACGGCACCTACATCCCGGCCCGCATGGAGCACCTCGAGCTCTTCGGCACGTGGCTGGCGAAGTACCAGGGCGCGCGCAACCGCGCGATCGACGTGGGCACCGGCTCCGGCGTGCTCGCGCTGCAGATGGCGAAGGCGGGCTTCCAGCACGTCATCGCCACGGACATCAATCCGAACGCGATCGAGAGCGTGGCGCGGCAGATGCGAAGGCTCTCCGTTGCGCCACCGATCGAACTCGAGCACGCGGACCAGTTCGGCACCGATCGCGGCCCGATCGACCTCATCGTGTCCAACCCGCCGTGGATGAAGGGTGAAGTGGGCCGCACGCTGGACCTCGCGATGTACTTCCAGGACGGCTTCTTCGAGCGCTTCTACGAACAGTCGCTGCAGCGCCTCGCGCCCGAAGGCCGCATCGTGTTCGTGTTCTCCAACATCATCGAGCTGTCGCAGCCCGACGTGCCGCATCCGATCCAGACCGAACTGGACCGCGGTCGGTTCCGGCTGGTCGAGAAGATGACGCGCAAGGTCAAGCCGTCGCCCGGGCGACGCACGCGCGAGAAGGTCGAGATCTGGGAGTTGGCGGTGGTGTGAGGGCCTGAGCGCTCTCGCAACTCGCGGCCTCCTTCGCGAGTCCGCAGACGTTCGTGCGCGGCCTCGACAGGAGTGGGAGCTGCATCCCGCTCCGAGGCGCAGCGCGCCGGGCGCGCGAGGCGGGTCGCGCCCGCCTGCGCGCGGCCCGCCGTGCTCAGCGGTGCACGAACGCGGCCTTCACCTTCGGCCCGTTCTGGATGAAGTTCTGCGTGCCGATGCGCATGTCCTCGGTGCCGCAGACTTCGCCGAAGCACTTCGCCTCGAACGCGATGCCGTCCGCGAGCGGCATCTTGCAGCCCTGCAGCAGTGCCTTCTGGATGATCGCGTCGACCGCCTTCGACAGGTGGCCGATCTCGACTGCGGGCAACGAAGCCGGCACGTTCTTCATCCCGCCTTCGTCCATGCGGCAACGCGCCACCTTGCCCGACGCGAGGTCGCTGGCGAGCTGCACGGCGCGGCCGACGAGGTCGCCGTCGACTTCCTCGCGGATCAGGCCGTAGGCGAGCGCCTTCTCGCCGCTGATCGGCTTGCACGAACGGATCATCTCCGCGGCGCGTTCGACGCCGACGAGGCGCGGCAGGCGCTGCGTGCCGCCGGCTCCGGGGATGATGCCGAGGTTCGCTTCGGGCTGCCCAGCGAGGACCCGGAGGCCCTTCTGCGCGATGCGCGCTTCGCACGCCATCGCGAGCTCGATGCCGCCGCCGAACGCGAGGCCGTTGAGCGCCGCGACGGTCGGCTTCTTCACCGCACCGACGACGTTGACGCAACGCTGGCTGCCCTTCGACGTTGCTTCGCCTTCCGCGACGGTCTTGATCTTGGCGAGGAAGTGCACGTCGGCGCCGCTGACGAACGCCTTCTTGCCGAAGCCGGTGAGGACGATGCCCTTCACCTTCGGGTCCTTGTCGCATTCCTCGAAGCGCGCGGCGATCTCTTCGAACACGCCCTGGTCGAGCGCGTTGAGGACCTTGGGCCGGCGGATCGTAAGGATCGCGATGCCGCCTTCGTCGCGGCGCAGCACGTTGTCGATGCGGAACGGCTTGTTCTCCGTGCCGTGCGCCTCGATGCACTTCGGCACCGGGAAGTGCGGGTGCTTTGCGGCGTAGGCGCGAACGAGCTCGAGCGCCTTCTTGGTGCCGACCTCGTTCATCATCGTGAACGCAGGCTTCATCACGAGGGCGATCTCGATGCCCATGTTGAAGTCGCTGACCGTCACGAGGCCCGCGTCGACGATCTCGCCGCAGAGGCCGAAGTAGGCGCCCATCAGGTCGTCGCGGATGCGAGCCTTCTGCGCGTCGCTGACCTCGACCTTCTCGTCGCGGCCCGCGACCTCCCAGTTGGCCTTCTGCGCGACCTTGTCCTTGAGGGACTGCGGCGTGCGGAACCAGCGGTTGATCTTGGTCGTGTACTGGTCGAGGCCGACCGCGGTGATCGGGTTGCCGCCGGCGAGGTTCATCGCCGTGAACGACCCGACGCCCATCTTGAACGTCTCCTTGCAGACCACATCGATCTGCTTGGTCGTGCCCGCGCCTTCCTCGGCGAGCAGCGCGCACGCGAAGAACAGGCCTTCGAAGATCGGGTCGAGCGCATAGCCGTAGCGCGACTTCACCGGGATCGGCACCTTGCCGATCGCCTCGTAGAACGACATCAGCCACGACGCCGTTGCGGGCGCGGTGTCGATGCCGCTGACGACTTCGACCATCAGGTTGCGCTCGGCCGGGAAGAAGTAGTGCACGACGCCCGTGCGGCCCTTGTCCTGGATGCTCGCGAAGATCACCTCGGGCTCGAGGTGGCTCGAGTTGCTGACGAGGATCGCGTCCTTCGACACGAGCTTCTCGACCTGCGCGAAGATCTTGGCCTTGAGCTCCTTGTTCTCCGTCGCCGCCTCGACGACGAGGTCGGCGCCCTTCAGGTCGTCGTAGTTCGACGTGAAGGCCACGCCCGCGAGCATCTGGTCGGCCTGTTCCTGCGTGAACGCGGCGGACTCGACGCCCTTGCTGACCTTCTTCGTGAGCTTGGCCTTGCCGTTGTCGAGCGCGGCCTGCGCGACGTCGACGACGACGGTCTTCACGCCGAACGGCGACAGGACCTTGGTGAAGAACAGCGCGATGTCCGGGCCGATCTGGCCGGAGCCGATGACGGCGACCTTGGAGATCGACTTGCCGAGGTGTTGGAAGCTCATGAAGTGGGCGTTCGCGTTCGTAAGGGGTCGGGTTGCGCGGGCGTCTTGGCCGCGAAACGAGGCGAAGAAGGTAGCGACGGGGGGTGGGGCGCGGAAGCGCGGCGGGGGGCGTGGACGGGCAATGTCCCGCTGCGGCATCATGGAGCGGTCATCCGAAGCAGGAGACCCTGATGCGCCCGTCGATTTTGGCCCTGTGGGCATTCGTGATTCCGTTGGTTGCTCAATCCCCGGCCTCGCCGGAAGCCGACAACGCCAAGCCGCGCCCTAGGCTTGAGTTGGCCAAGGCCCTTCGTGAACTCGATCAGGTGCTCGAGCTGCTGCGGCAAGCGAGTCAGCGATTGCAGGATGCAGAGGTCCACGCGGCCGAGTCGGAAGCGCAAAGCAAGGCGGTGGAGATCGAAGAAGTCCGGAAGATCGCCACCGAAGCACGCGAGCGCGCAAGCACGTTGAAGTCGACCTGCGACGAAGCGCAAGCGAGGCTTGGAGACCTGATCCGCAAGGGCAAGGAAGAGGCGCCGGATGAGCTGCTCGCTGCCAAGGACGCGGCGCTGGAGGCGATCCAAAAGACCACGAGCATCGCGGAGCCCAAGCAGGCGCGAGCGGAGTTGGAGAAGATCGACGAGGAGTTGCGCAAGCGATCCTCCGACGACACTCGTGCACAGCAATTGCGCGGGCTGGTTCAGTACGAGCTGGGAGAGTCCTATCGCCGCGAGGGCATCGAGACCATCAAGCAGGGAACGATGCATGCCGCAGAGAAGTCCCTGATGCTCGCGCACGACAAGTACGAGGCGGTGTTGAAGCATCCGGATTGGGACGAATCAGGCCACGGAACTTCACTGCACGCGTGTGCTTTGCGTCGCTGTGTCCAGGTGCAAGCGTCGATCTGGGGTGGCTACGACGCATTGAGCACGAAGCAGCCGAACGTCAAAGCACACGAGGACCGGAAGAAGAAGGCGGCCAAGGCGGGAAACGCCGCGCACAAGCGCCTCAAGGAACAGCATCCCAACGCAGTCCTTTCCGACGGCCAATCGGCACTCGGCGCAGCGGAACAGGATTTCCGCGAGCTCGGTCTGGGTCAGTAGGCCCGGTCAACCCTGCACACATCGCGAGCATTCTTGCCGTCAAAATGCTCGCGGACTGTGCAGGGCTGCATCGGGGGGATGGCGCGCGTTGCTAGCATCTTTACTCCCGCCATGCGCCTCCGACCCCGCACGCCGTCCGTCTCCGCCGCGTTGTCCCTGCTGCTCGCAGCGGCGCCCTGCCTGCTCGCGCAGGCGCAGCCGCAGGCAGCGAACATCCCGTGGGCCGAGCTCGTCGACACGCACGTCGCGACGATGCGCGAACGCACGCTCGCGCAATGCGCGCAGAAGGGCATCGAGTTGCCCAAGGAGTTCGTCGCGTGGGTCGATGCGGACCCGATCGTGCGCACGACGGTCTACGGCTGCCGCAAGGACCCGTTGCCCGTGCTGCTTCTGCTGCGCTCGCTGGAGATCGACCTCGGCGAGCAAGTCGTGCGTCGCGACTACACGCAGCTCGCGCTCGCGTTCGCGATCCAGGACTCCTACGCGGCGCGCAAGAAGAAGGGCACCGGCTGGAACGACGCGGACGGCGCGGAGCCTGCCGACGCGTTGCCGGACGTGAAGCCGCGCGCGCGGCTCGAGCTCGCGATCCCCGGCGATCCGCGTTCGCGCGTCGACTGCAAGGACGCATCGCGAACGCTCGACGTGCACGACCACGTCGTCAACTTCCTCGAGGACCATGCGCCGATCGAAGTCGAGGAGACGCAGAAGGAACTGCCGCCGCTCGAATACGACGAGAAGGGCGTCGCCAAGCCGCGTGGCAAGGCCGTCGATGTGAAGAAGAAGCGCATGCGAACGCTCGTCGGCGCGGACGTCATCGCGTCGCGCGCGCTGCAGGAGGAGTTCAACGCCTACATGAAGGCGCACGGCCACCCCGAGGTCGCGGTCGACTGCGGCGACCGGCTCGTGCACTGGACATCGACGGCGGCGATCGGCGACAAGGCGCAACGCGAGCGCATCGCTGCGGCGCACGAACTGTTCCACGAGGCCTATCGCAAGAAGGGCCGCATGCCGGCCGAGCGCGACGCGGCGCCGACGGCCGCCGAGTCGATGGCGTGGTTCGTGCGCAACGACCGCCATCGGTTCGACGAGTCGACCAAGAAGGCGCGCAACTGGCCGCGCTTCCCGCTGAACGCGCCGTGGCCCGTGCTGACGATGCTCGCGGCCGACGACCAGCCGTTGCGCGAGCGCGAGGAGATCTGGATCCGCTTCCGCGACGCAGGCGAGTTCCGCACCTACGGCGAGTACATCGGCGACATCGCGCAGCAGTTCGACATGCAGAGCGCGCGCCGCGTGTCGCCGATCGCGTTCAGCTACGGCTCGATCCAGATGATGTGGAAGGACGGCGGCGTGTGCGGAACGATGGGCAACATCGGCGCGCGCACCAACCGCATCGTCGGCATGCCGTCGTCGACCGCGGGCCAGCCTGGCCACTGCGCGGTGGTGCGGATGGACTTCGACGCCAAGACCGGTCGCTACGCGTGCGTCGGCGAGCAGTACGCGACCGGCGGCGACGAAGTGACGACGGTGCATGCCGGGTTCCATTACGACGATCGCGGCGGCCGCAAGCCGATGGTGTTCCACCAGTCGGTGGCGATGGGCGTCAACCACGGCGTCGCGTCGTTCGTCCGTGCGCTCGCCTTGCTGCGCGCGTTCGACGCGATGGACGAAGGCGCCCGCAAGGCCGCCTGCGTCGATCTCGTCGCACAGGGGATGAAGGACAACCCGTTCGCGATCGCGCTCGTCACGGTCGCGTTGGAGAACGCGCACGACCGCGCGACGGCGCTCGCGGTGCAGGATGCGTTCGCGTCCCTGACGAAGGAGATCGCGAAGGACGCTGCGGCCGCGCTCTACCTCTCCACGGTGCGCGACCTCGCGCACGCGCGCGTCGAGCAGTTCCCGATGCCGACCGAGAAGTCGGAGTGCGCCGCGCTGCTCAAGGAGCTCGAACGCCAAGGCTGCGAGCGCGCGTCGTTGCTCGCGAAGTGCTGGCGCGCGGCCGACGGCGAGGACGGCTTCCTGGCGCGGACGGTGCAGGAAGCGCGCGACTACGTTGCGAGCGAGGCGAGGACCAAGAGCCGCCGCAGCAACCAACAGTTCCAGAAGCGCGTGCAGGAGTGGGCCAAGACGATCGAAGGCAAGGAACGGAAGCGCATCTGGGCCGACGCGATGCTCGAGGCGTTCGTCGGCAGCGACACGATCACGCGCAAGGGCAAGAAGGTCGCTGACCCTGTGGTCGAAGCGCTCTGCAAGTTCGCAGGAAAGCCCGCGCCGACGCTGTGATCGATCCGCTGCACGTCGCGGCCGCCGCCTACGGATGCGCCGAGCTGGCGCTCGCGCGCCTGTGCCACTCGCGTCGCGGCGGCGCTGCGACTTCGCACGACCGCGGCTCGCTGCCGTTGCTGTGGTTCGTGATCGCCACGTCGATCGCGTTCGGCATCGGCTTCGCGTTGCTCGCGACCTTTGGCCGCTTCGGGCTGTCGCCTTCTGCACGAACGGCTGCGTGGGCCGCGTTCGGGCTCTCGGTCGCGTTGCGCGCGTGGTCGGTCGCTTCGCTCGGAAGGTTCTTCACCGTCGACGTCGCGATCCGCAGCGACCATCGCCTCGTCACCAACGGTCCGTATCGCTGGCTGCGCCACCCGAGCTACACCGGCGTGATCGGCTGCGTCGCGGCGTTGCTCGTGCTGCTGCAGAACGGCGTGTCGCTCGTCGTCGCGACTGCAGGGGTCACCGCGGCCCTCGTCCATCGCATCCGCGTCGAGGAACGCGCGCTCTCCGCCACCTTCGGCAGCGCATGGGCTGCACACTGCGAGCGGACGTGGCGGCTCGTGCCGTTCGTGTGGTAGCGCGAACTCAGCCGACGATGCGCCAACCGACCGTCTCGCCTGCGCGCATCGGCACCAGCGTGTGCGCGCCGAACGGCAACTCTGCAGGAACGGGCGTCGCGGCCTTCTCGAGCGTGATTCGGTCCTTGTTGGCGGGCAGCCCGTAGAACTTCGGTCCGCGCAGGCTCGCGAACGCTTCGAGCCGGTCGAGCGCGCCGACGTTGTCGAAGGCCTCGGCATACAGCTCGATGCCCGCGTGCGACGTGTAGACGCCGGCGCAACCGCACGTCGTCTCCTTCGTGTGCCGCGCGTGCGGCGCGCTGTCGGTTCCCAAGAAGAACTGCGCGTTGTCGCCGGTCGCGGCCGCGACGAGCGCCTTGCGATGCTCTTCGCGCTTCAGCACGGGCAGGCAATACGCGTGCGGCCGGATGCCGCCCTGGAAGATCGCGTTGCGGTTCCACAGCAGGTGGTGCGCCGTGATCGTTGCCGCCATGCGCGGGCCCGCGGCCATCACGAAGTCGACCGAGTCCTTCGTCGTCACGTGCTCGAGCACGATGCGAAGGCCGGGGAAGTCGCGGCGCAGCGGCGTGAGGTTGCGTTCGAGGAACACGCGCTCGCGGTCGAACACGTCGACGTCGCCGTCGGTTACTTCGCCGTGCAGCAGCAACGGCACGTCGTGCTGCTCCATCGCCGCGAGCGCGGCGCGCGCCTTCTTCCAGTCGGTGACGCCGCTGTCGGAGTTGGTCGTGGCGCCCGCGGGGTAGTACTTCACCGCGTGCACGAAGCCGCTCTGCTTCGCCGCCGCGATCTCCGCTGCCGGCGTGTTGTCGGTGAGATACAGCGTCATCAACGGTTCGAACTGCGAGCTCTTCGGCCGCGCCGCGAGGATGCGCTCGCGATAGGCTGCAGCCGCTGCGACGGTGGTCACGGGCGGCTTGAGATTCGGCATCACGATCGCGCGGCCGAACCGTTCTGCGGTGTGCGGCAGCACGGCGGCGAGCGCCTCGCCGTCGCGGAGGTGGAGATGCCAGTCGTCGGGTCGGATCAGCGTGCAGCGCATGGGGGCGAAGAGGATAGCCACGCGCCGCCGCTGGTGGCCACGGGCTGTGCGCGCCGGTCGCGTCCAGGCCTGCCGCCGCCTCGCCTCAGCCCCAACGCACGCTGCGCATCGACAGCGAACCGAGGTCGAAGCCCTCGATCGGGAACGCCACCGCGTCGCGTTCGTCCGTCGCGCCGAATGCGTGCAGCAGGGGCCACCAGTGGTCCGGCGTCGGATGCGCGAGCAGTCCGTGTTGCGACGGCCACATGCCGAGCAATGCGCGCTCGTCGCGCGCGCGCAACGCCGCCTCGACGGCGGCGTCGAACTGCGCGGCCCATTCCGGCGTGTCCGTGTTGCCGCGCTGCATGCGCGTGAACGCGTCGCGCAGGTTGTGCGTCACGTTGCCGCTGCCGACGAGCAGCACGCCGCGGTCGCGCAGCGGCCGGAGCGCGCGGCCGACGTCGAGATGCGCGCGGGCGGTGGCGGTGACGTCGAGCGACACCTGCAGCACAGGGATGTCGGCAGCGGGGAACATCGGCCGCAACGCTGTCCACGCGCCGTGGTCGAGGCCCCACTCACCTGACGCGCGCGCGCCGAACGGTCGCAACGCACCGACGATCTCGTTCGCGAGCGCGGGATCGCCGGGCGCCTCGTAGCGAATCTCGTAGAGCTCGTCGTCGAAGCCGTGGAAGTCGTGGATCGTGCGTTGCCGCGCGTTGTCGGTGACCAGCGTTCCCTTCGTGTTCCAGTGCGCCGACACGCAGACGATCGCGCGCGGCCGCGGCAGCGAAGCTCCCATCGTCTGCAACGCGCGGCGCCACGGGTTGTCGCCGATCGCGTGCTGCGGCGAGCCGTGGCCTGTGAACAGGACCGGCATGCGTTCTTGCATCGCCGCACGATAGGAGCCGGCTTGCTCTGCGCGACTCCGCATTCGTGCGCTGGCGAACGCGCCGCGCGCCGACGATGCTGCGCGCATGCTCCGCCTCGTCGTCGCCGCGTCTGCGATGTGCTCGTTGCTCGCGCCCGCGCGCGGCCAGAGCGCGTGCGGCCTGCAGGTCGACGGCGCGCAGCACGGCGTGGACGTCGTCGGCGACGCGTCGTGGCACGGCGAAGGCCGCAGCGTGCGCGCGGAGTTGCCGGCCGGTCGTTGGCAGCTGCGATTTGCCGCAGGCGAAGGTTCGCGCCCCGCGCCGGTCGAGGTCGATGCGCCCGCCGGCGGCTTCGTGCACGTCGCCGCCGGCACCTCGCTGCGTCGCGCTCCCGACGACGCCGATCCGTCGCCGCGACGGCGCGCATCACGCGAGCTGCTCGCCGAGCACGCTGCGTCCACTTCGCGCTTCGCTTCCGCTGCGCACGCCGACGTGCGCCTCGTCGCGCGCGTGCGCCTTGGCGACGGCAACGCGACGGCCGGCATCGCCTGCCGCCATGTCGACGCCGACAACCACTACCGCCTCGTGCTCGACGGTCCCTCGCGCGAGCTGCAGCTGGTGCGCGCGATGGGCGGCGTGTTGCGCGTGATGCAGCGACGAGCGGTCACTGACGTCACCGCGGCGCACGAACTGGAGCTCGAGGTCGAAGGGTTCCGCCTGGTCGCCGCGATCGACGGCGAGGTAGCGTTCCGCGCGTTCGACGGCGGTCTCGACGAAGGCGCATGCGCGACGTTCGTGGCCGACGGCGCGAGCGCCACCATCGAACGCGTCGTCGCCGACGCGCCGGCAGCGCCCGCCGCATCGCTCGCGGTCGTGCAACACGCCGCGCGCGCAGAGGTCGTCGCCGCCGCGCCGCACGCCGCGGGCAACCCGTTCTTCCTGTGCCTCGCGCTCGACCGCGCAGAACCGCTGCGCATCGTCGACGACGCGGGCTTCGCGACGTTCGTGCTCGTGCGTTCCGCCGATCCGAGCCTGATGCCGTTCACGTGCGGCGTCGTCGCGAGCGACGGCGAGATGCTTGGCGAGCTGTCGTGGCCGACTGGTGCCGCGTTGCGCCTTCAGGCCGCGCTGGTCGGCGGTGTCGTCGGCACGCCCGACGCGAGCGCGCTGCAAGAACGGCTGCCGCGCGCTGCGGTGCGGTTCTGAGGCAAGGTGACCTCGTTCAGAGTCCAGCTTGCGCCAGCGCGCTCTGGAGCAACTCGCCCACGCCGAGTTCCGTCGCCCATCGACGCAGGTAACCACGATCGAGCGCAGGCCCGCTCGCCTTCATCACGCCCAGCACGTCGCGCCATTGCCGATCGGACGCACGGTTGCCCTTCTCGAACCACTCCAGTTTCGCGAGCACGCAGTCTTCGGCGCTGGCGATGCGCATGCGGCTTCCGTCGGCTGTGTTCACGTATCTCGCGCGCGACATCTCGCTCTTGCTGAACTCGCGCGCCTTGATCGGAAAGAGGTCGACCTTGAAGCCGGTCTTCCTGTGGATGACGTTGCAGGACGAGCCCGAAGCGAAACACTCTGCCAAGAACTCACGATCGACGAAGAAGTGTTGCTCCAGCGTTGCTGCGAGATGGCCGACTGCGCCCGCGGGCACGCGCACGATGATGTCTGCATTCAGGCTCGTGCACATCTCTCCGTGCACGATGGATGCCATCGAGCCGCCGACGAAGTACTCGATGCCGGCCTGCTCGAGCGCCGCGACTGCCTGCGCCAACGCGCTGGTCACGCGCCGTGCTCCTGTGGATCCCAGCCGTACCAGCGGATCATCGCCTCGCGGCCGAGCGTGGGCGCGATGCGTCGCAAGAAGACTTCTCGATCGCTGGCATGCGGATGCCGAAGGCGGATTCCCGCCTCGGCGAGACGTTGCGCAGTCTGCTGGAGCTCGTCGAAGGCGGCGAGCTTCTCTGTGGCGCTCATCCTGCCCCAGACCTCGAACTGCAGCCGTTCGGCGGCTGCCGTCGTGTCTTCGGACTGGAGTCGAGGGCGCGTCATGCGTGCACCATACGCCAACTGGGGCGCTGCGGAGGCCAGGGTCTCGTAGAGTCCCCGTGATGCGCTTGTTCCCATTGCTCGCCTCCGTCGTGCTCGTCGCGTGCTCGACCCCGAACGTCGACGCGAACGCTCCCGCGCGTCGCCCCACAGTGCGCGTGTTCTTGCTCGCGGGGCAGTCGGACATGGAAGGTCATGGCGTCGTCGATCTCGACGACGAACGGGACTACAACGGCGGCCGCGGCACGTTGGAGGCATATCTGCGCGAGCACGGTGACGATCCGCGGTGGCGCGGGCTGCGCGACGAGAACGGCGCGTTCGCGGTGCGCGACGACGTGTTCGTCACCTACCAGAAGGAACGCGGCGGCAAGCCGTGGAAGCAGACCGGCGCGCTGACGATCGGCTTCGCGGTCTACGACGGCGCGCACCACTTCGGGCCCGAGCTCGGGATCGGCCGCGTGCTCGGCGATCGCTTCGACGAGCCAGTGTTGCTCGTGAAGACTGCGTGGGGCGGCAAGAGCCTCGCGAAGGACTTCCTGCCGCCGAGCGCCGACGGCGAGACGGGACCGTTCTATGCGCAGATGCTCGCGGAGTATCGCGATGCCGTGGCGCGCATGGCGGACGACCATCCGCAGCTCGCGGGCCACGAGCCCGTGCTGGACGGCATCGCGTGGCTCCAAGGTTGGAACGACGCGTGCGACGACGAGGCGAGCAAGAGCTACAGCCGTAACCTCGCATTGCTGATCGCGGACCTGCGCGCCGAGTTCGGCGACGCGAAGCTGCCGTTCGTCTGCGCCGAGACCGGCAACTGGGACGGCGAGGCGTTCCGCGCGCAGCAGAAGTCCGGTTGCGAGGATCCGAAGGTCGCGGCGAACACGCGCTTCGTGCCGACGCGCCAGTTCTTGCGCAAGGCCGAGGACTCGCCGAACACCGGCCACGGGCACCACTGGTTCGGCAACGGCGGCAGCTACCTCGAAGTGGGCTGGGCGCTCGGGTGCGCGCTCGCGGACCTCGCTGCCGAACGCGACGCGCGCGACTGAGCAGACGCGGCGCTCAGTCGATCCGTTCGACTCGGTAGCCGACGCCTGCGCCGTCGCGGAACACGCCGTCTCCGCCGCGCACGAGCACGAGGCGCTCCGCGGCGGCTTCATCGGTCTGTGCTTCCGCCTTGCGCATCTTCGCGAGGATCGGCACGACGAGCGTGAACAACGCGACCACGATCGCGAGCGCGATCATGACGCGCGCGAGCCATTCGTCGTCGACTTCGGCGAGGATCGCGATGGAGCCGAGCGTCGTCAGCGTGACGATCGCCGCGACGACGACGTTCTGCGTCCAGCGGTGGTCTTGGTGCAGGTTCGGCAGGCAGAGCAGCTGCGCATGCGCGCATGCGAATGCCCAGATCATCGTCAGGAAGACCGTCTTCCAGAACAGCTCCCGGTCGAGGACCTGGATCTCGGCCCAGATGCCGATCAGCATCAACGACGCCGCGATCGCAGAGCACCCGATGCCGATCTCGCCGAGCCGCGGATGCCGGCCGCGTTCGCGATACGCCGCGCACGCCATCGCGGTGACGCACGCGAGCGAGATCGTCGTCGACGAGCCGAGGATGCGCGCCTGCAGTTCGCCCATCGAGCCGGTGAGCACCGAGACGAGCGCGACCAGCGCCGTCAGCGCCAAGAACACGATCGCGAAGCGCAAGAACGACCGCCGCAACGGTTGGCTCGTCATGCGCAGCAGCATAGGGCCAGCGCCACGCGCCGGCCCCGCTGCCTCACGCGCGGACCATCTTCGTCACCATCTCGACGTGCCCCGTGTGCGGGAACATGTCGCACAGCCGCACCGAGCCGACCTTCCATCCGCCCTTCGCCAATCCGTCGAGGTCGCGCGCGAGCGACTCGGCGGAGCAGTGGACCATCACGAGGTTCTTGCAGCGGCTGTCGAGCACTCGTTGCACGCCGGCGTCTTGCAGGCCGGAGCGCGGCGGATCGACGAGCAGAAGATCGGGCTCGGGCGCGAACTTCGCGCGTTCGAACGGTTGCTCCTCGACGACGACCTTGTCGGCAAAGCCGTTCTGCTTGGCGTTGTGCAGCGCGTCGCCGCACGCGGTGGGGTTCGCTTCGACGATCTCGACGCGCGCTGCGCCGGCTTTCAGCAACCGCATGCCGAACGTGCCGACGCCGCCGTAGCCGTCGACGACGCGCATGCCGGTCACGTCGCCGCACCAGTCCATCGTCGGGCGGTAGAGCAGCGCGTCGCTCTCGCGATGCACCTGGTAGAAGCTGCCGAAGCGCACGCGGAACGTCAGCCCTCCGACCTTGTCGGTCTGGTAGTCGCGGCCGACAAGTGGCACGTTCTTGTCGCCGAGCAGGTAGTTGCCTTCGCGCTCGTTGATGCTGCGCACGACGCCGACGGGCGTCATCGCCGAGCGGCCCGAGATCGGCAGCCCCTCGCACGCGCGCATGAGCCGATCCGCGAGCTCCTTGCCTTCTTGGAACACGCCTTTGCGCGTGACGACGCCGATCAGCAGCTCGCCAGTGCCGGGCATGACGCGCGCGCCGAACGCCTGCACGAAGCCGGTCTTCTTCTCCTCGTTCCACGGCTCGAGGTCCATCTGCCGCAGGATCAGCTCGGCGCGCACGCCGAGTTCGGTCAGGCCCTGGTCCTGCGTGCGGCATTCCTTGATGCGCACGATGTCGTGGCTCATCGGCCGGTAGATGCCGAGCGTGCAGCGGCCCTTGCCGTCGGGCCGCACGGGGTAGAGCAGCTTGGTGCGGAAGTGCAGCGGCGTGCGCCGCGGCCGTTCGCAGTGGATCTTGCGCGCGCCGAGGAACGGCTTCAGCAGCTCGCTGGTCTCGCGCAGCTTGTCGTCGAGTTGCTCGTCGATCGCGACGTCGAGGTGCGTGCAGCCGCCGCACAAGCCGAAGTGGCGGCACTGCGGCGCGCCGCCGAGCATCGTCTCCGCATCGTCGTCGAACTCTTCGCGACGCTTGGTCGAGCGATTGAGGAAGCTCGGCGCGCGCGGGCCGGGACGGCGGGCGGCGGAGCGGCGGTCAGGACGGTCTGGGCGCGGGCGTGACAAGGGCGCGCATGCTACGCGACGCGGCGGCCGATGCAGCGACGTTCACGTGCGCAGCATCACCGTGGCCATCCACGTGCCCAGGACGATCCATGCGGCGCAGATCCAGCCGACTTCGTAGATCGCACGCAGTTCGCGTTCGCGCGCGAGTTCGCGGCGGGCGGCGACTGCTTCGGCGCGGGGGATCGGAGGGAAGGAGCGGCGGGCACTGGGAGCGAAGTTCATGGTCGTTCGGAAGGACCGGCGGGCCCGTCGCCGCGAGGTTGCGGCGGCGTGTCGCCGGCCGGATCCGCGCGACGCCGTGGAAGGGGAAGTGCGATCGGAAGCGCAGCGGTATTTGGCGAGCGCTGGCGACGTGTCCTGGCTGTGCGCTGGCGGACGCGCAGCGCGGCTGCGACCATGCGCCGCATGTGCTTCGCCGAAACTCGCGCACTCGTGTGGCCCTGCGACCTCGCGCGCAGTCGGCTTGCGAAGTCGCTGTGGTTGCTGCTGTGCGCCGTGTCGATCCTCGTCGAATGCGCGTCTGCGCAAGGCGCGAATGACGCGGCTGCGCCTGCGGCCGCGCGCGAAGATTCGCGCGACCTCGAAGCGCTGCTGCGCACGCAGGAAGACGACTTCCGCGCTGTGCTCGCGGCGCCACGCCAGCATCGCTTGCAGATCCTGCTCGCGGAGCCGGTCACCGCGCCGGACGGCAAGGTCACGTTGCGCCGCAGCCGGCTCGGCGATCCGCGGCAGTACTTCTATCCCGCGAGCACGGTCAAGCTCGGCGCCGCCGTTGCGGCTTTGCTGGAGCTGCAGCGCTTGTCGGTCGAACACGGCGAGTCGTTCACGATCGACGCGAGCTGGCGCGCAGGCCCGCGCTTCGAAGGCGATCCCGCGGACTCGCCGTGGATCCCGCTCGCCGACGACCTGCGTGCGATGTTGATCGTCAGCGACAACCCGCCCTACAACCGTTGCTTCGAGTTGCTGTCGCAGAAGGGGCTCAACGATGCACTGTGGGGCGCAGGCCTGTCGTCGGCGCGCATGTGGCATCGGCTGTCGGAGGCGCGCACCGTCGAAGAGCATCGCGTGACGCGGCAGTTCGGCATCCGGCAAGGCGAGACGAGCCTCGGCATCGCGGCGCGCGAAGCGGGTGCGACGTTGGACAACGGCGCGTTCGACGAACTGCTCGTCGGCGCTTCGCACATGCGCGGCAAGGAACGCGTCGAGCAGCCGATGTCGTTCGCCGACAAGAACGCGATCACGCTCGAAGACCTTCAGGACTTGCTCGCGATGGTCGTGCGGCCCGACATCGACCTCGGCAAGCGCGGCTTCCCCGAGTTGTCGGTGACGTCGCGCGCGTTCCTCGTCGAGCAGCTCGGTGCCTACCCGCGCGAGTGCCCGTCGCCGAAGTACGACGAGAAGAAGCACCCCGACGAGTACTGCAAGTTCTTGCTGCCCGGGCTGCGCCGCGTCGTGCCCGCGGACTCGCTGCGCGTCTACGCCAAGATCGGCCAGGCCTACGGCTTCGCGATCGAGAACAGCTACGTCGAGAACGTCGCGACGGGCCGCGGCTTCTTCGTCGCCGCCGTGATCTACGTCAACGCCGACGGCTGCATCGGTGACGACCGCTACGAATACGAGTCGGTCGCGGACCCGTTCTTCGCGTCACTCGGCGAAGTGTTGGCGCGCGCGGTGTTCGACGGGAAGTGACGCTCACTTCATCGGGGCGACCAGCGTCGCCTCGACTTGTCCCACGAGGTGGCCGATGCGCCACGCGCGGTCCTTGCCGAGCTTCCACATCGCGACGAAGTGGAACGTGACGGCCTGCGGCTCCTGGCCCTTGGGCTGCACACTGGCCTCGATCGTGCCGAGTTCCCACGCGAGGTCGCCGTCGACGCGCAGCGAGTCGGTGTGGTGGCGCATGCGCTGGATCTCGCCTTGCTCGAGGCCGCGCGACTCCATCGCGGCGAGCGCCTTCTTGCCGACGATCGGCTTCTGCCCCTCGACGACGTAGACGGCGTCGTCGGCGTAGATCTGCACGAGTCCCTGCGCGTCGCGCGCCTTCGCAGCAGCGGCATGCGCGCGCCAGGCGTCGCGGATGGCGTCGTGGACCATGTCCGCCTGCGCGCCGAGCAGTTGCGGGTCGCAGGTCGAGCAGGAGGGCACGAGCGCGAGCGCCGCTGCGAGCGAGGCGGCGCGGAAGTTCGCGAAGGCAGTCATGCACCAAGGCTACTCGCAGGAGTCGCGCAGGTCTGCGGACGGTGACGGCAGCGCAGCCACGGATTCCGGGCCCAAATCGCGGGGCCTCGTCCCACACCTGGCATGGACGAACTCAGGACGTGGCGGTGGTGGGTGTCGGTTGCGCTGCTCGGTGCGACGTGCGGCGTCGAAGTGGGCGCGCAGGATCCGCAGGTGGCGTGGACAGCCAGCGTCGTCGCGAAGGCGGGCGACGCTGCGCCCGGCGGCGGCGTGTTCGCGCTCGATCCCGTTCTCGATCCGGCGACATGCGCGCGCGGCGGGCACACGGCGTTCGTGGCGCGCGTCGTGGGCGCAGCGCATGACCACGCGGTGTTCTGCGCGGACGGCGACGGCCTTCGCGCCGTCGCGCGCGGCTCCGGGCCCGGCGGTGGGTCGGGCATCCACGGCACGGCGGGCGACGCGACGCCGATCGGTGGCACGTTCGCCGGCTTGTTCTCGGGCGTGGCGTTCGCGCCTGCAGTCGACGAACGCGGTGACGTGTTGTTCTTGGCGGACGTGCGCGGCGGACGCAGCGCGCGCGCGTTGTTCTGTCGGCGCATGCGCGACGCTTCGCTCGTCGCGGTCGCCGCGGTGGGCGACGCAGCACCGGGTGGCGGCGTGTTCGCGAGCGTCGGCCCGGGCGTGTTGCTGCCGCGCGGCGATGCGCTGTTCCTGGCGCAGCGGAACGGCGTCGCTTCGGCAGAGCTGTTCATGTGGCGCGATGGCGTGACGTCGCCGTTCGTGCTCGTGGGCGACGCATTGCCGCAGGGCGGAGTCGTTGCGGCGATCGGCACGGAGTCGATGACGTTCGTCGACGGCACGTCGATCCCGACGGGCCCGCTGCCGTCCGTCGACGCGTGCTCTGCGATTGCCTTCTGCGCGCATGGCGGCAACGCGAGCCAACGGGGCATCGTGGTGCGCGAGAACGGCGTCGACGCATGGTGGGCGCGCGCAGGCGACTCTGCGCCCGGCGCTGCGACGTTCGTTGCGTTCGGCGCGCCGTTGCTGGGACGCGACGCGCAAGGACGCCTTCAGTGCGCCTTCTATGCCGATGTGTCTTCGCCGAACGGGCCCACCGCGGGATGGTTCGTCGGCCGTCCCGGCGCGTGGCGTCGCGCGCTCGGCTTCTTCGACCCAGTCGACGGCGGCCAGTGCCTCGGCCTCGCGATCTCGCGCGGCCCGATGACGCCGTTCGACGGTCGCGACCTCGTCGTGTGGTGCGACCTGTCGATCCAAGGCGGCAGCGACTGCATCGTGCGGTGCCGCGAGGACGGTTCGCGCGAAGTGCTCGCGCGTCGCGGCGAGCCCGCGCCGTGCGGCGGCGTGCTCGGCGAACTCTCGGGCTGGCCGTCGCTCGACGGCGCGGGTCGATGCGTCGTGTCGGCGCAGTGCGCGGGCGGCGTGGGCCTGGGCGCGCACCTCGCGTGGGTCGATCCGTCGCCGCGCGCAGCGTGTGCGCCGTGCAGCGGGGTCGGCGCGAGCCTCGTGCTCGGCTGCAACGGCCCACCGGGCTCCGCGTTCGTCCTCGGCGCGTCGCCGCACGCCGCGTGGATCCCGATGCCGCCATTCGGCGCGTTGGCGATCGGCCCCGACCCCGTCTGGTTGCTGACCGGCGTCGAGCCCACAGGCGTCGCGAGCGCTTGGTCGCGAGCGTTCGCGCTGCCCGACGACTCGTCTCTGGTCGGCGCGAGCCTGCACTTCCAGCCGCTGGTGTTCGACGCCGGGTCGGCGCGCTTCGGTGCGCCTTCCAGCACACGACTCGTGCGGTGAGCGCGCAAGGGGTTGCGGCAGAAGGGAACACGGGCCGTCGATCCAGGCGTCCACGGCATGGCCGCTTCCCAGACATCGTCGACGCGGCCATCATCTGCCGAACTGCCGCCTCATCCGCCGCATCCCCGGCGCGAACGGTCCCGTCCATGCACCATCCCTTCCTGCAGTCGATCGCACTCTCCGTCTGCCTGGCGTCGTTGTCGGCCCAGGGGACACAGCCTGCGTCCTCGTATGTCGTCGGGACCGCGATCGTGCGCGTCGACGACGGCGGCGCGCGCGTGAGCCGCGACCAGGGCCGCACGTTCTCCATGCTGCCCGCCACCGACGATCGGCTGTTCGTGCGCAGCGGCGCGTTCGACCCGTTGCTCGCCATGCCCGCGTGGCCGCAGGGACTGGAGGCACCCGCCGACGCGCAGATCCACTGCGTGCAGGCGCGCACCGCGATCCTGCCCGAGTATCGCACCTCGCTCGAGGCTGCGGGCCTCGCGATCGTCGGCTACTGGCCCAAGAACGCGTATGTCGTGCGCGGCGACCGCGCGCGCATCGACGCGATCCGCAAGGCGCCGTGGGTGCGCGCGACGTTCGCGGTCGCGCTCGGCGACAAGCTCGATCCAGCGCTGCACGCGCTCGCGCTCGGCATGGGCGGCCCGCAACCGATCGCGGAATACAACGTCGTGCTCGCGCAGCAGTCCGATCGCGCGCAGCTCGCGCAGCAGATCGCCGGCCTCGGCGGCGAAGTGACCAACCTGCACGAAGGCTCGATCTACCTGATCGCGAGGCTCACGGCGCAGCAGCTGCGTCTGGTCGCGGCGCTCGACACGGTGACGTGGATCGACGCGGCGAGCGAGGTCGAGTTCGACATGGACAACGCGCGCATCCAGGGCGGCGGCAACTACGTCGAGTCGATCGCGGGCTACACGGGCCAGGGCGTGCGCGCCGAGATCAGCGAAGGCTTCGACCAGCTGCATCCGGACTGGACCAACCCGATCCTCGTGCGCTTCGACACGAACGACTCGCACGGGCACTGCACGGCGGGCATCGTCGGCGGCAACGGTTCCGGCAATCCCGCTGCGCGCGGCATGATGCCGGACGCGCAGCTCATCGAGTCCAGCGTGGGCGCGTGGGGCGGGCTTCCGCGCTACGCGGTGATCCAGGGCGCGGTGGACCCGAGTGGTCCGTATCGCAGCATGCAGCAGACGGCGAGCTGGGGGAACACGCTGACGACGCAGTACACGTCGATCTCGGCGGACCTCGACACGGCGTTGTTCGTGTTCGACTACGTGCTGACGCAGAGCCAGAGCAACGCGGGCGCTTCGGCGATCCCGCAGAACTCGCGACCGCAAGCCTGGGCCAAGAACGTGATCTCGGTCGGCGGCCTCCGCCACCAGAACAACTCCAACCCGGCGGACGAGGTCTGGAACGGCGCGAGCATCGGCCCCGCCGCCGACGGCCGCATCAAGCCCGACATCTGCGCCTACTACGACCAGGTGCTGTGCGCGGACCTTCCGGGCGCCGCGGGCTACAGCGCGACCGACTACTACTCGTCCTTCAGCGGCACTTCGTCCGCGACGCCGATCGTGAACGGGCACGTCGGGCTCATCCAGCAGATGTACACCGACGGCCTGTTCCACAACCCGTTGCCATTGCCGGCGACGGCGGCGAACCGGTTCGAGAACAAGGCGCACATGACGACGACCAAGTGTCTGCTCGTCAACACCGCCTCGAGCTACGCGTTCAGCGGCGCGACGGCCAACCTCACGCGCACGCACCAAGGCTGGGGCTTCCCCAACCTGCGCCGGATCTACGACAACCGCGACACGATCGTCGCGGTCGACGAATACGTCGCGCTGCAGCAGGGCCAGTCGCGCAGCTACTACGTCTGGGTGCGGCCCGGCGCGGCCGAGTTCCGCGCGACGATGGCGCATGCAGATCCGGCGGCGTTGCCGAGCGCCTTGATCCACCGCGTCAACAGCGTCGACCTCAGCGTCACTCGCCTGCTCGGCGGCACGCAGTGGTGGGGCAACAACGGCCTCGACGTCGGCAACGTGAGCGTCGCCGGCGGCGTGCCGAACGACCTCGACACGATGGAGAACGTCTGGCTGCAGAACCCTGCGCCGGGCATCTACGAAGTGACCGTGTCCGCGCCGACGATCGTGCAGGACGCGAGGGTCGAGACGCCGGACGTCGACGTCGACTTCTCGCTCGTCATGCACCCGATGGGCGGCGGCTTCCACGCGCAGTCGCCGTTGCAGCTGTCGCTCGCGTCGAACGCGCCGTCGGACCTCACGGTCTCGATGGCGGGCGTGCCGGCGGGATGGGCCGAGGGCTACACGTTCTTCTCACTGGCGACGCAGGGGCCCAAGGGCTTCGGCAACATCTTCGGCGTCGAACGCGATTTCCTCGTCGACGCGGCGCTCAACGACCCGGCGTTGCCGGGTGGCGTGCTGCACTTCACCAACACCGGCGCGGGCAACTACCCTTACGCGGCGTTCACGTTCCCGCCGGCGCTGATCCAGTCGCTCGCCGGCCTGCAACTCGACGCAGTCGTGATGCTGGTCGCCGCCAACGGCGCGGTCGTCGAAGTGTCCAACGTCGCGCGCGTCACGCTGCAGTGACCGCGCGCTGGCGTCGCGCGGCGGTCAGTCCGTCGCGACGACGCCCGACGCGAACAGCGCGTCCTTCGTGCGCAGCCCGCGCCAGCCTTCGCGCAGCACGACGTGGCCGACGGGAGCGCGCAGCGACGAGCCGGGGCCCGCGCACAGCAGCACGTCGGGGTTGAACTCGCGCAGCGCGGTGCGCACCGACGCGGAGAAGTCGAACGTGTCGAGCACCTGCGCCTTCGTCGTGTAGTCGAGCAGTTCGCGCGGGTCCGCCGACCAAGGCGAGTGCACGTTGCCGAAGCCGTCGATGAGGTGGCACTGCGGCGCCTGCACGGGCAGGTCTGCGAGCAGTTCCGTCGCCTGCTGCGACGTCGATGCGCACAACGCGGTGTGGAACGGGCCGTGGCCCGCGAGGCGGAACGGGAACTCGCGCTCGCCGATCTTCACCTTGGGCAGCTGCGCGAGCAGCGCCTGCACGCCTTGCTCCGTGCCCGCGAGCACTTCGTGCCCGCCGAGGCGGATGCTGCGCGCAACGAAGCACTCCGGTCCGCGCGCGTTCACCGCGTCGATCGCCGCGTCGATCGCTGCGACCAGCGCAGTGTCGCGCAGCCAGTCGTCGCCGACCGCGGTCATCAGGATCTGGCCGCCTTCGACCTGCTTCTGCAGCGCCGCCATCGTCGCGACGAGACGCCAGCCGCTGGTCGGGTCGATCGAGCCGCTCGCAGGCAGCGCCGTGTACCAGCCGAGCGAGTTGCCGGCGACCGCGACGATGCGGTAGCGCGCGCGCAGCGCCTCGACGTGCGCCATCGTCGAGAAGTAGATCAGCTCGGCCGCGTTCTCGCCGTCGAGGTGGAGGCCCGGACGGAACTGCGGTGCTCCGTCGATCTCGCGGATCGTCGGTCGGCCTTGTTCCTTGCGCCATGCGTCGCACGCATCGAGCGCTTCGGTCACGGGGCCTTGTTGCAGCGTGCGCTGGACGAAGCCGAGCTCCGGCTTTCCGTACGAGCCGCGGCCGGGGCAGAACAGGACTGCGGTCTTCTGGCTCATCGCGCGGCCTCCATGCGCGCAAGGCGCGCGAGCGCGGTCGCTTCGCGTTCGATGTCTTCTTGTTGCACGAGCACGAGGTTGGCTGCGGCTGCGAGCGGGACGTAGCTGTCCGTCGCGGCGACGCGCTTGATGCGCACGCCGGCGAGTTCGTCGTCCTGGCACAGCTGCGCCATCAGCAGCGGGCTCGGGCCCGCCTGATGCGCGCGGCATTCGTCGACGACGAGCACGCGGCCCGTCGCCTTCGCGTGGCGCTTCACTTCTTCGACGGGCATCGGCATCAGCCAGCGAAGGTCGAACACGCGTGCCTTGATGCCTTGTTGCGCGAGGCGCTTCTGCGCGCGCAAGCTCATCCAGAGGCCGTTGCCGTAGGACACGATGACGAGGTCGTCGTCGGCGCTCTCGCCGTAGCAACGGCCTTCGCCGATCGGCATCAGCTCGTCGGGCTGCGGGTAGAGGAACTGCCACTGCCCGTCGTTGGGCTCGTGCAGGTCCTTCTGCATGTAGAGCGCGATCGGCTCGAGGAACACGCAGACCTTGCCGTGCTGCGCGGACGCGGCCGCCATCGTGCGCAGCATCGTCACCGCGTCGTCGGCGCGCGACGGCACGCCGAACACGAGGCCGGGGATCTCGAGGATCGCGCCGATCGAGTTGTCGTTGTGGAAGTGCCCGCCGAAGCCCTTCTGGTAGGCGAGGCCGGCGATGCGCACGACCATCGGGTTCTGGCACTTGCCGTCGCTGAAGAACTGCAGCGACGCCGCCTCGCCGCGGATCTGGTCGATCGCGTTGTGCAGGTAGGCGAGGTACTGGATCTCGGGGAACGGCAGGCAGCCCGCCTGCGCGAGGCCCTGCGCCATGCCGAGGATCGTCGTCTCGTCGAGCATCGTGTTGAACACGCGGCCCGCGCCGAACGTCTCGAACAGCCCCGCGGTCACGTGGTAGACGCCGCCCTTCTTGGCGACGTCCTCGCCGAACAGCATCGCGTTGTCGTGCGCGGCGAACAGGTCCGTGAGCGCCTGCGGCAGTCGATAGGCGAGATGGCGCGGACGCGTGTCGTCCTCCGGCAGCTTGCCGCCGAAGACTTCCATGCGGCGCTCGCGGGTCGCGACCTCGGGCTTCAACTGTTCCTTCGTCGGCAAGTCGAGCGGCCGCACGATGTCCGCGACTTTCGTGAGCTTGGGCCGGTTCGACGCCTCGATCGCCGCGCGACGCAGGCGTTCGTCGGTGTCCTGGTAGAGCGCGAGCATCGCGTCCTTCGACAGCGCGCCCGTGCGCAGCAACAGGTCGCAGAACGACAGCAGCGGGTCCTGCTCCTCGACGCGTTCGATCTCGGCGAGCGTGCGGTAGTTGGTCTCGACGTCGCTGCCGGCGTGGCCCATCAAGCGCACGGTGCGCAGGTGGAAGAACACGGGCTTCTTCTTCTCGCGCGCGAACTCGATCGCCCGCTTCGCCTCTTCCCACACGCCGGGGTAGTCCTGGCTGTCGGCGGCGAAGTACTCGATGGCGCAGCGGTCGCGCATCATCTTGTTGACGAAGCCGTCCGGCGTCTTCACCGAGATGCCGATGCCGTTGTCCTCGCACGCGAAGATCACGGGGCACGGCTGCGCGTGCAGCACCGCCGCGCCGGCGGCGTGGATGCCGGCCTGCGCGGTGCAGTGGTTCATCGACGCGTCGCCGAAGCTGCAGTAGACGACGCTGTCGTACGGCACCGGCGGCACGAGGCCGAGGCGCTCCATGCGCGACAGCGCGCGCGCGTAGCCGACGGCCTTCGGCAGGTGGCTCGCGATCGTGCTGGTCTGCGGCGACGCGAACGTCGTGTGGCTGCCGAGCACCTTGTGGCGGCCGCCGCTCACGGGATCTTCGCTCGACGCACAGAACGACAGCATCGCGTCGAAGAACGGCGTCTCGCCCTTCCCTTGGCGCAACCGCGCGGCCATGAACGCGCCGCTGCGGTAGTGGAGGAAGGCCGGGTCCGTCGTGCGCAGCAAGGCGCCGAAGATCGCGTTCGCCTCGTGGCCGCTGCTGCCGATCGTGTAGTAGCTGAGGCCCTTGTCCTTCATCTCGCGCGACAGCAGGTCCTGCAGTCGCGACTGGATCGCGGACTCGAACACCGCGACGGCCTGCCGCCGCGTCATCGACGAATGCGCCGCGATCGGCTCGTCCATCGGCCCCGTCTGCGCCGCGTCGGCGCCGGGGTGGTTGCGCAGCAGGTTGAGCAGGCGCTCGGTGACTGGGCCTTCGCGGCGGATCGACATCGTGCGTGGCGCGCCCGGTGCGGGGCGTGGTTGGGGGCGAGGATCTTACGGTCGCGCTGCGGCGCGGCCAGGACGGGGCTGCGCGCAGGCGCCGCGGCCGTGCGGCCGACCGTCGGTCCGCGGCCAATCGCCGCGTCAGCTCAGCCGCCGCTGCCGACGATCGCGTCGACTTCGATCTCGATGCGCATGCGCGGATCCGCGAGGCCGCATTCCTGCATCGTCGCGGCGGGCCGGATCGCGCCGAACGCCTCGCGCAGCGCCGGCCACGCGGCGGGGAAGTCCGCGGCCTTCGGCAGCAGGTAGCGCACGCGCACGACGTCGCGCATCGAAGAGCCTGCTTGTCGCAGCGCCGCGTCGAGGTTCTTCAGGCACTGTCGCGTCTGCGCGAGCACGTCGTCCTCGATCGTCATCGTCGCGTAGTCGAAGCCCGTCGTGCCGGACACGAACACCTGCGCGCCGACGCGCACGGCGCGCGAGTAGCCGATCTCGCGTTCGAACGTGGATCCCGACGAGATCAGGATGCGTTCGTGTGGACCGTCAGCAGGGTGTGCGACCATCGCCCCATCGTGGCGCGCGCGTATCGCGGGCGCGAGCGTGGCTGCCGCGTTGCCTCAAAACGTCATGAAGAACGCGATCAGCAGCACGTGGTTGAGCCGGTCCTCGTCGGTTCGGTCGATCCACTGGTTCAGGTAGCCGACTTCGATCGACACCGACTTCTTCTCGTCGAGGAACTGGCCGAGGCCGAGGAACGCGCGGTTCTGCCGGAAGCCCTCGCGCTGGCCCCAGTCGGTGTCGCCGAGGTCCCAGAACATCTCGTCCCAGATGCTCACGAACGTCGTCTTGTGCTCGACCACGGGCACGGTGGTCTTGAACAGCTGCCGCAATCGCCATCCCTCGTCGGACTGGTCTTCGAGGAAGCGCTGTTCGAGTCGCGTTCGCGACTGGACCGTGAGGTCGCCGACAGGCAGGTTCCAGTTCAACTGCTGCCAGATCCGGTTCTCGTCGAACGACTCCCGGCCTGCGGGATCGCTGTGGATGAACGCGTAGCCGAAGTGTGCCGTCACGCGGTCGGTGATCGCGTAGCCGATTCCGGGCCGGAAGAAGCTGGAATCGTAGGTCTGCCCTTCGTCGCGCCAACGGCCTTGCACGTCGAGCCACCAGCGCCAGCGCTCGAGGCCAGAGTCCTTGTCGCCGAGGCTCCCCTGCCCGAGCCACATTGCCCACAAGGTCCCGTCGTCATCCGTTTGGGCGACGAGAGCAGGGGCTATCGCGAGGACCGAGAAGAGGCTGACGGCGTGCCGCCAGGATCCGTCAGGACGCGTAGAGCGAAGCATCGCAGCATCCTTGTCGGCATCGCTCCGGAAGCAAGCAGTCGGTCTGCGGAGCTGGCTGTCTTCGTCAACGCTTCTCGAGGAAGCGATCGGATGCGGCATCCCAGCGCAGCGACTCTCGTCGTCTCTGAATCCAATCGGCTGTGGGGCTCGATCCGTCAGGGAGGATGCGTCGCAACTGCCCCGCAGCGACCGTGCGCAACTCTTCGTCAGGGTGCGTCAGCAGCGCCGCGAGGAGATCGAGGTTCCTATGCGGCGCGTCGTGGCCGCACGCGAGTTGATCGATGCGGTCGCGGACGGGGACGAGGCGCGCGCGCAGTTCGTCGTCGTTGTCGCCCTGCGCTGCGAGGATCGCGTTCGCGAGCGGCATGCGTGCGGACATGCCGAGCTGCACGAGCGCAGCGCGTCCGCGTTCGCGCTCCTCGGCATTCGCCGAGCTTGCCTGAGAGATTGCAGCCCGTGCCCGTGGCTCTTGGTCGCGCGCTTGGGCTTCGCTCCAGCAGAGCATCGCGAGCCAGAACCGGCGCTGCTCGTCGCCGATCGCGAACACCCGTTGCTCAGGCGTTGCGGTGTAGTCGCGATCCGTTTGCGACCAGCAACGCTCGTGGATCGCTTCCGCGAACGGCACGAACAACTGCGCACGCAGGTCCAGGCCGTCGACCTGCGCGACGAGATAGGGACTGCGGTGCTCGGGCGTCCACAGCGCGATGTCTGCGCGCTCCTTGTCGCCGCGCAGGTCCCGCAGCGTCCGGCCGTCGCGCGACAGCAGCACGACCGTGTCGTCCATCGACGTCGACAGCAAGAACCCGTTGCCCGTCGGCGACGCGCACACCGTCATCGAGAAGTGTGCGTCCGTGTCCCAGCTGCGCTCGAACGATCCGAGTTCGCGCCAGGTTCCGTCAACGTCGCGCTCTTCGTAGGCGAACGCAAAGCGATACGGTCCGTGCGCCTGCGGGCCGGTGCCCGTCTGTGACGTCGCGCGAACGCGGTAGAGGCCGTTGGCCGACGTGTGTTCACCGTCTTGCGCGCCGAGGCAGCACTGCGCAGATGCAGCATCGGCCATCAGGCAGAGGAGAAGGAAAGCGCGGCGCATGCTCAGTCTCCGCCACCGCCACCGCTGCAGCCCGAACTGCCGCAGCCGCTGCTGCCACCGTCTGCACTGCCGCCGCTGTCTGCGGGCCCGTGGTCGCCGCTGCTGTCGTTGTCTGCGTGCTTGTGGCCGTCGGGGCCACAGCCGATGGCGAACACTCCCGGTCCAGCACCCATGTCTGTCAGGTTCGCGTCACTCCGTGGATCTCGCCGCAGGGTCTTCTTCGTCGCGTTCGTCCCTTGGAGCAAGCAGGCGATGACCACGACTGCCACGAGCGCAGACAGCGCGAGCGTGATCGAGATCGGGTCTACGCGCATCCAAGAACCTCCGCAGGCGGCGAGCGCAGAAGACCCGGTGATGGCCGCAATGCGACGCACCTTCGACTTGTCGACGATCCAATGCGTGCGCGGATCCACGCTGTGCGAGATGGGGCCACGGAAACGCGCTTCGACCTCGGGCCAGATGTCAGACGGAGGCGCGCCGAACTTCGCGCGGTAGCTCTCCAGCGTTCGCGCATACCAATCGCGGTACTTCGCGTCTTCGCCGTCGCCGCCACGTGTCGGGCCATGGTGCAGCGGCCGGCCGAGCGTCTGCTCGCACAGTTCGATCCAATACGAACGCGTGTAGCAAAGGTGCAGGTGCCAGGCGCGATCGACGTCTTCGGACGGCGTCACCGGTTGCCCGCAGCTCACGGCCAGCCAGACGAAGCGCAGATACTCCGCGACGACGCGCTCTGCACGTTCGCGCGACCAGCCGTTCTCGCGCGCGAGTCGCGCGGCAAAGGGCAGTTCGCAGCCTGGATCGCCGATGACGAACGACAGCACACGCGATTCGATTGGGTCCTGCACGGGAAACCTCCGGAGACGACGTTCTACCATGCGCAGCGCAGAGGTGGTCCGCGTGGGCGAAGGACCCTGGATCCAGTGGGGCCCGACGTGTCTCGGCATCGCATCCGTGCGCAGGATCGCACGTCGCGCGCGCAGAGGAGCGCTTCTATCCTGCTGCTCGTGGGCATACGTCTCGCATCCACGGCCGCGCATCGGATCGAGCTCGGTTCGGGCTCGTGGCTCGACTACCGACCTTCCTTCGTGCGCGACCACGACGTCGCGATGCAGTCGTTGCTGCGTGAACTGCCGCTCGCGCAGGAGACGATCCGCATGATCGGCCGCGAAGTGCTCGTGCCGCGGCTCGTCGCGTTCTGCGGCGAGCCGGGCCTGCGCTATCGATACAGCGGCCGCGACCACGACGCTGTGCCGTGGACCCCGGGGCTGCGCGCGATCCGCGACCAGCTGCTCGCGGCGACCGGCACGCGCTACGACACCGTGTTGTGCAACCTGTATCGCTCCGGCAACGACGCGATGGGACGGCATGCAGACGACGAGCCCGAGCTCGGCCCTTCGCGCGACGACATCCGCATCGCGTCCGTGTCGCTCGGCGCGCGGCGCACGTTCCGCATGCGCCCGCGCGCGGGCGGCGACGCGATCGACTACCTGCTCGGCGAAGGCGACCTGCTCGTCATGGGTGGCACGACGCAGACACACTGGCTGCACGAAGCGCCGCGAACGAAGCTGCCGGTCGGCCCGCGGCTCAACCTGACGTTCCGCTGCATGCGCGCGTGAGTCAGTTGCCGCGCTCGGTCACGGGGCGCGCGACGGGCGCGGGCATCGCGTTCTTCGATCGTGTTGCGCCTTCCTCGCGCAGCATCGTCGCGACGTCCGGATACGCGTAGACGATCGGCGGCTTGTCCTTGGCGAGCCCGCCCGTGTCGGCGGTTGGGCCATAGGTGCTGTAGAGCGGCCTGCCGCGCTGCCGCAGCAGCATCGTCTGCTGGCCGCGGTGGTGCGCGGTGTGCGCGATGCGACGCACCAGGATCCACGTGCGCGGTCGCTGCAGTTCGAAGAACGACACGAAGGTCTCCCACCATGCGTCGTCCTTCGCGCGAAGTTCGCGCAGTCGGAACTGCGCCGCCTGCGCGTAGTGCTGCAGGAACGCGATCCGCGTCTCGCGCGCCGGCAGCGCCTCGCCTGGCGCGTGGATGCCGAACATCGACCCGAACCAACCGGCTTCGGACACGCACTGGTGCACCATGTGCTCCAGCAGGTTGCGCCCGCGGCGGTCGTCGTCGCGCGGCCGGCACAGCAGGTCGTCGTCCTCGGCCATGCTCCACACGGACAGCACCTTCTCGATCTCGGTCGCGTAGGAGTCCGCGAGGAATGCGTAGCGAGTGTGCATGCCGCCATCATCGCAACGGAGGACGCGGCACGCGAATCGTCGATGGCACGGGCGGTTGGACATGCGTCCGCGCCAGGGCCCGAGCGCCCGTCGTGGCGCGCGAAAAAGCCCACGCCACGGGCCGTTGGCGAGCCGATACTGCGCGAGTGCTCGAGCATGTCCTGACCGATCTGGCTGCCCTCTTCGCGCTGTGCGTGTGCGCGGGCGTGCTGTTCCAGCGATTCAAGCTCCCGCCGATCGTCGGATTCCTCGCGATCGGCGCGCTCGTCGGTCCCAATGCGCTCGGTCTCGTCGACGAGCTCGACACCGTCGAGAAGCTCGCCGAGGTCGGCGTCGTCGTGCTGCTGTTCGCAGTCGGCATGGAGTTGCCGCTGTCGCAGCTTGCGCGCATGCGTCGCACGATCCTCGTCGGCGGCGGCATCCAGATCGTCGGCACCGTGTTGTTCGCGGCGCTGGTGTGCTGGCTCGGCGGGTTGGAGTGGCGGCTCGCCGTCTTCCTAGGCTTCTTGCTGAGCTTGTCGAGCACCGCGGCGTTGACCAAGGTGCTCGTCGACAACGGCGAGTTCGCGACACCGCACGGCCGCTTCGCGATGGGCATCGCGATCGCGCAGGACCTCGCGGTCGTGCCGATGATCCTGCTGATCCCGATGCTGGTCGGCGAAGGGCAGGCCGGCGGCGTCGTCGAGACGCTCGAGAACCTCGCGTTGCTGGTCGTCGTGCTGGCGATCGCGCGCTACGTGCTGCCGAAGGCGCTCGGCATCGTCGCGCGCACGCGCAGCCGCGAGCTGTTCGTGCTGACGCTCGCGACGCTGTGTCTCGCGATGGCGGTCGTCACCGCGCATCTCGGCATGTCGATGGCGCTCGGCGCGTTCCTCGCGGGCATCCTGCTCGCTGACTCCGACTTCCACGGGCACGCGATGGCCGAGGTGGAGCCGTTCCGCGACGCGCTCGCCAGCTTGTTCTTCGTTTCGATCGGCATGCTGTTCGACGGTGGCGCGATCGTCGAGTCGCCGTTCCTCGCGCTCGCGGCGCTCGCCGCGGTCGTCGCGGGCAAGGCCGCGATCGTCGCGGTCGCGGCCAAGGCGCTCGGCCAGCCCGGGTGGATCCGCATCCGATCCGGCCTGCTGCTCGCGCAGATCGGCGAGTTCTCGTTCGTGCTCGCGCAGGTCGGCGGCGGAACGGGCGTGCTGCCGCCCAAGGCCTACAAGTTGTTCCTGGTCGTCGCGGTGCTGTCGATCGCGTGCACGCCGTTGCTGCATCAGTTCGGGCGCTGGCTCGTGACGCGCGGCCGCGGCAAGGACCACGCTGCCGTGAAGGAAGACGGCGCGCTCGCGGACCACGCGATCGTCGTCGGCTACGGCCCGACGGGCAGGACGCTGGTCCATGCGCTGCAGAACCTCGGCCTGCCCGTGATCGCGTTGGAGATGAACGCCAAGACCGTGCGCGACGAACGCGCGCGCGGCGTGCCGATCGAGTTCGGCGATGCGACGCGGTCGTCAACGCTGAAGGGCCTCGGCCTCGCGCGGGCGCGCATGATCGTGCTCGCCGTCAACGACATCGAGGCGTGCAAGCGCATCGCGCAGCTCGCGAAGGACATCGCGCCCAACGTGCACGTGCTGGCGCGCGCGGTCTACATCGGCGAGGTCCAGCCGTTGCTGCGTTCGGGCGCGGACGAGATCGTGCCGCAGGAGCTCGAGGCCTCGGTCGAGATCCTCGCGCGCACGATGCGACGCTTCCTCGTCGCCGACGACGAGATCGGGCGTCGCATCCGCGAAGTTCGCGAGGCCGCAGGAGCGATCGACAAGAGCGCGCCGCTCGCTCGCGTCGAGGCGGCGCGCATCCAGGAGCTCATTCCCGGCATCGGCCTCGGCGTGCACCGCGTCGGCACCGGCGCGTGCGTCGCGGGCAAGAAGCTCTCGGAGTGCGGCTTCCGCAACAAGACAGGCTGCACGATCGTCGCGGTCCGCCGCGGTCGTGAGAACCTTCCTGCCATCACGCCGGAGACTGTGCTGCAGGCGAACGACGCGGTCGTCGTGATCGGTCCTCAGTCGAATCTCGAGCTCGCAGCGGCGATGTTTGCCGCCCCGTGTCACGTGGCCGACACCCTCGCGATGGTCGCGAGCGGCGCGTCGCACGGAGCCAGCGACCGCGACCAGGAACCTGCTTCGTGAAGCCCCAGTACGGCAAGCTCACCGTCCTCTGCCTTGCCCTCAGTCTTCCGCTCGCGTGGCTGCTGCTGCAGCGCGACATGGGCGGCGCCCCGATCCCGACGGTGCGGATCGCGAGCTACAACGCGGCGATGAACCGCGACGAGCCCGGCGCGATGCTGCAGGAGTTGCGCAGCGGCAGCGAGCAGGCGCGCAAGATCGCCGAGGTCGTGCAGCGCAACGACGTCGACGTGCTGCTGCTGTGCGAACTCGACCGCGACGACGCGGAGGAGTCGGCGCGCGTGTTCGCGACGGACTACCTCGGTGTGTCGCAAAACGGCCAGAAGCCGATCGAGTTCGCGCATCGGTTCGTCGCGGCCTCGAACACCGGCGTCCCGAGCGGGCTCGACCTCGACCATGACGGCCGTGCGGACGGTCCAGGCGACGCGTTTGGCTACGGACGCTTCCCGGGCCAGTACTCGATGGCGATCCTGTCGCGGCATCCGATCCGCGCAGATCTCGCGCGCACGTTCCAGAAGTTGCCGTGGAGCGCGATGCCGGACGCGACGCGACCTGCGGGTTACTGGCCCGATGCGACGTGGAACGCGCTGCGCCTGTCGTCGAAGAGCCACTGGGACGTCCCGATCCGCGTCGCGGGCCGCGACATCCATCTGCTCTGCAGCCACCCGACGCCGCCTGCGTTCGACGGCGAAGAGGACCGCAACGGCTGCCGCAACCACGACGAGATCCGCTTCTGGGTCGACTACCTCACGCCGGAACGCGCTGCGTGGATCGTCGACGACGCGGGCGCGCGCGGTGGCCTCGCAGCAGAAGCGCACTTCGTGTTGCTAGGCGACCTCAACTGCGATCCCGTGGACGGCGACAGCAAGCGCGATGCGCTGCTGCAACTGCTCGCGCATCCGCGCGTGTTCGACCCGAAACCGTCGAGCGCAGGCGGCAAGCAGGCGAGCGTCGACCAATGGGGCGCCAACTCCGTGCACCGCGGCGACGCGGCGTGCGACACGAGCGACTGGGAGGACGATCCGGCGGCCACGGGCGGCGCGCCGGGCAATCTGCGCGTCGACTACGCGTTGCCGTCGCGGTCCCTGCACTGCGCGGACTCTGGCGTGTACTGGCCGACGAATCGCGAGCCCGGCGCGCAACTCGTCGTTGCCAGCGACCACAGGCTCGTCTGGGTCGACGTGGGCTTCGCTCCTTCGAAGTGACGATTGCGGCGCGCGCGCATGGCGATGCGCGCGGCAGGGACTGGCCGAGTCGTCCGCCGCGCACACCATGGAGTCCATGGAAGCCCCCGCGCGCGAAGCCGATTTCCCGTCGAGTCCCTGGACCGGGTTCTTCCAACTATCCGGCCGGCGCATTCCCGAGGACCTCGAGCTCACGTTCGACGGCGGCGTCGTGCGCGGCTCGGGCTGGGACCGCAACGGCGACTTCGTCGTGAAGGGTTGCTACGACCTGGACTCGCGCGAAGTTCGCTGGACCAAGATCTACGCGAGCGGCCGCAAGATCACGTATCGCGGCTTCCGCGAAGGTCGCGGCATCTGGGGAACGTGGCGCGAGGACGCGCAGCGGCACGCAGGCTTCCTCGTCTGGCCGATCTGACGCGGCGCGTCGGCGTGGCCGCGCGCGCAGCATCGCGGTCGTTCAGCTGCCCGTCAGCGTCTTCAGCAGCGCGCGCGCGTCGGCGATCGCACTCTCGTCGTCGAAGCCGAAGCGCGCGCTCGCGCCCGGCCACCAGTGGCGCTCGGGCTTCTTCGGCGCCGCAGCGATCGCGCGCTGCAGCCAGACGATCGCGGCGGCGCGGTCTTCGGCGTTGCCCGTGCGCGCGAGCGCGCGGCCGATGCCCGCGTAGACCGTGGCGAGCTCGGCTTCGACGAGCGGCGGGAACGGCTCGACGGTCTCGCGTTCGCGAACGGCCTGCGCCGCAGCGCGCGCGACTTCGGCCGACGGCGGATCGTCCTGCAGCCTCGCGAACTCACCGCGGCGTTGCTCGAGCCACGTGCCTGCGCGGCTGAGCGGGGTGCCCTTGCGCGCGAACGTCGCGGCCTCGCCGCGCTCCGCGTCGCCGACGCGCATTGCGGCGACGACGGCAGGCTCCGTCGGCAGTTCGAGCGTGATGCGCGCGCGCGCCCCTTCGAGCCACGTCTTGCCCCACGTCACAGCGCCGTCTCGGTCGAAGGCCGCGATCTCGACGGCCCACGGCGCTTCCGGCGTCGGCGCTGCGCCGTTGGCCACGACCTCGAACTGATGACGGCCCTTGCCCGTCGCGTCTGCGGCGACCGCGCGGCTCGTCGCCAGCACGCGCTCGGGATTGCCCGCGAGCGCACCGGCGAAGAACTGCGCGACGATGCGCTGGTACTCGCCGTCGTGCGTGAGCAGCGAGTTGGGCGGCGAAGCCGCGCCATGCAAAGCGAGCAGTTGCTTGTCGCCGCTGGCGTCGAACCATGCGCGCAACGTCGAGACGCGCGTCTCCTTCGGCGACTCGGAGCCGAGCAGCCAGAGCGACGGCACCTTCAGTTCCTTGGCGTTCTCGCCGGGGTCAGTGCTCTCCGGCAGCGCGGAGAACTCCGTGAAGCCAGTTCCGATCGTCGAGACCATGTCGCCGCGGCGGCGCGCGCGTTCGACGATGAAGTCGCGCGGCGCGGGAGCTTCGTCGACCACGATCGCCTTGCACGGCGCATCGAATCGCGCGACGCGCAACGCCGCGGAGCTGCCGAGGCCGATGCCGTAGAAGGCGATCTTCTGCGCATCGACGCCGCGCTGCTGCGCGAGCCATCTGACGAGTTCCTTGCCGTCGAGGAACATCGCGCGCAGCGACACGTCACCGGTGCTCCTGCCGAAGCCGCGGTAGTCGAATACGCAGACGTTGAAGCCTGCGGCGTTGAGGAACGTGTAGTACGGATGCAGCGCGCTGACGTTGCCCGTGCGGTCGTGGAACAGCACGACGGTGCGGCCCTCGGCTTTCGGCGAGCGGATCAGGTAGCCGTAGAGCGAGGCGTCGCCGACCGGCACGGTGAACGCTTCCGCGTCGAGGCCGAGGTCCGTCGGTTCGACGAGCCACTCCTGCTGCGGTTGCAGCACCAGGCGGCTCAAGTCGTCATGGGCGGTGCTGCACGCGGCAGCGGAGAGCAGTGCGGCCGCGAGAGCTGCGGCGCGGAGGTTCGACATGGAACGGGACCATACGGCGGCGGTGCTCGGCGCGCATCGGTGCGCCGTGCGGGCCTGCGCGCATTGCGGCCGCGGATCGGCTACGGCCAGTAGCAGGCTGAGGGCGCTTCGTCGCTACGCGAGGTCGATCGCGGCGGCGAGCAGGTCGCCTTCGGTGCCGCGCGACGACGGAACGCCGAACGGCAGGAAGCACGCGTCCTCGGTCTCGACTGCGACTTCGATGCGGCCGGAGTCGATGAGCGTGACCGCGGCCGCGGATCCGCCGTGCTGCAGCTCGACGGCTTGCAACCCGGCGCTCGTGTCGTTCGCCTCGATCGCGACGTGCGCGGCGAGGCGTTGCTCGAGCCAGCGGCCGAGCAGGATCGCGGCGGCGGTGGCGAGCTGTCCGTGGCGAACGACGGCGGTGGTGTGGAGGCTCGGCTGGTAGCGGATGCGTTCGAACACCTCGGCCAGCGCACGGCGCCACGGCCGCAATCGCATCCATTCGAGGTCGACGACCTGCATGCCGCGGCGACGTCGCGTCTCGAGCGCGTCGAGGTCGCTCGCGGGCAATTGGAAGCGCGACGAATCGAGGATCGAGAGCTCCGCCATCGACGCGAGGCTGTCGAAGCGCCGCGGGTCGCTCGGCCACGGCGCGCCCCAGTAGAGGCGGGTCGGGATGTCGCTGATCAGCAGCGGACGCACGAGGCCGGCCACGCGCGCGAACGACGATTCGGGCACCGTCAGTTCGATCTGTTCGAGCACGAGGTCGCGGATCGTCCCATGCAGTCGCGCGGCGCCGTGCACTTCGGAACGGATCGCGCCTTCGCCGGGCGACACGACGACGAGGAACGCGCGGCACGGCAGGCGCGCGGCGAGCGACTCGAGCAAGGCGCGCAGCGTGCGTTCGCGGTCGGCGGTGACGACGGCGACGAGGTTGGTGATGAGCGCGCGGCTCACCGAATTGTCTTCGTCGCCCTGGCAGCACTCGCGCCAGATCTTGCGCAACGCGTCGGGGATCGCGTTGGGCGCGACGTGGTGCCGCGGCGTGACCAGCGCGGTCACGGCTGCCTCCACGTGCGGCCTTCACCCAGCAGTCGCGCGCTGCCTTCGGGGCCCCACGTGCCCGCTGCGTATGGCTCGGGCTTGCGGCCGTCCTTCTTCCAGCCTGCGACGATCGAGTCGACGATGCGCCACGCTTCCTCGACTTCGTCGCGGCGCGCGAACAGCGTTCCGTCGCCGAGCATCGCGTCGAGCAAGAGTCGTTCGTATGCGTCCGCGGACTCGCCGCCGAATGCAGCGCCGTAGCGGAAGTCCATGCGCACGTCGCGAACGCGAACGTCGGGGCCGGGCACCTTGCTACCGAACCGCAGCGACACGCCTTCGTCCGGCTGGATGCGCAACAGCAGCACGTTGGGCTGCACGCTGCCGCGGTCGAACAGCGTGAGCGGCGGCCGCTTGAAGTGGATCGCGACTTCGGTCACTCGCCGCGGCAGACGCTTGCCCGAGCGCAGGAAGAACGGTGTGCCGGCCCAACGCCAGTTGTTCACCTGCAAGCGCACCGCGGCGAACGTCTCGGTGCTGGAGTCCGCGGCGACGCCTTCTTCTTCGAGGTAGCCGTTCACGTCCTCGCCGCCGAACGAAGCTGCGGCGTATTGGCCGCGCACCGTCGCTGCCGCGACTTCGTGCGGCGCGAACGAGCGGATCGCCTTGAGCACCTTCACCTTCTCGTCGCGCACCGAGTTGGCGGTGAGCGCGATCGGCGGCTCCATCGCGACGAGCGTCAGAACCTGAAGCAGGTGGTTCTGGATCATGTCGCGGATGATCCCGCTCTCCTCGAAGTAGCCACCGCGCGAGCCGACTCCGATCGACTCGGCGACCGTGATCTGCACGTGGTCGACGTACTTCTCGTTCCACAGCGGCTCGAAGATCCCGTTCGCGAAACGCAGCGCGAGGATGTTCTGGACCGTCTCCTTGCCGAGGTAGTGGTCGATGCGGAAGACCTGCCCCTCGTAGAACGCGGCGCGGATCTGCTCGTTGAGCGATTGCGCGGTCGCGAGGTCGCGGCCGAACGGCTTCTCGACGATGACGCGGGCGAAGCGGTTGTTCTCGAGGTCGTCGCGCGAGAGGCCGGCGCTCGCGAGGTTCTGCAGGATCTGCGAATACGCGCTGGGCGGCGTCGCGAGATAGAAGATGCGGTTGCCCTTCGTCCCGCGTTCCTTGTCGAGTCGATCGAGTCGCTCGCGCAGCGCGAAGTAGCCGGTCGGGTCCGAGAAGTCCGACTGGTGGTAGGTGAACGCGTCCTGCAACGCGTCGAACATCGCCGGCGTGCCGCGGCGTCCGAACTGCTGCACGCCGTCGCGCAGCTCGTCACGGAACTCCTCGTCGGTCCACTGGCGTCGCGCGAAGCCGACGACCGCGAACGACGGCGGCAGCAACCCGTCCTTGGCTAGTCCCATCAGCGACGGCACGAGCTTGCGCTTCGTGAGGTCGCCGCTCGCGCCGAAGATCACGAGCGCGCAAGGTTCTGCGCGACGGCCGTTGGTGAGTTCGTCGGCGAGCGGGTTGGTGGTGGCAGCGAGCGCCGTGGGCATCGGGGGACTGTAGGGACGGAACGTGCGCGGTCAAAAAGCGGCGGAGGACCCGCCCGCGGCGCGGATCGCGCGCCGGATGCTCAGGCCCACCAGTCGGGCGCGAGGAACGGCGAAAGGGCGTAGGCGACGAGCGGCTCGTAGGCGCGTTGGCGATCGACGAGACCCGCGGTGAGGAATCCGACCGCGCCCGCGCCTTGCTTGGTGTCGAGTTCGCCGGAGATGCGGTCGATCGCGTGGCCGAGCTCGACGCCCTCGCGCACGAGCGCCGCGACACGAGGAGGCAGCGGCATGTGCAGCGAGCCGCCGACTGACGCGCGGTCGTTGCGGTCGACGACGACGACCCATGCGCATGTCGACATGCCGTGCTCGGTCTCGACGCAACCGCCTTCGATGCCGACGCCGAGGTCCGCGTCGAGCTGCCGCCGCGCCGCGATCGCACGGTTGCGCGCCCCGCGGATCGTCTCGTCGTCGCCCATCGGCTGGTCGGGCACGCCGGAAGGGACGTCGATGCCGGCAATGGTCGCGTTCCAGCCCGCGCGCGTGAGAACGGATTCGACGGCCGCGATCTTCACGCGGTTCTTGCTGCCGACGGCGACGGACTGGATCGGGCGCATCGGCGCACGATAGCGACGACCAACGCGCGATCGAAGGCGCGCGACGTGGCAGTGCTGGCGGAGTTCGCGGCGTGCACCGAGGATTGTCTCATGAACGACCCTCGCAAGATGCGGAAGGCTGTCTACACCCCGTTCGCGTTCTCGATGGTGCCGATCCTCATGGAGTTGGTGAGGCGGTTGCTGGTGCCCGGCGACGCGGGCGACATGGTGTTGTGGTTCTTGCCGATGTGCTTCTTCTTCGTCGCGCAGACGCAGCTCATGCTGATCGGGCGCATCGAGGCGCTCGAAGCGAAAGCGAAGTAGCGAAGGTTGGCGCCTCCTAGCTTCTGTGCACACCTTGGTTTGTCGGCGATGTGCTGAACCTCGAACGAACATGCGAGACTCCGTTCCTGTTCCGCCGCCTGGAACGCCGGCGTCGTTCGATGTGCCGGGCGTCGGGAAGTTCGGCTACAGCGGCTTCACCTACGAGCTGGGCGGTGACGAGCGCAGTCGGTTGTTCGTTGCGCGCATCGACGTGGGTGGTCGCGAGCCAACGCAGGTCTTTGCCTACCTGCAGGACGGCCACGCGTTGCCGACGCCGGGCTATTCCGAGCACATCCGCCGCACGGTCGCAGCCGTGACTCCCGACTGCCGCGCGTTGCTGCGTGCCGCGCAGCCTCGCTTGTTGAAGCTGATGGCCGACTACGGGCTCGATGCAAAAGGCGACTACGACACTCTCGTCGATGATTTGCTGCTCGAAGACCTCAAGCCGTTTCCCCATGGCGGCGCGGAGTTGGTCTTCGGCACGTGCTCGCGGTTCAGGAGCTTGGACGTGAACGTCCGCCTGGATGCAGAGTTGCAGTTCGAGGACGTCTGGTTCGACGGGTGAATGCGGTTTGCCTTGCCCTGCACGACAGACGCTCGCATCGATCCTTCGTGCCGTGGAGTCATTGCCGATCCATCCAGCAAGGAGCTCGTGCATTCAGGTGGTATGCCCTCGATCCAATCCAGACGTTGCGACCGGTATTGACGCGCCGCTCGCATTGCCATGTCATCTGCGCACGATGAGCCAAGAACGTGCTTCGACGAATCGCTGGAAGGTGGTTGCTGTGTGCAACTTCGTCGCCGCTGCGTGCTTCTCGGCGATCGTTGCATTCCGGGCAGACCTTGCGTGGATCTGTCTGCCCGCTGCAGCGATCAACTTCGCGGGCGGTTGCTTCGCGCGTTCGCGGGCTGCGAGCCCTGCCTGAGCGACGCCGATCGTTGGCGTGAGTGCGCATGGCGATCGGCAGCCAGCGCGAAGTCGACAGATGGCGCGGATCGCACTGAAGCGCTCGCGCGCGCACTGCGACCCCCGATCAGAGCGACCGCAAGAACGCGATGACCGCTGCGCGATCCGCAGCCGGCATCGTGCGGAACGCTTCACGCGCCGCGTAGCCCTCGCCATCGTGCCACAGCACGGCTTCTTCGAGCGTGCGCGCGCGGCCGTCGTGCAGATACGCCTCGCCGCCGCTCACGTCGGCCGTGAGGCCGATGTTCCACAGCGGCGTCGTGCGCCATTCGGAGCCGCTGGTGTTGCCGTCGCGCATGGTGTCCGCGAGGCCGGGGCCCATGTCGTGCAGCAACAGGTCGGTGAACGGCCGGATCGTCTGGTTGCGCAGTTCGGCGAACGGATGACTGTTGCCGGTGGTGAGCTGCGGAACGTGGCACGCAGCGCAGCCCGCGGACGTGAACAGTTGTTCGCCGCGCAATGCCGACGTGTCGATCAAGTTGCGCCGCGCGCCGACGCCGAGCAACGCAACGTAGCGCGTCATGCGGTCGAGCTCTTGCTGCGTGACTTCGGCCGCGCTCGGCGTCGTGTCGCCGTCGAGCACAGGCATCGTCGCGCTCGCGACGCCCATGTCGCGGTTGAGCGCGTAGGCGATCTGGTCGCGCACCGAGGCGCGCGTGCCCTTCGACGTGAAGCGTCCCGCGAGCGAAGGTCCGCCCGTGAGCGCCGCGCTCACGCTGACGCGGCCCGAGATGCCGTCGTTGTTGCTGTCGCACGGGTCGTGGCGCAGCAACAGCGTCGCTTCGTCGACGGCTTCGAGCAGGCCGAGGCCGACGAGCGGCGGCGCGTTGCGCACCGAGTAGTAGCCAGGATCCGTGCCTTCGAAGCGGTAGCGCGGCCGTTGCAGCTGGTAGGCCTGGCCGTCGCCATAGGTGCCGTTCACGACGTCGTAGCCGTCGAGGCGCACGATGCCCTCGCTGTTGGCGCCGCCGGTTCCGCCGCCGCCGCCAGCGATCGACGTGACGCGGAACCAGTTGAGCTTCCAGCCACCGGCGAACGCGTTCATGCCGAACACGTGCGGGCCTGCCGTCAGCGTCATGTCGCGCGTGATCGTCGCCCAGCTCTGCGGTCCGCCCGTCGCGGGGATCGGCACCGTGCCGTGCAGGATCGAGCCGCCGGACTCCTCGAACGCAAGGATGCCGCCGCCGGCAACGCTCGCGACGCGGAACTCGAAGCGGTAGAGCCCGGACGTCGGCAGCACGACCTGCGTGTTGGCGAACGAGATCCAGTCGCCGGTGTCGATCGAGTGCACGTTGGAGCCGCCGCCGACGTCGGTGGTCGGCTCGACCAGCACGCCGCTCGCGACGAGGTAGGACTCGGCCTCGATGCGGACGTCGATGGGCTGCGGACCTGATTGCGTCGACGGCTGCAGCGTCTCGCCGAGCGTCGGATGCGGCGCGCCCGACGGATTCGCAGCGACGTGCACGACCGCGCCGCGCAGCGGCTCGCCGATCGCGGGCGGCAACGAGCGCCCGTTGTTGATGTGGCACGCGACGCAACTCTCGGCGATGAACTTCGGTCCGAGCTGGCCCGTGTGCGCTGCGAAGGTCGGGTTGTTGGGCTCCGAATGCGCGCCGGTGCCGAAATCGGTGTGGTGCAGTCGACGGCCGAGCACGAACTCGTGGCCGCTGTTCGGCGAGATGTTGCCCGCCATCTGCTTGAAGCGATGCTGCGGCTCGTTGGAGTACTGATACGGCAGCGTGGTCGCGCCGCCGAGCCACGCGACGTCGGGCAGACGGAACGAGTCGAACGACGCGCTCTGCTGTTGTTGCGGCGTCGGCGCCTCTTCCTTGAGCTTCGCGTACCACGGCACGACGCCTTCGCCGACGACGTAGAGGAACGCAGTGCCGTAGTAGTTGGGACGACCGTTGCGCGGCGCGGCGAGGAACTGGCTCAGCTCCACTTCCATGCGGTCCCCGATCTGCAGCGGCCGCATCTCGGGGATCTTCTGCGTGATCGTCGCGGCGTAGCGATACTCGGTTTCGCCGGGGTAGCGCGTCGACGGCGTGGTGGACACGAGCGTCACGCCGGTGCCGGGCGCTGTCGCGAGGTTGTTGTGGTAGACCGCGACCGAAGGCACGCCCGAGAAGAACGTGCGGAACTCGGCGGGATTGAGCGCACTGTGCGTCATCCAGCGCACGTCGATCGACGATCCGCCGCGCGCGACGCGATCGATGATCTCGATCTCGGCGATACGCTGCTCCCAGTAGAACGGCAGCCAGTGGTCGTACTTGCGGTAGACGATGCCGCCCACGATGTCCTCGCGCGCATGGCGATCCCGTGCGCGGTCAGCGAGGTGGGTCGTGCGCGCCGTGGGCGAATCGACGACGACATTGGGCTCGAGCGCGGTGCCCGCGGGATGCAGCTGCGCGATGGCGAGTGTGGTGCCGCAGCCATTGTCGTCGATCGCGAGCTCGACGTCGTTGTCGCTCCAGTGCAGCACGTCGGCGACGAGGTCGATGTCGACGGTCTGCGTGTCGATCGGGAATCCCACCAACGCGGGATCGAGCGGGATGCCGAGCAACGTCGAGGCCGTTCCGGTCGCGTCGGGCAGGAACAGCGCTGTCACGAGCACCTGCAGCGGCGCGATGCGCACAGCGCCGAGCGACTGGAAACCCGGCACTGCGAACGGCGTCGTGCCCGTCGCGTGCTCGGTGATCGCAAACATGCCGAGGTTGCCGACCGCTGCGCCCGGATAGGCGACGTCGAAGCGCGCGGTGGCGCCGATGCGCGCTGGCTGGCCCAAGGACACCGTGCGTCCGGTTTGCGCCGCGAGCGGGGCGAGAAGGGCCGCGGCGACGAAGAACGAGCGGCGAAGCGAGGGTGAGGGCATGGCAGGCGCGTCTTGCCGTCGGCAGCGAAAGCAGCCAGCAGCGACGTCACACCATACCGGCGGTTCCTTGCGCCGCTTGCGCGCGAACAGGAAGTCGGCGTCAGGATTGCGATCCTCGAGATGGCCGATGGGGAGGAGCGCGCGGCATGCGGGCGACCGTCTTCTGGCCCGCGGCGGTGCGAGTGTCGTCTGCACTCATGCAGTCGGCTGCGGCTCCTGTTGCCGGACAGGCGACTGTGCATGTGGTGCCCAGGACGATCGCAGGCGATGCTGATGTCGCACGATCGCCGGTCGCCGTTCGGCAGCTGGTGACAACGACCCCGATCGAACATGACGAAGCTGGACCTCCCTCCTCCCGGAAAGCCCGCGTCGCTGGACGTTGCCGCCCTGGGGCGCTTCGTGTTCGACGGAGGTTGGCGATTCAGCGACGGATCCAGCTACTACCACTATGTGTTCCGTGTCGACACGGGCGGCAAGGAGCCCGCTCGCGTGCTGGCCTATCTCGAAGGCGACGAGACGGTGCTTTCGAGCAGCTACGAGGAGCACATCCGTCACACGGTCGAGGCTGTGAGGCCCGACTGCCGCGCGTTGCTGCACGTCGCGCGGGAGCAGCTCCTGGACATGATGGGCCGCTACGAGATCGATGCGCCCGCGGACTACGAACAGCTCGTCGACGAGCTGCGGATCACGCACATCAAGCCATACTCGGACGGAACCGCGGAGTTGATCTTCGACGTTTGTTCGTGGATCCGGAACTTCAACATCAACATCCGCCTCGACGCGCAGCTGCAGTTCGAGGACATCTGGTTCGATGGTTAGCGGCGCGCGTCGATTCGCAGCGTGGACCGCGTTGACGCTCGGCGTCGCGGCTGCGGTGCCGTTTGTCTTGTTCGCTGCCTACCACGTGTGGGCTGGCGGCGGGCCACCGACCACTCCGGAGCGTCGGCAAGCGCACATGCTGTGGGAGTTCGCCTGTCTTGCGGGTGCGCTCGCGGCGTCGATCGCGGGTTGGATCGCCTTCCGCAGGTTGCGACGCGACAACGGCGAAGTCGCGCACGGAGCGCGCGAGGATCGAGATGGTTGAACGTCGCAAGCCCAGAGCAGCGAAACGCGATGCTTCGCGATCCAAGGAGCCGCGGCTGCTCGCGGGCGGGAATCCGCAGATCGCGAAGGGCGACGGCGACGCACCCGTCCAGGCCTACATCGCGGCGATGCCCGGCTGGAAGCGCGAAGTCGGGCAGAAGCTCGATGCCCTGATCGAGTCCCTCGTCCCCGATGTGCGCAAGGCAGTCCGTTGGAACTCGCCGTTCTACGGAACGGAAGCGACGGGCTGGTTCCTCAGCGTGCACGTCCTCACACGCTGCGTGAAGGTCACGTTCTTCGCCGGTCCGTCGCTTGTGCCTGTCCCAGCGGGCGGAGCGCGCATGGATGCGCGTTGGCTCGACATCCCTGAGGGCGGCTACGACGAGGCGCAACTCGCCGCGTGGATCCAGCAGGCGCGTAGCCTTCCTGGATGGAAGTTCTAGGCCGTGGCACGGGCCGCGACGCACAACACGCAACGACTGTGATGGAAGCCCTGAAGATCGTCGGCTTGTCGGTTCTTGCTGCGGTGCTCTACGGCGTCGTGCACGACCAGATCACGGCACGCATTTGCGTCGAGTACTTCACGATCGGGCATCCGCCGATCTTCGACACCGATTCGCCGACGCTGCTCGCGCTCGGTTGGGGCGTGCTTGCGACGTGGTGGGTGGGCGTGTTGCTCGGGCTGCTGCTCGCGTTCGCTGCGTTGCGTGGCCCACGTCCGCGCAAGACGGCGCGCGATCTCGTCGCGCCGATCGGCAAGCTGCTCGCATGCATGGGCGCAACGGCGTTCGGCGCGGGCTGGATCGGGTTCTTCGCCGCGCAGGCGGGCTGGGTCGTGCTGCTCGAGCCGATGGCCTCGCGTGTTCCGCAGGAGTGCCACGTCGCGTTCGTTGCCGACCTATGGGCGCACTCGGCGAGCTATCTCGCCGGGTTCGTCGGCGGCTGCGCGCTCGCGAACCGCACCTGGAAGTCGCGCTCGCGCGTCAGCTGAGTTCGAGCATGCGCTGCAGCGGCTTCAATGCGCGCACACGCAGCGACTCGTCCATCTCGATGCGCGGCGAAAGGTCGCGCAGTGCGAGGTAGATCTTCTCGACGGTGTTCAGCTTCATGTGCGGGCATGCATTGCAGCCCTGGCACGCGGCGGTGCGATCCTCGTAGGGCACGGGGATCAGCTCCTTGTGCGGCGCCGCCTTGTGCATCGTGTGCAGGATGTTGATCTCGGTGCCGACGATGAACTTCTGGCCCGCGTCCTTCTGCACGAACTCGAGCAGCTTGCTCGTCGAGCCGACGTAGTCCGCGAGCGCGAGCACGTGGTCCTCGCACTCGGGGTGCGCGATGAACTTCGCGTCCGGATGCCGCGCCTTGAGGGCCGCGATCTTCTGCGCGCTGAAGGTCTCGTGGACCATGCACGTGCCCGGCCACAGGTCCATCTTGCGGCCGAGCTTCTTGCTCAGGAACGCGCCGAGGTTCTTGTCCGGCCCGAACAGGATCGGCCGGTCCGCGGGGATCGAGCGGATCATCTTCTCCGCGTTGCTCGACGTGCAGATCAGGTCGCTCTCGGCCTTCGTCGCGGCGGAGCAGTTGATGTACATCACGACGAAGTGGTCGGGGTGCTTCTGCTTCCACGCGCGCAGCTGGTCGGCGGGGCACGCGTCGGCGAGCGAGCAGCCGGCGTCGAGGTCGGGGATCACGACCGTCTTGCCGGGGTTCACGATCTTGGCCGTCTCCGCCATGAAGTGGACGCCGCAGAACAGGATCACTTCGGCGTCGGTGTCGCGCGCGCGCTTGGCGAGCTCCAGCGAGTCGCCGAGGTGGTCGGCGAGGTCCTGGATGTCCGGGTCCTGGTAGTAGTGCGCGAGGATGACCGCCTTGCGCTGCTTCTTGAGGCGGTCGATTTCGGCGAACAGGTCGAGGCCCGGGTCGATGGCGGAAGTCATACGGGGGCGCAGATCATGGGCTTGCGGCCTCGCTGCGCCAAGCCGCACGGGGATTCAGGAGAAATCGTGATGGGGCGCGTGCGCGGCGGACGGATGGGTTCTTGACCGGGCACTGCGACGGCGCAGCGCACGGATCCACACCCCCCGGAGCCAACCCATGGAAAGCCAGACCTGCTGCCGCCCCGTCCCCCGCGCGCTGCGCGAACGGCTCTTGCGCCTGTCCGAACGCGCTGGCGACGCGCGTCTGCTGCGCCTCGCCGAGGGCCAGTTGCCGGAGAACGCCGCGCCGAGCCGCGTCTCGGACTTCGAGGACTGGGTCGACACGTGCGTGATGGATGCGTTCCGCACGACGCACGACGAGGATGCGTTCTCGCTGCTCTACGAACGCAACGTCGACGGGTTCTTGCGCGCGATCCGCTGCCGTTTGCGTCGCGCGCGTCCGGGCATCTCCGAGCTCGACGTGCTGCAGGAGGCGTTCTTCGCGATCTACCGCTACCCGCACAAGTTCCTGGCTACGCGCGCCGACGCGTTCCGCAACTGGGCGTTCAGCATCGTTCGCAACACGACGATTCGCGCGATCCAGCGCGAAGCGAACCGCTGCACGCTGCCGGTCGAGGACGACGAGCCGATCGACGTCGTCGACGTGCGCGAACGCGATCCGGAGCGCGTGGCGTCGGAGCACGAGAGCGCAGAAGAAGTCGACCGCGCCTACGTCCTCGCGCTGGCGATCTACCTGCACGGGTTCGAGCAGCTCACCCCGCGCGCGAAGCGCATCCTGAGCGACGTGGAGATCGAGCATCGTCCGTATCGGCAGATCGCTGCCGAACTCGGCTGCCCGGTCGGCAACGTGAAGATGGCGGTGTTCCGCGCGCGTCGCGCGATCCACCGGCGCATGGCGCGCTCGCTGCAATCGCTCTGCGTCGCGTGAACGACGCCGGGCGCGATGCGCACGGCGCGGCCCGGTCGTTCCGCGACCGCGCTACTTGCCGGCCTTCGACGTCGCGCGCTTGCGGCCGGGCTTCTTCTTCTTCGGCGCGCCTTCGCGCGAAGCGATGAGTTCGATCGCGCGCGCGAGCGTGAGCTCGGCGGCGTTCTCGTCCTTCGTCAGCGACGCGTTGGTCGTGCCGTCCGTGACGTAGGGGCCGTAGCGGCCTTCCATCAGCTTGATCATCGCGCCCGACTTCGGATACGGGCCGAGTTCCTTCAGCGGGGCCGCGGCCGCCTTGCGGCCGCGCGCCTTCGGTTCGGCGAGCAGCTTGAGCGCGGTGTCGAGGTCGATCGACAGCGGCGTGAAGTTGCCGGGGATCGACCGCGTCTCCTTGCCGCACTTCAGGTATGGGCCGAAGCGACCGTTCTGCGCGAGGATCGGCTCGAGTTCGCCGGTCTCGGTATTGAGCCGCTGGCCGACTTCGCGCGGCAGCGACAGCACGGCGAGCGCTTCGTCGAGCGTCACGGTGTCGGGCTCCATGCCCTTCAGCAGCGACGCCATCTTGGGCTTGTCGGCCTTCTTGTCCGCGCTCGCTTCGCCGAGCTGGAAGTAGGGGCCGAAGCGGCCGACCTTGACGAAGACCTCGAGGCCCGACTTCGGGTCCTGGCCGAGCGACTTCGGGCCTTCGCCGCCCTTGATGAGCAACTCGACCGCCTTGTCGAACGTGATCTCGTCGGGCGGCGTTTCGTCGGGCACGCTGACGCGCTTCTCGCCCCACGACAAGAACGGGCCGTAGCGGCCGACGCGCACTTCGACGACCTCGCCGTCCTCGCCCTTGCCGAGCGGCAGGCTGCAGATCTTGCGCGGGTCGATCTCGGACTCGACGCCGGTCACGCGTTCACGCAAGCCGGGCTGGCCGTTGCCGAGGAAGAAGTGTTGCAGGTACTCGTTGCGACGCTGGCGGCCGTTGCTGATCTCGTCGAGGTCGTCCTCCATCTTGGCCGTGAACTGGTAGTCCACGAGCCAGCCGAGGTGCTTGCTCAGAAGGTCGACGACCGCGAAGGCCGTGAACGTCGGGATCAGCGACGTGCCGCGCTTCCAGCAGTACTCGCGCGCGACGATCGTCTCGATGATCGACGCGTAGGTGCTCGGACGGCCGATGCCGCGCGCTTCGAGTTCCTTGATGAGGCCGGCTTCCGTGAGTCGGCCGGGCGGCTGCGTCGTGTGGCCTTCGGGCTTCAGCTCGTTGGCCGTCGCGTTGTGGCCCTTCTGGATGTCGGGCAGCACGCGCTCCGACTCGGCGAGCTCCGCGTCCGCGTCGTCGAAGTCCTCGACGTAGGCGAGGCGATAGCCCGGGAACTCGATCGTCTTGCCGGTGGCCGAGAAGCGCGCGGTGCCGTGCGGGCCGGCGTCCATGCCGAGCGACAACGTCGTGCGCTGGCCCTTGGCGTCCTTCATCTGGCACGCGACGGTGCGCCGCCAGATGAGGTCGTAGACCTTGCGCTCGTCCTCGCCGACTTCGTTGCCGAGCGAGTCGGGCATGCGGAAGTCGCTGCCTGCGGGGCGGATTGCTTCGTGCGCTTCCTGCGCGTTCTTGACCTTGGTCTGGTAGGTGCGCGGCGCGTCCGGGACGTGCGCGTCGCCGAACTCGCGGCGGATCAGCGTGCGCGCGGCCTGGATGGCCTGCTCGCTGAGCGTCGTCGAGTCGGTACGCATGTAGGTGATGAAGCCGTTCTCGTAGAGACGCTGCGCTGCGCGCATCGTGCGCTGCGCCGAGAACTTCAGCTTGCGCGCGGACTCTTGCTGCAGCGTGCTCGTCGTGAACGGCGGATACGGCCGTTCGGTGTAGGGCTTCTGCTCGCGCTCCAGCACCGTCGCCTGCTTGCCGGCCAGCGTGTTGGCGAGCGCGATCGCCTTCTTCTCGTCGACGAGGGCCAAGCCCTTGCCGCCGTTGTTCAGCGCGCCGGTGTCCGGGTCGAAGTCGCGGCCCGTCGCGACGCGTTGGTCGCCGAGGCCCACGAGGTTGGCGAGGAACGGCGTCGTGTCGCCCTTGGTGCCCGCGAACGAAGCCTGCAGGCTCCAGTACTCAGCCGAACGGAACCGGATGCGCTCGCGTTCGCGCTCGACGATCAATCGGATCGCGACGCTTTGCACGCGGCCCGCAGACAGCTTGGGCTTCACCTTCTTCCACAGCAGCGGCGACACCGTGTAGCCGTAGAGGCGGTCGACGAGCCGGCGCGTCTCCTGCGCCTCGACGAGCGCCATGTCGATGTCGCGCGGGTGCTCGAGCGCCTCGAGGATCGCGGACTTCGTGATCTCGTGGAAGACGAGGCGCTTGATCTCGCACTTCGGCTTCAGCTCTTCGAGCAGGTGCCAGGAGATCGACTCGCCTTCGCGGTCTTCGTCTGTCGCGAGGTAGAGGATCGACGCGTCCTTGAGGGCCGCCTTCAGCTTCTTCAGGTGGTCCTTCTTCTCGGCGGGGACCACGTAGAGCGGCTTGAACTCGTGCTCGACGTCGATGCCGAGCTTGGCCCACTTCTGCTTCTTGAGCTCCTCCGGCACCTCGCTGGCGTCGCCCGGAAGGTCGCGGATGTGGCCGATGCTGGCCTCGATCTGGTAGTCGCTGCCTAGGAACTTGCCGATCGTCCGGGCCTTTGCCGGAGACTCGACGATCACGAGCGACTTGCCCTGCTTCTGCTTGGAGGCCATGAACTTGGGGGGACTTGTTAGGGCGGACAGGAACGGACTGTCAAGCATTCGGCCCCCATGCCATGGCAGCTTGAGCGAACTTCGCTCGCGTCGAAACCGCGCAGTGCGCACCGTCTTCGGGCGAAGTAGGCTCCGCGGCCCGTGCCCAAGTCTGCGCAGAAAAATCGGCAGCCGATGCTGTTCGACGAGCTTCGCCGCGAGCCCGAGGGCACGTCGCCGATCGCTCGCGAGCTCGCAGGATGGCGCGCATTCGGCAAGCGGACGGCGTACTCGACGACCGTCGCGGCGGGGGCCTCGGGGCGCATCGTCGTCGACACGTTCACGAACGAATACTGGTCGAGCGCGCAGCGCCAGGGGCACGGCCTGCACGAAGTCAGCTACCGCGCGTGCTTCAAGCCCGAGCTGCCGGCGTTCTTCGTCGAGCGGCTGACCAGGCCTGGCGACGTGGTTCACGATCCGTTCATGGGGCGCGGCACCACGTTGTTGGAGGCGGCGTTGCGCGGTCGCGTTCCGTTCGGCAATGACGTCAATCCGCTGTCGGCGATGCTGCTGCGCCCGCGGTTGTCGCCGCCGCGGCAAGCGGACGTCGAAGCGCGCCTCGCGGCACTCGACCTCGGCGCGTGCGAAGTCGTGCGCGAGGACCTCCTCGCGTTCTACCACCCGGACACGCTGCGCGAGATCGGCGCGTTGCGCAGCTACCTGCTCGCGCGCGCGCGCGAGGGCACGCTCGACGCTGTCGACGACTGGATCCGCATGGTGGCCGTCAACCGGCTCACCGGGCATTCGCCTGGCTTCTTGTCGGTCTACACGATGCCGCCCAACCAGGCGGTGTCCGTCGCCGCGCAACTGCGCATCAACGAGAAGCGCAACCAGACGCCGCCGCGGCGCGACCTGCGCGCGGTCGTCGCGCGCAAGTCGAAGGCGCTGCTCGCGGCGGTGTCGGACGAGGATCGCGCCACGCTCGCTGCCGTCGCCTCGCGCGCGGTGCTGTCGACCGCGCCAGCGAACGCCACGCCTTCGATCCCCGACGCGAGCATCGACCTCGTCGTCACGTCGCCGCCGTTCCTCGACATCGTGCAGTACAAGGACGACAACTGGCTGCGCTGCTGGTTCTGCGGCATCGACGCTGAGTCCGTGCAGATCACGATGGCGCGCACGGTGGACGCGTGGGCCGCTTCGATGCGCGCTGCGTTCCTTGAGCTGCGCCGCGTCGTGAAGCCGGGCGGCCACGTCGCGTTCGAGGTCGGCGAAGTGCGGCGCGGCTCGGTGCGGCTCGAGGAAGTCGTGCTGCCCGTAGCGGCCACTGCGGGCTTCCAGCCGGAGCTCGTGATGATCCACGCGCAGAAGTTCACGAAGACCGCGAACTGCTGGGGCATCGGCAACAACGACAAGGGCACGAACACGCAGCGGGTCGTGGTGCTGCGGCGGTGAGTGACCCGCGTGGCGCGGCGGCGTTTCGGCCTGCGCTGTAGGCCCGGGCTGCTGAGTTCTTGGCGGAAGGCGCAGCGTCGGCATGATGTGCGGCCTCTGCCTCATGGAACCGACTGTCTCGTCTGCCTTGTCGTCGCCGTCGCGCATCCCGGTCAGCGGTTGCGTGATCGCGTGCAACGAGCACGACCGCATCGCGGACTGCCTGCGGTCGATGGACTTCTGCGACGAGATCGTCGTCGTCGACAGCGGCAGCACGGACGGCACGGATCGCATCGCGCGCGAACTCGGCGCGCGCGTGGTCCACAACGCGCCGTTCCCCGGCCACAAGGAGCAGAAGCAGATCGCCGTGGAGCAGGCGAAGCACGATTGGGTCTTCTGTCTCGACGCCGACGAACGCGCGACGCCGGAGTTGGCAGCGCGCATCCGCGCGCTTGCGGCGGGCGGCGGGCTGCAAGGCGCCGGCTTCGACATGCCGCGCAAGAACTACTTCCTCGGGCGCATCCTTCGCTTCGGGCTCCACGTGCCGGACCGCAAGCTGCGGCTCTTCGACCGGCGGCGGGCGCGCTGGGGCGGGACGAACCCGCACGACCGCGTCGAGGTCCGTGACGGCGCGGTGCAGAAGCTGTCCGAAGCGATCCTGCACCTGAGCTACCGCGATTGGGCGCACGTTCGCAGGACGGCGGAGTCGTTCACCCGCATCGCGGCGGCGGCGATGCATCGCGAAGGCCGCCGCGCGCGTTGGCACGACCTCGCGTTCCGTCCCGTGGTGGTCTTCGTGAAGGGCTATGTGCTCAAACTGGGCGTGCTCGATGGCTGGCGCGGGCTCGTCACCGCGGTGCAGTCCGCAAGCTACGTCTGGAAGAAGTACCGCATCCTGCAGAGCCTGCAGAAGAGTCGCTGAAGTGGAGAGCGCCGCCGCGATGGATCGTCCGTCCCGTTCCGCGTTGCGAGTCGCGCACGTGACCACGGAGCGTGGGTTCGGTGGCGGTGAGGTGCAGGTGCTGCTGTTGATGAACGGCCTCGCCGCGGCGGGCGTACGCCAGACGCTCTACTGCCCGCCGGGATCGGCGATCGGCGCGCGCGCGCGCGAACGCGGCCTCGAAGTGCGCGAACTCGGGATGGGCACCTACCTGAGCTTCGGCGCGGTGCTGCGCTTGCGCCGCGCGTTGCGCGAACACGACGTCGCGCACCTGCACACGGGCCGTGCTTCCTGGCTCGGTTCGATCGCAGCCCGACTCGCCGATGTGCCGCGCGTCGTCACGCGGCGCACGATGCGCAAGGTGCGGCCCGGCTGGCGCACGCGGCTCGTCTACGGCGGCGATCGCGTCGCCGTGGTCGCGATCTCCCGCAGCGTCGCGGAGGTGTTGCGCGCGGGCGGCGTGGATGCGGCGAGGTTGTCGGTCGTGCTCGACTCCGTGGACCTCGATCGCATCCCGGTGCGGCAGGGACGCGACGCGACGCGCGCGGCGCTCGGCGTCGGCGGCGGCGAACTGCTCGCGCTCGGCGTCGGCAAGCTGTCGGTCGGGAAGGGCTTCGACGTGCTCGTGGATGCAGTGGCGCAGCTGCGCGACGTGCCGCTCAAGGTCGCCGTCGCGGGCGACGGGCCGGAGCGCGAGGCGCTCGCGGCGCGCATCCACGAGCGTGGACTGCAGGACCGCTTTGCCTTGCTCGGGCAGCGTGGCGACGTGGGCGACTTGCTGGAAGCGTGCGACTTGCTGGTGATGCCTTCGCGCCACGAAGGGCTCGGCAACGCGGCGATGGAAGCGATGGGGCGCCGCCGCGCGGTGGTCGCGTCGCGCGCCGGCGGCCTCGCGGAGTTGATCGAGCACGAACAGAACGGCTTGCTGGCGCCGCCGGGCGACGCGGTCGCGCTCGCGGCCGCGATACGTCGCGTGTGCGAAGACGCGCAGCTGCGTCGCCGATTGGCCGAAGCCGGACCCGCGCGCCTCGATCGCGGCATGCGCCCCGAGCAAGGCGTGGCGGACTACTTGGAGATCTACGCTTCGCTGCGGACGCCTGCGAGCGGCGTTGCTTGATCGTTCGCGGCCGAACGCGCAGACCGCTGCTTGTTGCCGCCGCTGTGCGGCCCTTCCTCATGCATGCACGCAGGACGTGAGTCGCGTGCGGCGATCACGACCTTGGCTGCGTCTGCTTGCGGCCGAACCAGTAGGTGCCCTGCAGCGACGCGAGCAAGCCGATCTTGCTCCAGAGGCCGAGGCCGGAACTCGTCACGACCTTGCGGTAGTGCCGCAGGTCGCGGTGGTCGGGTCGTTGGACGGTGCGGAACTCCAGCGCCGCGAGTTCCGCCATCTCCGCCGGATAGCCGAGCTTGCGCGACATCTGCTCGCACAGCTTGAGGCCCTCGAGCCGGCGCTGGAACACGTTCGCCGCATCGGGCTTCCGGTTGTGCCACGAGTTCGCGCCGTGGACGCGGTAGTTCACGTGCGCCGAGCCGAGCTGATACTTGCGGGCTCCCGCCAGCGAAGCGCCGTAGACGAGGCACTCGTCTGCGCAGGTGCGCCAGGCGGGGCCAGCTTCGTGGGGAAGGAACTTCGCGAGCGTGCTCCGTCGCATCGAGAGGCACGACGTCGGCGCGCCGACCCAATGCGGGTAGCGATGGCAACGGACGACGGAGTAGCCGAGGTCTCTGTCCTCGAGCCGTTCTTCGCGCTTCGTGCCGTCGCTGTGCAGGATCCGCGCGGCCGCCGCGACGAACGCGATGTCGGGGCGTCGCTGGTAGACCTCGAGCGCGCGCGCCACGTAGTCCTCGTCCCAGAAGTCGTCGGCATCGAGGAAGAACACGATGTCGGATTTGCTGCGTTCGAAGCCGACGTTGAAGCAGGACAGTTGTCCGCCGTTGGCCTTCTCGATCAGCGTGATGCGTTCATGTCCTGCGCAAGCTGTGCGCACGCGCGCCAGATGCTCGGGTTGCGAGCCGTCGTCGACGACCACGATCTCGTCGAACGCGACGGTCTGGGCCAGCGCGCCACGGATCGCATCACCCACGAACGCGCCGTAGTTATAGTGGTTGACGAGGCAGGCCGTCGTGGGGCGGTTGCGGGTCATCGCGATGCGGGTGCGTTCGTGCGGTGGTCGTGCTCGGTGCGTTCGCGCATGCGCGCCTGCGTGTGCAGCGTGCTGCAAGTCGAAGGCGCGCGAACTCCGCCGCAATCTACAAGGTCGGTTCGCAAGTCGCGCCGTGCGATCCTGCGCCGAGGCATCGAAGGCCGGTCGCGACGAGCGTCCTGCGCTTCGGTTGTCGCTGCGTAGTGCTTGCGCGACGCGCGCGCTGCTGGCCGCGTCCGCTGCACTTGAATCCCCGCAAGGCCACGGGGATAAACCGTCGCCCTCTGCCGCAGCGAGTCCCGATCGGCGCACGAGATGCCCTCGAAGCGGATTCGGTGCGCGTCGAGGTTCTCCCCCGACCCGCGGTCGGCGCCGGACCCGAGTTCGCAGCCGCGAACCGTTCCCTCCCGCGCGCACGAGTCGGCATCGCGTCCTGTTGGCACACTCCGGATCCGCACCGTGAAGTTCCCGTTCCGCCTGCTGTCTCGCTCCCGCTACGAGGAAATGAAGAAGGGGATCCGGGGCAAGGCGTTGATGGACCGCCTGAAGACGATCTTCGATCCCGACGGCGCCGAGCCGAAGTTGTTGCGCACGAGCCTCGTCGCGGAGATCGCGGCGGCGAAGCCTGCCGCGGTCCTCGACATCGGCGCGAACATCGGGCTCTGGACCGGTTGCCTCGCGAAGCGTTTCCCGAACAGCGTGGTCCATGCGGTCGAGGCCGATCCGCGAACGGCCGCGATCCTGCGCTCGAACGTCGAAGCCCATCGCAACGTGAAGGTGCACCAACTCGCCGTGCACTCGTCATCCGGCAAGATCACCTTCCGCTCGCACGAGAACTCGTTGTTGAGCTCCGTGCTCGAGTTGGACGACGCCGCAGGAGCGACCAAGGTCGTCGAGGTCGAGGCGATCACGCTCGACGAGTTCGTCCGTGTGCGTATGGGCGTGTGCCCGGCGCTCGTGAAGATCGACACCGAAGGCAACGACATGCAGGTTCTGGCCGGGGCAACGGCGACGCTCGCCGATCCGGCCCTGCGGGCCATCATCATGGAGTTCGGTTTCGATCCGTCGACGCGTCGGCAGGTGGTCATCCAGGAGCTGCTGGACGTGATGGCCAAGCACGGCTTCCGCCTTCGCGAGCTGGACCTCGCCGGCGTCTACAACGACGCGCTCTACGGCAACGCGATGTTCTGCAGGTTCGGCGCCTAGTGGCCGGTGCCGTTCGCATCTCGGTCGTAGTCAACAACTACAACTACGGCCGGTTCGTGGGCGCCGCAGTCCAGAGCGCGCTGGACCAGGTGCCGCCGCCGCACGAAGTCGTCGTGGTCGACGATGGCAGCACGGACGATTCGCTCGCGGTGCTGTCCGAGCTCGCGCAGCGGCATCCGTCGGTGCGCGTGGTCGCCAAGCAGAACGGCGGCCAGCTGTCGGCGTTCAACGCGGGATTCGCCGCGTCGACCGGCGATGTCGTGTGCTTCCTCGACGCGGACGACGAGTACCTGCCGGGCTATCTCGCGAGGCTCGGCGAGGTCTATGCGCAGCAGCCTGCGGTCGACTTCGTCTACTGCACGTTGGAGTTCGTGCGCGACAGCACGCTGCTGCACAAGTCGAGCGACGCGACCGAGTCGTTCGACCACGGCATGTCGTTCTTCCGGACGTTGGTGCTCGGCGAATGGGTCGGAGCTCCGACCTCGGGCCTCTCCGCGCGGCGCCGGTTGCTGCAGAAGATCCTGCCGTGTCCGTTGGAGGACGCGTGGCGCATCCGCGCCGACGACGTGCTCGTGATCGGCGCCGCGATGGCGCCGGGCCGGAAGCTGCACCTCGCGGAGACCTTCGTGCGCTACCGGGTGCACGGCAACAACTCGTGGTTCGGCGGCGATCGCGAGGACGGGCGCATGTTCCGCGAACGGCTCGAACGGCACGGGCTGGCTGGCTACTTCGCGCGTGACGTCATCGCGTCGCTCGCTGCGCGCCATGACTGGCGGCGCCTCGTGTTCGCCGAATTCCGCACGATCCCGCGGCCGCGGCTCGCGGACGCGCGCGTCTACGCGCGAGTCATCACGCGTGTGCCGGGTTCGTGGAGCTGGGTGTGGAAGCTCAAGATCTTCCGCGAGTGGGTTGCGAAGTCGTCAGCGCAGAAGGACTGAGCCGGCTTCGGCCCCGCATCACGCGCCAGCCTCCCGCAGCTTCCGCTTCTGGATCTTCCCCGACCCCGTCTTCGGCAGCGCCTCCAGCACGCGCACGATGCGCGGGGCCTTGTAGTGCGCGATGCGCGCGCGGCAGAACGCGACCAGTTCGTCGGCGTCCACGCGCATGCCGACGCGCGGCACGACTGCGACGGCGACGAGTTCGCCCCACAGCGGGTCCGGCACGCCGAACACGGCGCACTCGAGCACGGCGGGATGTTGGTAGACGACGTTCTCGACCTCGGTCGAGAACACCGTCTCCGCGCCCGTCTTGATGACGTCCTTCTTGCGATCGACGATGTTGACGAAGCCGTGCGCGTCGATCGTCGCGAGGTCGCCGGTGCACAGGTAGCCGCGCGCGTCGAACGCGGCGGCGGTGGCCCCTTGGTTGCGCCAGTAGCCCTTCGTGACGGTCTTGCCCTTCACGCGGATCTCGCCGACTTCCTTGTCGTCGCGCGCCACCTGCGTGCCGTCGTCGCGCACGACGACGAGGTCGACGCCGTCGAACGCGCGGCCCGTGCGGCACTGCAGTGCGAGCTGTTGCTCCGGCGGCAGCTCGCGCAGCGCGTCGTCGAGCAGGCTCAACGTCAGGTACGGGCTCGTCTCGGTCATGCCGTACGTCTGCACGTAGGTGCACCGGAACGTGGCGATCACCTGCTTCACGACCTCGGGTGCGATCGACGCGCCGCCGCTCAGCATCGCGCGCAGCGCGAACGTCCGCGACGCAGCGCCGGGCTCCTTGACCATCAGGTTGAGCATCGTCGGCACGAGGTTCGTGATCGTGATGCGATGGCGTTCGAGCAGGTCGAGCGCGGGCACCGCCGCGAAGCGCGGCAAGAACACGTGCACGCCGGCTTGCTGCGTGATCGCGAACGTCGCCCACGCGTCGGCGAGGTGGAACATCGGCGCGATGTGCGCCCAGCGATCGTTCGCGGACAGCTGCAGTTCGCGCACTGCGGACGATGCGTGCGTGCCGACGTTGCCGTGCGTCAGCATCACGCCCTTCGGATTGCCGGTCGTTCCGCTCGTGTAGTAGAGGTGCGCAACCGCGTCGGGATCGTCGGTCGGCTGCTGCGGCGTCGAACGCGGCGCGTCCGCGAGCAGCGCGTCGACCGGCGCGGTCCACGCGACGCTGGTCGAAAGCCCCGCCGCCGCGGCTTCGAACTCGCGCTCGAACACGAGCGCCTTCGTTTCCGCGTGCTTCAGCACCGACGCCATCTCGCCTTCGGACAGCCGCCAGTTGAGCGGCACGAAGATCGCGTCGAGCCGCGCCGCGGCGAAGTAGGCGACGAAGTGCTCCGGCGTGTTCGCGAACAGGCCGCCGATGCGGTCGCCCTTCGTGACGCCGCGCGCGCACAGCGCCGCGGCGAGCCGTTCGACGGCGGCGAGCGCGTCGCGGTAGGAGATCGTGCGATCGTCGGTGACGAGCGCAGGCGCGTTCGGAGCGCACGTCGCCGCGTCGCGGAGCAGGTGGAACAGGTTCACGATGGGGGTCGCGGCTTCTAGCTGCTCGTTCTTGCGTGCGGAAGGCGCAACCACGGCGGTTGCCAGTGCGCGCGCGAGCCTGTCCGATGCGCGGCCCTTCCGAGCTGACGTGATTCTTCCCGACGAGCCCAAGAACGAGCTGGCCAGCAGCGATGCGTCGCAGGCTCCGCCCGCCGCAAGCCAGCCGGAAGCGCCACCCGCGCCGACCTCGCTGCCGATCCTCTACCAGGACGACTCGATCGTCGCGGTCAGCAAGCCGAGCGGCCTGCTCGTCCACCGCGACGAACGGAACCCCGAGGCGCCGGCGGTGCTGCAGATCGTCCGCGACCAGCTCGGGAAGTTCCTGTTCCCGGTGCATCGCCTCGACCGCGCGACGTCGGGCATCCTCGTCTACGCGTTCTCCCGCGACCTCGCCGCCGACCTGCAGAAGAGCCTGATGGCCGAGACGGCGCAGAAGGAATACCTGGCGCTCGTGCGGTGGCCGGGGAGCTTCCCCGAACTCGACGACCGCTGGGTCTGCGACCGGCCGCTGCGCGACGACAAGGACATCCCGCGCGAGGCACACTCGGAGTTCTGGCTCGTCGAACCGTTCCGTCGCTGCGCGCTGGTCGGCTGCCGCATCGCGACCGGGCGCTACCACCAGATCCGCCGCCACCTCAACCACTGCGGCCGGCACATCCTCGGCGACACCACGCACGGCAAGGGCCGGCTCAACGATCTCTACCGGACGCGCTACGGCCTCGACCGCCTGTTCCTCCACGCGGCGCGGCTCTCGCTGCGGCACCCGGTCAGCGGCGAGCCGCTCGTGTTCGAGGATCCGCTGCCGCCCGAACTGGTGGCCGTGATGGAGCGGCTGCGCGCCGACCCGGCACTCGCAGCCGACGCCTAGAGATACTGTCTCGATACCTGTCGCCCCTCGCCCGGGGCCCCTCCCCAAGGGGCTGTGGAATGAAAAGGCTTGACTGCCCGCGGACGCACATCAAGATGCGTTCCGTCCCTGGTGCATTTTACGGTGCGACCGGATTTTAGGCGCTCCGCCGAGTTCGGGATCAACAGACGTAAGTCTCGGGGATTTGACATCTTGCAACGGGTCGCCCGACTTGGATCCTCCGGTCCGGCGAAAAACGGCCTTTCCGTCGGTTCGCGCCCCATGCGACCGGCGGGCCTCATCGCGGCATGAATCAGAACAAAAAGATCGATCTCGCTGGTGGTGGCTACTGCCTCTACGCCCCGCGGTTCCCCCGCTTCGTGGACAGCCTGGGCTTTGCGGACGAGGTGCTGATCTCCAGCGCGCCCCTGGCGCAGCTCTTCGTGCTGGCCCTCGTCGAGAAGGGCCGCGCCCGCGCGCTCACGCTCGAGAAGATCGAGCAGGCGCACGGCAAGGCGATGCTGAGCTTCCACGACGGCCACGGCCTCAAGGTCGTGGAGACGCGGTTCATCACGCAGGATGACCGCTTCGTCAGCCAGCTCGACTTCCACAACACCGGCAAGGAAGACCGCGAGGTCACCGTCGTGATGTGGTCGATCACCGACCCTGAGGGTGAGCCTGTCAGCCTCGAAGGCGACAGCTACCGCATCAAGCGCAACCTCAAGAACGGCCAGGAGCCGGAGGTTCCGGTCGACATCCACTTCTCCAACCCGGACAGCAAGGGTGCTCGCTGCCTCCAGGCCTACTTCTGCGAGGGCGGCAGCGACCGTCCGGACTACGAAGAGACGCCGTGGTGCGAGATGGAGGAGCTGCCTACGCCTCGCGCGAAGCGGCTCATGGAGAAGCCGAGCCCGATCGTCGCCGGCTCGCGCGTCTACTGCGGCCTGTTCCGCATCGTGCCGCTCAAGGCGAACGGCAAGGCGCAGCACCGCTTCGAAGCCAACGTGACCTTCAAGGGCAAGGGCGTGAACTTCCGTTCGCGTCGCCCGGACCAGAAGGACGAGAACAGCTACCAGGCGTTCTGGGAGAAGGTGCCGAAGTTCACCTGCGACTGGAAGGAGTTGGAGCGCGTCGTCAAGAACCGCTTCGAGTTGCTCTACCTGCTGCGCGCGCCGCACGGCGCCGGCAACTTCACGTCGCCCGCGGTGTGCGAAGGCAACGGCCCGTTCCACGCGCCGACGAGCTTCAGCACGCCGGCGATCATGCGCGAGGCGCGTTGGCTCCAGGATCCGTCGCTCGCCCGCGGCTGCCTCAAGTTGTTCTTCGACAACTTGCTGCACGACGGCCAGGTCCCCGGCCGCGTCTACATGGCCGGCAACACCAAGGACTTCTACCACGCCGACTGGGGTGGTGGCTTCGAGTCCATGGACGCGATCCACGCCGACAAGGCGACGAAGAAGGCCGTCTTGATGTCGATGCAGCGCTACGTGAAGTGGCTCGGCATCAATCGCGACCAGGAGGGCAGCGGCCTCACGGACATCGTCAACCACTTCGAGGCCGGCCAGGAGTTCTCGCGTCGCTACACGGTGATCGACGAGAAGGCGGACCGCGCTGTGGAGATGCAGGAGCAGTTCCACCTGAAGGGCATCGACGCCAGCGTCTATCGCTACCGGCTCGTGAAGTGGCTCCACAAGGTCGCCGACGAGATCCAGGAGAAGGCGATGGCCAACCGCTTCCAGGCGGAGGTCGAGAACATCCAGGACATCATTCGTCGCAAGATGTGGGACGAGAAGGCGGGGCTCTTCATGGACCTCGATCCGGACAAGCTGCGCAAGACCAACGTCAAGGCAGCGGTCGGCTTCTACCCGCTCGCGACGGACATCCCGAATCCCAAGATGGTCGAGCGCATGCTCGACACGCTTGGCGACAAGAAGGAGTTCTGGACCAAGTACCCGGTCCCGAGCGTCTCGATCAGCGATCCCTACTACGACGCGACGGGCCGCTGGAAGGGCACCCGCAAGAACTGCCCGTGGAACGGTCGCGTGTGGCCGAGCATCAACAGCCACATCCTCGAAGGCCTCACCATGTGGGCCGAGCGCGGCAACAAGAAGGCGCAGAAGCTCGCGGGCGAACTGCTCAAGAAGACCGTCTCGATGATGTCGGGCGCGGTCGAAGGCACCGAGACGCCGAACAGCTACGAGCACTACAACCCGGAGACGGGTTATGGCTCGCACTACCGCGGCGTGCACCGCTTCTTGAACAGCTTCTTGCTCGACAACGTGTTCCGCATCGCGGGCGGCTTCGCGATCCGCTACGGCGAGATCCAGGACGACCCGATCCTGCAGGACCAGCCGGACTTCAAGCTGCAGGGCATGCCGCTCGGCAACAAGCTGTTCGACGTCGAGCGCAAGAACGGCCGCCTGAAGGTCTCCCCGCACTGATCCGCTCGTGGACGCCGCGCGCCCGATCGTGAACTTCGATGCGGTGCGCGCGGCCGCGGAACGCATCCGCGGGCGCGTCCATCGCACCGAGGTCTACACCTCGGCGACGCTCGACCGGGAACTGTCGGCGAGCGTGTTCTTCAAGGCCGAGAACCGGCAGAAGTGCGGCGCGTTCAAGGCGCGCGGAGCCGTGAACGCCGTGATGGCGCTGTCCGACGAAGCGGCATCGCGCGGCGTTATCACGCACAGCAGCGGCAACCACGCCGCGGCGCTCGCATTCGCGGCGAAGAGCCGCGGCATCCCGTGCACAGTCGTGATGCCGAAGACCGCGCCCAAGGTGAAGCTCGAGGCGGTGAAGGGCTACGGCGCGGAGATCGTGCTGTGCGACGCGAAGGACCGCGACGCGGTGTGCGCGCGCGAGCAGGCAGCGCGTTCGGCGACGATGGTGCATCCGTTCGAGAACTTCGACGTGATCGCGGGCCAAGGCACCGCGGCGATGGAGTTGCTCGAAGACGTGCCGGACCTCGACATGGTGATCGTGCCGGTCGGCGGCGGCGGGCTGTGCGCCGGGACCGCGATCACCGTCGCCGCGATTCGGCCGTCGTGCGCGGTGCTCGCCGCGGAGCCGCTGGCCGTCGACGACGCGGCACGTTCGATGCAGACGGGCGTCCGCCAGCCGCGCGTCGAGAACGCCTGCTCGTGGGCCGACGGCTTGATGACCGGCCTCGGCGCGCCCAACTTCGCGATCCTGCTTTCGCATCGTGTGCGCGTCGTCACCGTCGGCGAGCAGGCGATGGTGGACGCGGCGCGGTTCTTCGTCGAACGGCTGAAGCTCGTCGTCGAGCCGAGCAGCGCCACGGTGCTCGCCGCCTTGCGCGGCATTGCTCCCGAACTGCGCGGCAAACGGATCGGCGCAATCCTCAGCGGCGGCAACACCGACTTCGCCTGGTTGGCCCCCTCGGTCGGCTCCGTGAGCTGACCGCCCGCGCCCCGTAAGTCGTTCCCATTCCTTCGCTTGCCGATCCGGGCCGCGACCGTCTGGCGGGTCCGTGGCGGTTGCGGCGAGGCGTGACTTCGCGGCCTTGCAGCCCTCGGTCCGCCATGAGTCGCGATGTGCTAGGCGTTATGCACCCCTAGGAAACGAGAAGAAAAGGCAGATTCTCGCCGTCTTCGGCCACAACGTGCGCCGTATCTGCCGTTCCGCATCCGGCAGCATGCGCGGCGCCTGCCGAACGTCGTCTCCTCTCCTTCCGAACCGAACCATGCAGTTCCAACCCTCACGCTGGCTTCGTTGCCTCGTCGCGATTGCCGTCCTTTGCGTCGGCGTCGTCGCCCAGTCCAAGCTCAAGCTCGACAAGCCGCAGAAGATCAAGGACTGGGGCTACAGCATCCGCACGCTCGAGGGCTGGGACTCGATCGCGATCAAGCCCGAGGAGCGCTTCACCGTCGGCCATTGGAAGATGAACACCGATGACCTCGACAAGAGGGGGCTGTGGGAAGAGGCGCGAGCTGGCTCCTACTGCGACCTCAGCATCATCCGCATCTCCAACGTCACGGTGACGGGCAAGCAGAAGACGGAGGAGGAGCTGAAGAAGGAGCAGGAGCTCAAGGAGAAGCTCAAGATCAGCCCGGAGCTCGAGAAGCTGCTCAACCCGAAGAGCTTCGACGAGCTGCTCCAGGCGATGCACAAGGACTCGGACAAGCGCTGGGTCCGCAAGCCGTTCAAGGCCGGCAAGCTCGAAGGCGAGATCATCGAGTTCGGCGCGGACGCCGAGGCGCACACGATCGCCTACTTCAAGAAGAACGGCGTCGAGTGGGCCGTTTGGTACCAGGCTTTCGAAGAGTCCAACCGAAAGACCTTCCGCGACTGGTACATCAAGAGCCTCGAGACGTTCGAGCTGTTCGAGCCGGCCAACTCGGACGTCATCGCGATGGCGCGCAAGGACCCCAACAAGCTCAAGGGGGAAGAGAAGCGCGAGGCGCTCAAGTCGAGCATCGCGGGCACGCCCGGCTGGTATGCGATCGACGCGAAGCACTACGTCTTCTTGACCAACAGCACGAACAAGGCGTTCCTGCAGCAGATCGCCAAGGACCTCGAGATCGTGCGCGAGAAGGTCTACATGAAGATGTTCCCGCCGCGGAACGAGGAGGAGCCGATCTCCCCCGTTCGCGTGCTCGACACCCAGTCGGAGTACCACAAGTACGGCGGCCCGAGCGGCTCGGCCGGCTACTTCAACCCCCGCAGCGGCGAGCTCGTGCTGTTCACCAAGTTCTCCGACGAGACCAAGTCGAACTCGATGGCGTACTGCCGCTCCGTGATGTTCCACGAGGCGTTCCACCAGTACATCCACTTCGCGGTCGGCGACGTGTCGCCGCACTCTTGGTTCAACGAAGGGCACGGTGACTACTTCGCCGGCATGACGGTGAAGGGCGGCGTCATCAAGTTCGAGCCGTTCGACTGGCGCGTGGACTTCCTCAAGAACCACATCCGCGAGAAGAAGGACCTCATCCCGCTGCGCTCGCTCGTCCGCTTCCCGCAGCGCGAGTACTACACCAACGCCGGTCTCAAGTACTCGCAGGGCTGGGCGCTGATCTACTACCTGCGCCAGGTCTGCAAGGACGAGAAGGCGAAGGCCTCGCTCGACATCTACTTCAACTATGTCGCGGACAACATCGAGGCGTTCCGCGCGAAGAAGAAGGAAGAGGACGGCAACGACACCGGCGGCGAGTCGATCCCGGGCATCCCGGGCATCAACATCCCGGACTTCGAGGACGCGGAGAAGGTGAAGGAGATCCTCTCGAAGGCGGTCGACACGGCGTTCGCGGGCATCGACCTCGAAGCGCTCGACAAGGACTTCCGCGCCTGGGTCGAGAAGCTGTGAGTTGACGCTGCGGGCTGCGCATTCGCGCGGCCCGCGCCGCCGGCGAGTAGTTCTCGCCGAGCGCCGCGCATGATCGCTGCCGCGCGGCGCGATCCGCATGCCGAGCCCGCCGTGGAGCCCCGATCTCCCGTCGCCGCTTCGCGCGCTGCGTGGTTCCGACAGCGTGACGGCCTGCCGTGTCCCTGGCGGTCAGCGCGGCGTGCCGACGAGCACGCGGGCGCGGCCTTCCATCGGCAGCGCGTCCTCGACGACGTCGAGCCCGAGCGACGCGCCGAGCTCCGCGAGGTGCCGCATCCACGGCTTGTAGGACATGCCGTTGTCGGAGCAGCACGGCACGATCGCGAACGGCCTCCCGTGCTTCGCCGCGTACTCGACGATGATGCGCGTCGCGCCGTCCGGGTGCATGCCGACGATCGCGTCGCACGTGCACGGCTCGTCGAGGGTGAACAGCCGCTCCGCGTACTGCACCTCGGCGCGCTTCCAACGCTTGTCGAACGTCAGCACGTCGAGCCCGCGCGCGGTCAGCGCCGCGTTGAGCTTGCCCATGCCGCCCGCGACGTCGAACAGCCGCTTCGCTTGCGGGAAGCGGCGTTCGACGAGGTCGGCGAACAGTTCGAATCTGCGCTTGTCGGCCACGGTCAGTCGGCTCCGGCTCGGATCACTTGCCCGTCTGGTTGAACGCGATCCACTTCTCGTTCGCGGCCTTCCACTTCGCCTCGTCGAGCGGGATCACGATCGCGTTGACCTGGCCCAGCAAGTCGTCGCGCCACTTGTACTGCGCCTTGTTGCGCTTCTTGTTCTCGTCGTCGGTGAGGCTCGGGCCGCCGACGTCGAGCATCGGGTCCGCGCCCATGCGCACGTGCGCCTGGCCGATCGCGCGCACGTAGTCGACGAACAGGTTCGGCTTCTCGAACGCCTTGCCGCCGTCGTGCATGAGCCACCAGCGGATCATGCGCGCGCAGTCCGGCGTGTAGCCCCACGGATCCTCGTTCTTGCCGTCCTCGGGGCTCTTCTGGATGGCTTCCTGGATCAGGTGCCACGTCGCGGGGATCTCCTGGTTGTTCTGGCCGTACCAGGCCATTCGCGCCTTTTCGACGTCACCTTGTGCGAACTCGACCTTCTTGCCGTCGCACTGCGAGCTGCGCAGGAACTCCCAGATGCCGTTGTCGAACCAGCGCGGCATCGCCGGCAGGATGCCGTCGTCCATGTCGTCGAACGCGTGCCACATCACGGCGCGGAACAGCATGCCGTAGCCGCCGCTGCCGCCGTTGTCCGGGTCGTTGACGAAGTGCAGCTCGCGCCGCCTCTGGTCGTACTCACGCGTCTCGGTGACCGTCGTCAGGTACGCGTTGTAGTGGTCCATCGAGCCGAAGATGCGCAGCACCGCGGGCTGCGGCGCGTCCTTCACGAGGTCGGGCAGCTTCTGCGTCATCCACGCGCGCATCGCCTCTGCTGCGGCGACGGCCTTCTTGGTGAAGCCCGCATCGGCGGCGCTCAGCACGGACCAGTGCTTCGACTTGCTCGGCTTGAACGCCGTGCCCGCGTCCTTCATCGCTGCATCGACGACCGCGGTGATCCACGCCTTGCGCGCGCCGTTGCGCGTCGGCGCGTCCTTGGTCGCCCATTCCTTGTCGGTGTCCCACGGCGCGCTTACGGGAACGGCTGTGACTCGAGCCAACGGCGTGGCGCTGCCGATCGTCGCGTCGAACTCCTTCTTGAGCTTGTCGTACTGGTTGGTGAGGCAGTCGAAGCAGAGTGCGGATTCGCCGTCACTCGTCGCGAACACCGCGCCGTGGAAGCTGAAGTCGCCGTGCGTCCCGGTGATGCGCGTGATCGTGAGCCCGCCGGCCTTGTCCTGCTCCTTCTTCGCGTCCTTCACTCCGAGCCCGCGCACGGCGAAGTCCTCGAGCGAACGGAACGGCGTCATGCGCGGCAGGCCGTCCACGACGTCCTTGCTCGCGTCGCCGCCCGAGGCAAAGAACATCACGCGCAGGATCGGCGTGTGCGTGTTCTCGCTCTTGCCGGACAACGCGCGCGGCGCCGCGAACAGGCGGATGGTCGCGCCGCGATCGACGTGCCCCGGCAGCTCGGTCCAACCCTTCGGCGGCTTGAACTCGAGGCTGACACGCGGCTCGGCGATGCCCTTCTGGGCCGCGAGCGGCAGCGCGCAAGCGAGGACGGCGAAGAGGAGACCGGACGCGCGGGGGAGTATGCGGGTCATGGCGTGGCGCGGGATCATGGCAGAAGCGAAGTGGCGTTGGGAGCGCAGGCATCGGCTCGAACCGGGACTGCGCACCACGGCCCTTGGCACCGGCGTCGGCGTGCGCATGGCACGCATGGGCCGCGCGCCCCGTCGCGGGGGGATCCACGGCGTCGTAGGGTTCTTGCATATCCCCGCCGCCCCCGCGGCGTTCCCTTGTCGCTGTCCGTGCTGCACATGCTGCACAGTTCCCGCCTCTCCATCGTCTCGTCGTTGTGTCTGCTCGTCGCCTGCTCGGGCGGCGGCGGCGGCAGCGGCGAGCCGGCTCCGTCCGTGCCGACCGACCCGTTGCTGCTCGCATCGACGGGCATCCAGCGCATCCAACGCTTCTCGCATCCGTCGTGCGCGGCGAACAGCGGCGTCGACGTCGTGCGCATGCCGCGGTTCGACGCGGCGGTGGGCGAGCATCGCGACGACTGGCTGTTCGTCGCGTCGGGCGCCACCGGCGTCTACGGCGCGCTCGTCGACGACCAGTGGAACGTCCGCGGCGAGGCGTATTGGCCGGTCACCGGCTTCGGCGTCGTGTGGTCCGACGTGTGCGCCACGCGCATCCGCGACAACGCGGGCCGCGAGCGCGCCTACGTCTACTTCGCGTCGCGCGGCACCAACCAGATCGAGATCACGGACGTCACCGACTTCCCCAACGTCGTCACGGTGCGCTGGCCGATCGACATCGGCCTGCCGGTCACCGTGCGCGGCGTGCACACGATGCGCATCGATGCCGAGCGCGGGATCATGGTGCTCAACGCAGTCGACGCGGTCGCCGATCCGCTGCCGCCGCCGCTGACGCCGCATGGCTCGCCCGCGGTGTTCTTCGACCTCAAGGCCGACCCGATGCGGCCGCAACTGCTGTCGTTGTTCGTCGGCCCCGACGCCGGCGACCAGACGTTGTTCGACAGCCACTTCCTGCGCATCGGCGAACGCCATGTCTGGGCCGCGTCGATCCAGCAGCCGCTGAACGGCAACTCGTCCTACTTCGCGTTCTACGACGCGACGGATCCTTCGCGCATGGACACGGCGCAGCGCCTCGCGGTGTTCGCGGGTCCTGCGACGGGCACGTTCCACAACGTCGTCGCGCTGCCGCCGGGCCCCGACGGCGCGCCGCGTATCGCCGCGGGCTTCGAGGCGTTCGCGTTCGCGGCGCCGCCCGGCGTCATGGTGAGCAAGGCTGCGGTGCTCGACGCGCGCGACCTCGACACAGGCCGCATGCCGACGGTGGTGGGCTGGCTCACCGACCGTCACAACCAGATGCACGCGGTGCACAACCCCGCGTCGCGGCTCCTCGAGTTCGCCGCGCACACGCACGATGCGGTGCCGCTCGCGCACTTCACGGGCGGCTACTTCTGCTACGAGTGCAAGGACGGCCAGGACAGTGTGCGCATGCTCGCGCATGCGCCGATCTGCGCGATGCAGCCATCTGCGGATGCGGGCCACTACCACGCCGCGATGACCGTTCCCGAGTGGCCTGCGGTCTACAACGGCGGCTGGGACGTCGTCGCGAGCCCGATCGGCGACTTCGTCAGCTCCACGGACCAGCAAGCGTCGTTTCTCGTCGAGCCGACCTACGGCTTCGTGCGCCAGTTCGGAACGTGGCTCGCAGGCGACCAGGCGGCTCCGCCGCGCATCGTCGTCGAGAGCGGCATCCCGCAAGTCGGCGAGCCGCTGCGCATCCGCGTGAACGGCCTCGTCGACGGCACGACCGCGCGACTGCGCATCGCCCGCGCAGCGTCCGTGGCGCCGGAGCAGGAAGGCGATCTCGGCGCCGTGCACGTGCCGGCGCGCAGCATGCTCGCCGAACTGGAAGCACCCGTCACGGGTGGCTCCGCGGTGTTCACGATCGCTGCGGCTCCCGCTGCGGAACGCCTCGCGATGTTCGCATGGCAGCGCGCAGCTTCCGGCATGCGCAAGTCACCGACGGCCGTCGTGCACGTTCGCAAGACCGGCCGTCTTCCGCGCGGCGACGCCGTGACGTGGACGTTGCCCGATCACTTCGAGCACGATGGCACGTGCTGCGGCATGAAGTGACGTCGCACCGCGTGCGACGTCGCGTCAGCGCCCGCCGTCCTTGCCGTCTTCCTTCTCGCCGTCGCCGCCCGCAGCCTTCCACGCGTTGTTCTTGCGGTCGACGTCGATCGTCGCGACGTCCGGGTCGAGCGTCACCGCGACCGCCTTGCCGGCGAACTTCACCGACGCGGTGACGTGGTCCTTCCAGTGCTGCGTCGGCACGACTTCGCGCTTCTTGCTGCCGTCGGCGAACGTCGCCTCGACGACGCACTGCAACTGCGCGCGACCGCGGTCTTCGATCGCGACCGTGGTTCCCGCGTCGGCTGCCTCGACCTTCGCGATCGCGTGGTCGAGCTTCCACGCCTCGAAGATCCACGTGCGGAAGTAGGGCTCCAGGTCGACGCCCGAGACGTCGCTCATCGTGCGGAAGAAGTCGTACGGATACGGATGCTTGAACGCCCAGTCCGCGGCGTAGCGACGGAATCCCTTCAGGAACGCCTCGTCGCCGATCAGGCCTCTCAGCTGCGCCATCACCGCCGCGGGCTTGGTGTAGCTCGCGAAGCCGAAGTCGTCATCGACGTAGCCGTCGCCGTGGCGCATCGACACCACGTCGCCGCCGCCGGCGATCTGCGCCGCAGCCTGCATCACGTCGCCGCGCGGACCGGGGTTGCGCTTGCTCTGCGCCTGCATGCAGACGGCAGTCCAGTAGTCCGTCAGGCCTTCGTCCTGCCACGCGTAACGCTTCTCGTTGTTGCCCATGAGCATGGGGAACCACATGTGCGTGACCTCGTGCGTGATGACGCCCTGCGGACGGCGGCCGCCGCAGATCGTCATCATCGGGTACTCCATGCCGCCGCCGATGATGCCTTCGCACGCAGTCATGTGTGGCCACGGATAGGCGTAGATGGCCTTCGAGTTGTGTTCGATCGTGGCGCGCGTGTACTCCGCCGCGCGCACCCAGTCGCCTGAGTTCTTCTCGTAGACCGAGTGGATCTCGCACAGCTTCGCGGGCACGCCGTCCGCGGCTTCCTGCACGACGGCGTGCGTCGCGTCCCACAGGTAGGTGCGGCCGATGCTGATCGCTGCGTCGCGCACGTTCTTGGCCGAGAACTTCCACGTGAGCTTGCCGCTCTCGTGCGTCTTCGTCTGCGTGCCCTTCTCCAGGTCTTCCTCGTCGATGACGTGCACGACGTCGCGCGTCGTCATCGCGGCCGCGAGCGCCTTCTTCTGCTTCTCGGTCAGCACGTCGTCAGGGTTCTGCAGCGTGCCGGTCGCGCGCACGAGGTAGCCCTGCGGAACGGTGACCGCGATCTCGTAGTCGGCGTAGTCCATGTAGAACTCGCCGTTACCGCGGTGACGGTCCGCTACCCAACCCTCGACGTCGTCGTAGACGGCGAACTGCGGATACCAGTAGCCGAGGTAGAAGACGTCTTCGTTCTCGTGGCCCATGCGCGGCGCGGTGCCCGCCACGGGGATGTCGAACGCCCACTCGATCTGCAGCTCGGTGAAGCCGCCGCTGGGGATCGCCTCGGCGAGGTTCACGTAGAGCCGCGTGTCGCTTGTGCGCGAACGGATCTTCTCGCCGCCGGCCTTCACGGAGATCAGCTCGAAGCCCTTCGTCGGCACGACGGTGCGCGTGCGCTGTGCGTCGGGCTTCATCAGGTTCTGGTAGAGGTGCAGCACGAGCTGCTTCTGCGTGTCCGGCGAGCGGTTCTCGTAGCGCAGCTTGCCGCTGCCGGTGAGACGCGCGGCCTTCACGTCGACTTCGATCGCGAGGTCGTAGACCGCGTAGTTCGTCCAGTAGTCGGGCCCGGGTCTGCCGTTCTTCGTGCGCGTGCCGTTTTCGATCGCGGCCTCGAACTCGGGCGGCAGGTCGATCGGATACGGCTGCACGCGCGAGACCACCTGGTCCTGTGCGGCGAGCGAAGCGGATGCGGCGAGCAACGAGAGCAGGAGCGGCACGGCGCGCGGTGTCGTCATGGGGCGGAATGGTGCCATCCACCGCGTCCGATTGCGCGGGTGCGTCCGCGCGCTCGGCGATGCCGCACTGCGGCGACTTGTGCGGCCGACCGGACGAGGGCAAGGTGCCCGTCATGCCCTGCATCGTCGTCACCACGGATCTGTCGCCCGAGTCCGAGCGCGCGCTGCAGCCCGCGGCGCAGCTCGCCGAGGCGCTCTCGTTGCCGATCGTCCTGCTCGCGGTGGTCGAGGAGGTGCCGTTCGAGCCGACGGCGGGCGGCATGGCTTCGCCGGTCGTCGATTGGCAGCAGGTGTGCGCGGAGTGGCGCAAGCGTGTCGCGGCGATGGCGCAGCGCATCCCGTCGAAGTTGCTGGTGCGGTCTGTCGTGCTGGAGGCTGCGGACGTCCCGCGCGCGATCGCCGAGTTCGCGCAGAAGGAAGGCGCCGCCTACCTCGCCATGGCGACGCACGGCCGTCGTGGGCTGCGGCGGCTCCTGCTCGGCTCGGTTGCGGAAGGCGTGTTGCGCCACGCGCACGTGCCGGTGCTGCTCTATCCGCCGCCTGCCGCCGCGCCGGTGTGAAGCGCTGACATCGCGCGTCAGGCGCGCTTGCAGCGGTGGAACACGTGGACCATCGCCATCGTCACGACGATCGGTGCCACGAGGTTCACGGCGGGGAGCGCAAACAGCCCCGCAGCGACGATGCCGCCGAAGAACAGCGAGGTGCCGTGCTCCTTGCGCAGGCTGCGCGCCGTCTTCGGTCCGACGTGACGCAGCGCGACCAGTTCGAAGTACTCGCGCGACAGCAGGTATGCGTTCGCGGCGAGCCATGCGAACGGATAGGCCACCGGAAACAGCAAGAACACGAGCAGCACCACGTTGACGAGCGTCGCCTTGAGCAGGAAGCGCGCGGTCGCGGTCAGCGCCGCCAACACGGGCAGGCCCTTCGGTGCGCTCGCTTGCGGGTAGTGCTTCGCCTCGACCGCGCGCGCGACCGGCTCCAGGAACAGGCCGACCATCGCGCTCATCACGACGGGGAACAGGAAGAAGGTCGCGACCAGCGTCGCGACGCCGCCGAGCGCGTCGGCGAGCCACTCGAGCGCCTTCCATTCGGAGACCGTCGTGGACGTCTGCAGCCATGCGACGCCGGTCCACAACGCGAGGAACACGAAGACCGAGAGCGCGACCGAGTAGCCGACGAGCCGGAGGATGCGCGGGTCGAAGAGTTGCCCGATGGCGCGGAAGTAGGCCGAGATCATGGAATGCGGCGGTTCGTGCTGGATGCCGGAAGATCGCTACTTTGCGCCGCGTTTTCCGCCTGCGCCGCCATCGCGCTTGCCGCGCGCAGGAGCCTTGGGCTTCTTCGCGGCGCGTGCGGTGGCCTTCGGACCTTGCGACGTGGTCTTGGGCTTGGCCTTGCTCACAGCGGCGCGCGGCTTCTTCCCGAGGCCGGGCATGCGGCGCGGGCTCGATCCGTCGTCGCGCGCGAGCGGATCGAGGACCTTCTGGCCGCTGACCGTCTGCAGCAACTTCAGCCGTCGGCGCAGTTCGTCGTCGGTGTCGAGCGAGAACGAACGGCCGTGGCCGATCTCGCTGCGCAGCAACGCGCTCACGATCTCGGACTGTTCCTCGAGCAGGATCTGCGCCGCGCGCGAAGGCGCGTGGAAGCAACGCGGCAGCGCGACCTCGGCGTCCGGGTCGTACTCCCAGAAGCCGCCGAGCCTGCCGTCGACGAGCAACGGCCGCAGCGCGAGATGGGGCAGTTCGCGCAGCGTGGCGGGCGGCAACGGCTTGCCCTTGCTCGTGCCGAAGCGCGGCGCCTCGAGGTCGAGATACTCCTCGTCGACGAGGTGCGCGGGACCGCCGAACAGATGGACGAGGTTGTCCTCGAACGGCAGGAACGCGACTGCCGACGCGATCGCCGGGCCTTGCCGCAGCAGTTGCTCGACGTCGTTGCGCACGAGCAGCTCCTCGTCCTTTGGGCCCTTCGCGCGCATCGGCGCGCTGCGCGCGATCGCCGCCTTCGCGTCGCGCTGCGAGAAGCCCGACCATGCTGCGAACATCTCGACGGTCGCGGCGCCCGCGTGCTGCAGGAAGCGCGAGAACAGCTCCGCCACCAGCGCAACGGGTTCGTCGGGCGCAGTGCGCGCTGCGGGGCGATCGACTGCGTGCCAGACGTAGCGCTCGGTGTCGAGCCGTCCGCCTTCGGTGCGACGTTCGATGCGCCGGTCGAACTCGAGCCTGCGCAACGCAGGCGGCAGCGGCGAGCTGATGCCGACCTTCTTGCCCGCGTCCCCGAGGCTGCGAACGGTTCCCTCCGGAAGCGCTCGACGCAGCGCGTCGGTCGTGAGCGGGCCGGACTTCCTCAGCGCCGCGAACGCCGCGCTCGCGAGCTCTTCGACTTCGCCCTTCGCGATGCCGGCCTTCGCGTGCTCGCGCTCGGTGCGCGCGCGCGACTGCAGTTCGGCGACGGCGAGGCACAGGTCGGCGTCGGCCTTCGGCACGAGGTAGATGCAGCCGCGCACCGACGGAACGATGCGAAGGTCGCCGCGTTGCGTGACGTCGTCCACCAGCGCGCGCGGCATCGCGCGTTGGCGCGCGTGGATCGCGAGGTAGGCATCGACGCCACCAAGCGTTCGCAACCATCCCGTGCGCGCGACGAGCTGCATCGGCGGCGTGCCGGCAGAGGGGCACAGCCCCTGCGCGGCAAGGCGCACGGTGCGCAGTTGGTCGCGGTCGAGCGAGAGGGGTGCGTCGGGCATCTGCGGAGTGGCGCGTCTCAGTTGGCGGCGGGCGGCGCGAAGCCACATTCCATGCCGACGCGCAGTTCGCCGCCAGACCGGATCTTGCCGTAGACGCCGCCGCGCTTCTGCGGGCGCAGCGCCTTCTGCAGACCGATCCGGCCGCCGTCGTCCATCAACTCGCACGGCCGCGTCTCGCCCAGCACGTCGATCACGACGTCGCCGATCGTGACGACGCCACCGACGGCGTGCTCGAGGTCGATTCCCGCGAGCACGAGGTTGGCTCGTCGCGTCGACGGATCGAGTTCGCGGCCGAGCTCTGCGCACGCAGCGCGCCATGCTTCGATCGACAGCAGCGTCACCTGCCGCTTGCCGCCTTGCGCGTGGTCGCCTTCGAGGCCGGTGTTCGCAACGGCGGTGGCACGCTCGACCTGGACCGCGGGAATGCGCGCGCCGGGGCGCAGGCAGATCGCGACGAGGCGCGGCGAAGGCTGCTGCATCGGCAGATCAGTCCTTCCGTTGCTTCCGCAGGAGCCGCAGCTGGTCGCGCAGGCGCAACGCCCACTTCTCCAGCGCGTCGTTGGCCGTATGCCACACGTCGATCGCCTCGCGCACGTTCTGCGTGCCGACGCGGCGGTCGATGGCTGCGCCGAGCACGGCGCCGGTGGTCGAGTCGGTCATCAGGATCTCGACGGTGATCTCGCCGACCGCCGTTGGCTTGCCGGTGGCGACGTAGCGCGCGAGCGACAGCCCGACGCCGACCGGGCTCGCCGAGGCCAGCAGCCTGCGAACGGTCGCGGCGGGCTCGGCGTCGAGGACCGCGACCTGCATGCGGAACGCGTCCGGCGCCGGCTCCGTGACGATCTCGAAGTCCTCGGCGAGCGCCTGCCGGATGAACTGGTAGGCGTTGTCGGCGAGAGCCTGGTAGTTCGCGAGTTCCTGTTGTGTCAGCTCGCCTTCCTTCGCGATCAGGACCTTCTCGAGCAGCAGCTTCTTGTAGCGGACCTTCGGCGGCTGGCCGGTTTGGTAGACGTAGAGCGCCTGCTCGGAGTCGTCGGTGCGCTTCATCTCGAGGCCCTGCGTCAGGATGCGCGGCGCCTGTTTGCTGGCGAGGTCCACGTCGCGCGCGCGCTGGCTGCCAGCGCATGCCGCGAACGGCAACGACAAGAGGAACAGGGAAGCGAGGACGCGGGCGGCTGTGCGCATGCGCCGATCGTGCGATGCGCGAACAACCGCGACAAGCGTGCGACTTCTTCTTCGTTCGCAGGGTCGAAGTGCGCAGCCGGGCTCCGTAGCATCCGCGGATGCTCCGACCCGAGCGACCCGATCCGACGCGCGAGCGCCTCGCGCGGACCCGCTTCAAGCCATCCACGACGTTGCCGGCGGTGCTCTTGTGGCTTGCCGCCTGCAGCGTCGGGCCCGACGCGCCGCCGGAGACGGCTCCCCCCGCGCCGACGGCGATCGACGCAGCGCCGATGGGCGAGTCGATTGCGAATGGCGTGCAGCCGTTGCCGCGCTGGTGGACCGCATTGAAGGATCCGCTGCTCGATTCGCTGATCGAGCGCGCCAATGAGTCCAACCAGACGCTGGCGGCCGCGGTCGCCAATGTGCGCGCGGCCTATGCGGCGGTCGGCGTCAGCGAGGCGCAGTTGTGGCCGACGGTTGGCGCCGGCGCGCAATACAACCGCGTGCTGACCAACATTGCGCAGCTCGCCGCGCAGGGCGTCGTGCTCGAGCCCTATGACAGCTACGCCTATGGCGTCGGACTGTCGTCGTGGGAACTCGACCTGTGGGGCGGCGTGCGGCGTCAGATCGAGGCTGCCAATGCGACGGCGGAGTCGCGCGTCGACCAGTTGCGCGACGCCTTGGTGTCGGTGCGCACGCAGGTCGCGGCGTCGTATGTGCAGTTGCGCATGCTGCAGGCGCAGCGCGCAGCCGCGGTCGCGAACCGCGACGCGCTGGCGACGACTTCGAAGCTCGTGCGTTCGCGCTTCGAGGCGGGCACGACGAACGCGCTCGAATTGGCGCGCGCGCAGGCCGAGCTCGACGGCGCGGACGCGCAGTTGCCGCAGCTCGAAGCGGGCATCGCATCGACGGTCGCGACGATTGCCGTGCTCTGCGGCGGCAGCCCCGCGGAGTTCGCGCCGCTGCTCGCAGAGCAGAAGCCGGTGCCGAGCGCGCCCGACGTCGCGGGCATCGGCCTGCCGGAGGAACTGCTGACGCGCAGGCCCGACGTGCGCGGCGCGCGGCAGCGGTTGTTGGCGGCGACCGCGGCGATCGGCGTCGCCGAGTCGTACCGGTTCCCGAAGCTGACGCTGTCAGGCAACTTCTACATCGCCGCGACCGGCACCGACGGGCTCTCGGACCTGTCGAACAAGGCGTATTCGTTCGGCCCCTCGCTGTCCTTGCCGTTGTTCACCGGCGGCAGGATCGACGCGACCTTGAGCCAGAAGCGCGCCGAGGCCGAAGCTGCGCTCGCGCAGTATCGCGGCGCGATCGTGACCGCCGTCGGCGACGTCAGCGCCAGCGCGAGCGACTTCGCGTTGGCACGCGAGACGCGCCGCCGCTCGGACCTGGCGCTCGCGAGCGCGGAGTCGGCGCTCGCATTGGCGCAGCAGCAATACGACGCCGGTCTCGTCGACTACGGCACGCTGCTCGACGTGCAGCGCGGCAAGTTGAACGCGGAGAGCGCGGCCGTCGAGGCGCGCGCCGCGGTGACCCAGGGATACGTCGCGCTGCAGCGGGCTCTCGGAGCCGGTTGGGACGCGGAAGAACAAGCAGTCGCGGCCGCGAAGTCGGCTGAAGGCAACCAGGAAGGGAACGCACGATGAACGCGAAGTTGCGAGTCACGGGGATCGGATCGGCATTGGCTCTCGTCTGCGTTTCGTGCGCCAAGGCGCCGACCCTTCCTCCTCCTCCGTCCGAGATCACCGTCCGCACCGTGGTCGCCGCAGCCGAGTCGGTGAAGCGCATCCGCACCTACCCGGGCGTGACGGCGAGCGTGCACTCGGTCGCGATCAGCGCGCGTGTCGCCGGCTTCCTCGAGAAGCAGCACGTCGCGGACGGCGCGACGGTCAAGGCGGGCGACCTGCTGTTCACGATCGACGAGCGGCCGTTCCGCGCGCAACTCGACGCGGCGCGCGCGCAGATGGCGCAAGCCGAGGCGCAGGTGCCTGCGTCGCAAGCGGCGTTGGAGCTGGCGAAGCGCGACGTCGAACGCAGCGCGCCGCTCGCCGAGTCGGGCGCGGTCGCCAAGCAGTCGTTCGACCAGATGCAGACCAAGGTCTCGCAGTCCGAGGCGCAGCTGACGGCCGCCAACGCGGCGGTCGGCACGGCGAAGGCGCAGGTCGAGACCGCGGAACTCAACCTGTCCTACTGCCGCATCACGGCGCCGATGGACGGCGTGATCGGCAAGACGATGGCGTCCGAAGGCCAGATGGTCGGCCCGGGCTACACGGTGCAGCTCAACCAGCTCGTGCAGATGGACCCGATGTGGGTCGAGTTCAGCCCGAGCGCGACCGAATGGCCGCTGATCCGCGAGCGGATGCAGCAAGGCGACGTGAAGGCCACGGTGCTCTACGGCGGCGTCGACTCGCTGACCGCGACCGGCGTCGTGACGTTCGCGTCCAACGTCGTCAACGCGTCGACGTCGACGATCCTGCTGCGCGTGACGTTTGCGAACACGGACGGGGCCTTCCGGCCCGGCACGTTCTGCAACGTCAAGCTCGACCTCGGCGAGATCCCCGGCGTCGTGATGATCCCGACGCGGGCGCTGGTCGCACGCGAGACGGACTTCTTCGTCTGGCGCGTGAAGCAGGACCAGACGGTCGAGAACGTGCGCGTGAAGGCCTCGATCCGCGAGGAGGAGCGCGTCGGCATCTCCGAGGGGCTCGCGGCGGGCGACCGCGTCGTCGTGGCGGGCACGCAGAAGCTGCGCGACGGCACGAAGGTCAAGGAAGAGCAGGCGGGCAAGTAAGGAGCATCGATGTCTCGCTTCTTCATCAACCGGCCGATCTTCGCGACGGTCATCGCGCTCGTCATGCTCCTCGCGGGCGTGGCGACGATGTTCACGCTGCCGATCGCGCAGTTCCCGACGATCGTGCCGCCGACCGTGCAGGTCAGCGCGGTCTACAACGGCGCCGACGCACAGACGGTCGCGCAGACGGTCACGAGCCCGCTCGAGCAACAGATCAACGGCGTGCAAGGCATGCTGTACATGAGCTCGAACTCGACGAGCAACGGCCAGTCGGTCATCACGTGCACGTTCGAGGTCGGCTACGACCTCAACATCGCCGCGGTCGACGTGCAGAACCGCGCGCAGCAGGCGTTCTCGCAGCTGCCGCCCGAAGTGCAGCAACTGGGCATCACCGTCACCAAGCAGTCGTCGAACCTGACGATGGTCGCGGCGCTGCGTTCGCCGGACAACGCCTACGACTCGCGCTACCTGACCAACCTCGCCGACATCACCGTCGCGCCTGCGTTGAAGCGCCTGCGCGGCGTCGGCAGCGTGACGATCTTCGGCCTCGAGCAGTACTCGATGCGCGTCTGGCTCGATCCGCTGCGCCTCGCGGCGATGGGTCTCACGTCGGCGGACGTCGCGCGCGCGGTCCAGTCGCAGAACAAGCAGTCGGCCATCGGCTCGATCGGCGCGGAGCCGAGCTCCGACAAGCCGGCGTTCGTCGTGAGCCTGACGACGCAGGGCCGCCTCGTCAGCGAGGAGGAGTTCAACGACATCGTCGTTCGCACGGGCGAGTCCGGCGCGGTGGTGCGCGTGCGCGACGTCGGTCGCGCCGAGATGGGGGCATACCTCTACTCGGGCACGTCGCACTACAACGGCAAGGGCGCGGCGCTGATCGGCGTCTACCAACTGCCGGACGCCAACGCGTTCGACGTCGCGCAGCAGGTGCGCGAAGAGCTCGAACGCCTCGCGCCGATGATGCCGCCCGGCGTCGAGCGTGAAGTCGCCTACGACACGACGACGTTCGTCGACGCGTCGCTGCACGAGCTGATCAAGACGCTGATCGAGGCCGCGATCCTCGTGCTCATCGTGATCTTCGTGTTCCTGCAGGACTGGCGCGCGACGTTGATCCCGATGGTCGCGATCCCGGTGTCGATCGTCGGCACGTTCGCGGTGATGGCTGCGTTCGGCTTCTCGATCAACTCGCTGACGCTGCTCGGCCTCGTGCTCGCGATCGGCCTCGTGGTCGACGACGCGATCATCGTCGTCGAGAACGTCTACCATCAGATGCAGCACGGCGTGAAGGACGTGCGAGTCGCCGCGCAGAAGGCGATGGAGCAGGTCACCGGCCCGATCGTCGCGACGAGCCTCGTGCTGCTCGCGGTGTTCATCCCGGCGGCGCTGATGCCCGGCATCACCGGCCAGCTCTACAACCAGTTCGCGCTGACGATCGCGTTCTCGATCGCGCTCAGCACGATCAACTCGCTGACGCTGTCGCCGGCGCTCGCCGCGGTGTTCCTGAAGGGCGACCAGCCGCCGCCCAAGTTCAAGCCGGCTGTGCTGTTCAACCGGTTCTTCGACTGGCTGCGCGAGAGCTACGGCTCGATCGTCAACTGGTTCGCGATCCACTGGTACGTCGTCGCGGGCTTCTTCGTCGCGGCCGTCGTCGCGATCGTGATGCTGCTGGAACGGACGCCGACCGCCTTCATCCCCAACGAGGACCAGGGCTACTACTTCATCGGCGTGCAGTTGCCGCCGGGCACCGCGTTGCCGCACACCGTGGCGGTCAGCGAGAAGGCGCGCGCGATCGCCGCCGAGGACGAGGCGGTCGTGAATGTCGTGCAGATCGAGGGCTTCAACTTCCTCACCGGCACGCAGCAGACCAACTCCGCGTTCCTCATCGTCACGCTGAAGCCGTGGGAGGAGCGCGACGCGCGCACGCAGAACGCCCGCGCTGTGATCGTGCGCGCGCTGCCGAAGCTGCGCGAGATCCCCGAGGCCAACGTGTTCCCGATGCCGCCGCCGCCGATCGCCGGCCTCGGCGCCGCTGGCGGCTTCCAGCTGCAGCTCGAGGACGCGCAAGGCGTCGGCTTCGAGCGCTTCGCCGACGTCGCGCGCGACTTCGTCGCCGCCGCGTCGAAGAAGAAGGAGCTGTCCGGCATCAACTCGCCGTTCAGCGACGCGGTGCCGGTGGCGCGGCTCGAGATCGACCGCACGAAGACGCAGATGCTCGGGGTCGCGTTGAGCGACGTCTACACGGCGCTCGGCCAGAGCCTCGGCCAGTCCTTCGTCAACAACTTCGCGATGTTCGGCAAGATCTACAACGTGATGCTGCAGGCCGAAGCGACGCAGCGCATGGATGTGCAGGACATCCTCAACATCCACGTGCGCAACGCGCAGGGCGGCATGGTGCCGATGTCCGCGATCGCCAAGGTGTCGCTCGGCACCGCGACCGACAACGCGACGCACTTCAACCTGTTCAACACGATCCAGGTGAACGGCAGCCCGGCGGCCGGCTACAGCTCCGGCGACGCGATCCGTGCGATCGACGAGGTCGCGGCCGAAGTGCTGCCCAGCGGCTTCACCTACGAATGGACCGGCACGACCTACCAGGAGATCGAGTCCGGCGGCTATGCGGGCCTGATCTTCGGGCTCGCGCTCGTCGCGGTGTTCTTGTTGCTCGCCGCGCAGTACGAGTCGTGGGCATTGCCGTTCAACGTGCTGCTCGCCGTCGCGTTCGCCGTGCTCGGCGCGCTCGTCGCTCTGCAGATCACCGGCATCGCGCTCAACACCTACGCGCAGATCGGCCTCGTGATGCTCGTCGGCCTTGCGGCCAAGAATGCGATCATGATCACCGAGTTCGCGGCCGAGCGTTACTACGGCGGCGAGTCGGTTCGCGAAGCGGCGGTCAATGCCTCCAAGCTGCGTCTGCGCCCGATCCTGATGACGAGCTTCGCGTTCATCCTCGGCATCCTGCCGCTCGTCGTCGCGCACGGCGCCGGCGCGATGAGCATGCGCTCGATCGGCACCGTCGTGCTGGGCGGCATGCTCGGCGCAGTCGTCGTCGACCAGATCGTCGTGCCGACGCTGTTCGTGATGATCATGGGCCTGCGCGAGAAGCTGTTCGGCCGCCCGGTGCGCGCACACGGCCACAGCGTCGAAGCGACGCACGGCCACGGCGCCGACGCCGCGCACGGTCAGCACAGCTGAGTCGAGACGAGGCGGCGCGCGGATCCCGCGGCCGCCTCACCGCTTCGCGCAGAAGCACCCCGCGAGGTGGTCGTCGACGACGCCTGTCGCCTGCAGGAACGCGTAGACGATCGTGCTGCCGACGAAGCGGAAGCCGCGCTTCTTCAGTTCCTTGCTGATCGTGTCGGACAACTCCGTCCGCGCCGGCACCTGTGCCATCGTGCGGGGCCGGTTGACGATCGGCTCGCCGTCGACGAAGGCCCACAGCCAGTCCGAGAACGAGCCCTGCTCCTGCATGCGCAAGAACGCGCGCGCGTTGCTCGTCGCGGACTCGATCTTGAGCCGGTTGCGCACGATGCCCTCGTCGAGCATCAGCCGCGCGCGCTTCTTGGCGTCGAAGCGCGCGACCTTCTCCGCGTCGAACTGCGCGAACGCGCGCCGGTAGTTCTCCCGCTTCCGCAGGATCGTGATCCACGACAGCCCGGCTTGCGCGCCTTCGAGCAGCAACAGCTCGAACAAACGCGCGTCGTCGCGCACGGGCACGCCCCACTCGGCGTCGTGGTAGGCGACGTAGAGCGGGTCCTTGCCGCACCAGGGGCAGCGCATCCGCTCGCTCGTCATCTCACCCCAACCCGCTGCCGACCAGCGCCTCGACCGCTGCGCGCTCCTTGGGCACCGACGCCGTCAGCACTTCGCTGCCGGCCTCGGTGCACAGCACGTCGTCTTCGATGCGGATGCCGCCGAAGCCGCGGAGGCTGTTCATCGTCAGGAACTGCTCGGCCTTCTTGAAGTCGACCTGGCCCTTCCACTGCTTCTTGAAGTCCGCGTCGCGCAGGATCGCGGGCACGAAGTAGATGCCGGGCTCGATCGTGAAGCACATGCCCGGTTGCAGGTCGAGGTCGAGGCGCAGGTAGGCGGTGCCGAACTGCTTGCTGCGCACGCGGCCTTCGCCGTAGTGGATCTGGTCGCCGAATCCTTCCATGTCGTGCACGTCGAGGCCGAGCAGGTGGCCCGTGCCGTGCGGGAAGAACAGCGCGTGCGCGCCGCTCTCGACGAGGCTGTCGGCCGAGCCCTTCAGGATCCCGAGTTGCGCGAGTCCGTCGGCGACGGCGCGGCACGCGGTGAAGTGCACGTCGCGGTAGCGCACGCCGGGCTTCACGGCTGCGATCGCTGCCTTCTCGGCGGCGAGCACGATGTCGTAGATGTCGCGCGCTTCCGGCGAGAACGTGCCGCTGACGGGCCACGTGCGCGTGACGTCGGCGCAGTAGCCGGACCGCACCTCGGCGCCCGCGTCGAGCAGCAGGAGGTCGGTCTCGAGCATCAGGTTCTGGTGGTGCGTGTTGTGCAGCACTTCGCCGCGCACGCTGCAGATCGTGTTGTAGGCGGGGCGGCAGCCGTGGCGCGCGAACGCGCCCTCGACGTGGCCGACGATCTCCTGCTCGAAGATGCCCGCGCGCGTGTGCGCCATCGCGGCGCAATGAGCCATGCGCGTCACGGCCGCGGCCTGCCGCATGTCGGCGAGCTCTTCGGGGCTGCGATGCATGCGCAGCGCGGCGATCGCATGCAGCAGCGCGGGGTCGCCGACCTTCTTGCTGTCGTAGAAGTCGAGCGCCTCGCCGGTGATCGCCGCGGCCTCTGCGGTCGCGCGATGGTCGCTGATCGCGAGCCCGCGCACCTTGCGCTTGCCGCACTTCTTCTTCGTGAACGCGGCGAGGTCCGCGCGCTTCTCGACAGACGTGACGCCGAGCGCGCGCTTGATGTCGGCAAAGCTCGGCACCGCGCCGTGCCACAGCGCATCCGCCTGCGTGCGTTCGTCGAGGAACAGCGTGACGCTCTTGTCCTTCGGGTCGAACAGCGCGGCCGCATTCGGCTCCGGCTCGGGGAAGAAGAACAGGAACGTGCTGTCCGCGCGGTAGGGCCACCAGTTGTGCGGGTAGTTGCGCGAGGTCCAGCCGCCGGCGAGCAGGAGCACGGGGGAGTCGATCGACTCCAGGAACTCGGCGCGGCGCTTCTTGTGTTGGGCGAGGGTCGGCATGTGGGGGCGTCCTGGCGGAAGGGTGGCGCAGACTAGCCGTGCTCCGGCATGCTGCCCAATGCGACCTCCCGCCACCGTGCGGCGGGCTGTTTTGCGGCGTCGATGCGAATGCGCGGCAGCCCGCCCGGCCTGTTTGCGGTGTCTTGGGAGGAATCGCGGCGCGCCTTCGTCGGGCGTCGCCAACTCGCTCGATTGCTCCATGCGCACCACGCTGCTCGCCGTCCTCGTCCTCCTCGTTGGTCTCTTCGCCTGGCGCGCGTTCGTCGCGGATGCGGAGCCTGCTGCGCCGGCGCCGATCGCGCAGTCGGACGCGCCGAAGACGGGCATCGCGGCGCCGGCCGAGCTCGCCTCCGGAACGGTCGCGAACGGCGAGGCCGATGCGCAGGCCCGCGCCGCGGCCCAGGGCTCCGCGCGCACCGAGGTGGCGCCGGTCGAAGACGCGAACGCGCTCGCGGTCGTCACCGGCCGGCTCGTCGACAAGGACGGCGCGCCGCGCGCTGGCCTCGACGTGTCGTGGCGGTCGTGGCGGGACACGGGCAACTACGAGATCGTCGGCGACTGGCCGTCGAACGACGGCGGCCCGAAGAAGGACGGTCCGGTGCGCACCGACGCGGACGGCAGGTTCCGCTTCGCCATGGCCCGCGGTCGCGCGGGCGAGATCGAGGTCGACGTCGCGCAGTTCGTGCTCGAGCGAGGCAAGGACCGCTTCTCGACCAAGGACGGCGACCACGACTTCGGCGACGTGCGCGCGTTCGTGCCGTCGCGCATCGCGGGCGTCGTCGTCGACGAGGCCGGCAAGCCGGTCGAAGGCGTGCGCGTCGGCGCCGACACGTCGGGTTTCGGCATGGGCCTGCGGTCGGAGACCAAGACCGACGCAGCAGGCGCATTCGTGGTCGGCGCGCTGCACGCCGGCTCCTGGAAGCTGCGCACGCTGTCGCCCAACTACCTGCCTGCGACGCTCGACGTCGCGCTCGCGGACGAGGAGCAAAAGCGCGACGTGACGTTGCGGCTGTCGCGCGGCAATGCGATCGCTGGGCAAGTCGTTGACGACCGCGGCGTCGGCATCGTCGGCGCGAAGGTCGGTTGCATGCGCAGCGAGAAGCTCGAAGGCATGTACATCCAGCGTTTCGACGACGAAGAGGCGACGACTACCGACGATCGTGGGTTCTTCACCATCGCGGGCCTCGAGGGCGAGACGGCGACGGTGCGCGCGACGCACAGGGGGCACAAGGGCGCGGACCTCGCGTCCGTGCGCGTCGGCAGCGGCAACGTGGTGCTGCGCATGGAGCGGCTCGCGTCGATCTCTGGCACGTTGCGCGACAGCAACGGCAAGCCGATCGCGAAGAGCCGCGTGACGGCGCGCCGCGCGCCGCAAGCGAACGCACGACCCGTTCCGGCTGAAGTCGAAGACGACGTGGCCGCGAGCTGGATGCTTGCGCCCGTCGGGGACTTCGACCAGGTTGACATCGCCGGGGACCTGCCGCCCGGGATCGATGCCGAGGTCGACTCGCAGCCGCGCGCCGGCCTCGCGATCACAGCCGACGACGGCACGTTCGTGATCGAAGGCGTGCGCCCCGGCGCAGTGGTCGTGCGCGCGAACGGCGCGCATCGTCCTGTCGAACGCGCGGGCCTGCAGGTCGCGCCGGGACAGAAGCTGGAGGGCCTCGCGCTGGTCGCCGACGTCGGTTCCACCGCGCTCGTCGCAGTCGTCGACGAGAAGGGCAAGCCGGTGCGCGACGCCAAGGTCGTGCTCGAGGCCCCGCGTCGCGCACAGCCGGGCGGCAACGTCACGTCGATCTCGCGCGCGGTCCGCATCGGCGACGGCGGCGAACGCGACTTCGTGAGCTTCGGCGACACGGCCAAGATCTTGGGCCGCGGCGTCACCGGCGAGGACGGCATCGCGCGCATCCAAGGCCTGTCTGCAGGCGCCGCGGTCGTGCGCTCCACGCACCAGGACTATGCGTCGTCGTTGGCCGTCGACGTGTCGTTGCCGGCGCAAGGCGAGGTGAAGGCCGAGGTCGTGTTGCGCACGCCAGGCGTCGCGAAGTTGTTCGTGACCGACGCGCGCGGCATGCCGGTGTCGTGCGACTTCGTCGTGCGCGGACCGATCGGTTCCGACGAGCCCGATGCGCACCGTGACGGCAACACGGACGCGGACGGCAAGGCGCGCGTCGAGACGTTGGCGAAGGGTCGCTACACCGCGACGTTGCGCACGAAGCCGCAGGTGACCGAGGTCGGCGGCAGCATGCGAATCGTGATGGCTGGCCACGGCGGCCGTTCGTTGCCGCAGTCGCGCGTCGAGTTCGAGGTCCAAGGCGGCGACGAAGTCGACGTGCCGATGCGCATGCCGACGCTCGCGACCGTTCGCGGCGTCGTGACGGGCACGAAGGGCCCGACCGCGGGCGTCGAAGTCGAGTTGTCGCCGGCGGAGCGCAAGGCGTCGAGCGCGGAGCTGATGTCGGGCAACGTCGACATCGGCGAGCTGGATCTTCCGGGCTTCGCGCAGCAGTCGGACGCGACTGACGCCAACGGTGGCTACGGCATCGCCGATGTCGTGCCTGGTCGCTACACGCTGTCGTGGGGTATGCCGGGTCAACCGGTGAAGGACCGCATGGAGATCGCGATCGCGGACGGCGAGATCGAAGTCGTGAAGGACCTTCGTTTGCGCCATGGATCGCTGCGCGTCGTCGTGCTCGGCGACGGCGAGCCGCTCGAAGGCGCGGAGGTCGAACTCGCGGTCGCGGGCGCGGACGGCGCGCCGGCGCAGCAACGGCCGCGCATGGTGATGGTGAGCATGTCGGTGACAGGCGAAGGCGGCGGGTCGTCGTCGTCGATGACGATGGGCGCGGAGACCGTGCGCACCGACGTCGACGGCGAAGCGATCGTCGAGAACGTGCCGCCGGGCCGCTACGTCGTTCGCATCACGCACAGCCGCTTCGCGAAGCGCGAGCTGCCGGCGCAGGACGTGGTCGAGAACGCGCAGACGGACTGCGGTCGTGTGCAGCTCGACGCCGCGGGGCGCATCCGCGGCCGCGTCGTCGGCGCCGACGGCAAGCCTGCGCAGATGGCGCTCGTCACGTGCCGCAAGGCGGGGGACGCAGTGGGCGAACCGGAGCGCAAGCCGGTGATGAACGGCTCGTTCACGTTCACGGGGCTCGCGGCAGGTCGCTACGAGGTGACGGCGCGCGCGCTGTCCGGCGACGGCGGTGTGGACGGCGCACCGACCACCGTCGAGGTGCAGGCGGGCAAGACGGCCTCGGACGTCGAGGTGCGGTTGCCGCCGCGCTGAGGCGAGGTTCCGTGCCACGCGCGTGAGCTGTCTGTCCCGCGGCGCGGCTCGCTAGATTGGCGCGCATGCACACGGTCCTGCGCGCAGCGTTCGCCGCGATGTCCCTGCTCGTGTCCACCGCGGCCTCGTCGGCCCAATCGCCGACGATCCGCGTCGAGGTGCACGAGCCGCTCGAATTGCTGTGCATGGTCGCGCGCTTCGCCGGCAATCCGGAGTACCAGCGGCACCGCAGCGATCCCGCCTACGGCCGCGAAGCGGAGGCGTACTTCGATGGCCAGAAGGAGCACGCCGTGGTGCAACGCTTGCGCGAACTGCGGCAGAGCCACGGCATCAGCTACGACGCGATCGCGGGGCTCGCAGTGCATCTCGGCCCGCTGCCGGACCTCGCGCCGCGCACGCCGTTGTCGCCGCGGCCGCCGATGCTCGATGCGCGTTGGGACGGCGCGGACGTCGAAGGCTTCGTCGCGTTGTTGCGCGACTTCGCGAAGGCGAGCGATGCAGCAAAGTTCTTCGCTGCGCACGCGGAGCTGTACCGCGAAGCCGAGTCCCGGCTTTCCGCGCGGCTGTCGCAGAGCAAGGCGCTGCCGTGGTTCGACGCGTTCTTCGGCAAGCGCGAAGGAGCGCTGTGCGTCCCGGTCGTCGGGTTGTTGTGCGGCGGCCACAACTACGGCGTCAGCGTGCAGCACGCGGACGGGAAGCCTGATGAGTTGCGGCCGGTGTTCGGTCTGTGGAGGTTCGACGGCGACGGCAAGCCACGATTCGGCGAAGAGCTGCTGCCGCTGTTCGTCCACGAGTTGTGCCACAGCTACACCAACGAGATCGTCGATCGGCACTACGCGCGGCTACAGCCAGCTGGCGACGCGCTGTTCGCGGCGAATGCGCGCGTGATGCGGCGGCAGGCCTACAGCAACGGCCGCACGGTGCTGTGCGAGACGTTCGTGCGCGCATGCGTGATCCGTTGCGTCGAAGACACCGAGGGCGAGGCCGCCGGCAAGAAGCAGGCGGCAGCCGAAGCGAAGGACCACTTCCCGTGGGCGCAGGACATCGCGGCCTTGCTTCGCGAGTACCAGGCAGCTCGCGATCGCTACGCGGACTTCGACGCGTTCGTGCCGCGCATCGCCGAAGCGTTGGATGCGATCGTCGCCAAGTTGAGCGCGCAGGCCGAACTCGCTCCCAAGGTGGTGGCGATGACACCGGCCAACGGCGGCAACGAGGTCGATGCGGCGACGGCGGCGATCACGATCACGTTCGACCGCGCGATGCGCGACCAGTCGTGGTCGGTCGTCGGCAAGCCGACCGACACGCCGAAGATCACCGGCTCGCCGCGTTACGACGCTGCCCGCAAGGTCCTGACGATCCCGGTGCAACTCGAGCCCGGCCGCAGCTACCGCTTCTCGCTCAACAGCGACGACAAGCGCGGCTTCCAAGGCGAGGACGGAACGCCGCTCGCGCCGTTTGCGGTCGAGTTCACGACGGCGGCGGGCGATCGCTGACGGCGCGTCGCCACGGCGCGCGCGCCGTGGTAAGACGATCGGCCTCATGGTCGACACCGCAGCGGTCCTCACGCAAGGCCAGTACACGACGTCCAATGCCAAGACCGCGCATGGCCTCGTTCGCGGCCCGAGCCGGTTCCGCATCGTCGCGTTGATCGACCCCGTGAGCGCGGGCAAGGACGCGGGCGAACTGCTCGACGGAACGCACCGCGGCATCCCGATCGTCGCGAGCCTCGACGACCTGCTGCGCGGCGGCGAGGCGCCGAAGTGGCTGGTGGTCGGCGTCGCCACGCCCGGCGGCGCGCTGCCGGACGACATGAAGCCGGTGCTGAAGCAAGCGCTGTCGCGCGGCATCAGCGTCGCCAACGGACTGCACGACTTCGTCGGCGACGACCCTGTGCTCGCAGCGGCAGCCGCGCAGGGCGGAGCGGCGATCGTCGACATCCGTCGGCCGAAGAAGCGCAGCGAGATCCACTTCTGGAGCGGCGCGATCCATCAAGTGAAGGCTCCGCGCATCGCCGTGCTCGGCACCGACTGCGCGCTCGGCAAGCGCACGACGTGCCAGACGCTCGCCGCCGCGCTGCGTCGCCGCGGCCTGTCGTGCGAGATGGTCTACACCGGACAGACGGGTTGGCTGCAGGGATCGAAGTTCGGCTTCGTGCTCGACTCGACCGCGAACGACTTCGTCAGCGGCGAGCTCGAGCATGCGATCGTGTCGTGCGACAAGGAGCTGAAGCCGGACCTCATCCTGCTCGAAGGGCAGTCGGCGCTGCGCAACCCGTCGGGTCCGTGCGGCGCGGAGCTGATGCTGTCGGGCGGCGCTCGCGGCGTGATCCTGCAGCACGCGCCCGCGCGCAAGCACTTCGACGACCAGGAGCACCTGCACCACGAGATCCCGTCGCTGACCTCGGAGATCGCGTTGATCCGCATGTACGGATCCGAAGTGCTCGCGATCTCGCTCAACCACGAAAACCTCGACGCGAAGTCGCGCGAGGAGCACCGGGCTCGCATCGAGAAGGAGACGGGCCTCGTCGCGTTCTACCCGTTGCTCGACGGTTGCGAGCGCGCGATGGACGCGGTGCTCGGCTATATGGGGCGCGAGCGCGCGCGATGAGGATCGCGTCGATCCGGGCGTGGGCATTCGACGCCCCGCTCACGCGGCCCTACGCGATCTCGGGCGGCAGCTGGGACTCCGTCGAGATGGCGTTCGTGGCGCTGCGGACCGAAGGCGGCGTCGAGGGTTTCGGCATGGCATCGCCGGCGACCGAGGTGACGGGGGAGACGCGCGCGGATTCGTTGCGCGAGCTCGAAGACGCAGGATGGCTCGCTTCGCGGGATGCGGGCGAGAGCGCGTTGTTCGCCGAGCTCGAGTCGAAGGTCCGCGGCCCCGGCGCGCGCGCCGCGCTCGACATGGCGTTGTGCGACCTGATCGCGAAGAAGCAGAACCTGCCGCTCGCGGAACTGTTCACTCGCAAGCACGCGTCGATGCCGACGTCGGTGACGATCGGCGTGAAGCCCGTGGTCGAGACGATCGACGAGGCGCGCGAGTACGTGGGCCGCGGGTTCACGGCGCTCAAGGTCAAGGTCGGCGCATCGCTCGAGGAGGACATCGACCGGCTCACGTTCCTCCGCGTCGAGTTCGGCGATTCGGTGACGTTGCGGGCCGACGCCAACCAGGGCTACTCCGAACGCGACCTGCTCGAGTTCCTCGACGAGACGCAGGACCTCGACATCGAGATGGTCGAGCAGCCGTTGCCGCCGGGCCACGAGGGCTTCTTGCGCACGTTGCCGGTCGCTGCGCAGCGACTCCTGTGCGCCGACGAGAGCGTGCACGACGAAGCGGCGCTCCTTCGCCTCGTGGCCGAAGGTTGCCCCTACGGGATCGTCAACGTGAAGCTGCAGAAGTGCGGCGGGCCGCGCGCGGCGTTGCGGCTCGCGCGCATCTGCCACGAACACGGCCTCGGCATCATGTGGGGCTGCAACGACGAGAGCGCGCTCGGCATCGCCGCGGCGTTGCACACCGCGTTCGCATGCGATGCGACGCGATTCCTCGACCTCGATGGCAGCCTCGATCTCGCGAAGGACCCGTTTTCGGGCGGCTTCACGATCCGCAACGGCCGCATGTCGACGATGCTGCGGCCGGGGCTCGGCTGCGAACTGGAGCAAGGATGAGCGCGATGGACCGTCGGTGTTTCTTGTGGGCAGCCGCCACGTTGGCTGCAGCGTCTGCATGCGGAGCATCGCGCGCCCGCGGCCTGCGTCGCGGCGACCGCATCGACGTGTTGCTGCGCGGAGCCTCGGTGCTCGACGGCAACGGCGGCGCCGCGTTCGCCGCCGACGTCGCGATTCTCGGCGACCGCATCGCGGGCATCGGCGACTACGACGCAGCGGATGCGGCCTCGGTCGTCGACCTCGGGGGGCTTTGCCTCTCGCCAGGCTTCGTCGACGTGCACACGCACAGCGACGCGTCGATCCTGCGTTTCCCTGGCGCCGAGAGCCGCGTCCGCCAAGGCGTGACGACGGAGATCACCGGCAACTGCGGCGGTTCCGCCGCGCCGCGGAAGCCCGGCGACGACGAGGACGCAAGCGACGCGGGCGAAGACGGCAAGAAGCAGAAGTGGACCGGCGTGCGTTCGTACGCGGACGCATGGCGCGCGGCGCGACCGGCGATCAACCACGCGATGCTCGTCGGCCACGGCACGGTGCGACGCGCCGTGCTCGGCAACGTCGATCGCACGGCGACCGAGGCGGAGCTCGTCGAGATGGAACGCATGCTCGACGTCGCGTTGCAGGAAGGCGCGATCGGCATGTCGACCGGCCTCGAGTACGTGCCCGGCATCTATGCGCCTGCGTCGGAGATCGAACGGCTCGCGCGCGTCGTGCAACGCCACGGCGGCCTCTACGCGTCGCACATGCGCAGCGAGGAGGACCAGCTGTTGGCGGCGGTCGACGAGATCCTCGACGTCGGCCGCAAGACCGGCGTGAAGGTGCAGGTCTCGCACCTGAAGTCGTGCGGTCGTGCCAACTGGCCGCTGCTCGGCGACGCGATCGCGCGCATCGAACGCGCGCGCAACGAAGGCGTCGACGTGATGGCCGACGCGTATCCCTACACCGCCTACTCGACGACGCTCACCATCCTGCTGGAGCCGTGGTCGCGCGAAGGCGGCTCGGCGGAGATCGTCGCTCGGTTGCGCGATCCAGCCCTGCGCGCGCGCATGCACGCGGAGCTCGCGCCGCACGTCGCGCGCGATCCCGGCGGGTTCGAGCTCGTGGTGATCGCTTCGGTGAAGGACAAGGCGCACGAGCCGTGCGTCGGCCGTTCGCTGGAGCAGATCGGCGCAGCGTGGTCGTGCGACGCGGCCGAGGCGTGCCTGCGGCTGCTCGAAGCAAGCGGCGGCGAAGTCTCGTTCATCGGCCACGGCATCGCGGACGACGGCGTCGACCGCGTGCTCGCGCATCCGCTCGTGATGGTGGGTTCCGACGGACGCAGCATGGCGCCGTTCGGCCGCCAGCTCGAACGTCCGCACCCGCGCTCGTACGGCACCTTCCCGCGCGCGCTCGCCGTCTATTGCCGCGAGCGAGGCTTGTTCGACCTGCCGACGGCGATCCGCAAGATGACGTCGATGCCCGCAGACCGCGCCGGCCTGCGCGACCGCGGCCGCATCGAAGTCGGCGCGTTCGCGGATCTCGTCGCGTTCGACGCGAAGGCTGTCCGCGACGAGGCGACGTGGCAGGAGCCGCAGCGGTATCCGACCGGCATCCGCCACGTGCTCGTCAACGGCGTGTTCGTCGTGCGCGACGGCGAAGGCACGAGCGCGCGACCGGGTCGCTGGCTCGCGAACGGCAAGAGCTGACGGCGGTCAGAGTTCTGACCACGGGATCGCTGTCACGCGATCCGTGAGCTGCTGCCTGCGATCGCAACGACAGACGAGCAAGCCGTTGCGAGCGCGGTTGGAGAAGCGGTCGAGGAACGACTCGAGATGCCGTGCGTCGTCGGGCCCTGGGCGTGTCGTCCACTTCACTTCGATGGGCACGTCCTTGTGCGGACCTTCGAACACGAAGTCCACTTCGACGCCGTCGACAGTGCGCCAGAAGCTGACGCGATGTCCTCGGCCCAAGAGATCGGCCCGTGCGATGAGCTCTTGCGCGACCCAGTGCTCCAGCAGCTGGCCGCTTTGGGCGAGCACGAGCTCTCGAGTTGCGGGCAACTGCGCAGCTGCGTTACGGACGCCGAGGTCGAACCAGTAGAAGCGAGGAGTCGTGAGCACGCGCTTGCGCGACGGATGGCCGTATGCAGGCATCCAGTGGCCGAGGAACGTGTCGACGAGCACCTGGTAGTAGGTCTTGATCGTGCTCGCTGCGATCCCGGTCTCCTTCGACAGCTTGACGAGGTTCATCACCTGCCCAGACTCGAGCGCCGAGAATCGCAGGAACGACAAGAAGGGCCCGATGTCGCGCACGAGTGTCTCGCGCCGCACCTCTTCCTCGACGTAGTTGCCGACATAGGCATCGAGGGTTGCGGTTGCAGACGCCGCGCTCTCCGCGCGCACGCCGGGCAAGCTGCCGAACAGCAGGCGTCGCTGCAGGTCTTGCTCCGGGAACGGCGGAGGCATGCGCGTGCCCTTTGCGGTCCGCGAGGCAGGAGCAGGAATGGCGAGGATCTCGCTCTGCTCTTCCCAGCGAGTCACCGGGTGCAGACGGAACACATGGCTGCGGCCCGGGAGCAGGTTGGCGGCTCCGCTGCGCAGACGGCGCGCCGAGCTGCCCGTCAGGTAGAACCGGCGGCGCGAAGGCGCTTCGTCGTGCAACGACTGCACTTCTTCGAGAAGGGCTGGGACCTTCTGGATCTCGTCGACGACCACCGCGCCCACCGACTTGGGCAGGGCGCGGACTTCGCGCGAGAAGCTCGCAGGATCTGCTTCGAACTGGCGGCGTATCGACGAGTCCTGGAGATCGTAGAGCCGGGACCCGCCGGACTTCTGCAGCACATGCCGCAGCAAGGCCGTCTTGCCGGTCTGTCGCGCGCCGAACAACAGGTTGACCTTGCCCTTCGAAGAGGCCGCGAGCAGGGGCGTGAGCAGGCTTCGCAGGAAGAACATCGCGCTGTGGAATCTACCAGAAAAACGGCAGTAACTTGTGGATTCTACGGACTTGGCTGCGTGCGACAAGCGCGCGTTCTCGCAGCTCAGCTGCGCCGGAACCCGGCGCCGATCGCGCGCGCGCGCGCTTCGTGCAGCGCGGCCTTGAACGCGTCGAGGTCCGCGAACTGCGCGCGCAGCGCCTGGGCGTCGACGGATTCGCAGCAGGCGCGGAGCTGGTGCAGGTCGCGCGTGACCTGTTCGAGCATCGGCTCTCCGTTCTGTGCTTCTCCGAGCCGACCGGCTTCGTCGGCGGCGACGGCCATCGCGAACAGCTCGATCGAAGGATCCTTCGCGCGGAAGTGGCGGTCGTAGAGCTCGGCGAGCGTGCCGGGGCGCAGTTCGTGCAGACGGCGCGCGAGCTGGTGCAGTTCGCAGACCTTGGCCGCGAGCGTGCGTGCGCGCTGGTCGGCGAGCCCTGGCCAGCGGTCGAGCGTCGCCGCGAGCGGCTTCAGGCCCGACTGCTCGTGGCCAGGATGCGACGGCAGGTAGCCTTCGCGCGTGTAGCCCTTGCCGAGGTCGTGGCACAGCACCGCGATGAGGACCGCGAGGCGGTCGCGTTCGTCGAGTCCGCCAGCGCGCGCCTGCGCCCACTCGAGCGCGAGCACGAGATGCAGCGACTGGCTGAGCTCCGGATGCCAGCGTTGCGGGCCGGCAGGTCGTCCGTCGAACTGCAACGCGAGCTCGGGCAGCAACGACTGCAGCAGCCGCGCCTCGTAGAGGTCCATGAAGAACCGTCCCGGCGACGCGCAGTGCAGCAGCGCGGCGCGCAGTTCGAGCGCCATCGCTTCCTTCGGCAAGGCGTCGAACACGGACAGCGGCACGTCGAGCTTGCGGATCGCGTTGTCGACGGCGAAGTCCCACTCGCGCGCCTTGCGGTAGTAGCGCACCCAGCGGATCGGGTGCTCGCGCACGCGCTGCGCCGCGTCGCCGCACGCCTTGACGCGCCGTTCCTTCCAGTCCTGCACGCCGCCGCACGGGTCGTGGATCGCGCCGGTCGCGAGCTCGACGGCGACGGCGCCGCACGTCATGTCGCGGGCGCGCAGGTCGCGTTCGATGCGCACGGGCAACGGCATCGACGCGTCGGAGTCGCGCAGCGTCGTGACCTCGCAACGCAACTCGCCGACGCGCAGCGCGATCGTGCCGCGGTCGAGGTTGCCCGTGGTCGTCGGCACGAAGCACTGGCGCTGCTCGAGCAGTTGCCGACCGGACTCGACGTCGAGCGCCCACGCGAAGTCGACGTCCTTCGGCCGCGGTCCCGCGACGCCTTCGCGCGCGCACCCGATCGCCAGCGCCGTGCTGCCGACGACGCAGGCCCCGAGTTCGGGCGCGCACAGCCACGGCGCGTATGCGCGCACGTAGGCGATCGGGTCGGCGAAGCCGGAGCCTGTGAATGCCATGTTGGAGTACCGATCAGTGACCGGGAGATCCTGACGGAAGAGGTAGCCCAGCGTCCATCAGCAGTTTATGGACGGGGCGCCGCGCAGGCGCTGATCAAGGCGCTCAAGCTAGTTCTGTTGGCCGAAAGCCACGTTGTGGGACAGTCGGAATCATGTCGTGGCGAGCGCCGACAGGTGAAGGTATCTTGGACGGCTTGAGGGGTCCGGATGCACAGAAGTGATTTGTGCCCGTCCATTGTGCGCAAGAAATTGCGTTAGAACACAAATCGAGCTGGTGTGCGAGCCATGAAGAGCATGCTCTCTCTGTCGACCTTGGGTGCAGCAGTTGTTGTGCTGATGTGCCTGCTGTGGGGCGTTGGTGTCATTGCGTTTGCTGTAGGCGGTGGCGAATGGGCGAGAGGTGCTCACGCAAGTCAGGCTCTCTGTATCTGTCTCTTCCTTGTTGTGGCGACGCTGAGACCTCAAGGACATGTGGCGTGGGGCCGTTTGGTCGCTGTCTTGGCCTTGGTCGCTCTCTATGGTTCTCACCGGGTCTTGAGTATGGGAGATGGGCCATGGTGGATCGCCGCCTCCGAGCAAGGGGTTGTGACCCTTGCGGAGCCTCTATCGAGTTGGATGCAGGCCACGCTTGCGCGGTGTTGGGGGCGTGAAGCGCTCTTCATATGGCCCGTCATGATGGGTGGTCTGTCGGCTTGGACTTGGCTGTATGCAACGGACGTCGCATTGGGTGCAACTCGAGACTGGAGGTGCAGGATGCTGGCAGCACTGATTTGGATCACAAGTGGCATCAGCATTGGATTTTTCTCGCACTATGTGGAGCACTCTCAGAGCGGAGTTCCATTCGTCCTTCTTGCTTTCATGGCGTTTCAGCGACGTCAGTTTGAGAGCGGGTTTTTTAAACGCCCGGAGTCGCGATTCTACGTGGGCGTAGCTTTGCTGGCGGTCGCTGCTTCATGTCATCTACAGTATCTTGCAGTGCTGGTTTCGGTATCGGGTACATATTGGTTGAGGATCTTTCGGGAGCGAGGGAGGGTTTGGTGGAGTGGCTTAGCCATGTCGATTGGGATGGCTGCAGGCATCATCGGGTCGGCCTACGGATTTCTTTTCTTGGGGCCGTACGATGTGCAGGCATTCAGTGTCGGTGGCGGTCTTGACCAGAGGTTGATGGTCCACGTTTGGTCGGCTGATGCCAGCCGATGGAACGCACATGCACTATTGAGCTCGGAGCACTGGCTTCAGGTCAGCAAGATTGCCGTTTTGGCTATGCCTTTTGGATTCGCTGCAGCGCTGGCGACTTATTCTGCGTATGTCCGCGATCGTTTTGGAGATCATGTGGTCGCTTGGTTACCGACACTTGCCTGGATGGGATTCATAGCGCTCTTCGGCTTTGATCTCGGCTGGCCAACGGATGCTGATCTGATGCTGTCCATGTCCGTGGTTCCACTGTGGATCGGTGCCGAGGCCATCCTGACAAGAGACAATGCCTGGATCAAAAAGTGGACTCCGGCTCTTCTTGTCGCAGCAAGTGTCTTCCTTGCGAATACTTGGACGATCACAGGCGCCTTGACGAGAGCTTCATGGGGTCTGGTAGGGCAGCAAAATAGCGCAAGGGCGTGCCTTGAGCTCAAGGGCGGCCAGTCCAGGCAGGCCGTTGCTCCGTTTCGCGTCGCCTGTAAGCCCGGAGAGCATTTCATATTCGAGGCTAGGGGAAAACCCAATGGCGCTTACATTGTTATGCGCGGTGTCCCATGTGTGGCTTGGGGTGGTCATCCATATGGCGGCACTGCAGACATCGAGGTATTGTTTGCGCCTGAGTACATCGTCAGCGCCGGTCGTTTCGATGCAGAGGGGGTGGCGCATTTCGAGTTTGTGGTTGAGAAGTTGGGGCAAGGCTTGATGCCAGGGCTGCAGATGGTTGTTACGGAAGAGGGGCAGGCTCCGGAGACATCCGCCGCTTTCTTCTTTGAGCTACAGTGACGCGACGCCCACTTTGCAGCATAGATCCGTCCGATCCGGGGCAAGGGCGGTCGACAAGGGCGTCTCGGGTTTGCGCAACCTTGAGGGGAGGAAGTGAGCCTGGATGGCTTTGCCTCCCACTCATGAGATGCGCTCACGGGCCCTCAGCCAGGAGAGGATCGCTCGAGGAGCCGGCACCTGATCCCGGTCCGGGGCGCTTTGCGTGGGCTACCTTGGTTGGATCGGTGGATTCGCCGGACCTTGGTTGAGCCTGACGGGATCCGCGAGCGTAGGTAGCAGGGCGTAACGCTTGTGCCCAAGTTGCCGTGATTGTGTGCATGTTGGTCTGCCACGGTGCGACCCAGAAGTGCTCCAGTCCGCCCATGGCAACGGCCGATCCAGGCTGCATGGGTCGATTCGTCTTGGTGTCGGCGTTCGCGTTCTTGCTCTCGGGCTGTCTCGAGGTCGAGCAGGCCGTGACGTTGGAGAAGGACGGCTCGGGCTCGCAGACGCTGGTGATGACCGCGCCCGAGGCGACCCTCAATGCGGTGCGAATGGCCGCGACCGTCAACCAGACCAACGCGAGCAGCGACCCGACGGCGCTGTTCACCAAGGAGAAGGTCGAAGCCGAGCTCGCGACCACCGGACTCGCGCTCGCGCGGCACGAGACCTCGGAGGTCGGATCGGCGCGCAAGGTCGACATGCAAGTCGACTTCACGACGCCGGCGCAACTGCGCCAGAGCCCGTTGATCGGTTCGCTCGCCGAATGGCAGTTCGCGAAGGGACCGGTCCCGAACACGGTCGAAGTCACGTTGTTCCCGCAAGGCAAGAAGGCGTGGGAAGAGGCGCGCGCCAAGGCCGAGGCGATGAAGGACAAGGCGGATCCAGTCGCGAACGACTTCTTCGCGCGGCGCAGGGAGCAGCTCACGGGCCTCGACGTGACGTTCCGGCTGCGGCTGCCCGGCAAGGTGCTCCGCTACACTGCGAACCTCGAGCAGACGGGCGAATGCGAAGTCACCGCGAAGATCACCGCCGAGCAGATCAAGACGCCCGAAGACCTCGTGCGCAGGCTCGCGCCGCGGTTCCAGGCGGTGTTCGACGCGCGCGAGTGCAAGACGTTCCCGATCGACGGCTGAACGCGAGGCGCGTCGTGCGGCACTCGCGAGCGATGGGGGAGCCGGCATGACGCGCTTCCTCGCCAACTTCGCGCGTTGGTTGTGCCACCTGATCGGCGGCGTGCTGCTCGGCGCCGGCCTCGTGCTGCACGGCCAGATCGCGTTCATCCGCGTGGCCAACAACGAAGTCGAGAAGACGTTCGTGCTGTGGCGCCTCGTCGGCGAAGCGACCGTCTACCTGCAGTCGCTCGACGTGCAGGTCGCGCTTGCGTTGCGCGACATCCCGCCCGAAGTGCTGCGCGAATCCGACCTCGCGGCGTGGACGCTCGTGATCGTCGGCGCGCTGATGGTGCTCGCCGCGCTGGTGATGCCGCGGCCCAAGGCGAAGGGCTGACGCGCGCGCAGGGCCCGCGTCGCCGCCGTCAGTTCTTGAACTCGACGAACCGCCCGCCGTTCTCCTGCGCCATGCGGCGCATGAGTTCGCTCGGCGAGAGCGTCAGTTCGCGCGGGTCGCGGTCGTCGCTCGACGTGATGAAGATCGTGTTGATGCGGATCTTCGTGAAGCGATTCGTCTCGTTGACGAGCCGCAGGATCTCCAACGGGTCGAGGATCTCGCCGACGCTCGGCGCGCCGTCGGAGACGACGAAGATCTCGTCGATCGCTGTGTCCTGCGCTTCGCCGTAGATCGGCGTCGTCACGGTCAGCGCCTCCTCGAGCCCCGACCACATGTTCGTGCCGCCGTCGCGTTGGTTGGGCGGCGGATAGGTCGCGGTCCAGCTGTCGACGAACTCGAGCGCCTTCTTCTTGTTCTTCTCGTTGGCCTCGACGAGTTCCTTGCTCCACACGCGCGCCTTGGGCCGGCCGTTGAACGTGATGAAGTTGATCTTCGACGCGGCGGGGATCTCGGAGATCGCCTTGTGCATCTGCCGCTTAGCGAACGCGAGCCGCGTGCCGCCGCCTTGCGTGTCCGCGGCGTCCTCGCCGGCGAGCGGCTTCATCGCGAACTCCATGCTGCCGGACAGGTCGATGACGAACAGGATGCGGCTGCCTTGCGCGGGGATGCCGCAGAACGCCGCGGTCTTGTCCGCGCCCTTCGACGGCGCCGCTGGCTTGGGCGGTTGCGCGAGAAGCTTCTGCTGCTCCTGTTCCCAGAACTGGCGCCATTGCGCCGGCGCGCTCGCCGGAATCACGGCGCCGGTCAACGTGACGAGCGCTTCGTGCGCGCGGTAGAGCAGCAGCGACGAGAGCGCGCCGGACTGCACCTGCTCCGGATGGTCGACGAAGCGCTGCAGCACGGCGACCAGAGCCGGGACCGCGGTCATCTCGCCGCAGTCGCGTGCGAACGCGACGAGCTCCATGTCGGCGCGCCAGTCCGCGCGCCCGATCGCGCGCACAGCGGCGCTGGCCGCCGCCGCGAGGCTCGCGGGCCGTTGCGGCGCGGGCTTCGCTTCGTCCTCGGCCTTCGGCGCGTCCTCGACCGGCTTCGGCGAGAGCCACGCGGAAAGGCACGCGCGCAGCGCGGACGTGATCGCGAGCAGCGCGGCGGAGTCCTTCTCGGCGTCGAGCGCGGACGCCAGCGCGTCGGCGCACGCCACGTCGGCGACGAGCGCGAGCGCTTCGGCGGCGGCGAGCCGCACCGGCAGCTCGGCGGCTCGCAGTTGCGCTTCGCACAGCTTGCGCGCGGAGACGTCCTTGCGCGAAGCCAGCGCCCGGATGGCTGCTGCGCGGATGCCGCTGCCGAACGCCTTGTCCGCGGCTTCGTCGCCGGCTGCGAGCTTGCGCACGTGCTCGAGCGCGGCGGCATCGGTGATCTTCTGCGCGTAACGCTCGCCGAGCGCGCGCACGCGCGACGGCGCCATCGCCTCGGTGTATTTGACCTTGCCGTGGTCGAGTCCGACGGCTGCGACCGTGACGATCGCCTCGGCGGCCGCAGGCGTCTGCAGCGCCGCGGTGAGGCGCAGCAGCAGATCGAGTTCGCGCGCGGCGGTGAACGGCTCGCCTTCGTTCTTCGGCGCGAGCCCGAACTTCTCGGAGATCACGTCGCCGCGCAGTTGCTCCGGGCTCTGGAAGTCGACCTTGCCGGAGCGGTACGCGCGCAGCCACGTCTGCAACGCCTTCAACGGCTTGTCGTCGGTCTTCTGCCCTTGCGGCGCGGACGCTGCGGCGACGAGCGCGGAGGCATCGTCGGCAGCAGGCGATGCGAGCAGGGCGGCTGCCGACACGAGGCACGCGAGGAGCGCGTTCATGCGGCGGAGCTTAGCAGCCCACGGCAGAACGCATGCTGCCTGCGCGCGCGGCGATCGAGTCGAGCCCTGCGTCCGCTGGCACGGCTCGGTCTCGACGCGTCCGCCAGGTTCTCGGGGACGCGGCCGCTCCGCAGCGTGCAGCCCTCAGCCCGCCGCAGCCCGCGCGCGTCAGCGGCCGCTGCCCGTCGCCTCGATGCGGATGCCGGTGACGTAGCGCGGCCTGCGGAACACGGCCTCGGGGCCTTCGATCTCGCTCATCGGCGCGACGTAGACCGGACCGCACTCGTCCGAGAACACGAACGTCCTGCTCAGTTCGAGCGGGTGCATCTGCGCGGCGTCGGGGACGTTGGGCAACACGAAGAAGATCTGGTCGAGCAGCTCCGGCCACGAACGCGCGATGCGCAGCACGTGCTGCTGTTCGCCGCCGCGGTCGAAGCTCGGCGTGACCGACAGCGCGGTGGTGAGTCGGCTCAGGCTGTGGCTCTTGCGCAGCGCGGGCCCGACGACTTCGCGCACGCTGACGAGCCCGCGGCCGTTCTGGCGCATGCGGTCGCGGTCGAGCAGCGTCACGAACACGCGGAGATCGGAGTCGACTTGCGGGTCGCCGAAGCTCAGGCACTTCGCGTCGCGCAGCTCGGTCAGCACGCCGCCGAGGCGCGAGAGCGACTCCGCGTCGTCGTAGATCTTGCCGACCATCGCCTCGTCGGCCGCGCCGCTGTCGAGCAGCGCGAGGCAGTGCGAGGTCCACTTGTGGCGTTGCTCGAACTGGCGCGCGGTTTCGACGGCGAGCAGCTCGGAAGTCAGCGGCTTCACCGCGGACAACATCGCGTCCTGGCGGCGCGGCGCGAGCGGCGACGCGTCGGCGGACGCGACGTAGGCAGGCTCGCGCGGGTCGCTCGCGAACTGCGCGGGGCGCGGCTCTGCGTCGATGCGCGGCTTGCTCGCGCTGTTCGCGCTGTCGGCGACGGCGATCGGTTGGTCGCCCTGCGGCGCGAGTCGTCGTTCGCCGTCGCCCTTCAGCAACGATGCGACGAACAACGCAGCCGCGGCGGCTGCAGCGCCGACGAACATGTAGCGGATGCGCGCGCCGACCGAGACGGGCTCGTGGAAGACGGCTTGCGGAGTGCCTTCGCCGGCTTCGATGCGCGCGAACAGACGTTCGCGGAAGTCGGCGCCGGTGCGCTGGCGCGGCAGGCGCGAGGCGATCTGCTGCGCGCGTTCGAGTTCGCGCCAGAAGCGCGAGCACGGCTCGCACGCGGACAGGTGGTCCAGGACCTGGGCGCGGCGACCCGAGCCGAGGCGGCCGTCGAGGTATTCGGACAGTTCGTGTTGGCAGGTGCGGCAGTTCATCGTGCGTCTCACACCTTGATCAGCCTGCTGACGAGCGACTTGAAGCGTTGGCGCGCGCGGAAGAGCCGCGTCGACACCGTCTTGACGGGGCAACCGAGGATCGCCGAAGCGTCCTCGTAGCTGAGGCCTTCGATCTCACAGAGCAGGAAGGCCTCGCGGAACTTCGCGGGCAGCTGCTCGATCGCGCGTTCGATCGTCTCGTTGGCTTCGCGCGTCTCGGCGAGCTGGTCGGGCCGTTGGTTGTCGGCGTCGCCCGGCACGAACGGCTGCTCGTCGTCGCGCGACAGGTCGCCGAACAGGCTCATCTTGAACTTGCGCCGGCGCAGCTGGTCGAGGCACAGGTTGCGCGCGACGCGGTAGAGCCAGGGGCGGTAGGCCGCGACCGGCACCTGCTCCAGGTGGCGGTAGAGCGCGAGGAAGCTGTCCTGCGCGACGTCCTCGGCCGCCGTGCTGTCGCCGAGCATGCGCGCCGCGAACGACTTCAACCCGTCCGCGTGCTCGCTGAGCGCGCGGTGCCACGCGACCAGGGTCGCCGGATCGGGTTCGTGCTGCACTGCTCTCGAAGCCATGCTGGAGACGCGTCGCGGGAGCCGCCATGATCCTCGGCCCGACGTCCGCCGCAGCGGCATCGGTCCCGGGGGCCGGGCGAATGTAGGCCAGCGCAGACGCGACCCCGGGCCGAAAACTCCGCATCCCGACGGCTCCTCGGGGCGGACTCCGCCCCGCCAGTCGGCCCGCACGTTCCCTTCGACCGCAAACCTCCGCGATCCACCCCATGGCACGGCACCTTCCCTTGGTCCTGTTGGCATGCCTCTCCGCCTGCACCGGGGGCATGGGGCATCGCTCGATGGCGACCCTGCTCGGCGAACTGCCGTTGCCTGCGGGCACGACCAAGGTCCGGGTGGAGATCGAGAACGGCAGCCTCGAGGTGCGGGTCGGCGACGCCGGCAAGCTCGGCTTCCGCGGCCAGGTCCGTCGCGCCGCAGACACGCCGGAGCAGCTCGCCGCGTTCGAGGCCGTCGGCGCCGAGCTGAAGGGCGAATCGGATCCGGCGGCGCCTGGCACGTTCGTCGTGCGCGGTCCCGTGCGCCCGCAGGGGCAAGCGATCGGCGTGCTCGCGGTCGAGGCGATCCTGCAGATCCCCGATGGCATCGAGGTCACGCTCGCGGTGTCGGGCAGCGGCAACCTCGCGGTGGACACGCGCTCCGCGGCGATCGACGTGCAGTGCGCGCGCGGCGACGTCCGCTGCAAGCGCACGCGTGGCGCCGCCAAGGTGCGCACGGGTCGTGGCAACGTGATCCTCGACGACCACTCGGGCGACCTCGACGTCGAGATCGGCGTCGGCGACATGCAGATCTTCGTGCGCGAGCCGCAGAGCAAGCTCGTGCTCGTGACCGGCATGGGCAACGTGCAATGCCTGCTGCCGCCGGACAGCCAGTTCCGCGTCGATGCGCGCACGCAGACGGGCAAGGCTGCCAACGGTTTTGGCATGCCGATCGAGAAGGATGGATTCCGCGCCGCGATGGTGGGGCAGCGTGGCGACGGCCGCACGGAACTCGTCATGCGATCGGGCAAAGGCCACCTGTCGCTGAGCCACAAGACGTTCGACTGATCGCGCGGCCTGCGCCCTCGCGCAGCAATTCGTGCGCACTGGTGCGCATGGAGAAAGGGGTCGGGCAAGAACGAACTATGCGGCGTGCTCGATCCCGGCGTTTTGCCGGAGGCAGGCCCAGTTCCGCGACCTCACGACGCGTGCCTGGGCGACATGCCGGGGTGGTGCACCAAGTGCGTAGCGCACAAAGGCGTTCCGCACCGTCATTTCTGTGCACTGCTTCGTAACGGGCGCCATTCCTCCGGCGCAACGCCTCACCGAAGCGCCTCATACACCAACACCAACATGGCCATCGGCAAGCGTCTTCTCGTGTTCTCTGCTCGTGATCCCAAGGCGGCGTCGCTCCTGAGTGCGACGACGGCGTGGGGTTGCCTCACCACCACCTGCGAGTCGATCGACGACCTTCGCGGTCGCATCGAAGGCTCCGAGCAGGACGTGGTCCTGGTCGAGCCCTCTTCTGCGCTCAAGAAGCTGTTCTCGGGCGTCGGTGACGAGGAGTCCCTGAAGCTCCCGCTCGCGGAAGTCGAGAAGCGCCACATCATGCGCGTGCTCGCCTCGACGGGCGGCAACAAGACGCGCGCGGCGCGCATCCTCGGCATCGACACCAAGACGCTCTACAACAAGCTGAAGAGCTACCGGTCGTCCGAAGCCGTCGCACGTCGCCTGTCGACGGGCGGCGTCGTCTCCGCGGTCTGACCTGACCGCCGACTCGCGCGGCTGCATCCATGCAGCGGCCGCCTGCGAGTCCTTCCCGCGCGCTCCCGCACTGCGGTCGAGCGCGCGCCGCTCGCGCGGCAGCCATGCGCCGCGCGAGCTCGTCCTTCGACCGGCCTGCGCCGTGTCGTCTCGCGGTCTCGAAACCCGACCGCGCTGTCGTTCGCAGTGCGCCCGTGTCGCGTTCTCCGGCAACGCAACCGACCTGCGCGTCTCGTGGGGAGCCGCGTCCCGAGGCCGTCGGATCGGGCCCACATCCGTGCGAGATTTTTTTCGGCGGGCGCTGCGCGTGCGACGCGCCGGTGGGACCGCGCGACGGCGGATCTGCTGCGTGCGCGTGGGCTTCGGACGGGCCACGAGCCGCTCATGCGCGCGCCGCGAGAGCCGATGATGTTGCAGCGCCGCGAGGCGCAATCGCAGAACACTGACCTGCGACGGGCCTTGATTCGCCGACTTCGATCCTTTGCCTGCAGTGCCCGTCGCAGGTTCTTTCCTCCGGTTCCCCCGACCGACTGAGTTCTGCCGACCGCCGCGCTGCGCCGCGGCCCCGCGCCGATGCGAAGCGCCGCGACGGCGTCCTGGAAACTCGCCGTGCCAGCGGTTGAATGTTCCGCCCCATGGGCTTCCAGGACCACATCCACGCAATCCGCAGAGCAGAGCTGAGAGTAGACCAGCTCAAGGTGTCTCTTTGACTACGAGCTACGCCACCGCGAGCTCGCGCGCATCGAGAACCAGATGAGCCAGCCGGGTTTCTGGGACGACGCTGAGGCGGCCCAGAAGCTCATGGCGCAGAAGAAGCTCTGCGTCGGCGTGCTCGAACCGATCGACCGCATCAAGAAGCTGATCGAGGACGCTGGCGTCCTCGTCGAGCTCGGGCAGGACGATCCGCAGTCCGTCGAGGCGGATCTCGTCGACACCGAGCAGAAGATCCAGGCGGGGATCGACGCGCTGGAGTTCCAGCTGATGCTCGGCGGCGAGCACGACTCGAAGAACGCGATCGTGTCGCTGCAGCCGGGCGCCGGCGGCGTCGACGCCAACGACTGGGCCGAGATGCTCCTTCGCATGTATGTGAAGTGGGCGCCCAAGCACGGCTACGAGGTCGAGGAGATGGACTTCCAGTCGGCCGAGGAAGCGGGCATCAAGAACGCGACGATCCGCGTGAAGGGTCCCTACGCCTACGGACGCCTCAAGGCCGAGCAGGGCGTGCACCGTCTCGTGCGCATCTCGCCGTTCGACGGCCAGGCGCGCCGCCAGACGTCGTTCGCGTCGGTCGAAGTCGTGCCGGAGTTCGAGGACGACGTCGAGGTCGACATCAAGAAGGAAGACCTCAAGGTCGACACCTACCGCAGCTCGGGCGCGGGCGGCCAGCACGTCAACAAGACGGAGTCCGCGATCCGCATCACGCACATCCCGACGGGAATCGTGGTCGCGTGCCAGGCCGAACGCAGCCAGCACAAGAACCGCGAGTCGGCGATGAAGACGCTGAAGGGCAAGCTCTACCAGCTCGAGTTGAGCAAGCGCGAAGCGGAGCTCGCCAAGTTCTACGGCGATCGCGGCTCGATCAGCTGGGGCAACCAGATCCGCAGCTACGTGCTGCAGCCCTACCAGATGTGCAAGGACCTGCGCACCGACTACGAGACGTCGGACGTGCAGGGTGTTCTCGACGGGCACCTCGACAAGTTCATCGAGGCCTACCTCAAGCAGAAGCCGCCGGAGAAGAAGTGATGCGCAGGGCCCTGATCTCGGTCACGGACAAGTCGGGAGTGGTGGAGTTCGCGCGCGGACTCGCGGAGCTGGGATTCGGGCTCCTGTCGACGGGCGGCACCAAGAAGGCGCTCGTCGAGGCCGAGGTCGAGGTGCAGGAGGTCGCGGACTACACGGGCTTCCCCGAGTTGATGGACGGCCGCATCAAGACGCTGCATCCCAAGGTGCACGGCGGCCTGCTCGGGCGTCGCGACGACGCGGGCCACGTCGCCGCGATGGCGGCGCACGGCATCGAGCCGATCGACTTGCTGTGCGTGAACCTCTACCGGTTCCGTGAAACTGCGTCGAAGGCCGGCGTGAGCCGCGCGGACGTCGTCGAGAACATCGACATCGGCGGTCCCGCGATGATCCGCAGCGCGGCCAAGAACCACGCGCACGTCGCCGTCGTCGTCGACCCGGCCGACTACTCCGCGGTGCTGCGCGCGCTGCGCGAGAACCACGGTCGCCTGCCGCAGGACCTGCTGCGCAAGCTCGCGGCGAAGGCGTTCTCGCACACCGCCGCCTACGACACGGCGATCGCGTCGTGGTTCGACTGCGAACGCCGCACGATGCCGGGCGAGCCGTTCTTCCCGCAGAAGATCAGCATGGGCGGCGAGAAGTTGCAGGACCTCCGCTACGGCGAGAACCCGCACCAGATCGCGTCGTTCTATTCGTTTGGGGATCGCGGCCCCAACCTCGCCAACGCGCGCCAGCGCAGCGGCAAGGAGCTCAGCTACAACAACATCCTCGATGCCGACGCGGCGCTGTCGCTCGTGCTCGAGTTCCACGAGCCCGCGTGCGTCGTGGTGAAGCACAACAACCCGTGCGGCTCGGCGCAGGCCTCGACTCCGCTGCGCGCGGTCGAGCTCGCGATCGCCGGCGATCCGGTGTCCGCGTTCGGCGGCATCCTCGCGACCAACCGCACGTTCGACGCAGCGATGGCCGAGAAGGTCGTCGCGACGGGCACGTTCCTCGAAGTGATCGTCGCGCCGCACGTCGACGACGCGGCGCTCGCCGCGTTGCAGAAGGCGACGTGGGGCAAGAGCGTGCGTGTGCTCGAACTCGCCGGCCTGCCGGACATCGCGTCGCGCAACCGCTTCGTCGGCCGTCAGGTCAGCGGCGGCTTCCTCATGCAGACCGCGGACATGCCGCGCGACAGCCTGCAGCTCCAGCCCGCGACGCAGCGTCACGCCAACGACCATGAAGTCGCGGCGATGCGCTTCGCGTGGTCCGTGTGCAAGCACGTGAAGTCGAACGCGATCGTGCTCGCGCGCCGCGAGGACGACGGCAGCTGCTGGACGGTCGGCGTCGGCGCGGGCCAGATGAGCCGCGTCGACTCGGCGCGCATCGCGGTCCACAAAGCCGGCGATCGCAGCAAGGGCGCAGTCGCCGCGGGCGACGCGTTCTTTCCGTTCGCAGACGGACTGCAGGTGTGCACCGACGCGGGCGTGACCGCGTTGATCCAGCCGGGCGGCAGCAAGCGCGACGCTGAAGTCGTCGCCGCTGCCGACGCGGCGGGCGTCGCGATGGTGTTCACCGGCGTGCGCCACTTCCGCCACTGAGCCGCGCGGCGATGGACCAGAAGCGCGCGATCGAAGACATCCTGCTCGGCGCGTCGATGCGCCAGGTCGCGATCGCATACCGCGAGAGCCTGATCGAGGCGTTCCAGTTCCGGCCCGAGGACGTCGCGGCGACCACGTTCTCGAAGGAGACCGAGTCCTTCATGAAGAACGTCGCGCGCCACCTCGGCGAGAAGCATCGCGGCGACGGTCGCGTGCAACACGCGTTGCAGGCGTGGGTGATGGAATGCGACCACTACGAAGCGTGGGACGCGTTGCTCGCAGGCTTCGACTTCCCGGGCAAGTCCGCGCTCGTGCGCCGCGGCCGCATGCGCTTCCCGGGCCCGCTCACGGCGCACTGGGCCGACGCGGGCGCGCGCGACTGAGAGGCCGCGCATGGACCGCAGCGACGTGATCCAACGCCTCGCCGTCGTCCGCGCGCGCATCGACGCCGCAGTCGTCGCCGCGGGCCGCGCGCACGGCGCAGTCGAGTTGCTCGCCGTGAGCAAGTTCCATCCGTCGAGCTCGGTGCGCGCCGCGCACGAAGCAGGGCAACGCGCGTTCGGCGAGAACCGCGTGCAGGAGCTGTCGATGAAGGCGTTCGAGGTCGCGGACCTCGACGGCGTGCAGTGGCACATGATCGGTTCGCTGCAGACCAACAAGACGAAGGACCTGCTCGACGTGCCCGGGCTCGCGATGCTGCACAGCCTCGATCGCGAGAAGCTCGCGGACGAGTTGCAGAAGGAGCTCGGCAAACGCGGCCGCACGCTGCGCGCGCTGATCCAGGTGCATGCGACCGGCGAGGAGACGAAGCACGGCTGCCTGCCCGAGAACGTGCGCGCGCTGCTCGCGCACGTCCGCAGCAAGTGCCCGTCGATCGCGATCGAGGGCCTGATGGCGATGGGGCCGCTCGAAGGCGACCCGGCGCCGACGTTTGAGCTCGTGCACGCGTTGTTGCGCGACCTGCGCGCGGAGACCGGCCTCGCGCTGCCCGTGCTGAGCATGGGCATGAGCGGCGACCTCGAGACCGCGGTGCTGCACGGCAGCACGATCGTCCGCGTCGGCACCGACATCTTCGGCTCGCGCGCATGACGCACACGGCGCGCGCGCCGCGCGTGCGCCACGAGCGATCCCGGCTACGTTGCGCGCGTGGCCCAAAAGAAGAAGTCCGCTGATTCCGCTCCCGCGAAGCCCGCTGCGAAGCCGAGCGCTTCGTCGTCGTCGCCCGATGCCGCGCGCGTGCGTTCGATCCTGCGCGTGCTCGAGTCCGCAATCCCCGAGCCCTACTGCGAACTCGACCACACGTCGCCGTGGACGTTGCTGATCGCGACGATCCTGTCGGCGCAGAGCAACGACAAGACGATCAACTCGGTGACGCCCGCGTTGTTCGCGAAGTGGCCGACGCCCGCGGCGCTCGCCGCCGCGCCGCGCGAAGAGGTCGAGCAGGCCGTGCACAAGACCGGGTTCTTCCGCAACAAGGCCAAGGCGATCCAGGAGTGCAGCATGCTGCTCGTCGAACGCCACGGCGGCGAGGTGCCGCGCACGATGGAGGAGCTGATCGCGTTGCCCGGCGTCGCGCGCAAGACCGCCAACGTCGTGCTCGGCACCGCGCATCGCATTCCTGCCGGCATCGCGACCGACACGCACGTCATGCGCGTGAGCCAGAAGCTCGGCCTCACGACCGCGACCAAGCCCGAGAAGATCGAGCAGGACCTCTGCGCGCTGCTGCCGCAGGACCAGTGGACCGACGGCGGCCACCGCATCCTGCTGCACGGCCGCTACGTCTGCCTTGCCAAGGGCCCGCAGTGCGAGCAGTGCCCGCTCAACGAACTGTGCCCGTCGCGCGAGGCGGAGCCGGCGGGTTCGGTCGCGGACCGGGCGAAGTGGGCGCGGCGGGTGGTGGAGTCGCGCGGGGCGGAGGGGTGAGGACGGCGGCTGGCCCGTCGGTGCGCCTGCTTCCGTGGCTCGGATTTGCGGAACAAGTCGGCTCGAAGTTGTGGAATAAGTAGAATCAAACATGTGGAACAGCCGATAGCATGGCAGCTCGCATGGCACGCTTGTCCCAGCTCAAGAAGCCCGTCCGGAGGCGAACTCTAGACGTTGCTCTACATAGGCTTACGGCTGCACCGGTGGTCGCCATCGCGGGGCCTCGGGCGTCGGGCAAGTCCACGGTCCTGGCCGCCATGGCCTCGGCGCTCGGCGTCGAGGTCCTGGACCTCGACGACCCGACCGTGCTGCGGGCGGTGGTCGCAGACCCGATGCGGTTTCTCGACTCTGACAAGCCGGTGCTCGTCGACGAGTATGCGCGTGCTCCGGAGACGCTGGAGGTCATCAAGCGCCTCCTCAACCGCGATGGCCGAGCAGGTCGCTTCGTGCTCGCGGGATCGACTCGCTACGGCTCGGTGCCCGCCATTGCCCAGTCGCTGACGGGCCGCGTCGATGTCCTTCCGCTCTGGCCGCTGAGCCAGGGTGAGTTGGCTGGCGTCAGGGAGACGTTCGTCGAGCGGCTTGTGTCCGGTCGTGAGCCGTCACTCGACGACGTCGACGAAGATCGAGTGGGTTACGCAGACCGTGTCGTGAACGGTGGCATGCCGATGGCTTTGCGCCTTCCCAACGCAGCTGCGCGCGCGCGTTGGTTCGACCAATACGTGCAGCTCACGTTGGAGAAGGATGTCGCGGAGATCACGAAGGTCCGGCGGCGTGTCGTGTTGCCGAGGATCGCCACCGCGGTCGCATCGCGGACAGGGCAATTGCTGAAGGCGACCGATCTCGGCAAAGGCATCGACGCGGACCGCAACACGGTCGAGGACTACTTGCGGTTGCTCGAGGCGGTGTTCTTGTTCCATGTCCTCCCGGCGTGGGGGACGACGTTGCTCGCGCGCGCTGCGTCGACTCCCAAGGTCCATTTCGTCGACTCCGGAATCGCTGCGCGATTGCTCCGAGTCACGCCGGAGAAGTTGCTCGCGGCGAAGGCGAGCGCGCAGCAGCAGTTCGGTCACCTGCTCGAGACGTTCGTAGTCGGCGAGATCCTGAAGCAGACGCACTGGCTCGATGCGCCCGTCGACGTCGGCCACTGGCGCACGCACGACGGAGCCGAGGTCGACTTGGTGATCGAGCGCACGGACGGCTCCGTCCTGGCGATCGAAGTGAAGGCTTCGCCGGACGTGCGCGCGGACGATCTCAAGGGCATCCACGCGCTGTCGCGCAAGCTCGGTGACGATCAGGTCACCGGCGTCGTGCTGCACACGGGGCGCAGCGGTTGGCGCATCGGCAAGAACGTGCTCGCCATCCCGGTCGGCCGGATCTGGCAGTCGGACTGAAGGCGGACACCCCCGCCCACCTCACCCCAGCTGCGCTTCTCCCGCGATCCGCTTCTTGATGATCTCGATGCGCTCGGACTGGCCGCGCGCGGGGAAGCGCTCCCAGAAGCCGTCGCGGCGGAAGTCCTTCGCGATGCCCGCGAGCGAGCGGAATTGCGGCTCGAGCGCCTTCTGCAGTTCAGGGCCGGGCGACAGTGACGCGTCGACCTTGGCGGCGACGTCGGCGCACAGACGCAGCATCGCGGCGATCGTGACGTCGCGCGTGACCATGTGGTTCTTGTTGTCGCCCCACGCGTCGCCGAAGCCCGAGCGGCACGCCTTCAGCACGTCGCGCACGAGACCGTAGCCGCGGTCCTTGCTGCGGCCGCGGCCGTCGTGGATGCGCTTGTCGACGGCCTTGTTGCCGACGAGACGCAGCACTTCGCTGAAGATCTGCGCCTGGTTGATCCACATCTCCTGGCCGCTGCGGCCGCCGAGCATGTTGATGTGGTACTGCAGCGGCGAGTCGCCGTTCTCGTAGAGCGCGCGCACAAGTGACGCCGCGTACTTCTTGTCCGGGTCGGTGCCCCACTCGATGCGCTCGTAGAGGTCGATGAGGTGCGACTTGTTGATGCGCGTGTGCGTGCTGTTGATCACGACGAACATCTCGGTCGCGAAGTCCGTCGTCTTTCCGTCGAAGATCATGACCGGCACTTCGACCTCCGGATTCGCGTCCTTCTCTTGCAGGTAGAAGTGCAGGCCCGCCAATCGATGTTGGCCGTCGATGATGAGGAAGTCGCTGCGCGGCACACTGAGATCGCCCGCAGTCTCGTGGCCGCGAATCGGCGCGAACGTGAGCTTCTCCGGCGTGAACAGCAGCACGGCGCCGGGGATCACCGGCTGGCGCGTCTCGTTGCGGTAGAAGTCCTTGATCTGGCGAACCTTCCTCCGGTTCATCTCACGCTGGAACGAGCCGCTGTTCTTCTCGATCGCCTGCACGTAGCGCTCGACCTCGTCCGCTTCCTTCGCAGCCGTCGCGTCGCCGCCGATCGACTGGCCGCGCTCGCCGTAGAAGCGCGACACGAAGCGCACCTTCTCGAGCAGCTCCTTGGCCTTGTAGCTGACGAAGTAGAACTCGGACTCCTTCTGACGCATGCGCAACGCGAACATGTGAGGCCTCCTTGGGTCGGGCCGGCAGTTTCCGCGCGGCAGGGCAGGAGGCAAGGGACGCCCCTTTCCCGGGCCGTGAAGAGACGGCGAGCTTCCGCGCGACGGGGCCGGGTGCGACCATTTCGCTGCGTCGGCAGCGTCGCTGCTGCCGTCCCGCCGACCTCACAGGATCCACTGCATGCGCGCGCGCCCACCGCTCGTCTCATTCGCCATCGCCCTTCTGTCCGCATGTGCGGCGGCGCAGGTGGCCGGTCCCGATCGCGCTGCCGACCTTCGCTCGAAGTCCATCGAGACTCGGTTGCTCGCGATCGACTGGCTTGCGACCGCGGATCGCAAGGACGCCGACGCGCTGTTGCTCGCGCAGCTGGCGGACAAGGACTGGGAAGTGCAGGAACGCGCCGCCGAGTCGCTCGGCAAGCGCAAGACCAAGTCGGCGTTGGACAAGCTCGTCGACCTGTCGATCGACGGCGAGATCGCGCGCGTGCGCCGCGCCGCGGGTCTTGCCGCCGGCGAAGTGGATGCGGTCGCTGCGTCTGCTGCAGTGTGGAAGCGCTGCAAGGCCAAGGAGCTCGTCGTCGCACAGGAAGCGCTCGCGTTCGTGCTGCGCGGGCATCCTGGCTTCGCCGAGTGCGCCGAGCTGCAGAAGCGACTGCTGGACACAGCGGCGCCCGTGCGCGAGTCGGCTGCCGCAGCATTGCTCGAAGGCGCAGCGGATCGCGCGCAGACGCTGCGTTCGTTGCTCGACTCCCGCTACATCGCCGTGCGCTGCCGCGTCCTCGACACGGTCGCCGAGGCACCGAGGCCAGAAGACCTCGATCCGCTCGTCGAGGCGTTCGGCGGCGAAGGGCAGAACGAAGTGGTGGCGCGCCGGATCTTCCGCGCGCTTGCTGCAGCGCTCGCGCTCGGCGACGGCGATCGCTCTGCGCGCGCGATCGAATCGTTGAAGAAGGCTGGGACCAACGGCATCCAGCTCGTGCGTCGTGCGCGCACGCTGCCGCTGCTCGTCGCGGGCAAGAACCCGGTGCTGCAACCCGCGCAGGCCGTGGACCTGCTGAAGGCCGTCGTTTCCGCGCCTGACGGCGCCGTGCGCGCCGCGGGACTCAAGGCGCTGCGCGAGATCGGCGGCGATGCCGCAGTCGCGGTCGCGCGCGAACGCATGGACAAGGAGACGGACACGCGCGCGTTGGTGCAGTTGATCGAGACGCTGGCCGCGATCGACGGCGAGCGGAAAGAGACGTTTGCGTTCTTCGCGCAGATCGCGAAGGGCAGCGCAGCGTCCTCACTGCGCGAACGCGCGGTCGTGCGCCTCGGCAGGAGCGGCGCGAAGGACGTCGCTGGCACGCTCGCGTCGTTGCTCGCCGACCCCGAGTGGCGCATCGCGTGCGCCGCCGCGGTGTCGCTCGGCAAGACCGACGACGACGCGGCGTTGCAGCCGTTGCAGAAGGCCACCGTCGCATCCGACTGGAAGCTGCGCGGAGCCGCGGCGATCGGCTTCATGCACTGGAGTCGGCCCGAGGCTGTCGACCCGCTGATCTCGCTGCTCGCCGACGCGAGCCCACTCGTTGCGCGCACGGCCCACGCGGCGCTCGGTTCGATCTCGCGCAACTACGAGATCAAGGCGGACGCAAAAGCGTGGCGCGCGTGGTGGGGCACCGCGAAGGGGAAGCACGACTTCACCGACCGCGAGGCTGCCGCAGCCAGGCAGAAGGCCTACGGCTACGCGGCGGCGCCGACGGACGTGTACTCGGGGCTCGACGTCGTGGTGCTGCAGTCGGTCGGCATCGATCTCGACGGCGGCGACCACATCGAGAAGCTGCTGGCCGACCTGAAGGTCACGCATCGCACGACCAAGCCGGGCAGCGTGCTCGCGGCCAACGTGCATCCCGAGGCGATCTTCGTCTCCAATTGCTGGGGCAAGCTCGACGACGGCGACGTCGAGCCGTTGCAGTGGTTCGTCGTCACGGGCGGTTCGTTGTTCGGTTCGTGCTGGGCGTTGACCGAGACGATCGCGCGCATCGAGCCAGGCGTCGCGCAGCTCGCGCAGACCGCGGACCAGGTGATGGACAACGTGCGCGCGTTGCCGTGCAAGCAAGGCAGCCCGTTGCTCACCGGCGTGTTCCCGCCGCAGGTCGTGCCCGTCTACAAGCTCGAAGGCGCGCACCTGATCCAGGTGCTCGATCCCGAGCGCTGCGAAGTTCTCATCGACAGCCCGGACGCCGCGGAGCGATGGGGCTGCGGCAACCTCGCAGCGTGGTTCCGTTGCGGGCACGGGGTGTTGTTCGACTCGGTCAACCACTTCGACCTGCAAGGACTCGCGCAAGCAGGCGAAGCGCTGAAGGACGACTGCGACCGGCAGGCCTATGCGGTGGACCACATGGGGCTCACGCTCGCGGACTGGCGCGCGTCGCGCACGGCTGGCTACTGGAAGAACGCGCAGAAGTCGGCGCAGAGCGTGCCCGACCTCTCGGCCTTCCGGCTGTTGACCAACTTCGTGCGCAGCAAGCGCATGGGCGAGTACTGACCGGTCCGTTGATTGCGCGGCTTCGCTTCGGTCTGCGCCGAGGACTGCCGCCGAAGCGCCCGAATGCGCTCGCCGCCGCGTCGTTCGACGTTGCCTCGGGCCAGAGCTCTCTAGCTCGCTGGAAATACAACGGCCGCCATCCGTAGCCTTCCGCGATGCAAACGAAGGTCCTCGTCTCGATCCTCGCCTGCGCCGCGCTTCTCTCGGGCTGCGTCGCTGCGATCGGCAACTCCGGCTACACGATGTCCCGCCCGAAGTCGTCGCTGCCCCTGTTGGAGCAGCGCGCAGCTTCGGCCCAGCGCATCGTCGACCTGCGCCAGGGCCAGTTGGACGAACTGCGCGCGAGGTCGGCGGCGGCGGCCGAGATCCGTGCGGCCGAGATCGCGCTCGAAGAAGCCCGCCTGGCCCAGCTGGACTGCCAGCTCGAAGTGCAGAGCGTGCGCGAAGGCAAGAAGATCGACTGAACTCGGCCTCGAGGGCTCGCTTGGCGTCTGCGCCGGACCGCCGCTACGGTCCATGCCGATGACCGCCGTCGAACCAACGCCCGCCGCGAACGCCTGCGACCTCGTCGTCGTGTGGGCCTACCGCCGCACGGGCAAGTTCGCGTTCCACGTGCTCACCGGCGCGCTGGAGTCGGCGCCCGACGTCGCGCACGTGCCGATCACGTTCGCCAACGGCGTCGACGCGGTGTGCGCGGCGATCGACGACGCACAGCGGCGCGGCTGCCGCGTGCTCGTCGGTTGGTCGTTCTATTCGCCGGACTTCGCGGAGATGGCGGACGAGCTGCGCGCGGTGCGTTCGCGGACGTCGTCGCGCAACGTGTTGCACGTCGCCGGCGGCGTGCACGCGTCGGCGGAGCCGTTGCAGACGTTGCGCGCGGGCTTCGACCTCGTTGCGATCGGCGAAGGCGAGATCCTCGTGCGCGAGATCGTGCGCGCGATGCTGCGCGGCGAGAGCCCGCGCGGTCTCCAAGGAACGGCCTGGCTCGACGGCGACGACGCGAAGTCCGCGCCGATGAAGCGCAACGGCAAGGCGGAGCGCGTGCAGCTCGACGACTTTCCGCCGTGCGCGCCGGCGCATCGTCGCCACGGCCCGATCGAGATCACGCGCGGCTGCATCTACGCGTGCCGCTTCTGCCAGACGCCGTTCTTCGCGGGCGCCAACTTCCGCCATCGCAGCGTCGAGAACGTGCGCGAATGGGTGCGCTACTTCGTGTCGCGCGACTTTCGCGACTATCGCTTCCTGACGCCGACGTCGATGAGCTACGGCACGCACACGGAGCAGCCGGACCTCGCCGCGGTCGAGGCTTTGCTCTCGACGGTGCGCAACGAGATCGGGCCTTCGCGCAAGCTGTGGTTCGGCACGTTCCCGAGCGAAGTGCGGCCCGAGCACGTCTCGCACGAGGCGCTGCGGCTGCTGTCGCGCTACGTCGACAACCGTTCGCTGATCCTCGGCGGCCAGTCCGGCAGCGACGCGATGCTCGCGCACAGCAAGCGCGGCCACGACGTCGCGACGATCGAGCGCGGCGCCGCGTTGTGCGTCGAACACGGCTTCGTGCCGCACGTCGACTTCTTGTTCGGCATGCCGGGCGAGACCGAGGACGACGTGCAGAAGACGCTGCAGCTGATGGACCGGCTCGTCGCGCTGGGCGCGCGCGTGCACGGCCACACGTTCTTGCCGTTGCCCGGCACGCCGTTCCGCCGCGCGGCGCCCGGCGCGCTCACGGACGAACTGCGCCAGCGCCTCGTGCGCCTCGCGTCGCAAGGCGCGGTCTACGGCCAGTGGGAGCAGCAGGAGACGACGGCGAAGGAGATGGCTGCGCGGCGCGAGGCGTGAGGCGCAGCCGCTGCTTCACCGCGGCTCGCGCAACGGTCGCCGCGGATACGTTCGCTGCGTCTTCTTGCCGTCGCCGTCGATCCACTCGAATGCGACTTCGCTCGCGCGGATCGTGTAGCGCACCGAGTGCTTCTTGCCGCTGACGAGGTAGTCGAGGCGATACGTCGCGTCGCCTTCCTTCTCGAACGCGGTGATCTTGGTGCGCATCGGCTCGCCGGCGGGACGCACGGGCGAAGAACGCGGGCGATGCTCGAGGTCGACCTCGCCGTGGAACGTGCGCTGGATGTAGGGATAGGTCTCCGAGCCGTGGTAGTGGTAGCCCGGTTGTTCGCCGTCGACGAACAGCGGCGGTGCCTGCTCGTGCGGCGCATGCACGTGGCCGCCGGATTCGTCGATCGTTGCCTGTCGCTTGCCCTTCAGGTCGTCGGGCCCGTAGATCGGGTAGCCGTCGATGGACACCGCGACGGGCATGCCCTTGCCGACCTTGTCCTGCAGGTGCGTCGGCGCCGTGTGGTAGTGGTAGTCGTCGCCGCGGCCCGCGTGGCCGCCGAACTCGTCGAGCTCGCCGGCGACCTTCGTGTCGGTGCGGCCGTTCTGCTTGATCGGGTTGAAGATCGGCACGCCGTTGGCCGCGATCGCGACGGGACCTTCGTACGGCAACGCGATCGGCGCGTCGGCGACGCGCGGATGGAGCGGCACGCGCCACGAGTTGCTGCCCTTGTAGGGCTGCGGCAGCGGCACCTGTTGGTTCCACGCCGTGATGCCGACCATCATGCGGTGGCTCGGCATCGCCTCGGTGTCGATGAACAGGTAGTCGTCGTTCCAGCGCAGCTCGACCTCGCCGTCGAACGCCGCGAACACCTTGGCGATCGTCGGCATGTCGCCGGGCGCGCCGCCCATCGCTTCGGTGTTGGCGTGCGAATGCGCCGGCGCCTCGAACGTCGCGCGGAACAGCACCGTGTTGTCGAGGTCGAGGTCCGGCCCCCAGACGAATTGCGCGCCGCTCCAATCGTGCTCGAGGAAGTCCTCGGGATTGGGTCGCACGCGTTCCTGCGTGTAGACGGTCGCGGTCTCCCACAGCGAGTCGTCGAAGCCCGGCTGGTTCCAGTCCGCGGGCATCTCCTGCACGCGCAGCTTCGGGTTCTTCATGTCGCGGTCGATCGGGCCGTGCATGACGACGAACGTGCGCCACGACGGGCCCGACACGATGCGATCCGAGAGCCGCACGATGAGCCCCGCGTCGCCGATCTGCGTGTTGTCATATTCGAGGCCGGTCTGCTGGCCCGCGTAGTCCTTCGCGAGGATGGCGATCGTCATCGGATACGTCGCCTCGAACTCGACCGGCACGACGTCGTGCGGCTTGAACTCCGTCGGGTCGGTCGCGACGAGGCGGCCGTTGACGTAGAGCTTGAACCAGTTGTCGGCGTAGACGACGCCGCGCACCTTCTCCATGTGCACGTGGTCTGCGGGCTGCGTCGCGTTCTGCGGCGCAGGCTCGCGGCGCGGCTGTGGATCCTGCCGCGTTGCTGCGGCCGTCGCGCCGTCGCCGACTTCTTCGCCGCGCAACGCGCCGTCGCCGTCGCGGTCCGCGCGCGAGAACATGCGCAGCACGGTGTCCGCGAGTTCTTGCCGCGTGATCGCGCCGTCGCCGTTGGCGTCGACTTCCTTCGCGTGCTGGTCGACGAATCCCGCGAGCGAGGTGCGCGGCCGGTTCTGCCGGTCCGTGCGTTCTTGCTCGGAGATCGAGCCGTCCTTGTTCGCGTCGTAGCCGGTGATCGTCGCGTCGATGTCGCGCTCGACCTCCTGCTTGGTCAGCACCGAGTCCGTGTCGGCGTCGAGCTCGGCGCGGTGCGCGATGAGCCACGGTTGGCGCGGCGCGCCTTGCGGGTTTTGCGGGCCCTGCGCCGCCTGGCCGCGTTGTCCGCCACCTTGTCCGCCTCCTTGTCCTCGCTGGCCGCCACCCTGCCCGCCACCGCCACCTTGCCCACGCCCACGCGGTTGCGCGCCGCCCGCGGGCTCCTGCGCTCCCGCATCGCCCGTGGTCCCGCCGTCGCGAGCTGCGCGCCGATCCGCTTCGCGCCGCGCCTGGCCGCCGATGCCGCGCCGACGCGGCGCGTTGGGATCGTAGGCGGGGTTCGGCTGGTCCGGGATCGGCGCTGACACGTTCTTCTGCCAGTCCTCGAGCAGCTTCGCGAGCCGCGCGGCGACGTCCTTCTGCGAACGGCTGAGGTCCCGCGTCTCGCCGACGTCGTTGCGCAGGTCGTAGAGCTCGTCGCGGCCCGACTCGTAGAGGCGCAGCAACTTGTAGTCGCCGTCGCGCACCGCCGCGCTCGGTTCGCCTTGCCCGATGTAGGCCGGGAAGTGGAAGAACATCGGCCCGCGCTTCTGCGCCTCGCCTCGGAGCGCCGGCGAGAGGTCGACTCCGTCGAGCGGCTGCGTGGTCGTGCGCGAGGATGCGAGGCCGCACAGCGACAGCAGCGTCGGATAGAGGTCGACCGTGTTGCTCGGCAACTCGGGACGCACACCGCGTTGGATGCCGGGGCCGGCGAGCAGCAACGGCACGCGGATGCCGCCGTCGTAGAGCAGGCCCTTCTTGCCGTTCAACGGTTCGTTGTCGCTCACGTCGCCGCCGTTGTCGGACGTGAACACGACGATCGTGCGCTCGGCGATGCCGAGTTGCTCGAGCGCGCGCTGCAGTCGGCCCATGCCCATGTCGACGCTCTCGACCATGGCTGCGTAGACCGCCTGGTCGCCGCTGAGCCCGCGCGCTTCGTGTTGCGCGACGAGTTCCTTCGGCGCCTGCAGCGGCGTGTGCACTGCGTCCGGCGACAAGAAGCAGAAGAACGGCTTCTGGCCGCAGCCGCGGATGAAGTCGATCGCCTCGTCGAACAGCACGTCCGTCGAGTAGCGGCCGCGCTCGTCGAAGTAGCCGTCGCGGAAGCCGAGGCTGCGGTAGTGGCGGAACTCGTCGAAGCCCTGCGCTGTCGGGCTGTGTTCGCGGTCGTTGGTCGTGCCGAGGTTCCACTTGCCGACGCACGACGTCGCATAGCCACTCGCGCGGAACGCCTCGGCGAGCGTGAACGACTCCGCGGGCAGCTCCTCGCGGTTCTCGGGCACGTTCATCTTGCGCCGCGGTTGGTCGCCGCCCCACGAGTCGCCGACGGTGTAGACGCCGTGCCGCGGCGGATACTGCCCGCTCATCAGGCACGCGCGCGTCGGCGCGCAGTTGGGCGCGCTCGCGTAACTCTGCGCGAACATCGCGCCGCGCGCCGCGAGCGCGTCGAGGTTGGGCGTCCGGTGGACTTTCGAGCCCGTGACGGCGAGGTCCTTCCAGCCCATGTCGTCGATCAGGACGACGACGACGTTGGGCTTCTGCGCGATGGCGTTCGCGGCGAACCCAAACGCGGCGATGGCAGCCAGGAGGAGTCGGAGCATGCGTCCAGCAGTGGATTCCATTGCGAGGGGGAGGACAACGAAGCGCGCGACGCGAGCACACCGCGGGAAACCGCCCGCGTGGAGATTTTGTGTACCGCAACTGCACGTTGAGAGCCTGCTTGACCGGGCCTGAGGCGGTGCCGACCGTGCCTTGTCCCATGGAACCGCCGCCTGCCTCCGAGCCGAGCGCCACGCCGCGCTCCTTCCTCGGCCACGTCCTCGGCGCGTTGCGTGGCGAGCACTATGACTACACGCAAGGCAGCATCCAGAAGGCGATCCTGCTGCTCGCGGTGCCGATGGTGTTGGAGATGGCGCTCGAGTCGACGTTCGCGCTCGTCGACATCTGGTGGGTCAACAAGATCGACAGCGGTTGGTTCGGCGCGACGCCCACGGGCGGCGCGGCGGCGGCCGCAGTCGGCGCGACCGAGGCGATGCTGACGATCGTCTACGCGCTCGCGATCGGCGTGGGCATGGCGGTGACCGCAACCGTCGCGCGCCGTGTCGGCGAGAAGGACCTCGCCGGAGCGGCCATCGCGGGATCGCAAGGCATCGGCCTCGCGGTGCTGATCGGCGTCGTCACTGGCGTGCCGTGCGCGTTCTTCGCCCCCGACCTGCTGTCGCTGATGACGGACGGCAACGAGAAGACCGTGGCCGTCGGCACCGGCTATGCGCAATGGGTCCTCGGCGCGAACGTGATCGTGACGCTGCTGTTCTTGCAGAACGCGATTTTCCGCGGCGCCGGCGACCCGATGCTCGCGCTGAAGACACTCGCCGTGAGCAACGGCATCAACATCGTGCTCGACCCGTGCCTGATCTTCGGGCTCGGGCCGTTCCCGGCGCTCGGCGTGACCGGCGCGGGCGTCGCGACGTGCGCAGGGCGCGCGGTGGCCGTCGTCTACCAGACGTGGGTGCTCACGCGCGGCGACAGTCGCGTGCGTGTGCGGCCGCTCATCCGTTTCGATCGACAGCCGATGCTCGACTTGCTGCGCTTGTCCGCGGGCACGGTGGGGCAGTTCTTGATCGGCACGTCGAGCTGGATCGTGCTGATGCGCATGGTCAACGGCTTCGGCGAAGCGGCGGCCGCCGGCTACACGACCGGCATCCGCATCCTGATGTTCGCGCTGCTACCCGCGTGGGGCCTGTCGAACGCGGCGGCGACGCTCGTCGGCCAGAACCTCGGCGCATCGCGGCCCGATCGCGCAGAGGAGTCGGTGTGGCGCACAGGCCTCTACGACATGGCGTTCCTCGCGTTCGTGACGCTCGTGATGGAGATCGCGCCGGATTGGATCGTCGGGTTGTTCACGACGGATCCCGAAGTCGCGCGCCACGCGGTCGACACGCTGCGCATCGTCGCGGCGGGCTACGTGTTCTATGGCTGGGGCATGGTGACGATGCAGGCGTTCAACGGCGCCGGCGACACGCGCACGCCGACGTGGCTGCACTTCTGGTGCTTCTGGATCGGCCAGCTGCCGCTCGCGTGGTTGCTGTCGGGCCCGATGGGTTGGGGCGTGCACGGCGTGTTCTGGGCCGTGCCCATGGTCGAGTCCGGGTTTGCGGTGGTGGCGGTGTGGCTGTTCCGCCGAGGAAAGTGGAAGACGACGAAGGTGTGAGCGGGCGCGGCCGTTCGCGCGAGGTGCGTGGCGTGTGCTGCGGCGAGGCAGCGCGCACTGGAGCGAGGTCGGAGCGCGCGGCATCCTGAAGGCTCGCGCTCGAGCCTTGCCAACATGACCTTCCTCACGCTCACGAACGACCGCACGGGTCTCGACGGTTTCCCTGCCGGCTTCAAGCTGGTGGCACACGACGATCTCGGCGATCCGCTGGCCGTCGACGCAAAGGGTGTCGTCCATGTCTTCGCGCACGGATACGGCGACTGGAGCCACAGGTGCCAGGCGTTCGCGTCAGTGGAAGCGATGCAGCGCTATGTCGCTTTCCAGTCGCGTCTCGAGATCCCGCACGGCATGGATCTCGAAGCGCTCAAGCAACGCAAACTCGAACTCGAGGCGTTCTCGAAGGAGATGAAGGGCTCGAACTACGCACGTGAGGAGATCTCCGAGACGGTCTCCGAAGTGCGTGACCGCATCGCGGACCTTCGTTTCGCCGCCAGCAAGCGCGGCCGCTCGATCGCCGAACGCCACGCTGTCGGAACGCTCTGCGAGCAGGCGCTGCGCGACGCCGGCGCTCCCGAAGGCTGGATGGTGCGCCCGCACGTCGACAAGCCCAAGGCTGTGTGCGTCATCGGCACGTTCGCGCCGCCGTGGGACGAAGCGCGCGTCGTCGAGGTGTTGCGGCCGGTCGCCGGCAGCTACGAGCTCGTGTGCTTCAAGAGGCCGTGAGGTTGGCGCGCGCGTCGGGATCGGCCGGTGGAGGCGGTGGTTGCGAGAGGCACATCCTCGCCAACCCTCTCACCGCACGACCGTCTCCGTCACCACGTTCGTGAACTTCCACGACGTCGCCGCTCCCGCATGCAGCACGAGTGCTTGCGCTGCGAGGTCGAAGCCGACCAGCGCGCCGACGTTCGGGATCGGCCACGTGCGCGACGCAGAACCCACAGACGCCGGGATCGTCACGGCATCCGCCGCGACGATCGTCAGCGGGTTGAGGTGCAGCAGGCCGAAAGTCGAGAGCCGCAGCGGCCGCGACAGCGTGCGCGCAGCGACGAAGACGATCGCGCCGGTGTCTGCCGTTCCGTATCCGGGCGTCGCTGTGACGTCGAGTTGCAGCGAGCCGCCGAGGCTCGGCAGACGCGGCACGGACAGGTGGCGGTGGAGGTTGAAGAACACGTCGTAGCTGCCGATCACGTCGACATCGCCGTCGCGATCGACGTCGCCGATCGCGTAGGGGCGTGGCACCGCGCCGAAGAAGCCGCTGCCCGCAAAGCGATTGCTCGCGTCGACGAAGTGCCCCGTGCCGTCGTTCAAGAACAACGTCTGGTAGCCGATCAAGTCGAGGTCGCCGTCGTTGTCGAAGTCCGCGAACTGCGGCTCGAGGCCGAACACGCCCGGCAAGCGCGCGAGCGTCTCGTCGGCGAACGTGCCCGTGCCGTCGTTGACGTAGAGCGCGCCGAGCGCCGCGAAGTCGATGTCGCCGTCGCCGTCGAAGTCCGCCGTGGCGATGCCGCCGTCGAAGCCATTGCTCGCAGGAACGCGGCCCGCGGTTGCGTTCACGAACGTCCCGAGCCCGTCGTTGACGTAGAGGCGCGCTTGCGAGCCGGTCTGCGTGTTGGCATCGGCGACGATCAGGTCGCGGTCGCCGTCGCCGTCGATGTCCGCCGCGGCGATGCCTTGCGACCAGAACGCCTCGCCAGCAGGCAAGGACGTCGGGGAAGCGACGAAGCGCCCGGTGCCGTCGTTGCGCCACACGCGGTTGGGTTGCAGCGAGTTGGCCGCGGCGATGTCGAGGTCGCCGTCGTTGTCGAGATCCGCGAGCGCGATGCTGAGCGTGCGGTCGGCGTCGACGGGCAGGTGCGTCGCGGTTGCGTCGGCGAAGTTGCCGCGGCCGTCGTTGAGGTAGAGGCGGTCCTGGCCGTTCTGTCCGAGCACGAGGTCCTGGTCGCCGTCGCGATCCACGTCACCGACTGCAAACGCGTAGAACGTGCGCTGCGTGCCGGTCGGGTTCCAACGCTGCGTCGTCTCGTCGCGCAGCAGGCCCTTGCCGTCGTTGATGTGCAGCAGGCCGAACGCGGGGTTGCTGAACGGCGCTGCCACGAGGTCGAGGTCGCCGTCGTTGTCGATGTCGCAGAGGCGCGAGCACGGTTGCACGTAGTCGATGCGCGAGCCCGATGCGTCGACGAACTCGCGGCCGCCGCGTTCGTTGACGTAGAGACGCAGCCGACCGCTGCTCACGAACAGGTCCTGGTCGCCGTCGCCGTCTGCGTCCGCGGCGCCGATGCCGAAGGCCGCGCCGTCGGAAGCAGGCAACCGCGACGACACGTCGACGAAGCCCGTCGCGTCGTTGCGCAGCAGCACGGTTCCGTTGGTCGTGCAGAACGCAATGTCGAGGTCGCGGTCGCCGTCGAGGTCGAACAGCACAGCCTTCTCCGGCTTCGGCAAGCCGGTGGGCAGCAGGCTCGTCCCATCCGCAAACGCGCCGTTGCCGAGGTTGCGCAAGAGGCCGCAACCGCCGGTCCCCTTCGGCAGCAGCAGGTCGAGGTCGCCGTCGGCGTCGATGTCGCCGGTGATGATCGCGAGCGTGGCGCCAGTCGCCTGCAGCGAGGTCGCAGGTCCGAACACGCCAGCGCCGTTGTTGGGCAGCCACTCCGCGCCCACGGCGTTGCCGCCGCGCACGAGGTCGAGGTCGCCGTCGGCGTCCACGTCGAGCAGCGCGAGCCCGTTGGATCCGCCGTTGGCCGGAAGCGCCGCGGCGCGAACGGCAAAGCGACCCGTTCCGTCGTTGGCGAGCACGACGTCCGCTGCGCCGACGTTGCCGAAGACGAGGTCGACGTCGCCGTCCGCGTCGAGGTCGCCAGCGACGACGGATTCGGATCCCGCTACCGAGAAAGGCAGCGTCGTCGCTGTCGCATCCGTGAACGTGCCGTTGCCGTTGTTGGTGTAGAGGCGGTTTGTCCCCTCGCGCGCGATGACGATGTCGAGATCGCCGTCGCGGTCGAAGTCGGCCATCGCCGCCGCACGGTTGCGGAAGCTGCCGATCGAGGCCGTCGGCAACGTGGACTGCGCGAAGTCGCGCGGACCGTTTCGCAGCAGCAACGCGCCCGCTTCGCCGATCAGTTGTGCGTCGAAGTCCCCGTCGCCGTCCGCGTCGAACCACAAGAACTCGCGCACGCTGCCTCGCACCTGCGGCAGGTGGTCCTTCTGCAGGTGGTCGAACTGGCTCTGCGCGAAGAGAGACGTCGCGAGCAACGACGCAGCGAGGGCGGAAGGGAAGTGCTGGGCCATGGGATTCTGGGGTGCGGAGGTTCGCCGGGTCGGCAACTTAGCGCGGACGGCGCGCCTCCTAGTCATTCCGATCCCGCGTGTCACATGAGCACGGTCGAACGCATAGGGTGTTCGTGGCCGACCCTCGGCTGCCATCCGAAAATGCCGCGGAAGGCGCGTCACGCCCAGGGTGCGGTGCCGCAAGCGTGGCGATCGACGCGCGCATGGTCGCGAAGGCGTGCCCACAGGGTAGGGTGGAACGACCGTGCCCATCCGTCCCTTCGCCGTCTCCTGCGCGCTGACCCTCGCCATCGCGTGCGTGCACGCCCAATCGCCGCGGTGGATCGCCGGCGTGGCCCCGCATCTCGCCACGAGCAACGACGAGAACGAATGCGGCATCGGCGCCGTGGTGCCTTGGGCCGACAGGCTGTGGGTCGTGACCTATGCGCCGCATGCGCCCACTGGCAGCACCGACAAGCTCTACGAGATCACGGCCGACCATCGGCTCGTCGTCCGTCCGGAGAGCATCGGTGGCACGCCCGCCAGCCGCATGATCCACCGCGAGTCGCAGCAGTTGTTCATAGGGCCGTATGCGATCGACGCGAAGGGCAACGTCCGCGTGATTCCCTACGCGCGCATGTTCGGGCGACCGACCGGAGCGGCACGCCACCTGTCGGATCCGGAGAACAAGCTCTACGTCGCGACGATGGAAGAAGGCCTCTACGAGGTCGACGTGCGCACGCTCGAAGTGACAGAGCTGTGGGCCGACGAACAGAAGAAGGCGGGCCGTCACTCGGGATTGCCCGGCTATCACGGCAAAGGCCTGTATTCGGGCCAAGGTCGACTGGTCTACGCAAACAACGGTGAGCACGGGGCGGCGGCGTTGCGCGATCCGACCACTCCGTCCGGCGTGCTCGCCGAATGGGACGGCAAAGCCGATGCGTGGACGGTGGTGCGGCGCAACCAGTTCACCGAAGTGACGGGGCCCGGCGGCATCCACGGCAACGCGGATCCCGAACGCGATCCGATCTGGTCGATCGGCTGGGACCACCGCTCGTTGTTGCTGCAAGTCCTCGACGGCGGTCGCTGGCACACGTTCCGGTTGCCGAAGGGTTCGCACAGCTACGACGGGGCGCACGGTTGGAACACGGAGTGGCCGCGCATCCGCGACATCGGCGAGGACTCGTTGCTCATGACGATGCACGGCGTGTTCTGGCGCTTCCCGCGCGAGTTCCGTGCAGGCAACACCAAAGGCATCGCCGCGCGCTCCGCATACCTCAAGGTGATCGGCGACTTCTGCCGCTGGCAGGATCGTGTGGTGTTCGGCTGTGACGACACCGCGAAGTCGGAGTTCCTCAATGCGAGGAAGGCGAAGGGTCGCATCGCCGCGCCGCGGTCGCAGAGCAACTTGTGGTTCGTCGAGCCGGAGCGCATCGGTGCGCTCGGTCCTGTTCGCGCCGTCGGCGGCCTTTGGGCCCACGAGGACGTCGCGGCCGGCACGGTCACGGATCCGCTGCTCGTGAACAGCGTCGCCGCGAACGGGCGCAGCGCCGACTTCGCGCACCGCGGCCTGCATCTTGCGCATGCTGGCGACGTCGCGGCGACGATCGTCGTCGAGGCGGATGCAGAAGGGACGGGCGCGTGGGCTGTGGCTCGCACCGTCGAACTGCCGCCGCACGGGCATGCATGGATCGAGCTCGACTTCCCAGCGATCTGGATCCGTCTGCGAACCGAGTCGTCGCTGCGCGTAGCGGTCGCCGTGGCGCACCTGTCGGGAGCAGACGAACGCGGCACGCAGCCTGGACCGCAGTTCCGCGGCCTTGCGGCGGCGGGCAGCGATGTGGCGACGGATGGCATCGTGCGCGCGCTCGGTTCGAAGGACATGCGGCTCGCGCTCGCGGCGATGCGATGCGATGCAGACGGCGCCATGCGCGAACTCGGCGGATACGTGCTAGACGTGGATCTCGTGCTGCGACCCGACGAGGACGTGGAGCGGGCACGCAGGACGCGCGAGGACGCGGCGATCCCGAAGGGCGTGATCGAGGTGGACGACGCGTCGGTTGTGGTCGTCGACGATCGCGGCCGACGCTGGCGGTTGCCGCGCACGGATGACACGAACAACGCGCAGCAGCCGTTTGCCGAACGGCGCGTGTGTCGCGAAGTGGCGACCGAACGCGACCTGTTCTCCGCGCACGGCACCGTCTACGAACTGCCCGCCGAGAACGCGGGCGGCTTCGCGAAGCTGCGCCCGATCGCTTCGCACGGCCTTGCGATCCACGACTTCTGTTCGTGGCGAGGCCTGCTGGTGATGACCGGCGTGCAAGCAGGCGCGACGGAGTCCGAACGCATCGTGCGCTCAGCCGACGGCAATGCCGCGGTGTGGCTCGGCGTCGTCGACGACCTGTGGCAACTCGGCAAGGTGCGCGGAATCGGCGGTCCGTGGAAGCGCACGCGGGTCCAGCCGAGTGAGCCTAGTGACCCGTTCTTGACGACGGGCTACGACCACAAGGAGCTCGAACTGCAGCACGACGCGGACAAGGCGGTCACGTTCGCGCTCGAGGCGGATCTCTGTGGCGACGGCAAGTGGACGGTCGTGCAGCGCTTCGTCGTGCCGCCTGGCGATACGGTGCGCCACGTGTTTCCGCGTGGGTGGTCTGCGTATTGGGTGCGCCTGCGCGTCGACGTCGCATGTGCGGCGACCGCGCAGTTCACCTACCGGTGAGGCGCGGACGCGGAAGCGCTGAGTTGCGCGCAGTCGCGGGGGCGTTGACGCGCAGTTCGCCGGCGCAGTAAGCAGGTCCGTCCAGGGACACGGAATGAACATCCCCAGAGTCGACCTCGCTTGCGCGACGATCGTCCGCACCGCGCTCGAAGTGGTGCGGCCGCAGTTCCGGCTCGACTACCACCACGGCATCCACGGCGTCGCGCACTGGAGCCGCGTGTGGCTGCACGGCCGCACGATCGCGCGTTCGCTCGACGTCGATCCGCGCATCGTTGCGTGGTTTGCCTACCTGCACGACAGCCAGCGGCACGACGACGGCATCGACCGCGGCCACGGTTCGCGCGCGGCGGACTTCGCGGTGCGTTTGCGCAAACAAGGCGCGCTCGCAGAACTTGACGGCACGGCGTTCGAGCAGTTGTGCGAGGCGATGCGGCTCCACAGCGACGGGCACACGGAGAACGAGCCCGCGATCCGCGCCTGCTGGGACGCCGACCGCCTCGACCTCGGCCGCGTCGGCATCACGCCGCATCCGCGCTACCTGTGCACCGAGCACGGCAAGTCGCGCTCGACGATCGAGTATGCGCTGACGTTGACCGACGCGGCCGACCGGCGCAGGCCGCGTCGGCGTTGAGGCGCGCGCGCCGCGGGATCAGTTCTCGCGCACGAGCCGGATCGACCGCACGTTGACGACCGCTTCGCCGGGCTTCGACAGCGCGCGCAGCACCGCGCGATGGGAACCGAACGGCAGTTCGACGCGGCCTGCTTCGACCGTGCGATACGACTGCCAACCGCCGGTTGCGGGCACCGTGAACTCCGCCGTGCCGCTGCCGCCTTCGACCTCGAACCGCACGCGCGCGCCCGCTGCTGCATCGGCGCAAGCGATGTCGGCGACGATGCGGAACGCGCCGCCTTGCGTGGCGCCGAGCCCGATCGGCCACGACGCGGTCGCCTTCGGGTCGAGCCAGTAGCCGATGTTGTGCTGGACGTCGCCGATCACGCCGACGCGTTCGACGCGGAGCGACGGGCCTTCGAGCGTCGCGTCGTGCGGCGTGAGCGTGATCGTGCCGTCGTTCGCCGGGAACACGAGGAACGGCATCGCCTCGATCGCGCCGTCGACGTCGAGCCGCACGACCGACACCGCAGCGTCGATCGGCGACTTCGGCAACGACACGACGAGCCGCCCTGCCTCTTGTTCGCTCGCGGTGAACGTGAGCGTCGCGTCGCTGCCGAGCAACCGTGCCGACCGCACCTTTGCGCGAACGGGCACGACGAGCCGGCCGTCCGCGGGCCAGTCCCAGACGTGCAGGTAGAGCGTGCCGGGCTTCTGCGTCGCGCGGCCCCATGCGAGCCGTTGGAACGGGCTCGCGGTCGTGCCGTAGATCGCTTCGCCGTGCGTCTGCATCCATTCGCCGACGGAGCGCAGCGTCGCCGCGGCCTGCTCGGGCACGCGGCCCCTTGCGTCTGGTCCGATGTTGAGCAGCAGGTTGCCGCCCTTCGACACGATGTCGGAGAGCAGGCGCACGACGGTCGTGGTGTCTTTCCAGTGGTTGTCGTGCGCGCTGTAGCCGTAGCTCTCGTTGAGCGTGTGGTTGACCTCCCAGTCCATGCCGGGGAGGCCCGTCGGCGGCACGTACTTCTCGGGCGTGCCGTAGTCGCCGTTCTTGTTCTCGAGGCCGAAGAACAGGCGGTTGTTGACGAGGATCGACGGCTGCGCGTCGCGCATGTCCGCCATCAGCTGCGCCGCGCCCCACGCTTCGCCTTGCCGCGACTCGTCGGAGTAGTCGAACCAGATCGTCGCGAGGTCGCCGTAGCCGGTGAGCAGTTCGCGAACGTGTGCGCGCACGTAGGCCTTGTAGCGCGCGTGGTCGCGAACGTGCCCGTCCTTCGGGTAGCCGGGCAGCGCCATCTCGTAGGCGTCCGGGTGCTGCCAATCGAGCAGCGAGTAGTAGAAGCCCGGCTTCAGCCCGCGCGAACGCATCGCGTCCGCGAACTCGCGCGCGACGTCGCGGCCCTTCGGCGAGATGTTGGTGCCGCCTGCGATGTCGTTGGCGAGCGAATACGGCTCCTTCGACTGGAACAGCGTGAAGCCGTCGTGGTGCTTCGAGGTCATCACCGCGTAGCGCATGCCAGCGGCCTTCGCGAGATCGGCCCACGCGTCGGCAAAGCCCGCCTCCGGATGGAACGCGGGCTTCATCTGCCGCGCATACTCCGCGCACGGCACCGCGGCCCAGTGCTGGATCCACTCCGCGTAGTGCTGCTCGTAGCGCTTGCCGTCCCAGAAACCGCCCGCCGGCGAGTAGAGGCCGAAGTGCACGAACATGCCGAAGCGCGCCTCGCGCCACCTCGCCATGCGCGCGTCGCGCGTCGCGGCCCAGGCCGCGATCTGCTGGGCCTCGGCGTCGTTGCGTTGTGGCGCGGGTTGCTGCGCGCGCGGCGATGCTGTGAGGAGCGTGGCGGTAAGCAGCGCGGGGAGTGCGGGATGCATGCGCCACAGGCTAGCGATGCGCCGCCGCGATGGGGAACCTGCGTCGCGCCGCATTCGCATGTGGCGGCCTCTTTGCCGTCGAGGTCGTCTGATGGCGTTGCGCAGTGTGTGTCGAGGCCCTGCGCGCCCGCACGGCGCGCAATCGGCTCAGGAACTCGCGGCGTCTGTTGCGCAGAGGACTGCGTGGATCTGCGTTGCCACCGAGTCGCGAATAGGCACAGGCAACATGCCTTCGGTCAGCGATGCGTCGGCAAGCTGCCGATTCATCCAATCGACGCAGTCGCGCTCGAGTTGTTCCAGCGCGCGTCGGCGTTCGGCGCCGCCTTCGGCAACGGCTTCGGCGTGGCACCAGCGATGCAGCATCCCAAGCGTGCGGAACGGCAGTATGCGCAGGCGGCGACGCGCGCGGTTGACGAACATCGCCGGCTTGGAAGCTGCGGGCGCTTCGGTGTTGAGCGCCAGCAGGCGGCGAAGCACGGCAGAGCCTTCGAGGATCGCGCAGAGGAGAGGATCGCCCAGCGCATGATCGTGCGCGCGTTCCTTGGCACGGGCCACGAGTGCGATCGTCGTGTCGTAGAGGGTGGCGAGCCCGCTCGTCGCATCCGACATCGGGCGCTCGCCCGCGGCTTCCGCTTCTCGCCAGAGCGGAACCTCGGGAATGAGGCCGAGCGTTCCGTGCTTCGCGGCAAAGCCGAAGCTGCAGTCGCCGGCGTTCCAGGATCCTGGCGCATGTTCGACCATGGCGCGCATGTCGTCGGCCAAGAACACGCCGGCGGACAGCTTCTGCATCTCCCCATACGGGTCGCCCTCCGCGTCCAACGGGACGCCGTGGGCCGTCGACGCTTGCGTCAGGTCGGCTGCAAGCTGCGAATGCGGGCGACTGAGGACATGGAACGCGCCGCCGTGGTCCGCGTTGTGGAGCGAGACCATGAGCGCGGGGCGCAATCGTTCGATTGCGGACATCCACGCCTTGGTCTCGGGCGTCGACTGGTCGAAGCGATATCCGCTGGCGCTCAGGGGGAACGTGTATTCGGCCTGGTGCTGGAACGCAGGGCGGTAGAAACCGCGGCTGTAGGCGCCGAAGTCGTGGGGCGTGTCCAGCCACGAGCCATTCCAAGCCAGTCCATCCGGCTCGATCGAGGGGATGAAGTGCCACTGGAAGGGCGACTCCGCGAGCAGCGGATGGCGCGAACGCAGCATCGACAGCAGCGTCACGATCGTCAGTCCGCCGATGGGCTCGTTCGGGTGAGGCGTGCCGACGACCAGCGCCGTCTTGCGACCCTTCGATGGCGGGGAGACGAGGTGGATGGGCCTGCCGCCGCGGCTGGTTCCGATCTGCTCCACGGGCACGCCCGCGCCACGCAACTCACGGCACAGTTCGTCGAGCTCGTCGATGCTCGGCAGGGTCGTGCGCGCCGGAACTGCTGCGTGAACTTCTGCGGGGTCGATCCTGCTCGAACGTGCTCCCGGCTGCATCGCATCGCGGCGGCCTGCGTCTGCGGACTCCTGCGTCGGCGCCGGCGGAGTCTGTGCCTGCTTCGACGGATCGGGTCGGTCTGCGGAATCAGAGGAGCTGCAGGTCATGGCCGGATGCGAACCCTGGTGCGATGGGGCTCATGGGGGCGCTCGCGACGCGTCCCTTCGAGCGGGGAGTCGAGGTTGATACCGCGAAGCCCGCTGGCCGCAATGTGCTGCTCGTGCTGGCCCGGAGTGCGTGCTCGGGTTCCGAGCCTTGGTCCCCAGCCTGCCGCCGAGACGTGCTCGGCGGTCGCGGAACGCGCCTCATGTCGAGGCGCGCGCTGCCTCACACACTGAAGCGGAAGTGCAGCACGTCGCCGTCCTCGACGACGTACTCCTTGCCTTCGATGCGATAGAGCCCCTTCTCGCGCGCGGCCGCGACGCTGCCGCACTTCACGAGGTCCTCGTAGCTGACGGTCTCGGCCTTGATGAAGCCGCGCTCGAAGTCGGTGTGGATGACGCCGGCGGCCTTCGGCGCGGTATCGCCGGCGTGGATGGTCCACGCGCGGACTTCCTTCTCGCCTGCCGTGAAGTAGGTGCGCAGGCCGAGCAGGTGGTAGGTCGCCTTGATCAGCGAGCCGACGCCGCTCTCCTGCACGCCGAGGTCGAGCAGGAACGCCTTTGCGTCCTCGGGCGACAGGTCGACGAGGTCGCTCTCGATCTGCGCCGAGATCACGACCGCTTCGCACGCGAGGTGGGTCTTCGCGTACTCGCGGACCTTCTGCACGTAGGGGTTCTTGTCGGCGGTCGCGAGTTCGTTGTCCTTGACGTTGCAGGCGAAGATCGTCGCCTTGTCGGTCAGCAGCTGGAGGTTCTTGGCGATGACCTTCTCCTCTGCGTTGAACTCGCACAGGATCGCCGGCTTGCCCGAGTCGAGCACGGGCATCAGCTTCTGCATCACCGCGACTTCGGCGATCGCTTCCTTGTCGCCGCGCTTTGCCTGCTTCTCCTGCTTGTCGAGTCGCTTCTGCACGGACTCGAGGTCGGCGAGCACGAGCTCCGTCGTGATGATCTCGATGTCGCGAACGGGATCGACGGTGCCCGACACGTGGTGGATGTCCGCGTCCTCGAAGCAGCGCACGACCTGCACGATCGCGTCGACTTCGCGGATGTGGCTCAAGAACTTGTTGCCGAGCCCTTCGCCCGTCGCTGCGCCCTTGACGAGGCCGGCGATGTCGACGAACTCGATCGTCGCCGGGATCACGACGTTGGTCTTGGCGATCTTCTGCAGCACGTAGAGCCGGTCGTCCGGCACCGTGACGATGCCGACGTTTGGGTCGATCGTGCAGAACGGGTAGTTGGCCGCCTGCGCCTTTTGCGTGCGCGTGACGGCGTTGAAGAGCGTGGACTTGCCGACGTTGGGCAACCCGACGATGCCTGCCTTGAGTGTCATTGCGATTGCCCTGAGTCGGCGTGTCTGTCGTTCACTTGGAAGCGGTGACTTCGGCGATCGCCTTGGTCAATGCCGGCACGATCTCGAACGCGTCGCCGACGATGCCGTAGTCCGCGACCTTGAAGATCGGCGCGTCGGCGTCCTTGTTGATCGCGACGATCGTGCGCGCGGTGCGCATGCCGGCGAGGTGCTGGATCGCGCCGCTGATGCCGATCGCGAAGTAGAGCGTCGGGCTGACGACCTTGCCGGTCTGGCCGACTTGCTCGCTGTGCGAACGCCATCCCGCGTCGACGACGGCGCGCGACGCGCCGACCGCGGCGACGCCGGGGCCGAACGCAGCGGCGAGGTCCTCGATCATCTTGAAGTGCTGCGGCTCCTTGAGGCCGCGGCCGCCGGCGACGACGACCTTCGCTTCCTGCAGCGGCACCTTGTCGGACGCAGCGGCGATCAGCTCCTTCACGACGGAGAGCAGGCTGCCTGCGTCCGTCGCGGCCTTTTCGACCGCGGCGCCCGAGCCCGAGGCGGGCTGGAAGTTGTTGGGGCGCAGCGTGGCGAGGAACGGCTTCTTGTTGGCCTGCACGTTGAGCAGCGCCTTGCCGGCGAACACCGGCTTCTGCGCCGTGAACGTGCCGCCGTTGCAGCCGACTGCGACCACGTCCGTGACGAGGCCCGCGTCGAGGTGCGCGGCGACGCGCGGCAGGAGGTCCTTGCCCATCGCGGTGTGCGCCATCAGGACGGCGGCCGCGCCGTGCTGCTTGCAGCGCTCGGTGACGATGCGTGCGTAGGCGTCGCCCGAGAAGTTGGCGAGGCTCGGCGAGTCGACGAGCACGACCTGGTGCGCGCCGCTGTTCGCGAGTTCTTGGCCGGCTGCGTCGAGCCCGCTGCCGAGCGCGATGGCGATGACCTTGCCGCCCGTGCTGGCTGCGAGCTGCAGGCCAGCGGCGACTGCTTCGAGCGACGGGCGCTTGAGCTTGCCCGCGCGGACTTCGGCGACGACGACGATGTTGCTCATGATGTGTGCTCCGCTCGGGATCAGAGGACCTTGGCTTCGTTGCGCAGCGCGGCGACGAGCGCCGAGACGGCGTCGACGCTGGTGCCGAGGATCTTGCCTGCGGCGCGCGGCTTGGGCAGTTCGAGCGACGTGACCGACATCGCTGCCTCGGGCAGCTGCGCGGGCGTCTCGGTGTAGGGCTTCTTCTTCGCCGCCATGATGCCCTTCAGGTTGGCGTAGCGCGGCTCGTTGAGGCCCTTGTTGCAGCTCAGCACCGCGGGCGTCTTGCACGTCAGCACTTCGCGCGCGCCTTCGATGTCGCGCTCCGCCGTGAACGTGCCGTTCTCCAGCGTGAGCTTGGCGACCTCGGTCACGCAGCCGAAGCCCAGCATCGCCGCGAGGCGCGAGGGCAGCTGGTTGTTGTCCGCGTCGACGGCCTGCTTGCCGCAGAGCACGAGGTCGCACTTGACCGTCTTGATCCACGCCGCGAGCGCCTGCGCGCACGCCCAACTGTCGACGACCCACTGGTCCGTCGCGAGCAGGACCGCCTGGTCGGCGCCGCGCGCGAGCGCGTCGCGCAGCTCCTTCTCCGCCGCCTTCGGGCCGAGCGTGACAACCGTCACCGAACCGGCATTGAGCTGCTCCTTGATGCGGAGCGCCTGCTCGAGGGCGAACTCGTCGTAGGCGTTCAGTTCGAACTTCACGCCGGTGGTGTCGAAGGACTTGCCGTCGGCGGCGACCTTGATCGCCGTGTCCGTGGCCGGGACGCGCTTGACGCAGACTACGATGTCCATGCTCGTTGCGTGGGGAAGGGGGCTTGCCGGCCGGGTTGGCCGGGTTTTGGGGCGAGGAGTCTAGCGGCTCCCTCGGTCCCGGCAGGCGTGCTTTTTGGCCGGGGGCGAAGGGGTGCGCGTGCGCTGCCGCTGGGTGTGCGCGTTCGACCGCAACCTCAGAAGTGGATGCGGGCCAGAGGCTTCGGCTTCCCGTAGCGGTTGCTTCGCGGCCGGGACGAAGTCGCGACCGACGGGTCCGCGACGTTGGCGAGGCCCGAACGCGACCGACGGCCGCGTCGCGCGCCTCCTTTGCCCTCCGCTACACCGAGTCCAACCCGTCCACGAACACCGCCGCCGCGACCTCGTCCGTCAGCGCTGCGACCATCGGGCCGGCGACCGTCGCGACCTCGATGCACGCGGGGCCGAGTTCGCGCACGAGCGCCTTTCGATACGGCGGGACGATGGCGATGGCCTGCGGTTGGCCTGCGAGGTCAGTGGTTGGGCGATCAGGCCATCACCCGGCGAGATGTCTTGTCTCAGATAGAAGCCACCTACTTTGCATAGTGTGTAGCTAGAACTTCTGCGCACCTCTCGAGGGCATTCTCTGCATGGCTTGTCATTTTGTGTCCCATGAGCGACCGTCGAGCAGATGCGATGTTTCTGTTCTTAGATTGCTCATTCATGTCCGCATACATAAAGCTGGCGATTGCCTGCGGGGGGTCGGCAAAAATACGCATTAAGGCTCTGCGATGCTTGCGTACTTCCTTATGAAAAGGAAACCCTAGGTGGGCACCTCCAATCAGCCATATCAGCAATAGCAAGAAACCGATTGCAAGCGCTGGAAGCGGATCGCCTGATAGGTTGGGACCAATTGCTATAGTCAAGAGGCAAGCCAAACCCGTAGTCCATCGAAAGGTTGAAGCACTACTGCTTCTGCTCTTCGCGTCGCGCAGTCTTCTAGAGAGTGTCTCTATGTCGATCGGGCAGTCGCCAGACAGTGCGCCGCTGACTACATTAAAGAAGTGGCGGTGGTTAGAGCCGTTGGCGTCGTAACATATCCGAACGCACGGTATGTCTAATGGAGTCGATTGAAGGTTTGTGACGGACGATACCGCCCTGAAGACTTCCGTCGCAACTCTCTGGGAAGCCTTCATGCCAGCGTTTTCGACAATACTCTGACCCTTATGGTGTGCCCATGACTGCTTCGAATCTAGTTGCCGATTTTGTTTGTGATAACCATTTGCCTGTGTCTGATGTCTGAGCCCCCGAAAGACGTGCTCCGCTTCGTGCTGTGTAATATCTTCGAGCGCCGGCAGACACAATTCAAAATCAAATTGATGGGAGCCGTTGCATGCCTGCCAAGTTTTGACTACCTCGAAAGGGCTCTTTAGAACTTGATCTACGGAGTTCTGTCCCGCCCAACTGCAGTGGACGTTCATGGTATAAAGCCAGGCCGGGACCAACAGTGCTTCGACGTGCATTGTCAGGTTTTCTGGGTCATCGAATGCAAGTTCTTCGGCCTTCATCTTGTTGATCAGTGCTTCGCGTGCCTTTTGGCGGCTGGTTTCTGCTGAGTCAACGATATGGACGGCTGAGGAAGCGTCGGTGGCAGTGCTCTCAGGTGCTGCGCCAGTTTCTGTGTGCTGCTTGCTCTTCAGTCGAAGTCGCTTAGGTATGATGAAGTTCGATCCGCAATGAGGGCACTCGGCCTCTTGGCCCTCCCATTCAGCTTCGATGTCGAAGGATGTTTGGCACATGGGGCATGAGCATTTGGACGGATTATGCATAGGTTGCCGCTTGTAGGTTCTTGCCTAGTCTCGTTGCGCCATGGTTCTGGGATGGCGTACTAATCGAGACGGCGGCATCCCTCAAGTGTGGATGCATTCGGGTCGCCTCGCGATTCCAGTGCCCTTCGCTACACCGAGTCCAACCCGTCCACGAACACCGCCGCCGCGACCTCGTCCGTCAGCGCTGCGACCATCGGGCCGGCGACCGTCGCGACCTCGATGCACGCGGGGCCGAGTTCGCGCACGAGCGCCTGGCGATACGGCGGGACGATGGCGATGGCCTGCGGTTGGCCGGCGAGGTCGAGCGCGCGCGGCAGCAATGCGGCGACGTCCTGGTCCGTGCCGCCGAACTCGTGCCACCAGCCGTGCAGGTCGGCGCCCTTGCCGGTGCACGCATATGCGACGACTTCGCCGTCGCGTTCGAGCACGTAGGTCGAGAGGCCGGGCGTCGTGAGCAGCGCCGACATCGCGCGCGCCGAACGCTCGAGCCGCAGCGGCTTCTGTTCGTGCAGCGCGCACAGTCGCGCGTGGTCGCGGATCGTCGCTTCGCGCACGACGTCACCGGCGAGCGCGGTGCCGTTCGACTCGACGACGCAACACGTCTCGTCGGCGCCGGGGCGGAAGCCGCAGCGCGCGTAGAGGCCCTGCTCCTCGGCCCACAGCAGCGCGAACGAAGCGCCGAGCTGCTTGCAGGCGTCGAGGCTCGCGCGCACGACGCGTTGCGCGAAGCCGTGGCCGCGGAAGTCGGGATCGGTCGCGACCGAGCCGAGCATCGCGACGCGGCGCGGGCCGCGGTCGGTGTGCGCGCGCGCGATGCGGAACGCGCAGTGGCTCACGAGACGGTCGCCGTCGAACAGCGCGCAGAAGCGGCCGTCGCCGTCGCTGCGGTACAGCTGCGGCCACGTGTGCTGCGCGCCGTAGAACGCGCCCGGCAGCAGCCATTCGTCGATCTGCTGCAGGTGCGGCGTGATCGCCGCGCGGTCGCAGAAGCGCAGTTCCGGCGCGGCGATCAGGCTCACGGCAGCCTCGTCTTGAATGCGTCCTCGAGCGCGCGGCGCAGGTCCATCGCCTGCTGGAAGCCGGTGTCGGCGTCTTCGATCGCGCGCTTCAACGACTCGGCGTCGTCGACGGGCTCGGGTTCTGCGTGTTCTTGCGCGAGGTTCTCGAGCGACTCGAGCAGCCTGCGGAACGCGGGCGACGACTCGCGCGAAGACGGCGTCGCCGCGGGTTGCGCGACGTTGCCGACTTGCGGCGTCGTGTTGAGGGGATTGGTCGGAAGGGTCATGGGGTCCCGATCACAAGAAGTTCTGGAGGCTGGTCTGGATCACGCGCGAGCCCATCTGCAGCGCGGCCTGGTAGGCGATGTCCTGGCGTTGCAGCGCGAGGATGGCCTCGGCCATGTCGGTGTCCTGCAGGTCCGAGAGCGACTTCTCGCGCGAGACGCGCAGGCCGCTCACGCGGTTGTCGAGCGCCTGCATGCTCGCGGAGCGGAAGCCGAGTTCGGAGAGGCCGTCGAGCACCGAGTCGTGCGCCGAGTCGATCTCCGACAGCAGCGCCGACGCGCGCTGGCGCACGGTCTCGTCGCTGACGTTGTTGGTGTTCTGCAGGATGTCGCGCAGCGAGATCAGCAGCGTGAACGCGTCGAACGTGCCGCCGTGCTCGATCTCGTCGGAGCCGATGCGCGAGAGCCCGGTGACGTCGATGTGCACCGTGCTGCCGTTGTTGGCGTCGCGCACGCCGACCGCGGTTGCCGAGAAGTCCGAGACCTCGATCGAGCTCGCGCCGCCGTCGACGCTGAGCGCGGCCTTCGCGGTGAACGTGCCCGTCGCCGGCGTCGGCGCCGCGGTGACCGTGAGGTTGAGCGTGCGGCCGTCCGACGTGACGAAGTCCTGGTTGCTCGCGGGGATCGCGATCGCGGGACCGCCGCCGATGCTGAGCGAGGGCGGCGCGGCGGTGTAGGCGTAGGAGACTTCGCCGACGAGGTTGGTGTCGCCGTTGCCGGCGGCAATGCCGGTCGGCGCGTCGGTGTGCAGCCCTGCGAACGTCACCGACAGCGTCTGGAAGCCCACCGCGGTGTCGCCGTATCCCGTCGCGCGCGCGCCCGTGCCGCCGGTCAGCGTCGCGCCGGTGCGTTCGCGCGTCATGAAGATCGAGTCGCCCGCGAGGTTGATGCCCGTCTGCACGCCGGGAGCAACCTCGATGTCGAGGCGCTCGCGGTTGCCGTTGTAGACGACGCGCGTGCCGGACGCGGTCTCCTCGATCGCGAACGGCGGCGTGCCGCTCTCGGTGCCGCCGAACAGGAAACGTTCGCCGCGGCGCGAGTTGCCGATGCCCACGAGTTGCTGCAGCAACTGGTCCATCTCGGCGCCGATGCTCGCGCGGTCGCCCTGCGCGAACGTGCCGTTGCTCGCCTGCATCGTGAGCTCGCGCACGCGCTGCATGACCGACGACGCGTCCTCGAGCGCGGCCGCGCCGGTGTCGAGCGACTCGCGCGCGAGCGCGACGTTGTCCGACATCTGCGCGAGGTTCTTGAGGTCGCTCTGCATCGGCAGCAGTCGCAGCGCCGCGATCGGGTCGTCGGACGGCAGCTCGATGCGCTTGCCGCTCGCGACCTGCTGCTGCAGGCCCGTGTACTTCGTCAAGCTGCGCTGGATGTCGCCGAGCGCGCGCTGGAACAAGTGCCCTTGCGTGATGCGCATCTTCGTCACCTCCCCAGGTTGATCAGAGTGTCGGTGAGCTCTTGCACGGTCGACAAGAACCGCGCGGCCGCGTCGAACGACTGCTGGAACCGGACCATGTCGAGCATCTCCTCGTCGAGGTTGACGCCGCTCACGGACTCGCGTTCGGCCTCGAGCCGCTGCAGCAAGAGGTCCTGCGCCGACAGCGTGTCTTCCGCGCCCGCGGTCTCGAAGCCCACGTCGCCGACGACGTCGGCCCAGAAGTCCTCGATCGAGTTCGCTTCGAGGTCGTCGATCTCGGAGCTGCGGAGGTCGAGCAGGCGGACGAGGTTGCCCGCGTCGCCCGTTGCGCCGCCGATGCCGGCCGCGAGCGCGTCGACGTTGGCGCGCAGGTCCGAGCTCACCGAGATGTCCGCGGCGCTGCTGCCGTGGAAGAACGAGTTGATGCCGAGGGCGACGAGGATGTCGCTCGTGTCGCTGTCCGCGAGCACGTCGAGGGAGAACGCTTGTCCCGCGCTCTGCGAGACCGCGCCCGGCCCGAACGAGATCTTCACGCCGTTGCCGACTTCGAGGTCGGTTCCGGGCTCGTAGCCCTGGCCGACGTCGAGCGTCGCGACGAGCGCGCCAGCGCGGTCGTAGACCGACACCATGAGGTTCGGCGTGACGCCGATCTGGCCGTCGCCCGATGCGTAGAACGTGTAGGCATCGTTCTCCGCGCCGGTGAACGCGCCGCTGACGCGCACGTCGACGGCGTTCTCCTGGCCGTAGAGCGTCGTCGTCGGCAAGCCCAGCGCCGCGACCGCCGTGCCCGCGCCGACGTTGGCGAAGCCGAGTTGCGCCGTTGCGCCGCTCTGCGCGCTCGTGATGACGAGGCGGCCGTTCACGTTCGTGGCCGTGCCGTTGCCGGCGAGGTCCGCGTTGATCGCGGCGACGAGTTCGTCGGTCGTCGCGGCAGCGGGGTTCGCGAAGTCGGCGAGGTCGAGCGTGACGTTCGTCGACTGCGGCGTAGCGGTGGTGCCCGTCTGCACGGTGAACGACACGGGGAACGTCTGCGTCGACAGGTCGTAGGGCCCGGTGATCGAGCTGCCGGCGGTCGGCTGGGCGCCGCCGAAGGTGCCCGCGACGTTCGGGTTGGGATCGAGGCGCGGCGAGAAGTCGAAGCCGTAGCCAGCGTCCGCGGCGATGCGCAGCTTGCCCGTCGGGTCGACGCTCGCGCTCAGGTGGTCGATCTGGTCGAGGCGCCACGCGACGTCGGTGAGGTTGAGCTGCGTCGGGTCGATGTCGATCTTCGTGCGCGTCATGCGGCCCGTCGCGCGATCGGTGACCGACACGTAGAGCGATCCGTCCTGCACGTCGAACGGCAGTCCGCTTTGCGACAGCAGCTCGTCGCCGCGCACGCCGTCGCCGTCGCCGTCGACCGGCGCCGTCGTCGAGGTCAGCGTCTGGAACGGGCCCGACGCGGGCATGCCGGTGGAGTGGCGGTGGTTGGTCTCGAGGATCAGGCTGCGCGCGAGCTGGTCGATGCGCGAGCCGTAGCCCGGCAGGCCTTGTTGCTCGTTGCGCAGCAGCGCGGCGATGCGGCCCTCGCGCGGTTCGATCGCGGTGTTCGTGCCGCTGACCAGCACGCGCGTCGCGCCGGCGGCGGACTTGCCGACGCCGAGTTCGGTGGCGCGCGCGCCCGCGACGAGCAGACGGCCGCCGACCAACAGGTCGAGCGAGCCGGTGCCGCGTTCGATCGCGCTCACGTCGACGAGTTCCGAGAGCTGGCGGACCTGCTCCGCGCGAACGTCGCGAAGGTCGTTGGCCTGCGTGCCGTTCGCCTCGATGGCGATGATCTGCGCGTTGAGGTCGGCGACGCTCGACGCGAGTTGGTTGGTCTTCGAGACGAGGCCGCGCACTTCCTCGAACGTCCCGCCCGCGAGCTCGCCGAGGCGTTGCGACAGCAAGTTGAAGTTCTGCGCGAGCGTGTTGGCCGACTGGATCACGCCGCCGCGGAGCGAACGTTCGCCGGGGTCGGTCTGCAACCGGCCGATCGCGCCGAAGAGGTCGGAGAGCCCGCCGCTCAGGCCGCCGTTCGGCTCGTTGAGCAGGCTCTCGAGCTCGCTCATGCGCGAGTAGTCGACTTGCGCCGCGGCGACGAGTCCGTTCTGCATGCGCACGCGGCGCTCGAGGCCGTCGTCGACGAGGCGCGTGATGCCCGAGACGTCGACGCCCATGCCGATCTGCATGCCGCGGCCGAGCGTCATCGGCATGGCCGAGGACAGCTCGACGCGCTGGCGCGAGTAGCCGGGCGTGTTCGCGTTGGCGACGTTGTTGCCGGCGGTCTGCATGCCGAGACGCGCCGCGGTCAGCGCGCGCAGTCCGGCTCCGAGTCCGAATCCCAAGCTCATCGTTCCGTCCTCCTCAGATCCGTCCGTCCACGAGTGTCCCGGGCGCCGTGCCCGTGCGCGGCAGCGCGGCCGCCAGGCGGCGCGCGTTGCGGTCGTACGAGCCGACGTCGTCGCGCCGTTGCGCGGCGGCGAGGCCGGCGCTCTCGACGAGCGCCTCCTGCGCGTGCTTGCTGAATCGCAGCAGCCGTTCGCCGAGCGCGAGCTCGCGGCGGACTGCCTTGCCTGCTGCGGCCGCGCGGTCCGCTGCCTTGCGCAGCCGCGAAGCCGCGGCCGTGGGCAGCAACGCGCAGAGGTCGCGTGCATGGATGCGTCGTTGGCCCGCGGCGGACATGCGCGCGGGGAACAGCGGCTCCGCCTGCGCGATGAGCTCGCGTTGCACGGCCTCCTCGGCCTCGAGCTTCTGCGCGAGGTCCGCGAGCGAGTGCGCCGGTTCGGCGATCACGCTGGCGCGCGACGAGATCCAGTTCGTGCGGCGTTCGCGCAGGCCTTCGGCCATGCGCTGCAACAGCGTGAACGAGGCCTCCAACGACGACGAGAGCCGGTTGGCGAGATCAACGGGTTGCATCGATGCCTCCTTCGAGTCGCACAGGCATGCGCGGCGCAGCGAGCTTCGTGACGTCGACTTCGTCGAGCGCCTTGTCGCCAAGCGTCTTCCTGCCGCGCTTCACGCGGTCGAACTCTTCCATCAACGCGTCGGCGACGCCGATGCGACCGTGCTCGGAGACGTCCTTCGCGACGTGCTCGTCGAACCAGTCCGTGTAGGTGTCGGCGCCGGGCTCGGAGCCGAACATGCCGCCTTCCTCGCCGCCCATCTTGGAGGTCGAACGCAGCGACGAGACGAGCTGGCGGACGAGCATCTGCTCGAACTGCTGCGCCGTCTCGAGCGCCTTCTTGCGGTCCTGGTCGCCTTCCGGCTGCGCGGACAGCGTCTTCGTGTGCAATGCGTGGATCGCGTCCATCACCGCACCTCCAGCTGCGCGTGCAGGTAGCCGCCGTCGTCGAGCGCCTGGAACACCGAGACGAGCTGCTGCGGCGTGAGGCCGAGCGCGCGCAGGTTCTGAAGCAGTTCGGCGACGGTCGCTCCGCCGGCCACCGGCTTGAGGTCGGTGCTCTGCGTGTCGACCTGGATGCGCGTGCGCGACACGCGGTCCGTCGTGCCGGTCGAGAGCGGGCCGGGCTGCGACACTTCTTCCTCGTCGACGATCGAGATCGTGAGGTCGGTGAGGCCGACGACGCACGGGCTGATGAGCACGCCTTCGCCGGCGAGCACGGTGCCCGTGGACTGGTCCACGACGATCTTCGCGAGGTTCTCGACCGCGACGCGCACGTCGCCGATGCGTTCGATGATCTCCATCGCATTAGCGGCCGTGCGCGCCTTCTGCGGCATGCGGATGCGCACGAGCGTCGGATCGACTGCGCCGACCTGCACGTCCAAGTCGGCGAGCGCAGACTTGATGCCGCGCGCGATCGACATCGCGTTGAAGGTGCTCGGGTTGGCGACCTGCAACTCGAGGTCGCCCGCCTCGGAGAAGTAGGACGACTTGACGTCGCGGATCACGAGGCCGCCGTTGTTGATCCAGCCCGTCGTGCTGAAGTTCTTCTGCACGCTGGCCGCGCTGCCTTGCGCCGTGAAGCCGCCGACCGTCACCGCTCCTTGCGCGACGACGTGCGTCAGGCCGTCGACGCCGCGCAGTTCTGCGCGCACGAGCTGGCCGTTGCGCAGCGAGGTCGCGTCGCCGATCACCTGGGCCTTCACGTCGATCGGCATGCCTTCCTTGGCGAAGGCGGGCAGCGAGCAGGTCAGCGAGACGAGCGCGATGTTGCCGCCCGTCACGTCGGCGATCGTGAAGTTGAGGTTCTGGTCGCGGATCAGGTTGAGCAGCGCCTGGCGCGTGCCGCGATCGCTAGAGCCCGTTCCCTGAAGGCCCGTGACGATGCCGACGCCGACGAGCATGTGCGGCATGCTGTTGTGCAGTCGCGTGATGTCGCGGATGCGCGGCATCACCGGGCCGGGTTGGACCACGGGGTCGACGGCGCTCGACAGCGGTGGCTGCGAGATAGTCTCGATCGGCATCGGCGACGGCTGCGGTTGCGGCGTCGGCGTCGTGGTGACCGGCACGCCGATCGGCAGCGGGATCACGGGCGCGACGGGTCCTTGCGACACGACGCAGGTCGTGGCGAGGAACGCAGCGCAGAGGAAGTAGTGGATGCGCATGGTCGCGTGCTCCTCAGAACGGCCAGGCCGCCCAGATCAACGTGTCGAACAGTTGCCCGATCGGGCCCTTCGTCACCTGACGAGTGCCGGCGCCTTCGCCGGTGATGGCGATGCGCGCGTCGGCGACCTGCTGGCTGCCGACGGTGTTGTTCACAGTGACGTCGAGTGCGCGGACGATGCCGCTGATGCGAAGCGTCTTCTGCTCGTCGTTCACGGTGACGGTGCGCTGGCCGGCGACGACGAGGTTTCCGTTCGGCTGCACGTCGACGACCATCACGGCGATCGAGGCGCGGACGTCGGAGCCCGAGTTCTGCTTCGACTCGCCGTTGAAGTCCTGCTCCTTCGTGACGCTGACGTTCGGCAGCGTGCCGTTGTTGAACGCGTTGTCGTCGAGCGTGAACGACTCGAGGCGCGCCGCGAGCGACGAGTCCTGGCGGCGCTCGGTCTTGTCCTCGTTGCGCACGCTGTGCTGTTCCTGGATCGCGATTGTCAGCACGTCGCCGACGGCGCGCGCACGCTGGTCCGCGACCGCGCCGATCTTGGCTCCGGCGCGCACGTAGGGGTTCTGCGCCGCGAGCGGCGCCGCTGCGATGCAGGCGATCGCGACGAGGAAGAGTCGGACGAAGTTCGTGTTCATGGCGCTCCCCGTTCTCAGTTGCGGACGACAACCGTGCCGCTCGCTTCGGCGACGCCGGTCAGTTGCGCGCGCGACGACGCGCTGGTGACGGTGACGGTCTCGCCGCGGCCGGCGTCGTTGTTGGCGATGCCGCGCGTCTCGACCTTCACACGACCCTTGGTCAGCACGACGGTGACGATGTCGCCGCGGTGCACGATCGCGGGCTGGCCGACGTCGGTCAGCATCACGAGCTGGTTCGGCTGCAGCGCGCGCTTGCAGATGAGTCCGTGGGCCTGCTCGAGCGAGGTGAGGTAGAGCCCCGTCGTCTGCGACACGCGCTCGCGCGAGACGACGCAGTTCTCCGGGCCGATCGGCACGCCGGCGCCGATCGACTGGCTCGCCTTCAGCACCGAGTGGTAGCGCGTGAGCTTCCACTGCACGGGCACGGTCTTGGCGACTTCGCCGTCGACGAGCACGTCGACGTCGACGACCGCAGAGGCGGGATTCGTCGCGCCGCCGCGGACGCGGGCGCGGAGCTCCTGGCTCCGGCGGCCAGGCTGCACCTGCTGGATTCGGATCGGGCCGACGAGCTCCATCTCGACGTCGCCGCCTTCCTGCAGCAGCACGGCGTCGAGCACGGTCTTCGCCGCCTCGACGAACTCCGTCTGGCCGATCGCGACGACCATCGACTGCACGGTCGTCTCGACTGCGCCGCGGATCTTGAACGACGCCGGGGAGTAGCCGTTGGCGACGAGCGCCTGCAGGAACTCGTTGCGCGTGAAGCTGCGGACCACGCCGGGCATCGGCGCCTGGCCGAGCTTGATCGCGCCGACGAGCCGCGCGTCCTCGCTCGCGGGAGTGATCTCCGCGAGGTCGGCGAGGCGGAGGTCGAGTCCGCGAACGAGCGCGTTTGCGCGCAGTTCGATCTCGAACGCGGCCGGCTTCGGCGCGGGCTCGCCTTGCGGGGCGGGATCCTGCGCGAACGCGAACAGCAGCGCTGCGGTGGCGATGGCGAACATGGTTTCCTTCTTCCTTCGTTCTGCGGTCGGGGTCGGTCACGGCGCATGCGCGGCGGGGGCCGCGTGCGCGCCTTCGGTCAGCGGACGATGTTGGTCGCCGTCGACAGCATCTGGTCGCTTGCCTGGATCGCGCGGCTGTTCACCTCGTAGGCGCGCTGCGCGACGATCAGGTTCACGAGTTCGTTGACGATCTGGACGTTGCTTCGCTCGAGGAATCCCTGGCGAAGCTGGCCGAGGCCAGTGGTGCCGGGCGTCGAGGTCTGCGGCGCGCCGGAGGCCTCGGTCTGTCGCGCGACGTTGCCGCCGACCGACAGGAGGCCCGACGGATTGATGAAGCGGTGCAGCGTGAGCTGGCCGACCTGCGTCGCCGTGTCGGGGCTGCTCGACGTGGTGACCATCACGCGGCCCGAGGCGTCGATCGCGATGCCCTGGGTGTCGTTCGGCACCTGGACGTCGGGCAACAGGATGTGGCCCGAGCCCGTGACGAGCTTGCCTTCGGCGTTGATCTGGAACGATCCGTCGCGCGTGTAGCCCGTGCCGCCGTCCGGCAGGCGCACGGCGAAGAAGCCTTCGCCGTCGATCGCGAGGTCGAGCTGACGGTCGGTCGGCTCGAGCATGCCCGCGCTGTACATCTTGGTCGTGCCCGACAGGCGCGTGCCCGAGCCGATCTGCGTGCCGGTCGGCACGGCGACGTTGTCGGTGCCGCGCGCGAGACCGGGGGCCTGCGGCGTGACGTAGAGCAGGTCCTCGAACGCGGCCTGCGACTTCTTGAAGCCCGCCGTGTTCACGTTCGCGATGTTGTTCGCGATCATGTCCACGTTGGTCTGCTGGGCCTTCATGCCCGTTGCGGTGGTGTAGAGGCTCTTGAGCATGGTGATTACCGGTTGATGTTGGCCACGAGTTGGTCCTGCATGCGACCGACGCTGCTGAGCGCCTTCTGCGTCGCAGAGAAGCTGCGCTGCACGACGATCATCTGGACGAGTTCCTGCAACGAGTCGACGTTGCTGCCTTCCTGGTAGCCCTGCTGCACGCCGTCGCCGGCGAGCTCGAGCTGTTGGTTCGCGAGGTCTTCGAACTTGCCTGCGCCCGCGGGACGCAGCGCCTGCATGTCGCGCACGCGGAACACGCCGAGCGGGCCCCACGCCTGACCGCTGGTCGGATCCGAGACCTGGCCGTTCGGCGACACGGAGATCGACGACGGCGCGGAGTCGCCAGCGCCGACCTGGATCGGCAGGCCTTGCTGGTCGAGGTAGCGCATGCCCTCGCGCGTGACGAGCATGCCTTGCGGGTCGATCTGCATGCTGCCGTCGCGCGTGAGGAACGTGCGGCCTTGCTGGTCCTGCACGCGCAGCCACGTGCCCTGCGCCAACGCGATCTCCATCTGGTTGCCGGTCTCGCGCAGCGTGCCTTGCGTGAAGTCCGAGCGTTCGCCGTAGCGGACGGTGGGCATCTGTGCGCCGAGCACCTGGTCGAACTGCGTCTTCGACTCGACGGCGACGGGGGCGCGGCGCTTGTAGTTGGCCGTGTCGACGTTCGCGAGGTTGTTCGCGATCGCCGACTGCGACTCCGCGAGGAAGTGCATTCCCCGCACCAGCGACATCTCTGCGTAGTGCGCCATGATCACCTCACGATGTTGATGAGCTCGGACAGGATCTCGTCCGCGGTCGTGATGACGCGCGAGCTGGCCTGGAAGCCGCGCTGCGCCTCGATGAGGTTCACGAACTCGCGAGCGATGTCGACGTTGCTGTTCTCCAGCGACCCCGCCCGCACGCTCCCGGCGCCGGCGACGTTGGCCGTCGTGAAGATCGGGTCGTCGGAGTTGGGCGACTCGACGAACATCGTGTCGCCGACGCGCGTGAGTCCGCCTTCGTTGGCGAACATCGTGACGCGCAGCGTCTCGAGCACCTGGCTCTGGCCGTTCGAGTAGAAACCCGAGAGCGAGCCGTTCGTGTCGAATGCCACGTTGAGCAGCGTGCCGGCCTCGTAGCCGTCCTGGTCCGTGGCGGCGACCGTCGCCTGGTTGCCGAGCATCGCGACGCCGTTGAACTGGCCCGAAGACCCGAGGTCGACGGAGATCGACTGCGCGGCCGTGATGCCGGAGAACGCGAACTGCAGCGTGCTCGTGCCGCCGCCGACGACGTTGAACGAGCCGTCGTCGTTGAAGCGGATCTGGCCGATCGACGGCTGCGTGATCGTGCCGTCGGCCGGGTCCATCGACGCGGCCATGTCCCAGACCTTCGAGTCGGAGTCGCTGCGCGTGAACGTCATGGTGACGGTGTGCGCGAGGCCCTGCGCGTCGATCACTTCGATCGACGTCGTCGCGGTGTCCGGGCCCGTGCCTTCCTGCGTGACGACGAAGTTCGACCAGTTGTTCTGGCCGGAGTTGCCCGTCGCGTCGCCGATCGTCAGCGACAGATCGGCGTCGCCCTTGTTCAGCGCCGCGAGCCGGATGGTGCCGTCGGCCTGCAGCGAGGCTTGCGCCTGCGTCGAGTCGACCGTCGCGTTGATGAAGTTGACGAGGTCCTGCATCGTCGTGCCGTTGTTGGCGGCGCCGAACACGAACGTGTCGGAGAACGACGTCTGGTCGGGGTTGGTGCCCGAGATGACGATCTGGTCGCCCGGCTGGTAGGCCGTGCGGCGCGCGGTGAGCGACGCGAGGCTCGTCGTGCCGGTGGCGACCGACTGCGAGCCCGAGTCGAGCTGCGCGTCGAGGCCCAGCGCGGTGAGCAAGCCCGCGGCGCCCGGGCCGTTGTCGAACTTCAGCGTCGCGCTGTCGCCGAGCTGGATCGTGTCGAAGTCGATCGTGCCGGCCGTGTCGTTGGCCGTGACGTTGACGCCGGTGATGCGGAACGCGGCCGCGACCGTCGAGGCGTTGACCGGACCGGCGCCGAACGTCGCGGCGTCGATCGTGATCGACTGCTGCGCGCCGCCGTTCACGGCGACGAGGATGTTCTTGCCGACGAAGCTCGACAGGTCGAACTGGTTGCCTGCGCCGGCGGTGCCGGTCGCCTGCTTCGACGCAGCGGAGCCCTGCAGCAGCGCGGCGCTGGAGGTCACGATCTCCTCGAACGGTCCTCCGACGCGCGCCGGCAGGTTGCCTTGGAAGCGCACGGTGGAAGTCGCGCGCGCGGGCAGCGTGTCCGCCACCGGCACGTTGATCGAACCGCCGGTCGAGCTCATCACGCGAAGGCCGCTGCGCAGGTCGACCAGCGCGCGATCGTTGTCGATGCCGAACGTGCCGACGCGCGTGTAGAAGCGCTGCAGGCCGTCGGTGAGGGTGAAGAAGCCGCGGCCCTGCAACGCGACGTCGAGCGGTCGTCCCGTGTCCTGGAACGTGCCCTGCGTCGTGTCGATGTCGACGGTCGTCATCACGGCGCCGTGGCCGACCTGCATCGGGTTCGTGCCGCCGAGGTTGCCGTTGGGCGCCGAGCCGGTGCGGATCGTCGTGCTCAGGATGTCGCTGAACGTCGGCCGCGCGCCGCGGAAGCCGGCGGTGCTGACGTTGGCGAGGTTGTTGCCGATGACGTCGATGTAGTTCTGGTGCAGGCGCAGGCCCGACAACCCGGTGAACAGCGAAGTGCTGACCATGTGATTTCCTCTGGGCTCCTGGATCAGGCCGGGGTGGGTGCGTCCGCGATCGCGTGCACGTCGCGCAGGGCGACTTCGTCGCCGCCGCTGAGCTTGAGGCGCACGTCGCCGTCCTCCGCGACGTAGACGGACTCGACCTTGCCGGTCGCGTCGACGCCGTTGCCGTTCTTGTAGGTGACTTCCTTGCCGAGCAGCGCGCTGCCCTGGCTCAGGCCCTGCATGCGCGCGAGCAGACCTTGGTAGTCGAGCAGCGCGAGCATGTTCGTGTTGAGGTCCTGCTGCTGCTGCATCGACGAGTAGCTCGCCATCTGGTTCATGAAGCTCTCGTTGTCGACGGGCTCGAGCGGCGTCTGGTTCTTGAGCTGCTCGGTGAGCAGCAACAGGAACGGGTTCTCGCCGAACTTGCCGCCGTTGCTGGAGACCACCGTGTTCTGCGAACCGGTGCCCGTGATGCCGCTGGTCGTCGTCATGTCGTTGTCCCTCAAACCCAGAAATCGAGGCCTTGGGCCGTGATCCAGCCCGAGCGCGCGGACGGCTGTGCCGACGTGTCGACGTCGTCCTCGCCGTGCGCAGTGGAATGCGATTGGTTCGCGTCGGCGTCGCCGTGTTGCGAGCCGCCGCCTTGCTGCGTGTGCACCTCGGCGTGCGCGACCGACAGGCCGCTCTGCTCGAGTTGCTTCTTGAGTTGGTCGAGTCCGGAGAGCAGCAGGTCGCGCAGGTCTGCGCGCTCGGCGCCGATCGAGAGGCGCACCGTGTTGCCGTTCTCGACCGTCATGCGGAGGTCGAGCTGGCCGAGTTCGGGCGGGTCGAGGCGCATGCGCATCTCGCCGCCGTCCTTGCCGAGCTTGAACAGGATCTGCTTGAAGACCGAGTCGCGCGCTTGCTCGTTGAGCTGGACAGCCTGCGCGTTGAGCGTGCGGTAGCCCGTCTGCTTCGCTTCGGCTGCGAGAGCGCGTTGCGCGAGCTGCGGCATCTCGCTGTGCAGGCGATCGAGCGCGCTGCGCGTGACAGCTGCCGACTTCTGCGCCGCGGCCACGCCGTCGATCGCCGTCGTCGTTCCGCCCGTCGGCTGCTTGCCCGCGGAAAGAACGACCGTCGCGCCGATCGCCGTCGGGGAGGCGGGATCGGACGCGACGGCGTTGCGTCGGGGGGACGCTTCGAGCGGATCGACGGCTCCTTTGCCTGCACTCTCGTGCCGCACCGCCGATTCTCTCGAGGGAAGTTCGGTCTGCGCGACGACCGGCGCCGTGGCGTCGTCGTTCGCGAATGCGTCCGCGTCGGAAACGCGGGCGTCGAGTTCGTCGTGCTGCGCTTCGTCGCGCGGGAGGTCTTGGCGTTCGTCCGTTGCGACGGGCTCTTCGTCGACGTCGCGCGCGGGCGCCTCTTCGTGGATGGCGTCAGCCTGGGCCGCGTCGTCCTCGACGCTCTGCGCCATGCGATCGAGCTGATCCGCGAACGAAGCGCCTGCTTCGTCCGTGCTGCGGCCCACGAGGGGCACTCGCAGCGGATCGAACTCGACTCTGCCGAACTGGGTGACGACCACTTTGCCTTCTCCTCCAGGAGATCCTTTGCACACGCCGTGCCGACTCGGGAGCCGGCGCGGAAGTCCCCGTGACACGGGGCTGGATCGTTCTTCGGTCGTCGCGGCAACCAAACTTGCGGCAGAACCTGCCGATTCCGGTCGGCAAGTTCGGCCGCTCGGCACGATCTGCCGACGTGCGGCAGGTCACCCAGGCGAGATTGCCGACATGCCCATGGCGCGGGCCGTGTGGCCCCATGCGGCTTCGCAGTCGGGACGCCGATGGCGTGGGACGTTTTTCTTTTCCCCGCCTCTCAAGCGGGCGCGACTTCGTCCGATAAATCGAAGGTAGGAACCGTGAGCTGCCTGGAGGCTGCGATGAACATCCGGAACGTGAGCAACAATGGTGGTGTCGAGCGCGGTGGGGATCGTCCTCTTCGCGCCGATGGCAAGCGCGACCGCAGCACCGCGACCACCACGACCGGGGACCGCGCAGCGATCAGTTCGGACGGCCGCGAAGCGAAGGCTTCCTTCGACGCCAACGTCGAGGCCGCGCGGAGCGCGGGCGAAGACCGCGCCTCGATGGTCGCGCGCGCGATGGAGAAGCTGATCAGCGGCGGCCTCGACAGCGAGGTCGCGCTGCGCGACACCGCGTCGCGCATGCTCGCCGCCGAGTTCCAGACGTTCTGAGCCGCGGACGTCCCGGTCGCCGCCCAGGGGCGCGCGCAGTCGCGCCGACTCTGCCAACGGCGACGCGACCACAAGACAGGCGGTTGCGCGAGCGCGCCGGGGTCACTTCGGCAGTGGGGCATCCCTTGGCGTTGTCCCGCCAGGCGCCGACTGGTTGATCGCGAAGTGCGTTGGGCTGCGTCGCGGGTTCTGCGCCGCTCGACGTTGCTGGCCGCAGGTCCGCCGAGCCGCTTCTGGAGCCGGTGCCGTTGGCCATAGACGGAGGCCGGAGGCGCGCTGCGTTCGCGCAGTCGGCTCCACGCTGGGGCGCATCGCAATTCCGTGCAATCGAATCGATGCAGGTCGCAGCGTCCGGACCGGGCCGTCGCCGTCGCGCGCAGAACACCGGTAGAGCCGTTCCCATGGGAAGTTCGCGCGCTACCGTTGCGCGCCCGGGGACCCTCTCACCACCCCATGATCCTCACAGCCCACGACCAGAGTGCCGAGTTGCCGCGATACCTGGAGAGGTTTCGGCGACTGTCCGTGCTGCCCTACGACGAAGCGGCGATGACGCGTCGCTCGGTTTCGTGCTTGCTGCCAGCGTCGTTCGACCTGCGCGACGCGAGGGCACTCTGGAACTTCGAGATCTTCCCCGCGCGGCACGTGCGCAGCTTCGCCGAGTGGGAATTGTCCGGCCGCAGCATGCGGGTCGGCGACACGATCGTGCAGCAGGTCACGCTGCCCGGTTCGACTCGGGAAATCCCGCGAGTCGTCGTCGGCGTGCGCGTTTGCGAGGTGTTGCGCTCGCCGCGCCGGATCGCGTTTGCCTACGAGGCGCTGCGCGGCCACGCGGAGGCCGGCCTCACGCAGTTCGCAGTCGAGGAAGACCACGACGGCAACAAGCGGTTCGCCATCACGCGGTGGGCGCGTCCGCGGCGCCTTGTCGCTCGCCTCGGTGCGCAGAAGGTCTTCGAGCAGACGGAGCGCGCGTGCCTGCATGCGGGCCTGTCGCACTTCGCCGCCGCCTGCTGCAACGAAGCGGTGATGTGATTCTCCGCGCGCGGCGTGGGATGCTGCGCCGATGCGCGCGTCTCCGCCGAGCCGAACGAGTGCCTCTCGCGGCGTGACCGCTGCGCAAGCCGGCACGATGGTGGGCTTCTGCGCGTGGGCCCTGCTGCTGTCGATCGTCGTGTGGTCCTCGGGCGAAGAGGGACTCGTGCTGCGTGTGGCCGCGCCGTCGTTGCTCGTGTCGGTGGCGCTCGGGTCGATCGCGTGCCTCGTGCTCGGTCTCGTGGACCGGCTCGTGCGCGATGCCTTCAGCTCAGGCGATCCTTCGGCGACGCAGCTCGCTCAAAAGGTTCGCGTCGATGCGATCCTCGCGTGCGTGCTGTGTTCTTGCGGTGTGCTGCTGTTCTACGTCGACGCGGCAGTGGTCCCGATGCTGGAGGACTCGCCGCGCGTCGCGGACGCCATGCAGTCGACGGGCAGCGCGTTGTCGTTGCCGATGTGGTCGCCGACCGTGTGCGCCGCGGTCGGCGTGTGGCGCGCGTGGTGCGTCGTCGCGCGACTGCGCGGATGAGCGAAGGCGTCGCGCGCGGACGCGCGGCGCGTTGCGTTGCGATCAGCCTTCGGACCAGGTGCCGACGAAGCGGTGCGCGACGTAGGCGCAGAACTTCGAAGGCGCGAGCTGCTCGAACTCCCAGCCGTGCAGGTTGCCGTCGTGCGTCTGCACGTTCTGGTAGAAGTGGCGCAGGTCGCTCTGCATGCTGCGGTCGCTCGCGTCGTAGATCGCGTCGACGGCCCAGACCACGGAGCCCGAATGCACCGAGACGAGCTGGGTGCGCATGCCGAGCTGCGGCGGCGTGTAGGCGCGGTACGAAGTGATCGCGCCCGCGAGCACCGCGTCGACGCGATAGCGGTTGCACAGCTCGACGATGTTCTCGGTCGAGACGCGGCCTTGGCGCAGCGAAGACTGCAGTTGCGCGACTTCCGCCGCGTCGTCCGGCAACGGCACGATCTCGAAGCGGCGCAGCTTCTGCAGCTCCGCGACGTATGCGTTGCGCACGCGGTCGCATTCGGCGACTACGCCGGTCTCCTCCGCGAACGGCAGAACCATCACGCGGCGGATGCTCGCGAGGTCGCGCGCGTCGGCCAGGAAGTGGTTGACGTCACGCTTCTCGGGCGGGCGCTCCAGCGCGCACGACGACAGCAACGCGAACGCGATCGCCGCGAACGGCAGCGCGAGTCTCATTGGCGGCCTCCGGGCGGCGCAGCGGGCATGTCCGTCGGCGCAGGAGCCGGCTCGAGCGCGCGCTGCAGGTCGGCGATCTTCGCCAACAACGCAGCTTGCTCGAGCTTGGCCTTCTCGATGCCCACGCTCAACAAACGCGCTTCGAGTTCGCGTCGCTTGCCTTGGAGGCTCACGACCTCCGCTTCGGCCTGCGCGCGCAGAGTGCGCTCGCGGGCGAGCGTGTCGCCTTCGCCGGTGAGACGCAGCTTGAGGTTGGCGTTCTCCTCCTGCATCGCCTTGAACTCCTTCTGCAGCTTGTCGTGCTGGTCGCGCAACGTCGTATAGCCGGAGAGCAGGTACTCCTGCTTTGGGCCCCAGTCGACCTCGGTGTTCGCGCCGGCTTCCTGCAGCGTGCCCTTGTAGCCGTCGAGCGGATCCTCGGGCTTCGGCTCGTAGCCGAGCGGCGTGCTCTTGCACGCGGTGAACAACACGCAGAGCGACAGCGAGAGCGGAAGCAAACGACCCAGGTTCATCGGTTCTCCTCCGGCTGGTAGACGCATTCGATCAAGGTGCTGGCTCCGCAGCCGCAACGGACCTCGAGTCCTGCGACGCGGTCGCCGTCCATCAAGGGGATGACGGTGATGGCGCTCGCGTGGCCGTCGCCACAGTCGACCATCGCCGGCTGCGAGACGACGCGAACGGCGTCGCGCCGGATTACGCCGCGCGGCGCGCGCTGCGGTTCTGCGCGCGGCAGTTCGGTCGTCGGTTGGTCTTCGTGGGGGTTCATGCGGGGCCTGCAGTGCCGCCCGCGCCCGTCACGCGATCACGTCGACGTGGCGGAGCCCGGGCTCGGGCTCTCTTCGGCTGAACAGGCGCGCGGGCTGAAGTCCCCTTGGCATGGGACGCAACGGCGATGCCGGATCCTGCTGCGAGGCCTGCGGTTGCGCGGACGAGCCGGATGCGTCGCCGTCCGCCTGCTGCTGTAGCGCGCGACGGAAGTCGTCGGCGGTGCGCGCGTCCTTCTGCTTGCGTTCGCCGAGCTGCTGCGGAACGCGCAACACGTTCACGGGTGGGATCGGCGACGCGGGGTTCATACCGGCGCCTCAGCGCCCATCTTGAGGCGCAGCCGTTCGGTCGCGCGCGTGAGGATCTGGCTCACGCGGGACTCGGTGACGTCGAGCACCTGGCCGATCTCCTTCAGGAACAGCCGCTCATGGTAGTAGAGCACGACGACGTGGCGCTCGGTCTCCGGCAGTTCGGCGATCGCCTTCGTCAGCAGTTCGAGGCGTTCCTTCGCGGACGCGCCTTCGCCCGGATCGATCACGGATTCGTCGGCGAGCGCCGAGACCAGCGTGCCGGCTTCTTCTTCTCCCGACGAGCTGCCCGTGTCGTCGAGCGACAGCGTGCGCGCGGTGTGCAGCGCCTGGAAATCCGACTCGAGCTCCTCGACGGAGCACTGCATCGCCTCGGCGAGCTCGGCCATCGTCGGCTCGCGGTTCAGCGCGGCGTAGAGGTCCTTCGAAGCCTGTTCGATCTGGCGAAGCCGATCGCGACGGTTGCGCGGCACGGGGTCGTGCTTGCGGATCTCGTCGAGGATCGCGCCGCGGATCGCCGTGTAGGCGAACGTCTTGAACGACGCGCCGCGCGTCGGGTCGTAGGTCGACGCCGCGTGCATCAAGCCCATCACGCCGACGCCGTAGAAGTCGTCGCGGTCGAGCATCGCCGGCATCGTCACCGGCAGTCGCGCCACGACGTAGCGGACCAGCGGCAGATACTTCTCGACCAGCCGGTCGCGCTCTTCCTGCGTGCGCTGGATGCGTGCGCCAGGGGACTTCATGCGTCGCCCTCCTTGGCGGCCTGCTCGCGGCGCTTCGCTTCGTCGCGCGCGAACGCGTCGAGCACGACGTTCGCCACCGGCCGGACGAGCACGAAGGCAGCGACCAGCGTGCACAACGCCGCGATCGCCGCGCGCGTGAGCGAGGTCATGCCGTCGGCCCCGCAGGCCGAAGCCCACAGATAGGTGACCGCGAACGCGATCCCCGTGGCCTTGGCGGTCCACCGCCTGCCCAGTTCTCCACAACCGACCTGCATGCTTGCCGGACGGGTTCTTCGGCAAGCACGTGGTCGCGGATTGAGCCGATGTCGCGATGGTGTCGTGAGATCCGCGCGCGATGTGGGCGGTGGATCGGGTCGGAATGCCCGGCTCGTGCGGAGCTGTGCGTATTCGGGAGGGACTGGCGGTCGGCGTTGCAGTGGCTGCGCGAGTTGCCGAGAAGGAGTGCCGTGACCTCAGAGCGCGAAGACCTCTTCGATGGTCTTGGCGTCGAGGAGTCGCAGTCCGATTGCGTCGAGTTGTTGGATGGTCGCCTTCTGGAGCTGCGTTTCGCAGCGTCGTGGCAGCTTGCCGAAGCGGTGGAGGAGCAACTGGTGGAGCAACTGTCGGCGGCCGGAGAGCTCGCCGGTGGCCATGCCCTCGACCCGCCCCTCGACCCGCCCCTCTTCCCTGCCTTCCTCGCGTCCTGCTGCCATCAACTTGTCTGCCGTCGACTGCATGGTCTCAGCTCCGTCTTCGTTGAGGATCTGCTCGAACACCCGCGTGCACTGCTCGACCGACATCCGGGTCGTCTTGAGCACGTAGGACTGGAATAGCTGCACATCGTCGATCGCACCAGGGGGGCTCACGAGGTGCAGAAACAGGTCTTTCCACGAGAGCAGTAAGGCTTCCACCTCGTCGGGCTTCCTGCGGTTCACGAACTGCGCGAACAGCATCGCCAACGTCACGGCGGGCGGAAGTTGTCGACCGCGGATCTCGTGCTCGGACTGAACCGCAAGCTCGTCGAGCGCGATGCCGACGCTGATGCCGGCGTTGTCGCGGCCGAGGCGAAATGGCGTCGTGGGCGCGTCGAGCCACAGGTTGTGCGAAAGCCGCTGGCTCCCGAGATGCAGCACGATCGGCAGCGCCGTCATGTGCGGCCCCGCGGGATGGCTCGCGTTCCACTCGTACATCGACTCGATCGAGTAGGTCACCGTCCGCTTGCCGGCCTGGCGGCGATTGCCCGTGATCATCTCGATCACGATCAGCACGAGGTTGGTTGCGCCGACCTGCCGCGCGAAGAACGCGAGGTCGCGCAACTTCTGCCGCAGGTGCTCGTTGGCGGTGATCTGCTGGAGCGGCGCCAGCGACGCCCAGTCGATCTGCTGGGCGATCGGCTGGTCGCGCAGAAGGTCCTGCAGCCAACGTCGAAGGTGCTCCAGCCGTCCGAACACGGCGCGGAACAAGCTGTCGTTGTGCATGCGGCCCTCCGGTGGTCTCGAGGGCCTTCGCGTGGCGAACCGTTCGCCGATTGTGCGCGAGGCGTTCCTCTGCGCATGTGGAACAGGAAGCTCTGATTCGGGCCGGTTTTCCTGCAAAGAACGGCAGCGGCGGGCAACAACGCGCTAATCGTCATTCCGTGCACGTGACGAAGAAGTGCGCAGCGTCGCGCGGCGAACGACGCCGTGGTCAGTGCTTGTGCTGAAGGGTGCGAGACCGAGGGCCGAGCGTCGGAGTGGCGTCGGCTGCTCAGGTCGCGAACACGTCGTCGATCGTCTCTGCGTCGAGGAGGCGGACGGCGAATGCCTCGAGCTGGTCGGTCGGGGAGTTGGCGAGGATCTCTGCGAAGCGAGCGGAGATCGCACCGAAGCGGCGCTGCAACAAATGCTGCAGGACCCGCCGCTGCCCATTCGCCTCCCCACGCGCTTCCCCTCTCGCCTCACCCAACTCGATCAGCTTCTGCCCCGTGGTCTTCATGATCGTCACTCCGTGTTCGTTGAGCATCCTCCCGAACACCGCCGCGCACTGTTCGACAGTGACGTCGGTCGTCATCAGGATGTAGTGCTGGAATATCTCGATGTCTTCCATGTGGCCAGGGGGCCTAGCCACGGCCTCAAACAGGTCTTGCCAGCGAAGCAAGGCTTCTTCCACGAAGGCTCTACTCCTGCCGTTCACGAACTGCGCGAACAGCATCGCGAGCACGACCATCGGCGGTAACACGCGCGAACGGAGCTGCGCCTCGGTCTGTCCGGCGAGTTCGTCGACGCAGATCGAGAACGCGACGCCGGTCCGATGCTGGTCGATCGCGACGTCCGGCGGTCCTGGCAACCACATCCATTCGCCGATCGGCGCCTTGCCCGTGTGCAGCACGAACGGCAGCACGACAGGTCGCGGCTCGAACGGCCGTTCGGCTTGGAGCTTCGCCGCCTTCTCCAGCGAGTAGCGCAGCGTCTGCGCCGCGACCCCGCGCCGTCGGCCGGTCGCCTGCTCGATGATTGCGAGCAGCCGTCTCGGTGTGGTGCGCAGACGGCCAGCGACCGCGAAGTCCGCTTCGTGCTTCTTCAACGCGCTATCGACGGAGATCTGCTCGAGCGGTTCGAGCGACTCCCAGTCGATCGCGGCGACGATGGGCTGGCCCTGCAGTCGTTCGCGAAGCCAGCCGCGCAAGTTCTCCTTTCGTGCGAACACGGCGCGGAACAAGCTGTCGTTGTGCATGCGGTCCCCCGGTGGTGTCGAGGACCTGCGTGCGGCGAACCGTTCGCCGTGGATTTGCTGCGAGTCCCTCGCTTTCTGTGGAACGAGGGGCGCGAATTCGCGCGCGGATTTCGTGTCGAGCCCGCGGCGCGACCATCGAGCTTCGGGGGCGGCCGCATTCGTCGAGGTGGTGGAAGACGACTGCGCGAACTCCGCCGCGGTCAGCCCGAGAACACGTCGTCGATGGTCGTCGCGTCGAGCAGGCGCAGGGCCCATGCGTCGAGGGCTTCCTTGCTCGCTTTGCCGAGTTGCGCCAGACGACGCTTGGGGATCGAACCGAACCGGCGCAGCAGCTGCTCGCGCAGCATCTGGCGTCGACCTTCGCACGCACCGATCGCTTCGCCGCGAGCCTCGCCCCGCGCCTCGCCGATTGCCTCGCCTTCCGCGCGCGCGATCGCCATCAACTTGTCTGCTGTGCTCTGCATGATCGTTGTTCCTTCCTCATCGAGGATCTGCGCAAACACCTTTCGGCAGCGCTCGAACGGCATCTCCGTCGTTCGCAGCACATACGCCTGGAATAGCCCTACATCGTCGATCGCACCAGGGGGCCTCACGAGCTGTTGAAACAGCGCTTTCCACGAAAGCAGTAAGGCTTCCACTTGGTCTGGACTCGCGCCATCAATGAACTGCATGTGCAAGAACGCGAGCTTCGCCGCAACCGGCAGATCGCGTCCGCGGATCGCTGCTTCGGTCTGGTGCGCGAGTTCGTCGACGACGAGGTGCAGCTCGAGCCCGCGTGCTTGAACGCGACCACGCCGCGTCGCCATCTCTGGCGCAAACGAACCCATGCCCGGCAGCGGTCGCTTCCCCGAATGCAGCGCGATCGGCAACGCCTTCGCAGTCGGACCGTTCGGATGCTCATCGTCCCAGCGCTGCAGCATGCGCGCCGAGTAGACGACCATGCGCGTGCCAACCGTGCGCTGGCGGCCCGAGAAGTGCTCTGCTGGCACGAGCAGGCGTACCTCGGACTCGAAGCAACGAAGGATCGCTGCAAGGTCGCCGTCGCGCCGTTCCAGCGTGAGGTCGATGGTGACCTCCGCGAGCAGCGCGAGCGAGTCCCAGTCGATCTGCCCTGCGATCGGCTGGCCGCGGAGCAGTTCTCGTAACCAGCCGCGCAGGTTCTCCGGCCGCGCGAACACGGCACGAAACAAGCTGTCGTTGTGCACGGCGCCTCCCGGCATCGCTGCGCGCACGCGGGACGAGTGTCTCGTCCGACCTCGCATGGCGCAGAGGGTGTGGAACGAGGCGGTCGAAAGTGGGCGCGTTTTGCGAGCCGAGCGGAGTCGTGAGCTGTCCTCTGGGCCGAGTTCGCCCCGCGCCCATCACCGTGAGCCGTTCTCGTCTCGCGTTCGTGTGAGGCAGCGCTTCCGCCGCTCGCATTCGTAGCGATCGCAGGGTGCCTCTTCGCGGAGGCGCGGACTCCGAGGGGGCGAACGCGTCGGTGTGGCAGCCATCTGTTCGCGAGACTGTGGTTCGAGCCCTTGGATGCTGACTCGGTCTCCGGCCGTGGGCCTGGATGTTCACGCCTGGGCTGCACGGAGGTGGGATGCATCGCTTTCCTTCGGCCGCATCGCGAATGCGGTTGCGGAGCCACATCCCTCGAGTTTCCCGGTTTTCCTGTCACAGGACCGGCCGACGGAAGTTCTTCCCCATGGCACCCACGCCAAGCGAGACCTGATGCGTACCAACACCCTTCAAGCTGCCGTTCTTCCAGTCCTCGTCGTCGCCAGCGCGACGGCGACCGCAGCCGCCCAAGGCTGGTCCCTGCGCAACACGCTGACCGCCCCCGCCGCGCGCAACAGCCATGCGATGTGCTACGACGTCACGCGCGGGGTCGCGGTGATGTTCGGTGGTTACGACGGAACGAACGTCGCGCGCGGCGACCTCTGGGAATGGAACGGATTCGGCTGGGTGCAGCGCACCGCGCCGAATGCGCCGGCCGCACGCTGGGGCCACGGCATGGCGTTCGACACGCGGCGCAACCAGGCGATCCTCTTCGGCGGATTCGTGCCGGGCACGGGTAGCGTCAACGACACCTGGACCTGGAACGGCAGCACGTGGCAACAGGTCGCGACGCAGAACGCGCCGGCGGGCCGCGCCTACGCGGGAATCGCGTATGACTCGATCCGCGGGCGCGTGGTGGTGCATGGCGGCCTGGGCAACTCGCAAGCGTTGTTCGGCGACACATGGGAGTTCGACGGTTTCGACTGGGCGCAGTCGGCGGCGAGCGGCCCTGGCGGGCGTCGCGGTCCGGCGATGACGTTCGACGACACGCGTGGGCAGGTCGTTTTGTTCGGCGGTGGCGACGGAACGCAGGTCTTCGGCGATACGTGGACCTACGACGGCTTCGCGTGGACGCAGCGCGCGACGCCGACTGCGCCGTCGCCGCGTTGGCAGGCGCAGATCGAGCACGACACATTGTGCGGCCGCGCGGTGTTGCACGGCGGCGCGGACGCGACGTTTGCGAACAACTACGGCGACTCGTGGGCGTGGGACGGAACGTCGTGGATGCAGCTCGCAGGCACGTCGCCGCAAGGTCGCCACGGCGCGGCGTCGGCGTTCGATGCGCAGAAGGGCCAAACGGTGCTGTGGGGCGGCCGCGACGCGAACGGCTTCTTCGCGGACACGTGGCAGCTCGGCAGCCCGTGCAGCCGCACGATGTCCGTCGTGACGGCGCCGCAGGTGGGGAGCACGGCCGCGTTCCGGTTCGACTATCCGGGCGCTGCGGCGGGGCACTTCTACTTCCATCTGCTGGCGGGGCATCAGCAGGTGCCCTACGCGGTGCCGATCCCGGGGTTGACGTCGATCGGATTGTCGCGGGTCGATCTGTTCAACATCTACCTGCAGCCGAGCGGTTTGCTCGATGCATCGGGGAGCAACCTGCTCAACGTCGGCATCCCGCCGGACAACTTCCTTGCAGGGCTGCCGTTCGACGTGCAGACGGTGGACTTCAACTTCTTCACCAACACGCTGTATTGGGCGAACAACGACGCGGAGGTGTCGATTGCGCCGGTGATCCCGCCGGTCGCGAGTTTCACGGCGACGCCGACGTTTGGACAGTTGCCGTTGGTGGTGCAGTTCACCGACACGTCCTCGAACACCCCAACGAGTTGGCTGTGGGACTTCGACAACGATGGGGTAATTGACTCTACGCTACAAAATCCAACTCACAGTTACGCCACAAGCGGCATCTACTCAGTCAGTCTCTCTTGTTCAAATATAGGTGGGACATCAACGGCTACATTGCCGGCATTCGTCAATGCAGGTGGTGTAGTCAATCCAGCTCTCGATTTGGTCTGGATCCCTCCTGGGTCCTTCATGATGGGGTCTCCCAATGGCTCAGCCAATCAGCGGCCAGTGCACCAAGTCACTATTTCTCAAGGGATGTGGATGGGCAAGCATGAGGTGACACAGGAGCAATATCTCAGCGTCATGGGCACCAATCCATCCTACCACCAAGGTGGTGCTTTTCCGGGCCATCTCAGGCGTCCAGTCGAGCGAGTGAGTTTCGCCAATGCGCAGATATATTGTGCGAACTTGACAGCTATCGAGTCTGCTGCAGGCAGAATTCCTCCGGGCCATGTCTTCCGCTTGCCCACTGAAGCTGAGTGGGAGTATGCATGTAGAGCGGGTACGGTCGGAGATTGGTCGTTGGGCGCAAGTCCTACCTGCGCCGACGCCAATTTCAGCAACCCAAGTCCTTGTGTGTCTCCCGGTCAAACGGCAGTCGTTGGGAGTTACTTGCCTAACCCGTGGGGACTATGCGACATGTATGGCAATGTGTGGGAGATGTGTCTCGACGCGTGGGACTTCTCTGGGCCAGCGAACTACCCAAGTAGTCCGGTTGTAGACCCGATTGTTCGCACGGGTAACACACGCATATGGAGGGGTGGTAGTTTTTTGCATAGTTCCGTCACTTGTTCATCGCCGTTTAGGCATCCGAATCCAGGTGCCTTCTACGATGCTGGATTCAGGATCGTGCTCGGTCGGCCTGTGGCCCTCTAGTGTTTGCGCGAACAGCTAAGGCCAAATGCGCGTTTAGACTCACACCCCCCGCACTGCACTCACCACCCGCGCCGCCCTTCTCTGCATCGTCGGCAACCCCGCCAGCACCGCCGCGCACAGCCCACGCATCTCCGCCAGCGCGCCACTCGTCGCTCCACCAACCTGATACCCCGTCAGCACCAGGGGCCTCTGCTCCAACACACTGCGCTCCAGCGCCGCATCCCGCCGCAGGCTGCCAAAGAACGCCGCCTCGACCCCCAAGAACTTCCGGCACACCGCCGCGAACTTCCCCGCGGTCCGCATCGCCTCGTCGCGGCTCTGCGCGCCGTTCACCAACAACCGCGGCAGCGGCCGTCCGCGACTGTGCAGCAACTTGCACTGCGCATACGCATCGGTGATCGCGCTCGGATCCGTCGTCGTGATGGCGATCGCGAGATCCGCGCGCTCCGCCGCCCGCAACGACAACGAACCCAACCCTGCGCCGGTGTCGAGCACGACGACGTCGAAGCCGTCCGCCGCGCGTTCGACTGCCGCATACACGCGATCGACCAACTCCGGCGCGGCGTCGAGCAGCGTCGAGGACCCGCTCTTGCCGGCGAGCACGCGCAGGCCGAACGGCGCTTCGTAGATCGCTTCGTGCGGCGCGCACATTCCGGTCGCGACGTCGTCGAGCGAACGCGCGCGCGCGATGCGCAGGTGCACGTCGACGTTGCCGCACGACGGGTCGAGGTCGACAAGCAGCGTCTTGTAGCCTTGTTGCGCGAGCAGCAGCGCGAGGTTGGTCGCGACGACGGTCTTGCCGACGCCGCCCTTGGCGCCGGTGATCGCGACGAACGGGACCTTGGGTGCGCGGCGCGGCGTGTTGCCGTTCGAGGCAGAAGCACTCGCCGAACTCACAGAACTCGCAGCACTCGCAGAACTCGCAGCATGCGCAGCGCGCAGCAGTGGCGATGCGGCCATCGCGCTGCCCGCCACAACCTCAGTGCCAGCGCCACCAACGCCCGCGGCACCCGCCTTCGCCTGCGCCGCCATCGCGCGCAACCCTTCCAACTGCCCAGCGGTCCGCGCGTTCATCGACGCGCCTCCACGCCGACATCGAACGCAGCGCGCGCCAGTTCCATCGCATCCGCGACCGCGATGTCCGACGGCACTTCCTGCCCGATCGTGACGTGCGACAGCTTCAAGCCGCGCTCGACGACCGCAGACAGCGACTCGCCGGGCATCTTGGTCTCGTCCCACTTCGTGATGCATACGCCGTGGATGCCGGCGCGATCGTGCGCGTCGATGACCGCATCCGCGTCCTTGCGGCGCGCAGCGGCGGGCAGACACAGCAAGCGCGCAACGTCCTTGCCCGGCAGCGCGGCGTCGGCTTGCGCGAGCGCGTCGCGGTCGAGCGGGCTGCGGCCGGTCGTGTCGATGTAGACGCGGTCCTTGTCGGCAAACTTCTGCAGCGTGCGACGAAGGTCCTGCGGCGTGAACGCGACTTCCATCGGCACCGACAGAAGGTCCGCGAACGCGCGCAGCTGCTCAACGGCGGCGACGCGGTAGGTGTCGACGGTGACGATCGCGATGTCCTGGCCTTGCTTGACCGCGCGCGCGGCGAGCTTGCCGAGCGTCGTCGTCTTGCCGACGCCGGTCGGGCCGACGAACGCGATCGTGCGGAAGTCGGGATGGACTTCGCGGCCTTCGAAGCGCGACTCGACGGGCAACAGCGCCGCGAGCACGCGCGCCGAGAGGTTGGGCAATGCGGGATCGCCGCTGCGCGACATCTCGACCTTGGTGCCGAGCAGCGCGTTCTCGACCGCAGTCAGGATGCGATGCGAGATGCCGAAGTCCTCGGCCTTCTGCGCGAGCGGCGCAAAGCCGGGCGTCCAACGCGACGTGCTTGCAGCAGGCGCGCGGCCCGCTTGATCGCGCACGTCGAGCTCGGTCTGCGGCTTTGCCGCGACGACGAGGAAGCCCTTGCTGGTGGGCCTGGTCTCGACGACGAGCGCGTCGTCGCCGCATTCTTCGCGAACGCGGTCGAGCGCTTTCTGCAGCGTGGGGGCTTCGATTCGCTTGAGCAACATGGGGGATGTCTCGCGGGTCGTCTACGTGGTGCGGATCAGGCGCTCGCCGCGACGGCGATGCGTTGGGTGGTCTCGATGCGCTTGGCGGGCGCGGTCTCCTGGTAGCTGAGGACCGCGGCGTTGGGGATCACGTCGGCGATCGCTTCGGCCAAGAACGGCCGCAGCGTCGCGCGCGTGACGAGCACGGGGTCGCGGCCCTTCTTCGCCATGTCGGCGAGCGCGTTCGCGGTGCTGTCGACGAAGCGGCCGAGGAAGCCGTTCGGCAGGTTGCCGATGCCTTCTTGGCCCGACAGCGCCTCGGCGAGCTGGCGCTCGAGGTCCGGGTCGAGGAACGCCGCGTGCAGCGTGCCCTGCGGATCGAGGTGCGGCTCGACGATCGTGCGCGCGATGCGCGAACGCACGTGCTCGACGAGCTTGCTCGTGTCCTTCGTGTCGACGCACGCGTCGGCCAGCGCCTCGAGGATCGTCTGCAGGTTGCGGATCGGCACGCCTTCCTTGAGCAGGTTTGACAGGATGCGTTGCACCTGGCCGACCGCCAGCTGGCCGGGGATGAGCTCTTCGACGACCGCGGGCGACGTCTTCTTGAGGTTGTCGAGCAGCGACTTCACGTCGTCGCGCGACAGCAGTTCGCCGGCGATCTTCTTCAGCGCTTCGGTGAGGTGCGTGACGAGCACCGACGGCGCGTCGATGACCGTGTAGCCGCGGATCTCGGCGCGGTCCTTCTCGCTCTCGGGGATCCAACGCGCGGGCAGGCCGAACGCGGGCTCGATCGTCTCGACGCCGGGGATCGCGGGCAGCGAACCGCTCGGATCCATCGCGAGGTAGTGGCCGGCGCGCAGGTCACCGCGTGCGACTTCTTGGCCGCCGAGCACGATGCGATACGCGTTGGGATCGAGTTGCACGTTGTCGCGCACGCGGATCGGCGGAACGACGAGGCCGAGGTTCTGCGCAAACTGGCGACGCACCGAACGGATGTGGTCGAGCAAGCCGCCGTGGCGGCCGGGTTCGACGAGGCCGATGAGGCGGTAGCCGATCTCGATGCCGAGGCGGTCGACGGTGAGCAGGTCTTCGATCGGAGCTTGCGCCGCGTCGCCGGTCGCGGGCTGCGCTTCGGCGGCTTCTGCAGCGGCCTTCTCGGCCTTCTTCTTCGTCTCGACCGATTGCGCGGAGTAGAGCATCCACGCGGCGGCGGCGAGGAAGAGCAGCGTCGGCATGCCGGGCAAGAACGACATGATCGCGAGCACCACCGCGACACCGCGCAGCGCGCGGCCGCTCTGCAGCATCTGCTGGCCCATCTCGTGGCCGACGCCTTCTTCGCTCGCGCCCTTGGTCACGAGGATGCCCGACGCGGTCGAAACGAGCAGGCCCGGGATCTGCGACACGAGGCCGTCGCCGACGGTGAGGATCGTGTAGGTCTCGAGCGCGTCCGAGAAGTTCATCTCGCGGTAGACCATCGCCATCACGAGGCCACCCGCGATGTTGATGCCCGTGATGATGAGGCCGGCGATCGCGTCGCCGCGGACGAACTTACCGGCGCCGTCCATCGCGCCGTAGAACTCGGCTTCGGTCGTCAACGCCTTGCGCCGCGCCTTCGCCTCGTCGTTGGTGATCAGGCCCGCGTTGAGGTCCGCGTCGATCGACATCTGCTTGCCGGGCATCGCGTCCAACGTGAAGCGCGCGGCCACTTCGCTGATGCGGTTCTGGCCTTTCGTGATCACCACGAACTGGATGACGATCAGGATCGAGAACACGATCACGCCGACGACCGGCTGGCCGCCGATGACGAAGTCGCCGAAAGTCTTGATGACGTTGCCGGCGTCGCCGTCGAGGAGGATGAGTCGCGTCGACGCGACGTTGAGCGCGAGGCGGAACAGCGCCGTGAACAGCAACACCGTCGGGAACGTGCTGAAGTCGGTCGGTTTCGCAGCGTTGAGCACCGACATCACGACGAGCAGGCTCGTGGCGATGTTGATGCACAGCATCGCGTCGAGCATCAGCGGCGGCATCGGTACGAGCATCACGGCGAGGATGCCGAGGAACGCTACGGCGAGCGCCTGGTTGCGTTGGGGCTTGTTCTGGAGCGTGCTCATCGGATCAGGCAACTCGGTTCTTCAGGCGGTAGACGTGGCTGAGGACGGTCGCGACGGCTTCGAAGAAGCGCGTCGGGATCTCCTGCCCGACCTTCACGGCGCGGAACAGCGCGCGCGCGAGCGGCGGGTCTTCCATCAACGGCACCTTGTTCTCGCGCGCGATCTCGCGGATGCGCGCCGCCATGTCGTCGACGCCCTTGGCGAGGACTTCGGGGGCCGCGTTCTTCTTGCGGTCGTAGCGGATCGCGACGGCGTAGTGCGTCGGGTTGGTGATGACGACGTCGGCCTTCGGCACCGCTTGCATCATGCGATGGCGCAGCAATTCGGTGCGGGCCTGGCGCAGGCGGTTCTTTACCATGGGATCGCCTTCGCCGCGCTTGCGTTCGTCCTCGACTTCCTGGCGCGTCATCATGTTGCGCTTCTCGAAGTCGAAGCGCTGCCAGAACACGTCTGCGAGCGCGAGGCCGAACACCACGACGGCGACCCAGAGCAGCGCGCTCATCGCGATGTCCGCGACGATGCGCATGCCGACGACGAAGTCCTGGTCGGGCAGCTTGGCGAGGTCGCTCCAGCGCGCGTCGAGCACGACGGCGATGACCGCGACGAGGACTGCGAGCTTCACGAGCGAGAACGCCGTGCGCACGACAGCCTGCATGCTGAAGAGCCGCTTGTAGTTGGACGCGGGGTTGAGGCGCTCGAGCTTGAGCTGCAGCACCTCGTCCGAGAACCGCACGCCGATCTGCGCGTAGCCGGCGATCGCCGCGGCGAGCAGCAGCGTCACGAGCAGCACGATCGAAGGCGCCGCGACGAGCGCGAGCAGCGTGAGCACTTCCTTGCATGCGCCTGGCACGTCGCCGTTCGCGACCGGATGCGCCTCCATGTCGAGCGTGAGCCCGAACTGCAACGCCGCGCCCATCGCCGACATCAGCCAGCCGCCAAAGAACCGCAGCGCGATCGCGGCGGTGAGCAGCGTGGCGCCGGTGAGCAGTTCGCGCGACAGGTGTGTGTCGCCGCGGTTGCGGGCCTCGTTGAGGCGGCCCGGCGTGGGCTTCTCGGTCCTTCCTTGGTCGTCTCCGAATGCCATGGTTGCCTCAGGCCGGGAACATCGACCGCGTGGTCAGGAGGAAGCTCTCGAACGTGCGCTCGAGGAACGGCGCGCCCGCCGCGAGGAACCAGATCGCCGCGACCATCGCGACGAGCACGCGAACCGTGAAGCTGAACTCCATCAGGTTGACGTTGGGCACCGCGCGACCGAACAGCACGAGGCCGACGGTCAGCAGCATCATCACGGCGAGCACGGGGAACGCGTACTGCAGCGCGCAGACGATGCTGTCGCCGACGAGCGTCTGGATGCCGTCCCACATCGGCTCGATCGAGAACGTCTCGCCGACCGGGCACGCCGCGAACGTGTGGCTCAGGATGCGCAGCGCCTCGTGGTGGATGTCGAGCTGCAGCACGAGCAGGAAGCCGAACACCGAGAACAGCTGTGCGACGACGGTCGACTGGCCGCCGCCCTCGGGGTCCATCGCGCGCGCCATCGCGAAGCCCATCTCGCTGCTGATGATCTCGCCCGCCGACACGAGGATCGACGTGAGCATCGACAGCGCGAAGCCGAGCGCGAAGCCCATCAGCGACTCGGTCGCGACGAGCATGCCGAGCTCGACGAGCGAACGCGGCGTCTCGACGGCCTGGCCTGCGTTCCACCACATCATGCTGCCGAGCGCCACGGAGAGGACGAGACGCAGGAAGAACGTGTCGCGCTGCCGGCCGAAGAACGGCACGACGAACAAGAACGCGCCGGTCCGCACGAAGTGCAGGAACAGCCCGATCGCTTGTCCTTCGAACAGCGCGAGGTCCATGGTCAGGCCGCCCTCCCGTATTCGGCGAGGTTGCGCAGCAAGGCGCTCGTGAACTCCACGAGCGTGCCGAGGATCCAAGGCATCAGCAGCAGCAGCGTCGCAATGACCGCGAGCATCTTGGGGACGATCGTCAGCGTCTGTTCCTGCAGCGAGGTCAGCGTCTGGAACACGCTGACGACGAGGCCGACGAACAAGCCGACGAGCAGCGCGGGCGCTACGAGCATCAATGCGGTCGTCAGCGTCGCGCGGCAGAGGTCGAGAACAGTGGTCTGGTCCATGGCAGAGCCTCAGGCGGCAAAGCTCTCGGCCAGCGAGACCACGACGAGGTCCCAACCGCCGACGAGCACGAACAACAGCAGCTTGAGCGGCGTCGAGACGACGACCGGAGGCAGCGTGAACATGCCCATCGACACCAGGATCGCGCTGATCACGAGGTCGATGACGACGAACGGAAGGAACAGGACGAAGCCCATCTGGAAGCTCGTCTTGATCTCGGAGAGCACGAACGCGGGGACCGAGACGTGCATCGGCGTGAGCGACGCGGTCTCTGGCCGTTCGGTGTTGCTGAGTTCGAGGATGAGCTCGAGGTCCTCTTCGCGCGTCTGGCGCAGCAAGAACTCGTTCATGCGCGCGGCCGCGACGCCGCCCGCTTCGCGCCAGTCCATCTTCTGCTCGACGTAGGGCACGTAGGCCTTGTCGTAGATGTCGACGGCGACCGGGCGCATCACGAACACCGTCATGAACAGCGCGAAGCCGGTCGTGACGAGCGCAGGCGGCAGGTCCTGCATGGACATCGCGCGCTTCAAGAACGACAGCACGACGACGATGCGCGTGAAGCACGTCATCGTCATGACGAGCGCCGGCGCCATCGACAGCACCGTCATCAGCAGCACGATCTCGATCGCGGTGCCGAGGTTCTTGCGCTCGTCGCCGCCGTTCAGCGTCAGCGTGACGCCGGGGCCTTGCGGGCCGGCGGCGGGCTGTTGCTGGCCGGGCGCGGGCGGGCCGAACGGCACGATCGCGGGCGACTGGGCCGCGGCTCCGGTGAGGAGATGCAGCGCCATCAGCAGGGTGAGCAGGAACGAGCGCATCAGCGGCCGGCCTTCGCGAGCAGCGCGCGGAAGTCGTTGAGCAGGTCGCGCGACGGCTTTTCCGTCGCGGCGGGCGCGGGCGTCGACGGCGGCGTCGGCAGCTTCTGCGCGGGCTTCTCGGGGCGCGGGATCACGAGGTTCTTCGGCGTCGCGCCTTCGTCCTCGTCCTCGATGTCGACGACCAGCTGCGAACGCATCGCGATCGTCGCTTCGTCCGCGGCCGCGTCGGCGGTCGAACCGCCGGCGTGCAGCAGCGCGATGCCCTTCTCGCTCGCGCCGAGCAGCAGGAGTCGTCCGTCGAACTCGACCGCGTGCAGCGTCTTGTTGGGCGCAAGCCGCAGCGTCTGGCGCAGCGTCACCGCGCCGGTGTTGCCCGTGGCCGGCGCCGTGCGCATGCGGCGCAGCAACGCGACCGTGGCGCCGCCGAGCACGAGCACGCCGATCAGCGTCGACGCGACCTGCCAGAGGTCCGGGGTCCGCGGCACCGGCAGCGCGCTGCCCTTCTGCTTCGGCTCCTTCTGGACCGGTTCCGCCTGCGCCGAGGTGACGGGCGCGGGAACGGTCGCGACGTCACTCTGCGTGCGCTGGTCGCCGCCTCGCATCGAGAGGGGACCGAGCACGATCAGCAGGGCAACTGCGGGGGGGAGAAGCAGCCACTTGCGGTTGTTGGGCATCGCCATGACGCCCGCGCGAGAGCAAGGCGAGTGCCAAGCTCGAAACCACAAGATGTGGTGGGGTCAGCGATGTGGCTCCACAACGAACCGATGCGTCGCCCAACGGTCTGCTGTGGCAGTCCACAACAGGGACTCCGACCCGCCTCGGTGCGCCGCAACGCCGATGGCATCGGCGGTTCTGCGCAGGCGGACGTTCCGCGTGGTCGTCGGCGTGCGTAGGTTGGACCGCATGGCACGCGCGCCGATCGACGACTTGCTGCACCGCGTCAACAACCTGCTGGGCACGATCCAGCTGCAGGTCGCGGCCGCGAACGCGCTCGACGACAAGAAGGCGTGCCTCGATGCGCTGCGGCTCATCGCCGAGTCCGCGGAACGCACCCGCGAAGAGGTGCAGCGCTTCCGCAGCAACCCCGGGCCGTCGTTCACGAGCCCAGGAGCGAGCTGAGCTTCTGCGACAGCTGCGGCTCCTCGATCGGCAGCCCCAGGATCACGTCCGCCTGGCTCATGAAGGCCTGTGCCACGCGCGCACGCGACGGGCGATGCAGCAAGAGCACGACGCGGATGCCCGAGCCGTAGTCCTTGAGCCGCTTGCACCAGTCGAAGCGTTTGTCTTCGCCGGTCGGCACGTCCATCAGCACGACCTCGCCCTTGTGCGCCGCAGGATTGGGCACCTCGGCGCGCGTGTGGCGACGAAGGTCGAAGCCCGTGCGACGGCACGCGCGACGCAGCACGCGCATGAGTTCTGGAGAAGTCGTGTAGGCATGCAGCACGCCGCGAACGGGCGCTGCAGGAATGTCCTCGAGGTCCTCTTCGCCGAGCCGCGGCGCGTTGTCGGCTGCATGCTGCGCGGCCTTGTCCGCCGCGTCCTTGCCGGCTGCGGCAGAGCCCTGCGGCGTGTCGTCGAGCACGCCCTTGTTCCACGCCTCGGCGGTCGCGCGGTCGACGACGAGCCACATCGAGCGCTCGGGCTGGCCTTCGATGCGCGTCTTGAGTTTGCACGCGACGAGCTGTCCTTGCGGAAGCGCCGCAGAAGGATCGTCGCTTTGCGCGAGCACCGCATGGTCCTGCAGGCGGATGTCGACGTTCTGCACTTCGGCGCGCAACGCAGCGCTGAGGCCCGAGCAGAGCACGTTCGCGAGTTCGCCGAACGCTTCCTTGTCTTCACCTTCGAGCTTGCCGGTCTTCTGCCGCTGCTCGATGACGTTCTCGGGCGTGAGCATCAACAAGCCCGCCATCGCGCACGCGTCGGCCACTTCGACGAGCGTGCAGAGTTGCTTGCCCGCGAAGTCCTTGTCGAGCGCGCCGTGCACGACCGCGACGTTGGTCTGCAGCGACGCATGCAGCTCCGCAGCGTCGGTGATCGCGATGTCGACGATCTGCGCCGCGAGCGTCTTGCCGATCAACGACGCCACGGTCTCGCGGATCGACTCCGCGAGCTTGTTGCAGAGCCGTCGAAGCTCCTTGCCCGTGCCCTGAGAAAGGGTCGTCGTGGTCATGGAAGGGGACGCCGTCCGTCTCTGCCGTCAGTCCGCGTCGCCGTCGCCGCTACCGGGCGGCGGACACGAGGCCTTCACCGGGACCCATTCGTTGGCGAGCACTTGCTTCGCGGTGGCCTTCGTCACGGACGAGAGCTCGACCGCGATGAGATCGAACGGAGCGCTCGGCGACGTCGTCGTCGCCGTGGGGCAGAACAGCCCGATGTCCCACGAACGGCTGCCCGCGCTCTGATGGAGGATCTTCTGCGTCGTCGCCGACTCGTCGATGCGAACGGTGTGCTTGCCCATGGGCGTCCCTCGCCGGGTCCATGGTCGGACCTTCGGCATGCCCTTGCTATCGGCTGAGCGCGGGCTCCGGGTTCAGCAGCTTTCCGACCCGCGCCACTTCTTGCGCCGTCGACGCGCGGACCTCGTCGAGATCCGTCGAGAACAGGCAAAGTCGCCGCATCGCCGATGCCGCCGGCTCGTGGCTGCGCGCCGGCTGCACTTCGGAGTAGCCGAGGCTCATCGCGACCTCGCCCGCCGTGTGCAGCAGCGCGGTGAGTTCGTCGTCGCATTCGAGCAGCGACTCGTCGTGGTGGTCGCGCACGGCGCGGCGGAGTTCGTTGGGCAGGCCCCAGGCCTCGCAGACGACGGCGCTGGCCGCCGCGTGGTCGATGCCGAAGAGCCGCCGTTCGACGTCCAGCGGGTCCGCCGCCGGGTCCATGAGTTCTGTCGCGGCTTGCTGCAAGACGTGCGGGTCGAGCGCCTGCACGAGCGCGATGCGCCCGATGTCGTGCAGGATGCCCGCCGTGAACGCCGCCGCCGGCTGGCCGTAGCCGCAGCGTTCGGCGAGCGACTGGCACGCCGTCGCGCATGCGAGCGTGTGCATCCAGAGCTGGCCCGGATCGGCGTAGCCGTTGTCCTGCAGGCCGCGGAAGTAGGAGCCCGTGCACGTGACGAGCACGAGCTTCACGAGGTTGCGCGCGCCGATGTAGGCGACTGCATCGGAGACAGACTGGATCTCCTTCTGCAGGCCGAACAGCGACGAGTTGCAGAGCTTGAGGATTCGGCCCGTCAGCGCCGGATCCGTGCGAACGACCGCGACGAGTTCGTCGAGCGAGTAGTCGGGCTCGCGCACGATCGCCAGCACGCGCGACGCAACGTCGGGCAGCGGCGGCATCGAGCGCAACTGGCGCATCACCTGGACGATTGTGCTCATCGGTCGCCCTCGTGCCGCGCGCGTGGCGCGGCGATGGCAAGAAGTCGGGTTCGATCGGCGGCGCCGCGCAGCATGCGCAGCGCAAGACGCGGCGATCAGGCCGTCTGCAGCTGCACGCGATCGAGCTGCGCCTTGAGGCGCGCCATCACGTTGCTGTGGATCTGGCACACGCGCGACTCCGTCAGCTCCATGATCTCGCCGATCTCGCGCATCGTGAGGCCTTCGTAGTAGTACATCAGGATGATCAGGCGTTCCTTCTTGGTCAGGTTGCGCGTGATCGTGTCCAGCGCGTCGCGCGACTGGATGGTCTCGACCGGGTTCTCGCACTTCTTGTCGGCGAGGATCTCGATCTTCTCCATCTCCTTGTCGTCGTCGCCGTCGTCCCACTTCTCCGACAGCGAGAAGATCGTGCGGGCGCTCGCTTCGTTCTGGTGGTCCTGCAGCTCCTCCATCGTGAGCCCCAGTTCCTTGGCGAGTTCGGCCTGGTTGGGCAGGCGGCCCAGCTGGCCTTCGAGCAGACGCGTCGCGCGCTCGAGCTTGTGCGCCTTGAGGCGGACGAGGCGCGGGACCCAGTCCTGCGAGCGGAGCTCGTCGAGGATCGAGCCGCGGATGCGCGTCGTGCAGTAGGTCTTGAACTTGATGCCGCGCGACAGGTCGAAGCCGTTGATCGCGTCCATCAGGCCGAACGTGCCCGCGCTCGTCAGGTCGTCGAGTTCGATAGACTTCGGCAGCGTCTGCAGCACGCGCTCCGCGATCATGCGGACGAGCGGCATGTGGTGCTCGATGAGGATGTTGCGCAGGTTGTCGTCGCGCGTCTTCTTGTAGGTCTTCCAGACCGTGACGAGCTCCTCTTCGGCGAGTTGCTGGCCCTGCGTCGGCGTCTCCGGCAGCTTGCGCTCCGCGACCTTCTTGGCCGCTTGCTGCAGTTCAGGCTTGCCCAGGTTGAGCGTCGGCTTCTGCGCCTCGACCTTCTCCGGCTGCGCGACGAGCTTGCCCGGCTTCTTCGACGAGACCACCTTCATCTTCGGGGTCGACTTCGCGGCGACGGGCGTGGACTTCGAACGAGCAGAGCGGGCGGCGACGGCGGGCTTGGCCATGGGAGGACTCCAGGAAGGATCGGAAGACTCAGACACACCCGACGTGGGATGGGTGTGTGGGACGGCAGCTCCGGACGCGTCGAAAGGCACCTGGCTACGAGACGAAGGTCTCGCAGAACCGGTGACGCCTTCCCTTCCTGCTGGAGGATGTCCTCCAGGAGTGGAGGACCTACGGCTGACAGAGGCGCTTGCGCGCTGGTTGTGATGTCGCCTGGGCTTCATTTCGGGAACCGGCTGCCATGGTCTCTTGCGAGACCGAAGGCCCTTTGGCTTTGCGTCGCCGGCTTTCGCCGGGTTTGCCTTTTCGAGAAGCGTCTTGGTGGGAGCTGAACACCAAAGAACAAGGTCGCGTTCGGTTCCGGGTGGGAATCGTCTGCGGCCGAGCCTCTAGGATCGGCACGGCAGGGGAACAAGTTGAGGGGTTGTTGAGGAAAACTTTAGAGAATCGTGGAAGTGGTTGTGGGGGAGGTGGTTATGGGTGAGTGGTGGGGGTGGGTGGGGTGGGAGAAGTTCCCTGAAGGGGGACTTCCTCGCCCGGAATCTAGGCGACCTTCGCCCGCGGCTGCTGTGACCACGGGCGTGTGACCGGCGGGGCCTACTGGCCAACTCCAGCCGGGCTCTCGGGTTGGTCGGGCATGCGTGCCAACCAGTCGCGCACGGTGGTGGCGGGCATCGGTTCGGGCAGGTCGAAGACGAGGCGAATCTGTCGCGTCGTGTTGCTCTGTCCACTCTCGCTGAGCCGCCGCTGCGCCGACTGCAGCCACCGCCGGACGGACTCGCGGTCGACAACGGTGGAGGTGTCGAGCGGCAGCTCTATTTCCTTCCGTGGCAATCTGCGCTGTGCAACCGGTGTGGAGCGAGACGGCTCCGAGTCGAGCAGTGCATCGACAAGACGGAGATGTCGGGCCTTTGCGTGCTCGAACAAGACGTCGAGGCCTTCCACGTAATCGAGATTGCGGCCGCCCTTGTCTTTGTCGGTGCCGTACCTGCTGTAGTAGACGACGGCCACTCGTAGGCCTCCAACTTCGACATGGAAGTGCGTATCCAGTGGCGTGCCGTCATCGCGATAGACGATGGACTTCTGGGACTTGTCGAAGACGGGGTCCATCCGGACGACGTCCCCATCCAAGCGCAACCGGACCTTCTGGCCTTGGCCAGGCCTTCCTGCGTCAGGACCAAACCAGTAGCGAAGCAGTTCCGGCAGCGCATTGGTGCCTTCGGGTTCCGCTTCTCGAGTCATCACGTTGATCGCGATCTTCACGAAGTTCGCGGAGAACGTCTCGCCCTCGGCAATGACTCGTGTAGGACCGGAAGGGATCTCGGGATGGGCTGTCCGGTCCGGAAGAAACACGATCGGATTGGAGCCATTGTGCGCGACCTTGCACTCCAGGAACCTCGGAGCCAGTGAGTCCAAGTGCTCTGCGATGCGCCATTCCACCAGCTCCCCCATCAGCGACACGAAAATCTCTCGATCGCTGGGCTGCACGGTGAACAAGGCTTCGAAGCGGTCCTCTTCGAGTCGGAACCACTGAGATCCACGGCCACGTCTCGTTCCGGCCCAGGCGCGCAGCGGCTCGCTTCGTAGCATCCTGGTCAGGCTCGATCCGCCAGCCAGCGATTGCGTAATCTCTTGGCGCAATTGTGGCGATCGCGAGGCGACGGTCTCGAAGCGTGTCGCCAGATCCTCGATCGACACGCTGCCTGGTAGTTGCGAGAGCTCCATCATCGCCTGCAGCACGAGCATCTTGTACGTGCGGTTCATCCGGCTCTCCGCCACTTCCTGTAGCAGCGCTGCGTGCTCATTCGCGACACGGGACTCGTGCTCTGTCAGGTCGCCTTTGCTGCCGACGAATGCAAACCAGGATCCGTGTTGCTGCGCCGCGCGCCGGATCGATGGACCATCCATGGAGTGGAGTTCTCGGGCCGATGGGCGGCGGCCGTGGCGTTCGCGGAACTCCTCGTAGAGCGTGTCGAGTTGCTCGAGCGCATCGCGTCTGGGCAAGAGCTTCTCGAGCAGATCGATGGCCTGGACGTCGTAGGTCACGCTGCATCCTGGCGGCAGATCCAACTCGTTGTTCCTGGCCCGCAGCAGCGCATTGCGCAACGCCTCGGTGCTTTCGCCGATGCCCAGCAAGGCGCCGAACAGCGCGCGCGGCTTGTCCAAGAACGTCTTGTGGTTGCCGATGTAGTCGATGACGCGCAGCACCTTCCCCTCTGCCTTGCGGAGTCCTCGTCCGAACTGCTGCAGCCAGAGGATGCGGCTCTCGGTCGGACGGAGCATCAGCACGCTGTCGATCTCCGGCACGTCGAGGCCCTCGTTGAACATGTCGACGCAGAAGACGATGTCGAGTTCGCCTTGGCGCAGTGCGTCCATCGAGTTCGCCCGGGGATCGCTCGTCGGGCCTGCATGCACGGACGCTGCGCGCTTCCCGTGGCGGTTGAAGAAGTCGCGCATGAAGTCGGCGTGTCGCTGCGACACGCAGAAGCCGAGGGCTCGCTTGCCGCCCCGTTTCTCGAGTTGCTCGAGAGCGTTCTGGGCGCGCGTCTCGGTGGCGGCGGCGCGCGTCAGTTCTTCCTCGTCGAACGAAGTCCGTCGCCACGGCACCCGCGAGTAGTCGATCTCGTCTGGGACGCCGTAGTAGTCGAACGGGCAGAGCAGTTCCTGCCGGACTCCGTCGACGAGGTTGCAGCTGTAGACGAGGTTGTTGCCGCAAAGCGCCAACAGATCTGCGCCATCGGTTCGCTCGGGCGTCGCGGTGAGGCCGAGCAGGAACTTGGGCGTGAAGCGTTCGAGGATGCGGCGGTACGTCGGCGACTCCGCGTGATGGAACTCGTCGACAACGATGTAGTCGAAGTGATCCGAGGCGAATCGCTCGAGGTGCTCCTTGCGCGACAAAGTCTGGACGGAAGCGAAGAGGATCGCTGCGTCTGCGTTGCGCTGCTGCCCCATGTAGCGGCCTAGCGTGGCGCTAGGTCGGATGCGTCGGAACGTGGAGAGAGCCTGTTCGAGGATCTCCTCGCGATGCGCGACGAAGAGCACACGCTCGAATCCTTGGGAGTCGAACGCGCTGAGCCACGTCTTGCCTAGGCCCGTCGCGAGCACGACGAGGCCTGCCCGATTGCCTTCGTCGCGAGTCGCGCGGAGCGCTCGAAGCGCTTCCTCCTGGATGCCGTGTGGTTTAGGCGGTGGAGCAACTTCCGGCTCGATGCCTGCCAGTCGTGGCGCGTCAGCACGTCTGCGTTGGCGATACGATTGAATCCACTCCTGCGTCAATGCGACGGTCGAGCGGTGCTCGAACAGTCGCTCGAACGCATCGCGCACCGACTGGAAGCCCGCCTGATCCCGGCTGCTGATCACGCGGTAGTTCCACTCGACGCCGTGGCCCAGCGCGGTCCTGGACAGATTCGAGCTGCCGACGAAGGCGGTACCCTCCTCGTCCTTCCAGCGGAAGATGTAGCTCTTCGGATGGAAGCTGCTGCCGCGGCTCTCGAAGACACGCAGCGTTCGATCTCCTTGTAGATCGAGGAGCGACTGCAGCCCGTCCGGCTCGGTCGCATCCATGTAGTCGCCAGTGAGGAGGCGTAGTTTTCCGCCGCGTTGCAGCAGTTCCTCGAAGTAGGGCCGAAGTCGTTGGACGCCGCCATCCATCACGAACGCGACGGCGATGTCGATGGACTGCGCGTGGGGGACGCATGCAGCCAGGTGCGCCAGCAGCGGGTCGTCCTCGCCGCGGATCAGTGCGCGGTCGTGGATCTCGGTACTCGTGGGTGTGCTGGTGTCTCGCCAAGCAGCTAGCGCGGTGATCTTCAGTTCGAGTGGGAATGGGCCACCTGCCGGTGGCGGCTCGATCTGCTCCGTGCGAATCGTCGAGTCCGGGTAGGTCTCTCTCAGCTTCCGCCGAGCTGTCGCCGCGAGTTCTGCAATAGCCGCCAGCAGGGGCGCGTCAGCGGCATCCCAGCTCGAGAACGACGCGTGGGACCGGAGTGTGATGCTCCTGCCTTCGTGTAGGACGCTGCACAAGGCGTCAAACTGACTCTCGAGCGGGTCGACTAGGTCCATTGAGGTGTGTTGTGAGGTCCTGCCCAATCACGCCGAGCATCCCATCGCCGTCACAGGCGAGCACTCCGTCACCCAGAGCGGCGCATTCTTGGGGCTGCCGCGGAGGTCTTCTTCCGGCGCAGCTGGTGCGCAGCCTAGCTGCCCCAGGGCGAGCTGCCACTTGTTGCTCTTGGGCCTGAGTGTGACCACAACCCCCGCCCCGTTCCCCCTTGCCGCGCCCCCGCGCCCACGTTCCCATCCCCACCCACCCCATGGACCACTCCACGACCACCTCCTTCGTCGATCGCGCCTACGAAGGCAGCATCATCCCGCAGCT